>Ga0210409_10000003_pt1 | contig 1184498 bp, 1102 predicted proteins | sample IncBWH17MmetaG_FD_161649 | JGI IMG/M metagenome (GOLD analysis project Ga0210409, IMG submission 161649) | Forest soil microbial communities from Barre Woods Harvard Forest LTER site, Petersham, Massachusetts, United States - Inc-BW-H-17-M | ecosystem: Environmental > Terrestrial > Soil >...
TACGTTCCGCATCACTGAGTACCAAAGCCGCCAATTGTCGCCCCACCATGATCCACTCCATGCCCGCAGAAGCCTGACATGGCGGCGTGAAGCTGCAATATGGCGAAGTTTAGATTCGGGACACTAGCACGGCGCCCCTGCGGCGTCTTGATGGTCACCCTCGCGACTGGCCATATTCGTGGTTTCATCGAATGGTCAGGTTCGGCGTCTACCCACTCGATTGGGCAGGCGCTGCGGCCGACAGTCACTCGAGTTTCGGCGAACGATGATGGGTTTCGCTGCCGCTCAACCCATCCTACGGGCTGAACGCGAACTTGCGCACCCAAACCGGGTGGCTCAAAATGGTTGACGAATTCAGTCAGTCAACTTGCGGGATCGCCGTGTTTGATTTCTTTCTAAGTCACAACAAAGCCGAGAAATCATGGACGCGCCAACTAGCGGCGGCCCTCAGGCGTCGGGGTGTCACATATTTTTTTGATGAAGAGTCGATTGAGCTTGGAGAGAACGTCATTGCGGCCATTGGAAATGGCCTTCGTGCGAGCAAACACGTTGTCCTTATCCTCTCGGCAGACTCCGTAGAAAGTCGTTGGGTCGAACTCGAATGGGCGTCTTCGCTGTACGAGGACGTGGACGCATCAGCTCGAAAACTTATCCCAATTTTGAAGAGCCCCTGCGAAATTCCGTTTCTGCTGCGGCGGCTCAATTACTTGGATGCCCGAGGGCTCAACATTGAAGACGTTGCCGATCGGTTGACATCTCTCGTTAGTAATGCTTCGCCCGTTGAGCAGGGAGCCGAAGGACTGCCAAAGGCAGTTGAAATGCGACGATTGCGCCTCAGTGGGCCGAACGGTTCGCGAGTACTTCCCATCGGCTCAAAACAATACGTTCGACGAGATGCCGACTCCCGAGTCGAAAGTATTTTGGCGAACGGCGGCTCGTCCATCGTGCATGGGCCTCGAATGATTGGAAAGACATCACTACTGCAACAAGTTGCGGGTCGCACTTCGGATGATGATACAGTCTACGTTTTTTTAGACATTCAGTGGGCACAAACTGCCGATGAAATGTGGACTCATATTGCCCACCGTATTGCGAATCGTTTTAAAAAACCATGGGAAAGAAGTCGTACGAAGTCGATCGGCTTACAAGTGCACAGGCTAATCGAGTCGGTAAGCAGCAAGAATCGGTTGGTACTTTTGCTGGATGAGTTCGATGCGTTGTTACGTCTCAAAGATTCCTCCGCGACTGACCTTGTCCGATCACTAGTGAACGAGGGAATGGTGCGTATGATCTGCGCATGCTACGATCCCTATCGTTTTTCAAATAATCATTCCGAAGTCTCACCGTGGTCAAATATGTTTCATTTCGTTCGTCTCGAAGCGTTTTCGCTTAAGGAAATGATGTCATTCATTCAACAACTTGGACTTGATTTTGGAGAGGATGGAGTTCAGCAAATACAAAAATTAACAGGCGGCGATCCGTCAACGGCAGCCCAAGTAATCAATGCCGTTCTCGACGGATACACGCTGACCGAGATTATTTCTAATCCCCTCTCTAAAAAATGGCATCTGGAACATAGTGTATACAGATTCTCTCACCTGTCGGAGGTGTTTGGAGTCCGTTGGAAAGCTATCCTTCTTAAGCTGCTTGGCCACGAATTGATCGATTCGTACGACGATCGGCGAGTCCTTTGGTACGCCAGTGTAATTTCTGATCCGGACGAAAACCCCCCGGTTTGCTCAGGGCTTTTTTATCAATTCGCAACCGAGGCGTTGAAGTCACTTTGATAAGGCGGAGTCCGCTCAATGGCCGGCTCAGGGAAGCGAGCCCGTAGGATGGGTTGAGCCAACGGGTCCGGCCCGAAGTGGCCGGCCCGATCGCAGGCTCCGCGAAACCCATCGCCTTCAACTGTGCCATACTCGTGCGGTGACGAACTATCGGCGAAACTTCCTCTGCGGCGGCAGCTTTTTCTTCACGGCCAATCTGGCTGAGCACTGCTTGCGTCGTCTCGTCGATGACATCGTTTCGGCGAAAAATAATGGGTTTCGCTGCCGTTCAACCCACCCTACGGCGCTTATTCGACCCGAACGCCCGGCTTGTTGCCGTTGATGAACTCGATGCCGGCTTTTTCGAGCGCGTGCTGAATGGCTTCGACGGTGCGCGGCTTCAAGTGTTTGCCGGCCTCGAACCGACTAATTGTATCGGTCGCGACCTTGGCCATGGTCGCGAGTTCGCGGACGCTGATCTGCAGGGCGGCCCGCGCCATCCGGCACTGCTTTGCATTAATCGGCATAACTCTCTGATTTCGGATTGACTCTATGAAAATAAACGGCTAAATCGGTACAACATCATTATTGCCGGATTCGCCGGAGTTGCACCATGCCTGCGCGACGCAAGCGTGCCGGTAAAGCCTTGTCCGCGGCCAAGGGCGCCGCGGCAAAGCTCGTCGACCTTTGCCTCGACATGGAGGACCCGCTCAACGAAGCGCTCGATGCCGCGCACGCGCTGCGTCTCATCGGCTACGCCTTGCGCGAGGTCGGCAACGAACGCGACGCGCGCGCCGTAGCCGCGACAGCCTGGTTCGCGTGCCAGAGACTCGAAGCGCTGCAGCGGAAGTGGCAAGACCTGTTCAAGGCGACCGCGCGGGCGGCGTCGTAGTAGCCCGTAGGATGGGTTGAACGAAGTGAAACCCATCGTCTCGCTGCGGCAATTACCTTCCGCTGTGCTACGCTTACGCGGTGACCAACTATCGGCGAAACTTTATCTGCGGCGGCAGCTTTTTCTTCACGGCCAATTTGGCTGAGCGCCGCTTGCGTCTTCTCGTCGATCACATCGACCTCTTGCGCCAGGCGTTCCGCTATGTTCGGCGGCGCCATCCGTTCGACATCGAAGCCATCGTCGTCTTGCCTGACCATCTGCATGCAATCTGGACGCTGCCGGAAGGCGACGCTGATTTTGCGCTGCGGTGGCGGCTGATCAAATCGACGTTCTCGCGCGGCTTGTTTGCCGGCGAGCGCAGATCACCGAGTCGCGCGAAAAAGGGCGAACGCGGCATTTGGCAGCGGCGCTATTGGGAGCATACTTTGCGCGATGAAGGGGATTTCGCGCGGCATGCTGACTACATCCATTTCAATCCGGTGAAACATGGGCATGTGACCCGGGTCCGCGACTGGCCATATTCATCATTTCATCGAATGGTCAGGTCCGGCGTCTACCCAATCGATTGGGCGGGCGATGCGGCCGACAATCGCTCGCGTTTCGGCGAAAGATGATGGGTTTCGCTATCGCTCAACCCATCCTACGGGCTACGGGCCCTGACTAAAAATATACAGGTCAAATAAGTAATGGGAGGCGATACACACGACCAGCCGCCGCGTCCACCAATAGGCTGCACCCAAAAGCAGCCCGTGTAGAAACGCGTCTAGCGTCTCGGCTGTTCCAGACGTTAGGTGAATCAGCGCAAACGCCGCAGAACTCAAGGCGATTACCGAGAGCGGCTTCATGCGCCACCTTTCAAATAATGAAAACAAAAGGGCCCGGAAGACGCTTTCTTCTGAAACAGCAACAAGCAGCAGACCGAATGTGAGATCAAAGTTGCGGACCAGCGGGTTTGGAACTGAGGGAAAGCGCCACAGTTCGAAATAGTTGAAGTGAGCGCGCAGCTCCGGGTAGACGATTGCATGCAGATAGAATTCAGCTGCCAATAACGCCATGAAAACAAGAACTGACGCAAGTATTCCGGCAGAAGGGCGAGCAGGCGCAAAAAGCCCGGAGCGCCGCGCCATGGCGACGCCGATGAGTGAAATAATTCTGGCGCTATAATCCGCCGTCAACCAAAAGATAAAATCATGCTGCCCTAAAAGAAGCGCGCGCTTGAGAAAGAAAGGGACGATTGCTACGGCAACAGCAAGCCATCCGCTCGGGGAAATGTTGCCTTTTGGCTGTTTGTTTGTCACCGAGGGTATGCTCGCTTCGCCCCGGCCGGCGCCTTGATGCATCCTGGCCTTTTCGTTGGAGCATGATCTTTTCGGAAAACCGGCATCCACTTTTCCGGATCATGCTCTGAGCTACTGCCCGGTCGGCTGGCCCTGGATTTTCGGCAGGTCGTTCGGGCCGTTGGCCTGTTTGACCTGCTGCGCCTGGCTGGCGAGCTCGACGGTCAGGTGCTGCGCCGCGTCGGGCGACATCAGCGCCAAAATATCGGCCATTTTGCGCGGCTCGATCTTGGAGACGACCTCGAGCAGCACGGCGGTGTCGAGGCGGTCGAAAATTTTTGCCGCGTCGCGCGGCTTCATGTTCTCGTACATGGTGACGAGGCCCTTGAAACGGGCAGTCTGGGCTTCGTCCTTCTGCTGCGTCGCGACGGTGATGCGGGCTTCGGTTGCCTTGAGCTCGGCGAGCTGCCCTTCCATGCGTTTTTCGGCGGCCTTGATCAAACTCTCGCGGATGTCGAGCTCACGCGCGCGCGTATCGAGCTCCTGGCGGCGCTCTTGCAGCCGTTCGAGGATGGCGCGTTCGGCGCCGGAGGGCTGGCCCGGCTCGGTAGGAATGACGGTGCCCGGCGGCTTGGTTTCGGGCGGCTTTGCCGGCTCGGCCTTTGCCTGCTCAGTCTTGGCCTGCTTGTCCTTGTCGGCGGTTTCGGCCGGCACCGAGCCGGTGATGTCGAGATTTGTCCGATCGGCCGGCAGCGATGCCACAACCGGCCCCGTGCTCGCGCCGCTGCCGTCGGGAAAATTGAACATTTGCGACGCCCACGACAGCATCGACGACGACGGCCGCGGCACGTCCGCGGTGGTGCGGGTGACCGACGTGCGCTCGATCTTCGGCGCGTTGTCGCCGGCAATGAGCGAGCCGCCGTCGAGCAGCAGATCGGCCGCCTTCAACGCCAACAGGCAGACGCAGGCAATGACTGCGATCGGAATGAGACGCAGATCGCGGATATAGTTCATCATGCGGCGAGGCCGTGCACCTTGGTGCGCAATCGCTCGGCGAAGGCTTGCGCCTGCGCGGCGACCGCCTTGGCGTCGTTGTTCGGCGCGGCCGGCTCGTGCGGCGGCCGGCCGGCGATGACGATCTGCGACAGGCGATGCAGCACGTCCTTGCCGGCGGCAAGCCGCCGATCGAGATCTATGGTCATGGCCTCGGCGCGGTTGAGGCGCTGACCGAGACCGATGTCGCATTCGTGCACGGTGACCTTGAGTCCGGCGATGGCGCGCTCGGCAATTTCGGTCGCCGTGACAAGTTCTGAAATTGTGGCGCGCAGCGAATGCTCGTCGGCCTTCAACAGCTTGAGGCGCCGATTGAGCAACATGCAGTAACCCACCGTGAGCATGAGCAAAATCGCAACCAAGCCCTCGATCATGATGCCAATGCCGTTGCTCACTATTGTGCCTCCATGGGGTTTCCGGTGCCGCCCGCCATTTCGAACATGGCGAAGGTCGTGCTCGGTTTGCGTAAATGCTTGGCGACGCGCACGGCGACCCGGTCGCCGACCCGGCCCATGCGGCCTTCGGTCAGCGTCACCTCGCCGCAGCGCACGATGACCATGGCGTCGGATTTCATTTCCAGCATCAGCGTGTCGCCGACATTGAGCTTCATGATCTGCTTGAGCGGCAGCTGTGCCTCGTAGAGCACGGCGTCGACGGCGATTTGCGCCTGGCCGATTTCCGTTGCCAGATGGCCTTCCCAGGTCGAGTCGCGGCCGAACTTTTCGCCCATGAACATCTGCAACAGCACGTCGCGGATCGGTTCGATGGTGGCGTAAGGCAGCAGCAGCTCGATGGTGCCGCCGCGGTCTTCCATGTCGATGCGCAGCCGCACCAGGATCGCCGCATTGGCCGGCCGCGAGATCGCGGCAAAGCGCGGATTGGTCTCCAGCCGATCGATGTTGAACTTCACCGGCGACAGCGGCCGGAACGCCAGCTCCGCGTCGGCCAGCACCACCTCGATCATGCGCTTGATCAGGTTGGTCTCGATCGTGGTGTAGGGCCGGCCTTCGATGCGGATCGCGGTCTGGCCGCGACGGCCGCCTAAGAGCACGTCGATGATCGAATAGATCAGGTTCGAGTTGACGGTGAGCAGGCCGGAATTGTCCCACTCCTCGGCCTTGAACACGCCGAGGATGGCGGGCAGCGGGATGGAGTTGAGATAATCGCCGAACCGCACCGAGGTGATGCGGTCGAGCGACACTTCGACGTTGTCGGAGGTGAAATTGCGCAGGCTCGTCGTCATCAGCCGGACCAGCCGGTCGAAGACGATTTCCAGCATCGGCAGGCGCTCGTAGGAGACCATCGCCGAGTCGATGATGGCGCGGATGCCGGAATTGTCGTTGAGATTGACATCGGCCAGGCTGAAGCCGAGCAGCGAGTCGATTTCTTCTTGGGTGAGAATGCGTTCGGCGCCGCCCTTGGCGGCCTGGATGAACTGGCCGTCGTCGACCATGGTGGCCCAATGCGCCGCCATGGCCTCGGCGTCGCCTTCGGGCTGCTCGGCCGCCGGCGCGTTGTCCGCCGCCGCCTGCTGTTCGGCGTTGAGGGCTACGCCCCACTCGGCGGCAAGGGCGTCCTGGTCGATCTGGTCTTTGCCTGCCATTGCTTCACTGCTTGAGGGTTGAGGGTTTTGACCCTCACTGCACCACGATTTCCTTGAACAGCACGGCGTTGATCCGGTTCGGCGCGATCGAGGCATTGACGCGCCGCGTCAGCTCCTCCTTGAGCCGGTAGAGGCCGGCGGAGCCGTCGAGATCGGTCGGCCGCAATTCGCGCAAGTAGGTTTGGAACGTGTCGAGGAGCCGCGGCATGATCGGCTGGATCTGCGCCTGTACCGCCTCGTCGGGTAATTCCAGCGCGATCTTGACCTTGAGATATTGGGTGCGATCGCCGCCGCCCGACGACAGGTTCACCAGCACGTCGGGCATGTCGACGAAGATCGGCGGCTTGATCGTGGTGGCGGCCGCCGCGGTGTTGCCGTGGTGGCCGAAGAAGAAATAGCCGCCACCGCCCAGCGCGCCGAGACCGACGACCCCGCCGGCCACCATGATGATGAGCTTGAGCGAGAAGCGTCGCTTCGGCGCGGCGTCTTTCGCCTCGGCGCCTTCGGCTTCTTCCTTGTCGGCCTCGGCCGGCGTTTCGTTCTTCGTTGCCATCACCGCTCCAGATTGCGTGAGGGCGCACGCAGTCGGCAGGATAAAACGCAGAACAAACGCCGCGGGCGCGACTCTGCGCCATCGGATGTGGCGCCGTCGAAAGCCACGCTAGGCAGGAATGGTTAATGGATACTTGCCGCGGCCGGCGCGGCAGGAATTATTTGCCGGGTTGTGTCGTCGCGATGGCGCTTTCTGCCCGCCGAACGGCGCGTCACTTTTACTTAAGCCATTGATAAATATCAATCTATTCCACTGGCACGGCTTCTGCACTTCAGCCCCTGCCGCTGCTTGGGAGAGCGGGCGGCACGCGCGACGAGGATGCCACGGCATCGTCCTCGCACCAAAGGGGAGAGTATCCGATGGAGAATGCCCTTCTCGTCGGCCTGTCGCGGCAGATGTCGCTCAGTCATGAGCTCGACGTCGTCGCCAACAACATCGCCAATATCGACACCACCGGATTTAAGGCCGACAAGGCGGCGTTCAGCGAATTCTTGATGCCGCACGCGGCCGATCAGCAGTTTCCCGGCAGCGATCGGCGCGTCAGCTTCGTGCAGGATCGCGCCACCTGGATCGACTTCAGCCCGGGCTCCATCCAGCACACCGGCGATCCGCTCAACGTCGCGCTCGACGGCAAGGGCTATCTCGTGGTGCAGACGCCGCGCGGCCAGCGCTATACCCGAAACGGCGCGCTCTCGACCAACGCCACCGGCCAGCTGGTCACCAGCGAAGGCTATCAGGTGCTCGGCGACGGCGGTCCGATCACGTTCCAGCCCACCGACCACGACATCAGCATCAGCCCGAACGGCATCATCACCGTGCGCGAGGGCTCGAGCACCGCCGACTCGCAGCGCGGCAAGCTGCAGATCGTCGGCTTCGATCAGCCGCAGCAGCTGCAGAAGGATTCCAGCTCCACCTTCACGGCGCCGAACGGCGTCAATGCCGGTCCGCCGCCGCCCGGTACCCGCGTCATGCAGGGCGCGATCGAGAAATCCAACGTCAACGCCGTCGCCGAGATGGCGCGGATGATCCAGATCACCCGCAGCTACAGCGACATCGCCGCCATCCTGCAGCAGCAGGGCGACCAACGCCGCAACGCGCTGCAACAGTTGTCGCAGCAGCCGACCGGTTAGCTCCCTCCGGGAGCTTTGAGGAGAACGTGACATGCGTGCTCTCGACACCGCAGCGACCGGAATGGCGGCCATGGACCTCAAAGTCCAGGTCATCGCCGGCAATATCGCCAACATGAGCACGACGGGCTTCAAGAGCCAGCGCGCCGAGTTTCAGGATCTGATCTACGAGCATGTGCAGCGCGTCGGCGCGCAAGCGTCCGACCAGGGCAACATCCTCCCGGTCGGCATCGAGCTCGGCTCCGGCGTGAAAACCGTCGGTACGCCGCGGCTGATGACCCAAGGCACCCTGACGCAGACCGGCAATACGCTCGACGTCGCGATCCAGGGCGACGGCTTCTTCAAGATCCTGATGCCCGACGGCACCTTCAGCTATACCCGCGACGGCTCGTTCAAGATGGATGCGCAAGGCCGCGTTGTGCAGGCCGAGGGCTATGTGGTGCAGCCCGGCATTACCATTCCGCAGAATGCCAGCGGGCTGGCCATCACCAGCCAGGGCCAGGTTTCGGTAACGCTGCCCGGCAGCACGACCTCGACCGTGCTCGGCCAACTCACCCTGACGCGCTTCACCAACAATGCCGGCCTGCAGGCCAACGGCGACAATATGTACACCGCCACGCCCGCTTCCGGCACGCCGCAGGACGGCCTGCCGGCGACCGAGGGCGCCGGCACGATTTTGCAAGGCAGCCTCGAGCAATCCAACGTCGAGGCCGTCACCGAAATCTCCAATCTGATCGCCGCGCAACGCGCCTACGAGATGAATTCCAAGGTCATCACCGCGGCGGACCAGATGTTGCAGTCGACTGCGCAACTGATGCGCTGAAAAAGGTCCTCGCCATGATCCGCGCCCGGATCCTCGCTCTCGGTTTCTTGTTCGCGCTCGCGGCGCCGCTCGCCGATCCGGCCGCGGCGCAGGCGCCGGCATTGCGCGCCAGCGTCACCGTCACCGGCGACGTCGTGCGCATTGGCGACCTGATCGAGCACGCCGGCGCGGTGGCCGAGGTGCCGATCTTCCGTTCGCCCGATCTCGGCACCCGCGGCGCGGTGGCGACCGACCGCATCGTCGAGGCGATCCGCCCGCACCAGCTTATCGACATCGACACCCGCGGCCTGAGCGAAGTCATCGTCACGCGCTCGAGCCGCACCATCACCGCGCCGGAGATTGCGGCGCGCATATCGCAGGCGCTGTCCGGCCATTTCGGCCTGGGTGAAGCGCGCAACGTCACCGTCTATTTCGACCGCGACATCCGCAACCTACAAGTCGAGCCGGACGCGACCGGCGAGTTGCAGGTGCTCGGCCTCACCTATGACCCGCGAACGACGCGCTTCGACGTGACGTTCGACCTGCCATCGAGCGCGGCGCTGCACCGGCAGCCGGCGCGCTACACCGGCACCGCGCTGGAGACGGTCCCCGCTGTGACAGTGCAGCACCCGGTGGAACATGGCGAAGTGCTCAAGGAATCCGATCTCGCCATCGTGCGGCGGCCGAAGACGGAAAGCGCCGCCATCACCGATATGAGCGCGGTGGTCGGGCTCGCGGCGCGGCATCCGCTGCGCCCGGATCAGCCGCTGCGCATGGCCGACCTGATGAAGCCCGAGATCGTGGCGCGCAACGAGACCGTGACCATCGTCTATCAGGCGCCGGGGCTGCTGCTGACCTTGAGCGGCCAGGCGCAGGAAGCAGGCGCCTTGGGCGACACCATCGGCGTCCTCAACGTCGAATCCAAACGCATCGTGCAGGGCGTGATTTCCGCGCCGGGCCGCGTCACCATCGGCGCCGCGTCCAACCGCGTCGTCGACAACGCACTGAAGTCCGCGTCCAACCCCAACACTGGGGCCGAGTGAGTAGAGCTTGAGGTAGTCCGATGTCGAAACGCGTTGTGCTGCTGCGTTGTGCGCTGCTGTCGACCGTGGCCGTGATCAACTCCGCCTGCTCGTCGATCGACCGCCTCAAGGCGATCGGCGAGCAGCCGCCTTTGTCGGCGCTCGACAATCCGACCACAAAACCCGGCTACAAGCCGGTGCAGATGCCGATGCCGACGCCGCAGCCGGCGACCTACAATCCGAACTCGTTGTGGCGCAACGGATCGCGCGCGTTCTTCAAGGACCAGCGTGCCCATCAGGTCGGCGACATTTTGACCGTCAAGGTCAACATCAACGACACCGCGCAGTTCGAGAATGAGACCCAGCGCAGCCGCAGCACCACGGAAGATTCCGCGATCACCAATTTCATCGGCGCCAACACCATCACCAATCCGGCCAAGGCGGTGCTGCCGGGCGCGCTGTTGACCACCAACGGCCAGTCCTCGACCGACGGCAAGGGCACGGTCAACCGGCAGGAATCGTTGCTGACCAACATGGCCGCGGTGGTGACGCAGATGCTGCCGAACGGCAACCTGGTGATCGAGGGCAAGCAGGAAATCCGGGTGAACTTCGAAATCCGCGAACTCATCGTCGCCGGCGTGGTGCGGCCGGAAGACATCGACAGCGACAACACCATCGAACTGCCGAAGATCGCCGAGGCGCGCATCGCCTATGGCGGCCGCGGCCAGATCACCGACTTCCAGCAACCGCCTTACGGACAGCAGGTGATGGACGTGATCTTGCCGTTCTGACGGGGATCAGGAAGCAGGGATCAGGTATCAAGAAAGACTTTGCTGATACTTGATACCTGATTTCTGATCCCTGATCCCCGAGCTCCCCGCGGCCAGGTCGAGCTAGCGCGACCAAAGCCGCGATACGGCGCGGCCTCCGGCAGCTCCCCGCCGGAGGCCGCGAGTTTTTTTGTGCTGTTCCGTCACCCTGAGGTGCGAGCGAAGCGAGCCTCGAAGGGCGACGGCCGAGGCGCGCGGGCCGTATCCTTCGAGGGCCGCTACGCGGCCACCTCAGGATGACGGAATGCGCGCGTCAATTCGTGCCGTACCACGTCGATCACGCTTCCCCATTCGCCGAATGCCGGCTGACGAAACAGCCGCGCGGTCGGATACCATGGGGTGTCGTCGCGCTCGCGCAGCCAGCGAAAATCGGCGCCGAACGGCAGCAGCAGCAGAAGCGGCTTGCCCATGGCGCCGGCGAGGTGCGCGACAGCCGTGTCCGCCGAGATCACGGCGTCCAGCAGCGAGATGACGGCGGCGGTATCGGCGAAATCGCAAAACCGATCGCCGACGTGAACGACGGCGGATTGTTCTTGCAGGAGCGCCCTGTCCTCATCGCGCACTTCGTGCTGCAAACTGACAAAAGTCACGTCCGGCGTTTTGAGCAATGGCAGCAATGTTTCGAGACGCAGCGAGCGATTGCGATCGTTGTCATGCGAACGTTCGCCGGACCACACCAGGCCGATGAGCGGGCGGCGGCGCGGCAGGCGCTCGCGCCACGGCGCGACGTCTTGCTTCGCCGGTGCGATGTAGGGGATTTGTGCCGGGATCGTTGTCAGCTCCGTGCCAAAAGCCAGCGGCAAGCTCATGAGCGGACAATGACAATCGAAACGCGGCAAAGGTTTGCCGCGCGCGATCACCGCGGCGAGGTCCGGCAGCGGCGACAACAGTCGCGCGAGCTCAGGCTGCACTTCGAGAATGACCTTGGCGCCGCGGCCGGCCAAGAGCGGCGCGTAGCGCACGAACTGCAGCGTATCGCCAAAACCTTGCTCGGCGTGCAGCAGAATGGTTTTGCCGTCGAGCGATGACTCGCCGCGCCAAAGCGGCGCGTCGAAGCTGCGCCGATGGGCCGCCAGGAAGCCGACGCCCCAGCGCGCTTCGTAACCGCGCCAACCGGAAAAATCGCCCAGCGTCAATTTGGCGACGCCCTCGACGAATTTGGCCTGGGCGAAATCCGGCCGGTTGACCAAGGCGCGGCGCGCGCTCATCACCGCTTCGTGCGGGCGATCGAGCCGGCGCAGCGCGGCGGCGCGATTGGTGAGAAGCTGCGCGTTGTCAGGCTCAATCGTCAACGCATGGTCGTAGCTCGAAAGCGCCTCGGCCGGACGATTGAGCTTGATCAGCGCATTGCCGCGATTGCCGAGCGCTTCGAGATGATCGGGAGCCGCGGCGAGCACGCGCTCGAGATTATCCAGCGCGTCGCGCGGCCGGCCAAGCTCGAGCAGCGCCACGCCGCGCCGGTTGAGAAGCTCGGCGTCGTCCGGCGCCAGGCGCAGGCCTTCGTCGTAGCTCTTGAGCGCGCGTTCGAATTGCTTGAGCGCGTGAAAGACGAGGCCGAGGCTTGAAAATCCATCGGCGCGGTCGAGGTCGGCCTTGAGCGCCGCCTGGATCAGCGCCAGCGCCGCATCCAAGCGCCCGCGCCGGTAATTGATCAGGCCGAGACCGTGCAGTGCGTCGAAATGATCGGGATCAATATGCAGGACCGCGGTGTAAAACCGCTCCGCCTTGTCGAACTCGCCGTGCTCGTGCGCGCGCAATGCGCGGCGCAACATGCGGTTTTGCTGCACGCCTCGTCACCCGCCGGTCGGTGGTTAACGACCGGTAAGCAAACATGGTGAACAAAGGGTTAAAGGGCGGGCGGCCGCCTAGTCGTCGCGATAGACGCGCTCGCGGCGTTCGTGGCGTTCCTGGGCCTCGATCGACAGCGTCGCGATCGGGCGCGCCTCGAGCCGCTTGATCGAGATCGGCTCGCCGGTCTCCTCGCAATAGCCGTAGGTACCGTCTTCGATCCGCGCCAACGCCGCGTCGATCTTGGAGATCAGCTTGCGTTGCCGGTCGCGGGCGCGCAGCTCAATGGCCCGGTCGGTCTCCGAGGAGGCGCGGTCGGCGAGGTCGGGATGATTCTGGCTCTCATCCTGGAGATGCTGCAGCGTCTCCTTGGCCTCCTTGAGGATGTCCTCGCGCCAGTCGAGCAGTTTTAAGCGGAAATACTCCCGCTGGCGCTCGTTCATGAAAGGCTCTTTGTCGGTAGGCCGGTACAGCCGCTCCATCGGCAGCACGCTCTTACCGTTCCTACCGTTCTTGTCGTCGGCTTTGCCGTTTTTGCTTTTGAGCAACTGCATATCCCTAACTCCGCACACACGACTGGTGCGAGGTCCTCCCCGCGAGGCTGGCCTATATATCGATGCTGCGTGACAGAGACAATAATGATGATGAGATGCCGGGGTGGCGCTGTATGGCGGCGCCCGGCGAGCGGCGGACCGCCCTGCCCTTTTTCTATTTATTCAATAAATTCAATACTTTACGATCAGCTCATGCCGGCTTTGGCGAGCTCGACCGCGACCCGCAGCTCGATCTCGGCCAGCACGGAATCGAGCTTTTCGTCGCCGGAGCCGTCCTTGAAATCGGTAGCGAGGGATTTCAGCCGCAACAACGTACCCTGATCCAGCGTACCCGCCAGCAGGCCGAGCTTGAGCTCGTCGAGGGCGTCGAGCGCGCGGCGGCCATGCTTGACCGCCCGCCGGCGCCGTTCCGCCGGCTCCTCGATACCCTGCAACGCAATGAGCGCGTCGATGCCGCCGAGCGTCCGCAACGCCACCGCCGCGCCTTGCGCCTGGGTTGGCTCGGAGTCCGACAGGGCGAAGGTGCCGCTTGCGCTGCGCCGCGCCGGAGGTGGTGCGGCCACGACGGCGGTACCGTTGGGTCCATAGACGCGCATGTATAAGAAGGTGTGCCCTTATGGTTAATAGCCGGTAAAAACCCGGCAAAACTTGCCGAAACCGGCAAGGGCTGCTCGCCGCGCCACCCCGGCACGCCGACCCTCGAATAAAAAACTGTTTTATTTCAATGGCTTGCCGCCTCGCCCGGCGTGGCACGCAATTGGCATTGTTGTTGGCGTCCGACCTCTTGGGGAGCAGGAGATGAATAGGACGCTTAGAGCCACGCTGACCGCGTTGGCTGTCCTCGGCTGTGCCATTACGACGGCGGCAGCAATGTCGCGCATCAAGGATCTCGCCAGCATCGAGGGGGTGCGGCAGAACCAGCTGCTTGGCTATGGCCTGGTGGTCGGGCTCAACGGCACCGGCGACACGCTCAACAATACGCCCTTCACCAAGCAATCCCTGCAGGCCATGTTGGAACGCCTCGGCGTCAACATCCGCGGCCAGCAGATCCGCACCGGCAACGTCGCCGCGGTGATGGTCACGGCCAACCTGCCGCCGTTCGCCACCCAGGGCACCCGGATCGACGTCACCGCTTCCGCCATGGGCGATGCCAAGAGCCTGCAAGGCGGCACCCTTCTGGTCACGCCGCTGTTGGGCGCCGACGGCAATGTCTATGCCGTGGCGCAAGGCTCGCTCGCCATCGGCGGCTTCGAGGCTGAGGGCCAGGCCGCCAAGATCGTGCGCGGCGTGCCGACCGTCGGACGGCTGCCGAACGGCGCCATCATCGAGCGCGAAATCGACTTCGCGATTGCCTCGCTCGGCCGGCTGCGGCTGTCTTTACGTAACGCCGATTTCACCACGGCCAAGCGCATCGCCATTGCGGTCAACGATTATATCGGCGCGCCGGTCGCCGAACCGCTCGACCCGTCGACCGTGCAGCTGACGCTGCCGAAGAAATTTCCGCAAAACGTCGTCGCCATGCTGACCGAAATCGAGCAATTGCAGGTCGAGCCTGACTCTGCCGCCAAGATCGTCATCGACGAGCGCTCCGGCGTCATCGTCATCGGCCGCGACGTGCGGGTCTCTACGGTGGCGGTGGCGCAAGGCCACCTCACCGTCACGATCTCGGAAACGCCGCAGGTCAGCCAGCCGGCGCCGTTCTCGCGCGGCCGCACCGTCACGGTGCCGCGCACCCACGTCGGCGTCCAGGAGGAAGGCAAGCAACTCGCTCTGGTCAAGGAAGGCGTGTCGCTGCAACAGATCGTCGACGGGCTCAATGCGCTCGGCATCGGGCCACGCGACCTCATCACGATCCTGCAGGCGATCAAGGCCGCCGGCGCGATCCAGGCCGACATCGAGGTGATGTGATGAGCGGCGCAGCACAACTCGGCGCTTCGCTGTCCTCGCTCGACAGCGCGCAAAACGCCCAAATCGAGGCCATGCTCAAGATCAAGGGCAAGGCGAAGAGCGCGTCCGGCGAATTCGAAGCGATGTTCCTCAACTCGATGTTCGAGCAGATGAACACCAAGGTCGACGGCGAAGGCCCGTTCGGCGGCAGCGGCGCGCAAAAAGTATGGCGCTCGTTCCTGACCAATCAATACGCCCAGCTGTACGCCAAGTCCGGCGGCGTCGGTATCGCCAAGCACGTCTATGACGAATTGCTCAAGCTGCAAGGCGTGAAAGCATGAGCCCGATCACGACCACGGCCGAAGCCGAGCGGGCGATCGACGATCTTAGCACGTTGATCGAAAAACTTTCCGGCCTGATGGAACAGGAAACCGCGCTCGTCCATGCCGGCAAGGTGTCGCTTGCCGTCGGCCTTGGTCAAACCAAGTCTGAACTGGCGCACCAGCTCTACACGGCGGGCGAGCGCTTGAAGGCGAACGCAAAATTTCTGCTGCAATCGGTGCCGGCGCACTGCGCGGCGTTGACGCGCGTGCAGGAGGCGTTCCGCGCCGTGCTGCAAAAAAATCTGATCGTGCTGGCGACGACGCATGCGGTGTCGGAAGGCATCATGCGCCGGCTATCGGGAGACTTGGCGCGCAAAAGTGCGCCGCAAATTTATGGCGCGTCGGGACGGGCGACGGCACCGCATCCCAAATACGGCCAGCCGCTCGCAGTCAGCAAAAAGCTCTAGGTCCAGTCGTCAAGTCGGCGCCACGGGACGGCGGGCGACGTCGGCAAGCTCCTGACGCAACTTCTCGACCGGCGTGTTCCAGTCACCGGTCGTGGGCTGTCTAAAGAGCCGCATGCTCGGATACCAAGGGCTGTCAGTGCGCTCGAGCAGCCAACGAAAATCCGGACAGAACGGCACCAGCATCGCCACCGGTTTGCCCATGGCGCCAGCGAGATGCGCCACCGACGTATCGACGGTGACCAGGAGATCGAGCATCGCGACGACCGCGGCGGTGTCGGCGAAATCCTTGAACTCCTGGCCGAGTTGGATGACGCCGTGCTCGCGCAAGATCGCCGCCTGCGCCGCGCCGACTTCTTTCTGCACGCTGATGAAGTCGAGGCCCGGCACTGCAAACAGCGCGGCAAAGCGTTCGAGCGGCATCGAGCGATTGCGGTCGTTGAGATGCATGGTGCTGCCGGCCCAACAGATGCCGACGCGCAGCCGGCCGTTGTTCGGCAACCGGCCGCGCCATTTGGCGAGCCGCTCCTCGTAGGGCCGGATGTAGGGAATATTGACCGGGATGGTTGCAAGCTCGGTATTGAACGCCATCGGCAGGCTGAGCAGCGGGCAGTACCAATCGAAGTCGGGCAGCGTCTCGCCGTCGCTGAACACTTGGGCGACGCCGGGAACGCTTGGCGCAATCGATTTGAGCGGATGCTGCACGCCGAGGATCACGCGGGCACCGCGCGCCGCGACCAGCGGCACGTAGCGGACGAAATTGAGCGTGTCGCCCAAACCCTGCTCGGCGATGAGAAAGATGGTTTTGCCGGAAATATCCGTCTCGCCGCGCCACAGCGGCTGCGGATAGTTGGGCTTTTGCGCGACGAAATGTTTCTTCTGCCAGCGGTATTCGTATTGCTTCCAGCCGTCGTGAAAGTCGCCCATGGTCAGCTTGCAGACCGCAGCGTTGAAATTGGCTTCGGCGTTCTCCGGCTCTATCTTGAGCGCCGCGTTGTAGCATTCGAGCGCTTCGTCCATCCGGGCCAATTTCAACAACGCATTGCCGCGATTGACGTGGGCGGCGAAGACATTTGGCGCGATGCGTAGCGCCGCTTCATGGGCGGCGAGCGCCTCGTCGAAGCGATCCAGTTCGGCCAGCGCCACGCCGCGGTCGGTGATCGCCGCCGCATGACCCGGATCGATCGCCAGCGCCCGGTCATAGCTGCCGAGCGCTTCGGCGAAGCGCTTGTCCTTGACGCAGGCATTGCCGCGGTTGATCAGGGCCGCGAGATTTGTCGGATCGGCCGCGAGCGCGCCGTCGAAACTTGCCAGCGCCTCGTCGAAGCGGTCGAGCTCCAAAAGCGTGGTGCCGCGATTGATCCGGATGTCGACGCGATCCGGTGCCACGGCCAGCGCCGCGTCGTAGCTCGCCAGCGCCTCCTCGAAGCGGCGCAGTTTTGCCAGCACGACGCCGCGGGTATTGAGCGCCTCGATATGCGCCGGATTGCCGGCCAAAACCTCGTCGCATGGCTTGAGCGCCGCTTCGAAGGAGCCGAGCTCGGTGAGCGCATTGGCGCGGTTGTGCAGCGCGCCGATGTCGTTCGGATCGATGGCCAGCGACGCGTCGAATTTTTCCAGCGCTTCGCGATACTGCCCGAGCGCAAGCAGCGCCAAGCCCAGATTATTGAGCGCATCGGCGCGGCGAGGCTCGAGTGCAAGCGCGGCCGAATAACTCGCGCAGGCCTCCTCATGCCGTCCGAGCGCGCGCAATGCATTGCCGCGATTATAGTGGGCGTCGGCATAATCGGACTTTATGGCCAGCGCGCGGTCGCAACTTTGCAGCGCGCGATCGAATTTTTCGAGCTTCACCAGCGCGACGCTGCGATTGTTCAACGCCTCGGCGTTGTCCGGCGCGATCTGCAGCGCCGCGTCATAGGCGGCCAACGCTTGGTCGGGCCGATCCAGCGCGACGAGCGCGTTGCCGCGCCGATTGGCCGCCGCCAAGTGCCGCGGCCGCAGCGCCAAAACCTTGTCGTAATCGGCCAACGCGTCCTGATGCCGTCGCAACACAGTCAGCGTATTGCCGCGATTGTAGAGCGCATCGACATAGTCCGGCTTGAGCGCGAGCGCGCGATCGTAGCTCGCCAACGCCGCGGTGCCGCGTCCCAGACCTTTCAGCGCATTGCCGCGATTGTAATGGGCGACGGCGTCGCTGCCGCGCAGCGCCAGCACCTTGTCGAAATTCTCCAGCGCCTCTTCATGGCGCTTGAGTGCGTCGAGGATCACGCCGTAATTCGACAGCACGTCCGGCGAGCGGGGCTGCGCCTTCAGCGCGGCGGCGACCAGACGCAACGCTTCCGCCGATTGGCCCTGCTGGTGGCGCAGCACGCCGCGCAGATGCAACGCGTCGCAATGCTGCGGGTCGGCGGCCAGCGCCGCGCCATAGAGCGCGTCGGCCTCGATGAGGCGCCCCTCGCGGTGGAGCGTCAGCGCCTGTTGGATGCAACGCGCCGCATCCGAGCGCGCGGTGGCGTGCTGGGCCATGGTTTTGGGTCAGGCTGGCTTTAGGTCAGGCTGGCTCTAAGTCAGGCGGAACCTCGACATCGATCCGGCAAGGTCGGCCAAGATGGTTAACCGAAGATGAATTTCGCTCGCCTGGATACCCGGTATTAACCGCGATGCGCCATCAATGGTCGGAGTTTCGTATGGTGCGGCAGGTTCGATGATCAGCGTCGGCAGCGGCTCGTTCTGGCAGCAGGACCAGAATTTTTGGGCGCGATCCCAGCAGATCACCCAGGCGCAGACGCTGAGCTCGACCGTCATCGACCAGATGTTCGGTGCATCAAGCACGCTGACCACCGGCCTGGCCAGTATCGCCAACCAGACCGCTTTGGACCGGGTCAATACCGCGCTTTCGGCTGCGGTACAGGGCGCGCTGAACCCGGCGTCCTCGGGTTCGACTGCGTCATCGTCGACAAGCTCGACCGCTTCGTCCGCCTCATCCTCGTCCAATGCCGCTGCTTCCAGCGCTAAGCCCCCGGTTGTAAGCGCAGCAGCGATCGGGACAGGCACGGTGCCGCTCACGAGCGGCACGTCGCTGCTGGGTCTGGGCTTTTTGACCAGGGGCAATTTCACCGTCAGCGACGGCACTTTCACCACGACCTACCAGTCGACCGGCACCGACACGGTGGGCGATCTGATCGGTGCCATCAATTCCGGCGCGCCGGGCAATGCGCTCGTGCGTGCCTGGCTCAACGGCAGCGGCAATCTGGTGATCACCAGCCAAAATAAAAACGACACCGTTACGGTCAGCGGCGATTACGCCGCAGCCCTCGGTTTCGGCAGCACCAACGCCACGTTCGCGCCCACCAAGCCGCCGCCGATCAGTCACCCTGTTGTCTCGAGTTCGACGAGCGCAACGAGCGGCAGCGCTTCGAAGAGCACGGCAACGCCCGCCTCGGGCATCGCGGCGAATTCGGCCTTGGCGCTGCAAACCGGCGGCACCGCCGAACTGCTGCTCGCCAGCAGCGGCCTTGCCGGCAGCATTGTTAATATACTGGCTTGAATCGCGCCTAGGCGCCGGCAAATTGCGACGACAAATCGCCGCGAAACGTCATCGGCCCAACGTGGTGAAGCTTGCTGTCGAGGTCGGCCCAGATCTCGCCGCCCATGTCGGTCCAGCGCTTGCAGAAAGCAAAATCCTCGCTCAGGTAAGTGCCGTCCTCGTCGATCATGCATTCGAACAAGGCAAAGCGCTTGTCGCTTGGGGCCGCGGCATCGATCGAGTGGTCGCGTTTGTATTGCAACAGCGGATATTGCGCGCACATTTTTTCCAGCGTCTGGCGCCGGATCATGAGGAAGCCGGTGCCGGCATAGCGCACCTTGACGAAGCCCGCCTTGGCAACCACGGCGTTCGGGTCCTCAACCTCAAATACATATTGCAATGACGCCGCCGCGGGATTGGGCCGCGCGCTGTCCATTGTCCTTTTAACTTTTTCCCAGTCGATCCGCTTGACCGGGTAAACCGCCGCGCACATCTCGGCGCCGCATTGCACCAGGCGGAGAACCTGCTCCGGCTCGAACCCGATGTCGGCGTCGATGAACAACAGATGGGTCGCGCTCGGGTCGTCGAGGAACTGCGAGATCAGGCTGGCGCGGGCGCGGGTGATCAGCGCATCGCCGTCCTTGAAGATCAGCTTGAGGTTGAAATCGCCGTAGGCGCGCAGAAGCGTCTGCAGCTTGAACAGCGATGCCGCGTAGAGCACGGAAATCTGGCCGCCGAAGCAGGGCGTGGCGACGACGAGATTGATCGTGCCGGAAGATGCCCCTGCCGACGTGGGCCCTGATTGCGCGGTGTCGGTCCTGGAACCTCGGAACGCCGAAGCAGTTGCCGCGCCGAGCGGCCTAGGACGGTTCTCGGCCGTCATTGGAATTCTTGCAAAGGCGGGCATCGCGATCGCTCCCCTATGGCTCGAGTTCGCTGTACGGGCGCCGGCTACTCAAGCTTGAGGCGGGGCGCCGACCAACCGCAACGAGGATGGTCCGTTCCGCGAGCGCCGCGGCGTCTTTCCAAACACGGTTAAGCAATTACAAAGAAGAATGGTTAAGAGCCGCTTAAGCCGTTTGGTGAAATCCGGCGAATAGACGGAAATACTTATGGAAATGCCGTGGCGAAGGCGCGGCGGTCGACCGGCGCGCACGCTGGCTTCGATTCCGGGAAAACCCTGACAACTACGCGGATTTACACGTCTTTAAGCCGCTTGAGGCAATTCTCTGGCAGCCGATCGTGTCGATCGGGAGAAGCACTGCCAGTACGGCACGTACTGCAAGTGCACGCCAGTACGGCCTGTAACCAGAAGGGTACGCGACCATGTCATCTGATATCACCTTAAGCGCGGGGATTCGGCAGAACCTGCTTTCGCTGCAGAATACCGCCGCCAACTTGACCACCACGCAGGAGCATCTGTCGACCGGCAAGAAGGTCAATACTGCCTTCGACAATCCGACCTCCTATTTCACCTCGCAATCGCTGAACAACCGCGCCAACGATTTGGGCTCCCTGCTCGATCAGATCGGCCAGGCCCAGCAGACGCTCGATGCGGCCAATAACGGCCTCACCAGCCTGACTAGCCTGCTCGAACAGGCGCTGTCGACCGCGCAACAGGCGCAGCAGACCACGCCGACCGCAGCGGCGGCGACGACCGGTACGGTCGCGCTGACCAGCCTCAACGCCGGCGGCAATCTGTTGGTCAATGTCGGCGCCAACACCTACACGGTCGCGATCACCCAGAGCGAAGCGCTGTCTTCGATCGAAAGCCAGATCAACGCCGTCTCGGGCCTCGGTTCCAGCGGCGCGGTGACCGCGAGCGACGACGGCAGCGGCCACCTGGTGCTGACCGGCAATACCAACACCACCGCGTTCACGGTTGTTGCGAATGCGGAGTCTCTGGCACTCGGCGTCACCACCAGCGCCTCGGCCAACAACGCCGTCGCGCCGGTTTCGGCCACCCGCACCACGCTGCAGGGCAACTACAACAACATCCTGACGCAGATCGACCAGCTCGCAGGCGATTCCTCGTATAACGGCGTCAACCTGCTCAACGGCGACAGCCTCAAGGTGCTGTTCAACGAGAATGGTACCAGCTCGCTGACCATCTCCGGCGTGAACTTCAACTCCAAGGGTCTAGGCCTGTCGGCCGCCTCCGGCACCGGATTCCTCGACAACAACAACATCACCACCTCGGAAACCGCCATCAACGCCGCGATCACCACGGTGCGTGCGCAGACCGAGACGTTCGGCACGAACTCGGGCACGATCTCGACCCGTCAGACGTTCGAGCAGAACATGATCAACACGCTCCAGACGGGCGCCAGCAACCTCGTGCTGGCCGACCAGAACCAGGAAAGCGCCAACTTGCTGACGCTGCAGACACGGCAGCAGCTGGAAATCTCGGCGCTGTCCATCGCCAACCAGGCGAACCAGTCGGTCCTGAAGTTGTTCCCGTAATACCTTCTGGAACAGGCCTACCAAGGCGGCGGGGCGAAAGCCCCGCCGTTTTTCTTTTGGCGAGCGGCAAATGACGAATGACGGAACAGACCGCTTAGCCCGGTTTTAACCGGCATTCGCAACTATCGATCGGCTTCACAAGGATTCGAACGTGGCCCTGAAGCTCGAACTCAAGCCCGGTGAGCGCGTCATCCTCGGCGACTGCGTCGTCACCAACGACGATCAGCGCACGCGACTGACCATCGACGGCACGGTTCCGATCCTGCGCGAAAAGGACATCATGACGCTCAGCCGCGCCAACAGCCCGGCCAAGCGCATCTATCTCGCGGTGCAGCTGATGTACACGTCAAAGCGTCCGCAGGACCATCACGCGCTCTATTTTCGTCTGGTGCGCGAGATCGTCAAAGCCGCGCCGAGCACGCGGCCCTATATTGAAAGCATCAATAATCGAATCTTAACAGGCGAGCTGTACAAAGCCTTAAAGGAAACGCGCAAGCTCATTGCCTACGAAAAGGAACTGCTCGACCATGCACTACGCCAGCAAAGCCTACGCGAAGACCGCCAAGGAGACGCTCCCTCCGCGTGAACTGGAAGCAAGCCTGCTGCTCAAGGCGGCGGCGAAGTTGCAGGCGGTGCACGATTCCTGGCGCGACAAGCCCGCCGGATTGGGCGAGGCGCTCTCGTACAACCGCAAGCTCTGGACCGTGTTCATCGATTCCGTGACCCGCGACGACAACCAATTGCCGGCGCAGGTCCGTCAAAACCTGACCAAGCTCGGCGTGTTCGTCATGGGCGAGACCTTCTCGCTGATGACCAAGCCGAAGCCGGAGCACGTCGAGTCGCTGATCCGCATCAATCGCGGCATCGCCGCCGGTCTGCGCGGCAAGGCGTAACGCAACAGCCGAATTGCCAATGAAAAATGGCGAGCGCCCCGCTGCTCGCCATTTTGCTATTTGCCGAAGGCCGCTGGACTACCCGGTCGACGGCGCCAGATAATTCACCAGGCTCAATTGCGCGAGCCGCGCCGTGACCGACAGCGACGCGGAAAGGCTGTTTTGCAGCGTCAAAATCTGCTCGCCGATCTGATTCTGGTTCACGCCGTCGATGCTTTGCATCATGTCGGTCAGGGTGGTCTGGGTCTGCGTATTCAGGTTCGTGGCGTTGCTCATGGTGGTCTGCGCATTGACCAGGTCGGCCGCGATGTCGTTGATCTGTTGCGTGCCGGGCGGGCCGTCGAGGTTGGCCGCGACCTGTTGGCTGAGCGCCTGGTAGCTGGTTTGCGCGTTCGGGTCGCTCGGCGAGTAGGTCGTCGCCGCCAGCACGGCGACATTGGCAACCAGCGAGGTGATGGCCTGCTCGTTGGCGCGCATGCCAAAGGCGATGGTGGTCGAAGGGCCGACCTGGGCCAACGCGGTCTGCCGCACCGGCGTCGCGCCGGATTCGCCGGTGTACCAGAACACCGTATTGGCGGGAGTGCCGGCGACGAGCGACGTCGAGGAGGCCGGCGCGCCGCTGACCCGCAGCGGCGGGTTCGAATTGAAAAAATCATTGGCCGCGGCGATCGCGGAGGCCGCCGGCAACGCGGTCTGCGCCAGGCTCGCTATCGCGCCCGACAGCGCGGTTTGCAGATTGCCTGCCGTCGCGGTGGCGTTGGCGCCGATGGTGAACTGGTTCGCGCCTGGCGGTGAGTCCGTGGTCGCTTGCAGGGTGATGGTCTGGCTCGAGCCGTCGGGTAGCGTGAGGCCGAACGCGATCGTATCGCCGGCGTTGGGATTGGCGCCGAGATTGACCGCGACCGATGGCGGCGAACTGGAGGTGACGGTGGCCCCGGTCAAGTTAGAGGTGATGCTCGAGACCTTGAAGCCGAACGGCGAGGTTGCGGAATCGTCGGCGAGCGACACGCTCGAACCCGCTCCACCAACCACCAGACGGCCGGAGCCGGTGCCGACGTCGGCTTGCAAGCGTTCGTTGATCACCTGGACCAGGCCGGCCTGGGCGCCGTTGCCGTTGAGGATCTCATCGCTGCTCGCGACCGACGGTGTCGTCGTGGCGCTGCCTGAGAAAATGTAATTGTTGCCGACTTGCGTGTTGAGCAGCGACAGGATTTCGCCGAGTTGCGATGCGGCGGCGGCCTGGGTCGTGGTCTGACCGTTGCCGTTGAGCGCGAACGTGCCTTTCTGACCGACCGCCTGGATCACGGAAGAGCGGCTGCCGTCGAGCTGGCTCAGCACCGATTGCGCGACGGTCAATGTCGTACCGACCGTGGTGGCGGTGTTGCCGTAGGCGGTGATCGCCGCAAGCTGCCGATTGAGCGACAGCGTCAGGCCGGCTTGCGAGCCAAGACCCGAATAAGTTTGCGCCGCCTGCCCGCTGCCCAGTTCCGCGGTCAGCGTGTCGAGCTGCTTGGTCATATTGTTCACGGCCAGGATATTGGCGGCCGTGATCGATCCGGGACCGGTAATGCTCATTATTGCACCGTCTGGAGCAGCGTCGACATCATCTGCTGGATCGTCGACATCACCCGCGCATTGGCGCCATAGGCGTTTTGCAGCGCGATGAGGTTCGACAATTCAGTGTCGATGCTGACGCCGGACGTGCTGTTGAAGCGCTGCTGCAAGGCGCTGACCACGGTGTCCTGACCCTGCTGCAAATTGGTCGCCGCGTTCGCCGCCTGGCTTTGCTGGCTCATGATCGCGCTCATGTAATCGGCGAGCGTGCCGCTGAACGGCTGTTGCGCGCTGCCGATGCCGGTGGTCGGCGCATAGGTCAGCGTGGTGCCGGTCAATTGGCTGAGCAAGAAGTTCGGCCGCGTCGGATCGCCCGCGGCGGTGCCGGCCGCATAGGCGACGAGGCTTGCCGGCGCCGTGGCGACCGCGCCATTCACCGTGATGCGCCCGGCAAGGCCCGTGGTCTGGGAACCGGCCGAGGTGAGCGCGCCGGTGATCGGCGTCGTGCCGTCGAGGAATAGCGGCAATTGCGGACTGCCGCTCGACAGCGACGTGACCGTCGACGTCGCCGACAGCGCGTTGACCACATTGGTGGTGGCGCTGGCATTGACCGCCTGCAACACGGTGCCGGACGGATTGGAGAACTGCAGGTTGGTTCCGAACGCGGCGTTGAGCTGCGTCACCACCGCGGCCATGCCGCCGGCAAAATTGACGCCGATGATCTGGTTGTTCGGATTGGACGGCGAGGTCTGCAACGGCAGCGAGCCGCCCGGGCCCAATGCCACGAGCGTGATCGTGTGCTGGACACTGCCGGGATCGGTATAGGTGAGCTGCACCGAATTGCCGGCCGACAGGCTTCCGACGTCGACGCTGAATCCAGTCTGGCTGCCGGAGACCGCCGGCGTACCCGCCGTGGTCTGGTTCGACAGCGCCTGCGACATTTGATTGGCCATTTCGTCGAGCTGGTTCTGCGCTTGCGGCAAAATGGTGTCGCGCATCCGCAGATAGGCGCCGATCTCGCCGGACTGGATGGCGCCCGAGGCAATCAGATCGTTCTGGCTGCCTGACGGCGACGTCAGCGTGATGGTGCCGGCACCATCCTGGCTCGGATTGGCGCTCCACAGCGACGTCGCCGACAGCGTGCCGACATTGTTGAAGCTGAGCTGCGAAGCCTGCGTGCCGCTGACCAGCTGCTGGCCGGTCGCGGTGAACAACGCATATTGATTGTTCGCGGTTTTCTGCACGCGCACGTTCATCAGCTGCGACAGCTGCGCGACGTCCTGGTCGCGCTGGTCCTCGAGCGTCGCGGTCGCGGCGTCGGGCTGAGCCGATTCCAGTTGCTGGTTGATATTGGCGATCTGCTGGAGCGCGGTATTGGCGGTCTGCACGTCGCCGGAGATTCCCGCCTCGGCCTGGCTGCGCAATTGCTGGATGCCGGTCGTCATCCCATTGAGATTTTGCGCCAGCGCCTGCGCCGCACCGACCACCGCGGCCTGGCTGGAATACGAGCTCGGGCTGGTGGCGAGCGCCTGCAGCGCGCTGGTGAAATTATTATAGACCGCGTCGAACGACGACGACGATCCCGGCGTGCCGTAGATCGGCTGCAGCTGCTGATAGAGCTGCGCCGCGGTGTCCGCATAGGAGCCGCCGGAGCTTTCGGTCCACAGCTGGCTTTGCAACAGCGCGTTGAGATTGCGGTTGATGCCGCTCGAATCGACGCTCGAGCCGGTACTGCCGCCGGCCGCGACCTCGACCGGCGTGACGGTCTCATCGACATAGCCGGGCGTATTGGCGTTGGCCACGTTGCCGGCAATGACCGAAAGGCCCTGCTGGGTGACATGGATGCCCGCCAAGGCAACGGACAGCGCTTGGGAAAGGCTCATGGCTCTAGCCGTCCGCGCAAAACATCACGCTATTGCCGGCGAGGAGCCGCCGCTCCTCACTGGATGACCGTCAGCAGGCTCTGGATCATCTGATTGGCCGTGGTCATGACGCGGGCATTGGCCGAATAGGCCTGCTGCGCCACGATCAACTGGCTGAACTGGGTGGCGATATCGACGTTCGAAGCCTCGAGCGAGCTGCCGACGACGCTGGCGGTGCCCGAGAAGTTCGGATTGCCCGATTCAGGCGTGGCAGCGAAAGCCTCGCCGTCGAGCGGCTGCAGCGAATCCTGGCCGTTGAACGTCGCCACCGAGACGTCTGCCAAAGCCACGGTCTGGCCGTTCGAGAACGAACCGACGATCTGGCCCTTAGCCACCGAGAGCGATTGCATCGAACCGGCACCGAAGCCGTTCTGGGTCAGGCTCGTGACCTGCACGCTGCCGGTCGTCGATGCGAATTGCGTCAGGTTGGAGCCATAGTTCAGCGTCACATTGCCGACCGTGTCGCCGTTCACGGCCAGACCCGTCAAAGTCAGGCTGCTCGCGGTGGGCGAAGTCAATTGGCCGCTTGAATTGAAAGTAAAGGGCGTGCCGACGTTCTGCCACGCGACCTGGGTCCCGGTTGCCGTCGTGTTCGTTTGATAGAACAGCTGCCACGTATTATTTCCGCCGGAGCTGGCCGTCTCGGCCCAACGGAGCTGAACGTCGACCTGATTGCCCAAGGAATCGTAAGCGGTGATGGAACCGCCGTCGAGCGATTGATTGGTGAATGTCGTTGTGTCTTGACCCTGTACCGTTCCAGTACCGGCGACGGTAGGATCCGCGTGGTAGCTGCCAGGTGTCAGCAGACCTGTCGGTGGAGCGCTGGGCAGGTTTGCCGCGTAATTGATACTCGTCGTCGCCTGCGCCGGGAGGAAATTGTTGTTGAATTGCAAAACCTGGGGCGAGCTGGCGGTGGGAGCTCCAGTCGCCGGATTGACCGGAATGCCCATCAGAAAGTAGCCGGCGCCATTGACCATGTAGCCGTTGTTGTCCAACTGGAAATCGCCACGGCGCGTATAATCATTGACGCCGCTGAATTGCGGATTGGTGCCCGAATTTCCCGTTGGCTGCGTCACCACGAAATAGCCCTGACCGTTGATCGCCATGTCGGTCGCGACGGTTTCGTTCTGGATGGTGCCTTGCACCCCGTTGCTGGCGACCGAGGTGGCGAACACGCCACCCGATGTCTGCTCGCCGAGTGCAGCTTGCGAGACCAGCGCATCGAAGGCGGTGTCGGTTTCCTTGTAGCCGACGGTCTGGGAGTTCGCGATGTTGCCGGAAATGTTTTGCAGCGCGAACGACTGTGCCTGCAGACCGGACACCGCGGTGGTCAATGCATCGAAGATACCCATGACATTACCTCTCCAACTCGATCCTCAACGTCACGAACTGGGGCCGCGACGGATGGCCCAACGCCGTGCACCTCCCAGCAATCCGCGTGCCATTGTATTTATCGTTATATATCAATACCTTATAGGGACGTCGCGGTTGCGACTAGGGCCGGATATGCCGACCTATCGGCAGATATTGCCGGGTTGGAACGCTTCGCGTCACGCAGTGGCGGCGCCCCAGCGCCTTGTGAGCGACAAGTTCGCCGTGTTCTAATTCGGTCGCGCATGATCCCGAAAAGTGGTTCCCGGTTTTCGGATAAGATCATGCGCAAACATAAACCGCACCGAACCGATGGACCCTCATGCGCTTTGAAGGCACCAGCGCCTACGTCGCCACCGACGATCTGAAAATCGCCGTCAATGCCGCGATCGCGCTGGAGCGGCCTTTGCTGGTCAAAGGCGAGCCGGGCACCGGCAAGACCGTGCTGGCGATCGAAATCGCCAAGGCGCTCTCGGCGCCGCTGCTCGAGTGGCACATCAAGTCGACCACCAAGGCGCTGCAGGGACTTTACGAATACGACGCGGTGACGCGGCTGCGCGACAGCCAGCTCGGCGACGCCCGCGTCAAGGACATCCGCAACTACATCAAGCGCGGCAAATTGTGGGACGCCTTCGTCGCCGACGAGCGGCCGGTGCTGCTGATCGACGAGATCGACAAGGCCGACATCGAATTCCCCAACGATCTGCTGCAAGAGCTCGATCGCATGGAGTTCTTCGTCTACGAGACCGGCGAGACCATCCAGGCCCGGCGCCGGCCGATCGTGGTCATCACCTCCAACAACGAGAAGGAATTGCCGGACGCGTTCTTGCGCCGCTGCTTCTTCCATTACATCCGCTTCCCCGATGCCGATACCATGCGGGCGATCATCGAGGTGCATTTTCCCGGCGTCAAACAACGCCTGGTCGCCGAAGCGCTGAAACTGTTCTACGAAATCCGCGACGTGCCCGGCATGAAGAAGAAGCCGTCGACCTCGGAATTGCTCGACTGGCTCAAACTCCTGATGGTCGAGGACATTTCGGTCGAAACGCTGCGCGAGCGCGATCCGAAAAAACTCATCCCGCCACTGCACGGTGCGCTGATCAAGAACGAGCAGGACGTACATCTGTTCGAGCGGCTGGCGTTTATGGCGCGGCGCGAGGGACGGTGATGTGTAGCCCGCATGAGCCAACGGGTCCGGCCCGAAGTGGCCGGCCCGATGACAGGCTCCGCGATATGCGGGAGCGACGGAGCGGCTGCATCTCAGAATCCCGGATTTCGCTCCGCTCATCCGGGCTACAGCAGGAGGAAGCGCGATGACCAAAAAGTTTGCGCGCCGCACCGTGCTCGGCGGGCTTGCCGGTCTTTCGCTGATCGGTAAGGCGCGCGCCGAGGCGGAATGGCCGACGCGCACCGTCACCATCATTCACGGTTTTCCCGCGGGCGGACCGTCCGACGTCATCGCCCGCCTCCTTGCCGACGGCTTGTCGCGCTCGCTTGGCCAGGCGGTGATCGTCGAGCCGCGCCCCGGCGCGTCCGGCACGGCAGCGGCGGCGCAGGTCGCGCGCGCCACGCCCGACGGCTATACGCTGAGCGTCATTCCCTCTGGCCACGCCAGCGCCGCGGCGACCTTCGCCAATCTGCCGTACCGTTCCGTCGACGACTTCACCATGATCACGCTGGCGTCGGAATATCCCTACGTCATGGCGACTAATGTCGAGAGCGGCATCAAGAGCGTCGCCGAACTGATCGGCACCGCGCACAAAAGGCCAAATCCCCTGCTCTACGGTACGCCCGGCGTCGGCTCGGGACCGCATCTCGCCATCGAGCTGTTCGCGATCGAGACCAAGATCAAGGTGCTGCACGTGCCGTATCGCGGCAGCGCGCCTGCGGTCATGGAATTGGTCGGCGGCCGGCTCGATTTCATGATGGATCCGCCGGCGACCATGATGGAATTCATCCGCAACGGAAAATTGCGCGCGCTCGCGGTGTCGAGCGCCAAGGAATATTTCGCGCTGCCGTCGGCGCCGACCATTGCCGAAAGCGGCGTGAAGGGGTTTGACGTCAGCGCCTGGCAGGGCCTGGTGGCGCCGGCGGGGCTACCCGAGCCGATCGTCAACCGGCTCAACGCCGAGACCGTGCGCATCCTCAAAGATCCGGCGACGGTCGAGCGCATGCACACGTTCGGCAACGAGCCGTCGCCGACGACACCGGCCGAATTCAAGAAGCGGCTGGTCGACGACATCGCCAAATGGACGGCGGTGGCCGAGCAGATTCACTTCGAAAAGATCTGAGCAGGAGCCGAAAAAGCCTATTCAGGGTTGGTAACTGTGAAGGTAGCGCCTTCAGCGAAACTCGCGTGACCTTTTAGAAATTTCATTATTAGTTTGCGATTCGCCGCAAGCTTGTAAACGGGATATCTACCGCCTGCGAGCTTGCCGAAAGCATTTATTCCAAACAATGAAAGTACAAAGCGCAAAATGCTTGCGATACGGTATTTGACGCTCTTATTGGCGCTTGGAACAATGGTGAGATCAAAGCCTGCCAATTTCAGCCAACGTTCACCGGCCCGTCTGTAGGCTAGAGCATATAAAGTAATTTCGTCGAGTTTGCGACCGCAAGCGGCACTGCTTCCGAAATAATAACGGTCGAGCATTTTTGCCATTCCGTAAACCAGTGATTTTGCTATCCACTGTCGTTGTTGCTTTAGAAGATATTCCCCTTGTTCTCCCGCCAGAGACGTGAATGGTCTCGCCGAAAAGGCACTGATGTAGAACTCAGTTTGATTTGCCGGAAATTCTAGATTTTCAATTCTGATCTCTGGCTCGCTCTGCCTGCCATTGAGCAGGTCGTCCAGCGCGGCCTTTTTGAGACAGAATAGGTCAATAGCTCCCACGACGTCGCCACCCTTGTCTTGAACGACTACCATCGCAAATTTGTTGCGTTTAAAATTTTCAAGTTCAACATCCTCGGGAAAGTGAAAACGCCTAAATAGCTTGTGAACGATTTTGTATGCCTCGGCTGCTTGGGCGAAGCCTGTAGGAAAAACGACCGAGTAAGGCTTTTCGAAATTAGACGGGTCGGGATAAGGGTCGCGAGACAATTCTCGCGACCATAATCTTTTTTTCATTTCAACGACGATTGGAAGGAACAAAGCGGTCGCCAGCATCAGCGCGAACCAGAGCAAGCGCTCATCGACATCGTGCGCATGCTCCTGCAGGAGATTGAGCCCATCACGGCCAGCGAAAACTAGAATGGCCGCTCCTATAAGAAAGTGGACGTATTCGGTAATTAGCTTGAGTAACCTCAGAAGAAAATGCATAGCAGTCCCCGCAAGAAGCCAATTCTTTGGTGAACAAAGCTATGACCCGCCGTTGCGCAGGGTAGCCCCGGCATCAAAGGTGGATAAAATCAGTCTCATCTGCCCGAACATTGTCAGGATAGATCGATTTCAGCCAAGACTTGACAGCCGCGTTCGTATTCATAAGGCAGTTCCACGCGCCGACGACGAATCGGCCATGGTCCAAAATCTCAGAGCTATGGATCGGGCAAATCGAATCCTTCACGACAAGCGACGAGGGTAGTGCAGCATCATCGGTTTCCGGCAGCAGCACCGGGAAAAGCGGATAGCTGGCACAGTCCAACGGCTTGTAGCCTTGATCGCACGACCGGGTGTCCAAGGCGCGGCATTTCGCACGCATCCCGCCATGATAATTCGGGTCCAAGATTTCGAGGTGAGCGACCGATTTGCCTTCGGCGAGCGCCGCTTCGATTTCTCCCGGGTATAAAAGAATCGCGGCGGTTTGCTGAAAATCGCAGCACTTAAATGCGCACCCCTTGTAGGGACAAAGCGAAATGGCGCCGACATCTTCTGTGACATCGGCGCCATTGCCAATGCGAACGGTTGCCTCGATATGGCGACTCATTATGCAACCTTAGTGAGAAAGACTATCGATGAAAAGCTGGATGTTTTCGCTCCGCGATCGAGCAACGAAGTATCTGGAAAAGATAGTATTTACTGCTGATCTGCCCAGGGCTTACATTTAAGGCTTAACCCACCCCTTCGCTGCGTTCGCGCCGCTTGCGGCGCCGTGCCCGATGCCGCCCCGCCGCGGGCCGCCCGAGCGGCTCGGCTTCGGCGGCAACGACAGGCTCAGGCTCGGCATAACGCGGCGCCTCTTCGGCGACCGCATTTCGCGCCGCCTCGGCTTGCGCGGCGGCTTCTTGCAAACGCGCCGCCTCCTGCGCCAAAAGTTCGGCCTCGCGCGCCTGCCGGTGCGCGATCTCACGCGCCTGCGCCCGGCGCTCGGCAATGCGATCGCGGAACCGTTTGATCCAGGACCGCATCTGAATGGCGACGCGGCCGGCGACACCGCCCGCCCACACCAGTTCGAACGGCGAGAATTGCCGCCAGGTCTGATCGCCCTCGACGATGGCGCGGGCGATGAGCGTGCCGGCCATGGCGGTGGTGTTCAGCCCGTGGCCGCCGAAGCCCGACGCGAGCCAGACGCCGGAGCCGAGCTCGCCGAGCTGCGGCATCCGGTGCACGGTGTTGCCGAGCGTGCCGGACCAGGCGTAATCGACGGCGACCTCGCCGAGCTGCGGATAGGTTTTTTTGATGTCGGCCTGCAGCGCGCGCACGTAGCGGCGCGGATTGCGCGCCCACGTGGTCGAGCGGCCCGACAGCATCAAGCGGTCGCCGCCGACGATGCGATAGTGATTGTCGGAGAGATCGGTGTCGCTGATGCCGCCGCGATAGCCGACCACCTCGCCGAGCTTTTGGCCGAGCGGCGCGGTGGTGATCACATAGGTGGTGATCGGCAACAGCGTTGCGCCGATCTGCGGCATCAGCCCGCCGATCCGCACATTGCCGGCCAGCACCACATGATTGGCGCGCAGCCGTGCGCCCGGGGTGACGATGCGTTTGCGCACGCCGGCCGGATCGATCGACAGCGCCGGCGAGCCTTCGAAAATGCGCGCGCCGTCGCGTTCCGCGGCGGCAGCGAGCGAGAGCGCGTAATTGAGCGGATGGATAGCGATGGCGTTGAGATAATTGATGGCGTGATAGTAGCGCTGGCTGTGCAGCACGGCGCGCACGCGCTCGGTCGGCCAGCCTTCGATCTCGCAGCCGAGATCGTTGAGGAGGCGCACCAGGCCCAAAAATTCGTCGCCGTTGTCGACCTTGGAAACGTAGAGCCATCCGGGCTGCGGATCGATGCCGGTGGCGCCCTCTTCCTGGACAGCATTGCGGACGTAGTCGAGCCCGGCCTGGGACAGCGCCCACAACGATTTCGTGCGCTCGAAGCCGATGCGGCCGATCAGCTTTTCGACATCCGCGGCAAAACCCGGCAGTACGAAGCCGGTATTGCGGCCGGACGCACTCGCCGCCAGCCGGCCCGCTTCCAAGAGCACGACCGACCAGCCGGACCGCGCCAATTCGCGCGCCGTCGTCAGCCCGGCAAGCCCGCCGCCGATCACGCAGACATCGACGTCAAGATCGACGTGCAGCGCCGGCCGCCGCGGCGCGTCCACCATGGTGGCGGCGTACCAGCTTTGGCCATAGGCTGTGGTATCGGTTTCGCTCATTCCAAAGGCCGTTTCGGTCCGCCGCTGCGGGGCGGGGGGCGCACACTAGACTCCCTGGGCTCAGAAAGCGACATTGCCGCCATGCGCCGTTTGATGTTGCTGCGCCATGCCAAGACCGAGCGCGCCGAGCCCGGCCAACGCGACCGCGACCGCAAATTGACCAAACGCGGCCGCGACGACGCAGCCGTGATCGGCGCCTATATGGCCCGCCATGGCCTTAACCCCGACTTGGCGCTGGTGTCGCCGGCCAAGCGCGCCCAGGAAACCTGGGCGCTCTTGGCACCGGCCTTTGCCAAGGCGCCGCGGCTGGTCAACGACGAGCGCATCTACAACTCAACGACAGAGGTTTTGTTCAAGATCATCAGCGAGACGCGCGGCGCGCACTGTCTTGTCGTTGTCGGCCATAATCCCGGCCTGCACGACATCGCCGTGCAGCTGATCGCCTCGGGCGACGTCGAAGTGCGCGAGCGGGTGGCGGAGAAATTGCCGACCTCGAGCCTCGTCGTCATCGATCTCGCCTTCGACGACTGGTCGCGCCTGCATCTGCACAGCGGCCGGCTCGAGCGCTACGTCACACCGCGGCTGATCGCCGCCGCGACCGATTGAATGCTTACAAGGGGCAAGAAAAGGCGGGCAAGACATGTACCGACGCATCCTGGTGCCGATCGATCTTTCCGACGTCGAGCTGGCCAAGCCCGCCATCGCCACCGCGCTGATGATGGCGAAAGAATCGAACGGCTCCGTCCGCCTGATCAACGTCTTGCCGGTGACGCCGGTGATGCTGGCCGAATACGTGCCGCCCGATTTCGAGGCGCAGCAACGCGTGTCGGCCGAGGAAGCGATCGCCATCGTCGCCAAAGAAATCGGACTGGCGCCGGACAAGATCTCGACCGCCGTGCTGCAGGGCAATGTCGACCGCGAAATCCTCGATGAAGCCAAGCGGATGCGTGCCGACCTCATCGTCATGAGCTCGCACCGCACCGGCGTGCGCACCTATTTTCTCGGCTCCAATGCCGGCCACGTGGTGCGCTACGCCGCCTGCTCGGTGCTGGTGGTGCGGCAGCAGACCGGTTAGCGGCTTTGGCAATGGCTGCGTCGGCAGATCGGGAGCACGCGCGGTATCCATGGCCGTAGACGGAAGCGCTGTCGCGGCTTGGAGCATCGCCGCCGTAGCGACGGCCGGCGTCATTGCGCGGCCGTTTCGCCTGCCGGAAGCGATCTGGGCGGTGGCCGGTGCCGTCTTGCTGGTCGCGTTTGGTCTGTTGCCGTGGGCGGACGCGTTGTCCGGCATCCGCAAGGGCCTCGACGTTTACTGCTTCCTCGCCGGCATGATGCTGATTGCCGAGGTGGCGCGACAGGAAGGCGTCTTCCATTGGCTTGCGGCACTCGCCGTAGCGCTGGCGCGCGGCTCGCCGCAACGTCTGTTTGCACTGGTTTACGCGGTCGGCACCGTGGTGACGGTGCTGCTGTCCAACGACGCGACCGCCGTCGTTCTCACGCCCGCCGTCTATGCCGCGACCAGGGCCGCAGGCGCGACGCCGCTGCCGTATCTGTTCGCCTGCGCCTTCATCGCCAATGCGGCGAGTTTTGTGCTGCCGATTTCCAATCCAGCCAACCTGGTGGTCTTCGCCGGCCGCATGCCACATCTTGCGGCATGGCTTGGGCAGTTTGGCCTTGCATCGGTCATCGCGATTGCCGTGACCTATCTGGCGTTACGGCTGATGCAGCGGCGGGCACTGGCAGCAGAGACCATCGTGGCAACGGCGTCGCGGCCGCCGCTCAGCCATGGCGGGCGCCTCACTCTCGGCGGCATAGGCGCGGTCGCGGTCGTCCTGTTGTGCTGCTCGGCGTTCGACGTGCAGCTCGGATTGCCGACATTGGTCAGCGGTGCGGTCACGACCGCGATCGTGCTGGCATTGAACCTTCAGTCGCCGTGGCCGGTGCTGCGAGGCGTCTCATGGGGCGTGCTGCCGCTGGTCGCCGGCTTGTTCGTTCTGGTGGAAGCGCTCGATCGCACCGGCGTCATTGCCGCCCTGAGCGGCCTCATGCATACCGAAGTCGCACGCTCAGGCGCGACCGCCCCATGGAGCGCCGGCCTCGTCGTCGCGCTCGCGTCTAATCTGATGAACAACCTGCCCGTCGGCTTGATTGCCGGTTCCGTGGTCGCCGCCAACCAGCTGCCGTCTCAAATCACCGGCGCGATGCTGATCGGCATCGACTTGGGGCCGAATTTATCCGTCACTGGCTCGCTGGCGACGATCCTGTGGCTGGTCGTGCTGCGGCGTGAAGGGCTTGACGTCGGCACCTGGCGTTTTCTTCGCCTCGGTGCCGTGGTCATGCCGCCGGCCTTGGTTCTGGCGCTTATCGCGCTGAGCGTGCTCTAACGCGCCGGTTCGCGGCCGGCGTCACTCAGCCCGGATATTGGCGTCCTTGACCATCTTTTGCCAGGCGACGAGCTCCGACTTGATGTAGTCGCCCAGCTCTTCGGGCGTCGACGAAAATCCTTCGAAGCCGACGTTCTTGAATTTCGCCTGGACGTCGCGGCTGTCGATGATCTTACGCAGAGCACCGTTGAGCTTGGTCACCACCGCAGGCGGCGTGCCGGCCGGTGCGACCAGACCCGCCCATGCGTCGAGGTTGAAGCCCTTCACGCCGGACTCGTCCAGCGTCGGCAGCTCCGGGAACAGCGCGCTGCGCTTGATGCGCGAGATCGCCAGCGCCCGCAGCGTGCCGGATTGGACGTGCGGCATGGCGGTGGTGAAATCGGCGAACATCATGGAGACCCGCCCGGCTATGATGTCTTCGAGCGCCGGCGGCGTGCTCTTGTACGGCACTTGCAGGACATCGATCCCGGCCCAATAGGCGAGTGTGGCGCCGCCGACGATGCCGGCGGTATTGCCGCTGGCGAACGACAGCTTGCCGGGATTGGCCTTGGCATAGGCGACCAGGTCCTTGACCGAATGGATCGGCAAATTCGGATTGAGCACCAGCATCAGCGTGAAGCTGCCCACGCGCGTGACCGGCGCAAAATCCTTCACCGCATCGTAGTCGACGTCCTTGTGCAGGAATGGATCGGCGGACAGCGGCGAGTTGGTCCCCATCAACAGCGTATAACCGTCGGCCGGCTGACGATGGACGTAAAGCGCGGACAGCGCGCCGTCGGCGCCAGGCCGATCCTCGACGATGACCGGTTGCTTGAGCGCCTGGCCGAGCGGATCGGCGATGATGCGGCAGAGCGTGTCGCTGGCGCTGCCCGGACCGAACGGATTGATGAAGGTGATCGGCCGCGACGGATAATCGTCGGCGTAAAGCCCCGAGCCCGACAGCACGGCTCCGATCGCGGCCGCGGCGACAAGAAGCAGCTTTTTCATGCGTGATCCCTCCCTGATTTCCGCAAGTTATTTTGGCTGGCGGGTCGGTCTTGCAGCGCCGCGCGCCTTTAAATGGCCGATGCCATCAGAATAGCAGATTTAATGGCCGATTGAGCTGCGTCATTCCGCCGTGAGGGCTTCCTCCGGGAAGCGCTCGCCGGTGTCGCCGGTCAGCCGTTCGATGCCGCGCAGCGCCGGGAACAGCCGGAACCAGGCGAGCGCGATCAAAACGACGCCGACGCCGCCGATCAACGCCGACGGCACCGCGCCGATCCAGGCGGCGAGCGCGCCGGCGCGGAATTCGCCGAGCGTGCCCGAGGAGCCTGAGAACACGGAATTCACCGACATGACCCGGCCGAGCATGTCGTGGGGCGTGCGCGTCTGCACCAGCGACTGGCGGATCACCACCGAGATGGCATCGGCCGCACCGTAAACAACGAGTGCGGCGAACGACAGCGCAATCCAGGTCGACAGCGCAAAGACGGTCGAGGCCATCCCGAAGATACAGACCGTGCCGAGCATCAAAATCCCGGCGCGGCGCTCGATGGCGTGGCGCGCCAGGAAGACCGACATGCCGAGCGCGCCGACCGCCGGCGCCGCGCGCAACAGCCCGAGCCCCCACGGACCGGTGCCGAGAATGTCGCGGGCATAAATCGGCAACAGCGCGGTGACGCCGCCCAACAGCACGGCGAACAGATCGAGCGAGATGGCGCCGAGCAGGATCGGATTATCGCGGATATAGGCAAAGCCGGCGAACAGCGTCACGACGCTGACAGGTTTCCTTTGCGCGGCGCGGTGCTTGCCTTGAACGAAGCTGATGAGAATACAGGCGGTGACGAAAATCGCGGTGCAAAGCCCGTAGACCACCGCCGGCCCGAGCACATAAAGAAAGCCGCCGAGTGCCGGGCCGCAGATGATCGCGGTCTGCTGCGCCGTTGCGGAAGCCGCAATGGCGCGCGGCAGAAGCGGGCGCGGCACGATGCCCGGCACGATCGAATGTAGCGTCGGCGCCTCGAAAGCGCGCGCGGTGCCGGTGATCAGGATCAGTGTCAGGATCGTGCCGCGATCGAGCCAGCCCTGCAAGGTGCCCAGCGCGAACAAGGCGGCGCAGATCGCCTTGACCACCTGGCAGGTGCCGGCAATGGCGCGGCGGTCGAAATGATCGGCGGTCTGACCAATCACCAATGCCAGCACGACGACGGGAAAGAACTGCATCAAGCCGACCAGACCGAGGTCGAGCGGATCGTGGGTGAGATCGTAGAGCTGCCAGCCGACCGCGACCGCTTGCATCTGGTAGGCGCCGCTGGTCGAAGTGCGGGCGCACCAGAACAGCACGAACGAGCGATGGCGCAGCAATGATGGCTGCGGCGACAGCGAATCCATGGCTCTGCTTAACGTCGCGACAGTCGAATGGCTACCCAGCCAATGCCGCCAAAATCCGCGCCCAGCTGCGGATACCTTTGTGGAAGCATTTCAAGTCGAACTTTTCGTTGGGCGAATGCACCCGGTCGTCGTCGAGCGCGAAGCCGACCATCAACGTCTCCATGCCGAGCACGGTCTTGAAATCGCCAACGATGGGGATCGAGCCTCCGGCGCCGACGGTCACCGCCTTCTTGCCCCACTCCTCGGCGAGCGCGGTGCGCGCCTTGCCCAAGGCCGGATTATCGAACGCCACTTCGAATGCCGGATTGCAGCCGAAATTGCCGAATTCGACCGAACAGTCGGCCGGCACGCGGGCGCGGACGAAATCGCGGAAGGCGTTACGGATCTTTTCCGGGTCTTGGCTGCCGACCAAGCGGAACGAGACCTTTGCACTTGCTTTGCCGGGGATCACGGTCTTGGCGCCCTCCCCGGTATAGCCGCCGATGATGCCGTTGACCTCGGCCGTCGGTCGCGTCGAGATTTGCTCGAGCAGGATGCGGCCCTTTTCGCCGGCCGGAATCTTCAAGCCGATCGGGCCGAGGAATTTTTCCGCAGTGAGCCCAAGGCCTTCGAGATCGGCCTTGATGTCGGGCGGCAGGTCGTGGACGCCGTCATAAAAGCCCGGAATGGTGACCCCGCCGTCGGCATTGTGCATGGCCGAGATGATATCGGCGAGCACATGGATCGGATTGCGCGCGGCGCCGCCAAACAGCCCGGAATGCAGGTCCCTGTCGGCACAAGTGAGCCGGATCTCTTCGTAGACCAGGCCGCGCAGCGAGGTGGTGATCGACGGCGTTTGCGCGTCCCACATGCCGGTGTCGCACACCAGGGCCAAGTCGCGGCGCAGCTCAGTGGCATTGTCGCGCACGAAGCCGAACAAATGTTTTGAGCCACACTCCTCCTCGCCCTCGATCATCATGGTGATATCCAGCGGCAGCGCGCCGGTGACCGCCTTGAACGCGCGGCAGGCCTCGACGAAGGTCATGGCCTGGCCTTTGTCGTCACAGGCGCCGCGGGCGACGATGATCTTGCGCCCGCCATTAAGCGTCTCGATGCGCGGCTCAAATGGCGGCGTCTGCCACAGCTCGAGCGGGTCGACCGGCTGCACGTCGTAGTGGCCGTAGAACAGCACCCGCGGCGCGTTGCCATTGGTTTTGCCGTTGCCGCTTTTGCCGATGACCACCGGGTGGCCTTCCGTCGGCCGCACGCTGGTCTCGAAGCCAAGCCCGCGCAGATCGGTGGCGACATATTCGGCCGCGGTGCGGCAGTGCGGCGCGTAGGCCGGGTCGGTCGATACCGATTGAATGCGCAACAGCGCGAACAACCGATCCAGACTGGCGTCAAGGTCGCGGTCGATGCGGTCGAGAACCTTGGGCAGAGCGTCGGATGCCGTCATGGGTCACCTTCTCGTCGTTCGCTGTGTGAAATTTACAACGCGGGCTTTGTCATTACCACGTCGCTCGCGCATTCTTTTTGGTGCCCCGCCGGAACAGCGTTGCATCTTTGCAACGCTCGGCAACGCTTCGACATGTGCAGCGCGTCAAATGGCCTCCGACCGGGTGGTGCATACTTGTCACGCCCCGAGGAATGTACATTAATTGAACCGAAACCTGCCGAAGTGCGGGGATGGCGTTGGGGCAATAGACGAACTCATCGGCCGGCTGGTCGCCGATCTCGCAGTAGATCGCGCTAGCCGCCGAAAAGGCGGTGGGGATCATTTTCGACTTCCGGTCATGGAAGAACCAACAGACAAATGCGTCCGCTCTTGGCCAGGCTCGGTGGAGCCGACGCTTTGGTGCGGCTAGCTAACGGCGCGCCGAGGGGGAGGCAGCGATGGCGTATCCTATCACCGACATCCGGGGCATCGGGCCTGATACGGCCGCGATCCTCAAGTCGGAAGGGATTCGCACCACCATCGGGCTTTTGCGCTCGGCCAAAACGCCGAAACAGCGGCTAAAACTTGCCGAAATGACCCGCACCAATTCCGAGCGCATTCTCGGCTGGGTCACCGCCGCCGACCGCATGCGGGTCAAAGGGGTGGGGTGGGAATATTCCGAGCTACTGCGCGCCGTCGGCGTCAAAACCGTCAACGAGCTCAAATTCCGCAACCCCGAGCATCTGGTCGACAAAATGCGCGAAGCCAACAAGCGCAACCTGGTGCGACTGTTGCCGAAGAAGCAGACGGTGGAGCGCTGGATCGAGAGTGCCAAGAAGCTGCCGACCATCATCCGTTATTGATCGGTCCGCACATTCCCTGCCCTCGGCGTTGCCGTCCGCGGCTTGACTCGCTTTGAGCGACCGCGCAAAGCGACGGCTTAGAAAGCACTTTAAGATCCGCCGAGGGCCATTGCAGCGATGGGCAAGGAAACGGCCGCAAGCCTTGATCTTCGCAATGTTTTATCGCCCCGGCCTGCCCCGGGCGCGGGCCTGCTGCGTGCTCTCATGGCCAAAGGCCGGCCGCTGGTCATGGGCGTCCTCAATGTCACCCCGGACTCGTTTTCCGATGGCGGCCGCTTTCTCGATCCGGCTGCCGCCATTGCCCAGGCGCAGCGCCTTGCCGTCGAGGGCGCCGATATCCTCGATATCGGGGCGGAATCCTCAAGACCCTATGGCAATGCGGTTGCAGTGCCGCTCGACGAGGAGCGCGCCCGTCTCGCCCCGATCCTGTCGGCCGTGGTCGAACTTGGAATTCCGGTTTCGATCGATACCATGAAAGCCACCATCGCGGCCTGGGCCCTCGAGAGCGGAGCAGCAATCGTCAACGACGTGTGGGGGCTGCAACGCGACCCCGACATGGCGCACGTCGTTGCCGGGCACGAGGCGCCCATCATTGTCATGCACAATCGCGATGCCGCCGATCCGAGGATCGACATTGTCGCCGACGTCACCGCTTTCTTCGAGCGCTCGCTCGTCATCGCCGCCCGTGCCGGCATTGCCCTTGAGCGCATCGTGCTCGATCCCGGCATCGGCTTCGGCAAGACGCCGGAGCAGAGCCTGACCTGCATCGCCCGCCTCGACGCCTGGCGCGGTTTTGGCCTGCCGCTTTTGGTCGGCGCCTCGCGCAAGCGCTTCATTCACTCCATCGTGCCGTCGGAGCCCGCGGAGCGGCTCGGCGGCTCGCTCGCCGCGCATCTTCTGGCGATCGAAAACGGCGCCGCCATCATCCGCGTCCACGACGTGGCGCCGACCGTGCAGGCGCTCGCCGTTGCCGCGGCCATCAGGCGGGCGCGATGAGCGATTCCGTCTTCATCAATGGGCTGGCGCTGCACGCTTATCACGGCGTGATGCAGCACGAGGCCAAGGTCGGGCAGACTTTCAAGCTCGATCTGATGCTCGACATCGATCTCGCCGAGGCCTCGCGCAGCGACATGCTCAAGCACACCGTGTCCTACGACAAGGTGGTGCAGACGGCGACGGAAGCGTTCTGCTCGCGCCGCTATCGGCTGGTGGAAGCGGCCGCCGGCGCCGTCGCCGAGGCGGTGCTGGAGCATTACCCCCAGGTGCGCCGCATCCGCGTCACCGTGCACAAGCCGCATGCCCCGATCGCCGCGACCTTCGACGACGTCGGCGTCGTCATCGAGCGCGCGCGCCAAGAGCGCAACCCAGAGCGCGGCAGGGGCTGAACCTTTGGCCGAAGCGTTCATCGCGCTGGGCGGCAATGTCGGCGATGTGCGGGCAACCTTCGATGCCGCCATCGCGATATTGTGCGACGGCCCCGAAGCGCGGCTTCTGGCCCGATCGTCGGATTACCAGACGCCACCTTGGGGCGTTACCGACCAGCCGCCTTTTATCAACGCCGTCATCGCTGTTTCGACGACGCTTACACCGCACCAGCTTCTATCCCGCACCCAGGCCTGTGAGCGCGCGCTCGGCCGCGACCGCGCCCATGAACAACATTGGGGACCGCGAACCATCGATCTCGACATCCTGGCTTATGACGATCTCGTCCTCAACGACGCCACCCTGACGCTGCCCCACCCACACCTGTTCGAGCGCGCCTTCGTTCTCGTGCCGCTTGCCGACATCGCCCCCGACCGCGTCATCGCCAGCATCCGGGTCAGCGACGCACTCAAACGCGTGGATACAAGCGGGATCGAAAAATTGGCACGGCGTTAGACTCCCTCTCCCCGCGTGCGGGGAGAGGGTGGGGTGAGGGGGCCTATCCGCTGGGTGCAGAATTGAAGCGCTCAGAATCGCGGAGAGGCCCCCTCACCCTCGTTCGCTTCGCTCACTCGACCTCTCCCCGCACGCGGGGAGAGGTGAAATAGGAGCGGCATGCCAATTGCACGGCTGGACTGGTTGGCCGGCGGTGCCCGGCGTGGCACTTTGCCAGGATGACGGACCCAAAAGACCCGACACCGGATTTCCCCCCGGCAACGGAAGAGGCCTGGCGCGGCCTGGTCGATGCCGTGCTCAAGGGTGCGCCGTTCGCGCGGCTGGAAAGCCGGACCTATGACGGCCTGACTATCGAACCGCTTTATCCGCGCGATGCCGCGGCGACCGCGCTTGGCGGGCGTGCGCCCGGCGCGGCCTGGACCGTCATGCAGCGCGTCGATCATCCCGACCCGGCGGCCGCCAATGCGCAAGCGCTCGACGATCTGCAAAGCGGCGCCACCGGCCTGGTGCTGGTGTTCGCCGGCTCGGTGAGCGCCAACGGATTCGGCCTCGATCCGTCGCCGGCGACGCTTGCGCGCGCGCTCGACGGCGTCGATCTCACCGCCGTGGCGATCGATCTCAATCTTTCGCCGGCGACGCGGCACGTGGTCCGCGATTTCGCCGCGCTGGTCAAAGCCCGCGGCATCGCGCCGGCAACGGTCGATTTGCGCGCCAGCATCAATCCGATCGGCGGCTTTGCCGCTTCCGGCCGCGGGCCGCGGAGCTGGGACGAGCTTGCGCCGAATTTTGCCGCGATGGTCGGTGAGCTCGCCACTGCCGGCTTCCGCGGGCCGTTCGCCGTTGCCGATGGCCGCGTCGTCCATAATGCCGGCGGCTCGGAAGCGCAGGAACTGGCGTTCGCGCTCGCCAGCGCGGTCGCTTACTTGCGCGCGCTGGAAGCCCACGGCATGACGCTCGCTGCCGCGCGCGACGCGATCTACTTCCGGCTGTCGGCCGATGCCGATCAGTTTTTGACCATGGCGAAATTTCGCGCCGCGCGAAAACTGTGGGCACGGGTCGAGGAAGCCTGCGGACTGCCGCCGAAGCCGCTCATGGTCACGGCGGAAACCGCTTGGCGCATGATGACCAAGCGCGATCCTTACGTGAACATGTTGCGCACCGCGATCGCGGTCGCCGCCGCGGGCTTAGGCGGCGCCGATGCCGTCACGGTGCTGCCGCACACCGCGCCGCTGGGTCTGCCCGACCCGTTCGCCCGCCGCATCGCGCGCAACACCCAGCTCGTGCTTTTGGAAGAATCGAACCTCGCCCGCGTCGGCGATCCGGCCGCCGGCTCCGGCGCGCTTGAGGCCATGACGCATGAGCTCTGCACCGCGGCGTGGGCGGCCTTCCGCGAGATCGAGCAGCAAGGCGGCGTATGGGCGGCGCTGGAAACCGGCCTCATTCAACGCCACGCCGCGAAGGTGCGCGCCGAGCGCGAACGCGCCGTCGCCCGCCGCACCGACATTCTCACCGGCACCAACGAATATCCAAACATCGACGAGGTTTTGCCCGCGGTTCTCGACGTGGAACCGGCGGTGCTACCGAAAGACGAGGCGGCGGTGATCGCAGCGGCGCTGCCGCGCGTCCGGCTCGCCGAGCCGTTCGAACAGCTTCGCGACGCGTCGGACAAAATTTTGGCCCAAACCGGTGCACGGCCGAAAGTGTTCCTCGCCACGCTCGGCAAGCCCGCCGACTTCAACGCCCGCGCCAACTTCGCCAAAAACTTTTTCGAGGCCGGCGGCATCGAGGCGGTCGGCGGCGGCGACGACCCCTCCCCGCTCGCCGCAGCCTTCAAGGCATCGGGCGCCGCGCTCGCCTGCCTGTGCGGATCGGACAAGACCTATGAGAACGAGGCCGAAGCCGCTGCCGCTGCGCTCAAGGCTCAAGGCGCGCGGGCCATTTATCTTGCCGGACAGCCGGGCAAGACCGAAACGACTTATCGTGATGCCGGCGGGCAAACCTTCATCCACGCCGGTTGCGACGCGCTGGCGACGCTGCAGGAGGCGTATCAGATTTTGGCCGGCTGAGGCTCGGCGTCACGCGCGAGGTCTGCCTCGAATTTTTGCGGCCGGTTCACCAGCGCGACCAGTGCATAGCTGATGATCAGCAACAGAAACCACGAACCGAGCTTGCCCAACGACACCGCCGACCAGCCCGCCATCTGGTGCGGGTAGAGCCAGGTCTTGGTCAAGGTGCCGAGATTCTCGGCGATCCAGATGAACAGCGCCACCAGGAACAGGCCGAGCAATAGCGGCATACGGCGATAGTGATGGTGGATGCGGTAATAGATCCAAGTGCGGCCGAACAACAGCGCCGTCGCGGCAAACAGAAAAATGCGCAGATCGCTCGTGTAGTGGTGCGCGAAGAAATTGGCGTAGATCGCGAGCCCCAGGAGATCGACCGCCCACAGCGGCGGATGATGGGTGAAGCGGAAATCGAACAGCCGCCAGGCACGCGCGATATAGCTGCCGATCGAGGCATACATGAAGCCGGAGAACAGCGGCACGCCGGCGACATGGAAGATGCTCGGCTCAGGATAGACCCAGGAGCCGACGTCGGTCTTGAACACTTCCATGATGGTGCCGACCACGTGATAGATGAGAATGACCTTGGCCTCGTCCAGCGTCTCGAGCTTGAACGCCAGCATGGCGGCCTGGATGGCGAGCGCCATGAGGAACATGAAATCGTAGCGCGCCAGAAATGCGCCGCGCGGATACCACAGCGACGTGCCGACGATCAGCGCCACCATGGCGCCGCCGAACAAACAGGCCCAGGCCTGCTTCACGCCGAAGCGGATGAACTCGTAGATGAACGAGGTTGCCGGCCGCTGCGCCGCCCAGCAGCCGAGCCGAGCCTCACCATCAACGAAGCGCGCCAGCGGCGCCCATTGGGCTGCGGCGCTTTGGCGGATGGGTTTGGGATCGTGCAAGCGGCGGGACCGGGCGCGGGGTTTCCCCCAGCATGGTGATAACCATGGCTGCAGTGCGGCTGGACAACAGCTATCCAGTCGCAATTTGTTGCAGTGCGTGATAGATTTAATCAGATACCGCCGGGCGAGCATAAGGATCGGATGGATCGATGAGCCAGATCCCGGATTTTGCGACGGTCGATTTCGCCGATGCGCCGGCCGCAAGCGGGGCGCCGGCTGCGCCCTGGCTGACGCCGGAAGGTATTTCGGTAAAGAGCAACTACCAGGCCTCCGATCTCGCCGGTATTGCCGATCTCGACGGCTATCCCGGCATCGCGCCGTTCCTGCGCGGCCCCTACCCGACCATGTACGTCACCCAGCCGTGGACCATTCGGCAATACGCCGGCTTCTCGACGGCGGAGGATTCCAACGCCTTCTACCGCCGCAATCTCGCCGGCGGGCAAAAAGGCCTGTCGATCGCTTTCGATCTTGCCACCCACCGCGGCTATGACAGCGACCATCCACGCGTCTCCGGCGACGTCGGCATGGCGGGCGTGGCGATCGATTCGATCTACGACATGCGCACGCTGTTCGCCGGCATTCCGCTCGACCAGATGTCGGTGTCGATGACCATGAACGGCGCCGTACTGCCGGTGCTGGCGCTCTACATCGTTGCCGCCGAAGAACAGGGCGTGCCGCCGGAAAAGCTCGCCGGCACCATCCAGAACGACATCCTCAAAGAATTCATGGTGCGCAACACCTATATCTATCCGCCAAAGCCGTCGCTGCGCATCATCTCGGATATTTTCTCCTACACCTCGGCGCATATGCCGAAATTCAACTCGATCTCGATCTCCGGCTATCACATGCAGGAAGCGGGCGCGACCGCCGACCTCGAGCTTGCCTATACGCTCGCCGACGGCGTCGAATATGTGCGCGCCGGGTTGGCCGCCAATCTCGCCATCGATCGTTTTGCACCAAGGTTATCGTTCTTCTTCGGCATCGGCATGAATTATTTCATGGAAGTGGCAAAGCTGCGCGCCGCGCGGCTCATCTGGGCCAAGCTGATAAAACCGTTCAACCCGCAGGACGAGCGCTCGCTGTCGCTGCGCACCCATTGCCAGACCTCCGGCTGGTCGCTCGCCGCCCAAGACGTGTTCAATAACGTGGCGCGCACGGCCATCGAGGCCATGGCGGCGATTCATGGCGGCACGCAATCGCTCCACACCAATGCGCTCGACGAGGCGCTCGCACTGCCGACGGATTTTTCCGCCCGCATCGCCCGCAATACCCAAATCGTGCTGCAGCGGGAAAGCGGCACGACGCGGGTGATCGATCCGTGGGGCGGCTCGTTCTATGTCGAGCGGCTGACCCACGATCTCGCCACCCAGGCACTCGGCCATATCGAAGAAGTCGAGGCGCTCGGCGGCATGACGCGCGCCATCGAAACCGGCCTGCCGAAACTGCGCATCGAGGAAGCCGCGGCACGCACGCAGGCACGCATCGATGCCGGCGCGCAAGCGGTGATCGGCGTCAACAAATACCGGCCGCAGAGCGAGGCGCAAATCGACGTTCTCAAAGTCGACAATGCCGCCGTGCGGCAATTGCAGGTCGACAAGCTCACAAGGCTCAAGCGCGAGCGCGATCCCAAGGCGGTCGCCGAGGCGCTGGCAACGTTGACGCGCAACGCCGCGGGCGGCAACGGCAATCTGTTGGCGCTTGCCATCGACGCGGCGCGCGCCAAGGCGACCGTCGGCGAGATTTCGCTGGCGCTCGAAGAGGTGTTCGGTCGTCATCAGGCGGAGATCAAGGCCATCTCCGGCGTCTACAGGCGGGAGGTCGGCATGACGGATGCCGTCGAACGGGTGCAGAAACTCGTCAGCCAATTCGAGGACGACGAAGGCCGCCGCCCGCGCATCCTGGTCGCCAAGATCGGCCAGGACGGCCACGACCGCGGCCAGAAAGTGATCGCCACCGCCTTTGCCGATCTCGGCTTCGACGTCGATATCGGCGCGCTGTTCGCGACCCCGGCCGAAGCCGCGCGCCAGGCGGTCGAGAACGACGTGCACATTTTGGGCGTCTCCTCGCTCGCCGCAGCGCATTTGACCTTGGTGCCGGAGCTGAAAGCCGAGCTGACCAAACAAGGCCGCGGCGACATTATGATTGTGGTCGGCGGCGTGGTGCCGCCGCAGGACTACGACGCGCTGAAAAAAGCCGGCGCTGAGGCGATCTTCCCGCCCGGCACGGTGATTGCGGAGGCTGCCGAGGATTTATTGAAGTCGCTTAACATGCGGCTCGGGCACTCCAAGGCGGCGGCGGAGTAAGACCAGTCCACATTCTGTGATATACTCGGCGCATGACCCGCGACGAGATCATCGCCAGGCTCAAAGAGGCCGCTCCGGCGCTACGCGCCGAGGGCGTGAAGCGGCTTGCCATATTCGGCTCGCGCGCCCGCGGCGACGCGCGTGAGGATAGTGACCTCGATGTGCTAATTGACGTCGATGATGCCAAATTCTCCGGGCTCAGTATTGTCGGCGTCCAACACATCATCAAACAAGCTACTGGTATCGAGACGCAGGCTGAAATGCGTCGCTCGATCGAACCTAGGTTTGCAAGACGTATAGCCGACGATGTGATTGAGGTATTCTGAGAATGCCTCCGACGCTGGCTGATCGATTGGTGCATATCCTCACGGCCATCGATGCCATTCAAACGATGCTGGCAGGGAAGACGCGTGAGGATTTCGCCGCCGATTTTCCGCTGCGGCTTGCGGTAGAACGCGCTCTTGAGATCATCTGCGAAGCATCACACCGAATACCTGAAAATATCAAAGCTCAACAGAAAGCAATCGACTGGCAGCGCATGGTTGACTTCGGAAATCTGCTCCGTCACGCCTACCATCGGGTCGATCCGCAAATTGTCTTCGACATCGCGGCGCGCGATTTGCCGCCGCTGAAGACTTTCGCCGAGAGGGTTATTCGTGAGTCGGATGATTGATGGCCGGGGCAAAAACGGCCTCGACGATATGCGTTAACTACCCCGCGAACGTCCCCCAATTCTTCGCCAAATTCTCCGCCCCGCGCAGCGAGAGCGCGAAGATGGTGTAGGTCGGGTTCGGCGCGCCGCTGGTGGGGAAGAGGCCGGGGCCGGCGATCCAGAGATTGGGGATCTCGTGGGTGGCGCCGTAGCTGTCGGTCACCGAGTCGCCCGCGTTATGGCCCATGATGGTGCCGCCCATGAGATGGATGGTCGGCATCGCGCCTTTGTTGGACCAGACCTCCTTGGCGCCGGTGGCTTTGGCGATTTCCAGCCCCTTGTCGAAATTGGCGTTGAACAGCGCGACCGCGTCGTCGTTAAAGCTGTGGGTGATCTTGCCGAGCGGCATGCCGAATTCGTCCTTATCGCTTGCCAACTCGACGCGGTTGTCGAGCACCGGCATTTCCTCGGCAAAGGCGCCGAGGCGGGTATAGCCGCGTGCGGCGCGTTTCATGAAGGCGGCCAAGTCGGCGCCGAACAGATCGACGCGCGAATTGGCGACGCCGCCGAGCGCGCTGTAGCGCTGCGCCGAGCCCGCGACCATGAAGGTCGAGCCGAACGCGCCTTTGTCCTTGTGCGCGTTCTTGTCGTAGAGGTCGTACGAGAAATATTGCGCCGCGATGGTGCCCATATAGGGCTGCAGATCCTCGTCGAACATCGCCGAGGTCCCTGAGGAGAAATGCGCGGTCAGATATTTGCCCAAAAACCCGCTGGCATTGGCGAGCCCGTTCGGATGCTTGTCGGTCGCCGAATTGAGCATGAGGCGCGGATTTTGCGCCGACCACGCGGCGAGCACGACGATGCTCGCCTCCTGCACCTGCTTTTCCTTCTTGGCATCAAAATATTCGACGCCGGTGACGCGCTTGCCGTCGGCGCTGGTGAGAACGCGCGTCACCGTCGCATGCGCGCGCACCTCGGCGCCGGCCTTTCGCGCGTCGCCCAGATAGGTGACCAGCGGGTTCGACAGCGCGCCAATGGGGCATCCAACATGACACCAGCCGTCATAGATGCAGGCCGGCCGGCCTTTGTAGTCCGTCGAGTTGATGCCGACCGCGGCGGGCGTGAGCCGCAGGCCGACGGCGGCAAAACCTTTCTTCCAGGCGTCGCCGCCGGGAAACGTCTTCATCGGCGGCATCGGATAAGGTTTTCCCGCCGGCCGCCAGATTTCCTCGGCCTTGGCGTCGCCGGAGACGCCGACATCGTCGGCGACCTTGTCCCAGTATGGCGCGATGTCGGCGTAATCGATCGGCCAGTCGAGCCCCTTGCCGTAAGTGCTTTTGACCTTGAAGTCGTTCGGCATCAGACGCGGGAAGTTGGCGAAGTAATGCAGCGCCGCGCCGCCGACACCCCAGCCGGCTTGGTAGACATAACCGTAGGGATTCTTGCCTTCGAGCAGGAATGGCGGACCCGCGGGCTTAACGCGGCGGCCCCAGAAATCCGAGCTGATCAGATCGCCGAGCTGCCAGTCCGGTCCAGACTCAAGCAGCACGACCTTCTTGCCGGCTTTCGCCAGCACAGCGGCATAGACCGAGCCGGAAGCGCCGGCGCCGACGATCACCACGTCGACTTTTTCGTTGGCCGAATCTTGAGTAGCCATGGCGTGCTCCTCACCAGCTTTGCGTCGGTGCGATATGCGGCTGATAGGGCACGCCGAGATGAGCGTAGCCCTCCATGGTGCCGTAGACGACGTCGACCGCATCGGTGCGCAAGAGGAAATAGACGAAGGGCGAGCCCGGCCCTTTCCAACCGTCGAGCTTGTTCTGGCGCATGAGATCGATGAAATCGTGCTGCTCGGCCGCGGTCAGCGCGGTGAAGGCTTTGCTGAACTTGGCCTGGCTCGCGCCCTCAATGGCGCCGAGCGCGGCACGATAAAAATTCGCGTAAGGCGGCCGCACATTCATGATGCGCGCTTCGAGCAGCGCCTGCTCGGCTGGAATCGAAAGCTGCTGATCGACGAAATTGACGACGCCGGCGTCTTTGGCGCCGGGAACCAGCGCCTCGCCCATGGCGCCCAGCGTGGCCGCCTGTTCGGGGTTAAGCGTGCGCAGCGCAACGTTTTGCGCCTGCGCTTGGCGTGGTGTCAGCAAAACTTCGGTGCCGCCGACGGAAAACGCGAGCGCGCCGATGGCCGCGCCCTTCATGAAGGCGCGTCGTTGAATCTCGTCCATGATTTTTCCTCCCGCGAAAGCAAGTTTGCCGGCGTTATGGCCGCCGTTTGGAACCGGGCAAAATTCAACGCTCAATTGGCGGACGAATCAAGCGGCGTACGAACAATTCCCCGGTTGCGGACACAGTGACTTAAATCTACTCTTTGACACGTATTACTTGTTACCAGCGGATTATCATGAAGGAAGCATTCGAGACGCTGCACGAATTCTTCGTCGGTGCGGGCTATTCCGTATTTGCCGCCGGTTGCGTGCTGGCAGTGCTGTCCGACCAGGTGTCTTACTTGACGATTATCAGCGCCTTTATTTTCTCGTTATTGCTGATTACATTGAGCTGGATTAGCGCCATGGCGGGACGCGGTCTATGACAATGACATTTCACATAAGCGAAGCGCTGTTGATCGAACGAGCCCTCTTCGTCGCGGCAATGATCCTGATATTCGGGCTCATATCGATTGGCGGTCTTTATTTGCTGCGTCGACGACTTATGCCTGCTCGCAGCTCTGCTTCGTCTTTGCAAGACGCGTTGCCGCTCGGACGAAAAGACGAAGTGGAGGCCATGGTCAGGTTCATAGAGCGCTTGAGCCGCAGCGGCCTGGTAGATATCGGCCGGGCAGGTCTCGTAGCACACGAGCCCCAAACACAGGCGCACCAGGAGGTCGCGCCCTCAACTCGGGAATAATTTGCCGGCTGGGACGCCGCGTCACTGCGGCCGCTCTTCGGCGGCATGCGCTTCTTGAGCGCCAGGCACAGCGTCTGCCACCGGCGCGCTGCGCGGCGGTCGCGGCGGCGGCCGGAACCGCGGCCCGGCGTTGAGAAATTCGCGGAACACTTTGTTGGCCTTGAGCGCGTCGCGGCCGGCGCCAATGAGCATCTCCACCTGATCCGGCGGCAGTTTTAGCCGCGTCTCGACGGCGTTCAGTGCCGCCGAGCGATCCGGGCCCAATTGATCGAACGAAATGCGGCCGACAAAGAATTTCACGTCCTTGCAATTCCATCCCGGCGCTACGCCGAGGCGGCCGCGCTCGGCGTCGGAGAGGTGGCAACGCCAGCTCACCAGATTATTGCGCCACTGATCCATCGTGGTGTCGAACGAGGTGTAGCTGCCGATGGCGCTCGAGACCATGGCGGTGTCGGAGGTGGCATTGATCAGATCGACGCCGGCCGGTCCGGCGACGGTCTGCGCCCAGGTTCCGGACGGACCGCGGCCGGAATCGACGACGAGGAAGAGCAGACGCCGCAGCTTGACCGCCTCGCGCGGCGACAGCGGACCATAGGGCGCGTTCGCGGCCAACAGCGAAATGGTGAAGCCGGCGAGCCCGTAATTGTCGACGATGCCACCGTCCAAGAGCTTGACGTATTTGATGTCGCCGGTGCGGTAGCGCTCCAGCGCATCGGCATAGGCGCGGATCAGGGGTGCCGCAGTGTCGTCGTTGCGCACGCGCTCGACCCAAGGCGGCAGCTCGGCCGGGCAGCCGCCCGGATAGTTCTGGATGACGACCGGCGCGAACACCACCGGCACGGCCGCGGACGCGGCCACGGCGAGCGAAAGCGGATAGTTCGCCAGATCGCTGCACAGCGCGCGGAATGTCACGTCGGCGAAAATGAACGCCGTGCGATTGTAAATGTCGGCGGCGTTGATCCAGACCTCGGGCGTGCCGCCCCTGGTCATGTCCTTGAAGGTCGCGCCGCCGAACAGATGAGCGTCGAGCCAGCGTGGAAATCCAGTGGTGTCGTTGATGCCGCCGCTCAAGCCTTTTGCCAGGTTGAGAAAGCTCAAATCGGTCTGCAGCGCTTCCTCGCCGTTGGCGAGCAGGAAGCGCTGCTTGAAGTCGGTCATCGCCGCGCGCTTCTTCAGGCCGTAATAGGCGGCCAGCACCGAGCCCCCGGAAACGCCGGAGACGAAATCGAGCTGGTCGAGGAGCGACATGGCGCGGCCGCCATTGTCGATCCGCGTTTCGTCGAAGCCCTGCAGCACGCCGTAGGAAAATGCCGCGGCCCGCGTGCCGCCGCCGGAGAACGTCACCGCGACCACGGTGTCGTCGAGTGTCGGCCTGGTGTTGACGCCGAGCTCGGCGGCCTGTTGTTGCGGGTTTGCGGAGAGTTGGGTGTTGATCGGATCGTTATGGATGGTTTGGGCGCAGCCGAGGATTTGGGTGCAGCCGACCACAAGGGCGGCCCAAGCACCGATACGCCCTGCGCGAACCAGACGCTGGAACCCACACCCGACCATTAATGAAAGGTTATCGGCGCCCCTCTCCTGCCCCGTCAAGGAAAGCCAAGGCGAGGGTAAAAGTAAGACTTCTTTAAGGTTAATCGCTGTCGCGATGCGCCGGTGCCGCTCTACCGGCGCGGCGCGGGCGGCAGCGGCCGGTTACCGCCGCAAAAATCGCGGCCGAGTTCCGCGCGCGCCGCGTGCACTTTTGCCTACCGTTGAGTCGCCTTGTTGTTTCAAGGACTTACCGTGCATCGTTCATTTGCGGACGGCGGAAATGCCGGTTTTGTCAGGCCCTCTCACTCAGAATCAGCGAAAAATCCCCGTCATTGCGTGACGGGACGGTGACAGCTCCGTTTTGAATGCGGAAACCATGCCGCGCGAAACGCCCGACCGAGGCGGCTCCTGACGGCACAAAAAATCGCTCCGAGCGCGCGTTGCACACACCCAAAACGTTGCCGCGATACTGCTGCCTTTGAGATTCTCCACGAATCTCCGATACTTGCGCATCCCCTCCCGATTCGTCCCCGCTATCCCCACATGTGGTGGGTTCCTTTACCTATTGATACTAACTCTTGACGGGCGCGGCCGGCTTGGCCTAGCTTTGAAAAGTTCGGCGCGCGGGTATCGAAGTCCGCCGGGCTCTCCAAAAAGGGGTTTGGGACGGGCACCGCGCTGCACGCCAGCGCGAGGCATAAGTCTCTTTGCCTCCGGCGGGGACCGGACGCGCCGAACGAAGGCCCGGCCAACGAGCCGGGCAGCAGTGGGTGTCGACAGAACGACGGGGTTGAGGCCAACGCGGCGGCAAAAGTTCGCTGCCGCGTCGCGGGGAAGCCGTCGGCGGCTTATATTCAAGCGGGTATTCCGCAAGGCCGCCGATATGAGAAACTGAAAGAAAGGGGCAGAAAATGCGGATCGAGCGGCGCTACACCAAAGAGGGACAGTCCCCGTACGCGGACATCGCCTTCCGTCTGACCACGAGCGAGATCCGCAACCCGGACGGCTCCGTCGTATTCCACGCCGAGAACGTGGAAGTGCCCGAGCTTTGGTCGCAAGTCGCCTCCGACGTGTTGGCGCAGAAATATTTCCGCAAAGCCGGCGTGCCCGCGCGCCTGAAGAAGGTCGAGGAAGAGACCGTCCCGTCCTGGCTGTGGCGCAGCGTCGCCGACGAAGCCGCGCTCAACGCGCTGCCGGAGAAGGAACGCTTCATCGGCGAGCAATCGTCCAAGCAGGTTTTCGACCGGCTCGCCGGCACCTGGACCTATTGGGGATTTAAGGGCGGCTACTTCTCCTCGGAAGCCGACGCGCAAGCCTTCTTCGACGAGCACCGCTACATGCTGGCGATGCAGATGGTGGCGCCGAACTCGCCGCAATGGTTCAACACCGGCCTGCATTGGGCCTATGGCATCGACGGCCCGAGCCAGGGCCACTACTACGTCGATTTCAAAACCGGCAAGCTCGTGCAATCGGCCACGGCTTACGAGCATCCGCAGCCGCACGCCTGCTTCATCCAGTCGATCGCCGACGACCTCGTCAACGAAGGCGGCATCATGGACCTGTGGGTGCGGGAAGCGCGCCTGTTCAAATACGGCTCCGGCACCGGCTCGAATTTCTCAAAACTGCGCGGTGAAGGCGAACGGCTGTCCGGCGGCGGCAAGTCGTCGGGCCTGATGAGCTTTTTGAAGATCGGCGACCGCGCCGCGGGCGCCATCAAGTCGGGCGGCACCACGCGCCGCGCCGCCAAGATGGTGATTCTCGATGCCGACCATCCCGATATCGAGCAATTCATCGACTGGAAGGTGATCGAGGAGCAGAAGGTCGCCAACCTCGTCACCGGTTCCAAGATCAACCAGCGCCATCTGCGCGCGATCCTCAAGGCTTGCGTGAACTGCGAAGGCTCCGGCGACGATTGCTTCGATCCGGAGAAAAACCCGGTGCTGCGTCGCGAGATCAAGGCGGCGCGCAAGAACCACGTGCCGGACAATTACATCCGCCGCGTCATCCAGTTCGCCAAGCAGGGCTATACCGACATCCACTTCCCGATCTACGACACCGATTGGGATTCGGACGCCTATCTCACGGTCTCCGGCCAGAATTCCAACAACACCGTGCGCGTCACCGACGAGTTCTTGAAAGCGGTCGAAGCCGATCGCGACTGGGATTTGTTCTGGCGCACCAAGGGCGGCAAAATCGCCAAGACCATCAAGGCGCGCGACTTGTGGGAGAAGATCGGCCACGCCGCCTGGGCCAGCGCCGATCCCGGCCTGCAATTCCACACCTCGATCAACGACTGGCACACCTGCGCCGCGTCGGGCCCGATCATCGCCTCGAATCCGTGCTCGGAATACATGTTCCTCGACGACACCGCGTGCAATCTGGCGTCGCTGAACCTGCTCGCCTTCCACACCCAGGCGCTGCCGGCAGCCGCCACCGGCGAAAAGCTCAAGAGCGAGCTTTACGACGTCGAAGGCTATGAGCATGCGGTGCGGCTGTGGACCATCGTGCTGGAAATCTCGGTGCTGATGGCGCAGTTCCCGTCGCGCGAGATCGCGCAGCGCAGCTTCGACTTCCGCACGCTCGGCCTCGGTTACGCCAACGTCGGCGGCCTGCTGATGTCGTCCGGCATTCCCTATGATTCCGACGCCGGCCGCGCCATTTGCGGCGCGCTGTCGGCGATCATGACCGGCGTCTCCTACGCCACCTCCGCGGAGATGGCGGCCGAGCTCGGCCCGTTCCCGCGGTTTTCGGAAAATCGCGAGCCCATGTTGCGGGTGATGCGCAACCATCGCCGTGCCGCCTACGGCGAGCGCACCGGTTACGAGCAGATGTCGACGCCGCCGGTGCCGCTCGACCACAAGGCCAATCCCGATCAAAAGCTCGCCGAGCATGCCAAGAAGGCCTGGGATCGCGCGCTAAAACTCGGCGAAGCGCACGGCTATCGCAATGCGCAGGCCAGCGTCGTGGCGCCGACCGGCACCATCGGCCTGGTGATGGATTGCGACACCACCGGCATCGAGCCCGACTTCGCGCTGGTGAAATTCAAAAAGCTTGCCGGCGGCGGCTACTTCAAGATCATCAACCGCGCCGTGCCGGAAGCCTTGCGCGTGCTCGGCTATTCGGAAGCCGCGATCGCCGAAATCGTCGTCTACGCCGTCGGCCACGGCTCGCTCGGCCAGGCGCCGGCGATCAATCACACCACGCTCAAAGCCAAAGGCTTCTCCGAAGACGCCATTGCCAAGGTGGAAAAGGCGCTGCCGACCGCGTTCGACATCAAATTCGCCTTCAACAAGTGGACATTAGGCGCCGACTTTTTACGCGATGAGCTCGGCGTCGACGCCGAAGACCTCGCCGCGCCGAGCTTCGACTTGCTCGCGCATATGGGCTACACCAAGCGCGAGATCGAGGCGGCCAACATCCACGTCTGCGGCGCCATGACGGTCGAAGGCGCGCCGCACCTGAAGCCCGAGCATTACGCCGTGTTCGACTGCGCCAATCCGTGCGGTCGCACCGGCAAGCGCTATCTCTCGGTCGACAGCCATATCCGCATGCTGGCGGCGGCGCAGCCGTTCATCTCCGGCGCCATCTCCAAGACCATCAACATGCCGAACGAGGCCACGGTCGAGGATTGCAAGGCGGCCTACATTCTCTCGTGGAAGCTCGGCCTGAAAGCCAACGCGCTCTATCGCGACGGCTCAAAGCTGTCGCAGCCGCTGCAAAGCCAGCTCATCGCCGACGAGGACGACGACGACGACGTCATCGAAGCCTTCATCGACAAGCCCGCCGCGGCGCGCGCCGCGGCGCTGTCGGAAAAGATCGTCGAGAAAGTCGTCGAGCGCATCGTGGTGATGCGCGAACGCGAGCGCATGCCCGATCGCCGCAAGGGCTACACGCAAAAGGCCGTGGTCGGCGGGCACAAGCTCTATCTGCGCACCGGCGAATACGACGACGGCCGGCTCGGCGAGATCTTCATCGACATGCACAAAGAGGGCGCGGCGCTGCGCTCGCTCCTCAACAACTTCGCCATCGCGGTGTCGCTCGGCCTGCAATACGGCGTGCCGCTCGACGAATATGTCGATGCCTTCACCTTCACCCGCTTCGAGCCGTCCGGCCCGGTGCAAGGCAACGACTCGATCAAGTTCGCCACCTCGATCCTGGACTACGTGTTCCGCGAGCTCGCGGTCTCCTACATGGAGCGCTTCGACCTCGCCCACGTCGATCCGACCGGCGAAGGTTTTGACGCGCTCGGCAAAGGCGTCGAAGAAGGCCGCCCGGCCACCGAAGGCCGCTACGTCTCCAAAGGCCTCACCCGCTCGCGCACCGACCGCCTGAAAGTGATGCAAGGCGGCGCCGATGCGTTAGCCTCCCCTGCAGGGGGAGGGTCGGCGAGCGAAGCGAGCCGGGGTGGGGCAGTGTCAAACGTGACGTCCCTCTCCTCCGCAAGCCCGCGCGGCGAAATCTCCGGCAGCGTCGCACTGAAAGCCGAGCCCGAGCAAAAACTCTCGCCGACACAAGCGCTCGAGCAGATGCAATGGACCAAGACCGACGCCAAAGCCGTCGCCGCCGAACGCCGCGCCGAAGCCAAGGCGAAGGGCTATGAGGGCGAGATGTGCTCGGAGTGTTTGAATTTCACGCTGGTGCGGAATGGCACGTGTTTGAAGTGCGATACGTGCGGTAGCACGACCGGCTGTAGCTAATAAACAGGAAGCGGCGCGCTGCGCCGCTTCCCTCATTACAGAACATATCGAGTACGCTTTGAAAAGTCTGAGATGACTTATGGATAAAGACCCCCCGACCCCATCTTCCGCACTGAAGGGTTTGGCGACAAAAACGACGTCTTGGCCAATTGATTTTTCTGCTGTCCGATCTCCGCCAGCTTGGCTGGCAAACACAGCTACAACAATCATATTTCTGTTCGCCGTTGCTTTGTTTTTTCTGGCGCTTGTGGCCATCATCCGTCTTGCAATCGATTTGTTAGGCGACAATCCACAACGGGCATCGGAGGCCATAAAATCACTTCTGCCGATCGCGGCTGCCGCTGTGGGCCTTCCGCTAATTATTTGGCGCCTTGTTATATTGAACCAGCAAACTCGAATTAGCGAAATCAAAACTCAAATCGACCGCGAGACGCACTATACGTCCATATTCTCGAAGAGCATCGACCAACTTGGTCAGACACGCGAGGTCAATGAAACTCGTGAAAGAGAGCACAGACTTGAGACGACGACAAGGACGGTACCTAACATAGAAGTTCGCCTAGGCGGCATTCACTCTCTGACGCGATTAGGGGAGGAAAGCATCCGTGATCGGGAAAAAATAGAGAACACCCTTCGATCATACGTCCGTGAAAATTCTTGGTCGGATCGCCGAGGATTCTCATCAAGCGCACCAGCCAAATCTTCTCCGAGGTTCCACGCGCTATACGCATGGTCGCGATCTGAAGAGCCCGACCGCGATAAAGCGCTTGAGGTGTGGGAATCAGAAGTTACTGAATACACACAGAACCAATTGAAATGGGGAGCGAGTCTCTCAGAGACGCGCGTGGACGTGAATGAAGCAATAGACGCGATAGTGAAACTTCGCCGCCTTTCGCAATCAACTCCGCCCGACCGCCTCTATGAATGCCTCTTTGTGGGCAGGTCCTTTTCGTCTGAACTTCTGAATGCAACTGGCTTTGAACGGTGCACCTTTGCAAATTGCTTTCTTAACCTGAAGGAAAATTCAGACCTTCGTTTTTCTAATTGCCAGTTCCTAAATTCTCGTTTTTCTGGAAACACAGCTTCAATTTTCTTCGTTCGAAGCATTCTCATGAGCTGCGGATTTGAAGATCTCAATGATTGTTCAGTCTCGCTCAGAGCATCAACCGCTTATAATTTGGGCTTTAGTGCCTCGGGTGCTATAAGCTTCAGCCTCCCTGGTTCAACTCTGATCGGGGGATGGCTTGCTGCGCCGATGCCGATAACTCTTGATGCGCGAAGCGCAACAATATTCCAATTTGATTTTAATGGTATTTCGTTTTCTGCTGCGGCTCAGTTTGAAAGATGTACGCTCGTCAAAGCGGACTTTAGGGGAGCCGACCTAAGCCAAGTCGAGAAGATTTCCCCACAAGCACTCGCTTCAATGAGAGTAAACGCTAGGACTGTCCACCCTAAAACGACCGGCCGCCCGGAGTCGTGGCCGGAATATGACCCGAACTATGAGGACCCTGACGAAATACCGTTCTGAGCAAGCGTAGCCCGGACCAAGCGCGGCGCAATCCGGGAGCGGACGAGACACCTGCGACGCTGCCCCAAGTTTTGCTTCGCCTCATCCGAACCACTCACCCAGGCCCCCAAAACCATCACGCCCGCTGCCTATCGTTATCGATCGGCAGCACCTGGCCGCTGATCGACTTGGCGGCGTCGGAGGCGAGGAACACCGTGAGCGCCGCGATGTCTGCTGGCTTGATCATCGCCTTGATCGACTGCTCGGCCATTGCCGCGGCACGCACCTCCTCGATCGACCGGCCGCTGATCTGGGCGCGGCCGGCGAAGGCGCGCTCGATGCGGTCGCCCTCGACCGCAATATTGTTTAGCCATTGCATGCTGCCTTCTATATAATATCGCATATGAAAACCGAATTGCTGAGCAAGGCGCTGGAGCGCATCGAGAACTGGCCGGCGGACGCGCAGGATCAGTTGGCCGAGATTGCGTTCGATATCGATGCCGGCCTCAAGGACGTTCTCTACGAGCCGACCGACGAGGAGAGTGCCGGCATCGAACGTGGCCTGCGCGATGCCGCCGAAGGACGCTTCGCAACCGATGCGGAGGTTGCGGCGGCATTCGCCAAATTTCGCCGCCGATGAAGGTTGTCTACACCGCCGGGGCACGCTTGCCGGCCGCAGCGACATGACCCGACAGCCGCAGCATGCCGCTTAACAAGCGTCGCCGGACGGTTCTGGCAGCCCTAGCATTTGTCTCCAGCTTTACAGGTGCCGCTATGAAACATCTTGCCGCCCAGGAGTGCACAAGCGGCTTGATTGTTTGCGCTACACTGATTCTTTGCGTCGGTACACGCGTCGTGGAAATTGGCGCCTGAGCAGATTGTTGCGCCGTAAGTCGCAACTGTGGAGCTTCCCTTCTTGCACGCGCAATTGCCTGTCACGTATATCGACTTCGATAGCGCAGAACCAGCAAGCAGGAACTGTGCGCCGAGCGCGAAGATAACGGCTATTCGCAAAGCAACTGACATAGAGCGCTCCTCTTCCCTGTCGTCAAAAGGCCACCAAAGCAACAGTAAACATACGATGTGGAAACTTACCGGCGCTGTCAATTATAATTTGAGAAAATAAAAACTGCAATCTTACAGAGTATTTGGGCGGACCGCGGTGCTCGACGATCGTGTGGGACCCAAACCGGTCACGCCCGCTGCCGGTCGGCATCGATCGGCAGCACATGGCCGCTGATCGACTTGGCGGCGTCGGAGGCGAGGAACACCGCGAGCGCCGCGATGTCTGTGGGCTTGATCATCGCTTTGATCGATTGCGCCACTCCGCGCCGCCTTCAAGAGGTTGCGACGCGCACCCTCAAAGCTCGATGTTCCGCGGCCACTGCCCGATCGTCGGGTAGTCCGGCGAGTACGCGTTGATGAATTCCATCAGCGCCTGGCGGTAGGCAACCAGGGCCGCGTTGCGCGGGTCGTCGGGCCCACCTGGGAAGAACAGGTCGGCCGCGGGGTCGGGCTGATTGTCGACCTCGGGAACGAACGGCACGTAGGGCGTTGTAAACGCGAAGGTGGTGCCGAAGTTCATCATTGAGCCGATGGTGCCGGTCTTGGGCAGGTAGGCCAAGAGCTCGCCCGTCGTCAGCGTCGCCTGCGGCGAGGGGATCGCATCGATCTGCAGGCAGGGCGGCGCGTTCCCGAGGAAGGTCAGCGCCGGATGGACCGACGGCATCATCCGCGAGATGCCGTGCGCCGTAATGCGGTAGATCATGCTGGTCAGCACCCGCGTGAGCGCGGCGCGGCTATTCAGAACCGGCAGGCCACGGATGTTGCCGCCGTGGCGGTGGCCGGACTTGCGCATCCAGACATGCAGGTGCCGGTCCTCGGCGACGGCCTGATCGGTGGCGTAGGTGTTGGTCACGAAGGCTTCGACGTAACTCTGCGTATAGCTAAAGAGCTGCAGCAGCCGTTGCGCCGCCGGATAGAGGTCCCACGGCTTGTCCCGGGTGAAGTCCGCCTCGACGAGGCCGTAGGTCTGCAATGTCGTCGTCGGATCGTCGGCGAAATAGTCGCGGCCTTCGGCGAAGCGGTCCAGCAGATGCAGGATGCCGCACCGCGTCGTGACCGAGGTCGGCGGCGCGATCGCATTCCACACCAGCAGCAGCAATTCGTCGAACTGGAAGAGATAGTTCGATTGCGGCGCCAGCAGCTGATAGACCGGGTGCCTGCGTCTGAAGGTGTTGTACATCGTCATCTGCATGGCGGCCGTGACGATGTGCCAGTGATAAACATGACCCAGCCAGATGCCGTAGACCGTCAGCGACGTTCTCGCCGCCTGCAGCGCGTAGAGCCAGGCGGAGGGGGTTGCCTGTCCCTTCACGAAAATCTGCGCCCCGGCATCGTCCTGCCCGGACACCCGCACCGCGAAGGGCTTAAGCGCCTTGGTGTCGGGATTCTGCTCCAGCAGCGTCACGGTGGCGGGCGTAAAGCGCGTAAACCCGTCCAATGTCCCCGACGGCACATCGGTGAAGATGCTCATATCGATGAAAAACAGCTTGCCGCGCGCGAGCTCATTGCGCGGCCAGAAAGGGGCAAACAGACTTTGCAGACGGGCGAGATCGGCGGTGCCGACCTGGCGCAGTATCAAGAGATTATAGGCGGTACCGTGCTCGGCGAAGAACGGCCAGAACTGCCGCGTCGCCTCCTCGGGGTCGGTGAGCGTCGCCGCATAGTCCCGGATCAGATGCGCATAGCGCGCGAAGACACCCTCAAAATTGGGCCAGGACATCGCGAACTGCTCGGGGTGCTCCAGCGACAGCGCCATCAGCTTTTCGCTCGGCCCATACAAGAACTGTTCGCCCGTCGCCGTCTGCCCGTCGATCGTATAGAGGTTCGTCAGGCTGTGGCGCGCCCGCAGGGCCTCCTTGGCACGCTCGTTGCGCTTCAAGATGGTGTCGAGCAGGCCCGCGAGCTGGATGGGGACGGCCGGAATGTGCTTCAGGCCAAACCAGTTCAGCGGCAGATGCCACACTTTGTCGAACAGCCCCAAGGCCTCCTCCCCTCCGGTTGCAAAATTACAGACGACAATATTACGACGTACTATGATTTTATGCCACCATTGCGATTGCCATGGATTCTGAAGCGCTCGCGGTCCGGCTGCCGGCGCGGCTGGCACGCCGACAAAGTCGATTGGCCGGTATGCTGGAGGACAAAGGAGCCCGCGACGGGCACTCCAACCAACTAAAATTCGAAATACTCGCGCGGGTTTACTTCCACCTTCGCGCGTTGCGCTTCGGTGGACTCGAACCTCCGAAGCTCGCAACGCGAGCGAAGGAGGGTCGCTCCGTCCGGGCTATGGCTACGACATCACGCCCGCTGCCTGTCGTTATCGATCGGCAGCACCTGGCCGCTGATCGACTTGGCCGCGTCGGAGGCGAGGAACACCGCGAGCGCCGCGATATCCTTCGGGTCGATCATCGCCTTGATCGACTGCGCGGCCATCGCCTCGGCGCGCAATAGGCAAACTTTGAAAGACGCTTGCTATCGCACGTCACCATGGCAAGATTGCCCCGCACAACTCTGCGCCGGGAGCCCTTTGTGCCGCGCACACTCGTTATTTCCATTGGCTGGTGGTTGCTTTGGCTCGTGGCGCCTGCTGCGGCCGAGGCCACCGCGCCCGCGGCGATAGCAAAGCCAGCGCCGAAGGCGCCTGGCCAGGCGACGATTTATTTTCTTCGCCCCAATGGAATTGTCGGTGTCGGGGCGCCGGAGGTCCTCGTCGATGGCCGCAAGGTCGGCGAGCTTTCGGCCGGCACGTATTTTGTCGTCAGCCGGGCGCCCGGCCATCACACGATAGAGTCGCAAGGCGGCATCATCCGCACCAGCTGGCAGTGCGAAGTCGATTTCGCCGCGGGCCGAACCTACTTCCTCGAAATTGGACCGCAGATGACGGGTGCCATCGGCACCGACCTCTTGACCATGCTGTTGACAAGCACAGGTGGGCAGCAACTTCCCGGACATGGACTGTTCAATTACGTTTTTTACTCGCTCGACGCCGAGCATGGCCGCGCGGAAGTCGACAAGCTGAAAAAGTGACGTAGTAGCAATCGTAGCCCGGATGGAGCCAACGGGTCCGGCCCGAAGTGGCCGGCCCGATGACAGGCTCCGCGCAATCCGGGAGCAGCCTGGACGCCCGCAACGCCGCCCCGGATTTCGCTTCGCTCCATCCGGGCTACAAGCTCACGCCCGCTGCCTGTCGTTATCGATCGGCAGCACCTGACCGCTGATCGACTTGGCCGCGTCGGAGGCGAGGAACACCGCGAGCGCCGCGATGTCCTTTGGGTCGATCATCGCCTTGATCGACTGCTCGGCCATCGCTGCGGCGCGCACCTCCTCGATCGACCGGCCGCTGATCTGGGCGCGGCCGGCGAAGACGCGCTCGATGCGGTCGCCCTCGACCGCGCCGGGCGCGATGGCGTTGGCGCGGATGCCCCACTCGCCGAGTTCGATCGCCAGCGTCTTGGTGAAGCCGATCACGGCCCATTTGGTGGCGGCGTAGGGGCTGCGATTTTGAAAGCCGAAGCGGCCGGCGACCGACGACATGTTGATGATGACGCCGGCTTTTGAAAGCTTCAGATGCGGGATCGCTAGTCTCGTGACATCGAACATGGCAGTGAGATTGACCGCGACCACCTTGTCCCAGTCGTCCGGCGGATAATCGACGACCGGCAGCGTCATTCCCGAAATGCCGGCATTGTTGATCAGCACGTCGAGCCCGCCGAGTTTTTCGACCGCGTCCGGCACCATGCGCTCGATGTCGGCGCGGCGCGCCATGTCGCAAGGCCGCGCGATCACGCCGGGGATCTCCTTGGCGATCGTCTCGAGCGCCGTGGCGTCGATGTCGCAGACGAACACGCGCGCGCCGGTCGCGGCAAACGCGCGCGCGAATTCGCGGCCGATGCCGGCGGCGCCGGCGGTGATCAAAACCCGTTGCGGCATTGTCGCTCCCTCAGTTGTTGCATCTTGGTCTCTACGCTTGCTCGAAAGCAAGTGCGGCCAGCGTCGCCCGCACGCTGGACATCGCCGCGCCAGCGACTACGTTCCAGCCATGGCCGCCGCCAAATCCGCTCGCCTCACCGACCGGCAGTTCGCGCAAATCGCGCGCGCGCTCGCCGAGCCGCGGCGCTATGCGATGTTGAAGGACATCGGCGCGTCCACGGTCCCGACGGCGTGCCGCGCGCTGCACAAGAGACAGAAGGTGAGCGCCGCGACGATGTCCCACCACCTCAAGGAACTTGCGACCGCGGGCCTGATCGAGATCGTGCGCGACGGCAAATTTGCCAATCTGGTTCTCCAGCGCGACGTGCTGCGCGCCTATCTCGACCGCCTCGCGAAAATCTGATCCGGCCCCTCTTGCAGTCCGCCGCACCCTCCATACTTCGACACTTATCGAACTATCGGGACGATGGGTGGGCCAACGGAACAGGAGAAAATCATGAGCGATCTCAAGGGCAAGGTGGCCGTCGTGACCGGCGCGTCGAAAGGCATCGGCGCCGGCATCGCCAGAAGCCTGGCCGCTGCCGGCGCCGCGGTGGCGGTGAATTATTCTTCGAGCCGCGAGGGCGCGGAGCGCGTCGTCGCCGACATCAAGGCCAAGGGCGGCAAGGCGATTGCCGTGCAAGGCGACGTGGCGAAAGCCGCCGACGTCCGGCATTTGTTCGACGAGACCGAGAAGGCCTTCGGCCGGCTCGACGTGCTGGTGAACAACGCCGGCATCTATCGGTTCCAGCCGCTCGACGACATCACCGAAGACGAATTCCACAGTCTGTTCAACACCAACGTGCTCGGCACGATCCTGGCGACCAAGGAGGCCGTGAAGCATTTCGGCGCGAGCGGCGGCAGCGTCATCAACATTTCTTCGGTTGCGAGCGAGGATGCGGTGCCGACGGCTTCGGTCTATTCGGCAACCAAAGGCGCGGTGGACGCCGTCACACGCGTGCTCGCCGCCGAATTGGGGCCGCGAAAAATCCGCGTCAACGCCATCGCGCCCGGCGGCGTCGAGACCGAAGGGACCCATGCTGCGGGCGTTGTCGGCAGCGATTTCGAGAAGCAAATGGTGGCGCGAACCGCGCTCGGCCGGCTTGGCCAGCCCGACGACATCGCGCGCGTCGCCGTGTTCCTCGCCTCCGACGATGCCGCGTGGCTCACCGGCGAGCGGCTCGCAGCCTCGGGCGGTTTGCGCTGAGATCCGCGGCTTGCAGCAAGCGTAGTCCGATGGAGCCAACGGGTCCGGCCCGAAGTGGCCGGCCCGATGACAGGCTCCGCGTAATCCGGGAGCGGCAGAGAAGTCCGTGTCGGCAGCCCCGGATTTCGCTGCGCTCCATCCGGGCCACAAGCGATGCGGCCCTACACTACCGCGGCGCTTTGTGTTAAATTGCTGCCATGAAAAGCAAACAGCTCGCCGAAGTCCTTGAACGCGTCGAACGCTGGCCCGCGCGGGCTCAAGACGAGCTCGCCGAGATCGCGCGCGATATCGAGGACAGCCTCAGCAAGGGCGCGTACCAGCCGAATGAAGCAGGGCTGGCCGGCATCGATCGCGGCCTGCGCGCGGCAGATGAAGGCCGCTTTGCCACCGACGAGCAGGTTGAAGCGGCGCTCGCCCGACTCCGCGACGCGTGAAAGTCGTCTATTCCGATCCCGCGCTCGCCCGTGCGCGTAGCGCCGCTTGGTCGCTATCCGTACAAAATTTTCTATCGTGTGCGTGCAGGCACGGTCGAAATACTGCATATTCATCACGCGGCACGCGAACCCTGGGACGAGCAGGAATGACGCTCGTCAGCACGCCATCGCCGCGATATGCCCGGCCTCGCCGTATTCGAGCAACGCACGATCGCGCGTGACCAGCAAAGCGCCGAGTTCGCGCGCGGTCGCGGCAATGATGCGGTCGGTCGGGTCGCGCGGCGGCTTGCCCGGCAGGTAGGATGACGCGATCAGCAAATCCGGCGACATCTCGGCCAGCAGGACACCCTGCACATCGAACAGATTGGCAAACCAGCGCTCCGGCCTGATCAGCAATTGCAGCCGTCCGCGCGCGGCCAGCATGCCAACCTCCCAGGCGGTGATCGGCGAGATATAGGTTGCGCCGGCGTTCGCACGCAGCGCCTCGACGGCGGCGGGCGCCAAAGGCGCTTTTTCGGTCAGCCAAATGACGACGCAGGTATCGAGAAGAAGCGGTTGCACTTACTGCTCCTGCCTCTCCTTGCCGTACGCTGCATCGAGCCGATCCGCCCATTCAGGATCGGCCGGCTGCGTGAGATCGGTGCCGGGCATGATGCGGACGAGACCTTGCATTGCACCGTAAAGCGGATGAAACGGCGTCTCGCCGGCAGCTGGCGCGGCGGCGCCCGCGGCTTGCGGCTTGCGCACCCGGCGAAATACCAGCTTGTGCTTCGCCATATCGACCTGCTCGCTCTTGAAGCCGGCTTCGAGCCAAACCTTGGTCAGCACGCTGTTGAAATCGTTGTTGCTCCACCACGCGCGATAGCGCGCAGAGGCAGGCAACCTGCCGCCGATGATCTTTTCGATTTCGGCAAACTTCATCGGTACGACATCGCGGCGCTGTTGCCGCAGATAGGCGCCGAGGGGGCTGTATTTCGACATCGAATATGTACCCTATGTAGTACATATAAGTAGTACATATTTCCCCGAGCGTCAACGACTGCGCAGGACAGGCGAAGCCTTGCATTGCGCGCGCGGTCAGGCCAAGCAGTCCGGCGTGGCGTGGTCGACTTCGAGGGGAAACAGAATGCGAGTTCTCACGCGTCGCGACACGCTGGCTGCGGTCGGAGCTATCGCGGCAATCATTCCCGCCATCCTCACACCCGCAAGAGCCCAACCCGTCATGACCACGCCCTCCGGACTGAAAATCATCGACACCCAACCCGGCACCGGCGCCTCGCCGAAGTCCGGCCAGACCTGCGTCATGCATTACACCGGCTGGCTTTATGAGAATTCCACCAAGGGCAAGAAATTCGACTCCTCGGTCGATCGCAACGAGCCGTTCGCGTTCAAGATCGGCGTCGGCCAAGTCATTCGCGGCTGGGACGAAGGCGTCTCGACCATGAAGGTCGGCGGCAAGCGCACGCTGATCATTCCGCCCGAGCTCGGCTACGGCGCCCGCGGCGCCGGCGGCGTCATTCCGCCAAACGCCACGCTGATCTTCGACGTCGAGCTCCTCGACATCAAATAGCGACGCTGCCGCCGGACGATCGATTCGGACAGCTTCTGTCACGCGGCGCTGCACGACGTTGCGCGCCGCCTGGTACGGCCTGTCGCGCTGCGGTACCGCACGCAAACCCGCCAAAAATGACCATTTTCACGCTGGCGGCTGCGCTTTCCCCCTATTCCCTCGCCGGATTTTTCCTACATCCGTATGAACCTCGAGCCCAGCTGGCTGTCCTACAGGTGAAGGCCAATATAGAAACGTCCCGTTCAGAGGAGGTCGGCATGACCCGGCGCGATCAGGAGCTTTTGGACCGGCAGCTGCGCGGACTTTGCATCCAGCCTCCCCCTACCGGTACGATGATACTGGCGATCATGGCGGTGTTTGTTGCCGGCCTCTTCCTCGGCAACTTGCGCTCCGAAGCCCGCGAGCCGGTGCACTTCGACACCATCGAAATGGCGCTCTCCGCTCCGAGCGGATTAAACCCGACGCTGACGGTATTGCGATAACGCACAAGCTCGCCGCGCAACGCGCTAACGTGCCGTCACCGCCGGGTCGCACCCGGCGATGACGGGTGAAGATTCTCGCGCCCGCCGCCGGCTGGAATTATGCTCGGCCGGCTGGCGAACCTAGTAGTACGTGCCAACCTAGAAGCACTTGCCAACCTAGAAGCACTTGCCGTCGTGCGACTTGCTCACTTTGGCATGCTGGCGCAGGCAATCGTTGCCGTAGGTTTTGTTGTTGCAGCCGCAGACCGGGGCGACGATGGCCGCGCCCTTCTTGGCGAACGGACAAACGACCGGCACTCTCACGCAGGTGCCTTCGCCGTCCGGAAAGAAGCACGAGCCGGTCGGCTTCTCGCAGAATTCGTGCGGGCCGCACGTCAATCCGGCGAAGCCGCCGCATTTCGCGCCGACTTTGGCGACGGCGCCGTTCGATAGACCGATCGCGAGAGCGAATGCGAGCGCAGCGCAGAGTCCTAGAAACTTCCGCATCAGTTCCTCCCCTTCATGCCTTGCTTTGCGAATGATCGCCCTGGCGTCCCGATCGCGCGCAGCTACGACACCTGCACGCGTCGGACGCTAGTGCAAATAATCTTTTCACGACCGTTACGAGAATACAATGCGGGACGATGCAATGGCGAAGCGGCAACGTCGCGCCTAGCCGCCCTCGTCGGTCGGCGGCGGGATGCGGATCTCATGGAAGCCCGCGGCGTGCATGGCATAGACCTCGCGCACCAGGATGTGGGTCGCCACCTCGTTCTCGGTGCGGCCGAGCTTGCCGAGCGTCGCCAAGAGAGCCAGGTAATTGAAGGTCTCGATCGGCAGCGTCAGGCTGAGCGCCCTCGCCTCCGAGCGGTTTTCGGGTCGCGCCATGTTGGGAACGCCTCAGGTTAAAACAGGGTTATAATATCGTTAAAACCCTTGGCAGGCGAATCGAATCATGCAAGTTTGATTCGCGGCGAGGGTTTTCGCGCAACAAGCTTAAAGCGGTCCCGGTCCGTCTCGACGGACCGAGGCCGGGCAAAAAACAGCGGGCTGGCAATCCCTTAGGTGCGGATGCGGCTCGGTGATCGCGGCGCCATGGGCTAAGTCTCGGGGCCGCCGCGCACCGAATTTGCGCTTCTAGGGGGCTATTGACATCTCGCGGCGCCTGTTGCGCGCGGCTCTCGCCCGTCGGCGGCCCAGAACCGGCCGCCGCAACCGCGAGGCCGTTTGATGAGCATCGAAACCTGGACTGCGGAGCGCATCGAGCAGCTCCGGCACTGTATCGCCTCCGGCCTGACCTGCAGTCAGACCGCGGCCGAGATCGGCGTCACCCGCAACGCCGTGATCGGCAAAATTCACCGCCTCGGCCTGTCGCCAGCGCGGCCCGCGGGTGCCTCGGCGCGCTCCTGCCCTCCGCGCGCTAGGCACCCGCGGATTTCGCCGCACAGCCGGCTGTTGCGCCTGATCCAAAGCGACGCCAGGGGTGCCGTCGAAGTTGCGGCGCCGGAGCCGATCGACAGCGCGCAACGCTGCTCGCTGCTCGAGATCGCGCAAGACAAGTGCCACTGGCCGATCGGCGATCCGCACGCCGCGGACTTTGCGTTTTGCGGCAACGAGGCGGTCAGCGGCTTCTCATATTGCGCCGGTCACGCCCGCATGGCCTATCGCTTTCCCGCGCGGCGGCGCGCCTGAGGCGCGCCGATCGCACCGCGCCGACGCGAATAGTTCCCGCGCATATCAGCCCCGAGGATGCAAGATATGCCCGGAACGCATTGCTCGCCGGCGCGTTCTATAGATGTGTTCTATATCGGTATTGTATCGACGCGGAGATTTTTGGATGGACTCGCAAGATCAGAAGCTTTTGGACAAGCAGTTGCGCAACCTTCATGTCCCGCCGCGCCGCGACGGCGTCGTGATTGCAACGATTGTCGCGGTGTTCCTCGGCGGCATCATCATCGGCAGCGCCTTGGCCAAGCCGCGCCAGCCGGCGGTCAACCCGCAAATCGCGTCGGTTCTCAGCGACGCACCATCAAGCTTGCGGCAATAGGTTTGAACGAACCGTTCGGCGCCGGCATCTTTAACGGCACGGGCCGTCGTGCGCCTTCTGCGCCCTGGCCCGCTCGCGTAGGCAATCGCTCCTAAAGGTCTGCCCGCCGCAGGCGCAAACCGGCCGGAACGACAGGCCGCAGCGTTGCGGCGCGTGCACGCAGCGGCCTTCGGCGTCGGCGCGCTTGCAGGCACCCGGTTCAAGCTCGCACCACAGGCCGGCATCGCAGCCGAGGCCGGCGGTCCCGGCGCAGGTGCCGCCGATAACGACAGCGCGCGCAGCGCCGGGTTGCCCGATCAGCGCGACCAGGATCAGCGCCAAGACGACAGCCATTGACCGCGGCAGCATGTTCCCCTCCTGGGCGCTTCCTGGACGCTTCGCCCGTTAGCGACTTCCACCTACCGGCCCTCATCGCCGGGCCCAGATGAAAACCGCAATTCTGGCCCAAGTTTTCGCCGCGCTCAACTCACGCAACCGGCGGTCTCGCGGCGCGGTCAGCCGCAACACACGTCAGTCGCGCCGATCGTACGAGCCGTGCCAGTCGTTGTTCCAGTGATCTTGGTTCCAACGATCCCCGTCCGAATGGTTTTGGCCGAAGAAATCGAACAGGCCGCCGCCCCAACGGCCGCGATCGTCGTTTGCCGCTTGATCGGGGCCGGGAACGATGATGACACGCCGCTGCGGCGGATACACGCCGGCGGCCTGCTCGTCACCGGCCCGATCCGCAGCATCCGGCGATCGCTGCTGTTGCCGTGCCTGCTGCGCTTGCGATTTCCTCGCGTCGCTGCGCGTCTTGCCGACCGATACGTTGTTGCCCGCCGCCATTTCGTCGACGGCGCGGTCGGCGGATTGGCCAGGCGGCGATGACACGACGCGTTTTTTTGCCGGCGCGGTATTCGGCGAAATCGGATTCGGCTGCGAATCGCGCGCCGTCGCGGCGCCACTATTCGCCGCATACGGCTCTCGCCCAGTGCCGTATTGCTCGCTTTGGTTCGACGCGGACCGGTCACTCGCGGGCGGCAAAGCCTGCTGCGGCGCTGGCGTCGCGGGTGCGGGCTCGGAGTCATGATTGCCACGCGCCGAGAGCGCGTCAGGCCAGACCGCGCGAGGTCCCTCGGCCGCAGGAGCGCTTTGGCGCTCCGCAACAACGGGCGCGGTCTGCGGCGGCAGCGTTGCCGCTTGCCCCGAAGGCGCCGGCGCGGCAGCGCCGCCGCCTGGTTGCGCGTCGCCTTTGATGTCGTGAGCCGGTGGTTGCGTCACCGCCGTGACGATGCCAAGCACGCTGGCGCCGCCGACGAGCGTGCCGATCAGCGCCGCCGCCGCGGTGGTCACGATGGCGCGGAACTTGGTGTCGTCGGAACCGAAATTATTGACCGGGGACTTGAGCGACATTACCGACCTTCCGTGTCAGGCCCCGCCCCAATGCAGTTCATCGAAACAACGCGCTGCATCGCCGCGGCGTTCCCAATCGACCGATGCAGCGTGTCCTGCAGATAGATCCCGCGGTTCCGCGCGCAGCAGAAACTCAGCCGCGCTTTTGCCGCCATAGGGCGTCGAAGCTGAGCGGACCTGCGCCGGCGAATGCCAGATAGAAAAACACGAAGCAGTAAAGCACCGCGCCGTCGCCGTTATTGAGAATCGGAAAGAAGCCGCGCGGCGCGTGGCTGATGAAATAAGCGAACGCCATCTCGCCCGACATGATGAAGGCCGCCGGCCGCGTCAACAGCCCGAGCGTGACCAAAATGCCGCCGGTGAACTCGATGCATCCGGCAAACCAATACAGCGTCAACACGGGCGGCGTCGGCAGCGGCGATGGGAAGCCGAACAGCCGCGACAGGCCGTGCTCGAGGAACAACAGGCCCACCACGATGCGCAGGATGCTGAGCACGTAGGGCGCCAGGCGCTCGATCATGCCGGCAGGCGATTGAGCGCCGGAGCGCAGCGGAGCTTGGGCGGTGGCTTGATCCATAAAGGTGCAATCTCATCATGACGCCCCTTCTCGCCATGTAGCGATAATCGCGACCCGTCGCACATCACAAGTTTCTGATGGCGGACATGGAATAAAGCAGTGGAACCAGATCGGCGCACTCCGCCCTGGATAGGGCTGCGCTCCAGCCGCAGACATGCTAATCTGCGACAACCGAACGGGGACATACGTGACTCGCAACAACATCCTTTATCTGATCGTCGGTGCGCTGGCGATCGTGGTCGTCGTTCTGAGCTATGAGCTCTATCAGGACCGCAAGCAACCTGAGGGCATGCGCATCGATCTCGGCCCGAACGGCTTGTCGATCGAGAAGAAGTAGCAAGAATGTTCGCGCCGCGGCCAGCTGGATCCCCGCTGTCGCGGGGATAAGCGGAAATTGAGCGCCGCCCTCTCCTACTCCTCAGGCTCGGTGGTAAAGAACAGCGGATAGCCTTTGCTCTTGCCGAGCTCGGTGGCTTCCTTGGCCTTGGTCTCGGCGACGTCGCGGGTATAGACCGCGATCACGCAGGCGCCGCGGCGGTGCGCCGTCATCATCACGCGATAGGCCTGATCGGCGTTCATGCGGAACACCGCTTTGAGCACCTGCACGACGAATTCGCGCGGCGTGTAATCGTCGTTGAGCAAGATGACTTTGTAAAGCGGCGGCCGCTGCGTCTTCGTCTTGACCTTGGTGCGCGGCTTTTCGAGGGTTTTGGACATCGCAGACGCTTTGCGCGGGGCCCGGTGGCAGACGCCGCCAGCATAGTTCAAACCGCAAGCCCATCCCAGAGCGTTGCGGCGCTGCGCGACGTGGATGGCGGCATAGCCGGGGGTCGGTGGCGTTGGCTGCGCCGCTGTGCGAAAATCACGGCCTGTCGTTCATTGCGAGGTCGCCATGCACATACTCTGGATCATCATCATCGGTTTTGTCGCCGGCATCATCGCCCGCTTCCTGGCGCCGGGGTCGAACAATCCGGCGGGCTTCATTCTCACCACGGTGCTCGGCATCGCCGGCGCCTTCCTCGCAACCTTCATCGGCCAGGCGATCGGCTGGTATGGCCAGGATCAGGGCGCCGGTCTCATCGGCGCCGTGGTCGGCGCGCTGGTGGTGTTGTTCGTCTGGCACCGGCTGGTGTCGACCAACAAGATTTCCGACCCCGGCGCGCGACGCTATCTTTAGCCGGCGGCGCTTGGCGCACCAGCGGCCCGAGCGGTTCTCAGCGCCCGATCGATCCGGTGCGCAGCGGGCGCCGCGTGATGCGCTCGACCACGACGGCGCGCGGCGAGCCGGCCCGGCCGGCGATGGTGAAACGGTTGACGTCCTTACGCTGGCCCAGGCGCAGCACGGCGCCGCGGGCCTCGTCGCTGGAGACATCCATCAGCGACGCCACGATGTCGATCTGCTCGCTGAGCTCTTCCGTCAGGCCCTGCGCCGCCTGCACCGCTTCCTCGACCGTCGGCGGGTCGCGCCGCACCCGGCGCCGGCCGTCCTTCGTGTCCCATACGTCGCTCATCTGCCACCCTTTTTGTTTTCGGGCTTGCTTACGACCCTGGCATTCAAACCCTGGCATACAAGACGTATTATCAGCGATTTGCCGCATTGCAACAAGGAAATTGTGCAGTGCACTCACAAGGATTTCATCGATTGTGACTATGGCTAAAAACGACGGCGGCCGATGTGCCGAACAGCACACCGACCGCCTATTAACTGTAAATTGGCTGCGGTGCCGGCGGGTTCAACGCGCCGGCATCTCGCTGAACAGCACGCCGCCCTTGGCCTTCGCGTTTTTCGCCGTTTCGACCAGCGACACGGTGACCTGCTCGGGCGTGGTGCCGGCGTTCTTCACCACGGCGGCGGTGATGTCCTTCACCAGGCCGCGCTTCTGCTCGAGCGTGCGGCCTTCCAAGATATAAACGACGACTTCGGGCATGAATTATCCTCCTTGGTTGTGCGACGAACGCGTTGATCGTGTTCGGGAGCGGCCGATCTTGCCCCGCTATCGGGCCGCATTATCTGCAAGTCGAGGGGCCTGCACAACACGGAGCCGACAATGAAGCGTTTTGCATGTGCCGTTGGCCTCATGGCGCTGGGCGTTGCTGCTGGCGCGCCGGCGCGCGCCGATTATGCGGTCGTGCGTTTTGATACCGGCTATTGCCAGATCTGGTGGGACGGCAGCGCGACGCCGTGGGGCGTCAACTGGACCAAGGTCGCCATCACGCCCGACTGGGCGTCGGCCGATTCAGCCCTGTACGCAGCGATCGCCGCCAGGACCTGTAACTGACAGGCCGGTGACAAGCGGGCCAATGAACTTTTCTGCTGCCGCAAGCGACAGATAGCGGGTGCGTGGCCGCTACAGGCTTGCCTGAATCCGACCGCGTACTATCGGAACGTTCCCCGAAAAGGGAACAACAGGGAGCTGGAAATGAAAGGTTTGGTATTTGGGATTGGCGCTCTGGCGCTTGGTCTCGTGGCGGCGACGCCGGCGAGCGCGGACTACGCCGTGGTCAAGTTCAAGGATAACGGCGCTTGCCGCGCGTGGTACGACCACACCGCCAAGCCCTGGGGGACCTCGCAGGTTCTCTGGGTCAGCGAGCCGAGCTGGGATGTGGCACAGACCAAGGGCGGCTATGCAATGAAGCACCACTGGTGCAAGGCCTGGTGGAAATAGGCCTGTCGTCGCTTATTTTCGTCTACCGCCGCCCGCCGAACAACCGGCGGGCGGTTTTCATTTGTTTGCTCGTAATGGTCCAGCGCGCGTGCGTTTAGTTCGCGCTGAACAGCCGGCGCAGCGCGGGCCCGAGGCCGCGCTCCTCCGGCTTCTTTTTCGGGGCGGCGGCGACGGCCGGTTGCGGGCCGCGCAGCGGCTGCTGGCCGATCGCGGCGGGCTTTTTGATCGCGTCCTTTTGCGGCGCCAACGAAACGGGCGAAACGGCTGCGGCATTGCTCGCAGGCGGCGGTGAAGCCTCGGTCACGGGCGGGCTCTCCGACAGCGCGGCAACGCTCGCCGGCGCCGCAGAAGTCGACACCGCGCGCGACTCGCTCGGCGCGGGCGGCGGCGCAATCGGCTGCGCATTGGCTGCGACCGGCGGCGCGCTCGGTTGCCGCATGACCGGCGCAGTGACCGGCAAGTTTGGTTGAACACTTTGCGGTTGAATGCTGGCTTGCACTTTCGCGGGCGCCGCCGGAGCGACCGCCGCAGCGGGCGCGGCGGTGACAATAGGCGCTACGACGGGCGCCGGTGCTGCGGCGGCAACCGGTGCCATAGCGGGGGCGGCGGCTTCGGCCGGCTGCACCAGCGAATGCACGACGACCAAAGTCTTGCCGGCATCGGCCATCGCACCGGGCGCCGAGCGCTCGGCCAGCGACAACACCACGGCGGCGCCGGCCGTGGCACCAATCGCCGTGGCGACAACCACGACCCGGGCCGTGCGCATGAAATTGGGTGCGGGGGCGAGGTAGCCCCATTCGGGATGAAAATTCCCGGCGAACCGCATCACAACCTCCAAGGAACGTCACCAAGCCAGCTTGGTTGAACTTGCCCGATACCCGCAACTGCCGATTACTACGGCCGATAGTGGCCAAAACGCGTCACTGCGGAGCGAGTTCCGCCGCTTTCCGAGACTCCGATTAGCATGATCCGCCACTGTCACAAGACACTGTAAACACGAAATTTATGACCTGTTGCCAATAGGCATCAATTCAAGCGTAACCAGCCCAAAATGCCCCCGCATTTTACCGCTTCGCCGCGCCCCGTTGTGCATAAGTCCGCCTACACAAGTCTGGCGGCGAAAGCCCGAGAGGCGGGAGCCCCGGCCTGACGCCGCGGCCCCCGCAAGGTCCAAGACCGGATCAGTCCGCTCGATCAGTCCGCTTGCTTGACCCGCTCGTCGATCGGCAAGCCTAGCGCGACAGCAAGCGCTCGAGCGACGTCTCCAGCATCGGCCCGTCATTGCCGCTTGCCGCGGCCGCAACCTGCTCGCCACGAATCACCGCCGGCATTTGCAGTACGGTCGCCTGCTGGCCTTCGCGTAGCCGCGTCACCAGGACGATCTTACCGTCGGGGAATTCCAGCGCGTCGTGATGGACGCAAGGTTGCTCCATGTTGATTTGCCGGAAGCGCGCCAGACGCTGGCCGATTTTGCGGCTCGGCAGGATGCCAAGCACCGGCTCGCATTCGACGTCGTGCTCGAAGGCAAGCTCGGTGCCGGGGCGCAAGCAGACCGCGACATTGGCATTGTCGCGTGCCGCGAAGCCGCCGGTCGGCGTGTTGACAAACTTGGTGGTGACCAGCTTGTCGCCGACGGCAGCGGTTCGGCTGGCGACGTGATGCAGACTATAGTCGCACATCGAAGGCTCCTCTTCGCTGTGAACAGCCGGGACGGTTGTCCTTCTCGAACGGGAGTCGAACAGGTTTTGGTGGCGATCGTTTGTCATCCTTGCCGCTATTCCCACACAATGTCGTAAGCTAGCGCGTCAACCAACGAGGGCCTCAATCATGACCGTGTCGATGTACAAAATTTCCGTGCCAATCTTCGTTCAGTTTCTCACCGCGTTGGGCGTCGTGCTCGACAAGGCGGCCGCCCATTGCGAGTCGAAGAAGATCGATCCGTCGGCGCTGCTCAACGCGCGACTGTTTCCCGACATGTTTCCGCTGGTGCGCCAGGTGCGCGCGGCGACCGATCACGCGGTCAACGCCACCGCCCGCCTCGCCGGCGCCGAGCCGCTCGCATTCGCCAATACGGAAACCAGTTTTGCCGAACTCGGCGCGCGGCTGACCAAGGCGATCGACTTCGTCAAAGGTTTCAAGGCTTCGCAGATCGACGGCAGCGAGGACAGGGCGATCAAGATCACGTTCCCGAGCGGGGCGACGCGCGATTTCACCGGTCAGTCGCTGCTATTGGGAAATTCGCTGCCGAACTTTTATTTCCACTGCACCACGGCTTACGACATCCTGCGCCATAGCGGCGTCGAAGTCGGCAAGCGCGATTTCATGGGGACGCCGGTCAACCTGTAGCGCCGGCGCAGCCGGCGCTAGAGCATGATCCGGAAAAGTGGATGCCGGTTTTCCGAAAAGATCATGCTTCAACGGGAAAACTAGACCATGATCCGATCCAATTTGATCGGATCATGGTCTAGGCGTCACAGCGAGGTCGAGAACATCCGCCCGGCGGAGCTCGAGGTCGTGCCGGAGCCGCCGACGCGGTCGCCCATCGAGGCGATCCACGACGGGATGCTGCCGATCGCGGACACCGCGTGCAGCGTGGCGCCGACCACGTGGTCCTTGATCTCGATCGTCCTGGTCAGCAGCGACTTCGATTCGGGCGCCGGATCGGCCGTGGGCGCGGCGCTCACCGCCTGATCGGCCTGCGCGATCAGGAGTGGCGCATGCGGCGGCAGAGCCGGAGCGGTCGCCACCTTGGTCCGCGCCGGGACCGGCTTGGCTATGACCGCCGTCGCGACGGCGCGCGGCGCCGGAAGCGGGGCTGCGGCCGGTGCCGGCGGTTCGGTCGCGGCCAGGCGGGCGTCGGCGGTTGCGGCATCTTCGGCGGCGTGCCGGTTCTTCTCGGCTGCCAACTGGGTCTTGAGATAGTCGATGATCACCGCATGCTCGTCGCGCACGAGCTGCATCATTTCCGCCGAAGCCGGCACCACCTGCTCGGTTGCCGGATGCGACGCCGCGGCGTGGTTGAGCTGGTATTGGGCGATGATGACGCCGCCGAGCACGCTGACGAAAGTCGCGGGCAGGATGTCGACGACGAGCTTGCCGACGAACCGCTTGAGCAAGGGCGCTTCGTGCTTCGGCGCCAAATTCTTCGGTGCCAAAGTAGTCTGCGCGATGTACTTCACAAGTCCGGTCGGCTGGGTCGCTTGGTGCTGCATGATCCCGTCCCTCTGACCATCCCGTTTTTCAAACGGCCGGTTGAATTTCAAACATCCGTTCTGGGCGGCCGCAGGCCGAGAAAAAGGAATTTTTGCGGCAGTCCCGTTATTTTTCGGCCCCGGCAGGCTCAGGCCCGCCGGCCGAGCCCACCGGTTGCCCAACGGCTGACCGTCTGGGCAAGCCATTCGACGCTATTCTCGTCGAGCACCAGGCCCAGCGGCGGGTCGGCTAACTGCTCGCGATTGCGCAGGAAAACGCTGCATTGGCCGAGCAGCCACACTGCGGCCGCCACCAAAGTGCGCTGATCCGCCTCGGGCTGGAACCGGCGCACGAGTTCCACGGCCAGGCCCATGAACGGGGCGGCCTCTTCGCTGAGCAATTTGCGGAACACCGCGGTCGGCCGCACCGTCTCCCAATTGAGGATGCGCATGTGCCGGCTGTACTCGTCGCGGCCCAACAGCGGGCGGAGCTGGCGGCGGATGAATTCGGCCAGCGCCGCCTCGCGCGACATCGCCTTCATTTCGTCGGCATGTTCGAGCTGCTGCTCGGTCAGGGCGCGAAACGCGGCGCGCAAAACCTCGCGATAAAGCCCGTCCTTGCCGTCGAAATGGTAATTGATCGCGGCCTGGTTGACGCGGGCCTTGGCGACGATGGCGCGGATCGAGGTGGCATCGTAACCGCGCTCGGCGAACAGCCGTTCCGCCGCCTTCATGATCCGCTCGCGGGTAACGTCGGACGGCCGCGTCATGATTGCGCCATTTTTCAAACTCTCGTTTGAATTCCAAATAGACGCCCTGCGGCCGGAATGCAAATGCCGTTCGCGGTGTTCATACCCGGGGGGCGGCGCCGCCTATACGTCGTGCGGCCGTCATACTATTCTTGCAGGCATAACAGCCGTTCCAAGCAAATCGGGAGGATCCCCCAATGAACATGCAAAAGCTGCCGTCCGACATCATCGGGCTGTCCAAGGTCATGCCGCCATTGTCGCGACGCGGATTTATGTCGAGTTCCGCCGCTGCGGCCGCGGGCTACACGCTCGCCGCCGGCCCGGTGCGCGCCGACGCCATTCAGACCGACACCAATGGACTGAAAGCCGGCATGGCCGACGTCGCGGTCGCGGGCGGCAACATGCCGGTCTATTTCGCGCGCCCCGCCAATGTGGCGAACCCGCCGGTCATCCTCGTCTGCATGGAAGTCTTCGGCCTGCACGAATGGGTCAAGGACATCACCCGCCGCGTCGGCCATCTCGGCGCCTTCGCCATCGCGCCGAATTATTATTTCCGCGCCGAAACCGGCGGCGTCGACCTGACCAAGATCACGGACCTGCCAAAGCTGTTCCCGATCGTCAACGCCAAGACCGATACCGAACTATTCGCCGATCTCGACGCCACCGTGGCGTGGGCGAAGTCGCAGGGCGGCGATACCAACAAGCTCGGCGTCATGGGTTTCTGCCGCGGCGGCCGCAACGTCTGGCACTACTCGACGCACAATCCCAACCTGAAGGCCGGCGTCGCGTTCTACGGCAGCCTGGTCGACAAGAACGACGCCACGCCGAAGAGCTCGATCGACCTCGCGGGCGAGGTGAAAGAGCCCGTGCTCGGCCTCTACGGCGAAGCCGACACCGGCATCACGCCGGATCAGGTCAAGCAGATGGAGGACGCGCTCAAGGCCGCCAGCAAGACCGCGGAGTTCCACGAATATCCCGGCGCGCCACACGGTTTTGTCGCCGATTACCGGCCGAGCTACCGCAAGGACGCGGCCGACGACGCGTGGGCGAAGATGACCGCCTGGTTCAAGAGATACGGCGTGCTGAGCTGAAGTCAGGAATCAGGAAACAGTACTCGGGGATCAGGAACTTAAGACCAGTCAGTAGTCGGTGGTGAGCACGCTTGACCTCGTGTATTCGACGACTGATTACTGATCTCTGATTACTGCCCCTGATGCCGATGCCGGCCTTCATCTGCAACACCTGCGGCACGCAGTTCACGCCCTCCGACAAGGAGCCGGCGCGCTGCCCGATTTGCGATGAAGAGCGGCAGTTCGTGCCGCCGTCGGGGCAGGTCTGGACCACCCACGAGGCGCTGGCACGGCGCTATACCAATACCTTCCGCCAGCACGAGCCGGGCTTGATCGGCATCGGCATGGTGCCGGCCTTCGCCATCGGCCAGCGCGCGCTGCTCTTGCGCACCGCAAAAGGCAATGTGCTGTGGGACTGCATCTCGCTGCTCGACGACGCCACCAAGGAAATCGTCAAAGGCCTCGGCGGACTGTTCGGCATCGCCATTTCGCACCCGCATTACTATTCGTCGATGGTCGAATGGGCGCACGCTTTCGATGCGCCGATCCATCTGCATGCCGCCGACCGGCAATGGGTGATGCGGCCCGACCCGGCGATCAAATTCTGGGACGGCGATACGCTCAGCCTTGCCGACGGCGTGACGCTGATCTGCGCCGGCGGCCATTTTGCCGGCGGCACCGTATTGCACTGGGCACAAGGCGGTGACGGGCGCGGCGCGCTGCTCTCCGGCGACATCGTGCAGGTCATTCCCGACCGCAAATTCGTCACCTTCATGCGCAGTTACCCGAACATGATCCCGCTGTCGGCGCCCTCGGTCGAACGCATCGGCGCGCTGCTCGAGCCTTACAAGTACGACGTCATCCACGGCGCCTGGTTCGACCGCACGATCCCGCGCGGCGGCAAGGACGTGGTCAAGCGTTCGGTCGCGCGCTACGTCGCCGCGGTCCGCGGCGATGGCTCCGCTGAATTGAAATAGGGAAAAGCCAATGGCCCGCATCGCCGACGTCAAACGCGAAAACCTTTCGCCGCGCCAGCAACAGCTCCACGACGACTTTTTGAAATCGCGGCCGCGCAACACGCTGACCGGGCCGTTCTCGGTGCTGATCCACACCCCCGATATCGCCGAGCCGGCCGATCAACTGGTCAACTATTACCGCAGCAATCCAAAGCTCGGTCGCCGCCTCATCGAGCTGATCATCCTGATGCTGTGCCGCAGCGCGACCGTGCAATACGCCTGGTCGGTGCATGAGCCGCACGCTCTCAAAGAAGGCATCACGCAAGACGTCATCGACGCCATCCGCGCCAAGAAGCCGCCGGACTTCAAGCGCGACGACGAGCGGCTGATCTACGATTTCGTCACCGAGCTTTTGGCCGACAAGACCGTCAGCGCCGCGACCTTCGAGCGCACCAAAGCGGCCTTCGGCCTCGACGGCGTCATCGAAGCGGTCACCTGCTCCGGCCTCTACGGCATGATCGGCCTGGTGCTCAACGTGTTCGATATCCCGCCGCAACCCGGCAAGCCGCTGAGCTAGCGCACCGTCAGTTCACCATACCGGCCACATAAAGAACAAGGCCGGCGAGCAGGAAAAGATATTGCGGCAGCAGCGCCGTTTTCAGCCGCGCGCCGCGCTGGCCGAACAGCATGAAGCGCGCTTCGACCTCGAAGTTCGGTTGGCCCGGCCGCCGCGCCTCCTGCACCAGCGGAATGAGCGCGAGCGTCGCGACGCCGAAGATCACCGACAACGTCAGGCACGCCATCGACGCGACGCGCAAAGCGTCATTGGAAAACTCCACCCCCGACGCCACCCAGGCCAACAGCGCGATGGTCGCCAGCAGCACGTAGCTCGAAGCGCTGTTGACGAATTCCAGCGCCTTGGCCTGGGCGTCGCTCGGTGATCCGTTCATGACGTTGCTCCCGGATAATTGATGACCCTAGCAAATGCGCCGTGCCGATCCAGGCGGAAAACGCGCTAGAATGTCGGCGGGAGAATGTCCATGATCACCGACCGCAGAAGCCTTCTCGCGCTCCTTGCCGGCAGCCTGGCAACGCCCGGGCTGGCACGTGCAGCGTCAACGAACGATGCCGCCATGAGCCCCGTTACCGCTTACGCGTATTCCTTTGCCGGCCTGCAAGGCGAGCCGATTCGCTTATCGGATTTCGCCGGCAAGCCGATCATCGTCGTCAATACCGCCTCGCTGTGCGGGTACACGCCGCAATATGCCGGGCTGGAGCAGCTTTTTAAGCGCTTCCACGAGCGCGGGCTGATGATGGTCGGCGTGCCGTCGAACGATTTCGGCGGCCAGGAGCCCGGCGGCGTCGCCGAAATCACCGAAACCGCCAACAAGGAATACGGCGTCACCTTCCCGCTTGCCGCCAAGGCCGAGGTCGTCGGCCCGAACGCGCATCCGTTCTACAAATGGGCGGCGGGCGAGCGGCCATTGGAAACGCCGAAGTGGAATTTCCACAAATACCTGGTCGGCCGCGACGGCCATATCGCCGCCGTGTTCGCGACGGCCGTCGAGCCGATGGAAGCGCGCGTGGTCGACGCGGTGGCCAAAGAGCTTGGCCGCGAATAGGCGCGCGGCGGTCAGCTTCCCTTGAGCGATCCAATCAGCGGAAAGAACATGTCCTGCCAGGACGCCGGCGCTTCATCAGCCCGGTAGCGGCGCGCCGGATAGTGCGCGCACATTTCTGGCTTTCGGCATCAACAAAACCTCTTTAGACCGCGTGAACCCGCGATTCTTCCAATATGGCGCTGCCGCGCGGCGTCAGCCGGACCGGGCGGCCGGCCTCGTTGTCGATGCGCACCAAGCCGTCGATGATCGCGTCCTCCCAGACCGAGAGCCGCGGACAGGTGCTGTGCCACGCCTCCATGGTCGCCGCATAGGTCCGCGGGCGATCCGCCACCCAGGCGAGGAATTGCAGCATGATCAGGCTTGCGGGTTCGGGCATGGTCGACTCCTCGATCGCGCGAGTATAGGGCGAAACGCGGTGCTTGAAAATCGCCGCGGCCCGGCGATTGCGGAACCGGAGCGGTTATTGAGCGTTGTTGCGTGCGCGTTGGGCTGTTTCGTATCCGGCGCCGCGTCATGACTTGATGCATCAAGAGTGCTAACAATCGTCACTCGTATCGGCGGGGCGCGGGACGTTTTTCTCGCATAGCATTTTAGTGGAGGATTCCATGCTGATCAGCGCGCTGATCACCTTCGTCGTCGTCATCCTCATCCTCTATCTCGTCAACATGCTGCCAATCGACGGCCGCGCCAAGCAGATCGTGCGGGTGGTCGTCATCATCATCGGCATCCTGTCTCTGCTGGGCTATCTGCGGACGTTCTAGGGCCACCGCCTTGCACCGCATTGAGGGCTACGTCATCGTCTCGGCCGACGGCATGATCGCCGACGCGCTCGGCGTCATGCCGGCCGCGATCCGCAACGACGCCGACCAGGCCTTCTTCCAGGCCGGTCTCGACCGCGCCGCCGTCGTCGTGCACGGCCGCCATTCCCACGAAGGCGGCCCGCGGGCGGCGCGGAGAAAACGTCTGGTCGTGACGCGGCAGATCGCGACGACTGCGCCCGATCCGTCGCATCCCAATTCGCTGCTCTGGAATCCGACCGGCGCGACGCTCGACGAGGCCATCGAACAGCTCGGCGCCGGTGACGGCGCCATCGCCATCATCGGCGGCACCGAGGTGTTCAGCATGTTCCTGCCGCGCTACGACGCCTTTCACTTGTCGCGCGCGGCCCATGCCAAAATTCCCGGCGGCCGGCCGGTGTTCAACGAAGTCGGGCCGAATGCGACGCCCGAGGACGTGCTGATGCGGCACGGCCTCAAGCCCGGCCAGCGGTGCGATCTCGACGCCGCGGCGGGCGTGAGCCTGGTGACGTGGGAGCGCGAGAAACATCCTGCCCCGCGATAGCGGGGAAGGGGGACCACCCGAAGGGTGGTGGAAGGGGCGCAGGCCTCGAAACGACACAAGCGATTCAAGGAAATTTCGGCGCCGACGATGATTGCCTTGCGGCGACAATGACGCTGCGAGTCAAGCGCCCCCTCCACCGCGCTACGCGCGGTCCCCCTCCCCCGCTATCGCGGGGGCGGATGAAGGATCACTTCTGAATCTGAATAAGCTCCTTGAGCTGGTCCGGCGTCAGCGGGGCTGCAAGGAATTTCTGCGTCACCGCATCGGCCATGAGGTCGTCGATGCCCATGACCTGGTCGGTCTGCAGCGCCTCCTTCGGAATGAGCTTGAGCACCCGCTGCACGATGGAGGCCGGCAGGCCGGAATATTCGCCGTAGGCCTTGAGCGCATCGGGGCTGGAATACATCCAGTCCACCGTCTCCTTATAGGCCTGCATGAAACGCACGATGGCGTCTTTGCGGTTTTGCAAGGTGACCGCACCGGTGAGATTGACGCGCACCGCGCGGGTGCGCAGCGCCGTGACGTCGTTGCCGGAGGCGATGATGCGCGCCTTGCCGGCCTCGACCAGGTCGAGCCCGAACGGCGCCGCGCCGAAGCCGACGTCGACCTGTTTGGTCATGGTCTGCGTGATGGTGGATGCGATATTGCCGGTAGCGGTCGGCTTTGCGGTCAGGTGATATTGCGCGATCAGCGCCAGCAGCGAGCCGTGGCTCGACGAGCCGACGGCCGAATAGGCCACCGTCTTGTCGTTGAAATCCTGGATGGTCTTGATCGGCGAATCCGCCGGCACGTACCAATAGAGATCCGGAGCGCCTGTCATCTCGCTGGAGATGATGCGGATCGGCGCGCCCTTGCCGAAGGTGCCGATCGCCGCCGACACGCCCGAGGCCACCGCGACGTCGATACTGCCGCCGATCATGGCCTGGATCGATTCCGGCCCCGCCGTCGTATAGAGGATGTCGAGATTGAGCCCGTGCTTCTTGAAGATGCCGCCGCGCTGGCCGAGTTCGGCAATGCCGGCATCCCAGGCGCCCTTCTGCGGGATGGCGACCTTGAGCGTATCCTCGGCCGCGGCATTGCAGATCGCACCCGCCAGCGCGAGGGTCGAGAGAACAACAACGGCAAGTCTTCTGCCGACAACAAGTCTTCGCATGATTTCCTCCACAGCGATGACGGGTCCGGAATTGCTTGTTATCTTGATGGTATGACTTTACGCCCGCCGCAAGCGAGTTCAAGTTCGCGCACCGCGCGCCTCGACGCGCTCGACTACGAAATCGCGCAGGAGCAAGTCTCAGCGCTCGGCCGGATGGGACGCGCGCTCGAAACGGCGCTTGCTGCCTTGGCCGAGCACGACCGCAGCCACGGCACGAAGGACGCGGCTCGCGCCCGCCTCGTCCGCGACGCTAGCGACGCGCTGTGGTGCTTCATGGTCCAGCGCGAGGCGATCGGCTTGCGCGATCCGCGGCCGGTCATCCGCGACTATCGCGTTCCCGCCGAAGTGCACAACCGCATGGGCGCGTTCGGGCGGCGATAACGTATCGGTTGCGGCAAGCCCGCGCGCTTGCGGTATGGCAATGGGGCAAAGGCGCAATTCATCTTTCATTAACCGTAAACTGCGCCGCTCAGCCGCCTGCGAAAAACGGTTTGTTCACCGCTCCCGCGGCATTCTCAACGGTAATTCAATGGCGTGACGGCGTGGCGCATGAACGGAACTCTCTGCCTCCTTGACGAGCTCGAAACCACGCTGGCCACCGGCTCGACTACGCGCGGCGTCGAGATCCTGACCAGCGTCACCGATCTCTTCATCAACGGCGCGCCGCACTTTTCCGAGAACCAGATCGGCGTATTCGACGACGTCATGGCGCGGCTGATGGTCAAGATCGAGGCCAAGGCGCGAGCCAAGCTCGCCCAGCGCCTGGCGCCGATCGCCAACGCGCCGTCGAAAGTCATCCACCTCCTTGCCGCCGACGACGACATCGAAGTCGCGCGTCCGGTGCTGACTCGGTCGCAACGGCTGGGCGAACACACCCTCGTCGCCACCGCCAACAGCAAAAGCCAGCAGCACCTCTACGCCATCACCCAGCGCGACGCGCTCAGCGAAGCCGTAACCGACATCCTGGTCGAGCGCGGCGACCGCGACGTGGTGCATGCGGTGGTGAAGAACCGTGGCGCCCGCTTCTCCGATGCCGGCTTCCGCGCTCTGGTCAGCCGCTCGCACGGTGACGACGCGCTGGCGAGCGAAGTCGGCATGCGCAGCGACATCCCGCGGCCGCACTTCCTGATGCTTCTCGAAAAGGCCTCGAGCGCGGTGCGCGCGCGGCTTGCCGCCGAGAACCCGCAAGCTTCGACGACAATCGACGGCGTCATGGCCGAAGTGATCGGCGGCATGCGCGACGAGATCCGCAACTCCTCGCCGGCCTTTGCCGCGGCGGACGCCGAGGTGGCGCGGCAGAACCGCATCCGCCGCATCGGCGAGTCCGAGATCTACCAGTATGCGCGCGACCGCAAGTTCGAGGAAACCGCGATCGCGCTGTCGCTCCTGTGCGACACGCCGATCGACGTGGTCGAGCGGGCGCTGCTCGATCCCGGCGCCGAGATCGTGCTGATCCTGGCCAAGGTCGCGGGCCTGTCGTCGACCACGACCAAGGCCGTGCTGCTGTTGCGCGCCGCCGACCGCGGCATGTCGACCGAAGACCTCGAACGGGCGCTGATGAGCTTCAACCGCTTGCAGCCCGATACCGCCAGGCGCGTGCTCGGCTTCTTCCGCACGCGCGCCAAGAAGCCGGCGGCGCCGGCGATCCCGCAGGCCGTCGCCGTCAACGGCTAGAACGCTCGAACGGCTGCGCCCGGCTCAGTAGCTGCAATAATTCGGCGCGATCTGCACCCAGGCGCCGTTCGGATACTGGTAGTAGCAACCGCCGTGCCACCAGTAATAGCCGCCGGCGCGCCGCTGCGCTTCGCCGGCGATGATGGCGCCGGTCGCAGCTCCGATCGCCGCCCCGGCAAAGGCGCCGCCCGCACCGCGGCCCGCCGCGCCGCCGATAATGCCGCCAAGCGCGCCGCCGACGATCGCGCCGGCCAGCGGATCCTGCGCCGCCGCTTGCTGCGCCGGCAGCAAAGCCGACAACGCCAACAGCATCCCAGCTCCCAAACTGCGCATCATAGCCGTTCTCCCTTCCTCTTCCGCCGTCGCCCGGCGGGTGAACGTGGCCGGCTTATAGCTGCTTCGGCCACCCCGTGTCGTCATCACTTATGAGTATCCGCGGGCAAAAATGTGGCCCGCTCATGGTGCACTGCACCGCCCGATACCGTCATCCGGCAAGCCCCGGCATCAGGCGCAGCGCGGTTTCGCGATCGATCGAGGCGCGCTCGGCGTCGGTGAACGGATAGGTGCGAAGCCCGTTCGCCGCCTCGATGGCTTCGCGATAGGGATAGTCCGAGCCGAACAGCAGCTGCGACACCGGCACGAGCTTCAGCAGTGCCGCGAACTGGCCGGGCTCATTGCCTTGGGCGATTTCGTAGAAATATTTCCGCACGACCGGCTCCGGCCCGTCCGGCATGCGCGGATCCTTCCTGACCACCTGCTCGCGGATGAAGCGGCCGATCAGGAACGGCAGCGTGCCGCCCGAGTGCGACCAGATGAAACGGACGTCGGGGCAGCGGAATGCAGTGCCGGCCTTGCCGAAGATCAGGCTGGCGATAGTGCGCGTGGTGTCGGTGGCGAATTCGATCGAGCTCGGCCCGACGCCATCGGCCAAATGGCTGCAACAGGCCGGATTGACCGGATGGGTATAAACCATGGCGCTACGCCGATTGAGCTCCTCGAACACCGGCACAAAAGCCTCGTCGCCGAGATATTTTTCGCCGTAGCTGGTGATTAGGCCGATGCCGTCGGCTTTGAGCACGTCGAGCGCATAGGCGATCTCGCGCAGCGAGCCTTCGGTATCGGGCAGCGGAATGGCGGCGAACAATCCGAAGCGGCCGGGATTGTCCTTGCGCAGTTGCGCACCATACTCGTTGCAGGCGCGCGCCAGCGAGCGTCCCTCCTCGACGTCGCCGAACCACACGCCGGGCGGCGCCAGCGACAGCACGGCGGTCGCCACGCCAGCCTTCTCCATGTCGGCGAGCGACGACTGCACCGTCCATTTGGGTGCCTGACCGCCGTGCTTCGCCATCGCCGCACCCTGCACCGGCGGAACGTAGTGGTGATGGACGTCGATGCGCGTCTTCTCCGGCGTCGCTTGAGCCGCCGCCGGCACCGCCGCGGCACCGAGACCGAGCGCGGCGAGGCCGCCAGCGAGAAAATTCCGGCGCGCCGGATTTGCCGGCAGAGACATCGGCCGACAACAGGCGCAAACGTGAAAAGCGCTGTGCCGCAACGGTTTTTGCGCGCTCGAATGCGGTCGTGTGAAGCTCGTGTTCATCCCTCGTCATCCGTTTTTGGTTCTGACTTTGCAGCGAGCGAGCTTAGCGAGCGTCGCGGCGTCCGCAAGCCGGCGCGAGCGCTTCGCCGACGTGCGTCGCGGCGTCGACAACGCGCTTCCGCGCGCTACAAACGGTGGAACGTGACGAAGCATTAAAGGTTTTCTTGCAGAATCTTCTTGACTCCCCGCTGATTGCATTTATGTGGGGAAATTGCCGCTGTTGGTTGGTTCATGTGGACTGATCGGGCGGCATTCGCATTCCGCGGCGCCGGTTCGCCGGCATCTCGGGTTCTGGTCTCTGGTTGGAGAGGAAGCATGGCACAGAATGCCCTCTTGCGATCGGTGAAGGGCTTGGGGGCTCCAGGCACCGCCCGAACGGAAGCAAGAAAAGCCAAACTCAAAGTCGCACCGCCTCCGGTGGACGAGCGCTACGATCATTTCGCGGTCCGCAACGGCGTGCGCTGCGCCGGCGCCCACCTGATCGTCGATCTGCACGGCGCCGAACGGCTCGACGACATCGACCATATCGAGGCGACCTTGCGGCGCTGCGTCGACGCCGCCAAGGCGACGCTGTTGCACATCCACCTGCACCACTTCCAGCCGAACGGCGTCTCCGGCGTGGCGGTGCTGGCGGAGAGCCACATTTCCATCCACACCTGGCCGGAAGTCGGCTATGCCGCGCTCGACGTGTTCATGTGCGGCTCGGCCAACCCCGATGCCTGCATCCCCGTGCTGCGCGAGGCCTTCTCGGCCAAGCGGGTCGGCGTCAACGAGCTGCTCCGCGGCCAAGATGCTTAGCGACCAAGACGCCTAACCCCGCGCTTAAAGCGCGGAAGCGAATCTGCGACGATCAAGCGGCCGGGCCGGGTCCCGGCCGTTTCCATGTGGCCCTATCGCTTTTTAGGCTTGGGAGGTGTCATGGCCGAGAAACGCTGGATCCCCGAGACGCTGTTCGACGATCTCGGCTTCCGCATGACCTTCGAGGTCGACAAGGTGCTGTACGAGCTGCACACCGAGCACCAGCACCTCATCCTGTTCGAGCAGCAGTATTTCGGCAAAATGCTGATGCTCGACGGCGCCACCCAGATCTCCAAGCGCGACGAGTTCATCTACCAGGAGATGATGTCGCATGTGCCGCTGTTCGCCCATGGCAACGCCCAAGAGGTGCTGATCGTCGGCGGCGGCGACTGCGGCATTGCCGAAGAAGTGCTCAAGCACAAGACCGTCAAGCGCCTCACCCAGGTCGAAATCGACGCCAAGGTGGTCGAGTTCGCCAAGGAGCATTTTCCCGAATTCACCGGGCCGGTATTCGCCGACAAGCGTTTCGAAAGCGTCATCGACGACGGCGCCAAATATGTCGCCAAGACCGACCGCCGCTTCGACGTGATCATCGTCGATTCCACCGACCCGCAGGGGCCGGGCAAAATCCTGTTCGGCGAAAAATTTTATCGCGGCTGCCGGCGCTGCATGAAAAAGGGCGGCATCCTGGTGACGCAGAACGGCGTGCCGTTCTTCCAGAAGAACGAGCTGGCCTCGACGATGTCGAAATTCCGCAAACTGTTCGCCGACGCCACCTGCTATGTCGCCGCCATCCCGGTCTACGTCGGCGGCCATATGGCGATCGGCTTTGCCACCGACAACAAGGCGCTGCGCGTCACGCCGGCCAAGACCATCGCGGCGCGCTACCGCAAGGCCGGCAGCTTTACGACCAAATACTGGACCCCCGAGCACCACGTCGCCGCCTTCGCCCAGCCGCGCTTTATCGCCGACCTCGTGGCCAAGGCAAAACCGCGGCGCTGACGGCGCGCCCGAATTGCCGCTAAAGCAATCGTGACTTGGCGGAGCCGGTAGCCTGCCCGTAGGCTACGGGTTGAAACAGAGGACGGAGGACGGACGACGGACGACAGATATCTAAAAAGCGGAAGCTTTTTCCGTCCTCTGTCGTCCGTTGTCCGTCGTCCGACAAGGTCATGAGCTTTTTCCCCGGCAAAGACCCGAGCCTCGGCGATGCCCAATCGAGCGACGCCATCGCGCAGGTGATCGTGCCGCGCTCGGTCGATCTCGGCGGCTTCCAGGTGCATCGCGCGCTGCCGTCTGGACGCTCGCGCATGGTCGGTCCGTTCATCTTTTTCGACCATTTCGGCCCGGCGGTGTTCAAGGCCGGTGACGGCGTCGACGTACGGCCGCACCCGCATATCGGGCTCGCCACCGTCACCTACCTGTTCGACGGCGAGATCGTGCACCGCGACTCACTCGGCACCGCGATGCCGATCCGGCCCGGCGCGGTGAACTGGATGACCGCCGGCCGCGGCATCGTCCATTCCGAGCGCACCGCCGCCGACCATCGCGATGGCGGCGAGCCGCTGCACGGCTTGCAGCTGTGGGTGGCGCTGCCGATGCAAGATGAGGAGACGGCGCCGGCCTTCGCCCATACCGCAGCCGCCGACATCCCCGCGCTCAAGGACAACGGTCTGACGCTGCGCGTGGTCGCCGGCACGCTGCACGGCCTGCGTTCGCCGGTCGTGACCTCGTGGGATACGCTGTTCGCCGACGCCCACCTCAACGCCGGCGCCACGCTGCCGCTCGACGCCGGCCACGAGGAGCGCGCCGTCTATGTGCTGGGCGGCGAGATCGAGATCGGCGGCGACCGCCATGGGCCGGAACGGCTGTTGGTGCTCAAGCCGGGCGATCCGGTTGCGATCCGGGCGGCGAGCGATGCCCATTTGGTCGTGGTCGGCGGCGCTGCCATGGACGGGCCGCGCCACATCTGGTGGAATTTCGTCTCCTCGCGCCAGGAACGCATCGAGGCCGCCAAGGCCGACTGGAAGGCCGGCCGCTTCGATATCGTGCCGGGCGACACCACCGAGTTCATTCCGCTGCCGGATTGATTTGTTCGCGATCCCGCAAGGAGGCAACGATGCCGCGTCGCGCCATCCTGTTGATCGGAGCGCTTTGCGCGCTGCCGATGATCGTCGCGCCAGCGCAAGCACGGGACCAGTCGGACCTGGCGCTCGCCTATCGTATCATCGCCGCCAAATCCTTCGTCGATCTCACCCACAGTTTCGGCCCGCAAACGCCGGTCTGGTCGGGTTTTGGCCAAGCCAAATTCTCGCCCGCCGCCGATCCGAAGACGCACGAGCCCTACACCATCGCCAAGGACGGCTTCCGCACCACCTATTACGAGATGGTCGGACAATACGGCACCCACGTCGATCCGCCGGCGCATTTCGCGCCGGACGGCATCACCATGGATCGGATTCCGCTCAAACAGATGATCCTGCCACTGGTCGTGCTCGACGACACGCCGTATCTCGGCAAGGATCCCAACCACGCGTTCTCGGTCGCCGACCTCAATGCGTGGGAGCGCGTGCACGGCCGCGTGCCCAAGGGCGCCTTCGCGGCGTTGCGCACCGACATGTACAAGGACTGGGACTCCAACCCCGAGCGCTTCAAGCGCCAGCCGTTTCCGGCCTGGGCGTTCGAGACCATCAAATATCTCTACGAACAGCGCGGCGTGACCGCGACCGGCCACGAGGCCATGGACACCGACACCACCGACAAGATGGATTCGGAAACCTACATCCTCCAGCACGGCCATTATCAGATCGAGGTCATGGCCAATCTGGACAAAGTGCCGGCAACCGGCGCGGTCATCGTGGTGACTTGGCCGAAGGTGGAAAAGGGTCTTGGCTTCCCGGCCCGCGCGTTCGCGATACTGCCGTAACCTATTTCCGTCATCCTGAGGTGCGAGCGAAGCGAGCCTCGAAGGATGCACGGCCCGGGCCGTCGCCCTTCGAGGGCCGCGCTACGCGCGACCACCTCAGGGTGACGGATCAGTACTCACGCCGCGTGGCGCTGCGAGCGGATCCAGGCGCCGATTTCACGCTCGGCCTCCGATCGGGCAAAGCCGTAGCGCTCCTGCAGCCGCGCGGCGAGCTCGTCGCGGCGGCCGTTGATGCGGGTGATGTCTTCGTCGGTGAGCTTGGCCCAGTTGTGCCGCAGCTTGCCCTTGAAGTGCAGCCAATTGCCCTCGATCTCATCCCAGGTCATCGTGATCTCCCGTACCATCGGTGGAAGCGCGGCACGCGCCGCGCCCGTGGCTGCGCGCGATGTCAGCGGCGCGATGCGGCCTGAGTTCGACCACAACGCGGTCTTTCCAAGACCAATGTTGGCGTTGCTCTGGCGGACTTCGATTGTCAATTCAGAATGACGCTATTCCCGGCGTTGCAGATTTCTTACCGCCGGCGTGGTTGCGATCCACTAAATTACCGCACAGAAACATCGAGCCCGGTGTAGACTATCTGGAATCGTTCTCAAGTTTTTCAGGCTATCACGTGGGCACCATGAACAAAATTTCATCGCGGCGCGCCCGTCGTGCGTCACATTTGCTTTCTCTCGGGCTTGGGCTCGCAAGCTTCGCCCTCCTGACCGGCTGCATTTCGTCCGACGGGCCGATCCTGACCGATGGCCAGCCGCTCCTCGGCAAGGAACCGCGTTTGCGATTTTACGTTTTGCGCGACGGCACGGCGCGCGAGCCGAGCGCCGAAACGTTCCGCTGGCAGGACGGCCGCTACGTCCCGATCGGCGGCAACGCCAAGGACATCGGCCCGTTCACGCTCCATGCCTTCGAGGGACCCGACCTCATCGTGCAGAGCCTCCGCGCCGGCAAGCCGGTGGAGTATGGCATTGCGCGCAAGCTCGCCGATGGGGTTTATCTGTTGGCCGCGGTCGACGAGAGCGATGCCGACGCAGCGACGCAGAATAAATTCTGCGAGAAGCCGCCCGGCACCGCCTGCCGGGTGACGAGCCGCGAGGCGGTGCTGGCGTTTGCGCGCGCGAGTGCCGCAAAACCGCATGCCGGCGGCGGGCTTGCTTTGCTGATGGAGCCCTGACTTGACGGACCGCGCCTGCCCGCCGATGAGACAGCATGGCTTCGCCCTCCCCCGCCTCTGACGTCGAGCGCCTCGCCGAAGGCATCCGCTCAGGCGACCGCACCGTGCTGTCGCGCGCCATCACGCTGATCGAGAGCAAGCGCGCCGATCACCGCAGCACCGCCGCGGCGCTCACCCAAGCGCTGCTCGCGACGACCGGTAAAGCGGTGCGCGTCGGCATCACCGGCTCGCCCGGCGTCGGCAAATCGACCACCATTGACGCGCTCGGCTCGATGCTGACGCGGCAAGGCCACAAGGTCGCGGTGCTGGCGGTCGATCCGTCGTCATGGCGCACCGGCGGCTCGATCCTCGCCGACAAGACGCGCATGGCGCATCTGGCGACCGACCCGAACGCCTTCATCCGCCCCTCGCCTGCTTCCGGCACGCTGGGCGGGGTGGCTGCGAAAACGCGCGAGACCATGCTGCTGTGCGAGGCCGCAGGCCACGACGTGGTGCTGGTCGAGACGGTGGGCGTCGGGCAATCGGAAATCGCGGTCGCCGATATGACCGATTTTTTCCTGGTGCTGGTGCTGCCCGGCGGCGGCGACGAGCTGCAAGGCCTCAAGAAGGGCGTCGTCGAGCTCGCCGACATGATCGCCATCAACAAGGCCGACGGCGACAACCTGCCGCGCGCCAAGCTGACGGCGGCCGAATACGGCGCGGCGCTGCATATTCTTAAGCCCGCCTCCGCGAACTGGTCGCCGCCGGTCGTCACCTATTCGGCGCTCAAGGGCGACGGCATCGCGGCGCTGTGGACCCACATCCTCGACCATCGGCAAAAGCTCACGGCGTCCGGCGAACTGGCGACGCGGCGCGGTGAGCAGCAGGTGAAATGGATGTGGGCGATGCTGGAGGAACGGCTGTTCGCGCCGCTGCGTTCCGACCGCGCGCTCAAAGCGGCGCTGCCAAAACTCGAAGCCGAGGTCGCGGCCGGGCGCCTGGCGCCAGCCAAGGCGGTCGAAAAGATCGCCGAAATGCTCGAGCTCTGACGCCATGCGGGTCCTCATCACCGGCTTCGGCCCGTTCCCCGGCGCGCCGTTCAATCCGAGCGCGGCGTTGGCGATGGCGTTGGCGCGCAGGCGCCGGCCGGCTTTGGCCGGCATCGAGCGCGCGACCCACGTGTTCGCAACCACATACGCCTCCGTCGATCGCGATCTGCCAAAACTGCTCAAGCAAAAACCCGATATCGTGCTGATGTTCGGCGTAGCGGGCCGACGGCGCCAGCTTTGCATCGAGACGCAAGCGCGCAACGCCGTCTCGCTGCTGTTTCCCGATGCCAGCGGGCATCGGCCGTGTCACGGCGTCATAAAACTTCACGGACCGCCAACACTCACGGGCAATGCGCCATTCGCGCGCCTCGCCGGCGCCGCGGGAACGAAGGCACGGCTGTCGCGCGATGCCGGCCGCTATCTGTGCAACTACGTTTACTGGCGGGGATTGGAACAGGTGCGCGGCACCCGGCCGCTGGTGCAATTCGTTCATATTCCGCCGCTAAGCGTCAAACCGCGGCGGCGACGCTCGAAAAAGCCACCGACGCTCACCCAACTTCTGAAACTCGCCGAAGCGATCCTCATCGCCCTCATCGCCGCAAGCCGCCGTTAACCGTTAACGCGGGAACGTCGCGTGTGCCGCACTGAAACGGTTTAGTGGCACACCACGTGATAGGCGTTGCGTCTTGCCTAACGGGAATTTGCGATGAGCCTCGACCGCCGCCGCCTGTTTGCCGCCCTCGCCGGCGCCGCCACGGCCGGCGCCGCAGCGCCGGCACTCGCGCGCGACGTCGCGGCGCGGCCGGCAACCACCGTGCTCGGGCTGCGGCCGAACGCGGCGGACGATCAATCGAAGACATTGCAGCGCGCTATCGACCAGGCCGCGGCCGCAGGCACGGTGCTGCACCTGCCGGCCGGATTCTATCGCGCCGGCGCGCTGAATTTGCCAAACCACGCCGCCATCGCTGGCGTCGCCGGGATGACGCGCATCGTCATGGCCGGCGGCCCTTCGATGCTGTCAGCCACCGGCAGCGACAACATCGCGCTCAGCGGACTGATCCTCGACGGCGCCAGCATTCCGCTGCCCGAGCGGCGCGGACTTATCCATCTGGCGCAAGGCCGCGCGCTACGTATCGCCGATTGCGAGATCGTCGGCGCCGGCCGAAACGGCATCGCGCTGGAAGCAATCGACGGCGAAGTGACCGGCACCACGATCAGCGCCGCCGACAACGCCATTTTCTCGACCGACGCGCGCGGCTTGCGCATCGTCGGCAACACCGTGCGTAGCGCCGGCAATGGCGGCATTCTGGTCTGGCGCTCGACGCCCGGCGACGACGGCACGATGGTCGTCGACAACCGCATCGAGAACGTCGCCAACAAATCCGGCGGCTCCGGGCAGTACGGCAACGGCATCAATGTGTTTCGTGCCAACAACGTCATGGTGCGCGGCAACCGCATCCGCAACGCGGCGTTCTCCGCGGTGCGCGGCAATGCCGCGTCAAACTTGCAAATCCTCGGCAATACCTGCAGCCAGATCGGCGAGGTCGCGCTCTATGCCGAATTCGGCTTCGAAGGCGCGATGATCGCCAACAACATCGTCGACGGCGCCGCGGTCGGCGTCTCGGTAACCAATTTCAACGAAGGCGGCCGGCTCGCCGTGGTGCAAGGCAATCTCATTCGCAATCTCTTGCCGCACCGGCCCGCCGGCACCGATCCGAACGACGGCGCCGGCATCGGCATCGGCATCGAAGCCGACACCGCGGTGAGCGGCAACGTCATCGAGAACGCGCCCTATATCGGCATCGCCGCCGGCTGGGGCCAATATCTGCGCGACGTCACCGTCAACGCCAATGTGGTGCGCGGCGCCGACTACGGCATCGCGGTCTCGGTCGCCCCCGGCGCCGGCTCAGCCGTGATCGCCGACAATATGATCTCCGGCGCCCGCCTCGGCGCTATCGTCGGCATGGAATTGAAAAAGCCGGTGACCGGCGATCTCAGCAAGGACGGCGCCGAGCGCTACGCGCAATTGTCGGTCGCCGGCAACCGGGTGCGGTAACCCATCGCGCGACCACCTTGACTGGTTATGGTAATATCACCATAATTGGAACGTAAAGCTTCCTGCCAAGCTTATCAAACCGTGCTTGTTTGTGGGCCCGAGCCGACGGGAGCTAAAGAACTTTCCTGATGAGGTCCGGGGCAGCATCGGCCACGCTCTCCATCAAGCGCAATGCGGGAGCGAGTCCGAATCAGCGAAGGCTCTGAAAGGATTCCGCGGACGTAGTATCTTAGAGATCGTCACGGATTTCGACGGCAACACCTTTCGCGCCGTTTATACCGTTCGATTCAGCGACGCGATTTATGTACTTCACGCTTTTCAGAAAAAGTCGAAAAAAGGCATCGCGACTCCGAAACAGACCATCGAGCTCGTCAAATCACGGCTGCACGACGCAGAAAATGATTATCGCGCCCGGCAGAAGCAAGGAGAATGGAAATCATGAGCAAGCGTAGGCCAAAAGTCGAAGTCGGCAGCGGCAATATCTTTGCCGATCTGGGATTGCCCGACGCCGAAGAAATGCTGCTCAAGTCCACCATTGTGATCGAGCTTAGGCGTCTGATCAAACAACGTAAGCTTACTCAGACCGCAGCGGCCAAGCTGACTGGAGTCGGTCAGGCGGATCTCTCCAAAATTCTTCGTGGCCGGTTTCGCGGATATTCAGAGGCCAAACTGATGCGGATGCTCACGGTATTCGATCAGGACGTCGAAATAACCACCCGGCCTCACCGTAAAGCAGGAGAAGCCGGCCGAATTATTTTTCGCCGTCGCGCAGCGTAATCGCCGTCACCCGCAGTGCGCCAATTTCAAAACCGTTCCAATTGCGCAGCGTCGGGTGAACGAAGCGATCGAGCGCCGCGCGCTCGGCATCGTTCAGCGGCAGGAACCGCGCGATGGTCGCGGCCATAACCGCCTGCGCCGCGCGGCCGGCGCCGTCGTCGCATTTAAGCGCGATGCCGAGACCGAGTTCGGGCAGCGCGCCGCAATAGACGCCTTCGGCGCCGGTTTTCGCGAACACCCGCGCGTCGAACAGTTGCATGATCTCGGTGCAGAAGCGCCCGGTGCCGGCGACGTGCCACGGTTTTTGCGTACAGGCCGCGCGCAGTCGCGCGGCAGCGCGGGCGCGTTCGGGCGCAAGACTTATGCCCGTGCCGAATTTGGCAAAGGCGTAAGCGAGATTTTGCAGCGGGATTGCCCATGTCGGCACCGAGCAGCCATCGATGGCGCAACGGTCATCGCTCAACGTGGCGCCGGTCAGGTTTTCCAGCACCGCCTTCACCTCGCGCTGCACCGGATGTTGCGGCCGCCAGTAGTCGGTGTGATCGATGCCTTTGGCGCAGGCGACGCAGAGGAAGCCGGCATGCTTGCCGGAGCAATTGTTGTGCAGCGCCGACGGCTCGTCGGTGCGCGCCAGCGCGACGACCGCGGACTGCGCCATCGGCCAATGGGCGCCACAGCGCAGCGCCGTAGCGTCGAGTCCCGCCTTCGCCAACATGCGGGTGACGCCGGCGACATGCCCCGCCTCGCCGGAGTGCGAGGCGCAGGCCAGCGCCAGCTCCTCGTCACCGAAATCAAAGGCGTCGGCGGTGCCGGTTTCGACCAGCGGCAGGGCTTGCAGCGCCTTGACTGCGGAGCGCGGAAAAATCGGTGTCGTCACATCGCCTATGACCAGTACGATAGCGCCATCGGCATCGGCCACCGCGACGGCGCCGCGATGCCGGCTTTCCACCAGCGTTCCGCGCAAAACTTCGACCAGAATCGGGTTATTCATGTTCGATGCGAAAGCGGCACGGCCACGCTGCGGCCCCATAATCCTGTAGCATGCCCGCCATGGGTCGGCTGACCATCGTGCTCCCGGTGCTCAATGAGGCGGCAATCATCGTTGCCGCGTTGCAGGCGCTCGCGCCGCTGCGCGCCCGCGGCGCAGAGATCATCGTCGCCGACGGCTATAGCCGCGACGGCACCGCGCAGCTCGCCGAACCGTTCGCCGATCGTATCATCACCGTACGGCGCGGGCGCGGCGCGCCGATGAATGCCGGCGCCGCGCTCGGCACCGGCGACGCGCTGTTGTTCCTGCACGCCGACACGACGCTGCCCGACAATGCCGATCGCTTGATCGATGCGGCACTGGCCCGCCGTGCCTGGGGCCGTTTCGACCTGCGCATTGCCGGACGCCATCCGCTGCTCACCGTGATCGCCCGCATGATCAATTGGCGCTCGCGCCTGACTGGGGTCGCCACCGGCGACCAGGCGATCTTCGTCACCCGCAAAGCGTTCGAAGCGGTCGGCGGCTTTCCCGACCTGCCGTTGATGGAGGACATCGCCATCTCGCGGCGGCTCAAGCGCCTGTGCCGGCCGGTCTGCATCGCCGAACCGGCCGTCACCTCGGGCCGGCGCTGGGAGCAAAACGGCGTGATCCGCACCATCCTGCTGATGTGGCGGCTGCGCTTTTCCTATTATCTCGGCATCGAACCGGCACTGCTCGCAAAACTATACGACGCGCCGCGTTCAGCCGCGTAAGGCCGTACCCGGCCATAGCTCTGGCGCCGTACGCGCATATTGCGGCGGCCGCGTCACCTCGGCACCGAGCGTTTGCGCGGCGTGCCAGCCCCAATGCGGATCGTCGAGGAAGGCGCGCGCCATCGCCACCATGTCGGCCTTGCCCGACGCGACGATGTCCTCGGCCTGCTTGGCGCCCGCGATCATGCCGACCACGCGGGTCGCAATGCCGGTCTCGCGGCGCACCCGCTCGGCGATCGGCACGTTGAAGCCGGGATCGGTCGGCCAGCGGCTGTCGGGCGTGATGTTGCCCGACGAGATGTCGATATAGTCGAGGCCGGCGTCTTTCAGCGCCTTGGCCATCGCCACCGCGTCGTCGCCATTCATGCCGTTGTCCAGCCACTCGGTGCCGGTGATGCGGGCGCCGAGCGGCACCGTGCGGGGCACCGCGGCGCGCACCGAGCGCACCACTTCGAGCGGGAAGCGCATGCGGCCCTCGAACGAGCCGCCATAGGCGTCGTTGCGCTTGTTCGACAGCGGCGAGACAAAACTGTGCAGCAGATAGCCGTGGGCGAAGTGCAATTCGATGGCGTCGAAGCCGATGCGCAGCGAGCGCTTGGCGGCATCGGTGAACGCCGCAGTGACGCGCGCCATGTCGTCCTCGGTCATGGCGGCGGGCGTATGCCAGCCCGGCCCGAACGGCAGCGCCGACGGCCCGATGGTCGGCCAGGCATCCTCCTCGGCGGTGAGCGCCTTGGCGCCTTCCCAAGGGCGCGCCGAGGATGCCTTGCGGCCGGCGTGCGCCAGCTGGATGGCGATCTTGGCGGTGCCGATGTGGTGGCAGTGATAAACGACCCGCTCCAGCGCCGCCTCGCAGGCGTCGGAATAAAGCCCGAGGCAGCCGTGGGTGATGCGGCCGCGGCGCTCGACGTGGGTCGCCTCGATGACCAGCATGCCGGCGCCGGAATTGGCCAGCATGCCGAGGTGCGTCATGTGCCAATCGTTGCCGACGCCGTCATCGGCGCTGTACTGGCACATCGGCGCGACGACGATGCGGTTTGCGAGCTCGAGGCCGGCAAGGCGGATGGGCGAAAACAAAGCACTCGTCATGGCTCACCAGTTATTGGCTAATCACGTATTGCGGGGTGAAATGGCTGGTTTGGCGCGGTTGAGTGGGCCGGGCGCCGCACATTTTACGCGCAGGCCCCGTTCTGTGGATAACACGTCATCGGATGGGTTGAACACGCGTCATGAGCGATGCCCCAGCGCGGCACGGGGAGTCAAGCGGTGCGAAAACATGCCTGAGCGACGCGCGGAGAGCAAAAAGTTGGCTACCGAGAAGGCCTATTCGGCCGGCACTTCCTCGTCCACAAGCAAGCCCGCGATCCTTGCCCACTGGTCGCGCAACAGCGCGGCTTTCCGTATTTCGGCGTTGAGCACCTCCGGGGTGAAATAGTGCCGCCAGCGGCCGCTATCGATGAGTTCGACGAAATGGGCCTGCCGACGCTCCGCCAAGGCGAGCCATTTGCGCGCGATACTGTCGTACGGACCTTGTTGCCGTTCCGACATGGAGAAGCCAGAAGCACCCGTGGAAGCGGTGCTTCTGCATCTTCATGGCCGTGTTTGATTCGAGCAATCAAATTACTTTGTTTGTTTGATGGCCGAACTTATTGACAATGCCCGCTGTGGATAATTGCGTGCAAATGTGATTCGGCGCGCCGCCGCGACGCTTACGGCTTGACCGCGACGATGCCCTCGATCTCGACCGAGATCTGGTTCGGCAGCATGACATTGCCGACCGCCGAGCGGGCGTGGCGGCCGGCATCGCCGAACACTTCGACGAACAGGTCGGAGCAGCCGTTGATGACCTTCGGCGAGTCGTTGAAGTCCGGCACGGCGTTGACCATGCCCAAAAGCTTGACGATGTAGTCGACCCGGTCCAGCGACCCCAATGCGTCTCGCATGGCGGCAAGGAGCCCTAAGCCCACCAGCCGGGCGCGCCGGTAGCCCTCCTCGACGCTGATGTCCTTGCCGAGCTTGCCGGAAAGATTGACGCCGTTCTCGCGCGGACCTTGGCCGGCGAGATAGAGGATATTGCCGGCAAGCCGGTATGGCAGATAGTTCGCCACCGGCTTCGGCAGCGGCGGCAGCACGATGCCGAGTTCCTTCAAACGCGCTTCCGCACTCATGGGATTCTCCTCAGTGGGTTGAAATTAGCCGCCCGCGCTCACAGCTCGACGCGCAAGAAGTGCGCCAGCTCGCCGATGATGCCGCGGCGGAACACCAGCACGCAGACGACGAAGATCACGCCCTGGATCACCAGTACCCATTGGCCGAACGGCGCCAGGTAATTCTGCATGGCGATGACGGCGAAGGCGCCGACCACCGGCCCGAACACCGTGCCCAGCCCGCCCAAGAGCGTCATCAGCAGCACGTCGCCCGACATGGTCCAGTGCACGTCGGTGAGCGAAGCGAGCTGAAACACCAGCGCCTTGAGCGAGCCGGCGAGCCCGGCCAGGGTCGCCGACAACACGAAGACGATGAGCTTGTAGCGGTCGGTGTTGTAGCCGAGCGAGATGGTGCGCTGCTCGTTCTCGCGGATCGCCTTCAACACCTCGCCGAACGGCGAATTGATGATGCGGTAGATCAGAAGGAACGCGGCCAGCACGACGACAAGGACGAAAAAGTACATCGTCATTTCGTTGGACAGATCGAAATATCCGAACAGGCGGCCGCGCGGCACCGATTGGATGCCGTCCTCGCCGCCGGTGAACGGCGCCCGCAGCGCGAAGAAATACATCATCTGCGCCAGCGCCAGCGTGATCATGGCGAAGTAAATGCCCTGGCGGCGGATGGCGACGCCGCCGGCGATGATGCCGAGCACGGCCGCGGTCGCGGTGCCGGTGAGGATCGCGACTTCGGGCGGAACATGCCAGGTCTTGGCGGCATAGGCGGACAGATAGCCGGCCCAACCGAAATAAAGCGCATGCCCGAACGACACCAGGCCGACATAGCCGATCAACAGGTTGAAGGCGCAGGCGAACAGCGCAAAGCACAGCACCTGCATGAGAAACACCGGATAGGCGACGAACGGCAGCACGGCAAACAGCGCCACCATGATGGCGAAGCCGACGACGAAACTCACATTCGCCTCGCGGCGACGCTGCACGACAAGCGGATCGAGGATGCGCTCCATCATGCGGTCCGTCCGAACATTCCGGCCGGCCGCACCAAGAGCACGATGACCATGATGACGAAGATCACGGTGTTCGAGGCTTCCGGAAAGAACACCTTGGTCAAACCCTCGACGATGCCGAGCACAAAGCCGGTGACGATCGCGCCCATGATCGAGCCCATGCCGCCGATCACCACCACGGCGAACACGACGATGATCAGATCCGAGCCCATCTGCGGCGACACGTTATAGATCGGCGCTGCCATGACGCCGGCCAGCGCCGCCAGCGCGACGCCAAAACCGTAAGTCAGCGTCACCATGCGCGGCACGTTGATGCCGAAGGCGCGCACCAGGGTCGGATTTTCCGTCGCCGCGCGCAGGTACGAGCCGAGCCGCGTGCGCTCGATGGCGAACCATGTCGCCAAACAGATCACCAGCGAGAAGGCGATCACCCAGGCGCGATAGTTCGGCAAAAACATGAAGCCGAGATTACGACCGCCCTGCAACGCCTCGGGCACCTGATAGGGCTGGCCCGACGAGCCGTAATAATTGCGGAACAGGCCCTCGATGATCAGCGCCAGGCCGAAGGTGAGGATCAGGCCATAGAGATGATCGAGCTTGCGCACATGCTGCAGGAACAGCCGCTCGATCAAAATGCCGAACACGCCGATGGCGATCGGCACGATAACCAATGCTGCCCAATAATTGATGCCGAGATATTGCAGCAACAGATAAGCGCAGAACGCGCCCATCATGTACTGCGCGCCGTGGGTGAAATTGATGATGTTGAGCATGCCGAAGATGACGGCGAGCCCGAGGCTCAACAGCGCGTAGAACGAGCCGTTGATCAGGCCGAGCAGCAATTGCCCGAACAGCGCCTGCGACGGAATGCCGAAGATTTCGAACATGCAGACGCTCTCGCTCGCTTCAGCCCCTCCCCCTTGTGGGGAGGGGTTGGGGTGGGGGTCGGGAGGTTTTGTAAAACCGTCAACGCTCTCGCGTCACCTCACGACCCCCCACCCTGCCCTCCTCCACAAGGGGGGAGGGAAAAGTTCAGTTCGTCACCATCGGGCAGTTGTCGTCTTTCATCGGCCTGAACGCTTCGTCGGCCGGGATGGTGGCGCGCAGCTTGTAGTCGTCGCCGGGATATTTCGATTCTTCCGGCGACTTGACCTCGAACAGATAGGCCGGGTGGATCTTGCGGCCGTCGGCACGGATGTAGCCTTTGCCGAACAGCGGATCGTCGGTCGGCATGTCCTTCATCTTGGCGACCACAGCTTTGCCGTCGGCTGAGCTTTTGAGCGCTGCGACCGCCTTGAGGTAATGCATGGTCGCGGCATAGACGCCCGCCACCGTCATGGCGGGGAACTTGCCCGGCCGCTCGGCTTGCCAGCGCTTGGTCCAGGCGCGGGTGGCATCGTTCATGTCCCAATAGAACGTCTCGGTCAGGACCAGTCCCTGGGCGACCTTGAGGCCGAGCGCCTGGACGTCGCTGATAAAGACCAACAGCCCGGCAAAATGTTGCCCGCCCGCGGTGATGCCGAACTCGGCGCCCTGCTTGATGGCGTTGATGGTGTCGCCGCCGGCATTGGCGAGCCCGATGATCTTTGCTTTCGAGGCCTGGGCCTGCAGCAGGAACGATGAGAAGTCTTGGGTGTTCAGCGGATGCAGCACGCCGCCGAGAACTTGACCGCCATTGGCGAGGACCACCGCCTTGGTGTCGCGCTCGAGCGCATGGCCGAAGGCGTAATCCGAGGTGAGGAAGAACCAGGTATCGCCGCCGGATTTCACCAGCGCCTTGCCGGTGCCGTTGGCGAGCATCCAGGTGTCGTAGGTCCAATGCACGGTATTGGGCGAACATTTCGCGCCGGTGAGATCGGAGGTGGCCGCGCCCGAGACTAGGAACACCTTGTTCTTCTCGCGGATGACCTCATTGACCGCGAGCGCGACGCTCGACGTCGGCACATCGAGGATGGCGTCGACGTGATCGACGTCGATCCATTGCCGCACGATGTTGACGCCGACGTCGGGTTTGTTGAGGTGGTCGGCGTTGACGATCTCGACCTTCATGCCGTGGGCGGCGGGATTGAAATCCTCGACCGCCATCTTGGCGGCGATGACGGAACCCTGCCCGCCGATGTCGGAGTAAAGGCTCGACATGTCGTTGAGCACGCCGAGCTTGACGGTGATGTCCTCGGCTTGCGCCGCGCTGGTGAGCGCTGCCGCGGCCGCCAAGGCCAATGTAGCGATCAGTCTCATGACAAGTCTCCCTGACCGCGGGCTCGAGGCCCGCATTTTCTGTAGCTTCTATAACAAATTCCAAGATCGCCGTTTAGCGGCTGCACGTAACAATCCCCCTCCCCCTTGTGGGGAGGGGCAGGGGTGGGGTCGAGAGGTGGCGCCTGAACGTCCACGCTCGCGCATCACTTCTCGACCCCCCACCCTGCCCTCCCCCACAAGGGGGGAGGGAAAGATCAATCAATTGGTCACCAGCGGACAGTTGCCGTCCTTGAGCGGACGGAAGGCTTCCTCGGCCGGGACGGTGTTGCGCAGGATGAAATCGTCGCCGGGATATTTGGAGTCTTCGGGCTTCTTGACCTCGAACAGATAGGCCGGGTGGATCTTGCGGCCGTCGATGCGGATATAGCCCTTGCCGAACAGTGGATCGTCGGTCGGCATGTCCTTCATCTTGGCGACCACGGCTTTGCCGTCGGCCGCGCTTTTGAGCGCCGCCACCGCCTTGAGGTAATGCAGGGTCGCGGCATAGACGCCGGCCTGGTTCATGCTCGGGAACTTGCCCGGCCGCTCGGCCTGCCAACGCTTGGTCCAGGCGCGGGTGCCGTCGTTCATGTCCCAATAGAAGGTCTCGGTCAGCGACAAGCCTTGCGCCGTCTTCAGGCCGAGCGCCTCGACGTCGACGATGAAGACCAGCAAGCCGGCGAAGCGCTGTCCGCCGGCGGTGATGCCGAATTCGGCGCCCTGCTTGATGGCGTTGATGGTGTCGCCGCCGGCATTGGCGAGCCCGATGATTTTTGCCTTGGATTGCTGCGCTTGCAGCAGGAACGACGAAAAATCCTGGTTGTTGAGCGGATGGCCGACGCTGCCGAGGATGCGGCCGCCATTGGCCAGCACCACCGCGGTGGTGTCACGCTCCAGCGCATGGCCGAACGCATAGTCGGACGTCAGGAAGAACCAAGTGTCGCCGCCGCCCTTCACCACCGATTTTCCGGTCGAGTTGGCGAGCATCCAGGTGTCATAGGTCCAATGCACGGTGTTGGGCGAGCATTTCGGGCCGGTGAGATCGGAGATCGCGGCGCCAGAGACCAGGAACACCTTATTTTTCTCGCGGATCACTTCGTTGACCGCAAGCGCCACGCCGGAATTCGGCACGTCGATGACGGCGTCGACGTGATCGACGTCGAACCACTGCCGCGCGATGTTGGAGCCGACGTCCGGCTTGTTGAGATGGTCGGCGCTGACGATCTCGACTTTCATGCCGTGGGCGGCGGGATTGAAATCCGCCACCGCCATCTTGGCGGCGAGCACCGAGCCCGGGCCGGTATTGTCGGCATAGAGGCTCGACATGTCGGTGAGCACGCCGAGCTTGACGGTGATGTCCTCGGCCTGCGCCGCGGTGCCGAGCAACGCGGCGGCGGCAAAGGCCAGCGTACCTGTAAATCTCATAACCAACCTCCCTCTGGCGCCCGCTTTGCGGGCTATTGAGCCTAAAGCCTATCAAACTCCCAGATAGTCGTGCAGCTTCTCCATGTTGTTCTTTAGTTGAGCATTGGAGAAGTGATCGACGATGCGGCCATGTTCCATCACGTAGAAGCGGTCGGCGACGGTGGCGGCGAAGCGGAAATTCTGCTCGACCAGGAGGATGGTGAAGCCTTGGGCCTTGAGCGTGCCGATGGTGTGGCCGATTTGTTGAATAATGACCGGGGCGAGCCCCTCGGTCGGCTCGTCGAGCAGCAACAGCCGCGCGCCGGTGCGCAGGATGCGGCCGATCGCCAGCATCTGCTGCTCGCCGCCGGACAGTTTGGTGCCCTGGCTTTTCAGCCGTTCGCGCAGGTTGGGAAACAACGCAAAGATGCGGTCGAGATCGAGGCCGCCGGGCCGCACCTGCGGCGGCAGTAACAGATTCTCCTTGACGTCCAGACTGGAAAAGATGCCCCGCTCTTCGGGGCAAAAAGCGATGCCGGCGCGGGCGATCACGTTGGAGGCAAGCTTGGTCAGCTCGCGATCCTCGAAGCGCACCGAGCCGGTGCGGTTCTCGACGATGCCCATGATCGCCTTGAGCGTGGTGGTCTTGCCGACGCCGTTGCGGCCGAGCAGCGTCACCACCTCGCCGGCCTGTACGTCGAAGGTCACGCCATGCAGCACATGGGACTCGCCGTACCAGGCTTCGAGATTATTGACGGCAAGGAGCGGGCGCGCGTCAGGCATTGATGACTCAGGCATGGCCGGTCCCGAGATAGGCTTCGCGCACCGCCGGATCCTCCGACACCGTCTTATAGTCGCCCTCGGCCAGCACGTTGCCGCGGGTCAATACGGTGATGCGGTCGCACAGATTGGCGACGACGCTGAGATTGTGCTCGACCATCAGCACGGTGCGCTTGTCGGTAAGCGATTTGATCAGCGCGCTGATGCGGGCGATGTCGTCGTGACCCATGCCGGCCATCGGCTCGTCGAGCAGCAGCATTTGCGGCTCGAGCGCCAAGGTGGTGGCGATTTCCAGAAGGCGCTTCCTACCATAAGGCAACTCGACCGCCAGTGAATCCACGTAAGGCGCGAGCCCGACATCGGCGATCAGCGCCGTGGCCTCGTCGTCGAGCGCATGCAACACGCGCTTCGACCGCCAGAAATCGAACGAGCCGCCGCGCCGGCGTTGCAGCGCGATGCGCACGTTTTCGAGCACGGTGAGATGAGGAAATACCGCCGAGATCTGAAACGAGCGCACCAGCCCGAGGCGGGCCACCTCGGCGGGCTTCAGCGCGGTGATGTCGCGGCCATCGAAGGTGATGCGGCCGCGGGTCGGGATCAAGAATTTGCTTAAGAGGTTGAAGCAGGTGGTCTTGCCGGCGCCGTTCGGGCCGATCAACGCGTGAATGGTGCCGCGCACGACGCGCAGATTGACCGCGCGCACCGCGACGAATCCGGCGAATTCCTTGGTCAGGTCCTCGGTTTCGAGGACGATCTCACTACGCACCACATTCCCCCACGCCGCCATTGTCGACGTGTTCCGGCAGGCCGTAAAGGGAAACTCTGCCGGCGCGACTCTTTGCCGGCAGCGCGGATCGGTCGGGCGGTTCCCTGCGCGCAGCCACAAAAATAAGGACCCGCCCGGGGGGACGACCGGGCGGGTCTAAGAGATCGGCGCCAGCGTCGGGGGAGAAGCGCGCCGATGGCGACTTCAAAATCTGTCACCAACCATTGGTCGCTGCTACCTCGCCGGAGGTTCAATGGGCGATCGTATATTTCACATTTTGGAGCTGATTTAATTCCGGTACTATAATACCCAAACCGCCACACCGCCCCGCCGCCACCAATAACGATAATAAATCAGGTAGTTAGGGAGGCCAGCCGAGGCTCTAGTCGGCGTCGCCCGGGGTTGCGGATTCGACGACCCGCTCCTGGCGCATACGTGAGACGATGCGGGCGAGTTCCTCTTTCGCCAACGACTTCATGGCGATCCGCACCCGATAGAAGCCGCCGGGTTTTGGCCCATCGACCAGGGTGGCCTGGTACTCCTCGAGAAAATGGGTGATCTCGCCGGCGCTGGCCTCGCGGGCGAAACGCACCATGGCGAAGGTGCCATGGCCGGTCACGGTGGGGTTGAGGCTCGCGGTCTCGAACGGTGCTTGCGGCTTAGTGGCCATGCTCACCAAAAGGAATGCCTGCAAGGCAATCGCCGCCACCGCAAAGGATGCCGCAAAGGCGAGCGTGCGCGGCGAGAAACCGGCAATGAGCGCGGCGAATTGGCCGGCGATGGCGCGCGCCGAGTTGCGCTTGCGCGCGGCCACGGTCTCGGCGTCGATGGCGGCCATCAGCCGGTCCATGCAGCGCGCCGAAGGCACGCCGAGGGATTCGTTGAAAGAAATCGTCTCGGCAAGTTCCTCGCGCACCAGATCGGCATGGTGGGCGAGAGCCGGATCGTAGCGCAGCGCATCCTCGACGCGCTGGCGGTCGCGCCGGCGCAGCGTGCCCGCGGCATACCACGGCAGCAGGGTCTCGATCTCTGTGGGTTCCATGTTTTCACCGCTTATCATGGCCAACCTCGATCAATTCCCGCCATCCTGCACAACTCTCCCAGCTTCTTGCGCGCGTAGAACATGCGCGTCTTTACCGTGTTCTCCGGAATGCCGATGATCTGCGCCACCTCTTCGACCGATTTCTCGTGGTAGTAGACCAAATCAATTACTTCCCGGTGTTCCCGCGTCAGCGCGCCGAGGCACTGTCGCAACTTCTCGCCCTTGTCGAGCTTCTCGATGGAAATCGCTGGATTGTCTGAAGGTTCCTCGATTGCTTCCATCGTTTCTTCGTCGAGTCCTTCTTCGCGCCGCTTGCGTAACGACGAGAGCGCCTTGAAGCGGGCGATGGCGATGAGCCAAGTCGAAACGGCACTTCTGCCTTCAAATCGACTGGCCTGGCGCCACACGTCCAGGAACACTTCGCTGATCACGTCCTCCGCAGCCATCTCGTCACGCAACAGGCGCAGGACGAAACGATAGATCCGCACGTGATGCCGGGCGAACAGCACCTGCATCGCGAGCCGGTCTCCACGAGCGATCCGGCCTATCAGCAATTCGTCTGCCGGTGCCTGCATCGCCCTGAATCAGCTCATGGATTTGTCGCGCGTTAGCGCCGCAGGGTTCAAATGCCCGTGAAGAAATTACCGGAACATTACATGGCTGAGCGTAAGGCGAGAAAAGCTTTTGTTTCCAACCCTTTAGGTGGACGGAGATTTCCCCACCCAACCCCACGGGCCACGGCCGACCCCTAATGGCCCGGAATGCGGCCCAGGCGCAAGGCTTCGGATTGTCGCTAGGCCCGGCCGCGCGGCAGGGCCGATTCCAGCGGCTTCTCCTCCACCAGGATCATGGCCAATTGGGCGATCGCGAGCGTAATCGCGGCGGCGAAGAACACCATGGTAAAGGTCGCCACCGAGGTTCCCGCCAAGACGCGCTGGCTCAACGTGTCGCCCGACACCCCGATGGGGACCGTCGTGAGCACGATGGCGCCGAATATCGCGACCAGGATCGTGCTCATCAGCGTGCGCACGAAATTCATGGTGCCGATCGCTGCGCCGAGATGATGGATCGACACGGTGTTTTGCAGCACGACCTGGGTGAGCGGTGCGGTCGGGCCGAAACCGACGCCGATCAGGAACAAGATGATCTCGAACTGCAGCGTGGTCATGGTCGCAGCCGACAGCGCCAGCGCCACCACCGCACCGATGCCGACGAACAGGAACATCATCGGCAAAAGCTTGTAGTGCTTGACCCGGCCGACCAGCTGGCTGGAGAGGCCGGCGCTGGCATTGAGCGTGACCATCAGGACTATCAGGCTCAATCCCGACGACGTCGCCGACCAGCCGAGCACGCTTTGCAGATACATCGGCAAAAAAATGTTCAGCGCCAGGATCGAGCCCCAGCCGAACGAGTGCGCCAGCATGGCAAGCCGCGCGGTCCGGTCGGCCAGGATGGCGAGCGGAATAAGCGGCTCCTGTGTCGTGAGCTGGCGCACGACGAAGCCGCCGCCGAGCACCAGCGCGCATCCGACCAGCGCCAGAACCGGCGAGGAGAACCACGGATAGCGCACGCCGCCGAGATTGAGCGCCAGCATGAACGACGAGCTTGCCGCCATCACCAGCAGCGCGCCGGCGAAGTCGAGCTTGTGCGGCCGGTCATGGCGCGGCAGCTTGCGCAGCATGGTCAGGGTCAGGATCACGGCGCCGACGCAGAGCGGAAAATTCCACAGAAAGATCACCCACCAATAAAGGTGATCGCAGATCCAGCCGCCGAGCACCGGCCCGGTGCCGCCCGCGGTGGTGAAGGCGATGGAGAAATAGGCGTAATATTTGGCGCGGTCTTTCGGCGCGGCGACATCGCCCAGGATCATTTGCGATATCGCGGTCAGGCCGCCGCCGCCGCAGCCTTGCGCGATGCGCCCGCAAATCAGCATCAGCATGCTGGTCGACGACGCCGCCAATAGCGAGCCCGCCATATAGACGCCGAGCGCGATCAACAGCGCGGCACGCCGGCCATGGATATCGGCGAATTTTCCGTAGAGCGGGGTCAGCGCCGTCGAGGCGATCAGGAACGACGTGATCAGCCACGGCAGATTGTGCACGTCGCCAAGCGCCCGGCCGATGGTCGGCAACGAGGTCGCCAGGATCGACTGGTCGATCGAGCCGAGAAACACCGGCAGCATCATGCTGACGACGATGAGCCGCCTGTCCTTGTGCGTCAGCGACTCGACGGTCGCCGGACTAACGCCGGGCTCGCTGACTTTGGCGTCCATGAACGTCCAATCGCTGCGACCACGGCGGCGCAGCGCCTCCCGGCGGAACGGCTTGGTCGATGTGAATACCGGCAAAATCAGCCGCTGTCATTTGCGGCCTGTGCGGCCTGGCGCATGGCTGTCCTGCCGGGGCGAGACGGCGCGGATTATTGTGGATGGGGCAGCACAATATCGATCGTGTAGCTTCGCGGCGCACCTGCTATTCCGAGCCAATGGGGCACGATGACGACGTCGACGCGGCGAGCGACGGCAAGGCCCGATTCCATACGATCCCGCGCCGCCAGACAAACCGGATCCAAAACCGGACAAACAATCGCGACGCCGAATCTCTCGACCTCCTCCGGCGTGTTCCACCACAGTCTGGTCCGCGCGGACAAGGACATGGGCAGCGGGTGGCCGCCGATATAGAACGTCGCGGAATAGGCGATGACGCCATTGCTGGCGACGTAGCGCAACGGCCGCGCCGTGGTTTCGCGCCAGGTTTTGACGATTTCGGCCGCCAGCTGGCGGGTGTAGGCGGCGTGATTTTCTATTCCAACCCGGTTCTTCCAGTAGGCGGCAAAGGGCGCAGCCAGCAAGGCGCCGGAACTCGTCAGCATCGCCACCATGGCGACGATCGCCGCCGCGGAGCGCGGAAATTGCACCAGCGGCGACGACAGCAGCACGACGCCGAACAGCGACAGTTCGGACATCGTCCACAACGCGTTGACGCCGGTCGAGGTGAGAAGCGCAAAAGGAATGGCGACGAGGAGCGGCGTCCAGAACATCATCGCGGCGAAGCGGCGATCGTCGTCGGGCGGGAATAGCGTATCGCGCAGCGCCTGCCGCGTCGGCTTGACCAGTATCGCCAACAGCACCAGCGGCGCCGCCACGTAGGCGATCGTGCCGAACGTGTAATTCGACAGCGCATCTGCCAGATCCGGCCATGTCTCGGCGAGGCGATGCTTGGCATAGGTGAGCGTCGGATAGCCGTGGGCGTCGAGCCAGATCAGATGCGGCAGGAAAATGCCGAATGACACCGCGGTCATGATCCACGGTGCGGGCGATTTCAAAAACTGCAGCCGGCGCCTGTCGGCGAGCGCGGCAACGATGAGGCCGAACAACAAGAAAAACGACCAGTATTTGGCGAGTACGGCGGCGCCCACTGCAATGCCGGTCGCCAACGACCACGTCACGCTGCGGGTGAGAAAGGCCCGCGCGAAGGCATAGGTGACGATGGCCCACAGCGGAATCAAAACCACATTGTGGTCGAGCCGCAGCGCCAGAAAATTGTAGAACGGGATGAGCATCAACAGGAACGGCACGACGGCGCGCTTGGGTCCGCGCAGCCAAAGTCCGGCCAGCAGCCAACTGAAATAGATCGCAACGACGATCAGGCCGATCGCCAGAAGATAGTAGGCCCAGTCGGCCAACGGAAAGACCGTGAACCAGGCCCGGACCAGCGCCGGCAGAAACGGCGGATGCTTCGGCGTGCCCCATTCCAGCTCCCAGCTCCACGCCACCACCTCGCCCATGTCGGTGTGGATGCCCTGGGAGGATTTCGCGATGACGCCGTAAACCGTCCAGATCGCCCAATAGGCCGCGAGGATCCCGACGATGAAGCGTTGATTGCCGTCGCGACGGCTTAAGCCGATGATAAGTCGATGGGCAAAGACAACAAAATGCCGGGCCAGGCCGGCCAGCAAACCCGATTTCAACACGATCGCCCCACGTTCGGCCGGTTATGTAACTGTCACTAAAGGAATTACGTCCGGACCTTATAGGTGTCAGTTTACCAGTATCGGGCCGGCCTGAAAGGGCATTCCAGCCGGCCACCAGGCGTTCGGTCCGATTCCAAGATTAAGTTTAACGCGTTGGGGCCGTGGGTACCGGCCCCTTTCGACCCCTCAAGGATTGGACTGTCCGTCTTGAATTTAGAGGCGGCCCTTGCCGCCAGGCTTTTACTGACGAATGTCAATGCCTTCCCAAGCGCTGTTATAATTTGCCGGTAATCATTTTTGTTTACGCAGCGGTTATGCCGGATTTCGTCCGAGCCCGGCACGCTGACAGGGAGGCCCCGGTGACTTAAGTCACCGGGGCTTCTTTAGATTTTGGCCGCGCCTCAGCGCACTTTCAGCTTGAGCAGCGCGTCCGCCGTGCCGTGGCAAAACTTTGCCATGTCGGCCGGCGCCATCCAGATCTTGTCGAGGAACTGCCGGCCCATCATGTGCGTCGAATACGGATAATCGATCGAGAACATGACGCGGTCGATGCCGAAGGTCATCAGCGCTGCATAAAGCGGCGGCTCGTTGAAGATGCCGCTGGTGGTGATCCAGACCTGGTCGAGGATGGTCTGCGGCACCGTGCGCTTGAGATGCTCGATGTCGGCGGAAAACACCTGGCTGGCGCGGTCGAGCATCATCGGCAGCATTTCGCCCATGTGGCCGATGATCAGCTTGAGCTTTGGATGCTTGTCGAGCGAGCCCGCCACCACCATGCGCAGCACGTGCACCGCGACTTCGGAGTGCCAGCCCCAGCCGGCGGTTTCCAAGACGCGGCCGGCGCCCTCGGGCAGGCCGGAGAAATAAGCTTCGCGGACGGCAGCCGGCGGAATGTGCGGATGGATGTAGATCGGGACATCGAGCTCTTCCGCCGCCGCAAGGATGCCGTCATAGCTCGCGTCGTCGAGGAATTTTCCTTCCGTCGTGCCGTTGACCATGGCACCGACGAAGCCGAATTCCTTGACGGTGCGCGCCAGCTCCTTGGCCGCGGCATCGGGGTTTTGCATCGGCAGCGAGGCAAAGCCGGCAAAGCGAGCGGGATATTTGGCACAAGCTTTGGCGAGATGATCGTTGATCTCGCGCGCCATCGCCACGCCATCGGGGCCCGGCACCAGATCCGGCCCGGGGCCGCTGTTCGACAGCACTTCGACGGTGACGCCGGCTTCGTCCATGGATTTGAGCCGCTCTTCGCCGAGATCGGGCAACAGCGACAGCGGATTGGGCACGTCCTTGCGCAGCGCCCTCGGTTTGTAGCCGCGGCGCGCAATGACCGCCTTGTCGACGCGGGCGGACGCCGCGGGCAGCGAAAAGTGTTCTTCGAGTATGACCGTACGCATGGGCGCTTCTCTCCTTGTGCGGAAGGGGTTGTTGCATCGTTGTAGCCCGCCAGCAAGCGGGTAAACCGCATGGCGCAATGGACGTTCGCGCACCCCGTTTCAGGAGATGCCATACAAGCCCATTTGCGATATGATTTATCGTATGAAAATCACCTTCGACATTCACGACACGGTCATCGCCGAACTTAAAAGCGAGGCGGAGCGTCGGGGCTGCACGGTTTCGGAATTGGTAGAGTCTGCGTTGCGATTGCTACTCCGCTCCCCGCGAAAGCGGAACGTATTGCGTGATCTGCCGACCTTTAACAGCGAAGGCCACCTCGTCGATATTGCCGATCGCGACGCCCTGTATGACGCGATGGATGGGCGTTAGTGCTCGCTGATGGTGGGTTACTTTGCCCCGCCAAAAAGCTTCTGCTAGACTAATCTTCGACTGCCGACGCGCTGCGCGCGCGTCACAAGCCTCCGGAATGCGCTTCCGGAAACGGTCGCACCGCCAAACCATCATCCGCCCGCCCGCGCGGCTTCGCCGCGCTGCGGCATATTTATTGAAGGACCGCCATGAAACTTTCCGCGCGCAACCAGCTCAAAGGCAAGATTTTGGACGTGAAGAAGGGCGCCACCACATCCCATGTCCGGCTCGAAATCGCGCCCGGCCAAATCATCACCTCGTCGATCACCAACGAAGCGGTCGATGAGCTCGGCTTGAAAGCCGGCGGCACCGCCACCGCCATCATCAAGGCTTCGAGCGTGATGATCGCGGTCGATTAGGAAGCGATCGTGAAAACAGTATTCATCGTCATTGCCGCCTGTGCCATGGCCGCGCCGGCGTTGGCGCAAGAGGCGGTCGGCTGCGACAAATTCAAATGGCCGCTCGACAAAGAGCGCGCCACGCTCAACGGCACCGATCTGCCGAAAGTCGTCTCGGGCGATCGCGTGACGTTTTCGATTCCCTTCGCCACCATCGTCGCGCTTAAGCCATTCGCCGACGCCAAGCTGCCGGCGCCGCCGGAGCGCGTGCCGAAATCACCCGACACATTCGCCGGCTATTTCGAGGCGCCGGCGCCCAGGCAACCCGGCAGCTACAAGATTACGCTCTCAGCGGAAGGCTGGGTCGACGTCACACAGTCGGGCAACACGGTGAAATCCACCGCATTCAGCGGCGCGCTCGGCTGCGAAGGCATCCGCAAGAGCGTAAAATTCGATCTCGCCGCGGCGCCGTTCACCGTCGAGCTCTCTGGCGTCAAGGCGGATTCGATCAAGCTTGTGATCAGCCGCGATTGAGGCGCAGCGAGGCGGATCGATAATGCCGCTTCAGCGCTGCGGCTGGTCCGCCTCGGTCTTGTCGTCGCGCGCGTTCTCGGCCAACGCGATATGTTCGGACGTATCGGCTTCTTCCGGCGCACCGCATGCGGGAAACGCCGTGCCCGGCAGCAGGAGGCGCCATAGGCCGTGAAGGTCAGAACCGGGCTTGCATGGACGTCCAGTCATGCCGCGCAATATGGCCGAGCGGGGCCAGCGGCGCCAGTCCTGGGTCACCGCTCTGCGGACGACGGATAGGGCTGCGCGTGGAGTGAGGGCGTTGGCGCTCACACGCCCCTCCCCGCTTCCGCCAACGCCACGACCGCGTCGAGAATTTGCGCAGCGAGGCGTTCGTAAGTGTCGGCGCGATCCTCGCCGGAATCCCACCACTCCGGTTTGCCCCAAGTCTTGACGACATATGCCTTGAAGGCGAGCCGCGCGAGCGAGCGCCCGGGCGCGGCAAGGATTCGTTGGCTGACATCGCCGAGGTGATCGATGGCCGCATCGTGCGCGGCTTCCGCCACGGCCACGCCGGTCTCGCGCTTGGCGCGCCTCGCCCCAGCTTCGTAAGCTTTGGCGAGCGCAAGCGCGGCCCGCGCGTCGTCCCATACGTCGCGGTGCTCGGGATTTTTCAGAAATTGGCGCAGCTCCGCCGCGCTCCAATGCAGCCACGACGGCAACAGGTGCCCGAGCGGGCCGCTCTCGGTCAGCGCCTCGGGCAGATCAGGGCGGTGGGCAAAGTATCGATTTTCGCAATGGTTATAGTTGTCGCGGGCCACCTGGTAGGCATCGAGCGCCTGCGCGAATGTTTGCATAAGATCAAGTAATTCGGCGTCCGAGGCGATCCCGATAGCGCCAAGCGAATCGGCCCGCAAAACGCCTGTGCCGGCTGACGCGGTCGCTGTAGCGGCCGTTCCGGCAAGCAAGCTTCGGCGTGAGAGTTCGCGCTGCATGATCACGACATTTGTTGCGTTTAATGTAACATACCGACAAACACAGGTCAAACAAAAGTTGCATTTAACGGCAACGACGCCAGGTTTCGTCAGAAGTAACCTTGCGGCATGCCGCGTGTAGGAAATCCCAAACGGCGCCGCCCTCATTTCGTCCGAGCATGGCGAAAGTTCCGCGGGCTCACCCAGGAGCAGCTGGCTGATCGCCTGCATACCACCAAGCCGACTATCTCGCGGCTGGAAAACCTACGCCAAGGCTACACGCAGGATTTCCTGGAGGCTTGCGCGGACGTATTGGGAACGGACCCGGCCTCGCTCATCGCTCACGCGCCGCCGGGAAGCGCCGCGCCGAAGCCGAAGAAGTCGCGCTGAGAGAGAATATTGCCAATCAGGGATTCAGGGCGAGTCAGCCAAAAGGCGTAGCCCGACGCCTTGCGCAAAGAGCGCGGATTAATAATCCGCCCTACACGCTCGTTTTCTGGCGTCAAGGCGGATACGATCAAGGTCGTTGTTTCGCGAGATTGAAAGCTGAGCGAAACCGGGGATTTCATTGCCATATAGCCATATTTATGATATGGCTTGCCATATGAAGACGACGCTGAACATCGATGAAACGGTCATGACCGACCTCAAGCGCGAGGCCGCGCGGCAGGGACGCACTATGTCGGAACTGGTCGAGACTGCGCTGCGGCTGCTGCTGCGTTCGCAAAAAAAGCGGAGCCCGTTGCCCGATTTGCCGACATTTGACGGCGGCGAGCCTCTGGTCGATATCGCGGATCGTGACGCCCTTTATGACGCCATGGAAGGCCGGTAGTGCTCGTCGTCGACACCAATGTGCTGGTGTATGCGGCTAATTCGACTGTGCAGTTTCATGGCCCCTGCCGCGAATGGCTTGATCGGCAACGGCGGCGCCCCGATGCGTGGTATCTGACCTGGGGGATCGTCTATGAATTTTTGCGGGTGTCGACCCATCCGCGAATCCTGCCACGTCCGTGGACTGCGTCGGCCGCTTGGAGCTTTATCACGGCATTGCTTGCTTCGCCGGGTCTCGACGTGCTCATCCCGACGCAACGCCATGCGGATGTTGCCAGCGCAGTCATTTCAGAGTTGTCGTATCTTGCCGGCAACATCGTCCACGACGCACACACCGCCATTCTCATGCGCGAGCATGGCATCAGGCAAATCTGCACCCGAGATACCGATTTCAGTCGATTCGCGTTTTTAGAAGTGATCGACCCGTTGCGGACATAGATCGCGCGCGGCGCGTTCACTGCACCAGCGTATTTGCCACCTTAAAACTCGCCTGCGTATTTGCCTTGATGTCGTCGAGCGTCACCTCGGGCGCGAGCTCGATCAGGGTGAGCCCGCCGCCGGTGCGGTCGACGGTGAAGACACCGAGATCGGTGATCACCATGTCGACAACGGCGGCGCCGGTGAGCGGCAGGTTGCAGCGGTGCAGGAGCTTTGATTCGCCTTTTGCAGAATGCTCCATCACCACGACGACCTTCTTGACGCCGCCGACCAGATCCATGGCGCCGCCCATGCCCTTGACCAGCTTGCCGGGGATCATCCAGTTTGCGATGTCGCCGTTCTCCGCCACCTGCATGGCGCCCAAGATGGCGAGATCGATATGGCCGCCGCGGATCATGCCGAACGAATCCGCCGAGTTGAAATAGCTCGTGGTCGGCAGCTCGGTGACGGTCTGCTTGCCGGCATTGATGAGGTCGGCGTCTTCCTCGCCCTCGAACGGGAACGGGCCGGTGCCGAGCATGCCGTTCTCCGACTGCAGCTGCACATTGACGCCGTTCGGGATGTAATTCGACACCAAGGTCGGAATGCCGATGCCGAGATTGACGTAAAAACCGTCCTGCAATTCCTTGGCGGCGCGTTCGGCCATCTGGTCGCGGGTCCAGGGCATGAGGTTCCTCTCAAGCTCGTTTGCGCACGGTGCGCTGCTCGATGTACTTCACCGTATTGGGCACATGGATCAGGCGCTGAACAAAAATGCCCGGCGTGATGATGTGATCGGGATTGATCTTGCCCGGCTCGACCAGATTCTCGACCTCGGCCACCGTCACCTTGCCCGCGGTCGCCATCACCGGATTAAAATTGCGCGCCGTCTTGCGGTAGACCAGGTTGCCCTCGGTATCGCCGAGATAAGCGTGGACGATCGCCAGGTCGGCGACGATGCCGCGCTCCATGATGTAGCGCTGGCCGTCGAATTCGCGCACGTCCTTGCCTTCGGCGATCTGGGTGCCGACGCCGGTCTTGGTGAAGAACGCCGGAATGCCGGCGCCACCGGCGCGGATGCGCTCGGCGAGCGTGCCTTGCGGGTTGAACTCGATCTCGAGCTCGCCGGCGAGGTATTGCTGCATGAAGGTCTTGTTCTCCCCCACATAGGAGGAGACCATCTTCTTGGTCTGGCGGCTGTCGAGCAGGATGCCCAAGCCCTTGCCGTCGACACCGGCATTGTTGGACACCACGGTCAAATTCTTGACGCCGGAATCGCGGATCGCAAGGATCAAGGATTCTGGGATACCGCACAGGCCAAAACCGCCGGCCATGATGGTCATGCCATCCTTGAGCAACCCGGCCAACGCGGATTTGGCATCCGCATAGACCTTGTTCATGACCGCTCCATTTCCCCCGGCAAAGAATTACGAATAGCGGGACCGGCGGAAAGGTCAACTGGCCAGGGATCGGACGCCAAGTCTTACCCTATCCAGGTCGCAGGCTATTTGGCGCTGGTCGGCAGCGAGCGGACCGCGTCGGGCAGATTCTCGCGCGGATAATAGGTCCAGAACACGAAGGCGGCGGCGAACAGCACCGCGGCGATGATCGCGGCGGCGAGCTTGTTGCGAAACGAGATGATGCTGCCGAGCAGCGTGGCGACGAACACAAAACCCGCCAATATCGAGACATAGAGCCAGTTCACCGTGGAAAGATCGATAGGCATCGTGTGCTCCCAAATTGCCGCCCGCTTCGAATATGGGTCGCAGTCTAGCGCAGCGCATGGCTTGAAGCGACACCTTGGCGGGCCATCGCGCAAGGCGATATAAGGCTGGTCCCTCACCCATGCCGCCGCGTAATCAGACGGCTTCAGCGTCCACCCGCATGACCAATCTCTTGATCCTCCTGACGCTGACGCCGGAACTCAACAACCAGTATCGCGATCGCCTCAAGGCGAAATTCCCGGAACTTCATGTCGATCTTGTGGATCATCACTCCAAGGTCGGCCCCTATATCGCGGCCGCCGACATATTGCTGACATTTGCCCCAAGATTGAGCGACGACGTATTGCGCGCCGGCACCAGGCTCAAATGGGTGCAGGCGCTCGGCACCGGCGTCGACAATTTGATCGACCGGCCGGTGCTGCGCAAAGACGTCATCGTCACCAACATCCACGGCATCCACGGCGCGCCGGTGTCGGAAGCCGCCATCGGTTCGATGCTGGCGCTGGCCCGCGATATTCCCCGCGCGCTGCGCGCCCAGGGTGCGCGCGAATGGGCGCGCTTCCCGGCGCGGCTCCTGCACAACAAGACGGTCGGCGTTTTCGGCATCGGCGCCATCGCCGAGGAATTGGCGCCGAAATGCAAGGCATTCGGCATGCGCACCATCGGTGTCAGCTCCGCGCCGCGCGCCGTCGCCGGCTTCGACCGCATGGTCTCGAGCGCAAATCTTGCCGACGCGGTCGGTGAATTCGATTTCTTGGTGCTGCTCACCCCGCTCACCGAAAAAACCCGCAACAGCGTCGATGCCGAAGTGCTCGCCGCAATGAAGCCGACAAGCTTTTTGGTCAATCTCGCCCGCGGCGGCGTCGTCGACGAGCCGGCGCTGGTGGACGCACTTAGATCGGGCCGCATTGGCGGAGCAGCCTTAGACGTGTTCAACGAGGAGCCGCTGCCGGCCGATCATCCGTTCTGGGCAATGGAGAACGTCATCATCACCACGCACCAGGGCGGCTTCTGCGACGTCTATATCGATTACGCGCTGCCGACCGTGGAAGCCAACATGCGCTGCTTCCTTAGCGGCGACATCGGCGGCATGATCAACGTGGTTCCGCATTAGGAGTTCAAGACAATGGACCAGCTTTCCGAACGCCTGCAGACGCCGATTTCGACGGCGGAGCTTGAACGCCGCTGGGCCGCGGTGCGCGCCGCCATGGAGCGCGACAAGATCGACGTGCTGTTGATGCAGAACAATTCCGACCAGATGGGCGGCTATGTGAAATATTTCACCGACCTGCCGGCGACCAACGGCTATCCGCTCACCGTGGTGTTTCCGCGCGATGATCTGATGACCTTGGTGAGCCAGGGCCCGTTCGGCGGCGTCAACGAGCTCAACGGCAAGAGCGACGGCACCCGCCGCGGCGTCAAGCGCTGGTACACCACGCCGAGCTACTCGTCGTGCTATTACACCGCGCCCTACGATCCGGAGCTCGCCGCCAAAGCGCTCGAGCCTTATGCGGGCGGCACCATCGGCCTGGTCGGCACCTATCAGATGTCGTTCGCCATGGTCGACTACATGCAAAAGGGCCGCTTCTCCAACAGCAAATTCGTCGACGCCTCCGACATGGTCGACCGCATCAAGGTCATCAAGAGTCCCGAGGAGCAGGATTTGGTCAAGCGCGCCGCCGCCATGCAGGACGGCGCCATGCGCGCGGCCTTCGCCGCCGTCGAGCCCGGCATGCGCGACCGCGACATCGCGGCGATCGCGCAATGCTACAGCCAGCGCCACGGCAGCGAGCACGGCATCTATTTGTGCGCCTCGATGCCGCCCGGCAAGCCGGCGCAGTTTTCGGCGCGGCATTATCAGAACCGCATCATCCAGGAAGGCGACGCGGTGGCGCTGCTGGTCGAGGATGCCGGCCCCGGCGGCATGTATACCGAGCTCGGCCGCACTTGCGTGGTCGGGCGCGCGTCGCAGGAGATGAAGGACGAATACGCCTTCGCGCTCGAAGCGCGCAAATTCAATCTCGGGCTGCTAAAACCCGGCGCCGCCTGCAAGGACGTCTTTGCAGCCTACAACGATTTCATGCGCAAGAACGGCCGCCCCGAGGAGAAACGGCTGCATTGCCACGGCCAGGGCTACGATCTCGTCGAACGTCCGCTCATTCGCAACGACGAGCCGATGAGCATCGAAAAGGACATGAACATCGTCGTGCACCCGACCTATATCAAAGGCGGCATGCTGACCTGGTACTGCGACAATTATCTGATCGGTCCGAACGGCCCGGGCGAGCGGCTGCATCATTTTCCGGAAGAAATCACCGAGCTCGGCTGAACGCGGATAGCCCGCGCAGAAACAACCGCGGTGCTGCGGCGAACGGACGGGTTGACCGGACCGTTGCGCCGATGCAGCACTACGGCAGCGGAGGAAAACAATGAAAACGAAAGCCCTCGCGGCATTGGCCGCTGTCACGTTTGCACTCACCGTCTTGGCGCAGGCCGACGACTATCCGTCTCGCTCGATGACCATGGTGATTCCATTCGCCGCCGGCGGGCCGACCGACGTGCTCGGGCGCATGGTCGCCGGACGCATGAGTGAAATTCTGCACCAAAACGTCATCGTCGAGAACATCAACGGCGCCGGCGGCCAGACCGGCTCGCTGCGTGTCGCCAATTCCGCGGCCGACGGCTACGAATTCGTGCTCGCCACCGTCGGCACCCACGCGCAAGGCCAGACGCTCTATCAGCATCCGCTCTATAACGCGGTCACCGATTTCACGCCGGTGATTTTGATCGCCAATGTTCCGCTGGTGCTGGTGGCGCGCAAGGATCTGCCGGTCGCCAATTTCAAGGAATTCGTCGCCTACACCAAGGAAAACCAGGCGAAGATGCAATTCGGCTCGGCCGGCACCGGCTCGGCGACGCATCTGGGCTGCCTGTTGATGAATTATCTGCTGAAAGTGAACGTCACCCACGTGCCGTATCGCGGCAGCGGACCGGCGATGCAGGATTTGCAAGGCGGCCGTATCGATTATCTGTGCGACGTGATGACCACGGCAAAACCGCCGATCGACAGCGGCGCGGTCAAGGGACTTGCGGTGCTCAACGCCAAGCGTTCGCCGGCGCTGCCCGATGTGCCGACCGCCGTCGAGCAAGGCATGCCCGATCTGATCGCCTATACGTGGAACGCCATCTTCCTGCCGAAGAACGCGCCGGCGCCGATCGTCAAGAAGCTGCACGACGCTGCGCTGGAGGCGATGCACACGCCGACAGTGCGCGACCGGCTCACCGCGCTCGGCGCGGAAATCGCGCCCGACGAGCAGGCCACGCCGCAATATCTCGGCGACCTCGTCAAAAGCGAGATCGCCAAATGGGCGGTGCCGATCAAGGCGAGCGGCGTGACGGTGGAATAAATCCTCCCCTGCAGGGGGAGGATCGATGCCGAGCGCCAGCTCGGCATCAGGTGGGGCAGCGATCCCCACCTGGCTCGCTTCGCTCGCCGGCCTCCCCCTGCAGGGGAGGCTGGTTCAAACGACCGTTTTTCGTCGCCGCTTTGCGCGAAAAATTCCTCAATCGCGTCACCTTCAGGTCACGCCGCCTGTGCGGTATGGCCGCGAGGGGTTTTTTCAGCGATGGAGGACGGACATGCTGAGCATTCGCATCGTCATGGCGGGCGCGGTATTGGCCTTTGCCGTCAGCGCCGCGGCCGCCCAAGACAGCGACACAACAGCCGGGCAACCGGGTGCGCTGTTGAAGATGCTGATGCATTCGAGCGAGGCACCGACCGCGCCACAGGACAGGCCCGAAGCAAAACGCATTGCGCCGAAGCCGATCAGAACGACCAGGCATTTCCACCACCACGCGACCCGCGTTGCGACCGCGACGGAAGACTCACCGACCGAGCCGGCGCAGGCACCAGCGCCAACAATCGAGCAACCGCCAACGCTCGAACCGGCGACATGGTCGGCACAGGCCGCCATCGACGCGGCACCGCCCAGCATGTGGCCCGCGGGCAATGCACCGACATTCGCCGGCGTGCTGGACTCCGAGCCGCAAGTCGCTGCCGCTGAGCCGAGCGCGAGCAGCGATCGCAGCGCCGCAACGTCGAACGCGCCCGCCGACATGCGACCCGCTCCAGCCGTCGCGGCCGCGCAGCAGGACAACAACGACGATAGCCGCGACACCTGGTTCGTAGAAATACTGGCCGCGCTCAGCGGCGCGCTGGCGGCCGGTGTCGTCGCCTGGTTCCTGTTCGGCGCAGCGCCGCAGCGGAGATACGGATAGCGGCGCAGCCTCGCGCTCCCCGCGCGCCGGCCGGCTGCGACGAGGTGCCGTTGGTCGCGCCGTCGTTTGTTTGCTAATCTCCGCTCATGCGCTGAATAGGTCCGAAAAGACGTCGGCGGCCCGCAAAACCGTCCAGATCGTCGCCCGCATCACACAACAGATGCACCGGACCAGCGAGCGGAGGAAGCCATGGTCGGAAATCCGGCGCGCGGCCGCTTGGTTGCAGCACTCGCTTTCGTGTTTGCCGCAGCCGGTATCGCGCCGGCCGCGTCAGCAACCACGCTCACGGTCGGCAAGGCGGCGCCGAACGCCGACCCGATCATTCCGGTCAATGTCGGCGAACAGCTCGGCATCTTCAAGAAACACGGGCTCGATCTAAAAATCGTCGATTTCACCGGCGGCAGCAGAATGACCCAGGCCATGGCCGCCGGCGCACTCGATATCGGCGACGGCGCCGGGACGGAAATGGCGCTGGTCGCCAAGGGCGCGCCGATGATCGCCATCTGCGAAACCGCGGGGCCAATTCCATTCATCGGCATCGGCGTGCCGTGGGATTCGCCGATCAAGACCATCGACCAGCTCAAAGGCAAAAACATCGGCGTTTCCAGCGCCGGCTCGCTGACCGACTGGCTGGCCAAGCAGCTTGCCCGCAAGCAGGGCTGGGGGCCGCAGGGCGTCAATGCAGTGGCGATCGGCAACGGCGCCTCCAGCATCATCGCCGCGTTCCGCGAGCATCTCATCGACGCCGATGTCGCCGTGACCTCGCTGTTCCTGGCCATGGAGGAGAACAAGACCGGCCGCCTGTTGTTTCCGGTGAGCAAATACGAAGGCAAGCTCGCCGCCGGCGCGCTCTATGCGTCGAGGCATATCGTCGAAACCAATCCCGACGCAGTCCGCGCTTTCGTCGCCGGCTGGATCGAGACGGTCGACTATATCCGCGCCCACAAGGCGGAAACGGTGAAGATCGAAAGCGTCATCACCGGATTTCCGGAGAGCGTGATGGCGAAGGATTACGACCTTACCGTCGGCATGTTCACCAAGGCCTGCGGGTTCGACGCGGAGTCGCTGGCGACGCTGAAGCAATCCTTTATCGACCTGAATCTTCTTCCCAGCCCGCCGGATATGGCGACGCTCTATACCGAGCGATTTCTGCCGAAGTGACCGCAGCGGCTGGCGCTCGCACTGCAACATCGGATGGCACGCTCATCGCGCGGCAGCGGGACGAGCACCGAATTATCGACAAGCGTTCTTTGGTGTGCCTGTGCGCCCTAAATTTAATATTGTGCAGCGGCGACTTACCATTGCAATGGATGTATAATGAGATATCGGCGCAGCTCTGGTTGAGGAGTGTCGGCGCCTGGCGCTGCCGATGGCCTGGTGCCCCGGGGTGCACTGAAATATCAAAAATTGGGGCATTGAGAGCCATGAAACAAAGCTTTTCACCGTCGCAATCGCGGACGGTCGCTGCGGCATTTTTCCTTGCGATGATGGTTGCGCCGGTCATGATCACGCCGGTCGTGGCCCAAACAAATCTCGAACCCCGGCTTCCCGGACTCAAATTGAACCTGGAGCAGCTTCTGGCCAAGCCGGGCGCAAACCGCGTCGTGATCAAATTTCGCGAGGGCTCGCAGATCCGCCTGGTCAACGGCCAACTGATTAGCGCGGCGACGGCAGAAGTGGCCGCAGTCCAAGCCCTCATTCGCCAGACCGGTCTTTTTGCGTCCCTGCACCGCTTGTTCGGCGACCTCGCCGAGGCGCAACTGACCGCGCAGCGCGAAGAAGCCCAACGCATCAGCGGCCGCGTGCTGGCGGATCTCAACCTTTATTTCGCCCTGCCGGCGCCGACCAAGCTCATCGCCGCGCAGCTTGCCGCCCAGCTCAATCTGCTCCCCATTGTCGAGTTTGCCGACTTGGCGCCGGTTCGCTTTCGGGCGCCGGCCAGCGCCACGCCTGATTTTACGTCGGAGCAGAGCTACAAGAACCTGACGCAGGGAATCGGCGTGCTCGACCCGGCCAAGGCGCCCGGCAGCGACGGCAGCGGCATGTCCTTTGTCGATGTCGAATACAGCTGGCAGCTGGATCACGAGGACCTGAAAATCCCCGCCTCGCGCGTCATCAAATCCGGCACCCCCTATGACTATTTCAATGACACCAATCACGGCACCGCCGTGCTCGGCGAGATCGTCGGCCTTAAGAATACCTACGGCGTCACCGGCATCGCACCGGCCGCGATGACGAAGCTCTCGCCGGCCGAAACCAAGGAAAACGGCTACGACCCCGCCGCCGCGATCTTGCTGGCGTCCAATAGCCTCAATCCTGGCGACATCATCGTCATCGAGCAGCAATATCCGGTCTGCGGCGGCACCTGCGACCCCAACACCCAGGTCGGTTGCGGCCCGCTGGAGACAATACAGGCAGTGCACGACGTCATCGCCAACGTCACTGCCTTGAACAGAATCGTCGTCGCCGCCGCCGGCAACGGCAATGTCAATTTGGACGACGCGACCTGCAATGGCGCCTTCGACCGTTCGACGAGCGATTCGGGTGCCATCATCGTTGGCGCCGGCCATTCGACAGACCGCACGCGCATGGATTTTTCCAGCTACGGCACCCGCGTCGACGTCCAAGGCTGGGGCGAAAACATTCTCACGACCGGCTATGGCGACGCCTTCAACCCCAGCATTCAGCGGCGCTATACCCGGACCTTCGGCGGCACGTCGGGCGCCACGCCGATCGTCGCTGGCGCCGTGCTGGCGATCCAGGGAAGGCTCAAAGCGTGTCACTTGCCGCTGGCGACTCCGACGCAGATGCGCCAGGCACTTGCGACCACAGGCACGCAGCAACCCGCTTCCGACGCGGGACATATCGGGCCGCTGCCGCATATCGCTGCCGCCCTGTCCGCGCTGGGCGGCGACAAATGCATCACGCCGCCGGGACAGTAAAGACGGTTCGCGCCGACACGGTCGTTTCCAGCGGCGCAAAATTGCCAAAGGGCGGTATTAGGTTGGCCATAACTGCCGTCAGGGCTTGGCGTGCCATGCGTCTGCCATCTTTGCAATTCTGCATGATCGCGCTTGCGTTCTTTCCCGCGATCATGATCGCGCCGGTTTTGGCGCAACAAAACCCGCAAGCTCCGATTCCGGGGGCGATCCCGAACGTGTCGCAAATGCCGGCGCCAGCAACAAATCGCGTGGTGATCAAATTCCGCGAGGGTTTTCAGGTCAGCCTCAAGGACGGCCTGCTGATCGATACGGCGACCGCCCAGATCGATGCGGTGCAGAACGTGCTGCACCAATTGGGCATTACGACACCGCCGCGGCGCATGTTCGGCGGCTCGACCGAAGCGGACATAAACGCCCAGCATGAGGAAGCGCAGAAAAACGCCGGGCACCCGATCGCAAACCTGAACCTTTATTTCGTCGTTACGCTGCCGCCGAACGTGAATGCTGCCGAAGTGGCAAGCAAGCTCAAAACGCTGCCGAATATCGAATCTGCCGAGCCCGGACCAACGCCGCATGTGCCGCCGGCGGCACCCGCACCGCCAAATCCCGCGGCCGGTCGACGCTAGAGACCCGCTAGATCACGCCGCGCGCATCGCGCCTTTGGCCTTGAGCGTGTTGAACAGATCGAGGGCGTCCTTCGGCTTCATATTCTTGTGCACCACGGCGGCCACCGCCGCGATCATCGCCTGCGGCGCCTCGGATTGGAAAATGTTGCGGCCCATGTCGACGCCGGAGGCGCCCTGCTGCACGGCGTTGTAGGCCATGGTCAGCGCTTCGAGCTCGGGCAGTTTCTTGCCGCCGGCCATCACGATCGGCACCGGGCAGGATGCGGTGATGGTTTCGAATCCTTCGTCGACGTAATAGGTCTTGACGTATTGGGCGCCGAGCTCGGCGATGATGCGGCAGGCGAGCCGGAAATACTTTGCATCGCGCACCATGGTCTTGCCGACCGCGGTGATGCCCATCACCGGAATGCCCATGTGCAGGCCGGCATCGACGAGTTTTGTCATATTGTGCACCGAGCGGGTCTCGAATTCGCCGCCGATGAACACCTGGATGCCGACACCGGCGGCGTTGAGCCGCATGGCGTCGTCCATGTCCATGGCGATCTGCTCGTCGGAGAGTTCCTCGCGCAGGATGCTGGGCCCGCCGCTCGCCCGCAGCACCATCGGCTTGCCGCACTCGGCGGGAATGACCGAGCGCAAGATGCCGCGGGTACAGAACAGCGCGTCGCAATTCGGCAATAGCGGCACGATGGACAGATCGATGCGCTCGAGGCCTGTGGTCGGGCCCTGGAAATAGCCGTGGTCGATGGCGAGCATCACGGTACGGCCGGAAACCGGATCGAACACCCGCGCCATGCGGTTCTTCATGCCCCAGTCGAGCTGATGGGTGCCTTTGAGGAAGAAGCCCGGCGTCTGCTGTGGCTGGTCGACGGCGTAGCGTTCACCTTCCTTGTCGGCTTCCGGCATGATGCACCTTCCCTAAAGCTTCCGCGTTCCGCGCCCGCCTGCGCGAGCCGGCAGACGTATGCGCCATCGTCCGCGCACCATCAAGAGTAACGGTCGGCTTTGAAGGTTCAGCGTCAGCCGTCAGTGCTGCACGTGGTGTTTTTTACGCGGCTGATAGGCCGCCGACGTCGCAGCTTGCGGGCCGGGCCCGGCCGGATTGAGGTTGCAGGAGCCCTTATTGCCGGCGAGCACGTTCGGGTAGCACTCCTCGAAGGTGCGATAGTTGCATTCCCAGGTGACGCCGCCGTCGCCGTAATCGATCACCGCGCACCATGGGTTTTCGCGCCATGCGGCGGCGGCATGAGCGGCCGGAACATCCAGGCTCAGGACCGCCGCGCACGCGGCCGCCGCAAAGATCAGTTTCGGGACTTTCACCACGGCCATCTCTCCATTGCGTCGCCATCCGCGCGCCAAACGACAAACACCGGCGCCGTCTAAATCTTGCAGCGGCGGAGCGCCGGATCGCGGGCATTTGGCTCCTAAGGCCCAAGCTATTGATTGCTCAACAGGATGCTGGTTGCCCGCGATTTAGCCTTGGCATTGTTCCTGATTTGTTCTAGTATCTACAAGCAAGAACATACAGTGAATATCCCATGGTTTTCCAGGAAATATGGCTGAGAATGGGCTTTGCGCCATGACCAAGCCCGCCGCCCATGCCGTGGCGCAAAACCGCGCCGCCGTGATGGCGGAGCTGCGCCGGCTCATGCCCTGGGTGGGGGAGCGGCGCAAACCCCTGCCTTTCGGCTTGGGGACAATCGATTCCCACTTGCCGGACGGCGGCCTCGCCTGCGGCGCTCTGCATGAAGTCGTCCCCGCAGCGGAAAGCTGCATCGCCGCCGCCTTCGGTTTCCTCGCGGCGGTTCTGGCGCGTATCTCTTTTCCTCCCCCTGAAAGGGGGAGGTCGACGACCAAAGGTCGTCGGGTGGGGGTCAGTGCGCAGACGGACCCCTCCCCGGATTGCCTTCGGCAACATAGCCGATGCGAAGCATCGGCGTCCTTAAGGACGGCGGCAGAAGGCCGCCTATGCCCTCCCCTTTCAGGGGAAGGTCATAATCTCCCGATCGTCCTCATCGCGCCCACTTATGGGCTGCGTCCCTATCGCCCGCACGGCCGGCTGCACGGCCATGGCCTGAGCGCGCTTGGTCTCGATCCGGGCCGCCTGATCCTGGTCGAGACCGCGCACCGCAAGGAAACCTTGTGGGCCATGGAAGAGGCGGTGCGCTCGGCAGCGCCGGCCGCCGTCGTCGGCGTCATCGACACGCTCGATCTGAAATTGAGCCAGCGGCTGCATCTCGCCGCCACCGAGGCGGGCCTTCCGGTTTTTTTATTGCGCCCCGCGCCGACGCTGGAATCGAGCGCGGCGGCGACGCGCTGGCGCATCGGCACCGCGAAAGCCACGCGCGACCGCTTCGGCCTCGTCACGCAGCCGCGCTGGCATTTGCAACTCGATCGCTGCCGCAACGGACGGCCGGGCCAATGGGTAGTGGAGTACGATCATGTCGCGCATCGTTTCAGTCTGGCTGCCGCGCTGGCCGATTTTTCGCGCGCTCGCGGCGCAGGCGAAACATCCATCAGGCAAGCCAGTTGATCCGGACCGTCCGTTCGTCCTCACGGTTGTCGCAGCAGGCGGCCCGCGCATCGCCGCCTTGAACGCGGCGGCGGAAACCGCGGGCCTTGCGGCCGGCGACCTGTTGGCCGACGCGCGAGCCAAAGCCGAATTCTTGCAAGTGCGCGACGCCGATCCCACGGCCGACGATGCCGCGTTGCGGCGGCTCGCCTTGTGGGCGACGCGCTACACGCCGACCGCCTCGCCATGGGACGAAGACAACGGCGCCGATGGTTTTTTCCTCGACATCGCGGGCTCGGCGCATCTGTTCGGCGGCGAGGAGAAACTGCTCGCCGATCTTGCTGCACGACTGCGAAAAAATTTCGGGCTGCCGGCGCGACTGGCCGTCGCCGACACGCCCGGCGCAGCCTGGGCGCTGTCGCGCTTTCACAAGACGCCGTCGTTCGTTTTGCCCTCGGGCCAAGAAGCGACGGCCCTGGCGCCGCTGCCCATCGCGGCATTGCGGCTTGCACCGGAGACTCGCGCCACGCTGCGCCGGCTCGGCTTCAAGACCGTCGGCTCGCTGCTCGACAAGCCGCGCGCGCCGTTCGCCGCGCGTTTTCCCACCGCGCTGTTGCGCCGCGTCGATCAGGCGCTCGGCCGCATCGACGAGCCGCTGGTGCCGGTCGTCGCGCCGCCGGTCTATCACGCGTTGCGTTATCTCATCGAGCCGATCTTCACCCATGACGCGATCATCGCCCACGCCAATCGCCTCATGGCGACGCTCGTCCACGTGCTCACCCGCGACGACGTTGGCGCGCGCGCTTTGCGGCTTTGCCTCTACAACGTCGACGGCGCGGTCGAAGCAATCGATATCGGGCTGACGCTACCGACGCGCAACGTGAGCCATGTGGCGCGGCTCATCGAATTAAAGCTCGAAGCGCTAGCGGCGACTTGCGATGCCGGTTTTGGTTTCGAAGCCATCGGCCTTGCCGTAACCTGCGCCGAGCCGATGCCGGCACGGCAGACGGAGCTGACGTCTGTCACCAACGAGGGTGATCGAACGGAGCGTTGCGCAAGTTTGATCGATGCACTGCGCCAGCGGCTTGGGCCGGCGAGCGTGCGCCGTTTCGAACCGGTGGCCAGTCACTTGCCCGAGCGTTCCGAAGTACTGCCGCCGATCGATGGCGAGGCAACTACGTGGCCTGAGCCGGACCAAAAACCGCGCCCGCTCCTGCTGTTGCCCCATGCCGAGCCGGCCGAGGACGTCACCGCCCTCGTCCCCGACGGCCCGCCGCGGCGTTTCAGCTGGCGCGGCGTGACCTACGACGTCACCGTCGCGCAAGGGCCGGAACGCATCGGCGCCGAATGGTGGCGGTACCGCGAGCCCAAGCCGACGCGAGACTACTATCTCGTCGAGGATTCCACCGGCCATCGCTTCTGGCTGTTCCGCGAAGGACTTTACGGGCGCGAGACGGCGGCGGCACGCTGGTTCGTGCACGGCCTGTTTGCGTGAGTGAGAGAGCGAGATGAATCTTGTGATGCGGAAGAGCTCCCCTCCCCCTTGTGGGGAGGGGCGGGGGTGGGGGTCGGGAGGCGAGGCGCGTGCGTCGACGGCATACACTTCCCTCCCGACCCCCCACCCTACCCCCCCCCCACAAGGGGGGAGGGTTTAGATGAGCGCCTATGCCGAGCTTGCCGTCACCACCAACTTTTCCTTCCTGCGCGGCGCTTCGCATCCGGGCGAGATGGTCGCGACGGCCGACGCGCTCGGCCTCGCCGCCATCGGCATCGCCGATCGCAACAGCTTCGCCGGCGTGGTGCGCGCCTATGACGAAGCCAAAGACCGAAACATAAAACTGCTTGTCGGCACGCGGCTCGTCACCGTCGATGGTTTCGAGGTGCTGACCTATCCGACCGACCGCCAAGCTTATGGGCGGCTCTGCCAGCTTCTGACGGAGGGCAACCTCAAGGCCAAGAAAGGCAAATGTCATCTGACCTTCGAGCAGATTCTGGATACCGGCGAAGGCCAGATTTTTATTGCTTTGCCGCCGCAAGAGCTCTCACACGCTTTCACCGCCCGCCTCGCCGCTCTGGTCCACGCGGCGCCCGGCCGCGCCTTCCTTGCCGGCATCCATTACCACCGCGGCGACGAGCCGCGCCGCCTCGGCCTGTTGGCCGAGCTCGGCGAGCGGCACGGCGCGCCGCTCGTCGCCGTCAACGACGTGCATTATCACGCGCCGGAGCGCCGGCCGCTCTTCGACGTCGTCACTTGCATCCGCGAGAAATGCACGCTTCCCCAAGCCGGCTTCCGGCTCGCCGTCAATGCCGAGCGGCATCTGAAAACGCCTTCGGAAATGGCGCGGCTGTTCAAGAATTTTCCCGACGCCATCGCCCGCACCGTGGAGATCGCAAACGCCTGCACCTTCTCGCTCGGAGAATTGAAATACGAATATCCCGACGAGCCGGTGCCGCCGGGCAAGACGGCGCAGCAGCATCTCGAAGACCTGACCTGGGCCGGCGCCGCCGAACGTTATCCCAAGGATCGATTTCCCAATGGCGTTCCGACGGAAGTCAAAGAGCGGCTCTGCGAAGAACTGGCGTTGATCGCCAAGCTCGACTACGCCCGCTATTTCCTCACCGTGCACGACGTCGTCGCCTATGCGCGCAAAGTCAAAAATATTCTTTGCCAGGGCCGCGGCTCGGCGGCCAACAGCGCGGTGTGCTTTTGCCTCGGCATCACCGAGGTCAATCCGAACGAGAGCAAGCTTCTGTTCGCCCGCTTCATTTCGGCGAACCGCAACGAGCCGCCCGACATCGACGTCGATTTCGAGCACGAACGGCGCGAGGAAGTGATTCAGTACATTTACGAACGCTACGGCCGCCATCGCGCCGCGATCTGCGCGACCGTCGTGCATTACCGCTCGCGCCGCGCCATCCGCGAGGTCGGCAAGGCGCTTGGCCTGACCGAAGACATCACTTCTGCACTTGCTAAAACGGTGTGGGGCTCCGGCGACGAATTGCCCGACGATCACATCCGCCAGGCCGGGCTCGACCCGAAAAATCCGGCGATCCGGCAGGCGGTCGAACTCGCCGACGAATTGACCGGTTTCCCGCGGCATCTTTCCCAACATGTCGGCGGTTTCGTGCTCACCCGCGAGCCGCTCGACCGGACCGTCCCCATCGGCAACGCCGCCATGGCCGAGCGCACCTTCATCGAATGGGACAAGGACGACATCGACACGCTTCACCTGATGAAGGTCGACGTGCTCGCGCTCGGCATGCTGAGCTGCCTCAAGCGCGCGCTCGATCTGCTCAAAGCCCATTACGGGTACGATTACGCGCTCGCCACGCTGCCGCAGAACGATCGCGCGGTTTACGACATGCTGTCGCGCGCCGATTCGATCGGCGTGTTCCAGGTCGAGAGCCGCGCGCAGATGTCGATGCTGCCGCGATTAAAACCGCAATGCTTCTACGATCTCGTCATCGAGGTCGCGATCGTGCGGCCGGGGCCGATCCAGGGCGACATGGTGCATCCCTATCTGCGCCGGCGCGACAAGATCGACCCCGAACATTATCCGTCGCCCGATCCGGCGCAGGGGCCTGCCAACGAACTGGAAAATGTCCTGAAGCGAACGCTGGGCGTGCCGCTGTTTCAGGAGCAGGCGATGCAGATCGCCATCGACGCCGCCAAATTCACCCCCGATGAGGCCGACGGGCTGCGCCGCGCCATGGCGACATTCCGCCACAACGGCACGGTTCATCTCTTCGAAGACAAATTCATCCACGGCATGGTGCGCCGCGGCTATGAGCGCGCTTTTGCCGAACGTTGTTTCGAGCAGATCAAGGGCTTTGGCGAATACGGCTTCCCGGAAAGCCACGCCGCGAGCTTCGCGCTCCTGGTCTATGCCTCGGCCTGGATCAAATGCCGCTATCCCGACGTGTTCTGCGCCGCCATCCTCAACAGCCAACCGATGGGATTTTATCAGCTGGCCCAGCTGGTGCGCGATGCGCGGGCGCACGGCGTCGAAGTTTTGGCCGCCGACGTCAATTTCAGCGCTTGGGATTGCACGCTCGAACAGGCCCCCTCCCTTCCCTCCCCCGCAAGCGGGGGAGGGAAGGGAGGGGGGCTCGCCGTACGTCTCGGCTTCCGCATCATCGGCGGGCTTGCGGAAAAGGAACTGGAAAAACTCATCGCTGCGCGCGGCAACGGTTTTTCCTCGATCGAGCGGCTCGCGGCCATCGCCGGCGTGTCGCGCTTCACCATCGAGCGGCTGGCGGAAGCCGACGCGTTCCGTTCGCTTGGGCTCGACCGCCGCGCCGCATTGTGGGCGGCGCGACGCCTCGACGTGATCGGCATCGGCACGGCGCGTCGTGCCGCCGCCCCCACCCCTCCCTCCCCCGCAAGTGGGGGAGGGAGGGAGCAAGGCCCGCTGCCGCTCTTGGCGCCGCATCTGAGCGACGAGCTTTTTCCCGAACAAGCCGTGGCGCTGCCGGCGATGGCGCTCTCCGAACACGTGGTGGAGGACTACGTGGCGACCGGACTTTCGCTGAAAGAACATCCCGTGCGCTTCTTCCGCGACCGCCTCGACGCGCTCGGCGCGCTGCGCAACGTGGAACTGCGCAGCGACGATATGCGGCAAGACTCCAAAATCACCGTCTCCGGCCTGGTCCTGGTGCGGCAACGGCCGGGCACCTCCAAGGGCGTCGTGTTCATGACGCTGGAGGACGAGACCGACATCGCCAACATCATCGTCTGGCCGAAGGTATTTGCCAAAAACCGCCGCACGGTGATGACGGCGCGTTTCCTCGCCGTGCGCGGCCGCCTGCAGCGCTCAGGCCTGGTGATCCATGTGGTCGCGGACAGCTTTGTCGACCTTTCCGCGGAACTGCCGTGGCTGCGCGACGGCGGCGACCTGTTCGCGCCGAAATTTTCCGGCGGACCGCTGCCGGACGACGCCGCGCTGCCGCTCAAGAGCCGCGACTTCCATTGAGGAGGCTTTTCAACAGCCCAGGCTGGATCGCCCGGGCCGCCGAAAACCGGCGCCAGACTCAAGACCGGCGGTCGTTTATGGCGAGAACCTACAACCGGGGGTGAATACGGCGTTATCCAGTGGGGAGTTGCGCCTGTTGCCGCTGCCCTATATCGTTAGCACCTGATAAGCGGGGGTCTCCGCGCGTTGATTGAACGCGGTGGGGGTGCGACAGGAGACCCGCGACACCGCGTCATCGCGGAACCTGTCGGCATTTGCGGTAGTTCCTCGGACTCGAAGAAATCGGGCCGACGGACAAAACGGCCCAGAGACGGCCGGGAGGAAATTGTGCAGCCTGCTAACAGTCTTCTGCGCGACCTCGTGCGAAAGCGCGATTTTTACGCGGGCGGCCTGATGCTGTTGCTCGGCTTGGGGGTCGCCCTCAAGGGCTCGACCTATCGCGCCGGCACGCTCATGCACATGGGGCCCGGCTTCCTGCCGACGGCGCTCGGCATCATTCTCGTCCTGCTCGGCATTACCATCGCGGCCGGCTCGCTGGCGGCGGGAGACCCGGGCCACGCCGAGGATCAGAGCATCCTGCCGGCGGAGCCGCAATGGTTGGCCTGGCTCTGCATCCTCATGAGCCCGATCTGCTTCATCTTCTTTGGACGTTATTTCGGGATGGCCCCGGGGACGTTCGCCTGCGTCTTTGTCGCCGCGCTCGGTGACAAGGGTGCGACGTGGAAGGGCACGGCTGTCCTTGCCACCGTCGTCACCATCTTCGGCGTCGGCTTGTTCTCGTACTTCCTGCAAGTGCCAATGCCGATATTCACATGGAGGGGCGGCCTGTGATTACGACCGCACTGACGGACCTCTGGTACGGCTTCGGCGTCGCGCTCGAGCCGCACAATCTGATGTTCTGCTTCATCGGCGTGCTGGTCGGCAACATGGTCGGCGTGCTGCCCGGCATGGGCCCGCTCGCCACCATCTCGATCCTGTTGCCGCTGACCTTCGGCATGAAGCCGGTCGCCGCCATCCTGATGCTGGGCGGCGTCATGTACGGCGCGCAATATGGCGGCGCGATCTGCTCGATCCTGCTCAATTTGCCATGCCATCCACCGCACGCAGTGACCTGTCTCGACGGCTTCCCGATGACCAAGCAGGGCCGCGGCGGCGTCGCGCTCGGCTTGACGGTGTTTGCCTCCTTCGTCGGTGCCTCCTGGGGCATCACCGAGATGATCTTCCTGTCGCCGCTATTGGTGCGCGCGGCGCTGCAATTCGGTCCGGCCGAAGTCTGCTCGCTGATGCTGCTCGGCCTCTTGGCCGGCTCGACCTTGGCGCGCGGATCGCCGATCAAGGGCGTCGCCATGACCGTATTGGGGCTATTCCTCGGCTCGGTCGGCACCGATCTCGAAACCGGATCGGAGCGCTACACGTTTGGCATGACCGAGCTCGATGACGGCATCGAGCTGATCGCGCTGGCGCTGGGACTGTTCGGCATCGCCGAGTTCATGAACAGCGTCAACCAAGTGGCGCCGATCAACACCAAATATACCAACGTCACCTTCAAGGACATGCGGCCGACCAAGGCCGACATGAAACGCGCCTTCTTCCCGATGTGGCGCGGCACCATCATCGGCAGCCTGTGCGCGCTCATTCCCGGCACCGGCCCGACCATCGCCTCCTTCGTCGCTTACGCCACCGAAAAGAAGATATCGAAACATCCGGAAAAATTCGGCACCGGCCTGATCGAAGGCGTGGTCTGCCCGGAAGCCTCGACCCACTCCTCGGTGCAGGGCGACTTCATCCCGACCATGAGTCTCGGCATCCCCGGCGACGCGGTGATGGCGCTCCTTCTCGGCGCGCTGATGATCCAGGGCATCGTGCCCGGACCGCAGCTGATCTCGCAGCATCCGGACATTTTCTGGGGTCTCGTTGCCAGCTTCTGGATCGGCAACATCATGCTGGTGCTGCTCAACGTGCCGCTGATCGGCATCTGGGTGAAGATGCTGGCGATCCCCTACAAGTTCCTCTACCCGAGCGCGATGTTCTTCGTCTGCATCGGCGTCTATGCCGCCAACAACGACTTCTTCCAGGTCGGCGAAGTGGTGTGCATCGGCCTGTTCGGCTACATCCTGCTGCGGCTGGGCTTCCACCCCGCGCCGATCCTGCTCGGCTTCGTGCTCGGCCCGCGGTTCGAGGAGAACTTCCGCCGCGCCATGCTGATCTCGCGCGGCGACATCCTGGTGTTCGTCGAGCGGCCGATCAGCGCGGTGTTCATCACGCTGTGCGCGATCCTGATCGGCAGTCAGATCTACTTCCGGCTCAAGGGCGGCAAGACGCCGGACCTCGAGCCGGCCGACGAGAACAAGGCGGTGGAAATACCGCCCGAACTTTCGCCGCAACGCGTGCCGGCCACTCCGGCGGAATAATCAGCGCAGGCCGCGTCCAAGCACGCGGCCGAGCCGATCGGAAAACTGCCGCGCATCCGCCGGCCGCTCGCCGTCGAGCACGCGCGCCTCGTCGAACAACAGGTGCGCGGCGTCCTCCTTGAAGGCGCGGTCGTCGTCGCCGAGCTTGGCCAGCGCGACCACGATGTCGTGCCGCGGATTGACCTCGAGGATCGGCTTCGACGCCGAATTCAACCGCCCAGCGCCGGCAAGAATCCGCTCCAGCGCCCGGTCCGGCCCGGAATCCGGCGCCACCAGACAGACCGCGCTGTCGGTGAGCCGCTCCGAAGCCCGTACCTCGGCTACCGCTTCCCCGAGCGTGGTTTTCACGAAGGCGAGGAAATCCTTCACCGCGTCCGCGACATCGACCGGCGGCGCGGCCTCGGTGTCGGTGCGCGGGATCAACGCCAGATCGGCCACGCCTTGGGTCACCGACTTGAACGGCTTGCCGTCAAAGCCGACGCCGGGCATGACCCAGAAGCTGTCGACCGGATCGGGCAGCAACAAAACCTCGATGCCGCGGGCGCGAAAACCTTCGATATGTGGCGAGGATTCCAGCCGCGCCAGATCGTCGCCGGCGAGATAATAGATCGCGGTCTGGTTGGTCTTCAGCGCGCCGACATAGTCTTTCAGGCTGCGCCAGCCGCCGCCCGACGCCCCCGACGCCGTGGTCTTGAACCGCGCCAGCGCCAGCATTTGGTCGCGGCGCTCGAAATCTTCGTAGATGCCTTCCTTGAGCACCGCGCCGAAGGTCTCCCAGATTTTGGTGTAGGTCTCCGGCTCCTTGTCGGCGAGCCGCTCGAGCTCGGTGAGCACGCGATGAGTCGCGCCCTTGCGGATCGCGGCCAAGAGCGGGCTCTCCTGGATTTTCTCGCGCGAGACGTTGAGCGGCAGATCGGCGCTGTCGACCAGGCCGCGCACGAAGCGCAGGTAGCGCGGCAAAATGTCGGCGTCGTCGGTGATGAAGACGCGCTTGACGTAGAGTTTGATCCGGCCCTTGCGGTCCGGATCGAACAGATCGAACGGCCGCGCGCCGGGGATGAACAACAGCGTCGTGTAATCCTGGCGGCCCTCGGCGCGGTAATGGATGGTGGCGGCCGGCTCATCGAACTGGCCGGCGATGCTGCGGTAGAAATCGGTGTAGTCGGCGGCGCTGATCTCGGACTTCGGCTTGGCCCACAGTGCCGCGCCGTCGCTGATCTCGGCCGGCTCACTGCCGGCCTTCTCGACAATCGCGATCGGCACCGGCACGTGGCCCGACTGTGCCTTGATGAGCCGCTCGATGGTGAACCGCTCGGCATAGGTCTTGGCGTCGTCCATCAGATGCAGCACGACGCGGGTGCCGCGCGCCGGCGCGTCGGCAAGCGCCGCCGGAGTCATGGAAAACGTCCCCTTGCCGTCCGACGACCACAGCCAGGCCGTCTCGGTCCCGGCGCGGCGTGAGCGCACCTCGACCCGTTCGGCCACCATGAAGGCCGAATAGAAGCCGACGCCGAACCGGCCGATCAGCGCGGTCTCGTCGTCGGGCTGCTTTTCCTCGATGCGGTCGAGGAAGGCCTTGGTGCCCGAGCGCGCGATGGTGCCGAGCGCCTCGCCAAGCTCGTCGCCGCTCATCCCGATGCCGTTGTCCTCGACGGTCAGGCGTTTGCCCTCGGCATCGATCGAGAGCGTGATGCGCGGCTTGACGTCGTCGCCAATGAGCGCCGGCTCGGCGATGGCCTCGTAGCGCAGCCGCTCGCAGGCGTCGGCGGCATTGGCGATCAATTCGCGTAAAAATACCGATTTGTCGGAATAGACCGAATGCACCATCAGATGCAAAAGCTTGGCGACGTCAGCCTGGAACGGCTGGGCCTCGCCTGGCGGGTTTTGCTTTTCTTTCTGATCGGCGGTGGTCATGAGGGCCCCCCAGGCGGTGTTTTGTTGCTCCGGAGATGGAGGGAATGGCCGGTTATTTCAAGATCGCAGGATCGTGATCAGACCGGCACTTTCACCGTCGCCCTCAACCCCCCCATCGGGCTGGCGCCCAGCGTGATGTCGCCGCCGTGGGAGCGGGCGATGTCGCGGGCGATGGCCAAGCCGAGCCCGGTGCCGCCTTCGTCCTGGTTGCGGGCGTCGTCGAGGCGCAGGAACGGCTTGAACACGTCCTCGCGCATTTGCTGCGGGATGCCGGGGCCGTCGTCGTCGACCGTCACCGTGAGCCAGCGATGGTCGCGGTGGCCGGTGATCGCCACCGTCGAGGCAAAGCGGGCGGCGTTGGAGACGAGATTGGCCAGGCAGCGCTTGAACGCCGCCGGCCGCACCGTGACTTCCGCCGGACCGTGGAAGGCGACGGTTGAGCGATGGCCGTGGCGCTCGGCGTCGAGTCGCAATTCCTCGAGCAAGCCGGCGATATCGGTCGGCGCTGACTGCTCGCCAGTGTCACCGCGGGCAAACGCCAGATAGGCCTCCAGCATCGCCGCCATCTCGTCGACGTCTTTCTTGATCGCCTCGACCTCGGGACTGTCGCCGAGCAAGGCGAGCTCGAGCTTGAAGCGCGTCAGCACCGTGCGCAGATCGTGCGACACGCCGGCGAGCATGGTGGTGCGCTGCTCGATGGCGCGCTCGATGCGGATTTTCATTTCCAAGAACGCTGCCGCCGCGCGCCGTACCTCGCGCGCGCCGCGCGGCCGGAAATTCGGCGCCTCGCGGCCCTTGCCGAACGCTTCGGCGGCGTCGGCCAGCCGCACGATCGGCTTGATCTGGTTGCGCAGGAACGCGATGGCGATGGTCAGCACGACCACCGAGGTCAGCACCATCCACATCAGGAAGACCAGCGAATTGGAATTGTAGGCGTCGGCGCGCGGCGCGAACACGCGCATGATGGTGTCGTCGAGCTTGATGCGGATTTCCACGATCGAGGAGCGGCCGACGGTGTCGATCCAGAACGGCAGGCCGATCTGCTTGCGGATCTCGTTCGACAGCTCCTGGTCGAGCGAGGAGAAGAACGGTTTCGGCCCGGGCGGCGGCAAATCCGTGACGGGCAGGAAATCGACCACCAGGCCGAGCCGGTCCTGGGCGATACGGCGCAACTGCGCGCGATTGGCGCCCGGCGGGAAAGTTTTATAGACGTCGATGAGGGTGGCGATTTCGCGGGTCACCGCCGACGACAGATAAAAATTGACCGCGCTCGACTGCCGCTCGACGAACAGGAAGGCGACGATCGATTGCAGCACCACGAGCGGCACGATGACGATCAACAGCGCGCGGGCATAAAGGCCGTGCGGCATCACCGAGCGCAGCCAGCGGGTGAAGCGGTCCCACGGCCCGGTGATGTAGCCCGCGGCGCCGGCGACCGCATTGGCCGCGGTCACCACGTGCCCCGCCGCGACCCGCAGACGTCCGATGCCATCGTCGAAAGTCGTCATCTTGCTCTCTAAAGAGCCGCGACCAACCGGTAGCCCACGCCGCGCACGGTCTGCACGATCAGCGGATTGGCCGGGTCGCGTTCGATCTTGCGGCGCAGCCGGTTGACCTGCACGTCGACGGTGCGCTCGCTGACATTGTCGCCGTTGCCGGCGAGCGCCTGGCGCGGCACGGTCTCGCCGACGCTCGACGTCAAGACGCGCAGCATGTCGCGCTCGCGGTCGGTGAGCCGGATCGCCTCCTCGCCGCGGCGCAACTCGCCGCTATTGAGGTGGAACACGAATTGGCCGAAGCGCACCGATTCCACCGGCGCCGCCACCGGCGGCCGCGCGCGTTTCAAAATATTGGCGATGCGCAGCGAAAGCTCGCGCGGCTCGAACGGCTTTGCCAGATAATCGTCGGCGCCGATTTCGAGCCCCATGATCCGGCTCTCCTTCTCGTCGCGCGCGGTGAGCATCAGGATCGGCACCGTGGACGAGGTGCGGATGGCTTTGACCAGGTCGAATCCGTTCTCGCCCGGCATCATGACGTCGAGGACGAGAAGATCGAATTTCAGGCCCAACAGCTTGGCGCGCGCCTCCTGCGCAGTTTCGGCGGTGGAGACGCGGTAGCCTTCGGCGACCAGAAAGCGCAACAGCAGCGCGCGGATGCGGCGGTCGTCGTCGACGACGAGCAGATGCGGCGCGTCGTCGGAGGGGATCGCGAGCGCCGGCGCCATCATGAGCCGCGGTCCCGGCCGCGCAGCCGCGCCCGGTCGGCATCGGCGATCAGGCGCAGCACATGGTCGCGGTCGTCGGCGTCGATCATGCCGGCGAGAAAGCGCCGCGCCACCTCGCGCGCGCTGGGGCCGAGCTCGGCCAGCACGCGGGCGATGCGTTCGGTCTGCAGGCCGGCAAGCTGCATCGCCAGCGCCTCGCCTGCCGGGCTGACATGGAGGAGCCGCTGGCGGCGGTCGTTGGCGCCCTCGCGCTGCACGACATAGCCCTGGTCGATGAGCTGCTTGAGCACGCGGCCGAGCGACTGCTTGGTGATTTTCAGGATGTCGAGGAGGTCGGCGACCTTGATGCCGGGATTGCGGTTGACGAAGTGCAGCACGCGATGGTGGGCGCGGCCGAAGCCGAGTTTTGCCAGCACCTCGTCGGGATCGCCGACAAAATCGCGATAGGCGAAGAACAAAAGCTCGATGAGGTCCCAGCACGGCTCCTGCGCCCCGGCCTCGACCGCCTCGGCGGTCGAACGGAGCTTCCTGGCCGTGGTGGTGCTGATGTCAGCCATTTAGGTAAGCACTATTGACATAATTTGGGCGGCTTGTTAAGCTAGACCATGATCCGATCGAATTGAATCGGATCATGGTCTAGTTTTTTCGTTGGAGCATGATCTTTTCGGAAAACCGGCATCCACTTTTCCGGATCATGCTCTAAAGCTGCGACCGCGACATCGGACCGCGCCGTTCCGGCCAAACGTTGCGTCGGGCTATAAAGGGCGCTCCTATAGAGCGGCTGCGACCATAACGGGAGTCCCGCCCCGAAGCAAAAGCCGGCCGCGCACAAGCCGCCGCAAGTTTCGGGTGGGTGAGAAATAGATAAGGGAGGCAATGCCATGGCAGTGCCCTTCGACCAACGCTCCGATCTCATCTGGCTCGACGGCAAGCTCATTGCCACGGCCGATTGCAAGATCAGCGTACTCACCCACGGCCTGCATTATTCGAGTTGCGTGTTCGAGGGCGAACGCGCCTATGGCGGCGTCGTGTTCGAGAGCACCAAGCATTCCGAGCGGCTGAAACACTCGGCCGCAATCCTCGATTTCGAAATCCCCTATTCGGTGGCCGAAATCGACGCCGCCAAGCGGCTGGTGCTGGAAAAGAACAATCAGAAAGAAGCCTATGTGCGGCCGATCGCCTGGCGCGGCTCCGAGCAGCTCGGCGTCTCGGCGCAGAACAACACGATCCATCTCGCCATCGCCACCTGGGAATGGCCGAGCTATTTCGACCCGGCGCAGCGGCTCAAGGGCATCCGGCTCGATCTCGCCGAATACCGGCGGCCCGATCCCAAGACCGCGCCTTGCCTGGCCAAGGCCGCGGGCCTTTACATGATCTGCACCATCTCGAAGCATCGCGCCGAAAAGCGTGGCTATGCCGACGCCATGATGCTCGACTGGCAAGGCCGCGTCGCCGAATGCACCGGCGCCAACATCTTCTTCATCAAGGACGGCAAGATCCACACCCCGATCGCCGACTGCTTCCTCGCCGGCATCACCCGCGCCACCGCGATCGCGATCGCGCACCGCCACGGCATCGAGGTGATCGAGCGGCGCATCATGCCCGAGGAGCTCTCCGGCTTCTCCGAGTGCTTCATCACCGGCACCGCCGCCGAAGTGACGGCAGTGTCCGAGATCGCCGACTGGAAATTCACCCCCGGCCGCATCACCCAGACCCTGATGGGCGACTACACCGCCGAAGTGCAGCCCAAGGGCAAGGCCGCGGCGGCGTAGACGGCAACACGGCCGTTCAAAGCGGCGGTAGGCGCGCACGCCAGCGCCTCCCCGCTCGATCTCGCCAGTCAACAATAAGTCAAAAAGCAGATGACCTGTGACGTACGTCACAGATCAGCCGGACAGGCGCCATTTCGTGCTGCCGATCACATGCGCCGTGGCATCGATGACCTATACAGAAGGATAAGCTGGGGTTTTGGAGAGAGCCATGGACACGAGGAATGCTTTCCCGCTTCGCCTGTGGCGCCGTGTGCGACGTGCTTTCGCCGCCTGGCATGTCAGCGCCAATGGGTGCACCGAAGTTAACAATCTCACCGACCGGAGTTTGCGCGACATCGGTCTATCGCGAGGTTTTGAGCGATTGCGGCCGCACCAACCGTTCTGGATTCCATAAGCGGGTATCGGACCGGCGGATATGCGCGCGCCTTACTTCGCCGCTTCGCGCCGCGGCGGCGGCGCCGACCAGCGCTCGGCGGCGGCGGCGTCGGCGGTTTTGGCGTCAACCCAGGTTTTGCCGGTCACTTTCTCGACCTGCTTCCAGAACGGCGCGCGGGTTTTCAGATAATCCATCAGGAACGATGCCGCGGCGAAGGCCGCCTCGCGATGGCTCGAGGCGGTCACCACCAGCACGATGACCTCGCCCGGGGTAATGCGGCCGTAGCGATGGATCACCGTGACGCCCATGAGTGGCCAGCGCGCACGCGCTTCCTCGACATGGCGGGCGATCTCGGCTTCCGCCATGTCGGGGTAGTGTTCCAATGTCAGCGCCGCGATCGGCTCGCCGTTCTCGTCGGCGCGGCATAGGCCAGTGAAGGTCACCACAGCGCCGATATCGGTGCGGCCGCGCGTCAACAGCGCCGCTTCGGCGGCGACGTCGAAGGCTTCACGTTGCAGGCGGATGGTGGTGGTCATGACGACGTCGTATCACCCGCCGGTCATCGGCGGGAAGAAGGCGATCTCGTTAGCGCCATCGATCCGCGTCTCGGCGCGCACGTGGTTGCGATCGATGGCGGCGCGGATCACTTTCGGATTTTCGAAGGCGTAGGCATAACCCTCGCCGCGCTTGGTGAGCCAGGCCACCAGTTCGCCGACGGTCGCCACGCCTGCCGGCGGATCGATCTCCTCCTCCGCCAAGCCTATGCGCTCGCGCACCCAGGCAAAATACAAAAGCTTCACGCATCCTCCCGGGTGAGGTGGTGCACGCCGGCCTGCAGATAATCCCAACCCGTGTAGAGCGTCAGCAAAGCCGACAGCCACAACAGCGTGATGCCGATGTGCGTCACCACCGGCACGATGGCGTCGCCGGCATCGCCGCAGATCAAAAAGCCGACGGCGACGAGCTGCAGCGTGGTCTTCCACTTGGCAAGTCGCGTCACCGGCACGCTGACCCGCAGTTCGGCGAGATATTCGCGAAGGCCGGAGACCAGCACCTCGCGGCAGAGAATGACCACCGCCGCCAACAGTGCCCAGCCATGGATGGTGTCCTCCGCGGCGAGCATCAACAGGCACGAGGCGACCAGAAGCTTGTCGGCGATCGGATCGAGCATGCGGCCGAGCGAGGATTGCTGGCCCCAGATGCGGGCGAAATAACCGTCAAAAAAGTCGGTGACGCCGGCGGCGATGAAGATCACCAGCGCCACCCAGCGCAGCCACAGCCCGCCATTGAGGATGGCCTGCCAATACATGCAGCCGACCACGACGGGCACCGCGGCGATCCGCGCATAGGTGAGGATGTTGGGCAGCGCGCTGGCGTGCCCACGCAGCCGAGCCGGCGTGGTCGTCGAGTTCATGGCCGCACCATAACGCCGCCCCATGACGGCTGCGAGACCCATAGCGCGCATGCCAGCGTGTCGTCGCGCGACGGCCCTAATGGAACCTTACTCTTCCGCATCGCCGCCGTCCGATACTTTAGGTCGCACCCTCATGGAAGAATTCGTAAATTCGCCGCGCCGTTTCGGCGCTGATGCCTTCGACCTGCATCAGGTCGGTGACCGAGGCGCGCTCGATGGCTTTGAGCGTGCCGAAGTGATGCAGCAGCGCGCGTTTGCGCGTCGGTCCGATGCCGGCGATCTCCTGCAGGCCGGCCTCGCGCATATCGCGCGCCCGGCGCGTCCGGTGCGAGCCGACGGCGAAGCGATGGGCCTCGTCGCGCAGCCGCTCGACGAAATAGAGCACCGGGTCGCGCGGCGGCAGCTTGAATGAGTCGCGGCCCGGGAGGAAGAAGGTTTCGCGGCCGGCGTCACGATCCGGCCCCTTGGCGATGGCGACCAGCGGCACCTCGGCGCCAAGGCCGGCCAGCACGTCGCGGGCGGCATTGAGCTGGCCGAGGCCGCCGTCGATCAGCACCAGGTCGGGCCACGGCGAGTCGTCGCCCTCATCTTCCCTCCCCCCTTGCGGGGGAGGAAGCGGCGCGATCGATCCCTCGATCGATCGCGAGAGTGGATAAGTACGCTTGATGCCGTCGGCATCAAGCTTTGGCAAAGCGAGGTCAGGTGAGGGTTCGAGAATCCCTGCGCCGGCCGGGATTCCCTGGCCCTCACCCGGCGCGGCGCTTCGCGCCGCGCCCCCCTCTCCCGCAAGGGGAGAGGGCAAAGTGCGCGGAGCTTCATTCATCAGCCGCTTGAAGCGGCGCTCCAAAACCTCGCGCATCATGGCGAAATCGTCGCCGGGGGTGAGCTCGGTCGAGCGGATGTTGAACTTGCGATAGTCCTTTTTGCGAAAACCTTCCGGCCCGGCGACGATCATGGCGCCGACCGCGTTGGTGCCCTGGATGTGGCTGTTGTCGTAAACCTCGATGCGGCGCGGCGGACGCGGCAGGGCGAAAGTCTCGGCGAGCTGATCGAGCAGTTTCTGCTGCGACGAAGTTTCCGCAAGTTTTCGGCCGAGCGCCTCGCGCGCATTGGCCAGCGCATGCGCCATCAAATCCTTCTTCTCGCCGCGCTGGGGCAATGAGATTTCGACCTTGTGGCCGCACTTGGTGGCGAGCGCGGCCGCAAGCAGCGCCTGGTCCTCGATGGCATGCGAGATCAGGATCTGACGCGGCGGCGGCTTGTCGTCATAAAATTGCGCCAGAAAGGCCGACAGCACTTCGCCCGGCCCAAGCGATTTGTCGGCCTTGGGAAAATAGGCGCGGTTGCCCCAGTTCTGCCCGGTGCGGAAGAAGAACACTTCGACGCAGGTGAAGCCGCCCTGCTGATGCACGGCAAAGACGTCGGCCTCCTCGACCGTGCGCGGATTGATGCCCTGCTGCGATTGGATCGCCGACAGCGCCGAGAGACGATCGCGGTAGATCGCGGCGTGCTCGAAGTCGAGCGCCGTGGACGCTTTCTCCATTGCCGCGGCGAGTTGGTCTTTGACCGTCTTGCTGCGGCCGGACAGGAACGCATTGGCCTCGCGCACCAAAGCCGCATAATCGCTGAACTCGATCTGCTTGGTGCACGGCGCCGAGCAGCGCTTGATCTGATAGAGCAGGCACGGCCGGGTGCGGCTTTCGAAGAACGGATCGCTGCACGAGCGCAACAGGAACGCGCGCTGCAAAGCGTTGACGGTGCGGTTGACCGCCCACACCGAGGCGAACGGGCCGTAATACTGGCCGGGCCGCGAGCGCGCGCCGCGATGTTTCAGGATTTGCGGTGCCCAGTGGTCCGAGGTGATCAGGATATAGGGAAACGATTTATCGTCGCGCAGCGTGACGTTGAAGCGCGGCCGCAGCCGCTTGATCAGGTTGGCTTCCAGCAGCAGCGCCTCGGTCTCGGTGCGGGTGACGACGAATTCCAGCGTCCGGGTCTGCGCGATCATGCGCTCGATGCGGGTATCGAGGCCGGTCGGCCGGGCGTAAGCCGCGATGCGCTTCTTGATGTTCTTGGCCTTGCCGACATAGAGCACGTCGCCGCGGCCATCGATCATGCGATAGACCCCAGGCCGCGACGGCGCCTCTTTGATGGCGTGGACGACGGCGTCGCGGCCGGCTGCGAGCGAACCCGTCGCCTCCTCGATCTGGATCGCTGCGGCCTCGTCCGCTTCCGGCAGCGCCTCTTCGTCGTCCTCCTCGACGAGATCGGGCTCCGGCGCGACGTCTTTTTTCGGATCGCTCATGCTTACGGGCATTTTGCGCTGTTCGGTCTCGATCAAGGTCAGGCCGCGAATATAGTCTTTCTTAACGATGTCATCTTGGAACTACTTAGCGGTTCATCACCGCTTAACTGAAACATCGCGATAAATTCTATAGGCCGGGGAGACGGTCTTGTTGCCTTATCTTGGCGTCCTACTTCGAGCCTCAATATAGGCATCCGCGGCCCGTTGCGCGCCGGCGTTGCGCAGCGGTCCGTCCGATGCGGTTGCGGAGTTCGCAAATGAAAATCTTTTTTGGCGCAGCTTTCCTCGTCGCAACAGCGGCGATAGCCGGCCCGGCACGCGCCGCCGACCTTCCGGCGGCAAACTATTACAGCGCGCCCGCGCCGCTTTCCGGCTTCAACTGGATGGGCCCCTATCTCGGCGCCAATGTCGGCTACGAATGGGGCAACGTGAGCCACAATCCGACCAACCCGTCCGGCATCGCCGGCGGTATCGAGGCCGGCTACAACTGGCAGTTCGGCCAATTCGTCACCGGTGTCGAAACCGACATCCAGGCTTCGGCGGCGAGCGACACGTTCGCGCCGTGGCAATTTTCCAATCCGTGGTTCGGCACCTTGCGCGGCCGCGCCGGCGTCGCCATCGGCAATGTGCTGGTGTTCGGCAGCGCCGGTCTCGCCTACGGCAGCCTCACCGTGGACAGCCCCGGCAACCTGTCGCAGACCCGGACCACGCTGGGTTGGGCGGCCGGGCTGGGCGGCGAAATCGGCCTGGCGCCGCATTGGTCGGCCAAGGCCGAATGGCTCTATCTCGACCTGTCGGACCGCTCCTTCTCGGTCACCGGCACCACCAATGGGCTGACCGCCAATCTGCTGCGCTTGGGCGTCAATTATCATTTCTAGCCCGCTCTAATCCGCGGCCGAGTTCCATTTCCGACCGGTAGCAGGTTCCATCGCCCAAGTAGGTTCCGGGCCATTCCAAAGTTCCCATTGCACGATTTTTGCCACCGTTAAAACTTCATTTACCATTGTGGCGCCGGCGTTAAGACATTGTTCCCTTTAATCGTGGCTATACTGATTGAAATCTTGCCATATTGTCGTCCAGATAGACAAATCCACTGTGTCTTCCCTGCACTAGACGCAAAAATGCGCACGAATACTATGCGGCCACCTGATCAATGGAGGTCCATAATGAAGCGCGTATTCTTTGCCCTTGTCGGCTTGGCGGCACTGACGGGCACGGCGGCGGCGGCCGATCTTCCGCCGCGTCCGGCGCCGGCGCCCTATTACAAGGCACCGGTTGCCCTTCCGGTCTACAACTGGACCGGTTTCTACATCGGCATCAACGGCGGCGGCGGCTTCGGCCATTCGGCCTGGGATTCGACCGGCGGCTTCAACACCTCCGGCGGCCTAGTCGGCGGCACCCTTGGCTACAATTATCAGTTCGGCCAAGGCGTCGTCGGTCTCGAAGGCGACATCGACTGGGCCGACATCAACGGCACCACCAACACCTTCTGCCCGCTCGGCTGCAAGACCAGCGACCACTGGCTGTCCACCGTGCGCGGCCGGCTCGGCTACGCCGCGGACCGCTTCATGCCGTTCGTCACCGGCGGCGCCGCGTTCGGCGATATCCGCGCCTCGACCCCGGGCTTCGCCGGCGCCAACACCACCAATGCCGGCTGGACGGTGGGTGCGGGCCTCGAATTCGCCATCGCCGGCAACTGGACCGCCAAGGCCGAATATCTCTACGTCAACCTCGGCAAGTTGAATTGCAGCATCGCTTGCGGCGCCTTGGTGACCGACAACGTGTCGTTCACCACCAACCTGGTGCGCGCCGGCGTCAACTACCGGTTCTGATCGCTGCGGCGAATGCGCAAACGACAAACCCCGGGGCCAAAACCCCGGGGTTTTTATTTTTGCACTCTCCGAACTAACGACATCTGAAAGGCGCGCTAAGCCACCATCCAGCGCAGCGCCGGAGCCTGCTGGACCGAAGCGAGCTTGGCGACCCAGCCGTCGAGGCCGAAGACATGGCCGGCACGCTTGACGATCAGATAGACCAGCACGCCCGCATAGACGATGTGGTAATCGACCAGATAGCTGTTGACGTTCTCGATATAGGGAAAGTCCATGTGGGCGGTCCAATAGAGCAGCATCAGCATGATGCCAAACGGCGCACTGACGCGCACCAACAGACCCGAGACCAGCGACAATCCGATCAAGAGATGCCCATACTCGACGAAAAACGTCAGTATGGGAACGATCGTCGGATTGGTGAACGGCGCATAAACGTCATGGAACGTTTTGACGTGACTCAAAAAGCCCAGCACGAACTTGTCGTCGCCGAAATGATGGATGCCCGCCCAAAGAAAAGTCCAACCCATCGTCAGGCGGAAGAACACGATGAAAGCTTCGTCTGCCCTGAAGTCCGATTTATGCTCTGACATTGTTCCCTCCTCGTTACTTCGTCGCTCATGCCATCACGTGCATCCGGCGGCGGCATTGATCTCGATCAAAGACCGGGGCGGCCGCTCAATCAGGCCAAACAAGCCTCGCGAATGCGTTCCACCAGCGCATTGCCCAACAGCGGCTTTTCGACAATCGCAATGGCGGCCTTTTGGGCACGCGCGCTCAGCGCGGCGTTGGGATGGCTGATAATGAGGATGACCGGCGTCAAAACCCGCCGCCCGCGCAGCACCTCGACCAGCTCCATGCCGGTCATTCCCGGCATCCTCTGGTCGACGACAAAACAATCGAAGTCTTCGAGGTCGTCGGCAAGGAGAAGTTCGGCGCCGCCGTGATAGATGCACACGGCAAATCCCTCCAGCTCGAGCGCGAATTTCAGCGAGCTGCACACGGCGGGATCGTCGTCAACGACCGCAATAACGGGCGGTTTTGCCATCCCTTGGGAGCCGTCTATCATCGCCAGATCCAGACCAATTCTGCGCGCGTGATCGTCCATTGTGACGATGAAAACCCAAAAGGCGCGCCGGCCGCATTGATTTGCCTCAATTCGGCTTGCACGACTTTTCCCTGGCGGCAGGTGACCTAAGCGGCGGGCGATGCGGTCATACGACCAACGGCAAGAATTGCCGGCGCCTCACTCGCGGCCCAATATGCCGACGATCAGCGCCATGCGCACGAGGTCGGACAGGCTTCCGGCCTGCATCTTGTCCATCAGATTGGCGCGGTAAATTTCGACCGTGCGCGGGCTGATGCCAAGCTCGAAGGCGATCTGCTTGTTGGCGCGGCCGGCGACCAGGCCGCCAAGCACGTCGCGTTCGCGCGGCGACAGCGCCGCCAGCCGGTTCTCGATCCCCGCACGTTCGCTCTGCCGCTTGGCCGCGCCGGCCTGTTGGCGTAACGCCGCTCGCACGCTCTGCAGCAAAACCTCGTCGTCGAAAGGTTTTTCGAGGAAATCGACGGCGCCGCATCGCATGGCTTCGACCGCGAGCGGGACGTCGCCATGGCCGGTGATGACGATCACCGGCACCTCGATGCCGAGCTCCCGCACGCGGCGCAGCAGGTCGATACCGCTCAATCCCGGCATCCGCACGTCGGTGATGATGCAGGTCAAGCCGGTAAGCGGCAGCGCATCAAGAAACGCCGCGGCGGACGCATGGCTCATTACATCGAGGTCGGCCGTGCGCAGCAGGAAAGCCAGCGAATCGCGAAGCGCTTCATCGTCGTCGATGACATGCACGATTGCGGTCTCAGATGGCATCGCCGGCTTCCTTCTTGGTCACGATGGGCAGCGTGAAGGAGAATATCGTGCCGCCTGCGGGATTGGGCCGCGGCGCGATCGAGCCGCCATGCGCCTCGATGATGGTGCGCGAGATCGAAAGCCCGACACCCATGCCCTGACTCTTGGTCGTGACGAACGGCTGAAACAACTGCGCGCTGATCTCGGACGAGATCCCTGAACCGGTATCGGCGACGCTGATCTCGACCATATTGTCGGTCACCGGCGCCGTCGCGATGACCATTTCGCGTCTTTCGCAGGCTTCCATCGCATCGATCGCGTTGCGCATCAGATTGAGCAGGACCTGCTGGATTTGCACCTTGTCGGCGAGCACGAAATCGCTGCGCTCGTCGAAATCGAAGCGCACGCGCACGCCCTTGTCCTTGGCGCCGACCAGCGCCAAGGCGCTCGCCTCCTCGATCAGCTTCTTGACGTCCTCCATCCGGCGCTCGGTCTCGCCGCGGGCGACGAAGTCACGCAGGCGGCGGATGATCTGGCCGGCGCGCAACGCTTGGTCGCCGGCCTTGTCCATGGCGTCACGCAGCGTCGCGGCGCGCGCGTCTTCGCTATTTTCCAAAAGCCGCCGCGAGCCTTTCATATAATTGGCGATGGCCGAGAGCGGCTGGTTGAGCTCGTGCGCCAGCGCCGAGGCCATCTCGCCCATCGCGGTCAGTCGCGACATATGGACGAGCTCGGCCTGCAATTCCTGCAACCTCGCCTCGGACTGTTGCCGTTCGGTCAGATCGCGGATGAAGCCAGTAAAGAAGCGCTGATCGCGCACGCGCATTTCGCCGACAGCAAGCTCCATGGGAAAGGTCGAGCCGTCCTTGCGCTGGCCGACGACAATACGGCCGATGCCGATGATGCGCCGCTCGTTGGTGTGCAGATAGCGGTCGAGGTAGCCGTCATGATCGCGCTGGTAAGGCTGCGGCATCAGCATCTTGACGTTCTCGCCGATGACCTCCGCCGCCCGATGGCCGAACAGCCGTTCCGCGGTCGCGCTGAAGGATTGTATCCTGCCGCGTTCGTCGATGACGACCATGCCCTCCGGGATACTGTCGAGGATCGATTGCAGATGCGCCGCGCGCGCTTCAGCGGCGTCTGCGTTCGTCGCAGCCGAAAAGCGCGACCGCCGCAGCATCTCGCCACGCCATGATACGCCGATGCCGACCACGGCGAAGCTTGCGGCATTGACGATATCCGGAGCCGTCAGCGAACGAAAATCGACGACGAAGAAAAGGCCGAACGCGAGACCCATCAATGTCGCCAAAAGACCGGGACGCCATCCGCTGTACGCTGAGGCGATCAGGATCGCCGGCAGGAAAATGAGATAGGAGGCGTCACCGCGTAGCAGCAAAAGCGATTCCAGCAAGAAATTGAGCCCAAGCGCCAGCGCGAAGGCCACAATCGCAATGCCGTAGCGCTGCGCGACGCCCTGCAAGGCGGGGCTCTTCAAGCCGCTCCAAGCGGCGGACGTTTCCGGTTTCGGGATCGTTTTAGCCATTGCCAGGATATCACCGTAAAGGCCGCTATCGTCCGACAGATCGCCGAAAACAGCATGAAGATGAAAGTAGAGGGACGGTGCATCGGCCGCCACCTAAGGGAAAATACGTATATGTATTTTATCTGAATTTCTCGCCTGGCGCCCCGCGGCTAGCAATACCCCACGATGATTTTGGAGGTAAAGCGCCATGCAGACCCAAGCCGCAATCCGCAGCGACGCATTTCGTGTTGTCCCACTTAGCCGCCCTGTCCCGGCGGCCCCGCGTGCGATAGGGCGTCATGCCCACGACGGCCAGGGCGAAGCCAATTCGCTCGACGAGAGCTTGCAGCTCATGGGCGCCACGATGTCGTATCCGCGCAATACCGAGATCTTTGGTGAGAACGAGCCGGCCGACTACGTTTACAAGGTCATTTCCGGCAGCGTGCGGACCTACAACATCCTCAGCGACGGCCGCCGCCAGATCGGCGGCTTCTACATGGCCGGCGATATTTTCGGCATCGAATTCGACGACGAACATTCTTCAGCGGCCGAAGCGATCGGCGACGTAAAGGTGCTGGTCGTCAAACGCAGCGCGCTCGACGCACTCGCCGGCCGCGACGCGTCGGTCGCCCGCGAGCTGTTCGCGCTGACGGCGCGGGAGCTGAGGCGGGTGCAGGACCGCATCTTGCTGCTGATCAAGAGCGCGCAAGAGCGCGTCGCCGGATTTCTTCTCGAGATGGCGAAACGTGCGGCCGGCGGCAATGCCATCGATCTGCCGATGTCGCGCCAGGATATTGCCGACTATCTCGGCCTGACCATCGAGACGGTGTCGCGGACGCTGACGTCGCTGGAAACGGCCGCCACGATCGACGTGCCGACGTCGCGGCGCATCGTGCTGCGCGACCGCTCGGCGCTGAGCCGCATGAACGGCTGAGCTGCGACGCTTAAGCCAGCGAACCAATTCGAACCCGAAAGGACCACGACCATGCAAGTCAAAGATGTCATGACGCGCAACGTGATTTCCGTCCAAAGCGACGACCAGGTCCTCAAAGCCGCACGCCTGATGCTGCAGAATAGGATCAGCGGCCTGCCGGTTCTCGACAAGGACGGCGAGTTGGTCGGCGTCGTGACCGAGGGCGATTTTCTGCGCCGCAGCGAGCTCGGCACCCAGCGTCGCCGGCCGAGATGGCTCGAGTTCATTGTCGGTCCCGGCAAGCTGGCAGAGGATTACGTGCATGCGGCGGGTCGAAAAGTCGAAGAGATCATGACGCCCGATCCATGCGTCGTCAGCGAGGACGATGCGCTGGAGAGAGTCGTCGAGCTGATGGAACGCCGCCGCGTCAAGCGGCTTCCGGTGGTGCGCGCAGGCCGCATGGTCGGCATCGTCAGCCGCGCCAATCTAATGCACGCGCTGGCGAGCTTGGCCCACGATGCCCAGCCATCGGCCGGACCAGACTGGTCGATCCGCAATCAAATTCTGACCGCGCTCGCAGCCCAGCACTGGGCGCCCCGCGTCAACGTCGTCGTCAAGAATGGCGTCGCCGAAGTATGGGGCACCATCACCGACGACCGGGAGCGGCAGGGCATCGTCGTCGTGGTCGAGAACGTCGCCGGCGTCAAAGACGTGCACGATCATCTGGTTTGGGTCGAGCCGATGTCGGCGATGGCATTTCCTTCGCCCGAGGACGACGCGAAGGAGCGCGCTACGGCGCACTGACCGTCGTCGGCAATCGAGAGCACGCCTTCGACAAGCTCAGGCGGGAGCGAAACCAATGCGCGGGACGCTTTTATTGGGTTTGAGCGTGGCTATAGCCGTCGACGCAGCAGCGCTGCTTGCCTTCACGTCTTCGCCGGCGAGAGCTGCCGGCGTTCTCGATCCGGCCGCGCAAAGAGGCTTGGTTCTCGTGCAGACAAATTGCGCGCGCTGCCACGCCATCGGCAGAGCCGGCGGCAGTCCATTGAAGATCGCGCCGCCGTTCCGCGCGCTCCACCTGCACTACCCGGTCGAGGACCTGCAGGAGCCGCTCGCCGAGGGAATCGTCACCGGGCATCCGACGATGCCGGAATTCCGCTTCGATCCCGGCCAGGTCGGCGACGTGATCGCGTATCTGAAATCTCTCGAGCAATAACTTGAAAGGAGCCCGACATGCCGATCACGACCATCATCATCCTCTCCGCCATTGTCGCCGTATTCGCGCTGTTCGGCGTGGTCCTGGCCTGGGGCGAGACGCAAACCAGACATCTGGGCCGCGACCAACAGCGCGCCCGCACAAGCGCACAGACCGCCAACACGGTGCGCGCGATCCAGGCCAAAGCTCGGGATACCGGTGCGAGAAGCGCGAGCAGCCAACACGAAGCAGCGGCGGGCTGAACGGTTCGCCCGTGACGCAAAACCCCGGAGCAAACGCTCCGGGGTTTTTCGTCAGCAAAGGGTTCGCGACTGTGGCGAAGGCTCAAGCCGGCACGACCGGCACCTTGTCCTTGCGCAGCTTGGCGATGAACTGCGGATCGTTGTGCAGATGGGCGGTGACCAGTTCCGGCGGCGTGAGCGCAAGCCACTGGTCGAACGACACGTCGGCGTAATAGTCGCTCTTGAAGATTTCCAGAAACCGCAGCGTCGTGGTGCCGGTATTCTCGATGTAATGCCCCATGGCGAAGGGCACGAAGCCGACGTCGTTCTCGAAGAAATCGAAGGTGCGCGCCTGGCCCGACGCCGCGAACACGCCCATGCGCGCTTGCCCTGCGATATAATATTGCCACTCGTCGGTGTTGGGATGCCAATGCAGTTCGCGCATGCCGCCGGGCTCGACCTCGACCAGCGCCGCGGCGATGGTCTTGGAGGCCGGGAAGAGTTTGGTGTCGGTGATCCGCACCGATCCGCTTTTGGTCTTGATCGGCGTCTGCGCCAGCATGCGATGGCTGAAACTTTGCGGCACCGGCGTCGCGCCGGTGATCTTGTCGGAATCGAGCGGGCCCGGCAGCGGCGCGGGGAAGATGTAGAGCTGGCTCGGGTCGGGCACGTTGGCAAACGCAGACGCCTCCACGCCGAAATTCTTGGCCAGCACGTCGGGCGGCACGTGCTTGATCCAGTCGCTGAGCAAAAACGTGTTGTCCTCGTCGAAATCGCCGTCGTCGAACACCAGCAGAAACTCGCAGCCGTCCGGCCCGAGGCCCTGGATCGAATGCGGGATGCCCGGCGGGAAATACCACAGGTCACCGACGCCGACGTCGTCGACGAAATTGCGGCCCTGCGCATCGATCGCGGTGATGCGCGCGGTGCCGTAGAGCATGTAGGACCATTCGGCGGCCTTGTGCCAATGCAGCTCGCGCACGCCGCCGGAATTGAGCCGCATGTTGACGCCGGCGATGTTCTTGGACACGCCAAGCTCGCGCACCGTCACCTGGCGGGTCCAGCCGCCCGACTCAAGACGCATATGGGAGTCGTCGAACGAGAAGCGCAAATTCGGCAGCGTGCCGTGGTCGGTGGCCGGCGGCGAGAGAATGTCGGGGTTCTGGCTGGCGCGGACCGGATTCTTCGGGCCCGGATTGGTGCCGCCCTTGCCGGGACGCGTCGGTTGCGGCATCGGCGGAGCGGTCTGCGCCTGTGCCACCGTCGCCGCCGAAAGCGCGCCGCCAGCCGCCGCAACGGCCAGCACGTCGCGACGCGAAATGGAATTCGAGATCGAGCTCATTTTCCTCTCCTAGTCGTTGTCGAACAGGCCGCCGCCGCGCCCCTCAAGCGCGCAACCGTCGATCGCTTGATCTTAGGCCTTTGTCCGAAGGTCTTGAATGGCGACAGGCGGATTCTGCGGCATTTACGGCGCGAGGGTTCCACTGGCCGCAAAATCGCCTTCATGCCCGCTGACTGATCCTGACCAATTCGCTATCCTGCAGGGCGGCCCAGGCTGCCGGGATCGGATGCAGTTTTAGGGCATTTCACGAAGGGGATTCACTTGCTTGCAACACGCCGGTTTGCAGCTGCGATGACGGCATTGCTGCCGATCGCAGGCGCGCTTTTGGTCCTTGTTTTTTCAGCGACAAGTTCCCTGGCGCAAAACCCATCGGGCAGCTGCGAGGAAGGAGCGGCCGAGGTCACGGTCTTGTCGGCGCCGATGGCGCCGTGGAAGGGCATGCCGTTGCGCGTCGTTTTCGCGGCCGAGAAACCGCTCGATGGCGAGCTCTCCCTGAGCGGCCCTGATGGCAGGGTCGTTGCCAAGTCGCGCGACCGCCAAGGCGGGCCACCGTATTTCTGGTACGTCGAGGTGGCGGCGCCGGCGGTGGGAACGTGGCGCGCGGCACTGGCGGCGTCAGGCTGCGGCACCATCACCCGCGATATCGCCGTACGCGACACCCCGGCACCGCCGCCGGGCGCGACGCCCGGTGCGGTCTGGCCGGTGCGCGCGTCATGGAACCGGGCCACGGAAAACTTGTATTCGGCGTGGATCCAAAAACTGTTCGACGCGCCGCTCAACGCCGAACCGTCGTGGCCGACGCTGCGCGCCGTGCTGCGCGATCGGTCGCGCAATATGCTGTTCAATTATCTGGGCGCCGGCGAAGACGAAGTCTCAGCGCCGATCAGCCCCGACTGCGCCGATCTGGTTTATTTCTTGCGCGCCTATTTCGCCTTCAAGATGGGGCTGCCGTTCGGCTACTCCAATTGCTCGCGCGGCGGCGGCGGCCACGCGCCGAAATGCTACTCGTGGCTGACCAATCTCAATCCCCCCGCGGCGGCGCAGCGCGACGGATTGGCGGCGGGTTTCGGCGCTTATCTGCCGGTCGTCGCCGACGCCGTGCAGTCAGGCGCCGTGCGCGTGCTGGCCACCGACGACAACACCGATTTTTATACCGTGCCGTTGACTCAGGAGGCGTTGCGTCCGGGCACCGTCTACGCCGATCCCTACGGCCACGTTCTGATGCTGGTGCGGCGCGTGCCGGAGTCCGGCGGCGCGGCCGGCGTTTTCCTCGCTGTCGACGGCGAACCCGACGGCACGGTGGCGCGCAAGCGCTTTTGGCGCGGCAGTTTCCTGTTTGCCCACGAGCCCTTGCTCGGCAGCCCGGGTTTCAAGCGCTTCCGGCCGATCATGCGCGACGCGGGCGGCAGCTTGCGGCGGCTGACCAATGCCGAGATCGCCAAAAATTCGCAGTACGGCGATTTTTCGCTGGAGCAATCGCAGCTCGGCGTCGACGAATTCTACGATCGCATGGATGACGTGATGTCGCCCGAGCCGCTCGATCCGGTGCGCGCGATGAAGGGAGCAATCGACTCGCTCGAAGAGCAAGTGAAGACCCGCGTCGGCTCGGTCGAGAACGGGCGAAAATTCCAGAACAGCGGCAAGGGCGAGGCGACCATGCCGAACGGGCCTGCGATCTTCGCCACCAACGGCGCCTGGGAGGATTTCGCGACGCCTGCGCGGGATTTTCGCCTCCTCATCGCGATCGACGTGGTGCGTGGCTATCCGGACAAGGTAGCGCGGCAGCCCGAGCGCTATGCCATGCCGCGCGGCGAGAGCGTCGCGCAGGTGAAGGCCGAATTGCAGAGCGTGCTGGCGGCGGAGCTGGCGGCGCGCAAGTTCACCTATACGCGCAGCGACGGCTCGACCTGGACGCTGTCGCTGCAAGACGTGATCAACCGCGCCGCGGATCTCGAGATGGGCTATAACCTCAACGACTGCGTCGAGCTGCGCTGGGGCGCGCCGGACAGGAGCGACGAGGCGTCGACCTGCAAGCGCCACGCGCCGACGGCGCAGCGCGCCAAGATGACGGACTACCGCGCCTGGTTCCGCGAGCGGCACTGGCCGCACGCTTGAGCGGCGGCCGATTGAGCGGCATGGGCAACCGAATGATGACGAAGGTTTGCTTCGTCATCGGGCTGGCGATGCTCGCGGGCGTAACGCCGCTTCGCGCGCAGGATAACCAACTTCGCACCGCGCTCGACACCCTGGTCGCCGCTTACCCGGGTGCCCTCACAGGGCATGACGACAAAGTGCTGCGTTGGCGCGACGGCACCGCGATGCCGGTATCGGATGGCACCGAGAATAAGCCGTTCCCGGAGCTGTTGCGGCACGCGTCTATCGCCGATCAGTTTCGCATCCCTTACCCGCGCGGCCGGCTCGCAAAGCCGCCTGCGGTTGATGTCGATCCGGGCCGTTTCCGCAATAAGGACTTCTTCGCGAAAATGTACGGCGATTGCCAAAAGGGCGAGGTGTCGCCGCGCCTTGCGTCGCTGGCATGGCTGCCCAACACATGGGGCCAAGCGATCCGCATCACGTCGATCAACGGCGTCGATGCGCAATTGCGCGCGGTATCGGCGGAGATCGACGCGCTGCCGGACAAAATCAAGCGCGCCGCCTACCCGATCGCCGGCACTTACAATTGCCGGGCCGTGGCGGACACCGGTGAACCGAGCCCGCACGGTTACGGTATCGCCATCGATCTCAATACTGCGGTGTCGGATTATTGGTATTGGCGGCCGCACGAAGGCGCGATCGTTTATCGCAACCGCATGCCCGAGGAGATCGTCGCGATCTTCGAAAAGCACGGCTTTATTTGGGGCGGCAAATGGTATCACTTCGATACCATGCATTTCGAATTTCGGCCCGAGCTGCTTGTTGCGAAATGAGGCGCGATTTCGCTTTCGGCCGCCGCGCGTTGATTAGGGCACGTACTCGCACATCCGATTCGGTGAGCACGCCTCGCTGCTCCCTGAATGTCTGCTTCGCTCCAAAAGCGAACGAAATGCTGCACTGCCGCGAAACGACGCGAAGGGCCAACAGCGGACATCGACAGGTGCGAACACCGGCACCGTTCAGGTTGGACGCAAATCGATCGCAGAACTCGTCACCGGAGGCATCGGCACACGGCCACTATGTCTCAAGGGCTCGATGAAAGGGCCGTGTCGAAGGAACCGCTGGAAGCTTGCTATTTGCCGATTCGGGCGCATCCGGCCAGAATACTTTTCATCAGATCCATTCAAGCTACGGCTGCTAGCTGTTTTCCCGCTTTGGATTGGTGAAAGGGGTCTGCTGCATAGACGATCCGTCCTCCAACAATAGTCAGGACCGACTCGATTATGCCGATGTCCTTTATCGGTACGCTCATGTAATCGCGATCGAGCACGGCAAGGTCCGCCAACTTCCCGAGTTCAAGCGAGCCGCGCTCATTTTCATCGAACGTCATCCATGCGCCGTTCAATGTATAGATGCGCAGCGCATCAAGGCGCGAGGGAAGCTGATCCGGGCTACGTGTCGTGGCGCCCGTTATTGTCTTGCCATCGAGAAACCACCGCAGCGACACAAATGGGTTAAAGGACGAAATTGCAAGCGCATCCGTTCCGCCGCTCACTTTGATGCCCATCTTCATCGCCGTCACTACGGGCGGAGCGCGGCGCAGGGTCTCAGCCGGACGCAGCTTCGCGTAGTCGTCACCGGCGAAATAGAGACGGTCCTGTACAGCGTACCCTACCCCGAGTGCCTTCATCCGACGAAGGGTCTCGTCGCTCGCGTCTTCGATGTGAATAATGGCCCATCGCAGCGGGGCAATTGGCGTTGTCTGGTTCACTTGCTCGAACACGTCGAGAATTTGCTCGGCGCTGGAGTTCTGCGAGGCGTGGATGTGCAAGGGATAACCGTTACGCCCTGCCCAATGGGCAAAATCCAAAAGCGCAGCTTTCGCCTCCGGGCTCGGCGTAAACGTCCTTGCCGTGGCTGATCCGTCGTGCATGCCCCAAATGACGATTTCGCCCGGCCCATTGAAGCGAAGCCAGTCGTCGCCAAATCGCGGCGGTAACAGCTGGGTGAACGTCTTGATGTCGGATAATTCGCTGCCGGGATTGGGCGAGGTCAGATCATAGCGCACACGTAGCGTCAGACCGCCACGCCGCCATAGCGCAAAGAGCGGATGGTATTGGGAGGGTACGAAGTCGCTCCCACCCCCGTCGAGAATGCCGGTGATGCCGACCCGATTGAGCTCGCGGAAATAGGCGTGGGTGCTGCCGACCTGTTTCTCGAATGAGGGTTCCGGCAGCCGCCGTTCCAGCCCGGCGAGAGTTGCGACATTGCCATCGGCTCTGACGACGCCCGTGGGCTCTCCGCCCGCGTCGATTTCCACTTTGCCGCCGGGCGGAATTGCCGTTTTCGCGGTGATGTGGAGCGCCTGCATCGCCTGCCGGTTAAGGACGGCAAGATCGTAAAGCTGCTGTACGTAAACCGGATGGTCCGGCGCCGCCTCATCGAGTTCTTGGGGTGTGGGCGAGCGCTTTTCGGCAAATTGATAAGGGTCCCATCCTCCGACGACGATAATCCAGGTCCCGGGTGAACTTTCGCGTGCCGCAACGCGGATAGTGTGCAAGGCTTGCTGCAATGTGGAAACCCCGGACCAATCGGGCCTGACCCCGTACGTGCGGCCATCGCGGATCGCATGAAGATGCGAGTCGATTAGACCGGGGATGACGGTGCGGCCGCCGAGCTCCACAATCGCGGTCCGTGGGCCCGCGAGCAAACGAATCTCGGCAGATGATCCGATGGCGGATATCCTGCCGTCGCGAATTGCAAGAGCCTCGGCCACGGTAGCATTCTGATCGACGGTGACGATTTTCCCCCCAACAAGCACCGTGTCCGGGTGAGCAACGTCAATGGGGTGTGAAGCGTCCATGATTTCCTCCTCATTGCCTGCGCGTCGCAGCCGGTCAGCGCTGTGCCGCAGACAGTTTGTTCAGCCGAGCACCGCCGGCTTCATCACCTCTTCGCACGCGGCTTGTCGGTGATAGCCGCCGAAGAGTGCGACCGGCGACCAGTCGGGAGTGACGGGCGAAACCGGCTTCGGGGCGAGGTCGCCGAACGGCGGCGCGGCATGCACGATATCGCCGCCTGTCACCGTCAAGACCGATTCGATCGAGCGAATACCTTCATCGTCGACGGCAAAGTAGTCGTCGGAGAGTATTGCGAAGTCGGCGTACTGCCCCGGCGCAATCCTGCCCTTGAGCTTTTCCTCGCCGCTGAACCACGCGCTTCCGATTGTGTAAAGGCGAAGAGCCTCCTCGCGGGAGACGAGGTTCTCTTTTGACGCAAGCTGCATTCCGCCAATCGTCTTCCCGGTCACCATCCAGTAAAGCGATAGCCACGGATCGTAACTGGTCGGCCGTGTGGCGTCGGTCCCGGCGCCGACGGGGATACCTGCATCAAGGATTTGGCGCAGTGGGAAAACCTCGGCGGCGGCCTCAGCGCCGTAGCGCTCGGCGAACATCTCGCCCGTGAAGGCGAGCCGGTCCTGGACCGCGATGCCGCCTCCCATCGCCTTGATCCGAGCGATGTTCGGCGCCTTGATCGTCTCCGCGTGGTCGATCGCCCAGCGATTCCGATAGGAGGTCTCCTTAAACACGCGTTCGAAGACGTTGAGGATGCGTGTGATGGTCTCGTCGTAGGTCGCGTGCATACGGATTGGCCAGTTATTGCTGGCAAGCTGGCGCACGACCTGAGTGAGATTATCCTCCACGCTGGCGTCCCAGTCGGGCCGTGGCGCCATGAAGTTCTCGTAGTCGTGCGCTTTCCAGACCATCACCTCGCCACCGCCGCGGAGGACATACCCACCGAGACGACAAGCGGCCCGGTTCACCCCTGGGGTCGCCTCCTTAGTCCACTTTTCCCAGAACGCACGCTCCGTTCCAGAGGTTTGCGCGAACAGAAAGTTCGATATCCGCACCGGAAGCCGAGAATTCGTAGCCAGCAGCTGCAGGGGCTTGTAGTCGTCGGGATAGGCCGTCGCGCTCTCTCCGGCGTCGACGGTGCTTGTGATTCCGAAGCGGGTTAACTCTCGCAGAAAGTTCTCGGTCGAATTGACACGGTCATCGAAATTCGCAAGTGCCGGCAGCTTTGCAATAACCGCGTACACGGCGATATTCCCGGTGACGATCGCGCCGCCATCGACAAACTTGTAGCTGCCGTCCCCGGCTGTATCGCTTGCCGGCGTCAGCCCTAAACGTTTCACCCCGGCCTCGTTGATCAGGACCTCGCTATAGGCGAACAAGACCAAGACTGGCGTGTGCGGCGCCGCCTGATTTAGCTCAGCGACGGTCGGCATCCGCCTTTCCGAAAACTGGAAAGGAGTCCAGCCGCCCATGACGCGAACCCATTGGTCAGCGGGCGTCCGCTTGGCCTCGGTCGCGATCATTTCGAGACCCTCCCTGAGGAAAGCCACCCCGTCCCAGCGGAGCTCAAGGTTGAACATGAGCGCGCCGCGCACCGCGTGCAGATGAGAGTCGTTGAGACCGGGGATCAGCCGACGGCCTCCCGCGTCGATGAGCCGGGTACTGGGGGCGCGGAGATCCATGATCTCGGCGTCGCCGCCGACTGCGATGATCCTTTCTCCGCGGACCGCAAACGCTTCGGCTTCGGGACGGTCGCTTTGCAGCGTTGTTACTTTCCCATTGTGAACGATCAGGTCCGGCGGCGTTTCCATGGCCTTTCCTCCTGATTTGAGCCTCTGGCGCTGTGTCGCGCCGATGTAAAGCCGGTGATCATCCGCGAAGAATTTGCGGTGCATCAGTTACGCGGCCACGGTCTCGGCAAATGAAGCACGGCAAAGAACCGCCGCTTGTCGCAACGTCCAACTGAATTAACATTCAGTCAGGCGTTTTGTTGCTTTCGGCTAGCCCGAAATCTGCTCATGACCGCATAGGAATACGATATGGAAACGAGCGCATTCTCATAAAGATCGCATAGGGGCGGCACCTGAGCGGCTAGCCAATGCACGCTAAGGATCATTTTCGACCGGGACGAGGCCGGCCGTGGTTCCCGCCATGTCGGCTGGGCTCCGAGAGCGGACGCGACATCAGAGCATTGGCGTCTAAACGCGATGGGCCTTTTCCACGACCTAGTCCGCCTTGATGTTGGCGGCGCGGATCACCCTGCCCCATTTCTCGGTCTGCTCGACGACGAGCGTGTCGAGCGCGGCCGGCGAAGCGACAAACGCCGTGGCGCCGAAGTCGGCGAGCCGCGCCAGGATTTTCGGATCGGCGAGCCCCGCATTGATCTCGGTATTGAGCCTGTCGACGATGTCGCGCGGTGTCGCTTTCGGCACCGCGATCGCGGCCCAGGCGCTGGCCTCGAAACCCGGGAGAAAATCGGCCACGGTCGGCAGGTCGGGCAGCGCCGGCGAACGCGTGGCCGTCGTCACCGCCAGCGCGCGCAGCCGGCCGGCGCGGATATGCTCGATGGACGGCGGCATATTGTCGAAGGCGACCTGCACCTGGCCGCCGAGGAGATCGACCACCAACGGCGCCGAACCGCGATAAGGCACGTGCACCATGTCGGTGCCGGTGGTCATCTTGAACATTTCGCCGGCGATGTGAGAAATGCTGCCCGTTCCGAACGAGCCGATGGCGAGCTTGCCGGGATTGGCCTTGGCGTAGGCGATCAGCTCCGGCACGGAATTCACCGGCACCGCCGGATTAACCTCGAGCACCAAGGGCGTGCGCAATATGCCGGCGACCATGGCCAAATCGCGGATGAAATTGAAATTGAGATTGGGATAGAGCACCGGATTGATGGTGTTGGTGCCGACCGCGACCAGAAGCGTATAGCCGTCGGGCGCGGCGCGGGCGACCGCCTCGGTGGCGAGATTGGCGGCAGCGCCGGGCCGGCTCTCGATCACGAACGGCTGGCCGAGCCGCTCCGACAGCCACTGCCCGATCAGGCGCGCGGCGATGTCGGTGGCGCCGCCCGGCGGAAAGCCGATGATCATATGCACCGGCCGCGCCGGATAGGATTCCGCGCGCGCAACACGCGGCAGGGCCGCAGCAGCAGCGGCCAAAGACAGAAAGTCTCTGCGTCCAAATCGCCGACAACGACTCATTGGATCATGCGAGCCGATACAGTGCGCTCGCGTTATCGCGCAAAATGCCGGCCCATTGCGGTTCGGTCATCTTGAAGCTCAAGGCCTGCCTGGGATCGTCGTAGTCCCAGTGCGGATAATCGCTGGAGAACATCAGCCGGTCCCAGCCGATCCAGTCGAGCACGTCGTAAAGATGCGCGGGCTCTTCCGGCTCCTCCATCGGCTGGGTGCAGAACCAGAAATGCTCGCGCAAATATTCCGACGGCGGGCGCTTGAGATGCGGCGTTTCCTTGCGCATGTGCGCCCATTGCTTGTCCATGCGCCAGCCGAGCGACGGCGCCCAGGAGAAACCGGATTCGATCAGCGCCACTTTGAAGTTCGGGAAGCGCTCGAACACGCCTTCGGTGATCAAACTCACGACATTGCCGGAAATACTGGTGCCGAACGTGTAATGCTCCTGCATGTAATAGGTGCCCCAGCCGGTGCCGCTGGAGGGATGGCCGCCCGGGGCGCCTGCCGGATGCAGGCCGAGCACCAGATTGTTGCGCGCGATGGCCTCGTAGATCGGCCAATATTTGCGCCGGCCGAGCGGCTCGCTTGAGCGCGGCGAGATGATCACCTGGCGGAAGGCTTCGTTCTCTTCGGCGCGGGCGTCGATCTCGCGCACGGCGAATTCGGGATATTCCTGCGGCACCACGATGCCGGCTTTCAGGCGGCGATCCTTCTCCACCCAATCGTGGATCTGCCAGTCGTTGACGGCGTGCGCAAGCGCGGCGCCGAATTCGAGGTTGCGCTCCTCCATGCCGCCGCGCGACAGGCACACCATCATGCCGGTGTCGCAGCCGTTGAGATCGAGATGCTGGCGCTGCATCAGTTCGAGGTCGCAGCCGGGCGGACCGCCGTTGGACGGATAAGCATCGGCACGCATGCCGCTCGCCATCATGCGCGGAAACGACAGTTGTCCGCTCAAACCCTGGCAGAGATGGCCGCCAAAGGTCTCGCTGTGCTCGCGCCAGCGCGCCTCGAGGTAAGGATAAAGGTCCTTCGGCGTGCGCTGCACCGGATGGATGTCGCAATCGACGAAACCCAGCCGCTGCGCGGCCTTGGTCTCGCGTTCGGGCACCGGCTTGTTCATCGCGCCATCTCCTCGCGCATCGGCACGTGTTGATCCGCTTCGACCGCCGCGCGCAAGCGCGGATAGGCCGCCAGCGGATTGTCGATCAGAATCTTGCGCAGCATGGCATCGGAAAGACCCTCCGGCAACGCGTCGTCGCCGTCGAACTGCCAATGCGGGTAATCTGTCGAGAATAAGATCAGTTCGTCGGAGCGCACGTGATCGATAATGCGATTGAGCACGTCGCCGTTCGGCACGTCGAGCGGCTGCAAGGTAAAACGCACGTGATCGCGCACGATCTCGGCCGGCGGCCGGTCGATCCACGGCACCTCGGTGCGCACGCCGCGCCAGCTGCGGTTGGTGCGCCACAACAGCGTCGGCAGCCAGGCGAAGCCGGATTCCATCAGCACCAATTTGGTGCCGGGGAATTTTTGCAACACGCCTTCGGCCAGGAAACTCACCAGCGTGTCCTCGAAGGCGGACGCCTGCAGCACGCTGTCCTCGAGATGATAGGACGGCCAGCCCGAGCCGGTCGGCGCGTGGCGGAAGGTGGAGCCGGCGTGAATGCCGATCGGCAGGCCGTGTTTTTCGGCGGCGCGATAGATCGGCCAAAAACTGCGATGGCCGAGCGGGCGGTCGCCCATCACCAACAGCAGCACCTGGACGAAGCGCGGATCGGGTGCGCAACGCTCGATCTCGGTGACGGCAAGCTCGATATCTTGAAGAGGCACAAGTATCGACGCGCGCAGCCGCGGCTCGCGATCGAGCCATTCGCGCGCGATCCAGCTGTTCACCGCCTTGCACAACGCCGCCGCCATGTCGGCGTTGTAGAGCGCCACCGCGCCGTGCAGCACGTTGGCTATCGCAAAGCGCGTACTGAAAGCATCGAGCGCGTCGCGGCGCAAAATAGCCAGATCGGCCCCCGGCACGCCCTGCTGCGGCCGCCAATCCGCCCGCGCCGATTGCGGCAGGTTTTGCGCGTAGCTTGCGAGCACGAACGGCGAGTGGTCGATATAGCGCTCGGTCAGATGCTCGCGCCAGAAATCGTCGAGATAAGGCATCAACGCCGCGACGTCGGGCACGGCGGGATGCAGATCGCAGTCGATTGCGCCAGCAAAGGGAAGCTTCATCGCATGCCTTTTAGGCCGCGGCCTGATGAACGCCCGTCACTATACGCTTCGGCTCGCTTGAGCGCCAATCACCGCGGCTTGTTCGGGGCGATGCGCACGGTCCGCCCGTCGATTGTCACGTTGAAGCGTGACAGGAAACTCAAGCCCAACAAGCCGTCGACGCCGTCGCCATAGGCCGCGGCGCTGTCGGCCTCGACCACGACGGGCACGCTCTTGGCCTTGAGCGAACGCAGCTGGATGGTATCGGCACGGCCGCGTTGACCCTCGGCAATGCCGTTGGCGGTGTGAAGATGCACGGAACTGCCCGCCTCGATTTCGACCTTGGCTTTCTTGGCGAAACTGTCCTTGAGCGCAACAAAGGCCGCGCCGGTATCCAGGATGAAGGTGGCGGGCACGTTGTTGACGACGACGGGCACCTTGACGACGCCGCCCGGGCGCGCCGCCGGAAATCTTTCCTCGCCGCCGCTCGTTGCCGCGGCGCAGCCTCCCTTGGCGGCATAGTCCGACAGCATGGCCTGCACCTGGCTGCTGTCGTGACGCGACGGGTCGAGCGCCACCCACCGCTCGAGCGGCAGCATGGCGTCGCAGAACTGGCCGAGCTTCTCGTAGTCGCGCGCCATCCGGTAATAGCCGACGCTGCTGATGCGGTCCTTGTTGCCGAACAGCTCGATCGCCGTAACGTAATCGTCGATCGCGCCCTTGAACGATTTGTTGCCGTCGCGGGCGACCGCGCGCAGGAAGTAACCGTTGTCACCATACGGTTCGAGCCGGATCAGATCCGAGGCGATAGTTTCCGCCGTCGCATAATCGGACAGCTTCAGCAGCGTGTTGACCGCGCCGCGCAGCGCCGGCGCATAGCCGCCGCACTGCGAGGAAAAATTGACCTGCGCGATCGCCGACTCGCGCCGATAGCCGGCAGCGTCCAGCGCATCGCCGAGATGCAAAATCGCGTCCTGGTCGCACTTCTCGCGGGTCAGCTCTTCGAGCGGCCCGCGCACCGAAGCGGTCGGGGTCACGGTTTTTGGCAGGTCGATACCGAGCCGCGCCAGCGCCCCGGCGACATCGCCGGCTGCCGGCGATTGGGCGGAGCACGGCGCCAGCATGAGAATGTGCAGCCCGGCGGCTGCGGCCAATGACCTGCCTGCACGACGCATCGCCCAGCCCCCCAAAGCCACGGCAAGCGGATATCAATGATTGTAACAATAAACCGCCCTGAGGAAAGCTAAGCGTCGAGCACTTTTCGCACCGTGGCGGCCAGTTGCTCGCTGGTCAGCGGCTTTTGCAGGAGCTCGACGCCGGGGTCGAGGCGGCCCTGGTGCACGATGGCGTTGCGCGAATAGCCGGTCATGTACAGCACCTTCAAGGACGCCTGGCGCGCCCGCGCCGCGTCCGCGAGCTTGCGCCCGTTCTGCCCCGGCATGACGACGTCGGTCAGAAGGAGACTGACGCTCCGCTGCCGGTCCATCAGCGCCAGCGCCTCCTCGGCCCCGCCCGCCTCGAGCACGTCATAGCCGAGCCCGCGCAGCGTCTCGGCCACATAAGCGCGCACGTCGGCATCGTCTTCGACGACAAGAATGCACTCGCCCGGGCGGCCGCGGCGCGGTTCGCTCTTTTTCTCGGCCGGTGGCGAAGCCTGCCGGGCGAAGCGCGGCAAATACATTTTGATCGTGGTGCCCTCGCCGACCTCGCTGTAGATCTTGATGTGGCCGCCGGACTGCTTGACGAAGCCGTAGACCTGACTGAGGCCAAGTCCGGTGCCCTGCCCGGCTTGCTTGGTGGTGAAGAACGGCTCGAAGGCGCGATCGACGATCTCGCTCGTCATTCCGGCGCCGGTGTCGGTGACGGAAATCTGCACGTATTGCCCGGGACGCAGATCGGAATATTGCCGGCAATAGGCATCGTCGAGATAGGCGTTGCCGGTTTCGATGGTCAATTTGCCGCCGTCGGGCATCGCATCGCGGGCGTTGACGGCGAGATTGAGGATCGCGGCTTCGAGCTCGGCGGGATCGGCTTCGACCGGCCAGACCCCGCCGGCGCCGACGATTTCCAGCGACACGTCTTCGCCGAGCGCGCGGCGGAGAAAATCGGCAAGCCCGTTGAGCAGCCGGTTGACGTCGATTGCGGCCGGATTGAGCGGCTGCTGCCGGGCGAACGCCAATAGCCGTTTGGTCAGCGCCGCCGCGCGCTCGGCGCCATGCACCGCACTGCCGATGCGCTGCGCAAGCTTCAAGTGCACCGCGTCGGTCCAGGATTCGAGCTGGCGCTGCGCAATCTCCAGATTGCCGATGATGATGGTGAGCAGGTTGTTGAAATCATGGGCGACGCCGCCAGTCAGGTGGCCGATGGCATCGAGTTTTTGCGATTGCCGCAGCGTTTCCTCCACCGCGAGCCGCTGATCGGTCTCGGCATAGAGGCGCCGCGTCCGTCGCAACACCGCGAGCAATGTCAGGAACAGAAACAGCGTCGCCGGAACGCCGAATATCAAGTGCATGGCCATGCCGCCCATCCACTCGTTGCGGATCTGGGCGGTGTCGATGCCGGCGATCACGTAGATGGGAAAGCCGGGCAATCGCCGCGTGCCGACGCGGCGTTCGACGTTGTCGTTGCCGCCGACCGAGGTATAAAAACCGCCCGCCGGTTCGGCGGCAATGCTGCGATGAAAGCCGCTGTGCTCGTCGAGCCGCACGTCCCGCAAAATTGGCGGATAGCGCGACAGCATGACGCCGTCGTCGCGCACCAGCGCGAATTGCAAGCCCTCGCCGCTCAAAAGATGCGAATAAAACCGGCTGAAATCGCTCGGTAGCAATGACATTTCAATGACGCCTATGAATTTGCCTTGGGCGTCATGGCGCGCCCGGTTGAAGGTGAAGTAAGGCTGCCCGCCGGAGACCGATTGGTGGATGCCACCGATATACACGCCCGGCGGGCCGTCGCGGGGCACGGCGAAATAGTCGAGCGCGGCATAATCCTCGGCATAGGGCGCCGGAAAATCCCGGGTGATCACTTGCGGGTGGCCGGTCGGGCCGAAAACCCAGATCGATTGCACTTCCGGGAGCGCGCTTTGAATCTGGCGCAGCCGCGTGTGCAGCTGTTCCTCATTGGCCCGGATGTCGGCTTCCGAAAGACCCGCCACCATATGCTCGATGGTATCGAGCGCCAGATTCATCGAATGGAGGACTTTGAGCGCCTGCTCTTGCAGCACGTCGAGCGAGCGTTCGATTCTTTCATCGGCCAATGCGTATGTGGCGCGGTGGCTCAAGGCACTGGCGAATGCGAAAAACAACAACGGCAGCAATAGCGCTGCGCCGGCCAGGACCTGCAACAAACGAACGGTGGTGGCCCGCGCCTGGGCGTCCTTGGGATTTCTGTTCGGCACGTTCTCCGGCGCTGCAGCTTCGGGCATGATCGACGTTATTGCGCCGCCGGCACGGCCTGCCAACAGACGATTTTCAACGTTGCCAGGAATACCAGCATAATCGATTCATCGATGCATGTCTTTTGACGTAATTTGCCACCGCTCCAGTTCAGCTTGCGTTCATCGGCGATAAGCATAAACATGCGTCATTGCTGGCCAAATGGCAGCAACGGGAAGGCTGTCGCTCCCGCCCTACTCAATTCGGCGTTTGGAGCGTCCCGCCATGGCGATTTACCGCCTGCTGCAGCATTCGGCATTCACGCCTGAGGACATTGTCCCGATCGGCGCGGCTTACGAGGATTGCCTGCGCGTTCTCAAACTGACGAACCGATCCGATCCCCTCACCGAAATCATCGCCAAGGCCGTCTTCGAGATCGCGCAAACCGGCGTGCGCGATCCGATCCAAATACGCGAGCTCGCACTCAAGCAGATCGACACGCCGCCGGCCGAATAGGCCGCGCGTTTACACAGCCCCGGCATTGCACCGCGTGCGCCATCCCTGCACGGGCGGTCTGTCGGCAACGGCTATCCGGCGGCTTCCGCACACGCTTACGCAATGATAATATAATAACGCAACCATAGATAATATGGTCGTTTCAAAATTCAAGAAAGGGGGGTTACCCATGTCACGATTCAAGATCGGCATTGCCGCGCTCGGCGCCACGATCGGAATTCTCACTGCGACTTCCGTCGGTGCGTGGGAGCGCGGTCCAGTCGACGTGCTGGCCGTGCTGCCGGACGTCACGCAAAATGTGCAAAGCAGCGCCGAAGGCCTCACGGTCGGGCCCGACGGCAACATCTACGTCACGACGTTCGGCTTCAACACCCATGGCGCTCTCACCGGCAACTCCGTGCTGATCGTCATCAGCCCGAGCGGCAATATCGTCAGGAAGGTCGACATCCAGGGATCGAGCCCGCATACGCTCGGCCTTGCCTTCAATCCGGTGTTCGGCAACCTGCTGGTTCTCGACTTCGGCGCCGGCACCGTCCTCGACGTCAATCCGCACTCCGGACTATCCACCGTGAAGGCGGGACCGTTCGCCAATTCCGGCCTCAATGCGCTGACGTTCGACTCGGCCGGCAACGCCTATGTGTCGGATTCATTCAACGGCGTCATTTGGAAGGTGCCGCATTCCGGGCCGGCAACGACATGGTCCAGCGATCCGCTGCTCGGGCCGGGGACCGGACTGACGCCGCCATTCGGCGCCAATGGCGTCGAGTTCAACAACGACCACTCGATCCTCTACGTGGCCAACACCGCGTTTCACCAGATCATCCAGATTCCGGTGAACCACGACGGCACCGCGGGCAAGGCCTCGATCCTGATCACCGGCATCAATGCGCCGGACGGCATCGCGGTCGACGACAAGGGCAACATCTGGATCTGCGCCAATCAGCAGGACGAGATCGACGTCATCGACAAGACCGGCAAAGTGATCGCCAAGCGCGGCGATTTCCGGGGCATCGACCAGAACGGCATTGCGCAGGGCCTGCTGTTCCCGGCAAGTCTTGCCTTCAGCCAGGACAAGAAAACCCTCTATGTTTCGAACCTGACGCTGTATCTGCCCTATGCGGGCGCCAATCCGGCGATCGACTCGGCCTATACGCTGCAGGTCAAAGGCTACACGGTGTCGAAGATGCCGGCGCTGATCCCGCCGTTCCCCGATCGCTTCCATTAGCAGTAACGACGGGCCCGCGCGTAAAACGGGGCCGCCTCACGGCGGCCCCTTGTCGTCACAGTCTGGCGCCGTCTTGATCCAGCATGACGATTTTGAAAAACGTGCCGGCAGCCTTTACAATGGGCTACCCGCAAAAAGAGGATCGTTGCCATGAATGATGACACCCGCGATCTCGACCAGGCCGACACGCAAATCCTCACGCCAGAACTGCCCGACGAAGCGCTCGAGGCCGCTGCCGGCACCATGGCGGGCACCATACCCACGGGTTCGGTCAACATCATCCCGCCGAACTGCTGCTGACGGGCGGCCGGGCGGCCGGGCGGGCGGCGAGCGCGCGAAAGAGGCAGCGCATGAAAATCGAGAACGCGGTTCCTTATATCGGCGCGCTGGTGACCGGGCTTGACGTCAAGCGCATGACCAACAGCGAATGGCAGACGCTGTATCAGACCTGGCTCGACCGCCACGTGCTGATCGTGCGCGGCCAGGAATTGTCGAAGGCCGACTTTCTCGCCTATAGCCGCAGGTTCGGGCGCTTGAAGCCGCACATGATCAAGCGCACGCGCGATCCCGACAACCCCGAGATCACGCTGATGGGCGTGACCAGCATGGCCAAGGATGGCGACGGCGCAAAACTCATTCTCAATCGCGGCGAGGGCTGGCACACCGACAGTCCGTGGGACACCGAGATCTGCAAGGGCACGCAGCTCTACGGCATCGAGATTCCAAGCTACGGCGGCGACACGCTGTTTGCCTCCATGCATGCGGCCTATGATGCCCTGCCGGAGCGCCTGAAGGAGCGCATCGCGCCGCTCAAGGTCGCGTTCCGCTACGGCGGGCGCCAGCGCAAATGGTTCGATCTGCTGGAGCCCGCGGATCAGGAACGGCCGCCGGCGGTGCACGACATGGTCCGCGTTCACAGCGAGACCGGGCGCAAATCGCTCTACGTCAATCCGACCCATGCCATCGGCATCGTCGGCATGTCCGACGCCGAGGCCGACCGCCTGCTCGCCGAGCTATACTGGTACATGCTGCAACCCAATGCCGAGTATCGGCACAAATGGCAGAAGGGCGACATCGTGCTGTGGGACAACCGCTGCACCGTGCATTCGGCCGCCGGCGGCTATTCGGCGGACGAGCGGCGCGTCCATTGGCGCACGACGATCATGCAGTGAGCGCGATGGATGATAAGCGGGCTGAAGCTAGCCAATGAGCCGCCGATATTCCTTTTCGGGCACCCCATAGGACGCGCCGGCCATCTTCTCGATACCGTTGCGGCTCAGCACCCTGATTTGATTGCGGCCGGTCTCGATCAGCTTCTGCCCCTTCAGGCTTTGCAGCGCCTCGGTGACGCCGGGCCGCCGCACGCCCAGCATCAGCGCCAAAAATTCATGGGTGAGCGGCAACGTCTTGTCGCCGGTGCGGTCATGGGCCATCAAAATCCATCGCGCCAGACGCCGGTCGATTTGGGCGCGGGCGTTGGCGATGGCCGTGTGGGTCGTCTGCACCATGAAGGTCTGAACGTATTTCAGCAGCAAGGCGCGCAATGAATCGCTTGCCCGCATCGCCTTGCGCAATTGATCGGCTTTGATCCACTGCGCCTCGCCGGCAACCTGGATGTATGTGGCATGCGGCGACTGGTCGCCGCCCAACAGCACGGCCGATCCGGTCATTCCCTCTGGGCCGATCAACCCGACTTCGACCTGAGTTTCGTCGGGCTGCACGGCAACGACCGAGGCAATGCCGGCGTCCATGAAATAGACGGCATCGATCCGCCGGTTTGGCCGTTCGATCTCGTGTCTGACCGCGACCGCAAGGGGCGTTAAATACGGTTGCACCAGTGCCAGATCCGCGGACGACATTGCGGCCAACAACCGATTGCGATGACGTGATGAAAGACGTGATGAAAGACGTGATGAAAGACGTGATGAAGAAGTCGGGGGCATGGCTCTTGGTCCCAAAAGGGCAAGAGCACATCAGGGTCTCTCAACCGCCCGCGCCCGAAGGTCGCTGCAAGCGGTAGGTCATAGATAGGTGCTTCGATCGCCAATAGCCATTGAAATCTCACAAAGAGAAAAGGCAAAAGTACGGAACCGTACCGTCGCGATGCGGTTGAATCAAATTAGGCGCTTTCGCGACTCGAAAATCCGGGCGCCGCCACGACCCAAAGAAACAAATTATCCATCGCGCCAAGCCCTCGTCGCTTGGCGTTGGAGGGCGCGCTCTTGTCGAGATCAACAGAAAACGGTGCCCATTTGCCCGTAGTTCTCGTGATCGAGGACGAATTGTTCCTGAGACTGAATATTGTCAGCTGTCTGCAGGAAGCGGGTTACGCCGTCGTCGAGGCCGTGACCGGCGAAGAGGCTATCGCGCTATGCCATTCGGATACGTCAATTGACGTGGTCTTCACCGACGTCAATCTTGGCGGCTATGCCAGTGGCTGGGACGTTGCCGAATGTTTCCGCACCGTTCGGCCTGGCGTGCCGGTGGTTTATACATCCGGGAGATCGCTCGATGCCGGGCGATGTGTTGGTGGCAGCACCTTCGTGCCGAAACCGTACCGTGAAAGCGATATCCTCAAAGCCTGTCAGCGACTGACCGCCGGAACGCGGCGCAACAGTGCGAAGCGTTGAGGTGAGGCGATCTTGCTTTAGCCTTATCCGCTGTTCGAGGCGGACGCTTCTTCCACCATCTTGAGAATTTCCGCGCGCCGGCCGGAATCGCCGATTTGCAGAAATGCCTTGAGCAGCTTGAGGCCTTCCGCCGGCGACGGCGCATCCTTGGCTTTGGCGCGCGCCTGCCGAAAAGCCGACAGCATGACAAGCTTGGCATCGGTCATCGTGGGCCGCCCCAATCGCGACATTGCCGGAAACGGATGCAAGCACGCGCGCGCAAATAAAGTCGACCTACGGCAGGCGGTTGTAAAGACGCGCTGCGATATGTCCCCCTCTTGAAATCAGATGGCAGAGCTCGCAGCAACGCCGCTGCGCGCAATTTTGCTTATGGCGTTGCGCGGCTGACGCGGGAGTTCTTCAGCAGGCTGCGGAAACGCGCGGCCTCCGCTTGCAAAAACGCGCCGAGCTGATTCGGGTTCATTGGCAACAGCAGCGCAACCCCCCGGCGATGGCGCTTTGCCGTTGCGCCGGCGCAAGTACGGTAGGACGATTGCTTCCGATCACGTTGCGGTCGTCCGTTTTGTCGATGCACGGAAAGCGTGTATGCTGTGCCCCGGCTTGGTAAGCTTCGGTAAGTCGGGCAAATTCGTCACCCACGCGCGCCGCGGCGGCGCCCAGCGTGAGCAGCAACGGACGGCCATGGACCTGCGCCAGCTTCGCTACTTCGTCGGCATCGTCCAGGCCGGCAGCCTGTCGCGGGCCGCGGATCAATTGCACGTCGCGCAGTCCGCGATCAGCCATCATCTCGCCAGTTTGGAATCCGAGCTGGGTCGGCAACTGGTCACCCGCGGGCCCAAGGGTATTCTCCTCACCGAAGCCGGCGGCGTGTTGTACCGGCACGCCGAGGCCATTCTGCGGCACGTCGAGTTTGCCAAGCAGGATGCCGTGAACGTGCTCGATGTGCCGGCGGGGCGGGTGTCAATCGGATTTCCGGTCGCACTGGCAGCCCTCCTGGCAACCGAACTGTTCGTGCGGGTCCGCACGGCCTATCCGCAGATCCTGCTGCACATCGTCGACGGCAACAGCGGGCTGTTGCGCGAACGGCTGAACAACGGCCGCCTCGACATCTCCGTGCTGCTCACGGGGCAAGCCGAGCGCGGCCTTGCGGTCGAACCGCTGGTGCTCGAGGAACTGTTCTATGCGACGGCCGACCAAGATCGTTCGCCCGTCCGCATCGCCGAAGCCGCACGACATCCGCTGCTGGTGCCCGGCCCCGACAGCGGCATCCAGCGCGACGCCCGTGAGGTGTTTGAGAAATATGGGCTGACGCTCGAGCCTATCGGCGAGTGCGATTCGTTGAATACGATGCGCGAACTGGTCGCATCCGGCATCGGCAACTCGATCATGACATGGTCAGGGCTGCACAGCGGCGATCCGCGACTGGCGCTCAATTATCGCCGCTTCGCCGACGCCAAGATGGCCCGCCCAGTTTCGCTGTGCTTTTCCGAGATGGGCTTGCGCAGTCCGGCGACCGAGGCGGTGGCGCTCACGTTGAAATCGCTGGTCCGCGAGCTGGTCGAAAGCGGCGCCTGGCAGGGCGTCACCCTGATCGCGCCGGCCGATCCGCCGGCCCGCCATGATGGCGCGAAGCCGCACGCGCTCGGACGGTCGCGCAGCTTCAGCCCGGCCGCGCACCGAAAAATGAAAAACGGCAACGGCCATCGCAAGGGCCGCGATTGATTGTTTGATTGATTGAGCGGGCGAGCGCCGCCGGCCATCAGCCCGCCGGCTTGGTCGCGGCGAATGCCGGCACGTTGGCGGCGAATTGATCGAGCCAGGCGACGAGCCGCGGGTGATCGCCGCGCCAACTGCCGTTGAAACGGAAATCGCGATAGCCGAGCGCGCAAGCCAACGTGATTTGACCGACATTGGGAATTGCATCGAGCGGCGGCGGCGCGGCTTCCAGCGCGGCCAGCCCGCGCGACACTTTGCCGGCCTGGTGATCGAGCCATTTCGGCTCGTGGGTCTCCGCCTTGCGCCAGCGCGTCTCATAGATGGTGAGGATCGAGGCATCGAGGATGCCGTCGCACAGCGCCTGCAGCCGCAGCGCCGCCAGCCGCGCCTTGGCATCGCGCGGCACGATCTTGCCGCCGCCTGAGCGGACGTCGAGATATTCGAGAATGACGCGGGAATCGTAATACGCGGTACCGTCCTCGTCGATCACCACCGGAATCTTGCCGAGCGGATTTTGCTTGCGGACGCTGTCGTTGACGTCGCCGGTGTCGGCGGCTTCGATTTTCACGTCGTTGTCGAGGCCGAGCAGCGAAATCGCGATCCGGACCTTACGGCCGAACGGCGAAGCCGGCGAAGAGCGCAGAATCATCATTACAACACCTTTGACGTTACCGATTGTGTTTGCGGGAGCGCATTGTTGCGGAAATGCATTCTTCTGGAAGTGCATTGCAAGACGCAATGCAACGGATCAGCGTTCGGCCGGGCGGCCGCACGGTCATTGACGACGCGTCACGCTCCCACGCGACGCGGCAGCGTCACCTCATCCGGTGACGACGAGATTGACCGCCTTCGGGCCCTTGCCTTTCTTGTCGGGCTCGACATCGAAGCTGATGCGCTGGCCCTCGACCAGCGATTTCAGCCCCGCACGTTCAACAGCGGTGATGTGCACGAACACGTCGCGGCCGCCGTCGTCGGGCTTGATGAAGCCGTAGCCGCGTTCGCCATTGAAGAACTTGACCGTACCACCCATTGCCATCGAGCAACTCCTTCCCCCGTGGATGCTTCGCCGTCGGCCCCCACGGCACGACGGCTAGGCTGGACATCCACACGAGCAAAGAGAACGAGGACGGCCTCAATCACTCCGCCGGCCCCCCACAGGAGGCGGAACGTCTAAGCCCAGCGCTGCAAAACTAGACCAATTCGTGATTGTGGAAAAGTGGGCGGCTACCTGGCACGGCTGCCTGGCACGGCTACTTGGGACAGCTACTGGGGACAGCTACTTGGCGGCAGCCAGCCAGTCGATCCGGCAGGCGGCCTGCGCGGCGAACGCCTGCGCCAGCGCCGGCAGCAGCACTTTCAGGTCGGCATCGAGCTTGAACGGCGGGTTGATCACGATCAGGCCGGAGCCGACCAGGCCGGCTTCCGCACGCGGCGGTCCCAGCGTTATCTCGCAGCGCAACACGGCCGGGATTGCCAGCTTGCGCAGCCGCCGCGCCAAGGCGTCGGGCGCATCGCGCTCCTTGATCGGATACCACAGCATATAGATGCCGGTCGGCCATTTGCGGTGCGCTCCCGCCAAAACGCTGGCGAGCCGCGTGAAATCGGCCGCCTCCTCGAACGACGGATCGACCAGGACGACGCCGCGGCGCTCCTTCGGCGGCACATAGGCGCCGAGCGCGGTCCAGCCGTCGAGCGCCAGCACTTTGGCCCGCCGGTCGCGCACCACGCCCTTGAGCGCCGCCGCCGCGCGCGGCTCAAGCTCGCAAGCGATCAGCCGGTCCTGCGGCCGCATGAGGGCGAGCGCGATCAGCGGCGAGCCCGGATAGACCCGAAGCCGGCCGCCGGGATTGAGGTTTTGGACGACGTCGAGATAAGGCGCGAGCAACGACCGCGCCTCGTCCGGCAACGGCCGACCCAAGAGTCGGCCGATACCGCCCTGCCACTCGCCGCCGCGGGTCGCTTCTGCGCTGTGCAGATCGTAACGGCCGGCGCCGGCATGGGTGTCGATCACCCGCAACGCCGCCGGCTTGGCTTTCAGATAAGCCAGGATGCGCGCCAGCACCGCGTGCTTGTGCACGTCGGCGAAATTGCCGGCATGGAAGGCGTGCTGATAGTTCACGGGATGTTTAATTGGGGCATGATCTTTTCCGAAAACCGGCGACCACCCTCGGATCAAGTCCGAGGGCGGGCTTTTCGGGATGATGCTCAGCCGCCGCGCACCGGCGGCATCACGATCTGGTCGCGCCGGCAGGCGCGCTTGACCACCTCCGGGCAGTCGCGGAATTGCAGATCTTTCGCCAAGCAGATGCGGATGTCGGTCAAACGCCGATTGTCGCAATCCACCGCAATGCCGGCCGGCGCGAGGCCGGAATTGGCTTTGACGAAAGCGTCGCGCACCGCGTCCGGCGCGACACTGAGCGGCTCTTTGAGATCGACATAATCGGGCGGGATTTTCACCGCGTCGCGCGCCTTGCGGATGGTCTCGAAATAAGCCCGCGCCGAGAGCCCCGAGCAGGTGCCGTGCTTGTCCCACTCGTTGTAGATCAGACGCGGCGCCGGCATCAGATCGAGCATGGATTCCATGATGCCGTGATAAAGCCGCGGCGACGGCTGCAAGCAATATTCCGGAAAACCCTTTTCATATTGCGGCCACAGCCCGTGCACGACGAACGAATACGGCCGCGCCCCGCATTGCGCGCCACCGGAGCGGCCGCTGTCGTGGGCCGCGGCGCAGTACGACGGCGACCACGACAGCGACAGCACATAGAAGTCGAATTTTCCGGGCTCGTCCTGCCGCGCATCTTGCGCTGAAGCCGCTGTGCAAGCGGCGGCCGACAAGCTTGCGGCCAAGGCCAAGCCGGCAACACATCTGATCATGAAAACCTCGCCATCAGGGGGAAGCAACCCATAGCATGGTCCGAACGAAGCGGGAACAAAGTATGGGGGAACTGGGTATCGACGGTAACCGGTCCTGCACCTAGTTAACAGTTCATGCTTGAGCCGCGGCCGGTGCCTGCCAGGATCGTGGGCGTGCTCGCGACTGCCGCCGAACCGCCGGCGACTTTGCTGGCGGCCTTGTCGAAGTCCGTCACAGTGATGAGGGCACTACGATGGCCATCTATAGTCTGTTCAGGAACAAGCCATTCGAGCCGGAAGCGATCAGCGTGCTGACCGGCGCTTATGCCGATGTCTGTCGCACGCTCGGCTTGCAGGACGGCGATTGCCGGCAAACCGATGTCGTCGCCCGCAAGGTCATCGAGTTCGCCCAACGCGGCGTCAGCGATCGCGTGGATCTGCGCGAGCGGGTGCTGCAGGAGCTGGGCTAGCTTCTAGAGCATGATCCCGAAAAGTGGATACCGGTTTTCGGAAAAGATCATGCTCCACTAAGATTCTAAGGTCTTGCCGAGCGGCAGTGCGGATTATAGGCGTCGTTGCGGTCGAGCCCATCGACGCAGAAATTCACGCCCCAGCCAAAACCGTCGATGTCGGTATCTTCGGCGATCGAGTAGAACAGCAGATGGCGCGCGCCATCGTTGATCACCGCGGTGCCGCTGCAATAGCGGCGCGGGATCGACTGCGCCGCCCACGGCAGCCACGCGGTCTCGCGGATGTTCTCGACCCCGACGATGCGCAGCTGCGAGTTCCAGAAGCGATACTCCTTGGTGTGGAAGTTGGCGATGATGCGGTCGAGCGCGCCGGGAAAGTCGCAGGCCGGCACGTGGCGCTCGTCGCGCTCGTAGCCCGGGCCGGACATCCAAAAATTCATCTGCAGCCAGCTTGCCGCGCGCGGCTGCGATACGCTGGTGACGCAAAGCGCAAAGCCAAGCGCGACAGCCCCAATCCGGCCGAAACGGACCATCTTCCTTAACTCCCGAAAAGCCGGATCAGCGTGCCGCGACGGCACCGGCCGGTCAAGGCCGCAAGCCCGGCGCGGGTCGATTGACCGGCGGCGTGGCAAGACGGCCACGGCAAATCTTACGGCGCTGTGTTACTAGAATGCGTTGGTTGATTCGTGGGTATCGGCGGGGTGTGAGGCGTTTTTGGCCGCGTCCCGGCTCTCACTGAGCTCCCTTTGTAGCCAGCGTCCGTAATCGGTCTTCGTCATCAGTCTCCCCGCCTCCGCCGGAAAATCCGGCGGGTGTGAGGTGGTGCGTAAAGGCATTTGCCGGCGAGCGGGGGCTTGCCGGTCCGGCAGGTGGCCTCCGCCATCGCAAACGGTGGCCGGGGCGTTGGGGGGAACTGAGATGGGCGAAGTGCATCGGCTTTTAACCCCGGAACCGGCGTTCGGTTTGCAGGCGGCGGGGCGCCTGATGATCAAGATCTTTCCGGCGTGGGTGCAGGATCTGGCGCTGCTGGTTGAAAGCGTCGAACCGGTCCGCCCGCCCGGCGCGGCGGACGATTGGCAGCCCGGCGCCGTGGTGCGGCTGCCGTACTCCAAGAAAATCTGCAGCGACGGCGCGGCAATATGCAGCCAGGCGCTGATGGCGCTTGCCGATACCGCGATGGTGATCGCCTGCTCGGCGGCTTGGAACGGCTACCGGCCCATGAGCACGATCGACCAGACCACCCATTTCCTGCGCCCGGTGAATTACGACATCGTCGCCGACGCCCGCGTGGTGCGCATCGGCCGCAACACCAGTTTCGGCCGGGTCATGCTGCTCGCCGCCCACGACAAGCGGCCGGTCGGCATGGTGGCCAGCGCCTATTCGATGGCGTGAGTGCTGCGGCGACGCTGCCGCCGCCGCTTCCCATTATTGGCGTCAAGCTCTAAGCTTCCAGCGCTGGAAAAGGCGGGAGGCTTGGTTCGATGAGGCTTGGGGCCAGGGATCTTGGGGCCAGGGATCTTGGGGCCAGGGATCTTGGGGCGATGGGTCGCAAATCGTTGATCGTCGGCGCGCTGGCGGTGCTGTTGGGCATCGGCTCAAGCGGCGCCGTGCTGGCAAGTTTTACCGGACCCGGCCCCTGGATCACGGGCAACGACACCGGCGGCATCATCCCCTATTCGCCGGACCTCGAAGGCGTCTATCGGCAGATGGCGCAGGATTATTGCGCGCGCTGGCGCCGGCTGTCGCACATCACATCCGTGCACCGCGTCTACGGCGATTACATCAGCTTCGTCTGCATCGACAAGCCGTGGATGATCCATTAAGGCGGACGACAGAGGACGGACAAGAAGAACGACGCGCCGTCTGTCATCTGTCGTCCGTCACCCAATCTCCCACCACCGCCTGAACGATCGCAAGCGCGGCCACCGCCGCCGTATCGGCGCGCAGGATGCGCGGACCAAGCGCAACGCGAACTACGTTCGGCAGCTTGAGCAAGGCAGCCCGCTCGTCCTCGGCAAAACCGCCTTCCGGTCCGACCAGCACCGCGAGCGGCGAGTGCGGCGACACGGCGGACAGCGCGGCGAGCGGATCGGTAACTTCGGCATCCTCGTCACAAAACACGATGGTGCGCGCCGGGTCGCGGCCGGCGAGGACCCGCGTCAGGTCGGCCGGCTCGGCGATCTCTGGGAGCGAAAGGATGCCGCACTGCTCGGCCGCTTCGATGGCGTTCGCCCGCATGCGCTCGAGATTGACCCTCGCCACCTGGCCGTGGCGGGTCAGCACCGGTTGCAGCCGCGCGGCGCCCATCTCGACCGCCTTCTGCACCATGTAGTCGAGCCGCGCCGATTTGAGCGGCGCGAACAGATAATGCAGGTCTGCCGGCGTCGTCTGATCGCGGATCTTGGCGCCGAGCCGAAGCGCGACGTGGCGCTTTCGCCCGTCGATCTTGGCGCTCCACTCGCCATCGCGGCCGTTGAAGACGAGGACGCCGTCGCCGGTTTTGCGGCGCAGCACCGTGGTCAGGTAGTGGGCCTGGGCGCGGTCGAGGTCGATCGCGGCGCCGGCCGCAAGCGGCGCCGCGACGAAAAGCCGGGGACTGCGAAAATCGTAGGCCGGCATGGCGCGAACCAAGCTATACTGTTCAACGGGAACGTACCGTGGCTTTAGCTTAAACCTGCCGGATGAGCATCAGCGTCGCACCCGGCAGCCTGCCCCCTTGTCGCCGAATTCATCAGGCTTCTGGTGGCGCGGGCGGGACGGGTGCGGCGTATCCGGTTATGGGTTTTGGGACTTAGGCTTGGGGCTTGGGGCTTGGGGCTTGGGGCTTGGGGCTTGGGGCTTGGGGCTTGGGGAACCGCAAGGAATCGCTATGAATCGGAGCTTGGTGGTCGCGATGGGGCTGGCTTTGGCGGCCGGCACGATGCTCTCGCATGCCGCGCTGGCGCAGTCGCCGTTCCCGCCGGCCCCGCAGCAATCGCAGTTGCCCGCGGATTCGACGTCGCCGTTCCCGGCACCGCCGCGGCAATCCACGTTCCCGGCGGCGCCGCAGCAGTCGGTGTTTCCGTCGGGGCCGATGCAGGGCGGCCCGCCGATGATGGGTGGGGCCCCGATGGGCGGGCCACCGCAATCGGGGATATGCGCGAACTTCCCGAAGCTGCGCGACGAGGCCAAGACAAAAGCCGAAGCGGTCTCGGCGATCGGCAAGCGCAAGGGCGATCGCAAGGACATGTGCGCGGCGGTGCAAAACTTCACGGCCGCCGAGGACAAAGTGGTGAAATTCCTCGAGGACAATAAGGTGGCTTGCGGGGTGCCGGCGCAGGCGGTCGCCCAGGCCAAAACCATGCACGCCAACACCGTAAAATTCCGCGACACAGTCTGTGCCGAAGGGCCGAAGCCGAAGGTGCCGACATTGAGCGATGCCATCGGCGCGCCGCCGGCCGAGACCGGCACCAACACCAAGACCGGCCGCGGCACGCTCGACACGCTGACCGGTAATCCGCTGGCCAAATAAATGAGCGGCGGCTCTGTCGCCGACGCGACCGGCAACTGGGTCGACACGCTGGCGCCGGCCTGGCTAAGACCCTATTTGCGGCTCGCCCGCCTCGACCGGCCGATCGGATCGTGGCTGTTGCTGTTGCCGTGCTGGTGGTCGGCGGCGCTTGCCGCGGTAGCGGCCCACGCGCGGACGCCGAACATCCTGCATCTCGTTCTGTTTTTCATCGGCGCCTTTGCCATGCGCGGCGCCGGCTGCACCTGGAACGACATCGTCGATCGCGATCTCGACGGGGCCGTCGAGCGCACCCGCTCGCGGCCGATTCCTTCAGGCCAGGTCAGCGTCGCGCAAGCGGCTTTGTTCCTCGTCCTGCAAGCGCTTATCGGCTTTGCCGTATTGATTACGTTCAATGGCTTCACCATCGCGCTCGGCATCGCCTCGCTCGCCATCGTGGTGGTTTATCCGTTCATGAAGCGCATCACCTATTGGCCGCAAATCGTGCTGGGGCTCGCGTTTTCCTGGGGCGCGCTGATGGGCTGGGCCGGCGCCTTCGGCCGGCTCGATGCGGCGCCGCTTCTGCTCTATGCCGGCTCGATCTCCTGGGTGATCGGCTACGACACCATCTACGCCCACCAGGATCGCGAGGACGACGCGCTGATCGGCATCAAATCCACCGCGCTGTTGTTCGGCGCGCGAACCAAGCCGATGCTGGCGCTGTTTTACGGCCTCGCCGTCATCCTCATCGGGCTTGCGGGCTTTTTGGCCGGCGCCGGCGTGGTCTTCGCCCTGGGGCTAGTCGCCTTCGCCGCCCACCTCGCCTGGCAGATCGCGCGGCTGGATATCGGCGATCCGGACAACTGCCTGAAGGTGTTCAAGTCCGACCGCGACGCGGGTTTGATCTTGTTCGCCGGCCTGGTGCTGGACGCCGCGTTGGGCCGCTTCGTTTGAGCGTTCGGAGAGGCCGCAGACCCCCACTCCATCTCTCCCCCTTTCAGGGGGAGAGAGGTGCAAGCCGGCCGCGCGCAATGTGTCGTCCAGGCGCGCGTAAGCCGCGTACTGCTTCCTCCCCCTGAAAGGGGGAGGATCGAGGTGGGGGTCGCGGGCCGCTAGCGTAAACGTCGAGGGTTGCAACCACCGTAGCCGAGCCAGACCCGGATCGGGCTTGCCGGGACCGGACGATACGCGGATACTGCACGGAATCGGCCAAGAACCCGAAACGCGCGGCTATGAATGGCCGCACATCCGATAAAACCAAAATCATCGTTAGGGAGCGATCGATGAAATCATCTTATCTTCTCGGCATATCTGCGCTGGCGCTGGTGCTGGCGATCCCGGCCACCGTGCTTGCGGACCAGGCGCCGGCGGCGCTGACCGGCGTGGTCTCTTCGGCCGCCGAAGGCGCCATGGAAGGCGTCGTCGTCACCGCCCACAAGGACGGCTCCATCGTCTCGGTCAGCGTCACTACCGACGCGCAAGGCCGCTACGCCTTCCCGGAAAACCGCCTCGAGCCGGGCCATTACAATCTCGCCATCCGCGCCGTCGGCTACGACATCGGCGCGCCGGCCGCAGCCGACGTCGTCGCCGAGAAGACGACCAATACCGACATCTTGCTCGACAAGACCAAGAACCTCGCCTCCCAGCTCACCAATGCCGAATGGATGATGAGCATCCCCGGCACCGAAGACCAGAAGGCGATGCTGCTCAACTGCACGAGTTGCCACACGCTCGAACGGGTGGTGCGCTCGACCCACGACACCGACGAGTGGATGCAGGTGGTCAGCCGCATGATGGGCTATGGCGCCGTGAGCCAGCCGATCAAGCCGCAGCCGATGTTGGACAGATCGCGCGCGGGCACGCCCGAGCAGTACCGCAAGGTGGCCGAATATCTCGCCACCATAAACTTGAGCGCGGTCGACAAGTGGCAATACGATCTCAAGACGCTGCCGCGCCCGAGCGGCCGCGACACCCGCGCCATCGTCACCGAATACGACATGGGGCGCAAAACCACCGAGCCGCACGACATCCTGGTCGATAAGGACGGCGCGGTCTGGTATTCGGACTTCGGCGAGATGTTCATCGGCAAGTTCGATCCGAAGACGCTGCAGCTCACCGAATATCCGATCCAAAAATTCAAGGACAAGGCGCCCACGGGCCTGTTGAGCATCGAGTTCGACACCACCGGCAAGATCTGGTTCGACACCATGTACCAGGGCTCGCTCGGCTGTCTCGATCCGAAAACCGGCGAGATCAAATATTATCCGCTCGACGCCAAGTGGAACGACGAGAAGGTGCAGCTCAACTTCACCGGCCTGCACTATGAAGTCGACAACAAGGTGTGGACCAAGAGCGTCGGCACCCAGGAAATCTTCCGCGTCGACATCAAGACCGGCGACTGGGAGAAATTCCGTCCGCTCGACCAGCTGCCCGGCGTGCAGCACGCCGGCATCTATCAGGTGATGGCGGACTCGCATAACAATCTGTGGATGGCCGAATTCACCGAAGGCCATCTCGGCCGGATCGACGCCAAGACCGGCGCCGTGACCTGGTACGCCACGCCGACGGCGCACGCCCGCGCCCGCCGCATGGAAATCGACGCCCAGGACCGCGTGCTGGTGACCGAATATCGCACCAGCAAGGCGGCGCTGTTCGATCCCAAGACCGAACAGTTCACCGAGTATTCGTTCCCGCAATACACGTTCCCCTATCGCGCCAACTTCGACAAGAACGGCGAGATCTGGGCTTCGACGATGTCGACCGACCGCGTGGTGCGGCTCGATCCGAAGACCAATACGAGCGTGCAATATCTGATGCCGAGCGACACCAACATGCGCACCGTGTTCGTCGACAATTCGACGAGCCCGGTGACGTTCTGGGTCGGCTCCAACCACGACCACCGCATCGTGAAGGTCGAGCCGTTGGATTAGGTGGCGGTTACATGAATTGAGGCGTGATGGCCGGGGTTTTCCCCGGCCATTTCGTTTTACGGAACTCACTGCGTTATTATTTTAATCAGATCGTCATCGCGAGGCTTCCGATTGCCACCACCCCACGTTTGTTCAATTTTGCCAGCGCTAGCCAACTCCACGCAAATGTCTTTAACGTTCGTTTCACGTAGCATGTAGGGCTGAAGCAGGCCGATAACGACCCGGGAAAACTTCAAAGGGCCATGCGCATGGAGAACTTCCAGCAAACGAGCCGACGCTAAGTTTTTTTGTTCTACCACGATCTCGTCGATAGTAGCCTCCTGCACATCTGCTTGGTGATTTGCAAACATATCAGCGAGCGTAGCCCGGATGAGCGAAGCGATATCCGGGATCTATCTCTCCGACTGTCGACCCCCGCATGTCGCTTCGCTCATGCGGGCTACAAGCTGGGCGTCAAGAGCTTTTGATACTCTTGACCAACCGCAACGCAGCCTGCGGATCGAAGCCAAGAGCCGCCGCGAGCTCGACCAGCTCCACCACATCAATCCGCCGTTGTCCGGTCTCGATCGTGGCGACGTAGGACTGCGAACGCCGGATCAGCCGCGCCAATTCGTGTTGCGTGAGATCGGCTTTCTCACGTTTCTCCTTGATGAATTTGCGCAGCGCCTCGTGGCGCTGAGACCCTAACGTCCGCGGCATCCGGCCCTCTCATAACGAGAGGGCCTCTCTAAATTGATTGTTTTCCTAGTCGAAAATCCACTAAACTTCCCTCCGTGGTGGGAGGGCTTCTGAAGATCAACTGGGACGCGTCCGCCGACCTGTACTGGAAGGCGAAACGAGCATCGAAAATGAAAAGAAAAAGGCGCTCAGCGCGAAGACGCATCCTGACGGCGCCGCTGCGAGAATGCGTTCGACGGGTGGTCGCGCGTCCACCCGCTGCGCGCCCTCAGTATTCAATCAAAGTTTCCGACGAAACCGGGATCGGGAAGACTCTTCTGGATTATCTGGATGCTCAAGCTTTGGCCTGGCGGGTCGATTATCCGGAGTAGTTATACCCATCGTCACCGCCGGGCTTGACCCGGCGGTCCATGCTGACGATCAGCACACGAATTCAGCTCCGCCGAAGCGCTGACGGTGCCGGACCGCCCCATGGATTGCCGGGTCAAGCCCGGCAATGACGATTCCAGAACGCATACCCTGGATTGCGCTACACCCGATCCGCGCTACACTTTCCGCCATGGACGCCAGCGACCGCACAACCGCCATGGCCCAATGGATGTGGGACGCGCGCACCCGCCGCCTGCCCTATCGCAACCTGCCGGCAGAGTTGAAACCCGCATCGCTGCGCGAGGCCTATGCGGCGCAGGAGGCCTATTACCGGCTGGCGGAGCCGGTCTATGGCGCGGTGTGCGGCGCCAAGATCGCCACCACCACCAAGGTGATGCAGGAGCTGATGGGCATCGACCATCCCTGCGGCGGCGCCATCTTTTCGCACACCATCCACTATTCGCCGGCGCACCTGCACCTGGCCAATTTCATCAATGTCCGCATCGAAAGCGAGATCGCGCTGATGCTCGGCACCGATCTGCCGCCAGGCGGCGCGCCGTGGCGGCGCGATAAGGTGACGCCGGCGATCTCCGCCGCGATGCCCGCTTTCGAGCTGATCGAAGACCGCAATGCCGATTACAGACAGACCGAAGCCGCTTCGCTGATCGTCGAGAATTGCTGGAACGGCGGCATCGTCATCGGCGCGGCCAGATCCGTATCCCCCGCGTCGCTCAACGGCATCGCCGGCCAACTCACCATCGGCGGCAAGCCGGCCGGCAAAGGTTTTGCCGAGGACCCGTGCGCGACGCTGGCCTGGCTCGCCAATCATCTCGCCGAACGCGGCCGCGGGCTGAAAGCCGGCATGGTGGTGATCACCGGCAGCGTCATTCCGACCATGTCGATCAAGCCCGGCGAGCACGCGGTGTTTTCGGTCGCGGGCTTGGGCGACGTCGAGGTGGTTGCGATGTAGCCAACCACTCATCCGCCCCCGCTATCGCGGTGGCGGATGCGCGATTTAATTCCGCGCGATGATTTCGCGTTCGCCGCGATGCACGACCGGCGTTGCCGGCAGCTTGCCGGGGCGGCGGCGCAGCAATCGCGAAGGCCGGCGCTTGGCGATGGCGCTCCTGCGGCGGCGGCGCCAGGTCGGGGCTTCGATGCGCAGCGCGCCCATGCGGGCGAACGGTTCGTGCAAAGAACCATCGCCTTCGGCGACCAGGAGCGGCAGGCCGAGCACCCTGCCCCAGCTTTGCCATTCGGCGACGATGTCGTCGCGCTCGGCGGACGCAAACAGCGGCAGCGACAATGCCGGGTCGCGGTGCTCGAGCACGACGGCGATGGAGGTTGGCGTTTTGCCGGTTTCGCCGCTCAAGCGGATGGCGACGCCGCGATAGGCCGCGACCGGCATGTTCAAGGCCATGCGGATGCCGCGCACCGAGCGGCGCAGCACCACGCGCTCGCGATGCAGGTCGACGACGCGCAGCCGCTCGTCGGCCGCTTCGTCGGCGGCGGTGAACCGCACGGGCAAGGAGAAGGGGTCGAGCCGCGCGGAGGTTGCCCCCGCGCGGCCCGACCCGGCAGCGAACCTGCCGGCTTCCATGTGACGCCTCGAAACTCGAACTCCCCCCGGACTGTTGCCGCCCGGTTGCCGTCACATTGCCAGAGTGCGGTCGTAATCGGCTTAAGGATCCTGGTTAAAAGGTCGTGTTGCGCGCTTGAACGGCCCGCATGATTGACGAGACGTTGCCGCAGCGGGGCAAATTGCCGGAATCGACGTGGCTGAGCGCGCTTGAATCCCGTGCTCCGCAGCCACATCTTGGCCTTGTTATTATTTTCACCGCCGCATAAACCAATCGCCAACCAATGTCATCGCTCCTCGACCAAACTGCGCTCGCCGACGTCGCCGAACGGGCCGTCGCCGCGGCCAAGCGTGCCGGCGCCGACCAGGCCGACGCCTTTGCCGTGCGCGGCGTGTCGCTGTCGGTCGAGGTGCGCGACGGCGCGGTCGAGGAATCGCAGCGCTCCGAAGGCGACGATCTGGGCCTGCGCGTGCTGGTCGGCAGGAAGCAGGCGGTGGTCTCGACCAACGATCTCAAGAGCGACGGGTTTGCGGCGCTGGCCGAGCGCGCGGTGGCCATGGCGCGCGCCGCGCCCGAGGACAGCTTCGCCGGCCTCGCCGATCCGGCGCTGTTGGCGAAGAACCCGCCGGCGCTCGATTTGCTCGATCCCGACATGCCCGACGTCGGCGTGCTGGAACGGCGCGCCCGCGAGGCGGAGGCGGCCGCCATGGCGGTCGCGGGCGTCAGCAAATCCGGCGGCGCCGCGGCCTCGGCCGGCATCGGCGGGCTGGTGCTGGTAACGAGCCACGGCTTCCATGGCGCGGCCATGAACTCGCACCATTCGACCTCGATGTCGGCCATCGCCGGCAGCGGCACCGCCATGGAGACCGATTACGATTACACCTCGACGCTGCATGCCGCCGATCTGGAAAACGCCACGACAATCGGCCGCAATGCCGGCGAGCGCGCGGTCAAGCGGCTCAATCCGCGCAAGGTCACCACGCGCCGCGTGCCGGTGGTGTTCGACGCCCGCGTCGCCGGCTCGCTGATCGGCCACCTCGCCAACGCCGTCAACGGCGCCTCGATCGCGCGCAAGACGAGTTTTTTGCGCGAAAAGCTCGGCGAACGGATTTTTGCGCCCGGCATCGACATCGTCGACGATCCGTTGCGCCAACGGGGGCTGCGCTCGCGGCCGTTCGACGCCGAGGGTGTCGTCACCAGCGCCCGCAAAGTGATCGAAGGCGGCGTGCTGAAAACCTGGTTCCTCGACAGCGCGACCGGTCGCGAGCTCGGGCTTGCCACCACCGGCCACGCCTATCGCAGCGTGTCGTCACCGCCTTCCCCCGGACCGAGCAACCTGCATCTCGCCGCCGGCAGCAAAAGCGCCGACGCGCTGATCGCCGAAATCGCGGACGGCTTCTATGTCACCGATCTGATCGGCGTCGGCGTCAATCTGGTGACCGGCGATTATAGCCGCGGCGCCTCGGGTTTTTGGATCGAGAACGGCGTGCTCACTTATCCGGTGAGCGAAGTCACCATCGCCGGGCATTTGAGCGAAATATTCAAGAGCCTCGCGCCGGCAAACGACCTCGTCTTCCGTTACGGCACCAATGCGCCGACCGTGCGCGTGGAGGGCCTGACTGTTGCCGGTCACTGAGGTCGTCGACCTTGACCAACAAGCCGCGCGCCTCGCGGAGGCCGTCCGCGAAGCCGGCGCGCTGGCGCTGTCGATGTTCAAGACGCCGTTGAAGAACTGGACCAAGGGCGAAGCGTTGTCGCCGGTGTCCGACGCCGACATCGCGGTCGACGTGTTGTTGCGCGAGCGGCTGACCGCCAACAACGAGCCCACCATCGCCTGGCTGTCGGAGGAAAGCGTCGACGATCTCGCGCGCCTCGACGCACGTTTCGTCTGGATCGTCGATCCGATCGACGGCACGCGCGCCTATATCGCGGGCCTGCCGGATTGGGCGGTGTCCGCCGCACTGGTCGAAAACGGGCGCCCGGTCGCTGGTTGCCTTTACGCCCCGGTCAGCGACGAATTCTTTTTTGCCGTCGCGGGCCAGGGCGCGACCCGCAACGGCGCGGCGATCGCGGCCGCGCCCGGCGCCGCGCTTGCACAAGCGCGCATCGCCGCCCCGCGAAAATTGCTCGACCGTTTGCAAGCCATCGCGCCGCCGTTTGCCGTCATGCCGCGCACGCACTCGCTGGCGCTGCGTCTCGCCCGGGTCGCCGAAGGTACGTTCGACGCCGGCATTGCCGGCGGCAATAGCCACGACTGGGACCTTGCGGCCGCCGACCTTTTGGTGCACGAAGCGGGCGGCGCATTGACGTCTTTCGCAGGCGTCGCTGTGACCTATAATCGACCCGTGCCGCGGCACGGGACGCTCGTCGCGGCCGGCCGGGAGCGGCACGCGGCGCTGCTCGAACTTTTCAGGGATGAACGCCTCGCGTCACTCTAAAACGCAATCGCGCGCGGAACGATCATCATGGCGGACACCCCAAAACAATTGCTCCATCTCGTGTTCGGCGGCGAGCTCGAAAACGTCGCCGACGTCACGTTCAAGGACCTCGACAAGCTCGATATCGTCGGCGTCTATCCGAACTATGCCGGCGCCTACGCGGCCTGGAAGGCCAAGGCGCAGGGCAGCGTCGACAATGCCCATATGCGATACTTCATCGTGCATATGCATCGTCTGCTCGATCCCGACAGCAACGCGTCGCACTGAGACAACGCATGAAGTTTTGGCGGCGCATCGGCCGGCAGCAATGGGCAAAGACCGCGATCGGTGTCGCCGCCGCCGAATATGTGCGTTTCGTCGGCAAGACCACGCGGCTGACGGTCGAGCCGCCCGACGCCTTGGACCGCGCCGAAGCCGACATGCCGGTCATCACCGCGTTCTGGCATGGTCAGCATCTGCTCACCATCAACGTGAACAAACCGTCGTACAAAGTGAAAGCGCTGGCGTCGCGCCATCACGACGGCGAGGTCAACGCCATTGCCGCCGAGCGGCTTGGCATCGGCATCATCCGCGGCTCGGGCCATCATGCCGGCGGCTTCCTGCAAAAAGGCGGCGCCGCCGCGTTCCAGGCTTTGCTCGATGCGCTTAACGATGGCTATTCGGTCGCGCTCTCCGCCGACGTGCCGAAAGTGCCGCGCATAGCAGGCCTCGGCATCATCAAGCTCGCGCAAATGTCCGGCCGGCCGATCTATGCCCTCGCCATCGCCACGCATTGGCGCATCGTGCTCGACAATTGGGACCGCACCACCATCAATCTGCCGTTCAGCCGCGGCGCCGGCGTGGTTCCCGAGCCGCTGCGCGTCCCCGCCGATGCCGATGACGCAGGCCTCGAGGTCGCGCGGCAGGAGCTCGAGAACCGCCTTAACGCCGCCACGCGCCGCGCCTATGAGATTGTCGATCAGCCGCAACTCCGCTAGCACTCTCTGGGAGGCTTTTGCGTGCCCGATCGACTGCCGCTCGCGCTGCGCCTTTATCAGTTCGCGTCGTTCGCCGCGGCGCCGGTGGCGCCGCGTCTGTTGGCGCGGCGGCTCGAGCGCGGCAAGGAGCACCCGACCCGGCTCGGCGAGCGCCGCGGACAGCCATCACAGCCGCGCCCGGACGGCCCGCTGATCTGGGTGCACGCGGCAAGCGTCGGCGAAATGCTGGCCGCGGTGCCGCTGATCGAGCGCGTCCGCGCGCAAAATTTTGCCGTCCTCGTCACCTCGGGCACGGTGACCTCTGCGGCGCTGGCCGAGCAGCGCTTGCCGCCGGGCGTGCTGCACCAGTTCATCCCGCTCGACGCGCCGCGCTATGTCGGCCGCTTCCTCGATCATTGGCGGCCCGACCTGGCGCTGTTCGTCGAATCCGATCTGTGGCCCAATCTGATCGTGGAAACCGGGCGCCGCAAGATCCCGATAATCGTGGTCAACGGCCGGCTCTCGGAGCGCTCGTTTCGCCGCTGGCGGATGGTGCCCGGCGTGATCGCGGCGCTGTTGTCGCGGTTCGATCTCTGCCTCACCCAGTCGAGCGCCGACGCGCAACGCTATGGCGCGCTCGGCGCGCCGCGCGTCACCTCGACCGGCAATCTCAAGCTCGACGTGCCGGCGCCGCCGGTCGAGGAAGCCATGTTGCGGCAATTGAAATTGAGCCTCGGCATCCGCCCGGTGATTGCCGCCGCCTCGACCCATGACGGCGAAGAGACCGCGATCATCACCGCGCACCGGCGGCTGCGCGCCAAACATGCGGCGCTGTTGACCATCATCGCGCCGCGCCATCCGGCGCGCGGCGAGGCCATCGCCGACATCGCTAAGGTCGCCGGATTGTCGGTGGGCTTGCGCTCGCGCGGCGAAACACCGAAGCCGGCGACCGACGTCTATATCGCCGACACGCTCGGCGAGCTCGGCCTGATCTACCGGCTCGCGCCCATCGTGTTCATGGGCGGCTCGCTGGTCGAGCACGGCGGGCAAAATCCGATCGAGGCGATCCGGCTCGGCGCCGTCGTAGTGCACGGCCCCCATGTGTGGAATTTCGCCGAAATCTACACCACCCTCGACGCGGCAAACGGCGCCAAGCTCGTTGCCGACGAAGAGGCGCTGACCGCGCAGCTCCACGCCTGGCTCGCCAATCCGGCGGCGCGCACCGCGGTCGCGGAAGCCGGCGCCAAGACGGTGCGGCAGCTTGGCGGCGCACTCGATCGCACCCTCGCCGCGCTCGATCCTTACCTCATGCAACTTCGCCTGGAACAAAGAGCGTCTTGATGCGCGAGCCGGCATTCTGGTGGCGCAAAGGCGGCGGCGGCCTGCTCGCGCCCTTTGCCGCCCTTTATGGCGCGGTGGCGTGGGCCCGCATTCAAGCGCAAGGCCAGTCCGCCGGCGTGCCGGTGATCTGCCTCGGCAATCTCACCGCCGGCGGCGCCGGCAAGACGCCGGCCGCGCTGGCGGTGGCGCATTTGCTGCTTGCGGTGCACGAGCGGCCGTTTTTTCTCAGCCGCGGCTATGGCGGCAAGCTCGCCGGACCGGTGCGCGTCGACCCGTCGTTTCATCGTGCCACCGATGTCGGCGACGAGCCGCTGATGCTGGCGCGGCTGGCGCCGACCATCGTCGCCCGCGACCGCGTCGCCGGCGCCCGCGTCGCCCGCTCCTCAGGCGCAGGCGTCATCGTCATGGACGACGGATTCCAGAACCCGTCGCTGAACAAGGATCTCGCCATCCTGCTGGTCGACGGCCGCCGCGGCATCGGCAACGGCCGCATCATTCCGGCAGGCCCGCTGCGGGCGCCGCTCGAAATCCAGATCGCGCGCGCGCAAGCCATTGTCGTCGTCGGCCCGCCCGACGGTGCCGCCAAAATCTTGGACACCGCGCGCCGCTACGGCGTCACCGTGTTCCACGGCCGCCTCGAAGCCGACCGCAACAGCCTCGCCGCGCTTGGCAAGCGCAAAGTGCTGGCCTTTGCCGGCATCGGCAATCCGGAAAAATTTTTCGCAACGCTGACCGAGGCCGGCATCGCGGTTGCCGCCCGATCGAGCTTCCCCGACCATCATCGCTACACCGCGGCGGAAGCGCAGGCGCTGTTCGCGCGCGCGACAGCCGAAAACCTCGTGCTCATCACCACGGAAAAAGACCACGTCCGCCTCGCCGGCGATCCGGCGCTCGCGGCGCTCGCGGCGCATGCCAGTACCTTGCCGGTGCGGCTCGTCATCGACGAGCAGGATCGATTTCGCCAGATGGTGTTGAACGCCGCGAAACCGGCTTAGCCCCAATTTAGGTGCGTCGCGCCGTCAAATGCCCAGATAGGCCGCCTGCACTTGTTTGTTGTTTGCCAGATCGGCGCTGCTGCCGCGCATGATGACCTTGCCGCTTTCAAGCACGTAAGCGCGCTGCACCAATGTCAGCGCGCGGGCGACATTTTGCTCGACCAACAGGATGGCCGTGCCCATGGCGTGGATCTCCTGGATCTTCTGGAACGTGATATCGGTCATGACCGGCGCCAAACCCAGCGAGGGCTCGTCGAGCATCAAGAGACGCGGCTTCAGCATCAGGCCGCGGCCAACGGCGAGCATCTGCTGTTCGCCACCACTCATCGTTCCGGCGAGCTGCCTGCGGCGCTCCGCCAGAACGGGAAAAATGCTGAAAACAAGATCCAGCGTACGGCCGCGGACGGCCTTGGCGCGCGGCACATAGGCACCGATCTCGAGGTTTTCCTGCACGGTCATTTCCGGGAACACCTGACGGCCTTCCGGCACGTGGGCAATGCCAAGTTCGGCGACCTTGTACGGCGGCAATGCAGTGATGTTCGTTCCCAAAAAGCTGATCGTGCCTGCGCTCAACCGCATCAGGCCCGAGATCGCGCGTAGCGTGGTGCTCTTGCCGGCGCCGTTGGCTCCCAACAGGCCGACGGCTTCGCCCTCCCCGACGTCGATGCTGATGCCGCCGATCGCCGGAACGGAGCCGTAACTGGCGCTCACTGCGGATAGCGTCAACACCCGCTCTCTCCCGGCGTCGCCACATGCACGTAGCCAGATCCCAGATAGGCGCGAACCACGTCTTCGTTCGCGACCACCTCTTTGGGGCTGCCTTCGGCGATCTTCTGTCCGTGATCGAGCACCACGATGTGCCGCGCCACGGCCATGATCGCGCGCATCACGTGCTCGACGATGATGATGGTCAGCCCGCGCTGCGAAAGTTTTCCAACGAGCGCGACCGCTTGATCGATTTCGGCCGGATTGAGCCCGGCCATGACCTCATCGAGCAGCAATAGCCGCGGCTCGGTTGCGAGCGCGCGCGCCATTTCGAGCCGCCGCTGGTCGATCGTGGTCAAGTCGCGCGCCGGCGCGTGTTCCTTGGCCGACAGGCCGACGAATTCGATCGCCTCTCGCGCCTTGGCGCGGGCGACGTCCAGCTTTTTGTCACGCAGGAATGCGCCGGTCATCACGTTGGCCAACACCGTCATCCCGCCAAACGGCCTCGCCACCTGAAATGTCCGCGCCAAGCCGTGCCCGCAAATGTCGTACGGCCGCAGTCCCACGATCTCGCGGCCGAATGCCGACACCGAGCCTGAGTCCGGCCGATGAAAGCCGGTAATCAGATTGAAGCTCGTGGTCTTGCCGGCGCCGTTCGGCCCGATCAGCGCAACGGTCTCGTTTTCGGCCACCGAGAAGCTCAAGTCCTGCACGGCGCGCAAGCCCCCGAACCGCTTGCTGAGATGACGGACAACGAGCGCCTCAGCCATCGATGGCAGCCTCTCTGGCGCGCGCCGGACTGGCGTGAACGATGCGTCCGTAGGCTTCGGTGAAGACGCCGAGCAGCCCGGTCGGCCGCCATAGGATCACGGCGATGAGAATGAGACTATAGACGGTCAACTGCACCCCGCCGAGCGAACTGCCGAGCCAGCTTTGCAGCAGCGCCGACGTCGCTTCCAACAGCACGGTACCGATCACCGGCCCCCACAGCGTCCCGATGCCGCCGACGATCGACACCAGGGCCGCCTCGACGGAAATGTTGAAACTGAACGCGGTCGCCGGATCGATGAAGTAGATGTACTGAACGTAGAAGGTTCCGGCGAGAGCGGTGAGAAATGCGCTGACCAGATAGATGTCGCGCTTGATCCGCAGCGCGTTCACGCCGATCGCTTCGGCGGCGTCCTCGTCCTCGCCGATGGCGACCAGATAATATCCCACCCACGATCGCTCGATCCGGTAGGTGATCGCAAGGCCTGCCGCCAGCAAGCCGAGCGCGATATAGTAATACGCGGCCTTGGCGTCGAACTGCATCATCAGCGGCGCGTTGCCAAGATTGGGAATGGTCGTGCCCTCGGCGCCCCAGGCGAAATCGCGAAATTTCAGAAACAGCAGCATCAAGACTTGGGCGGTGGCAATGGTGGCGATGGCGAAATACGGCCCGCGCAAGCGAAAGCACAGCGCGCCGATCGGCAGGCTCGCCAGCATCGCCACGCCGCCGCCGGCGAACATCCCGATCCAGGGCGAGATACCGTATCGAATCTGCAATATCGTCGACGTGTAGGCGCCGAGCCCGAAATAAGCGGCGTGCCCCAAGGAGAGCTGCTTGGCATAGCCGCCCATGAGGTTCCAGGCGACGCCGATAAAGGCGAACAGCAGAATCCTGATAAAAATGTCGATCGCGAACCGGCTCGTCACCACCAAGGGCAGCGCCAGCATGACCGCCGCAAGCAGCGCAAGCCAAAGCACGCCCCTATGACGAAGCCCGCGCATCATCGTGCAGCTCCACCGGCCAGACCGCTTGGTCTAAACGCCAGCGTCAGGAGCAGCATCAGGAAGACCACGATCAATCCCGAATCGGCGCCGACGAACTGAATCCCTAGCGACTCGGCGACGCCCATCATCAGACTGGCGATCAGCGCGCCTTTGACATTGCCCAGCGTGCCTAGGACAACGGCAACGAACGCCATCAGCACGAACACCTGGCCGGCCATGGGTGAAGCCGGATAGAACGGCATGAGCAGCGAGCCGGCGGCGCCGGCCAGCGCCAGCGACACCCCGACCGCGACGGCGAACACGCGGTTGGTATTGATGCCCATCAGCATCGCCACTTCGGGCTTTTGCGCGGCGGCGCGCATGGCCTTGCCCATATCCGTCGAGCGCAGGAAGACCCAGAGCGCGCCGCTGAGCGCCATCGCCAGCATGAAGGCGATGAGCTTTGCGACCGGGATATAGAGCGGACCGAAATAAAGCGCCGCGTCGGAATACGGCGTTTGCACGGTCCGATAGTTGGCCGTGAACAACAGCAACGCGAGGTTCACCAAAAGCAACGACAGCGCGAAGGTGAGGAAGATCTGCGGCATGTCGCTGAGCCCGAGCACGCGGCGGATCAGGAAATGCTGCAACAACACGCCGATCACAAATAGCACCGGCATGGACACCGCAAGCGACAGCAAAGGATCGATGCCGTAGCGCGTGGCCAGGAAGAAGCTGATATACATGCCGATCATCACGAACTCGCCCTGGGCGAAGTTCACGATTTTCACGACGCCGAAGATCAGCGTCACGCCGATGCTCACCAGCGCATAGATGCCGCCTATGAGCAGGCCGTTCACGACGGCCTGTGCCAGTGTTTCCAGCATCGGACCCTTGATGGGGTTTCAGGTTTTGATCAGCGGGGCGCGCGCATCGTCTTTCGGGAACACGCTCGCCAGATCGCCGTTCTGCCATTGCACGCCGACCGGATGGGCGTAAATGTTCTTGCCGTCGGGGCCGAACTTCACCCGGCCGCCCGGACCCATTGCGGCATAGCCCGACGACACGTCAAGCGCTGCCAGCGCATCGCGCACTTTCTCCGGATCGGTCGACGCGGCGCGTTCGAGTGCGTCGGCGAGCATGAAGGTCTGCGCGACCAGGCCGCCGGCATACTCGAAAAGAAACTCGCCATACTGCTTCTTGTATACGGCGTTCACCTTCTCGGCCTCGGCGCTGCAATCGTGATTCCAGTGCGCAACGCCCTGCAGGCCCTCGGCGAGCGTTCCCACGCTCTTGTAAAAATCCGGAATGACGAACCCGCCGGAGCCGCCGTTGAGCGCAATCTTGAGGCCGACCTGCTTGATGGTGCGCACGATCAGAATGAGGTCGTTCAAGTACGACACCGAGAACAGCGCATCGGCGCCGGACGCCTTGACCTTGTTGATGAGCGGGCCGGCATCGGCGAAGCCCGCCGAGTATGGCTCGAACATCACGATCTCGACGCCCTCGGCTGGCGCCTTTTCCCGCAGTCCGTTCGACGTCGAAGTGCCGAACGCGGTGTTCTCGAATATGACCGCCACTTTCGGCTTGTCGCTCACCAGTTTCGACATTTGCAGCTGCGCCTGGGCGAACTGCGAGGCGCGCGCGAACGGCGTGAAGGTATAGTGGCGGTCCTTGTTGAGCTGATCGGAGCTCGATCCCGTGATCAGCGGCACTTTGGCGCGCTCGGCCACCTCGCTGGCGATCAGGGTGAGCGCGCTGGCAAAGCAGCCGTGAATCGCCGCAAGCTTATAGCCGTTGATCAAGCGGTCGGTCTCGGTGCGGGTGACGGTGGTGTCGCTTTGCACGTCCGAGACGATCAAATTGAGCTTGGCGCCGCCGAGCGATTTTATGCCGCCGGCATCGTTGACCATCTGCACCGCGAGCTTGGCGGCATTGACGCAGCCCTGGCCGATCTGGGCCATGCTTCCGGTGACGGGATAAAGGCCGCCGATGTTGACGGGCTCCGCCGCCCGCAGTCGCAGCGGAAATGCGGCGAATGCCGTGGCGGCAAGCGCACCGCCCGCGGTCTTGGTGAGAAAGTCCCTGCGGCGCTGCCGCTGTTGCGATGTCCGACCCCGGCCGTTTTTCATCGTCACCTCCCATGGCGTTAAAGCGCGCGCGCCGGCGCGAGCCCTGACAAAAGCCTTTCGCCAAGCGACTTTCGCGCTTGTTCCGCCCGTTGCTATCGGGCGCCGACAAATTGTATACAAAATTATATGTAAGATTGCAAACAGCGCGGTTTTGCCTTAATCAAGCACCGCGCCGCAGCAGGCACGACGGCGGCGATCAGACAGCAGCGGGATTTTCGAGTTCCCCCATGACCGTGCACAGGATACTGCGAAAAAAGCCGGCGCTGCGCGGCGTAACCGCGCCGCCGAAGCGACGCTTGCGCAAAGTAGCGGCAAAACGCGGCGCGCGGGGACCGGCCATCGCCGAGCTCATCGCCACGCGGCTCGAAGAAGACATCGTGTTGGGTCGGCGTCATCCGCGTGAGCGGCTCATCGAGCAGGACCTTTGCCAGCAATTCAACACGCATCGTGCCGACGTTCGGTTGGCTTTTTTCGAGCTCGAGAAAAAGGGCATTATTCAGCGCATCCCGAATCGCGGCGCGATGGTGCGCGACCTCTCCCCGCAAGAGGTCATGCAGATCTACGCGGTACGCGAGGAATTGGAGGTCATGGCGGTGCGAATTCTGCCATTTCCGGTGGCGCGCGCCGACATCGACAAGCTCGATGAAATCCAGCGCAAATATAGCGCGGCAATCGACAGTGGTGATTTGCTCGACGTCTTCTACGGCAATCTGCATTTTCACCGCACGTTGTACGAGCTCTGCGGCAATACCTGTCTCATCGAGACGATCGAGCAGCTCGCGCAAAAGGTCTACGGCATAAGATCTTATGCCAATGCCTATCCGGATGCGCTCGATCGTGCGCGTCGCGACCACGTTGCCATGATCGCTGCATTGCGGACGTCCAGTCGCGACGAGTTGATTGCGCTGACGCGGCGCCATCTGGAACCGTCGCCCGAGGCCTATATCCGCGCGTATCAACGCCGCTTTGGCGATGTCGGCCCGGCGCCGCGCCAGTCTTAGGACGCGCCGCATCCCATAGGCCGGCGCTGCCGACGATGTTGCGCCCTCTGCTCGACTAGGATTTCCGCACGTAGCCTGCCGCTTGCCGCTGCGCCACGGCTTCGGGCGTGGCATAGGGTTCCTGCAGATCGACGCTCCAGTAGCGCAATTCCTCGAGCGGAATGGCGACGCCAGTCACCGCGCAGCGCACGAAGGCGCCGGGCCGCACCACGCGGAAATCGCCGTCGAGATATTTGACGTCGGCCTCGCCGGGCATCGGGGCCGGACGATCGGTACGATTGAGCAAATGCGCCTCCGACTGCTTCCTTAAAGTGACTGCTCGCTGGAAATTCCGGACCGGCCCCCGACTCAAAGCTTGGCTGGCCGGCTGCCGGCGCAACATAATCATTCCGCCGCCCAGGCGAAACCCTCCTACTTTTGATCGCCGGCACGCTGCGCCGCCGGCGTGCGCCGTGGTAAGTTGGGGTCGAGGCAACGCCGGCCGCGGCGAATTCCCGTTGGCAGATATGGACTTTCGCAAATTTCTCCTCGTACTTGCCGGCGTCGCCTGCGGCGCCGTCGCAGCCGTTGCCGCCGCGTCGGAGCACATCGATATCCCCGCCGACACTATGACGCTCCACGGCACGCTATACCGGCCCGACGGCGACGGACCGTTTCCCGCCGTGGTGGCGATGCACGATTGCGGCGGGCTGATACGCCGCCCGGCGATGCAGGCGCAGCTCTACAACGAATGGGCCAATCTGTTGGTCGGCAAAGGCTTTGTCGTGCTGTTCCCGGACTCGTTCGCCTCGCGCGGGCTTGGACCGCAATGTCGCGAGGCCAACCGCAAGGTTCACGCCCGCCGCGAGCGCGTTACCGACGCCAATGCGGCGCGGCGCTGGCTGCAAACCCAGAGCTACGTCAAGGCCGACCATATTTCGCTGCTCGGATGGTCGCACGGAGGGGTCGCTGCGCTGTGGACGGTGCGGCCGACCGCCGTGCCTCATGACAGCGGCGCCGATTTCCGCTCGGCGGTCGCATTCTATCCGAGCTGCCGCCGCCTGCGCGAGACCGCCTGGAGCGCCCGCGTGCCGACACTGATCCTGATCGGCAGTGCCGACGACTGGACGTCGGCCTCGACCTGCCAGCAGATGGTCGCCGGCGCCCGCGGCCGCAGCGCCCGCGCCGAGATCGTCGTCTATCCCGGCGCCTATCACGAATTCGACCGCGCCAATGCGCCGATCCGGCTGCGCACCGGCCTGGTCAATACCGCCGATCCGTCCGGCCGGGCGCACGGCGGCACCAACCCGGCGGCGCGCAATGACGCGCTCAAGCGCGTGCCGGCCTGGCTGGAGAAATAGCAGGCCGGCCGCCGGTCAAACTGGCCTATCTGATAAAAAACTGTATTCTGTTCCTGATAAATAAGAAATTCGGTCGCGGATTTCTTTTTGGGTGAGCGCCATGATGAGATCAGTCCTGATAAGCGTCATTTTCAGTCTTGCACTTGGCGCGTTTCCCGCATTCGCGCAGATCGACTGCGGGTCCTTTTGCATAAGCTACTGCGCCAAAAGAGAGCCGGGGGCGGGATACGACAACGGCAATTGCCAGATCGGCTGCAATCACGGCTGCTACTGGTATCTCTCCGAACACCAGGGCCAGCTGCAAAAGCCGGCTGCAGCAAAACGTCGCAAGCCGGCGGCGTCCTACAGATAACCGGTGCCGACGTCGGCGGCGAAGCGCGCCGGCTCGCCTTCCCAGACGATGCGGGCGTGTTCGAGCACATAGACGCGGTCGGCGTGCGGCAACGCGAAGGTGACGTTCTGCTCGCCGAGCAGGACTGTAATCGGCGTGGTCTGGCGCAAGCGCTCCAGCGCCTTGGACAATTGCTCGAGGATGACCGGCGCCAAGCCGAGCGTCGGCTCGTCGAGGATCAAAAGCTTCGGTTTCATCATCAGCGCGCGGGCGATAGTCAGCATCTGCTGCTCACCGCCCGACAAGGTGCCGGCCGCCTGTTTCTGGCGATCGCGCAGGATCGGAAACAGGTCGAACAGCCAGGCGATTTGTTGCGCACCCTCCGCCGGCGACAAATGCTGGCCGCCGAGGTCGAGGTTCTCGCGTACCGTCATATCGACGAACAGCTCGCGGCCCTCCGGGCATTGCACGATGCCCTTGCGCGCGATGGTCGCCGCGGTGAACCCGCGCAATGACGCGCCCTCGCGGCGAATGTCGCCCGCATAGGGCAAAAAGCCGGAGATGGTATTGAACAGCGTGGTCTTGCCGGCGCCGTTCAGTCCGACCACGGAGACGAATTCGCCGGCATGGACGTGGATCGAGACGTCGTCGAGCGCCTGCGCCTTGCCGTAATGCACGCTGACGTTCTTGACCTCGAGGAACGGCGTCGTGACATCGCGGAACGAGGATTCCGGGCGCGCCGCGGTCTCGATGCTGCCGCCGAGATAGACGCGGCGCACGGTCTCGTTGCGCATCACCTCGTCGGCGGTGCCTTCGGCGATGCGCTCGCCGACATACATGGCCAGCACGCGGTCGACGAGCCGCGCCACGCTTTTGACGTTGTGATCGACCAATAGAACGGCGCGGCCGTCGTCGCGCAATTCGCAGATCAGATCGGAGAACGCCGCGGTTTCCTTCGAGGTCAGCCCGGCGAACGGCTCGTCGATCAGCAGCACCTGCGGATCGCGCGCGATCGCTTTGGCGATTTCGATCTTGCGCAGATCGGCGAACGGCAACGTCGCCGGCCGCCGGCCGAGCACGGCGCTCAAGCCCACGCGCGCGGCGATGGCACGGGCCTTGGTGTCGGTTTCCGGATCGGCCAAGAGCCGGGTCAGCTTGTCGGGAAGCAGCGCCAGTTTGATGTTTTCCAGCACGGTCTGGCGATGCAGCGGCCGCGAATGTTGAAACACGATGCCGGCGCCCAGGCGCGCGATGCGGTGCGACGGCCAGCCGGCGACCTCGGTGCCGTTGATGCGCACCGAGCCGGCATCGGGCCGCTCGATGCCCATGATCAGCTTCATCACCGTCGACTTGCCGGAGCCGTTCGGGCCGATCAGCCCCAGAATTTTCCCGGCTTCGATGCTGAACGCCATGTCCTTGACGGCAACCAGGCCGCCGAAGCGCTTGGTCAGGCCCGATACTTCGAGATGCGCGTTTTTGTCGGCCATGCTCACGAAGTCTCTTTGCTGCGGGTGAGCAGGCCGAAAAAGCCGTTCGGGAACGTGAGCACGACGAAGAGCGCCATGGCGAAGACGATGAAGTTCGCCAGATCGCCGACCGGGCGCAGCGCCTCGCTCATGGCGATGATGAAGATCGCGCCGAGCACGGCGCCCAGAATGGTGCGCCGGCCGCCGATCACCACGGCGATGATGATCTGCACGCCGACGGTGATGTCGATGAAGGTGCCGACCGAGGCCGAACCGAGATAGAACACGAGCAGCGCGCCGGCGAGGCCGGAGAAGAAGGCGCTGATGACGAAGGCCGTGAGTTTATGTTTCGTGACATTGAAGCCGAGCGCGCCGGCCTGCACCGCGTCCTGTCCGCTGGCCTGCAAAATCAGCCCGACCGGCGAGCGCGACAGCGCGAACAGGATGGCGCCGCTGATGGCCATGAACCACAGCGCGATCTCGTAATTCTTGGCATCGCTGATGGTGATGACGTCGGGCACGGTCAGCCCGATTTCGCCGCCGGTGAGGCTGGCGTCGACCACGACGAAATTCTGCAGCATCAGCACGGCGACCAGCGTGGTCAGCCCGAAATAAGGTCCGCGCACGCGCAATGCCGGCAGCGCCAGCACCACGCCGCCGGCGACCGCGGCAAGCGCGCCGGCGGCGACGCAGATCCAGATCGGCGGCTGGTAGAGATTATCGAGAATGCCCGCCGTATAGGCGCCGGTGCCGATCAGGAACGTCGGGCCGAAATTGACTTCGCCGGCAAAGCCGAACAGCAGGTCCCACGCCATGGCGAACACGCCGAAATAATAGGCGATGGTGAGAAGGCCGAGGATGTAGCCGGAGACGCCGAGCGGCAGGAACGAGGCAAGCGCCACCGCGACGAGGCCGATGAGCAGAACGCGCGTGGTCGAAAGGCTGCCCATCTAGCGGCGTCCCAACAGCCCGCGCGGGCTGATATACATGACGGCGACCAGCAGGAGCAGCGCCGGAATGGTGCGATAGGCCGGCGAGATCAGGTAAGCCGTCAACGTTTCCAGATAGCCGACCACGTAGGCCGCGATCAGCGCACCGGACACGCTGCCGAGCCCGCCGAGCACGACGATGGAAAACGCACTCGCGGTGAGCGGCCCGACGCTATAGGACGACACGCCGAGAAACATGCCGAGCAAGACGCCGGCAACGCCGACCAGCACGCCATAAATCGCCCACACGGCGATGTAGACTTGCGACAGTTCCACTCCCAATAAGGTCACGCCGCGCGGATTCATCGACGCCGCCAGCACTGCCTTGCCGGCGCGGGTGCGATTGACCAGGAGCCAAAGGATGCCGATCACCAACCAACATACGACAGCAGTGAAAATCTCGTTGGCCGGCGTGCGCACGCCGACGATCCGCACCACGCCCTCGACGATCGGCGCCACGGTTTTCGCATTGTTGGTGTAAAAATAGGCGATCAGCTCCTGGAGCATGATGCCCCACAACAGCGTCGCGGTGAGGATGAAAATCTCCTTTTCCTCCTCGCGGATTTTGCGCGACTGCTGCAGCGGCCGAACGATCAGGAAATAGGTGATCATGGACGCGACGAAGCCGACGGCGACGCCGATCAGCGCGCCCGCATAGGGCCCGACATGCAAATCGTTGCCGGCGGCCCAGGCGGCGACCACGGCGGCCACCATCAGCGCGCCATGGGAAAGATTCAGCACGCCGGAGACGCCGAAAATCAGCGCAAAGCCCGTGGCGCCGAGCGCATAGAGCGAACTGATCGCAAAGCCGTCGATCAGGATTTGCCAGAACAGCATCGGTTAGACCTAAAAAACACCCTCCCCTGCAGGGGGAGGGTTTGGCCGCGAGGCGGCCGGGTGGGGAAGTTCAACGGACTCCGCGGCACGGCCCCACCCGTCGCTCTTCGTGCGACGGCCTCCCCCTGCAGGGGAGGCTGGATCGCTGTTCTCCATCAGTTGGCAGCGCCAACCTTGATGAACTTCGGGAACTTCAGCTGACCGCTGGCGACCTTGGACGGCCACAGATTGACCTGCTTGCCGTCCTGCCATTGCAGCATCAGGCCGGTGATGGTGTCGGGACCGACCTTGAGCGCGTGCGGATTGGGCGTGTCCTTGCCCTTGAACTGGATGCGGCCGATGGTGCCGACGTAATCGGTCTTTTCCAGCGCATCGACCAGCTTGTCGGAATCGGTCGAGCCGGCGCGCTTGAACGCGTCGGCGAGGTAATAGACCTCGTCATAGGCGGTATAGCCGCAATAGGACGGGAAGTTGCCGTACTTGGCCTTGAACGCATTGACGAACGGCAGCGTCTTCGGCGTCACCGCGACACCGGGCCCGGACACGGCTTGATACAGCACGCCTTCGACCGCGCCATTGGTGTCGTTCCAGAAGCTCGAATTGGTCGCCTGCGAGGAAATCCCGAACATCGGGATCGGTACCTCTTGCTGCTTCCACTGCACCGTCGGCTGCACGCCGACGTGGGAAATGCCGGTGATCATCACGTCGGGCTTCTCGCCCTCGATCTTGTTGAAGATCGGCGTGAAGTCGGTGGTGTCGGGCGAGACCCGGATATGGTCGAGCACCTTCAAGCCGATCTCGGGCAGGCATTTGAGGTACTCGGCGTCGAGCGGCGTCGTCCAGGCGGCGTCCTCGCTCATGACCACGGCTGTCTTCATGTGCAGCTGATTGACCAAAAGATCCTTCGCCGGGGCGCAGACGGAGTCCGCAATACTGGTCGAGGTCAGATAGCCGTGGAACGTGTATTTCAGATTGTCGTAATCCTTGGCGATGTTCTGGGTGATGACGTCGGACGCGGCGCCGGGTGTCACCATCACGGTCTTCAGGCGGCCGGTCCACGGCTCGAGCGCCAGCACCACTTCGCTGATATAGCTCGCGATCACCGCGTTGACGTGATCTTCGCTGACGGCGCGCTGGAAGGCGCGCACCGATTCCGCGGCGGAGGAGTGATTGTCGTAGGAGACGATCTCGATCTTCTTGCCGTCGACGCCGCCCGCGGCGTTGATCTCGTCGGCGGCAAGCTGCGCGGCTTGCGGGATCGAGGAGCCGGCGACCGCTTGGGCCTCGGCGATGACGCCGATCTTGATGGTGTCCGCCGCGTAACCGGGTGTCGCCAGCGTCAGCGCGAGGCCGGTCGCGGCGGCCGCGAACACGGCGCGCTTATCGAGCATTCTCATTATCATTCCTCCCTTGAAAAATTGCGGTCATCTCGCCCCGGATGACGGCTTGGCCGGCAGTCTAGCCCATCGCCCTAGGCCGGCAAGCGCGTTTTTGTCGCGTAAATCTCATGCTTTAGGCCAATGCGCCGCGCCGAGGCGCTCCGCGTTTATTGGAACTCCTGGCCGCTAGTCGCGACGCGCCAATGTCCGTTATGCTGGCGCATCAGGGCGGAAGCGAAAACCGAAACGTCACAAGCGCAGGGGCACTATGAGACAGCTCACCATCGGCGACGTCACCATCACCAGCATCATCGAACGCGACGGGCCATGGCGTAAGCCGGAGGAGATGTTCCCGGCTTACGATGCCGAGATCGGCAAGCGCCATCTCGCAGCGCTCGACAAGGAAGTATTCGACCCGGTATCCGGCAAGATGGTCATCACCTATCAGACCTATGTGGTGCGCACGCCCAAGCACACCATCCTGATCGACACCTGCACCGGCGAGGACAAGGGCTATCCGCCGCCGATGGATTTTCCGAAGCAGCCCTGGCTCGACGGCTTCCGCGCCTCGGGCCTGCGCTTCGAGGACATCGATTACGTGTTTTGCACCCATCTGCATATCGACCATACCGGCTGGAACACCATGCTGCGCAACGGCCGCTGGGTGCCGACCTTCCCGAAGGCGAAATACATCTTCCACAAACGCGAATATGCGGCGTGGGAGGACGAAGCCAAACGCGGCGGCAATCGACCCGGCGGCGGCGGCAATGTGTGGCCGTTCAATTGCGAGCCGGTGGTCGCGGCCGGGCAAGCGCTTCTGGTCGACGACGATTATGCGCTCGACGATACGTTCTGGTTGACGCCGACGCCCGGTCATTCGCCGTGCCATTGCTGCGTCAATATCCGTTCGCGCGGCCAGCAGGCGATTGTCGTCGGCGACCTAATGCATCATGCGCTGCAATGCCGCGAGCCGGACTGGTCGACGGTGTTCGACTGGGACCCGGCGCAGGCAGCGCTTTCGCGAAAAAAATTCTTAAACGACACCGCCGGCACCGGGAGGTTCGTGCTGCCGATCCACTTTCCGCATCCGACCACAGGCCTGATCGAGGCGGACGGCGCGCGCTTTCACTACAAGTTCGTGCGCTGACGCGTGGGGTCGTATTGATAGCAAGTCCGCTGCTCGGAGGGCGCCACTATGTTGTTTCTCGTCGTCTCGACGCCGCGGCCAGAACGGCCTTCAGATCTCGCCGAGCGCCGACAATCGTTCTGGCCGTGGATGGCCAAATACGAAACAAGCGGCGTGTGCCGGCACGTCTACGCCCGCGCCGGGCGCGGCGCGGTCGCCGTCCTCGACGTCACGAGCAATGAGGCCTTGCATCAAATCCTGAACGAGTGGGCGGACATCATTCCCGCCCATTTCGATACCTACCCGCTTGTCGATCTGGAGGCGACCAAGCGGATGCTTGCCAGCCAAGTGGCGGCGAAGAATTGAGCCACGTGCTTGTCGGCAGGTCTTAGAACGTCCGCAGGACGTTTCGCTTGAGTTCCCGGATATTGGCCTCGTCGCGCCTGTAGAACATCCATTGTTTGATGCGCTTGGCGCGGACCAAGCGCGCTTGGGCCAAAATTTTCAGATGCTCGCTGACCGTCGGTTGGCTGACGCCGAGCTTCTTGGCGATGAGCAGTCCGCAGACCCCGTCCTTGACCAGATCGCCGTCGACTTGCCGCGGAAAATGCGCCTTCGGATCCTTGAGCCATTCCAAGATCAGAAGCCGCCGTCCGTTGGCCAGCGCGCGCATGGTCTGTTCAATAGGCATATTGCCAATTAGCTATATGACGAATTATAGTCAATAGCTGCACGCCGACCCGCAGGCGAAGCGACCGGAGACACCCTTGGACCTGGTAAACCGTGAGCGCATCGAAGCTGTCGAGCGCTTGATTAGACCGTACATCCGGCGGACGCCTTTGGTCGAGATCGACGGCCGCGATTTCGATCTCGATAGTGGTCCCATCGTCTTGAAACTGGAACTGCTGCAGCATTCCGGTTCGTTCAAGGCACGCGGCACCTTTACCAATTTGCTGATGCGCGAGGTGCCGAAAGCCGGCGTGGTGGCGGCGTCCGGCGGCAATCACGGCGTCGCGGTCGCTTATGCGGCGCGAAGGCTCAACGTGCCGGCCAAAATCTTCCTGCCGAGCATTTCGTCGCCGGCGAAGATTCAGCGCATCGGCGACTACGGTGCCGATCTCGTGGTCGGCGGCGAACGTTATGCCGACGCGCTGGCGGCGAGTGAAGCTTGGGCCGCGCAGTCGGGCGCGCTGCCGATCCATGCCTTCGATCAGACCGAGACGCTTTTAGGCCAGGGCACGCTGGGTCTCGAACTGCAAGCGCAAGCGCCCACCCTCGATACGCTGTTGGTCGCGGTGGGCGGCGGCGGCCTGATCGGCGGTATTGCCGCCTGGTATGCCGGCAGCATCGCCATCGTCGGCGTCGAGCCGGAAGCGTCCCCTACCCTTGCGAAGGCGCTCGAAGCCGGACGGCCGGTCGACGCCCCAACCGACGGCATCGCCGCGGATTCGCTGGCGCCAAAGCGCGTCGGCGAACGAGGTTTTCCGATCGCCCAGCGCTATGTCAGCGGCGTGGTGTTGGTGACCGACGATGCCATCCGCAAGGCGCAGACCCTGTTGTGGAACGTCACGCGGATCGTCACCGAACCGGGTGGCGCCGCCGCTTTCGCCGCGCTCATTTCCGGCCGCTATCGGCCGCGACCCGGCGAGCGCGTCGGCATCGTGCTCTGCGGCGCCAATACCACCGCCGTCGACTTCACGCGCTGAGCCGCGCCCGATAGGCAGAGCCGGTGATTTCGCGCTACTCTTCGTGCGGGGAGAAAACGCGCCATGGCACAACGTCAGGACTCAGAACACTTCGATTACATCGTCGTCGGCGCCGGCTCGGCCGGCTGCGTGCTGGCCAACCGGCTGACCGCCTCGGGGCGCCATCGCGTGCTGCTATTGGAAGCCGGCGGTCACGACCGTCATTTCTGGATCCACGTTCCGCTCGGCTTCGGCAAGCTGTTCAACGATGCCAAGGTCAATTGGCTTTACAAATCGGAGCCCGAGCCCGAGCTCAACAATCGGCAAATCATCCAGCCGCGCGGCAAGGTGTTGGGCGGATCGAGCTCGATCAACGGGCTGTTGTATATTCGCGGCCAGCACGAGGATTACGATCACTGGCGGCAGCTCGGCAATACCGGCTGGGCCTTCCAAGACGTGCTGCCGTATTTCCGCCGCGCCGAGGATCAGGAGCGCGGCGCCGACGAACTGCACGGCACCGGCGGGCCGCTATCGGTCTCCAATGTGTGCGAGCCGCATCCGTTGTGCGAAGCCTTCCTCGAAGCGGCGGAGCAAACCGGCATTCCGCGCAACGACGATTTCAACGGGCCGACCCAGGAAGGCGCCGGCTACTTCCAGCTCACGGCGAAAAACGGCCGCCGCTGGTCGACGGCCGCCGGCTATCTGAAACAGGCGCGCAAGCGGCCCAACCTCAAAGTCGAGCTCAATGCGCTGGCGACGCGAATCCTGTTCGAAGGCCGCCGTGCCGTCGGCATCGAATATCGCCAAGGCGCGGCGATGCGTACCGCTTACGCCGATGGCGAAGTCATCCTCGCCGGCGGCGCGTTCAATTCGCCGCAGCTTTTGCAACTCTCCGGCGTCGGGCCGGCGGACCTGCTGCGCAGCCACGGCATCGCGGTGATCGCCGACATGGCCGGCGTCGGCGCCGATTTGCAGGACCATCTTCAGGTGCGCATGCAGTTTCGCTGCACCGAACCGATCACCGCCAATGACGTGATCAACAACTGGCGGCACCGCTACGGCGCCGGCATCCGCTATATGCTGTCGCGCAAGGGGCTGTTGAGCGTCGGCGCCGGCTATGCCGGCGCGTTCTTCCGCACCCGGCCCGATCTGGCGACGCCGGACGTGCAGATTCACTTCCTCATCTTCTCGACCGAGACCGCGGGCGCCGCGGTGCATCCGTTCTCCGGCTTCATGGCCTCGATCTGCCAATTGCGACCGGACAGCCGCGGCACCGTGCGCATCAAATCCAATAATCCTGCCGACGCGCCGGCGATCCAGCCGCGCTATCTGTCGGCGCGCGCCGATTGCGACACCGTGGTCGCCGGCTTGCAGGTTCTGCGCAAGGTCATGAGCCAGCCGGTGATGCGCAAGCTGATCGCTGAGGAACACGCCCCCGGGCCGCAATGCGAGAGCGACGCCGATCTCTTGGCCTATGCCCGCAACACCGGCACCACGGTCTATCACCCGACCTCGACCTGCCGCATGGGGCCGGACGCGGCGGCCGTAGTCGACGCGCGGCTGCGCGTGCGCGGCTTCGAACACCTGCGCGTGGTCGACGCATCGATCATGCCGACGGTCGTTTCCGGCAACACCAATGCGGCGGCGGTCATGATCGGCGAAAAAGGCTCGGACATGATCCTGCAAGACTCCGGCGCTAGCGCGCCGATCGCGCTGTCGGCATAAAAATTCAGCCGGCCGCTTGCAGGCGATCGACCTCGGCGGCGCCGGCTTTGATGCGCGGAATAAGCTCGCGGCCGAACTCGACGGTGTCGTTCATCGGATCAAAGCCGCGGATCAGCACCGAGCCGACGCCGAGCTTGTAATATTCCAGGATCGCGGCTGCGACCTGTTCGGCCGTGCCGACCAGGCACGACGTATTGCCGAGCGCACCGGTGGCGCGCGCGATCGGCATCCACAGCCGCTCGTCGTGGACGTCACGTTCGAGCGCAAAGCTCATCAGCCGCCGTCCGGCATTGTCCACCGGCCCCGCCATCGCCTCCTGCCGGCTCCAGCCTTTGTTGCCGGAGACGCCGGCCAAAATCCGGTTCGCCTTGTCCCAGGCGGCGCCTTCGCTTGAGGCGATGATCGGGCGCACCGAGACGTTGAACCCGGGCGCCCGGCCGAATGCTGCGGCGCGGGCGCGAAACTCCCGCATGCGTTCGCGGGTCGATTTCAGCGGCTCTGCGTAGATCGCATAGACGTCGCACAACCGCGCGCCCATCTCGAGCGCACCCTCCGACGCGCCGCCGAAGAAGACGAGCGGATGCGGTTTTTGCAACGGCCGCACGTCGGAATGCGCAGCCTTCACCTTGTAGAAGTCGCCGGAAAAATCGAACGGCCGCTCGTTCGCCCAGGTAAGCTTCATCAGTTCGAGATATTCGGCGGCGCGGCGATAGCGCTCGTCCTTGGGCGTGAAATCGCCGTCACCCTCCTGCTCGTCGTCGGTCTTGCCGGTGATGACGTGCAGGACGAGCCGGCCCTGAGTCAGATGGTCGAAGGTCGCGATCTTGCGTGCCATCAAGGTCGGCGCCACGAAACCGGGCCGGTGCGCGATGAGATAACCGAGCCGTTCGGTGCGCGACGCCGCGTGCAATGCGACCAGAAAACCCTCGGCCGAGGACGACGAGTAGCCGACCAGCACCAGATCGAAGCCGGACGCCTCGTGGGCGCGCGCGGCCTGCGTCACGTAATCGGGCGACAGCCCGCCTTCGATGACATGCAAGGTGGCGTCGCTGCGCGGTGGCGTGACGCCGATCATGCCGATGATTTTGATGGGCATTGGTCGCTCGCGGTTGCCGGATTGTTGGCCGGCGGCCATGGTAGCATTTTTTGCCGGATTTAAGCTTGGCGCAGACGCGCGGTCGCGGCGGCATCGATCTCGCCGCGCGCATCGATGACGACGCCGTAATCGCGCTGCGCCTCCTCCGCGGTGATCAAGCCATCGAGCACGTCGTCGCGTACGCTTTGCGGATCGCGTCGGTGTGGATTGCCGAAGCCGCCGCCGCCGGGCAGATGCAATTGGATGGCATCGCGCGGCGGCACGGTCTGGCGGCCTTTCGGCCGGATCGGCCGGCCTGAGCGCAGCGCCACGGTGCCGGCGGCACCGGATTTGCCGCCGTCGCGGCCGCGCGCCGGGTTCTTTACCCGTTCGAAATTGCATAACAGCGCCACCGGATTGGCGCCGGCACCACCGATCTCGATCACCTGGCCAAGCCCGCCGCGGCGCGTGCCGGCGCCGCCGGAGCTTTCGCGAAATTCGCGGCGGTAGAACACTACAGGCGCGACGCTTTCGGTGGCCTCCACCGGGATCGTGCGCACCCCGGACGGAAACGCGGTCGCGCTCAGGCCGTCCTTCTCCGGCCGGGCGCCGGCGCCGCCGCAGTGGAAGATCACGGTGGAGAATTCGGGCAGCGTGTTCGCATCGGTGCCGGCTTCGACCTCGTCCACCAGCGAACCGCCACCGAAAATTTGCGGATTCCACAAGGCAGAGGCGCCTTCGGCCGGCACACCACCGGGGATGACGCTTTGCAAACAATCGAACACCACGTCGGGCAGCATCTGGCCGACGGTATGGCGCGCCGCCACCGGCCACGGCCGCTTGACGTTGAGCAGGCAACCTTCCGGCGCGCTCACCGTGATCGGCTCGAGCGAGCCGGCATTGTTCGGCACGTCGGGCGCCACCAGGCATTTGACGCCGAACGCGGTGTAGGCGAGGCAATAATTGTAGACGACGTTGATGCCGTAGGCCGACGCCGACGACGTACCGTCGTAATCGACGTGGATGCCGTCGTCGCCCACGGTCAGCGCCGCGTTCAACAACAGCGGCTTCTCGTAGCCGTCGATGGTCATGGCGTTGCGATAGGTGCCCTTTGGCAGCGCGCGGATGCGCGCCAAGGTCGCCTCGCGCGAGGCTTCGAGGATGCTGTCGCCGAGCCGATCGAGATTGGCAATGCCGAACTCTTCCATCATCTCAAGAAGGCGACGGCTGCCCTCGTCGTTGCACGCCGCGCAGGCATAGATGTCGCCTTCGACCTGCAGCGGCTCGCGCACATTGGCGCGCACCAGGCGCAACAAATCCTCGTTCATGCGGCCCTCGCGGGCGAGCTTCATGATCGGAATGGCGACGCCTTCCTCGAACACCTGCCGGCCGTCCGGCCCCATGCCGAGCCCGCCGATGTCGACCACATGGATGGTGTTGGCGAACAAGGCCACCGCTCGGCCGCGATAAAATGTGGGCGTCACCACCGTAATATCGTGCAGATGGCCGGACGTTAGCCACGGATCGTTGGTGATGTAGTGGTCGCCAGGCTTCATGCCGTCGATCGGATAGACCTCGAGGAAGTACTTCACGCCGTTGGCCATGGAATTGACGTGGCCCGGCGTGCCGGTGATCGCTTGGGCGAGCATCCTGCCCTGGCGGTCGAACACGCCGGCGGAAAGATCGCCGGCCTCGCGCACCGAGGTCGAGAACGCGGTGCGGATCATGGTCTGCGCCTGCTCCTCGACCACCGCGATCAGGCGGTTCCACATGATCTGGGTATGGATTTGCGCCAGCGCGGCGTTGGGGCGTGCGATCATGATTCAATTCTCGCGGCGAGTGAGTTCAATATAGCCGAAGCGGTCGATGCGTGCGTCGAACAGCGGGCTCACCACCGTGGAGGTGTCGTCCTCGGCGATCACTGCCGGCCCCTTGATGTGCGCACCCGGCGCCAAATCAGGCCGCCAATAGATCGGCACGTCCAGAAACTCGCCGCTCGCCGCATCGAACACCGGCCGCCGCGCGTGCGGCTTTGGCTGCGTCGATTTCGTTTCGGCCGCGGCCGCTAGCTCGCCCTCGGCGGGCGCTGCGACCGCGACCACCCAGCTCAAAATCTCGATCTCGACGCCTGGAATATGCCGGCTATAGAGCCGACTGTAGGCTTCCTCGAACAGTTTTCGCATGGTCGCGCGATCCGCGGCCGTGAAATCCCGCACCGACAGTTCGACCGTGATCTCGTGGCCCTGGCCGCGATAGCGCATCAGCGCCGAGCGGCGCTCGGCAAGCACCGCATTCGGCGCGCCGCGGCGCACGATCGCCTCGGCTTCGGCGCGCATTTCGGCGAGCAGGCGATTGGCCGCCGCCGCGTCGAAACTTTCGAGCCGCATCAGCCGGCCGCGCACCACCTCGTAGGCCACCGGCGCGCGCAACAGTCCGACCGCCGAGCCGACGCCGGCATTGGCAGGCACAAGAACACGACCGATGCCGAGCTTTTCCGCAATGCGCGCGGCGTGCAGCGGCGCGGCGCCGCCGAAGGCGATCAAGGTGCGCGGCCGCAAATCCTTGCCGCCCTCGATGCCGTGCACGCGGGCCGCGTTCGCCATGTTCTCGTCGACCACCTCGCTGATGCCAAGCGCGGCATGCTCCGCCACGAGATCGAGCCTTTTGCCGATCCGTTCGGCGATCGCCGCCTTGGCGGCGGCGGCATCGAGCGCCATCTTGCCGCCGGAAAACGCCTTGGGATCGATGCGGCCGAGCGCGACGTCGGCGTCGGTCACGGTCGGCTCGCTGCCGCCGCGGCCGTAGCACACCGGCCCAGGCTCGGAGCCGGCGCTGGCCGGGCCGACGACGATGCGGTTAAGCCCGTCGACGCTGGCGATCGAGCCGCCGCCGGCACCGATCTCGACCATCTCGATGACCGGAATGCGCAGCGGCAGGCCTGAGCCTTTGGCGAAACGGTAGATGCGCGCCACCTCGAAAAGTCGCGCGGTCTGCGGTTGCGCCTTGTCGATGAAGCAGATCTTTGCCGTGGTGCCGCCCATGTCGAACGACACCACCTGGTCGAGGCCGTGCTGGCGCGCGATGCAGGCGGCAAAAATCGCGCCGCCGGCCGGGCCGGATTCGACAAGCCGCACCGGAAAGCGGATGGCGGTCTCGGCGGTGGTGATGCCGCCGCCCGAGGTCATCAGCAGCATCGGACAGCGAAAGCCAGCGCGCGTCAGCTCGCGCTCGAGCTTGCCGATGTAATTTCCCATCAGCGGCTGCAGATAGGCGTTGGCGCAAGCCGTGGAGAAGCGCTCGTATTCGCGCATTTCCGGCGAGACGTCGGAAGAGAGCGTCACGGCGACATTCGGCAGCCGGCGCGCGATCGCCGCTCCGACCCGACGCTCGTGCTCGGGATTGGTGAAGCTGTGCAACAGTCCGACCGCCACGGCCTCGACCTGTTGCGTGGCGAGGGTGTCGATCGCGCGGGCAACGCTGTCGTCGTCGAGCGGCACCAGCACGGCACCCTGCGCATCGATGCGCTCGCGCACCGGCAGCCGCAACCGGCGCGGCACCAGCGGCGGCGGCAGGTCGATATTGAGGTCGTATTGCTCGAAGCGGTTTTCGTGGCGGATCTCGACCACGTCGCGGAAGCCTTCAGTGGTCAACAACGCCGTCTTGGCGCCCTTCCTCTCAATCAGCGCATTGGTGGCGAGCGTCGTGCCGTGGATGATCAAGCGCACGTCGGGCGGCGCGACGCCGGCCTCGGCGATGACCGAACGCACAATCGCCAGCACGCCGTCTTCCGGCGCGCGCGACGTGGTCAAACCCTTCGCGGTGTAGCGCTTATCGCCGACTTCGAGCGCGACATCGGTGAAGGTGCCGCCGATATCGACACCGAGCCTGACGTCTTGCACGTTACGCCGCGAGATTGCCGAAGCGGGCGAGGTTTTGTTTCTGCTTGCCGTTGCGCGGCGGCAGCTTGAACAGCCGCGCTGCGGTGCCGCCGAGGATGTTGTGCTTGGCTTTTTCCGACACGAACGGCAGGTCCCACACCGTCGACGGCAGGTCGAAATCCCAGTGCGGATAATCGGAGGCGTACATCAGCTGGGTCTCCGCGTTGATCATGCGGAACGTGCATTCCAGCGCCAGCATGTCGACGCGCTCCATGGGTTGCGAGGCGTAGTACATGTCGCGCATGTAATCGGACGGCTTCTTCTTCAACAGCGGAAATTCGGAGGCGCGCAGCATGAATTCGTGATCGAGCCGCTGCATCAGGAACGGCACCCAGGCGAGCCCGCCTTCGATCCAGATCACCGGCAGCTTGGGAAAACGCTCGCCGAGCCCGTTGGTGATCCAATTGGTCATGTGCAAAATGTTGAAGAACGGGAAGCCGAGCGCGTGCACCGCGGCAAACCGGTTAAGCCCCTTGAACACCGGCTCGCCGATGTTGATGGCGGAGTGGAAGGCGAGCGCCAGCCCGCGCTCCTCGATGGCGCGGAACACCTTCATGTTGGAATTGTGATGGATTGGCAGCGTTCGCGCCGAGGTCACGAGAAAACCGGTGACGTGCTTGCAGTCGGCGAATTTTTCGATCTGGCGCAGAGCTTCATCGGGCTCGGAGATCGGCAATGACAGCATCGAGTAGAGCCGCCCATCGCCCGCCGGCAGCACGTGCTCGGTGAGCCAGCGGTTGTACGAGAAGCAGAGCTCGATCTCCATTTCGGTCGACGGATGCAGACCGACCGACAGCAGCAACGTCGGGAACAGGCAGGAATAGTCGACGCTCATGGCGTCCATCCAGCGCTGGCCCAATTCGACGTCGCGCAACTTGCCGGCCGCGGTCTTTTCCGACGCGCGCAGCGGATAGCGGGTGATGCGGCCACCCATATCCTGGAAACTGACCTGGCTCGGGGTGAGCGCCTGCCGCCCCTTGGCGCGGCCGGCGAGCACGAGGTGGCGCAGCACGTCGTTCTCGATGAAGGGCAGGAACTCGTCGAAGCACTCGTTCTCGTAATGGTGCGAATCGACGTCGGCGATCAAAATGTCGTCGAGATTGCGCTCATGCGCCTGCTTGCGGGCGTGGGCCAGGAGCCTAGAGGTATTGAGCTCCTCGATCGGCACGCGGCGGCCGCGATCGGCAAGAAGATCCATTGTTGACCTCCGGAAGGGCTTCGCGCAAAAACCAAGCGCCGCACCGACTGTCGTCGGTGCGGCGCCAGATTGACGCGTTTTGCCCGAAAAAGCCACAGCGCGGCTTTGCCGGATTCGTCTACGACCTCCGCGTCAGGAGCGCGGCATCCTTACCAGGCGCAATGCCGGTGGCCCCAGCGGCCGATCCAGCAGTGGCGATGATGGTACCAAACTTGAGTAAGGCCACCTGAGTCCTTGGTGACGCCCGACGGCAGTGGAGCAATCGGCGCAGCTTGTGAAGTCCCGGAAACGGCCGCGAAGAGCAAACCCGCAACCGCCATCGCAAACATAGTCCGTAACATCTTGATCCTCCTTGGACGCGAATCGTGTTCGCCGAGCACATAACACGCGAGCATGATGGCGGTTCCAGGACGCTGGAATGAACGAACTGACAGGAATTGCGAATCAACAAAACTCAATCGATGCCGAAGCATTGACGCGACCGATCTCGACGCCGGCCGTCGCGTAACAGTCAGGACCCTCGTTCTATCTCTGCGAGCCTTTGTCAGATTGACAAACTAAGATTGCTAGTGATTATTGCGCAACGCCCGTGCATTCCAAGCCGCGCCGTCGTCTTGGTGCGGCGCGATGCCAAATCCACCGGGCGACGAAACCGAGTGATGAAGATGTGCGGCAGGAACTTTCCCGCCGAACGCATTTTTCAGATTCAGCAGGAGCATGACCGTGATCGTGAGACCCCGAGGACTAAGCGTTCCGCCGCCAATCGCCGCATCGACGTCCGGCGCACCCGCGCCGGTTCCACCGTCAAAGTCCGCGATCTTTATGCCTGCCGACCAATACCTGCACCGTGGCGCGCCGACCGAATGGTGGTGGCACGTCGGCACCCTGAAATCGGGCGACCGAATCTTCGGATTCGAGATCAATGCGGCCGCGTTTTCCGATCGGCGATATGCGTTCTCGCAGGTCATGCTGACCGACGTCGCCAACGCCAAGCACTATCAAAGGACGACACTCTACACGCCGCCTGTCGGTGTCGACTTCGACAATTGGGCGCAGCACGACGTGACCAAGGATTGGCATGTCGGGCTCGGCAGCGCGTGCAACTGCTTATCGACCATCCAGGTCACCAACCCCGGCAAAGGCTACACGTCGGACCCGACGATCGAAATTAGCGGCGGCGGCGGTTCGCAGGCCATCGCCTACGCCAAACCGGTCTCGGGCGAGATTCTCAGCGTGCAACTGACAAATCCCGGCCGCGGTTACACCTCTTTGCCAAGCGTATCGATCTCGGGCGGCGGCGGCACGGGCGCCACCGCCAAAGCAGTTCATTCCTACGTGACGATGGACGCGTCCTGGGGCGATCCGACCAAGGGCATGGCGGTCGTGGCGCTTCTGGACGACGAGGCGAGCGGCACCAAAGTCTACTTCGACTTGATGCTGTCGCAGCAGGGACCGCCGTTTATCGTCTGGGGGACCGGTGTCGGCCCAATCCTGCCGCCGTCGAGCGGCACGCACCTGCAGACCAACAACTACTACTACTCGCTGACCAGGCTTGCCGCCTCGGGCTCGATCGCGATCGGCGGCGAGAAATTTACCGTCAGCGGCCGCACCTGGATGGATCACGAATACGGCTATTTCGGCACGTCCGCCAAACCCGTCAAATGGGTTTTACAGGACGCCCAATTGGACAATGACTGGACGCTGTCAAACTTCGCCACGCTGGGCGACGGCCCGCCGAAACTCAATCAGCCGACTCCGAGCTTGGTGACGCTGCAAGACCCCACCGGCGCGATGTATTTTCAGATCGCCGTGTTGACCCCCGTCGGGCGGACCTGGACCAGCCCGCAATCCGGCATAACCTATTTCATGCAGTTCAAGATCGATATTCCGGCATTCGCCGCCAGCTTGAACGTTTCAAGTCTGGTCGATGGCCAGGAATTTCCGTCGGGCCGTGGTGCCGGAGTCTATGAAGGGGTTGCGGCTGCGACGGGAACTTTTGCCGGCAAGCCGGTATCCGGCACGGCCTGGAACGAGCAGGCGCTGTAAAGTCAGCCGAGACCGAACAGCGCCATGGCGTTGCTGCGGCCGATTTTCACGCGATCGGCCTCGGCGATCTCGGCTGCATCGAACCACGCGCAGCCTTGCATGTGATCCTCGAACGGATAGTCGACCGCGAACAGCACGCGGTCGGCGCCGACGGTCAGCAACGCGGCGAGGAGCGACGGCGTGCAGAAGTGACCGCTCGTCGTAATGTGAAAATTATTGCGGAAATAGTCGCCCATGGTCCGCTTGGCCGGACGGTTCGGCACCTTGCTCAAGCGATGATCGAGCCGCCATAGATCGTAGGGAATGCGCTCGCCGAGATGGCCGAGCACGATCTGTAATTTGGGAAAATCGTCGAACAGACCAGAACCCATCAGGCGCAGCGCGTGGATCGCGGTCTCGTCGGCAAAGCCCCAGGGCGAGCCGACCAGCCAGGGATGGCCTTCGTAAGACTGACGCCGGCTCGGCAATTGATCGCGCGGATGCAGGTAGAACGGCACGCCGAGCCGCTCCACCTCGGCCCAGAACGGCCGGTATTGCGGCAGATCGTAATAGACCGCGGTGTCGGCCGAGCCGGATTGCGAAAAGCCGTTCACCAGCACGCCTTTGAATTTCAGCTCGCGCACGCAGCGCTTAAGCTCGGCGACGGCCGCTTGCGGATCCTGCATCGGCAACGCGCCCAAGCCGGCGAAGCGGTCCGGACGCTTGGCGACCGCTTCCGCCAAGGCGTCGTTTGCCTTGCGCGCGATGTCGATCGCCTTGGCGAGATCGGGAATGCCCTGGACGGCATTGGAGTTGAGCGAGATGATTTCGATTTCGATGCCAGTCTTGTCCATCTCGGCAAGCCGCGCGTCATGGATATCGAGGAGCTTTGCCGAGAGCCCCGCCCAGTAAGGGCCGGGATAGCGCCCTTCGCTGCCGGTGGTCTCGGCGATGCGGAAATGTTCCTCGACTGCGATCTTGCCCTGCATGGATGCCCCGTTCGATCGATCTCGCGCGCCCGCGGCAGCCTGCGATAAGATGATTGCAAAGTCACCCCGGGATCATTCGCGCATGGTCACGACCCAGACGGTCGCGCTGGCACACGACGGCAGCCGCACATTCGACGCCTATCTGGCGCGGCCGGAACGCGGCCAGGCGCCGAGCATCATGATCTTCACCGAGATGTTCGGCATCGGCCAGCACAACCGCGACATGGCGGAAGACTATGCGCGGCGCGGCTTCAACGCGCTGATACCGAATCTATTCTGGCGTTCCGCCTATCCGGGGGAGCTTGCCTTCGACGGCCCGGACCGCGACGCCGCCTGGGCGCGGCTTGCCGCCCTCGACGTCGATGCCGCCGGCGGCGATATCGGCACGGCGGTGCAGTGGCTCCGCGCGCAGCCATTTTCGAACGGCAAGGTTTTTGCGCTCGGCTTCTGCGCCGGCGGCCGCATGGCCTTCGTCGCCGCGGCGCGGGCCGGCGTCGATGCCGCGGTGTCGTTCTACGGCATGGGCATCGCCGAGCATGACGCCGAATTCGCCCACGTGAACTGTCCGGTGCAATTGCACTACGGCCTGAAGGACCCGCACATTCCGTGGCCGGAAATCGATGCGGTGACGCGTGCGGCTCGGCAGCGGCCCAATATCGACATCTTCCTCTATGCCGAGGCCGGCCACTCCTTCTTCAATCCGATCCGGCCCGGCTATCACGCCGCGTCCGCCAAGCTTGCGGGCGAGCGGCTCGATGCCCTCGTCGAACGCATCTTTGCAGCCGCGTCAGCTTGACGCCTGATCAGAACAGATCGCCCTGCCCCGGACCGCCGCCGCGCTTTGCCCGCGGCTTTAGTGGCTCATCCGGCTTATCGGCGGACGACGCACCGTCGACACGCGCACCGACGCGGCCGTCGAAAAACTCGATTTGAATGGGCATGCCGGCGACGGCGGCCGTAGCGCTATGCAACGGCTGGCCGGCGGCGTCGCGGATGAGCGCAAAGCCGCGCGCGAGCACGCCGCGATAGGAGAACGCCGCGAGCAATTGCCCATCGCGTTCGCAGCGCGCGAGCCGCATGGCGATCAGCGTGCGGACGGCGCGCTCGGCGCGTTGCGTAAACACAATGACGCGCTCGCGCTGGCGCGCGATCCGCGTGCGATAGGTCTCGATGTTGGCGGCAACGCTGGCGCGCAGCCGGTGCGCGATGCCGGCATAGCGCTCGCGCCGGCGCTCGACATTGGTGCGCAGCAATTGCGGGCTCAAGCGGCCGCCGATCCGCGAAAAGCCTAAGCGATGGATTTGCGCATTGGCGCGCAGCGCCCGCGCGAGCGCGGCGGCGGCGTGATCGAGCCGCTGCCGCGGCACAGCCAAGACTTCGTCGGCGTCGGGCAGCGCGCGGGCCGCCGAGCGCAGCTCGGTGCGGCGCGCCTCCTGATTGCGCCGCCAGCAGGCGAGCGCGCGCCGCGCCAGCGAATCGATAGCGACCAGAAGGTCGGCGCGCACCGGCACCGCCATTTCGGCCGCCGCCGTCGGCGTCGGCGCGCGGCGGTCGGAAGCAAAATCGATCAAGGTCACGTCGGTCTCGTGGCCGACCGCCGAGATCAGCGGGATCATGCTGGCGGCCGCCGCGCGCACCACGATCTCTTCGTTGAACGACCACAAATCCTCCAGCGAGCCGCCGCCGCGGGCGACGATCAGCAGATCGGGCCGCCACAGGCCCCCTCCCTTCCCTCCCCCGCTTGCTGGGGAGGATAAGGAGGGGGCAAGTGCATTGAAGCCTTCGATGGCTGCCGCGACCTCGGCGGCCGAACCTTCGCCCTGTACCCGCACCGGCCAAACCAGCACATGGCGCGGAAAGCGGTCGGCGAGACGATGCAAAATATCGCGGATCACGGCGCCGGTCGGCGAGGTGATGACGCCGATCACGGTGGGCAGATACGGCAACAGCTGCTTGCGCGCCTCGTCGAACAAACCCTCAGCGATGAATTTCTTGCGGCGCTCCTCGAGCAGCGCCATCAACGCGCCAAGACCGGCCGGCTCCAGCGTCTCGACCACGATCTGGTACTGCGAGCGGCCGGGATAGGTGGTGAGCCGGCCGGTGATCACCACTTCGAGGCCGGCTTCGAGCTTGAGCTTGATACGCGACACGGTGCCGCGCCAGATCACGCCGGCGATCGAAGCACGGTCGTCCTTGAGATCGAAATAGACGTGACCGTTCGAATGGTAGCTCACCTTGCCGAGCTCGCCGCGCACCCGCACATAACCGTAAGCATCCTCGATGGTGCGCTTGAGCGCCGTCGACAGCTCCGAGACGGTCAGTTCCGGCAGATTGAGCCGCGGTTCGTCCAAAGCGATGTTCCCCTCGATGGTCCCGTCGATTTATCGACCGATCATTGGCGGTCGACATTGCCCAATGTCGGGCATTCGCGTTTATCTAGCGGCTGATCGAACGGCGCGTAATTGGTCTTGTCGATCACTGTGGGCTTGAGAATGAGCTCGTGCGGGACAGTCTCCTTGCGGACGGCGCGCACCGCCATTTCGACGGCGAGGCAGCCTTGCGCGAATGTATCGTAGTCGCCGCTGCCGATGACGTCGCCGGATTTGATGAGATCCATCACCTCGCGGCTGGCATTGATGCCGACGACCAGGGCTTTGCGATTTGCCGCCTTGAGCGCATCGACCGCACCCATCGCCATCGGATCGTTGCCGGCGAGAATGCCGTCGAGACGCGCATATCGGCTCAAGAAGCCGGCGACGACCTGCTTGGCCTGGGCGCGCTGATAATTGGCCGGCTTGCCGTCGAGGAGTTTTACGCCGGCAAAATCCTTGACGACGTCGCGATACCCTTGGCCGCGGCCTTCGGCGGTGAAACTTTTGTCGGGCCCGTCGAGGATCACGACACTGCCGTTGCCGTTCATCGCCTTGAGCAGGTAACGGCCGGTCTCGCGCGCCAGCGACACGTCGTTGGTGCCGACATAACCGACGATGCTGGCATTGACCAGCGGCTCGTTGGCGTTGATCAGCGGAATCTGTGCGGCGTTGATCTTTTTCACCGCGCTGTCGGCTTCCGTGAACTTGACCGGCACGAAGACGATGGCGTCCGGCTTATCCTTGATGGCGTCGTCGACCAGCTTGTTCTGCTCGGCGACGCTGTCCGGCGTCGACGGCACGTAATTGACCAGTTGCACGCCGAGATTTTTCGCCGCGACCGCGGCGCCGGCACGCAGCGCGGCAAAGATCGGGCCCTGGTTCTTGGTGAAGACCGCGATGGTCTCGCCGTGCGCGCGCGATTGCCCGCCAACGCAAAGCGCAAGCAGCAATGCGACACCGACAGCCGGACGGTTCATCGTTCTCTCCCGACGTCCCGGCCGGGGCGAAATGTGGATGGCTGGGCGCAGTCCATGGGCTTTTGCTTCGGACCCAATTAGTGTTGTGCGTCGCGGGCGCGGGTCAAGACCCCGACAGCCTGCCGTTGCGCCAATTCCTAGCAAAGATATGCGTTCCGACCCATGAATATCCTGCTGTTGGGCTCCGGCGGGCGCGAGCATGCGCTGGCCTGGAAAATGGCGGCAAGTCCGCTCGCCGACCGGCTTTATTGCGCGCCGGGCAATGCCGGCATCGCGCGGGAGGCCGAGTGCGTAGCCCTCGACATCGCCGATCATGGGGCGGTGATCGCGTTTTGCCGCTCTCATCGCATCGATCTGGTCGTGGTCGGGCCGGAGGCGCCGCTGTGCGCCGGCATCGTCGATGACCTGGAAGCCGCCGGCATCAAGGCATTCGGGCCGACGCGGGCCGCGGCGCGGCTCGAAGGCTCCAAGGGTTTTACCAAGGATTTGTGCCGCGCCAACGGCATCCCGACCGCGGCCTATGAGCGCTTCCGCGCGGCCGACCCGGCCAAAACCTATGTGCGCGGGCGCGGCGCACCGATCGTGGTCAAGGCCGACGGCCTTGCCGCCGGCAAAGGCGTGGTGGTGGCGCAAACCTTAGCCGAGGCCGAAGCCGCCATCGACATGATGTTCGGCGGCGGCATCGCTGTCAGTAACATGGGCGAAGCCGGCGGCGAAGTCGTCATCGAAGAATTCCTCGCCGGCGAGGAAGCCTCCTTCTTCGCGCTATGCGACGGCGCGACCGCGATCGCCCTGACCACGGCGCAGGACCACAAACGCGCCTTCGACGGCGACCAGGGACCGAACACCGGCGGCATGGGCGCTTATTCGCCGGCGCCGAATATCGACGACGCCATGAGCGCGCGGGTGATGGCGGAAATCATCACGCCGACATTGCGGGCGATGCAGGCGATCGGCGCGCCGTACAAGGGCGTGCTCTACGCCGGCCTGATGATCACCGCCGACGGGCCGAAGCTGATCGAATACAACGCCCGCTTCGGCGATCCGGAAACGCAAGTGCTGATGCTGCGGCTGATGTCGGACCTCGTGCCGGCGCTTTTGGCGAGCCGCGACGGGCAGCTCAAATCCTTCGATCTGCGCTGGTATCCCGACCCGACGCTCACCGTGGTGATGGCCGCCAAGGGCTATCCGGGAGATTACGCGCGCGGCTCGGTCATCGAAGGCCTCGACGACGCCGCCAAGGTCGAGGGCGTGGAAATCTTCCACGCCGGCACCAAGGCCGACGGCCGCCGCATCCTCGCCAATGGCGGCCGCGTGCTCGACGTTTCGGCGATCGGCAAGACGGTGCGCGAAGCCCAGGCGCGCGCCTACGAGGCGATCTCCCGCATCCGCTGGCCCGAAGGATTCTACCGCCACGACATCGGCTGGCGTGCGGTAGAGCGGGAAAAATGAGGAAAACCAAAGCCCTGGAAATATCGACCGCCTTGATATATATTTTCTCAGAGGAGTATATACGGAGCCCGTTATGGCCATTCTGATCAAGGATCAGGAAGCCGACCAATTGATCCGAAGACTGGCCGAACGGACCGGCGAAAGTATAACCGATGCGGTCAAGCAAGCGGTGCGCGAACGCCTTGAGCGTGTTCCGTTGACTGAAGACGAAATCACTGCTCGGAAACGCAAACTTGCCGAGCTTTATGCCAAGTGGGACGCCATGCCCACGGTTGACGATCGAACACCAGACGAAATCATCGGTTATAACGAATTCGGACATTTCGACTGATGGTCATCGACACGTCGGCCATCATCGCGATCCTGATAAACGAAGCGGAGCGTGAGATTTTTACGCGGATAGTCGCGGCCGAGCCAACGGCAGCGATTTCCATCATGACATTTTATGAAGCGTCGATCGTGACGGCCAGCAAAATTGGGACTCCGCAGGCCGCACATCGGGTCGATGAATTCGTTAGTCAGATGCAGATCGATATAGTGCCATCGACGATCGAAGATGCTGTTGCTGCCCGCGCAGCTTATTTCCGGTACGGACGGGGCTATCATCCCGCGGGACTAAATCTCGCCGATTGCTTTGCCTATGCCCTCGCTAGGACGCGGAACGAGCCGCTACTGTTCAAAGGCGATGACTTCTCCAAGACCGACATTGTGCCAGCGTGGCGGCCGTAGCTCACAGGCTGTCGAACGCGAGAACAAATAATGCCTGACCTCGCCGACCTCTATCCCGGCTACGCCGCGCGCTGGATCGACACCGCGATCGGAAAAATCTTCGCCCGCGTCGGCGGCAGCGGGCCGCCGCTGCTTTTGCTGCATGGTCATCCGCAAAGCAATGTGATGTGGCATCGCATTGCGCCCGAGCTTGGCGCGCATTTCACCTTGGTGATCGCCGACCTGCCCGGCTACGGCTGGTCCGCGGTGCCGGAAGCGCAAGCCGACCACGCGCCCTACACCAAGCGCGCCATGGCCGCCGCCATGCTCGAAGCGATGGAAGCGCTCGGCTTTGTCCGCTTCCGTCTCGCCGGCCACGACCGCGGCGGGCGGGTCGGTTATCGGCTCACCCTCGACCACCCCGGCCGCCTTGAGCAACTCGCCGTGCTCGACATCATCACCACCTGGGACATGTGGCACCGCTTCGACTTGCGGCTTGCCTCACGCGCCTGGCATTGGACCTTCCTGGCGCTGCCAGCGCCGTTCCCCGAGACGCTGATCGGCCACGATCCGGCGTTCTTCTTCGATTCCCGGGCGCGCGCCGGTGCCGAGGCAAAGGACATCTCGGTGTTCGACCCGCGAGCGCTGGCTCATTATCACGCGGCCTACCAGGATCCCGCGCGCATCCACGCCATGTGCGAGGACTACCGCGCCGGCCGCACCACCGACCTCGCCGACGACGAAGCCGACCGCGCCGCCGGCCGTAAAATCGGTTGCCCGGTGCTGGCGCTGTGGGGCTCTGGCGGCCTGCCCGCCAATGCCGGCATCGACCCGCTGGCGGCCTGGCGCGACTGGGCGCCGGACCTGCGCGGCTCGGCAATCGAAAGCGGCCATTACGTGCCGGAAGAGAACCCGGCCGCGACCGCGCGGGCATTGCTGGATTTCTTCGGCGCGGGCTAGAATCCCGCACCATGACCACGATCGACCGCCAGAGCGCCTTTTCCGGCACCCGCGAAGTCGCCGAGCGGCTGCGCTTCGACGTGGCGCGGTTGGAAGACTATCTGAGCGCGCATGTCGCCGGATTTGCCGGCCCCATCCTGGTCAGCCAGTTCAAGGGCGGCCAGTCCAACCCGACTTATCTGGTGGAAACGCCGCTGCGGCGCTACGTGCTGCGGCGAAAACCGCCGGGCAAGCTGTTGCCGTCGGCGCACGCCGTGGACCGCGAGCACCGCATCATCAGCGCGCTTTCCGCCCAGCGTTTCCCGGTCGCCGAGCCGGTGCTCTATTGCGCCGACGACAGCATTGTCGGCACGCCGTTCTTCGTCATGGCCCATGTCGAGGGCCGCGTGTTCTGGGAACCGCAGATGCCGGCGTCCAACCCGGCCGAGCGCGCGGCGGTCTACGATGCCATGAACGCAACCATCGCGCGGCTGCACGCCTTCGATCCCGCTGCGATCGGCCTGGCCGACTATGGCCGCGGCGAAAATTATGTCGCGCGCCAGGTCGAGCGCTGGTCGAAGCAATATCGCGCGTCGGAGACCCAATCGATCGAGGACATGGAGCGCCTGATCGCCTGGCTGCCGGCGCATCTGCCGCCGCGCCAGCCGCCGCGCGTGGTGCACGGCGACTACCGGCTCGACAACATCATCCTTAAGCCCGACGCGCCGCAGATTGCCGCCGTGCTCGATTGGGAGCTCTCGACGCTCGGCGATCCGCTCGCGGATTTTTCTTATCATCTGATGCAATGGCACATGCCGCCGTCGGATGCCGGCACCGGTTCGCTCGTGGACCAGGACATCGCCGCGCTCGGCATTCCGTCGCTCGAAGCTTATGTGGATGCCTACGTCGCGCGCACCGGACTCGACCCGCGGTCGCATCTGCCGGTCTATTTCGCCTATAATTTCTTCCGCCTCGCCGCGATCCTGCAGGGCATCGCCGGACGCGTGCGCGACGGCACCGCGACCAGCGCCTTCGCCGCGGCCAAAGCCGAATTGGTGGGCCCGCTCGCCGCAAAGGCCTGGGAGTTCGCGCAGGCTGCCGGCGCATGAAGACGTTCGCGCTCGCGCTCGGCGGCGGCGGCGCGCGCGGGCTCGCCCATATTTCGGTGATCGAGGCGCTCGATGATTTGGGCGTAAAACCGGTCGCCATCGCCGGCACCTCGATCGGCGCGCTGGTCGGTGCCGCCTACGCCGCCGGCATGCGCGGCAAGGACATCCGCCGCCACGTCATCGCGCTGGCACATAACCGCGGCGAGATCACGCGCCGGCTCATCGCCGCGCGTGCCGGCACGCTGGCCGACCTGTTCACCGGCGCCTTCGGCCAGGCAACGCAGCTCGATGCCGAGAAATTCTGCGCGCAGTTTCTGCCTGGAGCGGTGCCGCAGGATTTTGCCGCGCTGCAAATTCCGCTCACGGTGATCGCGACCGATCTGCACCGGCGGCAGGAGGCGGCCTTCACATCGGGTCCACTGCAGCCGGCGCTGGCGAGCTCGATCGCCATTCCAGGCCTGTTCCGTCCGGTGGCGATCGGCAGCAGCATCCTGGTCGACGGCGGCGCCACCAATCCGCTGCCATTCGATCAAGTGCGCGAGCGCGCCGACGTCACCGTCGCGGTCGATGTCTTCGGCATGGCGGACGCGGAGCGAAACGACATTCCGAGCGCCTGGGAAAGCATGATCACGACGCTGCAGATCATGGGTTCGACCATTGTCGCGGCCAAGCACAGGCACGATCCGGCCGATCTCATGATCCGTCCCAATGTCACGATCTTCCGCACGCTGGATTTTTATCAGGCGAGCGCCATTTTGCGCACCGCCGACGCGGTGAAGGCCGACGTGAAGGAGAAGCTCGGCGCGCTGCTCGCGGCTTAGCGGCGTTCGCGAAAAAACTCCTTCAGCAGCGCGCCCGCCTCGGCTTCGGCCATACCGCCGTAAACCTCCGGCCGATGGTGGCAGGCGGGAGATGCAAAAAACTTCACGCCATTGTCCACCGCGCCGCCCTTGGCATCTGCCGCACCGTAATAGAGCCGGCGGATACGGGCGAAGGCGACCGCGCCGGCGCACATGGTGCAGGGCTCGAGCGTGACGTAGAGGTCGCAGCCGTCGAGCCGTTCGGAGCCGAGCGAGGCCGCAGCCGCCCGGATCGCAATGATCTCGGCATGAGCCGTCGGATCGCGGTCGGCCAAGGTCCGATTGCCGGCGCTGGCGACCACGGCGCCGTCGCGCACGATGACGCAGCCGACCGGCACTTCGCCGCGTGCGCCGGCGGCGCGGGCTTCGTCCAGCGCCATAGCCATGAAGGAAGTCATGGTCCCCTGCGAGCCGCTCTGCTATCAGCCGTCCTCAACGAGCAGGACTATGAACGGCAACAACGAACAGCACAAACCCGGCGAACGTGTCGCCAAGGTGATCGCCCGCGCCGGCCTGGCGTCGCGGCGCGAGGCGGAAGCTTGGATCGCCGCCGGCCGCGTCGCGGTCAACGGCACCGTGATCACTTCGCCGGCCTGCAACGTCACTGCGCTGGACAAGGTCGCCGTCGACGGCGCGCCGCTGCCGGCGCGCGAGCGCACGCGGCTGTTCCTCTATCACAAGCCGCGCGGGCTGATGACCACCCATGCCGACCCGCAGGGCCGGCCCACCATATTCCAGCATCTGCCGGAAGACCTGCCGCGCCTGATCAGCGTCGGCCGGCTCGATTTCAATACCGAGGGGCTGTTGCTCCTCACCAATGACGGCGCGCTCGCCCGCGTGCTCGAATTGCCGGCGACCGGCTGGCTGCGCCGCTACAGGGTGCGCGCCCACGGCAAGGTGACCCAGGCGCAGCTCGACCAATTGCGCGCGGGGCTCACCCTCTCCGGCATTCATTACGGCGCCATCGAAGCCACGATCGAGCGCGTGCAGGGCGCGAACCTCTGGCTCACGTTTGCGATCCGCGAAGGCAAGAACCGCGAGGTACGCAACGTGCTCGGGCACCTCGGCCTCGACGTGACGCGGCTCATCCGCGTCTCGTTCGGCCCGTTCCAGCTCGCCGAGCTCAAGGCGGGCGACGTCGAGGAAGTCCGCACCCGGATTTTGCGCGAACAGCTCGGCGCGCAGCTGGTCGCGAAATCCGGTGTCGATTTCTCGATGCCGCTTTTGCCGCGCGCTCCCACGCCGAACAAGGACCCGCGGCGCGAAATCACGCCGCGCAAACCGCCGAGTCATTCCTGGCGCGCCCATGAGGAGGAACGCCCGGGCAAGAAATTTCAGCGCCAATTTCACGGCGCGCGCCGCGATGACGAAACACCGCGACAGCGTCCTGCGGACGACGTACGCGCCGAGGTGCTGATCGATCGCAAAGGCCGCAACGTACCCATCGAGCGCCACGGCCAACCGCCGCCGCGCGAGCCGCCGCAAAAGCAGCCGGAACAACGCGGCAGGTTCGGCCGCCGCCGTTCGCCCGATCGCGCGGCCGGCCCGCGGCGCAGTCATCCCAAAGGCCGGCGCTGATGCGCGTGGTCGGCGGCAGCCTGCGCGGACGCCCGCTCGCCGCGCCGAAATCGCAATCGATCCGCCCAACCGCCGACCGATTGCGCGAATCCTTGTTCAACATCCTCGTCCATGCCTATGACGACCCGATCACCGGCGCGCGGGTGCTCGACCTGTTCGCCGGCACCGGGGCGCTCGGCATCGAGGCGCTGTCGCGTGGCGCCGCCTTCACGCTGTTCGTCGACGACGGCGCGGAGGCGCGCGCGCTACTGCGCGAGAATGTCGCGACACTCGGCCTCGGCGGGATCTCCCGCATCTTTCGCCGCGACGCCACTAAGCTCGGGCCGGCATACCCGGTCGAGCCGTTCTCGCTCGCCTTCCTCGATCCACCTTACGGGCGAGGCCTGGCCGAACAGGCGCTCGACTCGGCGCGCGCCGGCGGATGGCTGGTGCCGGACGCGCTGGTCGTCGTCGAGGAGGCGAAAAAATCCGCGTTCGCAGCGCCGGAGGGTTTTGCCGAGATCGAACGCCGTCCCTACGACGATACCGAATTTGTCGTGCTGCGGTTCGCTACTCCGCCGCGATGCCCGCGGCCTTGATCGCCGCGCCCCAGGTCTTGATCTCGCTTGCAACGAAACCGCCCAGATATTGCGGGGTGCGATGCTCCGGCGGCGGCAGCGTCGCGCCGAGTTCGCGCACGCGCTGCTGCACCGACGGCGTTGCCATGGCTGCCAGCACCGCCGCGTTGAGCTTGGCGACAATGGCCGGCGGCACAGCTTTCGGCAGGAAGATCGCGTTCCAGCTATTTGCCGAAAAGCCTTTGAGCCCCTGCTCGTCGGCGGTGGCAATGTCGGGGAACACCGGCGAGCGCTCGCTGCCGAGCACCGCCGGCGCCTGCACCGCGTGGCTTTGCAACTGCGCCATCGCGGTCGTGATCGTCGGACATATGTAATCGATGCGGCCGGCGAGCAGATCTTGCATCGCCGGAGCGAGCCCGCGGTACGGCACATGCGTAATTGTCACGCCGATGCCGACATTGAACAAGGCGCAGGCGAGATGCGATCCGGTCCCGGTACCCGGCGAGCCATATTGCATCGTCGACTGGTTTTTCTTCGCGTAAGCGATGAAGTCCACCAACGTACCGGCCGGGATACCGAGCCGGGTCGTCAGGATCAGCGGCTGCTGCGCCACGAGCGCCACCGGGGCGAAGTCGATCGCAGCGTCGTAAGGCGGCTCCTTGTGCAGGAGCTGCACTTGGGCGTTGGGCGATTCGCCGCCGAACAAGAGCTGATAACCGTCGGGATCGGCGCGCGAGACCCGCGCCGCGCCGGTCATGCTGCCGGCACCGGGCACGTTTTCGACGACGATTTGCTGGCCGAGAACGTCAGAGAGAGCGGCGGCGTAGACACGCCCCAACGTGTCGTAGACCCCGCCCGGCGCAAACGGCACCACCATCGTGATCGGCCGCGTCGGCCATTCCTGCGCGTGCGCCGGTGCGCAGAACGAAACAAACAACGCGATAAGAGCCAACTGCCGACGACAAGACATTTCGATGCTCCAGGGTTCAGGCTAGCGCCGCCCGAACAGGCGCTCGATGTCGGTGAGTTTCAATTCCACATAGGTCGGGCGGCCGTGATTGCACTGGCCGGAATTCGGCGTCGCCTCCATCTCGCGCAGCAATGCGTTCATCTCGTCGGGCTTGAGCCGGCGCCCGGCGCGGACCGAGCCGTGGCACGCCATCGAGGATGCGACCTGCATGAGGCGGCGCTCCAGCGGCAAGGTCTCGTCCCATTCGCTCATGTGCTCGGCGAGATCGCGCATGAGGCCCGCGCCATCGATCTCGCCAAGCAGGGACGGCGTCTCGCGCAGCGCCACGGCGCCCGGACCAAAAGCATCGAGCACCAGGCCGAAGCGAGCGAGTTCTTCGGCACGGGCGGTGAGCCGCTCGACGTCGGCTTCGTCGAGCTCGACGATTTCGGGGATGAGCAGTATCTGCCGCGCCACGCCCGCCTTCTCGATCGCGGCTTTCAGCTTTTCGTAGACGATGCGCTCGTGGGCGGCGTGCTGATCGACGATGACCAGGCCGTCGCGGGTCTGCGTCACGATATAAGTCTCGTGCACTTGCGCCCGCGCCGCACCGAGCGGCCGATCGATCAGCTCGGCGGCCGGCTCCGCCTCGACGCGCAGATCGGCCGTCGGCCCACCGACATCGAATGCAGCTTGCGCCGCTTCCCCAAAGCTGCCACCGCGCGACGGCATGTACGACCGCCGCGCATCGTTCGGCCGCGCCGGCGAACGGCGCCAGTCCCAGCTGCGGATCGGCACCGCCGCAGGGCGAAACGCCGCGATGGTCGCCGAGCCGCCGGTCGTCGCCGCGCGCATGCCCTCGCGGGCGAGCGCGGCTTTGAGCGCCGACACGATCAGCGCGCGAACGAGGCCTGCATTGCGGAAGCGCACCTCGGCCTTGGCCGGATGCACGTTGACGTCGACCTCGCGCGCATCGAGCGCGACGAACAGCGCCAGCACCGGATGCCGGTCGCGCGGCAGATAATCGGCGTAGGCGCCGCGCACCGCGCCGATGAGAAGCTTGTCGCGCACCGGCCGGCCGTTGACGAAAAGATATTGGCCGAGCGCGTTGGCCCGCGTCAGCGTCGGCAGCGCGGCAAATCCGTCGATGACGACGCCCTCGCGTTCGGCGGCGATTTCGACCGCGTTGGCGCGAAAATCGGCGCCAAGAATATCGCCGAGCCGCGTCAGGCGGCCGGTCGCGCCGGGCAGCGCCGCGGCAAAAGTCACCGGCGCGCGCTCTTCGCCAGCCAGCGTGAAGGCGACATCGGGCCGGCTCATGGCAAGTCGGCGCACCACCTCACGCACGGCTTCGGCCTCGGTGCGGTCGAGCTTGAGGAATTTCAGCCGCGCCGGCGTGGCGTAGAACAGATCGCGCACCTCGACGCTGGTGCCTTCGCTGAGCGCCGCCGGCTTGATGGCGGATTTGGTGCCGGCATCGACCTCGATCCCCCAGGCATGGGGCTCGCCGGCGTGGCGCGTCGCAATCGACAATCGCGCCACCGAACCGATCGACGGCAGCGCCTCGCCGCGAAAGCCGAGCGTGCGGATCGAAACCAGATCGTCGTCGGCAAGTTTCGAGGTGGCATGGCGCTCGATCGCCAGCGCCAGATCGGCCCGGCTCATGCCCTCGCCGTCGTCGGTGACGCGGATCAGGCGGCGGCCGCCGCCGTCGGTGAGCACGTCGATGCGGGTCGCGCCGGCATCGAGCGCGTTCTCGACCAGCTCCTTGACCACGCTCGCCGGCCGCTCGACCACCTCGCCGGCGGCGATGCGGTTGACGGTGGCTTCCGAAAGCTGGCGGACGGGCATGGGCGACTCGGGCTGATAAAGAACCGTAGCCCGGATTGAGCGCTAGCGAAATCCGGGGCTGGAGATTGAGCCGATCAATCGTTCCCGGATTTCGCTTCGCTCCATCCGGGTTACAAATCAATCAAACGACGGCTTGGCGCGGCGCAAGTTCTTGATGCCGCCGCGGCGTTTCTTGCCTTCGATGCGGCGCTCCCGCGACGCTTTGGTCGGCCGGGTCGGCCGCCGTTTGATCGGCGCGACGGCGGCTTGGCGGATCAGCTGGATTAAGCGGTCGAGCGCATCCTGCCGATTGCGTCCCTGGGTGCGGTGGCTTTGCGCGATGATGACCAGCACGCCGTCGCGGGTCAGCCGCGAGCCGGCGAGCCGTTGCAATCGGGCGCTCACGTCGTTCGGCAGCGACGGCGAGTGCCGCGCGTCGAAGCGCAGCTGCACCGCGGTCGAGAGCTTGTTGACGTTCTGCCCGCCCGGCCCCGACGAACGCACGAAGCTTTCTTCGATTTCGCGCTCGTCAATGGAGATACGGTCGGTGACGTGAATCATGACAGCAGCGTAGCCCGGATGAGCGTTAGCGACATCCGGGACAGGAGTTTCAACTCGTCAATCGTCCCCGGATGTCGCTTCGCTCATCCGGGCTACTTAATTCGCCGTCGGCGCGGTCGAAGCCACACCTTCGGGCTTGCCGACCACGGTGACCAGGAGGCCGCCGTTGAGCAGGCGCTTGGCGACGCGACGGGCGTCGTCGAGCGTTACGCTTTCGATCATCGCCGGCCGCCGCGCGATGTAATCGATGCCGAGATCGTCGCGCTGCAACTGCACCAAGAGCGAAGCGATCTTGCTCGAGGTGTCGAGATTGAGCGCGAAGGAGGAGTTGAGATAGGCCTTGGCCTTGGCGAGCTCTTGCGCGGTCGGGCCGTCTTCGGCCAGGCGGCGGATTTCCTTCTGGATCAGATCGAGGGTTTCCGCGCTACGGTCCGCCCGCGTCGCGGTCGAGCCGAGGAACAGCGCCGTGTGGTCGTACCATAACAGGCTGTCGGAAACGCCATAGGCGAGCCCGCGCTTCTCGCGCACCTCTTGATAGAGCCGCGAGGAAAACGCGCCGCCGCCGAGAATGTGGTTGACGATATAGGCGGCCATGAAATCGGGATCCTTGCGGCCGATGCCGGCGCCGCCGAATTCGATCACCGCCTGCGGCACGTCGAGGCTGACCACGGTGCGGCGGTTGAGGCCCTGTGGCACCGCGTTGGCGACCGCGGTGAGCTCCGCCTTCGCCGGCAGCGCGCCGAACACGCGGTCGAGCATGGTCTTGACGGCTGCGGCATCGATGTCGCCGACCACGGCGATCTTGAGGTTGTCGCGCGCCAGCACGCGGTGCGCATAGGCTTTCGCATCGGCGATGGCGATGTTGGGCACCGATTCCAGTGTGCCGTTCGCCGGCCGGCTATAGGGATGGCCGGCAAAGGCGATGTCCCACCAGCGCTGGTTGGCGATATCGGTCGGGCTCGTCTTGGCGCGGCGCAGCGCGGAGAGAATTTGCGCGCGGTTGAGCTCGACATCGTCGGCATCGAAGCGCGCCGCGGTCAGCGACAGCCGCAGATCCTCGAACGCCTCGTCGCGGTTTTCCGACAGCGTGCGCAGCGAGCCGCGCAGCGCGTCGCGGTCGGCGCTGAAATTCAGCTCGATCGCCTTGTGCTCGAGCCGTTCGTGGAAGGTCTTGGAATCGAAGTCGCCGACGCCGTCGTTGAGCGTCGAGGCGGTGAGATAGGCGGTCCCCGCCTTGCCGGCCGGGTCCTGCGCGGCGCCGCCGGAAAAGGCGAAGTCGATGGCGATCAGCGGCACCGCCGGCTCATGCACCAGCCAGGCCTCGATGCCGCTCGCGCTCACCACGCGCTCGATGGTGGTCGCCGAGGCCGGAGCCGCGGACGTGACCGCCGCCAGAAGCGGGATCGCGATCGCGACCGCGGCGCGGTGGACCGGTTTCGACAGGGCGCGCGCGATTGCTTTCACGAATGCTTCTCCTCGGGCTTAAGGTCTTGGGGCTTGAGGCTTTGGACGAGATAGCCGGTCACCGACCGGCGGCGGTCGAGCCATTGCCGCGCCACCGCTTGCACGGCGTCGGCCGTGACGGCGCGGATGTGGTCGGGCCAGGCCTGAACCATGTCGACGGTTTGGCCGCAGGCGATTGCCGCGCCGTACCAGCGCGCCAAAGTCGCCTGATTGTCCTGGGCATAGACCGCTTCGGCGATCAGCCGGTTCTTGGCGCTATCGAGTTCGTCCGAGGTAACGCCGTGCTCGATGACGTCGGCCAGAACGGCATCGATGCCGTCCTCGACCTGATGCAAGGTCACGCCTGGCTTCGGCACGCCGTAGATGCCGAGCTTGGCATAGTCGAGTGCGGTGCTCGCATAGGAGGCGCCGGCATTGAGCGCGATGCCCTTGTCGACGACCAGCGTGCGGTAGAGCCGGCTGTTGGAGCCCGAGCCGAGAATATTGGTGAGCACGTCGAGCGCTTCGCTCTCGCCGGGCTTGGCCGTGGTGTCCGATGGCACCAGATAGTTGCGGGTGACGCTCGGCTGCTCGACCCTGGAATCGGCAAGCGTGACGGTGCGCGGCGCTTCCTGCACCGGCTCCATGGGATGCTGGCGCGGATTGTTTTCGGCGCGCCGGGCCACCTTACCGTAGGTCGCCTCGGCGGCGGCCCTGACCTCTTCGGCGCTGACGTCGCCGGCGACGATCACCACCGCATTGTTCGGCGTATAGAAGCGCCGGTAGAACTCGAGCGCATCGTCGCGGCCGAGCTTTTCGATCTCGTGGCGCCAGCCGATCGCCGGGCGGCCGTAAGGATGATTGAGATAGAGCGCCGCATCCATCTGCTCGCCGAGCCGGCCGACCGGATTGTTGGCGACCCGCATGTTCTGCTCTTCGAGCACGACGTTGAGCTCGGGCTTCACCACCGCGTCGGTGAGCACGAGGCCGGTGATGCGGTCGGCCTCGAGCGCCATCATCTCCTTGAGGTGCTCGCGTGGCACGCGCTGGAAGAAGCCGGTATAGTCGGAGGTGGTGAAGGCATTCTCCTGGCCGCCGATCTCGGCGACGTCCTGCGAGAACGCGTCGCCGGGGTTCTTCTCGGTGCCCTTGAACATCAGATGTTCGAGGAAGTGCGCCAGGCCGGATTTACCCGGCGTCTCGTCGGCGGCGCCGACCTTGTACCAGATCATGTGGGTGACGACCGGGGCGCGATGATCGGGGATCACCACGACTTCGAGGCCGTTGTCGAGCTTGAAATCGGTGACTGTTGGCGCGGCTTGCGCCGGCGCGACGCGAGCAAGCATGGCGAACGCCAAGATAAGCATCGGCAGTTTTGACAAGAGCATAACCTCCGCGGGTTAGTTCCATAGCGCGCCCCGCAAGATATCCTGCGTTGCAGGTACGCTTCCGATTCAGTCGAATTTACATCGAGCCGACGATCACCCGGCGCTCGATCGATAGTCATTCAGCGGAACACGATCTGCTCGGAAAGCCAGACTGCGCTTTTCCGCATCATGCTCTAGCGCGCCGGCTCCACCCGCTCGCCGAGCGACTTGATCTTGTAGCTCGCCGGCGCCTGACCGACGCCATAGGGCTGATCGGGCGAAGGCGTGAGATAGCCAGGCGGCGGATCGGTGAGCGTTTGCCGCGACGGTTCGCCGGTAAAGGTCGTGTATTCGGTCTTCGACGAGAATATGCCGCTGAACAGGCTTTTCTTGACGCCCTTATCGCGCGGGTCGTTCATCAGCGAATTCGCGCTCGCGCTGCTGTCGATCGGCGTATTGACCCGCGGTGCACCGGCCGGGTCGAGCTCGTTGGGCATCAGCGGCCGGCTGGCATCGGAAACGGAGTCCGGATGCGGCCCGACCTTCTTTTCTTGGGCCTTGGCTTTGGCGCGCCGGATCATGTCCTGATCCTTCGGCCAATTCGGCGCCGGCGGCGCGGTCGAAGCTTCAGGCGGCGGCAGATCGCGGGTCGGCGGCACGACCAGCGGCGAGCGCTCGTTATAGTCGATTCCAGCGTAGTTGCCGTTCGGGTCGCGTAAGCCGAGCGTCTCCATCACTTTGCCCATCACCGAGGGGCTGTCATCGTCGTCACCGGCACGGGCGGTGGAAGTGGTGCAAAGAACCAGACCGGCCACGCCGAGGCCAAGCGCGGCGTGCACCAGCATGCCAACCTTGCGGTTGCGAATTCGGATCTGCGGCATAACCCTCACCCCGAAAACCGTAAACGGCTCGCCCCGTACGGCAGTCCCCGTGCTGACCCCGCTAGACCTTGTTTTATATACCGGATCAGGGCGCTTTTGCGGCACTACCGCCCCGCAGCGATTCATACAGCAGACCCAGCACCCCCGCAACGATGGCGACATCGGCCAAGTTGAAGACATACCAGCGGAAGGTCCAGGTAGCGGTATCGAGGTGAAGCAGCACGAAATCCAGCACTCCGGGCCAATGCAGCCGGTCGATGGCGTTGCCCAGCGCCCCGCCGATGATCAGCCCGAGGGCTGCGGCGGTGAGTCGCGACGGCGCCCGCGCCAGCCATGCCCAAAGAAACGCCACCGCCGCCGCTTTGAAGGCCAGCAGCGCCCATTGGCCGACCGACCCCTGCTGGGGGAACAGGCCGTAGCTGATGCCGGTGTTCCAGGTCAGGATGAGGTCGGCAAACGGCGTCACCGGCACGGCGCCCCGGCTGGCGAGATCGAAGGCGTCCAGGAGCCAAAATTTTGCCGCCTGGTCCAGCGCACAAGCGACCGCGGCAACGGCCAGGCCGAATCCGCTCAGCGATCCCCAAACATAGCTGCGGTCCGCGCCCTCTCGTGCTGCGTCCGCCACGACGCCCCCTACTCCGCCGCCTTGCGCATGTCTTCCCACTCACGCAAAGCTTGGGCGTCGCGCGGGGTGACGTCGGGATATTGCGGATCGGCGCCGACCGCGGGCGAAATTTTCCACGAGCGGGCGCATTTCCTGCCCTCGGCGCGGCGCGGCTCCACCGAGACGCCGCGCACGTCGTCGAGCCGGAACGCCGAGGCCGGCCCCTCGCCCTCGACCAGGGTCGCCGCCGAGGTGATGCACAGCTCAGCGAGATCGGTACCGACCGCAACGCCGAACAAGTCCGTATCGGCGACGTAGATGATGGGCGCCGCTTCAAGCGAAGAGCCGACGCGCTTGGCCGCGCGCTCGAGCTCGAGTGCGCCGGTGACGACGCGGCGGAGGTTGCGCAGCTTGCGCCACTTCTCGGCCAAAACGTCGTCGCGCCAAGTTTGCGGCACGGTCATGAACTCTTCCAGATGCACCGACTGCGCCGCCGGATCGCGCGCCAGCCAGGCTTCCTCGGCGGTGAAGCAGAGCATCGGAGCGAGCCACGTCACCGTGGCGCGGAACAGATGATCGAGCACGGTGAGACAGGCCTTGCGTGTGATCGACGTATAAGGATCGCAATAGAGCGCGTCTTTTCGGATATCGAAATAGAATGCCGATAGATCCGAGGTCATGAAGCCGTTCAGCGCCGCGAAGATGCGCTTATAGTCGAACTCGGCGTAGGCGGCGCGGATCAGCGGATCGAGTTCCGCAAGCCGGTGCAGCATCAGCCGCTCGAGCTCCGGCATTTTCTCGTAAGCGACTTTATCGGCGGCCTCGAAATGCGCCAGATTGCCCAGCATCCAGCGCAACGTGTTGCGCAGCTTGCGATAGGTCTCGACGGTGGTTTTGAGGATTTCCGGGCCGATGCGCAGATCGTCGGCATAATCGGCGGCGCACACCCACATGCGCAAAATGTCGGCGCCGGAATGTTTTATCACATCCTGCGGCGCGGTGACGTTGCCGAGCGATTTCGACATTTTGTAGCCGCTCTCGTCGAGCACAAAACCGTGGGTCAGCACGACGTCGAACGGCGCCCGGCCGCGGGTGCCGCAGCTTTCCAACAACGACGACTGAAACCAGCCGCGGTGCTGGTCGGAGCCTTCGAGATACATCACCGTCTCGGGCCCGCCGTCGGCCTTGCGCTTGATATGGGCGAGCGCCGGAAAGACTTTCGGGTCTTCGAGGACAAAGGCGTGCGTCGAGCCGGAGTCGAACCAGACGTCGAGGATGTCGTCGACCTTGCGCCAGTCCTCGTTGGCGCGCGCGCCGAGGAAGCGCTCGCGGGCGCCTTGCCCATACCAGGCGTCGGCGCCTTCCTGCTCGAACGCCGCGGCGATGCGCCCATTCACCGCTTCGTCATGCAGGATTTCCGCCGAGCCGTCGCCCTTCTCGCGCACGAACACCGTGATCGGGACGCCCCAGGCGCGTTGCCGCGAGATCACCCAGTCGGGCCGGCTCTCGATCATGCCGTTGATACGGTTCTCGCCCTGCGCCGGCACCCAGCGCGTGACTTTGATCGCTTCGAGCGCGCGATGGCGCAGCGTGTCGCCTTCTCCCGCGATGTCCTTGTCCATCGCGATGAACCATTGCGGCGTGTTGCGAAAGATCACCGGCTTCTTCGAGCGCCACGAATGCGGGTACTGATGCTTGAGGCGGCTGCGCGCGATCAGCATGCCGGCGTCGCTCAATGCCCTGATCACCGCGTCGTTGGCGTCGCCCTTCTCGCCCTTATCGGTGAGCACGCGCTTGCCGGTAAATCCCGGCGCCTGATCGGTGAAGCGACCATCGGCATCGACCGTATAAGGAATAGTGGTGTTGATCTTTTGATGTTCTAGCTCGCGCGCATTTGCAGTCCAGACATCAAAGTCTTCGCGACCGTGTCCTGGCGCGGTATGCACAAAGCCGGTGCCGGCGTCGTCGGTGACGTGGTCACCGGCAAGCAACGGCACTCGGAAATCATAGTCTCCCCCAAAGCCGTTCAGCGGATGCTCACAAATCAGCTTGCCAACGAGCCGAGAGCTTATATCCGAAATTCTCTTATATGCTGTTACCCGCGCCGTTCTGAGTACATCGAGCGCAAGCCTGTCAGCGAGGATTAGGAGATCGCCTCGTTTCGCCCAATTGTCGGACGGCGCATCAGTGACTTCGTAAAGGCCGTAACTTATCCGAGGCGAATAACTTATGGCGCGATTTCCGGGAATGGTCCAAGGCGTGGTTGTCCAGATTACGATGCTTGCAGATTTAAGTTTCTGCAGGAATTCCGTTGCCTCGTGTGCGTCAGCTCCCCAGTAGCTATACGTTTGTGGGTAACTTACTGGAAACTTCACCCACACCTGGTCCGAAACATAATCCTCATACTCCACCTCGGCCTCCGCCAGCGCCGTCTTCTCCACCACCGACCACATCACCGGCTTCGAGCCGCGATAGAGCGTGCCGTTCGCCGCGAACTTCATCAGCTCGCGCGCGATCTGTGCCTCGGCGGCGAAGTCCATGGTCGTGTAGGGATGCGCCCAGTCGCCGACCACGCCGAGGCGCTCGAACTCATCGCGCTGCACCTTGATCCAGTGCTCGGCGAATTGCCGGCACTCTTTGCGGAAAGCCACCAAAGCCGCGGCGTCGGAAAAGTCCGGCTTCGGCTTGCCCTTGGCGCGGTAATTCTCCTCCTCGATCTTCCATTCGATCGGCAGGCCGTGGCAGTCCCAGCCCGGCACGTAGTTGGAATCGAAGCCGAGCATCTGCTGGCTGCGCGTCACCACATCCTTGAGGATCTTGTTGAGCGCATGCCCGATATGGATGTTGCCGTTGGCGTAAGGCGGCCCGTCGTGGAGGATGAATCGCGGCCGGCCCTTTCCGCCAGCGCGCAACTCCCCATACAGGTCGAGACTCTTCCAGCGATCGAGGATGGCCGGCTCCTTCTGCGGCAGCCCAGCGCGCATCGGAAAGTCGGTCTTGGGCAGAAACAGCGTATCCGAGTAATCGCGCGCTTTCGCCGGCGTGTCGCTCATGGGGCGCCTTCTAACAAGCCGATTGCGCTGCGGAAAGCCGCAAAAGCACCGGTCTGGGAACCGGCTGCTCTTATTTCGCGTTACCTCGACGAGCCATTGGGCGGGCCGGTTTAGGGGCGACGGAGGGTTTTGTGGAATATATCCGCGCCAGGCGCGAAGTCCGTCACGCCCTGGTCATCAGCGACCCGAGGCCGGTGGAAAACGTCACCAATGTCTGGCTGTCGGCCGGCCAGGCGGCGAATATCGGCATCTTCCTGATCCTGTTCGGCGCCTTTCTCTATATCGGCCGCGCCATCCTGCTGCCGATCCTGGCCGCCTCGATCGTCGCCTTGACGCTGGCGCCGCTGGTCAAGGCGGGGAAGCGGCACGGCATTTCGCCGTGGCTCACCAGCTTGGTGATCGTTGCCCTTGGGCTGGGCGCGCTGGGCTTGGCCGCGACCATGCTCGCCGGTCCGCTGAGCGAATGGATCGGCCGCGCGCCGGAGATCGGCGCCACCATCAAGGACCGGCTCGCGGTGCTCGACCGGCCGATTGCCGCGCTGCATGAATTGCAGACCACGCTGTTCGGCACCGATAACGGCGCCGTCAATGTCAATACGCCGGCGTCGAGCTTCGTGCTGCCGATGGTCGCCTTCGTCACGCCCGCGGCCGGCGAGCTTTTGCTGTTCTTCGGCACGCTGTTGTTCTTCCTGATCGGCCAGATCGAACTGCGCACCTCGCTGGTCGCGCTGTTCGGCAACCGCGACACCAAGCTGCGATTTTTGAAAATCATGCGCGACATCGAGCGCAATTTGGCTGGCTATCTCACCGTGGTGACGATCATCAACGCCGCGCTGGGAACGATCGTCGCCATCGGCACCTGGCTGATCGGCTATCCCAATCCGGTGATCTTCGGCATCCTGGCGGCGTTGCTGAACTATGTGCCCTATGTCGGGCCGGGCATCATGGTGATCGTGCTGTTCGGCGTCGGCCTGGTGACCTTTCCTTTCATCGCTCACGCCGCCATCGCACCGATCGGTTTCATCGTTCTCACCACCACAGAAGGACATTTGGTCACGCCGACCATCGTCGGCCGCCGCCTCACCCTCAACCCGCTCTTGGTGCTGCTGGCGCTGGCGTTCTGGACCTGGATGTGGGGCCCGTTCGGCGCCTTCCTCGCCGTGCCGCTGTCGATCATTGGCCTCGTCGTGTTCAACCATCTGTTTCCGGCCGAAGAGGTCAATCTGCCCGATTAACGACAGCTATCGGTTCGTTGATTTAGCTCAGTGGAACTCCTTGGAACCCGGACGATTATGTAATTAACTGGTTCGATCTAACGCACGGAGAATTCGCATGAATACCGCCTCAACGGCATCGCAGAACGTTCGCGATGCGGCGAAAGATGCCCGCGACGGCCTTCGCGAGGTCAAGAAGGCGGCCGGCGAGGCATCCGGCGACATCCAAGCCGATCTGCAGGCGCTGCGCGACGACTTCGCCAGGCTCGCCGAGCAGGTCAGCGAAATCCTCGGCACCAAGGGCAACGCCGCCTGGCAGAAGGCGCGCTCCAGCGTCGATGACATGGTCGCCGGCGCGCAGGATACCGGCCGTGAAGCCGTCGACGCCGTGCGCGAGGTCTCCGACAATTTCGTCGACGCCATCGATGAATCGATCAAGACGCGCCCCTATACGACGCTGGCGATCGTGGCCGGTCTCGGATTCCTGTTCGGCGCGACTTGGCGCCGTTAACGCGTTGGCGCCGTTAACGCGTTGGCGCCGTTAACGCGTTGGCTCCGCTGAAGCCGCGGGATTGAGCGAACCGAGACCGCCATGTTCAAAAGCTTGATGCGCGACATGGTGCTTGCGGTTCAAACGCGAACCGGGATCACTGCGTCCTTCGTCGTTTGGCTCGTTATCGTCGCGCTGGCGGCGTCGACCGCCTTCGCGTTTCTCTGCGTCGCCGCCTTTGCGTGGCTGTCGCTGCAGATAGGCAGCGTCTATGCCGGCCTGGTGATGGCGGCGATTTTCGTGGCGATCGCCATCATCGGCCTCATCGTCTGCCTGTTGGCGCGGCGCCGCGCGCGCGAGCGCGCCATTCTGGAACGCGCCGCCCGCGCGCACGCGCCGTCGTGGCTGCTCGATCCGAAAATCCTCGCCACCGCCGTTCAGGTCGGCCACTCGCTCGGCTGGCAGCGCGTCATCCCGTTGGCGCTGGTCGGCATCATGGTGGCGCAATGGGCGCGCGAGCACCGCGCGAGTTCCGACGAGCCGGCCGAATAGTTCGCTCCGAGGCTCAAAGCGGGCCTCATTCCTCGCTTGGCAAAGTGCATCGATCGGCCATGGCCGGATTGCCACCGCAGTCTCGGCGTCGCGTGAGCATTCCGTCAGCACCGCCTGTGGCCGAATCGGTCGCAGAAAATCTTCGATTGTGATCAATTTTATACAGTATAAATCTTTCCGAAAACTTGGAACGTAAAGACGATGCATCGAGTTATTACAGACGAATAATCAGACTTATTGGAGATTTCAATGAAGAATACCATGAGAAATACTTTGCTGGTGACGGTTGCCGCCACCGCACTCATCGCCGGGGCCGGCTTGGCCTCCGCGCAAGGCCCAGGCGAAAACCGTGAAGCGCCGGGCGCTGCCACCCATGAGCCGAAAGCTCCGGGCGGCAAGATGGACCAGCAGCCGAGCAGTGTGCCGCAGAAGTCCCCGGCACCGAATGCGCAGGCGCCGATGAAGCCGGCGCCGACCGCACAGGCGCCCGCAAAGGAAACGCCGGCGCCAACCGCGCAGGCACCGATGAAGGAAAAGCCGGCGCCGACCGCGCAGGCGCCCATGAAAGAGAAGCCGGCTGAGACCGCCCAGGCACCGTCCGTTGCCAAGCCTCAGGCAGCCGAACACGGCGGTAATGCGCAAACTTCGGAGCCGCCGAACTCTCGCATGGCTCCGGGCACTGCGAGAGACGAGACCAAGTCCGGCCCTCCGGCTGCGCTGTCGAGCGAACAACACGCGAAGATTCGCGACACGTTGCGGGTCGAAAAATCCGAGCGCCTGGCCAAGGTGCCTTTCTCGACCAAGGTCGGCGAAGCTATTCCGGGAACAGTGCATCTTTACGTCTTGCCTGTTTCAATCATGGAATATGCCCCGCAATATCGTGGCTATGAATACATCCTGGTCGGCGATGAGATCCTCATCGTGGACCCCCGCACGCTCCGAATCGTTGCGGTGATTGACGCTTAAGTCGCTGCGGACATCATCTTTGCCAAACAATGAGGGCGGCCCGCGCCGCCCTCATTGCACATCAGCCGCAGGCACGACTGCGTCGATAGCTGTCCGAAACATTGCTTTCAAACTGACTTTCAAATTTCACGCCGCCGATTTTGCGATGTGACGCCAATGATCGTCAACCACTTCAGCGCCTAAGCTGCGGTTGATCGCGCAGAACGACATTCAACAATGAACTGTGGACTTCGATGTTGCCGTTGTAGTCAATCAAGCCCAGCTTTCGGAATTTGTTCATGAAGAAACTGACGCGGGACCGGGTCGTGCCGATCATTTCCGCAAGCGTCTCCTGGCTGACTTTCGCTATGATCGGCTCCGGCCGGCCTTCCTTGCCGAAATTCGCCAGAATGAGAAGAGTTCGCGCCAGGCGTTTCTCGCTCGAATTGAATAATTGATCGACCAGGTCTTCCTCGACACGACTGTTGCGCGCCAAGAGATGCGAGATAAACAACTCGGCGAACGCCGGCTCTTCGTGGATCACGCGAGTGATGTCCGTCTTTGAAATTCGCACGATCACGCATTCCGTCAGAGCGGAGACGGTCGCCAGACGCTGCGGCTGTCCGGTCAAGCACCCTTCGCCAAAGAAATCGCCGGTTCCCAGAAGTGCGACCACGGCTTCCTTCCCCTCCTCGGAGACGACGGTCGTCTTGACCTTGCCGCTCTGAATGTAAAAAACGGCATCCGAAGGATCACCCTGCCTGAATATAATTTTATCCTTCCGATATTCGGAGATGGCTCGTCCGCCGTTTACTTTCGAGAGAAACACTTTGGGATCGAATGGGGGCTTGGCTTTGCGGTTCACTGCCAGCCCTCCTTCTCGCGAGGGGTGTTCCTTGGGGCGACTGTGAATGCGCCGCCAAAGGTACGGTGCGCTAGCCGAACCGTCAGGCCGAGGCCGAACCCGTGCAGGTCTGCACCGGTCGTCGCTACGGGATCCAGTTGGTCGACGTCGCACACGGCCGGTTCCTGCGCGCCTTCTGATAATGGGGGCTCATCCTCGACAACAGGAGATACCATCCTGCCGCAGAGGCCACTTCCGCCGCCGCCCCGCCTCCGAACTCTGATTCTAAGTCAATTTAGGGCGTGCTGTCGGTAATGTACATTACCGTACAGTGCGCCACTAACTTTATCAGCCGTATGTTTTTGGCAGGTGAAAAGCGAGGCGCGACCGGACCAACTGGTAGCATTCGCAGGATGCTTTGGTGAGGCCTTGCCGATTAAGTATCGTGACTTGCCGCCGGCCGCGTTCAATCAAACCGGCACGTTCCAGCTCCTGAGCGGCATTGCTGATGCTTGGCCTTTGGACACCCAGCATATCGGCAAGCAGGTCCTGAGTGATGAGGAGCGTGTCGCCGTCGCTGCGGTCGCGCATCATGAGCAGCCAACGCGCCAGCCGCTGTTTGAGGCTGTGCGCACCGTTGCACGCGACCGATACCATGACCTGTTCGAGAAAGGCTTGGACGTAAGCGTTCATGACACTTCGGAAGGACGGCATTGATTGCATGGCCTGCATAAAGGCCACGCGCGACATCTTTGCGGCGCTCCCCGGGATTTGGACGAGAAGCTGCACCGAGGAGCGTTTAGCGCCCAGGATGGCTTGAACGCCGCTGCAGCCCTCCCTTCCGATCGTTGCCATCTCAATGACACTGCCGTCGGCATAAACCGCCACCACCGAGACGACACCGCTATCGGGGAAGAAGACATGGTCGAGCGCGCTGTCGGCGTCCATCAGGACCTGCGCGCGTTGGCAGCGAATTTGTTCAAGCTGCGGCAAAAGGCGCTTGAGATTGCGGGCTGGCAGCGCGAGCAACAGCCGATTGTGGAGCCAATTTGATGAAGTGTTCACACTTTGCACCCGCGCTCGGCTCGCGTTAGTTCCAAGGAAAAGCCATTTCGTCTGGCGATGTGAACGCCTCCGCCGCCTAACCAGAGAGGGGACGGATGCGTTCAGTTCATTCAGCCGCGCTGTTGTGATCGACTAAGGGATTTTCGCTGTTGTAACGCTGCTTGCGTCCAGGTCCGTGCAAGATCGAGCAAATCCTTCTTGTCCTCGTCGGTCTTGGCGTAGCAAGCCGAAAGCAGCGCCTCTTTGGCGTATTGCCAGAACTGATCCATCTCGGACATGGGCATCCTCCCGTGTCCCGGCATCCCAATACTGGGGTGCGCTCTTTGGCAGTTGCAGACTGTTCAAAATTGCTCACCTGGATCGCTCGGCTCAAATCTCCACAGCAAAATAGGCCACTGAGAAATTCAAAAGGGACCACTGGGGGTCAAAAGAGGCCGACCCCGTTGAGTATCATACGGTGCCTTAGTTTGAAATTTTAGTGTGTGGAGTGGTCAATTTTATACTGCCCCGCCTTCATTACCGACACACCATGCAGTCAAGTCAGTATTAAAATGTACGGAGGCTCCCATGTCGCTTCAGGGTGAACGTCAAAAACCGCATGACTTTCCCATGTCCGTAATCTGCTGGCGCTGTGACACGCCGATGAAGATCAAAACGATTGCGCCGGCAATGTTGTCCCCGTCGCTTGACGAGATTGTTTATCGCTGTCCAGGCTGCCACATCGAACGAAAGCAAACCGTTATCAGGGCCAACCAGGGTGAATCCGCGCCTAACTAAATGGGCGGAAATTTATCGCCTGAGCGGGCTAGCGCCTCGCGCGCGATGCGGCTGTCATTCTGCATCTGCGCAACCAGCGCCGCCGCCGAATCGAACATGCGCTCGTCGCGGATCCAGTCGATGAAGGCGACGTCGATGTTTTGGCCGTAGAGATCGCCGGCAAAATCGAACAGAAAGACTTCGAGCAGCACCGCGCCGGTGTCGAACATCGGCCGCCGGCCGAAACTCGCCACGCCGTCGTAGCGCCGCCCGCCGGCGCCGACACGCACCGCATAGATGCCGTGGCGCAGCCTGCACGCCGCGTCGAGCACGAGGTTGGCGGTGGGAAAACCGAGCTCGCGGCCACGCTTGTCGCCGTGGATCACCGGACCCGACACGAACCACGGATAGCCGAGAAACTCCGCCGCCTGGTCGGGCCGCCCGGCAGCGAGCGCGTCGCGAATCGGCCCGGAGGACACCGGGCGCCCCCGGTCCTCGAAGCGCGGCACCACGTCGACGGCGAAGCCATATGTCTTGCCCTGGGCTTTGAGAAAATCCGGCGAGCCGGCGCGGTTCATGCCGAAGTGGAAGTTAAAGCCGATCACGGCGCCGCTCACGGCAAAGCGCTCGACCAGAATGCGGCTGACGAAGGCTTCCGCCGAAAGGTCGGCCAGCGCCGCGTCGAAAGTGAGCACGATCGCGCCGTCGAGGCCGGTCGAGGCCAAAAGCCGCAATTTGGCGGCCTCGTCGGTCAGCCGGAACAATGGCTCGCCGGGATTGAAGAAGGCCCGCGGATGCGGCTCGAAGGTCAACACCGCCGCCGGCCGTCCCAGGCTTCGGGCCAAATCCTGCGCCACGCCGATCACGGCGCGGTGGCCGCGATGGACGCCGTCGAAATTGCCGATGGCGACTACGGCGCCACGCAGGGCGTCATCGGGCGCGCTGTCGCGCACGACGAGGAAATTTTTCGTCGGCATCGGGCTTCGATGGTTAAGAAAGTCTCTCCGGCCTAGGTGCCGTAGCCGCCCCGGCAAAGTCAAGGCGCTCCGCCCGCGGCGCTCATAAACGCCATTAACCGGCAAATAAAGTGCAAATTAACCCGATATTCAAAACCGATCGGTAGCTTTTCCGGCCATCCGGCAGGAATGCTCTCAGGCTCCTCTTGGGAGATCGCCGTGCCGTGAAGCGAAGTATCGGCCCCGGTCGGGTCGCGCGCTAGAAGGCGCCAGGAGCAGAGCGATGGCTCTCGATCCGTCAATGCCGGTGCTGGTGGTCGACGACTACAGCACCATGGTTCGCATCATCCGCAATCTCTTGGGCCAGCTCGGCTTCGCCGACGTCGATGACGCCCGCGACGGCCAGAGCGCGCTCGCCAAGATGCATTCGCGGCGCTATGGCCTGGTGATCTCCGATTGGAACATGGAGCCGATGACCGGCTACGACCTGCTGCGCCAGGTGCGCGCCGATCCGGGCCTGGGCGAAATCCCGTTCATCATGGTGACGGCGGAATCCAAGACCGAGAACGTCATCGCGGCGAAGAAGGCCGGCGTGAACAATTACATCGTCAAGCCGTTCAACGCCCAGACGCTCAAGGCCAAGATCGAGGCGGTGTTCGCCGAGAAGGTCGAGCACACCTCGCCCAATACTTAAGCCGGCGCCGCACTCTGTCATTACCACTTCAATCCGCGCGTCACGGCGATGGGCGTAACGCCGCCGGCGGCGAAGATGCCGTCGAGCGCCTCGATCTCCGGCGTGTGGCGGCCGCCATATTCCTCGGCGTGAATTCCCGACGTGACGAACAGGCTGTCGATGCCGAGCGCGGCTGCGCCTTTCAGATCCGTCCGCACCGAATCGCCGATCGCCAGCACGCGCTTTAGCGGTACCGCAGCGCCGCCGCGCGCCACAGCCGCCGCCGCCAGCGCGGTCTGATAGATCGGTGGGTGCGGCTTGCCGCAATAAAGCACTTCGCCGCCGAGCGCCGCATAGGCGTCGGCGAGCGCGCCGGCGCAATAGACCAATGTGTCGCCGCGCTCGACCACGATGTCGGGATTGGCGCAGACCATGAACAGCGACCGCGCCCGCATCGCGGCGAGCATGTCGCGGTAGGTCTCCGGCGTCTCGACGGTGTCGTCGAACAGCCCTGAGCACACCACGTAGTCGGCGGTGTCGAGCGGCGTGAAGGCGACGTCGAGGCCGGCGAAGATCGGCACGTCGCGCTCCGGCCCGAGATGAAACACGCGCTGACCGGGGCGGCTCGCGACGATGCCACGGGTGGTGTCGCCGGAGCTGGTGATAGCGTCATAGGCCGGCCGTGGCACCGCGAGGCGATCGAGGATGCGCGCCACCGATTCGCCGGGCCGCGGCGCATTGGTGATCAGGATCGCGGTGCCGCCGCGTTCGCGAAAGCGCAGCAACGCCTCGCAGGCCGGGGCAAAGGCCGTCACCCCGTTATGGATGACGCCCCAGACGTCGCACAGCAGCACGTCGTAGTTTTGCGCCAGCGGCTCGAAATGTTCGATGAAGTCGGGCAAATGATGCACAAGCCTCGGCGCTTCAAGGGAGCGCGCGAGGTGATTAGATCATTCGCGCCCGATCATCAATCGGGGAGCTCGGCGGCGCGGGCGTGGGCCGCGAGCAGTGCCGCAAGCCGCGCCGGATCGCCGCGCGCCATGCCGCATTCGGTGCCGATGCCGTCGACCCGGACGTGGCGGCGCGCGGCAGCCAGCCGTGCTTTGTCTCCCTCGGCGTCGTTGTGGTGGATGAGGCCGAGATAGAGCGCGGTCCCCAGGCGCAGCTTGAGCTTCTCGAGCGGCGCGAAGTAGGCATCGTCGGTGCGGCCCTTCGGCACCGGCAGGTGGAAGAAATCGATGGTTCGCTTCACCCGCGCCACGATGCCGTTGACGATTTCGACCATGATGCCGGCGTCCTTCGGCTGCACCATGTGCTCGTCGGCCGGGCTGCCGTAGCATAGGTGATAGCCGAGCTCGATCTTGCTCGGCACCGCGTCGCCGATCTGGCCGAGCACGTCGATGGTTTCTTTACGGAAATCGACCGGGCCCGGCTCGTAATAGCCTTCCCAGGCCAGCACCTCCTGGCAGACGTCCCACTGCACGGCGATGCGGTCGTTGGGCAGCGCCGCGGCGATGGCATGGACCTCGCCGACGAAAGCTTGCGTCAGCGCCGGTAGCAATTTCGGCCGGTCGACCGGCACCATATTGTTGTAGGTCGGCGCGATCGGGGTCGGGATGCTGATCTGGAACTTGACGCCAGGTGGAATTACGCCGGCCTTTTGCAGGCGGTCGAACACGCCGAACGACTCGATGGCCATGTCCGCATAACCGGTCTTGAAGTTCTTGCGGTCGGGCGTCATGCCGGGCTTGATGCGCAGCCGCGGGATTTCGCGAATGACCTTGCCGTCCCACTGCACGAACTTGAACGGCGGCACGTCGCTTGCCAATTCGATCGCCGGATTTTCCGCGAGCACGTCTTGCAGGAAACGGATCCAGCTCTTGCGGATGCCGGTCTCGCCGTCGGGCAGGCGCGCGATGTGGCCGCCGACCGCGCCGGCGAGCGTGCGGAACACGGTCTCGGAATCCGGCAGCGGAATGCTACCGACGAAATGCACGACGGGAGATTTGGTTGGCTCATTCATGGTCGCTGTCCTCCGGGCGTGCCGCTTCTTTGGCAAAATCATAGCCGTGCGCGGTGACGATGTAACCCCGCGAGTTGATCGCAAAGAACATGGCATGTATGGGATTTGACCCGCCCCCTAAAACCCAAGGCCATGCAATGCCGACAAGCTTCCGCCAGATCATCGACAAAGCCGTCAAGGACAAGCGGTTCCTGGTGGTGCCCGGCGCCCATGACGCGCTGAGCGCCCGGCTGATCCAGAAGATCGGCTTCGAGACCTATTTCATCGGCGGCTTTCCGGCCGTAGGCGCCCGTTACGGCGTGCCCGATGTGGGCTTGAAGGGCTTTGGCGAAATCTCCGCCGCGGTGCGCGATATCATGGGCGCGTGCGACCTGCCGGTGTTCGTTGACGGCGACGACGGCTATGGCGACGTCAAAAACGTCGTGCACACGGTGCAGACCTACGAGCGCATGGGGGTAAGCGCCATCCTGATCGAGGACCAGCAATGGCCGAAGCGCTGCGGCCACATGGTCGGCAAGAAGGTCGTGCCCATCGAGCTTGCCGAAGCCAAGATCAAGGCGGCCGCGTCCGAGCGGATCAATCCGGAAACCTGGATCCTCGGCCGCACCGACGCGCGCGCGGTCTACGATCTCGACGAGGCGATGCGCCGCGCCGAGCGCTATATCCGCGCCGGCGCCGACGGCATTTTCATCGAGGCGCCGCGCAGCATTGCGGAACTGGAGAAGATCGGCAAAGCCTTCGACGTGCCGCAAATCTGCAATCCGCTGATGGGCGGCCACACCCCGATCCTATCGATGGATGAGCTCGGCCAGCTCGGCTTCAATTGCGCCGTGCTCGGGCTCGACACCATCATGCATGCCGCCAAGGCGATCGAAGCCGTGCTCGTCGACATGAAGTCCGGCAAATTCGCCCACCGCAACGACGGCATGGATTTCGAGGATTACAAAAAACTCGTCGGCTATGACAAATGGGAAAGCATCGACGAGCGTTTTGCGCCGAAGCAATAACTATGAACCGTCATCCTGAGGTGCGAGCCATAAGCGCGTTTACGCGCGTCTTCGACGCGCTATGGCGAGCCTCGAAGGATGCACGGCCCGGGCCGTCGCCCTTCGAGGCTCGGCCTTCGGCCGAGCACCTCAGGGTGACGGGAACGGCTGCTTAGACCAGCGCCGGCTCGCGCTGCGTTGGCTGCGGCTTCGCCCGATCGCGCAGATTGAGAATGCGCCGCGCATTGTCGTAGAACAATTTCTGCTTATCGGCTTCCGACAGCTTGATGTCCTCGATCAGCTTCAGGCACGGCGCCGGGTCCCAGCACGGATAATCGGTGCCGTACATGACGTGGTCGATGCCGTAATAGTCGATGGCGAACTCGATGCCGGCGGAGTGCGGCGACACGGTGTCGGTATACATGCGCTTCATGTAGTCCTGCACCGGCCGCGGCAATTTCGCGGCTTTCGAATTCTTGTCCATGCGGCCGGCCTGATACGGCAGCGAGCCGCCGGTATGCGACATCACGATCTTCAGCTTCGGATGCCGCTCCATCATGCCGGAGAGAATCAAGCGCATCGCCGAGACCGACACTTCGATAACCCGGCCGAGGCTCAAATGCAGCGCGCCGTCATAGCCGTCGAGCATGTCCTGGAAGATGACGTCGGTCGGATGCAGGAACAGCGGCAAGCCGAGCTTTTCGACATGGGCGTAGAACGGCTCGAGCCGCTCGGCATCGATGCGCGCGTCTTCGCCGACGCTGCCGGGGAGATTGACGCCCATCAGACCCAAGCGATTGACCGCGTCGTCGACCACTTCGATCGCGACGCGGGTATCCTGCAACGGCACCGCGGCGCTCGCCCAAAGCCGGCCGGGATATTTCTTCTGCGCGCCGGCCATCTCCTCGTTCCACATGACGGCATAGTCGCGGCCTTCGGAAAGCGGCATGTCGGAGAACGACACCGAGAACGGACCGATCGAGCAGACCACGTCGACCTGGTGGCCCAGGCTCGCCATGTATTCGAACTGCTTGTCGAGATCGAACCACTCGGCCCAGGAGTTGAGATGGCAGCCGGAAGCCTCGCGGCGGAAATAGCTGTAGCCGCCCTTCTCGTTCACGCTCGCCCGCGGATAGTCCTTGCGCTTGCACAACTTGTCGAAGACCGAGCGTGGCCACCAATGGAAATGCGAGTCGATGATGTGCACGGCGCGCTCCTGCCAATCGGCGTGAAGATTCAACGATTCTAGAGACCGCGGCGTTCCGGGTCAACGCGGCGCCACCCCCGGCCCCATGGCGAGGTGCACCGATTTCTGCAAGGATTCTGTACCGTTTGAGCGGCCCTCGTGTTGCGGCCGCCTTTATCGGGGGAACAATCAAGCTTAGGGGGCAATTCATGCGCACTATCTTCATCGCATCGGCATGGACGATTGCGGCGGTGACCTGCATCGCGCCGGCCGCCGCCAAGGACCTGACGCTGACCCGCAACGCGGAGTCCGGCGTCGATTCGCGCATCGCCTATGAGCGGGCGTGGGACCACGACTGCAAGGCGCTACCGACCACGGTCACGGTGACGCAGCCGCCGAAGAACGGCACGATTGCCGTGGTGCAGGGAACCAGCACCATACCGGCGAGCACGCCCAATTCCGGCAGTACCGAAAACTGCGCCGGCAAGGCGGTAGCCGGCAACGAGGTCCACTACAAATCCAACGCCGGCTTTCACGGCACCGATACGGTCACCTATAGCGTCACCAACAACAACGTGCCTGCCGGCACGCGGGTCATCACCATCGTGGTGAAATAAATCCGGCCGGCGAAGTGGCGCCGATTTATCAACCACGCGTTTGCGGCTTGTCGCGAATGAAGATGTGAGTGATCGGCACGAGGGATGCGGGAAGACTGCCGTCATCGATGGCCACATGACCTGAACGCGTCTTTCGTTGTTCTGCAAAATCTCGATTTCGACCTGATACCTGTTTGCCGCGAATTCAACTTCGTAGACTTGCAGATCGCGCAAGGCGGCTTGCATTTGCGATAACGGCATGGCCAGCCAGCGCTGCACCTCGCCATCGAGGACCTTTTGCCATTGTTTGCGTCGGTTCGTTTGCATCGCCGCGATCGCCGAGCGCTAGGCCGCGGGCGGCGGGTCGCCGCGCGAGACAAATTGCAAATCTTCATCGCTCGCCGTCGCGGTCACGTAGACCCGGCCGAAACTCGCCGCCAGCACCATGCATCCGTCGCCGCAATGTTCGAGGTACCATTGGGTCTCCGTATCGGCCGCCGCGGCCACGAATTCCACCTTTGCGGATTCGCCGTGATAGAGAACGCGGTCGCCGGCGCAGATGCGCTCTCCGGATGAATAGGTCGGCGGCATTGATGGCGGCATGACAAGCCCCGCACAATGGTCCGCCGCTAACGGCTTTCGTTGACCAGCTGACACGCGGATTGATGGAATAAGAACTTCCGCTTTCGCCTCTGCAATCGCGGAACATTCTGGCGCCACCACGACGCGGCGTCAGGCGCCGTCGCTTCGAGGATGCGCACCGCTTCGATGGCGTCGACGGCGTAGCCGGTTTGGCGTTTCAGCCGGTCGAGCAACGCCCACCACAGCGCGATGAGGCGATTGCGCGGGCCGGACAGGACTCCCGACGTGTAGCTCTTCCGCGGCCCGCGATCGCCTTCGGCCAGCGGCAATTCGAGCCCGACCCACCGTTCGCGCACCCAATAGGGTGCCTCGTCGGGCGGCACGCGCACGATGCGAATATGTTGCGGTCCGGGCTCCAACGGGTTGCATCCTTTTCCGGCAAATCAAAGCCGCAGCGGCGCCGATCGCGTTCCCGGCAACGTTGCAGCCGGCACGGGTAACACGGCGATGTTTACCGAAATGCAAATACCGTCCTGAGGAATTTCTGCCACATGGCAAGCGAGGCCGATTTCTGCGATGATTTCGAAAATCGCTCCGCCGCAGGGCGGAGCGACGGGGAGGAAACCATGACGCGATTTTTCCAGATCAACCTGGCAGCGGGTCTGACGGGCCTTGCGGCGCTTTTGCTCGCGGCCGCGCCGGCCCAGGCCGCGGAAAAACTCCGCGTCGCCAAGGTGGTGCCGTTTGCCTGGTCGTTCACGCCGCTCGACATCGGCATCGCGACCGGAATCTTTGCCAAGCACGGCCTCGATATCGAGGCTTCCGCCTCGGCCGGCGACGCCAAGCTGCAGCAGCTTCTGACCTCCGGCTCGATCGATATCGGCATCGGCTCGGGCCCCGGCATGGCCTTCATCGTCAAGGGCGTGCCGGCGAAGGCGGTCGCCGCCATGTTCGGCGCGCCGCAAAACATGGCGGTGATGGTCGGCTACGATTCCGACATCAAAACCGTCGCCGATCTCAAGGGCAAAAAGCTCGGCTGCACCACGGTCGGCTCGCTGACCGACTGGATTGGCGCCCGCATCAACCAGAAGGAAGGCTGGGGCACCGATGGCATCACCACGGTGCCGATCGGCGGCATGCCGCCGGCGCGCGCCGCGATCAAGACCCATCAGATCGACGGCTATATCGGGGCGCTCGAAACCGGCTACGCGCTCGAGGAAGCCAAGGAATGGCGCGTCATCACCGGCGCGACGCCGTTCGTCGATCAATTCATCACCCACGTGATCTTCGCCACCAACGAGGAGATCGAAAAGCATCCGGAGCAGGTGAAGGCTTTTCTCGACGGCTGGTTCGAAACCATCGCCTATATGAAGACGCACAAGGCGGAAACGGTGGCGATCTCAGCGAAAGTGCTGGGTCTCAGCGAGACCGTGATCAGCCGCGTCTATGACGAGCAGATCGGCGCCTTCAATACCGACGGCACTTTCGATCCGAAGGCGGTCGCAGTGCTCAAGAAATCCTACATCGAGATGGGACTGCTCAAGGACACGCCCGACGACAAGGAGATGTTCACGACGCAATTCGTGCCGGTGAAGGTCGGTCAGAAATAATTTCAGGCAAAAACTTCAGGGAAGATATTTTAAGGCCTTGCGCTGCCGGTGCGCGCGAGCTGCGCCAGACCGGCGCCGCGCGGCGCCGCCGCATCGCGCTTGGCCTGATCGGCGGCATCAGTCTTGCCCGCATCCGCACCTTGCAAGGCTTCGGCGCGCACCGGGCGCGGCGGCGAGAACAGAAATCCCTGGCCGAAGCGAACGTCGTAATCCAACAGATCGACCACCGCGCCCTCGGCCTCGATGCGCTCGGCGATCAGGTCGATGCCGAAGCGGCCGAGCAGGTCGGACAAATCGGCCGGATGGATGTCGGTCGAGGCGGCGCCGACCCGGTTGAGCAAGAGCGCCGCCGGCGCCTTGATGAAACGAAAACCGCGCTCGTTGAGCTCGCGCGGCTCGACGCGCAGGTCGGTGAGATTATCCATGGAGAAGCGGAAGCCGCGTTCGGCGAGCGCAGCCAGGCTCTCGTGCTCGATCGGCCCCATGGCGCGGACCGCGTCTTGGGTGAATTCGAACACCAGCGCCGGCGCGATGGCGCGATTGGCCTCGACGAATTCCAAAAATCGCGGAAAACCTGAATCGGTCAGCGTCGCCGACGACAGATTGCAGAACAGGCCGATGTCGCGGTTCTTCAAGAGCAGCCGCCGCACCACCTGCACGCAGCGCAAGACCGAAAGATTGTCGAGTTTCGGCATCAGCCCGCCGGCTTCGGCGAATTTGATGAAATCGCACGCCGCAACCAGATCGCCGTTGTCGGCCTTCAAGCGCGACAGCGCCTCGTAATAGCGCACCTTGCGCTGCGGCAGCGTGACGATGGGCTGCAGGTAGAGATCGATCCTGCTGCCGTCGATGGCGCTGTTGATCGCGGCGACGACGCCGGCTTGGTCCAGGCCGTTGAAGGCTGCGATCATGCCGGCGACCGGCGCAGCCGGCGCCGCGGCCGGGTCGGGCATCGGCACGGCGGCAGTCGGGTTAGCAGCCATATGAGATGCCGCAGGTGCAGCGGGCGCGATGCGCTCCTTGCCGCTCAAGCCCGCCAGCGCCGCTTCGTGCGCCGCAACCGAGTCGGCGAGATGCTTGACGAGCGTCGACAGTTCCTCGATCTCGACGGCGAGCGGCTGCGCCGACGCCAGCGCCTTGTCGAGCACCGCATCGACCTTGGTTTCCACGGTGCCGAGGTGGCGGCCGAACTCGGCGAGCTGGCGCGCCAGGTCGGCGGAGCTGCGCGAGATCGAGGCGATCTGGTCGCTGACTTCGGCGCGGTCGCGGGAGCGGGCGGCGACCGCGTTATAGACCGCCAGCGCGGTCAGAACGCCGAGCCCGATCAGAAACGATTCGGCGCCGGTCAAGCCGAAGCGCAGATAGACCACAAAGCCGATCGAGCCGGCGATCAGCACCATGCAGACAGCGATGAAGATGGCGCTGATACGCACCATATGCCGCTATGCCTCGCGCCGAACGGTGCAGCCCCGGGGCGCACACGCTGGCCCCGCCCGGATGATTCGCATTCGGGCAGTAGCAGTGTCCACAAGCGCCGCGGCGCCGCAAGTCCGCCGGCCGCCATGGCTAAGCTTTTGCTGTGCTTTTATAACGGCAGGCCAGGACGGCAAGAAAGGACGGCGGCGGACGCCGCCTTTGGGACCAGCGCGAAAGCTCATGTCGGCGATGCCGCAAATGCCTGAAATGACGCCGGCGCCCCGGCTGGCGTTCGCGGCCGGCTTCATCGACTGGGTCGAGGCGGCGCCGCGGACGGCGTTCGCCGCGTTCCTGGCGCTGCATTTCGCGGTCTGGACCGCGCTGCCGACGCTGCTCTACGCCAACCTGCCGCTCGACCTGATCGAGGCGCTGACCTATGGGCGCGAATGGCAGCTCGGCTACGACAAGCTGCCGCCGCTGCCGTGGTGGCTGGTTGAGATCATGCACCGGGCGTTCGGCACGGACGCCGCCTATTACGCGCTGGCGCAAGCGGCGGTGATCATCGCCTTCGTCACAGTGTGGGCGACGGCGCGGCCGCTGGCCGGGGCGACCGGCGCGCTGATTGCCGTGCTGATCATCGACGGCATGCATTATTTCCAATACACGGCGGTGAAATTCAATCACGACGTCATCCAGCTGCCGTTTTGGGCGCTGGCCGGCTATGCCTTCCAGGCCGCACTCAAGCGCGGTCGCCTCACGCACTGGCTCCTGCTCGGCTTTGCCTTCGGCAGCGCGCTGTGGGCGAAATATTTCGTCGTCGTCTTGGCGGCGCCCTACGCGCTATTCCTTATTTTCGATCGCGACGCGCGCCGCGCTTTGGCGACGCCCGGGCCGTGGCTCGCGCTGATCGTCGCGCTTGTCGTCGCCGCGCCCCACATCGTCTGGCTGTTCCAGACCGATTTCCTGCCGCTGGCCTATGCCGAGCACCGTGCGGCAGACGTGCGCGGCTGGTACGACCATATCCTGCACCCGGCGGTATTCTTCGGCAGCCAGATTTTCTTCCTGCTGCCGTCGTTATTTATTGCCGCCCCGCTGCTGTGGCCTGTTCCCCTCCCCCTTGTGGGGAGGGGTTGGGGGTGGGGGTCGCGAGGCGCAGTCGCAAGCGTCAACGAGCGCGCGTTACCTCCCGCCCCCCCACCCTACCCTCCCCCGACAAGCTTGCACTCGGGCGCGCGCGAGCGCGGCTCGGGTGGGGGGAGGGAATTTGCCGCCGACGCCTTCGACCGTCGCATCGTGACCTTGCTCGCTTTCGGTCCCGGCCTCGCCATGATCGCGCTGATTGCGATCAGCGGCCGTGGCACATTTGCCATGTGGGGCTATCCGCTGTGGCTTTTTGTCGGGCTTTGGATCGTGCTCCTGGGGCGCGCTACGCTCGACCGCGCCCGACTAGCCCACGTGGTCGCGCACTGGGTCGCCGTGTTCTTAATCTTCGCCATCGTCTTCGTCGTCAATTACTCGGTGCTGCCGCTGCTCGATCACCGCTATCGGGCGGTGTTCTATCCGGGCAACGCGCTGGCGGCAGCGCTGACCCAGCGCTTCCACGACGCCACCGGAACCAAGCTGCGTTACGTCGTCGGCGCGATGTGGGACGGCGGCAATCTCGCGCACTATTCGCCGGACCAGCCCGAAGTGTTGATCGACGGCCTGCCGCGCCGCGCGCCGTGGATCGATCTTGGCGATCTGCGCAAGTATGGCGCGATCGTGGTGTGGAGCGGCGGCGACACCGCGCACCTGCCGGCGCAATTCGCAAGCGTCGCCGGCACTGCCCAAGTCGGCGCACCGTTCGAGCTGCCGATGCGCCGCGGCGGCGGCGTCCTGCATGTCGGCTGGGCGATCTTGAAGCCGCAGTAAAAGATCAGTCGGCCGAGTGGACCGACACCTCGGTCTGCTTGGGCGAGACTTCAAGCGGCGGCGGGTTTTCGCCCAACACCACTCGCAGCATCTCTTCGCTCGGCCGATACTGGTCGGTGACGATTTGCGGGCAACGCCGGCAGATCGCCGGGCCTTCCTGGCGGAACCAGCGGCATTGCGGCCGGATCGCGCAATGCGGCAGCTTATCCGTGACCTCGGACAGAATTTCGACGCTGCGCACCGCAAGCTGGCACGCATCGTTGCTGAAATGCGGGCACGCGCAGCCTTGGCAGCTCGACGCGAAGCGAAACACCTCGGTCGGCGACACTGGCGCCGCCAAAGCCAGAAGCTCCGGCGTGACCTCAAGCGCGGCGACGGTCGGCGTGATCCGCGGCGCCTCCGGCGTACCGCCGACGACGCCGATCAGCACCGACGCGCCGGGATGGCCGCGCGCGCTGGGACACAGAAGTTCGGGCGAGGACCCGCCAACCGGCGCGTTACGCGGCGGCATCGCAAGATCAGGTGGCGATGGTCGGGGTGACGCTCTTAACGGTCACCATGCCCTCGCGATCGGCCTGCAGCACGGCCTCGAATAAGTACTTCGGCAGCCCGCAGATGATGTGCGGCGGGAGATGAAATTCTTGCTTGCTCTGTTCCGGGCGATGGGACAGCGCGATCGCGACGCCATGCGCCGCAGCCATCGCAAGTTGATGAGCCTCAAATTTCAGATCGGCCATAGTCTACCTCCTCAACAATTTACGTCCGCGAACTGTACGTGCCGAAGGGCAAAACTACAAGCTGTTAAATGTCTCACAACATCACCTAGTTGTATAATGATACCGCTGCGCTGAGAGATTTGCCGGACTTTCGCGAGGCGGCTGGCGGCGGCTACATCACCGCATTGATCACGCGTTTGACCTTTTCGAAAATCTCGCCGATCTGCGCGTCGCTGACGATCAGTGGCGGGGTGAGCGCCAGCGTCTCGCCGGTGATGCGGATCATGACGCCTTCGTCATAGAAGCCGCGCTCCATGGCTTCGTAGGCGCGCTTGCCGAAAGCGTCGGGACGCGAGGCGAGATCGATGCCGGCCGTCAGCCCAACGGTGCGGATATCGAGCACGCCGGGCAGACTTTTGAGCGCCATCGCGGCATCGGCCCACAACGGCTCGAGCTGTTTCGCCCGCTCGAACAGTTTCTCGTCGCGGTAAAGATCGAGCGTCGCCAGGCCCGCGGCGCAGGCGAGTGGATGCGCCGAATAGGTATAGCCGTGGAACAATTCGGCGACATGCTCGGGGCCGCGCATAAAAGCGTCGTAGATTCCTTCGCGCGCGATGACACCGCCCATGGGCACGGCGCCCGACGTGATGCCTTTGGCAAACGTGATCATGTCGGGCGTCACGCCGTAACGCTCGGCGGCGAACGCATGGCCGAGCCTGCCGAAGCCGGTGATCACCTCGTCGAAGATCAGCAAGATGCCGTGGCGGTCGCAGATCGCGCGCAGTCGTTCCAGATAACCCTTCGGCGGCGGCAGCACGCCGGTCGAGCCGGCCATCGGCTCGACGATGACCGCGGCGATGGTGGACGCATCGTGCAGCGCGACGATGCGTTCGAGATCGTCGGCCAAATGCGCGCCCCAGTCCGGCTCGCCTTTGGTGAAGGCCTGGTGCTCGCGGTTATAGGTCGCCGGCAGATGATCGACGCCGGCCAACAGCGTGCCGAAATGCTTGCGATTGGCGACGATGCCGCCGACCGAAATGCCGCCGAAGCCGACGCCGTGATAGCCGCGCTCGCGGCCGATCAGCCGGGTGCGCGAAGCTTGGCCGCGCACATTATGATAAGCGAGCGCGATCTTGAGCGCGGTGTCGACCGCTTCCGAGCCGGAATTGCAGAAGAACACACGGTCGAGATCGCCCGGCGCCAGCGCCGCGATCCGGCTTGCCAATTCGAACGATTTCGGGTGCGCGAACTGGAATGCCGGCGCGTAATCGAGCTCCGCGGCCTGGCGCTGGATGGCGGCCACGATCGGCTCGCGGTTATGGCCGGCATTGGTGCACCATAGCCCCGCCGTGCCGTCGAGCACGGCGCGGCCCTCGGGGGTGTAATAATGCATGTCCTTGGCGCGCGCGATCAGCCGCGGCGCGCGCTTGAACGCCCGGTTCGGCGTGAACGGCACCCAAAAGGCTTCGAGATCGTTCGGCACGGCCGCACTGCGGCGATTGGGCTCGGCCATTTATCGTCCTCCTCGCGCCGTCCCTCGTCAGGGCCGGGACAACGGGGTCCATTGTGTAACAGTAAAGACGTGGACGCCCGGCATAAAGCCGGACATGACGGCCTCCGCCGCCTTTCGCGACCGTTGCACCGCTACCACAGGGTTCCGGAATAAATCGCGGGGTTCCGGGTTCATAGGTGATCGTCGCGACTTTCTCGTGATAAAATCGCGGTTGTCCCGTTATGTGCCGGGACGAGGTTGGGACCGTGCGCAAGTATTTCGCCAGGCGGCCGTTGCGGCGGCGCATCGTTGCGCTGGCGGCGGCTTATGCGATTGCGCTGTCGAGCCTGATCGCGAGTTTTGGCGCGGCCAGTGCCGCCGCCGCGGCAGCCGCTCCAAGTGGCATCATCTGCCATACGCTTGTCGCCGGCGACGAGGCGCCCTCCTCCGGCGATACCAACGCCAAGCACTGTATCGATAATTGCTGCATCGGTTGCCTGATGCTCATGGCGGCGGTGCCGCCACCGCCGGCGAAAATGACCGGCGCGCCGTTATCGGCCAGCCAAGCCGTCGCATCGCCGCAAAACACCGTTCTCGTCGGCGGATTGCAAACCAAAGATCATCGTTCGCGAGCGCCTCCACTGGCAGCGTGAAGCCCAGCGGCCCGACCCGCGTCGGCCGCAGCGTTTCCCTTAATGCCAATGGAGAGCCTCCATGTCTGTAAATCACAGATACTTGCGCGCCGTCGCGCTGGCGCTGCTGTTCGCCACCCTGCCCTTCAGCCAAGCGTCTGCGCACTGCTTCGTCGGCGCGCGCTTTCTGCCCGCTACGCTTAACACCGACGACCCGTGCGTGGCGGACGAGATGTCGCTGCCGACCATCTCCTGGTCGCGGACCGCCGACATGCCGCCGGCAACCGAGTGGGATGTCGGCGCGGACTTCTCCAAACGCATCACCGCGGATTTCGGCATTTCACTCAGCGAAACCTGGAAGCAAATCCGCGGGCCGGGCGGTCCGACCATGGCGGGGTTCGACAACCTGCAAACCGCAGCGCAGTACCAGTTGCTCAAGGACGGTTCGCACGAACTCGCCATGCTGCTCGGCCTGGTCGTCGATTGGGGCTCTACCGGCGCCATCAATTCCGGCATTGCGACGCCCTATAGCGTGCTCGCGCCGACTTACTACTTCGGCAAAGGCTTCGGCGATCTGCCCGACGAGGCCGGCTGGCTGCGCGCCTTCGCGGTGACCGGCGAGGTCGGCTATCAGATTCCGAGCCGCTCGTTCGACGTGGTGCAGCAGACGTTCATCCCGCAGGTGCTGGCCTGGAGCGGATCGATCCAGTACAGCATGCCGTATCTGAAATCCGAAATCATCGACCTGCAGCTGCCGGACTTCATCAATCACCTGATCCCGATCGTCGAGTTCCAGATGTCGACGCCGGCCGCCAACAATTTCGGCAACAGCTTCGTCACCACCGGCACCATCAACCCGGGCGTGATCTGGGTCGGCAGCTATTTCCAGGTCGGGCTGGAGGCGCAGGTGCCGGTCAATGCCCAGAGTGGGCACGGCATCGGCGTAATCGGTCAATTGCACCTTTATCTCGACGACATCTTCCCGAAGACCATCGGCCAGCCCCTCATCGGCCCTTCGACCCCGACGCAACAGCTCAAGTTCTGAGGTATCGCCATGCGAAAATTTCTTATCCTCGTCGCGCTGCTCTTTATGCCGCTCGCACCCGACGCGGCGCGAGCGCATGCCTTTCTCGACCACGCCAGTCCACTCGTCGGCAGCACCGTGCCGGCGGCGCCCCATGAGGTCGCGCTGACGTTCACGCAAAACCTGGAGCCGGCCTTCAGCACGGCCCAGGTCACCGACTCGAGCGGCGCCAGGGTCGATCAGGGCAAGGCGCAGGTCAGCGGCAACACCATGACGATCGGACTGAAAGCGATCGGGCCCGGCAGCTACAAGGTGCACTGGCACGCGCTGTCGGTCGACACTCACTCGACCGAAGGCACCTTCACGTTCCACGTCGGCGGGCACTAGGCTTGGCCGATCCCTTGGCCGATCCGCTGCTCTACGCACGCACGATTCACTTCGCCGCGACGATGCTGGTGGCGGGGGTTGCTTTGTTCGCGGTCTTCGTTGCCGCGCCGGCGTGGCGCGGCGCGGCCGGCAACGGTGCTGTTGCAATCAAAGTTCGAGCGCAGCTTGCCGCCATCGCCTGGACCGGTCTCGCGCTGGCGGCGTTCTCGGGCGCGGCTTGGCTTGTTTTGACCGCGGCGGCGATGAGCGATTTGTCAGCGGCGCAAGTGTTCGGCGATGGCGTGCTGTGGACCGTGCTGTCGCAAACCGTTTTCGGACGCGACTGGCTTATCCGTCTTGTCCTGGCCTGCGCGCTGGCCGCGACCTTGCCGTCGCTGCTAACGCCGCAAAACCATAAAACACGTTGGATCGAGACCGCAGCCGCGGTTTTGGCCGCGGCTTTTGCCGGCACCTTGGCCTGGTCCGGTCACGCCGCAGGCGGATTGGGCGGCGAGGCTATTCTCCATCCAGCCGCCGACGTGCTGCACCTCATCGCCGCCGCGGCCTGGGTTGGAGCGCTGGTACCGCTCATCGTGCTGTTTGCCGCCGCCGCCGATGCGGACGACGCGTCGCTCGCCATCGCGCGCACGGCGACGGCGCGATTTTCCATCCTCGGCATCGTCAGCGTCGGCACGCTCTTGGCGACCGGAATCGTCAACACCTATTATCTCGCCGGCAGCGTGCCGACGCTGCTGCACACCGATTACGGCCGGCTGCTCCTGATCAAGATTGCGCTGTTCCTGGCGATGGTGGCGATTGCCGCCGTCAACCGCTTGCGGTTGACGCCGCAGCTTCTGCAACAAGCCAGCATCGCCGCGAGCCGCGACGCGTTGCGGCAACTGCGCCGCAACGCCGCGATCGAGGCTTTGGTCGGCGCCATCGTCATCGCGATCGTTGCCGCGCTCGGCACCATGCCGCCGGCGATCCACGCCGCCCATCAGCATCCAACCTATGGGCCCGTCCCCGCCGATGCCGCTTTCGTCCACATCCATTTGACGGAAGGCATGGCGGACGTGACCATCAGGCCGGGTCGCACCGGCCTCGCGCGCGCAACAATCCGGCTATGGAACGAGGATTTCGAGGCGCTAAACGCCCGGCAAGTGAGCGTGACGCTGACGGCGCCCGCGGCGGCAAGCCAGCCGACAACGCGCCCCGCCCGGCAAGGCCGCGACGGCGCCTGGCAAGTCGACGGCATCGCGCTTTCCGAGCCGGGCAACTGGACGATCAGCGTCGACGTCGTGCTCGACCAAACAAAACGCCTCACGCTGACCGCGCCGATCGTGATCGAGCCTGGGCAATAATCAGAATTCCGTCTGAACGCGCACGCCGAGGATCGATACCGGGCCGCGATCGCGATTGTAGGCCGGGTTGACGACGAACTGGTAATCGAACGTCACGTGCCAGGCATAGACCGGCAACTGATAATAGGTCTCGATGATCTGTTCCAAACCCGGATGCGGCAGCATGCCGTCGCCGACCAGGATGCCCAAGCCGCCGGCATTGAGAAATGCCTGGTGCTCTTTGGTGATGCCGTTGGCGATTGCCGCAACCGCGAACGTGTCGTCGGGGCGGTGCCACTGCGTGCCCTTCAACGCCAACCCGACGGCGACGGTGCGATCGATGTCGGTATAGGACTCCGGCTCGATATCGCCGCTGGCAAAGCCGGCGCGCGCGAACAGCCCGAGATCGGCGGTGATTTCCTGCTCGACATTGACGCCCAAGCCGGTGCGGCTGCGAAATTGGCGCACCGCGGCGATGTCGGCCGGTCCGCCGGTGACTTGGGCCAAGGCGATGGCATCTTCGTAAGTGCCGAGGCGAGCGCGGGTCAGAAAACCGGTGACCGCGATCTTGCCGGGATGGCTCCACAGCGCATAGCGCCGCTCGACCTCGCCGAGCCATTGGAACTGGTTGAAATGCGGATCGAGATCCTGGCCGTTCGGCACCGTGGTCAGATCGAACACGCCGGCGCGCAGCGTCCATTGGCCCTCGTACCATTCGACCGCGGCGCCGTAGCTATAGCCCCAGGCGTCGGCGGCATAATCGAACGTGCCGGTGTCGATCAGCGCCCAGTTCATGAAATCCTTGCGCGGGTTCTGCGCGTATTTGTTCTGATCGAACACGTCGGACACCGAGAACTTGCCGACGGTGATGACGAGGCGATCGGCGGTATTGGAGCCGGCGAACTGATTCTGGTCGGCCTCGACCTTCTCGGTTTTGCCGCCGAGAGCGATGGTCTGGCGCACGAAAGCGCGCTGCACCCGCGCATAGGGCACCGAGGCGCCAACCTTGAACGAGGCGCCGCTCGGAAAGCCGGCGATGCCTTCGGTGTTGCTCAAGCCAAAACCCTGATCGATTTCCGGATCGACCCAAAACTCGGCGCCCTGCCACAATTTGGCGCCGACGAAATACATGGCGTCCCAGCTCTCGCGGCCCTGGTTCGGATCGAGGCTGTGCGGGCCGAGATAAGGCGAGCGGAACGGCGGCGCGTATTGCTCGATGAAAGTAGTCTGGCCCTTGAAGGAAAACCGATCGAGATCGAGCGCCGATGGTCCTTTGGTAAAAATATCGGGATCGATGCCGGAGTGGCCGAGCTGATAATCGAGGCCGACGCGAACCGACTGCACCGCGAGGCTGGACGTGAACTGCTGGGCACCGCCGGCAAAATTCACGCTGCGCGCACCGTAGTCGGTATAGAGATATTCGAGCCGCGCCGCCCAGCTCGGCGTCAGCCCAAGCTCGACGCCGACGCCCGCGGCGCCGCCAAGGCGCGGCACCAGGAATAGATTTTCCGTTGTGCCCGGCGCCGCAGTGCCGCCAACCGACATTCCGGCAATCTGGCTGCGGGTGAACTGATCGTAACTCCAGGCCAAGCCACCGGTCACGTAGAACAACCAATTGCCTGTCCCAAGATTTGGCGCGTAGCCGATGCGGCCGCGCAACGTTCCGGACATTTCCACCTGCTCGGCATAGCTCGCCGTGCCGGTCGCCGGCGATGAGAACGTCGCCGCGCCGCCGAGCGTGTTGGGAAACCCTATGTCGGCCTCGACGCCGAGCAAAAGCCGCGACGGAAACAGATAATTGTAGCCGCCCTGGAAGCCGACGAAGTAACTGCCGGTGCCCTTGAACATGTCATAGCCGTTGAACAGATCGAGCGAACCGGTCAGCGCCGGCACCGCGGCGTCGGTCGAGGTGGCCGACCAGTGTGAGGACCCTGCCGCATAGCCGAAATGCGCGCCGGCATAGAATCCCGACCAATCATAAGGCTTAGCTTGGGACTGCTGCGGCGGCGCCTTCACCGGCAACGAAGCGTCGGCGGCATACGCGCCCTGCCCGAGCGCGGCCAGCACGATTCCGGCAACGAACAGCCCCCGCATGACCGCCCCAACACTGCCGCGACGTCCCCCGACGCCGGCACATTAAGTTCGCACTCTGCCGCCGCCGTGTCGATCAAAACGATGCGTGGGGCGCCGATCAATTCACAAAAGTTCCGCGATCAGAACTGCGCGTGCATGCGCGCGCCGACCACCGATACCGGACCGCGATCGGTGTTGTAGGCCGGATTGACGATGAGTTGATAATCGAGTGTCAGCTTAAAGTATGACACCGGCAGCTGATAATAGGCCTCGACGATATGTTCGATGCCGGGATGCGGCAGCATGCCGTCGCCGACCAGGATGCCGAGCCCACCGGCGTTGAGGAAGGCCTGGTGCACGCTCGTTATGCCGTTGACCACGCCGGCGAGGCCGAAGGTGTCGTCGGGCCGGCCCCACTGTTTGCCGGAGAGCGCCAGTCCGGCCGCGACGGTGCGGTCGACGTCGGTGAACTCGTAGGGTTCGATATTGCCGTTGGCGACACCGGCGCGGGCGAAGACGCCGAGCTCGTCGGTGATCTGCTGCTCGAGGTTAAGACTGAGCCCGCCGCGGCTGTTGTAGCGACGGACCGCTGCGATATCGGCAGGGCCACCGGTCACCGCGGCCAAAGCGATGGCGTCGGCGAAGCTGCCCATGCGGCCTCGGGTAAGGAATCCGGTGACCGCGATCTTGCCGGGCCGTCCCCACAGCTCGTAGCGATGCTCGATCTCGCCATCCCACTGGAACTGGTTGAACGAGGAATCCAGGTTGGTGGCGTTGGGCGTATTGGAAAGATCGAAGATGCCGCCGCGCACGGTCCACGAGCCCTGATACCACTCGACCGCCGCGCCGTAGCTATAGGCCCAGGCATCGGCGGCGTAGTCGAACGTTCCAGTGTCGGCGATCGTCCAGTTCATGAAGTCGTTGCGCGGATCGTGGGCATATTTGTTGGTGTCGAACACGTCGACGACGCCGAATTTTCCCACCGTAATGACCAGCCGGTCGGCGGTCTGCGAGCCGCTGAACTGATTGGCACCGGCCTCGACCTTCCCGGTGTCGCCGCCGAGATTGATGGTCTGTCTGACGAACATGCGCTGCATGCGCAGGTATGGCACCGGGGCGCCCACCTTATAGGCCTCGCCGCTTGGAAACCCGGCCACACCCACCGTGCTGCTCAAGCCAAATCCCTGATCGATCTCCGGGTTGACCCAAAGCTCGGCACCCTGCCAGAGCCGCATGCCCAGATAGGCCGTGGCGTCCCAGGTCTCGCGTCCTTGGTTGGGGTAGAGGCTGTTCTGCCCGACATACGGATTGCGAAACGGGAAGGCGTATTGCTCCAGCAGTGTTGACTGGCCGTGGATCGCGAAATTATCGGTCTCGGGCGCTGCAGGCGTCGCCACGTTGGCGGACTTCCCGGGTTCGCCATTGAGCCGGTAATTGAGGCCGACGCGAAATTCGTTGAGCGTGAGATTGGAATCAAATTTTTGCGCGCCGGGCGGAAACGAGACGCTGCGGCTGCCATAATCGATGAACAGATATTCGGCACGCGCGGTCCAGTTCGACCACAAGGCGACTTCGGCGCCGGCACCGCCCGTCCAGCCGACACGCGGCTGCATGAACAGGCTTTCCACGGTGCCGGGCATTGCGGTGCCGCCGACCGGCGTGCCGGCCGCTTGCGTGCGGGTGAATTGGTCGAAAGTCCAGGCCAACCCGCCGGTGGCATAGAACAGCCAATGGCTTGCGCCGACATTTGGCGCATAGCCGACGCGGCCGCGCAGCGTGCCGGAAAATTCCACCTGCTCGGCATAGCTGGCCTGACCGATCGACGCCGAGGAGAGCGTGCTCATGCCGCTGATCAAATGCGGCGTCGGCTCGGTGAAGCTCGGGAACGACACGTCGGCCTCGATGCCCAAGAGCCAGCGCGAGGGGAACATATGATTGTAACCGGCCTGGAAGCCGGCGAAGTCGCTGCCGGTATCGCGGAACATGTCGTAGGCGTTGAACAGATCGAGCGAGCCGGTGACGGCCGGCGCTCCAGGCTGCGTCGCCGACCAGTGTGACGAACCGGTCGCGTAGCCGAAATGGCCGCCAAGATAGAACCCGCTCCAATCATAGGCGGCCAAAGCCGACGAAGGCGGCGCTTTCACCGGCAGATCGGCGGCCGCGGCGCTTCCCGTCAGCGCCATCAAGCCCAAGAGCCCCAAGAGCCCCAAGGGCCCCAAGGGCCCCAAGGGCCCCAAGGGCCCTATGACAACGCGCAGTCCCCTCATCGGTGCCCCAAACCTCCGATGCTCACCCCTAACTCTGGCGCCTTTGCTGCCATTTCGATCGCGACAGGACCATGACAGCGGCGCACTGAGAACCCCTCGGCCCCACAACGCCGACTGTCATCCCTGAATATTATTCAGTCCATCCCGAACATTGTTGCATCCCCGTGCAGCCATGACTGTAGTTTATAACCTTGGCTACATTTTGCAATACTGACTACGTCCATCCGCGGCATTGCCGGCTCTCCGGCCCGCACTCGACATCCCGGCTGCCAGCCTATACCATACCCCCTACCCTATATGACGGGATCCGCCGTGTCGCACACCAAGATCGAGAAGGTCAAGCTGCTCAACCGGGTCCGCAGGGTGCGCGGCCAGATCGAAGCGGTCGAGCGCGCGCTCGAAGACGAGAAGGGCTGCGCCACGGTGCTGCATCTGATCGTCGCGGCGCGCGGCGCCATGAACAGCCTGATGACGGAGGTGATCGAGGACCATATCCGCCTCCACGTCGTCGATCCGGCGAAAGACGCCGAGCGGGCGCGCGGCGCCGAGGAACTGATCGAGGCCGTGCAGGCCTATCTGAAGTGAAGGCGGCGAGCGTCATGTCCACAACCAGCCATAGCCACGTTTTTCTCGGCGAAGGCCACGACAAGAACGAACGCCGCACCTGGGCGGTCATCGTGCTGTGCGCCGTCATGATGGTGGCCGAGATCGTCGGCGGCCTGTTGTTCGGCTCGATCGCGCTGGTCGCCGACGGCTTGCACATGTCGACCCACGCTAGTGCGCTCCTGCTCGCGGCGCTGGCCTACCGCTATGCGCGGCGTCACGCCGAGGACCCGCGCTTTTCCTTCGGCACCGGCAAGCTCGGCGACCTCGCCGGCTTCTCCAGCGCCATCGTGCTGGTGATGATTGCGGTCCTGATCGGTTACGAGGCGATCGCGCGCCTCATCGCGCCGGTGCCGATCAGCTTCAACGAGGCGATCCCGATCGCCGTGCTTGGATTGATCGTCAATATCGTCAGCGCGCTCCTGCTCAGCGGCGGAAGCCACGATCATGCTCATTCCGACGATCACAGCCACTCCTACGAGCACTCGCACGAGCACTCCCATGACCATTCCCACGCGCATGCGCATGGCAAGGCGCATCGCGACAACAACATGCGCGCCGCCATCATCCATGTGCTGGCCGACGCAGTCGTCTCGGTACTGGTGATCGCCGGCCTTCTGCTGGGACGTACTTTCGGCTGGCTGTTCATGGATCCGCTGGCGGGCCTTGCCGGCGCTGCCGTGATCGCCAGCTGGTCATACGGGCTCATCCGCGATACCGGCGCCATCCTGCTCGATATGAACCCCGACCGCGGCATGGCGGAAAGGGTGCGCGCGACCATCGAGCGCGACGGCGACCGGCTCGAAGACCTGCATCTGTGGCGCCTCGGTCCCGGCCATCTCGGCGCGATCCTCTCGGTCGTCACCACCAAGCCGCGCGACGCCGGCCATTACCGGCGCCTGCTCCGTCATTTCCGCAATCTGTCGCACGTCACGGTCGAAGTGCAGCAGACCTGACAAGGCGACGCGCATCGCGCTAATGGTCCGTCGATGAATTGACGTCGCGCCGACTGCCCTACCAAGCAACCGGCAACCGATAGTTCACGCCGACCCGCACAAGATTGTCTTGCAGCCGGCCGGTGACCGTAACGAACGGTGGACCGACTTGCGCCACATTGAAATTTGCGGTTTCGAGATAAAGGTATTCAACGCGGGCGCTGAGATTTTTGGTAACGGCAGCCTCCAGGCCCCCGCCCGCCGTCCACGCACCATGCATAAAGCTGGTACTGGCGGAGCCTATGGTACCGACATTCACGTTGGAAACGAGCTGCGTGGCTGCGCCGCCCGCGGTTGCGTAGAGCAAAAACCGGTCGAACGCATATCCGACCCGCCCGCGTAATGTTCCGATCCATGGGATTTGAGCTGTGCCGGACAAAATTCCATTTCCGATCACCGATTTAGTCGCCATGTTACCGTCGAAATCGGCTTCAAAGCCCAACACAACGGCGCCGATTTGGCCATTGGCCCCGATCTGAAAACCCCCGATGCCGCCCGGCAGGGTCGCGCTGGCTGTTCCGCCTCCGCCGGAGACCGTCTCAGTGAGCCTGGCAGATGCATAGCCGACATTGAGGCCAACGTAGAGGCCGGTCCAATTGTACGGTGCCGGGGCGACAGGCGGCGGCGACAAGTCGGCAGCCCACGCCAGCTCGGTGACGGCCAGAAGGCCGACGGCTGCCGCGACTGCGCGCATGCCGCAATTGCCCAGACGCGTTACGTGAAGGCGAGTCGAGGCTGACCGTCCAGTCACCATCTCACTCGCGTTGGCGTTGATCGTCATCATAGTCATCCCCTTATGCAACATTCACACGACTCGATTGGCTGTGTTGCGGCCTCAAATCTTCTTCGAAATCCCGACGAAATAGCCGCGCCGCGGGCCGTATTGCGGCGCGAACACGCCGATGCCGGTGCCGCTTCTGAGCTGATAGATGGTGTCAAACAGATTGACGATGTCGAAGCGCACCGTCAGCGGCTTACCGTCCGGCATGGCGAATTCGTGCGCGATGCCGGTGTTGAACTGCGCATAGGGCGGTTCGGTACCGATATTGGCGTCACCGGTGCGCAGCCCTGAGCCGTAGATCATGTCGGCTGAGACTTTTGTTCCGCACAATGAATTCCACCACGTCTCGCCGGGGGTCGAAGCCCGGCCGCAAAATTGATAGACCGCGCCAGCCGAGCCGGTCACGATCTGGGTGTGATCGGTGAAGATCCAGTGTGTCGAGAGGTATTGGAACCGGGTCAAGCCGCCGAGATCGGCAAGCGGCACGGTGTTGTCGATCAGGTATTGGTTCGACACCGGGTCGATAGCCCGCTCTTGGCCGACCGCGATGTTGCCGTAGATCTGGAAATCACCGCTGGTGTATTTCGCGCTGAGCTCGATGCCTTCGGCGACGCCCTTGGCGTAATTGAATGCGCTGAGCACCAGCGCCTGGCCGAAAGTGCCGTTATCGATGAGGTCCTTCGCCATCTTGTAATAGGCGTCGACGCCGAGCTCGAGAACGGAGCAGTCGCGCGGCGACGGCCCGTAGCATCCCAACCGGACTTTCTGTGTCGCCCCGGCATCGAAATAGTTCGACCGCTCCGGCAGCACCGGACTCGCCGGGCCGGGCGTCGTTCCCGTCGTGTTGTTGAACAAGTTGTTGTTGAATGGCGCCGCCTCGACCAGCACGGGCGGCGTGAAATAGCGCGCATAGCCGGCGTGCAAGGTCGTGTCCTGGAACGGCTTGTAAGTGAAGCTCAACCGCGGGCTCAGCTGATTGGCGTCGACGAATTGCCACATCTGATCGAAGCGCAAGCCGGCATTCATGGTCAGCTTGTCGGTGATCTTCCACTCGTCCTGGGCATAGACGCCGGCCAGCCAGGCGAGCTTTGACACGTCATTGGTGATCGTCTCGGGCGGTCCGCTGTCGGTGCCGTCGCACGCCGTGCAGGGCTGGACGATCGACGAATTGTCGACCCAGGCCTGTTCGGCGCTGACGGTGAAACCGGCGCGAACCGTATGCGCCGCGTTGATCACATACGAGCCGTCGCCCTGGATGCCGTTGGTATAGGATTGCCGGCTGACGTCCGAGGCGATGCCGTTCAACAACAGGTCGCCGGCCGGGTCCGGCACGAAGTGCAACTGGTTGTAGCGGGTGAAATAGGACAATTGCCCGTCGAAGCCGTTCACCGATCTTTGCAGCGCCAGCACGCCGTATTGAGTCTGCTCGAATTGGTTCTCGTTTAGCAGCGCTGAATTGAAAGTGGAGGCTCCGAACGCGGAGGGGGTGACCGCGGCATTCAGGGGCGCGCCGTTGACGTTGGGAATCTGGTAATTATTGACGGCGGATCCAGCGATCAGGCTCAGGCGCGTATAGGGGTCGACGAAGGTCGACATATAGGCGAAGCCTTTTTCCTGCGACGAGAAATCGTGGATGGCGTTGAGCGTCGGCAGCGGATTTTCGATGCCTTCGGTGTTCTGCAGATAACGGCCGGTGAAGTAGTATTGGACGCCGGGGAAGCAGTCCTTGTTGGCCGACGACGCCGGCGCCTTCGTCACGGTCGACGATGACGTTGCGGGACAGTTACCGCCGAACGTGCCGCCATATTCGATGCTCGGCGTGATCGTGCCTCGGCTGCCCCCATAAAGGCTGATGCTGCCGGAATTGTTGAAGACGTCGGTGCGGGTGGTGATGTCGACGAGACCCACCGTGCGCAGCCCGAATTCCGCCGGCAGCGCGCCGGTGACCAGCGCGATGGTGCCGATCAAGCCGGTATCCAGAATGCTGCTGAAGCCGGAGACGCCGTCGGGCAACATGACGCCGTTGATGCGGAACTGCACATTGGCGTGATCGTTGCGGACATGGAGGCCGCCGTTCACCGCCGTATCCTGCGAGACGCCGGGCGCCTGCAGCAGCACCTTCTCGACCGTCTGGTTGGTGCCCTGCGGCAGCGCGTCGATGGTGGCGTGGCTCTGTGTGCTCGATGTGGTGCCGATGGTCGTGTACAGATTGCTGCGGCTCTGGTCGAAGGCATTGTTTTTCGCCGCCACCTGTTCTGCCGGTGATAGCGGCGCCACTGTCGCGGGCGCGGCCGGACGCGCAACCGTCGCCGGGCGCGGCTTCGGTTTGTTTCTGTTTCCGGTGACCTCGACCTCGGGAAGCTTGGCCTGCGCGAGAGCCGCTTCGCTGAACCCGATCAAGACGAGCAGCGCGGAACTGCCGAGCAAATACGTGCGACGAACTGAGCGAACAGGCATGACACTTCGACCCCAATTGCTTGCATGATTGGCCAAACGACTCAGTGGTCGTGCTGTCGCGGCAAATAGGAAACGAAGAAGCGCTGCCGCATTCACGCTTACGGCCATCGCGACGCTAAGAATCAGAATAGCGCAGCGATGCGAAGCGCAGCACCAACCAGCGGTCAGGCCGCGGGCGGCGCGCGGGATTGGAACGCCGCGCGGCGCGGCGCGATGAAAATAACCGCCACGCGATCGAATTGCTCGATCGCGTGCGAGGCGGGCGGCAGCGGCAAAGCCGGCGCCATGGCGACGAACGAATTGCCAAGCAACGACATGGTCGCGCAGATGGCGCAGTAATCGTCGCCGTGCTTTGCCGGATGATTGGCCGGCAGCGGCTGGCTGCCGTCCGGTACCGAAGCGGCGACGGCCGCAGCCGGACGTACGGAGCCGTAAATATCGTCGCGATGGATGTGCCCGAAGGCGACGACGAACTGCACCGCCAGCGCGAACAGCGCCAGCCGGCTGCCGAAAGTCTTGTTCGCCCTGAACCACCGCATCACGCGAACTCAGGTTTGATTGCGCATTCCCGGCGACGCCGTTCAGTCTATGACGCCGCTGCCGGTGCGCAACGCCATAACAACTTTCCGCAAGCCGGGCCGGAGCGATTGATGCGCGCTGTGGCATTGAAGCGACAGTCGCAAGGGAACAAACGCAACCGTTGCGCCGGGCCGATGCCCGGCACCAACGCGACGCCAGTCCACTACGCCAATCTCCCCTTCCCGATCTGCCCAGTAATCGTAATGTTATAACATAACAAAACGCAAGAGCTTTTTGCTGCTTGGGGACAGCAACCTGGGGACCGCAAAATGTGCGGCCTTGCGGCGACCATCCGGCCGATCGCGGGCAATCTAAAAAATCTTCGCCAAAGTCAGCCGCACCGCGAGCGGCTCCATCGGATGCAGCGCATAGTCCATCACGCCGTTCTGGCAGACGGCGGCCGGTACCGCCGATACGCCGCTCGCTGGAAAGCACAAGGCGAACAGGCTGTCGTTCTTGAGCAGCGAGCCGTAGGCATATTCGGCCTGGGCCGATCGTGTGTTGAACAGATTGAGGCCGTCGAGCTGGATGCGCCAGCCGTCGGCGAAGCGATAGCCGAGGCGGCCGTTGAAGACGCTGAGCGGCGCAGAGCGGAATGCGCCGTCCTCGGTCAATGGCCGCGAGCTGATATAGCGCCAGCGCAACGCGCCGAACCAGCCGGTGTCCTCGCCAAGCGTGATGCCGGCCGACGCCACCAGCCATGGCGCGTTGAAAACGAAATTGCCCGGCTCATTGCCGATCTGGGCCTGCGGGAAACCGGTGAGCGATCGATAAATTTGCTCCTGCGCCGCATCGAAGCCGAGAAAGCGGGCGCGGGTAAGCGCGAGATCGGCGTCGAGATGCGTCCACGACACCGGCCGGTAATCGTTGGTGAACTCGATGCCGGTGCGCCGGCTCGGCCGGCCCGGCGTGGTGTCGCCGGTATCGCCGTCGAAGAACAGTTCCGAGGCCTGATCGAGCACGAACAGGCTCACCGAGCTGTCGAGGCCGGCAATGGCACGGGTGCGGACACCGACCTCGGCGCCGCGGGAGCGCACCAATAACGGCACCGCGGTTTGCTGCTGCGTCGAATCGCCAGGCACTTCGGTCGCCGTTACGCCGCGCGCGTCATTGCTGTGATAACCCATGCCGAGGCCTAAGAAGAACTCGGTTTTGTAAAACGGTCCGACGACGACGCGCAATTTCGGGCTGCCGATCGCGACCTTGTCGCTGCCGGAGTTCGCCTGTTGCAGGACCGAATCCACCGCCGCCGCATAATAATCGCCGCGCCAGCCGGCGGTGGTCTTGAGCCAATCGGTCCAGTGCACCGTGTTCTCGATATAGACGCCGGCATTGCCTTCGCTGACGTGGTCGAAGAGCGTGTTCGACAGGAACTGGCGCTGCGCCGTATTGGTCAGCGCCAGCGTGATGTCGTCGTAGCGCGATTGCACGCCGAACACGGTTTCGCTCGGCCGTCCCAACAGCGAGCCCTGGATGGTGCGCGAGACGCCACCGCCGCCGTAAGTGCGATCGTCGTGCTGATGAAACTGGTCGCCGTTGGTCGGATCGGTCAGGAACCAGGTGAAATTGTTGTAGAGATCGAGCCCGTATTTCACCACATAGCCGTTGGCCTTCCACTGTCCGCCGTCGTCAGTTTGCGCAAGCCGCGCCGACAGCGAGAAGCGATTGGTGTTGCCGCCGTCGGTGGGATCGATCTCGCCATCGAGACCTATCAAGCCCGACGCGATAGCGCGCAGTGGAATCTGGTCGGTGGAATTCCAGGTGTTCGAATAGGCCATGGCGGTCGCCGAAAAGCCATCGGTCGCGGTGCCTTGGCTGAAACGCAACAAGCCGGAGAGCTTGTGCATGTGATCGGGCGTGTCCCACGGACCGTCATAGGTGTTCACCTCGCCGGCATAGAGCAGCGTGCCGCCGCCGAGTTTTGTCGCGCCCATGCCGAAATAGCGCAGATAGTCGAAGCTGCCGACGGTGGCTTCGGCGATGGTCTTGTCGACGCTGTCGCGCAGATTGATGAACAGCGAGCCGGCGGTGGCGAAATCGCCGACATCGGCGAAGTAAGGTCCCTTGCGGATATTCAGGCTGGCGACGGTCTGCGGCATCAGCCAATTGAGGTCGGCGTAGCCCTGCCCGTGCGCGTGGGTCGGCAGGTTGATCGGCATGTCGTCGACGAAGATCGCCAGATCCGTGCCGTGGTCGAGATTGTAGCCGCGCAGATAATATTGATTGGCCTTGCCGCCATCGGCATGCATGACCACGGCGAGGCCGGGCACAACTTCGAGAATCTCGCCCGGTCGCGCCACCGGGAGTGCGTTGAGCTCCTGCCCGGTCACCGTCATCTGGCTCGCCATGGTCGGCGGCGCCACGGCGCCGCCGCCAATGTTCGGCGCGCCGGTGACGTAAGGCGGCGGCGGTGAAGCTTGCGCATTCGCCGCCGCTGCCGGAGCCGAAGCCGGCTTCGCGGGCGCGGTATGCGGCTTGTTGTGTTTGGCGGTCACCCGGATCGATGGTAGCTGCGCGCCGTGCGATGGCTCGACCGGTGTCGTCGGCATCGGCGGCGTCTGCGCTTGGGCGTTCACGCACAAAAGCGACAGCACCACTGCCATCGATGCGAAAAAAAACGATAGCATCGCAGCCCCTGAGCCGGACGACGGCTCACCCACCGATCATCCGCACCATGAGGTGGCAAGTATGATGTTGTCAATAAAAGTGCATACTAGGGAGCGGCGGTAAGCTGGCCGGCGCTGCACGTATACGCCGCGTGGCGGGATACTGACGTGCCGGGCGGAGTGCTGCTGCCGCGCGCTCCGACGCGCCACCGCGACCCGCTGCATCCGCCCCTTAGCGGGCCAGCCGCAGGCCGTCGCCATTCATCGTAAATATTTGATTTCATTTCGGTAAAATCGCCGTTTGAGTGTCCCTGACGGCACCGGCGGGATCGGAAAAAGCGCCGCCGGCATTAACGGCCCGGGCCGATCTTCGTCGAATTGTAGGGTTTGCCGTGCTAAAGGGCCGCGCAACAAAGCAGGGATTGCGCGGGCGGCCGGGACAAAACCGGCGCCGCTGTAGAGCGACATGTCGAGTACGACCAGCAACGGACCGGACGCGCGGGCGCAGGCGCTCGTCGCCTCCTATGCGCGCGCCGGCTACGCGCAGACCGAGCCGCCGGTGTTGCAGCCGGCGGAGCCGTTCCTCGATCTGTCCGGCGAGGACATCCGCCGCCGCATGTTCCTGACCAGCGATCCGGAAGGGCGCGAACTGTGCCTGCGCCCCGACCTCACCATCCCGGTATCGCGCGACTATCTCGCGTCGCCCGAGGCCGGCAAGGCAGCGGGCTTTTGCTATCTCGGCGCCGTGTTCCGCCACCGCGAAGCCGCGGCGGCTGAGTTCGTGCAAGCCGGCATCGAATCCTTCGGCCGTTCCGACAAGGCGGCGGCCGATGCCGAAATGCTGGCGCTCGGGCTCGAGGCGACGACGCTGTATGGTTTGCATACACCTGAAATCCGCATGGGCGACGTCGGCTTGTTTTCCGCCTTCGTCGCCGCGCTCGATCTGGCGCCGGTGTGGAAGCGCCGCCTGGTCAAGGATTTCAACCGCAAGACCTCGCTGGCGCACGATCTCGACCAGATCACGCTCAGTTCGGCCAACGGCGCGCCGGAATATCAAGGCGTGCTTGCGGCGCTGTCGAATTCCGATCCGAAGGCGGCGCATCACCTGGTCACGGACCTGTTGTCGATCGCCGGCATCGCCGCGGTCGGCGGCCGCTCCGTCGCCGAGATCGCCGACCGCTTTCTCGAGCAGGCGGCGCTCAACGCGCCGACGCGGCTGCCGCGCGACACGCGTGCCCTGATCGAGCGCTTCCTTTCGGTGGCCGGCGATCCCGACGAGGCGGCCGGCGAGCTGCGCACGCTCGCGGCCGACGCCAAGATCGCGCTTGGGCCGGCGCTCGATCTGTTCGAGACCCGCACCGGTTTCCTCGCCGCGCGCGGCGTCGATGTGCGCGCCATAAAATTCTCGACCGGCTTCGGCCGCGGTTTTGACTATTACACCGGCTTCGTGTTCGAGCTGCACGACCCGCGCGGCAGGAGCGCGCTGGTCGCCGGCGGCCGCTACGACGGATTATTGTCGCGGCTCGGCGCCCGCGCGCCGATCCCGGCGGTCGGCTTTGCCGCTTCGATCGAAGAGCTGACGGCATGCGGGGGTGCGTCATGAACGCTGCCGCCCCGCTTCTTCTCGCCGTGCCGTCGAAGGGCCGGCTGCAACAGAACGCCGAAAGCTTTTTCGCCCGCGCCGGCCTCGAACTGGTCAAGCCGCGCGGCGCCCGCGATTATCGCGGCGCCATTTCCGGCTTCAACGGCGTCGAAGTGGCTTATCTGTCCGCGGCCGAGATCACCCAGCAGCTCGGCCAGGGCGCCGCGCATCTCGGCGTCACCGGCGAGGATCTGGTGCGGGAGATGATCCCGCAGTCGGACCGGCGCGTCGTCGTGGTGACGGGGCTCGGCTTCGGTCATGCCAACGTGGTCGTCGCCGTGCCGCAGGCCTGGATCGACGTGCGCAACATGGCCGATCTCGATGACGTTGCCACCGCATTCCGGCTGCGCAACGAGCGCAAAATGCGGCTTGCCACCAAATACGCCAACCTGACGCGCGGCTTTTTCGCCGAGCACGGCGTCGTCGACTATCGCATCGTCGAATCGACCGGCGCCACCGAGGGCGCCCCGGCCGCCGGCACCGCGGAAATGATCGTCGACATCACCACCACCGGCGCCACGCTCGCCGCCAACGCGCTCAAGGTGATCGACGACGGCGTGATCCTGCGCTCGCAGGCCAACCTTGTCGCCGCGCGTGGCGCAATGTGGAGCGCGGCGCAGCGCGACACCGCCCGCCTCCTGCTTGACCGCATCGCCGCGCAAAAGCGCGCCGCCTCGTTCCGCGAAGTCCGTTCGCGCTTTGCCGGCTTGAACGACGCGCTGCTCGCCACGGCGCGGCAAAAATTCGGCGTCGCAGCGCCGTTCGGCGGCCCGACCTCCTCGGGCATGCTGACCTTGCACTGCCCGCCCGAATACGTGCACGCGCTGGCAAGCTTTTTGCGCGAGCACGGCGCCGAGGCGGTGTCCGTCGGCGCGCTGGACTATGTCTATACCCGCGACAACCCGCTCTACGCCAAGCTCGCAGCCGAGCTCGACAGGCCCGCGCAGCCATAGCGCTGCCGCGCAATCGTTGTTAAATAACCAAAAGCAACGGAGTAACGGCCATGGTTGATGATAAAATGGCGGATGAGCAAGGCGACGACGAAGAGCGGCCGTGCCTGCATTGTCTGATCGTCGAAGTGGTCGATGGTTTCTTTGCCGAATATCCGGTGTCGGCGGACGCGCCCGACGTCATCGATACCGACGAGGTCATCACGGCGCTGGCAAAAACGGTGGCCGAGCTGACCTGCGGCCAGGATGCCGCGACGCGTCAAACCATCATCGACCAATTGACCCGCGGCGTCATGGAATACGACGCCGAATACCGCCAGCAGGATCAATTGGGCCAAGCCGGCTCGCACGCCCGGCATTAGAGCATGATCCCGAAAAGTCGATACCGGTTTTCGGATAAGATCATGCTCAAACAAAGATTCTAGACCGCCGCCGGCAAAGAGTGACCTGAATGGGCAAAGATCGTCTTGCTGCGTTCAGCGACGGCGTCATTGCCATCATCATCACCATCATGGTGTTGGAGCTCAAAGTCCCGCACGGCGCCGATTGGGCGGCGCTGCGCGGGGTCGCGCCCAACTTCGTCGCCTATGTGTTGAGCTTCGTCTATCTCGCCATTTACTGGAACAACCATCACCATCTGCTGCATACCGTGACGCGGGTCGACGGGCTGATCCTGTGGGCCAATTCGCACCTGTTGTTCTGGCTGTCGCTGGTCCCTGCGGCGACCGCCTGGATGGGCGAGAATTTTTTGGCGCCGCTGCCGACCGCGGTCTATGGCGTCTCGCTCCTGATGCCGGCCATCGCCTATCAGCTGCTACAGAGGGCGATCGTGCATCAGCAAGGCAAGCACTCCGTGCTGGCGAGTGCGCTCGGCAACGATTTCAAAGGCAAGCTATCGCCGCTGCTCTATGCCGCGGCCGTCGCGCTTGCCTTTGTCGACGCTTGGCTGTCGATTGCGATCTACGCGCTGGTGGCGGTGATGTGGTTCATTCCCGACCGCCGGATCGAAAAGGTGTTGCGCGAGGGCTGAGGAGATAATCGCAAATGCAAAGTATTGTGCGCCGCGTGCTGGCGGCCGCCGCCGTGTTGCTTGTTTTTGCAGGCTCCCAAGCCGGCGCGCAGACTTATCCGGCCAATAAGATCACCTTGATCGTCGCCTTTGCGCCCGGCGGCATCGCCGACACGTTGGCGCGGCTGATCGGCCAAGGCTTGAGCGACCGTTTGCATCAGGCCGTGGTGGTCGAGAACCGCGGCGGCGCCGGCGGCAATATCGCCGCCGCCAACGTGGCGCGCGCGGAGCCCGACGGCTACACGCTCCTTGCCACCACCACGGCGCTCGCCATCAACGAGACGCTGTTCACCAACAAGGAATTTTCAACAAACGACTTCAAGACCGTCGCCATTGCCGCCAGCAGTCCGGAAGCGCTGGTGACCGGCGCCAGCGATCCAGCCAACAATCTCACCGAATTTCTCAAAACCATGGACGGCAAGACAATAAATTTCGCCGTGCCCGGCGTCGGCACCGGCTCGCATATCGAGGCGGAATATTTCTTCAAATTTCTCGCTAAAGCGCCGGCGCAGATGATTCCGTTTCAGGGCGGCGCGCCGGCGATCAACGCGGCAATCGGCAACCAGGTCGATCTGATGGCGACCACGCTCGGCGGCGGCGCCGCGGCGCAGATCGAAGGCGGCAAGCTCAAAGGCCTCGGCATCGCCGCCGACAAGCGCGCCGCCGTCACGCCGAACGTGCCGACTTATGCCGAACAGGGTTTTCCAGGTTTCACCGCCGCGTCCTGGGTCGGCTTCTTCGCGCCGGCCAAGACCGATCCGCAAGTGCTCGCCACGCTCAACGGCGCCATCAACGCCATCGTGCAAACGCCCGAGGTGCAGAAAAAACTGACCGACATGGGTTTTGATCCGATCGCAGGATCGGCGGCGCAAGCCGACGCCATGTTCAAGGCCGAAGTGGACAAGTGGGGCAAGATGGTCAAGGCGCTGAACCTCTCGATCAAATAGTCGCCCGTCGTCACCTTGTCGGCACTTGGAACTTTTCCCCTGCTGCTGCGTTGAATTGGCCTAACGTCGCATCTGCAGGACGGAGGAACAGCCATGCCGGCACTCTTCGGCTTTATTCTTGGAGTGGTGGTGACGATTGCGGGCGCGTACCTTTACGATGCTTCGACCGGCCGCGCCGCCAACGGCATGTCGTCGACCGCCACGGCACCGATGGTCAACTGGAACGTGGTCTCCGACGATTGGCATGCGTTCGCGACAGGCGTGCAGAACACCACGACCGATCTGGAAAACAGGTTGAAACGGCACACCGGCTGATGCCTTCAGGCGGCCGGCGTTTCGCCGCGCAGAACCTGCGCGAAGAGCGGCATATCGATATTGCCGCCCGACAGAATGAGGCCCGCGCGCTTGCCGGCGTAGCGGGCCTTTTCCTTGAGCAGTGCCGCAAGCGGCGCCGCACCGGCGCCCTCGGTCAGATTGTGCGTCGTGGTGTAGTAGATGCGGATCGCTTCGGCGATTTCGTCCTCGCTGACGGTGACGACGCGTGCCGCGCCGGTCTTGATGACCGCAAACGGATCGGCCTGCGGATCGCGGCACGCCACCCCATCGGCAAATGTGCGCGCCGAGTTCGTCGGCACCGGCTGTCCGGCGGCGAACGATAGTGCGAAGGCCGGCGCGTTGTCCGCAACGACGCCGACGATCTCGGTCTTGAGCCCGAGCAGATCGCGCACTGTGATCAGGCCGCAAATGCCCGAGCCCATGCCGATCGGCACATAGACCACGTCGAGATCGTCGAAGCTCTTAAACAGCTCGAGCGCATAGGTGGCGACGCCCTTGACCAGGTCGCGATGGAACGACGGCACGAAGTGATAGCCGCGCTCGTTCTGGATCTGCGCCGCGACGACACGGCTTTCATCAAAATCCTTGCCGCCGGTCACCAGCTCGCCGCCGAAGGCCTGCATTGCCGCGTTCTTCTCGCGCGAATTGCCTTCGGGCACGACGATCACCACCGGCACGCCGTTGCGCGCGGCGGCGAGCGCGATCGACTGGCCGTGATTGCCGCGCGTCGCCGTGACCAGTCCCTTGAGGCTGCGATCCGTGCGGCACAGCGCATCCACATAAACGAGGCCGCCGCGGGCTTTGAACGATCCGGTCGGCGTGTGGTTCTCATGCTTGACGACGACCGTGGCGCCGACCCGTTCGGCGAGCAGCGGCCAGGCATAAGCGGGCGTCGCCGGCACGCAGGTGCGAACGGTCGCGGTGGCGGCGGCAAGCTCGTCGAGCGTGAACAGCGACATCGTTCTTAATTCCGCGACCGGAAGACGACAAAGTGCGACATCGAGAAGTTGACCAAAAAACTTGCCAGAATTGCGACCGCTTTCGCCAGCCACACCGGCAACAGCAGAATTTCTGCGGCGAACAACAGCGTCGCCGTGTTGATGAGCAATCCGGCGACGCCGGAGGCCACGAAGGTCAGATAGGCGCTCAAGCGCAATCGCCGTCCGGACTCGGTGGCAAAAGTGATCGACGAGTTCATGATATAGGAGCCGGTGACGGCGATGCTCCAGGAGATCAGGTTGGCGACCACCAAGGTCGTGGTCGTGGCGTCGCTGCACTGGCAGAAATCGTTGAGCGAGCCGATCGCGAAGAGCCCCGCCGACGATCCACTCAACACGGCGCGCGCCAGCAGGAACACGCCATAGTCGACCAGCGTATTGACGACGCCGATCATGGCAAAGCTCACCGCCTTGACGCTGACGCCGCGGTTGCGCCAGGCGTCCAACAGCATGGTGCGAGCCGAATCGAAGCGGGAAGCGCGGGTCATTGCCGTCACCGCATACCACGTTCAAGGCGTTCCGGCAGCCCGAACCGGAGCTAGTGGCCGCGACAGCACGGTACGATTAAGCTATAGATTGGCCTTTGAAGAATCGAAGAAATGAGCCCCGACCAAAGAAACGCCCCGCGCGACCGCAGCGCTGCCCCGTCCGGCGCCGCCGCGGGCCTGTCGATCGTGGTTCCGGCCTTCAACGAAGCCGCCTCGCTCAATCGCGTGCATACGCGCCTGACCGACGTGGCGCAAAAGCTCGCCTCGACGCGCGCGCTCGCCTGCGAAGTCATCTATGTCGACGACGGCAGCGCCGACGACACGCTTCGCATCGCGCGCGCGCTGCCGGCGAACGCGCTCGACGTCCAGGTGGTGTCGCTGTCGCGCAATTTCGGCAAGGAGGCGGCGCTGCTCGCCGGCCTCGATCACGCCCGCCTCGGCGCTGTGCTGTTCATCGACGGCGACGGCCAGCATCCGCCGGAGCTGATCGAGACCCTGGTCGGCCATTGGCTCGATGCCGATTACGACGTGGTCTATACCGCCAAGGCGCATCGCGACGAGGAATCGTTTGTTCGGCGTGTCGCGATCAAGGCGTTTTATGCGCTGCTCAATTCCGACAGCCACGTGCGAATTCCGGAGAACGCCGGCGACTTCCGCCTGCTGTCGCCGCGCGCCGCCAAGGCGCTGCGCCAGATGCCGGAGCGCAATCGCTTCTTCAAAGGACTGGCGAGCTGGATCGGATTTCGCCAAAAACGCATCGACTACGAGCCGGGGCAACGCGCGCAAGGGCGCAGCAGTTGGGGGCTACGCTCGCTGATCGGGCTATCGCTCAACGGACTGACGGCGTTTTCGGTGGCGCCGCTGCGCATGGCCACCGTATTCGGTTTGCTGCTGGCGCTGATCGCTCTGATCTATGGCGGCAAGATCATCTACGAGACGGTGGTCTATGGCGCCAGCGTCCCCGGTTATCCGTCTTTGTTTGTCGGCGTCATGGTGCTCGGCGCCGTGCAACTCGTCATGCTCGGCGTCGTCGGCGAATATATCGGCAAGATCCTCTACGAGATCAAAGGCCGCCCGGTCTATTTTGTCGCCGAGCATGACATGAAGCTGCGCGAGGAAGCGGTGCAGTCTCCCCCTCCCTTCCCTCCCCCGCTTGCGGGGGAGGATAAGGTGGGGGCCGCCGCCGAATGAACGCGCGGCATATATTTATCTGCGCCGACGATTATGGCATCTCGCCCTCAGTCAGCGCCGCGATCCGCGATCTCATCGCGCGTGGGCGCATCAATGCTACCTCGGTGATGGTGGCGGCGCCAAAATTCGACCACGACGCGGCGGCAAAGCTCCGGGACGTTGCCGCAAAGCACGCTTCAGTCGGCTTGCATGTGACCTTGACGGGGCCGTTCGCGCCGCTCTCGCCAGATTTTGAACCGCTCCATGATGGCGCGTTCTTGTCGCTCGCAACGACGCTGCGCCGCGCGCATTTGCGGGCGTTGCGGCCGAAACTTCTGATTGGCGAGATTTCGCGCCAGTTCGCGGCGTTCGTCGCGGCATTCGGCCGGCCGCCGGATTTTGTCGACGGCCACCACCACGTGCATTTGTTTCCGCAAATCCGCGATGCGGTGCTGCGCGTCACCAAAGACCTGGCGCCCGACGCCTGGGTACGGCAATGCGGCCAACTGTCGGCGCGCCGGCGCCTCACCGATCACAAGGCGCTGTTGCTGGACGGACTGAGCCGCCGCTTCCGCAGGCTTGCCGCCGATTACGGCTTGCGCACCAATCCAGCCTTTGCCGGGACTTATTCGTTCCGTTCGGACGCCGCCTATGCGCGGCACTTCGCCACGTTCCTCGATCGCCTGCCCGACGGCGGCGTCATCATGTGCCATCCGGGAAAAGTCGATGCCGAGCTGAAACGGCTCGACCATGTGACCGACGCGCGCGAGCACGAATATGCATTCTTCGGCAGCGAGGCGTTTGCGCACCTACTCGCCGAGCGCGGCGTCACGCTGTAACCGGCGTCGCCCGACCGTTGCCGCACCCGTGAGGGTCGTATAACGTTATACTGCAACTTCCCACGCCTCGCGCGACCGCGATCCAAACGGACGACAGTCATGCCCGCAACCAAAATCATGCTGATACGCCACGCCGAAAAGCCGGACGACAAGGACGGCGGCGTCGACCAGAAAGGCAATCCCGACAAACACGACCTGATCGTGCGCGGCTGGCAGCGTGCCGGAGCGTTGGTTCAGTTCTTTGCCAATCCGCGCGACCCGAATTCGCCGATCATGAAGCCAGCGACGATTTTCGCGACCGAGCCCTCATCGCAAACCGCCAGCAAACGCCCGCTGCACACGGTGACGCCGCTGGCGAAATTCCTCGGCATCGCTATCAACAGCGCCATTAGCGAGGGTTCGGAGCAAGAGTTGGTCAACACGGCGGTCGACAGCACTGGCGTGGTGCTGATCGCTTGGCACCATGAAGCGATCCCGGCGATCGCCAATCTGATCCTGCAAAATCAGAGCGCGCCGCAGAAGTGGCCCGGCGAGCGCTTCGACATGGTATGGATTTTCACTCGAGCGGCAGCCAACGCCCCTTGGGCCTTTTCGCAAGCGCCGCAGCTCCTGCTGTCCGGCGATTCCCCGAACGTGATCAAGTAGACCGGATTTTTCCTAACGCGGACTGTGGCGCTGCCGATAAATGCCAAACGCGATGAGCGTCACGGCAACCAGAACAATGCCTGCCTCCGCACCCCAATAGGCGAAAGGTTCGTGCTGGCGCGCAACGACGGTTTTTCTACCACCGAGATCGACATTGAATCGATCCTGCGTGGGTAAGATGGCAGCGATCAATAAAAAGACCACTCCCCAGATGGTGAGCGCGCGTCCGCGGTTTATTAAGCTCCAATATCGTTTGAAACTGAACATCGCCAAAATTGCCGTCGCTCAGATCACCACAACCGTTTACATCACCACGACTTTGGTGCCGACCTGGACCCGGCCATAAAGGTCGATGACGTCGGCGTTGCGCAGGCGGATGCAGCCCGACGACACGTTGGAGCCGATGGTCCAGGGCTCGTTGGAGCCGTGGATGCGATAGACTGTCGAGCCGAGATACATGGCGCGCGCGCCGAGCGGATTTTCCGGGCCGCCCGCCATATAGCGCGGCAGGTCGGGCCGGCGCTGAATCATCTCGGGCGGCGGCCGCCAATCCGGCCATTCCTTCTTGGCCGAAATCGTCTTGACGCCTTCCCAGGTGAAGCCGGGGCGGCCGACGCCGATGCCGTAACGCATCGCCTTGCCGTTGTCCTGCACCAGGAACAGGAAATGGTGCGGGGTGTCGATGACGATGGTACCGGGCTTTTCCTCGCTTCTGTAGTCGACCAGCTGGCGGTCGTATTTCGGGTCGACCGGCGGATGCGCCATGTCGCCTTGGTGCATTAAGTCGCCTTGGCTCGACGGCACGAAAGTCGCCGGGTCGTTACTCGACAGCTGCGTCAGCGCCGCCTGCTGCGCCTCGTCGTCGGGCTGCCCGGGCTGATAGCCGCGCGGATTGGGTTCGGGCAGTGGCTGGAACGGACGCTGGATCAGCGGCTCGCGCGCCGCGCCGCCGAACAAGAACTGGATGAAGCCGCCGCCGAGATTGGATTGCGGCTGCGCGACACGCTGCTGCGGTTGCGGCTGCGGGTCCACGGGGCCGCTCTGATCCATGGGCGGCGGATGATCGAGAGTGAGTTGCAGGGGACCGGCCGAAGCCGCTTCGTAAGAGGCCGGGACCGAGAGCGCGCTCAGAACGAGCGCGGACACGAAAGCACGCCGCATTGCTGTACTCTGTACTGTTACGCCGTTGCACACCGGGCGCAGCGCATAGCCACATCGCCACGCCACGCCCGTGCGACGAGTTGAGACCCAAACCTCGACTGTTTGGTAAATTTCGCAGACACCATGACCGGCGGCGGCGGTCTTCGTACATTGTTCATCAAGTTACAGTTTATTTTGCATGAATGGCGCCCCTGCATGGTTAACAATGTGTGCGCGGCGGAGCGACAGGCCGTGAACGCGGTATTAAGCCGACAACACGTAATCTGGCAGTGGAATTTGGTCAGTGACGTAATGCCCGAGCCGCGCAAGATCTTCCGCATCGAAGAGAGGACTGTTTCGCGCCTCGGCGCGCAGGCGACCGACGCGCAAGCGCCGCTGCGCCACGCCGAGCTGATGCAGGAGATCTCAGCGCTGCGGGCCATGCTGGCGGCGATGGCGCAGCCGTCATCGGACGGCTCCGGCACGCCGCGCAACGGCTCCACCGCACGCCTCACCTCCGAGCTCAATCTGATCGCCGGCGCCATCGGCGGCGAGACTATGCGCGCCGACCCCGCCGGGCCGGGCACGGCGATGCCGCCGATGACGCGCATCGCCCACGAGCTCGAAGAAGTGGTCGACAGCACCGAACGCGCGACGCAAAAGGTGCTGGCGGCGGCCGAAGAGATCGATCAGGTGGCCAACAATCTCGTGGCCGCGCTTAGCGGCAAGTTCGAGCAAGGCCTCGCGAGAGACATCCAGGATCTTGTGATCAAAATCTTCGAGGCCTGCAATTTCCAGGATCTGACCGGCCAGCGCATCGCCAAAGTTCTGGCGACGCTGAACTTCGTCGAGGACCACGTCACGCGCGTGCTCGAGGAGATCAAGAACCCGACCGCTGCGCGGCGCGACGGCGCGCAATATTTGCACGGCCCGCGGCTCGAGATCGACAGCGGCCATGTCTCGCAGGCCGAGATCGACGAAATGTTCAGCGGCAATAATTAGATTTCTTTTGCCGGCCTGATCGCGGCAAAGCACGCGAGCGCGACCACCGCGAAGGCCGCAACCACCATCAAGCCCGCGTCGTCCGACGCCCGCTCGACGACATAAGCGAGCACCACCGGCGCCACCGCTTGCACCACCAGGAACGGCCCGCCGATCCGCCCGACCAGAAGCCCATAGCCGCCGGCGCCGAACAGCGACAGCGGCACGGTGCCGCGCGCGATGGTCATGAGCCCGTTGGCCATGCCGTACATCACCGCAAAGGCGGCGGCGACGAGCGCGGAAAATGGCGTCAGCGCGATCAGCGCGAAGGCTGCGACCAGAAGGCCGAGCGAGAAACGCGCGGTCCACAGCGGATTGAGATTGCGCGCGAAGGTCAGTTCGCAGATGCGCGCCAAGACCTGCGCCGGCCCGAACAGCATGCCGATCGCGACCACGGTGTCCGGCTCGAGCCCAAAACGCTTGAAAATCGCCAGCAGGTGCGCGGACAGCGCCGAGGGCACGAAGGCGTAAGCCGCAAAGGCCGTGGCGACCAGCGCGAAGACGAGCCCATATGGCGAATGCACGGCGGCTGGCGCTTTTTGCTCGGGCCTGACGGCGGCAGGCGCCGGGATTTGCGCGCGCTGGCGCGGCAGCGCGAAGGCGTGCAACGGCGCGGCGACGACGGCGAGCAGCGCCGCATAGACGAGATAGGTGCCACGCCAGCCTATTCTGTCGATGAGGAATTGCGTCGCCGGCCAGCCCACGGTCGAGGCAAAGCCGCCGGCCAGCGTCAGCGCCGTGATCGGCGCGCGCGCGCCTGAGCCAAAGATCCGCCCGAGCGTGGCGAAGGCCGGATCGTAGAGCGAGGCCGCCATGGCGACGCCCAACACCATCCACACCGCGAAATAGGCAGCCGCGCTTTGCGCGACGACAAGGCCGGCAAGCCCGAGCGCGCCGATCAGCGAGCCGCACGGCATGACGACGTGGCCGCCGTAGCGGTCGATGGCGCCACCGACATAGCGCGACACTAGGCCACCGACGAACAGGCCGACGGAAAAGCCGCCCATGGCGAATGCTTTCGACCAGCCATGATCGGCCGCGATCAGCGGCACGGTGAGCACCGGCGGATAGAAGATCGCGCCCCACGACAGGATTTCCGTCACGCCGAGCACGGTGACGGCGCGCCACGGGCCGACGAAGAAATCGCGCGGAGCGGGCAAGAATCAGCGCTGTGGCGCCGGCTGCATCGGCGGCCGGCCGGCGGAGCGGGGCGCGGCGCCTTCGGCGGCGCAGCGCACATAGACGCCGGTGCCGTAGCGGCCGCCGACTTCCGGATCTATCCAGCGCAGCACCATGGTGCGGCCGTCGAATTGGACGATCTCGCGGTCCTGCGGGCCGCCGGCATCGCCGGGCGGGCCGATATAGTTCTTGCCGTTCTGGCTGCCCTTGAGCTGCAATTCCTGCAACTCGGCGCTGTCGGCGAGATACATCATGACGCCGCCGCCCGGGCCGCGATTGATCACCACCGGCTGGCCGCATTGGGAGCGCGCCGCGGCGGTGGTGCGGGCGAGGTCGGCATCATTGTGGTAGGCGCCATAGCCCCAGCGGCCGACCAGTTCCTCCGGGCGATACTTGGACGGGATGGCGGGCTGCGCCACCGGCGCGGGTGCCGTTTGCTCGACCGGCGGCGAGCTGGTGGTGCAGGCCGAGAGCGCCAGCACGGCCAAAACGGCCACGCTTGCCAGCAACCGGAGATCGCGGAGCGACGCGCCCATGGAAGGTCTCCTCAAAGCTCTGGTTGAGCCGGCCCGAAATGCCGCGCCCGGCCTCCACGAATGACCCTGTTCTACCGCCGGGTCCTTTCGACTTTGTTTCAAATTTTCCTCTCCCGAGCCAGCAGATACGGCCATTAAGGCCCGGATTTGGCGGCTTGCGGACCGGACCGGTTACGTGCGCCGTTGCGGCCGGCCGCCACGGGCCGCGCCGGCTTGCCGCTCGACCGCGCCGGCTTGCGCGGGTCCTTCAGCGGCGCCGATTTATGGATGCTCAACGCCCGCATCTGCTCGGGGTCGTGGAAGAAATCGCTGTCGGCGCGCAAGCCCACGGCATGGATGCCGGCGATGGCGCAAATGTCGTCCATCTCGTTGGCGTCGCCGGTGACGCCGATGGCGCCCATCACCTCACCGTCTTGGTCACGGATCAGCTGGCCGCCGCCTTCGAGAAACAGCGGATAATCGGCGAGGTTGTCGATCGATTGCATGAACAGCGGCTTTTCGTTGGCCTTCTGCAAGACAAGCTTCGACGGCCGCCCCAGCGCCAGCGACGCATAGGCTTTGCCGTAACAGACCTCGAAACGCAGCATCGAGGCGCCGTCCTGTTTCTGGAACGCTTTGACCCGGCCGCCGGCATCGAGCACGATGGCGCTCATCGGCCGGCAACGCTCCTTCTTTGCCAGAGCGAAAGTCGCGGCAATGATGGTGTTGGCCTGATCGAGGCTCAGCGCGCGCATTCTGTTGTTCCCCTCCCCGTTCGGCCGGCGATCCTGTCACCCAGAATAGACGTTATGGCGGCGCAAGCCACCCGCCATGACGCGCCGCGCCCATAAAGCATGGCGCGGCGTGCGCTTGACAGCGTGCGGGGCAGCCCCTATCTCCCCGGCAGCTTATTGGCACTCAGCCAATAAGACTGCTAATGCGCTGCAAAACAACGACTTTCTGTCCAAGCCAATGCCGCTTCAAGGGCGGCGACGAGGGTGAACAATGGCGAAGCTCAAGTTCCGACCGCTCCATGACCGGGTGGTCGTCAAGCGTATCGACGCCGAAGCGAAGACAAAGGGCGGCATCATCATTCCCGACACCGTGAAGGAAAAGCCGCAAGAGGGCGAAGTCGTCGCCGTCGGCCCCGGCGGCCGCGACGAGGCCGGCAAGCTCACCCCGATGGGCGTCAAGGCCGGCGACCGCGTGCTGTTCGGCAAGTGGTCGGGCACCGAGGTCAAGCTCGACGGCGACGAACTCCTGATCATGAAGGAGTCCGACATCATGGGCGTGATCGCTTAAGCAGAGGACAGAAGACAGACGACAGAAAAGCAAAGCTCGGCTTTTTCATCTGTCGTCAGTCGTCCGTCATCCAACCCCAGCATCCGAAATTCGAAGGAACAAACAATGGCTGCCAAAGACGTAAAATTCTCAGGCGACGCGCGCGAGCGCATGCTGCGCGGCGTCGAGACCTTGGCCAATGCGGTGAAAGTCACGCTCGGCCCCAAGGGCCGTAACGTCGTGCTCGACAAGAGCTTCGGCGCTCCCCGCATCACCAAGGACGGCGTCACCGTCGCCAAGGAGATCGAGCTCGAAGACAAGTTCGAGAACATGGGCGCGCAGATGGTGCGCGAAGTGGCGCAGAAGACCAATGACCTCGCCGGCGACGGCACCACGACCGCGACCGTTCTCGCGGCCTCGATCGTCAAGGAAGGCGCAAAATCGGTCGCCGCCGGCATGAACCCGATGGACCTCAAGCGCGGCATCGACATCGCGGTCGCGGCCGTGGTCGAGGACATCAAGAAGCGCTCGAAGAAGGTCGCGTCGTCGGCGGAAGTCGCTCAGGTCGGCACCATCTCGTCGAACGGCGATGCGGCCGTCGGCAAGATGATCGCGGAAGCGATGCAGAAGGTCGGCAACGAGGGCGTCATCACCGTCGAAGAGGCCAAGGCGCTCGATACCGAAGTCGAGATCGTCGAGGGCATGCAGTTCGACCGCGGTTATCTGTCGCCCTATTTCATCACCAATGCCGAGAAGATGGTGGCCGAGCTCGAGGACGCTTTCGTGCTGCTGCACGAGAAAAAGCTCTCCGGGCTGCAGGCCATGCTGCCGGTTCTGGAAGCCGTGGTGCAGTCGGGCAAGCCGCTGCTCATCATTGCCGAAGACATCGAGGGCGAAGCGCTGGCGACGCTGGTGGTCAACAAGCTGCGCGGCGGCCTCAAAGTCGCGGCCGTGAAGGCGCCGGGCTTTGGCGATCGCCGCAAGGCGATGCTGGAAGACATCGCCATCCTCACCGGCGGTCAGCTCATTGCCGAAGACCTCGGCATCAAGCTCGAAAGCGTGACGACGGCTATGCTCGGCCGCGCCAAGAAGATCGTGATCGAGAAAGAGAAGACCACGATCGTCGACGGCGCCGGCAAGAAGAAAGAGATCGAGGCGCGCGTCAATCAGATCAAGGCGCAGATCGAGGAGACCACCTCCGACTACGACCGCGAGAAGCTGCAGGAGCGGCTGGCAAAGCTCGCCGGCGGGGTCGCGGTGATCCGCGTCGGCGGCGCCACCGAGATCGAGGTCAAGGAGAAGAAGGACCGCGTCGAGGACGCGCTCAACGCCACCCGCGCTGCGGTCGAGGAAGGCATCGTGCCGGGCGGCGGCGTGGCGCTGTTGCGCGCCAAGAAGTCGGTCGGCAAGCTGCACAACGACAATGCCGACGTGCAGGCCGGCATCAACATCGTGTTGAAAGCGCTGGAGGCGCCAATCCGCCAGATCGCCGAGAATTCCGGCGTTGAGGGCTCGATCGTGGTCAACAAGATCTCGGAGAACAAGTCCGAGACCTACGGCTTTGACGCGCAGACCGAGGAATACGTCGACATGCTCGACAAGGGCATCGTCGATCCGGCCAAAGTGGTGCGCGCAGCGCTGCAAGATGCAGCCTCGGTCGCCGGCCTCCTGGTCACGACCGAAGCCATGATCGCCGAAGTGCCGAAGGATCAGCCGGCCATGCCGGCGATGCCGGGCGGCGGCGGCATGGGCGGAATGGGCGGGATGGGTTTCTGATCCAGCTTACCGAACGCAAACGACAAAGGGCGCGGCTTACACCGCGCCCTTTTTTCTTGTTTGTGCGTGACTTGCTTAGTGACGATCGTCGTGATCGTCGTCGTTGAAGCTGGAAAAGACCACCGCTCCGGTCGCCGGATTGAGGATCAGCTTACCGGGCTGGTCCCCATCGCGCCGATCGAAATCGAACATCTGGTCAAGCTTCCCGGCGATCGTGTCCATCGAGCCGCCCGGTTGGATACGCTCGCCGGACAGCCAGTTGTCTTCGATGAAGCGCAGAATCGAGGTCTGATCGATCAGGTTATGGTCGACGAAATTGCGCTTGGCGAACGGCGACACGACCAGGAACGGCAGACGTGTGCCATAGCCGCACCGGCCCCATGCCGGGCTGCCGAATGCGCTCTTCAGGGGCGTCGGCGGCGCCGGCCCGTCCTGCTGCAGGCCCTTGTTGCAGATGGCAAAGCCATTGAGCGTGTCGGTCGGAATATTCAGTGTCGTGTTGACCAGCGTCGGCGAGAACGACGGATTCGCGATCGGCGGCATCTGGTGATCGTACCAGCCGTCGGAATCGTCATAGGTGATGATCACCGCGGTCTCGCTCCATTCCGGGCTCTTTTGCAAAGCGTTGATCACTGCGACGAGGAAGTTTTGCTCGTCGAGCGGATCGGAATAGCCGCCATGGCCGTCCTGGAATGCGGGCGCCTTGAGGAAGCTCACTGCCGGCAAGTTGCCAGCCGCGAGCGCGGCGAAGAAGTCGTTGGTATCGTACTGATGGTTCGCCGGGTCCGGATTGTGCGTGCCCGCAATGTTGCTGTGCCCGATGGCCGCCGCGGAACTCGGCCGCGCATGCATGGGATTGGCGGTTGAGGAATAGTATTGGAACGGCTGGTGATGCGGGATGTAGTCGAGCGAAGTGAAGGCGGGCGTACCCGGCGCCGTCGGATTGGTTTGCCGGTTGCAACCGGTGGAGTTGTTCGGATTGACGACGGTCAGATTAAAGCCGCCCTCGAACCAGCCCCAGGTGACGCCCTGGGCGTTGAGCAGATCGCCGACATTGCGGCCGGCCATGGTGACCTGATCGGCGCCGGTGGAGCAGACGTCCCCGATCGGATCGGCGTCGCCAACCAGCGTCAGTTTGCTGGGACTGTTGCTGGCATCGGCGAAAATCTCGTGGGTCGGATGCAACAGATTGCTCGAACTGCCGATGACGCCGGACATTGCGGCAAAGCCGCTGGTTTGCCCGGCAATCAGGTTGATGGCGCCTGGCGATGACGGACCGAATTGCGTCGTATAGGCGTTGTCGTTCATGGCGTAGAACTGCGCATAATTCCACAACGCCGTGGTGGTGTTGCCGTCGTAGTAGCCCATCACCAGGCCCGTGGTGGTGACGGCGGCCGGCGGCGCCAGCGGCGGCGGTCCGGCCGTGCCGGTCCAGGCCGGAAAGCCATCCATGTTGCCGTTGTCGTAGGCGCTTTGCTCGGGCTGGTCGTTGTGGCCCTGATCGGCCGTCAAAGCCTGGCTCGGCGACAGGCGGAACGGATTTGCGGCACCAGCGCCGTTCGTTTTCTTGTTGTTGGGCGCCAACGTCGGCACATTGGCATTGGCATTTGGATTGTTGTGGATGAGATCGACGCCGGCGAGCGGCCGGAAATCGTGCGTCGTATCGAGCGGCGTCAGCAACGTGTTGATGCTCTTGGGCGTGCGCGGCGACGCCTCGAACGGCGTCTCGCCGGAATTGTTCTGAGCGAACGGATAGGTGCCGAAATAATGATCGAAGGAGACGTTCTCCTGGAAGATCACCACCAGATGCTTGATCGGCGTCGCGGTGAAGGTATGCGAAAGATCGTCGCGATCGCGATCGTCTGCGATCGCGCCCGCGGCAGCGAGCGAGAAGGCCGCCGCGAGGCAACCCGAAATGACGACATGACGTTTCATGGTTGGTTTCCCCTGTTACGGAGCCGGGGTATCGATCGCGATGAGGTCAGACACGGCGCGGCGAATACCTGGTGATTGCACCGACGCAAGCACCGCCCCAGCTCGAGAGCCGCAGCGCGTGTTTGCTAGCGCGCGTCGATGACGGCGCGCTGAGAACCCGGTTGCAGTCGGATGACAGTGGATAATGGGGAATGAAATAATTCTGTCGTGGGTGCGAAATAATGGTTCTGAGGCGGGGTGTTGTCCCATGCCAACAGACTCGGCCGGCAATGACCGGCCGATGACATGCGCTTCGATGATGTCGCACTCGCCCCAGGGCGGCGGCGAAGCGGTTCCGCGTAAGACCGGCGCCGAAAAACTCAGCCGGCGACAGCGGACAGCGTGGCCGGGCTGTCGATGTGCACGGTCGAGCCGCGAACGTTCGACCACACTGCGGTGATCGTCAAAGGTTGCGCGCTGTTCACCTGGACGGGGACACAGAGCGTGGTCGGAATGCGCCCCGTGCTGGGTGGGTTCGCTTCGTTGTAGGTGAAGCTGGCGAACGCCGCCTGCACCGTGCCGTTGACCTCGATGCCGAAATTGCCGCCGGGATTTTTGTCGCCGGTGGCATAAGGATTGGGCACGTTGAGAATCACCAACACCGTTTCACCGACGCCACCCGGAATCTTGATCGAAAGTTGCGGCATCGGCGTCCACGCGCTGCTGCTCGTGCTCTGAGTGCCGCTACTCTGTGCAGAAATAATCATATGCCCTCCATTATGAAAACACGCGGGCTCGTCGTGAGCCGCGCCAGTCTCATAATACAGCCGTGTGAGAAAAATACGACTTGATTGCGAAGCGCCGCCTAAAACATCAATAGATTGCAGTCGCGCGATGGTTGTGGGCGCGGCCGATGCGGCGCGATCAATTCGTCATCAGGTGGAAGCGCAGCGTGGCGGGGCCGGACAATTCGACGGTGTCGCCGCGGCGCCGCCAGTTGCTCATATGGACCAGCATGTCCAATAGATCGTCGTCGCCGGCGACGCGGTCGGCCGTGCATTGCGCGTTATCGCGCTCGCCGGGCGTAATGGCGATCGTGCCGTTACCGACGTCAGCGCGGCCGCGCAGGCTGCCGCACCACAAATCGATTGCGGCGGTGCCGTCCTGCTCGATCGACAGCGACGGCAGGCGCTTGGTGCCGCGCATCGGCTTGCCGTCGAGCAAGAGCTCGCGGCCGAACGGGAATGCGGTCTCGGCCGCCATCGCGGCGAGCGGGATGCTCGCCAATATCGCGACAACGAGCCAGCAGGTGGTGAGTCGGCGCAGCATTATCGTCTCCGGGGTCAGGTGCGGGAAGGATGCTCCGGTCAATCAATTGGTCATCGCGCGAAAGCGCAGCGTGGTGGGGCCGATCAACTCAATGACGTCGCCGTCGCGGCGCCAATTGGTCACCTGCGACAACGCCGCCAACAACGTCTCGTCGCCGCTCTGGCGTTCCGGCGAGCATTGCGCCGGCCCCGCCGGCTCGGCAACGATGGTGATGGAATTCTCGCCGACGGTCGCCGACGCGTGCACGCTTGAGCACCACAGGTCGATCGCGGCGGTGCCGTTGTCCTCGATCTCGATCATCGGGATGCGCTTTGAGCCGTAGAGCGGCTCGACGTCGAGCATCAATGCGGCGCCGAAGGGAAACGCGCTGTCGGCGGCGCGGACGAGCCCGGGCGGGCCGAGCAGTGCCACGGCTATGAGAACGCAAAACCGGCAGAACATCGTCACTCCGATCGGGCAAGATCGTAAATGGCGAATAGCGAATTGCGGTTGGATTGGCTAGAGGCGAATGGAAGCGTTAGAGCGAACGGCGAAATGACGAGTGGCGAATAGAAGGTCCGTCCCCCTATTCGCCACTCCCTATTCGCGGCTTTCGCTTGCGTTACGCCTTCGGCAGCACCGCGATGCCGGGGAAGAACAGGTAACAGGCCACCCCGATCAGCACGAGATAGACGAGGAGCACGAGGGTCCAGCCGAAATTGTGCCGGATCACCTCGCCCTCGTTGCGCACGAACTCGCTGGTCGACACGCCGACGCTCGCGGTCTGCGGCGCGATCGGCTTGCCGATCTCGGCGCCGACCGAGTTCAGGGTCGGCAGCAGCATCAGCGGGAAGCCGAGCAACTGCCCGACCAACGCCTGGAATTTGCCGAACATGGCATTGGTCGAGGTGTTGCTGCCCGACAGCGCGACGCCGATGAAGCCCAGGATCGGCGCCACGACGATGAAGTATGGCCCGAGCGCGGAGAACGCTTTGGCGAGCGATCCGGCCATACCCGAGAAATTGAAGACGTAGGCCAGGCCGAAGATGAAAACGCCGACCAGGCAGGCGCCCCACATCTGCGACCATGTCTTCTTGAAGATCTCGGCGAGCTGCGTGCCGCTGACGCGCAGCAGCAAGGCGACGATGATCCAGGATGCCAGGATCGCGCTGCCGCCGACGAACGGCGTCCAGTTGAAGATGGCCGAAATCTTCGCGCCCGGCGCGATCGAGGACGCGGCGTCGACCTGATAATGCAGCTCGACAATACCGGGCAGCTTCGACCACGGCCCGGTCCAGGCGACGACGACGACGACGAGGACGATGATCGGCAGCCAGCCCTGGAATACTTCGCCGGCCGACAGACCGTGCCTTTCGGCTTGGGTTTCCTGCACCGCCGTCGCCGGGACACCGCCATAGCCTAGCGTTTCCGCCGGCTGCCAGAACTTGAGCAGGATCAGGAGGCAGGCGAAGCAGATGATGGCGCCGATGACGTCGGGCAGATACGGCCCGAGATAGATCGAGGTCGGCAATTGGCCGGCGATGTAGCCGAGCGAGCCGACCACGGCGAGCGGCCAGCCGCCCATCATGCCTTTCTTCCCGCTGACCAGATAGAGCAGGATCCACGGCGGCAATAGCGCGAGAATGGCGACGATCTTGCCGACCGAGCCGGCCAGCGCCAAGAGCGGCATGCCGGTGACTGCGGCCAAGGCGATGATCGGCGCGCCGAGCGCGCCGTACGACACCGGCGCGTTGTTGGCGATGGCAGCGACCCGGATCGCATCGAGCGCCGGAATGCCGAGCGTGATCAGGATCGGCGCCACGAAGGCCCACGGATAGCCGAAGCCGACCAGGCCCTCGAGCAATGCGCCGAACGCCCACGCGAATAGGATGGTCTGCACCCGCACGTCGCGAGTTCCTTGCTGGATCAGCCAGCGCCGCAGCTTGTCGAAAGCGCCGGTGGCGACCAGGGTGTTGAACAGCATCACTCCCCAAAACGTGATCCAGTCGACGTTCCAAACGCCGGTGGCGGAGCCGTAAAGATAGGCGCGCAGCCCATCGTCGAGCGGCATCTTCCAGACCCACAGCCCGAGCAGGAACGTGACGATGGAGCCGATCAGCACCGCGAGCCACGCCGACATGCGAAGCCCCGCGAGCAGAAACAACAGCAGCACGACCGGAATCAGCGCGACCAGCCAGGTCACGAACAGGTTTCCGGTCGGATCGAGAATTTGCGTGAACATGGACGGTCCCTCCCAGCTTAGGACGTGTGAGCGACTTTTATTTTCCCCGTTTTTTTGGCCGCGTGAGCGGCACGCCAGAATGCGCCTGCCGGCGCGAAGAAAGCAAGATTGGCCGTCGCCGCGCCCACAACATCGAGCCGGTTCTCGGTGCTATCTATGGCGCGATCGGCAACCCATATCGCGCGCCGGATGGCTTTGTGATATTGCAACGCACCAACACGGCTTTCGCCATTGCAGCCTGTGAAACTGCGCCGGTGCGCGTCGATTGTTCCGCATTGCACCGCGTTCCTCTCTTCCACGTCGGAGGTTTTTCGTGAAAGGTCTCATCTCGACATTGGGCACGATCTGGCGGCTGGCCGCTCCCTATTTCCGTGCCGAGGACCGCTGGGCGGGCCGGCTCCTGCTCGGCGCGGTCGTCTCGATCGAGCTGTCGCTCGTCGCCATCCAGGTAATCCTGAACCAGTGGTACAATCGCTTCTACAACACGCTGCAGGATCGCAATTTCAACGCCTTCGTCAGCGCCATCCTGTTTTTTTGCGTGCTCGCCGCGATCTATACCGTGCTGCAGGTTTATCAGAACTATCTGAATCAGTGGCTGCAGATCCGCTGGCGGCGCTGGATGACGCAGACCTATCTGCGGCAATGGCTCAACACCGCGAACCACTATCGCATGCAGCTATTGGGCGACGCCGCCGACAACCCGGATCAGCGCATCGCCGAAGACATCAAGATGTTCATCGATTCCGGCGCTGGCTTTGGCATTCTTCCCATCGGGCTCAGCCTGCTCAATGCTATCGTGACGCTCGGTTCTTTCGTCGTCATCCTGTGGAATTTGTCGGAGGCGGCGCCGCTTGCGCTGTTCGGCGTGACGATCCACGGCTACCTGGTATTCGCCGCATTGGTCTATGCGATCATCGGCACCACGATCACCCACCTGATCGGCTGGCCGTTGATCTCGCTTAATTTCCGGCAGCAGCGCTTCGAAGCGGATTTTCGTTTCAACCTGGTGCGCACGCGGGAAAACTCCGAACAGATCGCCTCGCTCAATGGCGAGGCGGCCGAGCGCGAGCGCCACCTCAGCCGCTTCGGACTTTTGGCCGACAACTGGATCGGCATCATGAAGCGGACGAAAAAGCTCACCTTCTTCACCGCGAGCTATTCGCAAGCCTCGATCATCTTTCCCTATGTAATGGTGAGCCCGGCTTATTTCTCCGGCAAGATGCAGCTCGGCGGCCTGATGCAGACCGCGTCCGCCTTCAACAGCGTGCAAAACGCCCTGTCCTATTTCGTCACCGCCTATCGGGCGATCGCCGAATATCAGGCGGTGGTGACGCGGCTGTCGGGATTCGAGCGCGCGATCGACGCCGGTCGCGATGCGGCGCTGACGCCGCCGGTGATCGAAGTCGTGCCACGCGAAGGCGCGAACGCGGTCGCGATCGACCATCTCGCCGTCCGGCTGCCCGACGGCACGCCGCTGGTCGATGCCGACCATATCGCGTTCAATGGCGGCGACCGGGTGCTGGTCACCGGCCCCTCCGGCGCCGGCAAATCGACGCTGTTCCGCGCGCTGGCCGGCATCTGGCCGTTCGGATCGGGCCGCGTTACCGTGCCGATGGACGCCAAGGTCATGTTGGTGCCGCAGCGGCCGTATTTCCCGGTGGCGACGCTCGCCGACGCCATCACCTACCCGGCCAAGGCCGGCAGCTTCGGCGACGCGCACCTGGCGGAAGCGCTCACCGCGGTCGGGCTATCGGGATTGATTCCCCGCCTTCACGAGGAAGCGCACTGGAACCGCATGCTTTCCGGCGGCGAGCAGCAGCGGCTCGCCATCGCGCGCGTGCTGCTTTACGCGCCGGATTATCTGTTCCTCGACGAGGCGACCGCGGCGCTCGACGAGGCGGCAGAGGCGACGCTGTACCGCCTGCTGCAGGAGCGGTTGCCCGCCGCAACGATCGTCTCGATCGGCCACCGCTCGACACTCGGCGCATTCCATCGCCGTCGTGTCGGCTTCGTCGGCGCGCAGGGCCACTACGACGTGCGCGACGTTCCGCTGGTCTCGGCGGCCAAATAGGCGGCATCTTGGCGCCCGTCCTGCGCCGGGTGGCGGCCCGGCGCAGAAGGCCGGATGTCCGCTTTGCCGGCAATGAGCGGCGGATACAAAAAACGAAAGGGCCGGTGGCGTTTCCGCCACCGGCCGCGTCAGTTTGCGAGTTCAGCCGCTTACTTCAGGTTGGAAGCGAAGTCGACCGAAGCTGAGAGTTTCGCGATGAAGGCCGCGCTGCACCAGTTGGTGCCGAGACCGTTCGGGTTCTGCGCCGAAATATTGCCCGGCGAGAACGATGCATTCTGCGCGCTGGTGAACACGTTGCACTGCGCCTTGCTCAGGTTGGTGTCGTAGTAGCGCAGATCGAGCGTGAGCACCTTGTAGGTGAAGCCGAGGCCCAGATCCCAGGTGGTGTAGCTGGTGTACTTCACGCCAAACTGGTTCGGATTTCCGACAATGCCCGTGCCGTAGAAGATGTTGCTGGTGCCGAGATCCCAGTAACCGACGTCGGCGGAGGCGTACATGCCGAGACCGTTCGTGAACCAGGTGGTGGGAGCGGTGAAGGTCACGTTGCCGGTGGAGAAAAAGCCCCAGGCGCCGGTGTTGACGACTGACGGCGAGTACCACTCCTGAACGCCGACGGCCCACTGATCGTTGAATGTATAGGTCGCCTTGCCGTAGACTTCCCAGAAGCTATCGTTCTTGAGCGACTCGTTGCCGCCGAGCGGCTGGAAGTTCGAGTTCGGTACAAAGATGCCGGCGGGGAAGACGACCGGGCCGCCGCCTTTATCCGCGCAACCGCTCGGGCCGACGCCGGGGAAGCCGAAGCACTGGCCGCCGGGGTACCAGTAGTACCAAGCGCCGAAGTCAAGCGCGAGCTTGTCGAAGGTCGGGCGGACGCCGGCGTAGAAGTCGATTTCGGCCGCCGCGTTATTCGGGAAGTCGATGCTCTCGCCGGAGATGCCGCCATACCACTGTAAGCTCGGAGTGGAGTTGTAGCGCAGCTCGAAGCCGGCTTGCGTCGACGGCTTATGGTTCGACTGCGAAATGCCGCGGAAGTTGTAATCGGTCATCAAAGCCGCAGTGACCACGACGTCCCATGGTGACGGTGGAGGAGCCGCCGGGGGCGGAGCCTTCACGGCCATATCGGCTGCCATGACGGAAGAGGACGCCAACCCCACCGCCAGAACTAATGAGTAAGCTACCTTTTTCATTGTAAGCCCCTGTTTGTCCCCTGTACCGGACGACGATGTCCCCGAAGGCCGGCTACAGCACCATTTTTGTCAAAGCGAACTCGCAACTGACAGGATCGGAGTTTTCATTGCAGAGGCCGCTCAGCCAAGTCTAAAACTGAAGCATCTGCCGCCTTTTTATGCGTTTTCGGCCCAATTTCACATTATGTTAGTGGGTGTGGCGCGAACGCTACACTTTTGGGGTCCTCAGCGGTTTTACTGCCGGCATTTTCATGGTGGCGGGAGCTGGAATCCCCACCACCGCCGACCTTGTCTGCCCTGCTGTGGATAACCGCGCACGCTTTAGGCCTTGATTGGATGGTTGTGGCGCTTAGTTTTCCGTAATCGGCCACGCTGGAAAGCGTTGTGGCGCAGGAGATTCGGTCATGAAGGCAGTTGTCGACGGCCAAGTGGTTGCCCAGAGCAACGATGTCATCGATTGCAAGGGCTATCAGTACTTTCCGCAAGGCGCGGTGCGCATGGATTGGCTGCAAAAGACGGCAAAAACCGCGGACGACCTCAAATGCCCCCATGGCGTGCAGTTCTACGACGTGGTCGTCGAAGGCAAACGCCACGCGCGCGCGGCGTGGTCCTACGAGGCGCCGCGGCCGGAGATGAGCGCCGTCGGCGGCCGATTCGGCTTCTGGCAGGACGTCGAGGTCCAGTAGCGCGAGCGCCCTACGCCGCCGCCTTCTTGCGATTGGCCTCGAGCCGGGCGTCGACCAGCGCCACCTGGGCGTCGATCGCCGGATGGCTCAAACCCTTCTGCCGGGCGATGAGCTGGACCAGCTTGTCGGCGCGCTCGATGTTGGGCGCACCGTTTTGCAGTGCGCGCGCCGCCGACGCCGGGCGAACCAGCGATTGCGCCGCGGCGGCATATTTCTCGAACGGCACCAGATCTTCCGGCTTGGCGCCGAGCTTGACGCACAGGTCGAAGACGAAATTGTAGACCGAGCGCGAGGTTTCCAGGTCGCTCCACACCGCCTCTTGCGCGGTGCGCATGCCGTCCTTGGTGACGCAGCGGTAGTTGCCGGCGAGCAGCATCGACCACTTGGCCAGCGGCACGAAAATCGAATCGTAGACCTTGAGTTTTACGGGCAGCTCGATCTTGTTGCCGTCGCCGGGATCAAAACGGATCGCCTCGATCTCGTCCTGCAGCTGGCGCAGGATGGCAGTCGATTTTTCATCGTCGAAGCGAGCGCATTTGAAGTTGGTCGGCAGCGTCACCATCAGCACGTTGACCTTCTCGTCCGGCGGGCGGATCGCCTGCGGGTCGGGACTGTTGAGCGTGATGGTCTTGGGATCGAACGAGTCCCACACAGTCGGATCGGTATAGGCCGGCTTGAGCCCGTCGTAGTCGAGGCCCGGGATGCGCTTGACGTAGGGCAACGGCGGCATGTTCATGATCGACATGCATGGCACGCGCGACTTGGCGACCGCATCGAGCAGCTCGCGCACGCCGGCCGAGCGGTACTGCGGCTCCTGCATGCACAGTCCGACCAGATCATAGTCCTTGGGGTTGACGCCCGCGGCCGGGCCGGCGGTGACGGCGCCGGGAAGTTTCCGCGAATCCAGCACCACCGGGTCCGTGCGGCCGCGCACCGGCAGGCGCACGCGAAAGCCCTCGGCGTTGATCAGGTCGGCTTCCGCCGGCAGGCAGACCAGATGCAGCCTATGGCCGCCGAACAGGAGCTTTGAGGCGAGCAGCGAGCCGTAGGACGCGCCCATCAGCAGGATGTTATAGGTCGGCATAACGCACCTCCCGGAAAGCGAAATGGCCGGTCATCACCGGCTTCGGACCGGCGTCAACGCACCGGCCATGCTTATGTGCCGCGCCAATGCTATTGGGCTCGCCGGGCCGTTGCAATGCGGGTTGGCGCACTTGAACGCGGCGTCAGGCGAATGCCCAACGCCGCGTCGTGCCATTTTTGCGAAACGCTCTAGCCGTTGCCGACGTCGGTGCCGGGCGTATGCGGTCCGGCGTGTGGGGCCGCGGCCGGCGCCTCCGGCGGCGGTGCTGGCGGAAGGGGTTGCGGGTTCAGGGCCGGCTTTTTCGGCTTGGGCGCGGACTTTTTCTTTGCGGCCTTCTTCGGCGCCGGCTTCTTCGGCGCTGACTTCTTAGCGCGCTTCACGACTCTCTTCTTTTTGCGTGCCGGAGCCGCCTTTTTCTTTTTGCCCGGTTTCTTTTTCGCCTTTGCTTTCTTTGCCATGATCGACCTCCCGATCGTTGCTACCGATATTTAATCAGCTCGCCCGGAGTGCGGGTGGACATGCCCCCCCGGTGGCCCAATCGATCAACTCGACCGTATGGACGGCTGGAAGTTTTGTGCCCGCCGCGATCTGCGTGATGCAGCCGATATTGCCGGCCGCGATCACATCAGGTCGCAATCTCTCGATAGTCCCGACTTTGCGCTCGCGCAACCGTCTTGCAAAGTCGGGCTGCAAAATATTGTAGGTGCCGGCCGAGCCGCAGCACAGATGACCGTCCGGCACGTCCAACACCTTAAAGCCGAGTTTTGCGAGCAGCTCCTTGGGCTGCCGGTTGACGCGCTGGCCGTGCTGCAACGAGCACGCGGAATGGTACGCCACGGTCAGGTGCGGCGTGCCTTGCGCCGGCTCAAGCGGCAGCGCGACGAGATATTCGGAAACGTCCTTGGCCAGGCCGGAAATGCGGGCGGCGCGCTCGGCATAGGCCGGATCGGTCCGCAGCATAAAACCGTAATCCTTCACCGTGGTGCCGCAGCCCGAGGTGTTGATGACGATGGCATCGAGGCCTTCGAGCGCCGTCCAGGCGTCGATATTGGCACGAGCCTGGGTCAACGCCTCGCCGTCGTGGCCCATATGGTGGACCAGCGAGCCGCAACAGCCGGCGCCCTTGGCCACCTCCACTTCGATGCCGTAGCGCGTCAGCACGGCGATGGTGGCGGCGTTGATCTGTGGCGCCATCACGTCGTTGACGCAGCCGGCAAGCAAGGCGACGCGGCCACGGCGCACACCCACGGCCGGAAAAATCTGCGGCCCGCGCGGACGCTGCGGCCCCTGCCAGGGCGCCAGGCGGAGCATGGCGGCGAGCCGTTTTAGCCCGATCGCCTCGAGGAGCGGCGCCAACGGTTTGACGGGGAGCGCCGCAAAGAGCGCCAGCCGGAACCGCTGCGGATAGGGCAACAGCCAGGCCAGCAGCGCGCGCAGCAGGCGCTCGGCCGGCGGGCGATCATAGGTGTTTTGGATATGGACGCGGGCATGGTCGACCAGATGCATATAGTGCACGCCCGACGGACAGGTGGTCATGCAGGCAAGGCACGACAGGCAGCGGTCGATGTGCAGAACGACGTCCGCGGTCGCCGGCCGATCGTGCTCCAGCATGTCCTTGATCAGGTAGATGCGCCCGCGCGGCGAATCGAGCTCGTTGCCGTCGAGCACATAGGTCGGGCAGGTGGCGGTGCAGAAGCCGCAATGCACGCAGGCGCGCAGGATTTTTTCCGATGCGGCGGTGTGCGGATCGGCAAGCTGCGCGAGGCTGAAATTGGTCTGCATGGCTATACGCCCGCCCACATGCGCCCGGCATTGAGCACGCCCATCGGATCGAAACCTGCCCGCACCCGCGCGGTCAGCGCGGCAAGCGCCGGTTCTTCCGGGGTAAAGACTTCGACCGCGGCGCGAACCGCTGCCGGCGCGCGGATCAGCGTGGCATGGCCGCCGGCGGCAGCGACAGTGGCACGCACCAGCGGCCCATGCGCGTCGTTCGCGGCCGGCAAAGCCGCCCAAATGAGCCCACCGGCCCAGTCGTAAAAAAGCTCGGCATCGGCTTTTTCCGCGAGCGCGCCGCCGACGTCGGGACCGTGGGTCGGCGCCGTTGAGATGCGCCAGAGATCGCGCGCGCCCGCAGGTCCCGCCGCCGCGAACGGAGCTACATCGCGGATCGCGCGCCACAGCGCCCGCGATGCCGCCTCGCCGAGTGAACCGAGCGTGCCGAACGACGCCACGAGTTTTTCCAGCACGGTCTTGCGCTCCGCCACCGAAGGCGCGACACCTTCGAGGCGGAATGCGGTCACGGCGCTTTGCGCGGCAGCAATCTCGGCAATGCGCGCCGCTGCAATAGCCGGCAGATGCGCCGCGGCGGAAACGTCGGCGAACGAGCCGGTGGCCGCCGCCATGGCTTTGCGCGCCGCGGCGTCGTCGAGGTTTTGCACCAGCACCGTCGCTTCGGTCTCGGCCCGTGGCAATGTCTTGATCGTGACGTCGGTCATAGCCGCGAGCGTGCCCCAGGAGCCGGCGATAAGCTTGCAGAGGTCGTAACCGGTGACGTTCTTGACCACGCGGCCGCCGGATTTGAAGGTCTCGCCGCGGCCGGACACGGCGGTGAAGCCGAGGAAATGATCGCGCGCCGCGCCGGCCTTGATGCGCCGCGGGCCGGACAGGTTCGCCGCCAGCACGCCGCCGATGGTTGCGGCGCCGGCCGCCGTGCCCAAGAGCGGCCCATAATCCATCGGCTCGAAGGCGAGTTCTTGTTTGCTTGCTGCGACCAAAGCCTCGATTTCGGCGAGCGGCGTGCCGGCTTTCGCCGACAACACCAGTTCCTCCGGCTCGTAGAGCGTGACGCCGGTGAGCGCCGCGAGATCGAGGGTAGCGTCCCATTGCGCGGCGCGGCCGATGGCGCGCTTGGTGCCGTGGCCGACGACTTCGAGCGCTTTGCCGTCGGCAAGCGCCGAACGGATCGCCTGCTCGACCTCGGCGGCATCGCGCGGCTTGAGAGGATCGGCCATGGCGCGCTCATTCCGCCGCGTCGGCTATGGGCGTGGAACCGGCGAAGGCCGGCATGATCTCGCCGGCAAAACGGCGCAGCTGCGCGCTGCCTCCGGTCATGGTGAGCAGGACATAGGCCACGCCGGCTTTCTGCAAGGCCTCGAGATTCGCGCAGATCTCATCGGGCGTGCCGAAGAGTGCATTCTCCTCGGTGCCGCCGACCTTGTCGGCATAGGCGAGCACGTGCGAGCCGCCTTTGCCCGCGGGCTTGCGCGACACATCGACGGTGCGCTGGGTATAGGCGGCTTGGCGCTTGAGCGCGGCTTGCTTGTCGGCCTCGTCGTTGGCGACGTAAAGCTGGCGCGCCACCGCCACCTGCATCGGATCGAAGCCAAATCCTTGCGCCTTGCGCTCGGCTCTGTAGAAGCCGATGCGCTCGGCGATCTGGCCGGTGCTGGCATATTGATCGAGGATCAGGTTGAAGCCGCGCGCCGCGGCGCGGCGGATCGAATGTTCGCTGCCGGCCGCCGCCCACAGCGGCGGATGCGGCTTTTGCGCCGGCGGCGGCTCGACCACAATATCCTCGAAATGCCAGAAGCAGCCGTGGTGGGAGAAGCGCTGGCGCGTGGTCCACGCCCGCACCATCACCGCAACCGCCTCCTCGAAGCGCGCCTCGGCCTCTTCGGGCGCGATCGCAAAACCCTTGAACTCGCTGTGCCGGTAGCCCTTGCCGATGCCGAGATCGAGGCGGCCGCCAGAGATCAGATCGAGGGTGGCCGCCTGCTCGGCAAGCAGCACCGGATTGTGCCAGGGCAGCACCATCACCGCCGAGCCGAGCCGCAACGTCTTGGTGCGCATGGCGAGCGCCATCAAGAGCATCAAGGTCGCCGACACCTGGTTCCAGCCGGTGAAATGATGCTCGACCAGAAAACTCGACTGAAAGCCGAGCGCCTCGGCCTCGACATTGAGGTCGAGATAATCGCGAAAGCCCTGACCGGTCTCAGGGGGCAGATCGTTGCTGTTGGCTTGCGCCGAGCTGAACAGACCGAATTTCATGGACGCGCTCACGAACGCAGTTGCCGCGTGCAGTCAGCACGCGCCGATAATGACCGAACGCGAGCGCAGGTTAAGCGATCCAGCTACGGACTTCAAAACCGGCCGGCGGCTATTTCGCCTTGGTGATGATCGACGGATGAGCCGCTTGTTCCGCGAAATCATACCGCAGAGCGACTGAGACCGCTTGGCTGTGGCTGGTGACGTTGCCGGCCCAGGTGTTGAAGACGCCCGGAATCAGCGTATCCAGCTTGGTTTGGTCGGGATTGCCGGGACCGGCGATAATCGTTTGATTGGCAATCCAAGTGTAAGAATAGCCGACATCGAAGGTGAGCCGGTCAGTCAGCTTGTGGCTCAGGCCGATGGAAGCCGAGGTGCTGTTGGCGCCGGGAATGTTAATCCAGCCCAGCGTCCCTTGCACCGGCGAAACGTCGTAGCCGATGCCGGCACGCACGGTGGTGGCCGCAGTGGCGCGGTATTCCGCGCCCGCCGAGAGGTACCAGCTATTGCGGTAATTGAGGAAGAGAGTGTCGCCGACCGCACCGGGCGTAGGCCCATTCGTGAACATGAAAGGTGCGCCCTGAGTGCCGCTCCAGTGCGTCCATTCGATCGTGCCGAGCAGCGTCCAGGCATCGTTGATCCGTTGCCGCGCGCCGAGATTGACTTGATCGGGCAGCGTCAGGCTGCTGGTGACGCTCGGGGCGGTTCCGCTGAAGGGGGCCGTCACGGGACTGGCCAGCAACGCCAGGCTTGGCGGGATATTGATCTGCCCTTTCAGATCGAGCCTAACCTGGGAGCGGTAGCCCAGCGCGATTTCCGTGGCCGGAGACGGCGTATAGGTTATTCCCGCGGTTATTCCGGCGCCAAAAGCGTGTGTCTGCGTCGCGATCATCGCCTCTAAATTGGCGCCGCCTCCGGAAAACAGTGGAATGAGATCCCTGTCGAAATCGTTGCGCCACCAAAGAAGCTGCGGACCGACGGCAACGCTAAGGACGTTGTTGACCTTCCAACCGACGACTGGATTGACGTCCACAGACCTGATGTTGGCGCCCGTTCCCAGCTGCTGGGCTGCATAGCTCAGCGGCGCCGGCGGATTGCCGGTACCGGGGATTTTGGTCGAGACGCCGAACGGCGAATTGACGGACAGCCCGAGGTACCAGTCCGGAGCCACCCGGACGGCGCCGTAGAATGCGGGCGCGACCTTGTCCTTGAACATATTGCCGGTTTGGTCGCAGGTTGCCGGCCCACCTGTGCACGAGTTGAGGGTCTCGATGGAAGGCGACGTGAGTGTCGTATTCGTCGTAATGGTGCCATTCGGCACCGCAACCGACACATCACCCTCGACGCCCCAGCCTTTGACCTGGGTCACCGCAGCCGGATTCCAGAACATGGCCGACAAGCCCATGCCGGGCGTGCCTTCGCCGGCGAACGCCATGCCCTCGCCGACAGCGGACTGATCGCGTGTCGCGAAACCAGCCGCCTGAGCCGCGACCAAAGACGCGGTCAGCGCGACGGCACTCGTCCCCGAAAAAAGAAGCTTGCGCACAGCGCACCCCACGACGCGACCGCAATTTATTTTCTATTCGTTATTCCGGCATTCCCCATTGCCGACAGCGCACGTCCCATTGTTGCGCGCGCCGCTCAATTCACCCAACAAATATGGATCAACAAAAGCCGGTGAGTCTGTCACCTTTTTGCAACTGTGGAGCGAAATCGTCTATTTGAAATTCAATAAATAGCTGTGCTTGGGGGCTCGCCTCAAAACCGCGGAATATCGGGAAACGCCACCCGTCCGGCATGGACGTGCATGCGGCCGAGCTCGGCGCAGCGGTGCAGCGTCGGAAACACTTTGCCGGGATTGAGCAGGCTCTTGGCGTCGAAGGCGCATTTGACGCGCTGCTGCTGGTTGAGATCGATCTCGGAAAACATCACCGGCATCAGGTCGCGCTTTTCGACGCCGACGCCGTGTTCGCCGGTGAGCACACCGCCGACCTCGACGCACAGCCGCAAGATGTCGGCGCCGAATTGCTCGGCGCGTTCGAGCTCGCCGGGATTGTTGGCGTCGTAGAGGATCAGCGGGTGCAGGTTGCCGTCGCCGGCGTGAAACACGTTTGCAACGCGCAGGCCGTATTTCACCGACATCTCCTGCATGCGTTGCAGCACCAGCGGCAATTTGGCGCGCGGAATGGTGCCGTCCATGCATAGATAATCCGGCGAGATGCGGCCGACCGCGGGAAACGCCGCCTTGCGGCCGGCCCAGAACAAGAGGCGCTCTTCTTCGGAATTGGAGACGCGGCAGGTCACCGCGCGGCACGCATTGGCGATCTCCTGCACGCGCTCGAGCAGGTGATCGACCTCGGCGCGCGGGCCGTCGAGCTCGACGATCAACAGCGCCTCGACGTCGAGCGGATAGCCGGCATGGACGAATTCCTCGACCGCATGGATCGCCGGCCGGTCCATCATCTCCATGCCGCCGGGAATGATGCCCGCGCCGATGATGCGCGCGACGCATTCGCCGCCGTCCTCGGATTTGTTGAAGCCGATCAGCGCCGCGCGCGCGCTCTGCGGTTTTTTCAGGATGCGCACGGTGATTTCGGTGACGACGCCAAGCAGTCCCTCGGAGCCGGTGACGATGCCGAGGAGATCGTAGCCGCCGGAATCAAGGTGCTTGCCGCCGAGCCGCAACACCTCGCCGGTCATCAGCACCAGCTCGCAGCCGAGCAGATTGTTGGTGGTCATGCCGTATTTGAGGCAATGCACGCCGCCGGAATTCTCCGCCACATTGCCGCCGATGGTGCAGGCGATCTGCGACGACGGATCGGGCGCGTAATAGAAGCCGGCGTGCTCGACGGCTTGCGACACCGCGAGATTGGTGACGCCGGGCTCGACCACGGCGACGCGATTGTCGAAGTCGATCTCGCGGATGCGCTTGAACTTGGCCATGCCGAGCAGGACGCCGTCGCCGAGCGGTAGCGCGCCGCCGGACAGCGAGGTCCCGGCCCCGCGCGGCACCACCTTGACGCCTTCGCGATGGCAGTAGGCGAGCACCGCGGAAACCTGCGCGGTGGTCTCCGGCAGCACCACAACCATGGGCAATTGCCGATAGGCGGTGAGGCCATCGCTCTCGTAGGGCCGCATAGCCTCGTCCGAAGCGATCACGCCCTCGCCCGGCACGATGCGCTTAAGGGCCGCGCCGATCTCGGCGCGGCGCTTGAGCACCGCGTCGTCGAACAGCGGCATCAAAACCGGCATCGAACCACTCCGGCGTTTCGTGAGTTGTCAGTATAGCCGGAAAAGGCCGGCCGTACCGCGCGACAACGCCTCAGGGCGGACCGCGCGGCAGGGCGGCTATTTTGGCCGTTGACACATGGCGCTCCGGCCGCTTGAACGGCTGCGGCGCGAATTTTGGGCCGCATGGGGCGCGACCGGCACCATAGGCGAAAAGGAGAACCGATAATGAGGACGTTGATTGTAGCGGCCGCGTTGATTGCGGCGTCGGCCTTAACGGCATCGGCGCAGGACGTCGCCAAGGGCGAGATTTCGTTCCACAAATGCCTGCCCTGCCACGCAATAGGCGACGACGCGCAGAACAAGATCGGCCCCGAGCTCAATGGCATCGATGGGCGGCATTCCGGAAGCGTCCCCGATTTCTCCTATTCCGACGCCAACAAGAATTCCGGCATCGTCTGGAACGAGGCGCAATTCAAGGACTACATCAAGGACCCCCGCGCCAAGATCCCCGGCACCAAGATGATCTTCGCCGGCATCAAGAACGAGCAGGAGGTCAGCGACCTGTGGGCCTATGTCAGCCAGTTCAACGCCGACGGCAGCATCAAGAAGAAGTAGCCGCGCGTGGGGCCGGCGCTTTGATTTGGCGTAAAAGCGACCGGCAGCGGGCATGACATAAAGACGCTATAATACTTGCTGCCCGATAAGACTTGCCGCCCGCAGCCCCGCCGCACCGAGGAGACGCCGTCATGATCAAGGACATAGTCGTCAATCTCAGCACGCGCGAGGACGGTGGCGGCGTCGGCGACTATGCGGTTTCGGTCGCCGACACCCTTGGCGCCCACATCGCCGGGATCGCATTCGTGTTCGATCCGATCGTGCCGATTTCGGGCACCGGCTATATCCCGGCCGAGGTCATCGAGACGCAGCTTTCCGACAACCAGGCCGCGGCGAAAGCCGCCATCGACCGGTTCGCCACGACCACCGCGCGCGTCGGCGTTTCGGCCGAGCCGATCACGCTCAGCGCCAGCGCCGCCGGCGCCGGCGACCAGTTCGCCCGCATCGCGCGGCGCTTCGATCTCGCCATCGTCCCCCAGGCCGAGCCGCAGGCCAACGAGGTCGAAGAGCTGATCGCCGAAAGCACGCTGTTCCAATCCGGAAGGCCGATGATCGTCGTGCCCTATATCCAGAAAGCGCCGCTCAAGCTCGACCGCGTCATGGTGTGCTGGGACGGCGGCCGCCAGGCGGCACGCGCCATCGCCGACGCCATGCCGCTCCTCAAAAAGGCCGACATGGTCGAGGTCGTCATCGTCGCCAACGAACGCGGCAAGCAAGACGAGATCGAAGGCGCCGACATGGGCCAGCACCTGGCGCGCCACGGGCTAAAGGTCGACGTCAAGCGCATCAGCGCCGGAAAAGTCGACATCGCCGACGTGCTGTTGTCCCATGTTGCCGACAGCGGCACGGATTTCATCGTCATGGGCGGCTACGGGCATTCGCGCCTGCGCGAGTTCATCCTCGGCGGCGTGACGCATTCGATCCTGCGCTCGATGACGGCGCCGGTGCTGCTGTCGCATTAATCAGGGATCAGGGATCAGGGATCAGGGATCAAGATTCGCCTGACTACTGATCCCTGACTACTGATCCCTGATCCCTGAAACCACCAGCCCCCTCGCCCGCGCATCGGCGACGCCGAGCGCGCGTAACGCAACGAGCGCCAGCGACTGCACAATCGCGCGCTCGCGGCCGGTTGCGTCCGGCGCCAACGGTCCGATCAATCCCTCGATGAGCAAGCCGACCAGCGCGGCTGCGCTCAACGCCGCGTCCTGCTCCGGCAGATGCGCGACGGCCGCAGCGATGAGGCTTGCGAATTCGGCGGCGAGCGCTTTGCGAAAAGAAAGCCGCGCCGCGTCGAGCTCGGCCTCCACCGGCTCGGCAATCGCCGCATAGGCAAGGCGGCGGTGGCGCAGCGCGCGGGCCGCGAACGTCATGATCGCCGCCGACAGCGCCGACAACGGGCCCGGCGCGACGTCGGCGGCGGCGCGCACGGCGCCGATCTCGCGCTCGGAAATTTCCGTCAGCAATGCCGCCACCAGATCGGTCTTGCCCGGAAAATAACGATAGACCGTGCCGGCAGCGATGCCGGCGCGTTGCGCGACGGCTGCGATCTGCACTGCCGCCATGCCGCCTTCGCTGGCCGCGTCACGCGCGGCGGCGATGATCGCCCCATGGCGGGCGGCGAGCCGGCGCGCGACGTTTTCGGTGCGGCGATAAGGCATCGGTTCTGCGCAAAATGGAATCGGCGGCACTTACCGCAACAAGTGAACCACGATTCAAAATCACCGGCAATGTTCGGCTATACCGTCGCAGCGCGCGCTTTGTCCTTTGGCGCGGAAAAATCCTCTGGCATAGGAGGCGTCCGTCGCTCGCGCTGGGAGGAAACCATGATCGCACGGATTGTCGCGGCCGCCGCCGCTTTGAGCATTGCCGCGGCGCTTCCCGCCGGCGCGCAGACCTATCCCGATCATCCGATCACCATGATCGTGCCGCTGGCGCCCGGCGGCTCGACCGACACGCTGGGCCGCCTCATGGCCAAGGCCATGAGCGCGACCTTGGGCCAGACCGTGGTGGTGGAAAACGTCAGCGGCGCCGCCGGCACCATCGGCGTCACCCGCGCCGAGCGCTCGGCGCCCGACGGCTATACGGTGCTGTGGGGCATGTGGGGCACCAATGTCGCCGACGGCGCCATCTACAATCTCGGTTACGATTATCTCACCGATTTCGAGCCGGTGGCGCTCGCGGTGACGCAGCCGTTCCTGATCGATGCGCGCAAAACCCTGCCGGCGAACAATCTGAAGGAATTGATCGCGTGGATCAAAACCAATCCCGACAAGGTGACCATGGGTACGTCCGGCGTCGGCTCGCCGAGCCACGTCGCCGGCGTGCTGATGGAGAATTTGATCGGCGTGAAATGGCAGATGGTGTCGTATCGCAGCGCCGGCCTTGCCACCCAGGATCTGCTCGCCGGCTTCACCGACATCCAGCTCGACACGCCGGCGGTGTCGCTGCCGCACGTGAAATCCGGCGACCTGAAAGCCTATGCGGTCACCGCCAAGGAGCGCATCGCGGTGGCGCCGGACATTCCGACCACCGACGAAGCCGGCCTGCCCGGCTATTATTTTTCGTTCTGGCACGCGATGTGGGCGCCCAAGGGCACGCCGCAGCCGATCGTCGCCAAGCTCAACGCCGCGATGATGGCCGCCTTGGCCGATCCGGACACGCGGAAAAAACTCCTCGATCTGGCGCAGGTGATCTATCCGCCCGAGCAACAGACGCCGCAAGCGCTGCACGCCTTCCAAAAAGCCGAGATCGAGAAATGGTGGCCGATCATCAAGGCCGCGGGGATCAAGGCGGAGTGAACTGTCTGCCTCGTTGTCGCTAGCTCCTCAATCCGGCGGCGCCCGCAACGGCGGTCCAGCGCGCGGTTTCGCTGCGAATGTAGTCGGCAAATTTGTCCGGCCCGCCGTCGAGCGGTTCAAAGCCCTGCTTGGCCAGCGTTTCCAAAGTGTGCGGCGCGTGGATCGCCTTCTGCGCGGCGTCGGCGAGTTTGTCGATCACCGGCCGCGGCGTGCCCGCGGGCGCCAAGAGGCCAAACCAAAGGCTGGTGTCGAAATCGGGTATGCCGGCTTCCGCCATGGTCGGCACGTCGGGCAGCGCACCGGAGCGTTTGTTGGCCGCGACCGCCAGCGGCCGAAGCTTGCCTGCCGCGATCTGGCCGACCACGGTCGAGGCCGGTGAGAACGTGCACAAAGCGCGGCCGGCGATGACGTCGGTGACGGTCTGCGGGCTGCCTTGATAGGGCACCTGAGTAAATTTGATGCCGGCGCGTTGCGCGAACAGCTCGCTGGCAAGGTGCGGCAGGCTGCCCACCACCGTGGCATGGAGCACTTGGCCGGGTTTTGCCTTGGCCAGCGCGATGAGGTCGGCGACGCTGTGTATGTCGCTGTCGGGATTGACGACCAGCACCACGGCCCCGCGAGAGAGCAGCGCGATCGGCACCAAATCCCGCTGCATGTCGAACGCCGCATTGGGATTGATGATCTGATTGACGATGATGGACAACGTTGCCAGGAACAGCGTGTAGCCGTCATTGGCGGCGTGAGCGACATAGTCGGCGGCGATGCTCGAGCCGCCGCCCGGCTTGTTCTCGACCGCGATTTGCTGTCCCAGCAGCGGTCCCATGCTCTCGCCCAACAGGCGCCCGGTGACGTCGGCCGCCGCGCCTGGCGTAAAGCCGACGATGAGATGGATCGGACGTGTCGGGTAGGATTCCGCCCAAGCGATACGCGAGAGCACCGGCAGCGCGCTTGCGCCGGCTGCAATATGCAGAAATCTGCGGCGGGGAAGCTTCATCGTGATCTCCCACGAGCTTGGCGCCTTCCGCGAACGCAGAAAGTGCCCCGAGAACCAAATCGGCGACGTATTTCAGAGTTGCTCGCCTGCCGGGGCCAAATCGCTGCCTTTGATTTTACGGAAGTCGGCGTGTTCCGCCGGCAGCTCTGCAACCAAACTAACCGAATTGCCCAGCCGCGTGTAGCGGCGTGATGTCGCCTCTCGCGCGTTTGAGGACATTACCGACAAAGCCGGCGTGCCCTGCAGAACAAGACCGGCGTTGTGTTCAGAGCTTGTTCGCGACCACTGGCTGCGGAATGGCATGGACGTGAAGCCGCAGTGCCGATCGCGCGGCGACCAGCATCACACCCACAGCCAGGCCAAGTCCGAACAGACAATACAGCAGCAGGTCGGCGGCTGTGGGCGGCGTTGCCCAGACCGCGAGATACGTCGGTAACGTGAACGCCGCCAATAAAAGCGTGACGCCCGCGATCCGCGACAGCTCCACCGTCGCTACCGCGCCAATGCCGAAATGAACCAGCGCGACGGCGAGCGAAACGAATAGCAGACCGATCGCGAGCGGCGGATATGGAACAACCGGCGGCCCCGCCGGGTCCCTCGCCCGCGACTGATCGCCGCTGAAATTGAACGTCATGCTTCTCGAGACCGACATGACGATACGCTTGGGCTTGTAAAATACGAACGTCTTCAGCACATCGGCCGGATAGCGCGCCGCGATCGCGAAAAATGCTTCGCGCATCGCGGCTTCATAGCTGCCGCCGAGGACCTTGTCGTGGGCTGTCTCGAGCGGAATGTGGTGCTTTAAGACATAGGCGAACCAGATGCAGTGGCCGTTGTCATCGAGCGTTCCGGGTTGGAGACCTTGCGGCATGAATTCCTTGCAATCGAACATATCGTTCACACCGGGAAACGGCCACGCCGGGTTCGTGCCGAGGCCCTGGGTCACACGTTCCCAGACCGCCGGTCCAAACCGTCCTTCAGTCAAGTAATCCCGCGGCACCGCGATCGCGATCACGCTCCAACAGGCAAAGCTGGCGAGGCCGATCACGGCCAGTTTGCCAAGGAGCGCCCGCAACCGCTCCGGCTTGCGGCGATATTTCCAGGCCAGCACCAAAGAGACGAGCGCGATGCCGGCGACCTGGGGCAGCGTGCTGCCGCGAACCAGCACGGTCAAAAGCAAAATTGCCGCCTGCAGCGCCAGCAGCAACGCGTCCCGCATTGCGGTTTTGCGTTGCGGTGGACGCGGGTCGACCAGGGTGAGCAGGATGTGAAAAAGCGGCAGCACGCTGACCAACGAGAAATAGCGGACCCCGCCGACCGCTATCTGAATCTGCCATCGCGGCTCCCACACCACACTGGTAAACAGCATGACGGTCAGTGCGGTAAAATACAGGGTGACAACGCCAGCGAAAGCCGCACTGGGAAACCGCCACAGGAACGCAGCCGCCGAAAGCGCCATCAACAGCAGCATCGTCAGTTGCAGCGCCCAAGCATGGATCCCAAACAATCGAAACGCCGCCGTGGCAAGCAACGGATAGCCGATGCCGTTACCGTCTCGAGTCGTCGCATACAACGCTCCGGAAGGTGTCGCGGGCAGTCCGGCACCGGGAATTTGAGCTTGCTCCAGCGTTTGCGAGAGCGGCTCGTAGATGCGATCGTTAAAATAACCGAAAGTACCCGAATAGAGGCTGCCGAGCGGCGCGCCATACCTGATATTGGAAATGGCCGCCGCAATACCACTCGACTCGCAGCAGGCCAGAGAATTCCGTACTTGCGGAAGGATGAAGACGGTGCACGCGTAAATCACGAATGCGAGGACGGCCAGAGCAACAACCAACCTCGAATTGCGACGGGCTTGTTTGCCGGCCACGCCGTCCGTTGTGCTCGGGGCGGAGACGCCGCCAGGCAACACGACGTCCTGCATAAATCACCAACTCAATACTGGTATTGTTTGTTTGTAGATGGCAAATCGGCCAAGGATGTCAGTATTCAGGACGACCAGCAACCAGAAAATAGCGGCGTTGCGGCGGAGTGGACGCTCGGCTTCAGGTGCGTCGTGATGGCTGATCCTGTTTCATGACAGCCGAGCTAACGCGGTTCAGCGCTTCTTCTCCGCCAGAGATCTGGCGCGAATTTTTGCGATCGTCGTCGTCGGCGTGATGGCTTCGCCGTCGATGGCCAAGCGGATGATTGCCGGTTTGCCTGACGCTTGCGCCTGCTTGAACGCTTCGGGAAAATCCTCGGTGCGCTCGACCGAGACGCCGAAGCCGCCGAAGGCGCGCGCGTAAGCCGGAAAATCCGGATTGCGCAGTTCAGTTGCGGAGACGCGGCCGGGATATTCGCGCTCCTGATGCATGCGGATGGTGCCGTACATGCCGTTGTCGGCGATGATGGTGACGAACGGCGCGCCGTATTGCACGGCGGTAGCGAATTCCTGGCCGTTCATCAGAAAGTCGCCGTCGCCAGCGAGGCACACGACCGGCCGGTCGGGGTGCAGCCGTTTCATCGCCAGCGCCGCCGGCACGCCATAGCCCATGGAGCCCGAGGCCGGCGCCACATGCGAGCCGAAGCGGCGGAAGCGGAAGAAGCGGTGAATCCACGCCGCATAATTGCCGGCGCCGTTGCACAGGATGGCGTTGGGCGGCAGATATTCGCGCAGCCACACCATGACGGCGCCGAAATTGACGCCGCCCGGCTGCTCGGTCGGCATTTCCGTCCACGCCAGATAGTCGGCATGGGCGGCCTCGGCCTCCCCGCGTGCCTCTTTCAGATCGAGATTGTCGAGCGCCGCGGCAAACGCGGTCGGTGTCGCATGAATAGCGAGATGCGGACTATAGACACGGCCGAGTTCCTCGGCGCCCGGATGCACGTGGATGAATGGCATCTGCGGGCGGGGAATGTCGAACAACGTATAGCTCTGCGACGGCAATTCGCCGAGCCGGCCGCCGACCATGATGACGAGATCGGCCGTCTTGATGCGCTCGAGCAGTTTCGGATTGGGACCGATGCCGAGATCGCCGGCGTAGCAGGGATGCAGCGCGTCGAACAAATGACCGCGGCGGAACGTGGTGCATACCGGCAGCGCATATTTTTGCGCAAAGCGGCCGATGCCGTCGCTTGCGGCCTGCGACCAGCGGCTGCCGCCGAGCAGCATGATCGGCGCGCGGGCGCCGGCCAGCATTTGCGCAAATTTTGCCATCTCGGTATCGCCGGGCGAGGTCTCGACCAGCGCGAACGGCGGCGCGTCGGGCACGGCGATGCGCTCGACCAGCATGTCCTCGGGGATGCCGACCACGACCGGGCCCGGCCGGCCGTTCGCTGCTGTGTAGAACGCGCGCGAGACGATCTCGGGCACCCGCGCCGGGTCGTCGATCTCGGTCGCCCATTTGGTCATCGAGCCGAAATAAGCGCGGTAGTCGACTTCTTGGAAGGCCTCGCGCTCGCGCATCTCGCGCGCCACCTGGCCGACGAACATGACGAGCGGCGACGAATCCTGGCGCGCAATGTGGATGCCGGGCGAGGCATTGGTGGCGCCAGGTCCCCGCGTGACGAAGCAGACGCCGGGCTGGCCGGTCACTTTTCCAACCGCCTCCGCCATCATGCAGGCGCCGCCCTCCTGGCGGCAGACCGTGACGGCGAGGTCGGCGTCGTGGAACGCATCGAGCACCGCCAGATAGCTCTCGCCCGGCACGCAGAAGACGTGGCGCACGCCGTGGATGTGCAATTGGTCGACCAAAACCTCGGCGGCGGAGCGCATATTGTCCTTGGCGCGCATGGGCGTCTCCTTGGCATCCCTGCCCTTTTGTTCCGGGCGAGGCTTGGGATTTCGTCAGACCGGTGCACTATCTAAAGCAGAAGTGGGCCTTTGCTAACAGTATCCCGGGCAGCATGGACGACGCGGCGAAAGGGCAAGAGGACGTGCTGGCATTTCTCGCCGATCCGGCGACTTATGGCGGCAAGAGCGACAAAGTCCGGCGCATCGATACGCATGCGGCCTCGGTGTTTCTCGCCGGCGACCGCGTGCTGAAGGTCAAGCGCGCGGTGCGCTTTCCGTTTCTCGATTTTTCTACCCTGGAAAAGCGCAAACGCGCCTGCGAAGCGGAGATCGAGGTCAACCGGCCGCTGGCGCCAAAACTTTATCGCGGCGTCGTCGCCATCACCCGCGCGAACGATGGCCGGCTGGCGATCGACGGCAACGGCGCGCCAGTCGAATGGGCGGTCGACATGGTGCGTTTCGACGAGAACCGCACGCTCGATCATCTCGCCAATGAGATCGATGACGATCTCGCCGATGCGCTCGGCCGCGCCGTCGCCGCCGCGCACGCGACCGCACCGGTCGTCGACGCCGAGCCCTGGATCGAGGCGCTCGGCTCCTATATCGACGAACATGTCGAGGCGTTTGCCGGGCAGCCGGAGACTTTTCCGGCTGCGGACATCGAAGCGCTCGCCGCAAAAAGCCGCATCCACTATCGACGCATCGCGCCTTTGTTGCGCGAGCGCGGCAAGCGCGGGCTCATCCGCCGCATCCACGGCGATCTTCATCTCGGCAATATCGCGTTGATCGATGGCGAGCCGGTGCTGTTCGACGCCATCGAATTCAGCGACGTTATAGCGTCGGGCGACGTGCTCTACGACCTCGCCTTTCTGCTGATGGACCTCGTCGAGCGCAAGCTGCCGCAGGCGGCTAATATCGTGCTCAACCGCTACCTTGCCGAAACGCACCGGAACGAGGACCTGGATGCGTTGACGGCGCTGCCGTTCTTTCTGTCGATGCGAGCGGCGATCCGCGCCAAGGTCACGGCGGCGCGAATGGAGGGTGCGGAGACGGCCGAGCGCGACAGGATCGCAAGGTCGGCGCGCGCCTATTTCGACTTCGCGCTGCGGGCGATCGATCCTGAGGCGCCGCAATGCATCGCCGTCGGCGGCCTGTCCGGCACTGGCAAGACGCGGCTTGCGCGGGCGCTGGCGCCGCACATTGCGCCGATGCCCGGCGCCGTCGTCGTGCGCTCGGACGTCGAGCGCAAAACGCAATTCGGCGCCGGCGAGACCGAAAAGCTCCCCGCGGCGGCTTACGCGCCGGACGTGACCGCAGGCGTCTATGCGGCAATCGCCGACAAGGCGCGCCGCATCCTTGCCGCCGGACATTCGGCGATCGTCGACGCGGTGTTCGCGACGGCGCACGAGCGCGATGCGCTCACCGCAGCGGTGGAAGCCGCCAAGGTTCCAGTGCGGGGCCTGTTTCTCACCGCGGATCTGGCGACCCGAATCGCCCGCGTCGGCGGCCGCGCGAAGGACGCCTCCGACGCCGATGCCGTGGTAGCGCAGACCCAGGAAAGCTACGAGCTAGGCACGCTGACCTGGCCGAAAATCGACGCTTCCGGCACGCCTGTGGACACCTTGGCTCGTGCCAGGACCGCGCTTTCGGCAAGCCCGCGGCCGGGATAATTGCTCGATTGACGAGACCCCGCCGTTGCCGCCATAAACGCCCGGACGCGCCGCCTTCCGGGCCCGGCGCGGCCATAAAAGACTTCCCCCATAAAGGACGCGACCATGGCGAGCAGTGCAGCGGCGGCGGCAGGTATCGAACACCCGGAAAACCCGTCACGCCGCGACTTCCTCTATATCGCCACCGCCGCCATGGGCGCGGTCGGCGCCCTAGCGGTGCTGGTACCGCTGATCGACCAGATGAACCCCGACGCCTCGACGCTCGCCGCCGGCGGGCCGGTCGATCTCGACGTCTCGAAGATCGAGGAAGGCGCCCAGGTCGTCATCTACTGGCGGCAGCGTCCGATCTTCGTGTTCCATCGCGGCAAGCAGACGCTCGACGCGCTGCAAAGCGCCCAGGATGTCGCGCTCCTGGCCGACCCGGATTCCAAGCAGGTGCAGCAGGCGCCCTACGCCGCCAACTGGCACCGCTCGATCAAGCCGGAATACAGCGTCCTGGTCGGCATCTGCACCCATCTCGGCTGCATCCCGCTGTTCTATCCATCGCCGAGCGCGACCGCGCCGGTGCCGAGCTGGCCGGGCGGCTATTTCTGCCCCTGCCACGGTTCGAAATACGATGCCGCCGGCCGCGTCTTCTCCGGCGTGCCGGCGCCGTACAATCTGCCGGTGCCGCCCTATCGCTTCGTCAACGACACCACGATCCGGGTCGGCGAGAACCCGGCCGACTCGGCGTGGAATTTCGATTCCATCCGCCAGCTCTAGACCCCATCACGCCAACAGTTCGATCAGCGCGCGCATGTCCGGCTGCGTCTCCAGCGCCTGGACGAAGTCGCGCGCGCGTTCGGCGCGCTCGCGGCCGATGACCGGCACCGCATTGGCCATGAATTTGGCTTCGATGGCGGCGTCGCTCATCGGATTATCGGCGGTGCCGCTGGCATGCGCGATGTGGATGTCGTGGCGTTTGCCGCCGGCGGTGATCGCCGCATAGGCTTCGTCCTGGCGCAGCGTGTCGTCGGCTTGCGCCTTCACCTTGCGGCGCAGCACCGCGACTGCCGGATCGGCGGCCTTGGCATCGGAATATTGCGCGACACCGGCTGCGCCATCGTTCAGTGCCACCGCCGCCGAATGCACCGTCGAGAATTTCGACTGCAAGCCGGTCGAAGGTTCGACGACGCCGGTGATCGACAGCACCAGCGGGTGTACGCGCAAGGCGATTTCGCTCACCGCGGCGGGATCGATGGCATCGCGATTGCGCAGCGCGATCACCGCATCGATCAGCGGATGCAGCACCACGCCGCAGGCATAGGGCTTGTGGCCGTTGGTTTCGATCATCCAACCTTGGTCGAGCCCGGCGATCAGTTGCTCCGGTGCGGCGACGTCGCTGTAGATGCGGGCGAAACCTTTCTTGCCCTCGATGATCTCCTGCGTGGAATCGAAGCCGCGCTCGGCGAGAAGCGCCGCCAGCACACCGTTCGCCGCGGCTTTGCCGGCATGGAACGATTTTCCCATGGTGCCGCGGTTTTGCTGCATGCCGGCGGCTTGGGTCGCGGCGATGCCGAGCGTGTAGGTGAGCCGCTGCCGGTCGAGCTTGAGCAGCTTGCCGCAGGCCGCACCAGCCGCGATGGTGCCGAGCGTGCCGGTGAGGTGCCAGCCACCCTTGTGATGACCCGGCGCAGTGCGGCCGGAGCGCACGCCGGCTTCGAAGCCGACTGCATAGGCCAGCATAAAATCGGCGCCGCTCACCGGCGCGCGCTCGGCGAGCGCAAACAAAGCGGCGAGCACCGGTGAGCTCGTGTGCAGCACGACGCCCCCCATGTGCGTATCGTCGTAATCGAGCACGTGTCCCATCTGGCCGTTGGCCAGCGGCGCATCGGTGAGGCCGAGCCGCAATTTGCGGCCGAAGATGGTGGCCAGCGGACGGCCAGAAATCTCCTGCAACACCGTAAGCAGCGTGGTGATGGTCTTGTGCCCGCTGCCGGCCAGCGCGCAGCCGATCCAATCGAGCACGCCGCGGCGCGCCTCGTGCTTCGCCGCGGCGCTGAGATCGCCGAACTGCGCGGCGGCCAAATGGCCGCACAGCGTCTTGGTCAGCGTTTGCGCTTCGGTGTTGAGGTTCTGATCCATTTCTATTGCGGCTCGATGCCGGCGTCGTGGATGGCTTTGGTCCAGCGCGCCACATCCGCTTTGATCCGGCTATTGGCTTCGTCCGGCGTGCCGCCGATCGGCTCGTAGCTCAGCTCGCGCATTTTCGCGACCAGGTCGGGCGCTTGCAGCACGCCGTTGGTTTCGCCGTTGAGCTTGGCGATCACATCTTGCGGTGTGCCGGCCGGCGCGGCGAGGCCGTACCAGCCGACGACTTCGAAGCCCGGCAGCGTTTCCGTCATGGTCGGCAAGTCGGGCGCGAGCGCCGAGCGCTTTGCCGAGGTCACCGCCAGCGCGCGGATCTTGCCGGCCTGCGCCAGCGGCAACAGCGCGGTCGCGGGGCCGAACATCAGCGGAATCTGCCCGCCGGCGAGATCGGTCGCCGCCGGCGCCGCGCCTTTGTAGGGCACGTGGATCATGTCCACGCCGGCCGCGCGCTTGAACAACTCGGCAGCGAGATGCAGCGTCGAGCCGATCCCGGCCGAGCCGTAGGACAGCTTGCCCGGATTGGCCTTGGCATAGGCGATCAATTCGGCGACCGATTTCACCGGCAGATCGTTGTTCACCGCCAGCACATAAAAACCCGCGACCGCGGTGATGATGCCGTCGAAATCCTTAACCGGATCGAACGGCAGCGTGCGGTAAAGCCCGGGCATGTAGGTCATGCCGCTGTGATCAAGTAAGAGCGTATAGCCGTCCGGCAGCGACTTCGCGACTTCATCCATGCCGATGCTGCCGCCGGCGCCGCCGCGGTCATAGATCACGATCGGCTTGCCGAGCCGCTCGCCGAGCGGGTTGGCAATCAGCCGCGCGATCGGATCGACCGCCCCACCCGGCGCAAACGGCACGATCAGCCGGACCGGATGCGTCGGGTAGTCGTCGGCCATGGCGCTGCCGACGCCGAGGATCAAGAGCGCAGAAAGGAAAATAAGCCGTCGCATGTCACCTCTTTGGCCCTAAGCGCGCGGGCGTGCTTTCGCGCCCCGCCTCGCCCATAATAGCGCAGGTTCCAAGTTCGGTGAGATCATTGGCGGGCACGGTACGGTAAGGTCATGGGCGAATTTGCCATCGGACAATCGGTGTTGCGGCGTGAGGACCCTCGCCTGCTGCGCGGGCTTGGACGCTATTTCGACGATTTAAAACTCGCCGATCAGCTTTATGCGGCCATCGTGCGCTCGCCGCACGCCCATGCCGACATCCGCGGCATCGACACCGGCGCAGCGCGACAAATGCCCGGCGTGCATGCCGTGCTCACCGGCGCGGATTATGCCGCGGACGCGCTTGGTCCGCTGCCGTCGATGGCGCCGTACAAGAAGCGCGACGGCAGCCCGATGTATCTGCCGCCGCGCCCGGCAATCGCCATCGATCGCGTCATGCATGTCGGTTATCCGGTCGCGGTGGTGATCGCCGACACGCTCGATCGCGCCCGCGACGCGGCCGAAGCCGTCGCGGTCGATTATGCGCCGCGACCGGCCGTGGTGTCGGCGCGCGCAGCTATCGAACCCAGCGCACCGCAGCTCTACGGCGACTGCCCCAACAACGAGGCCTATTTCTACCAGGCCGGCGACAAGGCCGGGACCGATGCGGCGTTTGCGGCCGCCGCGCATGTGGTCGAGCAGCGCCTCGTCATCAACAGGGTCACCGCCAATCCGATCGAGCCGCGCGGCGTCACCGGCGTCTATGATGCCGGTACCGGGCGCTACACGCTGCATTGCGGTTTTCAGCGGCCCTGGCTGTTCCGCAACGATATCGCGCGCACCACGCTGAAAATTCCCGAAGCCGAATTGCGGCTCGTGACCGGCGACATCGGCGGCTCCTATGGGCTGCGCGGCTCGGTCTATCCGGAAATCATCTTGATGCTATGGGCGGCGCGCAAGGTCGGCCGGCCGGTGAAATGGACGCAAACGCGCAACGAGGCCCATGTCAGCGACGACGACGCGCGCGACAATATCGTCGACGCCGCGCTCGCGCTCGACAATGACGGCAAATTCCTCGGCGTGCGCATCCGCAGCTTTGGCAATCTCGGCGCCTTCGTGTCGTTCCGCGGCGCCATGCCGCCGGTGGTCAATATCGGCACCGTGGTCGGCACCTACTTGACGCCGGCGCTGCATGTGGCGGTCTCGGGCATGCTGACCAACACCCATTGCACCTCGCCCTATCGCGGCGCCGGGCGGCCGGAGGCGTCGTACATGATCGAGCGGCTGGTCGACATTGCCGCCGACCAAATGAACATCGATCCGGCGGAGCTGCGGCGGCGCAACACCATCCCGCCGCAGGCCATGCCCTACAAGACGCCGCTGGTCTTCACCTATGACAGTGGGCACTTCGAGGAGAATCTCGACCGCACCATGAAGCTCGCCGACTGGCGCGGCTTCGAGGCACGGCGCAAAGAGGCGGCGCGGCGCGGCATGCTGCGCGGCATCGGCATGTCCAACACCATCGAGCAGGCCGCCGATCCGACCATCGAGACCGCGGAAATCCGGTTCGATCCGCTCGGCGGGCTGACGCTGGTGACCGGCTCGATCTCCCATGGCCAGGGCCATGCCACGATCCAGACCCAGATCCTGGTCGACCGGCTCGGCGTCGATCCAGAGCGCGTCAAATTCATCCAGGGCGACACCGACGCCGTCGCCTTCGGCATGGGCACCGGCGGCTCGCGCTCGACCACCATGAGCGGCGGCGCCATCGCCATGGTGAGCGAAAAGATCGTCGCCAAAGGCACAAAGCTTGCCGCGCATTTGATGGAAGCGGCAGAAAGCGATTTGGAATTCAAGGACGGCCGCTTCACCATTGCGGGCACCGATCGCTCGACCGGCATCCATGACGTGGCCAAGGCGGCGTTCCAGCTCGAAAAACTTCCGGCCGGCATGGAACCGGGCCTGTACGAGACCGCGACCTATCGGGCGCGCACCGGAAATTTTCCCAACGGCTGCCACGTCTGCGAGGTCGAGATCGATCCCGAGACCGGCACCACGCGCATCGTCGGCTATTGGGTGGTGGACGACGTCGGCACCGTCATCAATCCGATGCTGGTCAAGGGCCAGATCATGGGCGGCATCGCGCAAGGCATGGGCCAGGTGCTGATGGAAGACAAAGCCTATGACGACGCCGGCCAGGTGATCTCCGGCTCGTTCATGGACTACGCCATGCCGCGGGCGGACGATTTTTGCCCGGTGGTGATCGAGGACAATCCGGTGCCGACGCCGACCAATCCGCTCGGCGTCAAAGGCGCCGGCGAAGCCGGCACCGTCGGCTCGCTGTCCGCCGGCGTCAACGCCATCGTCGATGCGCTGTCGGTGCTGGGCATCCGCCACATCGACACGCCGTGCACGCCGTATCGGGTGTGGCGGGCGATAGTGGATGCGAGATCCCCCTCGCCTCCCTCATCATAACGCAATGACCTTCGATCCCCGCCTGCTCGGCATCGCCACCGCCGGGTTCTGCGCCTTCGTCAATCTCTATTCACCACAGGCGCTGCTGCCGCAGCTCGCCAACGAATTCCACGTGAGTGCCGGCGAGATTTCGGCGCTGATGACCGCCGGCACGGCGGCGATCGCGCTCACCGCGCCGTTCACCGGCGTGCTCGCCGACATCGTCGGGCGCAAGCGCCTGATTACGGCCGCGATGTTCTTGATCGTGGTGCCGACCGTGATCATGACGTTTGCGACGACCGTACCCGAGATGGTGTTCTGGCGCTTCATCCAAGGCATGATGGTGCCGCCGATCTTCACCGTCGCAGTCGCCTATATCGGCGACGAATGGCCGGCGTCCGACGTCGCTAGAGTCGCCGGCCTCTACATGGTGGGATCGAGCGTCGGCGGTTTTTCCGGCCGCTTCATCCCGGGCATTTTGACCGATCTGATCGGCTGGCGGGCCGCCTTCGACGTGGTGGCGCTGCTCACGCTCGTCGCCGCGATCATCGTGGCGCTGACGCTCACCCGCGAGCGGCATTTCGTACCCTCGGGCGGGCTTGGCGCGTCGGCGCGCTACATGGTGCGGCATATCCGCGATCCGCGCCTGATCGCGACTTTTGCCATCGGTTTTGGCGTGCTGTTCAACTTCGTTGCCACCTTCACCTATATCGGCTTTCACCTGGCGGCGCCGCCGTACTCATTTTCGGCGACGCTGATCGGCGGCCTGTTCGTCACCTATCTGGCCTCCAGCGTGGTGGTGCCGTGGGTCGGCCGCGGCATCGCGCTGTTCGGCCGCCGCCGCCTGGTGCTCGGCATCATCGCCGCCTGGATTGTCGGCGCGTTGCTGATGCTGTTGCCGCCTGTCACACTGATCCTGTTCGGGCTGACGCTGTGCGCCGTCTGCGGCATGCTGTGCCAGACCGTGGCGACCGGCTACGTTACCATGACCGCCAAGGAGGGCCGCTCGTCGGCGGTCGGGCTCTACGCGTCGATCTATTATGTCGGCGGCAGCGCCGGCGCCTTTCTCGGCGGCATCGCCTGGAGCTTTGCCGGCTGGCCCGGCTGCGTGGCGACCATCGCCGCCATGCTGGTGATCATCGCCGCGATCGTCGCGGCGGCGTGGGAGTGATACGGGTTACAAAAAAGGAAACGCCATGGTGTCGGAGAGTCAGTTTTCGTTCCTGCGATCGATCGATACGCCGACCGTCTGCAATCTCATCGAGATCGTCAAACCCGAAAGCCGCGGCGCCGGCTATACGGTCACGCACCTGCATTGCCCGTTTCCCGATCTGCCGCCCATGGTCGGTTTCGCCAAGACCGTAACCATCCGTTCCCGCAACGCAGTGAGCGGGCCGAGCTACATGGCCAAGCGCATGGACTATCTCGACTACGTGGCCGCCGAGCCGCGGCCGAGCGTGGTGATGATCGAAGACAAGGACCAGCCGGCCGGCTACGGCGCGTTCTGGGGCGAAGTGCAGACCAATGTGCACAAGGCGTTGGGCTGCCTCGGTACCGTGACCAACGGCTCGATCCGCGACATCGCGCAAGTGGCCGAAGGCTTTCAGATGCTCGCCGGCTCGATCACGCCGTCGCACGCCTATGTGCATGTGGTCGAGTTCGGCGTTCCGGTCACCATCCACGGCATGGAAGTGACGAGCGGCGACCTCATCCACGCCGACCGCCACGGCGCCGTGGTCGTGCCGGCTGACAAGATCGACGCCATGAAGACGGCGCTCGACGGCCTCATGAAACAGGAGGCCCGCATCATCACCGCCGCCCGCGCGCCGGGCGCGACGGTGGAATCCATCAAGGCGGCGTTCCGGGGGTAGGCAGCAAGTAGCCCGCATGAGCGTAGCGATATGCGGGATAATTGTTCGACGGACAGGCCCCGGATATCGCTTCGCTCATCCGGGCTACACTTGCTAAAATAACCGATCAAAGTTCACCGGAGGACTTAATGCCACGCATCGCCATCATCGACCGTGCCAACATGAACGCCGAGCAGGCGCGCGTCTACGACGCCGCCAAAGCGGGAAGCGGCATCGTCGGTGGGCCGTATTATGCCTATATCCGCCTGCCGAAACTATTCGAAGCGGCGCAAAACATGCGCGAGTCGTTGTCGGCGGGACCGCTGTCGCCGCGCGAGCAGCAGGTCATCAATCTCACCGTCGCCCGGCACTGGGGCGCGCGCTATCCGTGGTTCGCGCAGGCGCGCCGCTCGCTGGCCGTCGGCATCCCGCAAACGGTCATCGATGCGATCAATGCCCGCAAGCCGCCCGAGTTGCCGGACTTGCGCGAGCGCGCCTGCCACATCGTGGCGAGAGAGCTCCTCGCCAACAAAGATTTGACTGACGCCACCTACGCGGCTGCGGAAAAAGATCTGGGCACCGAGAGCTTGGTCGCGGCGGTAGCGACTACCGGCAGCTTCTCGATGACCTGCATGACAGCCAACACGTTCGGCATCGAGCCGCCGGCCGATAATCCGACCCCGCTCGCGCCGTAGCGCGCCACCCGGAGCGCGCCGAGGAACCAAATTCCCGTCTTCCCTGTTAGCCGTCGACGGCGCGTCCGGCTACGGCAAGCTGTCTAAGCTCAAGAGGCCACCCATGGCGCGCGAAGTGACGAGGCCATCCAAAGCCGTTCCGCCAACAAGCCTGATGGCGATTGCGCTGGGCGCGGCGGCGTTCGGCGCCGTCGCCGTCGGTGCGCTCGCCATCGGCCGCCTCGCGGTCGGCCGGCTGGTGATCAAGCGGGCGCATTTTCGGTCGCTGGAAGTCGATGAATTGACGGTGCGCAAGCTGCGCGTTGTCGAACACACTGTCAGCAAGGCGGATTAGCCGCCCATGGCCGCGCTCGGGTGCCAGCGCGGCTTGTACCCGGCCGACAGCACCGCAAGGATGGCCGGCGGCGTGAGCACGTCGACCGTGCCGCCGCGCGGCCGCGGTTTTTCGGTATCGTAGCCCTGCGGCGTCCAACGCAGAATGCGATCGGCGCGGATCGCGAAAGCGTCCTCGCTGAAGGCGACGAAGGCGCCGTCGGGCAGCCCGTCGATGTTGCGCCGGTGCAAACGCTTGACCCTTCCGCGCAGGCGTTCGCCGTGCAGCACCGCGTCCATTTCGAAGGCGTAAGGCCGCCGGCGCAGCCGGTGTGCCGCGCGCCAGCCCTCGGCGAATGCTTCCGCGTCCTTGCGGCGGCACTCGAAGCAGGGCCGATGCCCGGCCGCGAGCGCGGTCGGCTCGTCGAGAAAAAACAGCTCGGTGTAGAAGCGGCCCCAGACGTCGCGCTGGCGGCCCTTGAAGTCGAGCACGCAGCAGATCCATTGCCGCGACGCCCAGCGCCGCGCCGTCAGCGTCCTGGCGTCGGTGTGGAAACGCCCGCCGCGGTTGCCGAACAACGTGCCGCGCGCCGGCACGGCAATGAGCTCGCCGAATGGGGTGACGCGATTTTGCAGCGGCATGGCCAGGCTCGAACGACTTTCCACCTTACCCCGATCTAGCCGGCACGTGGCGGGGCGCCACCCGATTCCCGGAATGCTCCCACTTACGAGCGGCCGCGGGAACCGGTAAGGTTTTTCCGCAGCGGAGGACAGCATGGGCAAGAAAATAGCATTTGTCGGCGCCGGCGCGGTCGGCGGCTATACCGGCGCGCATATGGTGCAGGCCGGCGAGGACGTCACCTTCATCGATCCGTGGCCGGAGCATGTCGAGCACATGCGCAAGCACGGCCTGCGCGTCACCCACGCCATGACCGAGCCGGAATTCACCGTGCCGGTGCGCGCGCTGCACGTCACCGACGCGCAGCAGCTCGCCAAGGAAAAGCCGGTCGACATCGCCTTCGTCTGCATGAAGTCCTACGACACCGCCTGGGCGGCCATGCTGATCCGGCAATACTTGGCGCCGGACGGTTTTGTGGTGTCGCTGCAGAACTGCATGAACGAGGATACCATCGCCGGCGTCGTCGGCTGGGGCAAGACGCTCGGCTGCATCGCCTCCAGCATCACCGTCAACCTGCCGGAGCCCGGCCACATCCATCGCGGCGCCGCCAAGCACGGCGCGGCGCACACCGTGTTCCGCGCCGGCGAAGTGCACGGCCGCATCACGCAGCGCGCCGAGGAAGTCTGCCGCCTGGTCGCCTTTTCCGACAGCGCCAAGGTCACCAACAATCTGTGGGGCGAGCGCTGGTCAAAGCTGGTCGCCAACGCCATGGCCAACGGCTTGAGCGCCTGCACGGGCTTAGGCGGCGGCGCCATGCTGAAAGACGACGCCCTGCGCCGCTTCTCCACGCGTCTCGGCAGCGAAGCGATCCGCGTCGGCCAAGCCCACGGCTATCAGCTCGAGGAAATCCTGCACCTGGAGCCCGAAACCATCGCCCGCGCCGGCGAAGGCGACGCCGAGGCTACACGCGTGTGCGACGCGCAGCGTTTCAAAGACTCCGCCCGCACGGCGGCTGGCCAAAAACCGTCGATGGGCCAGGACATGGAGAAAGGCCGCCGCACCGAAATCGAATTCCTGAACGGCCTCGTCGTGCGCGAGGGCGAGAAGGTCGGGCTCGCCTGCCGCGCCAATGCGGTGCTGGTGGATATCGTCAAGAAGGTTGAGAAGGGCGAGCTGAAGGCCGATCCGCGGCACATCACCGAACTGCGGTTGAATTGAGCACCATAAGGCGGATTGGGCGAAGGCGTAATCCGCCGTATTTCCACGCCAGTGGATTACGTTCCGCCAATTCATACTACGTGCTGTCGGTGCAAAAGAAGTCTACCGATGGCCCTCACCATTCCTATATAGGCGCGGTATGCCAGCGCCTTTCCTCACCCGAATGAAGCGGCAACAGACCTACGACCCCGTAGGCCGGTGTATCTATTGCGGCGCAGCCGAGGGGCGACTTACGGCCGAGCACATCATTCCTGAAAGCCTAGGGGGGATGCTTATTCTGCCTGCGGCGAGTTGCGATGCTTGCGCTGTAGAAACCGGAGCGTTCGAAGGTCGTTGCGCTGGCCGGATGTTTAGAGGCCCGCGGCGTGTACTCGGGTTGCCTCAAAAGAACCGAGGTAGCAAGCGCAAGAGGAAGCCCGACGTATTCTCCGTCAAGGCAGATGGCCGCAGTGTAAAGGTCGAGGCCCACGAATTTCCGGGGATGCTGATCATGTTCGCCTTCGATCCACCCGGCATCCTGGTCAACGCGCAACCGACCGAGAACTTCGCGGGTAGACTCTCTATCCAGCAGCTACCAGGATTCGCGGAGCGATTCTCTCGGATGCGCGGAAAGCACGGCTTCAAAGACCAAATCACACTACCGGTAGAGGGCGACGCTGCCGACCACGGAAGGCTTTTAGCGAAGATTGCTCACGCCTACGCCGTCGCCGAATTGGGCGTCGAAGGTTTTAGACCATTCTTGACGAGCATCATCCTGAATAGGCCCCCTCTTCATATCGGGCACTATGTCGGTGGATTGTTTGGGGATTCGCCGAAGGGTGATGACCTACACGAGATTCTCGTCGGCCACGAGTTCTGGGGTGACACCCACGTTGTTGTCGAGATTCAACTATTCGCGGACCGAGCAATGCCAAAGTACGTAGTCGTTGCGGGAGAGCGATTGCCGAAGCCTAGCCAGCCTGTCGCCAGCCCGGAACAGCCATTAAGTAGCAAGTAGCCCGCATGAGCGAGGCAACATGCGGGATAATTGTTGAAAAGACAGACCAGGGATGTCGCTTCGCTCATCCGGGCTACGCTTGCTGAACAGGGTCATAGCTATGCGACTTGAAGGCCCAGAACAATATCGGCTCACGTTTACCTCCGACAGCTTCAACGTCCTGTGCTCCAAAGGCAGCAACAAGTTTTCAGGAATTGCGATGTTGAAACTACCGAAACTCTACATCGTGAGCATCGGTGGGAAACCAATCTATGTGGGCACGACAAAACAGGTCATCCGAAACCGCCTGCGACTTGGCTGGGCAGCAACTGGCAAGAGCGGTTACTACGGATATGCTTGGCGCCACGGAAATACGGCGGCTGAGTTGGATGTGTGGTGTCACATGGATGCTATTGGACGGGATGAGCTCGATATCGAGACGGTCGAAGCTGAAGTGGTGTTTCTGATCCGGCAAGCCGGCCAATGGCCGGCACATCAAACGGAAATTCATTTCCATCCGTCCGAGCCAGCTCACCGGGAAGCCGCTACGTCCATCATGGTGCACTATAAAATCTAAACCCGTAGGATGGCTTGAACATAACAAGCCATGCCCCGGAGGATTCGATGAGACTTCCCCGCAGGACTTTCCTCCACCTAGCCGCAGGCGCCGCCGCGCTGCCTGCGCTCCCTCACATCGCCTACGCGGACACCTACCCCTCCCGCCCAGTCCAAATGATCGTCGCCTTCCCCGCCGGCAGCGCGCCTGACATCATCGCGCGCCTCGCCGCGCAGTGGCTTTCGGAAAAGCTCGGCCAGAATTTCATCATCGAGAACCGGCCGGGTGCCGGCAGCAATATCGGCACTGAGATCGTGGTCAAGGCGCAGCCTGACGGCTACACCATCATCTGCGACGTGCTGACCAACGTGCTCAACACCGCGCTTTATCAGCATCTCAGCTTCGATTTCATGCGCGACATCGCGCCGGTGTCGCCGATCGCCAATGCGCCTTACGTCATCCTGGTGACGAATTCGCTGCCGGTCAAAACCGTTCCGGAATTCATCGCCTATGCCAAGGCCAATCCGGGCAAGATCGCCATGGCCTCGGGCGGCATCGGCACCTCGTCGCATATTTTCGGCGTACTGTTCATGGCCATGGCCGGCATCGACATGCTGCACGTGCCCTATCGCACCAATTACATGTCGGACCTGATCGGCGGCCAGGTGCAGGCGGTGATCAATCCGATCCCGCAATCCATGGAATTCGTCAAAGGCGGCAAGGTGCGCGCGCTCGCGGTCACCACCAAGACGCGGCTCGCCGCGCTGCCCGATCTGCCCACCGCGGCCGAGTTCGTGCCCGGCTACGAGGCGCTCGGCTGGTACGGCATCGGCGCGCCGAAGGCCACGCCTGCCGACATCGTCGCCAAGCTCAATGGCGCGCTCAACGCCGCGCTCGCCGAGCCCGCGGCCAAGGCGCGGCTCGCCGATCTCGGCGTCGAGCCGATGCGGATGACGCCTGCGCAATTTGCGCAGTTCATGACCGACGAAGACAAGAAATGGGGCAAGGTGATCCGCGACGCCGGCATCAAGCTCGATTAAGATCTTGCGCATTCCGCGTTGACCGCGCCGGACACAACCGGCAACATCCGCGGTCTAAGAACAATTGTAATCCAAGGGAGGAACCAATGCGTCGAATTTCGACTTTGCTGGCGGCTGGCCTTTGCGCCGGCGCGCTCGTTCTGCAAGCCCCGGCACAGGCCGCGGACATATCGCTGACCCGGCTCGATTGCGGCACGCCGCAGGCGCCGACGGCGGTCAATGAGCGCTTCTCGGACACTTATTCTTACGGCGATCTGAAAATTCAGTTCGTCTATAGCTGCTATCTGATCAAGCACGACGACCAATACCTGTTGTGGGATACCGGTCATGCCATGACCACCCCCAAAGTGGCGCCGAAGGTGAGCATCGTCGACCAGCTGGCGCAGCTCAACGTCAAGCCCGAGCAGATCACTTTTGTCGGCATCAGCCACTATCACGCCGACCACACCGGCCAAGTCGCGTCGTTTCCGAAAGCCACCTTGCTGATCGGCAAGGGCGACTGGGATGCGATCACCGCGCCGAAGCCGGCCGCGGGCGTGAATTTCGCGCCGTTCGAGGGCTGGATCAAAGGCGAAAACAAGGTCGAGCCCCAGCCGGTCGACAAGGACGTGTTCGGCGACGGCAGCGTGATGATGCTATACACGCCCGGCCATACGCCGGGCCACCACAGCCTCCTGGTCAAGCTGCCGCAGACTGGCAATGTGCTGATCTCCGGCGATGCCGTTCACTTCCGCGAAAACTACGACAACGACGGCGTGCCGGCGTTCAACTTCGACCGCGCCGAGACGCTGGCCTCGATCTCGCGCATGAAAAAGATCGTCGAAGTCTTCAAGGCGACGCTCGTCATCCAGCACGATGCGCGCGACATCGGCAAATTGCCGGCGTTCCCGGCTGGCGCAAAATAATCGACCATGTGTAGGGCGGATTAGCGAAGCGTAATCCGCCGGCTGGCGCGACTCCATGGCGGGTTACGCCTTCGGCTAACCCGCCCTACTTGCTCCTCGCTTTAACGCGCCGGGGTTTTGCAAAGAATCCGGTACACGTGCCGGCCTTCGACAACGATTTCGTCGCGCTGATTGATCAAGCGGACTTTTATCGCAAGCTTGCCCCATTCCATGCCCGGCTTATGCTCGGTGCCCTCGACCTCGAACTGCGGCTGCAGCGTGTCGTCCTTGAACACCGGCTTGCGGAACGAAGCCTGCTGTTCCAGGAACGCGATCATCGAGGCCTCGATCCGGCTGGCAAGCGGCGCTGAGCCGAGCGCGGTGAGTGCCATCAGATGCAGGCCATGGACGATCGGCCGGCCGAACCGCGTGGTCTTGGCGTATTCGTCGTCGTAGTGCAGCGGATGGGCGTCGCCGGTGAGCGCGGCGAAGCCAAGGACGTCGGCCTCGGTGATCGTTCGCGGCGGGCTTGAGAATATTTGGCCCTTGCTGAAGTCTTCGAGATAGAGCTGCGTGGTCTCGTCCGCCATGGCACGCTCCCAATTTTCCGGCACCGAGCGGCTCGGTTTTTCCGTGGTTTTGCCCGGCGTGCGTGGCGCCGCGCGCTAACTCTTCAAGCCGGCGGCTCGGGCGACCTCGGACCAGCGGGTGTATTCGCTGCCGATGAAGGCTGCGAATTCATCCGGACTGGCATCGAGCGGCTCGTAGCCCTCTTTGGCCAGGAGCTCGACCGCCGCCGGCGCGTGCATCGCCTTGTTGGCGGCGGCGGCGAGCGTGTCGATCACCGGCTTCGGCGTCCCGGCCGGCGCAAGGAGCCCGAGCCACAGGCTGGTGTCGAAATCGGGCACACCGGCTTCCGCCATGGTCGGCACGTCGGGGAGCACCGGGGAACGTTTGTTCGAGCACACCGCGAGCGCAATGAGCTGTTTCGCTTCGATCTGGCCCAGCGCCGATGAGGCGATGTTGAAGGTCAGATTGATGCGGCCGGCGACCAGGTCCTGGATCACCTGCGGGCTGCCCGGATACGGCACGTGGGTCATCTTGACGCCGGTGCGCTGGGCAAACATTTCCGCGCACAGATGCGGCAGGCTGCCGTTGCCGACTGAACCGAATAGCAACTGGCCGGGCTTCGCCTTGGCGAGCGCGATCAGCTCGGCAACGCTCTTGACCTTCAGCTCCGGATTGACGGCAAGCACGAAGGTGCCCCTGGCGAGCGGCGCGACCGGCGCAAAATCCTTGCGGATGTCGAAGGTCACATCGGGATTGGAGATCTGATAGGTCAGCGTCGACAGAGCCGGGATGAACAGCGTATAGCCGTCCGCGGCGGAGCGCACGACGTACTGGGCGGCGATGCTCGATCCGGCGCCGGGCTTGTTCTCGACTACGAATTGCTGACCGAGCACAGGCTCGGCATTCTTGGCGAAGATGCGGCCGATCACGTCGGATGCCGCGCCGGGCGTGAAACCGATGATCAAGTGCATCGGCCGCGCCGGATAGTTTTGCGCCGCCGCGCGGCGGGGGACGAGAGGCAACACTGCGGCGCCTGCGGTCAGTTGCAGAAATTGTCTGCGGCGTAGAGTCATTGTGTTTGTTCTCCCATTCGATGTCGCGTCACCGGATCAATCATTCCGGCTTGATGCCGGCCGCCTTGACGACGGGCCACCACTTTTCGATTTCGGCTTTCTGATAGGCCGCGAGCGCCGCCGGCGTCTGCTGCTCGGGCGGCGGAATTTCAAAGCCCTGGGCCTCGAGCTTTTGCCGGACATTTGGATCGGCCAAGGTCTTCACCGCCGCGGCGTTGAGCTTGTCGATGATGTCCTTCGGCGTGCCGCGGGGGGCGAAGATCGCCGCCCATAGCGCGAAATAGAAGCCGCGCAGCCCCGCCTCGTCCATGGTCGGGATGTCCGGCGCGATCTTGATGCGTTCGTGGGTCGTCAAACCGAGTGCTTTCACATTACCGGCACGCACCTGCCCTTGGGCGGCGGCAATGGTGATGAACACCGCGTCGATATGGCCGGCGATGACGTCTTGCATCGCCGGTGCGGCGCCGCGATAGGCGATCAGATTGAATTGCGTGCCGGTGTCGCGCCGCAGCAAGCGGCCGAGCAAGTCGGGCGGACTGCCGGCACCTGCAGTGCCGAACGACGCCTTGTCAGGATTGGCCTTCAGCCAGGCAATGAATTCCTTCAGGTTGGTCGCCGGATTGTCCTTTTTCGTCAGCAGCACCATCGGCGCCGCCGGCAACAGCACGACCGGATCGAAATCCGTCACCACGTCGTAGTCGAGCTTGTAGATCGCAGGGTTGGTGACCGAGGTATTCCAGTTGGCGCAGACCAGCGTATAGCCGTCGGGTACGGCGTGGGCGACGCGGCCGGAGCCGATGGTGCCGTCGGCGCCGCTGGCATTGTCAATGACGATGGTCTGGCCGAGCGTCGCGCCCATGCCCTCGCCCATGACACGGGCGATGATGTCGCTCAGCGCGCCCGGCGCAAACGGCACCACCATGGTGATGCGCCGCGACGGATAGCTATCCGCGACAGAAAGACGCGGCAGCGCCGGCAGCACGAGCGCGCCGGCGGCGAGATGCAAGAATCCTCTGCGGCGAAGATGCAACGCGTTCCTCCCTGCTGGTTCGCGCTTTTTGCGCGTTACGGCGTGACGTGCACGCGGTCGCCCTTCGGAGTGAAGTGTGCGCCAAGCTTTTTGCTTCGCTCGGCAAGATTAGCGAGCGTTTCGGCCTCGTCGTCAAGGCGGCAGAAGAACGTCTCTTCGGCGTCGTTGTTGCGCACCAGACGGAAATTGCAGTCCGTCACCGCGCAGCGGTCGAAGCTTAATTCCACCAGGAGACCGATCCAGCCCGCGTGCCGCCGCCCGAGATGGCCGGTCGAGAAGGTAAGATTGCACAGGCCGTAGAAGATCGGCTTGCCCTTATACATGGCGACCGGCAAGGGATAATGCGGTCCGTGACCGACGACGATGTCGGCGCCGGCATCGATCGCTGCGTGGGCAATGTCGGTCATGTATTGCAGCGGCTCGCGGCCAAGGCCCCAGTGACAGGAGGCGACGACGATGTCGACCTGCGGCCGCAACGCTGAGATGTCGGCGCGGAATTCGTCGAGATAATGCTTGTCCGCCCAGGTCACGATCACCGGCGGCACGCCTGGCCGGTTCGGCGGCGGCACGCCCGGCGCAACGCGGCTCGTTGGCACGTGATAGGCGGTATGGCCGAGAATGACCGCAATGCCGGGCGAATCGGCATGGGCCTCGTGATCGGTCGGCCAATAGACCGAGCTTCGTTGCACGACACCGACGCGCAAGCCGTTGCGGGCGACGATCACCGGCGCGCGCGCCGCGGCGAGATTTGGTCCGGCGCCGGTATGGGGAATGCCGAGCTGATCGAGGCGCGCGATCGAGGCCGCGATATTGTCGGCGCCGTAATTGACGTTGTTGGCGATGCCGACGGCATGGATGCCGGACAGCCGCAGCGCCTCGCCGCCGATTTGTGGATCGGCGAAAAAGCCTTCGGCGGCGTGCGAGCGCTGCGCCGGCAGATGCAGGCAGCATTCCAGATTGCCGAACACCACGTCGGCCTCGTGCAGCGCGGCCGCCACGTGCTGGAACGGGACGGTAGCATCGGCGACGTTCATGAGATTAACGTCGCCGGTCAAAATCAACTTTCCTGCCATTGTGTGGTGTCTCGCGGGATTATTTTTTACAGAGCGACGACTGCAGAAGGCACAGCGTCTGCGGGCTGATCGTGGTTTGCGATTGCTTTTCGTAGGCAATGGCCTCGGCGCGCAGCGCGGCTGCCAGCGTCTTGGCGTCGACATGGGCGCCCGTGGCCGCGACGGTGCGGGCGAGCTCATTGGTGAACGCGCTGCCGCCGCCATCCTGGACGACGACGAATTGCGTCGTCGACAGCGGAATGATGGTGGTGTCGAAGCGGGCGCCGCTCGGCAGCATCGGCTCCCCGCCGATGGTCGTCTTCGACACGTCGGCCGGCACCGGCGCGCCGTTGCCGCCGCCGTCGGCGCCCTCGGGATATGTCACCATCCAGCGTTGCGCCGCGGCGTCGTAAAAATATTTGGTCTGCGGGATCGGCGCCGCATGGCCATTGGGTTCGTCGGTGATCGTGCTCTGCGGCGAATTGACGACATAGAGCGACACGCCGCCTGGCGAACCGACTTGCACGGTCTCGACCGTGACGCCGCCTGGAAAACGCGCGTCGTCGTTGGCCGCCGTCACCGCTATCCGCAACGCGCTCAGGTGCCAAAACGAGAAACGATACTTTGCATCCACATACCGGCTCATCGGATGGTGGACCGTCGGGGCAAGCTCCACGTCCGCGGCGCGCACGAGAACCGCGGGAAGAGCGACGGCAATCGCGACGACGAGGCAAGCAACGCTGCGGCCGGTGAAGGTCATTGTGCCAGTATCACCGGAATCCGCGTGGCTTGAAACAGGTCTTTGGCCGGTTCGTGTCCTAGCTCACCGCCGCGCGCCACGCGCCGACTGCCGGCACCGGCAAGCCCAAATTTTCTCGCAGCGTGACGCCCGAAAAATCCTCGCGGAACAGCCCGCGCCGTTGCAGCTCCGGCACGACGAAGCGGACAAAATCCTCATAGGCGCCGGGCACGTGGGTGGCGGAGAGAACGAAGCCGTCGCAGGCCGGCGCCGCGAACCATTGCTCGAGCCGGTCGGCGACCTCCTTCGGACCGCCGACGATCGCATTGTGCACGCGGCCGCGGCCGCTGATGCGGATGAAATCGCGCACCGTCGGATTTTTGCTGCCGCTGGCGGCAAGCACGCGATCGCGGATGCCTTGCAGACCGGACATTTCCGCGAGTTCCTCGGCGGTGAACGGTTCGTCCATGCCCTTCCTCGCGAAATCGAAGTTGAGCGCTTCCGAGAGCAGCGACAGCGCGTCGATTTCCAGCGGCAGCTTTTCGATCTGCGCCCACTTGTCCTCGGCTTCCGCCTTGGTGGCCGCGACCACGGTGTTGACGAGGTGCGTGATCTTGACGTCGTCGGGGTTGCGGCCGAAGCGCGCCACGTCGGCTTTAAATCCCGCATAGTCGCGCTGGCCGACCTCGATGCTCGGATAGACGACGAAGATCACCTCGCCCCAGCGTGCGCCAAATGCCTTGCCGCGGCCGCTCGATCCGGCCTGGATGATGACCGGATGGCCCTGCGCCGAGCGCGGCACCGTGAACGGCCCGCGCGAGCGGTAGTAGCGGCCCTCGTAATCGAGGCGATGAACTTTTTCGGGCTTGGCAAAAAGTCCGCTTCCCTTGTCCTGGACGATGGCGTCGTCCTCCCAGGCGTCCCAATGGCCGAGCACGATCTCCATAAACTCGTCGGCGCGGTCGTAGCGCAAGTCGTGGGCGACCGCCTCGTCGCGGCCCATGTTCTGCGCTTCGCCGTCGTTGAGCGAGGTCACCACGTTCCAGGCGGCGCGGCCTTGCGTCATCAGATCGAGGGTGGCGAACACGCGCGCCACGTGGAACGGCTCGTAATAGCTGGTCGAATAAGTCGCGCCCAGCCCGAGGCGCTGCGTCGCCATGCCCATCACGGTGAGCACGGTGACAGCGTCGAGTTTTACGCAGCGAATGCCATGCTCGACGGTGTGCGCGTGATTGCGGCCATACATGTCCGGCATCGACAGCCGGTCGTCGAAAAAGCCGAGATGAAACTTGCCCGCTTCGAGCACGCGGCCGATGTGGCGGTAAAAATCCGGCGACCACGAGTCGGTGCGCGAGGCCGGATGGCGCCATGAACTGGCGAGATTGGTGCAGTTCTGCGCCTGCAGGAAACCGACCATAATCATCTGGCGCATCGGCGGTGTCCGTCGTTCACAAAGCCCGAGCGGCTGGGCTCTTCCTCCCCCTGCAAGGGGGAGGATAGGTGGGGGTCCGCGGCCTCGACGGATGTGCAAACGTGAAGAGTCAGCGCGCAGCCGGTGAGGCCGGTGCGATGCCTGTTATACCAGTTGTCGGCCCGCGACCCCCACCCTGCCCTCCCCCTTTCAGGGGGAGGAACAACGGCGAGGCCTCGGCTCACCGCGTGTCGATGGAAACCCGCTTGATCGGTTGCGTCGTCGGCGCCGGCTGTACGAAGCCGCCGGCGCCGGTGGCTTGCGCCAACGCGTCGCGGTCGAGTTTTTCGTCGTGCTTATAGACGTCGTCGCGGAATTCCACCGTGCCGTCGCGCGTCGCCCAGCCGGTGAGATAGACCCAGGCGACCGGCATTTTGTGCGGCAGGTTGATGATCTTGGTCTGGCCGGCCGCAATGCCGGCGTCGATCGCTGCGCGGTTCCAGCCCGGCATGTCTTCGAGGATCCAGGCGGCAAGATCGCGGACATTGTCGACCCGGGTGCAGCCGTGGGAATCGAAACGGTAGTCGTCGGCGAACAGCTTTCGCGTGTCGGTGTCGTGCATGTAGACCGAATACGGGTTCGGCATGTCGATCTTGAGATTGCCGAGCGCATTCCAGGCGCCGGCATCCTGCCGCACGGTGAAATTCGGCGAACGGTCGGACGCCCAGTCGACCGACGACGGACTGATCTCCTGATCGCCGCCGCCGAGGAGCCGCATATGCATGCGGCCCAGATAGCTCGGATCCCGGCGCATGTGGGCGATGATCTCGTTCTTGGTGATCGACAGCGGCACCGTCCAGGTCGGATTGAGATCGACCGCGGTGATCGAAGCGGTCAAGGTCGGCGACGGCTTGTCGATCTTGCCGACGATGACGCGATAGCGGCGCTCGACCTTGCCGTTGGCGACCGCTTCGACGAAGGCGGCCGGGATGTTCACGACGACGTAGCGCTCGGCGAAAATGAAATCCATGCCGAGGAGCCGCTCCAGCGAAGCTTCGAGCTGCTTGATGCGAGCGCCGACCGGCACATTGAGCGCTTTCAAGGTCTGCGCGCCGACTGATCCCGTAGCATCGAGCCCGTGGCGCAATTGGAAATGCTTGACGCCTTCGACCACGCTCGCGTCATAGGCCTCGCCGGCTTCCTGCCCAGGCGGCATGTCGTCGGAGATGACAAGGCGTTGGCGCAACAGCGCGACGTAGGGACCGCTCGCCCCCGGCTCGAGTTTTGCGTCGGCCGGCAGCATCGGCCAGCCGCCACGAACCTGGATGTCGGAATAGAACAGCAGCGCTTCCTTGATGCGCTGAAAGGTGCCCTCGTCGAATACCGGGTCCGACGACAGCGCCAGCGCCGCAGCCGAGCGCGATTCCGGCGTACTCGCCGGCTTCACCGCAGCCTGCGGCGGTTTCGCCGCGACCGGCGGCTTGGCGGCAACGGAAGGCTTTTCGGCAACTGCAGGCTTGGGCGGAGTGCCAAAGCCTTGCGCCAGCGCAGAACCCGCGGCAAACGCCAAAATGGCCCCGGCAATCGAGATGGTCCGCATCAATCCGCCTCCCCAGCCCCGCTACCCTAAGGGTATGGCGGGATTTCGACCAGTTGCCGATCCAGGTTCTGTCGCTTGAGCGACTAGATCGGTTCGAAGTCATTCCATCACTTGCACAAAACGGAGTATATTGGCCTCATGACGAAGCTCCTCGATCAGGCGCTTGAGGCCGTGCGCAACCTTCCGCCGGACGTGCAGGACGACATCGCACGCATCGTGCTGGAACTTGCCGGCAGCGGCGACGCGCAGCCTGTGCCACTATCGGATGACGAGCGCGCGGCCATTGCCAATTCCAAAGCCGCAGCGGCACGTGGCGAATTCGCCTCCGACGAACAGGTCCGCTCCGTCTGGGCCAAGCACGGCCTGTGAAGATTCGTTACACGGCCCCGGCATTTGCCGATCTTGGTTTGATCCTCGACTACATTGCCGAGCATTCGCCGCAAGGTGCCAATCGCGTCCAGGCCCGCATACAAGGCATTATCGAACTTCTCACAAGCCATCCACATATCGGCGTTCGCACCGAGGATCCGGCCATTCGTCGGCTGACGACACTGCCTTATCCGTATCTCGTCTTTTACGAAGTCACCGAGACCGAAATCATTGTTCACGCCGTCCGTCATGCCGCGCGCGATCCTTTAGGCATGCCGGGACGTTCAACGCGTTGACGCGGCGCGGGGACCAACTCAACCCTGCGGCTGCGGCTCCAGCGGCCCCGGCTCGGGGCGCGGGCGGTTGCGGCCGGCGCCGGCGGTCGGCACCGTGGTGTTGCGCGGCGTGGTCGGCTCGATCACCGATTCGCGGCTCGGCCGCTTGCCCAAGAGCAGGTCCTTGATCTCGTCGCCGGAGAGCGTCTCGAATTCGAGCAGCCCTTTGGCCAGGGTCTCCAGATCGCCGCGCTTCTCGGTGAGGATTTGCTGCGCCTCCGAATAGCCGGCTTCGACCAGGCGGCGGATCTCGGCGTCGATCTTCTGCACGGTGGCTTCGGAGATGCTTTGCTGGCGCGACACCGAATAGCCGAGGAAGACTTCTTCCTGGTTCTCCCCGTAGGCAACGGTGCCGAGCGCGTCGGACAGGCCCCAGCGCGTCACCATCATGCGTGCGAGTTTTGTCGCCTGCTCGATGTCGGACGCCGCGCCCGAGGTCACGCGATCGCGGCCGAACACCAGCTCTTCGGCGACGCGGCCGCCCATCATGATGGCGAGCCGCGACGTCATCTGCTCGAGCGACATCGACAGCTTGTCGCGCTCCGGCAATTGCATGACCATGCCGAGCGCGCGGCCGCGCGGGATGATGGTCGCCTTGTGCACCGGATCGGTCGCCTTGACGTTGAGCGCGACGATGGCGTGCCCCCCCTCGTGGTAGGCGGTGAGCAGCTTTTCCTCGTCGGTCATGACCAGCGACTTGCGCTCGGCGCCCATCATGACCTTGTCTTTGGAATCCTCGAACTCGGCCTGGGTCACCATGCGCTTGTTGCGCCGCGCCGCCATCAGCGCCGCCTCGTTGATCAGATTGGCGAGGTCGGCGCCGGAGAAGCCGGGCGTGCCGCGCGCGATGGTTTTCAGATTCACGTCCGGCGCCAGCGGCACCTTGCGCACGTGAACTTTCAAGATCTGCTCGCGGCCGACGACGTCCGGGTTCGGCACCACGACCTGGCGGTCGAAACGGCCGGGCCGCAGCAGCGCCGGATCGAGCACGTCGGGCCGGTTGGTGGCGGCGATCAGAATGATGCCTTCGTTGGCCTCGAAACCGTCCATCTCGACCAGCAACTGGTTGAGCGTCTGCTCTCGCTCGTCGTTGCCGCCGCCGAGGCCGGCGCCGCGATGGCGGCCGACCGCGTCGATCTCATCGATGAAGATGATGCAGGGCGCGTTCTTCTTGGCCTGCTCGAACATGTCGCGCACGCGCGAAGCGCCGACGCCGACGAACATCTCGACGAAGTCGGAGCCCGAAATGGTGAAGAACGGCACATTGGCTTCGCCGGCGACCGCGCGCGCGATCAACGTCTTGCCGGTGCCGGGCGGGCCGACCAAGAGCACGCCGCGCGGAATCTTGCCGCCGAGCCGCTGGAATTTGCCGGGATCGCGCAAGAATTCGACGATCTCCTGCAAATCCTGCTTGGCCTCGTCGACGCCGGCGACGTCCTCGAAGGTGACGCGGCCGTGCGCCTCGGTGAGAAGCTTTGCCCGCGACTTGCCGAAGCCGAGCGCCTTGCCGCCGGCGCCTTGCATCTGCCGCGACAGGAATATCCACACGCCGATCAGCGCCACGAACGGCAGCCACGAGATCAAAAGCGAGACGAACCACGGCACGTTCTCGGTCTGCGGCCGCGCCGTGATCGTGACGCCCTTGTTGTAGAGGCGCTGGATCAGGGTCGGGTCGCTCGGCGCGTAGGTCTGGAAGGTGCGGTTGTCGGTGAAGGTGCCGTGGATTTCCGGGCCCTGGATCAGCACCTCTTTGACGCGGCCGCTGTCGACGTCGGTGAGCAGCTCGGAAAACGAAATGTCTTGCGAGGTCGTGCGCTGGCCGGGACTCTGAAACAGCGTGAATAGCGCCAGCAAAAGCAGGACGATGATCACCCAAAGGGCGAAATTGCGCAGATTGGCGTTCATCTTCAGTCCTTGACCCGCGAATCCGCGGTGCCGGAGCATACTACGTGCCAGCAAATCGTGGCGGCTTCACGTTCCCGATACCCCGGCAATGTAGGGTTCGACCTGCCCCCTGCCAAGAACCCGAGAATGGCCAATCGGCAGATTATAGGCCTATTTCGTAAAGCGGCTCTTGCCTTGACGGCGCATGGCTAACCTGCGCCGTGCGGGTGCGCGTTCGACCGTCAGATAGTCGCTGGAAAGCGTAATAAGCGCTCCCGCAAGGGTCCGGCGCAAGCGGGAGCGCGCCTGGCGCAACCCCTCATAAAGGCTTTCGAGCTTGGCGAGTTCGACCGGGCCCTCGTCCCCGCTATGGGCGATCGCTTCGCCGAGCAGGCGCAAGCCCACCTCGGCGGGCAGGCCGGCGAACGGCGCGGTCGCGAACACGATCGGTCCATGCTGCGGCCAAGGCAGTGGCGCCAGCGCCGAGCGCGCGGCCTGCACGGCGACTTGAATGGTCGCTTCGGCGCGCCGCAGCCGCGCCGCAAGCCGCGCCAGGCCGCGCGCATCGAGGCCTTCGCGCGCCAGCGCCGGCATCAAGCTCCGCATTCGCGCGCGGGTAAAACGCGGATCGCGGTTGCTCGGATCTTCGGCATAGGCGATGCGCGCAGCTCGTAAAGTCGCGATGAGCCGCGCCTTGGGAAGATGCAACAGCGGACGCACCAGAAAAATCTCGCGCACGCCATTGAGCGGCAGCGGCGCCGCGTGGGCCATGCCGGCGAGCCCGAACAGCCCGCTGCCGCGGGCGAGGCGGAACAGCACGGTCTCGGCCTGATCGTCCAGCGTGTGCGCGGTGAGGATATGGGCAAAGCGCGCGCGTGTGGCGACTTCCGCCAGCAACGCATAGCGCGCGTAACGCGCGGCCTCCTGCAATCCGCTTTGCGGTTTTCGCCCGCGCCAGTGCAGCGTCCGGTGCGCGACGCCGAGCCGGCGCGCCAACCGTTTCACCATGGCCGCTTCCCGCGCCGCTTCCGGCCGCAAACCATGATCGATGGTGACGGCGATGAGCTTTGGCGCGCGCTTGAGCCGCCTCGCCCAGCGCGCGGCGAGCAGCAGCAGCGCTGTGGAATCCGGGCCCCCCGACACCGCGAGCACCAGACCGGGCAAATCTTCGAGACCACGAAACAGCGCGTTCGCTTCGCCGTCGCCAACGCTTCCGTCAGCAGTGGGCACGCTTCTGTTCCCGATCGACGCCTTGCTTCACGCTCAACGAGGCGCGCGGATATTTGCGCAATACCTCGCCGAGCGAAGCACAGGCGGCTTCCTTTTCGCCGAGCGCCGCCAGCGACATGCCGAGCCGCAACAGCGCATCGGGCGCCCGCGCCGTGGTGTCATACTTCGTCGACACCGCGAGGAAGGCTTCCGCGGCATCGCGATAGCGCTGGCTCTGAAACAAGGCTTCGCCCATCCAGAATTGCGCCTCGGGCGCCAGGCGATCGGTCGGATATTGGCGCAGGAACGTCGCGAACTCGTCCGCCGCGGGACCATAGTCCTTGTGTTGCAGGTAGCCGTAAGCGAGATCGAATTCGTCCTTGGGCGAATTGCCCGGCGGCAGCGTCGCCTGCATGGCGCCGGTACCGCTCGGATTGCTCGGCGGCGGCGGCGGCAATGCGCCGCCCGGCGCGGCACCAATCGGCGGTGGCGGTGGCGGCGCGGAAGCCCTGGACAGATCGAGCGGCGCACCGGGCTGGCGCGGACCGGCGGGTGGCGCTTCCGCAACGGGCGGCGGCGGTTCGGTCGCCGCCGTGCTGGTGCCGAGCGGACGTGGCGCGCCGGGTGCGGTCGGATTAATCGCCGGATTGAAGGCATCGCCACGACCGCTGCGTCCGGGCGGCGGCGGCTCCGGCTCGATAGGTGCAGGCGGCGGCGCCGCGGCGATGACCGGCGCGGGCGCGGCGGGCGGCGGCGAAAATTGTCCGCTCGGGCGGGGCGGCGGCTGTGGTTGGGCCGACGCCGGCGGCCGGACACCGGCCTGGCTCGCGTCTTGTAGCGCGCGAAGCTGCTGCTCGAGCTGCTGATTGCGGTATTGCAGCTGCTCCACCGTGCCGGTGAGCTCGCGCAGCGCCGCTTCGAGGCGGTCGATGCGGGTCAAAAGGTCGGCTTGGGACATCTGTGCGCGGGCGGCACCGCCGCACAGCGCACAGACAAGTGCGACCACGACGAGGGAGATGGAACGGATCATCACCGGCAACTTTTTCGCTGGATTGGCGGGGCTTAACATAGTGCGGCGTGCGTCGAAATTGTGACTGTATGCCGCATTCGGCCGCATCATTCCGCGGGCTGAATGCGCGGATGCTTGCGCGCGGCGAGCCACTCCTCGAAGCGCTGGATCACCACGAACAGCGACGGCACGAACAGGACGGCGAGGCAGGTCGAGGCGATCATGCCGGAGAACACCGTGATGCCGATCGATTTGCGGGCGCTGGCCCCTGCTCCGCTCGCGATCACCAGCGGCGCGACGCCGAGAATGAAGGCAAACGAGGTCATCAGGATCGGCCGGAACCGGGCGCGGGCGGCGTCGACCGCCGCGTCGACGACCGACCGGTTGTCGCGCACGCGATGCTCGCGCGCCACCTCGACGATCAGGATGGCGTTCTTGGCCGAGAGCGCGATCAACAGGATCAGGCCGATCTGGGTATAGAGATTGTTGTCGATGCGCAGCCCCTTGAGCACCAACACCGGTCCGACCAAGGCGAGCGGCACCGAGAGGATGATCGAGAGCGGCGCGTACCAGCTTTCATATTGGCCGGCCAGCACCAGATAAACCAACAGCAGCGCCATGGCGAAGACGAAATACATCTGGCTGCCGACGATCTTCTCCTGGTACGACATCGCGGTCCATTCGGTGCCGGTCCCCGGCGGCAAGGTTTTCGCCGCGTTCTCCTCCATCAGCCGGATCGCCTCGCCGGAGGAAAAACCCGTGGCCGGCAGGCCGATGATGCTCGACGACGGATAAAGATTGTAGAGCGAGATCAGCGGCGCGCCGACCGCGGGCGTGATCGCGGCGACGGTGCCGAGCGGCACCATGTTGCCCTGCTGATTGCGCACCGAGAGGTTCTCGATGTCGCGCGGCCGCAGCCGAAACGTGGCGTCGGCCTGGGCATAGACCTGGAACACGCGGCCGAACTTGTTGAACTGCACCACATATGTCGAGCCCAGATAGGTCGCCAGCGTCGCAAACACCTGATCGACCGAGACATGCAGCGTCTGCGCCTTGACCCGGTCGACCTCGACGCGCAATTGCGGCGCGGTGGCGCGGAACGAGGTCGAGACGCGCTGCAACGCGCTTTGCGATTGCGCGTTGCCGACCATCGTATTGGTGATGCTCTCAAGCTTGGTGAAATCGGTGCTGCCGTCGCGCAGCTCCACTTGGAGCGTGAAGCCGCCGGCATTGCCGATGCCCTGGATCGGCGGCGGCGGCAGCGTGATCACCCGCGCGTCGATGGTGGCGAGCGCCGCCGAAATGCGCGGGAACAGCGTGCGCAGGTCGTCGCGCTCGCTCCAATCCTTGAGCACCACATAGGCGACGCCGGCATTGGCCAAGGTCGCGTTGTTGTCGAGCGCCGAGACACCGGAGATGGCGATCACGTTGGCGACGCTTGGATCCTTCTGCGCGATCGCTGAGACCTGTTCGAGCACCTTTTGCGTGCGGTCGAGCGCTGCGCCGTCGGGCAATTGCACGGCGACGAGGAGATAGCCCTGGTCCTCGAGCGGCAGAAAGCCGGTCGGCACCCGGGACAGGCCGAAAAAGGCCAGGCCGATGATGACGAAGGCGACGATGGTCATCAGGCCGGCATGGGCCGCCATGCGGCCGATCAAGCCGGCATAGTGGTGTTCGATGCGCCCATAGACGGCATTGAAGCCGCGATAAAATACATTGCGCCGTTCCGGCGGCACCGGCGGCCGCAGCCACAGCGCCGATTGCGTCGGTTTCAGCGTCACCGCATTGATCGCGGAAAGCATCGCCGTCGCCGCGATCACCAGCGCGAATTGCGCGTACATGCGCCCGGTAAGCCCGGGCAGGAACGCCGCCGGCAGGAACACCGACATCAGCACCAGCGTGATGCCGATGATCGGTCCCAACAGCTCGTCCATGGCGCGGATCGCCGCGTCATGGCCGCTCATGCCCTTCTCGATATTGTGCGCCGCGCCCTCGACCACGACGATGGCATCGTCGACCACGATGCCGATCGACAGCACGATGGCGAACAGCGTCGAAAAATTCACGGTGAAGCCGAGCGCATACATGGCGGCGAAGGCGCCGATGATGGTCACCGGCACGGTGGTGGCCGGGATCAGCATGGCGCGCCAGTCCTGCAGGAACACCATGATGACAACCAGCACCAGGACGCCGGCCTCGATCAGCGTCTTGTAGACCTCGTGGATCGAGGCATTGACGAAGATCGTGGTGTCGAACGGGATGGCGTAGACCAGGCCCTGCGGAAAATCGCGCCCCAAGGTCTCCATCTTGGCCTTGACCGCGTGCTCGACGTCGAGCGCGTTGGCGCCGGGAGTTTGAAAGATGGCGATGCCGGCGGCCTGCTTGCCGTCGAGGTTGAAATACTGGCTGTAGGTCTGGGCGCCGAGCTCCACGCTGCCGACGTCGCTCACCCGCGTGACTTGGCCGTTATCGCCGGTCTTGACGATGACATTGGCGAACTCTTTGACGTCGGTGAGGCGGCCGGACAGATCGATGGTGTATTGGAAATTGACGCCCGGCGGCGTCGGCGGCGTGCCGATCTGGCCGGCGGTGACCTCTTGGCTTTGCTGCTGCAGCGCCACCACCACGTCCTGGGCGTTGAGGCTGCGCGCTTTGAGCTTCTCCGGATCGAGCCAGATGCGCATGGAATACTGGCCGGCGCCGAACACGTTGACATTGCCGACGCCCGGCAGGCGCCCCAATTCGTCCTTGAGCTTGATGGTGGCGTAATTGGCCAGATAAAGGCTGTCGTAGCGACCGTCCGGCGCGGTGAGCGTGACGAACAACAGGATCGCGGTCGAGCGCTTCTGCACCGTGACGCCCTGGGCCTGAACCGGGTTCGGCAGCTGCGACAGCGCGCTGGCGACACGGTTCTGCACCAGGATCTGCGCGTTATCGAGATCGGTGCCGATCTTGAAGGTGACGGTGAGCGTGTAGCTGCCGTCGCTTGAGCTGGTCGATTGCATGTAGATCATGTTCTCGACGCCGTTGACCTGCTGCTCGATCGGCAGCGCCACGGTGTCGAGCAGCGTCAGCGCGCTGGCGCCGGGATAACGCGTCGTCACCTGCACGGTCGGCGGCACCACGTCGGGATATTGCGCCACCGGCAGGCCGTAGAGCGCCACCGCGCCGATCAGAACCATCAGGATGGCGAGCACGTTCGCCAGCACCGGACGCTCGATGAAGAATTTGGAGATCATTGCCTAATCTCCACAGCCTTTTTTAGTTTGAGCATGATCTGTTCCGAAAACCGGTTTCCACTTTTCGGGATCATGCTCTAGTTTTTTGCCGCCGGCGGGCTCAGCTCGGCATCGACCTTCTGGCCCGGGATCGCCCGCATGATGCCGCCGACGACGACGCGGTCGTCCTTGGTCAAGCCTTTGTCGATGACACGCAGATCGCCGACCAGCTGGCCGGCCTCGACCTGGCGCTGCTCGACCACATTGTCTTTGTTGACGACCAGCACGTAGCGGCCGCCCTGGTCGCTGCCGATTGCGGCGTCGGGCACCAGCAGCGCCGGTAGCGGCTTCGACGGCACGCGAACGCGCACGAAATAGCCTGGCACCAGGGCGCGTGTGGGATTCTCCAGGACGGCGCGCGCGGCCTGGGTGCCGGTCGACGGATCGACCGACGGCGCGACATAGTCGAGCTTGCCGATGTGCGGATAATCGGTCTCGTTCTGCAACGCGACCTCGACCTTGTCGCCGATCAGATCGGCGGTGGTGCGGCCCTCACGCGCAAGATTGGCGCGCACCTGCAGCGCGTCGCGCTCGCTGGCGGTGAAATTCACCCAGATCGGATCGAGCTGCACGATGGTGGCGAGCACGGTCGGCGAGTTCGCTCCGACCAGTTGACCGATCGACACCTGGCGCGCGGAAACGACGCCGTCGAACGGCGCGGTGACGTCGGTATAGCCGAGATTGATCTCGGCCTGCCGCTCGTTGGCCTGCGCCGATTGCAGGTCGGCCTGCGATGAATCGCGCGCGGCCAGCGCCTTGTCGTAATTGGCTTGGGTCGAGACCTGCTTCTGAATCAGATCGGCCTGACGCTGGAATTCCGCCAGCGTCTGCGTCAGCGTCGCTTGCGCGCTGGTGACGGCCGCCTTGGCGGCATCGACCTTGAGCCGGTAAGGCTCGGGCTCGATGGTGAACAGCGACGTGCCCTTTTTGACGAATTGGCCGTCGGTATAGCCGATGGCCTGGACAAAACCCTGCACGCGGGCGACGAGATCGACCGCATTGACCGCGGTCGCGTTGCCGGTGGCGTCGAAATAGCGCGTGACGTCTTGCGCGAGCGGCAAGACAACGGTGACCTTCGGCGGCGGCGGCGCGGCGTATTGGTTGCTCTGGCCGCAAGCGGCGAGGAAAGCCGCCATGGTCAGGGCCAGCGTCGTGGTCGCGAGCGCACGATAGGTCATGAGGAAAGTGCCCTGCGGATATGGATGGTCGCTGCCAGGCGATCTTAAGCGATTTGCCGGGTAATGGGACGGTTAGTTTAGCGCCGCCAAGATAGATGAAATTGCGGCGACAAGGCAGGCGGTTTCGCCCCTACCGCTACTCTTGAGTGCCGGCCGTGTCCAACCCATCCGTCCCCTCGCGCATCCATGCGACCAGCAATTGCCAGGCGATGGACAGCACGATCGGGCCGATGAACAGGCCGATGAGACCATGTGCCAGCGCACCGCCGATGACGCCGATCAATATCACCGGCATCGGCGTCGAAAGTCCGCGCGCCATGACCAGCGGACGCAACACGTTGTCCACCAGCATCACCGGTAGCATGTAGATCGTGAAGATCACGGCCGCCGTTTTTGCCAGCACAAACCAGCTCCAAATGATCACCGGCACCAGAATGACCCACGGGCCGACTTGAATGATCCCGAACAGCAGGACCAAAAAGCTGAGCAGGCCGGCGGCGGGAACGCCGGCCACCAGCATGCCGATGCCGGCGAGCAACGCCTGTAAGGCCGAAATTCCGATGATGCCGCGCGACACGTTGCGGATCGTCGCGCCGGTCAGTTCGACAAACTCTTCGGCGCGGTCTGTCGAAATATGGCGCACGGCGTTCTTGACGGACAGCACCAGCGCCGGCCCGGGCACGAACAGAAATCCCGAAACGAAAATGCCGATGATGAACTTGACCAGATCCAAACCCGCGGTTCCGGCGATGGCGAGCACGCTTGAGCCGATCGCTTTGAGCTGTTCCGTCCACTCGCCGAGCAGTTCCTTAATGTTGGTCGAAGCGAGGTACCAGATTTGATAGACCTCGCCGCCGACGAACGGCCAAGTCTGTACCGACTCGTAGGGCGGCGGAATGGTCAGGCTGCCGTCCGCGAGGCGCGCGTAAAGCGTGCGCAGATTGTCGCCCAGGCTGACGCCGAGCCAGGTGACTGGGCCAAAGATGAGGATGAGGCTGAAAATCGTAATTGCCGCCGCAGCTACGCCGCGATTGCCACCCAGCTTTGCGGCCAGCCAGTCGAACACCGGATTAAGCGCGACTGCGAAGATAACGCTCCAGACGATGATCGACAGGAACGGTTGCAGCAGCAGCCACGACCAGTAGGCCAAGAGCGCCAGACAGCCGATACGGATTACGGCAACAATAAATGTATTGTCCGATCCGTCGGCCGCGGCGGTTGCGGCGGTCGCGGCGAGTTTGTCGGTGTCGTCCGGCACCTTGAGCCTCCGGCAGCGCGGCTCGCGCCAAGCCAGGATAGCACGGCTCATTTTGCCGTCGGTAGCCGTAAACGCGAACCGGCGCCGCAACGGGCGCCGGTCGGTACAATGTGGTTTTTAGAAAAACGACGCCGCTTACGAGCTCTGATCGAGCACAGTCACCGCGCGGCGGTTCTGCGACCAGCAGGAAATGTCGTCGCACACCGCGACCGGCCGCTCCTTGCCGTAGGAGATGGTGCGCATGCGCTGTGCCGCGATGCCGCGCGACACCAGATATTCGCGCACCGTCTGCGCCCGGCGCGCGCCGAGCGCGATGTTGTATTCGCGGGTGCCGCGCTCGTCGGCGTGGCCCTCGATGGTGAAGGCGTAGCGGTTATAGTTGTTGAGCCACTGCGCCTGCTTGTCGAGCGTGGCCCGGGCCTGCTCGGTGAGCTCCGAGGAATCGGTCTCGAAGAACACGCGGTCGCCGACATTGACGACGAAATCCTGCTGGCTGCCGGGAGCAGCCGACGTGCCCGCCTGATCGACCTGCTGCTTGGCGCAGCCGGCGATCATCAGTCCGGCCAGGATGACGGCCGCGAATTTGGCGCAGCGGACGATGCTCACGACGTTCATTCCGGTGCCTCCATTGCTTCCGTAGGCGTTGCTACCGGGTCTAGCAGCGCCTTCGTTAAACGAACGTTCCGTCAACCTTGATGCGGCCTTGCAAAGAAGCTTCGAGCCTAAGGAACCCGCTGAAAGCTTTGGCAATGGTTAATGAGACCTCAATGCGGCAGGCGTGTGATCGCACGCCGCGGATTTAAGACAAGAGCGGCGACCAGGCCGGATCGGAGGCGAAGCTCGGCGTCGGAACCCGCTGCTGATTGCGCCCCGAAGTGTCGATTGTGTAGAGCGACGGCCCGGGGCTGCCGACGTTGTCGCTGAAATACATGATCACGCGCCCATTGGGGGCAAAGGTCGGCCCTTCGTTGTGGAACCCCTCGGTCAGGATGCGCTCGCCGGAACCGTCCGGCTTCATCACGCCGATCGCGAACGTTGAGGCCGACTGCTTGGTGAAGGCGATGTAGTCGCCGCGCGGCGACCACACCGGCGTCGAATAGCTGCCGTCGCCGAAGCTGATGCGCTGCGCCGCGCCGCCGGCCGCCGGCATGACGTAGATCTGCTGGTGGCCGCCGCGGTCGGACTCGAAGCAGATTTGCGCGCCATCGGGCGAGTAGGACGGCGCGGTGTCGATGGCCGGCGTGTTGGTCAGCCGCGTGGTCGACTTCGAGCGCAAGTCCATAATGAAGAGGTTGGCGTTGGAGCCTTCCTGCAGGCTCATGATCACGCTCTGGCCGTCCGGCGAGAACCGCGGCGCAAAGCTCATGCCGGGGAAATTGCCGACGACTTCGCGCTGGCCGGTTTCGATGTTGAGCAGATAGACGCGCGGATCGCCCTGGCCGTAGGCCATGTAGGTGATCTCCTGCGTCGACGGTGAAAACCGCGGCGTCAGCACCAGTTCGTCGCCGCGGGTCAGATAGCGCACATTGGCGCCGTCCTGATCCATGATGGCGAGCCGCTTGATGCGGCGGTCCTTCGGCCCGGTCTCGTCGATGAAGACGACGCGGGTGTCGAAATAGCCCTTCTCGCCGGTGAGCCGCTCATAGATCGCGTCCGAGATGATGTGGGCGATGCGGCGCCAATTGTCGGGCGTGGTGAAATATTGCTGGCCGGCAAGCTGCTGGCCGGCGAGCACGTCCCACAGCCGGAATTCGGCCTTCAGCCGGCCGTCGCTCTGGCGGGTGATGCGGCCGGTGACCAGCGCCTGAGCGTTGATGGTGCGCCAATTGGGAAAGTTCGGCACGTTGTCGACGCCGGCGAGCTTTTCGAGAAACGCGGCCGGATCGATCGGCAGGAACAGGCCGGAGCCTTTGAGGTTGGCGGTGATGATTTGGGTGACGCCAGTCGCGGTGTCGTTGTCGCTGTCGGCGCCGCCGAAGAAATTCGGAATGGCGATCGGCAGCGGCTGGAAATTGCCCTCGGTGATGTCGAGACGAACCACGGCCGCGGCATGGCGCGCCGACAGCGTCAATCCGCCGGCGGCTGCGCCGAGCGCAAGTGCGCGCCGGCGCGTTATGGAGAAATCGGGGACCTGCCAAATCGTCATGATGGTGAATTCTTGAGCCTCAGCCGCCGAACAATATGCGGGGATCAAATCTCATCTCAATGTCTTTCCATTGGTCGTAATGCTCCGGCTTGAGCATCGTGAACGGCTGACACATCAGCAGTGCACGCTTGGCACTTTCGGCGAGCGCCGGCCCGAGCGGCGACGCCGTGGCCTCGACCAAGACCGGCTCTCGCGACATCGATCCGTCGGGCTTGAACAGAACGCGGAGCACGACATAGATCTTCGACGCGGAGTCGATACCGGCGGGAGGACTCCAGCAATTGGTAATGCGCTTCTGCAACGCGTCGAGTTCGCTTAGCGACAATTCCGCCGCCCTGCCGTCGGAAGCGCCGAGATTGGCTTGGCCGTTGAGCGCATCCGCCGCCGCCATCTGGCGCTGCGGATCGCGCTTGTCGAGCAAAGCCGCGACCTGGTCGGCGTTGAATTTGGGCGAGTCGCGCGGCGGCGTGTCAGGACTGGCCTTGTCGTCCGGCTTCGACGGCTTGGCGGCGTCCTTCTTGAGAAGGTCCGCGATCTTGTCGGGCTTGTAGTCCGGCGGCTTGGCCTTGGCGGGCTTGTCCGCAGGCTTGTTGTCGGGCTTGGGCTGCTGTTTCGCCGACGTATCGGTTTTGATCTCCGGCTTTTTATCGACGGCCTTGGGTGCGACCTCATCGACCGGTTTCGGCGTATCGATCTTGTCGGCGACCGGCTTGATGTCGTCGACCTTGAGCTTCGGCGCGTCCTTTACGCCCTTGGTGAGCTCGGTAAAATCCTTCACCGAAATCGTGTTGACGGTCATGGCCGGGGTTGCGGGCGCCTCCACCGGCTGCGCCGCCAAGGCGACGAGGCACATCCCCAGCACGGCCAGGTGCACAATCGCCGATATGGTGAGGCTTCCCCTCATGGCCCAAGCTTTTAGGATCCCTGCCCGAATTCCGTCACCAGCTCGACGCGGCTATAGCCGGCGCTGTTCAAGCTTCCTAGGAGACGCATGATCATACCGTAATTCAGCGTCTTATCGGCTTTGAAATAGATCGGCGCGGCAAAACCGCCGCGAGTCGCAGTAACCGCTTGCAATTTCTGCATCAATTCGTCGGCCGTGACCTTGGCCTCCTGCAGGTAGATTTGGCCCTGCTGATCTATGGTGACGGTGAGCGGATCGGTATTCTGGCTCAGCGACTTGGCCTGGCTCTGCGGCAGGTTGATCGGCACGCCGACGGTGAGCAGCGGCGCCGACACCATGAAGACGATGAGCAACACCAGCATGACGTCGACGAACGGCGTCACGTTGATCTCGCTCATGACCGCGCGGCGGCGACGGCCGTGCCTACCGCTCGATGCGGACGCGATCACGTTTCCAGCCATGGTCCCCTCGCCCGCAGTCCCCTCACCGTCCCCTTACCCGCGTTCGTCGATCTGCCGCGACAGGATCGCGGTGAATTCGTCGGCGAACCCCTCCAGCCGCTGGGCCTGCTTGTTCACCTCGGAGGTGAACTTATTATAGAAAATAGTCGCCGGAATGGCGGCAACGAGGCCAATTGCGGTTGCAAACAGCGCTTCCGCGATGCCCGGCGCCACCACCGATAGCGAGGTGTTCTGCGACGCCGCGATCGACTGGAAGCTGGTCATGATGCCGGCCACGGTGCCGAATAGCCCGATGAACGGGCCGGCCGAGCCGACCGTCGCCAGCACCAGGAGGCGGCGCTCCATGTGCTCGATCTCACGGGAAATGGCGACGTCCATCACCTTCTCGATGCGCATCTGCAGGCCGGCGAAGGAGCGGGCATGGCCCTCAAAACTGCGCTTCCATTCGCGCATGGCGGCGACGAACAGCACGCCGGTCGAGTGCTCGGGCTTGGCCGAGAGCGATTTATAAAGCTCTTCAAGGGATTGGCCGGACCAGAAGGCCTGCTCGAAATGGTCGCCGGCCTTGCGGATGCGGGCAAACAGCATGGTCTTGTCGATGGCGATGGCCCAAACCCAGACCGAGCACACCAGAAGCCCGACCATGACCGACTCGACGATCCAGTGCGCGTGCCAGAACAGGTGGAACAGCGACAGGTTCGACGACGTCAACGGTGCGACCGACTGCGCGATGTCGCCAGGATTCATCGGGCGTCCCTTTCAGCGGTCCGGCCGGCAACCGGCAAGACCCCCAGCCAATACCGGCACCATGACCGGCATGGCGCACTCCTGCCGGGACCAAAGGGCTTAAAGGCAGCCGCTTCGCGCGCACCGACCAACAGCCGAAATTTCGCTAGGACCCGCGCCGGACCCGCCACCGGCCAGACCGAATTCATCGCGAAACTTGTCCAAACTAGGGCGCAACACCGGTCGTTCCGGCCTAACGAAGCCCGACTGTGCTTAATGGGGGGTTAAGGACCGGGCGATTGCCGGGGAGCCGCGGGGATAATTGCCGCCGGCGGGCCGGCGGGCCGGCGGACCCCGCCTCCGGTGGCGCTGCCGCAAGCCATTGACGGGTCAACGCGCCCAGCGCTTAACTTGGCGACCGAGATCTTTACGTTGCTCATCATGACGCTAGCGGATGTTGCGCTTGCGCAAGATTTGGCGCCGGCGACCGAGACCGGCGCGCTCGGCATCTATCAGCTCAAGCGGCTGTGGTCGCGTGCCATGGGCGGACGGGCGGGCCGCTTCTGGCCGACGACCATGCACGACCGTCACCTGGACCATCTCGTCATCCACGCCAGCGGCCTCGGCCTCGAACAGACCGCAAGCTATCTCGGCCAAGAGGCGCCGAGCTTCGAACAGTTCGAGCGCTGGATCGTCGCCACCACCGGCGGCGTTGCGCCGGAGCGGGTCGCGCGCATCAATGCCGCGGTCGTGGGCGACGACGTTCCGCCGGAGACCGCGCGCTTGATCGCCGCGGTGGAGGCGAGCGCGCCGGTGCTGGACTCTTCCGATCTCGCTTGCTGGCAGGAGCACGGCTATGTGGTGCTCCACGACGCCGTGACGCCGGCGACGCGCCAAGCGGCTGAGCTTGCGCTGTGGCGGCATCTCGATGCCACGCCGGACGATCCGGAAACCTGGTATCGGCCGAACGATCACGGCATCATGGTGCAATATTTCCAGCACCCGGCCTTCGAGGCGGTGCGCCGCTCGCCGCGCATCCACAAAGCCTTCGCCCAGCTCTGGAGCACGGCGGATCTGTGGGTGACCACCGATCGGGTCGGCTTCAATGCGCCGGAGCGGGAGGGTTTTATGTTCCGCGGTCCGCGTCTGCACTGGGATGTCAGCGTCAAGACGCCGTTCCCGCTGGGCACCGGCGGCATCCTTTATCTCACCGACACGCCGCCCGAGCAGGGCGCGTTCACCGTGGTGCCGGGATTCCAGCGCTGGGGCGAAGCCTGGTTGAAAGCCTTGCGGCGTGACGCCGACCCGCGGCAGCAAGACCTCTATGCGCTCGGCCCGCGCGCCATCGGCGGCCGCGCCGGCGATCTCGTCATCTGGCATCAGGCGCTGCCCCACGGCGCCAGTCCCAACCGCGGCACGCGGCCGCGCATGGTGCAATACGTCAACATGTTCCCGACGCACATCGAGGAACATGAGGAGTGGATTTAGCAACGCGTACCGACCGCAACTGAAATCCCGCAAAAGAAAAGGGCGGGACGCTTTCCGCGCCCCGCCGCTCTCCCCTCGAGCGATCCGCGACGCTCAGTCGTCGTATTCGGCGGAGACGTCCTTGTTGGTGTAGTCCGGCATGTACACCGTCGAGATCACGCTGATCACCGCGCACACCGCGAGATAGACGGCGATGGCATAGCCGGTGTGATAGGCGGCAAACAGCGCGGTCGCGATCAACGGCGCCGGGCCGCCGGCGATCACCGAGGCGAACTGATAGCCGAGCGACGAGCCGCTGTAGCGCAGCCGCGGCGTGAACGACTCCGCGATCAGCGCCGCCTGCGGGCCGTACATCATGTCGTGCGGAATGAGCGACAGCACGATGGCGAGGAACACCACCGACGGAACGGCGGTCTCGAGCATGCCGAAATAGAGGAACGCGAACAGCCCGCAGAGCACCGAGCCGATGATGTACATCTTTCTCCGGCCGATACGGTCGGAGAGGTGCCCGAACAGCGGGATCGAGAAGAACGAGACGATGGATGCGACCGTCACCGCGGTAAGAATGAAATCCCGCGACATGTGCAGGTTGCCGACCGCATAGGAGAAGACGAAAGCGGTGAAGATGTAGAACGGCGATTGCTGGCCCATGCGCAGCAGCGCCGAGAGGCAGACCTCCTTGGGCTGCTTCTTGAGCACCTCGAGGATCGGCGCGCGCTCGATCTTGTCCTCGTTGAGGAGTTTTTGGAACACCGGCGTCTCGAGGATGCCGAGCCGGATCCACATGCCGATGCCGACCAGGACGATGCTGAGCGCGAACGGCACGCGCCAGCCCCAGGTCAGGAATTGGTCGCCCGACCAGGCGGCGGCGGCAAGCATGACGATGGTCGACAGGAACAGACCCGCGGGCACGCCGAATTGCGGCCAGGAAGCGAGGAAGCCGCGGTTGTGCTGGCCCTTGCGCGACCATTCCATGGACAGCAGCACCGAGCCGCCCCATTCGCCGCCGACGCCGATACCCTGAATGGTGCGCAGCACGGTCAGGATGATGCCGCCCCAGACGCCGACCGAGGCGTAAGTGGGCACAAACGCGATCAGGAAGGTCGCAAGCCCCATCAGCACCAGCGTCGCGATCAGCGTCGCCTTGCGGCCGATGCGGTCGCCGTAATGGCCGAAGATCGCCGCTCCCACCGGCCGTGCCGCGAAGCCGACGAAGTAGGTGCTGAAAGCGAGCAGCGTGGCGGTGGTCGGATCCGAGTTCGGGAAATAGAGCTTGCCGAACACCAATCCGGCGGCGGTGCCGTAGAGGAAGAAGTCGTACCACTCGATGGTGGTGCCGACGGTGGCGGCGATCACCGCCTTGCGCAGTTCGCGGCTGTGGTCGGCATCGGAAAGCGAGGCGTAGTCGGCTATCGAAGCCATGTGCGTGTCCCCCCGTGATGACGTTCGTGCCCCGTTCTGGCGGGTGCTTATTGTTAAGGCAGAGAATAGATCGTCCCCCCGCCAGCGCAAGCCTCTTGGCGGATACCGAAGCCGAAGTTCACCGATGACGTAGAGCCCGCGCGAACGACAGGCGAGGAGTTATTCGGGTTCGAATAAAGCCATTTCAATGAGCCATGGCACCGTTATTTTCGGCCAGATCCGAATAGCCGATCAGTCGAATATCGCGGCCTCTCGCCGCCGAAACTATTCCCGGGGCAACCAAGGCCGCCAGTTCGTCGGCATAGCGATAGCCCGGCGCGGCTCCCGAAAACGAATTTGACGTTGCCGGGTGAAAATAGATTTCCGTGACCCCGTCGGGCAAATGCGCCAAAAGCCCGGCCACCCGTGTTTCGGTCATCGCGCCCGACCACGCCAATCCGAATACCCTGTCCGCGGCGAATAAGCGGCGCCTTTGGACGCGCGCCTTGAGCAGCGCGGCACATGTCGACGTCACCCATGACAGCTTCGATGACGTTTGCGTCTCGACGAGTTTCAGCACCCGGAGCGGTTCCGCGGGTACCCGCAGCGCGGTCATCCCATAGCGTTGTCCGATATCCAATATGAGACCCGCGATGGTCGGATGAAGGTGCCAGTGTTTGTGGCAGTCGACGTGATCGAGCCGCAAACCGGTGGCAAGAAAAGCTTCGAACTGTGCCGCAATTTCATAGGCGACCTGCCGGCGCACTGTCGGATCGACGAATATCCTGACGCTCGACCACGCCATATCGCTGCGAAAGCGGCCGGATCTGTCGACAAGAGTGGGCAGGCGCGAAGGCGGCGACACCGGATACCCGTCGGTCAGGACGACATGCAATCCGACATTCAGAGAGCGCAACCGCCGCGCTCGATCGACGGCGTCGGCGGCGGCGGGAGCCCCGATCATAAGGCTGGCCGCCGTCAGGATTCCCTTGCTGTGAGCCGTCTCAACCGCCGCGTTGACTTCGGGCGCAAGACCAAAATCGTCGGCCGTTACGATCAACGCCTTCAGTGTGCCACTCCTCGCCGCTCCCGCAGGAAGTGAAAGAACTCGATTCCCTCGCGCAGCCGGCGCATCATCATCTGCCGATCGCGGACCATCTCGCCCACGATCGACGCAATCTTCCCGGATCGAAAATAGAATCGCCTATAAAATTCCTCGACCGAGTTGAAAATCTCGGTCTGGGTCAAATGCGGGTAGTGCAACGGCGCGATTTGCACGCCGTCGTCGTTCACGAGCTCCGCATGCGAAGTGTCGAGCCAACCGTTCTTTACCGCCTGGTCGAAAAGAACCGTGCCCGGGTACGGCGCCGCCAGCGACACTTGAATGGTGTGTGGATTGATGTCATTGGCGAAACGGATCGTTTCCTCGATCGTCTCCTTGGTCTCGCCGGGCAAACCCATGATGAAGGTGCCGTGGATGGTGATGCCCAGCTCGCGGCAATCCTTGGTGAATTTGCGGGCGACGTCGGTCCGCATGCCCTTCTTAATATTGTGCAGGATTTTCTGATTGCCGGATTCATAACCGACCAACAGAAGACGCAAGCCCCCCTCGCGCAACACCTTGAGCGTCTCCCGCGGAACATTGGCCTTGGCATTGCATGACCATGTAACGCCAAGCTTGCGCAGTTCCTTGGCAATGGCTTCCGCCCGCGGCAGATCGTCGGTGAACGTATCGTCGTCGAAGAAAAACTCCTTCACCGACGGAAACGCCTTCTGCGCCCAGGCGATTTCCTCGACGACATGGCCGACCGAGCGCGTGCGGTAGCGATGGCCGCCCACGGTTTGCGGCCACAGGCAGAAGGTGCAGCGCGATTTGCATCCGCGCCCGGTGTAGAGCGACAAGTAAGGATGCCGCAGATAGCCGATGAAATAGTTGTCGATGTCGAGATCGCGTTTGTAGACCGGCGTGACAAACGGCAGGAGGTCCATATTTTCCAGGATCGCGCGCTCCTCGTTGTGAACGACGACGCCTGACGCATTGCGATAGGACAGGCCGGCGATCTCGCTCCAGGGCCGGTCTTGCGCCACCTCCTTGATGGTGAAATCGAACTCGTTGCGCGCGACAAAATCGATCGCCGGCGATGCCTTCAGGCTGCCGTCGGGATCGACCGCGACCTTGGCGCCGACTAGCCCGGCCTTCAGCTTCGGATTCACCGCTTTCAGCGCCTTGATGGTGGCGACGTCGGAGGCAAATGACGGCGCCGAGGTGTGCAGGACCGCCAGATCGTAGTCCCGCGCACTTGCTGCGACCTGTTCGCGTTTCAGGCGATGGGGCGGCGCATCGACGAGCTTACTGCCCTCGACCAGAGCCGCCGGCTGGGCGAGCCACGTCGGATACCAAAATGAGCGGATTTCGCGCCGAGCCTGGTATCGCGATCCCGCGCCGCCGTCAAAACCTTCAAACGAGGGCGCCTGAAGGAACAGAGTTCGCATTGCGGCTTACCTCTCCGGTATAAGCAAGCGTATTGTCGGCCAGCACGGCATAACGGCGCCCGCGCCATTCCACGGCCCGACCAAAAAAACTGGCAAAAAACACGGCGCACGAGAGCAGGTCGCGCAGCGGCCCCAGCCAAAAAGGATTGCTTCGCAGGCGCAAGGCGCGATCGAGTTGCATCTGCAGGCAAAAGCGGCAGGCGAGCGCGGCAATCACGATGATGCTGGCCGGAGTGATGCCGCCCAACAACGTGCCGAGCAGCGCCAGAGGAAAAGCGTGGGTAACGCCCGACCCGATAAAGCCGAACGCGTCGACGAACCGGATCGTCCGCGCCCAGCGCAATTCGTGATGGAACAGGTCTCGCGCCGTCCGATGGGTGCAGGCGTGCTCGACGATCAGCGATGGGATCGCGACGGCAAGACCTGCCCGCCGCACCATTTCGCCGAGTGCATAGTCGTCGGCAAGTTGGTCAACGACCGAATGAAATCCGCCGATCGTCGCCAGCGTGGTCTTCTTGAGCGCAATCGTCGAGCCAAAGCACGGTTTGGCGAGACCAAGCTTGAGCCCGAACAGCACGCTCGGCAAAAAGTGATGATCGATTGCCGCCGCGGCAAGACGAGGCCACAGGCCCGGCGCCGCGGCGCTGCGGTAAAGACAGGTCACAAGACCCACGCCGGGCGCGTCAAGCGGGCCCACGATGTTTTTCAGATAGTCGGGATCGACAATGATGTCGCTGTCCGACAGAACCAGGACGTCATGATGAGCTTCGGCCGCCAGGTTGATCAAATTCGAGACTTTGCGATTGCTCCCGTGGCTGAACGAATTGATCACGAGCTCGATATCGCAAGCGGGGAACTCGGCGATGAGGCGGGAAACGACATCGATCGCGGGATCGGCGTGGTCCTCGACGCCAAACACGATCTGGACCGGGCCCGGATAGTCTTGAACGCAAAAGCCGGCCAAATTCGCAAAAAGGCCCGGTTCCGCCCCATGAAGCGGCTTGAGGATGGTGACGGACGGAAAGCTGTCGGCCGGCGCAAGCTCGGAGCGAACAAAGCCGCGGGCGAGCAGCCCCGCGGCGAGCGCATAAAGGCAGCCACAAACGGCAGCCGCATAACAAATGACCGACGCTACACCAGTAGCCTCAACGAAAAAAACGTCCACGTCGCCCCACCCCAAGCCAAGCACCTATGGAACCCGGCCATTTTGTCCCAAGTAGGGCGAGCCTTGCATGCATAGGAAAGCACGGTCAATACGCGCCCACAGACCAATCGCCGCATTGGGCTCTGTTTAATTCGCAATTACGGCGGAAAATTTCGGCGGTTCCGTTATAGCGGCTGTCCAAATTTATGGGCCGATCAATAGACGGTTCGGCATTGGTATTCGGATTTGCCTATTTGTGCTTGAACAGCAGTCGGCGGCCCTCCATCGCTTGCCACATTACGAGCGACGGTACGCCGAGAACCACATCCGGAATTCGCTTGACGAGCGCCAGCCCGAGCGCGGCCTCGGCCGGCACGCCGAACACCACGCATGCGGCGATCAAGGTGCCGTCCTGCACGCCGAGCCCGCCGGGCAACGGAAAGGCGGCTGCACGGCTCGCCTGGCCGAGGCTTTCGATTGCCACAGCGGCAGCGTAGCTCACCGGGTATCCCATAAAGGCAAGCGCGATCCATACTTCCGTTGCATTGACGAAGAGTACCGCCAAGTGAACGAGAAACGACGCCGAGAGACCCCAATGGTTTCGCCAAATCCGTTGCAAGCTCTCGCCGAGGCCCGCAACGCGGCTGAACGCGGCCCATTGGCGCCGTTCGCCGAATTCAATCAGTCGCCTCATGACGGGCTCGAAGGCGCCAAAATTCAATGCGAGGAAAAATCCGGCCACCGCCGGCGTTGCAACGGCGAGCGTAATGGCGATCGGTGCGGTGAGCGGGTTGCTGTCGCCACGAGTCGCGAGAACGCCAAGTCCCGCCAAGACAAAGATCATCAGGCACACAACCTGGACAAATATGTCGATGAGAACGCTTGCGAGCGCCAGACTGCCGCCGAGGACCCCCAATTTGGTGACAAGCCTCGCGCCGATGATGTCGCCGCCGACCAGAGCAACCGGGAACAGGGAATTTATCGCTTCACGAATAAACCGCACCCAAACGAACGGAAGCGGCGGGCAAGCTACGGCCGGTTTGAGCAGAAGCCACCATCCGATGCCGGCCGTCGCGAGCGCGACGGCTCTGACGAGGATGACGTATGCGGCTCCCCATCCGGCGCTGGCCACGGCCTGGCCGACGGAGCCGAACCCGTAATAAGCCGTCAGTCCGGTGAGAAGCGCCACGCCGAACAGCGCCGCGAGCGAGCCGAGGAACTTCATCGCGTGTCGATCGCCGGCTTTGGTCGCGGTACCGCGTACGCAAAAGTTCGCCGACGCATGTTGCTCAATCCATTGCGGATGTTCATCAATCCAAACCCGCCCGATGTGACGTCAAAATGTCGGCGACCACGGCCACATTAGCCGCTCAGCCGCTATTTTGGCTACCCAAAGCCCCATAACAGTCGGCATTTCCCGTCTGTCTTGTAGGGATGCCGGGGAAGTGCGAAAATTGGCGTCCAGTAACGAGTCATTCGGGGAATTCCTGTTGAATGGGATTGCGGCGTGAGCGGCCGCATTGGGGCGCTGTGCTCATGTCCGTTGTGTGGGTGTCGTTGAACAACATGCGTTTGGCAATCTCACTTGTTCTCGCGCTCGCGCCGGGCATCGCCGCGGCGGCCGATTTGCCGCCTGCCGCGCCAGAACCGCCGACCGCGCCGGCCGTCTATGCGCCGCCGCAGCCGGAATGGACGGTCACAGTCGGCGTAGAACCCCGCATCGTTCCGGCTTGGCCAGGGGCCTCCGACAGCAGATTCGGCCTTTCCGTCCTGCCGCTGTTCAGTATCCGCAAGGCGGGCACGCCTCCCGAGTTCTTCGGCGCGCGCGACAGTTTCGGCTTCAGCATTCTTGATCTCGGCCAGTTTCAACTCGGCCCGGTCGGCAAGCTGATTTGGCAACGTAAAGCGTCGTCTTATACCGCGTTGAATGGATTGGGAGACGTCAATTACGCCATACAAGCCGGCGGCTTCGCGCAATACTGGCCGGTGCCTTGGCTGCGGCTACGCACCGAGGTTCGCCAAGGTTTTGGCGGCGAAACCGGCGTCACCGGCGACGTGTTCCTGGATGCCGTGGTTCCGATGGGGCAATTTCGACTGTCCGGCGGGCCGCGGATGACGCTGCAATCGACCGCAGCCGTGAGTCCGTATTTCAGCATCACACCGGCGCAGTCCGTCGGCTCGACGGTTGCGGGCCTTGCCGCGCTGCCGGTCTATAACGCCAGCGGCGGTCTGTATTCGTACGGCGCCGGTGGCCAAGTGGAGTACTTCTTCAATCCACAATGGTCCGCCCACACGCTGATGGAGTACGAGCGGCTCACCAGCTCGGTGGCCGCGTCGCCACTGGTGACGCAACGTGGCTCACCGAACCAATTCACCTTCGGTGTGGGCGCTACTTATTCCTTCAACATTCGGCAGTTCTGGTGAGTTGCGTGGCTATCGAGCTGGGCACGCACTCGAAATCGGATCGTCGACGCTGGGCCAAGTCTGCTGGCGGCCAGGTCTGCTGGCGATCAAGTCTTCTGGCGGCATCCGCATTGTTTGATGTAGAGTCATTTTCGGGGGATCGATGACAGAAATGATGCTGGGTGATGGCGGTGGCGTCGGCGAAGTGGCCGGTTTCGCGCTCCAATACCAACATCCCATCGTCATCGCGTTTGTCGGCATGGCCTTCGAGGCCAAAATCGCCGCCGGGCCCGGCGTGCTGGTCGTTTGCCGCAACAACCGACATGATCTGGCTACGGTGGCGAGCCACGCTGCCCGGAAAGGCTACCGCGGCATCATCAGCTTCGGCGTCGCCGGCGGGCTTGCCGCCAATCTTCGTACCGGAGACTGGGTCGTTGCATCTCACGTCCTCGAATCGCAAATCACACGCTCGACCGACGCGGCCTGGTCGAACAGCCTGCTCGAGGCGATCGCGGGCGCAAGCTACGCGCCGATCCTCGGCGTCGACGCCCCCGTCGCCGAACCGACAATGAAACGAGATCTGCACCGGGCGACCGGCGCCGCCGCGGTCGACATGGAATCGCACGTGGTGGCACGGCTCGCGGCCGCGCACGGGCTGGCCTTTGCGGCGATGCGCGTCATCGTCGATCCGCACGACCGGGCGATTCCACCTGCCGCCGTGCTGGGCATGGGTCGCGACGGCGGCGCGGACATCTGGGCCGTGCTGCGCAACCTCATCGCGCATCCCTCGCAGCTATCGCTGCTCGCCCGCGTCGCCGCCGATGCTATCGCCGCCCGCGCCGAACTGCTGCGTGTCCGCCGGCTGCTCGGACCGCATTTCGGCCTCGCGGATTTTGCCTGAATCGAGCGATCGCGGTTCCAGCCGCTCCGCCGGGACCCAAATTCAGTTCACGCTCGGCGGCGCGGCACCTGCAGCGGCAGCCGGTCGAACAAGGTCGGACCGTTCGGCTGCGCGCCCTCGATGGTGAGAAGCCGCAGTTTTGTGACGACACCGCCCGGCGCCGAGAAGCCGCCGACCTTGCCGCCGGCGGCCAGCACGCGATGACAGGGCACGATGACGGGAAACGGATTTTGCCCGAGCGCCTGACCGACGTCGCGCGCCAGATTTCGATCGCCCAACCGCTCGGCGATTTCGCCGTATGACAGCGTCGCGCCCGGCGCAATGGTGCGGGCGATGTCATAGACGCGGCGATTGAAGTCGGCCACGCCTGAAGTGTCGATCGTCACGTGGGTCAGATCGCGCGGCGCGCCGCCGAGCAGCGCGACAATGTCATCGATGGCGCGCAGCACCTCGGCCGGCGGCATGGCTTCGCGCGCGCCGGGAAAGCGCCGGGGAATGCGCTTGCGGGTCGCTTGTTCGTTTCGCTCAGGCAACTGCACGCCGGCGACACCGCACTCGCTCCAAACGATGCCGCAGTGGCCAATCGCCGTTTCGAACAGCGCAAAGCCAAGATCTTTCATAACAAGATCTTTCATAACAAGATTTTTCGCAACAAATTCGCTCATGGTTAGACCAATATAGTGCGCCGCGCGGTTCCAGCCACCCGATTTGTGCGCGTGGGAAAAATCAGCTCTGCGCCGCGTCCTGGTCGGCCTTCATGGCGATGCGCAGCGGTTTCGGGATCGGCCGCGCCCGGCCGCCGGAGATGAAGGCTACCCGCACATGGGCCTCGACCAAAAGCTCGTCGCCGCGCATGACTCTCTGGCGCACCATGGCGGAAGCGCCCTTGACGTCATGCGGCTCGGTGACGACCTCGAGCACGTCGTCCATGCGCGCGGGTTTCAAGAAGTCGATATTCATCGAGCGCACCACGAAGGCGAAGCCCGGCGCCTCCTTGGCGGTTTCCTCGAACAACGCGCGGTGATCGGCGCCGATCTGGCGCAGGTAATTGGTGCGCCCGCGCTCCATGAAGCGCAGATAGCTGGCGTGATAGACGATGCCGGTAAAGTCTGTGTCCTCGTAGTAGACGCGCACCGTGAGCACATGACGGCCGTCGCGGATCTCGCCGTCGAGCGGAATACTTTTCATCGGCCTATCTCCGCGGTACCCGTTCCGCCATGGCGTGCTCCCAGTTGCGGCCGTCGAACTCTTTGACCTCGAGCGCCGCGATATCGACGCCGTCGAGGCAGCGCACATTGACGTCGATCTTGTCGGGATCGGAGCGCGGCACATAGAACGGATGGATGCCGCAGGTGGCGCAGAACGCGTGCTGCGCCGCGCCGGTATTGAACCGGTAGGTCGTCAGCGCATCCTTGCCGCCGAGCAACTCGAATTTTTCCGGCGGCACGATGAGATGCAAAAAACCCTTCTTGGCGCAGATCGAGCAATTGCAATAGGTGACGCGCGACAAATCCGCCGTGACGCGAAACCGCACCCGGCCGCAATGGCAGCCGCCTTCGTAGGTTTGCATTACGGCGAGCTCAGTCGTCATAACCGGACTTTATCACCTCAAGCGTGCCGCGGCAGTGAGGCATTGCCAAAGGCCCGGCAAGCGCACGCGATGTGATGGCCAGTAACAGTGCCGGCGCATTGACATTACAACTTTCGGGCAGCATTTTTCGGCGGTAAATCTTGGGAGGAACAATATGAAATATCTGATTCTCGCGGGATTGTTTCTTGCGGCGGCGATATGCGAGGCGGCGCTTCCGACATCTGCGATCGCCGCGAGGGTCTGCCCCCATGGCGGCTATTGTCCGCCAGGCACCTGCGCGCAATTCAATAGCGGCAGAATCCGCGGCGGCGGCAGTTACGCCTGCAACGTCAAGAATTGCAGCGCGGCGAACTGCATGCATTAGCATATCGCGTTTGCCGCATCAGTCTTCTTCCCCCGCCGCGAACAACCCGAACTGCGCCGGGTCGCGCACCGGCTCCGGCAAGCCGAGATGGCGAAAGCCGTGGCCGGTGACGAGGCGGCCGCGCGGCGTGCGCTGCAAAAATCCGCACTGGATCAGGTAGGGCTCGATGATGTCCTCGATGGCGTCGCGCGGCTCCGACAGCGCGGCGGCGAGCGTTTCGACGCCGACCGGGCCGCCCGCGTAGTTCACCACCATGGTGGTCAGATAGCGCCGGTCCATGGCGTCAAGACCGGCGGCATCGACTTCCAGCGCGGCGAGCGCCTTGTCGGCGACGGCGCGGTCGATGGCCGTGGCGCCGGCGACGGAGGCGAAATCGCGCACCCGTCGCAATAGGCGCCCGGCGATGCGCGGCGTGCCGCGGGCGCGGCGCGCGATCTCGTTGGCGCCATCGGCGGTGACGCCGATGCCGAGCACGCGGGCGCCGCGATTGACGATCTCTTCGAGCTCTGCCTCGGTGTAAAAATTCAGCCGCACCGGAATGCCGAAGCGGTCGCGCAGCGGATTGGTCAGGAGCCCGGCGCGCGTGGTGGCGCCGATGAGGGTGAATTTTTTGAGTTCGAGCCTGACCGAGCGCGCCGCCGGGCCTTCGCCGATGATGAGGTCGAGCTGAAAATCCTCCATGGCCGGATAGAGGATTTCCTCGACCGCCGGACTGAGCCGATGAATCTCGTCGATGAACAGCACATCGCGCTCTTCGAGATTGGTGAGCAGCGCCGCGAGATCGCCGCGCTTAACGATCACCGGCCCCGACGTGGCGCGAAAACCGACGCCAAGCTCGCGCGCCACGATCTGCGCCAAGGTCGTCTTGCCGAGCCCGGGCGGGCCGACGAACAGCACGTGGTCGAGCGCTTCCTTGCGCCCGCGCGCCGCGGCGATGAAGACGCCGAGATTCTTGCGCGCCTGCTCCTGGCCGATGAACTCGGCGAGCAGTTGCGGCCGCAGCGAGCTTTCGGCGACGTCTTCGTCGCGGCGCTCGGGCGTCACCACTGTGCGTCCAGGACTCAAGCTCACCGTTCCGGCCCCCGGCTGTATTTGTTGGGCAACAATTCGGCGATCGGCACCGCTTTCGCCGATCGGCCGTTCGGCACGATCACGCGCGCCTTCGGATCATAGTCGAAAATCAGCTCGCGGCACGCCCCGCATGGCGAGACGACGGAAATTGTTTGATCCTTGGCGCCCGGCGGCGGATGGCGCACCGCGACGATCATCGCGATGCCGTCGTCGCCGAGATCGACGAAGGCGCGGCCGAGCGCCACCGCCTCGGCGCAGACCGCCATGCGGCCGAGATAGGCGTCGAGATTGACGCCGGTGAAGATTTTTCCCGAGCGCGTGCGCAGCGCCGCGCCGACCTCCTGCCAGTCGTCGCGATAGCGCAGTTTTATCGCGGCGGTCGCGGCCGCAATCAATTCCTTGTCGGCTTTGCCGAGTTTCGCCGGCCGCTTCACTTCGCCAGTTCCTTCAAGCCGAGCCGGATCAGGGTCTTCACCTCCGCGCCCTCGCCGGCGCTGCGCGCGGCGGCGGCGATGGCGGCGGCGGCCTGCGGCTGCCCGTAGCCGAGATTGACCAGCGCCGAGACCGCGTCGGCAAACGGCTGCGGCGCGCGCTTCTCGTCGAGCGCGCCGGAAAGCCGCACCAGCGCCGGATCAATTTGCGTATAGGCCGGCGCCTTGTCTTTCAGCTCGGTGACGATGCGCTCGGCGACCTTTGGACCGACGCCCGGCGTGCGCGCGACCATCGCTTTGTCGCGCATGGCGATGGCCGAGGCGAGATCGGCGGGTTTCAGCGTGCCGAGCACCGCGAGCGCGACCTTGGTGCCGACGCCCTGAACGGTCTGCAACAGCTTGAACCACTCGCGCTCGAGGTCGGTGGTGAACCCGAACAGGCGGATCTGGTCCTCGCGCACATGGGTTTCGATCGACAACGTCACCGCCTCGCCGGCGCGCGGCAATTCCTGCAAGGTGCGCGCCGAGCAATGCACCAGATAGCCGACGCCGTTGACGTCAAGGATGACGGCGTCCTCGCCGTAGGAGTCGATGATGCCCTTGAGCTTGCCGATCATCGCGCCGCAACCTTTGCCGCCGCCGCCACCTTGAGCACCACGCTCTGCCGATGATGCGCGTGCGTCACCGCGATGGCGAGCGCGTCGGCGGCGTCGTGGGAGGCCGGGTCGGCCTTGGGCAACAGCACGCCGATCATCATCCGCACTTGCACCTTGTCGCCATGGCCGGCGCCGACGATGCTTTTCTTGACCACGTTGGGCGCGTATTCGGCGACCGGCACGCCGGCTTTGGCCGGCACCACCATGGCGATGCCGCGGGCCTGGCCGAGTTTCAGCGTCGCTTGCGCGTCCTTGTTGACGAAGGTCGCCTCGACCGCGGCTTCGTCGGGGCGAAATTCGTCGAGAATGCGCATGAGCCCGTCGTGGATGGCGAGCAGCCGCGTCGCCATGTCGTCCCGATCGTTGCTGGTCACCGAGCCGCAGCCGATGAAACCGAGCCGATTGCCGGCAATTTCGACGACGCCCCAACCGGTGCGGCGGAGCCCGGGATCGATGCCGAGGATGCGAATCGGGCGCGTCATCTATGTTCCGTGATAGCGCCGGGGCCGGCCCGCGCCTAGCGCGGGACACGGCAGTATTCGCCGCGAACAAGGCGTGTCATAGGCATAAAAGAGCCAAATCCACAGCGTCCCCGGCACGCCAAGAGCAAAGAGCCATTCCCCGCCGTGACAATCCCGGAATACGCGCTGTTTGCCGCCGCGGTCGCCGACCATCGCTTCTGGATCGCGCTGGCGATTGCCATCCTGGCCGGCGTGGTGCGCGGCTTTTCCGGCTTTGGCTCGGCGCAGATTTACATTCCGCTGATCGCTGCGGTGTATAGCCCGCGAGTCGCCGCGGTGACGCTGTTGATCATCGACACGCTCGGCGCGGCGCCGTTCACGGTGCGGGCATTCGCCTATTGCACCTGGCCCGAGGTGCTGCCGATGTACATCGCCGCCGCCATCGCGGTGCCGATCGGCACCCTGGCGCTGCTGGTGATCGATCCGATCGTGCTGCGCTGGTTCATCGCCTTCCTGGTGCTGTCGCTGGTGGGCGTTTTGATATCGGGCTGGCGCTATCACGGCCGGCCGCGCCTGCCGATCACCGCCGCCGTCGGACTGTTTTCCGGCTTCGGTTCCGGCGCGGTGCAGATCGCGGGCCCTCCGGTGCTGATCTATTGGCTGGGCACGACCAACAATGTCATCACGGTGCGCGCCAATTTTCTGGTCTATTTCCTGCTGCTCGGCCTGACCTCCTGCGCGGTCTATTTCTGGCAGGGCCTGTTCACGCCGGAATTGCTGGCGCTGGCTTTGCTGCTGGCAATTCCATTTTTTCTCGCAACCGCCATCGGCGCAAAATATTTCCATGGCGCGTCCGATCGGCTGTACCGCCGCATCGCCTATGCGATCATCGCGCTGGCGGCGCTGGTCAGTCTGCCGGTGTTCGATGGGTTTTTGCGCTGAAGGGGCCATGCCTGGACGACAACACAAGAAACGCCGGGCGATCGTCATCGGCGGCTCGATGTCGGGCCTGTTCAGCGCGGCGTTCCTGCGGCGGATCGGCTGGGACGTCGACGTCTACGAGCGCTCGCCGGTCGAGCTCGTCGGCCGCGGCGCCGGCATAACGACCCATCCGGAACTGCTGCAGGCGCTGCAACGCAGCGGCGCCGGAACGCACAACCTCGGCATCGAAGTACAAAAACGGTTCGCCATCGACCGGCAAGGCCGCATCACCGCGGAACGGCCGCTGCGCCAAATCCTGACCTCGTGGGATCGCCTGCAGCGGCTGCTGCGCGCGACCGTCGATCCCGCGCATTATCATCTCGGTTGGGCGTTCGAGAGACTAGAGCAGGACGGCAGCGGTATCCGCGTTCACTTCGGCGATGGCCGCATCAAGCACGCCGATATCATGATCGGCGGCGACGGCGTGCGCTCGACCGTCCGCGCCGAGCTCGCACCGGACTTGCAGCCGCTCTATGCCGGCTACTACATCTGGCGCGGCGCGCCGAACGAGTCCGATCTGGCGCCGCGAACGCTGAAGGAAATCTTCCCCTACTTCGTCTTCTATCTGCCGCCACAACAGGAGGTCATCACCTACCCGATCGCCGGCTTCAACGACGACCTGCGCCCCGGCCATCGCCGCTACAATTTCATCTGGTACCGCGCGGCCGACGCCGCGCGATTGCGCGAGATGAACGTCGATGCAAACGGCGTGCAGCACGCCTTCTCGGTGCCGCCGCCGCTCATTCGCAAGGAATTGATCGAACAGATGCAGGCCGACGCGCGCGACATCATGCCGCCGGTGCTGCTCGATTGCGTAATGACGATGAAGCAGCCGTTCATCACGCCGATCTACGATTTCACCGCGCCGCGGATCGTCTTCGGCCGCGTCGCCATGGTCGGCGACGCCGCAGCCAACGCGCGCCCGCATATGGGTTTTGGCGTCGCCAAGGCGGGCGGCGATGCCGAGGCGCTGGCCAATGCGCTGCGCGACCACGACGACATCGACGCCGCGCTTAAAACCTACAACGCGCTGCGCCAGCCGATCGGCAACACCATCGTGATGCACAGCCGCAAGCTCGGCACCCATATGGGCGTCAATTTGCAGACCGAGGAAGACCGCCGCATGCACGCGCTCTTGCAGAGCGACGGCGCGATGCTGGATTGGATTGCGGTGCCCAATTTCCTCGACGCCTACAAATGAGAAAGGCGCCGTGTCACGCGCTCATCTTGGCGACCAGCGCGTCGGACACTTCGAAATTGGCGTAAACGTTCTGCACGTCGTCGTGCTCGTTTGGGCTCTTCAAGCCAGATCAAAGAACGTCGTGATGAATCAGCCCCGTCATAAATCCTTGCATTACCTCATAAAGAAACCGCGCATGTCTCATAAACAACACTTCCACCAATTGATCTCGTTGTTTCTTACGCTCAATTGCCTGCCCATATTCTACGCGCTTTCTAAAGATAGCGCCCCAACGGCTGGACGCGTGCGACATCTCCATTCGAGCGTCGAATAGCGCAGTGACTATGGCCAATTCGGTCGCTACCATCTCGCTTTGAATTTTGCTTTCTAGCAATTTTGTGGAATGCAAATAATGCAAAAATACATTCTGCTTATGCAAGCCAACACGCTGCATTACGTGCGTTCTCATGTCACGATATTGTAACTCAAACAGCTGATGCGTTAATTGAACCACCTCATTCATTCCAACGCGTTCAATTTCCGGAGAATAAACGAGTTCTTTAATTTTGCCCAACCGATCAAAATAAGGAGCAAGATCGAAGTCCTCCAATACACGGTTCTCTGCTTGGAGATCCCAGAATGTCGAGCTGACGAATATTGTAAACTCCATTTTCCGTGGCACGGAGACTGTGTCCAACACTTCGTCCGCAATTTTATCCGGCGTGGAAGAAGTGATCGTCTTATCGGCCTTCGCGTCTGCATATTGTCGAATATCATTCGCCACGCTACTCTCACTGCGTCCTTCTATCTGCGCGATTGTCCTCAGCGCATCAGCAATTCGTCGATGCTCTTCCTCACCGGCAGCCTGAATTGGCAAAATAAACTCAACCGGGCTTTCCGACCCTTCCAGTCTCTTTGACACAATAGAGACGCCCTCCACTCGGGATGGACGGGCGGCCCAACCGTTTGCAACGAGGTAGGCAAGTAACTCGCCCCCGCGAATTGCTTCAGCTTCTTTAAGACTGAGTTCCGCGTCTATCATGCGAAAAACCTATTCCGCGCCATGTCTAGCATACCTCTAATGGCCAAGGATGTCAGAGTATTGGCAGTTGGAATTTTGACGCGAACAGAAGCGCTGTTCGGGCTTCGATTTCCGCTTTCAGACCACCAATAGGCTGAAGCATTGAGCGTGAGGAATTGGGGGTCATGCGTCATCCATTGATCACTGTCCGGGCCAAAACTGACTAGAAACAAGTGGTATGGAGTCGCTAATTCGTCCCTCGTAACAATGAGGTCAAAGTTTCGTACATTGAGATCGTAAATAATAGCGTCACCATCTATATTGGCAGTAGTAGTCCCTTTCAGCTGGAAATCGACCGGGTATCCGGATTCCACATATCGATTACCCTCCACTCTTACAATGTGCTTCAGAGTTCCATCAACGCCGTAATCTCGGCGGCTTACGGCGATTGTCGCTCCAGCATTCGCAGCCAATGCCTGAACGTATGCCGTAGCAAGCTCGTCCAGCAGGTGTTCGCGCGGGAGCGGCATGACATCGCCTATTGACTACGCGCTCATCTTGGCGACCAGGGCATCCGACACTTCGAAGTTCGCATAAACGTTCTGCACGTCGTCGTGCTCGTTGAGCGCGTCGATGAGTTTTAAAACCTTCTCGCCCTGCTCGTCGTCGACCGGAACCGTGTTCTGCGGCCGCCATACCAAAGCGGATTTGCGCGGCTCGCCGAATTTGGCTTCCAGCGCCTTGTTCACCGAGCCGAATTTATCCGGCGAAGCGTAAATCTCGTGGCCGGACTCGCTCGACACCACGTCGTCGGCGCCGGCTTCCAGCGCCGCCTCGAACATCGCCTCGCCGCTCGCCACCTTGGCGTCGTATTCGATGACGCCGACATGATCGAACATGAACGAGACCGCGCCGGTCTCCGCCAAATTGCCGCCGCTCTTGGTGAAGGTGGCGCGCACTTCGCCGGCGGTGCGGTTGCGGTTGTCGGTCAAGACTTCGACGATCACGGCGATGCCGCCCGGCCCGTAGCCCTCGTAGCGGATTTCCTCGTAGCTTTCGGCGTCGCCGCCCATGGCCTTTTTGATGGCGCGCTCGATGGTGTCCTTGGTCATGTTCTCGGCGCGCGCGGCAATGATGGCGGCGCGTAGCCGCGGGTTCATGGCAGGATCGGGCGTACCGAGCTTGGCCGAGACGGTGATTTCGCGGGCGAGCTTGCCGAACAATTTCGACTTCGCCGCATCCTGCCGCCCCTTGCGGTGCATGATGTTCTTGAACTGTGAATGGCCGGCCATCGTTCATTCCCTACGTCTAATGCGACACCTGATATTTCTGTCCGCCGCTATCGAAGCGCAATACCGGCGCTGTCCGGCACGCCTGCGGCCGCATAGGCGGCACCGATCGCGCGCACGCGGTCGGCGTGATTAAGGTCGGCCGCGTTGAGCTGATAATAGACCGTGGCTTCGCCGGTGCCGCGCCCGCGAAAATGCTGATTGAGAAAGCCGAATACCTGCCGGTCGGCGGTACCGTGGGTAGGGTCGGTCGGCAACGGCCGGGTCCACCACGGAATGGCCTGATGACACTCGAGCTTGTCGAACATCAGGCAGTTCGGATCGACCCAGCCGCCGAACTGTTGCGCGAACACGCCGCGCCCGGGACCGACCGATTCCCACTGATCGATGCAGATGGTGCGCCGCGTATCCGGATGCACGAACCAGCGCAGCGCGAAAGCCCAGTGATGATCTTTGATCGCGGCCAGCATCGCGTTCAAATGATTGTCGGCCCACCAATTGTCGTCGTCGAGATAGGCGACATAACGGCTGTTGGCCAGATAGGTCAAAACGCAACGCAGCACGCCGCCGTCATAGGCCGGGTGCAGGCCGCCGTGGCGCACCGACGTCGAATAGCCGGGATCAATGACGTTGACGCAGCAATGGGCCGGACGATCGGCGCAAATCGCCTCGATGATCGCAACGTCGCCGTCGGGCCGGTCGATGCCGATCAAAATCTGTATCCGTCGCGCCGGCGCCTGCCTGAACACCGACTGCAGCGCGTCTTTCATGGTCGGGCGGATGACGGTCGGCATGATGACGGCGACGTCGGCCGGCCGCTGCAGATCGAAATCCGCATCCGCGTAGGTTTTGAAACAGGACGGTGTCATGGATTGAGGAGATAGAGCGGACCGCGGCAAAAACTCAAGACCAGAAAACGGGGCTGGCCTGATCCAGGCAGCCGCCGAGCCGCACTGCGCCGACCCGCGTCGCCAGCCCCGTGGCCGGGTCGGTCTCGATCGCAACGCCGCACAAGGTCGCCGCGCCGGTCGCCGGCTCGAACCGCGCCGTGGAAATGCGTTGCAGGAAGCGCTGCATCGGCTCGTCCTTGCCCATGCCGATCACGGAATCATAATCGCCGGTCATGCCGACGTCGCTCATGAACGCGGTGCCGCAGGGCAGCACGCGCAGATCGGCGGTCGGCGTGTGGGTGTGGGTGCCGACCACGAGGCTCGCGCGCCCGTCGCAGAAAAAGCCGAACGCCTGCTTCTCGCTGGTCGCCTCGGCATGGATGTCGACGATGATGGCGTCGGCAGCCTTGCCCAGCGGACACGCCATCAGCTCGCGGTCGACGGCGGCGAACGGATCGTCGAGCGGGTCCATGAAAATGCGGCCCATGGCATTGACCACCAGCACCCGCGCGCCGTTCTTGGCCTCGATCATGGCGGCGCCGCGGCCCGGCGTGCCGGCGGGATAATTGATCGGCCGAATAAGTTTTGGCGCCCGCTCGATGAAGACCAGCGCCTCTTTCTGGTCCCAGGCATGATTGCCGAGCGTAATGGCATCGGCGCCGACCTCGATCAGCTCGCGATAGATTGCTTCCGTAATGCCGAACCCGCCGGCTGAGTTCTCGCCATTGACCACGACCAGATCGAGCTGCCATTTCTCCACGAGCCCGGGCAAGCGCTCATAGACCACGGTCCGCCCGCTGCGGCCGACCACGTCGCCGACGAAGAGAATGCGCATGCTTATACGCCTCGCAAATCGATCACCTCGCGCTCGGTTAGCACGAGATCGAGGCGCTCGTCGCGCGGTGTCGTCGGAATTTTTGGAACTTCTTGGGCGGCAAAGGCAATGCCGACGGCGGTAACCGCCTTCAACCCACGCAGCCGATGGATGGTCATATCGTAATAACCGGCCCCATAGCCGAGCCGATACCCGGCGCGATCGAACGCCAACAACGGCACCAGCAGAATATCGGGCTCCACCTCGGCGGCTTCCGGCTTCGGCTCACGAATCCCCCTCTGCCCGCGATCGAGCGGCGCGCCGACTTCCCACGCCCGCATGATCAGCGGCTTGCCGCGCCCGGCGATCGCCGGCAGCGCAAGCCGCGCGCCGGCTTCGGCGAGCTTCTGCATGAGCGGCAGCGGATTGATCTCGCTCTTGAGCGGCATGAAACCGGAGACGAGGATGCCGGGCTTTATCGCGAGTGGAAATTTTCGCGCGCCAATCGTTTCAGCGGCGGCCTTACGCGTATCCGCCGGCAGTGCATCGCGACGTGCTTGCGTAGCGACGCGCAGCTCCGCCTTTTCATTTGAAATGGTTTGCACGTGCGTTCCGTCATCCTGAGGTGCCCGCGCGCAGCGTGGGCCTCGAAGGATGCCGGCCGAGGCGCTGGGGCCGTCGCCCTTCGAGGCTCGGCCTTCGGCCGAGCACCTCAGGGTGACGGAAGCAGGTTATTGCCAATGTCTTGAGAGTAAAGAGTGCGGAGCCGCGCCGGCCGTAAGAGGCTGATCCCGGGAACCTACATAAGTAGGTGGGCGCCATATGACCGAACCCAGGAGCTCGGCCAGGGACAGCTCCCTGTGGGATCGTAAGGCCCCGGAAGTGTGCTCCTACGCACCGGGCAGCCCCGCCCGGCCAATGTAGTGCGTTGCGCGGGGCAAAGCCATCGCGGCCGCGCCGCTCGCGGCTCCTTCTCCCCGCGTGCGGGGAGAAGGTTGGGTTGAGGGGGCCTCTCCGCTGGGCTGAGAATTTTTCCGCGAAGCTCAGACTCGCGGCAACGCCCCCTCACCCCGCCCTCTCCCCGCACGCGGGGAGAGGGAGGTCGCGCGCGGAGAGATTTGGCCTGGCGCGACGCCGTTGCCGTCGCCCGATTGCGGGCCTTCGATTGGCTCAGAGCAACTTCGCGCCAGTGGCATCGGCTGGTACAACACGACTGTCGGCTTGGTCGGATTGGTGGCCAGCCTTGTGGCCGGATTGCTGTGGGATCAAGTCGGGCACGCCGCCGTGTTTCTGTTCGGCGCAGGCTCCGCAGTGGTTGGTGGGATCGCGTTGCTGGCCTTGGTCCCGGACAATGCAAGACCTATACGCAGCACCAAATACTCATAGATCAGCCATCATTGCGCCGCTGCCGGTTTCAGTGGAACAAGCAATGTGAAATTGGTGCCGATGGGCGAGATGGGCCGGGTCAGCTCAGCCCCCAATTGCTTTGACAGTGCGTTGACCAGCCTTGTGCCGAGCCGCTTGCTCGTCGTCGGGTCAAAGCCAGGGGGCAGACCGGCACCTTCGTCGCGGACAGAAACCAAAATAGAATTCTTGTCCGATTGAAACAACCGCACCCAGATCACGCCGCCCGGACGATCGGGATAGGCATACTTTCCCGCATTTGCAACGAGCTCATTGATGATAAGCCCCACAAGAATTGCGCGATCTGCCGCAATCTGAATTTCCTCGGATGCCTCAAACTGGATTTTGCACGGAGCGACGGTCGGCTCCAGGTCGCCGATAATTTCTCGCAGATACTCGACCAATTCGATGTTCTCGTAGTCGGCATTATAGGCGAGGCGCTCATAAGCGCGACCTACCGCATTGACGCGACTCGACGCTTCGTTAAGTCGTTCACTTAAAGCCGGGTCACCGACAGAGTTAGCCTGGAGTTGCAGCATTGCCGTGACGACTTGCAAGCTGTTCTTGACGCGGTGGTTGACTTCCTTGAGCAGGACTTGATGACGGTCAAGTGCGACTTGAAGCTTGCGTTGATATTGTTGCTGCTCGATCGCCATTCCGAGGATATTTGCGGCGCCTTGCAAAAAAGCGATATCGTGTTCACCGAATTCGCCTTCGGATGTGCTGTCCACTTCCAGCACGCCGAACGGCGAACCGTCGCCCTGCAGAATGACGTTCATCGCGCGGCGAATGCCGTGTTCGACAAGCAATTCCGGCGTTCTGAAGCGTTGCTCGTTTGCGAGGTGGTTCGAAATAACGGGCTTGCCGGTGCGCAGCGCATAGCCGGCAGGCGAGGCCAGATCGGCCCCGACAGTTGCCGAGCCGACAACCCCCTCTTCCCAGCCCACTCCGGCACGAACCAAAAGGCGGTTCTCGGCCGGCAGGAATTCCATGACTTTGCAGTATTCCGCGCCCAGTCCTTCCGACGTCACTCGGGCGGTGTGATTGAGCATGCCGATGAGGCTCGTGCGTTGCAGCGCAAGGACTCCGAGTTCGGCAAGGAGTTCCTGCTGGCGAATGCGTTGGCGCAGCGCGCGGCCGGTCAGGTCATCGTGCCGATTGTCGCTCGTTGAAGGCTCAACGACCGGCTCTTTATCGTCAGATGGCTGGCTCATATTCGTTCCCCTCGGAATCGGCTCAGCACTGGAGCCCAGTCAATATGAGTGACGATAAGGCCGCCAATGAGACGGACCATACAGATTTAAAGACCGAGCTTTGCGACTGCTCGCATTTCGGGCATTCGAGGCTGCGTGGCGGTGTTGTTGCGCGGCGGCGAAGCCAAGACGCCCCGTTGAACTACGATTATGTCGTCAGCCAGCGCGCTCCCCGACGATCACCCCAGCGCGACGCCGTTGCCGCCGCCCGACTGGTTGAGTTTTTTGGTGATGATCTCGATGCGCTCGGCGGCGGCGGTCAGCGCCGCGGCGACCGCGCCCTGCACGGTCTTGGCCTGATCGGCGGCGGCGGCGCGGGCTTCCTGCAGGGCCGAGACTTCGTCTTCGAGCCGCTTGATGCGCTGCGCGTTCTCGGACAGCACGTCGGCTATCGTCAGCGCCGCCATCACGGTGAGCCTGGTGTCGCCGATCTCGCCGAATTTCGTGCGTAGCCCCTCGATCCGGGTGTCGAGATCGCGGGCGAGCTCCATGAGGTGGCCTTCCTGGCCGTCCTCGCAGGCCATGCGGAACTGCCGGCCGTTGATGGTGACGCTGACCTGGGACATTGCCGCTTCCCCCCAACGCAAACTCTGTTCAGCCCGCTGCCGGCGGCTTCGTTCAGCCGCCCGGCTCCAGCACGCCGCGGATGGTTTCGATTGTCCGGTCGATGCGCTGCGCCACCTCGCGATTGGCGGTTTCGAGCGCGCGGGTGCGGGCCGCGGCCTGGTCGAGCTCGCCGGCGAGGCGTGAGCGGTCGTTGTCGAGCGCATGGACCTGATTGGCCAGCGCCTCGACGCCGCGGTCGGCCTCGCGCCGGCGCTCCGCCGCCTCGTCCAACGCCTCGAGCGCCAGCGTCAGGCGCCGGCTTGCAGCCTCGATCGAATCGGTGTCGCTCATGGCCCCATCCGGCATTCGCACAGGGCGCGAAAATTGTGCGCCGGCAACCATTTACGAAAGGAAGCTTACGTCGCGTCGAGGAGGAACGTCAACGCCTAACGTAGCTTTCTCATTCGTGCCTGTGCATGACGCCGCCGGCGCCGGAACGCGCAATTGACTCAATCGGTTGCCATGTTATCTGTGCCCAGCCTTTCAGATCACCGCGGCGTTTCGCACCTGTGCCGCGCTTGGCCAGTTTCATGACGATGCCGGAACGTTCGCTTGCCGCGAGCACCGCGGAGCCTTCACGCATTACCTCAAGTCGCTTGAGCCCGAGCGCGCGCGCCGATCACGACCGCATGGCGAACGCCATCCGCGCGCTGGCCATGGACGCGGTCGAAAAGGCCAATTCCGGCCATCCCGGCCTGCCCATGGGCGCGGCCGATATCGCCACCGTCTTGTTCACGCGCTTCCTCAAATTCGATCCGGCCGATCCGGCCTGGCCCGACCGCGACCGCTTCGTGCTTTCGGCCGGCCACGGCTCGATGCTGCTCTATGCGCTGCTCTATCTCCTCGGCTACGAGGCGATGACCATCGACGAGATCAAGCGCTTTCGCCAGCTCGGCTCGCTCACGCCGGGACACCCGGAGCACGGCCACACGCCCGGCGTCGAAACCACCACCGGACCGCTCGGCCAGGGTTTGGCCAATGCGGTCGGTATGGCGATCGCGGAGCGGCACCTCGCCGCCGTGTTCGGCAACGAACTCGTCGATCACACCACCTATGTGCTCGCTTCCGACGGCGACCTGATGGAAGGCATCAGCCAAGAAGCCATCGCGCTCGCCGGGCACCTCAAGCTCAACAAGCTGATCGTGCTCTACGACGACAACGGCATTTCCATCGACGGGCCGACGTCGCTATCCGACAACGTCGACCAGGTGCAGCGCTTCGAGGCGGCGGGCTGGGCGGCGACGCTGATCGACGGCCACGATCCGGCGGCGATTGCGGCGGCGATCGAAGCGGCGAAAAAATCCGGCCGCCCGTCGATGATCGCCTGCCGCACCACCATCGGCTTCGGCGCGCCGACCAAGGCCGGCAAGGCAGCCGCCCACGGCGCGGCGCTCGGCGCCGAAGAGATCAAGGGCGCGCGCGAAAAGCTCGGCTGGACTTTTGCGCCGTTCGAAATTCCAGCGGCGATCTTGGACGCGTGGCGCGCAGCCGGCGCGCGCGGCAGGCCCGAGCGGCTGGCTTGGAAGGAGCGGCTTGCCTCGAGCGACCCGCTGCATCACGCCGAATTCGAGCGCCGCTTGCGCGGCGAGCTCTCCGAGCTCTTCCCCGGCGCGGTGCGCGCGCTGAAAGAGAAGCTCAGCGCTTCGCCCAAAGAAATCGCGACCCGTTCGGCGTCGGAGCTGGCGCTGGACTCGCTGACCGCGGCGCTGCCGGAAATGCTCGGCGGCTCGGCCGACCTCACCGGCTCCAACAACACCCGCGCCAAGGGGATGAAGGCGCTCGACGCCGCCTACTATGGCGGCCGCTTCATCCATTACGGCGTGCGCGAGCACGGCATGGCGGCGGCCATGAACGGCATGGCGCTGCACGGCGGCATCATCCCCTATTCCGGCACGTTCCTGGTGTTCTCCGATTATTGCCGACCGGCGATCCGTCTCGCCTCGCTGATGGGCCAACGCGTCATCCATGTGATGACGCATGACTCGCTCGGGCTCGGCGAAGATGGCCCGACGCACCAGCCGGTCGAGCATCTCGCCGCCTTGCGCGCCATCCCGATCCTAAAAGTGTTCCGGCCGTGCGACGTGGTCGAGACGGTGGAGTGCTGGCAGCTGGCCTTGGAGTCCAAAGCCGGCCCCAGCGTGCTGGCGCTGACACGGCAAGCGCTGCCGCAACTGCGGATGGGCTTTGACGAGCACAATCGCTGCGCCGCCGGCGCCTACGAGCTGATCGCCGCGGACGACGACTCCGCGGTGGTCTCGCTGTTCGCCACCGGGTCGGAAGTCGCCATCGCGGCCGAGGCGAAAAAACTCCTCGCCGCGCGCAAAATTTCGGCGCGCGTCGTCTCGGTGCCCTGTTTCGAGCTTTTCCTCGCCGCGCCGGCCGCCAAGCGCGCCGCGGTGGTCGGTCAGGCCCGCGTCAATGTCGCGGTGGAGGCCGGCATCCGCCAGGGCTGGGACGCCATCATCGGCTCCGACGGCGTCTTCGTCGGCATGACCGGCTTCGGCGCCAGCGGCCCCTACAAGGAGCTTTACCAACACTTCGGATTGACCGCCGAAAAGGTGGCGCAAGCGGCATTGGCTTGGTTAGAAAAGTCGTAGATACGTGGTTACATAGAGAGTGCCGCACCTTGGGCGCGGTATCTACGAAAGACCGAGGAGCGAAACATGTCGGTTCGCGTTGCCATCAACGGTTTCGGCCGCATCGGCCGCAATATCCTGCGCGCCATCGTCGAGGCCGACCGTCACGATATCGAGGTCATTGCCGTCAACGATCTGGGGCCAGTGGAAACCAATGCGCACCTGTTGCGCTACGATTCGGTGCACGGCCGCTTCCCCGGCGAGGTCACGGTCAAGGGCGACAGCATCAGCGTCGGCAACGGCGCCATCCGCTGCACGGCCGAGCGCGATCCGGCAAAGCTGCCGTGGCAAGAGCTCGCCATCGACATCGCGCTCGAATGCACCGGCATCTTCACCACCAAGGACAAGGCCGCCGCGCATCTTTCCGCCGGCGCCAAGCGCGTGCTGATCTCGGCGCCGGCCGACGGCGTCGACCTCACCGTCGTTTACGGCGTCAACCACGACAAGCTCACCAAGGCCCATACCGTCGTCTCCAACGCCTCGTGCACCACCAATTGCCTGGCGCCGGTCGCAAAGGTGCTCAACGACGCCGTCGGCATCGACAAGGGTTTCATGACCACGGTGCACTCCTACACCAACGACCAGCCCTCCCTCGATCAGGTGCACAAGGATCTCTATCGCGCGCGCGCCGCGGCGCTGAACATGATCCCGACCTCGACCGGCGCCGCCAAGGCGGTCGGCCTGGTGCTGCCGGAGCTCGCCGGGCGTCTCGACGGCGTCGCCATCCGGGTGCCGACGCCGAACGTCTCGGTGGTCGACTTCAAGTTCGTCGCCAAGCGCGCGACCTCGAAGGACGAGATCAACGCCGCGGTCAAACGCGCCGCCGAACAGCAGCTCAAGGGTATCCTCGGCTATACCGAGGAGCCCAACGTCTCCTCTGACTTCAACCACGATCCGCACTCGTCGGTTTTCCACATGGACCAGACCAAGGTGCTGGACGGCACGCTGGTGCGCGTGATGTCGTGGTATGACAACGAGTGGGGCTTCTCCAATCGCATGGTCGACACCGCGGTCGCGATGGGCAAGCTCGCCTGAAGGTCATCGCTTCGCAGCCTTTGTCAGGGGTGGAATTTTTGCAGATTGGCAGCCGATCATTGATTCCCGCTGAAGTTCAACTCTGCTCACGAAACCCTTCAGTGGCTCTAAGCGGCTGAGCAGGGTTCGGAAATAGTCGATGCTACCGACTCACTGAGGAATGGGCGTTCGGTTCCTCTCGGCGCAGCGCGTCAATAGAGAAGATTGAACAAGTGATTCCACAGCCTGTGGTAGCGCTAGACTGAAAGCTAAACTATGCTGTCTAGTTTGCAATCGCTCCCTTGAAGCGGGCCATGGTACGGAGCAAGCGCAACTGGCTATTGTGGATGAAGTATTTCAAATCTTTCATACAATCAAAGAACCCTCGAATGTTCGAAATCCCGTAAACGCGTCATACAGCAACGCGGAGAAGTAGAGATGGAAAAGAGTTTTGCTCAATTCATCCTTCCACTCATAGTGATTGGAGTAGGTCTGCTTATTGCGGAATACTTTGTCCAACGATTTCGCTATGTGCTTGGGGGCCTAGGTGTCAACGTGCTAGCCGCCGCCGGAGTCTTGCTTTACCAACGTTACTATAATCCAGACTGGAATATCTTGCCGTTTTTTATTGGAGCTGTCCTAGCCGCCACATTGATACTCCCAATCGCCTTCCTTCGTTTTCGCTTAATCATTGCTCAATCAAAGCAACACTTAATAAGAGCTGAGCAAATACAATTGGATTTGGCGAGTTGCCAAGATCAGCTTCGTCTAGCCCTTGAGTCTCACAACGAGAGCAAGTCGGCGCCGCCTCCACTTTCTCCGTCAGGCATCACACTCTACGCAAGGAATTATTCCGAAGCAACTAGCTCGCACACTTCTCTGCGATTCCATGACGTCACAGGGCAGGATTTCGGCGACTACGCGCGCCGATTTGTACTCGATAGCCCGGCAGGGTCTACATTCAAGATCCTGGGAATAGATTGGACAGAGTTGTTCGGCGCTGCCGTGAGCGGAACATCGGAGCGTTATGTCTCACGGCTCGGCGACCCAAGGACGGTCTTCAAAGTTATTCTTCTGGATCCGACGCAGTCTATAGGCCTCGAAAAACGGACATCGGAGTATGACCTAGTTATAGACGGCAAGCCCCGATACGAGCGAAACTTTCCATTCCGAGTCTATGGCAAAATATTGGGCTCAACTGAAATGCTGAGCGATTACCACAAACATCGCCCAAAGCAGGTCCTGTATAAATTCATATCTGAGATCCCCGCCGTCTGTTGTGTGATGAATGGTGAACGGATTCTGTTCCACCCCTACACACGTTGCCACAAAGGATGGGACAGTCCAATATTTATTGCCGACAAAAAACCCGGCGGCATTTATGAATTCTATGAGGAATATTTCGAGTTTCTTTGGAGCAACCCGCGGCTGAAGATATCGCCATCTCAATGGCAAAAGGCTAAAGGTCAACTCTCCCCTGAGTTTGCAAGATTCCGCGAGCTCTTAGCGACTTCTTGTTCCGGCCCGGCACATGTTGACTGCGATAAAATTTTCTAGTGGACGAGCAGAGCGCATATTCGACCCCAATGAGTATTAAGGTTTTGGAGACGCAAGTTGTTCTCCCAAAATAAGCTCAATCGAATTGCTATGACTTATCGATTGATCCTAATGAAGGGACGCGCGGCGCATGGTGATGCTCGTAAACATTTGTTCGGTATAACCCGACGAGCTCGCAATCGGCTGGCCAAACTTGGCATAGTGTTTAGAGATAGACCAGATGGGGCCGTCGATTTTAAAATCAAGGCATCGCGGCAAGTTTCGGTTGATATGGATTTTATCCAAGCCGAGAAGATCGTCAAATTCATAGACAGCGAAAAGCTGACATTTGGCGCCCCGAGCAAGAGAGGCGTATCGTGGGCATTGTGTCTAAATACATATGACTTACAGCCAAACATCGCAGACATTCTCACAAAAACCGTCCCACCTTTGATTTCGGAGTTTGCGTTTCTTTCGCGTCGCTTTCTAATCTCTGCGCTTTACAACCAGGACACTGATTATCACAAAACTGCACTCTTCGGCGTTCCGGCTGAAGTAAGAGACCTATGGCGAAAAACTGCCGCCGTCGGGCCAACATTTCCCTATTGCTATCGTCCCGATATCTTCATCACCCAATCAGGCAAGGTTGTCATTCTTGAGTTTAACGTAGACACGCGATTAGACCGCGGTATCGCAGAGGGCGTTACCGAATATAGCCGCATATTCCTACCGAACGACCGAGTCCGCTTCGTCGGGACCGGAATCGCGAGCGCATATGCCGACGCTACCCGAGGTCTAGCAAGGTCTGACCGCACATCAGCTGCGACGGTGATTAATAGAAATTTTCGCGGCGACTATTTTGCACAGGAGGCGTTTTTTTGTAAACGCCTCTCGAATCATAGAAACCTCGACTGGCGGCTGTTATCGATGGACGATCTAAGTACAGACACCTCGTCCGGCTTTGTCGTCGATCGGACAAACGGCCAGAGACTTGACCTGTTGAATTTCGAGTTTGAGCTGCTTGATGGTCCCTGGAAATTAAGAGTAAATGAAGTGCAATTTGCTGACTCGGCCCTGGGTTGCCGAAATACCGACCTGTTGGGTGCGACACTCCCTTTCTCTGATAAATTGCTCTTTTCGGTGGCGAGTCAGAGCGGCAATGCCTCGGATTCCCTAAAATCCATTTTGTGTCCCACTTGGCTATTGGATGAAGACCTGTGCCGCCGCGCCTCCGCCTTACATCATTCGCCTTCAGATACTCACTACGTTCTTAAACCGACAGGGGTGTTCGTCGACACCACCGGGTCGAAAGGTGTCGTGGTTAGTTCGGACGTCTCGAACGTCGAGTGGGATGCTGCGCTTGAAAAGGCATTGCGGGATATTCGGGCCGGCTCTGGCGGATGGGTGTTACAGCCCCGAATAGTGCCGCAAAAATACCCGGTTCGCTATCGTTATTCCTTGAATGGAGAAACGAGAGAAGACAACTGTTTTGTCCGTCTTTCAGCCTATTACACTTTAGCCAGCGGAATGCACGTCGGCCCTGAGGAGGACGTCCGTCCTCAATATTCGCTTGCGGGCGCTGTAGCTACAGCCGGGACCGACGAGGAGACGCTTCGAAAGGGCCTATTCACGATCCGGGGCCTTCGTCGTTCGACTTACATGGGCGTGACTACAACGCTTTGACGCACGAGACCGGCTGCTACACGACTAACAATGCGGAACTAGGAAAGGACAGCGTGACTGGCATCGCTTGAAGAGACGATATTGCGCGAGTAGCAATACAAAGACTTCAGAAAGTTTATGTTCCCTGTCCCGATCACCTTCAATACCGTACCGCCACAAGTGAAAATGTGAGTGACGGCACTCACATCGCCAAACATCGTAAATGCAAGTCGCCCATCTCCGCCGCCTACGTAAATGTTTGCCGCACTAAACTCGCCTCTCAATCCGCTAAGAAATCGGACCAGCGCTTCAGTCCCCTTTGCAAATTGTGGAGCCTCAAAGGCGCCGAGCGAGCCATTAAAAAAGATAGTGCTCTTTCCGTTTTGCCGCTTCAGTACTTCGCTAATAGGCTCACAAAATAGTTTGCGTGTCTGCGGTCCGATGTCCATCTGCGCGCGATCAAATGGAATGTCCTGGACCACCTCGCCATTGTCCAACACATAGTCTACCGGTAGAATGATTGACACGCCTCGTTCGGCCGCATTCGCCAATATGCGCGACGCTTGTTGAGCCCTTTCCACACTTATGAACCACTTCTTGTCGCTGAAATTTGGATCCTCCGCCATGCCTATGCTCTGGCCCTTTGCTTTAGCAAGAGCCATGGCGATTGATCCGCCGCATATTATCAATTTCGTATGGCCCCGTTTGACGATGCCTTCGAGCGCATCGAGCTTATCGATTTTTAGGCCACCTAGTATAACAACGTCAGCTTGCCGGATCCGGCTGAGCGGCCCAAGCAACTCGCTCGACGTATACGGCCCCAGATAAATAGCCTTGCAGGCCCCTGGAACTACTATCGAAGACCAATCCGGATTGTAGGAAGCTAACGCATCGAATACATAACAGTCCGAAATATCTCGGGCCACGGCAAGAGCCGCCTTGAACGGGACATTCCCTAGTGACCGAAGTCGCTCAGGCGAAGTATTCCACAACACGCGCTCAAGATCGTAGCGTCGTGTATGCTCGAGAAGGACAATGCACGTCGTCGACAAAGAGGCCAAGATCGCCTTGGCAGCCGGGAGAATCTCACCCGCCTTGTCATCAAGCCAATCAGGGATAAACACACACTTGACACCGAACAGCTTCTCCATTTCACGGGCGATCGGCGCCGCTGTATTTTCTTTATCGCGGCCAACATGCCCAAACACTACGGGCGTAACATTCAGCTGCATACACGTTTGAATCGTATCGTGCAGAACGGCGAGACGCTCGGTATCGAGGACCTTTGAGCGCGAGGAATCGAATGGTACGTCGATATCGCTGCGAACCAATACTCTTGAACGGTTGCGTACCTTAGCTCGATCGGAAAAGGTCGCGATACCACCGAGTAGATCTCGGTAATCCAGAGAATCCAGAGCCGGACTGAAGAGAATTTTGTTTACGGACTCGGACCAGTCGGAGAAGTTATCAAACATACTTCAATCGTCTATGAAAAGACCAGGGGGATTTAGATCTATGCGTGACGTAACGGTGATGTACGGCGACCCTCCCTCCCGTCGTCTCATATAATCCCCTAGTAGAGGTTTCAGCCCTATCACTTCCGACATCCCCATCCCGATGGATTGTTCGATTTTCTCGAATGTTATGAAATTGCCATTTCCAATCAGGTCCGCGATCGCCTCGACCTTGCTTGCAGACGTGCTCGGAGACATTAGGGCTCTCGCCTTCACGCAATGGACTAGGATTCCTGTCTTTGGATTCCTTAACTCCATAGGCGGAGAATAGCAATTCACTACAACATCGCAACGAAATTGTACTTTTGGCGTTTCTCGGTACCATCGACAGGGCGGCCACTATATAAATCCGCTGTGGGTGTTACGGCGCCTGCGGTTTGCCCCACTCCCGCTCCGGCCTGCGGATAGGGTAAAAGGTAGCCACGGTCAGAATCGGCGCTGCCGAATCGCGGCGCCGAACGTTCGGGAGAGGACGATGAATCTCAGCGAATTGAACAAGGTCGCGGAAGCCATGGTCGCCCCCGGCCGCGGCATCCTGGCCGCCGATGAATCCACCGGCACGATCAAGAAGCGCTTCGATGCGCTCGGCGTCGAATCGACCGCCGACAACCGGCGCGACTACCGCGAAATGCTGTTCCGCACCAAGGAGGCGATGGCGAAATATATTTCCGGCGTCATCCTCTATGACGAGACCATCCGCCAGAACGCCAAGGACGGCACGCCGCTGGTCAAGCTGATCGCGCAATCAGGCGCGCTGCCCGGCATCAAGGTCGACAAGGGCACAAAGCCGCTGCCGAACTGTCCGGGCGAAGTGGTCACCGAAGGCCTCGACGGCTTGGGCGAGCGGCTCGCCGAATATCGCGGGCTCGGCGCCAAATTCGCCAAATGGCGCGCGGTGATCGACGTCGGCGAGCACGGCATGCCGAGCTATACCTGCGTCAGCGCCAATGCGCATGCGCTGGCCCGCTACGCCGCGCTGTGCCAGGACGCAGGCATCGTGCCGATCGTCGAGCCCGAAGTGCTGATGGACGGCGGCCACGACATCGACCGCTGCGTCGAGGTCACCGGCTGGGTGCTCAAGGAAACCTTCCAGGCGCTGTTCTTCAATCGCGTGGCGCTCGAAGGCATGGTGCTCAAGCCGAACATGGCGGTCCCTGGCAAGAAGTCGGGCAAGCGCGCTTCGGTCGGCGAAGTCGCCGAGAAGACGCTGCGCGTGCTCAAAGAATGCGTGCCGGCCGCCGTGCCCGGCATCGCGTTCCTGTCCGGTGGCCAGTCCGACGAAGACGCCACCGCGCATCTCGACGCCATCAACAAGTTGGGCCCGCTGCCGTGGCACGTTTCGTTCTCCTACGGCCGCGCGCTGCAAGCCGCGCCGCAAAAAACCTGGTCGGGCAAATCCGAAAACGTCGCTGCCGCGCAACGCGCCTTCAACCACCGCGCCATGATGAACAGCCTCGCCGCGCTGGGCCAATGGAAAGCCGACCTGGAACGGAAAGCGGCGTGATAATCTTTCCGCCCCCGCGACAGCGGGGGAGGGGGACCACTGGAGCTCGCGAAGCGAGCGAACCGTGGTGGAGGGGGCGCTTGCGCCGAAGGACATGAGAGCGCCATCGAGAATCGTCGGAAGCGCACAAAATCTTCGCCGCAAACTCACTGTGCCGGAAGCGCGCTTGTGGAATCGCCTACGCACACGTCTTCCAGGTCAACCAATCTTCCGTCGCCAACATCCGATCGGACCTTACGTGCTCGACTTCTATTGCCCAAAGGCACACCTCGCCATCGAGATAGACGGCATCAGCCACGACATGGGCGATCGGCCGCAGCATGACGAACAGCGTGACGCTTGGCTCCAGAAACACGGCGTGACAGTGATGCGCATTCCCGCGGCAGAGTTGAGCCGCAATATCGATGAAGCGGCGGACGCCATCGTTCGATTCGCGACGGAGAAGCTTTGAGTCCTGCGCCCCCTCCACCACCCCTTCGGGGTGGTCCCCCTCCCCCGCTATCGCGGGGGCGGATGAATAGGCCGCCGACCCGGCTCTATCTCGTCACACCCGAACTCAACGACACTGCATCATTTATCCGCGACCTTGATGCGACATTAGATGCCGCCGACATCGCCGCCGTGCTGCTGCGCCTCGCCGACGCCGACGAGCGCACGCTCGTCAACCGCGCCAAGACGGTAGCCTCAGCAGTGCAGCGGCGCGACATTGCGCTCTTGCTCGACGGCCGCGTCGAGATCGTCGGCCGGGTCGGCGCCGACGGCGCGCATCTGACCGGCATCGAGGCGTTCGCCGCGGCGCTGCCAAGCCTGAAACCCGATCGCATCGCCGGCGCCGGCGGCTTGCGCAGCCGTCATGATGCCATGGTGGCCGGCGAATCTGGCGCCGACTACGTGTTGTTCGGCGAGCCCGATCGCCGCGGCAACCGGCCGCAATGGGGGGCGGTGGAAGACCGGGTCAAATGGTGGGCCGATCTCGTCGAAGTGCCGTGCATCGGCTATGCCGGAGAGGCAGGCGAAGTCCGGCTGCTGGCGCAGGCCGGCGCCGATTTCGTCGCGCTGGGTGATTGGATATGGACGCATCCGCAAGGCGCAGCCGCGGCAGTGACGATGGCGGCAAGCGCGCTGGCCGAGCCAGCGCCGTGACCGCTGTGGCGCGCCGCCTGGCTTTTGCGTTTGGCCTCGCGGCATTCACCGCCACGATTTTGCCGTTCGCCGCTGCGGCGCAGAATCCGCCGGCAACACCGAAAGCGCAGCCTGCGAAGCCGGCGAAACCGAAGCCGCCCGCCGCGGCGCCGAGCACTGCGGCGCCCGCCCCCGCCGCCAATGGCCGCGAACCGGATCTCGCTTTCGGCGCGTTCCAGCGCGGCTACTACATCACCGCGTTCGCGCTCGCGACCAAGAATGTCGACGACAAGGCAGACCCGAAAGCGATGACGCTGTTGGGCGAGCTTTACGCCAATGGGCTCGGCGTGCCGCAGAACGATCAGAAAGCCGCCGAATGGTACAAGCTCGCCGCCGACCGTGGCGACCGCGAGGCGATGTTCGCGCTGGCGATGTTCAAGCTCGCCGGCCGCGGCGGCCCGCGCGACCGCGACGCCAGCGCCAAATGGCTCGCGGCGGCGGCAAAACTCGGCCAGCCGCTCGCCGCCTACGATCTGGCGCTGCTCTATATCGAGGGCCAATTGTTCCCGCAGGATTTTGGCCGCGCCGCCGAATTGCTGCGCGTCGCGGCCGAGGCCGGCAATCCGGAAGCGCAATATGCGCTCGGCACCTTGTACAAAGGCGGCCGCGGCGTGGCCAAGGACATGCACCAAGCGGTCTATCTGTTCGGCCTCGCCGCGCTCTCCGACTATACCGACGCCGAAGTCGAATACGCCATCGCGCTCTATAACGGCGACGGCGTCACCCGCAACCAGGAGGTCGCAGCGGCGCTGTTCCACAAAGCCGCGCTGAAGAACAATCCGGTGGCGCAAAACCGCCTCGCCCACATCCTCGCCTCCGGCCTCGGCGCCCCCGCCGATCCGGTCGCCGCCACCAAATGGCACCTGATCTCAAAGGCGCGCGGCGAAACCGATCTGGCGCTCGACGACTTCGTCGCCAAGCTCGACCCGGAGAAGCGCGCGGCGGGCGAAGCCGAGGCGAAGAAGTGGCTCGATGCGCTGAAGAAGGGGCCGCCGTCGTGAGGGTGCGCGCTCGCCCTGCCGTTCAACGGGAGGTCCTCTTGGGGGTACGACCCCTCTAAGGGGGAGGATTTTGCCATGCTCCGTGAAATTGTCTTACTGACGATCGGTGCTCTCTTTGGCTTGGGGACTGTGATGGCAGCCCTGGCCGCGCCCTCTCATTTTCCAAATGCGCCAAGCTGGGTGTGGCATTGGCTCTTTTGGGGCGGTGTCGCCTTAATGATTTTGATGGTCGCAGACGGGGCTTGGTTACTGATTAGGCGCCCAGATTGGCTTACGGCGGTTCTTATGAATGTCGGATTGATTTTCGTAGCGGCAGCTCTGATTTCATTTTTTGACGCAAGGCACACAACAGAAAGGGCGAAAATACCATCAAATCCCGTTCAAATCGTATTAGACACTAAAGAGCCTTTCGTATCCGTAGAGTCTGCTGGCGCCAATCGCAGACGTATTGTTCGCGTGAAGATCGAGAACAATACAGGCGTAGCAATCTCAAATGGAAAACTCCAAGTTCTAAATCTCGACCCACCCTATCGAGACCAAACAGAGTTCTTACTCAGGGGTGAAATATTGATCCCGCCGCACGGGCATGTATTCGTAGATATTGCATACTATGATGAGGGCACCTCAAAAGCTCCTCCCGGCAAATGGATGTATTTGGTCGTTCCCTCTGGAGCGTTCTTCGCGGAAGCGATTCCCACCCTGCCAATTGAGACGCCCCATACTTTTCACCTGAAATTTTCGACCTTGGAAGCGGGTCTTTTTCACGAGATTTACTGTCGTCTTTACGTTGATAACGATCACGTTCTCCATCTCGAAAATCGGGGAAGCCCAGCAAATCGACAAGGCACCGATTTTATCTTGATTCACGACGCGGCCCAAATTGCCTTTGAAACGGCCGAGGAGATCGGGATTCTTGATTTGGTTTCCTCAGCTCACTCACAGCCGCCCGAAAAGCTGGCCTATTTTTTAGATGTGTTCTTGGTGGACGACCAAATAGCCATTTTTGGAAAAAGATTGCCCTCGCGCAACGTGAGGCCAATATCGCGAAAGGAGTTGGATAGTCTTCATCCGGTTCCCGGCAAATCCACTCTCACTTCTGTTTTTGCCGCATCACCAGATGTCTACGCAGATGTTTCGATGACACGAGACGATTTAGATAAATATTTGAAGCGGCTTCGAGCATTGCGCGACCTAGCAGACAAGCAAATCTAATGACACCCTTCTATCGCTGCACTGAAGATGTTAGCGAGCGTAGCCTGGATGGAGCGGAGCGAAATCCGGGGCGGCATCGACGCCTCACGGCAATCCCGGATTACGCTCCGCTCCATCCGGGCTACAGTGCTGGCCGCATTGACGGATTAGGACCGGCTCTCCGATACAGTTGAGCGATCCGCACATCACTCCGCCGCGCTCGCCGGCGGCAGCGCGATCGTCTCGACCTTGGACAGGTCAAGCTTGCGGGAGGCGTGATCGATGTCGAGGCCGACGACGTTGCCGTCGGCGTCAAGATCGACGACCAGTCCCTCGACAATCTCTCGGGCCTCGGCGCCGGGTGCGTCGGTCAGTTCGATGTAGAGGCTGTCGGTCTCGGGATAGTAGTGCAGCTTCATCGCTGATCCTCGCGGAAATTGCGGTCGAAGAACGCGTTGTGGACAGTCTCACCATCATCCAGCGTTACAACCCGAAGATATCGTGGTCGAGTCTCACCTGGCACCACGATCCTACTCCAAAATCGAATGCGACCATCCATTTGCGGCATGCGTCGGATCGGCGCGGCCAGCGCCTCCTCGCACCATTGGCGCTGAATATAGGGCCTTTTGCGCAAGACCTGCTCCTCGAAATAGCGCGTGGTCTTCACCCCGGTTCCCCAAGCTGGCAGCCGCAACGTCCCCTTAGGCGATCATTTGATCCCCGGGAAGCGGCACCTAGGCCTGTCTCTATTATAGAGACAGGCCTTGACATTTGTCTCTTATTAAGTTACATACCGAACATCCCGCTCACCAAGGGACGCCTACCGGAGGCATGCCGTGAGGTGGAGCGGGTGCGGTGCTCGCGGGCGGATTTGCAGTCTGCTCCCGGGCGGCTTGGGCATCATGTCTCCCGGCATTATGACCGGGGTGGGAGGTGCTCCCTGGACTGGGACAGGCGAAGGCGGGTAACGCCCGTGCAGACCGCGTCCCAGGAAGCCTGGCCTGAAGCCGAGCCTTTGGGATGGAATAATTCCCTTAGGTGAGAGCCGTGGTGGAACGCCGTCAGGCGTGCGCGCTCCGAAAGGGCGCGCGCCGCATCCGTAAGATGCGGCGGTGGTACCCTGCGTTTGCCGGCGTTCCGCCTCCCCTTTTTATTTGAGGGAAGACAAAAGCAAGTGGCGAGTGGTGGATAGGGAGAGAGATTCTCTTAATTCGCAACTGGTCCGACACGTAACTCCGACGCGGATCGCGTTGCGAGAACGGGATCGCTCGCGCCTTCCGCCCCCGCGATAGCGGGGGAGGGGGACCACTGGAGCTCGCGAAGCGAGCGAACCGTGGTGGAGGGGGCGCAGGACGCGGAGCTTCGTTTTCGTTGCGAATGATTCTCTTCGCGAGAAGAAGCGAGCGAACATGTTCGGGCATCACGAAGACTCTTGCGGCGCGTCGAGTCCTGCGCCCCCTCCACCACCCTGCTTCCGCCTACGCGCTCTGCGCTTCGGCGGACTCAAACCCGCCGTAGCTCGCCCAGCGAGCGAAGGCGGGTCGCAGGGCGGTCCCCCTCCCCCGCTGTCGCGGGGGCGGATGAAGAGCTTGCGCCAAGCCGCCGCGACGGGTACGGGACCGCCATGCTGCATTCCGCCGTGCTCAATGTCATGATCAAGGCCGCGCGCCGTGCCGGGCGCAGCCTCAAGCGCGATCTCGGCGAGATCGAGCATTTGCAGGTGTCGCTCAAGGGGCCGCGCAATTTCGTCACCGCCGCCGACCGCCGTGCCGAGCAGATCGTCTATGAGGAACTGGCCAAGGCGCGGCCGGCCTACGGCTTCCTCGGCGAAGAAGGCGGCGCGCGTGCCGGCACCGACAAGAGTCATCGCTGGATCGTCGATCCGCTCGACGGCACCACCAATTTCCTGCACGGCATCCCGCATTTCGCGGTGTCGATCGCGCTCGAGCGCGACGGCGCCATCGTCGCCGGCCTCACCTACAATCCGGCCAACGAGGAACTGTTCATCGCCGAGCGCGGCAAGGGCGCGTTCCTCAACGACCAGCGCATCCGGGTCGCGGCGCGCGAGCGCCTGGCCGACGCCGTGGTCGCCTGCGGCATGCCGCATTACGGCCGCGGCGATCTGGCGCTGGCGCGCCACGAGATCGCCGCCGCGCAACAAAACTTCGCCGGATTGCGCCGTTATGGCGCAGCGACCCTCGATCTCGCCTGGATCGCCGCCGGAAGGCTCGATGCCTATTGGGAGCGCGATCTGTCGCCGTGGGATCTCGGCGCCGGGATGATCTTGGTGCGCGAAGCCGGCGGCTTCGTCAGCGATTGTGACGGCAAAGACGCCGTCCTCACCAAGGGCCAGGTCGTCGCCGGCAACGACACCATGCACCGCGAGCTGTTGCGCCTGCTCAAGGCGGCAGGCAAAGAGGCCAGTCAGGAGCCAAGCAAGGAGGCCGTTGCGCCGTAAGTGCCATCAACCCGCCGCAAAAGCTGGTGCAAGTCGCGGCTGCGGCCAATGGTCAAGGAGGCCGAACATGCGTTCTCCTGTCACACGCGCTGTGCCATTATTGGGCGGCGATTCCGCGCGCTGAACCGGACCGATGGGAAACGACCTCACAAAACTTTCGTCGCCCCGCATCTTCCTCATCCGGATGCTGGTGTTCCTGATCCTGTGCGGCCTGATCGCGTTCGTGCTGCAGCGTCAGATTTTCAACGCCTTCCTCGCCAATCCGTGGCTCAACGGGCTGATCATCGCCGTGCTCTTGATCGGCATCATCCTGTCGTTTCACCACGTCATCCGGCTGTTTCCCGAAGTCGCCTGGGTCAACGGCTATCGCAGCGCAGATCCGAAGCTTGCCGGGAGGCGAGAGCCAAAATTGCTGGCGCCGATGGCGGCGATGCTCGGCGGCGAGCGGGTCGATCGCGTCGCCATCTCGGCGCAGACCATGCGCGCGTTCCTCGACTCGCTGGCGACGCGGCTCGACGAGGCGCGCGACATTTCGCGCTATCTCACCGGGCTGCTGGTTTTCCTCGGCCTGCTCGGCACGTTCTGGGGCCTGATCGAAACCGTGGGCTCCGTCGGCACCATCATCAACGGCCTGAAGATCGGCGGCGATGCCGACACCGTGTTCGAGGCACTCAAGGAAGGTTTGGCCGCGCCGCTCGGCGGCATGGGCATTTCATTCTCGTCGTCGCTGTTCGGCCTCGCCGGCTCGCTGGTGCTGGGCTTTCTCGATCTGCAGACCAGCCAGGCGCAGAACCGCTTCTACACCAACCTGGAAGACTGGCTCGCCACCACGGTGCAGGACGTCGGCACCACCAGCGGCGGCGCGGCGCTGCCCGCCGGTATCCTCGACACCTTCGAGCGGCTGCGCCATTCGGTCGAAGACGGCGGCGGCAGCAAGGCGACCACGGTCGCTATGGCCAATCTCGCCGAGGCGATCCAAGGGCTCGTGCAGCACATGCGCAGCGAGCAGCAGATGATCCGCGACTGGGCTGACGAGCAGGCCAAGCTCAACCGCGACCTGCGCCGCTTCATGGAGCAGGCGGCGCGCGAACCGGTCGAAAGATAACCGGCGGACACATATCCAGGAGGCCCTATGGCGCTCTCCCGCAGCCGTCGCGATAGCGGCATGAATTACTGGCCGGGATTCGTCGACGCGCTGTCGACCTTGATCCTGTGCGTCATCTTTTTGCTCACCGTGTTCATGGTGGCGCAGTTTTTCCTGTCGCAAGAAGTCGCCGGCAAGGACACCGCGCTGGCGCGGCTCAATGCGCAGATCTCGCGGCTGAGCCAATTGCTGTCGCTGGAGCAGACCGGCAAAGCCAATCTCGAGGACCAGGTGGCGCAGCTGCGCGCTTCGCTCACCGCCGCCGAGGGCGAGCGCGACCGGCTGCGCGGTGCCACGAGCGCGAGCCCAAATCCGGCGCCGGGACCGGGCGACGGCGACACCGCCAAGATCGATCTGGAGAAGGAAGCGACCGCGCGCGCCGTGGCGCAGATCGAAAACCTCAACGAGCAGATCAAGGCGCTGCGCAGCCAGATCGGCGCGCTCCAGGAGGCGCTCGGCACCTCTGAAGCCAAGCAGAAGGATTCGCAGTTGCGTATCGCCGATCTCGGCCAGCGGCTGAACTTGGCACTGGCGCAGCGCGTGCAGGAATTGTCGCGCTACCGCTCGGACTTTTTCGGCAAGCTGCGCGATATCCTCGGCAACCGACCGGATATCCGCGTCGTCGGCGACCGCTTCGTGTTCCAGTCGGAAGTGTTCTTCGATTCGGCGCAAGCGGCGCTGCGGCCCGAAGGCCGCGCCGAGCTCGACCAGCTCGCCGGCGCGCTGTTCGATCTGGAAAAGCAGATCCCGTCCGAGATCAACTGGGTGCTGCGCGTCGACGGCCATACCGACACGCGCCAGCTCAGCGCGACGTCGCCGTTCAAATCGAACTGGGAATTGTCGTCGGCGCGCGCCATCTCGGTGGTGCAATATCTGATCAGCAAAGGCGTGCCGCCGCAGCGCCTTGTCGCCGCCGGTTTTGGCGAGTTCCAGCCGATCGACCAAGGCAGCAGCGACGAAGCCTTCAGCCACAACCGCCGTATCGAGCTGAAATTGACGGAGCGGTGACCAGATGTCGGCGGCGACGCTGCGCCGTTACCAGCCGAACGACGAGGACGCCTCCGTCGCGCTGTGGCTGAGAACCTGGCAAGCCGCCTATCCGGAGCTCGATTTCGCCGAGCGGCTCGACTGGTGGCGCGAGCGCTGGCGCAACGAGCTTCTGCCGGCCGCCGAAGTCATGATCGCGGAGGCTGATGGCAACATGATCGGCTTCGTCACCGTCGATCCGCGCACGCTTTATCTCGACCAGATCGTGGTGGCGCCCGAATATTGGCGCTCCGGCGTCGGCGCGACGCTGATTGCCGAAGCCAAGCGCATCTCGCCGGCCGGCCTCGATCTCGACGTCAATATCGATAACGCGCGCGCCATCGGCTTTTACCGCCGCCTCGGATTTGTCATCACTGGCGTCGGCAAAAATCCGATCTCCGGCAAGCCGGTGCATCGCATGAGCTGGCGGCCGTGAAGACTTTAGTGGAGCATGATCTTTTCGGAAAACCGGTTCCCACTTTTCCGGATCATGCTCTAAGCGCCCTGAAACTGCAATTTCGCCAGCCGCGCATAAAGCCCGCCGCGCGCGACCAGCGTCTGGTGCGTGCCCTCTTCGACGATGCGGCCGGCGTCGAGCACCAGGATGCGGTCGCAGGACTGCACCGTCGCCAGCCGATGGGCGATGACCAGCGTGGTGCGCGTGCGCATCAGAACCCCGAGCGCGGCGGCGATCTGGGTCTCGCTTTCGGCATCGAGCGACGAGGTCGCCTCGTCGAGCAGCAAGAGCGGCGCATCGCGCAAGATGGCGCGCGCAATGGCGATGCGCTGGCGCTGGCCGCCCGACAGCGTGACGCCACGCTCGCCGACCGGCGTGTCGAACTTTTGCGGCAGCGCCGCGATGAAGGCCGCCGCATTCGCAAGCTGCGCGGCGCGCGCCACGTCGGCGTCACTCGCCAGCGGCCGGCCGAAGCGGATATTGTCGCGCACCGAGGTGGCGAACATCACGCTGTCCTGCGGCACCAGCGCAATGCGCGAACGCAAGTCCGCCGGATCGAGATCGGCAAGGCGCACGCCGTCGAGCGCGATGCGGCCCGCGCTCGGATCGTAGAAGCGCAGCAGGAGATGAAAGATCGTGCTCTTGCCGGCGCCCGAGGGGCCGACGATCGCCACCTTTTCGCCCTGGCGCACCTGAAAAGAAACGTGAATGAGCGCCGACACGTTAGGACGTGTCGGATAGGAGAACTCGACCTCTTCGAATGCGACCTCGCCGCGCGGCGGCAACGGCAGCGCGGCCGGCTGCGGCGGCGGCGCGATCGCCGGCTTGATGGCGAGAATTTCGAACAGCCGCTCGGCCGCGCCCGAGGCTTGCGCCACCTCGCCGCCGGTTTCCGACAGCGAGCCGAGCGCGCTTGCGGCCAGCACGGCATAGAGAATGAATTGGCTGAGACGGCCCGGCGTCATATGTCCGGCCAGCACGTCCTGCGCGCCGACCCACAGCACCAGCACGACGCTGGTCGAAACCAGAAAGATCGTGAACGCGGTGAGGATCGAGCGGGCGCGGATCGATTGACACGCGGCATCGAAGGCACGCTCGACCGCGGCGCGAAAGCGCGCGATACCGAGCCGCTCGTTGGTGAAGGCCTGCAGCACGCGCACCGCGCCGATCAGTTCGGCCGCATAGGCCGACGCATCGGCCAACGTATCCTGGGCCGAGCGCGAACGGCGGCGCACCGCGCGGCCGAAGGCGTAAAGCGGCAATACGATGATCGGGATCGCGCCGAGCACGAAGGCCGACAGCCGCGGGCTTGTCACCACCATCATGGCGCTGGCGCCGGTGAACAGCACGAAATTGCGCAAGGCGACCGAGACCGAAGAGCCGACCGCGGCCTTGATCTGCGTGGTGTCGGCGGTGAGCCGCGAGATCACCTCGCCGGTCCTGGCTTCGTCGAAAAAGTCGGCGGAGAGCGAGGTCAGGTGCGCGAACACGTCGCCGCGCAAATCGGCGACGATGCGCTCGCCGAGCGTGGTTACGAGAAAGTAGCGCGAAGCGCTCGCCAGCGCGAGCAGCCCCGCGATGCCGATCATCACCAAAAAGTAGCTGTCGATCAGTTCGACGCCGCGCTCGGTGAAGCCGAAATCGATCATGCGGCGGACGGCGATCGGCACGATCAGCGTGGTCAGCGCCGCCACCACCAGCGCGCCGAGCGCGGCGAGCGCGCGGCCGCGGTAGCGCTTGACGTAGGGCAAGAGGGAAGCGAGCGGCCGCAGATTGGTTTTGCGCTTATCGGCCGGCTCGGGCGTGACCGTGGCGACCCCGACCGCCTGTTCGGCTGCTGTTTCGGCCGTCGCTGGCGTCGGCCTTTGCAGCGTTGCCGAATCGCTATCGGGCGTGAAGTTCATGCGCCGCAGTGCCTTTTCCGCCGCTGGGCCGTTTGCGGCCGGACAATGCCCCTTGCGCGGCGCCCTGGCAACGTACACGTCAGCCTACGTTCGGCTTGTTTCTGCGGCATCGCCGCGCTATAGAGCCGCCAAATTCCTCAACACAGATTAACCGGTACCAACACCATGAAACCCGACACCCATCCCGACTACCACACCGTCAAAGTGATCATGACCGACGGCACCGAATTCACCACCCGGACCACCTGGGGCAAGCCGGGCGATACGCTGCATCTCGACATCGACCCGAAATCGCACCCGGCCTGGACCGGCGGCCAACAGCACCTGCTCGACCGCGGCGGCCGCTTGTCGCGCTTCAACAAGAAGTTCTCGGGCTTCCTCAAGGCTTAAATCCGCGGCTGCAAGGTGGCGATGGCAGACGGGCCGATGTCAGTCTTCAAAGTCGGCAAGGCCACCGTCACCCGCATCGAGGAAACCTATCTGCCGATCTATCCGGTGACGGATATTTTCCCGGCGGTGACCGAGGCGCAACTCACCGAGCACGCGCACTGGCTCAGCCCGCATCACTACGATCCAGCCTCGCACAAGATCAAGCTCAGCGTGCACAGCTGGCTGTTGCAGCTCGACGGCCGCAAGATCTTGATCGACGGCTGCTGCGGCAATCAGAAATCGCGGCCCTTGCGGCCGGCGTGGAACATGCTCGACACGCCGTGGCTCGACCGGCTCGCCGCGGCCGGCGCGCGGCCCGACGAAATCGATCTGGTGATGTGCACGCACCTGCACCACGACCATGTCGGCTGGAACACGCAGCTCAAGGACGGCAAGTGGGTGCCGCGATTTCCCAACGCGCGCTATGTGTTCTCAAAGCTCGACTTCGATTATTTTCACAAACTCGACAACGATACCGCAACCGCGCCGACGGAATTCGGCTCATTCCGCGAATGTGTCGTGCCAGTGGTCGAAGCCGGACGTGCCGACTTGGTGACCGGGCCGCATCGCCTCGACGAGTTCATCGACATTGCGCCCGCCGGCGGCCATTCACCGGGACATTTTGTCTTCAACCTGAACGTCGGCAGCAATCGCGCCACGCTGATTGGCGATGTCTTTCATCACCTGCTGCAAGTCTATTATCCGGACTGGAATTTTCCAAAGAACTCGGATGTCGAGCAAGCCCGGGTCAGCCGCCGTCGTGTGCTGGACGATTGCGCCACGACCGGCGCATTGGTTTTCCCCGGCCACGTCGGCTTCCCGTTCGCCGGCCATATCGAGAAGGACGGCGCCGGCTACAAGCCGCGGTTCTGATTGCTCAGCGACGCGCGGCCACTTTGGCCAGCCGTTCGGTTGCGGAATTGCTGACGACGATGTCGTCGACCGCAAGCTTGCCGCGGTCGCGCGCCAAGGCGCGGTAGAATTCGCCCTTCGACACCGGCGGCACTTCGGCGACGTTGGTCCAGGTGTCGCCTTCATCGGTGCTCTCGAAGACTTCGCCGTCGGTATCGACGGCAAACAGCGCCGAGCCGCCCGGCCACGCTTCGATGGTGAGCGCGCTGAACAGGGCGCGCTGGCCGTTCGGCAGACCGCCGAGCAGCCGCTGCCAGGTGTTGCCGCCGTCGCGGCTCCTCGCGATCTTGCCGCGCGCCTTGCCGATCGCGTACCACTGCGACGGCCAGCCGACGCCGGCGGTCAGGAACACCGTGTCCGGCGCGTCTGGATGCACGACGATGGCGTCGGGATAATCGGCATAGGGCGGCATCGGATTCTTGCGCCAAGTCTTGCCGTCGTCGTCGCTCGACATCACGCCGACGATGCCGTTGGCGACGATGAGCCGATGCGGCCGATCGGGATGCACCAGCACGCGATGGATGTCGCACTCGACCGGATCGGGATCGACGACAAGCTCGGTGAAGCTTTGGCCGAAATCCTTCGACACCAGGAGCGCCCCGATCTCGATGCCGACCAGCAGGCGGTCACCATCGAACACGGTGTCCTTGACGTGGCCGATGCGCGGCGGCGGCGGGAAGCACCATTTGCCCACGCTCGGCGCGTTGCGCAGCGCCGGCAGTTCGCGCCAGGTCTTGCCGCGGTTCTCGCTGATGTAGAGATGCGCCGGTAGCGAACCGACGGCCACCACGTCGCGGCCCTGCAGCGTGCCGGCGCGCGCCGACCACAGGTCCATGTGATCGAGGCCGTCGAGCACCCAGGTCCAGGTCAAGCCGCCGTCGTCGCTCTTCGCGGCGCCAAAACCGTGGGTCGCGGCATACAAGGTGCCGTCGTCGGACGCCGTGACGGCGCTGACCGAGCAGCCGCCGAGCGCACGGTGCTTGACGATCCAGCCGTGCGCCGCGCGTTCCAGCATGACGACGCCGTCGACCGTGCCTATGATCATGGTGTTCGACGCGGCGCGGCTGCGCTGCGTATTCGTTCCGCCGTTGGAAAGCAGGATCATCGTCCATTCCTCGCCACGTGCTCATTGCCTTTGCGCCGACTATTGCGCATGAACTCTAGCGCAGTCTAGGTTGCGCCGCACAGCCGCTTTGAAGACCTGAAGGAGCCGCAATGCCACGCATGAAGGGCGCCGAGCTGATCACCGACTATCTGATCGCCAACGATATTCCCTATGTGTTCGGCATTTGCGGCCACGGTAATGTCGGCATGCTCGATCCGCTCTACGAGGCGCGCGACCGCATCAAGCTCGTCTCGCCGCGCCACGAGCAGGTCGCCGCGCACATGGCGGACGCCTATTTCCGCGTGCGCCACCAGCCGGTGGCGACCTTGACCTCGTGCGGGCCGGGCTCGGCCAATATCGTGATGCCGCTGGCCTGCGCGCTGACCGATTCCTCGGCCGTATTCGCCATCACCGCCAACGTGCCGACCTCGCAGTTCAACCGCAGCCCGTTCCAGGAGATCAACCGGCATTTTCAGGCCGATTTCGTCAATGTGTTGCGCCCGGTGGTCAAGCACAGTTATCAGCCGACCCGCGTCGACATGCTGCCGCTGGCGCTGCGCCAGGCCATGACCACGATGCTGTCCGGCCGACCGGGTCCCGTAAATATCGACGTGCCGTTCAACGTCTTTCAGGAGGAAGACGACGTCGAGATGCCGCCGCCGGCGCCGCCGTTCAACACGCAGCGAAGCGGCGCCTCGCCCGACGACGTCACGCGGGCGCTCGACATGATCCTTGCCGCGCAGCGGCCGGTACTGTTCATCGGCCACGGCGTCACGCTGTCGGAAGCCGGCCGCGAATTGACGGAGTTTGCCAAAAAGCTCGGCATCCCGGTGATCTCGTCGCCCAACGGCATGGGCTGCATCGATATGACCGATCCGCTGTCGCTCGGCTTCATCGGGCGCAACGGCGCGTTTCCCGCCAACGAAGCCGGCCGCCGGTCCGATGTCGTCATCGCCATCGGCGGGCGCTTCGACGACCGCTCGGCGTCGTCATGGATGCCCGGCTATTCGTGGAATTTTCCGCACACAAAACTCATCCATGTCGACGTCGATCCGGCCGAGCTCGGCCGCAATTATCCGCCGGACCTCGGCATCCTCGCCGATGCGCGCACCTTCCTGCGCCAGCTCCTCGCCGAGCTCGATCGCCGCGGCGCCAGATCGGGCGGCACCAAGGAGTGGCTTGCGGACATCGCCAAATGGCGCGCCGAGTGGGAGACATTCGTTCGGCCGAATTTCGATATCCATGCCTCGCCGATGCGGCCGGAGCGCGTGGTCGCCGATTGCCAGGCGGTGCTGCCGCCCGACGGCATCATCTGCTGCGATGTCGGCGTCAGTCATAATTGGTACATGCAGTTCTGGAACGCGCGACAGCCGCAGTGCATGCTCAATTCCTGGGGCTTTTCCGGCATGGGCTTTGGCGCGTCCGGCGCGCTCGGCGCAAAACTCGCCGCGCCCGACCGGCCGGTGGTCGCGGTCACCGGCGACGGCTGCTTCACCATGGTGCCGCACGTGCTGTGCACCGCCGTGGAATACGACATTCCGGTGGTGTGGGTGATCTGGAACAATTTCGGCTGGGTCTCGATCCGCGACATCCAGCTCGGCATGTTCGGCGGCCGCGAATACGGCACCATGTTCCACCAAGGCGCCAACAAAAAACCGTTCAATCCGGATTTCGCCGCCTGGGCGAGAGCCGCCGGCGTCGAGGCGCTGACCGTGACCAAATCGGAGGATTTCCGCGGCGCGCTCGAGCACGCCATCAAGGCCAACAAGCCGTTCCTGCTCGACGTCCATGTCGACGCTGAAGTGCGGCCGCCGTCGACGGGAGCCTGGGAATTGCCGCCGACGCCCTACAAGGAGCCGGTGTTCGGCCAGCGTTTCATTCCAGACGCGGCGCCGGTGAAGTGAGGCTTACAGCCCGTCCTGCTCGAACGCGGCCTTCAATAGCCCCATTTGCCGCTCGACCGGATTGCCGCCGACCGCCATCTTCATCGGCTGCGGCGCGTGCATGGTGGCGTCGAGGCGGCGCACTTCGGTCTGCAGCTTAACCGAGCGGCCGATCAGTTCCTGGAGCTTCTCCGGCAACAGCGCGATCGATTTGGCGTCGCCCGGATCGCAGGCGGCAAGCCGGACCTTGCTCTTTTCCTTGCTGGCCTGGGCGAGCGTCATCTCGCCTTCCTTGACCGCGCGGTGCAGCAACAGCCACGAGGCAAGCTGCATCAGCCGCGTGGTCAGCCGCATGCTCTCGGTGGCGTAAACCAGTGCGGCGCTGCGTTCGAGCTTCTTGGATTCGGTCCGCCCCGCGCCGTCGAGATAGCTCGCCGTCTCCTCGACCAGCGCCATCCCGTCGCGAAACAGGGTGGCGAAGACTTGCGAATTGGCCAGCCGCTCACTGAAGGAGACCGCATTGGCCTCGATCGAACGCTTCTCGGACATTGGTACGCCTCACACCGGCGGACAGCATCGCTCGCGGCGGCCTTCGAGTCCAGCGGGGTTGCCGCAAAGCTTTCGACATAGTTGCTGCGTTGCCACGCCGAATGCCCTGATAGCGCAAAAGCATAAAAAAAGAGCCGCCGTTGCCGGCGGCTCAAGGTGATAACAGGGAGGCGTCAAACAGAGTGGACAGGAGCCACTCGATGTCCAGAAGATGGACAATATCTGTAATGAACGAGAAAGCTTAACGAAAGGTTAAGGAATCGCAGAAACTTACCGAATCTTTCTACAGCTTAATATGAGATGTGCGGCCGGCCGTCATTAACCAAATCATTTTTGCTTCAAATACGCACATCATCGCCGTTAACCAAATTTCGAAAGCTATTTTTTGAAGCGAAAGCTATTTTTTGAAGCAAACCTACTTTTTGAAGAACGTATCCGCCGCCGATTTGGAAGCGTTCTTGCGCTTCATCTCCGTTTCGAGACGCGCGATTTCTTCCTTGAGCAGCGCGATCCGCTCAGCGAGTTCGCCCACCGACAGCAACGCAAGCTCCTGCCCCATCTCATGGGTGATCTTTTTCTTCGGCAAATCGTCCGGGTCGATCCCAGGCATTGTCGGCTTCCTTGAACGGCGCAAATGTTAATGGCGTCGGCTGCGCTTGTCACACGCCGACATCGCCAAACCGAGGGCAAAGTACCCGGCTAACTTCGCCCTGACCCTTTGAAAGTAAACGGCAATATCCTTGCCCTTCGCCGTGGCAAGGGCTACTAAGGCCTTATGGCGCAGGGGTTTTGGCGCGTTTGGGAAGCCAGCGGCCGCGAATTCGGCGCAAAGCCGGTTCGCTATTGTTCCGGGGGGCACGTGACCGTCGTGGCGCGATCGGCGCCGGCTGCCGGCCTCGGAGGGCAATTCTTGGCATTTTTGCGCGCCGCGAGGTTTTGCGCCTGCGGTTCCCTTGTCGCTTTGGCGATCTTAACCGTTGCCGGCATTCCCGCCGCGCGCGCGGTCGAGGCCGTCAACGTGCGCACCGATGCAGCGGCCATCGATCTCACCGACGCCGTCGTCCCGCAGCACACCGAAAGCGATCGCATCCAGGTTTCAACCGCGCCCGGCGCCGACGCCATCGTGCGGCGCATCGAGGTGCGCGCCCGCGAAGCCGGCAAGAACTGGGCGGTGTTCGCGCTCGCCAATAACGGCGACGAGCAGATCGACCGCCTCATCGTGGCGCCGCATTACCGCATGGTCGGCTCCGGATTGATCTGGCCCGACCTCGGCCGCTCGCGCATCGTCTACATCACGCCGTCGTCGGGCGATCCGCCGGAGCGGCAGGACAGCGCCGACGCCGACGTATTCCGCGTCACGCTCGATCCCGGCACGGTGATCACCTTCGTCGCCGAATTGCGCACGCCGAACATACCGCAGCTCTATCTGTGGGAACCCGACGCCTACAAGGACAAGGTCAATTCGCTCACCCTCTACCAAGGCATCGTTATCGGCATTGCCGGCTTGCTGGCGCTGTTCCTCACCATTTTGTTCGTCGTCAAAGGCAGCGTGATGTTCCCGGCGGCGGCCGCGCTTGGCTGGGCGGTGCTGGTCTATATCGGCATCGACTTCGGCTTCTGGAACAAGGTGTTCGACATGTCGGCCGGCGCCGAACGCATCTGGCGCGCGTCGGGCGAAGCGATTTTGGCGGCGACGCTGCTGGTGTTCCTGTTCGCCTATCTCAACCTCAACCGCTGGCACGTGCGCTATGCCCATATCACCGTCGGCTGGCTTGCCTTCCTCGGCGCACTGGTCGGCATCGCGCTGTTCTCGCCCGATATCGCCTCGGGCATCGCGCGCATCTCGCTGTTCATGGTCGCGGTGTTCGGCTTCATCCTGGTGGTCTATCTCTCCACCCACGGCTACGACCGCGCGGTGATGCTGATCCCGACCTGGCTCTTGCTGGTGGTCTGGGTGGTCGGCGCCGCAATGACCGTGTTGGGCCTGGTCACCAACGATATCGTCGGCCCGGCGCTACTCGGCGGCCTCGTTCTCATCGTCATGCTGATCGGCTTTACGGTGATGCAGCACGCCTTCGCCGGCGGCATCACCCAGGGCATCGTCTCCGACGTCGAACGCCGCGCGCTGGCGCTCACCGGCGCCGGCGACATGATCTGGGATTGGGACGTCGCCGCCGATAAGGTTTTCACCAGCCCGGAGACCGAAACCGCGCTCGGCCTGAAAGTCGGAACGCTGGAAGGCTCGGCGGCAAAATGGCTCGACGTGCTGCACCCGCTCGATCGCGACCGCTTCCGCGCCACGCTCGACAATGTGCTCGAACAGCGGCGCGGCAGGGTCACTCAGGATTTCCGCCTGCGCACGGCAGACGGCCATTATCTGTGGTTTGCGCTGCGGGCACGCCCGGTGGTCGGCTCCGACGGCGAGGTCATCCGCCTGGTCGGCACGCTGACCGACGTCACCGAAGCCAAAACCGCCGAGGAGCGCTTGCTGCACGATGCCGTGCACGACAATCTCACCGGCCTGCCCAATCGCGAATTGTTCCTCGACCGGCTCGATGCCGTGCTCAGCTTCGCCAAGACCGACAGCGCGCTCAAACCGACCGTGATGGTGATCGACCTCGACCGTTTCAAGCAGGTCAACGATTCCGTCGGCATGGCGGTCGGCGACTCGATCCTGCTGACCTTGGCGCGTCGGCTCAGTCGCGTGATCAAGGTGCAGGACACTCTCGCCCGGCTGTCCGGCGATCAGTTTGCGCTGATCCTGTTGTCGGAGAGCGGCGCCGAAAAGGTCACCGCGGTCGCGCAAACCATCCGCCGCACCTTGCGCGCGCCGATCACCTTCAACGACCGCGAGATCTTCGTCACCGGCTCGATCGGCATGACGCTCGGCGACAGCGAACCGCAGCGCGGCGAAGAGGTGCTGAAAGACGCCGAGCTGGCGATGTATCACGCCAAGCGCGGCGGCGGCGACCGCATCGAGGTGTTCAAGCCGGCGATGCGCGCGCGCAAGACCGACCGGCTGACCCTGGAATCCGATCTGCGCCGCGCCATCGAACGGGAGGAGATCGCCATCCTCTACCAGCCGATCGTGCGGCTCGAAGATCGCGGCATCGCCGGCTTCGAGGCACTGGCGCGCTGGAACCATCCGAAATTGGGCCGCATGTCGCCCGCCGAATTCATCACCATCGCCGAAGAAACCGGGTTGATCGTCGAGCTCGGGTTGTTCGTGCTGGAGCGCGCCGCCAAGCAGCTGAGCACCTGGCAGCGCACCTTGCGGCAGCGCAATCCGCTGTTCGTCAGCGTCAACGTCTCGTCGCGGCAATTGCTGCGTCACGATCTGATCCAGGATCTGCGCTCGGTATTGACGCGCTCGGTGGTGGCGCGCGGCACGCTCAAGCTCGAGCTCACCGAATCGGTGGTCATGGAAAATCCGGAACACGCCGCCCAGATGCTGGCGCGGATTCGCGAGCTCGGTGCGGGGCTGGCGCTCGACGATTTCGGCACCGGCTATTCGTCGCTGTCCTATCTGCAGCGCTTTCCGTTCGACACCATCAAGATCGACCAGTCGTTCGTGCGCACCACGGCCAAGGGCACGCGCCCGGTGATCCTGCGCTCGATCGTGTCGCTCGCTCACGATCTCGGCATGGACGTGGTGGCGGAAGGCGCCGAAACCGATTCCGACGCCGTCGAGCTGTCGCAGCTGGGCTGCGAATACGCGCAAGGTTTTCTGTTCGGCGCGCCGATGACCGCGGAGAAGGCGCGGGAGCTGTTGCCGGATTCGGGCATCAGGCATCAGGAAACAGGTATCAAGAAAGTGCCGGCGGATCCCTGATCCGGGCATCAGGGATCAGGGATCAGGCATCAAGAAAGCGCCTGCAAATCCTTGATCCCTGATTACTGATTACTGATACCTGATTACTGATCCCTGCTACGCGTGCCCCGCCTCGCTCGACAGCATGCCGAGGTCGATGCCGATCTTCTTCAAGGCCTTGTCGTATTTGCCGCCGACGTCGGGGCCGAAGACCAGCTCGGGGTCGGCCGTGCAATGCAGCCAGCCGTTGCCCTGGATTTCGGTCTCGAGCTGGCCCGGCGCCCAGCCGGCATAGCCGAGCGCGAGGATCGCGCTGGCCGGTCCGTCGCCGCGCGCGATCGCCTTGAGGATGTCGATGGTGGCGGTGAGGCAGATGCCCTCGGCGATCGGCAGCGTCGAGTTCTCGATGAAGAAATCGGCGGAGTGCAACACGAAACCGCGCTCGGTCTCGACCGGCCCGCCGCGCATCACCTTCACGCCGCCGGCCCGCGTCGGCAATTGGATGCGGTCGGCCGCCGGAATGACGTCGAGCTTCACCAACAGATCTGAGAAACTGATGTTCGGCGCCGGATGGTTGACGACGATGCCCATGGCGCCTTCGGAGGAATGCGCGCAGACATAGATCAGCGAGCGCGCGAAGCGCTCGTCCAGCATTGCCGGCATGGCGATCAGCATCTGGCCGTCCAGATAACCGCGCCCGCGCTTTGCCGCATTACCACGTGGCAATTTCATGCCTGAAAGGTTAGCCGATCACTCCGCATTTGCAAACGAACGGCGCGGTCAAAAGTTCATGAGGACCTTCCATGCCTTACTGCCGACGCAATGGCGGCGCTGCGGCGGCGCCATGGCAATATGCCGATAGTCACAATCATGTCAGTGGTATGGGCGCGCGTTTCGCCCTAGACAGCGCCATGCTCGCCGCCCCGCGATTAACGATTGTGACAATGGCGTTGGCCGCTCTCGCCGGCCCGGTCGCGGCCCGCGCGCAGGATGCTTCGCCTTGGGACAAGCAACCGCATGCGCAGGCGCGACTCATCGCCGGTTCGGTGATGAAGTCCGCCGACGAGACCTATCTGCACGCCGGCGTGGAAATCCGGCTCGATGCCGGCTGGAAGACCTATTGGCGCGAGCCTGGCGATTCGGGCGTGCCGCCGACGTTTGATTTCGCCGGCTCCGACAACGTCAAGTCGGTCACCGTACTGTGGCCGGCGCCGGAGCGCTTTCCCGACGGCGCCGGCGGCAATTCGATCGGCTATATCGGCCGGGTCGTGATGCCGCTGCGCATCGTGCAAAAGGATGCAGCAAAACATTCGTCGCTGCATTTAAAGCTCAACTACGCCGTCTGCGCCAATCTGTGCGTGCCGGCCGAAGCGACGCTCGAACTCATGCTGTCGGGCGATGGCGCCGAAGAAACGGTGCTGGAAAAGGACGAGTTGCGCGTGCCGCGCCGCGTCGCGCCGGGCGCCGGCAAGGGCCTCGCGGTGATTTCGGCCCATCGCGAGCCCGGCGGCGAGCACGAGCGCGTCGTCGTCGAGATCGCTGCGCCCAAGGATGCGCCGCTCGATCTCTTTGTCGAAGGCCCGACGCCCGACTGGTCGCTGCCGCTGCCCGAGCCGAGCGGGACCGACGGCGAGCACCGGCGTTTCAGCTTCGATCTCGATGGGCTGCCGCCCGGCGCCAGCGCCAAGGACGTCACCCTGACCTTCACCGCGGTCTCCGGCGACGACGCCATCGAGGTTCCGATCCATCTCGACTAGTTCACTCCGGCCGCGCTAATTTGTGCCCCCTGAGAAACGTCTTTCCATAAACCCCCAAAGTTCCAACACCCAAAGAGGATTGAGATCATGGCTATCAAAGTCGGCGACCGCGTACCCAACGGCTCCTTCACGGTGATGACCGGCGACGGCCCGAAGCCGATGACCACGGACGAACTGTTCAAGGGCAAGAAAGTGGTGCTGTTCGCGGTGCCGGGCGCCTTCACGCCGACCTGCCACAAGAACCACCTGCCGGGCTTCGTCAAGAACGCGGCCGCCATCAAGGCCAAGGGCGTCAACACCATCGCGGTGACCGGCGTCAACGACGTGTTCGTCATGGACGCCTGGAAAAAGGCGTCCGGCGGCGATGCCATCGAATTTCTCGCCGACGGCAGCGGCAACTGGGCAAAGGCGCTCGGCCTGACCGCGGACCTGACCGAACGCGGGCTGGGCGTGCGCTCGCAGCGTTACGCCATGATGGTCGACGACGGCGTGGTGAAGACGCTCAACGTCGAGGATGCACCCGGCAAAGCCGAAATCTCCGGCGCCGACAATCTGCTGAAGTCGATCTAGCGCGTCATTCCGGGACGCGGGCGAAAGCCCGCGAACCGTCAAAAAACCAAAGGGAGCCGTGAGGCTCCCTTGGCGCGTGTCTCCCCTTGCGGGGCAACGGACATCCGATTCTTCCGGAGCCGCGAATAGACATTACATAGCCCAATTCGCCTTATTTTTCAAGATCAAACGGCTTTGGAAGCCATTCTTGAAGCAATTCAAGCACTTGGTTGAAGTCCTTTTCCGGCAGCAACGGAATCTTTCCCTTGAATTGCGTGAACCGGCTCGCAGCGACGGTCGAGGGCTGATTGCAGACCGCCCACGAGTCAAAAGTGCTTTCGACTTTGATCGACAGCTTGCAAGCCCACCGATTTTTTTCATTATCCGGCTCTGTGGTTATCGGTACGACAAGGCAGGGACCGTGCAGGGTGTTCTTGTACGAAACGACAATTACCGGCCGCGTCTTCCACATCTCCGGCAGCTGTGCGTCTTGCCAGAAATCACACCAGTAAATTTGCCTGATCTTCGGCGCAGCGCTAATCCGTGGCTTCACCCACGGCGGCTTTTTCGGCTTTTGTTCTTCGTCTGCCATGCTCTCCTCCCTGACGCCACCCGCAAGTTCCGACACCCCTCCCGACCGGATTTCCGCGATCGCTGAGCGTGCGAGTTCGTCAGCGCGCTCGTTCATGGCGTGGCCGGCGTGGCCCTTGACCCAGTGCCAGCGCACCTGATGCGGCTTGAGCGCCGCGTCGAGGCGTTGCCAGAGATCGACATTCTTCACCGGCTTCTTGTCTGCCGTACGCCAACCATTCTGCTTCCACTTGTTGATGTACGTCATGATGCCGTTACGCAGATACTGGCTGTCGGTGTGCAGATCGACCCGGCATGGCTTTTTCAGCGCTTCGAGCGCGGAGATCGCCGCCATCAGCTCCATGCGGTTGTTGGTGGTGTTGGCTTCGCCGCCTTTGAGCTCTTTCTCGTGATCGCCGAAAGACAGGATGGCGCCCCAGCCGCCCGGGCCGGGATTACCCGAGCAGGCGCCGTCGGTGTGAATGACGACGTGGGGCAGTCCTTGCGGCATTGCGGCGTTCACGGCCCGGTCACTCCGTAATCGCGCGGGCTTTTGATTTTCTGATGAAAGCGAAGCTTTCGCGCATATTCGCGCGGGTCCTTCGGCCGCACCATCGCGCCCGGCGGCACGTCGAGCCAGTCGACCAGCCGGGTGAGCAGAAAACGCACCGATGCGCCGCGCGCCAAGAGCGGCAGCTTCTCCCATTCTTCCGCCGAGAACGGCCGCGTCTTAGTGTAGCTCGCCAAAAACGCGCGGCCTTTGGTGACATTGTAGGAATGATCGTTCTCAAAACACCAGGCGTTGAGACAGATGGCGACGTCGTAGGCGAGCGTATCGGTGCAGGCGAAGTAGAAATCGATCAGCCCGGACAGCCGGTCGCCGAGGAAAAACACATTGTCGGGGAACAGATCGGCGTGAATGACGCCTTGCGGCAGGCCATGCGGCCAGTCGCGCTCGAGCACGTCGAGTTCGGCCGAAACCAGCGTATCGATATTGCGCTCCACCTTGTGGGCGCGCTCGCGGCAGCCGTCGTAGAGCGCGCGCCAGCCGGCGACCGACAGCGCGTTGGCGCGCTGCATCGGAAAATCGCTGCCGGCGAGATGCAGCCGCGCCAGTGCCTCGCCCAGCGCGGCGCAATGCGCCGCGCTGGGCCGGCGGATCCACAAGCCGTCGAGAAAAGTGACCATGGCCGCCGGCCGGCCGGCGAGCTTGCCGAGCGTCTTGCCGGTCTTGGTCTTCACCGGCTGCGGGCAGGTGATGCCGCGGCTCGCCAGGTGCTCCATCAGGCCCAGGAAGAACGGCAGGTCGCGTTCGGCGACACGGCGCTCGTAGAGCGTCAGGATGAAGTTGCCGGTGCTGGTATGGACCAGAAAATTCGAGTTCTCGACGCCTTCGGCGATGCCCTTATAGGACAACAGCTCGCCGACGTCGTAGCCGGCGAGGAAGCGGGCGAGGTCTTCCGCCGCGACATCGGTGTAAACCGCCATAAAGAATCTCCAGACCTCGCGGCTAGCGCGCAGTCCACACCGCCGTCAAGATGATTTGCAAGATGAATTCATTGTCCTCAAGGGCTTTTGCCGGCGAGGAAATCGGAAAACCGCGCATAAAGGTCGGCCGTTTCCGCACCCCCGTCCCGATAAATCACCGGCGCCAGCGTACGGCCCTCGGAGTGAGCGAGGCGAAACGCCATGTAGCGGTATTGCTCGGGATATTGCGCGGTGTTCGCCGCCGCGAACAGGTCGTCGAAGGCGGCCGACGGCTCAACCGGATCGAGCCGGTCGCGCTCATAGATCGCGGCACGCTCGGCAATGAGCCAACTGCCGGAATGGCGCTCGATCCTGTCGAGGAAGCGCGAGCAGGAGGTGAGATCGACGTCGATGCCGTTGAATTTTTGCCGCACCCGGATGACGACACTCGTCTCGGCTGTGGCGCGATCGCCGTTGAGCTTTATGGTCGGCGGAAACAGATGATGGCGCGACCAGGTATGGCCAGCGTTGAAGGCGGCGCGGCAGCGCTCGACGAATTGATCGAACGGCCCGCGGAACCAGGACACGGAAATGTGGCCGTCGGGCGTGAACGTCGCGCGCAAATCTTTCCACTTGCCCTGGTCGCGGGCGACGCCCCAGGCCTGGATCAATTCCGCGCAGGCGATCTTGTCGGCGAGGATTGTTGTGCTGTCGGCCAAGTTTTTGACTCCTCCACTTCCACAAACTTAGAACGATCCCTCTAGTTGCACCAGCATGTCACCATCCGCGAAGGCGGATGATCCAGTATTCACGGATTCATGTTGCCAATCCGCGCGCCCGGTGATTACTGGGTGCCCCGCCTTCCGCCTACGCGCTCCGCGCTTCGGCGGACTCGAACCCGCCGTAGCTCGCATCGCGAGCGAAGGCGGGTCGCGGGGCATGACATTAGGACGAGCAATGAAAGCGATCGTCATCCACGAATACGGCCCGCCCGACGTTCTGCGCTACCAGGACCTTCCCGACCCGGTGCCGCGCGACGGCGAAATCCGCATCAAGGTCCATGCCGCGACCGTCAATCGCGTGCTCGACGTCAGCCTGCGCGCCGGCCGCGAGCAGTATCGCGGCCCGGTGCTGCCACTCATTCCCGGCGTCGATTGCGCCGGTATCGTCGATGCCGTCGGCCCGCACGTGAGCCGCTGGCACGTCGGCGACCGCGTCTCCGCCGCCGGCATCATGCCGCTCAATATCTGCGCCGAGGACGGCAGCGGCTATGACGGGCCGCAAGGCATGATGGGCATCAGGCGGCCGGGCGGCTTCGCCGAGATGGTCGCCGTGCCGGCCTGCGCCGGCGTCGCCATTCCGCAAAACCTCGACTTTCATCGCGCCGCCGTGGTCATGCGCCACGTGCCGACGGCGTGGAACCTGCTCATGCACGTCGCCGAGCTGAAATACGGCGAGACCGTGCTGATCATGGGCGCCGGCGGCAATTTGGGCTCCATCGGCATCCAGATCGCCAAGAACGTGATCGGAGCGCACGTGATCGCCGCGGCTGGCTCCGAAGAGCGCGCGGCGCTCGGCAAAAAACTCGGCGCCGATCACGCGATCAATTATACGACGCACGACATCTGCGACGAGGTGATGAAGATCACCGGCGGCAAAGGCGTCGACGTGCTCTACGACAACATCGCCAATCCCAAGGTGCTGCCGACTGCGTTCCGCGCCATCGGCATGGACGGCCGCCTGGTCACAGCGGGGGCGCATGCCGGTCCGAACGTGTCGATCGATTTCTCGCACCTCTACCACAAGCGCATCACCATAAAGGGCCGGCCCGGCTTTACGCCGTCCGACCTGCCGCATTGCCTGGAAGCCGCGGCGGCCGGAAAGGTCATCCCGCAGATCGAGCGTATATTGCCGCTGTCGCGCGCCGCCGACGCCCATCGCATGGTCGAGGCGCACGAGGGCCAGGGCAAGATCGTGCTCGATCCGACTCTCGGATGATTTTTTTGACGGATCGGCTAGCCGAACAACCGCTGCCGAAAGATTTGCCAAACGGTGGACACGCCAATGACGTCATAGACGAAGGGTCGCCAGCTGCCGAACAGCCATGCCAATACACTAAAGCCGAACAAGCCGATCAGTCCCAGTTCGATACCGGCAACCAGGATCAGAACGAGCGACAAGAAATCAATCGGCGCCTTCCAAAATCCGTCAGACATCGTGCCCCCTTCGCCACAGCTAGCCACGCGACGTCTCGCGCGACGCGAGACGTCGAAATATTTTCAACCCACGACTTGTTGGAGCGCTTTCAGATATAACCTCCGCCGCCGCGGCAGCAAGTAAGAATAACTTTGGTTATGCGTCGTCGACCGGCTCGGTAGCACGCACCGATGGCCGCGCCGCGAATGTGGCGTGCCAGCCGGCGATGCGGGGATGACCTTTCCGCCAATCCTCGTCGGCATAGCGAAAATCGAGATAGCTGAGCGCGCAGCCGATGGCGACATGGCCGATGCCGAACGGCGCGGCTGCGAGATTTTCCGCCTCTTGGTCGAGGCTTTTCAACACCGCTGCCTTGCGCACCGCGGCGCTCGCTTTGTGCACCTCGGACGGGTTTGCGCGTAGGCGTTCGTCACGCAGCAAAACCAGCATGTCCAAAAATCCATCGCCGAGCGCCTGCCGGCGCAGCGCCACCAGCCGCGCCTTAGGCTCGATCGGATGCAGCTTCGGAACGGGATCGAGAGAGTCGAGATATTGGCAAATCACCGGCGAATCGTAGATCACCGTGCCGTCGTCGAGCACCAGCGTCGGAATCTTCGACAGCGGATTGTCCTGCATCAGCTCGGCATGGGGCTTGGTCGAGGCCGCGACCGTGCGCACGCAGGTGACGCGGTCGGCAAGGCCAAGCTCATGGACCACCACCATGACCTTGCGGACGAACGGCGAGCGTGGCGACCAGTGCAATTTCATCGGCGATCCCGGCGTTGACATTCGCGGCCCGAGCATTCTGTATCATCGCCGACGATCGATCCATACCGCCTGTCCATCTACAAGACACCCCGGATATCCGCCATGGACTACGACCCGCGCAGCGAGCCGCACAATCTTGCCCACGACCCGACCACCTCGCTCGTGGTGCCGCGGCCGATCGGCTGGATCTCCACCATCAGCCCAGCCGGCGTGGTCAATCTGGCGCCCTACAGTTACTTCAATCTATGCGCCAGCCAGCCGCCCTTCGTCATGTTCGCCTCGAACACGCGCAAGCACAGCCAGAACTACGCCCAGAGCGGCGGCGAATTCGTGTTCAATCTGGCGACCTATGAGCTGCGCAACGAGATGAACATCTCCGGCGGCGATTACCCCGAAGGCGTCAGCGAGCCGGAACTGGCGAAGCTCGAAATGGCGCCGTCACGCTTCGTCAAGCCTCCACGCGTCGCCAAATCGCCGATTGCGCTCGAATGCGTCTATTCGCAAACGGTGTCGCTCAAGAGCGGCAACGGCAAGCTGCTCAAATACGAAGTGGTGATCGGCGAAGTGGTCAACGTCCATGTCGACGACGCGGTGATCGTCGACGGCATGATCGACATGTCGCGCATCCGCGCCATCGCCCGCCTCGGCTATCGCGGCGATTACACGGTGGTCGATAATATTTTCGAGATGCGGCGGGTCTAGGGCGCGACAGCCATGGCGGCGCATATAACCGCGCGAGCGGCGCTTGTTTGCCTCGGGCTTTTGTTCGCGCCACTCATTGCCCATGGTCAACCCGCGGTTCTTAACGCATCGCAGTCGGATGCGCTCCACGCCTACACCGATGCGCTCAGTCGCTTCAAATCGATCCTCGAGCAGCGGCGCGCGCAGATCAACGCCCATCAACCGCTGCCGAATTTGCCCGGACAGGCGCTCTATCTTGCCCGCGTCGCCATGATGAGCACCTATAAGGATCTCACCGATGCGCTGCCCGGCAGGATCGGCAGGCCCAATAAATTCGCCATACCGCCGGCTTATTTCGACGCCGACAATGAACCGCTCATCGACGAATACCTGGCCTTGTTCACCATCATGCAGGCGCCGCCTGCCAACGCGCAAAACTCCGATACGCCGTTCAAGGACGTTGTCGATTTAGGCACCGTCATCGCGCGGGCCAAGGGCGTTGATGCGGCAAATTCTGCGATTGCAGGCCGTATCAGCTTGGGCCTGTTCTTCGCCGAGACCAACGGCAACCAAAACATCGGCAATGCGCGCTCAAACACATACAAGGGAAGCTTCCAAACCGGCCCGTCCGAGGATCGCAGCGGCCAGACAAAATGGCAGGCCATCAAATCATCGATCACGGCGCTCGATGCCAAACTCTTCGCGCGCGACACCGCGGAAGAGGCCCGCGCCGGCAACCTCGATCATCGCTACAATCATTGGACCGCGGTCAGAGACGGTCTCATGAACGCCCACGCCGAGCTTTTCCCGCGCATCCCGGCAATCGCCAAAGCAATGCCGAATCCGATCGATCAAATGAAGGTTTTCGAGCTCATTCAAATCATTCCCGGCCCCACCAAATCGGCGCTCGCTTCGGGGCGCTTTACGTCCTATGCAATTTCCGATCCGACAATCATGGGCTATTTGCGCAACAACAGCATCCTTGCCTTCGGACGAGCGGACCGGGCAAAAGCATCCACGACATTTGGCGAAATTCTCGACGCGATGTGGCTGTTCAATGATAAGTTTGAACGGGCGCTCACTCTCTTCAACGAGATCGTCGCTCGGCAAAAATCCGTGCCTCGCCAACCATGACACTCCCAACCATGACACGCGCGGTCCTCTTTCATGGCGTTTGGCTTCGCGGGTGCCTGCTGGCGCTGCCGGCCATCGCCATGCTGGTCGCCGCGTCGCCGCCAGCCGCGGCCGAGCCATGGCCGACACGACCGGTGACGGTACTGTGCCCGTTTGCCGCGGGGACAAGCACCGACACGCTGATGCGCCTGATCAATGCGTCGCTGAGCCAGCGCTTTCACCAGAATTTCATCGTCGAGAACCGCCCCGGCGCGACCGGCAATATCGCCGCGGGCGTGGTGGCGCGAGCCGAGCCTGACGGCTACACGCTGTTCATCGGCACGGTGGGACCGATCGTCAACAACAAGTTCATGTACAAGAACCTCGATTTCGACCCCGATCGCGCCTTTGCGCCGATTACGTTGCTCGCCACTTCGCCGCTCATCATCGTCGGCAGCCCTAAATTGCCGGTCAAGACTCTGAACGAGCTCGTCGCCTATGGCAAAGCCCGGCGCGGCCCGCTCAATGCCGGAACGGTCGGCGTCGGGTCGCAGGCCCATATTACGGTCGAGCTTCTCAACAAGGCCGCCGGCATTGCCATCGGACACGTGCCCTATCGCATCACGTCGCAGGCGCTGCCCGATCTGGCGTCGGGCGACCTGCAGCTTTCGGTCCAATACGTTCCGACCTTCGTGCCGAACGTGCAGTCGGGAATGCTCGTAGGCCTCGCCGTCACCAGCCCCAAACGCATGGCCGAGTTGCCGGATGTGCCGACCGTCGCCGAGCAAGGGTTTCCCGGTTTCGAAGCCAACGGCTGGACCGCGCTGTTCGCGCCGGCGGGGACGCCGGCCGACATCGTCAGCAAGATCAACCAGGGCGTGAACGAATTTCTGGCGAGCGACCCCGGCAAAGACCAGCTCGCCAAAATCTGGATGACGCCACTCGGCGGCACGCCGCAACAGCTCGCCGATTACATCACAAAAGAAAACGCCAAGTGGGGACCGATCATCCGCGACGCCAACATCGTCTTGCAATAACTGGTTCTTCAATAACCATGACCGAACGACTGCCGAAAAATACCTGCGACACCCATTTGCACATTTTTGGCGACGCCGCTGCTTATCCGGCCGCTCGCAACGCCCTCTATGCGCCGCCCGAGGACTGCACCTTTGCGGCGGTGAAGGCTTTGCATGATGCCATGGGCGTCGAGCGCGCGGTCTTCGTGCAGCCGACGATTTACGGCACCGATCATCGGCTGATGTACGATATTCTCAAAAACGCTGCGCAGCGGAACTATCGCGGCGTCGCCATCGTCGACGACAGCGTCAGCGACGCGGAACTGGACAAACTGAACAGCGTCGGCGTGCGCGGAGCGCGGTTCAATTTCGGCGGCCGATTCAAGTTGGCGCCGAGCCTCGCCGAATTCCGCCGCGGCCTCGACCGCGTCCGCGAGCTTGGCTGGTTCGTAAAAGTGTTCGGCTTCGAAGACGACTTTCTGGCCGTCGCCGACGAACTGCGCCGAATCGACTTTCCCGCGATCATCGACCACATGGGCGGCCCCGATTATCGGCGCGGCACCGGCCAACCGGCGGTCCGCCTCATTCTCGATCTCCTCAACAACGGCAATTGGTGGATCGGGCTGTCGAATGGCGACCTGCGGTCGCATACCGGTTATCCGTGGGACGACGCGGTCGAATTCGGGCGGCTCTTCTACGAGGCCGCACCGGACCGCTGCCTGTGGGGCACCGACTGGCCGCACGTCCATCGCTTCATGCGGCCCGACAAGGACGGACACTCGGACTATGGTCTCGACCACGAAATGGCGCGCGTCGCGCTGCTGGAGCGCTATCTGCCCGATCGCACGGCGCGCGACCGCGTCCTGGTCGATAACCCGGCGCGGTTCTTTGGCTTTGCGTGGAGCGCGACTGCCTCGCGCGCCCTGAAGAGCCACTACCGGCTCACGCCTTGATGCGAACGAGCGGCTTCGCGCCCGGGAGCCCGCGACGCTTGGCGTAGACGTGAGTGAACTCCGCGCCGAACAGCACGATTTGGGCGGAATAGTAGACCCAGATCAAAAGCATGACGAGCGACGTCGCCGCGCCATATGTCGATTCCAGCGCCTGTTTTCCGACATAGAAGCCGATCAGAAACTTCCCGATCTCGAACAGCGCCGCGGTCAGTGCCGCGCCGAGCCAGACATCGCGCCAATCAACCGGGGTGTCGGGCAGCCATTTGAACATCATCGCAAACAGGATCGTAATGAGGCCAAAGGAAACGGCGGACCCGGCGATTTGCAACGCCGCCTCCGGGAAATAGGGCGCGACGAATTTTCCGATTGCCGCCAGCACTGCCGTGAAGATCAGCGACACCAGCAGCAAAAATCCGAGCGACAGCACGCCGGCGAGCGAGATGACGTAGCCGCGGATCAATTGCAAAATGCCGCCGCTATTCGATGTTTCGACGCCCCAGACCGTATTCAAAGCCTCCTTCAGCTGGGCGACGACGCCGACGGCAGCGAACAGCAGCGTGCCGATGCCGAAAATCGTCGCTAGCGCACCCTGGTATGGCCGGTTCGCCGCCGCCAACAGCGTTTCCAGCGCTTGGGCTCCCGCACTGCCGAGCAAGCCCGCCACTTGGGCCGAGATCTCGCCATGGACCGCATCGGGCCCGAAGACCAAGCCCGCGACGGCGGTGCTGATGACGAGCAAAGGCCCGAACGAGAATATCGAATAATAGGCCAACGCGGCGCCCATCATCGAGCATCTGTGGCTAGACCAGCTTATGGCCGTCTCTTTGATCACATGCCGCCGCCGATTGGAGACCGTCGTTGATCTGATAATCTCTGGGAGTTCCGAGGAGTTCCATCAGCGCACCTCCTTCAGATCCGACAGCATCGTCACCGCCTCCTCCGGCCCTTTGACGATGCGACAACCGGCGGCAGCGAGCGCCTTAAGCTTTGCGTCGGCGCCTTCGCGGGCGCTGCCGATCAGGGCGCCGGCATGGCCCATCTGCTTTTCCTCAGGCGCGTGGCGGCCGACCACCATGGCGTAGACCGGCTTGGGGAAGCCGCGCGCGGCGTCGGCGAAGGCATATTCCTTGTCGCCGCCGATCTCGCCGCAGAACAGCACCGCCGCGGTCGCGTCGTCGGCGGCCAGCGCCTGCAAATATTCGTGCGGATTGCGCCCGATCACGGTGTCGCCGCCGACATGGGCGACGATGCGCTGGCCGATGCCGGCGAGCGTGAGCTGCCGCGCCATCGCCAAGGCCAATGTGCCGCTGCGGATGATCAGCGCCAGCCGCCCCGGTATGCAAAAGCTCGGCGCGATGGAGCCGAGCAGTCCACGGCCCGGCACATAGATGCCGAGCGTATTCGGCCCGATCAGCCAGCTTCCCGCCGCGCGCGCAACATGCGCCGCGGCGAGCGCGTCGTGCACCGGCACATATTCGGCCACTGCCATGATGGTCTCGATGCGCATCTCCGCGCATTCGGCGACCGCGTCGCGCACACCTTCGGCCGGCGTGTAGATCAAGGCGATGTTCGGTTTTTGCGGAATTTCGGCAATGCGATCGTAGAGCGGCAGGCCGTCCATGTCGGTGCCGCCGCGGCCCAGCGCAACTCCGCCGACGAGCGGCGTGCCGGCCTCGATCATGCCGGCGACTTGATTGCGCGCGTAGCGTCCGGTGGGGCTCACCACCGCGACGCGCCATGGCGCGTCGGCAAGGAACGGCAGGCGCAATTGGTCTGACGGCAATTGGCCTGACATGGGCTAAGCTCCGGGAGACGCAGCACCGGACGGCGCCGCAAGAGAACGGCCATTATGCGACTAGCCGAGTACGACGGGAAAGCCTTGCTGCGCCGCCACGGCATCGCCGTGCCACGCGGTGTGCTGGTTCACGCCGGCGAAAGCCCGCCCGACACGGTTGCCGATTGGCCCGGCTTCGTGCTCAAGGCGCAGCTCCTCGAAGGCGGCCGCGGCAAGCGCGGCCTGGTGCGGGTGTTCGACAAGCTTGATGGTTTTCGCGATGCGCGGCGGCTGATCCTGCCGGCGCTCGAAGATGCCAATATCCCGCTGCTGCTCGAGGAGGCGGTGCCGATCGTCCGCGAAATTTTTGTCGCGGTGCGCATCGACGGCAGCGCCCAGCGGCTTGAATTACTGGTTGCGCCCGAAGGCGGCGAGAATGTCGAGGCGACGGCCAAGCTGGCTCGCGTTCCGATCGAGCCTGGCGTTCTGACGACGCCAGAAAAAATCTTTGCCGCGCTGGGGGAAAAACTGTTTCCGGCCGATCTTGCCGCACGTCTGGCGCGTTACACCGCGCGGCTGCCGGAGGTCGCACGCCAAGAAGATTTGGAATTGCTGGAAATCAATCCTCTGGCGCTGACCAAGGATGGCAAGCTCATCGCCTGCGATGCCAAGATCGTGCGCGACGCGGCCGCCGATTTCCGCCACGACCCGGACGAGTTCGCAATCAGCCGGAGGCTGGCCGAGCACGCCATGACAAAACTCGAGCGCGAAGCGCAAGCGCTCGGCTTTCAGCTGGTCGAGACCGACGGCGACGTGGTGCTCGTCACCTCTGGCGCGGGCCTCGGCATGATGATGATGGATTTGATCGGCGACCACGGCATGCGCGCCGCGAGTTTTATGGACAATCTGCGCGGAGCGCCCGACGAGACCATGACCGAACGCCTCAAGATCGCGCGTGCGCTGGCCGCGCGGCCCAACATCAAGGCGATCATCTTCCAGACCACGCTCGCGTCGCGCTCGCTCGCCGAGCGCATCGAGGCGCTGACCACATGGCTTGCCGCCGCGCCACTGCCGAAACCGCTGTTCGTCGGCATCGCCGCCGGCCACGCCGCCGCGCGCAAGATGAGCGCCGAGCAGGCCGTCGAGCGCCTGCGCGCCGTGGGCGTTGCGGCCTTTACCGATCCGGTCGCGCTGGTGAAGGCTGCGGCGCAGGCAGTCGGATAAGCTTTGCCGTAGGCCGCTAGCCTGCCGGGATGAGGGCCGCGTAAAACCGGCGCAAAGCGGCGGCAAATTCTTGGAAGGCCGTCGGCCGCGGGCCGGCGACGAGGTCAAAACGGTAGTCGCAGCCCTCGCCGGTGCAGGCATAAAACCGCGAGCCGCGCAGCCGGTCGGCGAATTCCAGGTGCTCCTGGCCGCAATCCGGGCAAATCAAGAGGATTCGGTTGCGCGCCGCCGACATCAATTGCCGAATGTTGGAAATGTCCCCCATGACGATCGCCTCGGCCGCTCGGCGCGCAATTATTTTTCACGCGAATCACAGGGATTTTAGCAGACGGCCGGCGGCAGCCCTGCGGACGACGCGGCCTAGCCGGGTAATTATCCTCAGTATTATTGCAGGCTGATTACAGCCGGCGCCAAAAAGGCGCCCCACTCAGCGCTTGTCGCCGCCGAAGCGCGACATGCCGGCGCGCCAGGTGTCGCGGGCGATGTTCTCTTCCATGGCCTGGAGCTCGAGCGCCAGCGCGCCACGCGAATCGAGCTCAATACCCTGATCGATGCAGCTTTTGGCCTGACGCAGTGCCGCCTGGGGTGCGGCGACGATGGTTTTGGTAACCTCGGCGATGACGCCGTCGAGCGCGGCGACTTCGACGATGCGCGTCACCAGGCCGGCGGCGCGAGCCTCCTCGGCGCCAAGCTTGCGGCCGGTGAACATCATGTCCTTGGCGAGCTGTTTACCGAGGATGCGTGGCATCCGCTGGGTGGCGCCAACCGTCCCCCACAGCGCCTCGGGCGTGGCGAAAGTGGCGTCCGGGGTGGCGATGACAAAATCGCAGCAGGCGGCGATGTCACAGCCCGAGCCAACCGCCACACCGTGCACGATGGCGATGGCCGGCATCGGCAGACTCTCGATCGCCCCATAGGCGGCGTAGGCGGCGAGCCGCCGGGCGCGAACTTCGTCCGGCGTCATGCCCTTGCGTTCCTTGAGATCGGCGCCGGCGCAGAACACCGGGCCGGTCGCGCGGATCAGCACCAGACGCACCTCGGCGTCATCGCGTGCCGCCGCCGTCGCCGCGACAATGTCGTCGCACATGGCGCGGTTGAGCGCGTTACGCGCCTCGGGCCGTTCGAGCGTCAATGTGGCGACGCCGCCTTCGACGCCGTAGCGCACGGTGGTGAGGTTCATGGCTTATCCTTGCGGAAGGCGCGCATGCGTTGGTTCATCTCACGGCCGGCTTCCAGCGCCTGGTCGAACGGCAGCTCGGCGACGCGGTAGAACAGCAATTTCGTCGCCGCCATGGCTTGCGGCGCCACGGCCGCCATGGCGCGGGCGGACTGCATGGCCTCGTGCATCAGCATCTGCGGCGCAACGACACGATTGACGAGGCCGAGCTCTACTGCGCGCGAGGCATCGATTGGCTCGCCGGTGGCGACGAGCTCGAAGGCCGCCTTGCGGCCGGCCTGACGTACCAAATTCGCCATCACCACCGACGCGACGATGCCGTGTTTGACTTCCGGATAGCCGAGTTTTGCAGTCGCCGACATGATGGCAATGTCCCCGGCAAGCGCCAGACCGGCGCCGCCCCCCATCGCCGCGCCGTTGATGGCGGTGACCACCGGCTTGGTCAGCTGCGAAAAGACACCGTGCAATTTTGCCGTAATATCGGCGCGGCGCTCGACCAGGGCGGCGTTGGCTGACGACAGCGCGGCGAACTCGGACAAGTCCGCACCGGCGCAGAACGCCGGGCCGGCGCCGGTCAACACGATCGCGCGAACATCGGCGGCGCTGTCGGCATCGCACAACGCATCGAACAGCGCCTCGCTCAGCGCCAGGTTCAGCGCGTTGCGCTTTTCCGGTCGATTCATGGTGAGGACGCGCACCGCGCCGTCGTCCTCGATCTGCAAATCAGCCATCGCATCACCGCCGCAATCAGTCATTCGAGCTTCACGCCGGTCTTGAGCACCACCGGGCCCCACTTGGCCTGCTCGGCGAGCACGAAGGCGGCATATTGCTGCGACGTCGATGGCGCCGGCGTGGCGTTGAAGGTCGCGTATTGTTTTTTCAGGTCGTCGCTGGCGAGCGCGGCGACGGCGGCGCGGTGCAGGCGCTCGAGCACATCGGCCGGCACGCCGGCCGGCGCGACTAGACCGTACCAATTGTCGGAATTGACCCGCGGGTAGCCCAATTCCGCGGTCGTCGGCACGTCGGGCAGCACCGGCGTGCGCGCCGCCGAGGTCAGTGCCAGCGCCTTGATCGCGCCGGCCTTGATCTGCGGCAACAGGAAGGGCACGTCGGCCACCAGCAACTGAACCTGACCGCCAAGCAGGTCCGACATCGCCGGTGCAATACCCCGATACGGAACGTGCACGAGGTCGATCTTGGCTTCTTCCTTGAGCAATTCCACCGCCAGATGGGTGATGGTACCGGCGCCGGCCGAGCCGAAATTGACCTTTCCGGGACGCTCGCGCGCATAGGCGATGAACGCCGGCAGCGTGTCGATGCCGAGCGACGTCGGCACCACGATGGCTTCCGGCACCTTCAGCACGGTGGTGATCAGCGCCAAATCCTTCTGCCAGTCGTACGGCATCTTCGCGACCATGAAGGGAATGGCGGAAATCGCCGACGCGCCGTTGAAGCACAGCGTATAGCCGTCGGGCGGGCTTTTGGCGGCGAAGTCGACCCCGGTCATGCCGCCGGCGCCGGCATGGACCTCGATAAAGACCTGCTGGCCGAGGTCGGCCCCCATGTTGTTGGCAAACACCCGGGCGAACAGGTCGGCGGCGCCGCCGGCGGCGAAAGTCACGACCAGCTTCACCGGCCGGGCCGGAAATGTCTCCGCGCTGGCTACCGCCGTCCACAACAGCGCGAGACCGAATGCCGCAATGAGCCCGCGTCGCATGGTGCTTCTCCCAGGCGTTTCTCGGCCGGTTCCGCCCCAGCGACGGAACAATCGGCAGCGGCGCGGGCAGCAAGAGCTTGTCCGGCATCCCGCCACGCGGCAGTATGATTGCTCGGCTGAGGTAGCAGCAAGGGGCAAACGGCCCGCCGGCTTTGCCGGGGGCATGTGGGGCGTGTGCATGAAGACCATTCTGGTACCCACCGAACACAATGCCGCGATGGCGTCCGCGCTCGATACGGCGCTATTGCTGGCGCAAAAGTTCAGCTCCTGCATCGAGGGCTTTCCTTTGCGCCCGGCGGTCGCCGATCTCGTCGCCATGGATCCGGACAGCGGGCTGACCATGGTGGCGGTGAAGGAAAACGACGCCGAGATGGTGCGCCAGGCCGAAGATTTGTTCCGCGCCTTCATGACCCAGCACCAGGTGCCGCTGAACACCGGCACGGCGCAGGCTACGCCCTCGTTCTCATGGCTCGATTCCGCGCCGAGCGGCCACGATTTCGTCGGCAGCTATGGCCGCGTGTTCGACGCCATCGTGCTGGCGCGGCCGGGCGACGAGTGGCAAAGCCCGTCGATGGTGACGCTGGAATCCGCTTTGTTCGAGAGCGGAAGGCCGGTACTGATCTCGCCGCCGACGTCGCCGCACACGCTTGCCACCAATGTACTGATCGCGTGGAATTGCAGTACCGAGCAGGCGCGCACCATGGCCGACGCCATGCCGTTGCTCCGCCTCGCCGAGCGCATCACCATCTGCACCGTCGAAGGCGCCACTGTCGCCGGGCCGAGCGGCGAACAGATGGCGCGGTCGCTGAAACTCAACGGCATCAATGCCGAGCCGATTACGCTCAAGCCGGCCGGCAAGCGCAACGCCGGCGAGACGCTGCTCGCCAAGGCCGGCGAACTCGGCTGCGACCTCATCATCAAGGGCGCCTATACGCAAAGCCGCCTGCGTCAGATGATTTTCGGCGGCACCACGCGGCACATCCTCGCCAATGCCAAGCTGCCCGTGCTGATGGCGCATTGAGCGCGCGCCTTAAGTACCGCCATGAGTGAAACGCCACTGATCTTGCCGCAATTGGCGTCGCTCTATGAGACGCTGGCGCCGATATCGCAAGCGCTGCTGCGCGTCGTCGTCGGCTTGTGGATGGTGCCGCACGGCCTGCGCATGAGTTTCGGGTTTTTTCCCACCACCGGACTGCCGCAGCGCAGCGTGCGCATGCTCGCGGTCGATCTCGACAAATGGGGCTATCGGCCCGGCTGGTTTTGGGCGCCGTTGATCTCGGCGACCGAGCTGATCGCCGGCCCGATGCTGGCGCTCGGTCTGTTCACGCGCTTGGCTTGCGTGCCGCTTGTGCTGTTCCTCATCGTCACCAATTTCGAGCGCTGGCGCGTCGGCCGCTATTTCTGGAACAAGCTCGGCATGGAATATACGCTGATGTGGCTCGTCGCGACGTTCTACTTCCTGATCCACGGCGGCGGCCTTTATTCGCTCGATCATCTGATCGGCCGGGAATTTTGAGGAGATTTGGGTGCCCTTCATCGACGCCAACGGCGTAAGCCTGCATTACGCGCTTGCCGGGGAGCATGGGCCTGCCGTCGTGCTGTTGCACGAGCTCGGCGGCACGATGAATTCATGGAACAAGGTCGCGCCACGGCTGGCCGAACGCTACCGCGTGCTGCGCTATGACCAGCGTGGCTCCGGGCTTTCCGAAAAGGTGCGCCAGGAATTCTCCAACGATGTGCTGGTCGAGGATTTCGAGGCGCTTGCCAAGGAACTTGGGCTCGCGCCGCCTTATCATTTCGTGACGGTTGCAGCTGCTGCGACGCAGGCGTTGCGCTTTCTGGAAAAGCATCCGGACCAAGTCGGCTCGCTCACGCTGTGCAATCCCGCGCCGGGCGTCGATCCAAGCCGCGCCGCTGCGCTCGACGAGCGCGCGGCGTTTGCCATGCGCGAGGGCATGCGTGCTTCGCTGCCGACGACGCTCGACATCTCCTATCCGAAAACCCTCGGCGACCCCGCCGAATACGAAGCCTATCGCGGCCGCTATCTGGGCAACGATCCCGTGGGGTTCGGCTACGGCTTCCGCGCCCTGGCGCGCACCAACATGCTGCATATGCTGCCACTGATCCGCTGCCCCGCCATGGTGGTCGCCGGCCGCCACGACACCGTGCGCCCGCACGCCGGCAGCGCCGATCTGGCGAAGAAGATTCCGGGCGCGCGGTTCGAGCTGATCGAGGCCGGCCACTTCATGCCGACCCAGGGGCCTGAGCCGCTGATCGCGCTGCTCGAAGATTTTTTACCCAAACCGTAGCCCGGATGAGCGCAGCGATATCCGGGTAGGCTGCTCCCGGATGTCGCTGCGCTCATCCGGGCTACAACCAAGAGAGCATCATGAAAGTCAAAGCCAACGGCATCGACATCAATTATCAGATCGACGGCCCCGACGGCGCGCCGTGGATCGTATTCTCCAATTCGCTCGCGACCTCGACAGCGATGTGGGACGACCAGGCCGCCGGACTGAAGGATTCATTCCGCGTGCTCCGCTACGACCAGCGCGGCCACGGCGGCACCGAGGTGCCGGCCGGCCGCTATGCGTTCGACACGCTGCTGGCCGACGCACTCGGCTTGATGGACGCGCTGTCGATCAAGAAGGCGCACTTCGCCGGCCTGTCCATGGGCGGCGCCACCGCGCTTGGGCTGGCCGAGCGCTATCCCGACCGTTTCGACCGCATCATCGTCTGCGACTCGCCCTGCCAATCGACGCCGCAGTCGAGCCAGCAGTGGGAAGAGCGCATCGCCGTAGCGCAACAGAAGGGCATCGAGGCGCTGGTCGAGCCGACAGTGGCGCGCTGGTTTCCGGCCGAGACCGTGGCAAAGAACCCGCCGCATCTCGACAAGGTGCGCGCCATGTTCCGTGCCACGCCGGTCAACGGTTTTATCGGCTGCGCCGCGGCGCTCGCCGACCACGACTACGCCTCCGCCATCGCCACGGTGCAACGGCCGGTGCTGCTTTTGTGCGGCGAGAAGGACGCGCCGGCGCCGGCCATGCGCAAGCTGCACGAAAAGCTTGGCGGCTCGCGCTATGTCGAGCTTCCCGGCGCCGGGCATATCTCCAACTTGGACCGGCCGGCGGAGTTCACCAAAGCGATCCGCGATTTCATCGCCACCAGCTGACAAGCGAAAGCCTGTCATTGATCTGGCGCAAATCCGCGGCCGCGCCGGCTATGCTTTTTCCGTGGGGTATGCCCCGCCCGGCGCGGTTCTCTTGCCTTTGCAAACCCTTGGCCAAGCCACTATACCTCCGGCAAAGGCTTGGCACCTCGCCGCTGCTCCAAGCCCATTGCCAAAGGGACGCAAGCGCCCCGCTATTTAAGGAGAAAACCCCATGGCCACGGTGACAATGAAGGCCCCTGCCCCGGGCGGGCTTTCCAACAAAGCGCGCGAGTTGATGGAGGCCATCAACACCGACGCCGGCAAACATAACGTCTGGGTCCGCACCCAAGCCAACGCGCCGGCGCAACGGCCGTGGTTCAGCGAGACCTCGGGCGAAGGCTCGGGCCAGCTCGCCACCGGCCGCGTCGCCGTCAACCAGATGAAGACCGCGCCCTATATGTGGCGCTGGAAGGAATATTCGGGCTACCTCCAGCAGATCTCCGAGATCGCCAGCAAGGCCGATGTCTCGCCCATAGAATTCGCCGACCGCCAAAGCATCCTCCTGCTCAATCCCGGCCTCAACGGCCGGCTGCAAGTCACCAACACCATCCGCTGCGCCATCTCGATCTACAATCCGGGCGACGTCGCGCCGGTGCATCTGCATTCGCCCAACGCCAGCCGCACCATCCTGTCCAACAAAGGCGGCTACACCGTCGTCGAGGGCGAGCGCGTCACCGCCAATCGCGGCGACCTGATCCTCACTCCGAACGGCACCTGGCACGATCACGGCAACGATTCCGACGAGCCTTGCATCTGGATCGACACGCTCGACTGGCCGCTGATGGAATTCCTCGACGCTGCCTGGGTCGACCACAACATGCCGGGCGCGCAAGGCAACACCAACGTCCAGGCGATTTCGGTGAGCGAGGGCTATTCGCGCAACCTCTACAGCCACGGTGGCATCAAGCCGACGTTCGTCACGCATCAGCGCGGCGTCGGCCACGCGCCCGCGCCGCTGTTCCATTTCCGCGGCTCTGACGTTCTCGAAATGCTGCACAGCCTGCGCAAGGAAAAAGGTGACCCGTTCGAGGGCATCAAAGTGGACTTCGTCAACCCGGTGAGCGGCGAGGCGGTGTTCAAGACGCTCAATTACTCGGCGCAGCTCCTGCGCCCCGGTGAAGAAACCGAGCTCAAGCGCGAGACCGCCGGCACCTATTATGTGTGCATCGAAGGCTCAGGCGTCACCGAAGTCGGCGGCAAGCGCTTCGAATGGAGCCACAACGACCTGTTCGTGGTGCCGAACTTCCTGTGGCGCCGCCACATCAATACCGGCAAGACCGACGCGGTGATCTATTCGGTGTCGGACGCGGCGCTGATGCAGAACATCGGCCAGTATTACGCCCAAGGTCGCGACAAGCACGGCAAGGTCACCGAGCTGACGCTGCAGTAGGTGTTGGCGGCATGACCCATGTCGGTCATTAACGGTACTGGACTGCCGCCGTGAGAGACGACTGAGAAACTGCTCTTGGCGTGAGCAACCGGCCAGTAATTCGATGAGCAATCGCGTCTGGGTGGCAACCCTGGTCGCTGAAAATGGGTATGGCAGCACGCTCGAAGCGTGGTAGGGCCAACTCGACATTGTCTTCGGTCAAAGATTTGCTTCGCGAGCGAAAACGCGTGCCGATAATCCGTTGATGCCGTTTCGCGGCGAGAGTCGAGACGGCTGATCGCCGAAACGTGATCGAACTCCTTCAGGTCGGTCGAAGAAAGGCCTTGCTTTAGGTTGTATGATAAACACACTCTACCTTACATTATTCCTCAAACTGAGGAGCGTGCAATGGCCACAAGAAAGCAATGGGCCCTTGTGGTGCCCCTTTGTCTTTTGATGTTCTCGGGAGTGGGCGTCTTTTCGGCCACGGCGAAAGTGTTCTCGGGCAAGGTGACCGAGGTGCGAAGCGCCGAAGTTATTGTCGTTGACTACGGGCCGGGACAGTACGTGGTTCGCATTGTCGGAATTAGCCCGCCGCGGGACGGAGCCTTTGCCGCAGAGGCAAAGAAACTTGTCACCGACTCGGTGCTGGGCAAAACGGTTCGAGCTCGGTTCCTCAGCGAGGACGCCAGCGGAGAAATGGTTTCACAGGTCTTTGTCGGAGAACCCGGCAAGGATGTCGGGCTCGAGTTGGTGAGGGCTGGATTGACTGAGCGTCAGCAAGGCTCAGATCCCGATTTTGGTTACAAATACGACGAGCTCTCAAGAGCTGAAAATGAAGCTCGGGAAGCTAAACGCGGCCTGTGGGCACCTGTTCCTCCCAAGTAAGACAGCAAAAGGAGCCGAAGATGCAGTGCAAGCTGTATCCTTTTGTCTTTGCGCTCGTTAGCTCAGTCATGATGGCGCTTCTAGGCCTTTCCTCTGTTCGAGCGCAGATAACTCCCGGCCCGAACGTCAACCTTTCAAAAATGACGGGCAATCAGAGCGAGTGCTCAATCGCCAAAAATCCCACCAATAAGCTGCAGCTCTTTGCGATCTGCAACAACAACGCCGGCGCCGGGCTTTTCGCGGCGCGGAGTATCGACGGCGGTCAGTCCTGGACTTATCCCGATCCGACGAAGACGATTGCAAATGGCGTGACCCCAGCGCTGGGTCCTGCCGCCTGCTGCGATCCGGAGCTTGCCTGGGACACCTTCGGCAACCTTTTCATTGTTTATCTCGACCAGGCGGTGACCACGACCGAAGTCCTGCTGAGCACAGACGGCGGAAAGACGTTCACGAATATAACTCCGGCTTCGTTCGGCCCGTTCTGCGCTCAATGCGTCGACCAGCCTCATGTGGCGTGGGCGACCACGACGGCCGTGGGAGCGCCCGTTGCGGTCTGGATCACCTGGCACCAGAATCCGTCGGCCGGACCGATGGTCGCGAGCGGGGCGGCCGTGACAGGATTGGGACAGGCGAATATCGGCGCCTTCAGCGCGCCGCAGAATATCCCGGGCGCGAATGACTGCAGCTATGGTGACGTGGCCATCGCCCCCAGCGGCACGGTCGTGCAAACATGTCAGAATTCTTCAACTGGAAATGCGCCCGGAGCGAAAATTCTCGTCAATACGAAACCCGACGGCCTCGGCCCCAATCCGTTCAACGCCGCGGTTACTGCGACGACAACCAATGTCGCGGCGTTCCATCCGGTGCCGCCGCAATCAACGCGAACCGTCGACGCCGAAGCCAAGCTCGCCTACGACGCCAATTCGATGAGTCCCCATGTCGGACGCCTCTACCTTTCCTATACTGATGAGCCGGTGTTCGGCAGCGGCGTCACGAACATCATGCTGCGCTTTTCCGATGACAACGGGGCGACCTGGAGCAATCCGCCGATCTTCGTGAACGACGATAGCGCCACGAATACGACAACCAAATTCTTGCCGCGGATCGCCAGCAACCGGCTCTCCGGAAACATCGCGGTTTGCTGGTACGACGACCGAAACTCGGCGACGAACACCGCAATGGAGGAGTTTTGCACGATTGCCACGCCGACCGGAGCATCCCCGACCTTCATGCCCAACGGGCAGATCGGCGCGGCGCTCTCGACGGCGGCCAGCAATGGGGGCAACCAGTTCGGCGATTTCTCCGGCCTTGCCTATTTTCAGGGTCTGGCGCATCCCGTGTGGCCGGATACCTCCAACAGCACCGGGGACAATCCCGACGGTACAACGGCTTTCGACGTCTATTCGGATCGCGTCAGCGGCGGCGCGGCGGCGCATGAAGGCGACCCGCACCTGACGACGGTCAACGGCGTCCACTATAACTTCCAGGGCGCGGGCGAGTTCGTCGCTCTGCGCGACTATGGCGGCGTCGAGATCCAGACGCGGCAAACGCCGATCGCGACTACATTCAACCCGGGGCCGGACTCGCATGACGGACTGGCGGTCTGCGTGAGCCTCAATACCGCAGTCGCCGCGCGCGTCGGCGGGCACAGAATGACTTATGAGCCCAATCTCAGCGGCGTGCCCGATCCCAGTGGTCTTCAGCTCCGCGTGGACGGCGCTTTGGCGACCGTCGGAAACGGAATCAATCTCGGAAGGGGCGCTCGCATAGCGCCAACGGCGGTAGCGGGCGGCCTCGAGGTCGATTTCCCCGATGAGACCATCCTCTACGTGACGCCGAATTGGTGGGCGTCCCAGAGCAAGTGGTACCTCAACATGGACGTCGCACACACGCCGGCGTTGGAAGGAGTTCTCGGCGTCATTCCAAAGAGCAGTTGGCTGCCATACCTTCCCGACGGCGCGTCTATGGGGCCGATGCCCGTCTCGCTTCATCAACGTTACCTTGATCTTTATGAGAAATTCGCCGACGCGTGGCGCGTGACTAACAAGAACAGCCTGTTCGATTATGCGCCCGGCACCTCCACTGAGACATTCACTATGAGCAATTGGCCACTGGAAAATCCCCCATGCCTTGTTCCGCAGACGAAGCCGGTGGAGCCCGTCAGCTTAGATGTGGCTGAACAGGCTTGCCGAGCGATCACCGACAAGAATATGCACGAAGATTGTGTCTTCGACGTGCAGGTGACTGGAAATATCGGGTTTGCAACGACCTATGGGCTCAGTCAGAAGATCAACGTCTGGTCGACAACGACGGCCCTGAGCGACGACGCGAATCCTTCGCAATTGGGAGAATGGGTGACCTTCACCGCAACTGTTGTGCTGAATCGGCCCAGCGGCAAAGAGGTTCCCGTGGGGACGATCCAGTTCAATCTCGATGGCTCCCAAGTCGGAGAGCCAATCAAGCTCGATTCGAACGGCCGGGCGATCTGGGAGATGCCCCGCCTCAAAATTGGCGAACACAGAGTCACTGCGAGCTACATTCCGAGCGCGGTCAGTGGCTTTCTGCCCAGCACGAGCCCTGAGACGATTCACACCGTCAGACGCTGTTTTTGTGAGTCAAACGCTGGACGTAAGTAAGCTGGACGCAAATAGCATAAGGAACAATATAAGAAGTAGGAGCGCGGCACCCCGCGCTCCGACTTTTTTAGATCACCGCGGCAAGCAGCCTGTTACTGCGGCTTGCCGGCGTTGTGCTTGCACTCGGACCGGAACTTCTTGCGTTCCTTGCCGTGCAAGCCCTTGGCATTGGCCTGATCGGAACAGGTTTTCGAGATGGCCTGCTTTTGCTCCGGCGTCATTTTTGCGGGCGCCGCAGCGGGGGCCTGCGCGAACGCCGCCCCCGTCCCGATCGTGAGCGCCAACAGCGCGCTGACTACAATTCGCATCGTCCGAACTCCAAATTTCCGCTGACGTCAGGCGGCGCCCTTCAGGCGCTTGTTGCATTCGCTGTAATAGCCGCCGCCCTTCTCGATCCACTTCAAGCCGCCGTTGCCATTATTGGTCTTGTTGGCCTTGTACTGGTCGAGGCAGGTTTCCATGCGGGCCTTGCCCGGCGAGTCTTTTGAATATTTGGAATCGACCGCGTGCGGGTAAACGGCATAACCGGTCGGGGCCGGTGCTGCTGCCGCCGGCTTGGGCGCTGGCGCGGGAGCCGGTGCGGGCGCAGGAGCCGGTGCAGAAGCCGTGGTCGGGGCTGCTGCGTCGGAGCCGCATTGCGCCTTGCGGAAGTCGTTCCACTTCATGCCGTTCAGCGAGCCGGCATCCTTGGCGGCTTTATATTTTGCGCTGCACTCGGTCATCGTCAGCGCCTGAGCCGAGGTGCCTTGCAGGGCGATGGCGGCGAGCACCGCGCCCGCGCAGATCGCGGCGTAACGTATTGTCATGACTGTGTTCCTCCGTTGTGGGGTCGTTGAATGATTTGACCGTCCCGACGGCGGCCTAAAGCGACCGCGACAATTCCTGTTCCGTCGGCAACCGCCCGTCAGGCGTCAGCTGGTTGACGGCCTCCGGCAAATACTGACTTAGACCCGCTAGCAAATCTTGGCGCGACAATCCAGTGTGCGCCATCAGCGTGTTGATCTGGTCGCCGCCCAGCGCCTTGGCCAGATCGTCGGACGAGATCGCCTTGTTCGGCCCGTTGGCGACCCAGGTTTTGGCGACGTCGCCGTGGCCGCTCTGCTGGAATTGCTTGAGCAGGTCGTTCAGCCCGCCCGAGAGAACGCTGCCGGCGGCGCCGCCGGCCAATAAACCGCCCAAGCCGGTCTTGAGGATGTCGCCGAGGCTGCCGCCGGAGCCTGCACTTTGGCCGGAGCCCGGAGCGGCCGGCGCGGCGGGCGCCGCAGCCGGCTGGCTCGTGAAACTTTTCACCGCCTTGTAGGCGAGCAGTCCGAGCACCGCCATGGTCAGTGGCGACATGCCGCCACCGCTGCCGGTAGAGGGACCGCGCGGGCCATGCGGCCCATTCTGCATGCCGTTGAGAACGTCGATCAGGCCCATAACTTGCCTCCCTTATGACAGGGCGCCGCAGCGCCCATGACTTGGCCAGCAAAATGTCAGGGGAATGTGGTCAAAATGGCATGCGTCGAGCCCTAGCGCGACTGGACTAAGGGCTAATGACAGGCAGTCGCCGATCGCTTCGACCTTGTCACCCTTTATGGTCGTGATCGTGTGGTTTGCCGATTTTGTCGCCGCAGCCGGCGCGGGTCGCCCAATATTCCCAGGCGCGCCAGGTCTCCGGCTTGTTCGGCTCGTAGCCCGCCGCGCGCGCGGCGATCTCGCCCTTGGACAGCGGCTTCGGCTTGCCGCCCATGCGCATGGCGTTCATCTGCACCCGCGCATTGCGCGGCAGATAGACCGAAAGCCGCACCACCTCGATGATCGAGCGCGCCGCCGAGGCAAAACCGTGGCCGCGCATCAGCGCCACGTTGCCCTTGCCGATGCACTTCGCCAGGTCGCGGCCTTGCGCCATGTTCCTGACCAGCAAATCCGTTTCGCCGAATTTCTTGCGGATGTCCCACACCGGCACCTTGCCGCCGATAAAACTGCCGGAATGGATCACCGGCTCGAGCGGTTTTGCAACGATGCCGAACGGCAGCGTATCCTCGGCGTGCGCATGCACCACCGCCACGATGTCCGGCCGCGCCTCGAAGATCGCGGCGTGGATGAAACGCTCCAGATAAGGCTGGCGCTTGTCGCTGACCGGCTCGCCCATCTGGTCGAACTCGATCAGGTCGTGGCGCTCGACCAGTTCGGGCGCCAGCGAGCGCGACATGAAGAAGCGCTTCGGATTGTCGGGATGGCGCACGCTGATATGGCCGTAGGCATCGACCACGTCTTCGTTGGAGAGAATGCGATTGGCGACCACGAGGTCGCGCAGGATATCGTCGAGTTGGCTCATGGCGGTTCTTTCCGATTGATAAATCAGCCGTAGGTGGGCACGAACAGGTCGTCGACTTTCACGGCCCGGTCCGTCAGTCCGAGTGTCTGCTGATAGGTGATGAGGGCTTCGATGGTGCGGCGGTTCGGCTCCACGCCATAGGGCCATGGGTCGCCGTTGAACACCTCCCAGATGTCGTCGATCTCGCGCATCAGGAACGGCGTCATGTAACGCACGGCGCGCAGATTGAACAGTTTCCGCAGCGCGATCTCTTTCGATTTCACGAACGCGTCGAAAAGGCTCGTCGCCACGAACGGGTAGCGCTCGTAAATGCTCTTCTTGATGGCGACGGTGTGCATGATCGGATAGATGCCCTTGCGCTTGTAGAGGTCCTTGTCGACATCGACGAAATTCGGAAACAACCGCGCGATATTCGGATCGGTTCTGATTTCTTCCGGCAGGCTGGTGCCCAGCGTGGCGTCGATCTCGCCCGCGGCCAGCAATTGGCCGAGCGTCTTGTCGGTCTTGTTGTTCTCAATCGACATCCGCTTCAGAAGCGGCAGCACCGTCGGGCTGCCGTGCGATCCCGCCTCGTTCATGGCGCCTTGCACCCAGCGGACCTTGGTGAGATCGACGCCGAATTCATGATGCAGGATGCCGTTGATGAAGATCGCCGCCGTCATCGTATAGAGCGGCACGCCGATGCGCTTGCCCTCCAGGTCCCTCGGCGTATTGATGCCGGACTTCTTGTTGATGGCGATGTAGCCCATGCGGAAGGCGATCGAGGGAAATACCGGGATGGCGACAAACGGGCATTCCTTGCGCGTGAACCGCTGGCTGAATTCGGAAAGCGAATATTCCGAGACGTCGAATTCCTCGCCGCCGGACATGCGGTCGAAGATCGGCCGCGGCTGATCGATGGCGATGAAATTGAGATCGATGCCGTCGGGCGTGACCTCGCCCGTATAGAGCGGCTGCATCCGATCGTAGAGCCCGCACGCGAACGAAAGCTGCAACTTGGCCATTGGTCAGGCGCCCTCCCCTATTGCGATTGCGGCTTACGGTTAGCATGCCGCAAACGGAGCAGGAAGGCAGGCGCCGCGCCGCAAATATGTTATTTTTGCCTGCCAGAGGCTCGCTTATGACAACAGTGAATTTCGCCCAGCGCAGCATGCAGCCGGAGCTGATGGATTCGGAAACCGTCGGTTTCGCCGAATTCCACCTGTGCCTGCGGCAACTCACCATCGTCAACGTCTTGACGCTGGCCTACCGGCCGACCTTGCGTTGGCTCGGGCGGACGGTGCGCTACACCATGCCGCGCGACACCGTCTCGGTGCTCGACGTCGGCTCCGGCGGCGGCGACATGTTGCGCAAGATCTGGAAGCTCTTGCAGCGGCGCGGTCTCAAGGCCGAGCTCACCGGCGTCGATCTCAATCCCTGGTCGAAGCAGTCGGCGGAAGAGGACACGCCGCCGCAGATGAGCATCCGCTATGAGACCTCGAACATTTTTGCGCTCGATCCGTCGCGGCAGGCCGACTTCATCATCAGTTGCAATTTCACCCACCATTTGACCGATGCCGAACTGGTCCGGTTCATAAAATGGATGGATAGCCATGCCGTACGCGGCTGGTTCATCAACGACCTGCACCGCCATCCGCTGCCGTATTATTTCGTCAAGACCGTCTTCCACCTCTTGCCGTTGAGCCGGATGATGCGCAGCGATGGCCCGATATCGATCTCGCGCGCCTTCATCGCCGCCGACTGGCGGCGCTTGTTGGCGGAAGCCGGCATCCCCCGCTCGCGCACCTCGATCAAATGGTACTTTCCGTTCCGCTATGTGGTGGCGTGCCGCAAAGGGTAGCAGCAAACCTAATGCGTCATACGCGCAGGCGCGTCCTGTTTACCACAAACCTGGCGATCCCGGGCACCGCCCATGGCGCCACGCGGGCGACCGCCGAAGTCACCCGCTGCGCCGTAGCATTGACGAAAGCGACATTGGCGACCTTCGCCCAGGCGATCTGAGGTTTGAGTTTGGCGATAGCCTTGGCTTGGAATTCGCCGGCCGATTGGCCGCTGAGAACGGCGCGCGCGGCGGCCATGCCGGTGTGCAACGCGATCGACGTGCCGTCGCCCGTATAGGACGGAATGACCACAAGCTGATCGCCCAGCGGATAGACGGCGTCGGAAATCACTTCGCGGCGCAAGAAGCCATAGGGAATGGCCGCAACTGCGACCGGCTTGTCCCACAACGCCGTCGCGCCGGCGAGCAACGTGGCAAAAAAACCCGAACGCTGCGCAAGGAAGGCGGCGTGTGCGTCCCACGCGACGGCCTCGTCACCTTCGACGTTCCGATCGATCACCCAGCAGATCGTCGCGATGCCGCCCTCGACCAGACAGACGCCGGCATACCCGCCCGGGAACATCGCGAGCTGGACCAAATCCTCGAGCATCGCGGCAACGGCCGACGTGACGCGAAGCTGCATCTTGAACGCCACGGTCGGCGCTTGCGGCCGCGGCAGGCCGCGCAGATTGTGCTTGCCGGTGGCGAGCGCGACGTGGTTTGCGGACAATCGTTGCGTCGCCGTGTGCACGACCGCTGATTTTTGCTTGTACTCCAATCTTGTCACGGTCGCGCCGCGGATCACTCGCGCGCCGACGCGCGCCGCGGCATCGAGCAGCGCCTGGTCGAGCAGGAAACGCGACAGGCCGGCGCCGCGAAATGGCAGCTTCAGCCTTTCGTTCCGCCCGCCGAATTCAAGGCCGAGCCGGCCGGCCGGCCGCGCGCCGAGCTGCCACACATCGAGCCCGAGCCGGGCCAGCAGCGCCTGTGCTTCCGCGCTCAAGAATTCGCCGCAGACCTTGTGATGGGCGCCGATGGTCTTCTCCAGAACGATGACCGGGCGGCCTTGGCGCGCAAGCTCAATGGCAAATGCCGCGCCGGCCAGGCCGCCGCCGACCACAATCGCTTCGCTCATCGCGAAACCTGTTCGCTCTCAATGCAGCTCTTTGCGCAGAATTTTGCCGATATTACTCTTCGGCAGGCTGTCGCGGAACTCGATAATGTGCGGCACCTTGTAGTTCGCCAAGCGCTCGTGGAGAAGCTTGCCCAAGTCCGCCTCGGTCAGCGCCGGGTCGCTCCTGACGACAAAGAGTTTCACCGCCTGTCCGGTGCGCTCGCTCGGCACGCCGATCACCGCCGCCTCGATGACGTCGGGATGCTGCATGGCGACGTCTTCGACTTCGCTCGGAAACACCTTGAAGCCGGAGACGATGACCATGTCCTTCTTGCGGTCGAGCAGCTTCAAGTAACCCTGCGCATCGAGCGTGCCGATATCGCCGGTGCGCAGCCAACCGTCGGCGGTGAGAACGTCCTTGGTTTCGGCGGGACGCCGCCAATAGCCCTTCATCACCTGCGGGCCGCGCACCCAGACTTCGCCGTGATCGTCCGCGGCCAGCATCGCGCCATGGTCGTCGCGAATGCTCAGCTCGGTCGAGGGCACCGGCAGTCCGACCGTGCCGAGCTTCGGATTGACCACCGTGTTGATGCACACCACCGGCGATGCCTCGGTCAGGCCGTAACCCTCGACCAGATCCGTGCCGGTGATCTCGCGCCAGCGGTGCGCCACCTCGCTCTGGATCGCGGCACCGCCGCCGAGCGCGAGCCGCATCGCGCTGAAATCCAAAGCGGCGAAGTCGGGCCGATGCACCAATGCATTGTACAAAGTGTTGACGCCGGACATCACCGCGACGTGGGAATCGCCCATGGTGCGGACCAGCCGGTCGAGATTGCGCGGATCGATGACCAGCACGTTCAAGCCGCCGACCACCGCGATGGACAACAGGTTCGCGGTCAACGAAAAGATGTGATAGAGCGGCAGCGGCGTCAGCGTGGTTTCGTTCTCATATTTGGCGCGGGCTCCGGTCCACGCCAGGCACTGCAGCGTGTTGGCGATCAGATTGCGGTGCGTCAGCATCGCGCCTTTGGGCACGCCGGTGGTGCCGCCGGTATATTGCAAGAGCGCCACGTCCGACGCCTGCGTGTCCGCGTCCGTGTAATGCTCGCTCGGCGCGCGGCCACAGGCATCCTGCAGCATGGTGAAAGCGTCGAAGCTCCAGGCCGGCACGGCGCGCTGGATATAGGAGTTGGCGAAATTGAACGCCCAGCGCTTGAGCACCGGCACGAAGTCGCCGAGCCGCGCCACCACGACGTGGCGGATATCGGTTTCGGCGACGACCTGCTCGAGCTTGTGGGCAAAATTCTCCATGATGACGATGGTCGTGGCGCCGCAATCCTTGAGCTGCTCCTTGAGCTCGCGCGGCGTGTAAAGCGGGTTGATGTTGACCGCGATCAAGCCGGCCCGCAGCGCGCCGAGCAACGCGACCGGATAGGCCAGCATGTTCGGCAGCATGATCGCGACGCGGTCGCCGGCGGCGCAGGCCAATTCCTCGCGCAGGAACGCGGCAAAGCCGCGGCTGTCGCGGTCCCATTCGCCATAGGTCATGCGCGCCCGCAAGCTTTCGAATGCCGGCCGCGCGGCGTGCAACCGGCACGATTCCAGCAGCATGGCGTGCAGCGAACGATAGCTGTCCGGGTCGATGGTCTTGGGCGTGCCAGCCGGGTAGGACTTGAGCCAGATCGGGTCCACCGCGCCGGCCGGCGCCAGGGGCGGAGCGCTCTCCGCTGGAAGCGTCATGAGTTCATTGCTTTCCGGCCAAATGGCGGCTGTGGGGCGGTTGCCCGCTTTGGTCAAGGATTCTTCCATCGGAACACCGGCAATGCAAACGCTCTCCAGTAAACGCCCGGCGCATTAAAAAACTGAGAACTGGTCGCATTCCCATTCCGCTGGCGGCGGGCGATAATGGCAGCGTCACCAAAGGGAGACGAGGATGCTGCACCACAACAATTCTGCCAGCGCGTTCGCCAAGGCCATGTTCGGAGCGTTGATCTTGGCGTGCGCCGCGGCCCCCGCTTTTGCCGAAGACATCCTGGTCACCCAGTACAAGGCCGATCCCTCCGGCGCGCCCTATGGTGTGGCGATCGACAAGGGCTTCTTCAAGGCCGCCGGTGTCGACATCACCGGCGTGATCTCCGGCGAAGGCGGCGGCTCGTCGGTACGCGCCGTGCTCGCCAGCGATCTCGGCTACGGCGAAACCTCGCCCGCCGGCATCATCGCCGCCATCAACGAAGGCCAGGACATCAAGATCGTCGATATCGGCTCCCGCTCGATGGCGAGCAACGTCATCATCGTGATGCCGAACTCGCCGATCAAGACCATGGCGGATTTGAAAGGCAAGAAGTTCGCCATTTCCAATCCGAAGTCCTTGGGCGAAATGACGGCGGTGCTGGCGGCGGAAAATGCCGGCGTGAACCCCAACGACATCCAGCGCGTCGCGCTCGGCAATCTGTCCGGCGCGCTCACGGCGCTGGAAAACAATGTGGTCGAGGCGACCAGCATTCCGGGCATCTTGTTTTTGGCGCGCGGCGGCGAAAGCAAATACCGCGTCATCGTCGGGCCGAAGGATTTGCCGCTGTTGCCGCCCGCGGTCGGCATCGCCACCGGCGACCTGATCAAGAAAAACCCGCAGAAGCTGCGCGCCATCCTGGCCGGACGGCGCGAGGCGGTGAAATATCTCTATAGTCACACCGCCGAAGCGAGCAAGATTCTCGAGCCGATCTACGCGCCATTGCCGCCGAAAGACGTCGACACGCTGATGCAGATGCTGGTCGATGCCAAATTCTACAGTGAGGGCCAGATCGAAATGCCGCTGCTCGTCAACACTGTGAAGGCGATGAAATATGTCGGCATGATCGACAAGGACCCTGACCTGTCGAAGATGATCGACGCCTCGTTCCTGCCGCCCGACTTGCAGCAAGTGAAATGAACGCCGTCGCGCGCGATATCCACGCGCAGCTTTCAGCCGTCACCCGCGTCTTTCCCAGCGCCGGCAATCAGCCGCCGGTCAACGCGCTCGGGCCGATCGATCTCGACCTGCGCAAAGGCGAGTTCTTCGCCGTGGTCGGGCCGTCGGGCTGCGGCAAGTCGACGTTCCTCGAAGTGCTTGCCGGCCTGCAAAAGCCGACCGCGGGCTCAGTGACGTTCGAAGGCAAGCCGGTCAGCGGCGAAGTCGCCGAAGGTATTGGCGTCGTCTTCCAGGAGGACGCCAGCTTTCCCTGGCTGACGGTGTGGGACAATGCCGCGTTCGGGTTGCGCCGCAGCGGCGTTGCCGACGCCGAAGTGCGCCGGCGCGTCGACGATGCGCTAGCCTTCATGGGGCTGAAGGATTTTGCCCGCGCCTACCCGTCACAATTGTCCGGCGGCATGCGCCAGCGCGTCTGCATTTCGCGCACTTTGGTGCTGCAGCCGCGTCTGATCCTGCTCGACGAGCCGTTCGGCGCCCTCGACGCGCAGACGCGCCTGTTGATGGGCGACGAGGTTTTGCGGCTGTGGCGCTCGACGGGCGCGACCGTGCTCCTCATCACCCACGCACTCGACGAAGCGGCGATGCTGGCTGACCGGGTCGGCGCCATGTCGGCGCGGCCGGGCCGCTTCATCGAGATCATCGACACCGGCTGGCCGCGCGAGCGCGACAGCAAGATCGTCGCCGAGCCGGCATTCGGCGAGATCACCGGGCGGCTGTGGGATCGCTTGCGCGGCGAATCGCTCAAGGCGCTCGGCCATGCGGGCATGACGACAACGGCCGCGGGATGACACGCGTCGGCCTGATCCGGCTTGCGGTGATCGTGGCGATGATCGGCGCGCTGGAGCTTGCCTGCCAGACGGGCTTGATCCGGCATCAAACCATCATTCCGCCGTCCGAGATGGCGACGTCGCTCTACGCGCTGCTGGCCTCCGGCGCTATCAATGCCGACATCGAGCGCACCTTGGGCATCATCGTCATCGTGATCGCGGTCTCGATCGCGCTCGGCTTCGCGCTCGGCCTCGTCATTCATGCGCTGCCGCGGCTGCGCGAGGCGCTCGATCCGCTGTTCGCCACCTATTACGCCGTGCCGATCTTCATCTTCTATCCGGTGCTGATCGCGATCTTCGGGCTGTCCCCGATCCCGATCGTGCTGATCGGCGTCGCCACCGCCGTCGTCGCCATGATCATTGCTACGCTGAACGGCCTCGATCGCGTGCCGCGCGTGCTCACCAAAGTGGCGCGCGTGCATCGCCTGGATGCGGTGACCACCGCCATGACGTTGCAGCTTCCGGCCGCCGCGCCGTATTTGTTCACCGGCGTGAAACTTTCGGTGTCTTACGGTTTTATCGCCGTCATCGCCGCCGAGTTCATCTTGTCGCCGGCCGGTTTGGGCCGCGACATTGCCGACGCTTATTCCGATTTCAACAACCGGCGCATGTATGCGCTGATCCTGTTCCTGCTCATCATCGCCACCATCCTCAATACGGTCTTGCATGCGCTCGACGTGCGCTGGGCGGAGCGGCGGAGCGGAGGCCGCACGTGACCGCGACCCGCCGCGCCACCGATACGCTGATCATCGCCGCCGTCGTGCTCGTGGTGTGGAAGATTTTGCACGAGATCGCCGGCTCGACGGCGCTGCCCGCGCCGCTGGCGACGATGGCCTATCTCGTGCACTTGGTGCCGACGACACGATTTGCCGAGAACGCCGCGGCGACGCTGCAGGCATTCAGCCTGGCGCTCCTGCTCGCTTATGCCATCGGCATTACGATCGGCGTGTGGATGGGCGCGCACCGGCTCTCCGGCGCGGTCGGCGAGCCGATCCTGGTGGTGATCTATTCGCTGCCGAAGATCACGCTCTATCCGGTGGTGCTGCTGATCTTCGGGCTCGGCATTTCGGGCAAGGTGGCGTTCGGCGCCATGCACGGCATCTTGCCGGTCGCGCTGCTCACCATAGGCGCGATCCGCGCCATCCCTCAAGTTTATCTGCGCTCGGCGCGCACGCTGCATTTGTCGCCATGGCAGACCATCACCACCGTACTGCTGCCGGCCGCATTGCCGGAAGTGTTCACTGGGCTCCGCATCGGCTTCACCGTGACGCTCCTCGGCGTGCTGCTCGGCGAGATGTTCGCCTCAAAACTCGGGCTCGGCTCCATGATCATGAGCGACATGTCGCTTGCGCAAAGCGAGGACATGGTGACGGTCGCCATCATCCTGTTCGTCTTCGCCGCGATCGCCAACGCGCTGCTGCTGTGGATCGAGCACCGGCTGCATCGCAAAATGTGACTGGACGTTGAATATATTGTCATTAGTATTGTAAGTTGCGTTTCGCGTCCCGGCCGTGCCGGAGCCTTCGGGGTTAAATGGCAGCGGAGTACCCGGCACGTCAGCAATTCAGAATCAGCGAATCGCGACCGCGTTTCGTGCGAAAAGATGTTTGATTGGGGGAGTTCCGATGGCCTTTCAGCATTGTAAATTTCCGCGTCTGGCGGTGGGCGCCTGGTGCCTTGCTCTTGCGTGGCTTGTCGCTCACGCGACCGCCAGCATGGCGCAGCCAAATCTCTTAGTTGCCGCAGCGCGCGCCGATCTCGCCGTCGTTTCTCCCGTTGCGACGCCACTTGGCCACGCGTCGGCGCCGGTGTCGGATTTGGCATCGATTGGTGTTGAGCCAATCACGCAAAAGCCGACCGCTGCTCCGAGATCAACCCGTATCGTGGCCATCGCCTGCGGCAATGCGATCTGCAGCAGTTCGCAAGTATGCGTGACCGCAGGCGGCAGAGCAGTCTGCGCCGCGAGCGGCTCCACGGGGTGCGGCAACGCCATCTGCAATTCATCGCAGACCTGCGTGTCGGTCAACGGGCAGGCGTCCTGCGCCGCGAAGGGTTCGACCGCATGCGGCAACGCCATCTGCAATTCGTCGCAGACCTGCGTCGCGCCTGGCGGCAGAGCTTTCTGCGCACCACAGGGCTCGACTGCATGCGGCAACGCCGTCTGCAATTCATCGCAGACCTGCGTGTCGGTCAACGGACAGGCGTCCTGCGCGGCGAAGGGTTCGAACGCATGCGGCAACGCCATCTGCAATTCATCGCAGACCTGCGTGGCGGTCAACGGGCAGGCGTCCTGCGCGCCGCTGGGCTCGACCGCATGCGGCAACGCGATTTGCAATTCATCGCAGACCTGCGTGTCGGTCAACGGGCAGGCGTCCTGCGCCGCGAAGGGTTCGACCGCATGCGGCAACGCCGTCTGCAATTCGTCGCAGACCTGCGTGACAGCTGGCGGCAGAGCTTCCTGCGCGCCGCTGGGCTCGATCGGATGCGGCAACGCGATTTGCAATTCGTCGCAGACCTGCGTGGCGGTCAATAACGGAGCGTCCTGTGCGGCGAAGGGTTCGACCGCATGCGGCAACGCCATCTGCAATTCGTCGCAGACCTGCGTGACAGCTGGCGGCAGCGCTTCCTGCGCGCCGCTGGGCTCGACCGCATGCGGCAACGCGATTTGCAATTCATCGCAGACCTGCGTGTCGGTCAACGGGCAGGCGTCCTGCGCCGCGAAGGGTTCGAACGCATGCGGCAACGCCGTCTGCAATTCATCGCAGACCTGCGTGGCGGTCAACGGGCAGGCGTCCTGCGCGCCGCTGGGCTCGACCGCATGCGGCAACGCGATTTGCAATTCATCGCAGACCTGCGTGTCGGTCAACGGGCAGGCGTCCTGCGCCGCGAAGGGTTCGACCGCATGCGGCAACGCCGTCTGCAATTCATCGCAGACCTGCGTGACAGCTGGCGGCAGAGCTTCCTGCGCGCCGCTGGGCTCGACCGGATGCGGCAACGCGATTTGCAATTCATCGCAGACCTGCGTGTCGGTCAACGGGCAGGCGTCCTGCGCCGCGAAGGGTTCGAGCGCATGCGGCAACGCCGTCTGCAATTCATCGCAGACCTGCGTGGCGGTCAACGGGCAGGCGTCCTGCGCGCCGCTGGGCTCGACCGCATGCGGCAACGCGATTTGCAATTCATCGCAGGCATGCGTGTCGGTCAATAACGGCGCGTCCTGTGCGGCGAAGGGTTCGACCGGGTGCGGCAACGCCATCTGCAATGCATCGCAGACTTGCCTGGTGCTGAACGGCGCGGCGATCTGCGCACAAAAATAGTTACGGAGCGGTCGCTCCTTCCGCTTTGGTCATGCTCCTATTTTGCAGCGCTGACGTATTCCAGCGCCATCGGGATTGCCCTCGTGCGCCAACCCGCCCGGCTCGACGCCGGCGAAGCGGCTTGGCTTCGGCGAACCATGAGCGTGCTTGAAATCGATGACGTTCCAACGCCCTGGGTATTCACCGGCCAACCGCGCAGGCGTGGTCCTGCAATTCCTCGCCGCTGCCCCAGTCGCCGTGCGCCGGGTCGGCGTGATCATCCAGGAAGATGAAGCCCGGCACCCTGCCGTTAAACACCATACCGACGACCACCAGCGTGTGCTGGCCCATGTCGGCGCGGGCGCCCGGGACGCCCCAGGCCAGGAGCTTGAACGGATTGTGCCCGAATAGCGTCGGCCCGGTGACACGCCGGGCGCGGTACCGGTGGCCGGCAAGCGGCGTTTTCAGCACAGTCCATCGCCAGCCGATATTGGGACGCTCGCTCAACAGCGCGTCGCGGACGTCCGCACGAATGCAGTCGATGTGAATATGCAGCTGGTCTTGCGTGCGCCCACTGTCCGAATTGATCGCAAGGCTGAGCATATCGGGCGGCATCGCATGGCCGAGAGCCTTTTCGACCAGGCCCCGCGCCTGCCAGGCGTCGGCGAAGTAATTGGCGGCAAGAGGCGCGAGCAGCGCAGGGCTCTCGATGCCGCTGATTTCCTTTGTCGGAATGAGCAAATACTGCGACGCTCCGCTGATATCCTTCAGCACGGCATATCCGCCGGCCAGATTGACGATGGCGCATGGCGTCGGGTCGCGGTGCTGCTGCTGGTCCGGCACACATTTCCCGTGCACGATCTGCCAAAGCGCGTTTGGATTGGACTCTTGTGCGGCGGCGCCATGGGACCACAGCCCGATAAGCAACCCGGACGCCGCGGCGATCCATCGCGTATTGACTGTAATCCTCATGACGCTCCCCTACTTTGCCGCCGCGACGTATCTCTCGAGCGTCATCGGACTACCCTTGTGCGCCGGTTCACGCGGCTCGACGCCGGCGAAGCGGCTGGCTTCGGCGAACCACATGGCGCGCGCCGGCAATTGCCAGCGCCGCTTGCCGGCGACGGAGGCGTCCCAGCGCACCGGCTCATCCTCGATGTCCATGCATTGATAATGCGTGTTGAACAGCTCGATGCGGTGGCCGTCGGGGTCGCGCATATAGACGAACAGCGCCAGCCCCGGTCCGTGCCGCCCCGGACCGAACTCGATGTTTTCGGCAAAACCCAGATTCGAAGCGAGGTCGCAGACATAGAAGAAATGATACGATTCGCCGATGCTGAACGCGGCGTGGTGCAGCCGCGGCCCGGCGCCGGGCGCAAACACGATGTCGTGCGGATTGCCTTTGCGCTGGAGAAACACGAACAGCGGATCGTCGCTGCCGTCCGGCGCAATATATTCGGACAGCCGGAAGCCGAGCCCCGTGTAAAATTCCAGCTCGCGCTGCACGTCGGGCACCAGAATCTGGAAATGATCGATGCGGTGCGGCACGGCGCCGTGGTGATGCTCAAAACTCGTCATCAGCCGCGGCTTGGTGGTCATGGTGGCGCAGAATTCGAGCGGCAGGCCGAGCGGATCGCTGACATGGAGCGTCCGGCCCTGGTACGGCCGCTCGACCCACTGTGCCGGCAAGCCGGCCTTCTCGAAATAAGACTTTCCTTTTTCCAGATCCTCCTCGGTGAAGCAGCGCATGCCGACCCGCTCGGCCTGCGGCGCGCTTGCGCGCTTGAGCACCAGCGAGTGATGGCAGACTTCGGCAACGCCGCGCAGATAGATCGTATCCTTGTCCTCGTCGCTGACGATCAGGCCGATGAGATCGACATAAAAGGCGCGGCTCTTCGCCAGGTCTTTCACATGCAGCACCGAATGGCTGGCGCGCGTGATGTTGAACGGCGGGTTGTAGTTGGGTTTGGGGATGGCCACAGTGGACTCCGGAAGCGGAAGGAACGGATCGCGTCAGCTTGACACGTTCGGGACCGGCATTCATACCCGGTTTGCAGCCGATTGAGATAGTTGGAGACCAGCATGGCGAGCGCAGGCGCGGCCTCGGGACAACGCCAAAAATACCGCGGCTTGCGCGGTTGGCTCGACACGGTGGAAAAACTCGGCGAGCTCGAGCGCGTGTCCGGCGCCGATTGGGACGTCGAGATGGGCGCCGTCACCCATATGCTGACGGAAAAAAGCCGCGGCCACGCGCCGGCGATCCTGTTCGATGACGTGCCGGGCTACGCCAAGGGCTATCGCACGCTCTATGGCCAATTGTCCTCGATCAAGCGCATCGCGCTCACGCTCGGCCTGCCGCTCGACTATGACCGCAAGGTCGACATCGTGCAGCGCTATCACGCGCGCATGCAGGATCTAAAGCCGCTGCCGCCGCGCTTCGTCAACGACGGGCCGATTTTCGAGAACGTCGTCGAGGGCGACGCCATCGACGTGTTGAAATTCCCGGTGCCGCGCCATCACGAGGCCGACAAGGCGCGCTTCATCGGCACCGCCTGCTGCGTCATGACCAAGGATCCCGACGCCGGCTGGTTCAATCTCGGCGCCTATCGCAGCCAGGTCTATGACGGCAAGACCGTCGGCTGCCAGATCACCGAGGGCAAGCACGGCCGCATCCATCGCGACAAATATTTCGCCCGCGGCGAGCCGATGAAGGTGGTGATCCTGTGCGGCCAGGACCCGCTGCTGTTCATGCTGTCGTCGAGCCCGCTGCCGGAAGTAAGCGAGTTCGATATCGCCGGCGGCTTGCGCGACGAGCCGATCGACGTGGTGCGCGGGCCCTACACCGGATTCCCGATTCCCGCCGATTGCGAGATCGCCATCGAGGGCGAGACCGTGCCGGGCCAGACCAGGCCGGAAGGGCCGTTCGGCGAATGGATGGGCTATTACTCCGACGACACCCAGGACCGGCCTTACGTCAACGTCAAAACCATCCTGCACCGCAACGATCCGATCCTGACCTGCGCGCCGCAGCACAAGCCGGTCGACGAAACCGGCCTCCTCAAGGGCATCGCCGGCGCGGCGCAAATCTGGCGCGCGCTCGATGCCTGCGGCGTGCCCGACGTGCTCGGCGTGTGGAACCACGAGGCGGGACCGGCGACCCGGTTCACCGCGATCCAGCTGCGCCAGCGCTATCCCGGCCATGCGCGGCAAGCGCTGCACGTCGCCTGCGCCTGCCAGGGCGGCGCCTATGCGGGCAAATGGACCGTGGTGGTCGACGACGACATCGACGCCGGCGATCTCGATGCCGTGCTGTGGGCGATGTGCACGCGGTTCGATCCCAATGTCGATATCGACCTGGTGCAGAAGGCGTGGGCGTCGAAGCGCGATCCGCTTTTCCTACCCGGCAATTTCAACAACCGCATCCTGATCGACGCCTGCATCCCCTATGACATGAAGCTCAAGGGCACGTTCCCGCCGGTGGTCGACGTCAGCGCCAATCTGCGCGCAAAACTGCGGGCGAAATTCCCGAAGCTGTTTCATTAGGACGTAGCCCGGATTGAGCCAGCGAAATCCGGGAGAAAAAGTCCCGGATTGCGCGTTGCGCAATCCGGGCTACAACTACTGTTGCGTCTGCTGCGTCTGCGCGAACAGTTGCTTACCCATGGTATTGAAGCGCGCCTTCTGACTATCGCTCAGCGAATTGTAGAAGTCGTGCAGCGGCGGGCGGACGGTGTCGACCGCCTGCAACATGGCTTGCAGGTGCTTGCCGGCCGCGGCGAGACGCGCCGGCGGCGTGCTCGGCGTCTCGCTCGGGCAAGCCGCCTTGATGATGTCGGCGCCATTGGCGGCAGCCGACTTCAAGGCGTCGAGCTTGGCGCGTTGCGCGTCGTTCGGCTGCACCGCCTGATCGATCTGATCGGTCGGCCACGCCATCACCGAGGCATCGCAGTCGGATCTCGGCGTCGTGGCTGTGGTATTTGGTGCGTTTGACGCCACGGCCCTATCCGTCGCCGGCTTGATGCTGTTGAAGCGCGCCTTCTGCTCGTCGTTGAGCGAGTCATAGAATCTGCTCAGCGGCTCGCTCACGATGTTGACGGCCTGCACCAATCCCTGCAGCCGCTGCTGCATGGTGTCGAGGCGGCCGGTCGGGGTGAACGACACGCTGGTCGGACAGTGCGATCTGATCACGTCGCCGGCTTTGACGACGGCGTTGCCGAGGTCGTCGAGCAGCGCGCTTTGCTGCGCGTTCGGCTGCACCGCGTCGCTGATCTGATTGATCGGCCATCCGGTGACCTCGGTGGCTTCATCGCCGCAGCTTTGCGCCATGCTCTGGGTGAGCGCGGCCATCCGCGCCGGGGCGCCCGGTCCCTGGACATAGTCGTCGTAGAGGTAAGGCGAGAAAATGCCTTCGTAGATGTCGCCGTAGCCATAAACCCAGAACGGATCGACGTCGTAATAGTCGTCCGGCCACAGTGCGTAATAGAAGAAATCGCCGTAGGCAAAGGGCCAGAACAGCGGGCCGACCCAACCGAGATGGTTGTGCCAATGCCAGCCGCGATTCAAGAACGGATGGAAAGCGCCGGCGCCGGCGAAATGCCGGTTAGCGGCGAACGATGCCCGGCCGGCGAACGCCGCGTTGGCGTGAGCCAGGTGCGCTCCGGCTAGGCCGGCGCGAGCAGCTGCCGGATTGGCAACGTGATTGAGGCCGTGCGCGCCTTGGCCGTGGATCGCGGATTGGAACGCCGATCGGCCCGGATGACCGATATGCGAGGTCGCCGTATGCGAATTTAAATGCCCGGCGTTGATCCGGCCGGCATTGATCCTGCCGCCGTTAAAATGCGGCGCCGCGTGGGCGGTGATATGCCCGCCACCCATACGCATGGCGCCACCGCCGAAATGGGCACCGCCGCCACCCATACGCATGGCGCCACCGCCGAAATGGGCACCGCCGCCACCCATACGCATGGCGCCACCGCCGAAATGGGCACCGCCGCCACCCATACGCATGGCGCCGCCGCCAAAGTGAGCTCCGCCACCGCCACCGCCGAAGTGCGCGCCACCACCGCCGCCACCGCCGAAGTGAGCACCACCGCCACCGCCACCACCGCCGCCGCCAAAACCGCCGCCTCTGGCGTCAGCATTCGTCGCCAAACACAGGGAAAGGCCTATTGCGGCCGCGCTTGTCGCGATTTTCCACATGATATGACCTCCTCGTCGGGGCCAAATGTGTAAGTCAACGCCAGACCGCCCGGCACCGTTCCGGCGGAATCCAAGCTCGTGATGCTGCAATGCACACATCGCCATAGTGCACTGCGCGCATCAATCGACATGTGCGCAGTCTATCAGCCGCGCTAGGGCCTCCACGGCTTAAATTTTTTTCACATACGATCACGATCGCAAGAATAAACCGCCGCGCCTGCGGCACGGCAGCGACTGCATCGCAAACGGAATCGCGCGCCGGACACTCGATCAAAGCCGAACAGCAAATCGACGGCGCGACGCTTCATCCCGGCACCGTGCCGTCCGGTCGGGGCGAGGCACGGCCTGTCCATCGCTCCTGCATGCGCTGCATCACAACATAGAATGAGGGCACGAACACGATGACGAGGCAGGTCGAGGCAATCATACCGCTGAAGACGGGCAATCCGATTGAACGCCGCGCCCCGGCGCCCGCACCGGTCGCGACGACGAGCGGGAAGACGCCCAGAATGAAGGCGAAAGAGGTCATGAGAATGGGCCGGAACCTGAGCCGGGCTCCCTCCACTGCGGCAGCGACGATATCCATCCCCTCCGCTCGCCTTTGGCGCGCATATTCCACGACCAAAATCGCGTTCTTGCTGCCGAGCGCGATCAGGAGGATGAGGCCGATCTGCGTATAGAGATTGTTGGCGGCGCCGAGAGCGGTCAGCCCACCGACTGTTCCGAGAAGGGCGAGCGGCACGCCGAGGATCACGGCGAGTGGCAGGATCCAGCTCTCATACTGGCCCGCCAGCACGAAATAGACGAGCAGCAGGGCAAGGCCGAAAACGAAATACATCTGCGAGCCGACAGCCTTCTCCTGATAGGACATGGCTGTCCATTCGTACCCTGTTCCGGGCGGCAGTTCGTGCTGGCCAATCTGGTCCATGATGTCGAGCGCCTCTCCCGAACTGAACCCGGGGGCTGCGTTGCCGACAACCGTTGCCGACGGATAAAGATTATAGAGGCTGATCAGCAGCGGACCTTGGACCTCCTTGATGTCGACGACCGTTCCGATCGGCGTCATGGTTCCATTGCCCGCCTTGACCTTGAGGTTACGAATGTCGTCGGCACTCGCCCGGTAGTCCGGCAGCGCTTGCGTGTAGAGCTGGAAGACGTGTCCGAACTTATTGAACTGCGCGGCATAGTTCGATCCGACGTAGGTCGACAGGGCGGAAAAGACATTGCCGACCGTGATGCCGAGCGTCTCAGCCTTGGTGCGGTCGACGGTGACGCTGAGCTCGGGGGCGCCGGCCCGGAAGGTCGTGTTTGGCCTCTGCAACGCCGATTGCGCATTGCCGGCCCTGATTACGGCCTCAGCCAGGCTCTGCAACAACGTGTAATCGAAATCGCCGTTCCTGATCTCGACCTGCATCGTGAAGCCACCGACGTTGCCGATGCCTTGAATCGGGGGCGGGGCGAGCGCGAATACGATGGCTTGCGTTACGGCATGCAGGGAGCGATTCAGATTCTGGTTGATCGAGTCCAGATCCTGTCCCTTCTGCTTGAGGCGCACGTTCCAGTCATTGAGGACCACGAAGGCGACGCCGGCGTTGGCGAGGCTGGCAAAGTTGTCCAATATGGAAATACCGCTGACAGTAATGACACGGTCGACGCCGGGCACTTTCTTGGCGATTGCCGAGATTTGCTGCATGACGGCGTCGGTACGCTCCTTCGAGGCGCCGTCGGGCAGTTGTGCGCTAACGATCAGATAGCCTTGATCTTCGTCCGGCAGGAACGCGGTCGGCACGCGCGCCAACCCCCAGATCGCAACGACGACAAGAACAAGCGCAAGGGCCACCATGAGGGCGCTGCGGCGCGTCATCGCTTCGACGAGTCGAACGTAAGCTCGCTCGGCGGCGCCAAAGGCCGTGTTGAAACCGCGATAGAAAAAGTTGCGCCGCTCAAGCGGGACCGGCGGCCGCAGCCACAGCGCGCTTTGCGTGGGCTTCAAGGTTACGGCGTTGATCGCACTGATGAAGGCGGTGGCGGCGATGACCAGCGCGAATTGCCGGTAAAGCTGTCCGGTCAGCCCTGGCAAGAAAGCCGCCGGAATAAACACCGACATGAGGACCAGCGTGATGCCGAGGACCGGCCCGATCAGATCGTCCATCGCCCTGCCAGCCGCCTCGCGGCCGGGGATGCCCTGTTCGACATAGCGCGAGACGCCCTCGACGATGACGATAGCGTCGTCGACGACGATGCCGATCGCCAGCACGATCGCGAATAGCGTCGCAAGATTGACGGTAAATCCAAGCGCCGCCATCGCGGCGAATGCGCCGATCAGCGTCACCGGCACGGTTGTTGCCGGGACAAGCATCGCCCGCCAATCCTGCAGGAAGACGAGAATGACGATCAGCACCAGAACCGCGGCCTCGATCAGGGTCTTGTAGACCTCTTTGATCGCGGCTCGCACGAATTTCGTGGTGTCGTAGGGCGTCACATAGCTGACCCCCGCAGGGAAGCTCTTGGCGAGCTCGTCCATCTTCGCCTTGACCGCGTCGGCGACCGCAATGGCGTTGGCGTCCGGCAGCAGCGAGATGCCGATCCCGGCTGCCGGCCGGCCGTCGAGATTGAAGGATTGGCTGTAGGTTTGGGCGCCGAGCTCGACGCGGCCGATATCGCGGATCCTGGTGATTTGGCCGCCGTTCGTGTCAGAGGCCTTGACGACGATGTTCTCGAATTCGGCAACATCATCCAAGCGGCCTTTGATATCGAGCGAATATTGGAAATCCTGGCCCTTCGGCGCCGGCGGCGCGCCGACCTGGCCGGCGGTCACTTGTTGGCTCTGCTCCTGGATCGCGATGATCACGTCCTGAGGCGTCAGGCCCCGCGTTTGCAGCAGATCCGGATTCATCCAAATCCGCATGGCGTATTGACCGGCGCCGAATATCGTCACGGCGCCGACGCCCTTGAGGCGAGCCAGTTCGTTCTGCACGCTGATGACGGCGTAGTTCGACAGATACAGGCTGTCGAAGCGGCTCTCAGGCGAGACCAACGCGACGAATTCGAGAAGCGAACTCGATCTCTTCACCGTCGTAACGCCCTGGATTTGCACGGCCGGGGGCAACGATGCAATGGCGGCGGATACTTGGTTCTGGACCAGGATCTGCGCTTTGTCGGGGTCGGTGCCGATTGCGAAGGTTACGGTCAAGGTGTAGGTGCCGTCGCTCGCACTCGTCGACTGCATGTAGAGCATGTCCTCTACGCCATTGACCTGCTGCTCGATCGGCAGAGCGACGGTGTCAACCAGCGTCTTGGCAGTCGCGCCCGGGTACCGCGTTGAGACCTGTACGGTCGGGGGGACCACATTGGGATATTCGGCGGTCGGCAATTGAAGGAGCGCGACCAGGCCGATCAAAACGAACACCATTGCCAACACGTTGGCCAGCACCGGTCGATCGATAAAAAATCGTGAGATCATGCCGATCCCTCGTGGCGTTCATTTCGGCGTCGTATTGGGAGCGCTCGTCTTGGCGTCGTCTGATGGATCGGCAGGGACCGTGAGCTGGATTCGTTGCGGCTCGACCTTGGCCCCGGGAAAGGCCTGCTGAATGCCTTCGGTCACGACCCAGTCACCCGGATCGAGACCGGAGTCGATGATCACGAGTTGCCCCTGCCTTTGTCCGGTTTTGACGATTTTGCGCTGAACGACGTTATCCGCGCCGACCACCAGCACGTAGCTGCCTTCTTGGCTCGTTCCGATCGCGTCATTTCGCGTCAGCAGCGCCTTGTCGAGATGCCCGATCGGTCCCTGGACGCGCACGAAGAGGCCGGGCAGCAGCGCATTATCCTTATTATCGAGTATCGCGCGCACCGTAACCGTGCCAGTCGAGGAGTCGACTTGCGGCGAGACGTAGTCGAGATGTCCCTTGTGCGGATAGCCCTCCTCATCCTGCAGGCCGATCTCGATCGGGATGGTCGAAAGGTACGTCAGGTTCGAACTGCTGATCGGCAGTCCCGCCTTGGCGTTGTCTCTCCGGATCGTCAGAAGTTGCGGCTCGCTCAGCGTGAAATAGACGTAGATCGGGTCGGTCTGCACGATGGTTGCAAGTGTGGTCGGCCCGGACGCACCGACGAGATTGCCGATATCGACTTGATGATTGGTAACGATGCCATCGAACGGGGCGAGAACCCTGGTAAAGCCGAGGTTGATGTTTGCGGTGTCGACATTTGCCTGATCAAGATCAACTGTGGCTTTGTTCTGTTGCACGACGGCGCCCTGGTCTTCGGCCTGCTGCGCCGCAATTGAGTTCTGCTGTTGCAATTTTTGGTAGCGGGTCAGATTGACTTGCGCTTCCGCAAGCACCGCCTGGTCATGGGCCAATTGCGCTGTGACCTGATCGACTTGCGCCTGAAAGGTGTCACGCTCGATGCCGAAGAGCTGCGTTCCCTTCGTGACTACGGCGCCATCCTTATAATCGATCGATTCCAGGTAGCCCTGGACGCGCGCGACCAGATTGGCTGTTCTGTACGGCGCGGTGTTGCCGGTCAGGTAAATATACAGGGTCACCGGCTTTTGTATGGGTTGCGCCACCACGACTTTCGGAGGCGGCGGAGCAACGAACTGGTTTCTGGAGCCGCAGCCCGTGAGAGCAAGCGCAGCAATCGCCGCCAGAACAGCCAAGCCAGGGCGTCGGCTTTCTAGCTCTGACGTTCGTCCCTGTCGCATTTTCATGCCTAACTCACCTTTTGAATGACGCCGTCATCATCTCCTAATTCGACATTCCCCAGAAGACACGTGGGCGAGCCCGGGTTAAACAGATCATCTAATGCAGGTGAGGCGGATTTCCACAACAAGCCCCGCAAACCTTAGCTTTTTCTGCCATCAAAGTGCAGGCCTCCCCTCGTTTTGCTTTCGAACGCGGCACGGTCAGGCGCGTCACGCAGGCTCGCGTGGTGGCAGCTGCCACAGTTCCGCGATCAGCCTGATTCTCCGCGTCGCGCACTGTCGCTCGAATATCACACGTCGCGGAGATCGGAGCGGGGGCCTGTTAACGCGGCAGGCTGCGGCGTTGATATCTACCCATGCGTCGGGCATGGTTTACGCGATCGCTAGGGGTCGGGATCGCAGAGCACAGCCCGCTGGCACGCGCCGGCGGGCGTGAGCACCGTTCCCGGATTGGTCTGTTCGGGGGTTTGCAACGGCGGGTTTTCGGCTGTGTGTGGGTTGGCCCATGCTGGGTGGCGTCAGGGAGGCTGTGTCCGCCGCGGCGTCGCGTTACGCGGAAAGGCCGCCGCATCGGCACTGTTGCTCGCGCTCCTGTTGCCGGGCTGCACCGTAGGCCCCGATTATGCGCGCGAGCCGGCGCCGGTTCCGACGACCTACAAAGAACTCAAAGGCTGGAAGCTCGCCAATCCCAACGACGCCGCCGATCGCGGCAATTGGTGGGCGCCCTATAGGGATTCCCGGCTCGATACGCTGCTGCGCCAAGTCGAAATCTCCAATCAGACGGTGGCGGCGGCCGCCGCGGCTTACGAGCAATCGCGCGCCATCGTGCGCGAAGCGCAAGCGGCGTTGTTTCCGACCGCGACCGCCGGCTACAGCGTCACCCGCACGCGCACCGGCGCGCTCGCCGGCACCACCGGCGGCAGCGCCGTGGGCGCTTCGCTGCGCACCCGCTACACGACGCAGTACACAGCGCCGATTGCCGGCAGCTGGGACCTGGATGTTTGGGGCAAGGTGCGCCGATCGATCGAGAGCGATGCATCGGCAGCGCAGGCGAGTGCCGCCGATCTCGACAATGCCAAGCTTGCCGCGCAAGCGCAGTTGGCCATCGCCTATTTCAACCTGCTCGCCGCCGATTCACTGCGCGACCTCTTACACCGCACCGCGGCCCAGTTCCGCGAAACCTACCAGATCACGCTGAACAAATTTAACGCCGGCTACGGCCCAACCGCCACGTCCGGAACGACCAGCGCCGACGTGGCGTTGGCGCAGTCGCAGGTTCTGTCCATCGAAGCCCAGGAGCTCAGCGTCGGCGTGCAACGCGCCCAATTCGAGCACGCCATCGCCGTGTTGACCGGCAGGCCGCCGGCGGAACTGACGATCGGCCCGCGCCTGTTGTCCGGCAGGATTCCGAAAATTCCAGTCGCGTTGCCTTCGACGCTGTTGGAACGGCGCCCCGATATCGCCGCCGCCGAGCGCACCATGCAGGCGGACAACGCGCTGATCGGCGTCGCTGAGGCGGCGTATTATCCAGACGTTTCGCTGTCGGCCTCGATGCAGTTCATCGGCCCCATTCCGCTGCCGTTTTCCGCCGCGCGTTCGATCGGAGCGATCGGCGCGAGTGCGGCGCAGACGCTGTTCAACGGCGGGCTGACCGGCGCGCAGGTCGACGCCGCGCGTGCCGCCTATCTGGAAAGCGTCGCCAATTACCGGCAGAGCGTGCTCACTGCGTTTCAGCAGGTCGAGGACGAGCTTGCCGCGATCCGCATCTTCACCAGGCAACTCGCCGTGGAGGAGCAGGCGGTGAAGAACGGGCGCGAGGCGGTCCGCGTCTTCACCAATCAATACCGGGCCGGCATCGTCGACCTTACGACCGTCGTGACGGCAGAGACGAACTTGCTCACCGTCGAGGAAGCCGCACTCGCGGTTCGCCAGAATCTCTTTCTCGCCAGCGTCAACTTGATCGTGGCGCTCGGCGGCGGCTGGGACACGACGATATTGCCGACGCAAGTGCAATTGATGAAAGGCTTCTCGCTGTTGCCGAAACTCGAATCGACGTCGCCCGCGCTCGAAGCGGCGCCTTCCGATACCACGATGCCAAACCCGCAAGGCGCACCGCAAGTCACGCAGTAACGGCCCGCCCACCGCCAATCGGCCATGGTTTAACGCGAGGCCCGGCGCGGTTTGCCCAAATAATTGATTTCGCTGCCGAATCCTGGAATAGCGTTGCCCGGAGCGCAACTTTCAAGGACACCTTGCTTGGCCGCCGTGCCCGCTACCGGCTGAACCCTCGGGCGCATTAGCGAATTTTCATTAGGGCCGGATGTTGGCGCCCATTACTATGCGGAAAATGCCGGGATATTGAACGCCAAGATGGACGAGCGTACACGCAGAAGCGACGACGAACTGGCGCCCAATCTTCGCCGGACGACGCCCGAACCGGACGTCATCAGCCTGCCCTCTTCAAAACTGCGCGTTGGTCTCGGCATTGCCATCGCCATCGGCCTCGTCATCGCCGCCTATGTGATCGTCCGCACCTATCGCGCGCCGCCGCCGGCCAATCCGCGCCTTGCCGCGGGCGGGCTGCAGTCGGTCGGCGCGGCAACGATTGCGCTGGGCAATATCCGCGTCATGGTCAACGCGCTCGGCACCGTGACCCCGCTTGCCACGGTCACGGTGCAGACCCAGATCAGCGGCCAATTGACCGCCGTCGGATTCACCGAAGGGCAATTGGTCAACAAGGGCGACTTCCTGGCGCAGATCGATGCCCGCCCTTATGAGATCGCCAAGGCCCAAGCCGAAGGCCAGCTGGCGCGCGATCAAGGGCTATTGGCGCAGGCGCAAACCGACCTCAAGCGCTATCAGGGGCTGCTGGCGCAGAATTCGATCGCGCGCCAGCAGGCCGACGATCAGGCCTTCCTGGTCCAGCAAGACGAAGGCATCGTGAAGCTCGATCAGGCGCAGGTCGATGCGCAGGCGCTCAACATCGCCTATTGCCACATCGTCTCGCCGGTGACCGGCCGTATCGGGCTGCGCCTGGTCGATCCGGGCAACTACGTGCAGACGTCGAGCTCGAGCAGCATCGCCGTGGTCACCCAGCTGCATCCGATCACGGTGATCTTCACGGTTCCCGAGGACGATCTTCCCGACATTATGCCGCAATACAACGCCGGCACCGCGCTCCAAGTCACCGCCTACGATCGCTCGAACGTCAAACAGCTGGCGACCGGCAAAGTGTCGGCCGTCGACAGCCAGATCGACACCACCACGGGCATGGTGAAGATCCGCGCCCAGTTCGACAATTCCGACGGCGCGCTGTTTCCGAACCAGTTCGTCAACGCACAGCTCCTGGTCAGGACCTTAACCAATGTCGTCACGGTGCCGACGGTTGCGATCCAGCGCGGCTCACCGAACGGGCAGCAGGGCTCCTACGTCTACGTGGTCAATGCCGACAACACCGTGGCGGTGCGGCCGATCACCATCGGCCCCACTGACGGCAGCATGACCGCCGTCACCACCGGGCTGGCGGCCGGAGATCACGTGGTGATCGACGGCGCCGACCGGTTGCGCGAAGGCTTGCATGTCAATGTTTCCACCCTCGACGGCAAGCCGCCGGAAGGCGCCGCCGCGCCGGCAGCGGCAGCTCAAGGACGACGCGGCGGGCAAAATCCGAACGGCGCGCCTTCGCAAACCCGGCGCAACAACAGCCCATAGCGAGCGCCGGCGGCGGGCAGCGCGCGGACGCGACGATAAAACGGTGCGATGAACGTCTCCGAACCCTTCATTCTGCGTCCGGTCGGCACCTCGCTGCTGATGGCGGCAATCATGCTCTCGGGCATGGTGGCCTATACGTTCCTGCCGCTGTCGACGCTGCCCGAGGTCGATTATCCGACCATCCAGGTGCGCACGCTTTATCCCGGCGCCAGTCCGGAAGTGATGACGTCGTCGGTCACGGCGCCGCTGGAGCGGCAGTTCGGCCAGATGCCGGGACTGAACCAGATGACGTCGGCGAGCTCCGCCGGCGCCTCGGTGGTCACGCTGCAATTCAGCCTCGATCTCTCACTCGACATCGCCGAGCAGGAAGTTCAGGCCGCCATCAACGCCTCGGGCAATCTGTTGCCGGCCGACCTCCCAGCGCCGCCGATCTACGCCAAGGTCAATCCCGCCGATGCGCCGATCCTGACCATTGCGGTTACCTCGAAAACCATGGCCCTAACCGACCTGGAGGATTTGAGCGAGACGCGTCTCGCTCAGAAAATCTCGCAGCTAACCGGCGTCGGTCTCGTCAGTGTGAGCGGCGGGCAACGGCCGGCAGTGCGCCTGCAGCTCAATCCAGAGGCGCTGGCGGCCTACGGCCTTGCCATCGATGACATTCGCACCACGATCGGCAACCAGAACGTCAACACGCCGAAGGGCAATTTCGACGGCCCGGCGCAGGCCTCAACCATCAACGCCAATGACCAGCTCGGCACCGCCGATCAATACCGCAATCTGATTGTCGCCTACCGCAACGGCGGCCCGGTGCGGCTGTCCGACGTCGCCACCATCGTCAACGGCCCGGAGAACACCAAGCTCGGCGCCTGGGCCAATACCACGCCGGCGATCATCCTCAGCGTGCAGCGTCAGCCGGGCGCCAACATCATCCAGGTCGTCGATCGCATCCAGGCGCTGTTGCCGCAAATCATGGCCGGGATTCCGGCCGCCGTCGAAGTCAACGCCATGAGCGACCGCACCGTGACCATCCGCGCCTCGGTCGCCGACGTCGAATTCGAGCTGGCGCTCGCCGTGGTCCTGGTCGTGGTCGTGATTTTCGTGTTCCTGCGCACCCTGCCCGGCACCATCATTCCGAGCCTGTCGGTGCCGCTGTCGCTCGTTGGCACCTTCGGCGTGATGTATCTGCTCGGCTTCAGCCTCGACAATCTGTCGCTGATGGCGCTGACCATCGCCACCGGCTTTGTCGTCGACGATGCCATCGTCATGATCGAGAACATCGCGCGCTATGTCGAAGGCGGCATGGCGCCGCTCGAAGCGGCGCTGCGCGGTTCCGAGCAGATCGGCTTCACCATCATCTCGCTGACCATTTCGCTGATCGCGGTGCTGATCCCCTTGTTGTTCATGGGCGCGGTGGTGGGCCGGCTGTTCCACGAATTCGCCATCACGCTTGCGGTGACGATCATCATTTCGGCCGTCGTCTCGCTGACGCTGGTGCCGATGATGTGCGCCAAGCTGATCCGCCATCGCCCGGAATCCGAGCGCAGCTACTTCGACGTCACCGCGGAGCGCGCTTTCAATGCGGTGATCGCCCACTATGGCCGGACGCTCAATTGGGTGCTCGACCGGCAGCCGCTGACGTTGCTGGTCGCGGTGCTGACGCTGGCGCTCACGCTGGTGCTCTATGTGCTGATCCCAAAGGGCTTCTTCCCGGTTCAGGACACCGGAATGATCCAGGCCATCACGCAGGCGTCGCAGAGCATCTCCTATGAGGCGATGGCGGAGCTGCAAGGTAAGCTGGCGGAAGAAGTATTGAAGGATCCGGACGTCGAAGGTTTGACCTCGTTCATCGGCGTCGACGGCACCAATCAGACGCTCAACGCCGGCCGCTTTCTGATCACGCTCAAGGCGCACGACGAAAGAAGCCTCAACGCCAGCGCCATCATCCGCCGGATCCAGAGCGAGGTCTCCGGTGTCGTCGGCATTACGCTCTACATGCAGCCGGCGCAGGATTTGACCATCGATTCCACGGTCAACCGCGCGCCGTATAATTTCGTGCTCGAGGACGCCAACGCCCAGGAATTCAACACTTGGGTGCCGAAGCTGGTGGCGCAGCTGAGCCAATTGCCGCAAATCACCGACGTCGCCAGCGATCTCCAGCAACAAGGCCTGGCGGTCAATCTGGTCATCGACCGCGCCACCGCGAGCCGCTTCGGCATCACGCCGGCCACCGTCGACAATGCGCTCTATGACGCGTTCGGGCAGCGCATCGTTTCGACCATCTATACCCAGTCGAACCAGCGCCGCGTCATCCTCGAGCTCGACCCTGCGCTGCAGAAATCGCTGACCGGGCTGTCCTCGATCTACCTGCCGTCATCGTCGTCTTCGACCAACGGCCAAGTGCCGCTCTCGGCGTTCTCGCACATCGAGCTGCAAACCGGCCCGCTGGTGATCACCCATTTCGGCCAGTTTCCCGCCACGACGGTGTCGTTCAATACCGCGCCCGGCGTTTCACTCGGCACCGCGGTCACCGCCATCGAGCAGGAGGAAGCCAAGGTCGGCCTGCCGGACAGTTTTATTACCGCGTTCCAAGGCACCGCGGCCGCCTTTCAATCGTCGCTGAGCAACGAGGTTTTCCTCATCATCGCCGCGGTGGTGGCGATGTATATCGTGCTCGGCGTGCTCTACGAGAGCTTCATCCACCCGATCACTATTCTTTCGACGCTGCCTTCGGCCGCTGTCGGCGCGCTGTTGTCGTTGATGCTGCTCGGCTACGACCTCAACGTCATCGCCATCATCGGCATCATCCTCTTGATCGGCATCGTCAAGAAGAACGCCATCATGATGATCGACTTCGCCTTGGAGGCGGAGCGCGTCGAAGGCCAGGCGCCGCGTGACGCCATCTATCAGGCCTGCCTGTTGCGGTTCCGGCCGATCATGATGACCACCATGGCGGCGATCCTCGGCGCGCTGCCGCTGATGCTGGGCACCGGCACCGGATCGGAGCTGCGCCAGCCGCTCGGTTTGGCCATCGTCGGCGGCCTGATCGTCAGTCAGGTGCTGACCTTGTTCACCACGCCGGTGATCTATCTTTACTTCGACCGGCTGGCGCTGCGTTTCACCGGGCGCGGCCAAGCGCACCGCCGGGACCGCGGCGGGCCCGACGCATGAATATTTCCGCGCCATTCATCGCGCGGCCGGTGGCGACGACGCTGCTGACGCTGGGCATTGCGCTCTCCGGTGCGCTGGCATTCCTGAAATTGCCAGTGGCGCCGCTGCCGCAGGTCGATTTCCCGACCATCTCGGTCAGCGCGCAATTGCCCGGGGCGAGCCCGGAGACGGTGGCGACCAGCGTCGCCAGCCCGCTGGAGCGCCATCTCGGCCAGATCGCCGGCGTCACCGAGATGACCTCGCAAAGCGGCATCGGCCAGGCGCGCGTCACGCTGCAATTCGAGCTCAACCGCGACATCGACGGCGCCGCACGCGACGTCCAGGCCGCCATCGTCGCCGCGCGCGCCGACCTGCCGGCGAACCTGAAAAGCAATCCGACCTACCGCAAGGTCAACCCGGCCGACGCGCCGATCCTCATCCTGGCGATGACCTCCAAGACGCTGAGCCAAGGCCAGATGTACGACGCCGCCAGCAACGTGTTCCAGCAACGGCTGTCGCAGATCTCGGGCGTCGGCCAGGTCATCATCGGCGGTTCGGCGCTGCCGGCGGTGCGCGTCGAGCTCAATCCGAAGGCGCTGTTCAAATATGGCATCGGGCTCGAAGACGTGCGCGCGGCGCTCGCCTCGGCAAATGCCAACAGCCCGAAGGGCATGATCGACGACGGCAACCAGCGCTACCAGGTCTATACCAACGATCAGTCCACCAAGGCCGCCGATTACGCGCCACTGGTCATCGCTTACCGCAACGGCGCCGCGGTGCAATTGTCGGACGTCGCCGCGGTGAACGATTCCGTCGAGGACGTGCGCAATCTCGGCCTGTCCAACGGCCAGCCGTCGGTGCTGGTCATCGTCTTTCGCCAGCCCGGCGCCAACATCATCGAGACCATCGATAGCGTGAAGGAGTCGTTGCCGCATTTGCAGGCCGCCATGCCGGCCGACGTCAACGTCACCGTCGCCATCGACCGCAGCACCACCATCCGCGACTCGTTGCGCGATACCGAGCTGACGCTCGTGATCGCGATCACATTGGTCACGCTCGTCGTCTTCGTCTTTTTGCGCAATTTCCGCGCCACGCTGATCCCGGGCATTGCCGTGCCGATCTCCATTCTCGGCACGTTCGGCGGCATGTATCTGCTCGGCTATAGCCTCGACATCCTGTCGTTGATGGCGCTGACCATCGCCACCGGTTTCGTCGTCGACGACGCCATCGTCGTGCTCGAGAACATCTCGCGCCACCTCGAAGCGGGCATGCCGCGGATGCAGGCCGCGCTGCGCGGCGCGCAGGAGGTCGGCTTCACCGTGCTGTCGATCAGCCTGTCGCTGATCGCGGTGTTCATTCCGATCCTGCTGATGGGCGGCATCCTCGGCCGGCTGTTCCGCGAATTCACCATCACGCTGACGATTGCCATCCTGATCTCGCTGGCGATATCGCTCACCACCACGCCGATGATGTGCGCGTTGTGGCTCAAACCGCGTGAGGTGGACGACACGCCACGGCCGCGCACCTTGTTTGACCGCGTGCATGGCGGCTATGAGCGCTCGCTGGCCTGGGCGCTCCGCCACGGCGGATTGGTGATGCTGATCCTGTTCGGCGCGGTCTGCCTGAACGTCGTGCTGTTCACCCTTGTGCCCAAGGGCCTGTTTCCGACCCAGGACACCGGCCGCCTGGTCGGCTCGCTGCAGGCCGATCAAAGCGTGTCGTTCCAAGCCATGACCCAGAAGCTGCGGCAGATGATCGACATCGTGCAGAGCGATCCGGCCGTAGACCACGTCGTCGGCTTTACCGGGGTCGGCTCCGGCGGCGGCGGTGGCCAGATCAATACCGGTTCGGTGTTCGTTGCGCTAAAGCCGATCACGCAGCGGCCGTCGGTCGACGAGGTCACCGCCCGGCTGCGGCCGCAGCTTGCCAAGGTGCCCGGCGGCCGCCTGTTCCTGACCGCGGTCCAGGATATCCGCGCCGGCGGCCGGCAGAGCAATTCGGCGTTTCAATACACGTTGCAATCCGACAGCACCGACGACCTGTTCACCTGGACGCCGAAACTGGTTACCGCGCTCGAGCACAGCGCGGTGCTCGCCGACGTCAATTCCGATCAGCAGCAGAAGGGCCTGGAAACCGATCTAGTCATCGATCGCGACACCGCCTCGCGGCTGGGCATCACCGCGTCGCAAATCGACAGCACGCTGTACGACGCCTTCGGCCAGCGTCAGGTGTCGGTGATCTACAGCGCGATCAATCAGTACCACGTGGTCATGGAAATCGACCCGCGCTACACGCAATATCCGGCGTCGCTCAGTGACATCTATATTGCGACGTCGGGCGGCGGTGCGTCGGGCACGGCGCAATCGAACTCTCCGGCCGGGACGGTCGCGGCCCCAGCCACCACCAAGACGGCCCCCGCCACGTCGGCGAACGCGACCGCCGCTGCCAATGCCAACAACAATTCGGCACGCAATGCCGCCATCAATTCACTGGCCACGGCCGGCAAGAGCAGTACGTCGTCCGGCGCCGCGGTTTCCACCGCCAAGGAGACCATGATCCCGCTCGCCGCCGTGGCGCATTATCAGCCGGGCAACACGCCGCTCTCGGTCAATCACCAGGGCTTGTTCGTCTCCTCCACCATTTCGTTCAATCTGCAGCCGGGCGCGTCGATCGGCGAAGCGGCGGCCGAGATCAACGACGCCATCAATCAGATCCATATGCCGGCTTCGATCCACGGCAGCCTCGCCGGCACCGCGCAGGTGTTTGCGCAATCGCTCAACAACGAGCCGATCCTGATCGTCGCCGCCATTGCCGCGGTCTACATCCTGCTCGGCGTGCTCTACGAGAGCTACATTCACCCGATCACCATCCTTTCGACCCTGCCGTCGGCCGGTGTCGGCGCGCTGTTGGCGCTGATGCTGTTCCGCACCCAATTCGACATTATCGGCACCATCGGCGTCATCCTGCTCGTCGGCATCGTCAAGAAAAACGCCATCATGATGATCGACTTCGCCATTCACGAGAAGCGGGTGCACAATCTCGGCGCGCGCGACGCGATCTTCCAGGCCTGTCTGCTGCGCTTCCGCCCGATCATGATGACCACCATGGCGGCGATCCTCGGCGCGGTGCCGCTGGCGCTGAGTTTCGGCAACGGCGGCGAGATCCGCCGCCCGCTCGGCATCTCGATCATGGGCGGGCTGATCATTAGCCAGTTGCTAACCCTTTACACCACGCCGGTGCTCTACCTCTACATGGACCGGCTCGGCCAATGGTCGTTGCGGCAACGGCAGCGCTGGCTGCCGGGTTTGTACGGCACTGCACCAGCCGAATAAGCCGCAGTGCGGCCTTGCTTGGTGCCCTAGGCAATGCAGACGAAAAATGCTACCGCTAACGCGTCGAGCACTATTTGCAATCTAGTGGAGGTCTCTACGATGGCGCAAAAGAAGCAATCTACAAAGCAAAAGCGTCTGAAGAAGGCCCTGCCGGTATTGGGAATCGCCGGGGTGTCCTTTTCGCTGATTGGAGGAGCGTCCGCATCAACGAGCGCGCCTGCAGCAGATATACCGTCCCAGAATACCTCTCCGCGTCAAGAAATCTTCCTCGGTGAGGAAGAGCTCTCCGACGTCAGCCTTGCCACATTCTATGTCTTCGACAAGGAAGGCATCGCGAAGTCACAGTCTGGCCAGCAATTGGCCTGGTGGCGCTGCGGCGGCTGCGGCAGATGCGGCGGATGCGCTTGGCGCGGCTGCGGCGGCTGCGGCGGTTGCGGCGGTTGCTGCTGGTCAATTGGACGTTGCCGCGCCTGCTAAGGCGGGAACACGTTCCGACCACGTAAAAAGACATGAATTGTTATGGCCGGGTCATGCTTGACCCGGCCCATTCTGCTTTGGGTATGCTGCTTAAGTTATAGCCCAGGCCGCAGCAGTGGCCGACAGCGTCGACAAGCACCGGCGTGCAAGCTAGACCACGGCGGTTCCACAATTCGAGAGCATCTGCCTCGCTATGGCGACCCACACTGGCGGCAATAAGCATAGTGGCGTGCACGCCGGCGTGGTGGCAGGCGATCAAGCTGACAGCACGACGCGGTTCCACGGCAAAGACGTTCCGCAATTCGCGCCGAATTACTCCGTCTATGTGCTGCCGCCCGATGCGGTGTGCTTCTATTCCGAAGATCGCAAATTCTTTTTGCATGGCGAGCTGTTTTGCATCGTCGCCGATGCTATCGCTGCGGGAAAAAGCTTTGGCCAGATCGTCCGCGAGCTGACACAAAAATTTCCGGCCGACGTGGTCGACCAGGCCATCAAGCGGCTGATCGACCGCCGCTACATCGTGCCGAAACGGCAAACGACCATCGACGCCGCCGCCGGCTATTGGGCGACGCTGGGCATTCCGTTGGAGATGGCGGCAAAAAATCTGCAGCAATGCAAGGTGCGCGTTCAATCGGTCGACGCCAAGGGCGCCAAGCAGCTTGGCGCGGCGTTGCGCAAACTGGGGGTTCGCGTCGTCGATCGCTCCGCCGACCTCACGGTCGTCCTGGTCGACGATTATCTCGAAGGGAAACTCGAACAATTGAACCGGCAACACCTGTCCGACCGCACGCCGTGGCTGTTGGTTCAGCCGTCCGGAGTTTTTCCCCTGGTCGGGCCGGTGTTCAGTCCCGGCAAAGGCCCGTGCTGGACCTGTCTCGCCGAGCGGATGAAACGGAACCGCGAGGTGCGGGCGATGCTCGACCGCCGGCAAGCGCGTCGCGTCGCGGTATCGCCGCTCGCCAAAGACTCGCTCGGCCATAGCGGCATCGAGCTCGCGGCCGTCGAGATCGCCAAGGCGATCGCCAGCGAATTCCGCACCCCCCTGAACGATCATCTGGTCAGCCTCGATCTGTCGGGCCCGACCATCGTCAAGCACTACGTGCCGCGCCGGCCGCAATGTCCGTCCTGTGGGCGCAAGAAGCTGCGCGATCCGCGCCGCGAACCGGTGCCGCCTGTGCTGACCGCCGGCGCCAAGCCGGTCATGACCAGCGGCGGCTACCGGGCCGTTTCATCGCGGGCCACGGTCGCGAAATACCGCAAGCACGTGAGCCCGCTCACCGGCGTGGTGTCGAAACTTGAGCGGGTCGAAGTCGATTTGCCGCTCAATACCAATTACTACGCCTCGCATAATTTTTCCGGGCCCGCCAAGTCGATCCACGAGTTGCGCTCGGGACGCAGCGGCGGCAGTTTTGGCAAGGGCAGTACCGCCGAGCAAGGCGAAGCCAGCGCGCTGATGGAGGCGATCGAGCGCTATTCCGGAATCTTCCAGGGCGACGAGATCAGGGTGGCGCGGCGGTTTGTCGACTTCGCGCCCGGCGAGGCCATTTGGCCGAACGACGTCCTGCAGTTCAGCGAAGCGCAGTATCGGCGCCCACCGAGCGAAGAGGACGTGACGCCGACACCGCCGCCGTTCGATCGTGCGGCCAAGATCGAGTGGACGCCGGTATGGTCGCTGCGCGACCAGCGCTTCAAATATCTGCCGACCGGGATGCTATATTTTTTCCACAGCGACGCATCCGACAGCCATATGCACGCCGATTCCAACGGCTGCGCCGCCGGCAATACTCTCGAAGAGGCCATCGTCCAGGGATTCCTCGAGCTGGTGGAGCGGGATTCCTATGCCATCTGGTGGTACAACCGCTCGCAGCGGACGGAACTGGATTTAGACCAGTTCGGCGATTCCTACGTCCGCGATCTGAAAAACCAGCTTGCCGAAACCGGACGCCGGCTTTGGGTGCTCGACATCACGAGCGATCTCGGCATCCCGAGCTATGTGGCGATGTCGTATTCGACGCAAAACGGGCAGGAGTTCGTCGAATACGGCTCCGGCTCGCACTTCGATCCGCGCATCGCGCTATTGCGCAGCTTGACCGAGGTCAATCAATTCCTGTCGCTCGGCCTGATGGGCCTTCGCGATGCGGGGCAATCAAGCAATGATAGCGCCGGGCCGTTTCGCCTCAAGGATCATCCCTATTTGATCCCGGACGGCAAACCGGCGATCCGGCCGCACCTCGATATGAAGTTCGGCAGTCTCGACACGCGCGAGCAGGCGCTGGCCTGCGTGGATATCGCCAAGCGCGCCGGCCTCGATTTCCTGGTGCTCGATCAGACCCGGCCCGACATTGAGACGCCGGTGGTCCGCGTCATCGTTCCGGGCTTGCGCCATTTCTATCGCCGCTTCGGGCCCGGCCGGCTTTACGACGTGCCGGTCAAGCTCGGCTTGCGCGATACGCCGATCCCGGAAAGCGAGCTCAATCCGCTTCATCCTCACACCTGAGGCCGCCCGTCGTGCGCGCTCCGCGAAGAAAGAGTGGGCGACGCGCGGCGGCAACGCTTTCCGTTCGCCTCCTGAGCCACGTCACCCTGCAGGCGCAGGCGAGTGGCGATATCGTCGCCCTGTTCGACGACTTTGCGCTGAGCTTGGGAAAATTCAGCGGGGCAGCGGCGGAGCGCGCGAAGGATTTGCGCCGCGGCCTGCCATTGCGCGCGCTTGCATCCGGAAGCCGCGAAACCGATAAGGAAGTCCTTGTCCTCGTCCGGCGATTGGCTGGGCGCGGTCTCATCGAGTACCGCCTCGGACGCGCGCGAAACGAGGACCTGGTCGTCATCGAGCCTCAGCTGCCCGATTATTGGCCGCAGCCGGCGCAACTCGGCAATGTCGACACGCTGGTGCTGTCGCGGTTCGCCTACATGCGGCGGCGCGCCGACGAGATGGTTTTGGAATCGCCGCGCGCCGGCGCCTTGTTCAAAATCTGCGATCCGAGGATTGCGGCTGCTTTGGCCTTGCTGGTCAGGCCGCAACAGATCAAACAATTTCGCCGGCAAGCGGGTTTTCCAGGGCTCGAGCTTCTTTCCCTCCTCGTCGACTGCCAAATTCTTTTCAAGACCGACGGTGACGGCCTGCGGCCGGCTGAAGGCGACGACGCCCTGGTGCTGTGGGACTTCCACGATCTTGTGTTCCACGGGCGCAGCACCGAGGGCCGTCACGCCAACCCTCTGGGTGGCGCCTACCCTTACGCGGACGCGATCGCTCCGCTGCCGGCCGTTCGCCCGCCGTGGCCCGGAACCAGGATCGATCTGCGCGACCTCTCGTCGGCTGCTGTGGACGCGCCGTCGCCAACAGCAAAACTTCTACGCGAACGTCATTCAACACGCGATTTCGACAGCCAGCGGCCGATCACGCTCGCCGAGCTGGCGCGATTTCTGGACGGCACCGCGCGTGTCCAATCGGAGTTCAAAGCGCCGCTCGACTACGGCGGCAGTGGTGGGTCGGAGCCCACCTACACGGTGCGGCCGTATCCTTCAGGCGGCGCCAGCTACGAGCTCGAGCTCTATCTGGCCATCGACGCATGCGCAGGGGTTTCGCGGGGCTTCTATCACTATGACGCCGGCGCCCACGCGCTGGTGGCCATCGAGACCCGCGGCCATCAGCTCGACGCGCTGCTCAAGGGCGCCACATACGCCATGGGCGTGTCCGCCGCGCCGCAAATCCTGATCACCATTGCGGCGCGCTTCGGCCGGGTGTCGTGGAAATACAGCTCCATCGCCTATGCGCTCATTCTCAAGGATGTCGGCGCTTTGATGCAAACGTTTTACGTCATGGCGACCGATATGGGTCTCGGCGGCTGCGCGATCGGCACCACCAATATCGAGCTGTTCGCGAAAATGACGGGGCTGCAGTTTCACGTGGAGGGCCCGGTCGGTCAATTCGCGCTCGGGCGCGGCGCGAAACCGCAAGCGCCCCGTTAACAACCTGATGCTCTACGCGCCCGGCCCAGGCTTCTTGGGCACAAACAAACGCGTGGCGCCGGGATCGTCCGCTGCGGCACGCCCGAAATAGCCGACCGCCTCGGGGCGGCCTGCCCGCAGCGCGAACATGGCGCCCTGAGGATCCGTGCAGCGGACGATGCGGTTGCCGCCTCGCGCATCGAGCGGGCCCTCGAGAATTTTGCCGCCGCCGGCCTTGACGCGCTTTGCCGCCGCATCGAGGTCGCCGACATTGAAATAATAAAGCCAGAACGGCATCGGCGCCGTCGGCGGCTTGGTGGACATGCCGCCGGTCGTATGGCCTCCAGCGGAGAATATGAGATAGGTGCCAATCCCGCCGGAGTCGGCATCAACTTTCTGCCAGCCGAAAAGCTCGCGGTAAAACGCGAACGCCTTCTCCCAATCGACGGCGGACAGTTCATGCCAGCCGACGTGGCCCGGCGCGCTCAGCGCGGTGGATTGCTCTTGGCCGGAGTTCAGCCCCTTGACCAAGGCCAGCAATGCCGCTTGTGGATCGGCGACGACGGAAAAGCGGCTGACATCGGGGACGTCCGTCGGCGGGACGTACACGATGCCGCCCAAGTGCCTCAGTCTGTCAGTTGCAGCGTCCACGTCGTCGACGCCGACATAGCCCATCCAGCGCGGCCGCGCGCCCATTTGGCGCGCCTCGGCCGGCAGACCCGTCAGGCCGGCAACCGCAACCTCGCCGGCGGTGAACAACGTATAGGCCGCAGCAGGCATCGACGCGTCGCGCGAACCCCAGCCGACCACGTCGGCATAGAAGGCCTTGGCGGCTTCCGCGTCTGTGGTCGTCAATTCGTACCAGACGAAGCAGCCATGCGAACTGACCATGTCTGGTTCCGATCCGGACGCTTTAAGGCTCGACCCGCTCAGCGGAGATAAAGCCGCTTGCGCGTGTAACAACACGGCGCAGGTCTCTCGGGCAGCGGCGTACCGATCGTCGCCCAGGCGCGCGGTGGTGGTCCGGTGATGGTTGCGCGCAAGCGATGGATCTCGGCGCGCGCCGCGGTGATCAGCGGCCCCTTGACGGCCTCGTCAACATCCGGATTGGCCTCCAGACGCGCGATACGCCTGAATTGCGCGTAAATCGCATCACGCGTGCACCAATAGGCGGTGTCGCTACAGCCCCAAAAATCCCCTGCCCGTGCCGGCGTCGGCGCGGCGACGAACGCGAAAGCCAAAACGAGGCAAAGCGAAACAAGCCGCACCATGGTTATACTCGCGCTCCGACTTCGCTATAATGCGATAAGGATTTCACCGATCGCACAATAAGACAAGTCAGGGATGAACGCACATGAATGGCGCCGAAGTCATTGCCGATATTCTCAAACGCGAAGGCACCGAATTTTTCTCCTGCTATCCGCGCAACCAGGTGATCGAGCCGTGCGCGGCGATCGACATCCGGCCGATCCTGTGCCGACAGGAGCGCGTCGGCGTCGGCATCGCCGACGGTTATTCGCGCATCAAGCGCGGCAAGAAGAACGGCGTGTTCGGCGCCCAGGCCGGGCCCGGCATCGAGAACGCGTTTCCGGGCATCGCGCAGGCCTATGCCGAGAACGTGCCGTTGCTCATCATTTCCGGCGGCATGCCGCTGGCCAAGCAATATGTGCGCCCGGCGTTCCGCGCCGCCGCGGTCTATGGGCCGGTGACCAAATGGTCGGCGCTGGCGCATAACGTTCAGGAATTGCCCGACCTGATGCGGCGCGCCTATCAGGCGATGCGCACCGGCAAAGCCGGTCCGGTGCTGATCGAAGTGCCGGACGAAGTCGCCGAGGCGCAATTCAAGGGCGAGCTGAATTACAAGCCGGTGCCGGTGCAACGCACCGCGCCCGACCCGGATGCCATCAAGCAAGCGGTCGAGATGCTGCTCGCGGCCAAGAACCCGATTCTGTGGGCCGGCCAAGGCGTGCACTATGCCGAAGCCGGCGACAAGCTCGCGGCGCTGGCCGAATTGCTGCCGGCGCCGGTGGTCGCCACCAATCCGGGCAAGAGCGCCATCCCCGACAGCCATCCGCTGGCGCTCGGCGGCGCGACGCGCTCGCGCTCAAAGGTATTCGCCGATTTCATGAAAAAATCCGACGTCGTCATGGCGATCGGCTCGAGCCTGACTATCACCAATTTCGGGCCGGCGGTGCCGGCGGGCAAGACCATCATCCATTCCACCAATGATGCCGGCGACATCAACAAGGAATATCGCGCCGATCTCGCCGTGGTCGGCGACGCCGGTCTGGTGATCGATGCGCTGATCGCCGAAGTCGCCAAGCAGAAAGGCCCGGGCGGCGGCAATGCGCTCAACTCGCTCAAGGAAGAAGTGGCCGCCGGCAAGAAAGCCTGGCTCGACGAATGGGCGAAATTCCTCAACTCCGACGAGATGCCGCTCAACCAGTATCGCGTCATCCGCGACATGATGCGCACGCTCGACCGCGACAACGTGATCATGACGCATGATTCCGGCAGTCCGCGCGAGCAGATGATCCCGTTCTGGGAGACCACCGTCGCCGGCTCCTATATGGGCTGGGGCAAGTCGACCCAGCTCGGCTATGGGCTCGGCATCACCATGGGCGCAAAGCTCGCGGCATCGAAGAAGCATTGCATCAATGTGATGGGCGACGCGTCGTTCGGCATGACCGGCATGGACATCGAGACCGCCGCGCGCAACCGCATCGCCATCCTCACCGTCGTGTTCAACAACGGCGTGATGGGCGCCGAGCGCGATGTGTTGAAGATTTCCGACGAGAAATACGGCGCCATGACAGTCGGCGGCAATTACAAGAAAGTCGCCGAGGGGCTCAACGTCGCGGCAACGCGCGTGGAAAAGCCCGGCGACATCGTCGGCGCCATCAAGGATGCCGTCGGCGTCACCGAGACAGGCGCGCCGTTCCTGCTCGAATTCGTGGTCAAGGAAGGCCGCGATTTTTCGCGCTACGCCTGAGACGCGCAAACAGAAACACGAGGACCAACATGGCGGACATCAAGATCTTCAATCCCGAGGGGCTGGCCAAGCCGCCCGGGACTTATTCGCATATTGCGCAGGCGCGCACGCAGCAGGTCGTCTTCATCGCCGGCCAAGTGCCGAGCGACGCGTCCGGCAAGACCGTCGGCAAAGGCGACATCGAGGCGCAAGCCGTGCAGGTCTACGCCAATATCCTCACCGCACTGCGCGCGGTCGGCGCCGACTGGAACAACGTCGTACAGTTCACCAGCTATTTGACTCGCGCCGAGGACGCGGCCGCGTTCCGCGCCTGGCGCACCCGGGAATTTCCAAAAATGTTTCCCGGCGGCTCGCCGCCGAATACGCTCTTGATCATCACCCGGCTGGCCGACCCGGATTATCTGCTCGAAGTGCAGACGGTCGCGGCGCTGTAATCTATTTTAGCTTGCGGCCAGCTCGCGCAACGTCACGTCCTCTAGCAGCGTGCGTAGCGCTTTTGCGCGCTTTGCGCCAACGGTACGCTCGAACTGCGCCTGCGCCTTGGTCCAACCCTTCTGCGCGGCCGCAAAGCGCTCCTGCCCGGCGCGCGTCAGCCACAACTCCTTGCTGCGCCGATCCGCTTGTCCCGGCCCGACGGCGATCAGGCCGTCGCGCTGCAGCGGCAAAATATTCCGCCCCAAGGTGGTGCGGTCCATCACCAGCGCGGCGGCCAGCGCGTTGATCGTCATCGCGCCTTTGCGGTGCAGCCTTGCAAGAATCGAATACTGGGTGGCGCGCAGCCCGAGCGGGCTGATGAATTGGTCGTAGAATTGCGTGACATGGCGGGTCGCCTGGCGCAACGCCAGGCAATTGCAGGCCGCCGGATTGGTCGAAACAGGATGCATGGCCGCCTTCTCGCTTGATATAGGCGTATATACTCCTATATGGTGCCGTGTTCAAGGCAACGCGTGGCCGCGGGCAACGGAGCACCGGCATGTCGTCAGTAGACCTCGCCTCCCCCGCGCCGCAGCTCGCGGCGGCGGCCGCCGTTGCGGACAAAGCCAAATACGACCCGCGCACCCGCGCGCTGATCGAAGGGCCGATCGCGGCGACATTGATCCGGCTCGCCGCGCCGAACATGCTGGTGATGCTGGCGCAGACTTCGGTCGGCCTGGTCGAGACCTATTTCGTCGGCAAGCTCGGCACCGATGCGCTGGCCGGCGTCGCGCTGGTGTTCCCGCTGCTCATGCTGATGCAGATGATGTCGGCCGGCGCCATGGGCGGCGGCATTTCGTCGGCGATTGCGCGCGCGCTCGGCGGCGGCCGCCGCGCCGATGCCGACGCGCTGGCGCTGCATGCGCTGGTCATCGCGCTGCTGTTCGGCCTCACCTTCACGGTTGCGCTCCTGCTTGGCGGGCGATGGCTCTACACCGCGATGGGCGGCAGCGGCGCGTCGCTCGATGCGGCGCTGACCTATTCGGGCGTGGTTTTCGCCGGCGCCATCCTGGTCTGGCTGTTCAACTCGCTCGCCAATGTCATCCGCGGCACCGGCAATATGGCGGTGCCGGCGCTGGTCACGGTGATCGGCGTCGCCGTGCTGATCCCGCTGTCGCCGTGCCTGATCTTCGGTTTTGGGCCATTTCCACGGCTCGGCGTCGCCGGCGGCGCGGTTGCGGTGCTGATCTATTACGCGATCGGCAGTGTGGCGCTCGCGGCCTATCTGCGCTCCGGGCGCAGCATCGTGCGGCTTAGCCTGTTCGGCATCCGCCTGCGCTGGCCGCTGTTCGCCGACATTTTGCGCGTCGGCGCGGTCGCAGCTCTGATCACCGTGCAGACCAATCTCACCATCGCCATCGCCACCGGCCTCGTCGGCGCCTTCGGCCCGGCGGCCATCGCCGGCTATGGCACCGGATCGCGCCTCGAATATTTGCTGATCCCGTTGGTGTTCGGCCTCGGCGGCCCGCTGGTGGCCATGGTCGGCACCAATATTGGCGCCGGCCGCCGCGATCGCGCGCTACGCGTGGCCTGGATCGGCGCGGCCGTCGCCGCCGCGCTGTGCGAACTGATCGGGCTCAGCGCGGCTGCGTTTCCAATCGCCTGGCTGTCGCTGTTCGACACCGCGCCGGCGATGCTCGATGCCGGCGCCCGCTATCTGCGTGTGGTCGGCCCGGCTTATGGCCTGTTCGGGCTCGGCATGGCGCTCTATTTTGCCTCGCAAGGCGCCGGCCGCTTGTTATGGCCCTTCCTCGCCAACCTGGCGCGCCTCCTCATCGCGGCGCTCGGCGGCTATCTGGCGCTGCGCTTCACCGGTAATCTCACCGAAGTCTTCATTGCACTGTCGGTTGCGCTTGCTACCTTCGGCCTGATCAATGCCGCGGCGGTGGCCGGCGGCGCGTGGTTTGCGCGAGAGTGAAAAAAATGACAGCGCAATATCTGGAAGATTATGCCGTCGGGCAGATTTATTGGTCGGGGAAGAAACGCGTCGTCAAGGACGAGATCATCGCTTTCGCCAAGGAATTCGATCCGCAGTACTATCATCTCGACGAAGTCGCGGCGCTGAAATCTCCGTTCAAAGGCCTGGCGGCCAGCGGCTGGCACACCGCCGCAATGACGATGCGGCTCATGGTCGACGGCGAATTCAGGCCGGCCGGCGGCATTTTGGGCGTCGGCTTCGACCAATTGAGCTGGTCGCTGCCGGTGCGGCCCGGCGACGAATTGCGCGTCAAGAGCGAGGTGCTCGAAGTACGGCCGTCGAAATCAAAACCCGATCGCGGCATGATCCGGATGAAGAACACGACGCTCAATCAGAACGACGAAGCGGTGCAAATGTTCACCGCCAACCTTCTGGTGCCGCGCCGCTCGCCGGCTGCGTGAATGATTTGGGCGCTCCCGCCGCATTGTCGCAAGCCGGAGAAACCGGCAAGGTAAGCGCGACATAAGAAGCGCGGACCATCCGGGAGGAAAGGCCATGGCCTCGTCGCGACTGACGCAATTCATCGGCGCGCTATGCTGCGCTTTGGCTTTTTTTGCGGCGCCATCGGTCAAGGCAGCCGAGACCATCTCTACCGGAATGATCGGCGCCGCCAATGCGGTCGGCTGGCCCTGGTATATCGGCATCCAGAAAGGCTTCTTCGCCGACGCCGGAATAAATCTCGACATCATCTATGTGCCGACCGCGTCCGGCCTGGTGCAGCAGCTCTCCGCGGGTTCCCTCGACATGGTTGCCGACGTCGGTGTGGTCGAGCCGATCCATGCCGTGGAAAAAGGCGCGCCGGTCGGCCTCCTGCGCATCGTCGGCCAGGTGTCCGCTTACGAGATGATGGCCAAGCCGACTATCGCTACGGTGAAGGATCTCAAAGGCAAGACCATCTGCATCGGCGGCCTGGTCGACATCAACCGCGTCTATCTCGAGCGCATCATGCAGGCCAACGGCCTGAAAGACGGCGACTACGACATCACCGTAGTCGGCAATACCGCGGGCCGCTTCGCGGCGCTGAAATCCGGCGCCGCCGACGCCACCCTGCTGGCGCCGCCGGTCAGCTTCTTCGCCGAAGATGCCGGCTTCCATAGCGTCGGCCTGATCATGGACTATGCGCCCGATCTGCCGTTTTCCGGCACCGACGTCTCGCTCGCCTATGCGGCCGCGCACCGCGACACGCTGGTGAAACTGCTCGCGGTCATCGACAAGAGCGTCGCCTGGTTCGACGATCCAGCCAATCGCACCGAGGCAGTCGATATCCTGGTGAAAGAGATGAAGTCGGCGCGCGCGCCGGTCGAGCGTAGCTACGACTTCTTGCGCAAGATCAACTATTTTTCGCCGACCAGGGACATCTCGCGCTCGCGCATTCAGAACCTGATCAACGCCATGAAGGCGCTCGGCGACATCAAGACCGACATCACCCCCGACAAGATCGCGGTGCCCGGCCTCACGCGTCTGGTCGACTGATTTGGCAATTCACAGCGAGGAACCATCATGTTCGGCAAGCTCAATCATCTCGCCATCACCAGCGACCACTACACGCTGCTCGGCATGTTCTACCGCGCCATGTTCGGCCTGAAGGCGTCTGGCGACACCGCGCGCGAGATCGGCGCCATCTCGGTCGGCGACGGCTATGTCGGCATGACGCTCATTCCGCGGCGCGGCGGCCGCAAAGCCGGCCTCGATCATTTCGGCATCGAAGTGGAAGACCTCGACAAGGTCCGCAGCAAAGTCGCGAAAAAATATCCCGACATCGAGATCGTCAAGCGGCCGGGCAACCGGCCGTTCGCCAGCTACAGCGCCCACGATCCGGCCGGCAATTATTTCGACCTGTCGCAACCCGGCCACGAGAACCGTGCCGAGGTCTATGCCAAGGGCGATTGGAACAAGGGCGAGTGGAAGCAGGAAACCACCTTCAGCCATTTCGCCATCCGCGCCCGCGAGGCGGAGCGGCTTGCCGATTTCTACACCGATCTGTTCGAGCTCGAGGCGCGCAACCTGCCGTCCGAGGAAGGCGGCCATCATCTCACCGACGGCCGCATGACCATGGCGATCGTGCCGTGGAAGATTTCCTCGTTCAACGGCGCCGGCATCGAGCAGCCGGGCATGGATCACATCGGTTTTCGCGTGCCCGATATCAAAGCCTTCGAAGCCAATCGCGATTTGGTTGCGAAGACCAACATCCAGCTGGCACCGAAACCGATCCCGTTCGATGCCGAAGGCGCCGCGCGGCTCGTGCTGTTGCAGAAATGCCCGCACGGCACGGTTCAGCTGGCCGATCCCGACGGCACGCTGATCGATGTGGCGCAGGATCATTCATAGGCGGGTGAAATCTTCATGCGTATCCTGGTGGTCGGCGCCGGCGCGATCGGCGGTTATTTTGGCGGCAGGCTTTTGGAAGCCGGCCGCGACGTGACATTCCTGGTGCGGCCGCGGCGCCAGGCACAGCTTGCCAAAACCGGCCTCGTCATTCGCAGCCGCTTTGGCGACGCGAGCTTGCCGGCACCGCCGACTGTCACCGCGGACGCGCTGGGCGCGCCATTCGATCTGATCCTGTTGAGCTGCAAATCCTACGATCTGCAGTCGGCGGCGGACTCGTTCGCGCCTGCCGTCGGACCGAACACCGCGATCTTGCCGTTCCTCAACGGCATGGGTCATATGGATGACCTCGGCGAACGTTTCGGCGCCGCCGCCGTGCTCGGCGGCCAATGCGTGATTTCCGTCACCCTCGACGGCGACGGCCACATTCTGCATCTTAACGACACCCACGGCCTGTCATTCGGTGAACAGAACGGCGAGACGTCGCCGCGCGTCGAAGCCATCGCATCGACCTTCTCGGGCGCCAATTTCGAGTCACGCCTGAGCAAAACCATCCTGCACGAGATGTGGGAGAAGTGGGTTCTCATCGCCACCATGGCCGGCAGCAACTGCCTGATGCGGGCTACCGTTGGCGATATCGTCGCCGCCGGTGCGGAAAATCTGTCCTTGGCGCTGCTCGATGAATGCGCAGGCATCGCTACGGCGCAGAACTTTGCGCCGAGCGCGGCGGCGATGACGCGAAACCGGGGCATGTTGACCATGCCGGGCTCGACGTTCGCGGCCTCCATGCTGCGCGATGTCGAACGCGGCGCGCCGACCGAGGCCGACCATATCGTCGGCGATCTGATCCGGCGCGGCGGCGCCGGCGGCGGCGGCGGCGGGCCGAACGACTTTCCGTTGCTGCGCATCGCCTATGCGCATTTGCGGGCTTACGACGCGCGGCGAAAGCGCGAGAATGCCGGCACGCCGAAGCCTTGAGGCCGCAAGAAACCGACATGGAAGCCTGCTAGGCTCAATCCCGTAGCGCTATGGTCGCCGTGCGATTCATGTCCGTTCGGAGGAGTGCGTCATGATTCTCGGTCTGTCAGTCCACACATTCACGGTCATTCATGTCCTGATCAGCCTGGTCGGGATCGTCGCCGGCGTCATCGTCGCCTTCGCCATGGTGCAGGGCAAGAGCGTGCCCGGCTGGACCGCGCTGGCGCTGTCGGCCTTGATCCTCACCAGCGTCACCGGGTTTTTCTTTCACAACACCACTTTCACGCCGGCGCAGGGCGTCGGCGTCATATCGCTGGCGGTGCTGGCGGTCGCCGTCCTTGCCCTCTATTTCCTGCACCTGACCGGCATCTGGCGCTGGATCTATGTCATCGCCGCCATGGTGGCGATCTACCTCAATGTCTTCGTCGGCGTCATCCAGGCGTTCGAAAAAATCGATTTCCTGGAGGCGCTGGCGCCGCACCAGACCGAGCCGCCGTTCATCGTGGCCCAGGTCGTCGTGCTGGCGATCTTCGTCGTGCTCGGGTTCGGGGCGCTGCGAAAGTTCCATCCGCGCGCCGCATGACTCCACGCGTGGAAACGCACTTGCCGACCATTCGAACCGAAGCAATGATCGTCATCGTCATCAGTGAGGCGTGAACCATGACCAAGATCACCTATCAAATCGTCGAGCATGACGGCGGCTGGGCCTACAAGGTCGACGGCGTCTTCTCCGAGACCTTTCCATCCCACGACCTCGCCCGGAAGGCCGCGGAGCGCGCCGCCCGCGAACAGTATGTGCCGGGCGAAACCCGGGCCATCTCGTGGGAAGACGCCAACGGCCGGTGGCACGAGGAGCTGTCGGCCGGCACCGATCGGCCAGAGACCGACGTCGAGGGCTGAGCAAAGTCGCTTCGATATTTTCCGCCGCCATTCCGCGCGACATCGGGACGTCATAGCCCAGCCTTAACGGCACTATGGTAAGGCGCCGCGAACGGGTATGTATTCTTCGGCTGGGAAACGGAGCCGATGAACGATCAATCTTTGCACACGGTCCGCACTGCGCTGGGCGGCTACGAGCTCCTCAATGATCCGCTGCTCAACAAGGGCACGGCCTTTACCGAGGCCGAGCGCGACACCTTCGAGCTGCACGGCCTGTTGCCGCCCCACGTCGCCACGCTCGACTACCAGGTCCAACGCCGGCTCGACGCCTTCCGCAAGCTCGGCAGCGACATGCAGAAATACGTCTTCCTGCGCGGCTTGCAGGATACCAACGAGACGCTGTTCTACGCGCTGTTGACGCGCAACATCGAAGAGATGATGCCGATCGTCTATACGCCGACGGTCGGGCTGGGCTGCCAGCAATTCTCGAGCATTTTCCGCAAACCCCGCGGCCTGTTTCTCAGCTATCCGCACCAGGCCGACATTCGCCGCATCCTCGGCAATCCGCGCTTCGACGGCGTCGAGGCGATCGTCGTCAGCGACGGCGAGCGCATCCTCGGCCTCGGCGACCAGGGCGCCGGCGGCATGGGCATTCCGATCGGCAAGCTCGCGCTCTACACCGCTTGCGCCGGGCTGCATCCGGCGACGACGCTACCGATCATCCTCGACGTCGGCACCGACAGCCGCGAGCATTTGGACGATCCGCAATACATCGGCTGGCAGCATGAAAGGATGCGCGGCGAAGCCTATGACGCCTTCATCGCCACCTTCGTCGATGCGGTGCGCGAGCGCTGGCCACATGTGCTGCTGCATTGGGAAGATTTCGCCATCGGCAACGCCAACCGGCTGCTGGCGCGCTATCGCGACAGTCTTTGCACCTTCAACGACGACATCCAAGGCACCGCCGCGATCGCCGTCGGCACGCTGCTCAGCGCCATCAACGTCACCGGCACGCCGCTCAACGAGCAGCGTATCGCGGTGTTCGGTGCCGGCTCGGCGGGCACCGGCATTTGCGCGCTGCTGCTGCGGGCGATGGTCGATGCCGGCGTTGCCGAAGCCGACGCGCGCAACCGTTTCTATCTGGTCGACCGCGACGGCTTATTGGTCGATAGCATGACGGGCCTCTTACCGTTTCAAACGCCATTCGCGCAAAAGCGCGCCGCGCTATCGTCGTGGATCTTGGCGTCGCCCGACCGGATCGGGCTTGGCGACGTCGTTGCCAATGCGCGGCCGACCGTGCTGATCGGCACGTCAGGCCAGCCGCACGCGTTCCACGAGGCGGTGGTGCGCGCCATGGCCGACCGCGTGCGCCGGCCGGTGATCTTTCCGCTGTCCAATCCGACCGAGCGCGCCGAGGCGACGCCCGAAGAATTGTTCGAATGGACCGAAGGCCGCGCCGTGATCGGCACGGGCAGTCCGTTCCCGCCGGTCGAGCGCGACGGTCGCGCCTTGCGCGTCGACCAGACCAACAACGCCTACGTCTATCCGGGCATCGGGCTCGGCGCCATCGCCGCCAAAGCGAGTCGCATTTCCGACGGCATGTTCCTCGCCGCCGCGCGCACCATTGCCGAAATGTCTCCCGCCAAGCACGACCCGCAAGCGAACCTCCTGCCGCCCCTCGTTCGCTCGCGCGAGCTCTCGTTCCATGTGGCGATGGCTGTCGCCAAGCAGGCGCAGGCCGACGGGCTTGCTGCCGTCGTTTCGGATGAAGCGCTCACTGCCGCGGTCATGGCCAAGATGTGGGAGCCGGTTTACGCCGATTACATCCGGCTAAGGACCTGACCGGAACGACCGCGCAGAGAGTGCGTGCCGAGAGTGAGCTTAGAGTGAGCTTAAGCGACGCGGACGTATTACGCGACGCGGACTTGCGCCAAAAAGCGCTCGACTTCGGCGCGCAGCTTGCCGGAGCGCTCCGCGAGCTCGCCGCCGGCATTGAGCACGGCGCTCGCCACCTGGTCGGTCTTGGCCGCGGCATCGGACACCTGGACGACGCTCATGGACACGTCGCGGGTGCGCTCGGCGGCGGCATTGGCGCTGCGGGCGATTTCCTTGCTGACCGCGTCCTGCTGCTGCACCGCGACCGAAATATCGCTGGCATTTTCATCGAGCTGCGCGATGGTGCCGGCGATCGCTTTCATGGCCTGGACCACCTGCGACGTCGTCACTTCTATGGACGAAATTTGCTGGGTGATGTCGCCGGTGGCCTTCTCGGTCTGCCCGGCGAGACTCTTGACCTCTTGGGCGACGACGGCAAAACCGCGGCCGGCGTCGCCGGCGCGCGCGGCCTCGATGGTGGCGTTGAGCGCCAACAAATTGGTCTGCGCGGCGACGTCGCGGATCAGATTGCTGACATTGTTGATCTGGCCCACCGAGGCGACCAGCTGTTCCACCGTGGCGATGATCGCCTTGGTTTCGTCGGAGGCTTGCCGCGCAATGTGCGCCGAGCGTGCGGCCTGGGTCGAGATCTGCTCGACCGACTGGGCGATTTCCTCGGCCGCCATGGCGACGTTGCTGACATTGGTGGTCGCTTCCTCGGACGCGGTCGCAGCCGCCGCAGCGCGGGTCTTATTGTGATCGGCGGCATCGGCCATGATGTGGGCGCAGCCGTCCATGGATTTTGAGGCGCCGTCGAGCGCCTGGATGACCTCGTTGACCGCGCGCTCGAAATTCGCCGTCGCCACTTCGACCCGCTGCCGGCGCTGCTCGGAATCCTCCGCCCGGTCGGCCTCGCGCTGCCGCGCGACGCTGACCTCGGCGATGGCCTGGCGGAACACCAAGAGCGCTTTCGCCATGCCGGCAATCTCGTCCCGGCCGCCGACCGGGACCGGCACATCGGACTCGCCGTCGGCAATGCGGCGCATGGCGCCGCTCAACAGCGTCAGCCGGCCGACGATGCTGCGCCCGACATAGAGCCAGGCGATCAGGCCCGCCGCCGCCAGCGCGGCGATACTCAGGATAACGAGAAGGATGCGGCCGACGCGGATTTGCGTTATGGCGCGGCCCGACAGCGCTTGCGCGAATTGACCCTGCCGCTCGATCGAACCCTCGACGGCCCTGCGCAACCGCGCCGCCTCCGCGGTCGCCGCGGCATAGACCTGTCTGGCATCCTGCTCGCGGTTGAGCTCGTTGGTGCGTTGCGTGACGATGCCGTTATTGCCGGCGACCGCCGCGAGCTTTTGATAAAGCACCGCGATCTTCTGGGTCTGCTCGGTCTGCGGCAGCGCTTTCAAATTGCCTTCGATGCTCCGCTGCGCCGACGCTATGGGATCGCGTATTGGCGCCAGGCTGGCGACGTCGGTCACCATCGAGGATTCGATCAGCAGCCCGGACAAAAGATTGGTGCCCGACTGGACTTCCAGGAGCCGGCGCAACGCCTCGATCGACTGATTCACGGCGGCGTTGCCGCCTGAGGCTTGATTGCGCGTCATCAGGTCGAAATTGGCGTCGTCGATGGCCGGCGTGATTGCGTCGAGAATATCTTCGTGGGCTTTCCGCACCGAAAGCGCGAGCGCGCGGCGCTGCGCCGAAATCTTCAGGCGCTCGGTGACCGCCTGGTTGAGCGCGTCGAGCCGCTCGACCATGGCGGCACGCGCCACTTCGATTTCGTCGGTCTGGCCGGCATCGAGCTGGCGCAGCCGGGCGATCCGGTCGCTGAGTGTCTGCGATTGCGCCGCGATATCGCGGGCAATCTCATCGCGGCGATTGTCGTCCGACGCCGTCATCAGGCGCGGCGCGGAAGCCACCAGCGTGCTCGCCTCCTCGGCGAGGCGGAGCGATTCCACGGTCGCCGGCATGCTGCGCGAAACGATCTCCGTCATGGTCGCGCTGATATTCGCCGAGGCGTAGAGCGCAAACAGCGAGCCGACCACGGTCATGCCGGCGGCCAATCCAAACGCCAGATACAGCCGCGAGCGGATCGTATTGAGCCGGGACAGCACGTTGAGCCAGCCGCGAACGCCGTCGGCGTCCGAATTGAGCAAGCGTTCAGCCACCAAAAACCTCGCAGCCAGGATGCAGGACGGACATATCGCTCACTTCACTGTCCCGCCATCTTGGCGAGCCGGGTCACCGGCTTGAACGTGCCGTCGGCCTGCAGGATGGTGAAGAAGACTTGATCCGAGCCCTGGTTCTTGGCCGGCCCGTAACTGAGCGTGACGCCGCCCATGTTGAACGGCGCAGCTCCGATGGCGTCGAGCAGCGCTTCGCGCGTCGGCTCGCCCTTGATGCGCTTGAGCGCGTCGACCACGAGGCGGCCGACCACATAGCCTTCGAGCGAGACGAACCCGGGTTTTGCGGTCGCATCGGCTGCGGTCAACGCATGTTGATACGAGGCCACCACCGGCAGCGAGTCGTCCCACGGCGACGGCACCACCTGGCTGACGATGACGCCGGCGCCGTCCTTGCCGAGCTCCTTGGCCAGCGAATCCGACCCGACGAAGGAGATGGCGACGAACACCGCGTTGAGCTGCACCTGGTGCGCGAGCTTGATGAATTCCGCGACCGGCTTGTACGGCGCGACCGTCACCACCGCTTCAGGCTCCGCTTTCATGATATCGAGCAGCGCCGACTTCACCGCGACGGTGTTGCGCTTGAACGAGCCGGATGCGGCGAGCGTCATGTTGCGCTTGCCCATCGCCCGCTGCACGCCTTCGAGGCCGGCGAGACCGAAGGCATCGTCCTGATAGAGGATCGCGATCTTCGATATGCCCAGATCCTTGGTCAGGTGCTCGATCCAGGCTTCGGTCTCCTCGAAATAGGAGCTGCGCACGTTGACGACGTAGCGGTTATACGGATTGCGCAAGAATTCGGCGCCGGTGAACGGGCCGATGAACGGCACCTTCGCCGCGGTGGCGATCGGTTGGCCCGCCTTCGACGTCGGCGTGCCGACCGCGCCGATGAGGGCGAAGATTTTGTCTTCGTCGAGACTAGCCTTGGTGGCTTCGACGGTCTTTTCCGGCTCGTAGCCGTCGTCGCGCGATTTTAGCGCCAGCGTGCGGCCCAAAACTCCGCCGCTGCGATTGGCGTCCTCGAAGGCCGCCAGGATTCCTTGGCGCATGCCCTGGCCCAGATCCTGGGCCGGGCCTGTCAGGGCCGCGACTTGGCCGAAGACGATTGTCTTGTCGGTGACGCCGTCCTCGGCAAGCGCAACACCGCCGGCCATGCCGGCAAGAAGAATCAATGCAATTCCAAATCGATTGCTGTTCATCGGCTTTCCCCTTCGGGACACGTAAAATATGCCGCGCATTGGCATGGCTGTCTGTCCGAACAAACTGCCGGCGCTCATATTTTGGGCGTGTCGTGGTTAACGGAGCATTAAGGACTGCGTGACCACAACAACAAATCGCGCGCCGCGATTCCGTTCGCGGTGTATCTGCGTCGTAACAGCCGGACGCGCACGGCAGCGTAGCATCTCAAATGTCGAATCACTCATTGGGGGCAACCATGAGAACGCTGTTTTTAGGTGCCGTTGCGTCTGTTGCTTTGCTTGCCGGACCTGCGCTTGCCGCCGACCTTCCGGTGAAGGCGCCGCCTTTGGCGCCGGTCGCGCCGTCGTGGACTGGATTCTATGTCGGCGTGAATGTCGGCGGCAGCTTCGGCTCCGATACGGCAACGCAGAACGCGACTTTCACCTCGACGGCTCTCGGTGCGAACGGACTATTGAGCAACACCATGCAGCAGGCCCCGCAGGGCTGGCTCGCAGGCGGGCAACTTGGCTACAATTGGCAAGTATCGTCGTCCTACGTCTTCGGCCTCGAGGCCGATTGGCAATGGACTTCGCAGAAAGCGACCTCAACCAGCTGCACTCCACCTGCCAGTCTTGCCTTCTTCGGCGCTGGCGGGAATGGCTTCGGCTGGTGTTCGTCATCCCAGGAAAAGCTGACCAGCCTTGGTACGGCACGTGCGCGCGCCGGTACGCTGGTCGGTGATTCATTGTGGTATGCGACCGGCGGCTTTGCCTGGGGAACCGTCAAGGATAACGACGCCTTCAATGGCTTCGCCAACCCGTTGATTTTTCCCGGCGCGCTGCAGCCCGGACCGTTTCTGCCGAGCGGAGCGAGCTTTTCCGCCACCCGGACGGGCTGGACCGTGGGCGCCGGCGTAGAGACCAGGCTTGGCGGCGGCTGGTCGGCCAAGCTTGAATACCTGTTCGTCGATCTGGGGACGCTGACGCAAACATACGGGATCGCCATCAACCCGGCGTTTGGCCCGGCGTTCACGACCGGTGGCGTAGCGTCGGTGACGAGTTCGTTGCACATCACCGACAACATTGTCCGCGCCGGCTTGAACTATAAGTTCTTCTGATCGCATCCACGCGGCCACGACAGGCCGCAAGAGGCAGAACGTCGTTCGATCTCGGCCCGGGACGCAAGTCCCGGGTTTTTTTTGTCCGCGGCAAACGGAGCCGGTTCAGGTCGATGCCATGCTGTCGCGCTTCGCGCGCTCCAACAGCATGGCGCGGATCGCGGCAAACACCGCGTCAAAAGCCGGCCGGCGATAGGCCCATTTCTCGTCGGATCCGAGCGGCGCCATGACCATGGTGGCATTGCCTTCAAAAAACAGAATATCGCCCGCCGCGTTCACCGCGAAATCGATGCCGCCATAATCGAGGTCGAGCGCCGCGTTGATCCGCTCGAGCGCCGCCATGCCGCGCGGCCCGATGCAGCCCGCCATGTCGTCGAGGAAGGCGCGATCGTGCAAGCGATTGTCCGCGGACTCCGCCATGTCGGCGCGGAAATAATGCACCTTCCAGTCGCGCGAAATCGCCAGGTGCAGCGGATAGAGTTTGCGGTCGACGATCATGACGCGGATCTTGCGGAACAGCCCCTCGCTGTCGCGCGCATCGATTTGTTCGATCAGCCACACGGCGTCGCCGGGCAATCCGCTGGCCGCCGCGGCGAGCTGCTCCGGACCTTCGACGCGAGTGAAATAGCGGCCGGTATGGAATCCCGGCGCGCGCAGCAGAACCGGAAAAGCAAAACCATGGGCGGCGACCACGGTCGCCGCATCGGAGCCGGCGAACGCGCGCCGCGGCACGGTCGCCATGCGCGGCGTGATGACGTTCGGCAGAGCGCGGAGCCGTTCGGCGTTCGCAGCGCGCCCGGTTTTGCCGACCGCAAGCGGATGATTGATCACCGGCCGGCTGGTGTGGCGCAGCACCGCACACGCAGCTTCCAGGCCCTCGGAGCAAATATCGGCGTCGCCGATGCTGTTGAAGACCACGTCATGGGCCGGTAATGCGACTTTGGCATCGTAGTATTCGGTCACCAGAACGCTGGTCTGGAAAACCTGCTCATCGAGCAGCGAAGCGGTCGGCGTATTGCCGCCGGCGGCCGAGACCAGAAGCAGGACCCGGATCGGCGGCCGCGCGCCGCGATAGGGCAGCGTGGTCAGAAAATTGTTCTTGAATCCCTTGTCGCGATGGGCCCGCGCGCCCGCCGCGTCACCGATCTCGGCCAACAGATTGCCCATGCCGCGGTGGGCGTGAATGTGGTCGGGATCGGCGCGCAAGGCGGCTTCGAAATGCGTGCGCGCCGCGTCGTGCTCGTCGAGCAGGAACAGCAGCGTCGCCAGATTGACCCGGCCCATCGGGTTGTCGGGATGGTGGCGCACCGCTTCGCCAAACAGCGAGCGCGCCGCGTCTTTGTATCCGGCCTTGAGGACGAGATTGCCAAAATCGTTCAACACGCCGAAATCGGTCGGCCGGCGCCGCAATAGTTCGAGATAATCCGCTTTGGCCGCCTCGTAGCCGCCCTGCTCGCGATGCAGCCCAGCGCGTTCGAAGCGGGCCGCGAAGGCATCGGGATCGCGCGCCAGCACGCGATCGAGCTTTTCGATGCGCGACTTCGCCAAGTTTTTCGAACGATCACTCACGGCGATCCGTCTTCCTGCGTCGCGAATCAATGGCCGAAGATATCATGCGGCCGGCGCACGCCGCGGTTTCGCCTCGAGGGCGGTAGCGATCAGGGCCAAGGTGGACGATAATGGCGGGAACGCGCGGCCCGCCGCCGCGCCAATGAAGGGGAGACGCTGCAATGGACCTGGCGATGACCGGGAAAAAGGCGATCGTCACCGGCGCCAGCGAGGGCATCGGCAAGGCGATCGCGTTGGCTTTTGCGCGCGAGGGCGTGGACGTTGCCATTTGCGCCCGCCGCAAGGAGCCGCTCGAAGCCACCGCGGCCGAGATCGCCAAGGCGACCGGCGCTAAGATTTTTGCCATTCCGGCCGATCTCACCAAGCCTGCCGACGCTGAAAACTTCATCAAAAAGGCGCACGCCGCGCTGGGGCGGATCGACATCCTCGTCAACAATGCCGGCTCGTCGCCCGGCGGCGTGCTCGAACATTTGACCGAGGAGGACTGGGCGCAATCGCTGCAGCTCAAATTCATGGGCTATGTGCGCTGCATGAAGCATGTGTTGCCGATCATGCGACAGCAGAAGAAAGGTCGCGTCGTCAATCTGATCGGCAACGATGGGGTGAAGGTCTCCTATTGGGAGATCGCGCCGGGTGCCGCCAACGCGGCGGGACAGAATTTGACGCTGTCGCTCGCCAGCCAATACGGCCGGGACAATATCAGCTTCGTCGCCGTCAATCCCGGCCCGGTGCGCACCGAGCGCTGGACCGGCCTGGTCAAGGCGATGGCGCGCGACATGAATTTGCCGTTCGAGGAAGCCGACAAGGCGGCGCCGTCCAGCATCCCGCTCGGCCGCATCGCCGAATGCGAAGAGGTCGCCAATCTGGTCACTTATCTGGCGTCGGATCTCGCCTTCTTCATCAACGGCACCATGATCGAGATCGACGGCGGCCAGGACAAGGTGCTGATGGACCGGCTGCGCGATCGCTGAGGGCCGGCGATAACCATCTTCGACATGCCCGAAGAGCTTGCCGGGATTGTCCTGGAAGTGGCATGACTTTGCCGCCACTTCCCCGTCCGGCGCCACTTTAACAGGCTGAATGCGCTTGTGAATCTCGACGGAAGTCGGCTCGGCGGAGCCTCATTGCCGTTGAAAACGGCCCGGTTTCAAGTAATGTCGCGGTCACGGGCACGTGGGCGTTTTGAGGGGCATTCCATGACGGAATCCGGGACACGAATTGTGATCCGCCATCTCAGCGGATCCAAGGTCAACCAGATCGACCAGTTCGACCTTGCGGGCCTGCAGGAAATCACGCTGGGCCGCGATCCCAAATCCACCGTCGCCTACGACTTGCAGCGCGACGACGAAGTCAGCCGCCGCCACGCGGTCATCCGCATCAAAAACGACAAAGAGCTTTATTTCCGCATCGCCGATCTCAACTCCAGCAACGGCACGATGCTCAACGGCGAGCGCATCGGCGGCGAGGTCGAGCTCCTGCCCGACGACATCGTCGAGCTCGGCGCCGGCGGCCCGAAATTCACCTTCGACGTTCAGCCACGCCCGGCATCGCTGCCATCGCGCACCCGCGCCATGGGCGCCATGGGCGCGGTCGACGCCGCCGCGACCCGCATCGTCGCCGCGACCCAGGCGGAAGCCGCGACGGCGGAACGCAGCGTCGTTCCCGGAACCCAGGAACGCGGCGCGGCAACGACCGCGACGACCTCCTCGACGCCGACGCGGACACCGGTCGGCAAAGCCACCATCCTGCGCATGCTGTCCGACGAGCGGCGCAGCAGCCGTCAGGTCTGGATCGCAGCTCTTGCCGCGGTGCTGGTGCTGGCGATCATCGGCGGCGGCGCGCTGTGGTGGCACGGCCAGAGCGTCGCCACCCAGTTGCAGCAAGAAGTCGCGACAGCAGCTGCACGCTCCGAGCTGATCAGGACCGAGGCTGCCGAAGCCTTGTCGAAGTCCATCGGCATCAAACCTGACGACATCAAGAAGCTCGGCGAAGCCACCGTCTATATCCACAACCAGTGGCAGCTCTACGACCGCGAAACCAACCGTCCGATCTTCCAGAAAATGACCAAGGTCGGCGACGACTTGCTGCCCGCCTATGTCCGGCTGGAGGATGGCAGGCTGGTGCGCTGGCTGACGCTGGATACCGACAAGAGCAACCTATACAAGGCGATCGGCAGCGATCACACCGGCTCCGGCTTTGTCAACGACGCGCGTGGATTCATCCTCACCAACAAGCACGTCGCCGCCGGCTGGAGCTGGGCCTACGAGGACTTTCACGTCAACGGCTGGAGCCGCGGCTCGGTTTACACCATCCGGACGGACCGGCACGACACCCGCACCAATATGGACAATATTCGCGCGCTCAACACTTGGGTGCCCGAAAGCGGCGGCTATCTGTTCGAGAGCACGCGCCCAAATCCGCTCTCCAACGGCGAGCGCGATTTCTTCGGCCGCAACGAGGTGCTCACCGTGCAATTCCCCGGCACCCGCAGCGACATCAACGCCACCCTGTTGCGCGTCTCGATCGACGCCGACGTCGCCGAGATCAAGATCGACTCGACGCAGACGTTGCACGCGCTCGATCTCGCCGACGACAACACCGTGCAGATCGGCGCGAAAATCATTTTGCTCGGCTATCCGGGCGTGTCCCAGGAAACCATTGCCTTGCAGCAATCGACCGAGGGCGGGCGGGTGCGCGAGCGCGCCATCTACATCCCCGAGGTGACCGTGACCGAAGGCATCGTCGCCAAGATGCCGACCAAGAACGATCGCCGCGATCAGGACAGCGGATTGCAGGTTTTCGGCACGACCGGCGACACCTATCAGCTCGATATTTTCGCCGCACCCGGCCACAGCGGCGGACCGGTGCTCGACTCCACCGGCAAGGTGATCGCGCTGTTGTCGCTCCGGCGCACCACCGCGGAGCACGTGTCCTTCGCGGTGCCGGTAAAGTACGTGCGCGAACTGATGCAACCGCAGCGCAACTAGAGCATGATCCCGAAAAGTGGAAGCCGGTTTTCGGAAAAGATCATGCTCAAACCAAAAAACCCAGACTATGATCCGATCCAATTGAATTGGACCATAGTCTAGGACCCATCTTCGACGAACTTGCTCTCGGCCCGATACCTGTCGGCAAAAACAAAAATACTCGTAACCGAGTTCAAACATGGTTCAAGCACCGGCCGGCGTGGAAATCATCGGCGCCATGCGCACCGATACGGGGCTGGTGCGCACGCTCAACGAAGACTCGGTGGCGTGGGTGACGCCGCACGACGACGAGGCCGCCAACAATCGCGGCAGCCTGGCCTTGGTCGCCGACGGCATGGGTGGTCACGCCGCCGGCGAAGTGGCGAGCGCGCTTGCCGCCGACGTGGTCCGCCGCCTGTACTACGGCCTCGACGGCCCGATCCCGCAGGTGCTGGCCAGCGCGTTTGCGGCGGCTAATCGCGCCATCATCGAATACGCGCAAGAGCATCCGGAATGCCGCGGCATGGGCACGACCTGCACCGTGCTCGCTTTTCGCGACAGCCAAGCCTGGCTCGCTCATATCGGCGACAGCCGCGCCTATTTGTTGCGCGATCACCACCTGATCCAGCTCAGCGAAGACCAGACCCTGGTCGCCAAGCTGGTCAGCGAAGGCACCATCACCCAAGCCGAGGCCGACCACAGCCCGATGCACAACGTCATCCTGCAGGCGCTCGGCACCACGTCCAACATCAAGCCGATGATCGGCACCAAGGGCCTGCCGCTGCAAGCCGGCGATGTGCTGATCCTCTGCTCCGACGGGGTCAGCAACATGGTCCCCGACGACCAGATCGCCGAAGTCGCCTCCCGCCTGCCGCCGCAGGAAGCCTGCGACGCCTTGATCGAGGCGGCGCTGGCCGCAGGCGGCCACGACAACGCCTCGCTCGGCGTCTTTTGCGTCACGTCCGACACCGCGCGCAGGCGCGCGGCGCAGCCGACCACGCGGCGCATCAAGCTGCCGATCGGCGGCAATCAGGATTCCAACGCGAGCCCGCTGCCGCGATGACGCAAACCGTCGGCCAATACGAGATTCGCGACCTGCTCGGCGAAGGCGGCATCGGGCAGGTTCACGCCGCGTTCGACACCGTGCTGCAGCGTGAAGTGGCGATGAAGTCGCTGCGGCCCGAGCTGCTCAGCGACACCAATTTCGCCGATCGGTTTCGCGCCGAGGCGACGAGCCTCGCCAGGCTCAATCACCCGAACATCACCACGCTCTACTCGCTCATCCCGGACGGCAAGAATCTCTACATGGTGATGGAGCTGGTGCGCGGCCACACCCTCGACGACATATTGGCCAAGCGCAACGCGCCGCTCGACGTGCGCGAAAGCCTCGCCATCATTTCGCAGGCCGCCGACGGCCTGGCTTACGCCCACAGCATGGGCGTGATCCACCGCGACATCAAACCGTCGAACCTGATGGTGGCGGAAAACGGCGTGCTCAAGATCATGGATTTCGGCATTGCGCGCGTCCGCGGCAGCCAGCGGCTTACCCGCAGCGGCAGCATCGTCGGCACGCTGGCCTATATGGCGCCCGAGCAGTTGCGCGGCGAGGAAGGCGACGAGGCTTGCGATCTCTACAGCCTCGCCATCGTGCTCTACGAGATGCTCACCGGCGCGCCGCCGTTTTCCGCCAACAGCGAATACGATCTGATGCAGGCGCAGATCAATCAGCGGCCCGACCGCCTGACTCCGCGCGTTCCCGGTCTCGATTCACGGGTCGAGTCGGCGATCATGAAGGCGTTGTCGAAGAAGCCCGCCCAGCGCTTTGCGTCGACGCGGGCGTTCAGCGATGCGCTCGGCGCGTCTTCACTGCGCATGGATGCGCCGAAAATCCTGCACAACGACACCCGCCTGATCGAGACACCCGCGAACCCGATCCAGATCGCGCCGCCGCGCCGCTCGGCCTTCGACAGGCTGCCGAACATTCCCGGACTGGCGCCGGAACTGCGTGCCGCGGTCTATGGCGGCGGCGCGGCCGCCGTGGCGGCGTTCGCCGTCATCGGCGTCCTGTTCTTTTTTCATTCGTCGCCGCCACCGGCCTCGATCGCGCCAAATCCGCCCGGGGGGATGCAAACGGCTTCAGTGCCGCCGGCAGCCAATCCGCAAACAACGAAAGTTCCGCCCGCGCCGGCAGCGAATCCGGCCGAAGCGGCCGCGCTGGCCGGCCCGCTTGCCGCTACCATCGCCGCGGCCAATCGCGGCGACCCGATCGCGCAGAACCAGCTCGGCGTCAAATACGCGCAAGGCGAGAACGGGCTGCCGCGCGACGACGTCAAAGCCGTCGAGTGGTATCGCAAGGCGGCGAACCAGGGCCTGCCCAAGGCGCAAACCAATCTCGGCGACATGTATTTCTACGGCCGCGGCGGCTTGTCGCAAAGCTATCTCGACGCGCAATCCTGGTATCTCAAAGCTGCGCAGCAGGACTGGCCCGACGCGCAATACCGGCTCGGCGTCATTTACGAGAAGGGAATTGGTACCGGCAAGGACGTGGCGAAAGCCGTGCAGCTTTATCGCAGTGCCGCCGAGCACGGCTATGCCGAGGCGCAAAATTTAATGGGCATCCTATACTCCACCGGCAGCAATGGCGTCACGGAAGACGACAGGCAGGCGCTCGACTGGTTCCAGAAAGCGGCCGATCAGGGTTTGGCCAAGGCGCAGAAGAATCTCGGCGACATGTATTTCTTCGGCCACGGCATCGACAAGGATTATGCCCAGGCGCTTACCTGGTACGGCAAAGCCGCCGACCAGCAATTTGCCGACGCCCAAGCCCGGCTCGGCTACATGTATGAAAAAGGACTGGGCGTCGATCAAAGCAACCTGAATGCCATCGACCAATACACCAAGGCCGTCCGCAACGGCAGCGTCGAAGCGCAGCGCGGATTGGACCGGCTCGCGGCCGTCAAACAATAAATCTTTTGATCAGCGCGATGGCGCGAAAGCCGGCTGGTCGTCGTTGCCGTGCGCCGCGCTGGTCTGCCGTGTCGAGTTGTCGGGTTGCGACGGTGCCGGAGCCGGAGCCGATGACTGTTGCCGCCCGCTGGCGACGTTGTTGTTCGGCGCTTCGACCTGGGTGGCGTCCTTTTCCTTGGTCTTGTCCACCGGAGCGGAATCGTCCTTCTGAGGACTCTTGACGTGGCGGGTCGTGCCGGAGCCCGATGACCTCCCGCGATAATAGCCGCCGCCGCCATAGCAGCAGCCCTGCTGCTGGAGGGCGCCGCGGATGATGCCATCGATATTGAACTGGGCCGAGGCTTGCGTCGGCTGCAGCAGCACAAGGCCGGATACGAATGCAAAAACCGCAACCGTCCACATCGAGGATTTGCCGATCCCGCGCATTGCCGTCTCTCCCGCTCCGAACCAACCGCAGCTTTTTTCCCGGTTTAGGCCGCGGATATTGCCCGAGGAATCGGCTTTTAGCAATCAACCGGGCGGCGCGCCAAGGCGTCAGGCAAGGCATTGACAGCAAAAGAAAACAACCGGAATCTGAAGGCCTGAGGGTTGGGCGTAGCACAGCTTAAATTTTGGCAATCGGCCTAGGCAAAGGCTGGGCGCGATCTCAATTCTCAAGCCGGCGTCATGCCCGGTAACGACATCTTACATGTCCCGCCGCCTCCGGCGTCGGACCATGTTATAGGCTTGCCGAGCACGCTTGCGCGGCGGCCGCGATGGGAGACTTCAGAGGTCAGGATGCTTGATTTTTGGCAGGACCGGCTCTGATGCCCAAGATCGCCATCTCCTACCGCCGCGCGGATTCCGAGGCGATGACCGGCCGGATTTTCGACCGGCTGATTGCCCATTACGGCAAGGACGCGATCTTCCGGGATATCGACGATATTCCCCCGGGCATCGATTTTCGCGTCCATATCAACCAGACCCTGCTCAAGACCAATATCCTTCTGGCCATCGTCGGGCCGCAGTGGCTCGGCATGGCCTCCGACGGCAGCGCCGACCGCATCCAGGAGGAAACCGATCCGGTTCGTGTCGAAGTCGAGACGGCGCTGCGCCGCCGCGTGCCGCTCATCCCGATCCTGATCGGCACGACGAAAATGCCGGGCTCCGACCAGCTGCCGCCGAGCCTGAAAGACTTTGCGTTCCGCAACGCCGTGAAGATCGATACCGGGCAGGACTTCGACTACCACATGGACCGGCTGATCCGCTCCATGGATGCGATCCTCGAGCAGGCGCCGAAGTCGCCGCCGAGCCGCGAAACCAAAACCCCGACCGCGCCGCCGCAGCCGAGCACGGCCGAGCGTCAGGCCGCTGCGGCTGCAGCCACCGCTGCTGCCGCCACCGACGCTGCGCGCAAAAAGGACACCGGCAGCCGCGCCGCGGCGCAAGCGCCCGGTGCCGCGGCCAAAGCCGCAAGCGTCGCGCCCGTTGGGTTTATGTCGAGCGCGACCGCGCCGGGCGACTGGCGCGACATGGTATGGCCGGCAAACCAGCAGGGACGGATGCTGCGGCTCGGGATCGCCGGCGCGGCCGCGGTCCTGACGCTGGTCGCGCTGGTGCTCGGCCTGTCCGGTGGCTCCAGCAATCAGGGCGAGCGCCTGCTCACGCTGTCGGGACACGGCGGCGCCGTGACCTCGGTCGCGTTTTCGCCCGGCGGGCAAACGCTGGTCTCGGGAAGCACCGACAAGTCGATCAGGCTCTGGGACGCCGGCAGCGGGCGATTGTTGCGCCCTCCGATGAGCGGCGATTCCGACACGGTGTCGTCGGTCGCGTTCACGCCGAATGGCAAACGCATTGTCTCCGGCAGTTTCGATCGCAGCATCCTGATCTGGGACGTCGACTCGGGCCAACTGGTGCGCGCGCTGCACGACGACCCGAACGGTGCATGGATGACGCCGCCGGCGGTGTGGTCGATCGCGATTTCATCGGACGGTACGCGCATCGTCGCCGGCAGCGCCGACGCCGCTGTCAAAGTCTGGAACATCGATACCGGGGAACTATTGTCCAACCCCCGATACCATCGTGACGTGGTCACCTCGGTGGCGTTTTTTCCGAACAGCAAGGCCGTCGTAACCGCGAGCAAGGACGGCACGGTCGACATTTGGGATAGCGAGATAAGGAAGCCGCAGCGAACGCTCACCGACCATCCAGGCCCAATCCTATCGGTCGCCGTTTCGCCGGACGGCAAGCGGATCGCCGCCGGCGGCGGCGGCAATTCGGTCATTATCTGGAACGCGACCACCGGCCAGGTGATCGGCAAGTTCGCCACCGAGGCGGACGCGGTGGATTCGGTTGCGTTCTCCACCGACGGCAAGCGCATTTTTGCCGGCGGCAGCAACGGCATCATCATCGCCTGGGACGCCGACAGCGGACAGTTCCTGCGCGCGCTCACCGGGCATAAAGGCGGCGTCCGGGCACTGGCGTTCTCGTCCGACGGCAGTCGCCTCGCCTCCGGCGGCGAAGACAAGACCATCGGCGTCTGGCCGGCCAACTAGAGCATCAGCGCGAAAAAAACCTGTCCTCGGACTTGATCCGAGGATGGATACCGGTTTTCGGAAAAGATCTTGCTCCACCAAGATGCCTTACGACGCGGCCGAACTCTTGTCGCCGTGAACGAAATCGTGGATGGCGCCCAGTTTTTTGATCACGGCCGGCGACAGAATGAACGGATAAACGTCGGGCTGCCCCATGGTGCGGTTGAGCGCGTTGAGCGCGTTGCTCAGTGGCAGCCAGGTATCGACCAGCGTCGTCACGTCGGGCGCGCGATAGGGCTGGAAGTCGACTTCGGCTTCCAGTTCGCCTTCTTTCGCCAGCGGCGGATTGACGTAAATGCCGAAGGCCCGCGCCATCTCCAAGGCGTCGACGATATGCAGGTAATGCGCCCAGGTTTCGGCGAAATCCTCCCACGGATGTGCCGTCGCATAGGCGCTGACGAAATTGTCCTGCCAATTCGCCGGCGCGCCCGCGGCGTAATAGTTCTGCAGCGCTTGCCCGTAATCCTGCCGCTCGTCGCCGAAGATCGCACGAAAGTCATCCAGCTGGCCGCCGTCGCGGACCAGGACGTCCCAATAGTAATGTGCGATCTCGTGGCGAAAGTGGCCCAGCAGCGTGCGATAGGGCTCGTGCATCGAGGTGCGCCGGTTTTCCCGCTCGGCGTCGTCGGCCTCCTCGAGCGCAACCGTGATCACGCCGTTCTGGTGTCCGGTCATGACCGTTCGCGCGTCGGGCATCGCCGCGCTGGCGAGAAAATCGAAAACCAGGCGCTCGCGCTTGGCTTCGTCCTGATCGGGGCGGCCATCGAGCGGCAGCTTGAGTTTCATCAAGGTGTAGAAAAGATAATGCTTGGCGAGCTCGATCTTACGCCACGCCACGACGTTGCTGTCGATCGACGTGTCGGGAATCATGCGGTTATGCCGGCAGGCCACGCAAAATTGATCGGGGCTGGTGGCGTCGATCATCCAGTTGCAGACGCCGAACTCGGCATTGGCACAGAAGCGATAGAGCTTGCCCTTGGTCGCGCGCGCGCGCCAAGCATCGCCCTCGGGCTCGAGCGCGGATAAAATTTCGGCGCCGGGAATGTAGCCCAGACGGCGGCCGCATTTCTCGCACTTGGTATTTTCGAAATAGAGCAATTGCCCGCAGAATTGGCATCTGAAAAGTTTCATGTCGTCGCCCCAGCCGGCGATTCGCGCGCGTTTGCTTTCTAACGCGATTCCGACGCCGAGATAACAATGAAAAGCGACGAAAAAAGTCCCCCAGCCGAAGCCGGGGGACCTTTAGATCGATCTATAAGACTTGCGCTAGCGTTGGCCGCCCTGCTGGCCGGGCTTCTGCTGGCCGCCCTGCTGCCCGCCTTGACGGCCCGGCTCCTGCTGCTGCTGGCCGGGTTTCTGTTGCGGATTCTGCTGGCCGCCTTGTTGGCCGCCATGCTGGCCGCCTTGGCCGCCCTGCTGCCCGCCTTGATTTGGATTGTTCGACATTGGAAACGTCTCCTGATCGCGGGATGACCCCGCAAAGTTTCAACGATCCACAGGCATGCCGGTTCCGAAAGACGCCGACGGAACTTGCTCGCGATTTGAACCTAATGTTTCACAAGGACCAATGAGATTTCCGGAACATAAGTAATGATCATCAAGGCGATGAAATTGACCACCAGGAACGGCAACACGCCGAGATAAATGCGGCTGAGCGGCGCGTTGAAGATCGCCTGCGACGAGAACAGATTAAGTCCGAACGGCGGCGTGTACATGCCGAGACTGAGATTGACCGCCACGATGATGCCAAAGTGAATCGGGTTGACGCCGACGCCTTTTACGATCGGCAGCAACAACGGCGTCAGAATGAGGATCGCGGCGGGCGGTTCGAGAAAGCTGCCGGCCAAGAGCAAGCCGATATTGAGAATGAGCAAGAGCTCCCAACGCGGCATGTCCAGGGCGCTGATCGACGCCACGATCTGTTGCGGGATGCCGCTGGTCGTCAATAGCCACGAATAGATTCCGGCCGACGTCACGATGAGCAGGATCTGCGAGATCAGATAGGCCGACGCCATCAGGATGCGCCACAGGCCGGCGAGATCGACTTCGCGATAAACGAAGATGGTGACGGCCAGCGAATAGACCACCGCGACGCCGGCGGCTTCGGTCGGCGTGAACACGCCGCCATAGATGCCGCCGAAGATCACGGCGAGCGAGCCGACCGCCCAGCTCGCATCCTTGCTGGTCTTCCAGATCGTCGCCCAATGCGCGCGCTCGCCGAGCGGCACGCCCTTCCACCTGGCGTAGCCCATGACGTAGGCGGCATCGATGAGGCCGATCAGAAGGCTCGGCAGGATGCCGGCCGTGAACAACAGCACCGCCGATTGCTCCGCCGAAATGGCGTAAAGAATCATGGCGATCGACGGCGGAATGACCACCGCAATCGCGCCCGACGAGGCAATGAGACCGACGGCGAAGCGGTCGTTGTAGCCGCCCTCCTTGAGCGAGGGATAGATCATGCGGCCCATCGCCACCACGGTGCCGACGGCGGTATGCGACATGGCGCCGAACAGCTCGGAGGCCGCCACCGTCGTCACCGCGAGCGAGCCGCGCATGCCGCCGACGATCGCCATCACCATGGCGATGACGCGGCGCGCGATGCCGCCCTGCGCCATGATCTCACCGGCCAGCACGAAGAACGGCACGGCAAGCAGCGGAAAATTGTCCAGGCTGCCGAACATGTAGGTCTGGATCGCTTCCGTCGGCACGTCGGCAACGGTCAGCACCGCGACGATCGAGGTCACCAGCAGGATCAGGAAAATCGGAAATCCGATGATCAGCAGGATCACCGGCAGCGCGAAGTAGACGAAATAGCCCATCGTCGCGACCTGCCTAATGCTGCGAAGCGTCGGCGCCGGCGCCGGAGGGGCGCGACGGACGTCGCATGAGCCGCACCGCGACGAGAAGCGCCATCAGGCTGTAACCGATCGGGATCATCGCCTGCGGAATGACCAGCGGAAAGTTCGCCGCTTGGCTGCGCTCGTCGAAGGCCGCGAGTTGCGCAATCACCGGCCAGGCGAAAGCGGTGACCGCCGCCGCGGTCGCGATCATCACCAGCTCGGACAACAGCGCGAAAAAGTCGCGCACTTTGTCCGGCAACATGGTGACGACGACGTCCATGCGGATTTGCCGTCCCTCCCAGGCGACGGCGCAGCAGCCGGTGAACACGCAGCCGACCATGAGGAAGAGCATGATCTCTTCCGCCCACGGGATCGACACACTGAAGAAGTAGCGGCCGATGATGTTGACGAAATTGATCGCCACGCTGGCGAGCAGGCAGATTCCCGATACCGTGCGGGTGACCATCAGCAGCCAGCGCACGCCCTTGACCAAACCGTCCATCATGGCCGGATCTGCCCGATCGCCGTCACGTTCAGATCATTGACTCGGCGCCTGTCGCGTCCGCTTGGCCGCGTCGCTGACGATCTGATAGGCCTCGTGCAGCGCCGGCTTCGGCTTGGACACGTCGTCGCCGACGCTCGAGAGCGTGCGCATCAATTCGGCCTGCTCCTCGCGCGGCAGGCTGATCAGCTCGCCGCCGCTGTCGACCCAGGACTTGCGCTGCTCCTGATACATTTTCAGCGCCACCGGCTGGATCGACTTCGACACCGCGGCACCGTCGCGGTCGACGATCTCCTGCAGATCCTTGGGCAACGTGTCGTACCATTTCTGGCTGACTTCGAGGATGATGAAGATCGCCGGCGTATTGGTCTCGGTGACGTATTTCGCCGCGTCGACGAAGTGCAAATGCACAAACGGTCCGATGCCGGCGACCGAGCCGTCGATGGCGCCCTGCTGCAACGCCGGCAACACGTCGCCGAGCGTCATCGCCACCGGCGTCGCGCCGAGACGGTCGAACGCCACGCTCTGGAATTGCGAGGCGAAGATGCGCAGCTTCTTGCCCTTGAAGTCGGCGATATGGCGGATCGGCGTTTTCGAGATGATGCAGGACGGCTGCGCCATCATCAGGCCGGCGCCATGCAAGCCTTTGCCGGCGCCGAGCTTCAACATCAGCTTCAGCACTTCCGGGTCGCTGGCGATGCGCTGGCCATGCTCGAGCGAGTCGGCGAGACCCGGCGCCGCCATGACTTCGAAGCGCTCGTCGATGCCGACGAAGAATTCCGGCGGCACGGTCGCGACCTGGATGGCGCCGAATTGCGTGCCTTCGATCTGGCGCGGGATCGAGCCGAGTTGGCTCGCCGGATAGACCTCGCCCTTGATGCGCCCGCCGGAATCCTTCTCGACCAGGGCGGCGAAATCCTTGGCGAACTGGTGCGGCGCGTCGTTGATGGTCGGCAGCGTGACCTTCATGACATAGGTTTTGTCTTGGGTCTTGTCTTGCGCCTGCGCCGCGCCGAACGTCAGTGCCAGCGCCAAGACGGAAGCGCCGGCGGCTCCCACCGCACGCGCACAAATTGCACGATTACCAGACTGCATGTTCTACTCCCTCTGACCCGGCTTAGGCTGAAACAGACCTATCGCAATACCGGTAGGCTTCTTCCCCGCAAAGAACGCCCGGATGGCATTGATATTGCGCCGATGGCGGATTTTTTTCTTTGTGACGGACTGCCGCGCCCGATCCCCAAGATCGGGTTTTTCCACCTCTTTGCGTCCCGCCGTGACGTTAGATGATCGCCCTCCCCGCGACAACGGGATTCTGGCCTAGTGAATGCGCTGGGCCGCCTCGGTGACGACTTTATAGGCGGCGCTGAGTTCCGGCTTGGCGTTCGACACCTCGTCGCCGACGCCTGCAACGATTTTAAGCAGGCTCGACTGCTCGTCCTCCGGCAGGCTGATCAATTCGCCGCCGCTCGCCAGCCAGGCCTTGCGGGCGGCGGCGTCGATCGCGATCGCCTGCGGATTGATCGTGACCGACTCGGCGAGCGCATCCCTGTCGATGATTTGCTGCAGGTCGCCGGGCAATGAATCGAACCATTTCCTGCTGATCTCGACGATGCCGAAGATCGCCGGCTGGCCGATCTCGGTGACGTATTTAGCCGCACTCTCGAAATGCATCGGGCCGAAAATAGTGAGCGCGGAAACGGCGCCGTCGATCGAGTTGTCGTGCAGCGCCGGCAGCACTTCGGCGAGCGTCATCGGCTTCGGCGTGACACCGAGCCGCTTCATCGTCACGCTTTCGAATTGCGAGGCGAAGATGCGGATCTTCTTGCCCATGAAGTCGGCAAGATGCCGAATCGGCGCCTTGGCGATGACCGAGGACGGCGTCGACATCAACAGCGCGGCGCCATGCAGCCCCTTGTCGGCGCCGAGCCCAAGCATCAGCTTGCGCACCGCCGGATCGGCAGCGAGGCGCTGGCCCTGCGCCATCGACGTCACCAGGCCGGGCGCCGCCAGCACTTCGAAGCGCTCATCGATGCCGACCAAAAACTCCGGCGCGACGATCTGACATTGGATGGCGCCGAATTGCACGCCTTCGGCCTGGCGCTGGATCGAGCCCAATTGGCTCGACGGATAGATTTCGACCTTGATGCGGCCGCCGGAATCCTTCTCGATCGCGGCGGCGTAGTTCTTGGCATATTGATGCAAAACGTCGTCGAGCGTCGCCAGTGCGATCTTCATCACCATGGGCTTGTCGTCGGCGGCGCGCGCCACGCTCGGCGCGATCAACGACAGACCCAGCGCGAGCACGGCCGTCCGCGACCATGTCGCTAATCCACCTCCGGCGAGCACCATGTCGACCCCCATCGACTGCAACGTGCTATCGGCACCTTCTGTATCACATTTTCAACGCGTACGCTTGGCGGCCTCCGTCACCACCTTGAAGGCGTCATAGAGCTGCGGCTTGGCCTTGGTCACATCCTCGCCGACGCCGGCCAGCGTCTTCATCATCGCCGCCTGCTCGTCGGCCGGAAAACTGATCAGCTCACCGCCATTGTCGGTCCACGATTTGCGGGCGTTGTCGTAGAGCGTCACCGTCGCCGGGCTCAGCGCGGCCGCGGCGGCTGCGGCGTCGCGATCGACGATTTCTTGCAAATCCTTTGGCAGCGCCTCGTACCAGCGCTTGCTGGTTTCGATGACCAGGAAAATCGCCGGCTGGCCGATCTCGGTGACGTATTTCGCCGCATCCTGGAAGTGCATGGCATTGTAGACGGTGATGCCGGAGATCGAGCCGTCGATGGCGCCCTGCTGCAGCGCCGGCAGGATGTCGCCGGTCGAGAGCGCGACCGGCGAGGCGCCGAGCCGGCCGAATGCTTCGAGCTGCAGTTTTGAGGCGGTGACGCGGATTTTCTTGCCGCTCATGTCGACGAGATGGCGGATCGGCGCCTTGGAAATCAACGACGACGGCAGCGCCATGACGATGGCGATGCCGTGCAGCCCCTTGTCGGCGCCGAGACCGAGCATCAGCTTGTTGAAGTCGGCTTGCGCCGACAGCCGCTGGCCATGGGCGAGCGAATCGACCAGCCCCGGCGTCGCCGGCAATTCGAACCGCTCGTCGACGCCGACGAAGAATTCCGGCGGAATGATCGCGCCCTCGATCGAGCCGAATTGCATGCCCTCGATCTCGCGCGCCATCGGCCCGAGTTTTGAGGCGGAATAAAGCTCGATCTTGATGCGGCCGCCGGAATCTTTTTCGACCATCGGCCCGAACAGCCTGACAAAATTCTCCGGCGTGTCGTTGACGGTCGGCGTACCGATCTTCATCACATAAGTCTTGTCCTGCGCGGCGGCGCCACGGACGCCGAGCGCCATGGTGAGCAATATGGCCAGCGACAAGCTCAATGCCGCGGCAACGATAGTGCGCGCCGTCGATCCAAGCACGGTGAATGCCATGTCGTCCCCCAATCCCACCCGCTACCGCCGACACTGCGCCGGCACTACTTCTTCACCCGTTGCGCCGCCGCGGCCACGATCTGATAGGCCGCGCCGAGCGCGGGCTTGGTCTTCGACACGTCGGCGGCGACGCTGGCCATGGTGTTGAGCATCGACGCCTGCTCGTCGGCCGGCAGGTCGATCAATTCGCCGCCGCTCGCCACCCAGCCTTTGTCGGCGCGCGCATCGATCTCCACGGTCTGCGGATCGACTTCGGCCATCGCCTCGACGGCGGCCTTGTCGATGATTTGCTGCAAATCCGGAGGCAGCCCGTCGTACCATTTCTTGCTGACAGCGGCGAGGCCGAAGATGACCGGCTGGCCGATATTGGTGACGTATTTCGCGGCGTCCTGATAATGCATGGCGTTATAGATGACGGTGCCGGCGACGGCACCGTCGATGGCGCCCTGCTGCAGCGCCGGCAAGACGTCGCCCAATGTCATCGCTACCGGCGTGAGGCCGAGACGGCCGAAGGCTTCGCTTTGGAATTGCGACGCGAACACGCGGACCTTCTTGCCCTTGAAGTCGGCGAGATGGCGGATCGCGGCTTTGGCGATGATGGATGACGGTTGCGAGGTGAATAGGCCGACGCCGTGCAAACCCTTGTCGGCGCCCAGCCCGAGCAGCAGTTTGCGGACTTCAGGATCGTGGGTGAGGCGCTGCGCCTGGGCCAGCGTGTCGACCAGGCCGGGCGCCGCCATCACCTCGAAGCGCTCGTCGATGCCGGAATAGAATTCCGGCGGCGTCACCACGCATTGGATGGCGCCGAACTGCGTGCCTTCGATCTGGCGTGGGATCGAGCCGAGCTGGCTCGCCGGATAGATTTCGGTCTTGATGCGGCCGCCGGACTCCTTGTCGATCAGGGCGGCGTAATCCTTGGCGAACTGGTGCAGCGCCTCGTTGAGCGCCGCGAGCGAAATCTTCATCACGATCGGCGGCTTGTCTTCGGCGCGCGCCGCGCCGGGCGGCAGCGCGCCAGCCGCGGCAAAAATGCCGGCGGCGGCGGCCATGCACCGCAAGGATTTGTGGGTCGTGACGCGCATATCGTTCCCCCTGGCGCAGGCCTTTTTTGTTGTCTCTTGAGGGCTCTGCCGCCACGGACGTTAATGGATCGCCGCGTGGCGGACAACGGCCATTCGGCGCGCTGCGGCGAAGCGACCTAGCGTGGTCATCCAGTGCGGTGCGCAGCTTGGCCGCGAGCCGTTCGGGCGCGAACGCTGCGGTGGAACCTTTGCCGGCGGAGTGAATTTTATAGCTATCGGACAACAAGACATTCCCGGCCCCGAGACGATTAGCTTTGAGGTATTTTCATTATGCAGGTGAGCTGTTTTGACTGCTCGTTGCGGGCCTGCGGCCTGTTCAAGCCCATCACCACCAACGAACTGGGCGCCATCAACGAGATCAAGCGCGATCACGTCGTGTTGCCGGCGGGCGCTGAGATCATCCGCGCCGGTGAGGATTCGCCCGAAATCTACACGCTCTATTCCGGCTGGGCATTCCGTTTCAAAATGCTGCCCGACGGCCGCCGCCAGATCTTGAATTTCCTGCTGCCGGGCGATCTCGTCGGCCTGCAGGCTGCCATGTTCGACGCCGCGCAGCATGGCGTCGAGGCGCTCACCGACGTGCAGCTCTGCCTGTTGCCGCGCCGCAAGGTCTGGGGACTGTTCGGCGAAATGCCGGGGCTCGCTTTCGACGTCGCCTGGCTCGGCTCGCGCGAAGAGGGCCACGTCGACGAGAATTTGACCAGCGCCGGCCGGCGCACCGCGACCGAGCGCACCGCAGCGCTGATCGTCATGCTCTACAAGCGCGCCAAGGCGCTGGGGCTTGTCGTCGATGACACGTTCCTGTTTCCGTTGACGCAGCAACACATCGCCGACGCGCTGGGACTGTCGCTGGTGCACACCAACAAGACGCTGGCGCGGTTGCGCAAAATGGGCATGTTCGCGCGCATGAACGGCACGCTCACTTTGGCCAATCCGCGCGTGTTGGAAAAGATTGGGCAATATTTCGACGAGGATATTCCGCAGCGCCCCTTGATCTGAGGCGCGGCGCAAAATCTCGCGCTTCCCGGTTAGCCGATCTGCGACAAGATAATCAGCACCAAGGTCACGGTCGCCGCGCCGCCGATGCGGGTGGCGATCTGGGCGAACGGCATCAGCTGCATCCGGTTGCCCGCGGTGAGGATGGCGACGTCGCCGGTGCCGCCTTGTCCGCTGTGGCAGGCGGTGACGATGGCGGTGTCGATCGGATACATTTTCAGCCACGAGCCGACGAAAAATCCCGTCGCGATGATCGACACCACGGTCGAGACGATGGTGATCAGATAGGGCACGGTGAAGGCGGCCACCAGCTTGTCCCAGGGCGTCAGCGATACGCCGATGGCGAACAAGAGCGGATAGGTCACCGCCGTCGAGAAGAACTTGTAGACATGAAAGGCGCCGAGCTGCAGCGACGGCGACACCGCGCGCGCGAGTTTCAACGCCACCGCGATGACCAGCATCGCCACCGGCGCCGGAAAGCCGAACAGCCGCTGCGACAGCGCGCCGATCAGATAAAGCGTCACCGCGGTGACGACGGCGGCGGCGATGGTGGTCACGTCGACATAGGTCTCGTCGTGGTCCTCCTCGAATTCGAGCTCGTCATGCTCGCCCGGTTGTAGGCGCCCTTCGCCGGTGAGATGCGGATATTTCTTGCCGACGAAGTTGAGCGTGCCCGACAGTAGGATCGCGGTAAGGCTGCCGAGCATCACTGGCGGCAGAACTTGCGCGAAAAGGTCGCCTTGCGCCTGGTGCAGGATCTGCGCGTAGCCGATCGACAGCGGGATCGCGCCTTCGCCGACGCCGCCGGCCATGATCGGCACGACGATGAAGAAGAACGTGTGATAGGCGCCGAGCCCGAGCAGCGTGCCGACGACGGTGCCGACGATGCCGCCGACCACCGAGGCGCAGGCCAGCGGCACGAATATTTTGAGAAAGCCCTTGATGAGAACGCCGCGATCCATGCCCAAAATGCTGCCGACGATGATGCAGGCGATGAACAGATAGAGGAAGTTGGAATCCTTGGTGAACTGCGTCACCGAGGTCAGGATCGAGGCCGGCAACAGATGATGGAAGGCGAGATACGACGGGATGAAGGTGGCAAATATCGCGGCCGCGCCGATATTGCGGATGATCGGAATGCGCTTGCCCAATTCGGCGCAGGTGAAGCCGCCCATCGACAACAGCACGATCGCCATCAAAATATCCGACGGCACCGCGCCGGTGGCGGCAAAGCCGCCGATGACGCCGATGAGGATGACAAAAACCGGCAGCGGCACGATGCCGATCTTGTAATCGACGATCGCCCACCAGCCCTTCGGCCAAAATCCCTCGGCGCCGCTCGGCTCAGCCTGCGCCACGCCACCGATTTCCTGCGCCACCGGATGCCCTCCCCGTTTTTGCTTGTCGTGCGCTAACACTAATGCATATCGACAACGCGAGATACCGCGCTGTCTTCACCTTCCCCTGGAGGGGGAAGGTCGCCACGCGAAGCGTGGCGGGATGGGGTGAAAGCGCGCGCAGCGCGCTGCGAATCCCTGCACCGCCGCGCACCCCACCCCGCGTCCCTTCGGGCCGCGACCCTCCCCCTCCAGGGGAGGGTGAAGCGAAGCGCCTCGCCGCGCGCCGAGGCCTCATTGTAAGATCGGTCGAGACCTTGGAAAAGATTTGCTAGAATGGGAGTGCAATTCTTAGCAGGCACCTGTCATGAACGAACAGACCGACGAAGAAATCCTGATCGATCAAGTTTCCGACGAGGTGTTGGAGGCGGCCGGTGCCGCGATGCCCGGTGGGGCGGTAACTCTGATACAGGGCTCTTATTGCTTCACGTGTGCGCAAGAGGCGCAGTGAGTTGTAGCGTTTTACGACGCTTGCGGCACATGCCCCGCCTTGAAAACCTCCCGCTTGCGCCGGAAAAAATCCGGCAGCGCGAGCCGCGCCACCACCATCAGGACCGCCCCGAACACGATCGCCCCCACCCCGAACACCAGCGGCGCGCCGATGCCGTGGATCGCGGTCTTGCCCTGGCTCGGGTCGCTGTAGTTGATGCAGGCGGCGATCAATAGCGCCAGCATGATGAAGGCGCCGAGCGCCGGCAGCACGCCGTAGAACAAACAATTCTTCACGCCCTTCAAATGCTCGTGCCGGTAATAGACCACGCAGGCGACGCCGGTCAGGCCGTAATAGAAGGCGATGCCGATGGCGGTCGCGGTGACGGAATCGGTCAGCACGTTGTTGTCGGAGATGCACACCAAGCCGAGATACCAGGCGATCGAGACGGCGCCCATCACCAGGGTGGCGAAGCTCGGCGTCAGGTAGCGCGGGTGGATGGCGCCGAATTTTTGCGGCAGCGCGCCCATGCGCGCCATGGAGATCGCGGTGCGCGCGCCCGGCAGGATCGTGGTCTGAGTACAGGCCGCGGCCGAGGTCAGCACCGCGAAGATCAACAGCTTGCCGACGCCGGAGCCGAGCACGTCAGTCGCCAGCGGGGCGAGGAAGTCGTCGCCGTTGAATTTTTCCAACCCCGGCTCGGCGAAGGCCACCGCGGCGACGGCAACGATCACATAAAGACCGACCAGCAGGACGGTGGAGAGCACCGCGGCGCGCGCCGGCGCGCTGTGCGGGTTCTCGGTCTCTTCGTTCACCGTGGCGCCGGTGTCCCAGCCCCAATAGATGAACACCGCGACCAGCATGGCCTGGGTGAAGTCGCTGGCGCTGTCGATGGTGAAGGGATTGAACCAGTCGAGCGCGACGCGCGTGCCGTCGGCGTGGCCGGAGTAGACTTTGTCCAATGCGACCGCGGCGAAGATGAGGAGGATGACGACTTCCGCTGCCAGCAGCACTTTTTGCGTGTGCGCGGAGAGCTCGATGCCGAGGTAGCAGATCGCGGTCATCGCCACGATAAAGACGACACCGATTGCGGTCACCATGACCACCGACGGCTGGTCGAAGCCGAACAGGTGGCACGAATAGGTGCCGGCGATTTGGGCGAGGCCCGGCATGACCAGAATATCGGTGGCGAGAATGACCCAGCCGCCCATCCAGCCGCTATAGGGGCCGATGGCGCGCGTCGCCCACGAGAACGTGGTGCCGCAATCGGGATCGGCGTGGTTGAGATGATAATAGGCCACCGCGATGAACAGCATCGGCACGAAGGCCAGGATCAGGATCGCCGGCACGCCGAATTTCGCCGCCGCCACCAGCGCCGGCAGCGCCGCGGCGAGCGAGTACGCGGGCGCGGTCGACGCCACGCCGATGACGACGTTCGACGCGAACGATATGGCGTTTTTCTTCAGCCCGTGCGTCATGTCGAAGCGAAACGTCCCCTCAGCCCTTGGCAAGGGCGGTCGGCACATTATAGTCGGCGACCTTACCGGACTGGCAAGCCGTCACAATAAGCGCAAGCCGGCGCACAACCATCGGGGTGGGGACAATGACCCAAAAACATTTCACCGCTGCGGCCACTTGTCTTTCGCTCGCAGGTCTCGCGCTCGCATATCTTGCGCCGACCGCGCCGGCAGAGGCCGCGGATTTCGTCATGAAAATGGGCTGCGCCACCATGAACGAGGGGCAGCACCAGTTTCTCAAGTTCTACAAGGAAGAAGTCGAGAAGGCGTCCGGCGGCCGCATCGAGGTGCAGGTCTATCCGAACAGCCAGCTCGGCCCGATCCCGCGCGAGATCGAGGGCGTGCAGCTCGGCACCATCCAGGCCTATAGCGGCCCGGTCGATTTCTTCGTCGGTATCGATCCGCGCTTCGGCGTGTTCTCGGCGCCGATGCTGTTCAAGAGCGAAGAGAATGCCGCGGCGACCATCCACGATCCGGCGATCCAAAAGGCGATGTTCGATCTGGTGACGCCGAAACGCATGGTCGGCCTCGCCACTTTGGGGCTGGGCGCCTCCGATTACGGCGCCAAGAAAGCGATCCTGACGCTGCCCGATTTTTCCGGCAAGAAACTGCGCATCAACGGCACCGAGCTCGAACGGCAGAAGATGGCAAAGCTCGGCGCCAGCGGCGTCGGCATGCCGCTGTCCGAAGTCGTGCCGGCGCTCGACCAGGGCACCATCGACGGCACCATCTCAGGCCTGTCGGTGTTCGTCGCCTTCAAGATGAACGACCTGATCAAGACCATCACCATCACCAACGACACTTTCATCAACTCGATCGTCGTCGTCAGCAAGGCGTGGCTCGATACGCTGCCGCCTGACCTCCAAAAGATCGTGATCGATGCCGGCGCGCCGGTGCAGGCCAAGACCCAGGCCTGGGAATTCGACTTCACCAAGCAGCTCGAGCAGCAATGGGCCGCGCTCGGCGGTACCGTGCACCGGTTCTCCGCCGACGATCTGGCCAAGATGAAGACGCTGCTCGGTCCGGTCGCCGACGACGCCACCAAGGATCAGCCGGCGGTGCACGACATGCTGCAAATGGTGCGCGCGGCCGCGGGGAAGAATTGAGTGATCCGTCATCCTGAGGTGGCCGCGAAGCGGCCCTCGAAGGATGTCGGCCGAGGCGCTGCGGCCGTCGCCCTTCGAGGCTCGGCGCTTTGCGCCGAGCACCTCAGGGTGACGGAAAGTGCGCATGAGCAAGAGGGAAATTCTTAGCCGCTCAGCCCACGCGCTGATGACGGCGCTGCGCGTCGCTGCGGGCGTCATGCTGGTGTTAAGCGTCGCCATCAATTTCGCCAACATCATCGGCCGCTATTTCCTCTCGGTGTCGATCCCCTGGGCCGAGGAGATGATGCTGTTTTTGATGATCGGCGCGGTGTTCCTCGGCATCGGACCGGTCGGCTGGCTCGGCCGCCATATCCGTATGGACGTCGTGGTGTCGCTGTTGCCGCCGCGGGCGCGCGAAGCGTTCGAGATTTTCTCCGATCTGGTCACCATCGCGACCTGCGTGATGCTGGCAGTGTTCGCCTGGCCGGTGATGACCATGCTGGCCGAGCTCGACCAACGCAGCGCCATGGCCAATATTCCCCTCGTCGTGCCGCAGGCGGTGGTGCCGTTCGGGCTTTTGCTCATGGCGCTCTTGATCGCGGTGCGCCTCCTCGTGCACGGCGTGCGCCACGACGACGTGATCTCGAGCCGCGAGATCGAGCGCTGAAATGGCGGCGACGTTCGTCTATTTCATCCTGCCGGCCATCCTATTGATCGTCGGCCTGCCGATCTTCGTCGTGCTGATCCTGACCTCGACGGCGGCGATCGTCTTCGTCGCCCACGTGCCGACCCAGGCCGTGCAGACCTACATGTTCGGCAGCCTCGACAACTTTCCCCTGCTTGCGGTGCCGTTCTTCGTGCTCGCCGGCGAGATCATGGGGCGCGGCGGCATCGCCAACCGGGTCGTCACCTGGGTGGTCTCCATCGTCGGCGGCGTGCGCGGCTCGCTCGCGGTGACCACGGTGGCGTCGTCGGAATTGTTCGGCGCCATGGCGCACACCACCGTCGGCACCGTGGTCGCCATCGGGCGGCTGCTGTTTCCGTCGCTGACCAAGCACGGCTACAGCGAACGTTTCGCCGTGGCGCTGATCACCTCATCGGGCGCGGTCGCGGTGATCATCCCGCCGTCGATCTCGATGATTCTTTACGCCATGACGGCGCAGGTCTCGGCGATAAAGCTGTTCACCGCCGGCATCCTGCCGAGCGTGCTGATCGGCGTGGTCGATGCAATCTACGTCCTGATCTACGCGCGCATAAAAATGGTGCCGCTGTCGTCGCCGGCGCGGTGGAAGAATATTTGGGCCTCGACCAAGGATGCGAGCTGGGCGATCGGCACCATCGTGGTCATCTTCGGCGGCATCTATGGCGGCGTGTTCACGCCGACCGAAGCCGCCGGCGTCGCCGTGGTCTATTCCCTGTTCGTCGCCATGGTGATCTATCGCGAGATCGATCTTGCCGGGCTGTGGCAGGTCATCGTCAACTCGATCTATCTGATCGCGCAGATTTTGCTCATCGTCACCGGCGCCGGCATCTATTCCTGGCTGATGACCACGAGTGGCATTCCGAGGAGTCTGATCGGCGGCATTACCGCGATGCAATTGCCGCACTGGCAGACGCTACTGTTCGTCAATGCCGGCCTGCTGGTCGCCGGCAGTTTTCTCGAGCCGCCAGCCGCGATCCTCATCCTCACCCCCCTGCTCCTCCCCGTCGTCGAAGCCGCCGGCGTCAACGCGCTGCACTTCGGCATCATCATGGCGGTAAATCTCAGCATCGGGCTCTACCTGCCGCCGTTCGGCCTCAACCTGTTCGCCGCCCGCGCCATCTTCAACGTGCCGATGAGCATGATCTACCGCGGCGTGCTGCCGTTCGTGGTAGTGAATTTTCTGGCGCTGTTGGTGATCACCTACGTGCCGGCGATTTCGATGGTGCTGATCGGCGCGGCGCGCTAGCGCATGATCCCGAAAAAACCTGTCTTCGGACTGGATCCGAAGGTTAAGGTCGGGGTTCCGAACACGGGAGTAGAGCGATGCGCAACCCTGCCTATGCTGCGTTTTCCGCGCTCGATCCATTCTTTGCCATCGTTAGGCGGGGCCTGGCAGACCTTGTCGACGGTGATCACTACTTCGACACGATCGCTCCCGATGCGGTGTTCGAGTTTCGCTATCGATTTCCTGGCTATCCAACAAAGATCGTGGGCCGCGAAGCCCTCATGGCTCTGTATGCGGGTTACGGAGAGAATATGGCTTTGCATGGCGCAGACGCGCTCGTGGTGAACATTTCCCAGACTCCCGGCGTCGTCATCCTCGAGTATGAAGTTCAGGGCAACGCAGTCGGCTCCGGCAAGCTCTACGAAAACCGCTTCATCTCGGTTGTCACGATTGCAGATCGGAAAATTGTGGGTTGGCGCGATTACATGGACTCGCTGGCGGCGATGTCCGCACTCACCTAGCTTCTTGAGCGCAGTCGCGGGCGAATTGGTCGGCCGCTACGCCTGGGCCGCGCGCACGTCATCCGCGAAGCTGACGATCCGCTCCCGGATAGCCTTGGTCTGGGCCGCGAGCTCGACAGCCGAGTGCCGCAGCCCGACTGTCGCATGGGCGGTTTGATCGGCCATGGCCTCGATGTCGCCGATGGAAGCGGCGACATTGCCGACACCGACAGCTGCCGCGTCGACATTGTGTGCGATCTCGCGGGTTGCCGAGGCCTGTTGCTCGATCGCTCCGGCGATTTGCGCGGACAGCAGGTCCAATTCACGAACCATGGTCAGGATCGCCGCGATGGCCGCCGCCGAGCGTTCCGTCGTGCTTTGAATTCCCGCTGTCTTCCTGGCGATATCCTCGGTCGCCCTTGCGGTCTCCGCCGCCAGCGCCTTCACCTCCTGGGCGACGATCGCGAAGCCCCTGCCCGCCGCTCCGGCGCGCGCCGCTTCGATAGTCGCATTCAAGGCCAAAAGATTGGTCTGCGCCGCAATGCGGTTGATCAGGCCCGTCATGTCGCCGATTTCGCTGGCCGCGGTCGTCAGCTCGGCAATGGTTTGATGCGCGGTATCGGCGCGGCCGACCGTGTCGCTGGCAAGACGGGAGGATTGCGTGACCGTCGCACTGATCTCGGCAATGGTCTTGGCCAATTCCTTGCCGGCTTCCGTGACGGTCGTGACCTTGGCCGTTGTCTCCCCCGAAGCCGATGAAGCTGTTGCGACCTGAGTCTTGGCACGATCGGCGGTGGCGCCGAGCGAATCCGCGCTCTGCCCGAGCTCAAAGGCCGCGTCGTTGAGAACATTGATCGAATTCGCCATCTCGGCTTTGAAGGTTTCCAGAAGCCTGCCCGTCACGTCGGCGCGTCTGTTGGTCGCAACGAGGTCGTCGTGGCGCTGGCCGCCGATACGTTCGAGTTCGGCGGCGGCCGCTTCGGCGCGTTGCCGCGCCTGCGCCGCCGTTGCGAAAGCCTCCCGAATCGTATGGCCGATGAATATCAACATCGCCACCTCGATCACGACAACGATGGCATGAACGCTGACCCGCAACGGGTTGTTGCCGCCGGGATAGACGGCATCCGGCAAAATGAAATTGAGGCTCAAATGATGCAGGCTCACCAGGCCGGCCGCCAGCGCCAGCACGCGCCAGTCACAGAATCCCGACAGCATCGCCAGAACCGCGAAGTAGTAGAAGTGCATTTCGACCTGCCAGGGGTGCCCGCTGAATGCGAGCACCAACAGCGAGGTCTGGCCGACCAGCGTAATGGCAATGCCAAAGGCAATCGTCGTGATCGACCGTCCGGCATAAGTCAGCGCAATAGGGATGAGCGCGAGAGCGCCGCAGGCCATCGCATTTGCCGCGACGTTCCGCCCCAGCATGGCACAGATCGCGGCCAGCACCGGCACGTGCACGATACCGAGCCCGGTCAATACCTTTGCGAGTGTCAGTTGGAACGATCGCAGGTCGCTCATAGCGCATCGGCCTTTTTCAGAAACGAGGACGGCAGACAGCCGGCGAGAACTTGTGGGTCGACCGCAAGAAGCGCGGAATCGGCAAGCACGCGCTCGACGTAATCAGGCTGTTCGGGCATGACGATGGCAATAAAATCAAACCCGCCAAACCGTACAAATCGGGCGCCGGCACCGACCGCGCGGATCATTGTCCGATCCGCCGTCGTCCACGGCGCATAGATCACCGCGACACCGGCGCCAGGATCGGCCGGCAACAGGCCGACGCGCAAAATCGCGGCAAAGCTGCCGACGGCCAGGATTGCGACCAGCCACAGATCGAGCCAACGAAATACCAACACCGTCGACAAATGACGAAGCACCACCTTCATATGCAGGTCGTTTCTAGAAAGAGCCCGACTGAACAATGTGGAGCAATACCAATAAATTCTTAATGATCTGCCTCAGGCGCACCCCAGATTGTGCCGGCACAAAGTTGTGCGGACAACGCGAAATTTCAGCAGTATCGGCCGGCGCTGGATTCGGAAAATCGGCTCGCACTCTTCGGGATCATGTTCCAGCGCGCGGTTTGAATTTTTCGACCATGAAATCGACGAAAGCGCGTACCTTCGGCGACAGATGCCGGGCCTGCGGATAGACGAGCCAGATCGGCTGGGCCGCCGGCTTGAATTTTTCCAGGACCGGCACCAGTTGCCCGCGCGCGATCAGCGCGTCGATGAAAAAATCCTGCAACTGCGCCAGGCCGTAGCCGGCGCGCGCGGCGTCGCACACCGAGGCACCGTCGCTCAAGCTCATGGTGCCCTGTACCGGCAGCGCGGTTTCCCCGCCGGCTTGCACGAAGCGCCATTCCCTGGCGAGGCGCGTATCGCGAAACGTGAACGCCAGGCAATTGTGCCCGGCCAGATCCTCAGGCTTCTTGGGCTGGCCGAATTTGGCAAAGTAGCGCGGCGCGCCGACCACGCTGAGCTGCGCGCCGCCGAGCCGCCGCGCGATCAGGCTGGAGTCCTGCAAAACGCCGAACCGCACGCTGACATCGACGCTCTCCTCGATGTGATCGATATAGCGATCGTTGAAAGTGACGCGCAGGCTGATGTCGGGATAGCGCGCCTGGAATGCGCCGAACAACGGCACCACTTTGAGGCGCCCGAACGACACCGGCATGTCGATGCGCAGGTTTCCCGACGGCTTGAGCTGCGCGTTCTTGAGCACGAGCTCCGCCTCCTCGAGCTCCGCGAGCGCCTGACGGCAGCGCTCGAAATAGGCAGCACCGTGCTCGGTCAGGCTGACTCGGCGCGTGGTGCGGGCCAATAGCGGCGTGCCGATCTGGTCCTCGAGCCGGCTGATGGCGTTGCTGACGCCGGACTGGGTGATGCCGAGGTCGGCTGCGGCGCGCACGAAGCTCAAGCGCTCCGCCACCTTCACGAAAATCGCCAGAGTGCGGAGGTCCTGCATCGCCACACCTATCACTATGGGTGATAAATAACATTACCACGACGTGGATTATTCGGAAACGGCCGAAACATTAAATCTGCGTGTGGCGGATGATGGGCGCAAAGGAGGACGACAATGACCATGACCTCGATGACGCGTTCGGCGCCGGCGGTTGTCGGCCGTGGCGCGTCGCACCGTTCCGGCACCGATCCGGCATTCCTGATCGCCGCCGCTTTGTTCCTGGCGGTAGTGATCGCGAATGCGGCGTTCATCGCCTTGGCGGCGCGGAGCATCCCCGACATCGGTTCGCTTTACATCACCGTGACCTGACGGCGGCGCGGTTGGCGGAACCGGCAATAGGCAGGAGAGACCCATGAGCATCGTGCAAATAGCGCAAAGCTGGCAAGGTTGGCGCCGGCATGGCTTGCAGCGGCATCGGCGCAGCGATGGCGGCTGGATTGCTCTACTTAAAGAGTGGTGGCGCCGGATGCAGGACAGGCGGACGCTCGCAACCATGAGCGAGCAGTCGCTCCGCGACATCGGCATCTCGCGCTACGATGCCGAGTTCGAAGCCCGCAAGCCGTTCTGGCGCGCCTGAAGCGCCGCAGAGTCGCTGCAGATCAATTGTTGCTGGCGATATTCGGCCGCACCTGCAGCTTGTCGATCACCGGGATCAAGGCGTTGAGGAACAGGTCGGCGCCCTTGACGTAGCCGGCCGGCGTGAAATGCACATGGTCCGGCGTCATCAGCGGCGGCGACGCTGCGACCAGCTGGTGCGCGGCGCACTGGTTCGGATTGATCGTCGCCCAGTTCCAATAGACAAAGCCGTGGCGCTCGGCGATCTTGCGTTCGATGTCGCGAACGAGATCGAGATGCGCGATGGTGTGCCATTCGCAATCCGCCGGCTCCGTCCACAGTGAGCCGTCGCTCGGCGGCGCCGGATGACAGGCGGCCTCGGCCGGGCCTTTGCCCAGACAATGCGGCGGGCGCTCGGCGCCGTCGGGCGGCCCGACCAGCACGATCTGCGCATTGGGCAACGCGGCTCGGATCCGCGCGATTGCCTTCTCGTAATTGCGCTCGTAGCGCGCCGCGTCGAGATTGGGTTTTGACGCCTCGTTGGTGCCGAATACCAGCACGACGATTTGCGGATCGAGGCGGCGCAAGCCGTCCGCCATCAGCTTCTCGTCGAATTTGTTGACGAGGTCGATGGTGGCGCCCGGATAGCCGATATTGTTGTACGAGACGCCGGACTGCTTCTGATAGACGCCGATGCTGGCGATGCTGACGACGCCGTTGCCGCGGGTGCGGATCTCGATCTGGCGGACGCGGTCGCTCGGCGCGCCGTCGGGCCGCAGCCGCAACACCACCGGCTCGACACCGTTGCCGTTGAGATCGGCGCTGCTCTTGACCGCGCCGTCGAGGCTGATGTCGATCGCGCCGCCGCCGGGCTGGCGCAGCGCCTCGATCTCGATCGAGTCGAACGGCACCGGCGTATCGGAGGCAAACGTCAGCACTTCGCCGGACGCGGTCGCCACCGCGTTGAAGCCCGACAGCCAGAACTCGGCGATATTGTCGGAACGCTGGATCGAATGATAGGTCCAGCCCGGCGACGCCGTGATTTTCATGGCGCCGGAGCGCACGCCGATATGCGGCTTGCCGGCGTCGAGATAGCCGACGCCGCCGTTGCCGTAACGCGCTTGCAGTTTCTGCCGCAGCTCGCCGGTGAAATAATCCGCAGCCGTGTGGCTGTCGCCGATCTGCAAAATCACGAGGCCGCGTTGGCCCTGCGCTTTCGGCGCGGAATTTCCGGGGCCGCTGGTGCTCGACTTCAGCGGCAGCGTTGAGACGTCCACGACAGGCTGCGAGGGCGTTGCCGCGGCGGGCGGAGCCACGCCGCTATCGGCGGCCGGCGGCGGTGCGCTGGCAACGCGCGCCGGCGGCGCTTGCGGCGCAGGCTCAGCCGCTGACGGAAGACGCGCATCGTCGCGATTGTCCTGCGGCGGATGAGTCGTTTCCGGCGCCACCTGCTCGACCACCGTGATCAAGCCGCGCGGCCGCGGCACCGCCGGCGAGCGCAGCACCGCGATCAGCACGCCGGCGACCAAAACCAGGCAGCCGCCGCCGACCACCATGGCGGCGAGCGACAAGCGGTCCCGTTGCCTACGAGCCATCAATCCGATCCAAAAAATTACGGCCTGCAAATCTGCGGCCGTCTTCGCACGCGATCACAATTGTACGCGCCGCGGTAACGCTCGGCGTTACGCCAGAGGGCAATCGTTTCAGATTGAATCGATTGCCCTCTGGCATTTTAGTCGAGCATGATCTTATCGGAAAACCGGATTCCACTTTTCCGAATCATGCTTCAATTTTGACTCCGGGTCCACACCAGCGGCTCGGAGGGCGCGCCGGGGACGTGGATTTCCATGACCAGCCGATGGTCGACGCGGGCCGGCGCCGGACGCGGCATGAGCGATGCCGTCGTGATATTGGCATCGTTCGGTTTCGCGGCGTCGTTCGGCTTTTGCGGCGCGCTGGCGACGGCCGTATTCGACGTGCCGGCACCGCTATCGATCATCGCCCACATATAGCGATAGCCTTTGCCGGTGAGATGCACGCCGTCGGGCTCGAGGAATTTTCCCGAGCAGATGGTGGCGTCTCGCGTGCCGATATATTTGACGGAAGTTTTGGCGAGACGGTTGCGCAAAATCTCGTCGAGCGCGCTTGCTTGTTTGTCCCAGGCTTTATGCACGCAATGCGGCCCGACCCAGACCACGGTGAGCTGGCGTTGCACGGCGGCGTCCAGAATGTCGTCGATGCTCTTGTCGATATTTTTCAAGCTGCCCTCGGCGTCATTGGTGCCGAGGAAGATGTAGGCGGTCGAGCCGGGCGGCGTCCGCGCGATCTGCGCCAGCGCCTTGGGGCCGCGGATGTGGATGCCGATCTGGGCCAGATTGTTGAAGCCCATGGTGGTGGCAAGCCCGTCGCCGATGCTGTCGCCGAGCACATAAGTGCCGCCGGCAAATGACGTGGCCGCCGGCGGCAGCACCGCCAGCGCAATCAGCCCACCCAACACCCATTTCGAACGCAACATTCGTCCCGCTTCCACTCCGACCCCGCCGCTAATCTCTTGATCAATATGGTCAAAGAACGATTAAACCACGGTCATTTTCCGTAATTTCCGGCCCTGAATAGGCGCAAAATAAGGCCTAATCGGGTTCCACACCGGAAATCGCGATGAAAATGTCCCTCGCACGCTGGTACACCATCGCAACACCGGCCCGCTGCGACAGGTTCCGCAAAACCTCGGCGCCGCGCAATGCGGTCTCCTGGACCGGATTGGCGTTCATGTCGGCGAACCAATTCACCACGCTCTGCGGGATGGTGACCGCAAGCAGCGTGAGCGTCGTATAGATGACGATTGTCGCGGTGCGTAGCGCGCTCGCGGGGCGCGGCGGCTCGAACTCGATGGGGCGAGTGTGCTTCATCGCAAAAATCCTCAGAACTGGAAGTAGATGAACGGCGCGATGCCGGCCGGCGCCGCGACGGAGATCAGATAGATGACGACGAACGGCACCAGCACTTTCACCAGTAGCGGCGCTGCGTCGTAACGCTTTTCCAGCGTGACGAACATGCGCGGCGGCAGGATGTGCGACAGCGCGCCGAGCGCGAAGATGACGGCGACGAACGGCGTCACGCCGGTGGACCAATTCCGCCCACTCAACATCGTCGCGAAATAGCCGAGCCAGGCGTCGGTCGAGGGCGCGCGGAAGAACACCCAGGCGAGGCAGACGAATTGCGTCGTCACCAGCCAGCCAAGCGCGGTGGCAAACCTGCCGCGCTTTTTGGCGCCATGATCGCCGGTGACGCCGAGCATGCGCTCGATCACCAGGGCCGTGCCGTGAAGGCAGCCCCAGATCAGAAATGCCCAGCTGGCGCCGTGCCACAACCCGCCGAGCGCCATGGTGATCATGATATTGCGGTAGGTCGCGAACGCGCCGAACTTGTTGCCGCCGAGCGGGATATAAAGATAATCGCGCAGCCAGCTCGACAGCGACATGTGCCAGCGCCGCCAGAAATCCTGCACCGAGGTCGCCCGGTACGGATAGTTGAAATTCTGCGGAAACTCGTAGCCGAGCAGATTGGCGACCCCGATGGCGATGTCGGTATAGGCGCTAAAATCGCAATAGATCACCAGTGCATAGCCATACATGCCGAAGATCAGATCGAGGCTCGAATTCGCCGTCGGATCGCGGAACACGCCGTCGACGAAACCGGTCGACAGGTAATTGGCGATGATGACCTTCTTGAACAGCCCGCCGAGGATGAGGAACACGCTTTCGCCGAGCCTGATATTGGCCGGGTCGCGCGGGCCAATCGTCTGCGCCAAAAATTTGTTGGCGCGCACGATCGGGCCGGCGATCAGATGCGGGAAGAAGCCGATATAGAACATAATGTCGATCAGCGACGTGGTCGGCTTGATGACGCGCCGGTAGACGTCGATGATGTAGGACAGCGCGTGGAACGTGAGAAAGGAGATCGCGATCGGCAGTGCCACTTCGATGAAGCCGATATCGATCTTGACGCCGATCGCGGCGAAGGCGTTGATCAGGGAAGCGGCGAAGAAATTGTAATATTTGAAATAGCCGAGCAGGCCGAGATTGGCGGCGACCGCGAGCCACAGCACGGTCAAGCGCTGGGCGCGATACTTGAAACGGTCGATCAGCAGCGCCGCGCCATAATTGAACACCGAGCTGACCAGCAACAGCAGCGTGAATTCCGGCCGCCACGCCGCGTAGAAAAAATAGCTCGCCGCCACCAGGAAGAGTTTCTTCGCGGTGTTGCGCGCGTTGAGGAGCCACGTGACCGAAAAGACGACGGCGAAGAAGACCGCAAATTCGATGGTGGGAAACAGCATCTGCTTCTGCGGTACGCCGTGAGTCGCGGTGGATCAGGATGATACCACTATTGGTCGTCCTTCGACTGTTTGGTCAGGTTGGTCAGGCATTGGTCGAGATTCTTCCCCGCCGCATCGAGCGCCTCGACGATCTTGGGGAATAGATAGCCGGCGGCCAGATCCTCGCCGGCGACGGTGAAGTGCTGGCCGTCCGGGGTGCGGATCTGCACCAACCGGCCGCTCTTGTCCGGGCCGTAGGAGGCGAACGTCTCGGGGCCTGCGGCGTGCAGCCGCCACGGCTCGACGTAATGCAGGTTGGGATCGCCGAGCGCCGCGATGGCTTCGGCGAATATGGCGTTCTTGCCGTCGATGTCGGCGTTGTCGATCGACTCGCGCATCGCCGGCATGCCGACCATGAGCACGACCGCCTTGGTGGCGACGGCGGCTTTGAGGAACTCGAGGACCTCGTGGCGGTACTTGTCGGTCCAGTCCGGAGCGCCCCAGGCGGTGCGGGCGCCGTTGCCGTCGACGATGAATTGCCGGTCGTTGAGCCCGAGCGAGACGACCGACAGGGTCGGCTTGAAGACGTCGCCGATGCGCCGGATTTCGCGCGGCCAGTAAACCCTGTCGCCGCGGGTCAAGCCGGTGCCGTTACGGGCGAAACGGCCGAGCTCGACGGTATTTTTCAGGCACGGATTGCCGTCGATGATGCGTTCGATGCCGGACCAGTAATTGTCGACGATGGAATCGCCGGCGAAGGCTATCCTGATCTTACCGGGTGCATCGGCGCCTGCCGTGGCGGCAGCTTGGCTGGGTGTTGCAAGCAGCGGCAGCAACAGGCTCAAAATTAGGCAAGCGGCGCCCAGCGCCAATGCCGCGTCAAACGCGCGGCGCCACCGGTCGCTCACGGCGATCCCCGATCCCGATCCGGACCGAAATACCATCGGACAGCCCCTCTTCGCCGTACGGCCCACACATACAAAGTCATGGCCGCCGTCGCCTCAGCCCCCCGGCCGGCATCAGCGCAATCAATTCGGTAGCGAAACCGGACGGCGCTGGTCAAGCCGTTTGCTATTTGAGGCTTAGTCCACGCATAACTCCATTAAGTTCACGCTTTGGGCGACCCGTCATGACGAAGCCAAGCTAAGGCAGGGCATGAGCGAATCCACTGCAAATCGCGCGCCATTAGCCCTGGTCTCGGGGGTGACGGCGACCGCGATCGTCATCGCCGACATGGTCGGCATCGGCGTCTTTACCAGCCTCGGATTTCAGGTCGGCGACATTAGCTCCGGCTTCGCGCTCTTGCTGTTGTGGATCGTCGGCGGCGCCGTGGCGCTGTGCGGCGCGCTTTGTTACGCCGAACTGGCCACCATGCTGCCGCGCTCGAGCGGCGAGTACAATTTCCTGCGCCGCATCTATCACCCGGCCTTCGGCTTCGTCGCCGGCTGGCTGTCGGCGACCGTCGGCTTTGCCGCGCCGATCGCACTTGCGGCCATGGCGTTCGGGGTTTATTTCAAGGCCATTCTTCCGAACGCGCCGCCGCTTCTGCTCGGGCTCGGCCTGACCTGGCTGTTGGCGTTGGTGCATCTGTGCGGCGTAAAATTCGCCGGCGCCTTCCACAACGCCTGGACCGTATTCAAGCTGGCACTGATCGTCGTCTTCATCGTCGCAGGCTTTGCCTTTGGCGATGCGCAGCCGATCTCCTTTTCACCCCAGTCCGGCGCCCTGCCCGCGGTCATGAGCGCGCCCTTCGCCATCAGCCTGGTGTTCGTGATGTATTCCTATTCGGGCTGGAACGCCGCCACCTATATCGCCGGCGAAGTGCAAAACCCGGCGCGCAATCTGCCGCGCGCGCTGCTCATCGGCACGGCCGTCGTCATCGTGCTCTATGTCGGGCTCAATGCCGTCATGCTGGCGACGACGCCGCTTGCGGAACTGGGCGGCCAGCTCGACGTCGCCATGGTGGCGGGCCGGCACATCTTCGGCCCGCTCGGGGCGCGGTTCGTCGGCGGGCTGATCAGCCTAGGCCTGGTTTCATCCATCAGCGCCATGATGTGGATCGGCCCGCGGGTGACCATGACCATGGGCGAGGACATGCCGGCGCTTCGCCTATTCGCCCGCAAGTCCAAGACCGGCGTGCCGGCGACCGCAATCGTCTTTCAGCTCGTGGTCGCGGACCTCTTGCTCCTGACCCAAAGCTTTGAGGCGGTGCTCGATTTCATCCAGTTCAGCCTGACGTTCTGCTCGTTTTTCGCGGTGTTGGGCGTGATCAAGATGCGCATCACCCACCCGGAACTGGTGCGGCCTTACCGTGCCTGGGGTTACCCGATCACGCCTCTGGTTTTCCTCTCTTTGACCTTGTTCATGATGTACTATCTTGTCGTGAATCGGCCGCTGCAATCGCTTGGCGGCCTGGGGCTGATGGCGGCGGGGCTTGTGATCTACTATGCGTCTAATCTGTTCTCGAATGTGCCGCCGTCCGATTCCGATAATACGATACCCCTCAAGGCCGATGCCCTCGATCGCGTCTAAGCTGTTCGCCGCTGCGCTGGTCGTCTTCGTCGTGGCGCTGCCGATCGTGCCGGCGCGCAGCGCCGAGACCGCGACAGCCGACGATACCGCGCGGTTCCTCGCCGGCTTGCCGCCGGCACCCGGCTCGCCGTTGGCGGCACTGGCCAAGGATCCAGGCTGGGCGCAGCACGCGCGCTTCTTCGATTCGATCTTCGCCCGCGAGGACGCCAGCACGCTGGCCAAGGTGCGCGCCTTCGCCAAGGAGAACCTGCCGCAACAGCACGACACCATGCTGTACATGTTCAGCGGCCCGGATTTCCTCTACGCCACGTCGTTTTTCCCGGCGGCCAAGACCTATGTGTTGAGCGGCCTCGAGCCGGTCGGCGACGTGCCGCAATTGACTAGTCTTCCGCGCGGCTCCGTCGACGCCAGCCTGCGCAATATGGAAGGCTCGCTGGCCACGATCCTCAACTTGAGCTTCTTCATCACCAAAAACATGAAGACGCAGCTGACCACCGGGCCGGTCTACGGCACGCTGCCGCTGCTCTATGTGTTCCTGGCGCGCACCGGCAAAACCGTCCACGATGTGAGCTTCGTCAGCCTCGACAAGCAGGGCGAATTCATCGCGCAGGACGATCCCGGCAGGCGCGCCGGCCGCGCCACGACGCAAAGCGCCGCCAAGGGCGTCAAGATCGTGTTTTCGGACGGCAACGGACCGCAGCAGACGCTCTATTACTTCAGCACCGATCTGTCCGACGGCGGCGTGAAGATTTCCGGCTTTCTGGAATTCTGCGCAAAACTCGGTGCCGCCGACAGTTTTCTCAAGAGCGCGTCCTACCTGATGCACGGCGGCAATTTCACCCGGGTGCGCAGCTTCCTGGTCGATCACAGCGCTACCGTCCTCGAAGACGACAGCGGCATTCCGCTCGGCTATTTCGACCCGAAGAAATGGCGCCTGCAGGCGTTCGGCCATTATCTGGCGCCGCTCGGCATCTTCCCCAACACCTATCAGCCGCGCCTGGCGGATATGTTCCGCAATGCCGCGCCGCTCGACTTCGGCATCGGCTATCGCTGGCGCAAGAACGAATCGAACCTGCTCTTAGCCACCCGGCTGCCGCCGGGCCCCGGCGAAGCCGAATTTAACCCTTCGTTAACCATAGGGTCGGACAGTCCACCGACCGTGGTCGAGGGGCCGAAACCGCACCGAAAACCGCCCTCGCCCGCGCCAACCCCGCGCCGGACCGACGGTTTGCGCGGATTCTTCAGCGTTTTCGGCTTTGACGACCAAGCCGCCCGGCCGAGGCCGCCCAAATAGGGCCAAAGTCCTCGCCGACAGTCGGGCCGTCGGGTGGGGATACCTTGGCAAAACGGGGTCTAAGTTCACAGTCGCAGGCTGTCCGCCGGCCGGTTACCGGCGCGGGCGGCGCGCATATTGCGCGCCACGCTCCGCTCGATTCGGAATTGCGGCGCCGCGTCGAGCCGGTCAGCCCGCGCAAGGCCCCACCGCGCCGCGTCCCGATCACACGCAAACCAGTCTCGCACGCCAATGCATGGCGGACGCTGCTCGAGCAGAATCTGCTTTTGATTTCCACGTCGGTGTTGCTGGTCACCGTCACCGGCTGGGGGTTGGCGCTCTACAGCGAATTCCGCACCTCCGGCCTGATCGGCGCGAGTTCGACCTACGCGGAGACCGCGCGGCCCGATATATCCGTCGCCAAAGGCGATCCGTTCGCGGCGTCGACCTATGCGCCGAGCGCGCCGCTGCCGCGGCCCGATACGTCGGTCGCCAAAAACGATCCGTTCGCGATGTCGAGCTATGCACCGAGCGCGCCGGCACCGCGGCCGGCCGCCGTCGCCCCCGCGGTCCGCGAGTCGGCCGCGAGCATCATCGCGCGGGATTGGAGTTATTTCGAGCCCAAGCGAACCGCCGACGTGCCGCGCGAGCCGGCGACGCCGGCGAAGGCTCGCGTCGCCGCCGTTGCTCCCTCCCGTGCTGCCGTACGCACCGCCGCCATCGATCCGGTCCACACCGCTTCCATCGAAAAGTCTACGCCTGCCGTTGAAAGGCCTGCGCCGCAGATCGTGCTCGCGTCAGCATCCAGCGTGGCGCCGATGCCGGCGGTACCGCACGTGCCGCTCGGCAACATCGAGGCCAAGACCAGCCTCGTCGACTTCGAGACCGCGCCATTCCCCTATCACGGTGCTGTGCCCGGCTCGAACCGGGCGTTCCTCGATGCCGGTCAGCCGGGCCAGCGCGGGCACGTCAATTTCCGCGGCCGCATGTTTCTGGAATCGAAAACGTTCGGCGACGACCGGGTGCTGCTGCACATTCCCCAAGGTTTTGATCCCAACCGCCCCGCCGTCATGGTGGTGTTCTTCCACGGCCATGGCGCGACGCTGGAACGCGACGTGCGCGACCGCCAGCGCCTGCCCGACCAGATCTCGGCCGCCGGCCTCAACGCCGTGCTGGTGGCGCCGCAATTCGCCTTCGACGCCGCCGATTCCAGCGCCGGAAAATTCTGGGAACCCGACGGCTTCAAGCATTTCCTCGACGAGTCGGCGAAGAAGCTCGCCACGCTCTATGGCGATCAACGCAGCGCCGCCGCGTTCGCCAATATGCCCATCGTCATCGTCGCCTATAGCGGCGGTTTCGGCCCGACGCTCTCGGTGCTGGCGCGCGGCGGCGCGGAGGCCCGCATCCGCGGCCTGGTGCTGCTCGACGCGCTCTATGCCGGCATCGACCAGTTCGCCGACTGGATCGCCGACCACCGCTCGACCTTCTTCGTCAGCTCCTATACGCCGCACACCGCGCACCACAACGCCGATCTCGAGCACGAGCTCAACGAACGCTCGGTGCCGTACGGCTCCGAGCTGCGCCGCAATCACCTGCAAGGCATGGTGACGTTCCTGCCCGCCGGCGACGTCTCGCACCGCGATTTCGTCACCCATGCCTGGACCGACAATCCGGTCCAAGACATTCTGCTGCGCATGAATGACGTCGTGCCGAAGACCGATGCGGCGACGCGTACGGCAGGGCGCAACTAAGCGTTCGCCTCGCCCCGCGCAGCGGAGATTTACCGGCGGCGTGAATGGCGAAGGGCAAGAGCGACTTTCCGGTTGCAAACATCCGGCGCTATCTCGAGCCGGGTCCGATCGTGCTGGTGTCGTCGGCCTGGCGCGGCAAAACCAACATCATGACCATGGGCTGGCACACGGTGCTGGAATTCGTGCCGTCGCTCGTCGGCTGCGTGATCTCGTCGGGCAATCACAGTTTTGATCTCATTCGCCGCAGCGGCGAATGCGTGATCAACGTGCCGACCACCGCGCTGACCAACAAGGTCGTCGGCATCGGCAATTGCTCGGGCGCCTCGGTCGACAAGTTCAAGAAATTCCGCCTGACCGCGGAAGCCGCGGAGGAAGTCGCCGCGCCGCTGATCCGCGAATGCCACGCCAATTTCGAATGCAAGCTCAAGGACGACCGGCTGGTCGATCGATACAACTTCTTCATTTTCGAAGTCGTCAAAGCCCACGTGGCGCGGCGGCCGAAATATCCGCAGACCCTGCACTATACCGGCGACGGCGTGTTCATGGTGTCGGGCAAGATCGTCAGCCGGAAGAGCCTGTTCCGGCCGGGCATGCTGTAGCGATTATTTCTTCTTTCTCGGCACCTTCTCGCCCTTCTTGCGCGCGATCGAAAGCCCGATGGCGATCGCCTGCCGACGGCTCTTCACCTTGCCGCCCGCCTTGCCGCTTCGGGCGGTGCCGCGCTTATAGCGGCGCATTTCGAGTTCGACGTCGTGGCTCGCTTTCGGCGAATATTTTCGTTGGCTTTTAGCCATGGCATTGTCTCCAAACATTTCTCTCACGATCGTGGCGTGCCGCCTGGGCACTTGGCAGGCCGCACTCCTGCCTTGAGCGGCAAGACACTCTATAACCATTGCAATAACCCTTGTGATCGCAATCGGTTGCCTGGAAGGCGCCGAAAAATTGCACCACCGCGCCCGATGTTGCGGACAATTTTTCCGTCTGCGGTGATCCAGGACCTGCTGCCGAGCGTAGCCGATCCAGCGTTGCCAAATTGCCGGGGAGAGCGATCGATGACCTATGTCGTTGCCTATGTGGCCGTGCTGATCGTGTTCGGCACGATCGACGCGGTGTGGCTGACCACCATGGGGGCGTTGCTGTACCGGCCGGCGCTCGGCGATATTTTGGCGCAAAACCTGCGCGTGGTACCGGCGATCGCGTTTTATCTCTCGTTTCCGATCGGCATCGTGGTGTTCGCCGTGCTGCCGGGACTGCGCGCGCAATCGCCGCTGACCGCAGCGACCCTCGCCTTGCTGTTCGGCGCGCTCGCCTACGCGACCTATGACCTGACCAACTACGCGACGTTGCGCAATTGGACGCTGCAAATCACCGTGGTCGATATCGGCTACGGCGCGCTTGCTTCCAGCATCGCCGCCACGGTCGCGTTTTTTGCGGTGCGAGTCCTAGTCCGCTGACTTCGTACCGTCATCCTGAGGTGCTCGACGCGCAGCGTCGAGCCTCGAAGGACGACAGCCCGAGCGCCTCGACCGCTCATCCTTCGAGGCTCGCTTCGCTCGCACCTCAGGATGACGGATTACATGAGCGCGCCGGGGTCAGCCGGTAGTGGCTGACGCCCCATTCTTCGCCGCCGGCGTGGCCGAACAGTCCCATGGTCGCCAGGAAGAACAATCGCCAGCGCCGCTGCCACAGTTTTGCGTCGCGGCCGTAGACGCGCTTGAGGACTGCGAGCACAGCGTCGCCATTGCGGTCGAAATTCTCCAGCCAGTGTTGCGCGGTGCGCCGATAGTGGCGGCCGTTCCACCACCATTCGGCGTCCACCGCAAAACAATCGGGAAATTGCCGGATCAGGTTGCGGCTCGGCATGATGCCGCCGGTGAAATAATGCTGCGCGATCCAATCTTCCTTGTCGTCGGCGGCGAAGCGGTACGAGGCGTGCCGGTTGGCAAACACGTGCATGAACATGCGGCCGTCGGGCTCCAGGCAATCGCGCACGCGCTGCAACAGCGGCCGCCAATTGGCCATGTGCTCGAACATTTCCACCGACACCACGCGGTCGAAGCGGCCATTGCAGTGGTCTTGGGGCTGGAACCCATTCATATCGGCGGTGACGACGGTGAGATTGCCAAATCCTTCGGCCTTGGCCTTGCCGGCGATGAACTCGCGTTGCGAATGCGAATTGGAGACCGCGGTGATCCGCGCCGCCGGATAATGCCGCGCCATCCATAGCGACAGCGAGCCCCAGCCGCAGCCGAGCTCGAGAATGCGCTGGCCGTCGGCCAGCGCGGCGTGCTCCGCGCTCACTTGCAACGCGCGCTCTTCCGCGGCGGCGAGCGTATCGACGCCCTCGCCGTAAAGACACGACGAATATTTGCGCTGCGGGCCGAGCACCAGATCGAAGAACGCCGCCGGGATCTCGTAGTGCTGGGCATTGGCCTCCGCCGTGTTGACCGCGATTGGAAACGGCGCCATGTCGCGGGCAAAGCGCCGGTCAGCGTCGTTGTCGGCCCGCGACAGCTGCTTCTGCGTCCGCCCGACCAACAATTTGATCGCCGCCTGCGTCACCACGTCGGGCAGCGGCACGGTTTCGCCAAATCCGGTCATCGTCTGCACGAAGCTCATGAATCGCTCCTCAAATGGTCCGCGGCGGCGCCGGGAAGAACGCATTGGTGCGCGCCTGGTAGGCGCGGAATTCGTCGCGCCGGCGCTCCAGCATGTGCGCCTCCAGCGGCGGAATGCCGGAAACGTGCACCAACAGCCAATACATGCAGGCCGGCCCGACGAGCGCGGCCCAGCCCCATGGGTAAGTACCGCCGAGATCGACGGCGAGCAGCGGGTAAGCGAGCCAGCCAAACCATTCGAAGAAATAATTCGGATGCCGCGACCAGCCCCATAGCCCAACGTCGCAAATCCGGTTGTGGTTGGCCGGATCGGCGCGAAAGCGCCGCAGCTGCGCGTCCGCCAATGCCTCGCCGGCGATGGCCGCGATCAGCACCGCGATGCCGAGCGCATCTTGCAGGCGCAAGCCCGGCCACGGATTCCACGCCGCAAGCACCATCGACAGCGCCAGCGGAATGCTGACCAGAGCCTGCTTCTGCGCCAGGAAGAACATCTGCCGCGAAGCGTCGGCGCCCCATTGCGCGATCATCTTGCCGTAGCGCGGATCGTCCAAGATGGCGATGGTGCGCCGCGCGATGTGCAGGCCGAGGCGGAGCGACCACACCGCGACCAGAACCGCCACCAGCATCTGGCGGGTCGTCACGCCCCCGGTCATGAGCGACGGCGTGAACGCGCCGGCGCAACCGACCACGCCCAGCCCGAAAGTCCAGGTCGTATCGATCCAGCCGGAATTGCGCGTGCTGCGCCAGGCGAGCCAGGCGCCGCTCATGATCGCCGCCAGGCTGACGCTGGCGGCAACGACGACCGCCACGAAAACGAGCGCGGTCATGGCACACCGGCCTGCGCGCGGGAGCGCGACTTGAGCACGTTGGCGATGAAGGCGTCGGTATCGCGCAAAATCGGCACCAGCGATCGGATGATGGGCGCGATCGCGGCGACGATGATGTAGTGCCCGGTGCGCGGATAGATCATCGCCGTCGCCTCGTTGCCGGCGGTGCGCAGGCGTTCGGCGAGACGAATGGAATTGCCGGCGCCGACCACGTCGTCCTTGCCGCCGGTCAGCAGCAATGCCGGCGGCGCGCCCGGCGTGACGTGGGAGATCGGCTGGGTTTCCGGCCGGTCGCCGCCGAAAATGATCTTGAACGTTTCGTCCTTGAGCGGCAGGAAATCATACGGACCAGAGATGCCGATCAGGCCTGCGATATCGCGGCCGGGCGCGAGCGCGACCTTTTGCAGCCATGTGGCGTCGATCGCCAGCATGGCGGCGATATGGGCGCCGGCTGAATGGCCCATCAGGAAGATTTTTTGCGGATCGCCGCCGAAGCGCCGGGCATTGCCCTTCACCCAGCGCACCGCTAGCGCGCCGTCGTCGAGGAAATCCGGATAGCGCGCTGGCGGATAGATGCGATAGTCCGGCAGCACCGCCACATAGCCACGCCGCGCCAGCGCCTTGGCCACATAGCGGTAGGTCCGCTTGCTGCCGCTGCGCCAGCCACCGCCATAGAAGAAGACGATGACCGGCGCCGCGGTTGCGGATTTCGGCCGGCACACATCGAGCGTATGCCGCGCGCCTTCGGCGTAAGCGATCGACGTCGTCAACGCGATGCGGGGCAGGCGCCGGCTTTCGCTGAACGCAAAACTTTCGTCGCGCAATTTTGCATCGGCCGCGATCGTCATGGCGCGCCCGCTCAGATGCGCACGAACGGTTGAATGAGGCGCCCCAGCCAGCCTTGCAGCTCGATATGGCCTTGCAGCGCCACCAGGCATACGCAGCCGTGCTCGCTGTCCACCACCGGGTCATGTTCGACGCTCTCGTCGGCCTCGTCGAAGTCGCCTGAGCCGTAGCGGCCGAGAGCGTGGGTGAATGCGCCTTCGAACACGCAGGTCCATTCCGTGCCGGTGTGGCGATGCCGCGGCAATTTCGTTCCGGGCGCGGCCTTCAACATAAAGACGCGCACGCCCGCGTCCGACGCCACCTCGACCGGCCGCCATTGCACGCCGCGCCCGATCCAGCGCCACGGCCCCACCGCATAGTGCGACAGCGGTGCCGGCAGATCGCCCGCAGCACCCACGCCGCGGATCGCCGGCGCAATAATGTCGAGCGGCCCGAGCGCGGCCATGGCGCGCTGCAAGGCGCCGGCCGATAGCGCCGCCGGTTCGACGTCGTCCAGCAAGGCGCCGCCGGCCTGTTCAAAGGCATGCACGGCGCTTCGGCATTGCGCGCAGAGCGACAGATGCGCGGCGACCACGATGCCGCGGGCCTCGTCGAGCGTGCCGGAGGCGAAAGCCGAAAGCGTGGCGTCGCTTGGATGATGGATGATGCTCATTGCAGGTCACCTAACAGATTGCGCAAACGCGCCATGGCAAGCCGAACGCGCGATTTGACCGTGCCCAGCGGCAGATCGAGCAAGGTGGCGATATCGCCATGGGCGCGGCCTTCGAAGAACGAAAGCTGCACGACGCGAACTTGTTCCTGCGACAGCTCCTTGAGCGCCGCGCGCACGCGCGTGTCGCGTTCCGCGGCGTTGAGCGCGCTGTCGGGATGTTGCGGCCCTTCGGGCTCGACCATCTCGTAGGGCGCGTAAAGCTTTGCCCGATTGTCGCCGCGCAGCCGGTCGATACGCAGATTGCGGGCGATGGTAAAAATCCAGGCCGCGGCGCTAGCGCGCGCCGGATCGAAGTAGGCCGCCTTGCGCCACACCGTGAGCAAGGTCTCTTGCGCCAAATCTTCGGCGGCATCGGCCGCAGCACCAAGCCGTGTCAGCATCGCCTTGATCCGCGGCGCGTAGAACTCGAACAGCGACGCGAAGGCGGCGCGGTCCCCACTCTCGGCGATCGCCCTGATCCAGTCCGCCGCATCGTTCCCGGCCGCGGCCCGCCCATCACGCAGCATGGCGGCTCCGCGCTGGAGCGGTCCGGAACGGGCCCACGACAATCCGGGCCAAAGGCTTGCGCTCTCGACATGCATGCCCGCGGGTACGACCGGCGCGCGCTTTTGGATCAGTCGCCGGCAATCCGATTGCGGCCTTTGCCGGTGATCCAACACCCCCAGCCAAGCGTAACCGCGCCGTGCGGTGAGGTGAGGAACAACGGGCGTGGCCGGCGGAGCCGGCCGAGGGGCGAGCGATGCACGGCAATTTTGCCATCCAGAAGAACATAGCGGTTATCGGCACCGGCATTGCCGGCATGTCGGCGGCCTGGCTGCTCAGCCAAAAGCACAGGGTGACGGTCTATGAAAGCGACCGCCGCATCGGCGGCCATTCTAATACCGTTATGGTCGAAGGCGCGAAAGGCGCCATCCCGGTCGACACCGGCTTCATCGTCTACAACGAGGCGACCTATCCCAACCTGACGGCTTTGTTCGAGCACCTCGACGTGCCGACGCAACTCTCCGACATGTCGTTTGCGGTGTCGCTCGCCAATGGCGACCTGGAATATTCCGGCACCAATCTGGCCGGGCTTTTTGCCGAAAAGCGCAACCTGTTCCGGCCGCGTTTTTGGTCGATGCTGCGCGACCTGCAGCGGTTTTATCGCGAGGCGCCGCGCGACCTTGCGCAGCTCGAGGAATTCCACACCACGCTCGGCGACTATCTCGACGCCGGCGCTTACGGCGCGGCGTTCCGGCGCGATCATTTGCTGCCGATGGCGGCGTCGATCTGGTCGGCGCCGGCGGCGACGATCCTCGATTATCCGGCCGCGGCCTTCATCCGTTTCCAGGACAGCCACGGCCTGTTGCGCCTGCGCAACCGGCCGCCGTGGCGCACCGTGCTCGGCGGCAGTCGCGCCTATGTGGAGCGGCTGACGCAAGCTTATGCCGACCGCATCCGTCTCGCCGCCGGCGTCACCGCCTTGCACCGCGGCGACGATTTTGTCGAAATCCGCGATTGCCAGGGCGGGGTCGAAAGCTTCGACGACGTCGTCATCGCCGCCCACGCCGACCAAGCCTTGGCGATGCTTGCTGAGCCGACGCCGGAAGAGCGTCGCGTGCTGGGCGCCTTCCGCTATAGCCGCAACACCGCCGTGCTGCACTCCGATCACCGCCTGATGCCGCGGCGGCGTGCGGTGTGGTCGAGCTGGAATCACATCGGCGGTGGCGGCGGCGGCGGCGGGGGCGACGGCGACGAAAATTGCCCGACGGTGACCTATTGGATGAACTCGCTGCAATGCATCCCACACGACACCTTGTTGTTCGTCACGCTTAATCCGCAACGCGAACCGCGCCACGCCTGGCACCGCGAGATCTACGACCATCCGTTGTTCGATTCGGCGGCGATCACCGCGCAACGGCAGCTTTGGTCCCTGCAAGGCCGCCGCAACACCTGGTTCTGCGGCGCCTATTTCGGCGCCGGATTTCATGAAGACGGCCTGCAGGCCGGCCTCGCCGTCGCCGAAGTCTTGGGCGGCGTACGGCGGCCGTGGCGCGTTGCCAACGAATCCGGCCGCATCGGGCTCGACCGCGCGGCGCTTTCCGGCGCACGGGAGCTTGCCGCATGAATCTCCGCTCCGCATTGTACGCCGGCATCGTGACCCACCGCCGCCTGCGGCCGCGGCCGCACCGGCTGCGCTACCGCGTGTTCTGGATGCTGCTCGACCTCGACGAGATCGGCCGGCTGCCGCGACGCTTGCGCCTGTTCTCGCACAACCGCTTCAATGCCTTGAGTTTCTTCGACGCCGACCACGGCGATGGCAGCGGCCGGCCGCTGCGCGACCAGATTGAGGGCCATTTGCGGGCCGCAGGCTTGGCAACCGATGGCGGGGCCATCCGGCTGTTCTGCATGCCGCGGATTTTCGGCTATGGCTTCAATCCCTTAAGCGTGTATTTCTGTTATCAACGTGACGGCTCGCTTGCCGCCATCCTCTACGAAGTCCACAATACGTTTCGCGAACGGCACTCCTATTTGATTCCCGTCGAACGCGACGTGGGAATGGCGGGGGTGGCGGGCGCACCGGGGGCGGTGATCGATCAGCATTGCCGCAAAGACTTTTATGTTTCGCCGTTCATGGACATGGACATGAACTATACGTTCCGTGTGGCAGTGCCGGACCAGCGCGTCATGATCGCGATCCGCGCCGCCGATCAAGACGGCCTGCTGCTGGCCGCGGCGCTGACCGGGGAGCGGCGCGCGTTGACCGACTTGGCGCTGCTGCGCGCGCTGGCGACCCATCCGCTGCTCACCTTGAAGGTGGTCGGCGCGATTCACTGGCATGCGCTGCGGCTGCTGCTCAAAGGGCTTAAGCTGCGGCCGCGGCCCTTGCCGCCCGCCGCGCCAGTCACCGTCGTGAACACCGAAGGCTAGCCGCCGTGACGTCCGCTGGGCCCTCGTTTTCGACAGAACCCGCCAAGGTCTCGGCCCGCCGCGGAGTTCTCTGCCGCATCATCGACCGTGCGATCCCGGCAATGCCGGCCGGCCGATTGCAGCTCACGCTGCCGAACGGTGACATCATCGAACGCCACGGCAGTATTCCGGGGCCGGACGCCGTCATGACCATGCATCGCTGGCGCGGCTTGCGCCGCATGCTGCTCGACGGCGATCACGGCTTTGCCGACGGTTATCTCGACGGCGACTGGTCGACGCCGGAGCTTGGCCAATTGCTCGAATTCTGCATGCAGAACGAATCCGCCCTGACCGCGACGGCGGCCGTCGGCCGGCTCGGCCTCATGCGCAATCGGATCGTGCACTGGCTGCGCCACAACACCCGGCGCGGCAGCCGGCGCAACATCGCGGCGCATTACGATCTCGGCAACGATTTCTTCCGGCCCTGGCTCGACGCCGGCATGAATTACTCGTCGGCGCTGTTCGCCAACTGCGACACGCTGGAGCGCGCGCAAGAGGCCAAGCTCGACCGCGCCGCGGCATTGCTCGAGCTCGACGGCGGCGAGCGCGTGCTCGAGATCGGCTGCGGCTGGGGCGCGTTCGCCGAACGGGTCATCAGGCATTACGGCGCCAGCGTCTTCGGCATCACGCTGTCGACCGAACAGCTTGCCTACGCGCAGACGCGGCTCGCCGGCGAGGTCGAACGCGGCCGCGCCGACTTGCGCTTGCTGGACTATCGCGACGTTCCCGGCACCTTCGATCGCATCGCCTCGATCGAGATGATCGAAGCGGTCGGCGAGCGCTATTGGCCGAATTATTTCGGCAAAATCCGCGACTGTCTTGCCAGCGGCGGCGTGGCTTTATTGCAGGCCATCACCATCGACGAGCACCGCTTTGCCACCTACCGCAAATGCCCGGATTTCATCCAGCGCTATATTTTCCCGGGCGGCGTGCTGCCGACCGTCTCCATCATCGAACGCGAGGCGGCGCGCGCCGGGCTGAAACTCGTGCATCACGAAGCGTTCGGCGACAGCTATGTGCGTACCTTACGCGAATGGCGCAGCCGCTTCCTGCGCGCCTGGCCGAAGCTTGAGCCGCTCGGCTTCAACGACCGTTTCCGCCGCATGTGGGAATATTATTTGGCCTACTGCGAAGTCGGCTTCCGCACCGGCTCGATCAACGTCGGGTTTTTCAAGCTGTCCGGCTGACGCCTGATCGTCGGGGCGGCCGAAGCCGCCCCGTATCCTGCCGATGCTGATCGCGCTACTGACTGCTGAACAGGTTCTGCGGGATACCAGCCGCGGAGAACACATAGTCGCGCGAGGCCGTGAGCTGCTGGCGCAGCCGGTCCAAATCGACGTCGAGCAGCTGCCCCTTCCACTTGCGCACCTTGCCGGCGACGATCACGGTCTCGACATTGGTGCGGTCCATCAGCGAGACGACAGCGCCCGGCACCTGATTGAGCGGCGCCACGTTGAGTCTCGTGGCGTCGAGGATGATGATGTCGGCCTCCTTGCCCGGCGTCAGCGAGCCGACCTTGCTGTCCAGCCGCAACGCTTTCGCGCCGTTCATGGTGGCGTAGCGCAGCACGTCCCGCGTCGTCAGCGGAGCCGGCAGACTCGCCGGCGGCTTCGGCCACGGCGTGGCTGCCGCTGCCGGCGGCAGCCCCCAATTATTCGATGCGGCCAGTTCGAGGGTGTCCGGCGGAGAATTCTGATCGAGGATCATCTGGTTCACCAGCGCGCGCTGCAGATTCATGCAGGAGCGCATCTGGGTGAAGAAGTCCGCCGTCAACGTGCATTCCACGTCAACGGAGAGCGACGGCTCCATGGCGAGACTCTGCACCTTGAGGATCGGCGGCATGCCGTGCCGCATGTTCATCTCGATCGGGAAGGCGATCGAGACCTGCGCGCCTTTGTCCTTCACCGCCTGCCAGCCCTGATCCGACATGCCGGTCATGTGGATGAACAGGTTGTCCGGTCCGATGCCGATGTGGCCGTTGCCGCCGGTCCCGGCGGCGAGCGAGTCCAAGATCGGGCGGATGCCGAACGGCGAGAGGATATGCGCCGCGATCTGCAGACCGAGTTGCCGCCCGATCGTCCACGACTTGTCTGTGGTCGCGTTGCCGAGATAGACCTCGCCGCCCATGATCATGTGGACGAGGCCGTTGCGCGACAGGTTGCCGGGCGAGAACCACTGCTTGAGGATGCGCGGCGCGTCTTGCGGATATTGGTTGCCCGGAACGCCGGCGCCGAAATTACCGGCGCTCTCGAAATAGCCGAAGGCGGCGCGACGCCCGGTATCGATCAGCGCCTGGATGGCGGCGTCCGAGTGCGCCGGCGAATGGCTGATCTGCGAGACGTCGTGCACCGTGGTGACGCCGTCGTCGAGCTGGCTGAGCCCGCCGAACAGCTCATTGATGTAGACGTCCTGCGGCCGGTACACCGGGGCGAATTTGTTCAGGATGAACTCGTAGTAGGTCGTGCTGCCGCTCGGCGTACCGGAGCCGTCGTTGATAAGGACGCCGTCGGCGAGGTAGCTGCGCAGCGCCGTTTCGAACTGGTGATGATGCGTATCGATGAAGCCGGGCATCACGATGCGCCCGGTGGCATCGATCACGTCCGCGGTGCCCGCCGGTATATGCGGCCCGACGGCGAGGATCGTATTGCCCTCGACCAGGACATCGGCTTGGGCGAAGTCGCCGACATTCGGATAGTCCATCGACATCACCGACCCGCCGCGAATGACGTAGCGTCGGTTCGGCTTGCCGCTGTCCTGAGGTGGATCGCCGCCGCCCTGCTGATCCGCCGCAGCGGGACGCGGTGCGAAGAGATTAAGACCTGCCGCGGCAATTCCGGTTGCCGCAGCGCCTTTGAGAAAATTGCGCCGCGAGCCGAAATGGTTTCGCAGCATTATTTGATTGCAAAGTTTGCACATGCTTGCGTCTCCCCACGTGAGCCATTCGGAATGATGGCTCTGCAAGCATCCTGACCATGATTGACGAAGCTGTATACTTTTATCGACAACTTTACGGCACGCGCAGCGCGTAGGCACGCTCCCATCAAAACATCCCATCGTCAGCGCGTCAGATTTGTTGGGACTACGCCCTTGGATAATCGTAGCCAGCCATCAGACTATCGACGATCGCGGTGAACGACGCCCAATCGGTCTCGCGGTAGGAATGATTGCGGATGATGAACGGCGCGCCAGCGTAGAATTTTTCGTATTGCTGGTGGCGGCCGGCGAATTCCGAGCCGACCAGATCCCAGGCGAGCTTGAACAGCTTCATGCGCGTGACCGCGTCGCATTGCGGCGTCTGCCAGAACGTCTGGAATTCTCGCGCCAGTTCGGGGTCCTGCATCACCGAAATGTCGGCCGGCATCTGGAACACGCCGCCGCCGCACAGTTCACGTAAGTCGTCGATGAAGCGTGAGTAGTTCTGGGTGCACCAATCCAGCGCGCCGTACATCATGCGGCGGTTGAAGCAGACGTAACCCTCAGGTCCGCCCGGCCAAGATTCGAAGGCATTGATCTGGCCGTTGACCATGCCGGCGATCATCGCCTCCTGGGCGGAGATGCGGCCGAGCGTTTCCTTGACCGCCGGCACCTGGTCGGCGCCCGTGGCATTGGCAATCCGCGCGCATAAACCCACGATCAGGCGCATCTTCGACCAGTAGCGCACGTTCGACTGATGATTGCCGAAGCAATGGCTCGGCGTCTTGATGTAGATCTCGCGCGCCAAAATGGCGTCGTCGTGGACGAAGACGCGCTCCCACGGCACCTTGACCTCGTCGCACAACAGCATGCTGTCGCTTTCGTCGTAGCGATACGACAACGGCGAATCGAACTCCGAGGTGACGCCGGTCTCCATCGGCTTGCGCGACCACAGCCGCAAGCCCGGCGCATTGCACGGAATAGCGCAGGTGATGGATTCTTTCTTCTGCTCCGGCGCCAGCGGGATGACATTGCCGATCCAGATGTCGTTTGCGAACACCGCGCCGGTGGCGAGCATTTTCATGCCGGAGATGACGACGCCGTCGTCCTCCTCGCGCACCACGCGCAAGGTCGGCACCGGCAGATTCTGCTTGAGATAAAAATTCGGATCGCGTGCCGCCTGCGGCGGCAGCACCGCGTATGCCACGTAAAGATCGTTGTCGCGGGCGTGCTTGTAGTAGCGCAGCACGTTGTCGGGATGGGCGTTCGGCGCGGGCAGCGCGCCGAGATTCATCGCCATGCCGGTGATGAAGGAGGCGACGTGGTCCGGCGAGCGGCCGAACAGGCCGTAGGTGAAATCGGCAATACGCTGGTGGCCGATCATGCGCCGCTGCAAATCCTCGCGCGAGCGCGCCCTTAAGAAATAGATGGAATGGCGGCCGCCGTCCTCCTCGTAGGTCATTTCGGCGCGCAGCGCCGGATCGGCCTTCGTGTCGTAGAGCGCGGCGACCGTTTGCGCGGCGTTGCGGAACGCCGGGTGGGTGGTGACGTCGTCGACCTTTTCGTTGCCGATATAGACCACGCGGCCGTCGCGCAGCGATTCGAGATGCTCTTTGCCGCTGCGCAGCATGGTCGGTATCTCCGTAGGGTGGCTTTTATCGGCGAGTGTGTCGCGTCGGCAACATGAATCTCACCCCTACTCGGCTAGCATGAGGTGGAGTCATAACAAGGGGGCGCGTCATGACTAGAGCACTTTTGGCGGCGACACTGTTCCTCTTCGCGGGCAGCGCCTATGCGGCGGATATGCCGCTGAAGGCACCGCCGGCACCAGCGCCGGCTCCGACTTGGACCGGGTGGTATATCGGCGTCAACGGCGGTGGCGGATGGGGCAGAGTCAGTCCGAACGCTTCTGACGTTGGGCCTGATTCGTTTTTCGCTGGTGCGAACGTCCCGGCCGTGGTCGCGGGCGCGTCCCGGGGCTTCCATACGTCGGGCGGATTGGCCGGCGGGCAAGTCGGCTACCTGTACCAGGCGGCTCCGGGTCAGGCCATCGTCGGCTTGGATGTCGCCTTCGATTGGTCCGGTCTCAAGGGCTCCGCCAACAGCGGCTTCACCCCTTACCCCGTCACGGCGCCCACCGGATTCAGCTGGAATCTGGCCGCCAAATCGCAGTCACTCTTCACCGCAGTCGTGCGTCTCGGCCCCGACATGGGAATGTGGTTTCCCTACGTCAGCGCCGGCGCTGCGGCCTCGCATCTGAGTTACACCGCGAACTACATCGATACCTTCTATCCATCGGTTTCAAACAACTCGTTCAGCAAGGACGCGGCGGGTTGGGTTGTCGGCGCCGGCGCCGAGTTCCGCGTTGCAGAGCACTGGTTGCTGCGTGGCGAATACCTCCATACGGAATTCGGCAGCATCACCGGGTTCGGCCCGATCGCGTGCACCCCCGGCGTCGGTAATTGCGTTGGGGCCGGCTTCCGCACGACATTCCAATTCTCCAGCAGGTTCAGCGAAGACGTCGCGCGCGTCGCGCTGAGCTACAAGTTCTGATCTGCCATCTCATCGCTTCGGCCAAAGCCCGAGGCTCACGCCTCGGGCTTTGGCCATTCGTGGGCGCCTTTGCCCACCCTGCCCTTGCTGTTCCCATGCCGGGGTGGGCGGCATCCTAATTCCGAGGGGCTTGTCCTAATTTGGTTTTTCCATTGTCCTAATTTCGCTTTTGGAACGAAATAGCCGCCAGCGTCGTTCACGCTACGGGCATGTTTTTTGACGTGTTGGAGGGTGCGTATGTCAGAGACTGGAGAATATCGGGCCCACGCGGCTGAGTGTGTTCGGCTTGCTCAACAGACTGCCGATCCCCAAAGCAAAGGTTCCCTGCTCGATATGGCCCGCGCTTGGCTGGCCCTTGTCGCTCAGGGCGAGAAAAACAATGACGCTCCCACCTTGGTCTATCAGACGCCTGAGCCCCGCCAACAGGTCGCCCAACAGCCGCAACTGCGGTCGAAAAAGGGGGCAGGCCGGCTCAATTAATGCGGAACAAGCTGCCGCTGTGTGATTTGACATAATGTGGGGAGAATTGGCGGTCGGTGCTATGTCAAAGCTCTCCGAAATGGCGTGGCCCGATGCCATGCTCGACATCGTGAAGTCGCTTCCTCGCTGTTACCAAACGTCGGCGGAACTGCCGCCGCATATTTCATCGCTTCTCGACCGGATTGGGCAAAAGCCTGCGCTCCAGCAGCAACAGCCACAATCCAACCCCAACGAGAAGGAAACGGCGTTCAGTATCGGGCTATCGTTGGATTCCCGCGGATAACGTTTGCGACAAATAAGCCAAGTGACATTGCAGCAAAGTGACATTGCAGCAAAGTGGCGTTGCAGCCGAGCAACGTTGCGGGAACAAGTTCCGCCGCGCACGTGCGCAGGGTTTTCTTAATTCAAACAGGGCTTTCTTAACGCAAGCAGGCCTTCCTTAATGCAAACCGTATCGTTAGAACCCAAACGCCGCATAAAATGTTGCTAAGGCAAGCCCGAGCGCGATCGCGCTTCCCAGCACGACAAATTCGATTTTCACGTGTGGAATGCTCACCGACGGAGCGTCATTGACCAATGGCGAACGGGACATCGGAACCGGCCATTCCAGGGCCCACTTCAACCTGACAGGGCCAACAGCATCCCGCATCGATACCTCCCCGTGACCTGAATTAAGTGCAGTTGGCTAATGAGCCAAAGCATACGCCGCCTTCCCGCGATGCTTCATTGCGTGGGCATCGAGGGCCGATGCGTTCTGCTTCTCGACCAATTCAGCACACCGTATCCATCGTTGTGCGATGCTACGCCATACGGTCTTATTCTCGCGATCCCGCGTGCCTTTCGCCATCAGCTCGCATTCGGCGGCAAATCGCAGAAACCGTTCTGACGTGTCCATTAGCCGACCTCCGTATATCTGAGAAAGGCAACGCAATCGCCTCTGAAAGGTTCCGGCCCAACCCTGCACAAATGTTATGCGCCGCACTGTACACTGTGGACAAACTACCCCGGTTCCGCCGTCGCAATATCGCGTCACGCTGCTAACCCATCCCGCATCCCTAGCGCCGCCCCGGCACGGGATGGGATGGATAGAGGTGCTGATAATCGGGTTCCGTCTCCGCGATCATGTTGCAGTGCATGAGTCCGCTTCTGGCCCGTAACTGCCCCGATAGCGAACGGTCGGCGCGGCAGCCTTGTGGGGTAAAGCAGCCGCGCGTTCCGCGAGATGGCGCGGCAGAAATTGACCCAAACCGACATTGGCGGCCGACGCCTGGACAAGGGTCCGACAGATCGCACCATTTGGATGCGCACCGCCTTCGGCTATCCTCGGCGTCGCGCCGGCCGCCGCAGCCAACATTTTCCGCGGGAGAATGCCATGTCCAACCCTGCCCACCCTTACGAGCCGCTCACATCCGAAAACGCCGCGCTCGTCCTCGTCGATCACCAAGTCGGCCTCATGAGCGGAGTGCGCGACTACTCGATCGCTGAGCTCAAGCATAACGTCATCGGCCTCGCGAAGGCCGCGAAGGCACTCAAACTTCCGATCGTCGCGACCACGACGGCGCGAGACAGCATGTGGGGACCGACGTTTCCCGAACTGGTCGAAGCTTTGCCCGGGGTGCAAATTATGGACCGTTCGTCGGTCAATGTTTACGACGATCCGCGCGTCGCAGCCGCGATCGAAGCGACCGGCCGCAAGAAGCTGATTTTTGCCGGTCTTTCGCTTGAAGTCTGCGCGGCACTCCCGGCCATGACCGCCGTCAGCAAGGGCCTCGATGCGTACGTCGCCGTGGATGCCTGCGGCACGTTCAGTGAGACCAAACGTCAGGTTGGACTGCTGCGGATGCTGCAGGCAGGCGTCATACTATCGGACTACGCGACGCTGATGGTCGAAATTCTCAAAGACAACGGTCGGCCCGAGGCCGCTGCGGTCTATGGCGCGATGGATATGGATTGGGCCAAGCTGGTAGGCCAGATGGCACAAGCCCACGCCAAGTGAACAGCGCACCGATCGCTTCAAGCAACTAGTTTGGCTGTGCATAGCGAATGTCCGCTTTGCGCCGGTTTCTGCCGCGCCGATCGACCACCTACAGCAGCCATGCTGCTGCTACTTCCCAGCTGGATTGCGCTGCTCTCCATCCGCGCTAGGGGCAAAGGCTTCAATATAACTTATTCTGTGACGCCGCTTGACATTCGTCTCCATTCCAGTTACGTCACAATCCTCGCTCCGGTGAAGGACATGGCGCGGAGGCACATCGCGTCATGGGAGCGAGGGCGGTGCCCGCGGGTGGGTTTGCAGCCTGCTCCCGGGCGGCTTGGGCATCATGTCTCCCGGCATTACGACCGGGGTGGGAGGTGCTTCCCTGGACTGGGACAGGCGAAGGCGGGTAACGCCCGTTCAGACCGCGTCCCAGGAAGCCTGGCCTGAAGCTGAGCCTTTGGGATGGAATAATTCCCTGAGGTGAGAGCCGTGGTGGAACGCCGTCAAGCGTGCGCGCTCCAAAAGGGCGCGCGCCGCATCGCAAGATGCGGCGGTTGTAACCCTGCGTTTGCCGGCGTTCCGCTTCCTTCAGTTTTCTTCGTAGCCCGGGTGAGCGAAGCGAGACCCGGGGAGCGGCGATGAAGCCGCGCAGTCGTTCCCGGATGTCGCTTCGCTCATCCGGGCTACGAAACCAGTAACGGAAGACCGAAAGGCAGGCCCCACCCCTGCCCTTCCTTGGACCGAACCGGTTTCGCGATTGACGTGACCACATTTTGCAAGCGTGCGATCCGTTCGCGATCGTGCGCACAACAGAACGCGGCCGCAAGAACGCGCCGCGAGACGGGAGAGTCTGGCCATGACAGAGGCCAAACAAAACAAAGACCAAAACTTCGCCATGCTGTCCGCCATGCTCAAGGCGGGCATGAAACAGAAACCAAAGCTCAGCGCGACCGAATACGCGCGGCGCCTCGCCGTCGAGAAGGCGTTGCAGCAACGCCGCTATTGCGACGCCTTCGCCTTGTGGCGGAGCTGCTCCCACAAGACGTGCCGCCGGCAGCGCCACTGCGGCGGCGAAGCGGCCGGCTGTCTGCGCCGCGCGCTCGATCGCGTGCCGCATCAGGAGCAGTGGCGGACGCGGCAGGACATCCTCGCGTCGACGCCGCGCAATATCGGCGCGCCGGAACGCGCGGCGCGGCAATGCATGCCGCGGGATTTGTATGAGTAGGCAGCGGCGCCGCTACGGGCGACGGCAACGCTTAGGACTCCCTCTCCCCAGAGGGGAGAGGGTTGGGGTGAGGGGGTTCGGAAGATTCAGAATTAAACTCCGCGGTCCGAACCCCCTCATCCTGTCCTTCTCCCCTCTGGGGAGAAGGGACGCAGCGTCGCGCTCGCGTTGCCCCCTTCTCTCCCAAGCGCATCCAAACAAAAAACGGGGACGGGCAAAAAAGCCCGTCCCCGTGGGTCAGTCCGCCGACGCTGAATGGAGACGCACAACGCCGGCGGGGTCGACCTTACTTATCGCTCACACGTGGCCGAACTCACGCATTACCCAACGGCAGCGCCACGAAACGCATGGCGTCGCCCTGCTTCACGCGCATCAGCACCTGATGCTTGCCCTGCGCCTTGGCGTCGACCAGCGCCTTGCGCACGTCGCCGACATTGGCGACGGACTTGCCGCCGACATCGAGGATGACGGTGCCGGTCTGAAAACCCTGCTCTGCCGCGGGGCCGTCCGGATCGACCGCGGTGACGACGACGCCCTGGGCGCCGGCGCCGGACACTTCGCTGGCCGGAGCCACCGACAGGCCGAGATGCGGCACGCCGCTCGACGGCTCGCCAGTGCCGGTGTCGGCTTTGGCCTGCTGCTGGTCCGGCATTTCACCGAGTGTCAGCGAGATGGTCTTGGCCTGGCCGTTGCGGATCAGGTCGAGCTTCACCGTCGCGTTCGGCGCGATGGTGCCGATGGTGCGGGCGAGTTCGCGGGCATCCTTCACCGGGGTGCCGTTGACGGCGGTGATGACGTCGCCGGACAGGATGCCGGCCTTGGCCGCCGGGCTGCCGTCTTGCGGCTCGGCGACGAGAGCGCCTTCGGCCTTCTTCAGGCCGAGCGAGTCGGCGATGGTGGCGGTCACCGGCTGGATCTGCACGCCGAGCCAGCCGCGGGTGACGTGGCCCGAGCTCTTGAGCTGCGCCACCACCGTCTTCACCGTATCGGCCGGAATGTCGAAGCCGATGCCGACCGAACCGCCGGACGGCGAATAGATCGCGGTGTTGACGCCGATCACGTTGCCTTCGACGTCGAACGCCGGTCCGCCGGAATTGCCTTTGTTGATCGGCGCATCGATCTGCAGGTAATCGTCGTAGGGTCCCGCGCCGATGTCGCGGCCGCGCGCGGAAACGATACCCGCGGTGACGGTGCCGCCGAGGCCGAACGGATTGCCGACCGCGACCACCCAGTCGCCGACTTGCGGCGCGCGCTCGGAAAACTTCACGAACGGGAAGTCGCTCTTGCCGTCGACCTTGATCAACGCGAGATCGGTTTTCTGATCGGTACCGACGACCTTCGCGGTGTAGATCGAGCCGTCATCGGTCGTGACTTGCACCGACTTGGCGTGATCGACCACGTGGTTGTTGGTCACCGCATAGCCGTCGGCGGTGATGAAGAAGCCGGAGCCTTCGCCCATGATGGTCTGATGGCCTTGCGGCGTCTGCGTCTGGCCGCGCCCCTGACGGCCGAATTGCTGGCCGAACTGCTGGAAGAATTTATCGAACGGCGAGCCGGGCACCGACGGTATGGCGTCCTGGTCGTCATTGCGTTGCTGCTGCATCAGCGCCGGTTCCGCGGAGGCGGCGTCGATCTTCACCCGCACCGAGATGACGGCGGGTTTCACCTTGGCGACGATATCGGCGAAGCCGGACGGATGCTGCAGGGTCGAATCGGCAGCGCTCGCGGCCGCCGTCCAGGCCGGCAGACTGTTGGTGTGATAGACGCCGGGTCCGCCGACCAGCAAGGCTGCGCCGACAGCGGCGACCGAGCCCAACAGCACGAGGCGCCGGGCCGAGAAGAAATTGCGATTGTTCGGAAGCATCATGGTTCTCCATCAGAGAAGGCGGCCCAGCCGCCCTTGTCGCTACACATGGGGACCGCGGCGTTACGCCAACCTGACGGGCGTATTAATTCTTCGACAGATTCATTGCATGAAATGAATCGGCTGCCGCGGGGCGGCGGACAGCGGCCGAATTCGCGCTGCGACAATCGCGCCGCAAAGGGTAAAATCCCCATGCTTGACAATATGCGGCGGACATTGCTCGTTGCGCGGCCATAGCGGAGGAAATGGATGCGAGGCGCAATCGCTCAGGGCTCGGCGCTTTTTGTCGCAGCGGTTCTTGCCGCCGTACTATTCGCCAATGCGCCTGCATCGGCGCAGGCGCTGCCGGGCCAGGCGCTGGCGTTCGACCGCAGCAAGGGCAATTGCCTGACCTGCCACGATATCAAGGGCGGCGATTCGCCCGGCAACCTCGGGCCGCCGCTCTCCGATATGAAAGCTCGATTCCCCGACCGCAAGGAATTGGCGGCAATCGTGTTCGACGAGACCAAGCGCAACCCGCAGACCGTGATGCCGCCGTTCGGGCGCAATCTGATTCTGACCGACGGGGAAATCGAAGCGATCGTCGATTTTCTCTATACGCGCTGATTGAGCCGGAGAAGGATGTGAGGATTTCTCGTGCCAGTGTCGTCGTGACGATCGCAATCGCGGCGCTCGTCGTCGCCGGCGCGCGGCCCGCCGCGGCGGCCGACAGCATCGATCCCGACGCCGATTTCAAGGCATTCCGCGACTATTACACCAAGCGCTTCCCCAACGTGCCGCTGAACGATTTCGTCAACGGCCCCTATTCGATGGACGCCGAGTTGCGCAAGCAATGGGAGGCGATCGACGATTTCCCACCGTACGATTTCGCCGTCGACCGCGGCAAGGAAATGTTCGCGACGCCGTTCAAGAACGGCAAGAGCTACGGCGATTGCTTTCCCGACAAAGGCATCGGCATTCGGCAGAATTATCCGTATTTCGACTTGAAGAGCGGCGAGGTGATCACGCTCGAGCTGGCGCTTAATCGTTGCCGGGAAGCCAACGGCGAGGAGCCTTATTCCTACGTCAAGGACGAGATGGCGTCGCTGACGGCTTACATGGCCTTCACCTCGCGCGGAAAACCGTTCGACATCAAGATTCCGAACGATCCGCGGGCGCTGGCGGCCTACCAGAACGGCGAGGAATATTTTTATGCGCGGCGCGGCCAGCTCAATTTTTCCTGCGCCTCCTGCCACGTGCAAAACCCCGGCAATCACATCCGCACCGAAGTGCTGGCGCCGGCGCTCGGCATCGTCGCGGCGATGCCGATCTACCGCTCGGAGTGGAACGGTATGGGCACGATGAGCCGGCGTCTGGTCACCTGCAACAGCCAGGTCCGCGGCGTGCCGCTCAAGCCGCAGGACGAGCTCTACCGCGACGTCGAATACTATCTGTCTTACATGAGCAACGGCCTGCCGATATCCGGGCCGGGCGCGCGGCCATGAGGAAACAACCCATGCGCACGTATTTGTTTGTAGCAGTGGTGTGTTTGTTGACGGGCGCGGCACAAGCGGCGAGCACCGAGGCCGATTACAAGACCGCGCTCGCCGCCGCCGAAGCCGCCGACCAGGACGCCGGCGCGCTGAAAAACCAATGGATCCCGACCGAACAGGCCCTGGCCGCCGCCAAGAAGGCGGCCGCCGCCGGCGACTTCGATACCGCCGTCGCTCAGGCCAAAGAGGCCGAAGCCTTGGCCAAGGCGTCGATTGCGCAAGCCAAGGAACAGCAGAGCGCCTGGAGGGCTGGCGTTATTCGCTGACGAGGAGAGCACGCACTTGGACCGCCGCAATTTCCTGCACTGGCTTGGCGTCGCCGCGGCTTCAGGCGTCACGCCGCGCCTGGCGCTGGCTGCCGACGATGACCTTTACGACGTCGGCCGCTTCGGCAATGTCCGTATCCTGCATCTGACCGACAGCCACGCCCAGCTGCAGCCGGTTTTTTTTCGCGAGCCGAGCGTCAATATCGGCGTCGGCGATATGCGGGGAAAACCGCCGCATATCGTCGGCGGCGCTTTCCTCGAATATTTCAATATCGTGCCGGGCGGCAGGATCGCCCACGCCTTCACCTTCCTCGATTATCAGGACGCCGCGCACCGCTACGGCCGCATGGGCGGCTTTGCGCATCTGAAAACCTTGATCGACCGGCTGCGCACGGAGGCCGGGCCGGGCAACGCGCTCCTCCTCGACGGCGGCGACATCTGGCAGGGCACCGGTCTCGCCAATGCGTCGCAAGGCGCCGACATGGTCGAGGCCGCAAATCTGCTCGGCATCGACGCCATGACCGGGCATTGGGAGTTCACCTACGGCGAAACGGCTTTACGCAAAAACCTCGCCAGCTTCAAAGGCGAGTTTCTGGCGCAGAACGTTTTCTTGACCGAGGACGCGTCCTTCAACGACAAGCCGGCGTTCGACCCGTCATCCGGCCGCGTCTTCAAGCCGGCGACGGTGCAAGAGGTCGGCGGCATGCGCGTCGCCGTCATCGGCCAGGTCTTTCCCTATGTGCCGATCGCGCACCCGAAGCGTTTTACGCCCGATTGGACGTTCGGCATCCGCGAGCAGGAGCTGCAAAAGCTGGTCGACGATTTACGCAACGCGCAGCACGCCGACGTAGTGGTGCTGCTGTCGCATAACGGCATGGATGTCGATCTGAAGCTCGCCAGCCGCTGCACCGGCATCGACATCATTCTCGGCGGCCATACCCATGACGCCGTGCCGCGACCCGTTATCGTCGCCAATCCCTGCGGCAAGACCCTGGTCACCAACGCCGGCTCGAACGGCAAATTCCTCGGTGTGCTCGACCTCGACGTCGGCAAAGGCGCGCTGAAAAACGTGCGCTACACGCTGCTCCCGGTTTTCGCCGACCTGATCAAGCCGGACGGCGCCATGGCGGCGCTGATCGAACGGCTGCGCGCGCCGCACGCAGCGCAATTTTCCGAAAAACTCGCGAGCTGCGATCAATTGCTCTACCGGCGCGGCAATTTCATCGGCCCGATGGACCAGGTGATCTGCGACGCGCTGCGCCCGCAACTTGGCGCCCAGATCGCGCTGTCGCCGGGTTTTCGCTGGGGCACCACCATGCTGGCGAACCAGACGATCACCCGCGAAGACGTTCTGGCGGAGACGGCGATCAGCTATCCGGAGACCTACGTCCAGGACATGACCGGCAGCGCGCTCAAAGCCATCATGGAAGACGTCGCCGACAATTTGTTCAATCCCGATCCTTACCTGCAGCAGGGCGGCGACATGGTGCGGGTCGGCGGCATGGATTACGCCTGCGCGCCGAACCAAACCGCGGGCAACCGCATTTCCGACATGACGCTCGACGACGGCACGCCGATCGAGGCCGGCAAGACCTATCGCGTCGCCGGCTGGGCGTCGGTCAATCCGCAAAACGGCGAACCGGTGTCGGCTGTCATCGAAAAATATCTCGGCGCTAACAAGACGCTGACCATCAAGCGCGCCAACCGCGTGACGCTCAAGGGCGTGGCCAATAATCCAGGCATTATCGGTGGTGGCTGAGATGGCGCTACGAGGCTACCTGCAACGCACCGCGCACCAGCGCGGCATAAAACCACTCCGTCACACGCTTCGGGCGCGCCAAGCCAAGGCGATCGAGGCAATCGGCGTAGCCGGCGCGCACGCCAAGCCCGCGCATGAACAAGGCCGCAAGCTGCGCGGGCGAGGCGGACTTGAGGACTTGCAGCGCGGGAATGAGCTGCTGCTCGATCGCGGTGAAATCGGTGCCGAAAGGAAATGCCGGCAACAGGCCGGCGTCGGCTGCGGGTTTCAGCGCGCGCATGATCGCTTCCGGCGTGTTGTCGCGGGCCGACTTCGGCAGTGCGTATTCACGCTCGATCTTGCCGGCGTCCTTGGCCTGGCGCAGCAATTCGTCCTGAAACCGCGAGTCGGTGATCGCCAGCATGGCGGCGATCACGTCGCGGTCGGTTTTGCCGCGGATGTCGGCGATGCCGTATTCGGTGATGATCATGTCGCGCAGGTGGCGCGGGATGGTGGTGTGGCCGTAGCGCCAAAGGATGTTGGAGCGCTCCCTGCCCTTTGCGCTGCGCGTCGCGCGCAGCGCGATCGCCGAGCGCGCGTCCGCCAAGGCAAAGCTCTGGGCGATAAAATTATATTGTCCGCCGACGCCACTGACGATGCGGCCATCGTCGAGGCCGTCGGAGATCACGTCGCCGAGCGCGGTCGCCATCATGGCGTCGTTGAGGAAGCGCGCGTTCTTTCGCGCGCGCCGTTTGTTGTCCTCGTCATGATAGAGTTCGTTGACGTAACCGATCGCGGTCATGCTGAATTTCTTGACGACGTCGCGCGGCATCTCGCGCAGGCTGCGGTAAAAGTCGCGCGAGCCGAGGAAGAAGCCGGCGTGCAGCACGATGCCGTCGACCTCGCGCTTGAGGATGCCGGCGCGGTACAGATCGAGCATGCCTTCGACGAACATTTCGCTGCAGCCGTAGAGGCCGGCGTCGAATTTTTTCACGTGCACCGCGGCGTCGCGGGCCGGATCGTAGCCGAGCCGCGACAGCAACGTACGGAAAGAGTCGTTGTCGCGCTGGCGCAGCACCAGCGCCTGCGCCATCGCCTCGCCCAGCGAACCGATGCCGATCTGCAGCGTGCCGCCGTCGGGCACGATGCTCGCCGCATGCAGGCCCGCGGCATAATCGGCAAGCGCCACCGGCTCGCGCGGCGCCGCGAACAGCGGAAACTCGACCCCGTCGAGCATGAGATCGAACTCGCTCTCGCCGATCGCCGCGTCGCCGAGCATGAACGGCAACTCCGAATTGGTCTGCCCGGCGAACAGGAAATCGGCGCCGCCGTCGCGGCGCCGCGCCAACAGATCGAGCGTCAGGTCGGGATTGCAGCTCAGGCTATAGGCCTGCGGCGCTTCGTCGGCGCGATGCGCCACCAGCTGCGCCACCACGTTGACGCCGCGGTCGAGCACGTAGCGCAGCGCATGAGTGTAGTTCGCGCAGATGTAATGCTGCTGCGCGTAGGGCGAGCCGAGCCATTGGCCCGCTTCGAAAAAAAACTCATTGATCACGATATTCGGCGGCACCTCGTGATTGTGGATCGCCGCCGCGTAGTCGAGCGGCGGATAACCGGCGAACAACCGCAGCGAAATGGGATCGAGGAACCGGTGCTCCAGCTCGCTCTTGGCGCGCGGCGGCTCGAGCGTCAGCGCGGTGAAGATCGTCAGCCGGATCGAGCTGTCCGCAACCGCCTTGGCGTAGAGCGCATTGGCGATGTGATTGGCCTTGCCAAGGCCGAGCGGCAAAGCGAGCACGATGGTCTTGCCGACCTTCTCGACAATTGCGTCGGCCAGTTGCGCCGGATCGGAAAAGCGCGCCGGCCCCGCGCCGGAATGGATCATTGCAAAGAGTCCCAGCCCGGATCGGGCTGGAAACGCGGCCCGTATTTTTGTGCAAGGCTTTTGAGCGCGTCGCGCACGTTGGCGATCCCGCGGGAGCGCGCATAATGCATCGGTCCGCCACGAAAGGGTGCAAAGCCGGTGGCAAAGATCATCGCGCCGTCGACGATCTGTTCATCGGCGACGATGCCTTCGCGCAGGCAAGTGACGCAGACGTCGAGCATCGGCAGGATCAGGCGGTCGATCATGTCCGCCGGCGGCGCGACGGCATCGTCCTTGGCTTTGACCGCGTGGCCGTTCTGCCAGGTGTAGAGGCCCTTGCCGGTTTTCTTGCCGAGCTCGCCTTTGGCGACTTTATCCTTGAGCCATTGCGGCGGCTCGGGCATGTCGCGGTTGATGCTGCCGCGCAGCATCTCGGCGACGTGCAGACAGATGTCGAGCCCGACCTCATCGGCCAATTCGATCGGCCCCATCGGCATGCCGAAATCTTCCGCCGCCTTGTCGATGGTCTCCTTGGGCATGCCGGCGTCGAGCATCAGCAAAGCTTCGAGCAGATACGGCGTCAGCGCGCGGTTGACCAGAAAGCCCGGCGCGCTTTTCACCGGCGCCGGCAGCCGGTCGATGCGGCCGAGGAAGCCGCGGGCGTCGGCGAGCACGTCGGCCGAGACCTGGTCGTGGCTCACCACCTCGACCAGCTGCATGCGCGACACCGGATTGAAGAAATGGATGCCGACCAGCCGCTCCGGCCGCGGCAGGCCTTCGCGCAACTGCTCGAGCGGAATACTCGACGTGTTGGTGGCGAGGATGGCGTCGGCTTTCATCTTCGGCTCGATGCCGGCGAAGATTTTCCGCTTGAGCTCGAGCACTTCCGGCACCGCCTCGATGATCAGGTCGGCGGTAGCGACGCCGTCGCCCTTGAGGTCGGGGATCAACCGGTCGAGCGCGTCGCGCACCTTGCGGCGGTTGTCGCGGCCGATGCTGGCGTAGAGCGCGCTGGCGCGCTTGATGGCGCCGGCGATCGGCTCCGGCTTGGTGTCGCCGAGACTGACGACAAACCCGTGCCAGGCGCACCACGCGGCGATGTCGCCACCCATGGCACCGGCGCCGATGACGTGCACGCGGCGGCCATCCCATTTGCCGCCAGCGAGTTTTTTCAGGTTTTCGCGCAGGTAGAACACGCGGACCAGGTTTTGCGCGGTCTCAGTGACGAGAAGTTTTGCGAAGGAGGACACTTCCGCCTTTTGCATCGCGTCGCGGTCGCCGCCGTGGGCGGTCCACAGATCGATCAGGGCGTAAGGCGCCGGATAAAACCGTTTCGGCGCCTTCTTCGCAGTCTCGCCGCGCATGCGCGAGGCGAGCAAGCCGCGCACGGGCTCCATGTTCATCAATCGACCGATTAAGTTCTGCTTGGCCGCGATCATCTCGCCGGTAACGGCAGATTTTACTGCGGCGCGTACGTGGCGCTCTTGAGTCACCGCATCGACCAGATGCAAAGCACGGGCCCGGCGCGCGCGCACGGTCTTGCCGGTCAGCATCATGGTCATCGCCTGCACCGGGCCGATCAGCCGGGTCAGCCGCACCGTGCCGCCGAGGCCGGGATGCAGTCCGAGCAGCACTTCCGGGAAGCCGAAACTCGCGTCGTCGATGGCGATGCGGAAATCGCAGGCCAGCGCCACTTCGAGCCCGCCGCCGAGGCAATAGCCGTGGATCACCGCGACTGTCGGCAACGGCAACCGGTCGAGCCGGTCGAGCACCGCGTGGCCGCGCGTCAGCGTCGCCTCGATCTGCGCGGGGTCGGTGACGCCGCGGAACTGGGCGATGTCGGCGCCGGCGATGAAGCCGGAGCGCTTGGCGGAGCGGATCACCAGTCCGCGCGGGTGGTCGCGCTCAAGTTTTTCCAGCACCGCGTTGAGTTCGGTGAGCTCGCCTTCCGACAGGGTGTTGGCGCTAGAATCTTTTTTGTCGAACAACAGCCAGGCGATGCCGTCTTCGTCGGTGTGCAGCCGCCAATGGGCCCAGGGGCTCGGCTCCGGCTCCTCACCGATCGCGAACGGGCCGAGCTCGAGGTCGCGCTTGCCGAGGATGGCGAGTGTAGGTTTTGGCGCGGGGGAGGTTTTCATGCGCTGCCCCTCACACCGCTTCGATCAGCATGGCACCGCCCTGGCCGCCGCCGATGCACTCGGTGGCGATGCCGCGCCTATAGCCGAGCCGTTTCATGGCATTGACCAGATGCAGCACGATACGATTGCCGCTGGCGCCGACCGGATGGCCGACGCCGATAGCACCACCATCGACGTTGAGGCGGTCGCGCGCGATTTTTCCCGCGGCGCCCGGAAGGCCGAGCGCCTCGCGGCAGAATTCGGCGTCGTCCCAGGCGGCGAGGCAGCCGAGCACTTGCGCGGCAAACGCCTCGTTCAATTCCCACAGCTCGATGTCGCCGAGACCAAGCTGATGGCGTTTCAAGATCGCGGTGGCGCAATAGACCGGCCCGAGCCCCATGACCGACGGGTCGAGCGCCGACCATTCGCTGTCGACGATGATGGCCTTCGGCGTGAGCTTGTGCGCCTTCACCGCGTCTTCGGAGGCGAGAATAACCCACGACGCGCCGTCGGTGATTTGCGACGAGTTGCCGGGCGTGACCTTGCCCCACGGCCGCTCGAACGCGGGCTTCAGCTTGGCCAGCGTATCGGCCGAGCTGTCGGGCCGCACACCGTCATCGTGATCGAACAAGGTGCCGTCGCGGGCGAAGGCCGGCTCGATCTCGCCTGAGAAATAGCCGTTCTTCTGCGCCGCAGCGAGGCGCAGCTGGCTTTCGGCGGCATATTCGTCGGCCTGCCGCCGCGAAATATGAAACAGATGCCCGACCAGTTCCGCGGTCTGGCCCATATTGAGCTCGGTGATCGGATCGGTGAGCCCGCGCTCGAGCCCGATCACCGGCGTGAAGAACGACGGACGCCAGCCGAGGAACGCCGCAAGTTTTGCGCCGATGCCGCGCGCGGCGAACAGTTTGGCGTACCAGTTGACCGCGCTGCGGCTGAACACCAGCGGCGCATGGCTCAGCGATTCCGCGCCGCCGGCCAGCACCAGATCCGACACGCCTTCGCGGATATAGCGATACGCGGTGTCGATCGACTGCATGCCGGAGCCGCAATTGATCTGCACGGTGAAAGCGGTCATCGCTTCGCCCATGCCGAGGCGGAGCGCGGCGACGCGGGCGGGATTCATCTCGTCGGCGATGACGTTGACGCAGCCGAGGATCACCTGGTCGAAGGCGTCGGGCGCGAACGGCTGGCGCAAAAGCAGCGGCCGGCCGCATTGCACGGCGAGATCGACCGGCGTGAACGGCCCCGGCTTGCCGCGCGCCTTGATGAACGGCGTGCGGCTGCCGTCGACGATATAGACCGGGCGGTGCCCTACTCCGCCGCTTCCGACGTCGTTCCGGTCGGCGGCAGGGTCGGGACTTGCTCCGGCGGAGGCAACAGGTCCGGGGGTATTGGCGGCGGCATCGGTATCGCTTGAGATGGCTGATCTCCTTTATGAAAAGCGCCCCGGGACGTCAGTTCTTCCGGTGCAAAATCATTGACCGCGATCGCCGCGGCGACGGCCGCTGCGGTGGCTTTGAGTTTTTCCGCTTCGTCGGCGGTGATGGTGCGCTGCTTCACCGCCTGTTCGACGTCGCGCACCCGCGCCGCGTGCATACGATCGCGGATCGGCTGCACCGCGACCGTCATGGCAAAGGCGCGCTCAAGAAGCGCAACGCCGTTCTCGGTCTGCGTCGCGGCCGGATGGAACAGATCGACCGTAAGCCGGTCGCGCGCCGCGCTGGGCGTGGTGATGAGCTCGGCGCATGTGTCGGTGATGCGGTCTGATGGGCCGCGGCGGCGCGGGCCGAGCGGCTGGATCAGGAAGCGCAGCAGCCAGGCCACCGGCCGCACCGGAAAATTGGCGAGGAGTTCGTCGAACCGTGCCTCGATGGTCGCGAAGCTCGCCTCCATGCAGTATTGCAGCAGCGGAAAATCGTCCCGCTGGCGGCCTTCGTCGTTCCAGCGCTTGAGCGCCGCGCTGGAGAGATAAAGCTCCGAAAGAATGTCGCCGAACCGCGCCGAGATCATCTCCTTACGCTTCAAGGCGCCGCCGAGCGTGAGCAGCGACAGATCGACGGCGAGCGCAAACGCCGCGGCATGGCGGCTGAGCTGCCGATAGAATTTTGTCGCCGCCCCGGCGTCGGCCGCCGGCGCCAGCAAGCCGCCGGTCCAGGCGCGGCTCCACGCGCGCATCGTATTGGCGAGGCTGTGGCCGACATGGGCCCAGAATGTCTTGTCGAAGGCATCAAGCCCGCGCTCGCGATCTGAGTCTTCGAGCGCCTGCATTTCCTTGAGCAGGTAAGGATGGCAGCGGATCGCGCCCTGGCCGAACTGGATCAGCGCGCGGGTGACGATATTGGCGCCTTCCACCGTGATGGCGATCGGCACGCCGCGATAAAGGCTGCCGAGATAGTTCAGCGGCCCTTCGATGATGGCCTTGCCGCCGTGCACGTCCATGGCGTCGTTCACCGTGACCCGCATGCGCTCGGTGGCTTGCGCCTTCATGATGGCGGTGACCACGGCCGGATGATGGCCGTCGTCGAGTGCCGCACACGTCATGCGCCGCGCGGCGTCGAGCAGATAAGCGGTGGCGGCGATGCGGCCAAGCCGCTCCTGGATCGCCTCGAATTTCGCGATCGGCACGTGGAACTGCTCGCGGATGCGCGCATAGGCGCCGGTGACATGAGCGGAAAACGCAGCTCCTGCCGCCGACAACGACGGCAGCGAAATGCCGCGGCCCGCTGCCAGCGCGCTCATCAGCATTTTCCAGCCCTTGCCAACTTGGTCGACGCCGCCGATGACGTTGTCGATCGGGATGAAGACGTCGCGGCCCCAGTTCGGCCCGTTCTGGAAAACCTGCATGGCCGGCAGATGCCGCCGGCCGATACTGACGCCGGGCAGATTGGTCGGCACCAAAGCCAGCGTGATGCCGATATCCTCGCGGCTGCCGATCAGGTGATCTGGATCGCGCATTTTGAAGGCCAAGCCCAGCACGGTCGCGATCGGCCCGAGCGTGATGTAGCGCTTGTGCCAATTGAGACGGATGCCGATGGTTTCGCGGCCCTCGAACGTGCCGCGGCAGACCACGCCGGAATCGATCATCGAAGCGGCGTCGGAGCCGGCTTCCGGGCTGGTCAGGCCGAAGCAGGGAATCTCCTCGCCGCGCGCCAGCCGCGGCAGCCAGTAATCCTGCTGCGCCTTGGTGCCGAATTGCAGCAGCAATTCACCCGGGCCGAGCGAATTCGGCACCATGGCGGTAACCGCAACGCAGATCGAGCATGACGACAATTTGCGGATCACTTCCGAATGGGCGTAGGCCGAGAAGCCGAGCCCGCCATACTGCTTCGGAATGATCATCGCGAAGAATTTGCGCGATTTCAGAAACTCCCAGACCTCCGGCGGCAGGTCGTGCCATTGCCAATTGATCTTCCAGTCGTCGATCATCCGGCAAAGCTCTTCGACGGGGCCCGCCAGGAACTGCTGTTCCTCCTCGGACAGCTTCGCCGGAGCGAAGGCCAAAAGCTTTCGCCAATCGGGATTGCCGGTGAACAGCTCGGCATCCCACCAAACGTCGCCCGCCTCGATGGCTTCGCGTTCGGTGTCGGACAGGCGCGGCAGCGCGTGCTGTGCCAAGCGAAAGATCGGCTTGGTGAGGTAATCCCGCCGGAACGATGATTGCGACATCGGCTTGCCCCGGGCTTTGCCGGCGACCGCTTATGGCGCCGCCGTATCGATGATTCGCTGCAAGACTATAGGTTCCGTGCCGCGAAATGTTACAATTTCGCGTGGGTGACGGCCCGTGCAGGGCTTGGACCGGACAAAGCCGGCTGAGAGGCCGAACGCCTTTGTCCGCAGATACCTTTGTCCGTAGGTAGGATTACGGCTCATGTTCGACAAGATCGAGGCCTATCTCACTGCCAAAATCCTCAAATATTTGGCGCAGCCGACCGGCCGCTATGCGCCGTTCTATGCGCCCGACCCCGACGTCGTCCGCAACGCGCTGCAGCCCGGCGACATTCTTCTGGTCGAGGGCAACAGCCGGCTTGCCGCCACCATCAAATACCTGACCCAGAGCACATGGTCGCACGCCGCGCTTTATGTCGGCGAGCGACCGGGCGACGTTTCGCGGCACGGCGAGCCGAATGTGCTGTTGGAGGCCGAAGCCGACACCGGCGTCGTCACCGTGCCGCTGTCGAAATATGTCCACTTCCACACCCGAATCTGCCGCCCCGTGGGCGTCGACGACGCCAACCGGCAAAAGGTCATCGACTACGCGCTCAAGCGCCTCGGCACCAAGTACGATTCGCAACGCATCGTCGACCTGGCGCGCTACCTGTTCCCCTACCCCCCGGTGCCGGTGTGGTTTCGCCGCCGCATGCTGTCGATCGGTTGCGGCGATCCGACGCGCGCGATCTGCTCGACGCTGATCGCGCAAGCTTTTGCCTCGATCCACTATCCGATCCTTCCCGAGCGCGCCGCGATCAACGGCAAGACCTATGGCATCGCGCCTTATGTGCAGAGCGAAATGGACCACATCCGCACCTACGGCCTCTACACGCCGCGCGATTTCGACGTGTCGCCGTTTTTCGCCATCGTCAAACCGACGCTTGCAGCCGGCTTCGACTATCGCACCGTGCAATGGGGACCGCCGGAGGTTTCGCCGGCGGATTTGCAGCACGCCGCGATCGTGCCCGCGCCGTGATGCGGCAATTCGCGGCTTGCGGCGAGCGGCAATGCGCCGTTTGCGTCTGCAAATAAGACACACGTTGGAACTGCGTCGGCTTTTCCACCGGCATTTTTGGCGCCGCAGCTTTCCGCAATCGGCGTTTTGTGACAGCGTGACAGTGTGCCGGAAGTAACGTGAATCGAAATGCGCACCGTTGCATTGCTTACGCAAAAAGGCGGAGCGGGAAAGACCACGCTGGCGGCGTCGCTTGCCGTCGCCGCGGCGGGTGCGGGCGAAAGAGTAATTGCGCTCGACCTCGATCCGCAGGCCTCGCTGGTGCGGTGGGGCAAAAGGCGTGAAGCCGCGCACGCCCCCAACACCGTCATCACGGAGCCGTTCGAAGCCGAGCGGCTGCGGCGGCTCGGCGCCGTTATCGATGGGCTCGCCGGCGCCGGCTTTACGTTTGCAGTCTTCGACACTCCGGGCGCCGACAGCGCGGCCGTCCGGCTCGTGGCGGAATCCGTCGACCTTTGCCTCCTGCCGGTGCGTCCGACGCGCCTGGATTTGGAGGCGACGGCGGCGACATTTCGTACCGCCTATCTGGCCAGACGCAACGCCGCATTCGTCCTCAATCAGTGCCCGCCGACCCATCGCAGCGCGCGGTCGAGCGAGGCCGCAACGGAATTGTCGCGACTCGGCGTTCTTGCCGAGCCGATGATTTCCGCGCGCATCGATTTCCAGGATGCGATGGCTGCCGGTCTCGGCGTCACCGAGCGCGCCGGCGCCGGCCGGGCGGCGCAGGAGATCGAGGCGCTGTGGAACTGGATTCGTCTTCAGCTCGAAAGCGCCAAGGGTAAGACCACCGTCAAGGCCCAACCGGGCCAACAGCCGGCCACCTTGAGCGAGCGCCTGGCGCGCGTTGGCCGTACGACACACGCGTCATAAAGCGTCCGCTCGCGAACGCCGGCATCCGCGGATGACGGGTGCGGATATTGACAGTCTGCAGCGTTCCCACAAGCAACCCGGCCGCCGCGACCTTCAGGCCATCGCGCGCGCCATCAGCCGGCGCCGATCGGCTGCGGGCGGCCGTCGGGACCGACGCGCACGTAAGTGAACAACCCTTCCGTCACCTTGATCGGCGTCGTCCCGGTGCCGCGCAGCGCCCAACTCTCGACCTTGACGGTGATCGAGGTGGTGCCGATCTTCTCGACGCTGCCGTAACAGGAGACTTGGTCGCCGACGCAGACCGGGCGGTGAAACGCCATGGCGGTGATGGCGACGGTGACCACGCGGCCGCCGACGCGGCGCACCGCCACCGATGCGCCGGCGAGATCCATCTGGCAGAGCAGCCAGCCGCCGAAAATGTCGCCGTGCGGATTGGTGTCGGCCGGCATGGCGATGGTGCGGATCGCCGGGTCGGTATCGGGCGGCACTTCAACGGCCGGCGCGGCGGTCGGATCGGGCATTGTTCAATCAACCTTGGGCTCTAGTCCGCCTTGATGGACGCGAATTTGACCACCTTGGCCCATTTGGCGATTTCGTCGGTGACAAATTTGCTGAATTGGGCCGTGGTCATCGGCGTCGACTCGACGCCCAATGCCACCAAGCGCGATTTGAACGTCGCATTGCCGCCGGCGGCGACGATCGCGGCCGCAAGCTTGGCGACGATGTCGGCGGGCGTGCCCGCGGGGGCGGTGATGCCGTACCAGCCGGCCGCCTCGTAACCCGGCACGAATTCGCCAATCGCCGGCACGTCCGGCAATGCATCCGATCGCGTCGCCGTGGTCACCGCAATGGCGCGCAGCCTGCCGTCGCGGATGAACTCGATCACCTGCGCCATCGGTGCGACCGCGAGCTGAATCTGGCCGCCGATCAGATCGGTGGTGTAATTGGTCTTGTATGGCACGTGCACGAGATCGACGCCGGTGAGCATCTTGAACAATTCGGCCGACACATGCGGCCCGGAGCCGACCCCTTGGGTGGCAAAATTGACCTTGCCCGGGTTGGCCTTGGCGTAAGCGATGAACTCGGGGACCGTCTTGGGTGGGAATCCCGGATTGGCGGCGAACACGAAGGGCGTGCGGCCGATGCCGGCGACCGGCACGAGATCGCGGCCGAAATCGAAATTGAGGTTGGTATAGAACGTGGCGTTGACCGCGTTGGTCGACACCGTCGTGAGCAAGGTGTAGCCGTCCGGCGCCGCGTGCGCGACGATTTCGGTGCCGATATTGCTCGACGCGCCGGGCCGGTTGTCGACGATGAATTGCTGGCCCATCGATTCCGACAGCGCTTGTGCGATGAGGCGGGCGATGATGTCGGGCCCGGCGCCGGCGGGATAGCCGGCGACGATGTGCACCGGCCGTGTCGGGTAATCGAGCGCCGCGGCGCTACGCGGCAGCGCCGCGACCGCGACAGCGCCCGCGGTGAGATGCAAAAATTCGCGGCGCGGCAGTTTTCTCATGCATTCCTCCCATCAAGCGGCGGCGGTTCGGCAAAATCAGTCCGCTTTCATGCCGGTCGCAGTGATCACTTTCGCATATTTGGCGATTTCGTCGGTGACATATTTCCTGAACTCCTTGACCGGCATCGCGACCGTCTCGACGCCCTGACCGAGCAGCTTCGTCTTCAGTGCGGGATCGGTGACGGCGGCGCTGATCGCCGCGTTCAGCTTGTCGACGATCTCGTCCGGCGTGCCGGCCGGCGCGCACATGCCGTACCAGCCGGCCGCCGCATAGCCCGGCACGAATTCGGCGATGGCCGGAATATCCGGCGCGGCGGCCGAGCGGGTCGGCGTGGTGACGCCGAGTGCAATGAGCTTGCCGGCTCTGACGTCCTCGATGATCTGCACGATCGGCGCGAACGCGATCGGGATTTGTCCGCCGAGCAGATCGGTCATGTAGCTGCCCTTATACGGCACCTGCACCATGTCGGTTCCGGTCATCATCTTGAACAACTCGCAAGCGACATGCGGCCCGGTGCCGACGCCGGCCGACGCGATATTGATCTTGCCGGGATTGGCCTTGGCATAAGCGATCAGCTCGGGCACCGATTTCACCGGAAATTGCGGGTTGACCACGATGACAAAGGGGGTGCGGCCGATGGCGGCGACCGGCGTGAGGTCGCGCGCGAAATCGAAATTCAGATGCTGATAAAGCGTGGCGTTGATGGCATTGGCCGAGACGATGAGGAGGAGCGTATAGCCGTCGGGCGTTGCGTGGGCGACGACTTCGGTGCCGATATTGCTGGCGGCGCCCGGCCGATTGTCGACGATGAATTGCTGACCGAGCCGTTCCGACACCGATTGCGCCACCAGGCGCGCGATGATGTCGGGCGACAGACCTGGCGGAAAACCGACGACGATATGCGGCGGGCGCGTCGGATAATCGAGCGCCGACGCGCTGCGCGGCGCCAGCGTCAATGCGGCGGCGCCGGCGGCCAGTTGCAGAACTCTTCGGCGTTCCATGGGTTTCTCCCCTTTTTAATCCGCCTTGATGCCGGCGAATTTTATCACCTTGGCCCATTTCTCGGTCTCGGCGGCGATGAAGGCCCGATACTGCGCCGGCGACATCGATAACGGAACGCTGCCGAGGTCGGCAAGTTTTGCCTTGATCGCCGGGTCGGCGAGCGCGGCATTCACTTCGGTGTTGAGCTTGTCGATGATGGCTGCCGGCGTGTTGGCCGGCGCGCCGATGCCGTCCACCGCGGACGCCTCGTAGCCCGGCAAAAATTCGCTCACGGTGGGCACATCCGGCAGCGCCGGCGAGCGCGCCGTGCCGGTGACAGCCAGCGCGCGCAGCCTGTCGGCGCGGATATAGCCGAGCGACGACGCGATCGGGCTGAATGTGACCTGCACTTGCCCGGCCAACAGATCGTTGAGCACCAGAGCCGCGCCGCGATACGGTACGTGCACCAGGTCGACGCCGGCCATGAACTTGAACAGCTCGCCGGCGACGTGCTGGATGGTGCCGATGCCGCCCGAGCCGTAATTGATCCTACCGGGATTTTGTTTGGCGTAGGCGATGAATTCCGGCACCGTTTTCACCGGCACCGTGGGATTCACCTCCATGACCAAAGGAAAACGGTCGATGGTACCGATCGGCGCGATGTCGCGGATGAAATTGAAGCCGAGATTATTGTAGATCGTCGCGTTGGTGGTGTTCGCGGTCGTGGTCCACAAGAGCGTATACCCGTCGGGCGCCGCGCGAGCGACTTCCTCGGTCGCGATGTTGGTCGCCGCGCCTGGCTTGTTGTCGACCACGAACGGCTGGCCGAGCCGCTGCGACAGCCACTGACACAATACCCGTGCCACGATGTCGACGGCGCCGCCGGCGGCAAAGCCGTCAACGAGGCGCACCGGCCGCGCCGGATAATCGAACGCACGTGCAAAACGAGGCGACAACGGCGCAAGCGCCGCGCCTGTGGCCAGATGCAGGAATTTTCGCCGCGGAATTTTCATTCGGCTTTGATGTTGGCGAACCTGTTGACCTTGGCCCACTTGTCGGTCTCGTCGGCAATGAATTTGCCGAACGCGGCCGCTGTCATTGCCGTCGGCACGCCGCCGAGATCGGAGATCTTGGCCTTGAACGCGGCATCGGCGAGATCGGTGCCGACCGCCTTGTTGAGGCTTTCAACGATGTCCGGCGGCGTCGCTTTCGGCGCGCCGATGCCGTGCCAGCCGCTGGCGTCGTAGCCCGGCAGGAATTCGGCCACGGTCGGCACGTCCGGCAATACCGCAATCCGCGCCGTAGAGCCGACGGCGAGCGGCCGCAGCTGGCCGGACCTGACGTAGCCGATCGATGCCGGGATCGGCGAGAACATCACCTGCACTTGGCCGCCGATCAGGTCGGAATAGGGATTGCCCGTGTATGGCACATGCACGAGATCGACGCCGGCCATCATCTTGAACAGTTCGCCGGCGACATGCGGCCCCGAACCGACGCCGTTCGAAGCCATGTTGATCTTGCCCGGATTGGCTTTGGCATAGGCGATGAACTCGGGCAGCGTCTTAGGCGGCAGCGAGGGCGTCACTTCGAGCACATAGGGCACCAGATCGATCAGAGCGACCGGCGCGATATCGGTGGTGAAATTGAAGCTGAGGTGCTGGTAGAGCGTGGTGTTGACCGCATTGGCCGAGGTCGCGAGCAACAGCGTATAGCCGTCGGCCGGCGCGCGTGTGACGGCTTCCGCCGCAAGATTGGTGGCGGCGCCCGGCCGGTTCTCGACCACGACGGGCTGGCCGATTTGTTCGGATAATTTTTGCGCGATCAGACGGGCAATGATGTCGGACGCGCTGCCAGCGGAAAATCCGACGAGGAGATGCACCGGGCGCGTCGGATAAGCTTGCGCCAGCGCGAGCCGCGACGTGGCGGGGAGCGCCGCGGCGCCCGTTGCCAGCGACAGAAATGTCCGGCGCGACAGTGTCATGGTCATTCCGCCTTGATGTGGCCGGCGCGGATCACGTCCGCCCATTTTTCCGTTTCGTCGGCGACCAGCTTGGTAAACGCGGCCGGCGACAGCCGAAGCGGCGCGTCGCCGAAGTCGGCGATCCGCCGCGTGATCGCCGGATCGTCGAGGGCGCGACTGAGGGCTGCGCCGAGCGTATCGATGATCGCGGCGGGAGTGCCGCGCGGCGCGGCAAGTCCGACATAGATGCTGGCTTCGAAGCCCGGCAAAAATTCGGCCATGGCCGGAACGTCGGGCAGCACCGCCGCGCGCGTCGGGCTGGTCACCGCCAAGGCGCGCAGTTTCCCTGCCCTGACCTGCTCGATCGTCGACGGGAAGGTGCCAAAATAGGCCTGGACCTGGCCGCCGAGCAGATCGACCACCGCCGGTCCGCCGCCGCGATACGGCACATGCACCATGTCGACTCCGGTCTTGGTGCGGAACAGTTCCCAGAACATGTGCGGCGCGCTGCCGACGCCGGCCGAGGCCATGGTGACCTTGCCCGGGTTATTCTTGGCATATGCGATCAGCTCGGGAACCGATTGCGCCGGCAGCGACGGGTTGACGACCAGTAGACCCGAGCCGCGCGCCATCGTGGCGATGGGCGCGAAATCGCGAACGATATTGAAATTGAGGTTTTGATAGAGCGTCGCATTCCAGGCGTCGGCTGACGTCGTCTGCAACAGCGTGTAACCGTCGGGCGCCGATTTCGCCACCGCCTCCGCGGCGAGATTGCCGCCGGCGCCCGGGCGATTCTCGACGATGAACTGCTGGCCAAGTTGCTGCGATAGCCATTGCGCCATCACCCGCGCATAGGTGTCGCTGATGCCGCCCGGCGGGTAACCGGAAATAATTTTTGGCGGCCGGTCGGGATAAGTTTCTGCCGCGGCGGCTGCGGACAGCGCCGGAAGAGCCACGGCCCCCGCGGTCAACTGCAAAAATTTGCGGCGGGGAAGCTTCACGTCGTCCCTCCCATTAAATACGGCGGATCACTCGGCCTTGATATTGGCGAACTTGTTGACCTTGGCCCACTTGTCGGTCTCGTCGGCGATGAATTTGCCGAAGTCGGCGGGTGAGCCGGCAAACACGCCGCAGCCGAGATCGTCGAGGCGCTTGCGCATCCCGGGATCGGCCAGCGCGGCGTTGACCTCTTTGTTGAGTCTGGCGACGACGTCCGGCGGCGTTCCCGCGGGCACCGTGACGCCATACCAGCCGCTCGCCTCGTAGACCGGCAGAAATTCGGCGATCGCCGGAACGTCCGGCAACACGTCCTGACGCTTAGCGCTGGTGACGCCGAGCGCGCGCACCCGGCCGTCCCTGATATAGCCGAGCGACGCCGGCATGACGCCGAACATCACCTGCATCTGGCCGCTGAGCAGATCGGGCATCGCCGCCGACTCGCCGCGATAAGGGACATGGGTGAGGTTGACGCCGGCCATCAACTTGAACAATTCGCCGGCGACATGCAGCGGCGTGCCGACGCCGCCGGACGCCATGTTGATCTTGCCGGGATTGGCCTTGGCATAGGCGATGAATTCCGGAATCGTCTTCGCCGGTACGTTCGGATTCACTTCCATCACCAGAGGAATGAGCGAAATGCTCGCCACCGGCGCGGCGTCATGCATGAAATTGAAATGCAGGTCGCTGTAGATCGATGGATTGATCGCGTTGGCCGACATGGCGAGCAGCAGCGTGTAGCCGTCCGGCGCCGCTTTGAGCGCGAATTCGGTGGCGATATTGCCGCTGGCGCCGGCCCGATTATCGACCACGACCGGCTGGCCGAGCCGGCCCGACAGCCATTGCGCCATCAGCCGGCCGACGATGTCCGGCGAGCCGCCCGGCGGGATTTGTATGACCAGATGAATCGGCCGCGACGGATAGTCGTCGGCCTTGGCGATGCGCGCCAGTGCCGGACTCGTCGCCGCACCCGTCGCCGCTATCAGAAAATTCCGGCGTGACCGCTTCATGACGACCAGCTCCTTGACTGCCGATGATTCAAGCTCACTCTGCTTTTATCCCCGCGGCCCGGATCACTTTGCTCCAGCGTTCGGTCTCGGTGACGATCACTTTGCCGTATTCCACCGGCGTCAGCGGCGCCGTCATGCTGCCAAGCTCGGCGAATTGCGCCTTGACCTTCGGATCGTTCAAGCCGGCATTGATGGCGGCGTTGAGCTTGTCGATGATCTCCGGCGGCGTCGCGCGCGGCGCGCCGATGCCGTTCCACAGATTGGCTTCGTAGCCCGGCACGAATTCGCCGATCGCCGGAATGTCGGGAAACAGTTCCGAGCGTTTCGCGGTGGTGACGCCGAGCGCGCGCAGCTTCCCGGTCCTGATGAATTCGGCGGCGCCCGAGAGCGTGTTGAAATCGCAATTCACCTGCCCGCCGATCAGGTCGGTCAGCGCCTGCGGCTCGCCGCGATAGGCGACATGCACCGTCTCGATGCCGGTCATGATCTTGAACATTTCGCCGGAAACATGGGTGACGGTGCCGCTGCCGGCCGACGCAACGGTGATGCCGGGATGCGTTTTGGCGTAAGCGATGAATTCGGGAATGGATTTTGCCGGAAACGCCGGATTGACCAGCATCACGAAGGCACCGCGGCTGACGCTCGCCACCGGCGCGATGTCGCGGATGAAATCGAAGTTGAGGTGCTCGTAGAGCGCGCCGTTGGTGAACGACGCCGTCGACACCATCAGGATGGTGTAGCCGTCGGGCGGCGCGTTGACGACCGATTCGGTGGCGATATTGGTGCCGGCGCCGGGGCGGTTGTCGATGACGACGGTCTGGCCGAGATGCTCCGACATGGCTTGGCCGATCAGGCGCGCGGTGATGTCGAGCCCGCTGCCGGCAGCAAAGCCGACGACGAAGTGGATCGGCCGGATCGGATAATCGAGCGCCGCGGCGAAACGCGGCAGCGCCGGTAGCGCGGCCGTGGCACCGGCGAGTTGCAAGAAGTGGCGGCGGGCAAATCTCATGGTGACGTTCGCGAGCGGATTTAAGGCAACTCGGAGATCAGTTTCACCGCCTCGGCCTCGGGCCAGGCCCGCACCGTGCGCGTGCGCACATTGCCCGCGGCCGCGAGCGTCATGGCGAATTTGGCGACATTGTCGTCGTCGGCTGCTTCGACGATAGCGAGCAGATCGGAATCGCCGGTGGTCAGATAAATCGATTTGGTATCGACGCCCATTCTCTTGCCGAGATCGCGTATGGCCTGGGCGCGCTTGGGCGTCTCCTTGACCGAGCGGATGCCCTGTTCGGTCCAGTTCAGCGACAAGATGAATGTCGGCATGAAATCCTCCCTTTTGTCGCTTGCAGTTGCCGATGGGCCCGCACGCTACACCGCAGCTTTGGACCTAGGAAGAGCCCAACGGTCGCACCATTTTGGCATTGTTACATTATTCTTCCGCGCCGGGTGCCTGGCACGCGTTGCTCGCCGACGCGAAAATGCTCTAGCATCGGCGCCGGCGATGGAGAGACGAAAGCATATGGCGTCGCATCAGGCGCACGAGCAAGATCACGGTCATCATCATGACCACCATCATGGCCACCACCATGGCCATGCGCCGGCAACGTTCGGATCCGCTTTCGCCATTGCCACGGTTCTCAATATAGCTTTGGTCGCAATTCAAGCGGCTTACGGCGTGCTGGCGCATTCCATGGCGCTGCTTGCCGATGCCGGCCACAATGCCGGCGACGTGCTGGCGCTGGTGTTGGCCTGGGGCAGCCATGCCATCTCGCAAAAACATCCGACCGAGCGTTACACCTACGGCTTCCGCTCGTCGTCGATCATCGCGGCGCTGATCAACGCCACGATCCTTCTGGTGGTGACCGGCGCCATTGCCTGGGCGGCACTCGAGCGCCTGTTCGCGCCGCAGCCGGTCGCCGGCGCGACCGTGATGGTGGTGGCGGCGCTCGCTATTCTCATCAACGGCGCCGCAGCCGCGATCCTTTCGCGCGGCAACACCTCCGACCTCAACGTCTATGGCGCGTTCCTGCATCTCGTCGCCGACGCCGCGGTCTCCGCGGGCGTCGTTGTTGCCGGATTGATCATCCTGCTGACCGGCTGGCTGTGGGTCGATCCGGTCGCCAGTCTTTTGATTTCCGGCGTGATCGTGTGGAGCACATGGGGGCTATTGCGCGACGCCGCGAAAATGTCGCTGCAAGGCGTGCCGCCGCAGATCGATCCCGGCGCGGTGCGCGTCTATCTGCAATCGCTGCCCGCGGTCGTCGAAGTGCACGACTTGCACATCTGGCCGATGAGCACCACCGAGACCGCGCTGACCTGCCACCTGGTGATGCCGGACGGCGATCCGCAGCCCGATTTTCTCGATGTGGTCTATGTCGGCTTGCAGCAGCGCTTCGGCATCGGCCACCCGACCATCCAGATCGAGCGCGGCGACCGGCCGTGCATGCTGTCGCCGGAACATATCGTCTGACGCTCGCGCCACCACGACAAAGCCCGCGCCGGACGCCGGCGCGGGCTTCTGTCATTTTCCACCGAGCGAACGTTACGCCGGCAGGATGGCGACGATCTCCAACGTGTTCGGATCGATGATCAGGAGCTGATCGCCGACCAGGACATACTCGAAACCACGGTATTCCGGAACGATGGTCACGACCTCGGGCGGCAATACCGAGACGTGAACGTCTCTCGGCACTCTCGCGCCGACGCTCACCGAGAAGTTCGCGCTATTGACCCGCGCGACATTGCGATCGCGGACGATGACGTCCTTGATCTTGGTGCGCTGGTCTTGCGAGAGCTGAACCGAAGCGCCGCCGGCACGGCCGCTGGTGCCGGTCTGCTGCGCCTGACCCGGGCCCGTCTTGCCGCGATCCTGGTCCTGGCCCATGCGCTCCTGGGTTCGCTCTTGGGTCCGCTCTTGGGTCCCGGCCCGGTCGTTGTCCTGAGCGCCGCGCTGTTCGGTGCCGCGCTGGTTTTGCGCACCACGCTGCTCCTCCTTGCCGCGTTGCTCCTGAGCGCCGCGCTGATTCTGCGGGCCGCGCTGTTCTTGCGCGCTACCCTGGGGATTGGGCTTGGTCGAGGATTTATTGCGTTCCTCCTGGGAGAAGCCCTTGCCCTGCGGGCTGGAGCCCTGAGGCGCCGACGTCGACGGTTCGTTTTGCGCGCTGCCGCCGGACGGACCGCTCATCGTGCCGCCGCCAGGCGAGCCGCCTTGACCGCCCATCTGATGTTGCTGGGCGCCTTGGGATTGCATCGCGCCGCCTTGTGGGCCGCCGTTCTGCGCTACGGCAAATGACGTACAACCGATCAGGGCTGTCATCGCGACCGTAGCCAATAGCTTGTTCCTCATTATGTTCCTCCTGGTGTCGTCCCTCTCCGAGCCCGTGAACATCGAAGTTCGCATGCCGCGCGGGCTCGTTATGTGCTCTGGGGTAACCCTTCTCCCCCATGCCAGTTCCGTCACACGGCGCTGACTTATCTGCTCGCCAGTTTGAGATGCGACATTTCGCAGACATCTCGTCGCGACGAAATATGTTCCGATGACGGAACAAAAATGGCATGGCGGTATTGCCCGTCAGGCTGAACTCCGGGGTCACACAATGTCTGACATGGGATTTTCTTTGTCCGATCTCGCAAACGGCATTGCGCTGAAAGAGCCGTTGCCGGATTTCCCCGACGCAACGCATCCCGGCCAGTTACTCAATGCGCTGCCGGCTGCCATCTACATGACCGACGCCGCGGGCCGGATTACTTATTACAACGAAGCCGCGGTGGCGCTGTGGGGCCTCCGGCCGAAGCTCAATGCCGATCTGTGGTGCGGTTCGTGGCGGCTGTTCTGGCCCGACGGCACGCCGATGCCGCACGACGCCTGCCCGATGGCGATCGCCTTGAAGGAACGCCGCGCGGTGCGCGGCGGCCAGGCCATCGCCGAGCGACCCGACGGCAGCCGCGTGCCGTTCATGGCGTTTCCCACCCCGCTGCACGACGCCTCCGGCGCCTTCGTCGGCGCCGTCAACATGCTGATCGACATGAGCGAGCAGCAGCGCGCCGAGCAGGTGTCGCACCGCCTCGCCGCGATCGTCGAATCGTCAGATGACGCCATCATCAGCAAGGACCTCAACGGCGTGATCGCCACCTGGAACAAGGGCGCCGAACGGCTGTTCGGCTATCTCGAGCAGGAAGCCGTCGGCAAGCCGATCACGATGTTGATTCCCGAACAGCACCGCGACGAAGAGACCCGGATCCTGGAACGCATCCGCAGTGGCGAACGCATCGATCATTTCGAAACCGTGCGCCGGCGCAAGGACGGCAGCTTGGTTACGATCTCGCTCAGCGTGTCGCCGATCGCCGACGGCTTGGGCCGCACCGTTGGCGCCTCGAAGATTGCCCGCGACATCACCGAGCAAAAGCGCCGCGAAGAACAGATCAACCTGCTCGCCCGCGAGGCAGACCACCGCACCAAGAATCTCCTGGCGCTGGCGCAAGCCACCGTGCATCTCACCAACGGCGAGACCGCCGCCGAGCTCAAGAGCGCGATCGAAGGCCGGCTCCGTGCGCTGGCCAATGCGCATACGCTCCTCGCGCAATCGCGCTGGGCCGGCGCCGACCTGCGCAACCTGGCGCTCGAGGAACTGTCGCCCTACTGCGCCGAAGACGACGGCAAAGACGGTTCGCGGGCGCGGATCGAAGGCCCGAGCCTGATGCTGGAGCAGCAGCCGGCGCAAGCCATCGCGCTGGCGCTGCACGAGCTGACCACCAACGCCGTCAAATATGGCGCGCTGTCGATTCCGTCAGGACGGGTCGCCCTCGCCTGGCGGCTGCAATCGGGCAACCGTTTATTCGTGCACTGGGTCGAAAGCGGCGGACCTCAGGTGACACCGCCGGTCCGTAAAGGCTTTGGCACCCGCGTCATGGCGCGCATCTGCGAGCAGCTCAACGGCGAGCTCAATTTCGATTGGCGCGCCGACGGCCTGATCTGCGACATCGTTATCGATATCTGAGCGACCCGTTACCCGGACCGGCCGCTATGGCCATAGTCGCCGGCTGGCGAGCCGCGCGCCCTCGAACAGCGCCTTGAACTTCGCCCATACGATCGAAGGATGCACTTCGTTCGATCCGGCGAACGAAGCAAATCCGCAATCCGCCCCTGCGATGACGCGCTCGCGGCCCACGATCGAGGCAAATCGCGCTAGCCGCTGCGCCACCAGTTCGGGATGCTCCACAAGCACGGTCGACTGCGTGATCACGCCGGGAATGAGAATCTTGTCGTCCGGGATTTTGATCCGCTGCCAGTCTTCCCATTCGTGCTCGTGGCGCGGATTTGCGGCCTCGAACGAATAGGCGCCGGCGCGCACTTGCAAAATGATATCGACGATGTCCTTGAGCTGCATATCGTGGATGCGCGGGCCCATATTGATGCTGTAGCAGGTGTGGAAGCGAATCCGGTCCGCGGGGATTCCGGACAGCGCCGCGTTGAGCGCCTCGACGCGCAAGGTGGCCCATTTGCGACAGACGGCGATGTCGAGGTCCGGCCGCGTGATGTAGTAGGTGACCAGGAACGGGTCGTCGATCTGCAGCAGAAACCCGGCGTCGACGATCGCGCGGTATTCCTCGCGCATCGCTTCGGCGATGGCGAAGACGTAAGCCTCCGGCGTCGGATAATATTCGTTCGGCGTGGTCGCCTCGACATTAGACGGCGCGATGGCCGGTACGAATGCTTCCGCCGCGCCGACGCCCACCAGCGCCGCTTTGAGCGTCTCGAAATCGGCCTTGAGCGCGGCGTGGCCTTTGTAGGCGATGGGACCTGAGCAAACCATCAATGCGCGGCGGCGCCGGGCGCTGACCTGCTCGGCGACCGCCGACTGGTAATATTCGGGGAAGTCGCGCGTCTCCCGCGTATTGGCGAACGGGCTCGGCCGAAAACCTTCGCGCTTTTCCAATCCGCTCAGCCGCGATGCCGCGTAGGTGATAAAACTTGGCTTCGCCATTTCGCCGTCGCTGACGACGTCGAGACCGGCGTCGACCTGCTGGCGCACGCAGTCACGCACCGCGCTGCGCACCCGTTCGGCGTAGGCCTTCTCGTCGATCGCGTTACCGTCCATGCGCGCCAGCATCAGCTCGAACAGATCGTCCGGCCGCGGCAGGCTGCCGACGTGCGTGGTCAGGATACGTTCGCTGCTGCGTTGCATTTTTTACTTCCGGCTGAGAGCGTTCGCGACTATGGCATTGTCGAACCGGGCGCGGCAATCGACGCCGCCGTGCGCCTGCCGCCTGCGCCCTGTTCCGCCGCGCAAGCTTGCACGACGATCGTGTGTTCAAGATACTCGCTGCCGATCGGCCGCGCGCTTCGGCGACGCAAAACAAAAGAGAGCCCGATGAGGAAACTGCTGCAAGGCGCCGCGTGGGCAGCGTCGGCGCTTGCCCTCTGTATCACGGCCGCCCACGCGCAAGCCGATTATCCGTCGCGGCCGATCAAGATGTATGTGCCGTTTCCGCCCGGCGGCGGCATCGACGTCACCGCGCGGATCGCCGCCGAAAAGCTTTCGGAGATTCTCGGCCAGCAGATCGCCATCATCAATCAGGGTGGCGGCGGCGGCGCCATCGCGACTGACGCCGTGGTACGGGCCGACCCCGACGGCTATACGCTGCTCTACCACTCGGTCACCGGCATCACGCACGCCGCCGTCACCGAAAACCTGTCCTACGACTGGCTGCGCGATCTGGCGCCAGTCTCGCTGATCGCCCGTTTCGCGCCCGTGATGATCGTGTCACCGACGTTACCGGTAAAGACCATGGCGGACTTCATCGCACTGTTGAAAGCCAATCCCGGCAAATACAGCTATGGCTCATCGGGGACCGGCACGGCGGTGCATCTCGCCACCGAGCTGTTCAAACAGAAAGCCCAAGTCGACATCGTCCACGTGCCGTATCGCGGCACCGTTGCGGTGCTGCCGGACCTGATATCCGGAAGAGTCATCATGATGATCGATGGTGTGCCGGCCGAAACCAAAAACATCCAGAGCGGCACCGTGCGGGCGCTGGCGGTGACGACCGCCGCCCGCTCGCCATCCATCCCCGACGTGCCGACCATGCGCGAAGTCGGCCTGGACTACGAGGTGCCGTTCTGGACCGGGCTCTACGCGCCGATCCGCACCCCGCAGGCGATCGTCGACAAGCTCACGGCCGCGGCCCATCAGGCCATGCACGACCCGGCCGTCACCAAGCGACTGGCCGACATCGGCACCGAAGGGGTCGGCTCGTCTCCGGCTGAGCTTGACGCGGCCACCCGCGAGCAGTTCGCGCTGTATCGGAAGATTGTGCGCGACGATCCGGCGCTGTTGAGCGGACAGTAACGCGCGCCTCACGCCGTCTTCTGCACCTTCAGCCCAAGCTCGGCGATGGTTTCTTCGCGCATGATGAATTTTTGGATCTTGCCGGTGACCGTCATCGGGAACGCGTCGACGAATTTGACATAACGCGGCACCTTGTAGTGAGCGATCTGGTCGCGGCAGAATGTTTTGATCTCCTCATCGTCGGCGGTCACACCGGGCCGTAGCTTGACCCAGGCGCAAATCTCCTCGCCATAACGATCGTCCGGCACGCCGATCACCTGCACGTCCTGGATTTTCGGATGCCTGTACAAAAACTCCTCGATCTCGCGCGGATAGACGTTCTCGCCGCCGCGGATCACCATGTCCTTGATGCGGCCGACGATGTTGCAATAGCCCTCGGCGTCGATGGTGGCGAGGTCGCCGGTGTGCATCCAGCGCGCGGCGTCGATCGCCTCGCGGCTGCGCGCTTCGTCGTCCCAATAGCCGAGCATCACCGAATAGCCGCGGGTCAACAATTCGCCCGGCGTGTCAGGCGGCACGATGCGGCCGTTCAAATCTACAATCTTGACTTCGAGATGCGGCTGGATGCGGCCGACCGTGGAGACGCGGCGCTCCAGCGGATCTTCGGTCGAGCTTTGGAAGCTGACCGGCGATGTTTCGGTCATGCCGTAGGCGATGGTGATCTCGGACAGATTCATCTTGGCGACGGCGCGCTTCATCACTTCGATCGGACACGGCGAGCCGGCCATGATGCCGGTGCGCAGCGAGGTGAGATCGAAGCGGTCGAATTCCGGATGATCGAGCTGCGCGATGAACATGGTCGGCACGCCGTGCAGCGCGGTGCAGCGTTCCTCGGCGACGGTCTCCAAGGTCACCAGCGGATCGAATCCCTCGCCGGGAAACACCATGCAAGCGCCGTGGGTCACCGCCGCGAGATTGCCCAAAACCATGCCGAAGCAGTGATAGAGCGGCACCGGGATGCAAAGCCTATCTTCGGGCGTCAGCCGCATCGCCTCGCCGATGAAATAACCGTTGTTGAGGATGTTGTGGTGCGACAGCGTCGCGCCCTTGGGGAAGCCGGTGGTGCCCGAGGTGAACTGGATGTTGATCGGTTCGTCGAATTGCAGGATCGGCGCCAACTCGGCGATGCGCTTTGATTCCGCGTCGCCGCCGCGGGAAAGAATCTCGGAGAACTTGAACGTGCCGGGATGCCAGCTGTCGCCGAGCAGCACCACCGAACGCAGCGCCGGCAGCCGCGCCGATTCGAGTTTGCCGGGCGTGGCTTGGCCGAGTTCGGGCGCCAGCTCACGCAGCATGCCGACATAGTCCGAAGTCTTGAAGCGCTCGGCGAGAATGAGCGCCTTGCAGCCGACTTTGTTGAGCGCGTATTCCAGCTCGGTGACGCGATAGGCGGGATTGATGTTGACCAGGATCAGCCCGGCCTTGGCGGTGGCGAATTGGGTCAGCACCCATTCCGAGTTATTGGGCGACCAGATGCCGATGCGATCGCCGGGCTCCAGCCCCAGCGTCAACAGTCCGGCGGCGAGCTTATCGACCTCGCGGCGCAATTCGCCATAAGTGAGCCGCACCTTCTGGTGCCGTACGATGAGTGCCGGACGAGACGCCCATTTGGAGCACGCGTCATCGAAGAACTGCCCGATAGTCTCGCCAATCAGCGGCTCTTCGCTCGCGCCGTTGACGTAGCTTTGCTTGAGCGCGGTCATGGCGTTTCCTCCGGTTTGAGACAATGTAGCCCGGATGAAGCGTCAGCGTAATCCGGGGTCGGCGTTTCGGCCGGACGATCGTTCCCGGATTGCGCGGAGCCTGTCATCGGGCCGGCCACTTCGGGCCGGACCCGTTGGCTCCATCCGGGCTACGGGCTAGCGCAGCCCCGCCTGCTTGAGCAACGGATAAGTCGCATCGCGGAATTCGGTCATGCCTGCGATATAACGCGGCCATGACAGCAGCACGCCGTCGAATCCGGCTTGCGACAGCCGCGCCAAGCCGTCGACGATCTGCTCCTTGGTGCCGATCAGCGGAAAACCGCCCCAGCCCGAGATCATCATCTCGGCCATCGCCTTGCGGCGTTCTTCGGGGTAATCGCGTTGATTGATCTCGGCGCCCATCGTGTCGATGACGTTGCGGGCGGCAACCCAGTCGCCTTTCTCGTGGACATAATAATCGTAGAACGCGCGCGCCTCCGCCTCAGTCTCGGCCTGGATCACGGTGGCGTTGGTCCACACTTTCACCTCGCGGCCATACTCTACGCGCGCCAAGCGGTGGTAGGCCTCGACATGGGCGATGTGGGTGGCGAGGTCGTGGGTGCGGATATTGGTGAAGACGAGATCGCAATGCTTGCAGGCGAAATGCCGGCCGCGCTCCGAGGAGCCGGCATTCATAATCGCCGGATAAGGATGCTGGATCGGCTTTGGCTCAAGGTAGCCACCCTTGATCTTGTAGAAGCGGCCTTCGTGATCGAAGCGCTCGTCCTCGGTCCACAATCGCTTGACGATGCCGAGCCATTCCTCGGCGCAGGCATAGCGGTCCTCGTGATTGAGCAGCGAAATGCCGAACATTTCCATTTCCGGATAATTCCAGCCGTTGACCACGTTGAGCGTGTAGCGCCCGTTGGAAATATGATCGATGACGGTGGATTGCTTGGCGGCGATGATCGGATGATTGAGCGCGACATGCGAGGTCGAGATCACGCCGGCGGCTTGCGTCGCGCCGGCGATGCCGGCCGCCCAGGTATAAGTCTCGAAACCCGGCCCCTGCGGATCGGTCGCGCCGCCAAAGCCACGCCAGCGCGCCACCGGCACCAGCGCCTCAAAATCCATGTCGTCGGCGAGCTTGGCCAGCGTCACCGTGTTCGGCCAGGTGATCTCGAGCCGGCCGTCGAGATCGGACATGACGCAGCCGGAATCGAGATTGGTCTGGAAGGTGCCGAGCTTGAGCTTGCGGCCGCCGAAGGCCGGATTGGTATCGCGCCGGTCCTTTTGCTGCGCCCTCATGCCGGCCGAATCCTGAAGGTCACAACGCGCTCAAGTCAAGCAGGCGGCTTCGCTATCGCCGGAACCCACCGGCACGTCCAACGTTATCGACCCAACACCAATAAAGTGCGGAGATGACGATGGACTGGAACCGCGTTGAAGGAAACTGGAAGCAGACCAAAGGCAAGATCAAGGAGAAGTGGGGTCAGCTCACCGACGACGATCTGACGGCGATCAACGGCAAGCGCGATCAGCTCGAAGGCAAGATCCAGCAGCGCTATGGCTTGGCCAAAGACATGGTGCGCAAGGATGTCGACGACTGGCTGAAGGCGCAAGACAAAGCCGCTTAGATCGTCTGCAGCACGCGCGACAGCGGGGACGGGCCTTGGCTCGTCCCCGCGCCGTTTTCGGGAACTCGGTTCGTGGGCCATTCGTTATCTGCAAAGCAGCAACACAGGGAGAATGTCCATGAGTTCTTCTCAGGACCGCCCCGTATCCGCAGAGCCGCGGCTGCAAAGCGATGTGCGCACCGTGGTGCCAACCCAACAGGCGCGCCAGGGCGTGACCGGGCATAATGTGCGTTACGTGCTCGGCATCGGCCTCGCAGCGGCGATCGTTGCGTTTGTGGCGCTCTACGCCATCTATTTCGCCTGAATTCCCGCCTCGCCGGATCGGCATTGCGGCGGATGTCCTGCATGGATTGGGATGGTTCGCCCGCCCGCCTTGTCGTAAAATGAGCCAAGCCGTGAACAGAAGATCTCGGCAGGGAGGGAATTGAAGATGCTCGTAGTTCTGGCAATCGGATTCATGCTGGCGATCTGGGTGGTCGTCATCTGGGGCGCCGCCTACTTCAACCAGAATGTCAATTGATTGAGCTGCGCGGCGGTGCTTACGGCCGACGCGCATGGTCGCCGGCATCCTTTCCCTAATACTTTACCGCTGCTACGAGCCGCCGCCTGCTACGAGCCGCCACGCGCATTCCATATTGCGGTTGTTAACCCTTTAAAGCATCTGCCGCCGGTGTAGCCGTGCCTGTGAAAAGGAAAAAACACCCAACCAAGCGGAACCTGTCGGCCGGCCCCGCGTTGCGTGCTGTGGGGGAAACCAGAATGCGTGGTCAGCGCTCGAGGGCGGCCGCGGCACCGTCCGGCATCGACGTCTTTATCGATCTCGACCAGTCTGCGTTGGATGCCATTCCGACGGGCCTTTGCGTGTGCACGGCCGAAGGCGCGCTCATTCGTTACAACCGCCGCGCCGTCGAGCTGTGGGGCCGCGCACCCCGGCTCGGCGATCCGAACGAGCAACGCGGCTCCGGCTTCCGGCGCTATCGAGCCGACGGCGCTCCCCTCCCCTTCACCGCGACGCCGGTCGCCAAGGTGTTGCGCTCCGGCCGGCCGATCGTCGGCGCCGAGGTTGTCATCGAGCAACCCGACGGAACGCGGGTACCGGTGCTGATGAACGTCGCCCCGCTCAAGAGCAGGTCGGGCCGGCCGCAAGGCGCGGTATGCAGCTTCCAGGCCCTGACCGAGCGCAAGCGCATCGAGGAAGCGCTGCGCGCCAGCGAGGCCGAATTGCAATCGGTCATCAACCGCACGCCCTTCATGCTGGTGCGCTGCAGCCGCGATCTGCATTACCGCTTCGTCAGCCAGGCCTACGCGCAGCTGGTCGGCGTTCCGCGCGAACAAATCATCGGCAAGACCATCGCCGAAGCAATCGGCGACAAGGGTTCTAAAACACTGCGGCCACATATTGAAAAGGTGCTGCGCGGCGAAGCGACGGAATTCGATTGCGAGATCGACTTTCCGGTGGCCGGGACGCGCCGCCTGCATATCGCCTACCGGCCCGAAACCGATGCCGACGGCAACGTCGACGGCTGGATCGCGTCGCTCCTCGACATCACCGAGCAAAGCCGTGCCGTGCAGGCGCGCGAGCAACTGGCCAGCATCGTCGAATCGTCCGGCGACGCCATCGTCAGCAAGGACCTCGACGGCATCATCATCAGCTGGAACAACGCCGCGGAGCGGCTGTTCGGTTACGCCGCCGAAGACGTCGTCGGCAAGTCGATCACGATTCTCATTCCCGAAGAGCTCCACGACGAGGAGCCGAAGATCCTCGCGCGCATCCGCCGCGGCGACAGCCTCGACCACCATGAGACCATCCGGCAGCGCAAGGACGGCAGCCGCGTTCCGGTTTCGCTCAGCGTCTCGCCGGTCAGGGACTCGCATGGTGTTATCATCGGCGCCTCGAAGATCGCTCGCGACATCACCGCGCGCAAAGAGGCCGAGCACGAGCGCGACCGCATCGAAGGCGAGTTGCGCGAGCTCAGCGCAAAGCTCGAACAGGAAGTCGAACGGCGCACGCTTGAGCGCGACCGCATCTGGAACGTTTCCGAGGATCTGCTCGGTGTTGCGAATTTCGACGGCTATTTCCTTTCCATGAATCCGGCCTGGACCCGGTTGCTCGGCTGGAGCGAGGACGAGATCAAGGCAATGCATGTCAGCGTGTTGCGCCATCCCGACGACACCGCCCATTCCGAGGCCGGCCGCAAACAATTGACGCAAGGCGTGCCGACGGTGCGGATGGAGAACCGGTTCCGCCACAAGGACGGCTCATGGCGCTGGCTGCACTGGACCATGACCGAGCATGACGGACTGATCTACGTCGCCGGCCGGCACGTCACCGCGGAAAAAGAATCCGCCGCCGCCCTGCAACACGCGCAGCGGCAAACCGCCCATTTGCAGAAAATGGAGGCGATCGGGCAGTTGACCGGCGGCGTCGCCCACGACTTCAACAATCTCTTGATGATCGTCAGCGGGCACGCGCAAAGCCTGAAGAAGCGCTTGAGCGAGCCGCGCGACATTCGCGCCTTGCAGGCCATCGAAATGGCGGCGACCCGCGGCGAGAATTTGACGCGGCAATTGCTGGCGTTCTCGCGCACGCTGCCGCTCAATCCGACGGTGATCAACCTCGCCGACACGGTAGCGGCCATTCGCGACGTGCTGGCCGGCACCATGCACGTCAATATCGAGTTCCTGATCGATGTTCCCGCCGCCACTTGGCCGGTCAGCGTCGACAAATCCGAGCTCGAACTGGCGCTGGTCAATCTCGCGGTCAATGCCCGCGATGCCATGCCCGAGGGCGGGCGCATAGCGATCACGGCGCTAAACGCTTCGTTGAGTGCCCATGACGTGCCGAACGGCGCGGCCGGCGATTATGTCGCGCTGTCCGTCGCCGATACCGGCTGCGGTATTCCGCCGGATCTGCTGCCGCGCGTGGTCGAGCCGTTCTTCACCACCAAGGGGCCGGACAAGGGCACCGGCCTCGGCCTATCCCAGGTCTACGGCCTGGCGCACCGCTCCGGCGGCACGGTGCAGATCGCCAGCGAAATCGGCCACGGCACCAAGGTTACGATTTATCTGCCGCGCGGCGAGGCGCCGATCGCGACGCCGTCGCCGGAAGATACTTCGCGCTTTATGGCGGCCGACCCGCGGACCATTCTCGTGGTGGAGGACAATCGAGACGTCAAGAACGTCGCCGTCTCGCTACTGGAGCAACTCGGCTATAAAACCATCGCCGTGGAATCGGCGTCGGAAGCCCTCGATGTGCTGGCTTCGGGGCAGACGGTCAATCTGGTCTTCACCGACGTCGCGCTACCCGGCCAACTCGACGGCTTGGCCCTGGCGCGCAAGGTCATCGATCGCTACCGCACCATCCCGATCGTGCTGACCACCGGCTACACACGCGCCTTCGACAGCGATCCGGAATTTCCGGTGCTACGCAAGCCCTATCAGATTGCCGCGCTCGGCCGCCTGATCCATGAGGCGCTTCATCCGCAGAGCGCCGGCACCGCGCATTAGAGTTAGGGCGCGGACGCCTTCCCTATTCCGCCGCGGTTGCCATCGTCACGCGCGGCCAGGACGGACTGGGCACCGGCTGCCACCATTTCGCAACGCCGAGCTCTTTGGTGATGACGTTCGCGGCGTTGTAGCCCGGGCTGCCGGTGACTGCGCCACCGGTGTGGCTGCTGGCGCCGCAGAGGTAGAGTCCCTTCATCGGCGTGGTGTAGCGGCCGAGATCCGGCGTCGGCCGGTTGCCGCCGAGCTGCGACGGCATGTAGGCGCCGACGTGGTGGCTGCCTCTCACCATGTTGATGCAATGCCGCTCGATGTCGAGCGGTGAGAACACCGCCTTGGCGACCACATTCTTCGCAGTGAGGTTGGGCGCGAACTCGCGCCATTGCGACAGCAACCGATCGGCGACTTCGTCCTTGCGCTTATCCCAGTTCTGCGGATCGCCATCGAGATCGTACGGCGCCCACGGCCACCAGAACGCGACGTGCTTGCCGGCCGGCGCAATCGTGGGATCGAATTTCGACGAGCAGGTGCCATTGCCGGCAAAATAGGTCGGCAGCTTCTGCTCATGGATCTCGTCGAAGATACGATCGATCTCTTCGGTGGTATCGACGCCGAATATCATGTTCCAGGCGCGTGCGACATCCGGGTCCCAGGCTTCCGCCTTCTCGTAACGTGGCGGCTCGTTGAGAGCGAGGTGCAAGGTCACGAGGCTGTGCGAGCACCATTTGAATCCCCCGATGCCCTCGACCACATTCGCCGAAAAATTCTGCTCGCCGGCCAGTCTGATGGTCTGCGGCGCGTCGATGGCACTGGCGACGAATCTGGCCGAATAGGTGTCGCCGTTCTGCAGGCGGACGCCCGTCACGCCTTTTGAATCCGAGGTGATGGCGCTGACATGCGCGTTGCGGACGAGCGTCGCGCCGTTGTCCTCCAGGAGCCGCTCGAGCGCGAGCGCAACCGAGCCGGCGCCGCCGACCGGCAGTCCGAGCTTGGTCAGGCGGCTGAGCAGCCGCGGAAAGAACGCACCGACGCCGGGCACGTTCTCGATCGCGATGGCGTGCAGGATGCAGTTGAAGAACATGCGAACGTATTCGCTCTCGAAATTGCGCTCGACCGCCTGATGGAGCGTCAGCGGCATGTAGGAGAGGAGATCGTCCCACTGCGGGCCGCTGAGCCTTTTGCCGAGTTCGGCCGGAGGCAGCGGCACCGAGTACATGAATTCCGTCATCACCGGGCCCATCTCGGTGACAAACCGCTGGCAGAGTTCTTTGTAACGCTTGGCGTCGTTCTGCGAGAAACGCGCGATGGATTTGGCGGTGCTTTCGACGCTGCGGTGGATGGTCAGCGCCTTGCCGTCTCGGAACACCTGGGCGTGCTGCACCTCGGGATAGATGTAGGCGAGGCCGTATTTGTGCAGCTCGAGATCGGGCAGGACCGGCCCCTCGCCGATGAAATGATAGGAGGAATGCGAGTTGTGCTTGAAACCCGGCGCGACGAATTCGCTGGTATGGCAGCCACCGCCCATCGCCGCGTTGCGCTCGATGACCGCGATCTTCAGACCGGCTTTGGCCAGATACGACGCGCAGATCAGCCCGTTGTGTCCGCCGCCTACGATGATGCCATCGTATTCCATCGCCGCCTCCCTCGACCATTGTGGCGAACAGTCTTGAACGTGCCGTCGCGCGGAAAAATCATCGCACAGCTTGCGTCGTGCGACAACGTCGCGCGAGTGGGCGATACGCGGCCTAGGCGACTGTCACGCGAATCTTTGGCGGCCCGGCCTCGGCGACACCAATCACGCGCGTGGCGGGATAACCGGCGGCGATGATCGTTTGCACGATGGCGTCGGCGCGTTCCGGCGCGCAGGATACCAACAAACCGCCGGAGGTTTGCGGGTCGGTCAAGAGATGACGTTGCCAGTCCGGCAAGTCCGCCGGCAGCATAACGTCGTTGCCGTAGCTCGCCCAATTGCGCAGCGACGCGCCGGTGACGGCGCCCTGTTGCGCGAATGTGGCCGCTTCCGACAACAGCGGCAACTCTCCGGCACGGATGACCAGCGTGAGCCCGGAACAGCGCGCCATTTCGAGGCCGTGGCCCAAAAGTCCGAAGCCGGTGACGTCGGTGATGGCGTGAACGGCGGCGTCTTTCGCAAGCTCCGTGCCGACCCGGTTGAGCAGCGTCGTCGTCGCGATCATCTCGGCATAGCCTAAAGGCGACAGCACGCCCTTTTTGATCGCGGCCGAATAGATGCCGACGCCGAGCGGCTTCGTCAAAATGATGGCGTCGCCGGGTTTTGCATCGGATTTGCGGCGCACGTCTTCGGTCTTGCAGATGCCGATCACGGCGAGGCCGTAGATCGGCTCGGGCGAATCGATCGAGTGCCCGCCGGCGACCGGAATGCCGGCGGACGCGCACACCGCGGTGCCGCCCTTGAGGATTTCGCGCACCGTCTCCGGCGCGATCTTGTCGACCGGGATGCCGAGGATCGCCAGCGCCATGATCGGCTTGCCGCCCATGGCATAGACGTCGGAGATGGCATTGGTCGCGGCGATGCGGCCAAAATCGTAAGGATCGTCGACCACCGGCATGAAAAAATCCGTGGTCGCGATCACGCAGGTGCCGTCGTCGAGCTGCCACACCGCGGCATCGTCGGGCGTCTCGGTGCCGACCAGCAATTGCCGGTACGGCGCCGCGAGCGGCTGATCGGCCAGAAGCTGTTGCAGCACCGACGGTGCCAGCTTGCAGCCGCAACCGCCGCCGTGAGCGAGACTGGTCAACCGCACCATGGGGACATTCATGACTGCCTTCCCGCGAAAACTTTCGTTTGCAACATGAGCGCTCTCGTCCTCATTCCGCCGCAACCGCAGGCGCCCCCAACACCGATCGCCATGCCGCGGCGAGATCGGCCGCCGCATCCGCCACATTTTCATTTGTCGTGCCGCGGCCGAGCGACAGGCGAACCGCACCGAGTGCGCTGTCGCGCGCAATGCCGAGCGCGGTGAGGATCGCCGACGGTTCCTCACTGTCGGCGTGGCAGGCCGAACCGGTCGAGGCCATGACGCGCCGGCATTTTTCCAAAACCTTGCGGCCCGAAACGTTGGGGAACAGAACATTGAGCGTGTTCGGCAGCCGGCGCTTCGGATCGCCGAGCAAGACGATGTCCGGAATCTCGCGCTTCAACGCGGCAAACAAATCGCCGGACAAGCCGGAGAGCCGCTTTGCCTCCCGCTCCAGCATCGCGCTGGCGATCCGGCAGGCTTCGCCGAGTGCGACGATGTAGGGGACGTTTTCGGTGCCGGGCCGCCGGCCGTATTCCTGGCCAGCGCCGAGAAGGAGCGGCGGCAGCGTGACGCCGCGGCGCATATAGAGCACGCCAACGCCTTTCGGCGCGTAGAGCTTGTGACCCGCGATCGAGAGCAGATCGGCGCCAAGTTCCTTGACGTTGACCGCTATCTTGCCGACCGATTGCGCCGCATCGACATGGACCAGTGCGCCGTGACGCCGCGCTGCCGCGGCGATTTCGGCGATTGGTTGAATGGTGCCGATTTCATTCTGCGCATGGATGATCGTGACCAGTGCGGTTTTGCCGCCGATCGTGGCAGCAACACGCTCGGCTTCGATCAGGCCGTTGGTTGTCACGGCCACGCGCGTGACCTTGTGTCCCTCACTTTCAAGAAAAGCGCAGCACGCCTCGGTGGCCGGGTGTTCGATCGTGCTGGTAACGACGTCGCGTCGCGTCTCATCAATGCGCACGGCGCCGCGAACGGCGATATTGCTCGCTTCGGTGCCGCCGCTCACAAAGACGATCTCGTCGGGCGCCGCACCGATCAAGGCCGCGACCTCGGCTCGCGCCGCCTCCACCGCATCGTGGGCGCGGCCGCCAAGATCATGCGCCGACGACGGATTGCCGAACTCGCCTTGCAGATAAGGCAGCATGGCGTCGAGCACCGCGGCATCGACCGGCGTGGTGGCGTTGTAGTCGAGATAGATGGGGCTCATCGCCGCTTCACGATCTTGAAAATATAGATTTCGCCGTCACGCGCCTGGGCGCTCAGCGTATGGCCGGTCTGATTGGTGAATGCGGGCACGTCGATCGCGGTCAACGGATCGGTGCATTCGAGCACCAGCGTGCCGCCGACCGGAATGGCGCGCAACGCCTTCTTGGCGCGCAACACCGGCTGCGGACAGCGCAACCCGCGCAGGTCGAGCACGGTTTCAGGATTTGAGGCCATCGGTCGCGTCAGCATGGCCGCGACCGGGAGCTATGACTAGGCGCTATTCGGGCGTTTGCCCAGCCGAGAATTGCTGCGGCGGGCCATTGAGGTCGACGCCGGTCGCCATAAATGGCTGGTTCGCCGCGGCTTCCGGGTTGCCGGTTCCGATCTGACCGCGATTGCCGCCGGCGGGCGTGGTGCCCGAATTGTCTTGGGCCATAAGCGGCGCCGCAGCCAGCATCGCGCCGGCGAACAGCGGCACAATCCAGAAAGGTTTCATCGCAATCTCCAGGGTGAGACTCGATGCAAAACCTTCGCATCAGCGAAAAGGTTCCACTCACGCCGCGGTCAGTTCCTTCGATTTGATGGTGTACTTGAAGTCATCCGCATCGAGGCTATCGAGCCGCGAATTGCCGGTCTCGCCCTGCGGATACATCAGGAACGCGAGTTTCGGCCCGCTCGACCCGGGCAACGCTATGTCGTGGGCGAAATTATACGCAAGCCAATTGCCCTCCCAGGCGCCGAACAGCGTTTTGCGCGCGGCGGCGACCTTTGGGTCGTCGATGGCGAGATTGGTCGGCGGTTCCTCGAGCACGACCTTGCGCACGGCGGCGGGATCGGTCGCCACCCAACCGTAGCCGGTGAGAAAAACTTCGGCGCGGCAATGCTGCGCCTTGGTGATGACCTCGGAGCCGGTGCCGAGCGCCTTGAAGCCGAACTTCGACGGCGCGACGCGGATGCCGTAGACATCGCGCGCGGCGCTCCAGCGCTGCAATTCGGCGGCGGTGGCGCCCGCCGGCTGCATCGCAAAATAAAAAACAGCCCCCGCGCAGATCAGCGCAGCGACTGCTTTCACCCACAATTTGCCCCGAACCTCGGGAGCCAGACCAAACCTCACGACGAATGTATTGTGCGCCGGACCGCCGTCCCGATCAACGCCAATGCGGCTTCGCTTGCATCCAGCACCGAATTATTTTGTCGCATCACTGGGAATAACCATCGGTCGCGTCGAAAAGCTCAACACTTTCAAGCCCGATACGGCTTTATGTTGCGGCGCACAAACAACCGCTGCGGAACTGGCATAGTTTGACACTGTTATCGTTCAAAAATACGCTTCAACACATTGGTCTGCGTAGCTTTCATCGACACGCTCTATCGGCCGATAGAGCGTGGATAGCGATGTCCCCCGTCGGGGGCAAAACGTCTGAGGAGACGACCGTGAATATGGAACTCTCGCGGCGCCAGTTCATGGCGGGCGCCAGCGCGGGTCTTGCCGGTACCACCATCGGAGCGCTCGGATTTGGAGGCGTCGAAGCCGCGTATGCCGCGGCGATACGGCCCTTCAAGCTCGTCGGCACCACCGAAACCCGCAACACCTGCACATATTGTTCCGTCGCCTGCGGCATCATCATGTATTCCAAGGGCAACCTTGCGAAGGGTGAGCAGGCCGACATCATCCACATCGAAGGCGACGTGGACCACCCGACCAATCGCGGCACGCTGTGCCCGAAGGGCGCGGCGCTGCTCGACATGGTGCACGCCGAGACGCGCACCAAATATCCGCAGATCCGCAAAGCCGGCTCGGATAAGTTCGAGCGCGTGTCCTGGGATGTCGCGCTCGATCGCGTCGCGCGCCTTCTCAAGGACGACCGCGACAAGAACTTCCTCGCCAAGAACAACGACGGCGTCACGGTGAACCGGTGGCTGACCACCGGCTTCCTCGCGGCTTCTGCCACCACCAACGAAACGGCGTTCCTCACCTACAAGGTGGTGCGCAGCGCCGGGATACTGGCCTTCGACAATCAAGCGCGCGTTTGACACGGCCCAACGGTAGCCAGTCTGGCTCCAACATTCGGCCGCGGCGCGATGACGAATTCGTGGACCGATATCAAGAACACGGATCTCGTCGTTATCATGGGCGGCAACGCCGCCGAGGCGCATCCGTGCGGATTCAAGTGGGTCACTGAGGCGAAAGCCAACCGTGGCGCCAAGCTGATCGTCGTCGATCCGCGCTATACGCGCTCGGCGTCGGTCTCCGACTTCTATGCCCCGATCCGCCAGGGCACCGACATCGCCTTCCTGCTCGGCGTCATCAACTACTGCATCGCAAACGACAAGGTGCAGTGGGATTACGTCAAGTCCTTCACCAACGCGCCTTACGTGGTCAAGGACGGCTTCGAATATCACGACGGCCTGTTCACCGGCTACGACGAAGCCAAGCGCGACTACAACAAGGCAACCTGGGACTACCAGCTCGGCGACGACGGTTATGTCGTGTCCGACATGGACAACCCGAAGAGCGTCTGGAATCTGCTGAAGAAACACGTTGCGGTCTACACGCCCGAGACGGTCGAGCGCATCTGCGGCACGCCGAAGGACAAGTTCCTGACGGTGGCGAAGATGATCAGCGAGACGTCGGCGAAGAACAAGACCATGACGTCGATGTACGCGCTCGGCTGGACCCAGCACTCCAAGGGTTCGCAGAACATCCGCGCCATGGCGATGTTGCAGTTGATCCTCGGCAATATCGGCGTGCGCGGCGGCGGCATGAACGCTCTGCGCGGTCACTCCAACATCCAGGGGCTGACCGATCTCGGCCTGATGTCGAACCTGATCCCCGGCTATCTGACCATCCCGACGGAGAAGGAGACGTCGCTCGACATCTACATGTCGACGCGCGGCTTCAAGCCGTTGCGGCCGGACCAGATGAGCTACTGGCAGAACTACAGGAAGTTCTTCGTCAGCTTCCAAAAGTCGATGTGGGGCGACGCCGCCACCGCGGATAACAGCTTCGCCTACGACTATCTGCCGAAGCTCGACGTACCGGGCTACGACGTGCTGCGTGCCTTCGAACTGATGTTCCAAGGCAAGATGAACGGCTACGTCTGCCAGGGCTTCAATGCGCTGCTGTCGTTTCCGAATCGGAAAAAGCTCACCGCGGCGCTGTCGAAGCTGAAATTCCTGGTGGTGATGGATCCGTTGCAGACAGAAACGGCGCGGTTCTGGCAAAACCACGGCGAGTACAACGAAGTCGATACCGGCTCGATCCAAACCGAGGTGATCGAGTTGCCGACGACGTGCTTCGCGGAAGACGAAGGCGCGCTGGTCAATTCCGGCCGCTGGCTGCAATGGCATTGGGCCGGTGCAACGCCACCCGGCGAAGCCAAGCACGACACCTGGATCATGGCGCAAATCTATCTGCGGCTCAAAGCGCTGTACGAGAAGGAAGGCGGCGCCTTCGCCGAACCGATAGCCAAACTGGTGTGGCCGTATAAAGACGCCGGTGCGCCGAGCCCGGACGAGATCGCCAAGGAGATCAACGGCTACGTGGTTGCCGATGTTGCCGATCCGAACGATCCGACCAAGCTCATTTTGCAAAAGGGCAAGCAGGTGCCGGCCTTCGCCGCGCTGCGCGACGACGGCTCAACGGCAGCCGGCTGCTGGATCTACACTGGCTGCTACACCGAGGCGGGAAACCAGATGGCCCGCCGCGACAACAACGACCCGGATGACACCGGCGCCTTCTCCAAGTGGGCGTTCTCGTGGCCAGCCAACCGCCGCATCCTCTACAATCGGTCGTCAGCGGACATGGACGGCAATCCATGGGATCCCACCCGCAAGCTGATCTGGTGGGACGGCTCGAAGTGGACCGGCTACGACGTGCCGGACATTTTGCCGACGGCAAAGCCGGGCGTGGTCGGGCCCTATATCATGAACCCGGAAGGCACCGCGCGGCTGTTCACGCGGGCCTTGATGCGCGATGGACCTTTCCCCGCGCATTACGAGCCGTTCGAATCGCCGATCGCCAATCCGCTGGCGCCAAAGGTTCGCGGCAATCCGGTCGCCCGCGTGTTCAAGGGCGACATGGAGCAGTTCGGCGACGCCAAGGAGTTCCCCTACGCGGCGACCTCCTACCGCCTCACCGAGCACTTCCACTTCTGGACCAAGCACGCCCAGATCAACGCCTCGCTGCAGCCGGAGTTCTTCGTCGAGATCTCCGAGCAACTCGCCGCCGAGAAGTCCATCAAAAATGGCGGCTGGGTGCGGGTCTGGTCGAAACGCGGCTCGGTCAAGGCGAAAGTCTACGTCACCAAGCGGATCGTGCCGCTGACCTGCGACGGCAAGACCGTGCACATCGTCGGCATTCCCCTGCACTGGGGCTTCATGGGCGCGGCGAAGAAGGGCTTTGGCCCAAATTCGCTCACGCCTTATGTCGGCGACGCCAACATCGAGACGCCTGAATACAAGGCGTTCCTGGTCGATATCGAGCCCATCACCGGGCCGGTGGCGTAAGGGAGGAAGCCATGGCATTCGAATTCGAGCTTCCCAACCCGAATACGCAAAACCCGAAGGTCGACCTCAGCGAGGCCGACCTGGTGCGCCGCTCGGCCTCCTCGGTACCGGCGCCGGCGCGCCAGCTCACGCCGGTGGCGAAACTCATCGACGTGTCGAAATGCATCGGCTGCAAGGCCTGCCAGTCGGCATGTCTGGAGTGGAACGACAAGCGCGCCGAGGTTGGCGTCTTTGCCGGCACCTACGACAACCCGGCCGACCTGACGCCGGAAATGTTCACGCTGATGCGGTTCACCGAGTGGGTGAACCCGGAAACGCAGAATCTCGAATGGCTGATCCGCAAGGACGGCTGCATGCATTGCGAGGATCCGGGCTGCCTCAAGGCCTGCCCGGCGCCCGGCGCCATCGTACAGTACTCCAACGGCATCGTCGACTTCGTGCACGAGAACTGCATCGGCTGCGGCTATTGCGTGCGGGGCTGTCCGTTCAACATCCCGCGCATCTCCAAGGTCGACAGCAAAGCCTACAAGTGCACGCTATGCTCCGATCGCATTGCCGTCGGCCAAGGTCCGGCTTGCGCCAAGGCCTGCCCGACGCATGCGATCACCTTCGGCACTAAGGAGGAAATGAACAAGCATGCCGCCGACCGCATCAAGGATCTGAAATCCCGCGGTTTTGCCAACGCGGGTCTGTACGATCCGCCCGGCGTCGGCGGCACCCACGTGATGTATGTGCTGCATCATGCCGACAAGCCGGAAATCTATGCCAACCTTCCCAACAATCCGCGCATCAGCCCGATCGTGGAATTGTGGAAGGGCACCGCGACCAAATATCTTGGACTGGCCGCGATGGGCCTCATGGTCGCGATCGGCTTCGTGCATCACCTCGTCGAGGGCCCCAACACGGTCAAGCGCGAGGATGAGGAAGCCGCCAAGCGGCTGGCAGGAGGTGGTCGGTCATGACGGCGTATGATGTCGAGCCGGGCGACAACGTCCATCCGGGCGATCCGGTCACGGTCGACCGCTATACGACCGGCGCGCGCGCCAACCACTGGATCACGGCGACGTGCCTGGTGCTGCTCGCGCTGACTGGACTGGCGCTGTTCAGTCCGTGGCTCTATTTCATCACCGCGATGTTCGGCGGCGGCCAGACGACCCGCGCGATCCATCCCTGGATCGGCGTGGTACTCTTCTTCAGCTTCGCCGGATTGTTCATCCGCTTCTGGCGGGCGAACTTGTGGAAGGCCGAGGACGGCACCTGGCTGGCGCGGCTGCGCGACGTGCTGTCGGGTCACGAGGAGCGCCTGCCCGAGGTCGGCAAATACAATGCCGGCCAGAAGGCGGTGTTCTGGCTGATGTCGATCCTGATCATCGTGCTGATCTCAAGCGGCCTGGTAATGTGGGACCAGTATTTCTACGGCTACACCAATATCGAGCAGAAGCGCATCGCGGTGCTGGTCCATTCAGCGGCGGCGGTCATCATCATCTGCGTCTGGATCGTGCACGTTTATGCCGCGATCTGGGTGCGTGGCACCATCGGCGCCATGACCCGCGGCCAAGTCACCGGCGGCTGGGCGTGGCGGCACCATCGCAAGTGGCTTCGCGAGCTGGTTGGTGGTAAATCGAGTTGAATGACGGCCGGCGCCCGCCGCGGGCGGGCGCCGTTCACCGGTTGGTCACGTGGCCCGTGCGGTTCGTGAGGTAATAAATGAGTAAGGCCGGCGCCGCTGGGCACGATCCGATCCCGATCGGAGAAATCGCGGCGCCGCCGTTTGTACGGTTACCCGATCCGCTCGCATTATTCGCCACACGCTCGTTGCGCTTTCGCACCCTCGCCGAAGGCCATCAGCTCGCGCCTTATCTGCTGTTCCTCGCTGCCTTAAGCGAATGCCAGCATCGCATCCAAAGGGATCTGCCGGAGCCCGATCTGCCGGCCGATGACGCGCGAGCGCGGGCGCGCGAGCACGCCATGCCGCCGCTCGACCGCAGCCGCTTCACGGCAGACGCCGCGCTCGATGCGACGCTGGATCGGCTCTTGGCCTTGGCCGCCACCATCGACATGCCGGACAATGCCCGCGCGGCGCTCGACCGCGCCCGCGGCGCCGATGCAGCCGCGCGTGACGGCATGGTACGCGCGGTGCTGGCCGATGCCATTCCGGTCGAGACGCTGGCCGACCACGTTTATATCGCAGCCGCGCTGCAGCTGCACTTCGCTCGCCTTGCGGCGCGGCTCGATCCGGCAGCACTTGTGCCGATCGGCGACGGCGTCTGCCCGGCCTGCGGCGGCGCGCCGGTGGCGTCCGCGGTCGTCGGCTGGAAGGGCGCGAGCGGCGCGCGGTTCTGCACCTGCTCGCTGTGCGCGACGCAATGGCACGTGGTGCGCATCAAATGCGTGCTGTGCGAATCCACCAAGGGCATCGCCTATCAGGAGCTCGACGGCGGCCCGGACACGGTCAAGGCGGAGACCTGCGAAAACTGCCATGGCTACGTGAAGCTTCTGCAGCAGCAGAAAAATCCAAGTCTCGATGTCGTTGCCGACGACGTCGCCACCCTCGGGCTCGATCTCCTGCTGCGCGAGAACGGCTACCGGCGCGGCGCCGTCAATCCGTTCCTGCTCGGTTATTGAGGCGCGCATGGCGAAATCCGAAGCCGCCGCATTGCGTAAACTGCCCTCGGTCGACGAGGTGCTGCGCACGGCCGTGGCGGCGGACGCCGCGTCCCGGTTCGGCCGCTCCGCGGTCGTCACAGCGGTGCGCGAGACATTGGCCGCGGCGCGCGCCAATGGCGCCGCGCCCGGCGGCTCGGACCGCGTCGCGGCTGCGGCGCTGACGCGGCTTGAAATCGCGCAGCAGCCGAACCTGCGCCCTGTATTCAACCTCACCGGCACCGTGCTGCACACCAATCTCGGCCGCGCGCTGTGGGCGGAAGCCGCCATCGAGGCGGCGCAGGTGGCGATGCGCAACGCGGTCGCGCTCGAATTCGATCTCGGCGCCGGCCATCGCGGCGACCGCGACGATCTCATCCGCGATCTGTTGTGCGAACTGACCGGCGCCGAAGACGCCACCGTGGTCAACAACAATGCTGCCGCGGTCCTGCTCGTGCTCAACACGCTCGCCAAGGGACGCGAGGCGATCGTCTCGCGCGGCGAACTGATCGAGATCGGCGGCGCCTTCCGCATGCCCGAGATCATGAGCCGCGCCGGCGCCAAATTGATCGAAGTCGGCACCACCAACCGCACCCACAAGAAGGACTACGCGGGCGCGCTCGGGCCGAGGACCGGGCTCATCCTAAAGGTTCACACTTCGAACTATCGCATCGAGGGCTTTACCAAGGAGGTTTCCGCGCGCGATCTTGCGGCGATCGCCCATGAACGCAAAGTGCCGCTGGTCAACGACCTCGGCTCCGGCACGCTGATCGATCTCGCCCGTTACGGGCTGGCGCACGAGCCGACGGTCAAGGAAGCCGTCACTGCCGGCGCCGATCTCGTCACCTTCTCCGGCGACAAGCTTTTGGGCGGCCCGCAGGCCGGCTTCATCGTCGGCGCTAAGGATTTGATCACGCGCATCAAGAGCAATCCGATGAAGCGGGCGCTGCGCATCGACAAGATTCGCCTCGCCGCGCTCGAAGCGACGCTGTGGCTCTATCGCGATCCGGATCGTGTCGCGGAACGCCTGCCGACGCTACGTTTGCTGGCGCGGCCAAAAAAAGAAATCGAGGCCGCGGCGCGGCGGCTGTTGCCGATCATCGCCGCCAAAATCGGCGACGGCTTCGACGTGGCGGTCACACCCTGCGCCAGCCAGATCGGCTCCGGCGCGTTGCCGATGGAAACGGTGCCGAGCGCCGGCCTTGCGATCCGACCGCGCGCCGCCAAACGCAGCGGCCGGATCGTTGCCGCGCTGTCGATGGCATTTCGTCGACTGCCGGTCCCGGTGGTCGGCCGCATCGACGATCAAGCATTGATCTTCGACCTGCGCTGCCTCGACGATGAGAGAGCCTTCGTCGCCAATCTCGCCAAGCTCGCAATCACGGAGAGCGTCGATGCGATGGCTTGACGCTTTGGCGAAAAAAAAGCACCCGGATGACGACGCCAGTGTCGCCGACCGCATGGCGGAAGCTTACGAGGCGTCAAGCCGCGGCAATTACGTGCGCGCGCTGGAAATCTGGGGGCCGCTCGCGCACGCCGGCGTGGCGCGGGCGCAGAACAATGTCGGCGCCTGCTTCACCGAAGGGCTCGGCGTCGAACGCGATCCCAAGCTCGCGTTGCGATGGCTGTCGCTGGCAGCGGCCGCGGGCGATGCCGTCGGCCAGCGCAATTGCGCGGCGCTCTATTTCAAGGGCGAAGGCGTCGAACAGGATTTTTCGCGCGCGTTCGAGCTTTATCGCGCCGCCGCCGAACAGGACGATGGGGCGGCCCAGGATATGCTGAGCTGGATGCTGCTCGAAGGCGAAGTCGCCGCACCGGATTACGTTGCCGCGCGGCGTTTCGCCGAACTGGCCGCCACCCACGGCATCGCCGCCTCGATGACGCGGCTCGGCATGATTTTCCACAACGCGCTCGGCGTTGAGCGCGATCCGGTGCAAGCCGTCGATTGGTGGCGGCGCGGCGCCGAGCGCGGCGACGCCGACGGCCAAGCCATGCTGGGCGCGGCGTTCCACCTTGGCTCCGGCGTCAAGCGCGATCCGGTCGAAGCGTTTGTCTGGTTGCTGCGCGCCCGCGCCGGCGGCAGCCCGCTGGCGGGACAGTTCTTTCAAGCCGTGCGCTCGGCGCTGACGCCAGAACAAATCGCCGGCGCCGAACGGCGCGCCGGCGCGCCCTCGCCGGAGCCGGCACCATGATCGTCGGAACCGCCGGCCATATCGACCATGGCAAGACCTCGCTGGTGCGGGCGCTGACCGGCGTCGATACCGACCGGCTGAAGGAAGAAAAAGCGCGCGGCATTTCCATCGATCTCGGATTTGCCTATCTGCCGGCGCCGGACGGCGCCGTGCTCGGCTTCGTCGACGTGCCAGGACACGAGAAATTCGTCCACAACATGCTGGCCGGTGCCACCGGCATCGATTTCGTGCTGCTGGTGATCGCCGCCGACGACGGCGTCATGCCGCAAACCCGCGAGCATCTCGCCATCGTCGACCTGCTCGGCATCACCCGCGGCGTCGTCGCGCTCACCAAGATCGATCTCGCCGCGCCCTCGCAAAAGGCGAAAGTCATCGCCGAAATCGGCGAGCTCTTGCAGGGCACCAGCCTGGAAGGCGCTGAGGTCGTTCCAGTCTCGACCGTGACCAATGACGGCATCGACGCATTGCGCGAACAACTGTTCGACGCGGCGCACAGCATACGGGCGCGCGCGACGGCGGAGCGTTTCCGGCTGGCAGTCGATCGTTCTTTCACCTTGGCCGGCGCCGGCACCGTGGTGACCGGCACTGTGCTGTCGGGTGCAGTTGCGATCGGCGATCGCGTGACGATCAGTCCGTCGGGCCTGGTTGCGCGGGTGCGCTCGCTGCACGCGCAGAACCGGCCGACCGAGCATGGCGCCGCCGGACAGCGCTGCGCCCTCAATCTCGCCGGCGATGGCATCAGCAAGGACGCCATCGCCCGCGGCCAAGTCGCGCTCGATCCCGACCTGCACGGACCGACCGATCGCATCGATGCCAGTTTGCGGTTGCTCGCCACCGAGCAGAAACCGGTCACGCAATGGATGCCGGCGCGCCTGCACCATGCCGCAACCGAAATCGGCGCCCGCATCGTGCTCCTTGGGGATGCGCCGATCCTGCCCGGCGGCGAAGCACTGGTGCAGATCGTGCTGGAGCGGCCGATCGCAGCGGCGGCTGGCGACCGCTTCGTGTTGCGCGACACCACGGCACAACGCACCATCGGCGGCGGCAAATTTCTCGACCTGCGCGCGCCGCCGCGCAAACGGCGCACCCCGGAGCGGCTAGCGCAATTGCAGGCGCATATGATCGAAGATCCCGCGCGCGCGCTCGCAGCTCTGCTCGACATCGCCCCGCACTATGTCGATCTCACCGCGTTCGCACGCGACCGCGCGCTGAGCGAAACGCAGACGCAAGCCGTTTGTGAAGGCCTCAACGTCGTCAAAGCAACGGCGGGCGAGCGCGTGTTCGCGCTGTCAGCGCCGGTCTGGCTGCAATTCAAGCGCGGTCTGCTGGCGGCGCTGCAAACATTTCACGTCGGCAATCCCGATCTCCCCGGCATCGGCCTCGAGCGGCTTCGGCTTCAGCTTCAACCGCGCCTGCCGGCGCCGGCATTTCTCTCGGTTCTTCAATGGCTTGTACGGGCCAAGGAGATCGCACTCGACGGCGCCTGGGTGCGGCTCTCCGGCCACGAAGTCCGCCTCACGCCGGCGGACGAAAAAATCTGGCAAAAAATCGCGCCGCTCCTTGGCGGCGCCGAGCGGTTCCGGCCGCCGCGCGTGCGCGACATTGCGACATCGTTGACCCAGCGCGAGGCCGACATCCGACGCCTGCTCAAGCTTCTCGGCCGCATGGGCAAGGCCGACGAAGTCGCGCAAGATCATTTCTTCCTGCGCGAGACCATAGCCGAGATGGTCGGCATCGTCGTCGATCTCGGCGCCACCTCGCCGAATGCCCAGTTCACCGCAGCGCAGTTCCGCGACCGGGTCGACAACGGCCGCAAGGTCGCGATCCAGATTCTGGAATTCTTCGACCGCCACGGCGTCACCTTGCGCCGCGGCGATCTGCGCCGCATCAATAAGCATCGGCTCGACCTGTTTCGCCGCGCGGCAGACATGGCGGGCCGCGACACATCCGATTCAGGAAGAGACTCGTCCCCGGTGGGGCGTCCGGACTTCAAATCCGGGAGGGGCCGCGAGCCGGTCCTTGGTGGGTTCGACTCCCTCTCTCTTCCGCCACGTTGAAGGAGCAACGGTGATGCTGCCCGGACCATCGTTTCTCGACGACTTGAAACGCGCCACCGAGCGCACGGCCGCGGCCGAAAACGATTTCCGCCGCGAGATCGCGCAGCGCGTCAAGGCGCTGGAGAACGAACGCGCCTTCGCCTTCCGCCGCTTCAACCTGATGCGCGCGATCGCCGACGTGGTGGCGAGCGCCGAAAGCGAGGAGATCGCGGTCGCCGGCGCCACCGCACTGTTGCGCGCCAAGCTCGGCTGGTCGAGCGACAGCGAAGCGCGCGCCGCCGTGCTGTCGCGTTTCGCACCGGTGGCGCAGACGATGTTCGCGAGCCTGGCGCCATCCGGCGACGAAGACGCGCCGCCGCCCGACGTCATCGCAGCGCTCGGCGAATTCGAAGGCTGGTACGGCGAGACCCACCCAAACCCGTTCTGGATCCTGTTCGAAAACTACATACCGGAGACGCCCGTTGTCGACTTCTGAACCCGACAAGCCGGCGACCGATTTCGACCGCTGGCTGGCCGACGAATTCGCGCAGACCGGTGCGTTCACGTCGCTGGTGATTTTGGTCTCGATCACCGAGACCAAGGTGCTGCCGCTGTGCTCGACCTATCTCAACGTCATCGGCACCGAGACCGACTGGGGCGAGATCGTCCTGTTGTTTGCCGGCGCCGGACGCGAATGGGACGGTGCGTCGTTTTTCCCGGTGACGGCGCCCGACGGCGGCCCGCTCGACAATCCGACGGCGCGGTTGCGGCTGCGCGAATTGGAAACGCGCATCGACGCCAATCCGCTGGTGCTCAACGAGGGCCATTTCTTCGACAAATGGGGCCGGCGGCTGAAAGTCGAGGAGACCGAGTTGCAATGAGCGCGCGCCGCCTGCTCATCGTGTTGATGAACACCGACCCGCGCAATGCCGAGGAGCTCGGCGCGCCGTTCTATTACGCCGCCGTCGCCGCGGCGATGGATCATCCGGTCGACGTGCTGTGCACCGCGACCGCCGGAAAATTGATGCTCAAGGGGGTCGCCGCGGCGATCACCATCAAGCCAGGCGATCCGATGACGGTCTACGACTGGATCAAGGAGGCCCACGGCCAGGGCGCCAAATTCTGGGCTTGCCCGGCCAATCTCGAATTGTTCGGCAAGACCGAGGCCGATCTCATTCCCGAATGCAACGGCGTGATGGGCGCCGCCGCCATGATCCAGGACGTCATGGGCGACGATTGTCGCGTGCTGACCTTTTGAGGCATCCGTTGGCCCGCGTGCAGGATCACGAGTTTCCCGAGCATCTCTTCTACGACGTCGAGAACCAGATCTGGTATGCGCCGCTCCCGGACGGCCTGCTGCGCACCGGCTTCACCAGCTGGGCCGCGGCGCTGATGGGCGAAGTCCTCGTCTTCACGCCGAAGCGGCTCGGCCACACCTTCGAGAAGGACCGCTGGTTCGCCATGGTCGAGGGCGGCAAATGGATCGGCGCGGCGCGCGCCGGTTTCGACGGCACCGTGGTGGCGCACAACGAAAATCTGGTCGACAAACCCGAGCTGCTGACCCGCAACGCATTCGGCGACGGCTGGATGTTGATCGTCCGGCCGGCAGCTGACGATTGGCAGGCCGGCCTTGTCACCGGCGCCGCCATCGGGCCGACAATCGAGAGTTGGATCGCCGGTGGCGCATACAAGGAGCGGACCGGCTGAACCGGCGACGAAAAGACCGTTTCCGGTCCACTTTTTGTCTGCAATGATGCCGTGGGGCCAGTCCCACCCGTTCGCGAGCGGGGCTGGCAAGTAAGACGGCAAGTGACAAGGGAGAAATCGACCATGACGCCAAAAGCGGGGGCACCGCAGGCAAAGCAAAGCGGAAAAGTCGACCGGGCTCGCCGCAAGCTGGTCAAGCTGATCGCGGCGGGCGGCGCCGGCGCCATTACATCGCCGTGGATGTTTCAATCCTCGCGCGCGGCGGCCAAAACCATCAGGATCGGCATGATCACGCCGGAAACCGGACCGATCGCCGCCTTCGGCGAGCCGTCGAAATGGGTGGCGGAGGGCGTCGCCAAGGCATTGGGCGACGGCATCACGGTCGCCGGCGACAAGCATCCGGTGCAGATCCTCAACCGCGACAGCCAATCCAATCCGAACCGCGCCTCGGAAGTGGCGGCGCAGCTCATCAATAACGACAGGGTCGACATCATGATCGCCTCGTCGACGTCGGATACCACCAATCCGGTGGCCGACCAGTGCGAGCTCGCCGGCGTGCCCTGCGTCACCTCGGACGATCCATGGCAGGCCTGGTTCTTCGGCCGCAAGGGCGATCCCAAGAAGGGCTTCGAGTGGACCTACCACTTCTTCTGGGGTTTCGACATGGTCGCCAACATGTTCGCCGAGATGTGGCTGACGTTACCGACCAACAAGACCGTCGGCGTCATGCTGACCAACGATCCCGACGGCGTTGCGGCAAGCGACCCGGTGCACGGCTTGCCGGCCACCATCAAGAGCCACGGTTTTGACGTGCACTTTCTCGGCCTTTACCCGCCGCTGTCCGACGATTTCTCGTCGCAGATCGCCGAATTGAAGAAGGCGAATTGCGATATTGCCTGCGGCATTTTCAATCCGCCGCAATTTGCGATCTTCTGGACGCAATGCGCGCAGCAGGGCTATCGGCCGAAGATCGTCACACCGCCGAAGGCGCTTCTGTTCCCCACCGCGGTCGAGGCGCTGGGCGATCGCGGTGCCGGCATGTCGACGGAAGTGTGGTGGTCGCATCATCACCCCTTCAAGTCGGGGCTCACCGGCGAGACGGCGCAGCAATATTGCGACGCCTACGAGAAGGCGAGCGGCAAGCAATGGACCCAGCCGCTCGGCTTCAAACACGCCAATCTCGAAGTCGCGATCGATGCGCTCAAACGCTCGAAGAAGCTCGAACCGAGCGCCATCCGCGACGCCATCGCGGCGACCGACTACCAGTCGATCGTCGGCCCGATCACCTGGAAAGGCGGGCCGACCAATCCGGTGCCCAACGTGTGCACCACGCCGCTGGTCGGCGGCCAATGGGTGAAGGGCGCGAAGTTCAAGTACGACCTGAACGTCGTGTTCAACAAAACGGCGCCGAACATCCCGCTCGACAGCCCATTCGTGCCGATTCAGTATTCCTGAGACGTTCAAGGTGATGCAATTCAGCCGTACCCCCTCTCTTCCCTCCCCCGCTCGCGGGGGAGGGAAGAGAAGGGGGGGGTGCGGCTGTCTGTATAAAAGTCATTCATGACAGTGCTTCTGGAACTTGACGGAGTGTCGAAATCCTACGGCGCGCTCAAAGCCGTGGATGCGGTGAGCCTTGCCGTCGAAAGCGGCGAGGCGCTGGCCGTGATCGGCCCCAACGGTGCCGGCAAGACCACCCTATTCAACCTGATCACCGGCGACGTGGCGCCGAGCAAGGGCCGCATTGTGTTCGGCGGCGCCGACATGACCGCCATGGCGCCGCATGCGCGCTCGCGGCTCGGCATCGGCCGCTCCTATCAGATTCCGCATCCGTTCGCGAATATGAGCGTGTTCGAGAACTTGCTGGTGGGGGCGATCTATGGCGGCGGCAAGAGCGAGCGCGACAGCTATCCGCGCTGTTGCGATGTGCTGCGGGTGACCGGACTTTACGACAAAGCCAATGTGCCGGCGCGGACGCTGACGTTACTGCAACGCAAACGCCTGGAACTGGCGCGGGCGCTGGCGATTCAACCGAAACTGCTACTGCTCGATGAGATAGCGGGCGGGCTTACCGAATTCGAATGCGGCGAACTGGTCAAGACCATCAAGACCATCCACGCCAACGGCACCACGATCGTCTGGATCGAGCACATCGTCCACGCGCTGGTTTCCGTCGCAAGCCGCCTGATCGTCATGAATTTCGGGCAAGTTTTGGCGCAAGGCGATCCGCGCGAGGTCATGGCCGAGCCCAAAGTGCGCGAAGTCTATATGGGCATGCCGGTGTCATGAGCCTGCTCGCCACCAACGATCTCTCGGCGTTTTATGGCGACTTTCAGGCGCTGTTCGAGATCAATGTCAGCGTCGCGCAAGGCGAGACCGTCGCCATCATCGGCGCCAACGGCGCCGGCAAGACCACGTTTTTGCGTGCGGTGGCCGGGGCGCTACCGACCAAGCCCGACATGGTGACGTTCGACGGCCGACCGATCGGCCGTCTGACGCCGCACGAGGTGGTGCGGCTCGGTATCGCCATGGTGCCCGAAGGCCGCCGGCTATTTCCGAGCCTCTCGGTCGAGGAAAACCTCCTGCTCGGCGGCCATAGCGAGCGCAAAGGACCGTGGAATCTGGCGCGCGTCTATGAGCTGTTTCCGCGTTTGCGGGACTTGCGCCACCTGCCCGCGCCGGCCTTGTCCGGCGGCCAGCAGCAGATGGCGGCGATCGGCCGCGCCTTGATGGCCAATCCGCGGCTATTGCTGTGCGATGAGCTTTCGCTTGGGCTGGCGCCGGTCATCATCCGCGACATTTATCAATGCCTTGGCGCCATCACCGCCGAAGGCACTACGGTCGTCCTGGTCGAGCAGGACATCAACCGCGCGCTCGACGCCTCGGCGCGTTTCTATTGCTTCCAGGAGGGCCGCCTGGCGCTCAGCGCGCCGACCAAGAATTTCGATCGCTCAGCGATCACCGCCGCGTATTTCGGCTTGTAAGGCGCCCGCGATGGAATGGCTCAACATTCTCATCCAAGGCAGCCTGCTCGGCGGCATCTATGCGCTGTTCGCCATCGGGCTGTCGATGTCGTTCGGCATCATGCGGCTCGTTAACATCGCCCACGGCGACTTCATCGTGCTCTCGGCCTATGTGGCGCTGGTCGTCACCCAAGGCACCGGGCTCGATCCGATCTCGAGCCTCGTCATCGTCGTGCCGGTGATGTTCGTCGTCGGCTATGCCATTCAGCGCGGCTTGCTGAACCACACGCTCAGCGGTGGGCTATTGCCGCCGCTGCTCGTCACCTTCGGCATTTCGGTGATCATCCAGAATGGCCTGTTGCAGGGTTTTGGCGCTTATACGCAGCGGCTGCACGAAGGCGCCATCGAGACCGCGAGCGTGCAAATTCCCGGCGGCATCTCGATCGGCGTCTATCCGCTGGTGGTGTTCGCGGTGGCGGTGTTCGCCATCGCCAGCCTGCAGCTTCTGTTCTACCGCACCGGCCTCGGCCGCGCCTTCCGCGCCGTGTCCGACGATGCCGACACCGCCGAGCTCATGGGTATCGACAACCGCAAGCTCTATGCGCTGGCGCTCGGCATCGCCATGATCTTCACGGCAATAGCCGGCGTGCTGTTTGCCATCCGCACGATATTCGATCCGGCGGCGGGACCGATCCGGCTCATTCTCGCCTTCGAGGCGGTGATCATCGGCGGGCTCGGCAACATGTGGGGCACGCTGATCGGCGGCGTCGTGCTGGGCGTCGCGCAGGCAGTCGGCGCAGCGCTGTCGCCGACCTGGCAAATCCTCGCCGGCCACATCGCCTTTCTGGTCATCCTGATCGCCCGCCCGAGCGGACTGTTCCCGCGCACCAAGGACTTGTGATGCAAGAGCGCATCGAGCGGGCAACGAAAGCCAGTCGCGCCTTCGCCTTGGTCGCGGCGCCGGCGCTCCTCGCACTGGTGGCCTTGCCGTGGTGGGGCGATGCCGGCTGGATGCGGCTCATTGCCGAGATGGCCTATTATCTCGCGCTCGCGCAGCTGTGGAATCTGCTCGCCGGCTATGCCGGCCTCGTCTCGGTCGGCCAACAGGCCTATGTCGGGCTTGGCGGCTATGCGCTGTTCTATCTGACCGGCGCGCAGAACATGAACGTCTACCTGGCGCTGCTGATCGCCGGCCCGTTCGCCGGCCTGATCGCGATCCCGGTCTCGTTCGCGGTGTTCCGCCTGCGCGGCGCCTATTTCGCCGTCGGCACCTGGGTCATGTCCGAGGTCTTTGCGCTCTCGGCAAGCCTCATCGCGGTGCTCGGCGCCGGCTCCGGCCTGTCGCTGACGCCGGCGATCCTGCGGCAGATCTCGCCCGACCGCGGCAGCCGCGAGGCGATTCTCTATCTGATGTCGCTTGCAACCTCGGTCGTGGTTTGCGCCATCGTCTATCTCTTGCTGCGCTCGCGCCACGGTCTGGCACTGACCGCGATCCGCGATTCCGAGCCGGCGTCCGCGAGCCTCGGCGTCAACACCTTCCGCACCAAATTCATCATCTATGTCGCGACCGCCGCCTGCACCGGCCTGATCGGCGCGCTGATCTTTTTGCAGAAGCTGCGCATCTCGCCGGAGGCGGGCTTTAGCATCAACGACTGGACCGTGGTGGTGATCTTCATGGTTGTCATCGGCGGCATCGGCACCATCGAAGGGCCGTTCATCGGCATGCTGGTCTACATTATCCTGCGCGAACTATTGGCGGACTACGGCACCTATTATTTGATTCTGATGGGCATGATCGCCATTGTGGTGATGCTCAAAGCGCCGTCGGGGATCTGGGGCTGGGTGGTGCAACGCTACGATTTGCAGCTCTTTCCAGTCGGCCGTCGTCTGGTATTGGGGCCGCCGCAAACATCCGAGCGATAGGAGCAGCGCATGCCGCCCTCCCCGACCAAGAGCGCGACCAAAGAGGAGATCATGGACCGCGTCCGCGCCATGGCGCCGCGCTTTTCCGAGCGCGCGGCGGCGGCGGAAGAAGCCCGGCGCATTCCCCAAGAATCGGTGGACGAGATGCTCAACGCCGGCTTTGCCCGCGTCCTGGTGCCGAAGAGCGTCGGCGGCTACGGGCTCGGCTTCGATACTTGGTTCGAGGTCACGCGCGAGCTGTGCAAGGCCGATGCCTCGCACGGCTGGTGCGCCAGCCTGATCATCCACCACAATCATTTGATCGCGCAGTATCCACAGGCCGCGCAGCATGCGCTCTGGGCTAACGGCCTCGACGTACTGGTCGCCGCATCGTTCGCGCCTGCAACGGTCGCGATCCCGGTCGATGGCGGCTATCGCGTCTCCGGAAAGGGCTCGCCGTTCGCCAGCGGTGTCGATCATTGCACTTGGGTCATGCTCGGTGGCATGGCGCAGGACGGCGACACACCGGAGTGGAGATTTTTCCTGGTCGCGCCCGGCGACTACAGCATCCGCGACACCTGGTTCACTGTCGGCATGCGCGGGACCGGCAGCAAGACCATCGTCACCGACAACGCCTTCGTGCCGAGCGCGCGGGTGCTGAAGCTGACGGAGCTGCGCGACGCCAAAACACCGGGCGGCGCCATGCACAAAGACGTCATCTTCCACACGCCGTTCTTCTACTACGCGCCGATCTCGTTCGCGACGCCGATGCTCGGCGCGGCGCAAGGCGCCTACGAGCATTTTCGCGACTGGACCAGGACGCGCCAGGCGCAAGACGGCTCATCGGTCGCCGAGAAAACCTCGGTGCAGGTGCGCATGGCGCGCGCCGCCGCCGATCTTGATGCCGCCGATCTGCTGTTGCGGCGCGCCGTGAACGTCACCGAAGCGCCGCAAGACTATTCGCCAAATCATCTCGCCCGCTCGGTGCGCGATTTCGCCCGGGTCTCCGAGCTGACGGTTTCGGTGATCGACACGCTCATCGCCTTGAGCGGCACGGCGAGCTTTAACACCTCGCACCCGCTGCAGCGCGCTTGGCGCGACATCCACTTCATGTCGATGCACATCGCCGTCAACACCGAGATGAATTTTTCGCACTACGGCCGCATGGAGCTGGGCCTGGGACGCGACGCGAGCCGGCCGTATTTTTGATTGTCATGCCTGCGAAGGCGGGTATCCAGTAGCCACTGTCGATGGAATAGATACGCGTCCGCGCTAGTGATTACTGGATCATCCGCCTTCGCGGATGATGACAATCAGCGCAATCCTGCCTGCTGCACCAGCGGATAGACCCTGTCCCTAAACCAGCGCTGGTCTGCGATGTAGCGCGGCCAGTTCAAGAGCGTGCCGTCGAGCCCCATCTTCGACATGCGAATGAGCCCATCGACAATCTGCTCCGGCGTGCCGATCAGCGGATAGCCGCCCCAGCCGGCGATGAAATGCTTCTTCATTTCGGCGAGCACCGGCGGCGGCAAGGTCTTGGCATTGGTAATCATGGTCTCGACCAGGTTTGAGACCGCCTCCCAGTCACCTTTGGCGTTCACATAATCCTCGAAATAGTCCTTTGCTTCCTTCTCGGTCTCGCCCTGCACCACATAGGCGTAGCTCCAGACCTGGATGTCGCGGCCGTATTCCTTGCGGGCCAGTTCGCGATAAGAGTCGACCTTGGCCTTGCAGTCGTCGAAATCGTGCGAGCCGAACACCACATAGACCATGTCGCAATATTTTGCCGCGAAGTGCTGGCCCTTGTCCGAACCGCCGGCATTCATCACCGGCGGAAACGGCTTTTGGATCGGCTTCGGCTCCAGATACCCCTTCTTGATGGTGTAGAAGCGGCCCTCGAAATCGAACGGCTCCTGCCGTGTCCACAGCTCTTTCAAGATATGCAGCCATTCGGCGGCGCAATCGTAGCGGTCGTTGTGCTCCATCAGCGGCGAGCCGAACATTTCGATCTCGGGCCGGTTCCAGCCGGTGACGATGTTGAGCGCGAAGCGACCGCCGGTGACGTGATCGATGGTCGCCGCCTGCTTGGCCGCCATCACCGGGTGGATGGTCGGCACGTGCGAGGTGGCGAAGATGCCGGAATAATGCGTCGAGGCCCCGATCGCCGACGCCCAGGAGAAGCACTCGAAGCCCGGCCCGTTGAAATTGGTGACCCCGCCGAAACCGTGCCAACGCCCGATCGGCACCAGGGCCTCGAATTCCATCGACTCGGAGGTCTTCGCCAGTTCCAACGTATTCGGCCAGTTGATCTCGAGCGCGCCGTCGATGGTGGAAATGGCACAGCCGCGATCGAGATTGGTGCCGAAGGTGCCGAGCTTAAGCTTCCTGTCGTTGAAGACCGGATTGGTGCTGCGGCGCTGCATCGGCATTCCTCCCGCGCGTGTGTGGAAAGCTTACGAATGCAAGCACGCTGTGGCAATCGGCGCGCGATCGTGCAAAATATCGCGGTTCAATGCTGGAGCCGGCCATGTCGATTTTCGCCCTGAACTATCTGTGCCGCGAGGTTTTGCGCGACCACGCCTTCCGCGCCGCCATGAAGGCCGATCCGGCCAAGGCACTGGCAACCCTCGACCTCACCGACGAGGAGCGCAGCTGCCTCTTGGCCGGCGACGTCGGGCAGCTCTACCGCATGGGCGCCAACGGCTTCCTTATGAACTATCTCGCTCGCTTCGAAGTCTGCGGGTTGAATGCCGAGATCTACAATCAGCGCATGCGCGCGGTGAAGGTCGACGAGATCGGTCAGCCGGTGGCGTGAGGCGGCAACAAGCAAGAGGAGCGCAACCCATGGCCCAGATCGTCGCCGGTTTCGGCGTGCCGCACACCCCGATCTTCCCGCATTTCGTCAAGCGCGACGGCCCCGATTGCGAGATCGCAAAACTGTTCGGCGCGCAGAAAGAGCAGCTCGCCGCGACGCGACCCGACCTGATCGTGATGTTCGACACCGATCATCTCAACACCTTCTTCCTCGACGCCCTACCGATCTTCGCCATCGGCGTCGACAAGAATTTCAAGGCGCCGAACGACGAGCCGCGCGACGTGCCCAATTACGTCGTGCCGTCGCTGCCGGCGCTGGCCGCGCATATCCGGGCGGCTGCCGTCACCGCCGGCTACGACGTCGCCATGACGCAACATTTTTCGGTCGATCATTCGGTCATCGTGCCGCTGCATTTTCTGACGCCAGAGATGAATATCCCGGTCATCCCGTTCTTCATCAGCGGCCACGTGCCGCCGCTGCCGCCGGCGCAGCGCTGCTATGCGCTCGGTCAGGCGGTGGCGCGGGCCATCGAAGCCTGGCCGGCGCCGCTGCGCGTCGTCGTCATGGGCAGCGGCAGCTTTTCGCTCGAAGTCGGCGGCCCGCGCATGGCGGCAAGCCGCTCCGATGGCGTGCCCGATCCGGATTGGGCGGCGCGCGTGATCAAACTGCTCGAGGAGCAGAAAGTCGATCAGCTGATTTCCGAATCCACGCAGCATCGCATGCTCAAAGCCGGCAATGTCGGCGGCGAGCTGTTGAACTGGATCGCCATGCTCGGGACCATCGGCAACCGCAAGCCGACCTATGTGGCGCCGCAAATGCAAAACGGCCACGCTTATGGTGTGTGGCGGTGGAATTGACCGTCAAAACATCGGATAGGCCGGATTGAGACCTAAGCCGAATTCCATCCGGCCGAAATTCTCCGCCGGCACGTCCCAATTCATCACCACGTGCGAGGAGATGGCGTGCGCGTCGCGCCAGCAGCGCTGAATCGGATTGTCGTCCATCAAGCCGCTGGAGCCGGAGATCTTGACCAGATCGTCCATCGCCTCGCGCAGCTTTTTTACGGCAAAGGTGAAATCGCGGCGCAGCAGCGTGCGGGTCTCCAGCGACATGCCGGAATAATCCTGCCGCGCCAGCTTGAACGCGCGCCGCGCCAGCAGCTCCGCCGCATCGATCTCGGCAGCGATCTCGGCGACGCGCATCTGCACCGGCACGTGCTGGGCGATGTTGAGCGCGGTGTAGGTCAGGTAGCGCTTGCGGGTCCATTGCACGAAGTCGGCATAGCCGCCGCGGGCGAGACCGAGCACCGGGGCGAGCAGCGCATAGCTGTGCACCGCGATGAACGGCGTGTTGAAAATCGGATTGGTGTTGACTTTCGATCCCGGCGCGCAGGCGTCGCGCAGGAGTGAAAACGACACGCTGCGGTGCGCGGGCACGAAAACATTGTCGAGCACCGAAGTGTTCGAGCCGCTGGCGCGCAGGCCGGCGCAGTACCAGGTGTCGTCCTGCTTCACCTCCGACACCGGCACCAGATAAAGCCGCATGTCGGGATGGTCTTCGCCCTCGCGCTGCAGCAGCCCGCCGATCATGATCCACTGCGAATGCCGCAAGCCTGAGCACCACGACCAGCGGCCGTCGAGCCGGTAGCCGCCCGAAGCCGGCGCAACCTTGCCTGTCGGTGCCGCCGAGGTGGCGATACAGGCCGCCTTGTCGCGGCTCCAGACGTCATGCTGCGCCTCCTCCGGGAACAGCGCCAAGATGCAAGCGTGATCGGCGAGATAGTTCAGGCACCAGGCCGACGAGCCGCAAGTCGACTTGCCGAGCTCGACGGCGATGTCGAACGCCACTTCGTGGTCGTGCTCGTAACCGCCCCAGCGCTTCGGCTGCAGGGTGTGGATGAGGCCTAAATCGATGAATTCGTCGACCGACGCCTGCGGGATATTGCGGTCGCGCTCGGCCCGCACCGCGCGTTCGCGCAGTTTCGGCGCCAAGGCGCGCGCCCGCGCGATCAACTCCTCGGCGGTCGGAATGGTCCCCGGCGCGGCGGCCGGACGCAGCTCGGCGACGCTCATGGCATTTCCTCCTGATGTAGCGAAAGATTGCGCCGGTCATCGACGCGGATCAAGCCTTGCGCCCGGATACCGCGGCGTTATCGTGTCGGCCTCGGCGGTTGCAACCGGAAAGGAAAGCGCGATGCGTCTTGGGATATTCATGATGCCGGTGCATCCGCCGACGCGCTCGTTTACCGACACGCTGGCCGAGGACGAGGAGAAGTCGCTCTACGCCGATGAGCTCGGCTTCGACGAATTGTGGGTTGGCGAGCATTTTTCCGCGACCACCGAGCCGATCCCCTCACCGCTGATGTTCATGGCCGCTCTGGCGCCGCGCACCAAGAACCTGAGCTTCGGCACCGCGGTGATTTGTTTGCCGAACCACGATCCGGTGAAAGTCGCGGCCGAAGTCGCGCAATTCGATCATATGACCCGTGGCCGCTTCATGCTCGGCGTCGGTCCGGGCGGGCTATTGTCCGACTTCGAGCTGTTCGACAACGCCGACCGCGGTGTGCGCACGCGCAAATTCGTCGAATCGATCAAGACGATCCAGCAGATCTGGGCGCAGGACCCGCCTTACGATTTTCCGGGCGAGTTCCGCAGCGTGAGTCTGAAGGAAGCGATCATCCCCAAGCTCGGTATCGGTTACATGCCGAAGCCGTTCCAGAAGCCCGGACCGCCGATCTCGACCTCGCTGTCGAGCCGGGATTCGCCGACAGCGCGCATCGCCGCAAAACAAGGCTGGGGCATCATCTCCGGTAACAATGTGCCGTCGAGCGCGATCGCATCCCATTGGCAGACCTATTCGAAAGCGTGTGTGGAAATGGGCATAGCGCCGAAGGGCGAGAATTGGCGCGTGGCGCGCAGCGTCATGGTGGCGCCGAGCGACGCCGAAGCCCGCGACCGCATCCACAACGAGCACGGCTCCAACCGCTATTTCTACACTTACATGCGCGAAGTGCTGTCGCGCGTCGGAATCTTGTCGGTGCTAAAACCCGACCCGAACATGTCGGACGACGAAGCCACCGTCGAAGTTATCACCGAAGGCTGCGTGATCTACGGTTCGGCGAATACTTTTCTCGACAAGCTCGTCGCCTTCCGCGACTCTGTCGGTCCGTTCGGCACCTTGCTGATGACCGGCTTCGATTGGAGCGGCCCGAACCGCGCCTGGGAGCGCGACTCGATGCGGCTCTTGGCGCAAGAGGTGATGCCGAAATTCCGCCAGCACGTCATGGCGCAGGCGGCGGAGTGACAGCACGTTGGAAGGCCAGCGCGGCCGGCGTCGCTAACCGAACCACTGCGGATGTTGGCTCACCGCGGTGACTGCGACAAGAAACAACAGCCCGCAGATGATGCCGACCTGGCACGCGAGATAGGCGTTGTCCGTCATTGATCGACCCCTCAATCGCTCCATGAGGTGTCCCGGCCATAGGTATTTTCCCGGCCAAACGTGTAAATTTGGTGACCGGCGCGGAGCTTTTGCGCTTCCACTCCGGCGGCGGCTATTTTGGCGCCTCGCCGGTATAGCGCAGCACGAACAGCCCCCATTTGTCGTCGTTCATGAAGATGTTGCCGCGGGCGTCAACGGCGAGTTCCTCGCTCCAGTTGATTTCGGAAGCGTGCGCGCCGGATTGCGCCGGCATGTTGGGCCGTTCCGGCGGCATGAAATAACCGACTTCTTTCGGCAGGCGGGGGTCGCTGATGTCGAAGATGCGCAGCCCGGCATTGAACCAGGCGACGTCGATGAGCTTGCCGGGCTGCTCGATCGCCGGATTGTGGATTTCCTGGCTGGTATTGTGCGGGCCGAAGCGGCCGCCCTTGTCGCAGAAATCCTTGTACGGGGCGTCGGTCGGCGGCACCGGCGTCGGAAAGACCGAGACCAGCCGGGGATGCGCCGGGTTGGCGTTGTCGATCATGCCGGCGAAGTTGAAGCCGTCGTCCTGGCACTTTTCCTTCTGCGCTTCCGAGCTGACATAGAGCAGGTTGCGATCCCACAGCGGCAGCACGGTATGGACCGACTGGGTGCCGACGCTGGCGAACGGTTCGGTGATATGCAGCTTGCCGATGAGCTTTGGATTGGCCGGATCGGTCAGGTCGAGATTGACCACGTCGGGCGTATAGCCGAGCGATGCCATTTTGCCGTCGGGGCTGACATTGACCGGCCCGTGAAAGCCCAGCGGATAAGGCGATGGCGCCTCGCCGTCCTTCTGGCCGGGCTGCCACCATTTGCCGACCTCTTTGGGATGGGCCGGATCGCTGACGTCGAGGATCACCAGGATGTGGGCCTTGAAGCCCGGATAGCTGGTCGAGAGATAGGCGTATCTGCCGCCCGGATAGGAATTGCGGTGCGCGCCGGTGACGCCGCCCATCCATGAGCCGATTTGCTTGGGATTTTCCGGATCGGAAATGTCCCACAACAGGATCGCCGGCAGCGGGTTCTTTTGCGGCCGAAAACTGTTCAGCGACGTGATCAGCAGATTGTCGTGCAGGGTCACCTGCGCGGTGATGATGCTCTTGTCGTCGGTCTCGAACGGAATGAATTTCACATAGCGCGGATTGGCCGGGTCGGTGACGTCGACGATGCTCCAGCCCTGATTGAAGGAATGGCCTGTGTAGAGGTACCACTTGTCGTCCGCGGTGTGTTTGATGGCGATCTTGAAGGCGCCGTAGCGGCCGCCCAGCGCCGAAAAACCGATCTGCTTCACGTTCTGCGCCTGCGCGCCCGGCGGGATCGGATCGGCCAGTGCGCCTTGCGACGCGAACAACATCGAGCAGCTTGCTACCAGTATCGCTAGCTTTTTTAATGTGACACGCACGAATTCCTCCCGTTAGACTTTTTGTTTGAGCATGATCCTATCCGAAAACCGGTTTCCACCCTCGGATCAAGTCCGAGGGCAGGCTTTTCCGGGATCATGCTCTAGCGATCGAATTTTTGCAGCATGGCGTCGCGAAAGAATTTTGGCAATTCGGCGAGATCGCCGTCGCCATAGTCGCCATCGACCGCCGCCGACAGCGACGCCAGCGTGCCGGCCGCCAGCGGCATCGGCACGCCGGTGAGCGCGCCGGTCGCGACCGCCGACATGATGTCTTTGCGCAGCGTGCGGATGTCGAGCGTCATGTCGCCCCGGTTGCCCTTGAGCACCTCGGCCTTGCTCTTGAGCCAGCCGCAGGCCGTGGCGCTCTCCTGCAGCACGTCGACCATCAAATCCAGCGCAAGGCCTTGCTGCAGGCCGAGCGCCAGCGATTCCGCTACCGCCTGGATATAGGCGCCCAGCCCGAGATTGGCGGCGAGCTTCATCGCGTAGCCGCTGCCGTTTGGGCCCATATGGACGATGCGCCGGGTGAGCTTTTCCAGCACCGGACGCGCTCGCTCTATATCCTCAGGCTTGCCGCCAACCATGGCGAACAGCGTGCCGGCCTGCACTTGCGGAATGGTGCCGAGCACCGGCGCCTCGATCAATCGCGCGCCGCGCGCTTCGACCAGCGGCGCCAGCTCGCGGCCGGTCATCGGCTGCAGCGTGCTCATCTCGATGAATAGCTTGCCCTTGACATCGCCTTCGAGGAACCCGGCCGGGCCGGTAAAAATCTTTCGCACGCCATGGTCTTCGGTGATGCTGGAAATGACGATATCGCAAACGTCGGCAACGCCGCGGGCATTGGCCGCGATGTCCAGCCCGTCCGCGGCCAGCGCCTCGTTGGCCTTGGCGTTTTGGTCCCAGCCGGTCACGTCAAATCCCTGCTGGCGCAAACGGCGGGATATTGCCGCACCCATGCGGCCGAGGCCGACGATGCCAAGTTTCATAACTCCTCCCTATGCGTCGAACATTTGACGCATAATAACCAGCGTCAAGCTAGAGCGAACAAGGTTGTGCAGATCTGCGGACGCTCAGCGCCGCCGCGCATGGCTGCGCATGTGCTTGATCAAGAGATCGGTTTCCGGCAAGGAAGCAATGTGAATTCTGATCGAATCTGTTCAGACCTCTGTGTTGCTGTTGCTGGGTCACAAACGCCAATGAAAGTTATTCCAGCATATATGCGCGCGTGTTAAAATTTTGCATTTCAGCCGCCGATTGCGCCCCTTCTCATGCAGCTCCTGTGGATATGCTCCAACAGCATTGCATTAGCCGCGCGCGGCGGCAAAATCTCAAACTTCGAGGGACAGCCCCTTCACCGACAGCAAGCTGTGGTGCACGCGCCGGCGGTATCCGGCGTTGCGGTAATTTACGACCCGTTGAAATACGCAACACTCCCGCAAATGGAATTGCCGAATGATGGCGATCAAAACTCCCAACCCGACCGACAGGCATGTCGGCGCGCGCATACGGATGCGCCGCCTGATGCTCGGCATGTCGCAGACCGCCTTGGCCGACGGCCTCGACCTTACCTTCCAGCAGATCCAGAAATACGAGAAGGGCGTCAACCGGGTCGGCGCCAGCCGGTTGCACCAGATCGCGCACATACTTCGCGTGCCCGTCGCGTTCTTCTTCGAAGGCGCGCCCGGCGTCCCGGGCGCGAAAGCGGACGTCGCCGACGCGCCGTCGCTCGCCCATGTCTCGGAATTCCTGGCGACCCCCGACGGGCTGGCGCTGGTCGCCGGCTTCGTGAAAATCCGCTCGGCAAAGCTTCGCCGCTCGATCGTCGAGCTGGTCAGCTACCTGGCGCAGAACCAGGACAAATAGTCGCCATCCGACCGCGGCTTGGCCCGGCGCGCTGCTGCAAAACCGCGGCCCAGGGCGCCTCGCATACCCATCCGCGGCTTGTTTATATTCGAGAACAGCGGCTTTTTCGCCGGGCGCCGCCGCCTGTCGTGGCGCCGCGGCAGGCTAAAAATCGGTCGCACAAGCCCTAAAGTAACCCATTTCAACCCGGGATTTTCGAACGATAATCCTTGTCTTGTGGGTTGGGTCAGGGATTAAATTCCGGCCGGGTGGGACTGAGGGACATCGGCTGCGGCGCGGGGGCTATGAACGCAGCGCCTCAGCCTGTGTCGAACGGCATTTGCGCCGGCTATGTTGGGGCTATTGGGGATGAAGATTCTGATTGTCGACGATCACGCCTTGATTCGTGATGCGTTGCAGGGCGTGCTGAAGAAGCTGCAGCGCGGCGTCACCGTGCTGGAGGCATCCGACAGCCAGCAGGCTTTTGACATCATTGCCGGCAACGCCGACATCAACCTGATCCTGCTCGATCTGACTTTGCCGGACCGGGACGGACTTTCGGTGCTTACCGAATTGCGCGAGCGCTATCCGGCCATCGGGGTTGTCGTGTTGTCGGCGCTGCAGGATCACGTCAACGTCACGAAAGTGCTCGATCTCGGAGCGTCGGGCTTCATTCCAAAATCGGCGAAACCCAAAGTCATGGAAACGGCGCTGCAGTTGATTTTCGCCGGCGGCGTGTACATTCCTCCGGAGATTCGGCCGCCGACGGGATTTGCCGAGGCCGCGCCGAGCCAGCAGCCCGAATACCGCGCGAGTGAAAATCGCGCGAGTGAAAACCGGCAGAACGTCTCGTCCGCCGATCTCAAGCTATCGGAGCGCCAGCTCGACGTTCTGGCGCTGATCATGCAAGGTCACAGCAACAAGGCCATTTGCCGGTGGCTCAATCTCGCCGAGCCGACGGTCAAAAATCACGTCACCGCGCTGCTGCGGACATTCAATGTGCCGAACCGCACCGCGCTCGTGGTTGCCGTTAACAAGCTGGACTGGAAGCCGCCAATGCCGCCGAAGGCGTCAGGGCCATGATCAGTGCGAGGCGGCGTCGGGTCTCGACTCTTCCGCATCAGGCAGCTTACGCACGACCGCGCGCGGTGTCGGCTTGACCGCCTGATTGAACATGGCGCGCAGCGCCACCGGGTTGACCGGCTTGTGCAGCAGGTGAAAACCTTTGACCTTCGCCTCATGCAGCGTTACCGGATCGGTATCGCCGCTGATGAGAAAAGCGGGAATTGGCGCCGACATCTCGCCGCGCAGCCATTCGATGGTTTCAATGCCGGTGCGGCCATTGGCCAGGTGATAATCCGAGATGATCAGGTCCGGCAGATCATCCTGCTCGGTCGCCGCCTTGAGCGCCTTACTGTCGCTGTCCGCGGTGATGACCCGGCAACCCCATTGGCGGAAAATTCCACTCATACCCTCGAGCACCAGCGGATCGTCGTCGATCACCAAGACGAGCTTGTCAAACGACAGGCTCGGCTGGGCGCGCGGCACGATGGACGCTTCGATGGCCCGCTTGTCGGCCGGGGCGAGCGGCACGGTGACGGCAAAGACGGAGCCCTTGCCCACGGTCGACTTGACCTCGATCGGGTGACCGAGCAGGCGACAGAGGCGATCGACGATGGCAAGCCCGAGGCCGAGACCGGCGCGCCGGTCGCGATCCGGCTCGCCCAGGCGATAGAACTCGCCGAATATCTTGTCGTGCTGGTCGGGCGGAATGCCGATGCCAGAATCCCACACCTCGATGCGCAGCTGATCGCCGCGCTTGCGGCAGCCGACCAGCACGCGGCCGTTGCGCGTATAGCGCAGCGCGTTGTGAACCAGATTGAAAACGATCTGCTGCAGCAAGATGAAGTCGCTGCGTACCCAGGCGTCGCTGGGTAACGCCCGGAAAGTGAGCTCTTTCTCCCGCGCCGCGCCGGCAAAGGTGGTCTCGGCATGCGCCAACAACTGCGCGACCGGAAAAACCGTGATGTTGACGGGTGTCACACCCGCATCGAGCTTGGAGATGTCGAGCAGCGCGCTGAACAGCTCGTTCATGGCAGAGAGCGCGTCCTTGATGCGGCTGACGATATGAGCGCGCTCGCCGGGGCGCAGCTTGCCTTGCAGTTGCTCCACGAAGAGACCCAAGGCATGGAGCGGCTGACGCAAATCATGGCTGGCCACAGCGACAAAGCGCGACTTGGCTTGGTTGGCGGCTTCGAGCTGGCGGGTGCGCTCTTCGACCTTGCCTTCCAACCCGGCGTAGGATTCCTGCAGCCGAGCGGCCATGGCGTTGAATTGATCGCCCAGGGCTTCGAGTTCGTCGCCGGTATTGATGACGATTCGTTTGGTCAAATCACCACCGCCAATCTTTGCCGCGCCTTTACTGAGCGTGCGGATTGGCACGACCATCCTACGTGCGAGGAAAAGGCCGGCGAAAATAGCTACTGAAAGCGCGGCAAGTAGCAGAATTCCAGAACGAATTAGCGTCTCGTAAAGGGGCGCGTAGGCTTCTTCGATCGGCAAATCGGCAAACACCGTCCAACCGAGTGGTTGCACGCGTGCATACGCTGTTAGGACCTTATGGCCGTTCGGATCGGCCGCGACGGTCGGATATTCGCTAGTTCCAGGCAACGCATCTTCGCGCGCCGCCTGAACTTGTGCAAGTCGCGAGATATCGGTCTTGCGCAGCACAAGACTGATATCTGGATGTGCGATGAGTTGGCCGCGGGAGTCCACAACATAGGCCTGTCCATGCTTACCGACTTTGATTTGTGAAACCACCTCCCAGATGAATTTGAGGTTGACTTGAGCGACCACAACACCTTCGTCAGCCCGCGCGCCAGCCGCGGAGATCGTCATGTACGGCTCAGACCCGTGAACGAAGTAGACAGGTCCATAATAGACCTTATCTGCCTTAGCATCAGTGAATACCGGATCGTGCGAAAAATCGGATAGGCTGCCAATGACGTCCATAGCTTCCCGAGACATTCGGAACCGTTCCCGGCCGCTCGCATCGAGATGCGTAAACTCCGTTACCGCCGGTGCCTGTCGCAACAATCGTACTGCGTCAAACCGCCATTCGTCATCGGATTCGGTTGCGACGGGAAGCTGCGTCGCCCACGACATCTGCCCTTCGATCTCTTTGACAAATTGGCCGATTTTCTCGGCAGCCGATTTCGCTTGCTCCCGTTGTATGCGGAACAGCAGATCCTTCTGTTCCTGATACGAAAGCCAAACATCCATAATGCCGTTGGGCACCAATGCTATCGCGACCACCGCCAGGAACAGAGCTACATATTTGGGAAATAGACGACCTTGTCCACGGCTAGCAACCGCAGCGGTTCCTCGTGGTGTATCGTTCACGGCCATTCAGTCAGCCTGTAGGGCCACGGCCCATCATAGCCCATTGTGCACGCGTCCTCAAAAGTTGAGTCATGCCCCCAAATGCTACGGACCCTGAACCAACCGCTAGTTGCATGAATGTTGGAAGAATCCGAGCGAACCGGGAAATCTCCCTCGTAATGCACGGCGAACACACCAGCATACAGGGAAAAGCTCCCGCGGCAATCTGCGCAGGCTTAGGATCATGACAGGTTTAGTATTGTGCTCAAAAGGTGGTGAGGCCGTTCAAGCAATTGGTGTGCGCGAATTGCTGTGCGTCACCGGCGAGTGCGGGCGGATGAAAATCGACATCAAACGCCGACGAATCGTTACGCTCTTGGGCGGTGTCGCCATTTTATGGGCAGCCATACCGCGAGCACAACCGGCTGGGCACACGCCTTTGGTCGGATTTCTGATGGGTCTCGCGGATGATAAGGAGGCGCAAGCCCGGATCAACGCATTCGAGGAGAGCCTTGGCAAGCTCGGCTGGGTCGTTGGCCACGATGTCCACATCGAATATCGCTTCGCCGCAGCCGATGCCGACCGAATGCGGAGCTTTGCGCAAGAACTAGTTGCCTTGCGACCTGATGTCATTGTTGGCCACAGTACGCCGGTAGTCACGGAGCTTGTTCGAGCGACGCGAACAATTCCAATCGTGTCGGTAGTCGTTGCCGATCCGGTCGGCAGTGGTTTCGCGGAAAGCATAGCCAGGCCTGGCGGCAACGTTACTGGATTCACGAATCTCAATCCCACGATCCCCGGCAAGCTGCTCACTATACTCCAGCAAATCATGCCGAAGCTTGCCCACGTCGCGCTCTTATACAATCCCGACTCCGTTGCCCACGGTTCATTGGCCCGCGAATACTTCCAATCTTTTGATATTGCCGCTTCGGCGTTCGCTGTGCGAGCGACACAGGCCGAGGTGCATAGCCCAAGTGAGATCGAGCAGACAATGCAAGGTCTCGCCCGCGAGCCTGGTTCTGGCTTAATTGTAATGCCGGACAATTTCACTGCCGTTCACCGTCAGATCATCATCTCACTGGCGGCGGATTTGCGCGTTCCGGCGATTTACGCATATCGATTTTTTGTTGAGGAGGGCGGCCTAATCTCCTATGGCGTCGATGTGGTCGACCTTTTTCGCCGAGCCCCGGAATACGTCAGTCGCATCTTGCGGGGCGCTAATCCTGCCGATCTTCCCATTCAGGCGCCGACAAAGTTTGAGCTAGCGATAAACCTCAAGACCGCCAAAGCACTTGGCCTTCTGATCCCAAAAATCTTGCTTGCAGGTGCTGACGCCCTGATCGAATGATCCAGAGCAACCGTACAATGATGCTTGGTGTTATGCCGTTTGCGGACGGCGCGTGCGTTCTGGGACCAGGACAAAAACTTCACCACCAGCAATACGCACATCCAGTGCGCGCAGGCGAAGCTGCGCATTGCCTTGATGGCGGCCAGTCCGGATATCGAATTCGTAGCCGTGCCACGGGCAGACAATATTGGTCTGTGTCTTCGAGAATACGAAGCCGCAGCTCTTACGGTCAGCGGCAATGTCCTCTTCGACTCGCGGCAGGATTTTACCTTGGCAAACCGGGCCACCCAAGTGCGGGCAAATGTTCCGGTAGGCGCTGAACTGCCCCTTGACGTGAAACACCCCAATTTCCATACCATCGATCTCGACCACCTTGCGGCCGGGGTCCAAAAAAGCTGAGATCAATCCCAAATTGACTTCGCGCATGATGCTCTCATTACGGTGAACGACGGAACCACATTGACAGATCGAACAGATTGAGCCCTGCCGCGCGGATCATTTCGGAAACCACCGTAACAACCTCCGTCGGCGTCACCCGCTGGGACGTCACCGGCGGCGGATAGGCGCCGCTTCCTTCGGCCCTGGCAGCGTACAATTTGACGGCCACGGTCATGACGCGCTCCAGATCGGCGTCCGAAAACACATCGTAATTGCCGCTCGCCAGCGTCTGTTCGGCCAGCGTGGTAAACGCCTCGACATCGGCGTTCATGTCGACGCCATTGCGGCGCGCGACGCCATTAGGTCTTGAGGATCCGGCCGCGTACGCTTGACATCGAGATTGAAAACGCGCGCCGCATTTAGTCCGAGAATATTCCGCTTAGCCTGATCGCTCAGGAATGGCAGTGTCGTAATCGAGCTCGGCGGGTCGAAGTCCCAATGCGGCCAGTCGGACGCAAACAAAAGCTGGGTCTCGGCGTTAAACGCCTTCATGGTGGCCTCGAGCAGGTCGAGGTTGGTACGCTCCAACGGCTGCGACGTGTAGTACATCTCACGCATGTACTCGCTCGGCAGGCGCTTGAGCATCGGCGCTTCGCATACGCGCATCTGGAACTCGTGATCGAGTCGCTGCATCAGGAATGGAATCCAGGCGAGGCCGCCCTCGATCCACACCAGCTTGAGCCTCGGAAAGCGCTCCGGCAAACCGTTGATAATCCAGTTGGTAAGATGGATTAGATTGTAGTGCACAAAACTGAGCGAGTGCATTGAGATGAAACGATTGAGCTGTGAGAACGACGGATCGCTCCAATTGAAACCGCTATGGAACGCCAACGGCTTACCGCTCTCCTCAATCATGTCGTAGAGCCGCATATAGGAGTTGTGATGCACCGGTTTGTTGCGCGTCGAACAAATCACGTAGCCGATGATTTCCGGACTCGTAGCGTACTGCTCGACAAGCTTCTCGCACGCCTCGGGCGTGTTGAACGGCAGATAGACTAGCCCCTTGATCCGCCGATCCTGCGGCAGTATGCGCTCGATCATCCACCTGTTGAATGCGCCGGCAAGCGCGACCTCGATATCGTCCTGCGGATGCATGCCAAGCGTAAGCATCGGAGTAGGAAACAGAACCTGATAGTCGAGCCCCATAGCCTCCATGGAGCGCCTTACCAATTCGACGCACGGGTGACAGTCGCCGCCTGAAGTGGCTTCGAGCCGCGCCAGATCGTGCGGGATGCGGCCGTACACGCTCTGGAAGCTCATGCCCGGCTGGTTATTGAGGAGCGCCAGTGAGCGTGACAGCGGCCTGCCACCCACGCCCTCCCCCATGTGGCGGATCACCTCGTTGTCGACCAAAGCTAGGATTTCCGGCCAGAATTGCGTCTCGGTCACGTGCGCGTCGACATCGACCATGAAGTAATCGGAATATCGTTCCGACTGCTTCGTTGCGTGCGAGAGTATATCGCGGGTATCTGTCGCGATGCCGATCTCCGGCAGTTCGCGCATGTCGTCCTTGATTTTTTCGAGCATATACGCCTCGGCTTTCTGTTGCGTACCGCCGGACACCCCGATTGAGCGAAGCGAACGCTAAGCCTGCAGTGCATCCGCAAGTGCGGCGCGGAATTTTGCGGCATCCAGCGGCTTGTGCAAGAGATTGTAGCTGCTGGTGTCGGTGTCGGCCAGAGGCGCTGCGGCATCACCGGATATGAGCAGGGCGGGAATTTCAAACGCGCTTCGCAGCCGCTCGATAACCTCAGTGCCCCTCGCGCCCTCCGACAAGCGATAATCGCAAACGATCAAATCCGGCCGGCGGCCTTGCTTGGCAAGTTGCGCCATGGCCTCGGCGTGGGATTCGGCAGCGACCACTTGAAAACCCCACGAACGCAGCAGGCCTCCGGTTGCCTCAAGCACAAGAGGATCATCGTCGATCACGACGACAAGCTTGCTGGCGCGTTGCGCTTTCATGTGGCGGTCCGGCAACTTTGCAAAATCAATGTTCTACTTCGCGTTGAAAATAAAGCGGCCGTAAGTCGCGCCCGGCAGGTCCTTTTGTCCCAGAACTACGTGCGCGAGTCCTAAGACTTCAGCGCAGTGGAAAAAGCATGTGCTTCGTTGCGGACGCTTGGGAGTCTCTTAGGCTCGGCAACGCAGTCAAAGAAGGGGCTGCGAGCAAAGGAGATATCGATGACCAGGATTAAGCTGGGGGACAAAGTCATTCGTGATACTGCGTCTGCAGACCAGGGCAATGTGCGCCTCGGCGACAATGCGCCCGCCTTCCGCGTTGGCGAGAGGGTTATCCGTGACGCAAAGACCCAAGATCGAGGTGCCGTTCGCGTCGGCGACAACGCGCCTGCTTTCCGCGCCGGCGATAAAGTGACCCGTGACACTGCGACCGTAAACCAGAGCAACGTGCGCCTCGGTGACAACGCTCCCGTTTTTAGCCCGAAGAAATAGCGGGGATGCTCTCTGTCGGAAACGCGTTCCGTCTTCGGCCGGTAATGTTTCCACATGAATGTTTGCCCGCGGGAATGCGATGCGCTCCCGCGGACAAACTAAGTCGCACCGACGCCGTACCATCCGAAGGACCCCGCACCGGAGGAGTCTGACGCCATGCCCGCTCCTACCCCACCCGACACCCCACTCGCCGAGTTCTTCCAAATCGTCCCCGACGGCCTGCCGCCGCGACGCGCCGACAAGTCAGTCGGCGGCGTCATTCCGGCGCGGGCGTTGCGCTATTGCGAGGCGATCACCAGCGCTTCGGCGTTCGGCTGGTATGTGTTTTTGCCGATGAACTTCAAGGTGGTCTGGGACGGCCACGACATGCTGTGGACCTATCCGGGCGTCGACGAGTGGCTGCCGCTGACGCGTGACGCGGTGCAATATCCGGGGTTTCGCGAGCACTTCGACCGGCACGCGCCGGCCGACGTGCGCGGCTTCTCGCCGCCGTTCCTCGCGCCGTCGATCCAGCCGGGACAGCTGCAAATCTGGACCGGCTGCGTCGCCAAGACCGCGCCGGGCTGGAGCCTGCTGGTTCGCGGGGTGGCGAACCTGTCGAAAAGCCCGTCCTATCAGATGCTGGAAGGCATCATCGAAACCGACACCTGGTTCGGCCCGCTGTTCGATAACGTCCGCCTGCTCAAGACCGACGTGCCCATCGAATTCCGCGCCGACGTGCCCTTCCTGCAAGTGCAGCCGGTCCGCAAGGAGTTTTATGCCGACAAATTCCTACAGAATTTTTCCGTAAAAAACCTGGACGAGCTGTCGCCGGAGAACTGGGAGGCGTTCCACCGTACCGTCGTCGTGCCCAACACCACGCCGGAGCGCAAGCACGGGCAATACGCGGTCGCGGCGCGCAAGCAAGCGGCTCATGCGGCGCGCCTCGAGCCGGTCTCCGAGTGATCGGATCGGCCGCAGCGCGGGCGACCCAGTACTTTAGTACTTAGCTGGCGCCGGTACTTTTGTACGATTCAGGTGCCTCCTTGCCCGTGATAAAACTGCCGAATAGGCGGGCACGTGGCATGGAATACAATCGGCCGTGGGGATTATCTCTCCGAAAAATAGGCAAACTATTCCAAATCCGAACTAAATCGCTCGCCCAACCGCTCGACTTGCGGGACTCCAAGCTGAAATAGCGGCGGGCAAGCCGATGATCTCGAGTGCCGCTGAACCTTATACGTGGATCTGGGCCGATGCTCCTTACCTGCGCGAGCAGGCGCAACGGTGCGCTCGACTCGCGCGTGACTGCCCGCACTTGCCGACCGCCCACGAACTCGAAGCGATCGGTGTTGAATTGATGCAGAGGGCGGCCGAGCTCGATCACCTGAAAGAGGATCGGGACGCTGAGCGGCCGAGGGAATAAAAGCGAAAGTGCATCGGTTTATGCCGGTGCAGAAATAAATCGTTTAGCTGCTGGGGCCTGATTTTGGGGCGCACTGTACATGTGGGAGTATCAGGATGTTTCACGGCGAGAAAGAAGGCAAAGCCTTAAGCCCGCGGCAACGCGAGCTGGTGGTCTTGTATTTGTCGTATGCGCTCGATGACGTCCGCGCGCTCAGCGAAACGGGATCGCATTTCCTGCAAATGACGATCGCAACGATCTCTGAGGAAGCGAGCCTGGACACTCCGGTCCAGCCGATACAAACGATGACCCCGCATTGAAAAGCGAAGGTGGCGACGACGGCGTGCGGCCGGCGCTGCGCCGCGAACTAATTTTTTCGCGACTTCATCGATTCGACGAGATCGACCAGCGAGTGCCGCGTGCGCCGTTCCGAAATCTCTGAAAACGCCTGAACCAGGCGCAGCGACAGCGGATCGGCCAAGAGATTGAACGGCGAAGAATCATCGCCCTTCGCCAGCGTCGCCTTGCCGCCCTCGAACAGCGTGAGAATCGAAACGCCGAGGATCACGCTGATTTCGAAAAGACGGCCGCTGCCGACGCGGTTCGTGCCTTTCTCGTATTTCTGTATCTGCTGAAACGTAATGCCGAGCTCGTTTGCCAAGTCGGTCTGCGACATGCCCTTGGCCAGCCGGTGCACGCGCACATTGCGGCCAACGACCTTGTCCAAGCTTTGCGGGCCTCTGCTCTTCATCGAATCGATCCCAATCCTAGATTGTTGTCACTTGACCGTCTTATACATGGCCAAACAAGGGCATACCAGACGCTCAAGGCGCCGCGGTGGATAGCGCCAAGTTATTGTGCGGATGGTTACCTAAGGTTGTTCCAAGAAACCACAAGCAAATTGCGGTAAAATGGGCGCTTTTAACGCCCGGTCGTCAGGTTCGGCCGGACAAAGCCAGGTTTTTGCCGCGGCGCAATATGGGGGGCGCCCGGGAACCGATTCGCCGGCGCCATTTCGCTCACTCAGCCGGCGTTGCCGCCATGATTTCGCCCGGACCGGTCAGCGCCGGCGCCAGCGCCGGATAGCGGCTCAGTGCGTATAGGAATGCCGCCACGATGCCATGGGCTACGGCGACCGTCGGCGTCACGGCGATACCGACCGCCTCGCGCCGGCCGTCCATACCGCCGGGCGATGCAGTGCCGGTTGGGTGGTCGTCATGCTGCGCTCCTGTTCATCGCTTACATCGATTTGCGGTGTTGCTTGTTCGGCAGTGCCGCGATCGCGGCGAGCAAAGGCTGCGATCCGGCCACGGAGCCGAAAATGCCGCCCTGCGCCTTGATCATCGCAAGGCCGGCTTGGTGGAATTCCGGAAAATAGGAAGCGCAGCAGTCGGCCAGCACGATGCAGCGGAAGCCGCGATCATTGGCTTCGCGCACCGTGGTGTTGACGCAGACTTCCGTGGTGACGCCGGCGACGAACAGCGTGTCAATGCCGCGATTGCGCAGCATCAGTTCGAGGTCGGTCTGATAGAACGCGCCCTTGCCCGGCTTGTCGATCACCGGCTCGTCTTGCCGCGGGTAAAGCGCGGCAATGATGTCGTGGCCGGGCTCGCCGCGGATCAGGATGCGGCCCATCGGGCCGCGGGCGCCGATGCGGTTTTTTGCTTCACCGCGCTCGACCTTGTGCGGTGGCGCATCGGACAAATCCGGCCGATGCCCTTCGCGGGTATGGATGACCAGAAGGCCGAGCTGCCGCGCGACCGCCAGCACGTCGCGGCATGGCGCGACGGCGGCCTGTAATCGCGTCACGTCATTGCCGAGCGCGGCGCCGAACCCACCGGGCTCGAGAAAATCGCGCTGCATGTCGATGATGACGAGCGCCGCGCCGTCAAGCTCGACGGTCAGCGGTGCAGGCTCGGCTTCAAAAGTCACGCGCGGCATCCCGATCTCCTGCCTCGCACTGAGTGGAAATCTGCAAGATCGGGGCCAGCGAGGTTCGAGCGCCACCGCGGCGGCAAAGCCGCGCCAATTGCCTAATAAATGTGCGGCGTCTGCCTCGAACGCCCATAGGGCGGTCAATCGCCGCCGCAACGCCTGCACAAGTGCGCGGAATTCAAGGGTTTAGACCTGCGGCAACGGCACGGCAGGCGATGGCACGCGGCTTGCGGAACCAACGGCAGCACACCCTTGGGAGAGCTTCATGAAGCGCCGCGAATTCCTCAAATCGATGACCGCGCTCACCGCCGCCAGCGCCTTTTCGGCACCTGCGGTTTGGTCGCCGGCCAAGGCGCAAGCGCGCCAGGAGACGCTGCTCATCGTCTCCGAGAGCGGGCCGAACAATCTCGACATCCATGGCGTCGGCACCAACGTGCCCGGCTACGAAGTGTCGTGGAATTGCTACGACCGGCTGATCAGCCACGAGATGAAGACGCTGCCCAACGGCACGCCCTATTACGACAAATACAAGTTCAAGCCCGAGCTCGCCGAGGACATGGCCATCGGCGACATGTCGGTGACCTTCAAGCTGCGCAAGGACGCGACATTCCAGGACGGCACCCCGATCACCGCCAACGACGTCAAATGGTCGTTCGACCGCGCCGTGACCGTCGGCGGCTTTCCGACCTTCCAGATGAGCGCCGGCTCATTGACCAAACCCGAGCAATTCGTCGCCGTCGACGATCACACCTTCCGCGTCGACTTCATGAAGAAGGACCGGCTGACCGTTCCCGACCTCGCCGTCATCGTGCCCTGCGTACTCAATTCCCAATTGGTGAAGTCGAAGGCGACCGAGCAGGACCAGTGGGGCCTCGAATACACCAAGCTCAATACCGTCGGCAGCGGCGCCTACAAGGTCACCAACTGGACCGCCGGCTCCCAGGTGGTGCTCGAGCGCAACGAGAACTGGAAAGGCGGCCCGCTGCCGAAGGTTAGGCGCATCGTCTGGCGCATGGTCCCCGACGCCGGCAACCGGCGTGCCTTGCTCGAACGCGGCGACGCCGACGTATCCTACGATCTGCCGAACAAGGATTTCGCCGAGCTGAAAACCGACGGCAAGCTCGCCATCGTGTCGACGCCGTATTCGAACGGCATCCAATATCTCGGCATGAACGTGCAGAACCCGCCGTTCAACGACGTGAAAGTGCGGCAGGCCATGGCTTATGCCATTCCCTACCAGAAGATTATGGACGCTGTGCTATACGGGCTTGCCAAGCCGATGTTCGGCGCGCCGGCCGACACCCCGACCGAGGTCGCCTGGCCGCAGCCGCACAAGTTCAACACCGATCTCGACAAGGCGAAAAAACTTCTCGCCGAGGCCGGCGTCAGTAACATCAATGTGCCGATCTCGTTCGACCTCGGTTTTGCCGGAGTCAACGAGCCGATTGCCGTCTTGGTGCAAGAGAGCCTGGCGCAAATCGGCATCACCACCACGATCAACAAAGTGCCGGGCGCGAACTGGCGCACCGAGCTCACCAAGAAAACGATGCCGCTGTTCGAAAACGTGTTCTCGGGTTGGCTCGATTATCCCGAATATTTTTTCTACTGGTGCTACCACTCGGGCAAATCGATCTTCAACACCATGGACTATCAGTCCCCCACGATGGATGCGTTCATCGACGGCGCCCGCTCAGCGGCGGCGACCGGCGACAAGGAGACTTACGACAAGAGCGTGAAAGGTTTTGTCGACCTCGCCTACACCGACATGCCGCGCATTCCGCTGTACCAGCCCTACGTCAACGTCGCGATGCAGAAGAACATCTCCGGCTACGAGTATTGGTTCCACCGCCGGCTCGACTACCGCGCATTCGCGAAAGGATGAACGCGGTGACGCCGCGCCTTGTGGTACCGCCATGTTGACCATGATCCTCAAGCGCGCGGCGATGGCGGTTCCGAGCCTGATCGGCGTGGTGATCGTGACGTTCCTGCTCACCCGCGCGCTGCCGGGCGATCCGGCTGCCTATTTCGCCGGACCCGCGGCGACGCCGCAGGCCATCCAAGAGGTGCGTGTAAAACTCGGCCTCGACAAGCCGCTGATCGAGCAATTCGGCCGTTACGTCGTCGATCTCGGCCACGGCAATCTCGGCAACTCGCTGACCACCGGTCAGCCGGTGTTGACCGAGTTGCGCACGCGGCTGCCGGCCTCGGCCGAACTGACCTTGCTCGGCCTCCTCGTCTCCATCGTCATTGCTGTGCCGCTCGGCATCTTGGCGTCGACGCGGCCGAACTCGCTGATCGATCACGCCTGCCGCCTCATCGCGACACTCGGCGTATCGCTGCCGGTATTCTTCACCGGCCTGATCCTGGTCTATGTCTTTTATTATCTGCTCGGCTGGGCGCCGGCACCGCTCGGGCGACTGGACGTATTCTTCGATCCGCCGCCGCAGGTCACCGGCTTTTATCTGATCGACAGCCTAATCGCGCGGCAGCCTGAATTGTTCTTGGCGAGCCTCAAGCAGCTCATCCTGCCGGCGCTGACGCTCGGCATTTTTTCGCTGGCGCCGATCGCACGCATGACGCGGGCCTCGATGCTCGCCGTGCTGTCGTCGGATTTCGTGCGTACCGCGCGCGCCAGCGGCCTGTCGTCGTACACCGTGATCGTCACTTACGCTTTCCGCAACGCCATGCTGCCGGTCATCACCACGCTCGGCATGGTGTTCTCGTTCCTGCTCGGCGCCAATGTGCTGGTCGAGAAAGTGTTCGCTTGGCCCGGCATCGGCTCCTATGCGGTCGAGGCGCTGCTCGCTTCCGACTTCGCGCCGGTGCAGGGCTTCGTACTGACCATGGCGGTGATGTATGTCGCCCTCAACCTGATGATCGACGTGCTCTACGGCCTGATTGATCCGCGCGTGAGGCTCGAAGCATGACCGACATCGCAGCAACGCCACGGCGTGACGCCGCCTCGACCGCGCTGTTCCGCCACGCGCGCTACGTGATTTCGGAGAACCCGGTCACCGGCTTTGCCTTTGCGCTGTTCGTGCTGATCGTACTTGCCGCGATCCTCGGCCCGAGCATCGTGCCGTACAATCCGCTCGCCAGCGACACCGCCCAGGCGCTCAAGCCGCCAAGCGCGCATCATTGGTTCGGCACCGACCAGCTCGGCCGCGACGTCTTCAGCCGCGTCATTGTCGCCACGCGGATCGATTTTTTCATTGCGGTGGCCTCCGTCGCGCTGGTGTTCCTGATGGGCGGCCTTGCCGGCGTCGCCGCCGGTTTCTTCGGCGGCTGGACCGACCGCATCGTCGGCCGCATCGCCGACACCATCATGGCGTTTCCGCTGTTCGTGCTGGCCATGGGCATCGTCGCCGCACTCGGCAACACGGTGCAGAACATCGTGCTGGCCACTGCGATCGTGAATTTTCCGCTTTATGCGCGCATCGCCCGCGCTGAAGCCAATGTGCGGCGCGAGGCCGGCTTCGTCGAGGCGGCGCGGCTTTCCGGCAATTCCGATTGGCGCATCCTCGCCTTTCAGATCCTGCCGAACGTGTTCCCGATCCTGGTCGTGCAGATGTCGCTGACCATGGGCTACGCCATCCTCAATGCCGCCGGCCTGTCGTTCATCGGTCTCGGCGTGCGGCCGCCGACGCCGGAATGGGGCATCATGGTTGCGGAGGGCGCGGCCTTCATGGTGTCGGGCGAATGGTGGAACGCGTTCTTTCCCGGCTTGGCGCTGATGGTCGCGGTGTTCTGCTTCAACCTGCTCGGCGACGGCTTGCGCGACATGGTCGATCCCAGGAGACGGACATGAGACGGACATGACGGCCGCACCTGCGCTGAGCGTCGAAGGCTTAAGCGTCGAATTCCGCACGCGCTCCGGCATCGTGCGCGCGCTCGACAATGTGAGCTTTGCCGTCGACAAGGGCGAGACCATCGCGCTGGTCGGCGAATCCGGATCGGGCAAATCGGTCACCGCCTATGCGGTGATGGGCATTCTCGATCCCGCGGGCAAAGTCACCGCCGGCCGCGCCATGCTGGGCGGGCTCGATCTGCTTTTGGCAAAGCCCAGCCAGCTTGCCGACGTGCGCGGCCGCGAGATTGCGATGATATTCCAGAACCCGCGCACCGCGCTCAATCCGATCCGCACCGTGGGCCGCCAGATCGCCGACGTGCTGATCCGCCACGGCAACGTGCTGCGCCGCGACGCGCCGGCTCAGGCCGTCGACATGCTGCGCGCCGTCGGCATCACCGATCCGGCGCGCCGCGCCAACGCCTATCCGTTCGAAATGTCCGGCGGCATGTGCCAGCGCGTCATGATCGCGATTGCGCTGGCGGCAAAGCCTTCGCTCTTGATCGCCGACGAGCCGACCACCGGCCTCGACGTGACCACGCAAGCGGTGATCATGGATCTGGTCAACGATCTCGCCAAGGAGATGGGCATGGCGACGATCTTCATCACCCACGACCTGGCGCTGGCCGGCCAGCGCTCCGCCCGCATCGTCGTCATGCATGCCGGCCATGTGGTCGAAAACGCGCCGACCGAAGACCTGTTCAACCACCCGCGCCATCCCTATACGGCGGAGCTGATCGCGGCGACGCCGGATTCGGCGGCAAGTCTCGACGAGCTCGCCTCCATTCCAGGCTCGCTGCCCGATCTGCGCCGCACCGACCTGCCGCCCTGCCGCTATTCCGAACGCTGCCCGCGCAAGATCGACGCCTGCGCGCAGCCGTTACCGCGTTCGACTTCGGCGTCTGGCCATATGGTCGCTTGCCGGAATCCATTGCCCGAGCGCATCGCGGACGCGCCAACCGAGAGCGCAGCATGACCGTCCTGCTTGACGTTGCCGACGTATCGAAAATGTTCCCGGTCGGTGGCGGTGCCGGGCCGCTGGCGCGGTTCAAGCGGCGTTTTTCCGGCGGCCCGGAGAAACTTCCCAAAGTGTACGCCGTCGACGACGTCAGCTTCACTATCAACAAGGGCGAGACGGTCGGCCTTGTCGGCGAGTCCGGTTGCGGCAAGTCGACCTTGGTGCGGGCGCTGACGCGCCTGGTCGACGTCAGCGACGGCAGCATAAAACTCGGCAGCCGCGAATTGTCGTTGAAGCCGTCGCGAGTCTTCGCTCGCGACCGCGACCGTGCCCGCATCCAGATGGTGTTCCAGGATGCCGGCGAAAGCGTCAATCCGCGCTTCACCGCGTTCGACGCCATTGCCGATCCGCTGCGCCGCCTGCGCAAGATACGCGGCAAGGCGCTGACCGAGCGCGTCGAGACGGTTGCTTCGCAATGCGGGCTGCCATTGCCGTTCCTGTCGCGTTACCCGCATCAGCTGTCCGGCGGCCAGCGCGCCCGTGTCGGCATCGCTCGCGCCATCGCGGTCGAGCCCGAGCTTCTGGTGCTCGACGAGCCGACCGCGGCGCTCGACGTGTCAGTTCAGGTGGTCATCCTGCAGCTCCTGCAGCGGCTCAAGAAAGAGTTCGGCATGAGCTACCTGTTCGTGTCGCACGATCTTTCCGTGGTGCGGCTGTTATGCGACCGGGTGCTGGTGATGTATCTCGGCAAGATCGTCGAGTCCGGTCCCGCCGCGGAAGTCTTCGAGCGCCCGCTGCATCCCTATACCCAGGCGCTGGTTGCCGCCGTGCCGCGTTTGCACGAGAATGGCGCCGGGCGGTTGCGGCTGACCGGCGAGCCGCGCAGCCCGATCGATCCCGATCCGAACGTCTGCCGCTTCTATGGCCGTTGCCCGCTGAGCGCCGCTACGTGCAAGACCACGATGCCAAAATTGCGTCGCTTCGGCCCCCGGCAGGTCGCGTGCCATTTCGCTGAAGAGTTTTTACTGGTGCCGAAGGTATGAAACACAAAGCCGGCCGCAAGGCGAAATCTGTGCGCGCCAAGCGCTCCTATCCCGCTCGCACGACCGCGAAAGCGAAACGCGAGGATTCCATCGACGCGCTGGTCGAGGCGAACGCGCAGGCGCTCGGCCTCACCCTCGATCCGGCCTGGCACGACAGCGTCGCGTTCAATCTGCGTTTGATCCTGCGCCACGCGGCGCTGGTCGACGAATTTGCACTGCCGGACGATGCCGAGCCCGCACCGGTCTTTCATGCTTGAGACCGCGGCCGGCGATTTTGCCTGGGACTCGGCGGCCCCTATCGCCGCTGCCGTTGCCGCCGGCCGCGTCAGCGCGACACATATTGTCGAGGCCGCACTGGCGCGCATCCGCGAGCGCGACCCGCTGCTCAATTCCTTCACCGCTGTCACCGAGCGGCGCGCGCTTGCCCGCGCGCAGGCGCTCGATGCGGCACGGGCGAAGGGCGAAAAGCTGCCTGCGCTGGTCGGCGTGCCGTTCGCGGTCAAGAACTTGTTCGACGTTGCCGGCCTGCCGACGCTGGCCGGCTCCAAGATCAACCGCGATTTGCCGCCGGCTGAGCGCGACGCGGCGCTGATCGAGCGGCTGGAGGCGGCCGGCGCCATCCTGGTCGGCGCGCTCAACATGGGCGAATACGCCTACGACTTCACCGGCGAGAACATTCACGACGGCCCTTCGCGCAATCCGCACGATCTCCACCGCATGACCGGCGGTTCGTCGGGCGGCTCAGGCGCCGCCGTCGGCGGCGGCCTGGTGCCGTTCGCTCTCGGCTCCGACACCAACGGCTCGATCCGAGTGCCGTCGTCGCTGTGCGGCATTTTCGGGCTCAAACCGACCTACGGGCGCCTCACGCGGGCGCGGACATTTCCGTTCGTGGCGAGCCTCGATCATTTGGGGCCGTTTGCGCGCACGACACGCGATCTGGCGCTGGCTTACGACGCGATGCAGGGTTACGACCTTGACGATCCCGCCTGTGCCGATCGCGCGGCCGAACCGGTCGTGCCGCGCTTGGACAAAGGCACCGACGGCCTGCGTGTCGCGGTAGCCGGCGGCTACTTCAAGGGAAAGACGGCTGAGGCCGTCGCGGCCGTCGATAGCGTCGCCTCAGCGCTTGGCGCCAACCGCGACATCGATATCCCGCAATCCGAGCGCGCCCGCTCGGCGGCTTTCATCATCACCGCCAGCGAGGGCGCGAGCTTGCATCTCGACCGCCTGCGCACGCATGCGAAGGATTACGATCCCGCCGTGCGCGACAGGCTGATCGCGGGCGCCATGACGCCGGCTTCGCTGGTGGTGAAAGCGCAGAAATTCCGCCGCTGGTATCGCGAGGAGGTTTTGAAACTGTTCGCCGAGGTCGACGCCATCCTGGCGCCGGCGACGCCGTGCACGGCGCCGCTGATCGGCCAGCAGACCTTCAAGCTCGGCGACGTCGAATTGCCGGTGCGGGCCAATCTTGGGCTCTACACCCAGCCGATCTCCTTCATCGGCCTGCCGGTGGTCGCCGTGCCAGTGCCGCTCGCGCCATTGCCGATCGCGGTCCAGATTATCGCCGCGCCATGGCGCGAGGACGTGGCGTTGCGCGTCGCTTACGCGCTCGAAGCGCAAGGCGTCGTCGCGGCGCCGAGGCCGTCATTTTAGACGACGGAAGACAGAGGACGGATGAATAGGTTTTTCTTTTCTGCCCTCCGTCGTCTGTCTTCCGTCGTCTTTACTGAGAAGCCAGGATAATTGTGATGAAGGGAGAAACCATGGAGCTCGACCTGCCGGAGGTCGTTGCCGAAGTCGCAACCGAATTCGAGCGTTACGAAAAGGCCCTGGTGTCGAATGACGTCGCCACTTTGGATGCGATATTCCGCAAAGATCCGCGGACCATCCGCTACGGCGGCGGCGAAATTCTTTACGGTTATGCCGAAATCGCAGCCTTCCGCGCCACACGCTCGCCGGCCGGCCTTGCGCGCACGCTGGCGAAGACCGTCATCACAGCTTACGGCCGCGATCACGCCGTCGCTTCGACGCTCTATTACCGCACGACCATGCCGGGCAAAGTCGGCCGCCAGATGCAGACCTGGGTGCGCTTCCCCGAAGGCTGGCGCGTCGTCGCGGCCCACGTCAGCGTGATCGACGCGGCGGAATGACTATTTGCCGCGCGTCAGCGCACCAAGCGGCAAGCTTGTCGCAGCGTGATATCGCCGCCCGATCGCTGCGAGCGCCGCGTCCACGCCGGCCGGTGCCAAGAGCGTAATGCCGAACGGCGCGCCGTCGGCGCGCATCGATGACGGCACCGCAAGCCCGCACAGGTCGAGCAGGTTGACGAAATTGGTGTAAGTGCCGAGTCGGCTGTTGAGCTGAATCGGGTCGGCGAGCACCTGCTCGATCGTATAGATCGTCGGCGCCGTCGGCAGCACCAGCGCGTCGATGGTGCGGAAGGTGTGCTCGGCCACGCGGCGCAATTCTTCGAGCTGGTAGAAGGCCGCGAAGGTTTCGGCCGCGGTGCGGTGCGCGCCGGCGAGGATGATCTGGCGCGTTACCGGGTGCAGCGATTCCGGTGACGACGCGATCAGCGCTTTGGTGACGAGATAACGTTCCGCCACCCACGGCCCGTCGTAGAGCAGCCGCGCTGCCGCATAGAACGGCTCAATATCGATTTCGACGATTTTGGCGCCGAGGCTTGTCAGCCGCGCCAGCGCTTCGTCGTAAGCCTTGGCCGATAGCGTGTCGCCGAAGAACAACCGCTGGCCCGGCAGCGGCACGCCGAGTTTTACACTATCCGGCATCGGACCGGCTGCACCGACCGGCCGCGGATGCGAATAGGGATCGGCGGCGTCCGGGCCCGCGATCAAGTTCAGCATCGCCATCGCATCGTCGACGGTGAGCGCGAAGACGGATACGCAATCCAGCGTGCGGCACGCCGGAACGACGCCGGCGCACGACACCATGCCGCGGCTCGGTTTTAACCCGACGATATTGCTGAACGCCGCCGGCACCCGGCCCGATCCGGCGGTATCGGTGCCGAGCGCGAGCGGCGCAAAACCGGCGGCGACCGCAAGCGCCGAGCCGGTGCTCGAGCCGCCGGCGATGAGCTTGTCGTCGAACAGGTTGCGGGCGATGCCGTAAGGCGTCCGCACGCCGACGAGACCGGTGGCGAATTGATCGAGATTGGTCTTGCCGAGAATGAGTGCCCCGGCCTGGCGAAGTTTTGCGACGGCCGTAGCGTCTTTACCCGGCCGATAGCCGAACGCCGGACACGCCGCCGTAGTCGGCAAGCCCTTCACGTCGATATTGTCCTTGACCGCGACCGGGATGCCGTAAAGCGGCAGCGCCATGTCGCCGTCGCGCGCCAGCGCTTGCGCTTCGGCGACGACGTCGGCTTCGTCGCGCAGCGCAATGAAGATGGCGGGGTCGTCATGGCGGCGGATGCGCGCAAAGCTGCGCGCGACCACATCCTCAGGCTTGAGCGCGCCGCGGCGATAGGCGTCGAGGATTTCGGCGACGGTTTCCGTCATAGCGATCGGGACGGCTGCGCATCAGACGCACCGCCGTTCGCCCTCTCTCTAAGCCACGGAATTATATGATATTTTCGCACAGGAAGGATAAGTCCGACCGAGACCGCAAGGATTGACGGCGCACTCTATAGCGAACCTGCCGGCGTCCCAAATTTCCAGCGACCTGGACATTTCGCGGCCCTGTCGCCATGTCCGCTGTTGATCCGCCGATGCGCACCGCCCGCCATTGAGGAGCAAGCGATGAGCGAATTTCGCATAGAAACAGACGCCCTCGGCGAGGTCCGCGTTCCCGCCGACAAGCTTTGGGGCGCGCAAACCCAGCGCGCGCTCGAGCATTTCAGCATCGGCCAGGATTTGACGCCGCGCGACATGATTACCGCCTACGCCATTTTGAAAAAGGCGGCGGCGAACGCCAATTATTCCGGCCAGCGGCTTCCCGATAAGATCCGCGCCTTGATCGCGCAGGTCTGCGACGAGATTCTGGCGGGCCGGCATCAAGATATGTTTCCGCTGCATGTTTGGACGACCGGCAGCGGCACGCAATTCAACATGAACGTGAACGAGGTGATCTCCAATCGCTGCTGCGAGCTCGCCGGCACGCCGCTCGGCAGCAAGACGCCGGTTCATCCCAACGATCACGTCAACATGTCGCAATCCTCTAACGACACCTTTCCCTCGGCGATGTATATCGCCGCCGCCGTCGCGGTGAAGCGGCGCCTGGTGCCGGCCATCAAGGCGCTCCACGACGCGATTGCCGCCAAAGCCGCCGCCTGGAACGACATCATCAAGATCGGCCGCACCCACATGCAGGACGCGACCCCGCTCACGCTGGGCCAGGAATGGTCGGGTTATGCCGGCATGCTCGCCGACGATCTCGAACGCATCGAGGGCGCGCTGCCCGGCCTCTATCGTCTTGCGCTGGGCGGCACCGCCGTCGGCACCGGCATCAACGCCGCGCCGGGCTTTGCCGAAGCCGTCGCCGCGAATGTCGCCACTTTGACCGGCCTGCCGTTCGTCAGCGCACCGAACAAATTCACGGTGCAGGGCGCCCATGACGCGTTGGTGCAGTTGTCCGGCACACTGCGCACGCTTGCGGTTTCGCTCTACAAGATCGCCAACGACATCCGGCTGATGTCGTGCGGCCCGCGCGCCGGATTTGCCGAGCTGTTGATCCCCGAGAACGAGCCGGGCTCGTCCATCATGCCCGGCAAGGTCAATCCGACCCAATGCGAGGCGCTGACCATGATTGCCGTCCAGGTGATGGGCAACGATGTCGCCGTCGGCTTTGGCGGCGCCGGCGGCTATCTGGAAATGAACGTCTACAAGCCGCTGATGATCTACAATGTCATGCATTCGATCACGCTGATGACCGACGGCTCCACGAATTTCCGCAAATTTCTGGTCGAGGGCACCGAGCCGAACCGCAAAAAGATCAAAGAAGACGTCGAGCGCTCGCTGATGCTGGTGACCGCGCTGGTGCCGGTGATCGGCTACGACAAGGCGTCGGAGATCGCGCATTACGCCAAAGATCACGACCTTACGCTCAAGGCCGCCGCGCTGAAGCTCGGCTATGTCTCCGAGGCCGACTTCGACCGCATCGTCGATCCGACCAAGATGGTGCACCCCTATGTCGCCACCGGCCGATAGCATGCCTTGCGACTACCCCGGTCGCTGCCCGTTAGCCTTGTTTGCCGTTATCCTTCCCGCCACGCACCGTCCGTCAGATAGCGGTCGATCGTGACGGCGGCGCTCGCACCATCGCCGGCCGCGCTGACTGCGCGACAGGGCGACTGGCTTCTGACGGTTCCGGCCGCGCAAACGCCGGTGAGCTCGCTTCGCATCCAGCCATCGGTCGGTATTTTGCCGGCCAGGTCCAGGCTCAAGCGGTCTTGCAGCGCTGCCGTGTTCGGTTGCAAGCCGACATAGGCAAAGGTCGCGGCGACCTCCAATTCGGCAACTGCGCCGTCACGCGATTGGCACGTGCGCAGGCCCGTCACTTTGGCCTCGCCGAGAATCTCGGTTACGGCGGTATTGCAGCGGATGTCGATTTTCTGGTGCGCGGCCACACGATCGCGGTAACAGGCTTGGCCGGACAAGGCCTCGCCGCGATGGAGAATGATGACCTTCGCGGCGAACGCGGCGAGCGTCAGGGCCTCTTGCATCGCCGAATCGCCGCCGCCGACCACGGCGACAATGCGGTCGCGAAAAAGCGGCGCGTCGCAGCTCGCGCATTGGCTCACGCCATTGCCGGTCAGGCGCTGCTCGCCCGGAACATCGAGCTTTTTCAGCGACGACCCCGTTGCGACGATGACGGCGCGCGCCAAAATATCGCCCTCCCCGGTCGTCACGCGCCATTGGCCGTCTTGCGCATCGAGGCGCTCCAGGCCCGTCATCATGAACTCGGCGCCGGCCGCAGCGGCCTGGTCCTGCAGCATCGGACACAGGTCGTAACCTGGAACGCCTTCGGGGAAGCCGGGATAGCCCTCGATCTTTTCGATGCTCATCAGTTGGCCGCCAGGGACGTCGCCGGTCAGAACAAGCGTCTTCCTCCCAAGGCGTGCCGCCGTCACGCCGGCGCTCAGGCCAGCGATGCCGCCGCCCGCTATCACCACGTCGCATTCCGTTGCCAATATGCTTACTCCGAATCGGCGCCGTCAGCGGCCGGTAGCGCGCGACAAAACCGCGATGTCCCGAATCCGCTCAACGCCAAGCGTCGACCGAGACGGTCGTGACGTAATTGGCGCCGAATATTTTCCACGCGCCCTGGGTCTCGCCGCCGACCACGACGACATTGATATCCCCCGGCTCGTACATTTGCACGATGTCGTCGGGCGCGGCCTTGAGCTTTGTCGCATAAGGCTCCACGCCCGCGGCGGCGCGCGGCCGCACCAGCGTCTGCATCCACTGATCGTCCCAGTAGTCGCGCGCCGGCAGGCGGGCGTTCTCGGCGCACCAATCGATCAGATCCTGCTTGGAATCGACGCCACGGGATTGGAACAGCCGCGCCACGATCGGATCGAGCACCACGAGCGGCGGCAGATAGGCCGTCGCGGCAAGGCAGCGCCGGAATTTTGCCTCCCAGGTGTCGCGCGGGCCAAATCCTTCTTGGACATAGCGCAGGCCGACGAACACGCTCACGGTGCTTTCGGTCGGCTTGAATCCCTTCTGCACATGGAGCGGTTGCCACGGGCTGCGCTCCTCGTTCTCGGCAAAGGCGAGGCTATAGGCGAGCGGATTGCCGAGCGCGCCCATATAGGTTTCGCCCGGCACCGATCCGCCCTGGCCATTCTGCGACAACAGGCTGTAAGCACGGCCGATCGTCGTGTTGGCGTGGCTGTAGGGACCGAGCGCGCCAATGCCGCAATTCATGCCGATCTCGTAGCGGACCGGACCGTTGACCACGCTGAGGCAGGTCATCGACGTGGTGCTGCCTTGCCGCGACGTGGTGTTCGACGCGGCGAGCGCCAGGATGACCGGGAAATATTCCGGCCGCGCGCCGGCCATCACCGCGTTGACCGCGACTTTTTCGACCGTGTATTCCCAGGTCTCGCGAAAATTGCCCGCGCGCATGCGGCCGACCACCTTGTCCGGCGGCTGGCTCGTCGCCTTGAGCATAGCCGCGACGCGCTCCTCGGTCGGCAGCACAATGGGCAGAAAATCGGTCCAGCGATTGTCGAGGAACAGCTGGCGAAGATTGTCTTCGCTGTGCGGCGCAACCAGCCGCGGTGTCGAGCGCTCGAACGTCGCGCCGGTGAGATCGGCGTCATCGAGCGGGCGGGTCAAGCCGTCGATCACCTCTTGCATGAAGGGCCGGCCCGAAATCTGGTCGCTGCCTTCGATATAGGAACGCAATTCAGGTGGTGTGCGGCCGACGACCGGCTGCGGCACAAAAGCCTGCCGCAAGGTCGGAATGCCGCGCAGCCGCGCCGTCGACTTGGCGACGCGGGAGAACACATGGGTGTGGACCGCGACGCTCGGCACGCCGTCGCCTTCCAACAGCGATGTCAACCCGACGACCGTCGGGCTACAGGAGCTTCAAAGCCCGACACCGAGGATGGCGGCATTACCGTCGGCCGCGATCTTCTTGCGCATGTCCAAATCGTCGACCCAGCTCTCGCGCGGCGTGACGATTTTGGTGTTGACGGCCGGCAGATGCTCGGCGAACCACTGCCGCAGTTGCTCCATGAAAGCCGCGGAATTGTCGAACAGGCAATCAACCAGATAGACGATCTTGCCGTCGAGGCCGGCAGGACGTGGCGCCAGACGTTTGCCGGTCACTTTCGGCGGATAACCGCGCGGATCGTGAACGCTCAAAAGCTCGGCCATGCGTTCCTCGTCTTGCTCTGCGGCGATCAAGCGGCACGGCCGAACCTAGATCAGGCCCCCACGCCGTTCAAGATCGGGGCTGCTGTCCGCATAGCGCATGACGGCTTGGCCGCTATCGCGCTTGACCTTATACTTGCTTATTGCGTTCGCGAAGGCCGCAAGGAGCATTGCATGAACAGGATCGTCGCGCCCACGGAAGGCCAGCCGATCGAGACGCTGGCGCCTGCCGCCAAGACGTTCACGGTGTTGAGTCCGGTCGGCACGCCGCCGAAGATCACCAGGAAGGCGGCCGCGCCGCGCCTCGAAAGCCTCGACGGCAAGACGATCTATCTGGTCGATTGCCGGTTCGACGATTCGATCGAACTGCTCAAGCAGGTCGCGGCGTGGTTCGCCGCGCATATGCCGAACGTCAAGACGCGGATCGTGTCGCTGTCGGCGACCTACCAGAAGGACGATCCGAAAACCTGGAACGAGATCAAGGCCAACGGCGATGCCGCCATCATCGGTGTCGGCCATTGCAGCAATTGCGCGCCCGCCGTCACCACGCATGCGATCACACTCGAAACCAAATACGGCGTGCCGACCGTCGCCTTGCATACCGACAAGTTCGACAAGGTGGTGGCGTCGGTCGCCAGGATGGCGGGACTGCCCGAAGCGCCGCGCTCGTTCGTGCCGCAGCCGGTCATGGGCAAGACGGCGGCCGAACTCGCGGCTTACGTCAACGGCAACGACCCGATCACCGGCCGACCGGTGATGCAGGAGGTAGTCCAGGCACTGACCGCGGCGCTGGACGGCGTTCATGCCGGCCATTGAGGTCCCGGCTGCGGGACTGATCGGTCCGGATACCGAGGACAACCTGCAACAGCAGTTCCTCGAGAACAATTGGACAGACAAACTGCCGATCGTGTTGCCGACGCGCGAGCGCGTCGACGCCATGCTCAAGGCAACGAGCCACCCGCCCGACGAAATCGTCGGCCACCTGCAGCCGGTCGAATTCCGCGCCGCCTGGGAATATACCGTCGCGCAGGTCGCCGTGAACGCGGTGATGGCCGGAGCGCGGCCGGAATATTTTCCGGTGATCCTTGCGCTCGCCGCCTCCGAGCTCTCGGCGCGCTCGTCGAGCTCGAGCTCGTCGGCGATGATGGTGGTCGTCAACGGCCCGATCCGCCGCGAGATCGGTATGAATTGCGGCGTCGGCGCCATGGGTCCGTACAATCACGCCAACGCAACCATCGGCCGCGCCTACGGGCTACTGTCGCAGAACCTGCAGGGCGGCTCGGTGCCCGGCGAGACCTATATGGGCTCGCAGGGCAACAGCTACGGCTACAACAACATCACCTTTGCGGAGAACGAGGAGAAAAGCCCCTGGGAGCCGCTGCACGTGCAAAAAGGATTCAAGCCGACCGATTCCACCGTGAGCATTTTCTTTGGCTGCCGCTCGACAACGTTTTGTCTGGGGCTTCGCGAAAAATATTGGCGCGAGCACGTCCGCGACATGCTGGCGGGCATCGACGGACAATCGATGCCTTGCCTCCTGCTCGATCCGATTACGGCACGCCAATTCATCGACCGCGGCGGCTTCGACACCAAACAAAAACTCGTCCGCTTCATCCACGAGACCGGCGAAATGCCGGCCGGACGCTATTGGGATCTGCAGCTGGTGCAGAATTACGTCTATCCGTGGGCGACGTTCGGCCAGGAGCCGATGGCGACGTGGCTCAAAGCCGCGCCTGACGAGCCGATCCGCATATTCCCGGAAAACGAGATCAACGTGGTGGTCGTCGGCGGCGAAGCCAACGGCTATTGGCGCATCATGGGCGCCAAATATCGCAAGACCGTCTCCGTCGACGCGTGGCGGTAACGCCTACTCGATCATTCCAGGAGGTGCTTGGCGCGACGCGCCACGTCGCGCGGCGCAGAAAGGATGCGCTCGACCGTTGCCTGCATGTCGGTGCCGCGGATCGGGTCGACATCGAAATTCAGTGCCTTCGCCTCGGCGAGAAATTCGGGATCCTTCATGGTGTCATCGAACGCCGCGCGCAACGCCGCGACCCGCTCCGGCGGAACGTCGGGCGTCGTGGCCAGTGGCCGGCCAAGCGCGCCGCCGGACAACACCAGGTCGATCAGGCGGCGGTCGTCGGGATTCCCGGCGAGGTCGGCGACCAAAGGCGCGTCGAGGTCCGCCGGGCGCGGACCCGCTTGCAGGATGATCGAAATCTTGTGCTCGCTGAGCCACGTCGGCTTGGTCGCCTTCCAGCTCGACCAGGTATTGTTGCGCGCCTCGACTTCGCCGCGCTCCATGGCGAGGTTGATCTCGGCACCGCCGTTATAGCCGGTCACCAGCTTGAAGCGGCTGCCGAACAGCTCGTTCAACAGCGCGGGAAACGTGTAGGTGATCGAGCCGCGCGCCGTCGCGCCGGTGACGATGTCCCTCTGGCGCGCGCCGTCGAACGTGGCGATGCCGGCGGTGTGCCAGACCGCGACGGTCTCGTCGATCGGCGCAATGGCGCCAAGCCAGTTGAATTTGGCGGCATCGAATTGCACGCCCGCCATGCCGACCGCCTGCAGCGACGGCAGCCCTTCCGAAATGATGCCGATATAGGTGCCGTCGTGCGGCGCCAGCGTCGCTAAATAATTCATCGATTTCAGACCGCTCGCGCCGGTCATGTTCTGCGGCACCAGCGACGGATGGCCGGGAATGTAGCGGCCGATATATCTGGCCACGAGCCGCGCGATCGTATCGTATTCGCCGCCGGCGCCGACGCCGATCAGCACCGAAATCGTCTTGCCGCGATAGAAGTCGGCGACCGGGTCGGCGGGCGCCGGCATTGGCATACCGCAGACGGCGACGAGCGCCACAACAGGCAAGGCGCGCCGGCGCAACCCATTCGACACGGCCCAGCGCGCGCGCATCATGATCATACCCTTTAGTTTCACCAAAGTCCGCCGACAACGCATTTATTGAAGCCCTCATGACCACTTCAAAGTCGAGTATCTAAACGCGCATTGGTTTGTGAACCTTGCAGACACTTAGGAAAAGATAGAGGATTGGCGCAGGTACTAAAACGGAGAACACGCACATGTCGCGAGGCCTCACGCCAATTTTCTCGCGATGTGTTCAGGTCTATCTGAATCCTCCGAGTTCAATCCTCTTGGAACGCACCGATGTCTGATGCGGACCTTTCCTCTGTCGGCGATCACTTTATGATAGGACTGCGTCCGGGGACCACGCTTGACGACCGTGACCGCGCTCTGCTCGGTGACCTCCGCCCAGGGGGCGTTATTCTCTTCAAAAGCAACTTCGTCCATGGCGCGCCTTACGACCAATGGCTCGAAGTTCATGCCAAACTCATCGACTCGATAAGACGAGCCGCGGGCCGCGATCGGCTTTTCATCGCAATCGATCATGAGGGCGGTCGGGTTTGCCGGACTCCGCCGCCAATAACCCGCTATGCCTCGGCAGCATGGTGGGGCGAAACCGCGCGGGAAGTCGGCGAAGGTATGGGCAAGGAGCTGGCGTCACTCGGCCTCAATCTCAACTTCGCGCCGGTTCTCGACATCAACAGCAATCCGGCCAACCCGGTGATCGGCGAGCGCGCCTTCGGGCGGACGCCGGAGGAGGTCGTCTCCGCCGCTCTTCCCTTCATCGCGGGTATGGAGACTAACGGCGTGATGGCATGCGGAAAGCATTTTCCCGGACATGGGGACACAAAAGCGGACTCGCACTACGAGCTGCCCGTCTTGGATCTCTCGCCCGAAGAGCTTGAGGCCCGTGAGTTGAAGCCGTTCGTCGCCGCGATTCGCGCCGGCATCGAAATGATCATGACGTCGCACATAGTCTTCACGACGATCGACAAAGAGAACCCCGCGACCCTCTCGCGAAAGCTTACGCACGACCTCCTGCGTTCGAAATGCGGGTTCAACGGCGTCATCGTATCCGACGATGTCGGCATGCACGCCATGGATGGCCTACTGGGGGCGCCGGACTCAGCCTTGCGTTTCCTCGCCGCCGGCAACGACGTGATGATGATAACGTCGCACTGGACCGACACCGAACGCACGCGAGTATTCGCGAGGTCTCTCCTCACTGGGCGGCAATCGGGCTTGATTGATGAGGCCGCGCTCGACGAATCGCGAGACCGTGTCCGATCGATGCTGTCAAGGACGCCCCAGAACGCAGTACAAGCTCTTACGGACGATGACTTCGAGAAGCACCGCCACGCGGGACCGCTGTTCAGCGGCGCGACCGTAAACGTCGTCTGACGCCACAATAATCTCATTTCGACCAAAGACGCGGCTGATCGGATACGATCATGGACGTGTTCTTCATGAACGATGGCGACCCATTTGTCGTCTGGTGATACGCCCATTGCAATCATCGCGCGCTGACAGCCAAACGGACCCAGCTGCGCTTGCGCCGGCGTCGACAGAATACTGACCAAAACTGCGACGTAGAATACGCGTTGACGCCAAATGTTCATCAAAAACCCTCGTACAATTCCAAGCGCATCCGCACGGCATTGAAGTTGGCGCCACGGCAGTTGCGCGGTTGTCGCACACCGCCGCTATAATGCCGGCACCCGTCTAGATGGTCGTCCGAAGAATGGGGCGAAGTGCACGCGGACATCGCAACCGTGGCCGGCCGCATCGTTCGGAGATTGCTATTAAAACCGTGGCAATAGCCTCCTCCAATTCAAGTTACATCTGATAGTTGTATATAGTCGATTACATCTAGAGAACGAGGCTCGATATGGCGCGTCTACTAGTTGCGAGTACGTTTTTTTTGTGCGATGATGCGGTTCGCTGATTGCCGCGCCGCAGTCATCGAACATTCGAAATTTCACGGCAACGAGTCCGCCAGATACCGACAGGAGAAGTACCAATGGCCAAAGCATCCGTTTATGATACCTCTGTGCTGTTTTCTGCCGAGGCCGCAGCTGCGGCGCCACTGACGTTCACCTATCCGATCAGCGCTCAGGTCTCGATCACGACCACGGTGAGCGGCGATGCACGCCAATATGCGACGGTCAGTATCATGAACGGCTCCGCAATGCTGTGGACCGCCACGCTGACGCAATTCGCGCCGACAGCGGAAATTCCCTATGACGTCATTGCCGGCCAGCTGACCATCAAAGCGGGCGGTACGTTTACGCTGACGATCCCGACGACACTGCAACCGGGCAATGTGGTGGCAAGTCTCGTGATCGCCAGCCCGACGAATCCAAAGGGCCAACCGTTCCAGGCCACGGTAGCGATGTGGAATTTGACTGGCTGATGAGGAGCGCGAGCGGGCTCTGCGCGGCAGAGCCCGCTCGCACCTGAACTGCCCGGGTAAAACCGTGCCAAACCAGTGCTGCACGCACGCCGTGTGAACCGGTCTTGCCGCGCCGCAGCCATCGAACACCCGAAATTTCAGGGCAACAGGTCTGCCAGGCACCGACAGGGAAATTCCGATGGCCGCACATTCCGCTTTTGATATGGCTGCGCCGTTCTCTGTCGAGGCCGCAGCCGCCGCGCCGCTGCACTTCATCTATCAGATGACCCCTCTGGTCGCGATCGCGACCACGGTGAGCGGCGATGCGCGCCAATACGCGGCGGTCAGCATCATGTGCGGTTCCCTCAATCTGTGGACCTGCATGTTGACGCAAGTCGCGCCGGTCTCAAAACTTCCCTACGACATCGTTTGGGGCCCGCTGACCATCAAAGCGGGCGGTACGTTTACGCTGAGCGTCCCGACGCCGGTGGTTTCGGGCACCGTGCTGGCCAACCTGACGATCGTCAGCCCGACGTATCCAAACGGTGCAACGTTCAAGACCACGGTAGCTATATGGAATTTGACCGGCTGATGAGCAGCGCGAGCGGGCTCTGCGCGGCAGTGCCCCGCTCGCGACCCGAGCCGCTCGGCTCAAACCGTGCCACGCCACTGGTTCGCACGCACGCCGTCTGAACCGGGTCTTGTCGCACCAACAATCGGCGCCCTTGCGTGGCTGGGCGCCATGCTGAAGGCGGCGCGGGAGCCGCAGTTGTGGCATCTCCATGGCGCGGGGTGGTGATACTATGCGTGGTCTTTCTGGCTCGAATCGAACTGGCGGCCCTGCGCATGACAGCCGATGTCCCACCGGAGCCGCAACGCGCGGTGTCCGGCAATATTGGGCCCCCCGTTGGGTTCGTGGCCGATCTGTCACGGCCTTTGGCAATAGCGGAATACGTCGCGCTGTTTGCCGCCGTGCCGCCGGTCAATGTGAGCGTCGGGCCCTTGACCCTATCGGTGCAGGCGGACCCGAGCCGCGGCCAAGCGCTGATCACGGCCACCCTCTCCGGCACACCGGTCTTAACGCAGCTGCTCTTCATTGGCGCCCCCATACTCGAGCTGAATGTGGCGGACGGGACGGCGTCGGCAACCGGCACCGTCACGTTGCAACTGCTCCCACCGCCGCAATATTCCAACGTGTCGGCCAACGTCGTGGCCGTCCAGGGCTCGGACACCACGCCGTATCGCGGCATGATCACGGCGTGGCTAGCCACCGGAACGCCGGTGGTGGGCGACTTCGTCACCATACTGATGAGTGCTTTGTCGACATTGACGACCGTTCGCGGTGTCGCTGCCAACATCGCCCAATTCTCGTTCGTGTCTGGCGCGGTAGCCATTGCGGTGGCGGAGGCTACGCAATTTGCGCCGGTTCAGGTATTCACGAACAAGATCGTAGCCGGCAACGTGTACGTCGAGGCAGGAGCAACAATCACGCTTACGATTCCGACCCTGCAGGCCCCGGGCTGGCTGCTGTTGCAGGCCACATATGGCTCCAATACGACGCCGGAAACAAAGATTTCGGCGTCCGTCGCGCTGTGGAATTTACCGGCGACGAACTGACCGTCCATAACCTTGCCAAGGGGGCCGGCTGATGCCCGACGCCCCCGCCTTTCGCCGCTACTTCGACAGCGTGCTGTATAGTTTCGATGCCGGCGGCGCGGCAGGGCCGGGCTGGATCGGTTTCATCTGGACCGGCTCCAATCCGCCGCCTGAAGTGGCTCTCACGGACAGCTTCCTCGGGGGCCACTACCTGTTCGCACCCTCCGCGCCGAGCATCGCCGATACGGCGGCCGGCAATGCTTACGCCAATGCGGTGGTTGCCTGGCTGCAAAACAATTTCGGTAGTCCGTTCCTTATCTACGCCTGCGTCTGGCTGCCCAACGCGGTGGGGCCGGTGTTTCCGGCGCAGCCCAATGCCGGCGCATTCGCCTTCGGCTCCACCGGATCGCCCTCGACTGCAAGCGACTTCAACCTCTCCGCCGGCCAGCTCACATTTTCCGTGCCGAACCAGACGCTGTTGAACATGGGCGCAAGCGGGCTCGTGTTCTACCGCATTGGCACCAGCGTGGTGCAGTTCAACCTGGCCGACACCACCAACCCGCCTTCCGTCACCGGCAATTCGGGACTGCCTTTCCTGGGAAAATATGCCGGCGCCTTCACCGTCACCGGCGGGCTGTCGCGCACCGGCAGCCTGGGCACCATCGACGGCATGGCAACGGGCTTTCACTACTGCTATCCGTCGGCCGGGACCACGGTGCGCCAGATTTATCCCGTCCTTGTCTCCGGCCCCGCCCTGCCCGACCTGCAATATTCCGGCAGCGTCGATCCGCTCGATCTGTTCAACACGGTCGCGCCGCTGTCCGCGCCCGGCCAAGGCCGTCTGCGCACGCAATTCGCCATAACGGCCCCGGCCCGTATCGCCAGTTGGTACCGCACACCGAGCGGCCGTGACATCGACCTCATCCCGCTGAACGGGTTGGACGACAATGGCGAGCCCATGCCCTGGTGCGCTGCGCTGGTCCTGCAGTCGCGCCAGGCGACCAACGCGCCGGTTCAGCGCGTATATTTGACCCCGGCCGGCGATTACGCGCTCGCCGAAAGCAGCGGCACGAAGGATGGCCAGAAGCTGACAATGCTTCCCGGCCTGTTCGGCAGCGAGCGCATCGAACTGACGGCATGGCAAGCGGCCGGCTCGTTCGACCGTCTGCGTTTGATAGCGGGCCAAGCCGCGAACGCGCCGGTCTTTCCATATCTGCCGGCCAATTTGAACGCGCCGGATCTCGGCAAGCCAAAGCCGCGCCTCGACGCAACCTATGTAACGGCGTGGGCGGCGGTGCTGAACGGTGAGAGCGGCAATGCGGCGTACCTCGCGCAGCCGGAAGGTAATCCCCTCTACGCGCCACCCAAGAATGCGGCGCCCAACGCCTTGGCGCTGTTGCCGCCATTGGTCACGCCTTCACCCATCCCGCAAACCGGCCCGGCTTTGGGACTGATGCTGCTGCCCTTCGCGCCCTATACCGGCATCGGGACCATTGCCGGTTCTGCTCCCATTGCAAATCTCGGCGAATTCGAAAGCCAGATCCTGTCGGCGGCGCGCAAGGAACGGCTGGGCGCGGCCAGCATGGCGCGCGTCGCTGCGGTCAAGCGCGCCCGGCGCAGCCGGCTCGCCGCGCCCGCCACGCTCGACACCCATCAGGCCACGACGCCGCAAGGTCTCTACGCGGAAGTCGAACTGCCGTCGGCCGACACAGCGGAGACGCTTTATCACAAGGTCGTGCTGGCGCGTTCGATCGCCAAACTGCCGGCGATCGGCAGCGTGGATTTCGGTTTCGAAAACCTGACGCCCGAACTGCAGAACCTGTTCGAGACCAATCAGCTCATGGCGGTCATCGTCAATCCCGCCAAGCTCGGGGCGCAGTCCCCCGCCGCCGTCCGCGCCGCCGCCGCTGGACCGATCTTCGACCACAACGTCGTGATCGCCGATTGGCTCATGACCGCGGCGGTCGGCAGTTCGCTCAACGCCACTGCCTACGCCAACATCCTGATCCTCAAATATTGCGACGGCACGCTGCAGGAGCGCGTAGCCAATCCCAACAAATGGGTCGGTACCGACACCTTCTCGCTGACGGCGAGCGGCGGAGCGGAACCCTCCGTCGCCCTCACCGGCCTTTCGAAATATTTGCAGGACTATCTCAAGGCCGGCATCGACGCGGCCAAGAAAAACACGCTTTACGCCGATTTCGCCAGCATCGTGACGGATCCGAAGTGGCAGGGCGTTATCGTGCTGGCCGCCGATGTCGACCCTTCCGGATTCCCCGATCAGATCAAGGGCCTCACTGCCGGCATCGATTTCACCCAGTTCCGCGCCCATCATTTCGGCGCCACGGCGACGCGCGTGACAGTGTCGGGCAGCACCGTGACGATGGAGGTGCCGAGCAGCCTGTTCGGCCTGATCGATTATCAGCTGCCGGCCTTCAGGGACAATGTCGCGGCCGGCGGCAGCCCCGACATGCCGTTGGCGCTCCCCGCCGACGGCGATTTCGGCTTTCAGGTGTTGCAGCTGCAGGCGTTGTTCCGCAACGCGGCGCTGGTCGATTTCCGCAGCCATGTGCAGCTGACGGTCAATCAGCTGTTCTTGTCTCCCGTCACGTCGGCCTATGGCAGCATCGGCAAGCTGCCGGCGCAGGGCGTGGTCCTCAACGGCAGCTATCAGCGCCAAGGCAACACCGGCGTCTATGTTTTCCAGCAGAACGCGACGACCCGCTTTCTGCTGCAGAGCAACGCTCTGCCATCGGTCGCCATCCAGCGCGTCGTGTTCAACACGCTGTCGAGCGGGGATGAGCCCGGCGGCGACGGCCTGGTGCGCAGCCGCTTCCTGATGTCGGGCGCACTTGAATTCGCGCTCCTCACCGTGACGCTGCCCGACAATGGCGGCGTGCGCGAAACGGACTTGTTGTCATTCGGTCAGCCGACGGGCGCGTTGCCGACGGGGCAAGCTCAGGGCCTGAGCTTCTCCGGCCTCGACGTCTCGATGACGTCGCCGATCGACTCGCCTAACGCCGTCACTTTCGTGTTCGAAACCGCCAAGCTTGCGCTGGACGCCGGCGCCAGCCAGCCCAGAGCCCACAGCCTGTACACCGATCTCGCTTTGCAGGTCGACAGCTTCATCGCCGGCGCCGAAGACAAGCGCCCGGTCGATTTCGGCTTCCTGCCGGTCAATGTCGAGCCGAAGATCAAGGCGCTTTCCGGCCCGTGGTTCGGCATCGCCTACAAGGTGACGATGGGCTCGCCCGGCGGTCTGGTGGCGAAGGCCGGGTTCACCTCACGCCTGCTGCTGGCCTGGGCGCCGACATCGCTGAGCGGCGAGACTACGACGGCGGTGTTCACCGGGCTGCAATTGCCCGGCGCGGCGCCGGGCGCCAAGCTGCTCTCGATCCAGGGCGTGCTGAAACTTTCCATCGACAGCATCCTGCTGCGCCGCGAACAAGTGTCGGGACCGGACCTGTCCTTCACGCTCCGCCTCAACAATGTCGGCCTCACCTTCCTCGGCATCGTCAAGCTGCCGCCCGGCGCAACCATCAACTTCTTCCTGTTTGGCGATCCTTCCGGCAGCGGCAGTCTCGGCTGGTATGCCGCCTACATCGAAGACAACAAGACTGCGCTCGCCAAGCTCGACGGCCCGCCGCAATTGCCATCCCCGCCCGGCGCCAGCCCTTCGCGCCTCCCGGAGCATACGTCATGACCCGAATTCTGGTGTGGAACATCGAAGACTTCGATCTCAACAAGATCTCGGGCGGCGATCTCACCTTGAACGATTTTTATCAAGAGACGACCGCCAACGTGACGACCGGCCGCTTCGACTACATCATGGCGAATATCAGACAGGTCACCGCTCCGAATATGGCCGCGGCATTGCCTGACATCATCATCGTGATCGAGGTCTCCGCAAAGCCTGAATATGACCCGTTCGGCGCCAACTGGAACTTGGCCCTCCCGAATATCGGCCGGCTTGCTGCCGGTCTCGGCGGACAAGGCGCTGAGCGGTTGCTCCGCCGGATTCGCACGGACACCGGCAACGCCAACTGGATGATGGCGCCGCCACTGATGACCGGCCCTAAGGACGCGGTAGCGGTCTACTACGACAGCTCAAACTACTGTTTCGCCGGCCCATTGCGCTGGCCAGGAGGAAATGGACCGGCGCGCGAGGGCGGCGACGTCGGCGGCGATTATCCGCCGCCCTTTAATGACGCGCTTCCCGATACGCCCATCCCCCGGGGGCTGCCCAATGCCCGTACGAGCGAGAAGCGCTCCGCCGCATCGACGATCTTTCACGCGATGGACGGTACGGCATTTGCCTGGAACGATCGGGCTAAGCGGCCTTATTTGGTCGTGCTCGGCGAGGTGGACTACTCGCGAAATCCTCCGGTATTGCGCCGGAAGATATCGCTGTTTGCCATTCACGGTCCCGCAGACGCCAATCGCGACGCATATGTGCGCTCCCTCGCAACCGTGCGCGAGATTGCGGAGGCGCCTGCCGACAACGAAGTCAAGATCCTGGCGGGCGACTTTAATAACAATCTTCTCGCCGCGGACTTCGCAATAAACCCGAACTATCAGCCGCTGCTCGATGCCGGATACAGGCTCGGCCTTGTACCTCCTCCGATCGCAGTACCGCCACCCCCGGCCGACCCGTCCGGTTATCGCGGATATTTCGCCACGACGGTCAAAGGCCTCCAACCAGATAACAACGGTCAATCCAACAGGCTCGCACAATTCTGGTACAACCGACCCGGCAATGTCACATCAAGACCGTCCTACAATTATTATCCGGGCTTCGGCTATTTCGGCACGGACGCGCCCCAGGTCGGCAATATCGATGCCGTATTTTCTCTCGACAATTTCTTTGCATGGTTCGGCGCGGCCGCGGGCGGCCCGATCAGCAATTGCACAGTGCTGAACGGCGTCGTGCCGCCACCCTACGCAACGGTCGGCCAACCGGCGGGCAATCCGCCCAAGGGCCATTACTTCTTTCCCTGGCAGATGACGAACATTGCGTTTCAGAACCCTCCTGACGTGCTGCCTGAGAGGACGAATCAACAGAACACACCGCGAAAAACCGCACTGCGGCAGTGGAACAATTTGGGCCACATCCGCGCTACGAGCGATCACATGGCGCTCGTCGCCGATATCTGACGAACGGAGCGAGCGATGGCCGACCCTGCGGTCCAAAAACTTCGCGACGCCTTCGCCGACGCGCCGGCCGGCCCGGTCACGCTCAACAGCGCCTTTTGGAGCAGTGCCGGACTTACGCCGCCGGTCGATTTCACCGCCAAGATCAAGGCGGCCTATCGACTTCCCGAGAGCGCAGACGGACTGCAGATCACGTATGACCGCGGCGCCGTCACGCCGGTCAGCGACGACCGATTTCAGGTCACGGGCGTGTCGCTGACGTTCCTGACCGCACCTGCGGACAACACCACCGCCACAATCTTCGGCTCGCCCGGCACGCCCGCGACGCCGACGCTCGGCATCGATGTGGTGCCGGCGGGCTGGCAACTGTCGGAGTTGTTTCCGGCCATGACGGGTTGGCCGTTCGACCTCCTCAAATTCGATCAGCAGCGCTTCTTCTATACGACCTCGGATCGGCAGTTCACCTGGTCCGGCACGACTTTGCGCTTCGCCGCCGGCCAAAATCTGTACGGCGCACTGCCGGTACCGCCGGCAATCCAAGTCCTCATCCAGCTCGTGCAGAACCTGCCCAATCCGACATCCGTGGTGATGGGCGGTCCGATCGTTCTGGACAAGGCAGACAACGAAACCGTCTTGTTCCCGGACATGGATATCGCCGCCCCGATCACGGGCGGTTCGTCGCTTGCGCTTTTTTTCATCCCCGTCGTCAATCCGCGCATCGGGTTTGTGATCTCGACCCCGCCGGTCGTCACCGCAGCGGCGGACGAGGCGGATGCCGAAGACGCGGATTCCATTATCCAAAACCCCTACTACTTTCTCGGCGTCGACATCAATCTGAGCGCGGCGCCGCCAGTGGCGATGGCGGTGCGGGCGCTCGTCAGCAAAGACGTAACCAGCTATCAGTTCGTGATCAGCGCTGTCGACAGCACGAATCCGATAACGCCGGCCTCGATCGTCACGCTGATGGCCGGCGGCAGCTATTTTACTTCCGTACCGCCGGTACTGCAGGAATACCTGGCCAGCGTCCAGATGCAGGGCTTCAGCATCGGCGGACCGCTCAAGCCTGTACCAGGCATAGGCTCTTTGACGGCAACGCTCGGCAGCGTCCAGGGCCAGCCGATCAAGCTGTTTTTCGATCCCACTTCCGGTCAGATTTTCGAGCTGCAAGCGTTCTCGCTGACCTGGACGATGATGGACCCGCTGGTTCCGGCAAGCCGGCGCAATCTCATCAATTTGCAGGCTTTCTTCACTCTGTTCCCGACCGTCTTCAAGACCAAGGACGGCAAGCCCGGCGGACTTTTCAAGATCGTCATCGACCAGGACATGAACATCACGGGCGGCTTCGACGGCACCGCTTCGCTCGATGACATTCTGCGCAGCATCACCGGCGGCGCCATCGGACTGCCGGAGGGCGTGTCGGTCAGCTTCTCCGACATTTCCGTCAGCGCGAGTCCAAGCCGCAAGGCTTATAGTCTGGGTTTTGTCGTCGATGCGGACGTTACCGTCCCGTTCATCCAATATACCGATCCCGCCACCGGCAACCCGGCGCCGCTCATTCAGATCGACGGCTTGGGCTTCAACCTCTCCGCCAATACGCCGAGCAGCACGCCGGACCAGAAGGGAACCACCGTCTACGCCGGCTCGATGGCGGGCACGATCATCATCGGCCCGGTCGCGGCCGATGTCGATGTCACCTATGACGGCAGCCTAGCCACACCGCTGTGGACGCTGAACGTCACGCTGGCCCAGCCCGTCGTGCTGTCGGAGCTCATCGACCAGTTCTTCCGTGCCTACAACCTTCCGAGCTTCCTGCCCGGCACGCTGACGGTCGAAGCGCTTGCGATCGATGCCACCATCCCGGTGGAGAAAAAGGCGGCACCCGCCGCGACGTCGCGGCGGATGCAGACCCGCAGCTTGCATGGCGGCGCTCATACGAGCGGACGCTGGCGCAGTCCGGTGCGGCCGCTTGCCCACCCGGCGCGGCATATCGGTCTGCCCGCGCCGCTCGTCGCCGAACCGCCGCAGAGCAAATCGGCCTATTCGGTTTCGACCAAGATCCGCTGGGTGTTCAATCTGACCGCGGACATCCCCATCGATATCCTGGCCGAACTCGGCCTCAACTATGACGGCAACCGCAAGGTCGGCGAGGAGTTCGCCGGTTCGGCCATCGGCACCATCGATATCGACCTGATCGGCCCGGTGCAGATCGGCTATCGCTTCGGTGCGAAGACCGATGCAAAAGGCGCGCCTGCGCCGACGCCGCTGCCTCTGCCGCTGCCGGCCGTGGCCGCCGCCGCGCTTCCCACCAACAGCACGCTGTGGATGAGCTGGAAGGGCTTCCGCGCCGATTATAACTTTACCACCGATACGGTTTCGTTCTCGCTCACCGGCTGGACGGTCGGATCGCTGATCACCGCACTCGTCGCGATGATCGACGATCCGTACTTCACGCTGCCCGAGCCGTGGAGCGTCCTCAATTCGATCTCGCTCAACGGCTTTTCGCTCGAGATCAATTTGACGAAAGGCGTGACCAATCGCGTCACCGCAAAATACACGCTGCCGTCGCCGATCACGCTCGGCTTTATCACGATCAAGGGCGTGCAATTTCTTCAGGCCAACGGCAAGACGACGCTCGCGATCGACGGCTCGACCACGGTACCTGGGCTCAATAGCCAGCCGCTGTTCAATCCGGCGGCCGGCGGGCAGGACGTCAAAAACATGCCGACGGTGCCCGGCCGCGGCAATGCCTATTTCGATCTCAAGCTCTTGGCGCTTGGACAGCGCATCTCGATCGCCGGCGCGCCGACCTTCAAGTCGACGCAACAGGTCATCAAGGCGCTAGAGAAGATACCGCCGTCGGGCGGAAGCACCATCCCCTTCGATCCCAGCAAACAGGACGCCGGGCAGCCCTATTACAACGTCGCCGCCGATTGGCTGGCGGCGATGCATTTCGGCATTCTGCAGATTCCGAACACCGCCAATTACTGCATCGACTTCATGGTGGTGTTCAGCGATCCGGATCTCTACGGCCTTCGCCTCGCCCTCAACGGCGACAAGATGAAGGTGCTGGCCGGGCTTGCCATCGATGTCCTCTACAAGAAAGTCACCGACGACATCGGCTGCTATCAGATCGAGTTCACGCTGCCCAACGCGCTGCGCAACCTGGATTTCGGCGCGTTCAGCGTGACGCTGCCGACGATCGGCCTGCAGATCTACACCAATGGCGATTTCCTGGTCGATTTCGGCTTCCCCTACAACATGGATTTCTCGCGCTCTTTCACGGTGCAGGCGATCATCTTTGGAATTCCGGTGCTCGGTTCAGGCGGCTTCTATTTCGGCAAGCTCTCCAACGCCACCGCCCCCAACCTGCCGGCGACCACCAAGGGGACGTTCCATCCCGTCATCGTCTTCGGACTGGGCGCGCAGCTCGGTGTCGGCCGTTACATCGACAAAGGCATCTTGAAAGCCGGCTTCTCGATCACCGTGTTCGGTATTATCGAGGGCACGCTGGCATCCTGGCATCCCTATCAGATCGGCAACAATGGCCAGGCCAACGAGGTGCAGGGCGATTATTACTTCAAGATTACCGGCACCTTCGGCATCATCGGCAAGCTCTACGGCTCGATCGATTTTGCCATCATCAAGGCCGACGTGAGTCTGACCGTCACCGTCTATGTGCAGATCAGCTACGAATCGTTCCGCAAGATCCCGCTGACGCTTTCAGCCTCGGTGCAGGTCAGCGTCTCGGTGAAAATCGATCTGGGCCTGTTTTCGATCAGCATCAGCCTGTCGTTCTCCGCTAGTATTACCGAGCAGCTTACCATCGGCTCCGACAGTCATGCGCCGTGGGATCCGGACCAGGCGAGCCTGACGATGAGCTTTGCGCCGAGCAAGGCGCTGATCGAGGCGCGCCGCGTGCCGCTGCCGCGCACGCTGCACGAGCTCGGCATCCATGGCCGGCCGCTGCGGCTCGATTTCGCGCTGCCGCATGGCAAATTCGCGCTGGCTGCAGCGGACAAGCAGGCGCTGGAAATCACCGCATTGACGCAGTTCACGGTGCTGGGGCCGGAAGACGCAAGCTACGCCCAGCAGGAAGGCGGCCTTGTACTTCTGTTCGCCATGGACGCGCCGCTGGCGACCGGCAGCGACCCGGGCGGCCAGACCTCGTTCGGCAAGCTTTGCGGCGGACTGCTGCCCTGGATCATCGCCAGCGTCGTACCCGAACCCGACACGCCGCTGCCGCCGCTCGGGCCCGGCCAGGTGTCGCGTCCGCTGCTCGAAGGCATTCTGCGCGCGCTCTCCGATCCGAAACAGGCGCCGTTTACGCCCCAGCAGCTTGTCGATTTTCTCGCCGCCAATTTCACCGTCAGCGTATCTGCGGCAAGCGCCACGCTTGCAGCCGCGCGTAAAGCTGAGCTCGACCAGGGCTCGACGATCTTCCCTGCGCTGGCCTTCCTGTCGATGACCGTACCCAATCCCGACGCGGCGAGCGGCACGATCGGCGTCGACTACAGCGCCTATGTCACGGCCAGCCAAACCTACCAGGAAAAACTGCGCATCATCTTCAATTCGATGGCCGCCAATGTCGCGTCCGAGACGACCCCACCGGCGGCGCAGGCCGGGGCTGTTGCGCCCGGCAACGAGCCGATGGCGGCGAGCGTGTTCACCGATTATTTCATCTTGCTCGCCCGCCAGCTCGTGCAAGGCGGGATCGACGCCTTCGACGACTATCCCTATCCGCTCACCGCGACGACCAGCCTGCAGTCGATTCTCGATTGGGCGAACGGACTGCTCGCCGGCCAGCTGACCGCATCGAATCTGCTCGCGGCAAATCTGATCTACCCGCTCAACGGCGATCGCAAGCTCCAAATAGCCGATGTCGACTATATGGTGCAGACCGGCGACACGCTGGCCACGATTGCCGCGCGCTACAGCGACCCGTCCGTGCCGCAGAGCACCTCGCCGGCATCGCTGATCATAACGAACCAGGCACAGACGAATCTGATCGTGCCCGGGGTCATCGTCACGATCGACGATCAAGGCCCCAAGTCCTATACCACGAAGGTCGGCGACGGCTTCGCAAAGATCGCCGACGCGCTCGGCATTACCATCGACGCGCTGTCGCTGCAGACCTCGCTTTACACCCAAGTGGGCCTGCTGGCGCCGTCGATCGTCACCACGATCCCCAACGTGATCGTGACGACGAAGACCGGCGATACGATCTCGGAAATTCTTTCGGCACTGCACGTGCCGAAGGAAAGTTTCCTCACCGCGGCCAATCTCGCCCTGCAGGGGCTGTTCCAGGTCGACCCGAGCCTGCGATTTGCGGTGCCGGGCCTGATCGTTCTCAACGGCGACCGGCTTTGGCCGGCCATCCTTTCCACCGGCACGCTCGGCCAGACCGCCGGTACCGCCGCGCGCTATATGCTGCACGGTATGCGCCTGCCCGTGGCGCAGGGTCTCAACATTCCGGGCACCGGCTTCCTTTATGGACCGCCGCATTGGACCACGAGCCAGAAGGCCTACGGCGTCTATCAGCTCACCGGTCAGCAATTCCCGCTCGCCACGCGCAGCGGCGCGTATGACGTCACCCTGAACCGGCCCACCACGCCGCAATACGACTGGATCACGCTCGGCGGCGGCACGAGCCTGACCTGGGACATCAGCGCGCAGACCGCGATCCTGTCGCAAGTCGTCACCACGGCACGGCAACACGGCTATCAGCCCACTGTCACCGATCTCGCGGCCGAGCCCGAGACGACGCTGTCGCCGCGCGTCTACGGCATGGCGACCTACGTGCCGTGGCTGACCTCGGATATCGACCGGTTGACGGCGCTGACCGCGGCACCGTCGCCGAGGCAAGTTGCATCGGCGGCGACGACAACGCCGCAGGCCAAGCCGCTGCTGTTCGGTCTGTCGACGGCGCTCCTGTCGGCGGTCGAGGCGACACAGGCTTCGTTGTCGACCGAGATCCCGAAGGTAACCGAGCAGATGCGTTATCTACCGGTGCTGGCGCCGCGGCTCGGCATCAGCGACCCGGCGACGTCGAAGACGAATTTCACCGATATCGACGGCTATTGCTTCGCCGCGCGGATCGATTTCCGCATCAAGTATCTGGCGCAGGACGCCGATCTCGCCCCCGACCGGCCGGATGCGAACAATGTGGTACCGCCGGGTCCCGGCAATTCCGGTTCGCCGGCGCGGCCATTGGCGCCGTTCGCCTACGAGATCATCGGTCCGGATCCCGCGCAGGCGGTGTTGCTTGAACGGCTGCTCACGGCGATGGACAGCGCGGGCGAAGCGCTGGTGAGCGATCTCTTCCTGCTTTATGGCGACGTCAACAATGGCGCGAACGGGCTCACCAGCCGCGCGGCAAGCGAGTTCCTCAGCTATATCGTGCAGTCCAATCTTTCGACCGAGACGAACCCGCCGCAGGCGTTGCGGCAGGCCATGCTCGCGGCGCAACCGGGACTGCCCACCGGCATCGTCAACAAGCCGGCCGAATTCATTAAGCTGTTATGGGAGCTGTCGACCGTCAATTCCGGCGGCACCTATCTGTTCTATCAGCTCCTTGCCGACGGCACCGGCCTGCCTCCGGCGCTATTCGACCAGAATGGCGTGGCCACTTTAACGCTGGTGGCGACCATCCGCCGCGATGCGCGTCCCAAGGGCGCACGCATCTTCAATGCGATCAACGCGCTCGTCACCACCGCGGCGATCGATCCGCAGTCATCGATTGTTCAGCTCGTGGGGGTGTCCGCGCCGACGCAAAGCATGGACCTCGATGCGGGCTACACAATTGGCGGTATCGCCGATTTCTACGGCATCGACATTGCGGGACTAGCCGCCGAAAATCTGAAAACCGAGCTGACAAAAACCAAGCCGATCCGGATCTCCGGCCTCTATCACCAACTGCTTCCTGCCGATGTGGGGCCGGGCAAGGATCCGATTGCAGCCCTTGCCACTTATTATTCCATCGGCGCCACCGCGCCGATCGAGCCCAGCGATATCCTCAACTTCAATCCGGGCGTGACGGTCGCTGCCTTCTCGGTTTTCCGCATCCCGCCTTTCACCTATGCGGTTACCGATCACGGGCCCGGCAACAGTCTGGAATCGATGGCGGCATATTATGCCTGCGATCCGGCCGCGCTGGCCTACGCTGCTCGTGCCGAGGAAGACCTGTTCGCGGTCACGACGCTGACGATCAACCCGCTGCTGTACGAAGCGAACGCCAATCTCGGTCTCGGCAATGCCGGTTTAACGCTGCAACGCGAGCGCGGCCTCGCCCCGGGCAAGCTGCCGGCCCAGCCGACCGAACCGGAGCTCGAGGCCTACACCAGCGCCACGCTGCTTCAGCTCTACCAGCTGCTGTCGGCACGCATCGTGTCCACGCCATTCTTCGAGGGGAGCGTGGACAGTGCCGCCTTCGGTCCGAAAGATCCGCCGCCCCCGGACGGCGACGCGCCGTCAGTGCGCAAGCTCGGTGCGCCGCTCAAGGCCCCCGATCCGAACCAGCCGTACCTCTACAGCCAGACCGTCGGCTTCACGCGGGATGACAGAGCGCTGGTCAACGCGGCCCCCGCGGACCCGGAGGAAGGCCTGCCACTCGCCTCCGCCAATCCCTATATGGGCATCGGCACGCTTGTTCAGATCGCGATCGACTGGTTGGACCTGTTTGGCAACCGCACGCCCAACCCGTTCCAGAATCCGCAAGCCGCCGATCCGCCGCCGTTCGGAAATGTACCGATGGCGTTGACCTATTCGGACCTGCTGATTCCGATCGACAGCTGGCCCAGCACCACGCGCGGCTATTACTATGACGGCACTGCCGGTTCCCCCGCGCTCAAGATCACGCTCAAATTCGATCCTACGTCCTACAATCCCGCCGCCGTTGCCGCGCACCGCCATCTGAACAGCAGCCGCCTCGCCGACGAATTGCCGGTTTGGCAACGCAATGCAACGACCGACCTTGCCAAGTTCGAGCGCATCTACTTCCAGCTCAACCAGGACTACGACAAGCTTGCCGTGCCCGTGCCCGGTCTTTCGGGGCCGGCCGTCACCATGAAACTGTTCAATTCGCTGTTAGCAACGCCTGAACGGCAGCTGAGCGACACGGAACGCGACGCAATCCTCGCTTATGTCAACGCCGCCTACATCTATCTGTCGGCGCGCTCCAAAGGCAACGCGGCGACGCCACCGGCGGACACCGTGCTTACGATTCCAGTCGACCTCAATGCGCTCACGCCGTCGAGCGATATCGTCCGCCTGCAGCTCGCTCTCAACTTCAGCCGCACGAGCGATCTGGTGGCGCCGACGCTGCGTGCGCTGCGCAACGGCGTTACGGTGTCCTGCAACATTCCCGTGGACGCGAGCCTTCCGGCGCCGTCAAAAGCCAGCCAGATCGCGGGCGAGCCCCCCTATCCTGTCGCGCTAACGCTGTTCGCAGCGCGCTTCGAAACCGCTTTCGTTACGGCCGACTGGCAGATGCGGATCGGCACCAGTTCCGCCGACCCCAGTGCCCCGAGCAACACCCGCACACCCACTGTGTGGGCCGTGAGGATGGCGAAACGGGCATCGGCGCGGGGCATCGGTTTCCGGATCGGCAACGCGCCCGGTTATTTTGCACCGCTGCCGATCGCCAGCAGTCTGCAAACGCTTCAAGTCGACATCGACCAATATGTGACCGGCCAACCCTATCCGGCGGGCACGCCAGTACCCACGACCTTCACCAATGTCGATCCGAATGTCTGGTTGTCCGAATGCCTTACGGCAATAGACGATTTGCTGTCCGCCGGCTATTCGACGCCGCTGTTCCAGCTCGACCGCCTGCTTGGCCTCGATGACGATCCGTCAAGTCCCACGGCGCCGGACGCCGGCTATCTTTATCGCATGCTGGACCATAAGCGCGCTTTGGCGGCCGCGATCGCCTCGACGGCAACCTCCGTGCTCGCTCAGTCTGTCGCCGACAATCTCGAAGCGGCGGCCGTCGACAAGCTGGAACAGGCGCTCCTGCGCCAGCTCAGCAATGCCAATACGCTGACTTGCGTGGCCGTGTTCCCGGTGACCGACGCCCATTACGCACCGGCGCTGCAGCCGAACGTGGTGGCCGCACCGAGACTGTTCGGCCAGCCAGGCGGCGTTCTCAACGGCGGCAAACCCGCCGGCAACGACAATTTCGCGCTGTCGACGGCCAAGATTCCGCTCAGCGCGACGGGCTCCGACAGTACGTTGGCGTTCCTCGCAAGCTCGCGCTCGGCCGAGACGGAAGCCTACGTCGAGCTCAAGCTCAGCTACGCGCTGACCCATGTCGAGCACGACATTCGAAACGTGCCCGGCATCAAGCTCTACGAGCAGTCGCGCTGGATTACCTTCCTGACGGGTCCGTATCAGACGCCGATCGCTCCGCCCGTGGGCGATTATTTTTCCATACCGGTTGCGCTACGGGCGCTGCCCGTTCCCGCAACCGTCGTGGCCCAGAGCGGAACGCCGACTTATCCCGACAGCGCCAACGCGACCTCGGCTCAGCTCAAGATCTGGAATTATTCGTTCAGCTATCTGCTCAACCAGGCCGCACAGGATTCCGTCATCGCCGAAGTCGTATTCAACCAGGATGCCGGCACCCTGGCCAATGCCTTCGTGGCCTCACCTTCCGACGCACTTTATGCCGCGCTGGCGCAGTTCGTCGCCATCTATCCGGCCGTGGCGCGGGATCTGGAGACCTATCTGCGCCCCATCAACGGCAAGACTGAAGCGTCGAGCCCCGATGTGGCCAATGCCAATGCTGCGATGAGCGCGCTCGAGACTGTGGTGAAAGGGGTCACAAACGCATACGTGGCGTGGGCCGAACAGAAAACACCGTTCGGCCTGACACCCGCGCCCATGCCGCGCGTGGCCTACACTTTCGAGATCCTCCTCGTGCCCAGCGTCGCCCAGATCGACGAGCAAACCGCGGTGGTGAGGATCGTGCCGCAATCCTTCACCGAGACCGGCACTGAGAAGGACAATTTCCTGCCGTTGGCGAAGGTGCTTATCGATCCGGACAATTACCAGGCCATCCTCATCCCAGGATCCTCCGATCCTACGACCGGCGCGGCATCCTGGCGTTACGAGTTGCGCCCGGACGCCAAGGATCCGAGCCTGCCGAAAGATCTTCCGTACGAAACGGCGCGTCAGAACGCCCAGCGCGAGATCGTGTTTGTGGGGCTCGATCTGTTCGCTCTGCAAAACGGCTGGGCTTCGGTGCAGGTGGCGCGCAACTACAATCTGTCGCCGGATCCGGCGGTCAAGACGACCGATGCCTTCCGGTTCACCACGGCACAATCGCGTTTCGCCGATACGCTGGTGCCGATCCTCGACGTCGCGGCCTATCCGCTGGACAAGACGACGACCGGTCCGGCGCCGGTCGCCGACTGGCTCAATCCATTCTTCACCAGCCTTCTTACGCCCGCCGCGGGCATTACGTTTGCCGAACCGGTGCTGCTCAAGATCGAGACCAGCTACCGCTATGCGCAGGTCTCAAACGCGACGATCATCCCGCAGACCACGCTGCCGGTGAGCTTGCTGGCGCCGACGCCGACCGAGGGCGCAACCTCGCCGCCCTTCATCACCACCGTCGGCAACCTTGCCCAGGATTGGTTCGACAATGAAGATCCGGTGACGGCACCGCCGGCCGACTTCAGCTTCGGCGTCACCGTGTTCTCCGGCACTGGCACCAACCGCCTGCCGCTGATGACCATCGGTGCATTGACCTTATCGGCAAGCAATGTGAAACCGGATTAGCACGCGGCGGATTGGGCCGGTCGCTACCGAACGGCTCGCACTGCCGGCGGGCAGCACCGAACCGCGCCACTAGGCGGAGCGTCGTTTGGGCCGGCTGACGGCTCTCACCTTGCCGCTACTTTCGCCGCCACAGAAGAACCGATCGCCACCATCAGATTCCAGCCCCGACACACGCACTCCCGGTGGCATATCGAGTCTTTCCAGGATCTCACCCGTGTGAGGATCGACGCGCCGCAAGTCGCTTTCGTCGCCTTCGAGAGTGGCGTGCCAGAGCTCCTCATCGACCCAACTAACTCCCGTAACGAAGCGGTCGGATTCGATGGTGCGAAGAACCTCCCCTGTGCGAGGATCGAGTTGATGGATCTTCCGGTTCCGATATTGCCCCATCCAGAGCGTGCCTTCAGCCCATGCCAGCCCTGAGCCGCCGCCGCCGGGCGCGGGAATAGTGGTGAGCACGCGTCCGGTGTTCGGATCGATCTTTTGGATACGGTCGCCCGAAAGCTGAAACAGGTAATGACCGTCAAATGCCGTTCCAGCGTGCGCAGCGACCTCGATCGTGCGGACCTTCTCCCCGGTCCTGGGATCGAGCGCATTCAGCTTGTCTCCCGACGCAAACCAGACGTGTTGACCGTCGTATGTGACCCCATTCACCTTTTCGATGCCGGGAAAGGGGCCATACTCGCGAATGATTTCGGCCGCAGATCGTTTCATGCGTCGATCCTAGTCGCTCGGCAGCGGGCCCGGGAGTAACAAGGTTGTCGTGAAACCCGGCACCGGCCGAGTCGTCCAGCGACGCGCTCGCCCGCGACCATACGACTGTACCTTGCCTGCCGTCGCGAGCGAGTCGAGCGCGCGCTGCACGGTCCGCGCGCTGGCTCCCAGCGCAAGCGACAGTGCCGAGCTCGACCACGATTCGCCGTCGGCGAGGAAGGCAAGCACCGAAGCGTGCTGATCTTCGACGGGCGGCGCGAGCACGACGACTTTGCGCGCGCTCCGCGGTGCCAGCGCAAAGCCTCGCGTCGTTGCGTTCACGTCTGCCAGAACTCTAAGCTTGAAGCGAAGTCGCCCGACTTCGACGCGCAACCGCGCGCGATGCGACTCATCGGCGTGCTTCGCCCGGAAGGCGCGCGCAAGCAGCGTGCCCCTCGCGACGTCCGCGGGCCAGGCTTCGCCCAGCGCGCGCGCAAGTGCGAACAATACCGGACGCGTCGTGAGCGATACCACGCAGTCAGCGCGGCGCACGACATGACGGCACGCATCCACAACGAGTGCCCCCGAAGCCAGCAGCGCTTCAACCTCCTCAAGCAGGATGAGCCGCTCTTCACCGGGCGCAATCTGGCGCGCGGCAGGCGTGTTCAGGAGGCAGGCTGTGCCTTCGACCTCCGCCATCAGCGCCGGGATGCCCGCTAGGCGCGCGGCGTTCTCGGCCGCGACAAGCGCAGCACGCGCCTTCTTGATGCGCAGGCGCCGCATTGCGATGCCCGCGATCGCCAGCTGGTGGGCGGCCCGTAACGCCGGTGGCAAGGCCGCGGCATCGAACTTCGCCAGCGCGCGCTCGGCTTCGTCGAGGCGCCCGATCAGCAAAAGACGCCGGACCTCGAGATGCCGCGCATGTGCGGCGTTCGTCCGGTCGCCCTGCCGCTCGAGCGCCGCCCGCGCCGTATCGAGCGCCTTGGCGGGCCAGCTCAAGTCGCGCGAGACAAGGGCAATCTCAGCCTCGGCAACGATGCACCTCGCACGGGCCACCACCTCTTTTGGGCCAAAGGCGCGCGCCGCCTTTCGCAACAGAGCCTTTGCCAGAACGAAGTCGCCGAGCTGGGCCATCGCGATACCGCGAAGCGCCAGAGCCGACGCATCGTTGCGCAGGGCGACCCGCTTCAATGCGCCGAGCGGGTCGCCCGTTGCCAGTGCATGCGCTGCGGCAGTGATCAGCGAGTCCATCGCAATCCCGCCAAACTTGTAACTCCCATCGTTTCCGTATCCGACGTTAAGTCTGCCTCATGATCGACAACACGCGAAGGAGGCAGATATGCCTGACATTTTGCATAAAGTCGGGATCAAATCGTCGTCGCCGGAGGATGTCTATACGGCATTGGCCACCGTCGAAGGCCTTTCTCGCTGGTGGACGAGCGACACGCGCGGCGAAAGCAAGGTTGGCGGCGTGCTCCAATTCCGCTTTGGTGACGGCGGTTTCGACATGAAGGTTCTCGAGCTGCAGCGCGGCAAGCGGGTTCTGTGGCAGGTGGTCGACGGGCCCGAAGAATGGCTCGGCACAAAGATAAGCTTCGACATCAAACAGAACGGTGACTGGACCGTCGTTCTCTTCAAGCACCAGGGCTGGAAGGAGCCCGTGGAATTCATGCACCACTGCAGCACCAAGTGGGCGGTCTTCCTGCTGAGCCTGAAGTCGCTCCTCGAAACCGGCAAAGGCGCGCCCTGGCCAAACGAGGTCAAGCTCGACGCTTGGGAATAGCCGGGTGCCGACCGGCGAGAGGAATGATGACCGACCATGACACTGGAACACGTGAAGAGAGGCTTGCGTTCATTCGCTGCAACGGGCGCGACCATGAGGCGGCCGTTTCGCAGGCTTCGAGCAGCCTGCGCTCTTCACGCACACCGGCGCGAAAAGTAACGGAGAGAAAGATGAACGACATCATGAGAAATAAACTTGGAGCGCCCAAAATAGTCGATCGCAGCACTTTCCAGGCCGAGCTGGACGCATTGCGGGTTCGAGAGAAGGCTCACATGAGAGAAGGCGATGCCATCGCGGCCGCCCGCCGACGGCTCCCCATGGTCGCCGTGGACGGCGCCACACCGTTGATTGGCGAACATGGCGCGGTGACACTTTTGGACGCGTTCGAGGGGCGCCGGATGCTCATCGCCTACTATTTCATGTGGCACGCCGGCCGCCCTGCGCCGGAGCAGTGCGAGGGATGCACATTCTATACTTCGCAGGTCCGCGAGCTGTGCTTTATTCATTCTCGCGACGTCACTTACGCCACGTTCTGCCAAGGCCCGCACGAAGAGAGCGCCCGGTACCGCGACTTCATGGGCTGGGAGATGCCCTGGTATTCCGCCCCCCGGGACTCGCTCGGCACCCTCTTGGTTGGACGCCGGGTGGGCATGATGCATATCGTTAGCTACCTGCGACAAGGATCCAATGTCTTCGAGACTTACTGGACCACGAGACGCGGCGTCGAGGCGATGGACAATAGCTATCGGTTGCTCGACTTGACCGTCTATGGGCGGCAAGAGAGGTGGGAGAACTCGCCGCCCGGCTGGCCACAGCGGCCGAAAGGCCAGCACAATTATCGCACTGACGGACGTCCCATCGTCCAGTGGCCTCGCCTGAAGGCTGGGTATTCCGACGATCTGGCAACTGGCGGGCGCTGAGGGACGACCGTGTCCCATATTTTCATGACTTCACGGCCGGCCGGCTTGAAGCACGCGTCGTCGGGGTGTCGATCGACAAAGCGCGCTCATCGCGCGCTTCTCGTCGCTTCGGGAGTCTAGACCGCCCGGCAGTTCAGCCTAGGGAGCCTCGCCTTCACTGGTCATGCACGACACATAGCGGTCGGAAGCAAACGCAATCCGGTCAGTGCACTTTTTGAGAGCCGCTTTTCTGTGCTCGGTCAGTGTCGGACCATGGCCGGTCAAGGGTGGCGGTGGATTGACGTCCGGTTGCGCAAAGGCTTGCGATGCGAATGTCGCAGCAAGCCCAACGCCGATAGCAACCACAAGTCTGTTTGCGATAAGCATAGCTTGGCTCCTGATTCTTTTGTTCCAATAGCGTCGCCCGCCGAGTCACGAGCTAGGCCCAAGCGCAACTATCGCCTCGATGGGCAAAGTGCCGATCAAATCCGAAGCACGCTTCCGGCAATATCGTGCACTGGACACTTGGACGACAGCCGCGCAACACAATTTCAGGAACCTTGGTTCCATCCGTTAACTGCGGATCAGCTATGAGGATTGCGCATCCTGCACACGCGAGAGCGAGTCCCGCCGGTTCGTCTGACTGGGCGCTTCGCTTTCCGATACTATTCAGCCGATAATCTGTCGGTTTTAATAAATTGCCGTTCAGAGCACTATTATTCAGGGATAGTCGGCGTGAAGCGCATCACAAGACTCTGGAGGAACCTCTGCGCACTCGTCCGTCATCGTCGCGTGCAGTTGGCACTTTCCATCAGGGTGACGATCGCCGCCCTGGCCGCGCTCGCGCTTGCGCAATTCTTGCAACTTCCTTTGCCATTGTGGGCTGTCCTGACGGCCGTCATCGTGACGCAGATGAGCGTTGGACGATCACTGAAGGCAACGTTCGACTATCTCGTGGGGACTCTGGGCGGCGCGATCTACGGCGGTGCCATCGGCGTGCTTATCCCGCATGCGAGCGAAATCGCGCTGCTCGCGGTTCTCGCCCTCGCCGTGGCTCCGCTTGCCTTCATCGCGGCGATAAACCCGAGATTCTCCGTCGCGCCGGTCACCGCCATCATCGTGCTGTTGATTCCGATAATGACCAATGCGACTCCGGTCGCTTCGGCACTTGATCGCGTCATGGAGGTGGCGCTCGGAGGCGTCACCGGATTGATTATTTCGTTTTGCCTGTTGCCATCCAACGCTCATCCATTGGTCGCCGCGGCAGCCGCCCGGACGCTCAATCAGATGGCCCGGGCTCTGGGCGAGCTCGTTGCCGGCTTGACGCACGGTCTCGACATGGATGCGCTCCACCGCATTCAGGACGGCATCGGCCAGGCTTTGGTGCAAATGAATGCGGTGGGCGCCGAAGCCGAGCACGAACGGTCGGCGGGTCTTGCCGTCGGGCCCGACACCGGACCGCTGCTGCGCACGCTGCTGCGGTTGCGGCACGACCTCGTGATGGTCGGAAGGGCGGCTATCACCCCGCTACCCGAGGCCATCGCAACACGGCTCACATCGCCGATTGCGAATCTCGGCGCGGCCTTTGCTGATTACTTGCGGGCCAGTGGGGCGGCGCTGCTGGCGCGCCGGGGCCCGCCGCCGCTTAATTCCGTGGAATCGGCTCTTGATGCCTTTTCCGGCGAAATCGCCGCGCTCCGACGCGAAGGCCTCACGCGAAGTCTTCCCGCCGATACCGTGGAATGCTTTTTCGCACTCGGATTTGTGTTCGAGCAGATGCACCACAACGTCAAGGATCTCGAACGGTGCGTGGCTGAATGGGCTGGATCGCCCAAGGAATCGGGTCGCGACACCACCAGTCACTCTGATTGATCCCGACGCTCAGCGTGGCCCAAATACCGACCCCGGACTTCCCGGTGAAACGGGCGTCTCCGGCGATTGCGGCACCGTGTATGGAACTGACGGATTGAAGTGCGGTTCAATTGACGGAGCGCCATCCAGCAGAGGCGGCGCGGAGCGGCCGCGCATTGCGCCCAGCGCATGGCCACCGGCACCTACGCCCCGCGCGTGGGCCTGTCCGGCTGCCAATGCACCGCACAAGGCTACACATGCGGCCAGGGAAAGTGTGACCAGCGTCATCCGCTCGATTTTTCTATTGCGCATTTGTCATCTCCATTGAGCCTGCCGATTACCCTTGGAGATAAGCAGACAACCGGTCGGTGCCATTAAATTGTCGTTCAGAAAACTAAATTTGATTATCAAAGAGGTGGACTACCAGGACCCGATGCGACGGATATGCGAGCGCGTGACAGGCGCAGGGTGCGGGGTTCGACGATCCAACCTCAGTGCGCGACGGCTCCGCTTGTCTGGCCGCGCCGCGTGAACAGCAGCAACCCGGCGGCCAGCAGCAGCAACACGCCGAGCACCGCAAAGGTGTCGGCATAGGCCATGATCATGGATTGCGTGCGCACAATGTTGCCGAGCGCAACGATGGCCTTGCGCTGGGCCGTGGCGGCATCGCTGACGCCGTGGCTCATGAAATAGGCAGCGAGCTCGTTCAGCCGCTCCCGGACGCTGTCCCGAAATAGCGTCACGTCGCTGCCGATGACGTTGGAATGGAATTGCTCGCGCTTGGTCGCGATGGTCGCGAGCAAAGCGGTGCCGAAAGCGCCGCCGAGATTGCGCAGCATGTTGAACACGCCGGACGCGGCGCCGGACTCCTGCCGCGCAATGCCAACCATGGCGATGCTGGTCAGCGGCGTCAGCACCACGGCCTGGCCGATCGAGCGCACGATATTGGGAATCCATAATTGATCGCCGGCGTAGTCGGGCGACATATAAGCGTTCATGAAGCAGCTGACCGCGAACACGCCGAGCCCGCACATCACCATGAGCCGCGCATCTATTCTCGCCATCAGCCAAGGCACGAACGGAATAATCAGAAGCTGCGGCAGGCCGGTCCAGGCCAACACAAAGCCTATCTGCTCGGCGTTGTAGCCGAACACCTGGCCGAGATATTGCGGCAGGATGTAAACGGTGCCGTAGAGCGCAAAGCCGACGATGACGTTTGTGAGCGTGCCGAAGCCGAAATTGCGGCGGGCCAAGAGCCTGAGATTGACGGCCGGGTCGGTCGACTTGAGCTCGATCCAGATGAACAGCGACAGAAAGACGGCTGCGATCAGCGACAGCCGCACGATCAAGACGGAGTCGAACCAGCCGTCCTTGTTGCCCTCGTCAAGAACGGTCTGCAAGGCCGTGAGGCCGATGGCCATGGCGCCGATGCCGAACCAGTCGCCGTGCTCGAGAAGGGAAAGCCGCATCGGCTCGCGCTCGAGCGTCAGCCAGAGGATTGCGACCATGCCGGCGCCGGGAACCAGATTGACGAAGAAGATGTATTGCCAGCCATAGGTCTCCGTCAGATAGCCGCCGATGGTCGGCCCGATGGCGGGCGCGAAAGTCGCGGTGAGCGCGTACAGCGCCAGCCCGATCGGCTGCTGTGCCTTCGGCAGCTTGGTCAACACAAGCGTGAAGGCCATGGGGATCAGCACGCCGCCGGTGAACCCCTGCAGCGCCCGCAGAATGATCATTTGGCCAAGGTTGTGCGCAAAGGCGCAGGCCGTGGAGAAGGCCAGGAACAGAATAGTATTGGCGATGAGATAGCGCCGGAACGAGAAGACCCGGCTGAGATAATCGCACAGCGGAATGACAATGATCTCGCCGATGAGATATGCGGTCGAGATCCAGGCGCCGTTGTCGACTCCGGTGCCGATCCCGCCCTCGATATAGAGCAGCGATGCGTTGGTGATCTGGATATTCAGCACCGCCATGAAGGCGCCAAGCAGCGCGCCGAGCACCATTGCCCAGGTGGTGAAGCTCGCTCGATCGGCCGAGGCGCGAGGGCTGGCAATTGCATCCAACATGGCCATGACGCATGCCTTCGTGCCCGCGCTCTCAGTGGACCGCCGCGGATCGCACCGCGCCGGCGCTCGGCGCCGGCACCTTGGTGTCGACGGTGGCGGTGACCGACATGCCGGGCCGAAGATTGCCGCGGAGTGGATCGTTCGGATCGATGGCGATCTTCACCGGGATGCGCTGCACGATCTTGGTGAAGTTTCCGGTGGCGTTGTCGGGCGGCAGCAGCGCAAATTCCTCGCCGCTGGCAGGCGCGATGCTGTCGACATGGCCTTTGACGGTTGCCCCCGAATAGGTATCGACTACGATGCTGACCGGCGCGCCCTTGCGGATGCCGGCAAGCTGCGTCTCCTCGAAATTTGCGACCACATACACCGCGGCGAGCGGCACCACGGCCATGAGCTGGGTGCCGGCCTGCACATACTCACCGACGCGCAAGCTACGGTTACCGACGACGCCGTCGATCGGCGCAGTGATATTGGTGTAGCCGAGGTTCAATTGCGCCTGCTCCTGCACGGCTTGATAATGCAGCAAGGTCGCTTTGTCTTTGGCGAGCTGCGCCTGCAGCACGCCGACTTGTTCATCGGCGGCCGTTACCGCAGCCGTGTCGCGCGTCAGCGCAGCTTGCGCGGTGTCGCGCCTCGATGCCGCCTGCTGCGCCAATTCCACGCTGGCGCCGCCGATTTTGGCAAGGCTGCCGAAACGTGTGTTCTCCTGCTCCGCATAGGTCAGATTGGCCTGGTCGACCGCAACGGTGGCGCGGGCCTGGGCGATGACGGCCTGCTGTTGCGCAAGCGCGGCCGTGACGTTTTCAATATCGGCCTGCGCGGTCGCCACGTCGGCCTTGGCCTGGTCGAGGGACGCGACATAGTCGCGGTCATCGATCTTGGCGAGCGGCTGAGCGGCTTTCACCGGTTGATTGTCTTCGACCAGCACCTCGCTCAAATAGCCGGACACTTTGGGGGCTATGATCGTGGAATCGGCCTGCACATAGGCGTCGTCGGTCGATTCCAGGAAACGTCCGACCGCCCAGTAGTGGCCACCATAGGCGGCCGCCGCGGCGGCCAGCAGCAGCGCAATCCCGAGCGTTAGGACTAGGCGCCTGCTGCGCCGGTGCGATACGGTCTTGGGCGGCAACAGCTCTCGGAATGCAATCGGCACCAGTATTTCGTCGCTGAGCGCGAGGTCACGATCGCCGTCGAGTTTCGCAAGGCTCGTCGTTTCGGACATGGGCCACCGCATCCGTTACATCTTGCAGCCGTCTAACACGATCAATGTTCTTGATCGGTGTTTTTCTGTTGTTTGATGGGCTGCATGACCAGATCGATTGTCGACACCACGGTGAGGCCAACGATTGCCAGGAAAAGCAATATCTGAGTCGATTCGCCGAACATGTACTCCTCCATCATTGGAAGATGCCACGACCGAACATAAATAACTGGCTCGTCGGCGCCATTAAATTGCTGTTCAGGAAACTAAATTCCTTTTTATGTGACCGGCGGAACCCCTGCTCATCTGCGTAGCCTGAATGCCGGCATGAGTGACGGAGCAGACGTCGCTCAATCCATAAACACGTCTCCGTGAACCCTCTTGAATAGCAGCAAGGTCGAAAAGCGGCTTGGCCACATCGATTATTCAATTTCCATGAACGGAGTCATGAAAAAATATTTAATTGAGGATCACCTGCATCGAGCACATCTGCCAATCACAAACAGCACGGCGTCACGCCTTTGTTTGCTACGAAACTCAGGAGAAAGACAATGATCAACAAGGCCAAGCTTACGCTGATTGCCGCTATTGCGGCATCGAGCATCGCGCTGCCCGCGGCCGCACTGGCGCAGAGCGCCTACACGACAGGCACGGCGGCGAGCAGAGTTGCCGCCGGTTACCCGTCCCCTTATGGAGGCGGCCTCTACGCCTACGCCCCGGGCCATTTTGAGGCCACTGCGCCCAGACACGTTTATCGCAGATAGCTATTCTTTGGTTCCACCAAGACCTTGAGATCCCCGGCATCCTTGCCGGGGATCGCTCCTTGAGTTGCCTGACTTGGCGTCGCCGAACTTGGCATCACCAGACTTGGTCGCTACTTTCATTTTGATTCCAAAACCGCCAATATTCGCGGCAGTTCTGGACGTCACCATCTGGGCAAGATCGGTCCCAAATGAGGGGGTCGCGCCTTGATAACGAAGGTCGTGCTCGGAATTGCCATCGTCGTTACCGCGCTGCGTGGCGATGTGCTTGCCGCGGAGCAGACCACTGCAACGCTGACGCCGAAAGTGTTGGAGGAAATCGCGCAGGTCGAGGCCGAGATCGACCGCATTGAGGCACAGACACGCGAGCGGCTGGCCATGCCGCCGGATAACCAGGTCCAGCAAATCGAGCTGCTCGGCAAGGTGATGCTGTATGACAAACAGCTCTCGGTGAATCGCAATGAAGCGTGTGCCTTTTGCCATATGCCGGAAACGGGCTTTACCGGTCCGGTGTCGGAGCTGAACCGGACGACCGGCTCTTATCCGGGTTCCGTGCGCACGCGATACAGCGAACGCAAACCACAGACGCACGCTTACGCGCCGCTCGCGCCCGTTTTGCACTACAATCCCGGTCAGGGCGATCTGGTCGGCGGCAATTTTTGGGACATGCGCGCGACCGGCCGCCGCCTCGGCAATCCGGCGGCCGAACAGGCGCAGGGGCCGCCGACCAACCCGGTGGAAATGGGTTTGTCGGACATTGCCTGTGCAGTCTACCGCGCCTCGCAGCAGCCGTATCGCGCTCTGTTCGAAAAGGTCTGGGGCCAACAGGCCTTCTCGATCGCGTGGCCGAGCGACGCGGAGCAGGTCTGTGATCGGCCGGGGCCGCCACCCGCGAGCGATCCGCTACCGGTCCATCTCAGCCCGACCGATCGCGGCCGGGCCGGCGCGACCTTCGATCAGATGGCGCAGGCCATCGCCAACTATGAGGCCTCTGCCGAAGTGACGAGCTTTACCTCGAAGTACGACGCCGTGCTCGCCGGCAAGGCGCAGTTCACGCCGCAAGAACAGGTCGGCTACGATTTGTTTCGCGGCAAGGCGCAATGCAACGCCTGTCATCGTGACGGCGGACCAGGCGAAGATCCGCTGTTTACCGATTTCACCGCCAGCAATATCGGTGTCCCTGCTAATCCGCGGCTACCTTACTACGTGGAGAATAGGCCCGACGCGCTGGGCTACGTCGCCAATCCGGCAGGGCCGTCATTCGTCGACGGCGGCGTTGGCAGTTTCCTCACCAAGGGTCATCCGCTGAGCCAACCGTCCGCGATAGATTCGCAATGGATCAAGTTCGCGCCGGTCAACCAGGCGCGCTTTCAGGTGCCGACGCTGCGCAATGTGGATAAGCGGCCTTATCCCGCCTTCGTGAAGGCCTATGGACACAATGGATACTTCACCAGCCTGAAATCGATTGTTCATTTTTACAACACGCGGGACGCCCTGCCGCGCTGCCAGGCCAACGATCCCGGCGAAGGCACAACGTGCTGGCCCGCACCGGAATCGACCGACAACATCAACACCAAGCGCGTCGGGCGGCTTGGCCTGTCGGACGCGGAGGAAGATGCGCTGGTGAGTTTCATGCAGACGCTGACGGACGGCTTCATGCCTCGCGACCAGCGGTGACATACCCGGCCTTCAATCCGCGTGCGGGCAGGCAATTTCCACCGTGCAACCGGGGCCAGCGGAAATGTTAAAACGGAAGCCATGCAATTTGATGATCGCGGCAACCATGCTCAAGCCGAGGCCCAGGCCTTTGATGTTTCGGCTTTTGTCCGAGCGATAGAAGCGCTGGGTGACGGCTTCCCGCTCTGTCTCGGAGATGCCGGGCCCCGTGTCACTCACGCGGATGACGGTCTCGCCTTCCGGGTGAAGCAATGCGAGCTCCACGCGCCCGCCTTCGGGAGTGAATTTCACGGCGTTGTCGACCAGATTGGCAACGGCCTCGAACAGCAGGTCGCGATCGCCACGTACAACTGCACTATCGGGCGCTTCGACGTGAAGGCTGACACTCTTGTTCTCGGCGATCGGATCGTAGAGATCGCCCGCTTCGCGAATGAGAGCGGCGAGTTGGACCTCGCTAAACCCTTCGCGCCGGCGACTGTGCTCGATTTCCGTAATGCGCAACAGCGCCGTGATGGTGGTCAGCGATTGGTCGAGGCCAGCGATCGCCTGATCGGCAACGGCGCGCAATTCCTCCAGCGTTGCGGCGTGCTCGCGGCCGCGCTCGAGGCGTATGCGCACGCGGGTGAGTGGCGTGCGCAAATCATGCGCGATGTTGTCGCCTACCACTTTCGCCTCCTGCAGGGCTTCCTCCAGCAGCGCCGCGCGCACCGCGGCAGTTATCTGCCTGGCTACCCCCCTGTAACCGAGGAAACGTCCTTCCGAATCAAACAGGGGCTTGCCGCTCGCGGCAATATAGACTTCGGAGCCGTCCCTGCTGGCGGCTTTGTATCTGAAGTCGCGAAATGGTTCGTGCGCATCGAGGGTCGCCATGTGAAGGCGCCACTTTTCCGGCTCCTCCTCGAGGTCGCGAGCGAAATCCCATCGCAGCATGCCTATCCGGCTGTTGGGCAAGACGCCGATTTTGTCGAGGAGTTGCTCGGACACAAGGTGAGCGATGAAGCGGTGGTCCGGGCCGGTCTCCCAGTACCAATCGGACGCCGATTCGGTGAAATCGCGGAATCGCTGCTCGCTCTCGCGAAGCGCATCTTCGGCACGCTTCTGGTCTTCGATGTCGGTATCGGTGCCGTACCATTTTACGATGCTCCCGAACTCGTCACGCAGCGGCTGGGCACGGCTCAGGAACCAGCGATATTCACCGTCCGCCCGGCGGACGCGTTCTATGTTCTCGTAAGGAGTCCCGGTTTCCACGGCGATGCGCCACCTATCCGCCACTTCTCCGCGCTCGTCCGGATGAAGCACGTTGATCCATTCGGAGCCCTGCAGATTGTCCAAGGAGAGGCCGATTTCCTGCCAACGCTGATTGATAAAATCCAGAGAGCCGTCAGGCAAAGCAGTCCAGACCAGCGCCGGAATCGTTTTGATGGCGAGCCGAAGCTCCCGTTCCGCCTGCTTGGCTACTGCTTCGGCCTGAAGCGACAGGATCAACAGGAAGATTCCGGAAACACAGAACGCGACGATGGCGACAATGATGGCGAGCAGGTCGGTCGACAGCGCCGGCGTGCCGGCGGCCGCTCCCGGGTGCGGCAACAGCGTCAAGCCAGCCATGGCCGTGTAGTGCATTCCCGAAACCGCAACGCCGAGGGCGATCGCCGACAGGATCAGCGGTGGCCGTCCGCCGCGGCCGGTCGCCAGCCACAAAGCCAAACCCGACGCCGCGATCGCGATCGCCATACTGGCGGCAACGTAGTAGGGATCGTGGATCATGTAGGCGCTGTCGGAAAGCGCGCTCATGCCGATGTAGTGCATGGCGAAAATGCCGCCGCCCATCAGGCACGCGGACAGCGTCAAGCGCAGCAGCGTGAGCGGCCCGGAAATGGCGGCATAAACTGCGGCGCCGACCACGACGACGCAGACCAGAAACGACAGCAGCGTCGGGAATACCAGATAGTCGACCGTAAACGGCACGCGCGCCGCCAGCATGCCGACGAAGTGCATGGTCCAGATGGCGATTGCCAGCGAGAAGGCCGCGCCGGCCAGCAGCAAGCGCCGTCGCATGCCGGTGGCCGCGCCGATTTGCACCGCCAGACTCAAGCCGACATAAGCGCCCTGAATCGCTATGACGATCGAGAGCAGGACAAGCCAGGTTTCGTAGGTCACAGGCACTGCCGTCATAATCCTTCGCCAGGAGACGACGCTTAAGCCCATTCTCCAATGGGTCCTGGAGCCATTGAAGATGAGTTTGCGGCTGCCGCGAGACTGGGCGTTGGCGCCATCTCGCGGTGCCTGATGGCGGCACCAACAGATAGGATTGTGAAAACCATTGATACGACGTAGCCGCCGATCAAGGGGAGCAGCACGATGACAGCCAAATAAATAAAGGCCGCCATTGCGAGGTCGGCCTTAAGCCGGAGGCAAACGAAGGTCACCACCGCCAGCGCAATGCTTCCGCAGACACACTGCGCAGCCGAACGCCCAAATTTTGCAATCTGGCTTGGCATCGTCAGCCACGCTAGATGCCCTCAGCCTCGAGTAGCGATATTAAGGCATTCTGGGGGAAATCGGCAATTACTTTGCGGCTTTCGCGCTGGGGGTGAAAGTAAACCACTATTCAACCGTCGGAACGCACGACGACAAGCCCAGGAGCTATCGCGCTTACGTGGATCGCCCAATTCGTTCGGTTAAAATCGAATAGAATTTTCACAATGGAATCAGCGACATTGTCTTAGCCCATTTGCCACGCGCTACCCACCGCTATTTCAGATCTTTCAGCGCAACGAGATAATCGACAATGGCAGGGACGTCCGACGCCTCGACCGGTGCTTTGTAGGTGCTGCGCATCTTCTCGACTTCGCTTTGCCACTCGGCGCGCGACAAAACTGGTTGAGTTAGCACCATCCCGGCGGAATGGCAGGCAAGGCAGTTGTTGTTGATTGCGTCCGCCTTGGCATCGCCTGGAAACATGCGCGCGGGGTCGGGAAAATTTACGTTAACCGAATGGAGAGTCACGCCGGCCCCGGTAACTGTTGAAGCGGCAGCTGGCGCGTTCTCCGCCGCCGATGACGGCTGCACGCCCGCCGCGGCGAGTGTCAACAGCCAAGCGACAGCGAGAGTAGCGCGGCGAGAAAACGGTCGAACCAAAAGGATCATGATTTCCTCTCCTCTGTCTTGCCAAGTGCTTTGCCAAGTGCTTTGCCAAGTCACGCGACCGCAAGCTGGATGCGCTCGATCACGTTGCGCATAAAGCCGGCGCTATTCCAGTTTGGCTCGATCGGTTGGATCTCGCCCTTGGTATTGGTGCAGCGCACTTGCACGGTGATGTTTCCAGATTGCGGGGTCGTTATCTGCGAATTCCATTGGCGGAAACTGTATTTGCCAACATCGCTGCCCAGTGCGGTGGGCTGCCAGCTGCGGCCATCGTCGACCGAAACCTCCACCCGCGACACCCCGCAATCGCCGCCGAATGCAATTCCTCGGATCGGCATCGTTGCGCCCGCCTTGACGGTCGCGTGGTTTCGCACATTGGTGACGAAGGACCGTGGCAGCATGCGGTTGATCGGCACCGTCTTAAATCCGGTTTCGCCTGGCTTGACGTTGGCGTAGGGAGTATCTGGAATTCGATAAGCCGTGGCCATCCAGTAGTTTTGGTCCGGCGCGTCCAGCACTTCAATATCGTTGAGCATTTTCACCCAATAGGTCGAATACCAGCCCGGCACGATCAAACGCAGTGGAAAGCCGTTCAGTACCGGCAATTGTTCGCCGTTCATCTGAAAGGCCAGCATCACCTCGCCGTCGCGCGCATGGTCGATGTCGAGCGACTTCATGAAGTCGGGCGCGCCGTCGACGACGGGCTGATCCAGGCCGTTGAAGCGAACCGCGACGGCGCCTGCCTTCACGCCGGCACGATCCAATACGTCCCGCAGGGCGACACCGGTCCACCGGGCATTGCCCATGGCGCCGTTTTCCCATTCTCCACCCGCCACACGAGGTTGGAAAAATCCGCGGGAATTGCCGGAGCATTGATTCACCGCAGCCAACTCGACCCTCGGCATCGCCAGAATGTTCGCCATCGACAGCGACAGCGTCTTGTCGACATGTCCGCGGACGACCAACTGGAATTTGGCAACGTCTATTTGTTGCGGAATCACGGCCCAGTGCCAGCGCACGAAAAATTGGTCATTCGGCGTGAAGACCCCTTGGTCAAAGACTTCGAAGGGCGTTTCAAGCAAAGGCGGCCGGCTGCGCTGAAGAATCATCGATTTCTTTTCAGGAAAGTCGGTCGTCAGATCTCGCCGATCCGGGCCTCCCGGCAAGGCAAGTTCGACAAAACTATTAGCCCAAGCTGGAAGTGCGGCCACCATTCCGCTCGCTGTAATTGCGCCCTGCAGAAGGCGGCGACGATTCGTTGCGAATATACTTTGATCGAAGTTGCTCATGATGATGTCTCCTATCTTGCCACCATCGAAAGCTATTTCCGCTGCCGTACAACATAATCTCAACCGCATCTTTGACACAGTAAATTCGAATTTAGTTTTCTGAACGGCAATTTAATGGTGCCGGCCACCCACCGAATTATTTCTGATCCAGCAGTAGCGACTCTGCGGGAACCGGGTTCCATGACTCTTGAGTCAGCTGAATGCGGCGGATGTTGAGTCGGCGATTGGTAAGGAGACACCCTATGTCCAAGAACGAGATTGGTTCTCTCCTCGACTTCCCCCGAGCGTCCGAGACCGCAACCCACGAGCGTCGGGGCGGCTCCGGATCAAACAGCCGCCCGCCGGCCCAAGGTGAGATCGGTTTTGTCGGTCTTGGCCAGATGGGCACGGCAATGGCCGCCAACCTCGCCTCCGCCGGACGCCGGGTGATCGCCTATGTTCGCCGTCCGGAGCAGCAAGGCAAGCTCGCGGCGCTTGGCCTCAAGCCCACGACGAACATCACCGATCTCTTCAATTGCGAGATCGTCATCAGCATGCTGCCGGACGACGCCGCCGTTCGCGAAATCGTGTTCGGCCGCGAGGCGGTCGGGCTCGATGGCCTCGGCCAGGGTTTGCGACCCGGCGCCATTCATCTGTCGATGAGCACGATCAGCACAGCCACTGCGACCGAACTGGCGAGTGAGCACGCGACGAATGGACAAGGCTATGTCGCAGCACCAGTGTTCGGAAATCCGGACGCCGCCAAGGCGCGTCAGCTCTACATCGTCGCTGCCGGAGCGCCGGCCGATGTCGAACGCTGCCGGCCGCTGTTCGACACTCTCGGCCAACGGACCTTTGTGGTCGGCGGCGATCCGGCGCAGGCCAACCTCATCAAGCTGCTCGGCAATATGATGACTGCGACGGCGCTGGAAATGCTCGGCGAAGTCGTCGCGGTGATCCGCAAACGCGGACTCGATCCCGCGCCTTTCATCGACATCTTGACGAACACGATGTTCGGCGGACGGGTGCATAAAATCTATGGCGCGAAGATTCTTGCGGAGCGCTACGCACCCGGATTCCGTCTGCCGCTGGCGCTCAAGGATGTGCGCCTGGCGCTCGCCGAGGCGGACCGCGCAGGCGCTCCAATGCCGTCGGTCGACGTCGTACACGATCGGATGATAGCCGGAATCGCCCGCGGCTACGCCGATCTCGATTGGACGGCACTCGGATTGATCGCCGCGGAGGAGGCTGGACTTCACGGCCCGCAGCAGCCCGCCGCGATGAAGGATCGGCCTGCGGCCAGTCCCGCTCTTGCAGGACAAACCACCTAGCGGCCAAAGCTCAAAGAAGGAACAGGGTTATGTCGCGTCAAGCCGAAACATTCGAAATCGATACGGAGTATTCCGCCATTGCCGGCACGCCGTTGCGGGTGTCGCCCGTTGCGATCGGCACCTGGGCCATCGGCGGTTGGATGTGGGGCGGCACCGATGAAGCCGAATCCGTTACCACCATCCGCGCTGCCTTGGACCATGGCATCAATGTCATCGACACCGCTCCGGCCTACGGATTTGGCCGCTCGGAGGAGATCGTCGGCAAGGCGGTAGCCGAAGGTCGCCTGCGCGACCAGGTGGTTATTGCCACCAAGGTTGGGCTCGATTGGAAGGATGGGCGTGTCTTCCGCAATGCCAGCCGCAGCCGCATCATGCGCGAGGCGGATGACTCCCTGCGCCGGCTACAAACCGACTACATCGACATCTATCAGGTTCATTGGCCCGATCCCCTCGTCCCGATCGAAGAAACCGCGGCGGCAATGCAAACGCTGTTCAAACAGGGGAAGATCCGTGCCATCGGCGTCAGCAATTTCTCGGTCGAGCAGATGCAGCAGTTCCGCGCCGTAGCGCCGCTGCATGTGCTGCAGTCGCCCTATAATCTGTTCGAGCGTGGGATCGAGGCCGACCTTTTGCCCTATTGCCGCAAGAACAACATCGCAACATTCGGCTACGGCGCGCTGTGCCGAGGCCTTCTATCCGGAAGAATGCGTTCCGATACGGCGTTCGCCGGCGACGATCTGCGGCGCTCCGATCCAAAGTTCCGAGAGCCTCGGTTTGCGCAATATCTGGCGGCGGTGCAAAAGCTCGACCGGCTCGCCCGGGAACGTTTCGGCGAGCACGTCATTCAGCTTGCCGTGCGTTGGATGCTCGATCAAGGCATCACCACGGCGCTGTGGGGCGCCCGGCATCCCGGCCAGCTGGAACCCGTCGACGCGGTGGCGGGCTGGCGGCTCGATACCGCAACCAAAGCCGAGATCGATCGGATCCTGCGCGAAACCATCGCCGATCCGGTTGGCCCGGAATTCATGGCTCCGCCGGCGCGCGCTTCGTGAAGAAGCGCGGATCGCCGAAATGGTGCTGCGCGATGAGCGCGCGGCGATTCCTACCCACAGCTTCCGAAGTGAATTTGGCGTCACGCTGTCGCCGCCGAGCGTCGTCGGTCATGCCGAGTGCTCGAAGTGATGCAGCCGGAATTGTCGTCCCAGGAACGGAGCGCGCCGGAGGGAAGCGTGGAAGGCCTGAGGAATGCACTGCAGAAAGTCGGAAATTAGATGCAGCCAAAGCGTGAATGGCGCAAACGGCCGATACGTCTGCCGAAAAGTATGCCCATCGAAAAGTCGTTGACGAGGTGGAACTGATTTGCCGCCCTCGCATCGAGGACGAGCTTGAGAAAAGAGGGCGCACCGAAGCGCGCCCTGTTTTCCTTCATCGCGTCAGTAAGTCCCCGGGCTGTACGTATCGGCAGCCGAGGAAGTCCACGGGGAGACCTTGGCGAAAGCGTCGAGGCCTCTCTGCCGGCCGGCAATTTTGTTGTTCTGCTGGGCAGTCTGTTCGTTGCTGAACGACAGCACGTTGCCCGTGCCGGCGTCCGGATCGAAGGACTGCGCCAATGCCGGCGTCGCCATGACGCTGGCGGTGAGAGCAACAATCGCAATGAGCTTCTTCATAGTCTTTCTCCTGGTTTGTGTTGACCTGCACCGTTTTGCTAGTGCGCAGCATCTGTCTGCAGCATGGAAATAGGTCGGTGGCTTCGCCGCACCACTAAATTGGGGTTCAGAAAACTAAATTCGATTTCATCCAAACAGCTTGGCGCGCAAACGCGATCGCGGCGGCGGCGGCGGCCGTTCAAAACATTACATTTTGTTTAGCCGGAGGATCGAGCGCGGCGAGGGCAGCTTCACGCGCGGCACTTGTCGAGACGCTGGATTCTAACAGCGAATTTAATGACGTAACAGGCAATTTAATGGAGCCGGCATCGCCGCGAGCTCATTATCCAATCAACAGACCGCGCAATGAGAGTGGATGCGCGGGTAATGTGGAGAAACGCGGTCATGGCCCAAACGGCGGCATTACCGATTTTATCCGGCGAAACCGGTCTCTCCCGGTATCTGGAAGAAATCAGACGGTTCCCGATGCTGGAGCAGCAGGAAGAATTCATGCTGGCCAAGCGCTGGCGCGAGCACGGTGACGACAATTCTGCGCACCGGCTCGTCACCAGCCATTTGCGGCTCGTGGCCAAGATCGCCATGGGCTACCGCGGCTACGGCCTGCCGATCGCCGAGGTCATCTCCGAAGGCAATGTCGGATTGATGCAAGCCGTCAAGCGCTTCGAGCCCGACAAGGGCTTTAGGCTCGCGACCTATGCCATGTGGTGGATCAAGGCGGCGATCCAGGAATACATCCTGCGCTCGTGGTCGCTGGTGAAGATGGGCACCACCGCCAACCAGAAGAAGCTGTTCTTCAACCTGCGCAAGGCCAAGAGCCGCATCTCGGCGCTCGAGGAGGGCGACATGCGGCCCGATCAGGTCAAGCTGATCGCCAAGCGGCTCGGCGTCACCGAGCAGGACGTCATCGACATGAACCGCCGGCTCGGCGGCGACGCGTCGCTCAATGCACCGATCCGCGAGGACGGCGATTCCGGCGAGTGGATGGACTGGCTGGTCGACGACAGCGTCAGCCAGGAGAGCCGGCTTGCCGAATCCGAGCAGTCGGACAACCGGCACAAGGCTCTGGGCGAAGCGCTCACGGTGCTCAATGATCGCGAGCGTCGGATATTTGAAGCACGCCGCCTTACCGATCAGCCGCGCACACTCGAGGAACTTGCCGAGGATTTCAGCGTGTCGCGCGAGCGCGTCCGCCAGATCGAGGTGCGCGCCTTCGAGAAGGTGCAGAAAGCGGTACGGCATCGAATCGCAGCCATGCAAATGCCGGCAACGGATCCGAACACGGCGCCAGCATTGTGGCCAGCAGCTTTGTCAATGTCGTAAGCTAATGGAAAATGCTATGTTGTCGATGCATGATAGATGGGGGAATAATTCGCATAGCAACGGCGAATCTGATGGCCGACGATTGTGGGCTCCGGACGCCGTCGGGAACGAAACTGCCGCGCCAGTAGCTGAGAACGAGCCGATGCCCAGATTGCTCCTCATTGAGGATGACAAGGAAACAGCAGACGAGATCGCGGCCGAGCTTGGCGATCGCGGTTTTGACGTGAGCTGGGCCGCAGACGGCATCGAAGGATTGGCTAAGGCGCGTTCGGGCGGAGCGGACGTTATGGTCATCGATCGCTTGCTGCCGGGAATGGACGGCCTCACCATCATAGAGACTTTGCGCGGCGAGGATATTCGAACGCCGGTCCTGGTCTTGAGCGCGCTCGGCGCGGTGGACGAGCGGGTCCGCGGCTTGCGTTCGGGAGGCGACGACTATCTGACCAAGCCGTTCGCCGCGGTCGAACTCGTCGCCCGGATTGAGGCGCTCCTACGCCGGCCGACGGAAAGCCCGGATACGGTGCTGCGGGTTGGACCGCTCGAGCTCGATCTCATCAAGCGCACCGCCAAACGTGGTGAGCGCAAGATTGAGCTCTTGCCGCGCGAATTTCGCCTGCTGGAGTACATGATGCGCCGCAAAGACCAGATGCTGACGCGCGCCATGCTGCTGGAAGAAGTCTGGAACTACAAGTTCGTGCCGCAGACCAACCTCGTCGACGTTCACATGGGCCGGCTGCGGCACAAGGTGGACGAACCGAACGAGCTGCCGATGATCACCAATGTGCGCGGCGTCGGGTTCATCCTCCGTGCGCCTGCCTGATTTCGCGCGCACCACCACGTTTCGCTCGACGCTCATTGTCGCCGGCGCATTCTTTCTGTGCACCGTGCTGCTATTCGGCTTTGTCTATTGGCAGACGGTCGTCTACGTGATGGACAAATACGACCAGTTGCTTACCGAGGAGTTGCGCGTCTTCGTAGCAAATACGCCGGAGCAACGGCTGCAGGAAATCGACGATCGATTACGCAAGGACCCCGGCCGCATAAAGGTCGCCGGCCTGTTCGGGGATAACGGTCATCGAATCGCGGGCAACATCGAAAGCCTCCCAACCGGACTTGTGCCTGACGTTCCCACCGACGCCGTGGTCGTTCGCCTCGACGGCGGCGGCCGTGAATTTCAGAAGGTGCGGATTGCCGCGCATCCGCTGCCGAGCGGCGAAACGATGGTGATCGGCCGTAACATCGACGAGATCGTTCAGATCGCGGAAATTGTTCTGCGGGCGCTGGCGCTGGGCCTATTACCCGCGATTGCGCTGGCGGTCGTCGTCGGAATCGTATTGAGCCTGCGTGCCCGCCGTCGGATCACGGAAGTCAACCAGCGAATCCAACGGATTGTGACCGGCGATTTGCGCGAGCGCCTGCCGGTCCGCAACAACAACGACCCATTCGATCAACTCGCCGTCAGTGTCAACCGGATGCTGGGCGAGATCGAAGCACTCATCCAACAGATCGCCGGCGTCGGCAACGACATCGCGCATGACCTGCGAACGCCGCTCACCCGCGTGCGGGTGCGTCTCGAGCGCGGGCGTGCGCGCGCGGCAACGCTCGATGAATTACGGGCAGCCGTCGATCACTCGCTTGCCGGCCTTGATCAATCGCTGGCCATCATCACCGCGTTGTTGCGCATTGCCGAGATCGAGCATAGCCGCCGGCTGGAGGGATTCAGCCAGGTGCAGCTCGCCCAGCTGGTGCGCGAGGTGGGCGAGCTCTATGAGCCGATCGCCGAGGATAAGCGCGTCATGCTTCAAGTCGAAGTTGCCGACGAGTCGACTGTCCATGGTGACCGTGACCTGCTTTTCGAGGCCGTCGCCAATCTGGTCGACAATGCCGTGAAGTTCACTCCGGAAGACGGACGCGTGGCGCTGGCGTTACAGCACCGCGACGGCGAGAGTGTCATCCAGGTGAAGGACACCGGCCCCGGCATCTCCGACGCCGAGCGTGAAGCGGTGCTCAGGCGGTTCTATCGCTCGGATAAAAGCCGCAATACCGAGGGACTCGGCTTGGGTCTGAGCCTGGTCGCCGCGATCGTCAAACTGCACGGTTTCCGCCTCACGATTGCAACGGGGCCGGGTTTCACGGCGGAGATCGCGTTCCCGTCGCGTTGAAGCGACTAACGAACCGTAAGATCGCCTCAACTTTCCAAGATTACGCACCCACCGTTTTAGGGCCTAGGGCGCCATCGCGACCGCAACGGCTCGTAAAGCGCTCAGGATAAAATCGAATTTAGTTTTCTGAACGGCAATTTAATGGTGCCGGCGGGCCGTTAGCTTATCTTTGGTGCAGCGAAGGGATGCGTATCGCGGCGCGCACATCAACGCAAGCGCAAACAAGACAAACGAGATGTGTCATGACAGAACTTTTCACGATGATCGTTCTTGCCGCCAACATCGTCGCGGCGTCGGCTTTTGCCAAGTTCGCGCCGATGGTCGCCGATGTCGCCGCGGCGCACGAGCAATTTTCAGACGCCGACACTTTCGAAGGCCGCGTGGTGGCAAAAAACCAGACGCGAAATGCACGCAGCGCAGTCTTGCGTGACATCGGCGAGTCCACCGGTGCGTACTGGGGATCACCTCTCTTCTGAAGCCCGGAACCGGATCGTCAGTAATGGAGGCTACGGTGCGACGTGAACTGATCACAGCAATTCTGGCAACAATCCTCGGCTGCAATCCGGTGTTCGCCCAGGTTGGCGGGATCGGAAGCCCGACCCCCGGAATGGGACTGACTTCGCCATTTGGCATGAGCGCCGCGACTGGCAGCTCGGTTGGGCCCGCCGGCGTTCCCCTAGGCGCAACCGAGCTGGCGACGCCTGGATTGAGTCCTGCACCGCCCAGCACATTGGGATCGGGATTCACGATCTGCTCGGCCGTAGTTGGCGCTCCCACCACTAATGCGACCGGGACGTTCGACGGTGGGGGCGTCGGAACTTCCGTGGAGACATCACAAATGGGAATGGCCGGAACGAGCTCAACCTCCGGCTCTTGTAATCAAGCGTCTGGCGCAGGCAGCGCTGGCACCTTGCCGTCGACCACCTCATCGCCGGGTTCCAATGTGCTGCCCGGCATCGGCACGATTCCGATGGGTTCGACCGAGCTTGATAGAGGTGGTGTTAGCCCATCGCCTTGTCCGTTGAGCGGCCCCACTTTGCCAACCAACGGCAGCATAGCAGCGCAGGGCTCCTGCTGAGGCCCGTAATGGAGGATCAGACAATGCGAAGAAAGCCCGTCATGCTCGCTGTCCTGCTGATCGTCGTCCTTGCCGGCAGCGGCGGATTCGCATTGATGCGGGGGACGGCATCGAAAAGCTCTGCGGCACCGACGTCGCCCCCGGTGCCGATCGTTGCCGGCACAGTCGCTCAACACGACGTGCCGATCTATCTGACCGGCGTCGGCACCGTTGTCGCTTACAATACGGATGTCGTGCGCAGCCAGATTCAGGGCCAGCTCGTCAGCATCAACTTCACGGAAGGCCAGAACGTACACGCCGGCGATCTGCTTGCGCAGATCGATCCGCGTCCCTATCAGGCCCAGATCGACCAATTGACGGCGAACCGAGATCGCGACCAGGCGCAGCTGACGAATGCGCTGGCCAATCTCGACCGCTACAACTCGCTCGCCAAGACGGGCGACGCCACGCCGCAACTGCTCGACACCCAGAAGGCGCAGGTGTCGCAGCTGCAAAACGCCATTAAATCCGATTCTGCGCTCATCGATGCCGCCAACATTCAACTCAGCTACACGCGGCTGACGTCGCCTATCGACGGCATCGTGGGCATCCGTCAGATCGATATCGGCAATGTCATCCATCCGACCGATCCCAACGGCCTCGTGGTCGCCACGCAGGTCGAGCCTATCTCGGTGATATTCACGCTGCCGGAGACCGATCTGCCGGAAATTCAGCAACAGCAGCTGCAGACTAAAACTCCGCTCACGGTTCTCGCCTATAGCCAAGACGGCAAGATCCAGCTGGACCAAGGCAAGCTCACGCTGGTCAACAACGAGATCCTGCAGACGACTGGCTCGATCCAGCTCAAGGCCGAGTTCCCCAACACGGCGCATCGGCTGTGGCCGGGCGAACTCATCAGCATGCGGTTGCTGCTCGATACGCGGCATGATGGCCTGACCGTGCCGGCGTCCGTCGTGCTGCAAGGGCAGCAAGGATCCTATGCCTATGTGATCAATGCCGACAGCTCGGTGGCAATCCGCCCCGTCAAGGTCGCGCAGATCTGGGAAGGCCAAGCACTTGTGGATTCAGGACTTCAGGCCAACGAGCAGGTCGTGGTCGACGGGCAGTACAAGCTGCAGCCCGGCACGCACGTCACGATCCTGCACGGCCAGGCTGCCCAAGAAGCGATCGCCCAAAGCGCGCAGCAGGCACCAATCCCATGAACATATCCGCACCATTCATCCAGCGGCCGATCGCCACTGCTTTGGTGATGGTCGGTTTGTTGGTGGCGGGCCTCGTCACTTACCGGCTCCTGCCGGTGGCGGCGCTGCCTGAAGTCAACTACCCGACGCTGCAGGTCACGGCGCAGCTGCCGGGCGCCGATCCGCAGACCATGGCGTCCTCGGTCGCGACGCCGCTTGAGCTGCAGTTCGGCGAAATCCCGGGCCTCACCCAGATGACGTCGGCGAGCGCGCTCGGCTACACCCAGATCACCCTGCAATTCGATTTGAGCCGCGCCATCGACGGCGCGGTCAGCGACACGCTGTCGGCGATCAATGCGGCGCAGGCGCAATTGCCGCCGAACATGCCGTATCCGCCCATGATCCGGAAGGTCAACCCGGCGGATACGCCGATCCTGGTGCTGGCCGTAACGTCGGACAGCCTGCCGTTGACCACCGTCGACGCCTATGCGGAAAACATTCTGCTGCAAAAAATATCGCAGATTTCCGGCGTCGGCCTCGTCGGCATCGGCGGACAGCAGAAGCCCGCGATCCGTGTGCAAGTCGACCCGCAGGCGCTTGCCGCGCGCGGCATCAATCTCGAGGACGTGCGCGCGGTGCTCGGCCAGGCCAATGTCGATCTGCCGAAAGGCACGCTCAACAGCCCGCGCCAGACCTATACGCTCAACACCAACGATCAGCTGCTCACGGCCGAGCAATACGACAATCTGATCATTGCCTACCGCAATGGCGCGCCGGTTCGCATCAGCGACGTCGGCCATGCCATCAGCGCGCCAGAGAACGATCTGGTCGCCGGCTGGTTCAACCAGCACCGGGCGATCATCCTCGGCATCCAGCGCCAGCCTGGAGCCAATGTCATCCAGACCGTCGCCCGGATCAAAGCCATGCTGCCGGTGCTGGAGGCGTCGATCCCGGCGGCGGTGAAGGTTTCGATCATTTCCGACCGCACCCAAACCATCCGCGCTTCCGTCGCCGACGTTCAGTTCACGTTGCTTCTCACCGTGGCGCTGGTCGTCATGGTGATCTTCCTGTTCCTGCGCAATTTCTGGGCGACGGTCATTCCCGCCGTCACGGTGCCGCTGTCGCTGATCGGTACCTTCGCGGTGCTTTATGAACTCGGCTACAGCCTGGACAATCTCTCGCTGATGGCATTGTCGATCGCGGTCGGCTTCGTCGTCGACGATGCCGTCGTCGTGATCGAGAACATCGTGCGCCACATGGAGGGAGGCGCCTCGCCGTTCGAGGCCGCGCTCAAGGGCGCGGGCGAGATCGGCTTCACCATCGTGTCCATTACCCTTTCGCTCATCGCGGTCTTCATTCCGCTGTTCCTGATGAGCGGTTATGTCGGATTGCTGTTCCGCGAGTTCGCCGTCACGGTGAGCGTGGCACTCGTGCTGTCGCTGCTGATCTCGCTGACGCTGACGCCGATGATGTGCGCGCGCCTGCTCAAGCCGGAGAGCAAGAAGCATGGCTGGCTGTACCGATTTTTTGAACGCGGCTTCGACAACCTGCTCAACGCCTACGAGGCAGGGCTCAAAGTCGTGCTGCGGCACCGCTTCATCACGCTGATGACGATGCTCGGCACCATCGCGCTCACCGGATATCTGTACGTGGTCATTCCCAAAGGGTTCTTTCCGCAACAAGACACCGGCATGATCATCGGCCTGTCGGAAGCGGCGCAGGACATTTCCTACCAAGCCATGACGCAGCGCCAGCAGGCATTGATCGATGCCGTCGTGCGCGATCCGGCGGTCGCCTCGGTCGGATCGCAAATCGGCGCCGGCGGCGGCACCACCACGGTCAACAACGGCCGCATGTTCATCGCGCTCAAGCCGCAGAACGAACGGCCCCCGGTCGATCAGGTGATCGCGCGGCTGCGCACCAACCTCGCCAAGATCCAAGGCATCACGCTCTACATGCAGGCAGCACAGGACATCACCATCGGCGGCCGCGTGTCCAAGACCCAATATCAATATACCTTGGACGACGCCGACCCGGGGGAGCTCAACCATTGGGCGCCGCTCTTCCTCGACAAGATCAGAGCGATCCCGGGGATCGTCGACGTCACGACCGATCAGCTCAACGCCGGGCCGATGCTCGACATTACCATCAAGCGCGACGTCGCCGCGAGCTTCGGCATCCAGCCGTCCGCCATCGACAACACGCTCGATGACGCATTCGGTCAGCGCATCGTGTCGACGATGTTCACAACGCTCAATCAGTATCACGTCGTGCTGGAAGTCGAGCCGCAGTTCCAATACGGCCCCGAGGCGCTCAACAGCATCTATGTCTCATCATCGAGCGGACAGCAGGTGCCCTTGGCCACCCTCGTCGACAGCGTCACCAAAGTGGCGCCGCTCGTGGTCAACCATCAGGGCCAGTTCCCCTCGGTGACGATCTCGTTCAATCTCAAGCCGGGCACGGCGATCGGTCAAGCGGTCGCCGCCATCCAGCAGGTTGCCAAGCAGCTCGGCAAGCCGCTGTCGCTGCAAACCAGCTTTCAAGGCAACGCGCAGGCCTTCACCGCGTCGCTGTCGAGCACGCCGATCCTGATCGCCGCGGCGCTGTTCGTCATCTACCTGATCCTCGGCGTCCTCTACGAGAGCCTGATCCACCCGATCACGATCATCTCGACTCTGCCATCGGCCGGCCTCGGCGCGCTGTTGCTGCTCATGGCGGTGCACTACGACCTGAGCGTGATTGCCATCGTCGGCATCATCCTGCTCATCGGCATCGTCAAGAAGAACGGCATCATGCTGGTCGATTTCGCCTTGCACACCGAACAGAACGAGGGCCTGACGGCGGAAGAAGCGATCTACAAGGCCTGTGTGCTGCGCTTCCGGCCGATCCTGATGACGACGATGGCGGCCCTGCTCGGCGGTGTGCCGATGATGATCGGAACTGGCGCCGGCTCCGAGCTTCGCCAGCCGCTCGGCTATACCATCGTCGGCGGCTTGCTCGTGTCCCAACTGCTGACGCTTTACACGACGCCGGTCGTCTATATCTATCTTGATCGGTTAGGTCATCTTGTCGGTCGGCTCCGGCGCGGAAGACAAGGCTCATCCAAGATGGTGGCCGTGCGTTCAGCCTAGTAACCTCTGCGACGGCGTGGGCAGATCGGCCCTCGCCTCACCGCTTCATGGATGACATCGCGCCTGCCTTCGGCCGCGCCTAAATAGTCTGCCGGCTCGGTCCTAACCCCAACTGCATTATCGACATCACTCAATGCAATTCAGGATGATGGCGCCGCCGGTTGCGAGCCGGAAATGGCCGCGTCACGGGGACGGTGGCGCCTGACCGCCTCGGGGTGCGTTGAATCGGCACCCATGTATACGCCGCGGTCCCAGGAGCGTTTGAGTGGATCTACGACCTTGAGCGACATCCGACCGATGCCCTGGATTTCGATTTCAACCGTCTCGCCATCCTGCAGCGCCCCCAATCCCTCGTGATTGGTGCCGCATGCAATGATGTCGCCGGACAACATGGTCATTACGGTGGTCGCGAACTCGACCAATTCGGGCACGTGATGCTCCATGTCGTCGGTATTGTAGTTGTGTCGCAGCTGTCCATCGTTCCATAAGCGCACGATAAGATCGTTGGGATTTTTGATCTCGTCGGCGGTGACGATGCAAGGACCGAGCGGCGCAAAGGTATCGAACGACTTGCCGAGCCAGCTCATCGGCTGGCTGGCTGGCCAGGTGCGCCGGCCCTCTCCGCGCGCTGTGACGTCAATAAAGCAGGTGTAGCCGAACACGGCATCGCGCCAGCTCTCGCGCTTGATCATCTTTGAGGGCCCCTTGATGACCAATGCAAGCTCCGCCTCGTGCATAAAGATCCAAGGGTCGGTATATGCCGGTAGTCGAATCGTGTCGCCGGGCCCGATGACGGCGTCGGGATTCTTCATGAACATGTTGAGCGGCCGAGGCGCGCGTTGCGCGTGCTCCCAATAGTTGGCGAGCGCACAAAGTATCTTGTGGGGGCGCGGCAAAGGTGCCCGCAAACTCACCGACGACAGCGGCAGCGCGGTTGCGGTCTGGGCGAGCGTCTCAAGCGTGGGACGCAGCCTCTCGAAATCATCGATGATGCCTTCCATCACCAGCTGCGGCGTATAGCTCGACCTGACCACACCAGAGATATCGACCACGCCACGGTCGGTGAGCATGCCGGGTAGCGGCGGGCCAGCATCACTTTGTTGGAATAGTACGAGCTTCACAGGTTTCCCCTCGCTGAATGTATCCACGAGCGGCAGGCGGTCGAGCAATACGCCACGCGCCACTCAAAGAACCCAAAGTAGGCTGATTTTATCTGCCTACGTCCGCGACATTCTGCGACGAATTTGTGCAACCGTCGAGGGGACGCTTTTCAAAGAGCTGACGCCACAGCGAATGCGTTCCTCGATCGCGCGCCACACGGCGTCGCCGTCCTAAGCGTTGACCGCGAACTTGCTCCATATTCTGGCCTTATGCGAACGTCACCGAGGATTTTTCTCTCAACTGGGCAAAACATAATTGGAAATGACGATTTTCTTGCAAGTTCGTATCGCGAAGTAGGGACCGATAATGAACTAACCCAAGGGTATGGAAATGAGCTCGCGCCATTGATGGGAACCCTATTCGGGTCGAGCGGTTTACATCGACGTGCTGTCGGGGGATTTGGTTCAGCACGCCAGCTTGAGCGTTGCGGAGTTCCGAATGCCGCCCTCTCATCCCCTTGTTATCCTTATTGATGTTGACAACACTTTGCTCGACAACGACGGGATCCAACGCGACCTCAAGGATCATCTTGAGCAAACCTACGGCCACGCCGCCAGTGAACGCTACTGGAGAATCCTGGAGGACCTGTTCGCAGAGCTCGGTTATCGCGACTATCTTGGAGCGTTGCAGCGCTACCGGGCGGAACATCCCCGCGAGGTGGAACTGCTGGCCATGTCATCCTTCCTCATCAACTACCCTTTTGCCGACCGCCTGTTCCCGGGGGCCTTTAAGGTATTGAAACGGCTGGGTCGGCTCGGCCCGACGGTCATTCTCTCGGACGGTGACGTCGTTTTTCAGCCCCATAAAGTCGAGCGCGCGGGTCTCGCTGATGCGGTCGATGGCCGTGTACTGATCTATATTCATAAGGAAGAAGCCCTCGATGACGTCGAGCGGCGTTTCTCAGCTGCGCATTACGTTCTTGTCGACGATAAGCTGCGCATATTGGCAGCGGTCAAACAATTCTGGGGCGAGCGCGTAACCACAGTGTTTGTGAGGCAGGGAGCTTATGCACACGATCCAAAGGTCGTCGGCGCCTTTCCAGCGGCCGACTTGACGATCGAGCGCATCGCCGACCTGGTCGACTACGATCCGCCCCGACCGTGGTTGGCGTCGGGGGTATTGCCGTCCGGCGTGGAGTCGACGCCATGAATCCCACGAACGCGCTACACGATCTCGGGCAGAGTCTCTGGCTCGACAACATCACCCGAAATCTCGTGAACAGCGGAACATTGCAACGCCATGTCGATTACGCCGCGGGCGGGACCGGTCCGGCCGCGGCGGATGAACTACTGGCACGCGATGATCGCGCCTGGCGGCCGCCTGGTTGACCGGTGTCGGAGAGGCCAATGACACAGAAGCAAAAGATTTCACTCGTGTTGGCGGACGTGGACGGCACACTCGTCACCGAGGAGAAGGTTTTGACCAAGCGAGCACAGAATGCCGTCAACGCATTGCACGACGTGGGCATTCGTTTTGCCATCACCAGCGGTCGGCCACCGCGCGGCATGGCCATGCTGTTTGATGCACTCAAGCTCGACACGCCGATTGCCGGTTTCAACGGCGGACTTTTTGTCGAACGCGATCTTACGATTTTGCAGCAAAAGACAGTGCCCCCTGATATTGCGCGTCAAGCGATCGATGTTATGCGCGAGCATGGCCTCGATACTTGGGTCTATAGCGGCAACGACTGGCTGATCACCAAAATCGGTGCTCCCCACGTTGCCCGCGAAGCGTGGACCGTGAAGTTCGAGCCGAAGGTCGTGGCAGATGTGGCTGAGTACTTACAACAAGTCGCCAAGATCGTCGGCGTGAGCGATGACCTCGATCGCGTGCGGCGCTGTGAAGCCGATGCCCAGGCGGCATTCGGACAGCATGCGACGGCTAACCGGTCGCAGCCCTACTACCTCGACGTCACCAACAAAGATGCAAACAAGGGTGCTGTCGTGGAATACCTCTCGACGCACCTCGGCGTGCCGGCGAAGGAGATTGCCGCCATCGGCGATCAACCAAACGACGTGCTGATGTTCAAGCGGTCCGGCTTTAGCATCGCCATGGGCAACGCTTCCGACGAAGTCAAGGCGCAAGCGGCCGCCGTCACGGACTCCTACAATGACGAAGGTTTCGCCAAGGCAATGGAAGCTTTCATACTTGGTTCGACAAGGTTGGCAGGTGCGCTGTGAGCCCGGCCATCGGGCACATCGATATCCTGCCGGATCCGCTCGCGTTGGCGCACCACGTGGCGGAGTGGATGACAGAAGCGGCGACAGCCGGGCAAGGCCCGTTCCGAGTCTCGCTCTCGGGCGGATCGACGCCAAAGGCACTTTATGGACTTCTGGCTTCGAACGAATTCAGAGATCGTTTCCCTTGGCAGCGGGTGTCTTGGTATTGGGGGGACGAGCGTTTCGTCCCGTACGATCATCCCGAAAGCAATTTTCGGATGACCCGTGAAGCGATGCTCGCCAAAGCCCCGGTGCCGCGAGAGAACATTCATCCCATACCGACCGACGGCACCCCCGAAGACGCGGCTCGCCGCTACGAACGGACACTGCAGCAGACCTACGGCGCAGCAACCCTCGATCCGCACCGGCCGCTCTTCGATGTGACGCTGCTCGGCCTGGGTCCCGATGGCCATACAGCCTCACTGCTTCCGGGAGAGCCCGCGCTCGACGAGCGCAAGCGCTGGGTGACAGCTGTCTCCCACGGGCGCCCCGAGGTTCGCATCACCATGACCTACCCCGTGCTGGAGAGTAGCCGGCGTGTCGCGTTTTTGGTGGCCGGCGAGGAAAAAGCATCGATTTTCAACGCAATTCGGAAGGGCGGCAGTCAATTACCGGCTGCGCGGATTCGGCCTGTCGGCGAGCTTTTTTGGTTCGTCGATCAGGCTGCGGCTGGCGAAGGACCAGTAGTCGGCAAGACTAGCGCGCGGTCCCCATGACATCTCAATTAAGATCTATGCCTGCGGCCGATAATGCTCGACCGCGGGCGATAGCGCCGTCGATCGTCACCGCGCGGCGAATGAGGCTGATTTTGGAACAAATCGCGACCGGAGACTTTTCCCGGCGGAGTTGATCGCACCCGTCATGCACCTCGGAGCTGGCCTGACCGCCTGGGCGGCAGGATTCAAACGGATCTCTTGCATGAAAAACGCTAATCCCGGGGCATCCGGTGGCGCGTGAACCCAGGGACGAGCTAAGCTAATTCGTGGAGAAGCTGCTCTGAACCCCATCCTTTGCCGCAGGATATTGCAGCGCTCGGCGAACAGACACCCCAAAAAGGTCGGAGGAACGAGTATGCGCACCATTACGCTGGAAGAGCATTTTGCAACCCTGGAATTTTTCGATGGACCCGCACGTTTTGTCAAAGAGCGCGCTGAAAAGATGGGTGGCCGCTACGCCCAGGTTATGGACAGGCTTTGTGACCTCGGCACCAAACGGTTGGGGGAAATGGATGCGGCCGGCATCGATATGCAGGTCTTGTCACTGTCGGCGCCCGGCGTGGAACAGATGGAGTCGGCGGATGCTATTGCGATGGCGCGCGACACCAACGATTACCTCGCCGACGCGGTGAAGAAGCACCCGACGCGCTTTGCCGGCTTGGCGGCGGTGCCGACCGGAGCGCCAAAGCAGGCCGTTGAAGAATTGGAACGCCGTGTCCGCCACCAAGGCTTCAAAGGTCTCGTCATAAATGGTCACAATCGCGGGCGATATCTCGATGATCAATTTTACTGGCCCATTTTGGAATGTGCCGACACTCTCAATGTTCCCATCTATCTCCATCCAACCCCGCCGCCGCAGCCGGTGATCGACATCTCATACGGCGGCTTTGCACCGATGGTCACCGACATGCTCGCCGGCGGCGCCTGGGGGTGGCACATCGAAACCGCGGTTCATATGATTCGAATCATTTGCGGCGGCGTTTTCGACCGTTTTCCGAAATTGCAATTCGTGATCGGCCACATGGGTGAGGGTCTGCCGTTCTTCTTCCAACGGCTGGACATTATTCCCATGGCGGTGACGAAACTGAAACGGCCGATCCTGTCCTATCTCAAAGAAAATGTTCATTACACCTTCTCGGGCATGAATTTTCCGCCGACTTTTCTCGATCTGCTGCTTGAGCTCGGTGGCGTCGACCGGATCATGTTCTCGGCCGATTATCCCTATCAATCCATGCCGTGGGCGCGCGCATTCTTGGAGCAAATTCCCGTCAGTGCCGCCGACAAGGAGCGCATCGCGCACGGTAACGCAGAGCGGCTTTTTCGGCTTTGAGGGGTTCACGGTTTGACTAAGCTGGTTACCGAGTCCCAATGTGGTGTTCGGCGATGGAAACTTTCGATCGACCGGGCAAAGCCTCGAAAGCGATTGGGGGAAGGCGCATGAGACTATTGTGGGCATTGCTCCTCGTTCTGGCGGCGTCGGCAAACGCTCTGGCGCAAGATTATCCAACACGCAACGTCATCTTCGTCGTACCGACGGGCGCCGGCGCCGCCACCGATCTGTTGGCGCGAATTCTTGCGCCTCAGCTCGGCGATCGGCTGGGCAAGCCCTTTGTGGTGGAGAACCGGCCCGGCGCCGGCACGTTGACGGCATCGAATGCGGTCGCCAAGGCAAATCCCGACGGTTACACCATTCTGATGGGAACGAGCACGCCGCTCGCGATCAACGCCACATTGTATAAGCATCTGCCGTACGATCCGGTGAAAGATTTTGTACCGCTGGCGCTGATTGCGACGATCCCATTCGTCCTGGTGGTCAACAACGATCTGCCGGTGCACTCCGTGCCCGAACTTATTGCATACGCAAAGGCGCACCCTGGCGAACTATCCTTTGGTTCGACGGGCCCTGGGACGCCGTTCCACCTGAATGCCGAGTTGTTCAGCGCCATGACCGGCATCCAGATGGTGCACGTGCCCTACAAGGCAGTGGTGGATGCTCAGGTCGATCTGATGGGCGGCCGGATACAAGTCATGTTCACCGACTTTACGTCCTCGGTGCCGCTTATCCAGGCCGGCAAAATGCGGGCGCTGGGCGTTACAACGAAGACGCGCGCGGCCGCCATGCCTGACCTGTCGCCGATTGCGGATCTTGGCGTGCCGGGCTTCAATGCGGCGGCGTGGCAGATGGTCGTTGCCCCAGCTGCGACACCAAGACCCATCGTCGACAAATTGCACGGCGAACTCGAAGCCATCATGGCGCTGCCGGAAACACGGAACGCCATCACGCGCATTGGTCTTGTTCCAGCTGACAATAGCTCGATCGAGGAATTGCAGGCGTTCGTCCGCTCCGAAATCGTCCGCTGGGGCGAGATCGTCAAACGCTCCGGCGCAACGGTCGATTGAGCCGCTTTGCTGACCTAACGCGACAAGAAAAGCAGGGACTGTATGACTGGTATGGACACGGAAGTTCTCATCGTTGGCGCCGGCCCGGTCGGGCTGACGCTCAGCATCGATCTGGGCAAGCGCGGCGTCCGCTGCATCCTGATCGAGAAGAACGATGCGCCGCTCGGCTACCCAAAGATGGAGCGCTGCAATCCGCGGACGATGGAGATTTTTCGTCGCCTCGGTCTCGCCGATACCGTGCGCGCGGCGGGATATCCCCCGGACTGGCCGATGGACACCTATCTGGTGTTCGATCTCATGCGGCCACCGTTGTTCAAGATGGCCCATCCCACGGTGGCGCAAGCCAAGGCGCGGCGGGATGCCACCGCGGACGGGTCAATGCCGCTCGAACCCTATCAAATTATTTCCCAGTACACGCTTGAGCCGCTGCTCAAATCCGTGGCGGAACGGATTCCAAATCTGGCGGTGAGATTTGGCCATGAATTGCTGTCGTACACGGAAGAGCCGGACGGCATTGCTGCGCAAGTCAGGAAAACGAGCGGTGAGACCGTTACGATCCATGCCAAATACTTGGTCGGTTGCGATGGCGGATCGAGCGTGGTGCGCAAGCAACTCGGCTTCAAAATGGAAGGCGAGCCGCACCTCCTGGAGATGCGCCAAGCACTATTCCACTGCCCGGAGCTTTACGACAAGGTGCGCGCTCCGCGTGCCCGGCACTATCATCGCATCGACGATCATTGGACTTTGATGATCGTCCAGGATTCACGCAAGCACTTCACGCTTCATGCCGTCGTCGAGAAAGACGACGACATGGCGGCGTTGTTCGAGACAATCGTCGGCACGCCAGTCAAATACGAAATGGTGCATTGCGCCAAATGGGTGCAGCGGCTGCTGCTGGCGGAGCATTATCAGCAAGGCCGCGCCTTCATCGCCGGCGATGCGGCCCATCTTGTCATTCCGACCGGCGGGCTTGGTATGAATACCGGCGTCGGTGATGCCATCGACATCTCCTGGAAGCTTGCCGCGACGCTGCGCGGGTGGGGCGGCCCGAAACTGCTGCAGTCCTATGAAGCCGAGCGGCGCCCGATTGGCGCAATCAATGTCAAAGCCTCCGGCGGCGGCACAGCCGGCCGAATGAAATGGCGCGCCGCTTACCGTCCGGACATCGAGGACGACACGCCGAGCGGCAGGGGTGCGTTGGCCGAACTGCTGACAATTGCGAGGGCGGAGGCGCCAAAATCATTCCGCGTCATTGGCGCCGAGCTCGGCTATCGCTATGCCGGCTCGCCCGTGATTTGCGACGAGCCCGGCGGGCCCGCGCCGAACATCGAGGACTATGTGCCGACAAGTTGGCCAGGGGCGCGGTTGCCGCATGTTTGGCTCGTGCCAGGTGAGATCTCGGTGCACGACCGGATTGCCGACGGGTTCACGCTTTTGCGGCTCGGCCGGAACAGAGAAGATGCCTCGGGTTTTCGAAAAGCCTTCAGCACGATCGGTGCGCCCTTATCTGTTCTCGATATCGACAGCGAAGCGGCGCGTCGCGTCTATGGCTTCGATTATCTTCTGGTCAGGCCGGATTTGCACGTGATCTGGCGCGGCAACACGTTGCCGAAGGACGCGGACAGTGTTGCGCGCGTTGTGACTGGGCAATAGAGCAAAACGGCACCTGGGATCGTTGTCGGAGGCGTTTCGTCAGCTCGCAACCGAATCCAATTTCGCCGGCGTTCCGGAAACCATAGTATCCGGATAGATCTCTTTGAGCCGTGGATAGACTTCACGCGCGAACATGCGGATGCCATGCACGGTATCGTCGTGCTCGAGGAAGCCCGCCTGTCCCATGATGAGCAGGTGGCCGTAGCCGCCGACATGGTTCCAATGTTTTTTGATCTGCTGAAAGACTTGGTCGGGTGTTCCGGCGAACATCGTGCCGGCCTCGATCGCGCCTTCCACAGTGGCTTGCTTGGTGCCGAAGGCGCTGACCACGTTGTGCGCGCCCCGCGCCAATTGCACGTTCATCGCCACCGGCACATAGCCGGGCGGATTTGAAAAGTGCGGCGGCACCTTGTTGGCGGTGATGTACCACAGTAGTTTTTCCGCGCCGGCGCGCGCCTTCGCCTCGGTCTCGCCGACATAGATCAGCGCCGCATAGGCCAGCCGATCGATCGGCACATCCTGGCCGCGGCCGGCCTCGCGCCAGCCGCGACGATAGCCTTCGTAAATCCGCTTGGTGGTGTCGAAGCCGGTAAGAAACGTCGCCTGGATATAACCGTGCGCGCCCACCTGCGCGGCGCCGCCCGTGCTTGTCGTACTGACCCAGATCGGCGGATGCGGCTGCTGAATCGGCCGCGGCCAGATATTGATCGCGCGGTGATGGAAGAAGCGGCCTTCGTGACTGAACGGCCCGTCGTGGTGGGTCCAGCATTTGACGATGAGATCGAGCGCTTCCCAGTGGCGCTCGTTCATCCGCACCGGATTGCTGTTCGCCGGCAAGATCTCGTAGGGCACCCCGCGTACAAAACCTGCCTCCAGGCGGCCGTGGGACAGCACGTCGACCATTGCCATCTCCTCGGCAACGCGGACCGGTTGCCGCCGGTTGGCGATCGGATTGCCAAGGATCAACAGACGCGCCGTCTTGCTCAAGCGGGCGAGCGCCGCCAGCATCAGCGGCGCGCCGGGATCGACGCAGGTCGCTGTCTGATGATGCTCGTTGAGCATGATCTCCACGCCTTCCTCTTCGGCGATCAGCCATTCGTCGATGTAGCGGTCGTACAGCGCTGCGCCTTTGGCGGGATCGTAGATGCGATTGGGCAGCGACACCCGGATCGACGGATAGCTGTCCGCCGGCGGCAGATAAGGATAGGCGGTTTCGCTGAAGTGCCACGCGCGCATGCTACTCTCCAAGAAAATTCAGGACGGCGGCGACAAAGGCTGCGGGCTGCTCCAACTGCGGCACATGTCCGGCGGCCTTGATCGTCATCGTGCGCGCGTTCGGCAGCAAACGTGCATAGGCGTCGAGATAGGCCGCCGACACGAGCCCGTCGCTTTCGCCGCGGATGAAGAGCGCCGGAGCCACGACGCGGTGCAAGCGCCGCTTGAGCTTCGGATTGTGCATCCATGGCTCCCAGGTCAACAATGCGAGCGTCTCGCGCGCGCGGAACATGGCGGCGAGCTCGTCGTCCGACATTTTTGCGGTGTCGCGCTTCATCCGCTCGGGGTCGTGAAAGGTCAGCTTCAGCGCATCCGCCTCCGGCATCGCGAAGATGTCCGGAATATCGAGCATGTCGGGCGGCCCGACCTTGATGCCCACCGGCCCGCAGAAGACGATGCGGCGAAAACGCTCCGGCGATTTGGTCGCCATTTCGGCTGCGATCCAGCCCCCGATCGAACAGCCGACGAGATCGATGCCGTCGAGTTTTAGGATATCCATCAGTTCGAGGTAGAGATGGGCGATGTCGTCGACGCTGTCGAGCCAATCCGGCAGGGTGGATTTGCCGAAGCCCGGATGCGTCGGCGCGACGAAGCGGCGCTTTTCGGCGAGCGGCGCTACGAACGGTTGCTGCGGAGCAAAACCGCCGCCGCCATGGAGGAATAGAACGGGGTGCGCTACCCCTTTGTCGGTATCGAGCAATTCAAGCTCGACGTCTGCGACTTTCAGCCTGGTCGATAGCACGCGAATGCCTCCGGTGGCGATGCCCTTTGCAAACCCATAGCTGCCGGGCTCGCCTTATCGAGCAAGCGTTGCACATCGACATCGCGAAAGGAATGCCGCCGCCGGAATAGCTGCATCGCGCCTGCGCCCTACACGCTCAGATAATTGCGCAGTACGAACTCGTTGTTTTCGAGCTCCGCCGCGCTGCCGGAAAAGCAGATTTCACCTTTGTTCAAGACGTGGTGGCGGTCGCCGACCGCAAACGCGGTGCGCAGACTCTGCTCGACCAGGAGGATGGCCAGGCCCTCCTGCTTGAGCCGTGCCAGCACTTCGATGATCTGCTGCACGATCATCGGCGCCAGCCCTTCCGAGGGCTCATCGAGCAGCAGCATTGTCGGATTGAGCATCAAGGCGCGCGCGATCGAGAGCATCTGCTGCTCGCCGCCGGAAAGCTGGAAACCGAGATTGCGTTCGCGCGCGCGCAGGACGGGAAAAAGGTCGAAAATGCGCTGCAACGTCCAAAAGCCCTTGCCGCCCGCTCGCGCGAACACGGTCAGGTTCTCCCGCACCGTGAGGCTTGGAAAGATGCCGCGCTCCTGCGGCACGAAGCCGAAGCCAAGCCGCGCCACTTCATAGGGTGCCAACCCCGAGATGTCGCGATCGCGGTAGCGGATACGGCCCGGCCGCGGCTGCAAATATCCCATGATGGTGAGGATCGTCGTGGTCTTGCCGGCACCGTTGCGGCCGAGCAGGCAGACGATCTCGCCCTCCCCTACCGACAGCGAGACGCCGTGAAGGATATGGCTGTCGCCGTAATAGGCATTGACGTTCTCGATCTCGAGCATCAGTGCACCGTCCCGAGATAGACCTCGCGCACGCGGGTATTGGCCTGGATTTCTGCAGGCGTGCCCGAGGCCAGCACCTTGCCGTAGTAAAGCACCGTAATGCGATCGGCGACCGAGAACACCACTTTCATGTCGTGCTCGATCATCAGGATCGACAGCGTGCGCGGCAGCGTTCCGATCAGCTCGATCATCCGCGCGGTTTCGCTGGGCGACATGCCCGAGGTCGGCTCGTCGAGCAACACAAGCTCGGGCTCGCTGGCCAGCGCCACGCCGATTTCGAGCTGGCGTTGTTCGCCGTAGGACAAATTACGCGCCAGGCGCGTACCATCGCCGTCAAGATGAACCCGGGCCATCAAGGCCGTGGCGCGCTCGGAAAGTACCTTGTCGCGGCCGACCGGCGTGAAGAAGTCGAGCGGATGGCCGCGCCGGACTGCCAACGCCAGCCTGATATTCTCGATCACGCTGAGATTTTGGAACAGGTTATTGCGCTGAAACGTGCGCGCCACGCCCATGCGGCTGATCCGGTCCGGCGACAATCCCGTGATGTCCCGATCCTTCAGCAGGATGCGGCCGGAGCCGGGCTGGAGTTGGCCGCCGATCTGATTGACAAGGCTGGTCTTGCCGGCGCCATTCGGCCCGATGATGACATGCCGCTCGCCCGCTGCGACGGTGAGGTCGACGTCATCGGTCACCACCAGGCTGCCGAACGATTTGTTGAGACGGTCGAGGCGCAGCAAGGTCACGGCCGCACCCCGCGCCATCGCACTTTTTGCAGGCTGCCCCATAGGCCGCCCGGGAAGAACATCACGCAGCAGACGAAGGTGATGCCGATGATGGCGAGCCAATGCTCGCTATAGGAACTGACCACGTTCTTCATCAAGAGCACGATGGCGGCGCCCAACGCCGGGCCGATCAACGTCCCCGCGCCACCGAGCATGGTCATGATCAGAATATCTCCGGACGCTGTCCAATAAACCGCGTCGGCGGAGATGAACCCGTTGAAGATGGCATATAGGCCGCCGGCAAGGCCCGCGATCGCGCCGGCGATCGTGAAGGACAAAAGCTTATAGGCACGCGTCGGATAGCCGATCGCCATCATGCGCTGCTCGTTTTCGCGGATGCCGACAAAGGCGTGACCGAGAGGCGCGTTGAGGAGCCGTCGCAGGCCCCAATAGGTCATGGCAAAGAAGCTCAGTGCCATGAAATACATCACCAGCGAGTGGGACAGATCGTAGCCGAGGAAGCCCGGCCGTTCGGCGATCGCTATGCCGTCCGAGCCGCCGGTAACGTCGCGCCATTTCAGCGCCACCGAAAACACCAGTTGCGAAAAGGCAAGCGTGAGCATCAGGAACGGAATGCCGCCGGTGCGCACGCAAAAAAAGCCGATCAGTGCCGCGCCGCATCCGGCAACGACAATGCCCGCGGCAACGCCGAGCCAGGCATTGACGCCGAATTGCGTGCCGAGCACGGCGACCGCATAAGCGCCCAATCCGAAGAAGGCGGCGTGCCCGAGCGACATCAGGCCGGTGAAGCCGAGCAAGAGATCGAGGCTCATGGCGAAGATCGCGAAGATAAAAATCTCCGAAATGAGCGCGCGCGGATAATCGGTCAACAGGAACGGCAGCGCCAAGAGCGCCAATAGCGCCAAAACTTCGATGGCGCTTCGCTGCACCGTGCTCGGCCGGCTCGTCGTGGCGATGGCAGGCGCGATCGCGATATCGGTATATTTGATGCCGAACAAGCCTTGCGGCCGGATCAGAAGCACCGCCGTCATGGCGAGATAAATCAGAAACAGCGCGATGCTCTGGAAGTAGGCCTTACCGAAAGTATCGGCTATGCCGATCAAAAGGCTGCCAACGAAGGCGCCGCGCAAGCTGCCCATGCCGCCGATGACGATGACGATGAAGGCCGGAATGAGGATTTCCGAATCCATTCCGGGATAAAGCCCGATCACCGGCGCCGCGGCGATGCCGCCAAGCGCCGCGAGTGCCACGCCGAGGCCGAATATGCCGGTGAACAGTGCCGGGATGTTGGCGCCGAGGCCTGCAGCCATGACGGCATTGTCGACGCCGGCACGCACCTTGGCGCCGATGCGGCTGCGTTCCAGAAACAGCCACAGCAGCAGCGCGATCGCGAACCCGAAGCCGATCAGACACAGCCGGTACGCGGAAAACACCCCGAGCCCGATCTGCACCGTGCCCTGGAGCGCGTCCGGCACCGGCAAGCGCAGCACCGTGCGGCCCCATAAGGTTTGCACGATATCGAGGAACACGAAGGTGAAGCCGAACGTGAGCAGCACCTGGTCGAGATGGCCGCGGCGATAGAGCGGCCGCAGGAACAACAGCTCCATCAGGACGCCGAGCGCGATCACCGGAATTGGCGCTAGCACGAGCGCCCACCAGAAGCTGCCGGTGATCCTGAAGATCGACAGCCCGAAATAGGCGCCCAGCATGAAAAACGAGCCGTGCGCCAAGCTGACGACGTTCATCAGGCCGAAGATGAGCGAAAGGCCGGCCGCGATCAAAAATAGCAGCACGCCGTACACCAGCCCGTTCAGAAGCTGGGCGACAAACACCTCCATGCGTGCCTCGGCCGGCGGTCAGCGTGATGCGGTCAAGCTTGTCAGTCGGGCTTCTTGCCGGGGTCTTGCACGTCCTTGGCGGTGGACAGGATTTTGGTCGAGATCCCGCTGCCGCTGTCGATGACCTGGCAGATATAGATGTCTTGGATCGGATTGTGGGTCTGCGGGTCCATGCGGAAGGGGCCGCGCGGTGCGTTGAATTTGACCTTGGACATCGCCTCGGCGAGCTTGTCCTTGTTGGACGCGTCGCCGTCGGTCATTTTCAGAGCTTCGCCGAGCGCTTTGGCGGCGACGTAGCCGTAATCCGCGAAAAGATCCGGCGAGATTTTGTATTTTGCCCGGAAATTCGCGGCGAATTCCCTGCTCTCGGGATTGTCGACGGTGTCGACATAGGTGAGCGCGGAAATCACGCCGACGGCGGCCTTGCCGAGTGCGCTCACCGTCTGCGAGTCGATGATGGTAAAGCCGGTCAGCGGCATTTTCTCCTTGAGGCCGAATTCGGAATATTGCTGGATGAAGCGCACCGCGTCGGCACCTGGCATGAAATCGTAGGTCACCGGCGGATTGATCGATTTGATGTCGGTCAGATACGGGCTGTAATCGGTGGTGTTGAGCGGCGGCCAGATTTCCTTGAGCACCGTGCCGCCCCTGGCGAGGTAGGGTCGCTTGAACTGCGCCATCACATCGCGGCCGCCGGCATAGTCGGACGCCGTGGTGACGATCTGTTTGCCAAGATTGTCGTAGACATAGTTCGCCATCGGCGTGGAGAGCTGATAGGTCGAGATCGAGGTGCGGAACAAATAGGGATAGCGGTCCCAGGTGATGGCGTCGGTGCCGGCGCCGGACACCACATAGAACGCTTTTTGCTGCTTCATGTAGTTGAGCACCGCAAGCGCGACATTGCTCGCCTGGATGCCGAGCACCAGATCGACGTTGTCGCTTTCGACGAGTTTCTTGGCCTTTTGCAGGCCGACCTGCGGGTTGAACTGATCGTCTTCCTTGACGATCTCGATCTTGCGGCCGGCGACGGTCCAATTGATGCTGTCGAAGTAAAGGCTCATGCCGTTGAAATTGTTTTCGCCGGCATAAGCCAGGCCGCCGGTGTACGAGTTGAGGTTGCCGATCCGGATCGGCGCATTCGCCTGGGCGAGAATTGGCGGCGCCGCGAGCGTCGAGACCAGCGCGGCGCCCGCGCCGGCTGAAGTCTTGAGGAGCTTGCGCCGGGAAACGGGATTGGCAAATGCGTTCGGCTTATTCATCGCGGCTCTCCCTAGGCTGCCATCTTGTATCGGCGGCTGCCGCCATACTAGGCGGTACCGGACGTAGCTCGCTAGAGGAGTTTCGGCTCGCTAGAGGAGTTTCGGCTCGCTAGAGGCGTTTCGGCTCGGTTGACCGTTCTGTCATGCAGACCGATGATCGAATGCAAAAGCGGCGGGTGTGGATCAACTGGCGGAAACAAGTGCGCAATGCGCGTATCGCGTGGGTGGGGACGGCATGACGTTGGAATTTGGCATTTTCGATCATCTCGACCGCAATGATCTGCCGTTGCGCGACTATTACGAGCAGAGGTTGAAAGTCATCGAGGCGTTCGACCGTTCCGGCTTTTACGCCTATCACGTTGCCGAGCATCACTTCACGCCGCTCGGCATGGCGCCGTCGCCCAGCGTGTTTCTGTCGGCGATCGCCCAGCGGACAACGCGATTGCGCTTCGGCACCTTCGTCTACGCGCTGCCGGTGCACCATCCGCTGCGCGTGCTCGAGGAAATCTGCATGCTCGATCACTTGAGCGGCGGTCGCCTTGAAATCGGCTTCGGGCGCGGCTCGGTGCCGTTCGAGATTTCCTACTACGGGCAGAATGCCGAGGAACGGCAGCAGATCTATGCCGAACGCCTTGAGCTCATTCTCAAGGCATTCACGGTCGGCACATTGAGTTGGAACGGCCACTACGACCAGTTTGAGAATGTGCCCATGGAGCTTGCGCCGCTGCAGAAGCCGCATCCGCCGTTGTGGTATGGCGCCCATTCGCCGGACAGTGCCGAACGCGCCGCCCGCAAGGGCTTGAATATGGTCACGAACGACATGCCCGCCAACGCGCGTGCGATCATCGCCCGATACAGAAAAGTATGGCACGAAGTGCAAGGCGCGGCGGCGCCGCCCAAAATGGGGATGGTCCGGTTCATCGTGGTTGCCGACGGCGACGCAATGGCGATAGCAATCGCGCGGCGTGCTTATCTGCGTTGGCGATCGAGTTTTATCTATCTGTCGGAAATGAACGGCACCATGCCGGACTCGCCGCTGAACAGGGACAGTTTTGACGCTCTCATCAGTCAGGGGCAAGCAATCGCCGGCTCGCCCGAAACGGTGCGCGCGTTCCTTGCGGCGCAGATTGAGGACAGCGGCGCAAATTACATCGTCGGGCAATTTTGTTTCGGCGATCTCACACTTGACGAAATGCTGCGTTCGGTCGAGTTATTCGCGACTCAAGTCATACCGGCGCTGCAAATCGCGTTCAAGAATTGAGTATCACCTGTTTGGCAACACGCTTCGACAAACCCAGCTATATTAAGAGTGAACACATCATTCGGAGTGCACAACATGATCGCAGACGCAACATCAGGACTTTGCTGCCGTCCATCCCCCTGAGCAATTGCCCCCGGTAGTCCACGTGCCAGTCGGGGCCCCCCGGCGCGGTTGCCGGACAAACCTAGCCGGCGACCTCAAGGCTCGCCGAGCAAGCGAGACCGCCATCGTCTCATATGAGCTGACCCCGGACATCGGCTTCCAGATACCCCCGCAGAGTGCTATTGTTCCCCTCGCGCTCTGGTTGTCTGGGGACTATCGGCTCAGCAAATATCGGTGAACACTAGGGAACGCTCACAAGGCGCATCATGTCAATTTCACTTGGTCATTCTCTTAATAAAGCCGTTTCCGTCTCCATACCTTTGCTGTTCGGTGATGGGCTGCCGCGCGTTTGCACGCTCGTCGGCACTGAAGCAGGCGGAGTTTGGCTGCAGATCACAGATCCGAGCTTCAAATTGTTTCGAACCGATAAAGCCGGCGTTGCTCAAGCGAACCCGAACGTTTTCGTCCCGTTTGCGCAAATAGCTTACCTGCTGGACTCTGCGGCAATAGCGAATCCGAGCGGCACATCGAGCAGGACAACCAGCGAAACAAGAAATCCGAATCCTGCGGTCGAAACTCGACCGAAGCGAAAGAAAGTATCCCGAGGCAGGTAAAGCGTTTGGTGCCCGAGCCGAACTCTCGATAAACCGGCTGGGATAGCGTCACGGAGCCTGAACCGATGGCGGAGCAAGTAACAGCGGAGACTCCCGCCAGCTCGAAAGCATCCGAGTTTGCACCGCCGCAGCTCACCCTGCCGAAAGGCGGCGGCGCGCTGCATGATATTGGTGAGAAGTTCTCGGCAAATGCCGTTACCGGCACGGGCTCGCTTAACGTGCCAATAGCGGTGAGCCCGGCACGTTCGGGATTCAGTCCGCAACTTTCGCTGTCCTACGATTCCGGCGCCGGCAACGGTGTTTTCGGCATGGGCTGGAGCCTCTCTGCGCCGGCCATCACGCGGAGAACCGATAAGGGACTCCCGCAATATCGCGATCACGCGGAATCGGACATTTTCATCCTGTCCGGGGCCGAGGACCTGGTTCCCGTTCGCAACGAAACGCGCGGCGGCGAATGGGTGACGGACGAGTTCGATTGCGACGGCTACCGCGTGAAGCGATACCGCCCGCGCATCGAAGGCTTATTCGCGCGGATCGAGCGATGGACCCGCATCGATGACGGCGACGCGCATTGGCGTTCGTTCTCCAAGGACAACATTTGCACGATCTACGGCAGCAGCCTGGAATCACGCATCGCGGATCCAGCGAATCCATCTCACATCTTCAGTTGGCTCATCGCCTCAAGCTTCGACGACAAGGGCAACGCCATTCTCTATGAGCACGTAACCGAGAACGACCATGGCGTCGATTTAACGAAGGCGAACGAGCGCCGTCGTGTGCCCACCGCCAACCGGTATTTGAAGCGCATCCTCTATGGCAATCGAAAGCCGCTACACCCCGGCAGCCACGGTCTTTATGACGCTGATTGGATGTTCGAGGCCGTCTTTGATTTCGGCGACGAAGACCACCGCGAATTCCCGCGAGACGGCGATGGCAGGATTTTCGTCCAAGCCACGGCCGAACCACGGGCGGATTGCGCGTGGCCGGCGCGCGCCGATTCCTTTTCCACCTATCGTTCGGGATTCGAGGTTCGTACTCACCGCTTGTGCCGGCGCGTGCTGCTGTTCCATCACTTTCCCGACGAGCTCGAGACCCCGCATTATCTCGTCCGCTCCACCGAATGTGAGTTTCACGAAAAGCCCACCGGCTCGCTCCTCACGCGAATCATACAGTCAGGATACAAGCGCCAACCGGACGGGCTTTACCTCAAACAGAGTCTGCCCGCGCTGGATCTGTCATACACGGCCAGTCCGCTGGAAGACGAGTCCTTCGATCGCTTCGAACTAAAGCCGGCCGACCCCGAAAATCTACCTCAGGGGATCGACGGTACCAGTCAGCGCTGGCTGGATCTGGATGGCGAAGGCATTTCGGGCGTGCTCTCGGATCAGGGCGCAGGCTGGTATTACAAGCACAACCTGGGGAACGGCCGCTTCGGAGCGATGGAGCCGGTCCCGACCATGCCGACGACCGCCGCCATCAGCGGCAGCAATCAGCACCTGATGGATATCGCCGGCGACGGCAATCTCGATCTGGTCGACCTCGCGCCGGCCGCGGCCGGCTATTACGAACGAACGATCGAGCACGGTTGGGGACGCTTTCGCGCTTTCCGTGCATTCCCCGTCCTCGACTGGAACGATCCAAACCTGCGGTTCGTCGACGTCACGGGAGACGGCGTCGCCGACGTACTGGTCACGGAAGATGTCGCGTTTCGCTGGCATCCCTCGCTCTTGCAAGAGGGATTTGGTCCCGCGGTGCGCATTCCCGCTCCCCACGACGAGGCGGATGGCCCGCGCGTCGTCTTCGCCGACCGCACCCAGTCGATCTATCTTGCCGACATGTCCGGCGATGGATTGACGGACATCGTGCGTATTCGCAACGGCGAAATCTGCTACTGGCCCAACCTCGGCTACGGACACTTCGGCCGCAAGGTGACCATGGATCGCGCGCCGTGGTTCGATACGCCGGACCGCTTCGACCAGAAGCGCATCCAGTTGGCCGACACCGACGGCTCCGGCACAGCCGATGTTCTCTATCTCAGCCCCGACGGCATTCAGGTCTGGCTGAATGAGGCCGGCAACGGCTGGTCCGGCCGCAGGGTGCTGAAAGGGATTCCGGCCGGCGACCTCAGATCGATCGCGGTGACCGATTTCCTAGGGCACGGCACCGCCTGTCTGGTGTGGTCCTCGCCGATGCCGGCGGATTCCCGGCGTCCCTTGCGTTACGTCGATCTCATGTGCGGGCAGAAGCCGCATCTGCTCACGCACGTGCGCAACAACCTCGGCGCGGAAACCGTGATCGAATACGCATCCTCCACCGAGTTCTATCTTGCCGACAAAGCCGCCGGAACGCCGTGGATCACGCGTTTGCCGTTTCCCGTTCACGTCGTCAAACGTGTCGAGACTTACGACTACGTCAGCCGCAATCGCTTCATCAGCAGAAAAACCTATCATCACGGTTATTACGACGGCGTCGAACGCGAGTTTCGCGGCTTTGCCAGAGTAGAGGAACTCGACACCGAGGAAATCGGCAGCCTGACCGATAGCCGCGCATTTCCCGCCGCGGCCAACGAGAACGCTGCGTGGAACGCCCCTCCCGTCTTGACGAAGACCTGGTACCACACCGGCGTCTTTATCGGCGGCAGAGAGATTTCCCGCCATCTGGCCGGTGAATACTACCGCGAGCCGGATGCGGGCGCCGAGATGCTTCTCGACGACACGATTTTGCCCGGCAATCTGACGGCGGAAGAGGCTCGCGAAGCGTGCCGCGCGCTGAAGACCTCGATGCTGCGGCAGGAAGTGTACGCGCTCGACACCGTCAAGGAGTCTTCGCGACCCTACACGGTGACCGAAAACAATTTCACCATAAGGCCGCTCCAGCCGCGCGGCGAAAATCGCTATGCGGTGTTTTTCACGCATGCCCGCGAAAGCCTGACGTTCAACTACGAGCGCAAGCTTTATGACGCCGACGGCGGCAGGCGAGCCGACCCGCGCGTGACGCATGCGGTGACGCTTGAGGTCGACGACTACGGCAACGTGCTCAAATCCGTCAACATCGGTTACGGCCGGCGGTTCCCCGATCCGTCCGGACGTCTCACCGCCGCCGACCGTTCGAAACAAGAACGGCTGTTGGCGACGCTGACGGAAAACCGCTACACCAACGCCGTGCGCGAGCCCGGCGCGTACCGCAATCCGCTGCCCGCGGAAACGCGTACTTATGAGTTGCTCAAGCTCAAGCCGCGCGCCGATCGCTTCGGAACGACGAATCTCTTTCGCTTTGGCGAACTGGCGAAAAGGGTGAAGGAAGCGAGCGACGGACGGCACGACCTGCCTTACGAGGACATCGATAGCGCGGGCGCCAAGGGCGATAAGCCCTGGCGCCGGATCGTCCAGAAGAGCCGCAGCCTCTATCGCGCCGACCGGCTGGATCGGCTGCTGCCGCTCGGGCGGCTGGAAGCGCTGGCGCTGCCGGGCGAGGCCTACAAACTGGCGTTCACGCCGGGTCTGATCCGGGAGGTTTATCGGCGCGGCAAAGAAAATCTGTTGCCCGATCCGGCAGCGGTACTCGGCAGCGAATGCGGTTACGTGGATCTCGACGGCGACGGCCATTGGTGGGTTCCGTCGGGCCGGCTGTTCTACGCGCCCGGCGCGGCGGACGATGCAGCGGCGGAATTGGCGTACGCGCGCGAGCATTTTTTCCTGCCGCGCCGGTTTGCCGACCCGTTCGGGAATGTCACGAGCGTCAGCTACGATCGTCACGACCTTGAAGTTGTCGAGACGCGCGATCCCATCGGCAACACGACGAAGTCGCAATACGATTATCGCGTGCTCGCGCCGCGGCTGATCACCGATATGAACGGCAATCGCTCGCAAGCTGCGTTTGATGCGCTCGGCATGGTCGCCGGCACGGCGGTCATGGGCAAGGAGGGCCAACACGAGGGCGATTCGCTGGAAGGCTTTGTCGCCGATTTGAGCGAGAGCGCGGTTCTCGCGCACATCCGCGGTCCGCTGCGCGATCCGCACCGCATCCTTTGCCGCGCCACAACCCGCCTGGTCTACGACCTGTTCGCCTTCGCGCGCACGCGCAGCCAACCGCAGCCCGAGCCGGCAGTAGTCTACGCGCTGGCACGCGAAACCCACGACTCAGATCTGGCTGCCGGGCAACAGACCAAAGTGCAGCATTCGTTTTCCTACTCCGATGGTTTCGGACGCGAGGTGCAGAAGAAGATTCAGGCTGAACCGGGACCCGATGGCAGGCCGCGCTGGGTCGGCAGCGGCTGGACCATTGCCAACAACAAGGGCAAGCCGGTGCGCAAATACGAGCCCTTCTTCAGCCCGACGCAGGCGTTCGAGTTCGCCAACATCACCGGTGTGAGCTCGACCCTGCTGTACGATCCCGTCGAGCGGGCGATCGCGACGCTGCATCCGGATCATATTTACGAGAAAGTCGTTTTCGATCCCTGGCGGCAAGAATCGTGGGACGTCAACGACACCGTTTTGCAACCCGACCCCGCGAAAGATCGCGATGTCGGCGGCTTCTTCCGCCGTCTGCCGCAAGACGATTATCTGCCCAGCTGGTACGAGCAACGCCGGCATGGTGGGCTGGGACCGCAGGCGCAAGCGGCAGCCGCGAAGGCTGCAATCCACGCCCGCACCCCCAAGGTCGCCTATTTAGACACGTTGGGGCGGAGCTTCCTGACCATCGAGCACAATCGGTTCAAGCGCGGCGACGAGATTGTCGACAAAGACTACGCCACACGGCTGGAGCTCGACATCGAGGGCCATCAACGCTCGGTGACCGACGCTCTCGGCCGCAAGGTCATGACTTATGCCTACGACATGCTGGGCCATCAAATTCACCAGGCCAGCATGGAAGCGGGCGCGCGCTGGATAGTGCACGATGTGACGGGAAAGAAGGGAGAGAAGGACGAGGCAGGCAAGCCAGTGCGCGTCTGGGACAGCCGCGATCATGAATTCCGCACCGCTTACGACCCGCTGCGGCGGCCAACGGACTCTTTTCTCCGTGAAGGTGAGGGTCCAGAGCTACTGTTGGGGCGCATTGTCTATGGCGAAAGCCAGGCCAACCCGGAGGTCAACAACCTGCGCGGCAAGGCCTTCCAGCTCTCCGACCAGGCCGGCGTCGTCATAAGCGACCGGTATGATTTCAAAGGCAATCTGCTACGGAGCCAACGCCAGCTAGCGCAGGCGTACAAGACCACCCTGGACTGGTCGGCCGCAGTGCCGCTCGAAGCCGACACCTATAGCCACGCCACCCGTTACGATGCGCTCAACCGCCCGACGGAGCTGACTTCACCAGACAACAGCGTCATCCGCCACGCTTACAACGAAGCCAGCCTGCTGGACCGGGTGGATACCAATCTGCGCGGCAAGCAACACAACGGCCAGCCGGTGTGGACACCCTTTGTCACCAAGATCGACTACGACGCCAAGGGCCAGCGCCAGTCGATCGCCTATGGCAACGGCGCCAGAACCACCTACGCTTACGATCCGCTGACCTTCCGCCTGGTGCATTTGCTGACCCGGCGCGAGGCTGCCGCCTTCGCCGGCGACTGTCCTCAGCCGCCGCCAGCCGGCTGGCCCGGCTGCCAAGCGCAGAACCTGCACTACACCTACGATCCCGTCGGCAACATCACGCACATCCGCGACGACGCCCAGCAGACCATCTACTTCCGCAACAAACGGGTCGAGCCGAGCGCCGACTACACCTACGACGCCGTCTATCGGCTGATCGAAGCCACCGGCCGCGAGCACCTGGGCCAGGCCGGGGGCCGGCCGGCGCCCACGTCCTACAATGACTATCCACGTGTTGGATTGCTGCAACCCGGCGACGGCAATGCCATGGCGCGTTATCTCGAGCGCTATGTCTATGACGCGGTCGGCAACTTCCAGGAACTGCTCCACCGCGGCAGCGACCCGGCCAATCCCGGCTGGACCCGCGCCTATGCCTACGACGAGGCGAGCCAACTGGAGCGCGACAAGCCCAGCAATCGCCTGACCCGCACGGCCATCGGCGCGACGACCGCGACCTACAGTAGCGGCGGCGGCGGCTACGACGCCCACGGCAACATGTTGCGCATGCCGCAGTTGCACATCATGCAGTGGGACTTCAAAGACGAACTGCAAATGACCCAGCGCCAGGCGGTGAATGCCGGTGACGAGGACGGCGTTCGTCGGCAAGGCGAGCGCACCTGGTACGTTTATGACGCCAGTGGCCAGCGCGTGCGCAAAGTGACGGAGCTGGCCAGCGGCGCGGTCAAGGATGAGCGGGCCTATCTGGGCGGCTTCGAGATCTACCGCAGGCATGGCACCGACCCGCTGGTGCGGGAAACGCTGCACGTCATGGACGACAAGTGGCGCATTGCCTTAGTAGAGACGCGCACCGAAGGCGACGAAGCGGGGATACCGGCGCAACTCATCCGCTATCAATTTGCCAATCACCTCGAATCCAGCAGCTTGGAAATGGACGAAACCGGCGCGGTGATTTCCTATGAGGAATACTATCCCTACGGCAGTACGTCCTATCAGGCGGTGCGCGGCCAGACGGAAACTCCGAAGCGATACCGATACACCGGGAAAGAGCGCGACGTGGAAAATGGCCTCTATTACCACGGCGCGCGTTATTATGCCGTTTGGTTGGGCAAGTGGACGGGCTGTGATCCGGCAGGGATGGTCGACGGGACGAACGTATATGCGTATGCCCGTGGGAACCCCACGCGGATGAACGATCCTACCGGCACTCAGGCATCGACGCTGCTCTGGGAAAAACCCGGGAAACGGCGCAAATCATATATAGACTTTGGTAAGTTCGAGATCGGACAGGGACCCAGCGCAATCACGCAATATACGCAAGCTCAGGCCGCCGATAAAAACGTGGTCGGCGCGTCGTTCGCGCCGACGTTTTCCCCAGGGGGCATCCCAAGCTATCTGCAATCTCAGTTTTCGGTCAACGTTGGCCTGATAGAAAAAGGGAAGCCCGTCTCAGCTCAGGCAATTGTCAACGCCCCGTCGATGTCGGCAGACAGGAGCTTCTTTCCACTCTCAGGGTCTAGCTTCGCCAACGCGTCTTATACTGCGCAAGGAGGAGGTCAGGTCGTATGGAATCCTACTGGCACGAGGCTCAACCTTACGGCCCTGGGATTAGCGGGCGGAGGCTGGGGCCCGACAAAGGACTCGGGGGGCTTTGCTGGGACGCAGACCGGCGGGGTTCAATATAACCTTTTTGGCAAGGACAATAACAGATCGATACTGAACCCTGGACTAAATTACCAGTTGACGCAACTAGGATCCCAGCAAACCAAGGGCCCCGTTGTCAATTTGACGGTCAATCTCGGCTATCCAAAAAACTATCCAATATCGAGCCAGATCCCAAATTGGACGGTGTTTGCAGAAGCCTTTAAAGTGTCCGGGTCTGGTGGGGCGCAGTCCTACGTAGGTTTCAATGTTGGCGGGCTCAAGACCTTCCCGCACGAAACGGGTCATGGACCTAGCAGTGCGTACGGCCTCGGCCTCACCTTAGGCGTTCGTGGACAGACCTCACAGCAGCTGAAGCTCCAACCATCCAATTTGTACGTCGCGGTTGTTTTGGCGATTGGGTTTGGACTGCCAAGTTCCCATTAGGAGTCCAAAAGTGCAAGCCAAACGACAGTCGCTAATCGCCGAGCCGCACACCGCGTGTGGTGGTCTTCAAGCACGTTTACGCTTCGTTTCCAGGAGACCAGTAACGTCCCACGCAAGCGTAATTCGAGTCACTCGATGGGAGTCGATCCATGCCAAACTACATCGTGCTTCGACTGGCGCCGGAAGCCGTAGCCACGACGGCCGCCGCAGCCGCCGCTCTATAAGCCCCGCGGCATGAGCAAAGAGACCGCGATGATGTCCGCCGCGAAAATCGGTGCGCTCGGTTCGATCACGCTTGCGCCACGAACGGCGCTGCAAGTTCACATTCCGGCTCGGCCGATTTGAACAAGGCGGCAGGCCCCGCTTCAGCCCTCCCAGGCGATCGGCGCCGATACCCCGTCGAAGCGCGCCGATAGCCCCGCAAACCAGCCTCTTACCGAGGTTGTATCTCTCTGATACTCTATCTCTTGTTTAGTCCGTCGCGGCGTATCCGGGGGGAGCGTCACGTGAATCCGACCCAGCCGATCCGACGCGGCGCGCACGGCGCCGCAGTCGCCAACCTGCAAGCAAGCTTGCTGCGCCTTGCGCGCCGGCAGGTCATTCGCGCTTCCGATACCGGGCATCGCGCTCTTGAAAAAGCACCGGCACCCGCACTGCGCGACCGGGTCTGCAAGGCCCGGTCCGCGAAACTTATCGCCCTGTCGCAGAAGCCATCCGCGAGTCGACCCGGTCGCCACATGGACCGGGAGCACGCCCGCGAACGTCGATTGCAGCAGGGGCGATGAGACTTCAACAGACGACGTTTTGTTTTTCAGAAAGACCGGTGACGTTTGGTTTTTAGGTGACAAGTGAGTCCAACGAAAGCGTGATTTGAATCACGCGATGGGAGGCAACCCATGCCTTATATCGTGCTTCGCCTGACCCCTGCCGCCGCGATCGATCCGACAACCTTCGCGACAAGTTATCTCGCCGGACTCACGGTCAACGTCTACGACGTCTCGTTTGCGGGTACAGCAAGCAGTCCTATCGGCCCGGCCACAATCGTCCAGCACGTTACTACCGGCCTCACGCCCACGCCCGCATCGGTCGCCACCGCCGTCATCTCCGTTCCGCCCAGCACCCCCGAATATGTAAGTCCCAACATCCAGATTGCGTTCGTTCGCGGTACACAAACGGTTCTTGATCCGAATGTTTATTACGAGGTGCTCCTCTTTCCAGGTCCGCTTCCGACCAATTACCAAGACATCCCACCGTCCAGCGTAAGCGCCTATGTCACCCTACCGCCGCCGCCGCCAGCGGTGTCGAGCACGGCCGCCCCGCCGCTGCAACTTTCAACCAACGGCAATCCGCCCAACTACGGCGACCTGAAGACCGCAATCAACGCGGTACTAACAAAAGACCCGGGCTCGTCGGCGTCGGCGATCGCCAACCTGACCCTCAATCAATGCCAGACCATCGCCTCTGAGATCGCGTACGGGCCGCAGCCGCCATTGCCTGCTCCGCCGGACCCTCTGGAAGCCATGTACACGAATCCGCCGAATAGCGGAGCGATGTCAGACTCGAACCAGCAGGCCCTGTCTGGATTTCAGGGCAGCCTGACCAGCTACTACGCTCAGAACAACGCGACCGCGGCGCAACTGACGAATTTCGTGTTCAGTTTTGCCGCGGCACAATGGTGCGAATGGCAAAGCCAGGTGGCCAACAGCGCAATCCTGAGTTTTCCGGTCTACCCGAACCAGAACCCGGCGGCGCCGGCGACCAACGCGACGGTCAGCGAAGCCGAGATAATTCTAACCGTTCCTCCGACTACGCCTCCCGCTGTTCCTCCCACTGTTCCCCCCGTCAATCTCGGCATCGATGTCCCGGCGGAGTATTTCTACGCGCTCTTTGCGCAGATGCCGCCGCAGATGACGCCCGCGCAGCGCTACGCGATGGTAATCGGCTCGGATCTGCAACAAAATCTCAACCAGTTGACCGACGCGGTGAACGCGGGATGGATCACCGCGCAGCCGATCAATCCGGCACAGGCCGTGCGTACACTCGCCGCATTGAACGTTCCGGCTGCTTCAACCGTAACCACGTGCGACATTACCGCTGCTTCGACAGCCTCGGTCGGGCAAATCTGGAAGGATTGGCTGGCGTTTCCCAGCGCTAACTGGTCCGGGTCTGGCTCGCTGCCAGCCGGATACACGTATCAGGCCGGCGACGACCCCACGTATTTCTGGCCCATCGAGGCGACAAATCAGTCCGCAGCATTTCTCGATCTCGTACTGTGGGTATTGACGGAAGGGTGTTTCGATACAACGACCGGCAACTACCTGGCCTCGGAGATCAGGACAAATCTGGTCGTCGCTGCCACGTCGAGCCACATCAATTACGTTGGCGACCTGGCACTGGCCTCACCGAGCGACTGGCAGAAGTTCTTCGGCCCTCCACCTCCACCAAATACAGTTCCGGGCAACCTTCCGCTATTTACGCTGCCCGGAAGCTTTACGGCGCGTGTGGCCGCGTTCATCCACCACGTCCAGAGCTTCTTCGGCGTGCAGTCGGTTACGCCGAATATCCCCACGGCGAATTCTGCGGCGCCACCAAGCTTGAACTTGCCGGCGGTCGACCTGATCACGGCGACGATTGGAAGCTTGGCGTTTCCGCTCACTGCGGCGCAACTGTCGAGTCTCGATTCTGCCGCGGCGACCGCCTCGGGTGGAGACGCGCAGGCCAAGGCGTGGGTGTTGCAGGCGATCACGACGATCAACAATCTCGCGACCCTCACAACACCGCCGATAGTGCCGTCAGGCCTCCAATTCTCGATAATGGAGGCGCTCTATGCGCGCGGATTCACCAGCAGCGACGATATTCTGGATCTCCCGCTTGATGACTTTCAGCAAGCGCTCACCGGGACCGTGGCATACGATTCTGCCGCGCAGATTTATGGCAATGCGGGAGCGCCCCACAAATTCCCGCCGATCGAGCCGCAAAAGTTCATCCCGATCAATCCCGGATCGCTCACCGACTGCGTCCCGCCGCTTTGTCTGTCTCCGCTCGGACCGATCGCCTATCTGCAGGAGATGCTGAAGGTCTCCAAAGGCTCCACGTGTGAGAACACGGTGCCCGCTCCATTCCGAGCGACCATCAAGGATGTTAGCAATGGAAACGTGCTGATCCTGGACTCCACTGCCGGAGTCACGGTCGGCATGGAGGTGAGCGGCACGAATATTCCAGAAAACACGACGGTCGTATCGGTCTCGCCGGCGCCGGCGCACTCGGTGACCTTGAGCCAGGCGATCAATGCCACCGTATCGACCGGTCCCATCATCACATTCACGATGGCGACATTGGGATCCGTCATCACCCAACGCCGTGGGCCGCTGGAGAATCTTGCCGCCTCCGGAGCAAACTGCGAGACGCCGCTGCCGCTCATCGACATCGTCAACGAGTGCCTGGAATATGCCGCCTCGACCACGCCTGCGGGCACGCATGGCGCGATTTACAACACCGCCGAGGACGTCCTCGCCGGCCACACCCTGTGCGTCGAGGAGTGCTGCACCGAGCAGGAAAAAACCGACGCGGCGTGTCACGATCCGGCGACGCTGTTCGCAGCACTGCCCGAGTATTCAACGCCCGGTACTCCTTCTCCTTCCGGCGCCCTGGTGCGGGTCAGGACCGACGGTTTTTCGAACGCGGAAGTCGAGCCGGCGGTCTACAACATCCTGAAAGCGGATTTTACGTCCTGCTGCCTGCCCTACCCCCAGGCGCTGGATGTGTCGCGCACCTACCTGGAGCACTTTCGCAGCTGCCGCTTCGAGGTCATGCGGACATTTCGCAAATGCATTACCGAGTTCGTGCTCGACCCGAACAACCCGCCGGCCGGATTTAGGTCGTATCTTTGGCGCTATCCGGTGCGCATCGACATCGCCATCGAGTATCTCGGCATTACGCCGGAAGAATACGTCGTGCTGTTCGGGGGAGTCTGGCCTGTTCCTTGCGATGCTCCGGCTACCGGCGCGAAGCCCCTGACCCGATCGACGCGGCAATTGTACGGGTTCGCGGCCGAGGTCGAAGTCGAAGACAACACCTGGACGGCGACCGTGGTCCAATTGCCGGAGTTCCTCAAGCGCATCTGCCTGACGTACTGCGAATTTCTCGAACTGTGGAAGACCGGATTCGTCACATTCAGCAACGCCGGCGATGAGGCCGGCCAGTTCCCGGATTGCGAGCCGTGCTGCCTGGACAAATTGCAGTTGAAATTTCCCGTGCCGCGCGACGTGCAAGGCGAGAACATCTCGCTCGCCGAGCTGGCGGTGCTCAAGCAGTCGCTCGCCAAGCTGGCGGTGTTTATCCGGCTCTGGCACAAGCTGAAGAGATTGTGCGGCGGCGAATATTCGTTCCAAGAGCTTGCCGATATCTGCACGGTCTTGCGGTTTTTCAACGGCAATGCCGTCAATCCCGACTTCATCCGTCAACTCGCCGCCTTGCAAATGCTCCGCGATCAGCTGCGGCTGCCGCTGACCGACGAGTACGCGACCGTGGCCGCGGGCGGCGCCGGTGCCGATCGGACTTTCCTGCTTTCATTGTGGGCCGTGACCGCGCACCATTGGGACTGGGCGCTGCAGCGGTTCATCGAAGGCATCGCGCATTACGCGGCGTGCCGCTACGGCTGCGAGCGGCGCGAGCCGGAATTCCTCGAACAGCTTGCCGGCAATTTCGACTGCCTGTCGCGCCTCGCCGGATTCGATCCGGCGACGGCAAGCGCCACGTGGCATGCCGCGCCGACGCACACGCTGCGCTTTGCCGAAATGCTGGCGAAAATCTATGCGTCGCATTTCAGCATCGGCGAGATCATCTTCCTGTTTGCAGCGGACGACAGCCTGTACGGCGAATACGGGCATGAGACGCATGAATATGGCGATAAGCCAGAACATGAGAAGCATGAATACGCCGACAAGCCCGAACCTGAAAAGCATGAACATGAATATGACGACGAACATGAAGAGGATGAACATGCATATGACGAGCATGACCATGACGGCGAAGAGCACGCGCGTGATGAGCGCGAACACGAACACAAGCCGTCGCCTTGGCAGTTAAGGCGGAAGCTGCTGGAAAGACACATCCCCCGAGAGGAGACCGAGGACTGGACGTGGAGCAGGCTCGTATCAGCGCTGCACCACGAGTTCGGTTTCGCCGGCGAGCACCCATCCCTGCAACGCCAGCAGGCGATGTTCGATTGCTGGGAGCGGGTCTTCGACTACGATCACATTCGAAAGGAATTGGGATCGCGCTTCGAGTGTCATTTGCGATACTTCCAGGACCAGACCGTTCCCGTGTACGCACTGACAACCGACGATCTCGAAGACGATCGCTGGATGGTGCGTGCCGGGCACGCCGGCAGGTGGATCCAGTCGCTGTCGCATTGCTTCAGGGGCAAAGACCTCGCCCAGGCGCGTCCGGAGCTGTGGGCCGCGGACGACCCGGCGGCGCTGGTTGCCGGAGAAACGGAAACCGGAAACGCGAATCTTTCCCGCTTTTTGGCTGACGGCTGCCTCGAGGCCGGCGCGCCGCGGCTCTACGACGACCTGAAAAAGCTCAACGATGGGCTGCGCGAACGGGGGCGCGACGCGCTCGTCGCCTATCTTTGCGGCGTCAACGGAATCAAAAAAACGCCGAAAGAGCTGAGCGACCTGTTGCTGATCGACGTCGAAACCGGCGTGTGCGAGAAGGCCGGCCGGATCGAGGAGGCGATCACCGCCGTCCAGACGTTCGTTCAGCGCTGCCGGATCGGCTTGGAGGCGGGATGGAGGATTTCACCGCAGTTTGCGCACATGTGGGATTCCCGCTTTGCCAGCTATCACGTCTGGCAAGCGTGCAAGCGCCGCGAGCTCTATAAGGAGAACTGGATCGATTGGCACGAGCTGGAAAAGGCAAAGCAGATCGAATCGTTCCGCTTCATGGACGAAGAGCTGCGCCGGGTCTCGCTGACGATCGCAGCGCCGGGCGGCATCGATTACTGGCCCGAGCATCGGCCGCCGGCGCCAGGCCTCTGCCTGCTTCAGGAGCGCGACCCGGCGACGATGCAACTGCTGTCCACCCCGCGCGAAGGACTCGAACTGCTCGCGACGCCAGAACGGGACGGACGTCCGTCGTGGATCACGACAGCACCCCGGCAGAAGACTGTCACAAGCGGTGGAACGGCGGTCCATACGGCGAGCGGAGCTCCGCTACATCACCTGCCGGTCTGGATGGAAGCCGCGATCAAGCTCGGCACACGATTCGTTCGTGTCGCCGCGGCGGGTCATCCACCGGCTTCGACGCCTTTCGAGCCGTGGAAGTCCTCGCGTACAACCGGAACGACGGAAGAAAGCTGTGTGGAATGCTGCGTCGAATGCGGCTGCCGCCATCCGGTTCACGTCGACGAGTATTACTTCTGGCTGGTGGACGGGCGGCATTTCGATCCGCATGACGCTCAGCGTTCCGATGCGAATACGCCGAGCACATTCACCTACGACGCACAGCAGAACGCGTACTACGATCCGGGTGCTCAGGAATCCACGCCCTGGCACAACCCAAAAAATTTGCCGAACCTGCTGGAATGGCCCTCGAAGCCGATGGTGCGCCTCGCCTGGTGCCGCGTTCACAACGAAGAGTTCCAACAACAGCGAATTTCCGACCATGGAATCGCCGTGCCGTCATCTTCGGCCGCCGACATAAGTTTCCTGGGGCGGGCCAGCGATTCACTTTATTTCGCGGTGCCGGGCGCCCCGGCGACGAGCGGATTCCGCTACGACCTGGCGGAAGACGAGGCTCACGTTGAAGACAACGCAGTGGTGCCGCCGTCCACCTCGCCCAGCTCGCCGAGTCAGCTTATAGCTTATCCATATTTTGTATATTTTCACCCAGGCGCTCGGCTCTTCCCGTGGTCCCCATATTCGCCGGCCATCGCGGTTGCGAATTCACTTCGCGCGCACTGCCGTTTTGAATCCGCGCTCAAGTGGTACGACCTGTTTTACGATCCGCTGGCCCAGGACAACACCTGGGCGAAATGCCTGCAAGACAAGACACCGCAACCATCGCCGCAGCCGACTCCGGCACCCCAGTCTCCGGCACCCCAGTCTGGAACGGCTGCGGCTGTGCCGGTAGTTGCCGCCACGCCCGCAGTTACCGCCCCGCCGGCTGCTTCCGTCGCGGCCACGCCACCCGTTCCCGCCACGCCGGCGGCTCCCGTCGCGGCCACGCCGCCAGTTTCCGTCACGCCGGCGGTTCCCGTCGCGGCCACGCCAACAGTGCCCGCCACACCGGCGGCTCCCGTCGCGGGCCCAATCGGGGGCTCTGCAAACAACACGACAACCACTTGCTGCGACAGCACGGACGTCTCCTGTCACGTTGCGCGGCACCGGTCGGTGCTGTTGCACTACCTGGAGACACTCGTCGAATGGGGCGATGCGTTGATGCGGCGCAATTCGCCGGAGCAGTTCCAACAGGCTCGCGTCATCTTCGACAGCGCCAAAACAATCCTGGGACCGCGTCCGCACAAGATATTGAATCCAGCCACCGTCAACCCGACGGCGGCGACAGTGGCGACATTCATTCCGCTGTTCGCTCCCATCAATCCGCGATTGATGATGCTCTACGACCGCCTCGACGATCGCACGGCCTTGATTCACGACTGCCTCGACAAGCGGCGGTTGCGCCAGGCTTCCGAGCGTCACGACGCCCAATACTGGGGCGACGATCCGGCGCGCGACGGCTGGCGCAGCGATCTCAGTCATTGTTGCGATGAAGCGGACTGGTGTCATCCGCATAGCCCGTACCGCTTCACATTCCTCATTCAGAAAGCGAAAGAACTCGCCAACCAGACTCGTGAGCTGGGCGGGGCGCTTCTGGCGGCCTTTGAAAAGGGCGACGCGGAATACCTCGCCTCGGTGCGCGCGGTTCACGAGCGCGAATTGTTGGCGCTCGGCCGCAAGGTTCGCGAGGGCGAATGGCGCGACGCGGATTTTCAGGTTCAGGCGTTGCAGAAGACCAAGGAGGCCGATCAGGAAAGCCGGCGGTATTATGCCAACCTGATTGCGAACGGGCTCATCAGCAACGAAAACGCTTACGTCCAAAAAACTGGCGTGGCTCTCATTGAACGGGCCGTCAGCAACGTCTTCGAGTCGATCGCCGAGGGAATCACGATAATCCCGGATATCTACATCGGAACCACGGGCGTGACGACTCAACCTCCGGCCGGAACCAAGGGCGCGGACTTGTTCAAGTGCATCGCACGGCTCATGACCACGCTCGCGGACATTGCCAGCACGACGGCATCGCTGGACCTGACGAAGGCGGGATGGGACCGGCGGCTGCAGGATTGGATCCATCAGGTGAAAATTCTGGATATTCAGATCGAGCAGGTGGAGTTGCAGATCCTGGGCGCCGAAAGGCGCAGGGGCGACTCGTTGCGGCAACTCAACAACCAACAGCGACAAATCGAGCAATCGAACGAAGTGATGAACTTCCTACGTGACAAGTTCACCAACCACGCCGTCTATCTCTTTCTGCAGAAGAATACAGCGGACCTGCATTACCGGATGTACGAGCTGGCATTGTCAGCCGCCCGGGAGGCGGAGCGGGCGTTTCATTTGGAGCGCGGGCATTATGCCGGGAATTTTGTCTGCTGCGAGGGCTGGGACAATCTGCACGAAGGATTGCTGGCGGGAGAGCGGCTGCAATTATCCCTGGCCCGGATGGAAAAAGAGTACTGCGATCGCAACCGGCGCGAATACGAGCTGACCAAGCACATTTCGCTACGGCTGCAATTTCCCGCGGAATTCCTGCGCCTGAAGTTGACCGGCCGTTGCGAAATCGATCTCGCGGAGTGGAGGTTCGACTTGGATTATCCCGGCCACTTCATGCGCCGGATCAAGAATGCCACTATTACGATTCCCGCCGTCTCCGGACCGTACAACGGCGTTCATTGCCGGCTCACGCTGCTGGGAAGCGCGACCCGCGTGGACCCGCTTCTCAGTCTCGCCCCGGCGCATTGCTGCAACACCTGCAAGTCGGGCAACGGCTACGAGGCATGCCCCCATGATCCGCGCATCGTGAGGCAATACGCGGCAACGGAGGCGATCGCAACCTCAGGCGGCAACAACGATTCAGGGTTGTTCGAGCTGAACTTCCATGACGATCGCTACCTGCCATTCGAGTTCCACGGCGCGGTGAGCAAGTGGCGCATCGAGCTTCCGCCCGATAACAATTACTTCGATATGGATACGCTGAGCGACGTGATCGTGCATCTCAACTACACATCACGCGAGGGCGGCGAGAGGCTGCGTCACGCCGCCAAGGAGGCGGCGGAAAAAAGTCTGCCGGGAGCGGGCTGGTGCTTATTCGATGTCTCGCACGACTTTCCGGACGCCTGGGAGCTATCCCGGACGAACCACGACGACAAACGACACGGCGATCAGCGCGGTGACAAGCGACCCAGGCACCTCAATCTGAAGTTCAGCCGGGACCTGTTTCCATTCATTCCCGGTCATCGGGAATTGCGCATCGACAAAATGGCGCTCCTCTTCGATAGCGGTGAGAAGCCGGATCGCGATTGTTGCGCGGGCGAGTGCGCCTGCGGCGAGGATAAGATACGTGCCTGCTGGCGTGTTGGGTTCAAGGGTCACCGCGGCGAATGCGAGGAAACCGAGATTTGCTGCGCGGCGAGCGAAGACTGGTCTGATCTTTACTACGGCGTGGTGGACACCCGGATGGGCGCACTGGGCAGGAATGGGAATCGGCAGGAGGCGAGACTCCGGTTTCCGGTTGAGGTAGGTGAGCTCTCGAAAGTATTTTTGCTCTGTCGTTACGAAGTTGCATCCCCGTGCCTCGATTAATGAGGCCGACAGGCGCTTCGCTATTGCTTCGGCATTCCAGCACGCTTCGGAGAAAGCAAGATCGCGTCTTCCTGGCATCACTAGTTGGATCGCCGTTCATCGCGAGTATCAAAACATCGCGGGGTATTTGACAACGGGCGCGCCGATCTTGTCCTGCGTTTTGGTCTCGAAATCGCTGGCGTCATGGCGCTCGTGCAATTGTTCTTCAGGCGACCCGCTGGTGCGGTTGACCATTCGCCCGCGCTTGACGGCCGGGCGGTCGCCGATTTCTTTTGTCCAGCGTGTCAGGTTTTTATATTCGTGCGTCTGCAGGAAAGTGCGCGGGTCGTTGTAGGAGGCGCCGTTCAACATGCCGTTGCCGTACCACGGCCAGATCGCCATATCGGCGATCGTATATTCGTCGCCGGCGATGAAGTGATTGTCGGCAAGCTGCCGGTCGAGCACGTCGAGCTGGCGTTTCACCTCCATCGAAAAACGGTCGATGGCGTATTTGATCTTCACCGGAGCATAGGCATAGAAATGCCCAAAGCCGCCGCCGAGATAGGGCGTTGAACCCATCTGCCAGAACAGCCAGTTCAGCGCCTCAGTGCGCTTGCCGCGGTCCTTTGGCAGGAAGGCGCCAAATTTATCCGCCAGGTAGAGCAGGATCGCGCCAGATTCGAACACGCGTCGCGGCGTCTGCTCGCTATAGTCCATGAGCGCCGGGATTTTGGAGTTCGGGTTCACCCCGACAAATCCGCTACCAAACTGGGCGCCCTCACCGATCCGGATCAGCCAAGCGTCATATTCCGCTCCGCTGTGACCGGCGGCCAGCAATTCCTCCAGCATAATCGTAACCTTGACGCCGTTAGGCGTCGCCAATGAATAGAGCTGAAGCGGATGCTTGCCACGCGCCAACTCCTTCTCATGCGTCGCGCCCGCGATAGGACGATTGATATGGCCATAGCGCCACTTGGGACTGTCATCCTTCTCCCAGACCCAGACTTCCGGCGGCGTGTATGCAGGTGTGTCAGTCATGTTGGGCTCGCGTTTGTCGCTCAATAGGTGCGCCGAATGGATAGAACGGCGATCGAGGTCTGTCCAATTGTGGTTGTGGGCGTTGTCATATTATGCGGCACCGCCCAACCGAGTATCCAAAGAAACGCCCGCCGCTTCATGCTCGCCCCCGCCTCGGGAAGGTGATCGTATCGGTCGATGTCGCTGTTGGGTCATCAGCGGACATTCGAGGAGTTGCGACCAATGTCAGCCTTCCTGCGGGCCGGGACATGCGAACCGGGCCTTGGGCGACGACGAGAGCCTCGCTTCATGCAGCATCCGTAAGGGTTTTTATCGATATTCCCTATGAAAACTAACAGGGAATAATTTCGGCGGAACAGGGAAACCACAACCCGATAACAGGGATATTAGATGCGCAGCTAATGTCCGCTCGCGAACAGCGCCGGGAAAATGCTTATCAGCGCAATCGTCGTCGCTGACGTTAAACGATACTCTCACGAAACGGACGAATGAAGTTCTGGGTAAGCACAACGATTGTCGTTCATAGAGTAGCGACGCATTCCGCCAACGCGGAGCCTCAGCCTTTGGATGAAGCCATCCCGCGATTCGACGTTGACAGGGACGCCCTTAGGTTGAACACTACCAAGGACGCCGGTGGTGGTTGGGACAATGGCCGAGGTTAGGGCAGCGCAAACGTCTACTTATACCAATTACCAATCGGCGGATTGAGTGCCCTACTATCTTCCGTTCGCGACGCGGATGGACATCATTTTTCGCAATTGATCAATGAGGGTTGATCGGCTGCGTATCCGTCTTGCCGACATTGATGGTACCGGCTCCTCCGCAATCGGAGGCTGATTGTGGCCAATATCGTACTAGCTTTGCAGGGAGGAGCCGCCAACGGCTCCGAGCCAACGTTTGACGGCCAGCCGATGCAGAAGGGCGTGCATCTGCGCTGGAGCTTCCTTGCGGCGCTCGGCTTTCCGCCAGGCGGGTTCTGGCTGTGCCGTCGCGCCGCAAAGGAAGGCGAGAAGCGCATTCCGCCGCCGCCTTCGGCTACCCAGCTTCAAGCCGTGGCCGCCGGCACTGTGTCAGCGCCGAACTCTCCCATCACTTCGTCCACGAGCGCGCCTACCGTCGGTGCCAGTGATACTGGGATTCCTGTAACCGCTATTGCGGGCGCAAGCGGCAACACGTGGCAGGCTGTTCTGCCGGCGCCTTGCCAGAGTGTGACGCTCGCGGGCTGCGCAGCGCCCGGCTGCGATGAAATCATCGTCGAAACCTTCAGTCGCGATACGAACGGCAATCTGCAGGTCTCCGGCCGGCGCGCGGTCCTGGTCGAGGAGGGCAGTTTCCGCATCCGCGTGCAGGCCCGCTCGATCTCCTGCGTGCGCGTGGTCGGCGCGGGCAGCGTCGAAGAGTGCGGTTGCGGCACGGTCGAGCCACCGCAGAACTGCGGCGACACGGGAGGCGGCTGGCAAGGAGGAGGATACGGCCCGCCTGGTGGCGGCAAGCCTGGTTGGGGGCCGACCAATGACACCGGTTGGCAATGCTGGGGCGTTCCATTCACCCTTCCCGTGACTGTCGCCCAATGGCCCGCGCGCTATTTTGGAGCGCCTGATCCCGCTACCACAGCCGCTCCCGTCGTCGAGCAGAAGGATATCCAGGAAGCAAGGCGCCGCCTGGGCACCCTGCAACTAGCCGCCGGGCTCACTTCCGCGCAGGAGAACCAGGAGCTCGGCAATCTGCGCGGCGAACTTGCGCGACTCGTAGGCGGGTTCCCGGCGACGCTGCTCAACGAAGTTTCCTTGCTCCCATCTGCCGCCGGGGCAAATGCACCCAATCTCAACATCAATCTCATGCAGGAGCTTCTCCTGCTCGCGCTCGACCCCTATTTCGCCCGCGTGCTCGGTCTCTACTTCGTCGACGACCAGACCGCCCCCGGCGTCAAATACGATTACTGCATCACGGGCTACTGGGGCGCGACACCGTGCCAGACGACCGTGGCCTTTCCCGGCCTCGCTCCCGCCGCGCCGCTTGCCCGGGGTTCCGCCACCTTCGGCGGCATCACTATTCAGGCACTCGGCGGCAGCACGTCGCTGTGGCGATGGACCAAATTTGACATCAACGGCAATTACCTCCCGCGCATCGATCCCGCTTCGCCAACCCTGGCCCGGACCGCCTCCGCCGCCGGCATCGCCAGCCTCAACCAGGCTCAGTTGCCCGATGCGCTATTGCTCGCGACTTCGCCGGGCTCATTTTTCCAATCCTCGACACCGCAGCCTCAAGTCTCGATCGCACTGTCGCAACCTGTTCCTCGCGTCGACATCCAGGTAGCGGGCCGCGGCACTGTCCAGGGACTCTCGAACGGCACAGTGGTCTCTTCAGCCGGCTTCAGCGCGTCGCAGCTTCAAACAGTGACCGTCAACGCACCCAACACCAACCAGCTCATCGACCAGATCCAGCTCATCGGGGTCACGACCGCCTCACCCAGCGGCTATGTTGTCGTCATTGGCGCGCTCACCCTGCATCCGCTCTCGCCCGACGCCATCGGCACCCGCTACGCACTGATCCCACCGCCGGTGGCCATCCAGCCCATTGCCGCGCCTGGACAGCCGTACTCCACCTTCCGCCATCGCCAGGCCGACATCGACACCGCCACGCTCACTCTCGTTCCCCACAGCCTGATCGACGTCGAGTGGCCGGCGCAACCGGTTCCCGCCTCGCAGCAAACTGGCGATCCGGTCACCGATCCCCTGCAGCTCCCGCCACCTACCCTGCCCATCGGTTTTGTCGCCCAGCGTCAGGACGTCGGCGTCGCCGGCAGCGCGACCCGCATTCCCGGCTGGATCGCCACGCGCAAAGCGCCGAAACCCAAGGGCTCCAGCGTCGCCACGCCAAACCTCTATCGTCTTGTTGATTCGCAGCTCGCCGATCCCGTTGTTGGCGGTGGCGGTTGGAGTCACCGGGTCGCCGCATTCGATCTCTTCGGCGCGCTCGGCGCCTGGAGCAATTGGTCCGCTCCCCGGCAGGTCGAGAAGATCGCCGCGGCACCCACGGCGATGCGCCTCGTGCAGTTCGACAACACGCAGGCCACCGGCGGAGGTGCGCCCGCGCCCGATGGATCTATGTGGACCGGCGGCACGCTCAGGATGATCGTCAACTGGGCAGGCGCGGCGTTCATGATGTACCCCGACATTGTCACAGCACGCATCACCGTCGAGGCCATCGATTCCTCCGGCAACGTGACCGGCCAGCTCACCACCAACGACCTGACCATACCGGCGCCGACCATTCAGGCGCTCACCGTCTCCTCGATCATCGCAACGCTTTCCAGCGATGGCATCAGTTACGTCGTGGAAATCCAGACCACGCCTGCCCTCGTCGCCCTCGCCAGCACCGATCCAGCGCAGATCCTCATGCTCACGCTGCCCGACGGCAGCACCGAACGCTACACCGTCCGCCCCGCGGTCCCGGCTTCGTCCAGCTCCACGACAAGCCCCGTTGTAGCGAGCCTCACGGCCGGCAACTCAGCGCGCATCGTCACAAGCACCAACGACTTTCTCGGGCAGCCTGCCTACCTGCTCTCCGGCTACGGCATCCAAACCCAGCTGACCGTGCCGCTCGATGTCCCGATCGCCCAGCAGAGCGCGCGCGCGCAGGTCTCGGTCACGGCATCCACTCGGAATCCGTTCCTCGCCAACGAGATGATCGTCGATCCCAATGGCGTCAATCTGCCCAGGCCCGAGCCCCAATCCGTCAAGCTCATCTTCAACGGCCCGCAGCGCCTGGTGCCGCCCGCACCACCCACTCCGGCTCTGCCGCCGACGCCGGCCCACCAAGTCAATCATCTCTACTACAACCCCGCCGATGCGAACGGGAACGCCGGCAAGACGCTGCCCTTCACCACCCCATCGGGCATCGGCATCTCCGGCTACGTGCTGCAGCGCGCGCCGGTCCGCTCGCTGGCCCTCGCCGACGTCAAACGCCGCATCGCGCTCGCCAACATTGCCGACAACAACCCCGTGGTCATCGACAGCGGCCAGCCGCGCGCCGACCTTGCCGCCTGGATCGCCTCCCTCACGCAATGGCTCAGCGCTTACAACGCCGCCAACGGCACATCCCTTACAGTTGCGAACGCACTCGCCGACAGCGGCGCCCAGCGCGCCTTCATCGAGCATTTCTACGGCGGCCTTCTCGACGACGAACTTTGCGTCCTCGCCGACGTCCCCGGGCAAACTCCATCGGTCCCGGCAAATTCCATCGGCTATGCCCGCGTCAACCCGCAGCCGATCGCGCCGGCCAGCGCCATATCCGACACCATCGACGGTACCGGCTACGGACGCACGCTCTACCGCCTCGCCGCCGTGAACCAGGCGGGCAGCATGAGCTCGACCACCAACTCCATCGGCCCCTACTACACGCGGATCGTCACCCCACCGCGTCCGCCTGTGCTCTACAAGCTGCAACCGACCGAGACTGCGATCATCGTCGCGTGGGCGCTCGACACCAATCCCGATGTCGCCGCCTACGTCGTCTACCGCGCCGCATCCGTCGGCGACCTCGAGGATGTGCGCTACTTCGGCGCCGACTGGGCGCACCCCGCCGCGGCCAGCGCGCTGCCCTCGGTCCAGTTCAGCGGGCAGAGCTATCCGCCGCTGTCGTTCGTGCAAGGCACGGCGCTAAACATCGACAAGAGGCTTATCGGCTTCGTTCCTGACCCGCGCCTCTGTGCCCGCGACTACGGCGGCAGCAACATGGCCGAAATCGCCCTGCCGCCCGGTCCGCCGCCTGACCAAATCAACGGTGTCTACCGTCTCAGCGATTACGCGTCGGCTCTCGGTCCACTCGGCCAGATCGAGTTCAACTACTGGACTCCTCCGGCCGCCGGAGGCATCGCCGAGCTGGTGACCGCCTCGCCGACGCAGTCGCGCCTCACCGGGCTGCGCATCGGCCTCGGCCGCGGTATTCCCGTCGTGGTCGTCGCTACCTGGAACGGCAGCGTCAAGGTTATCGGCCAAGTGCCGGTGCGGCGCGCCGGCTTCGTCGACGGCGTCTCCGCCGGCGGAGTCCCGCTCGATCCCAATGCGATCTCCAACACTCCGGCACCGAGCACCAACGCGCTCAACGCCTACGTCGTCGTCGCCGTCGACATCTTCGGCAACCGCTCCGCTCCTTCGTCGGCTTTTGCCACGCAGATGCTGGTCCCGGTCGTAGCTTGAAAGCCATTCGCCGCGATTCAGAAGGGAGACATCATGGCCACTACCAATCCCGATCCGATCGCGAATACGATCGGCCTGCTGGCGGTTCTCGTCACGCCGACCGCCACCGGCACAGGGGCCCCGAACACGACCCCCCTCTACGGAACCATCCAAAGCTTTCTCGGCGTCCTTTTCGCCAAGACAACGTCAGCGGAGATGAACGCGGTCAGCGTTCAAATCAACACCGCGCTCACTGACGTCGCGGCGGTTCTGACCAAGGTCGCGACCGCAATGCAGACCGCGGGCAGCCTGACCGACGTTTCCGGCGCCATGACCGCGTTGCAGAACAGCCTCTCGCTGGCGCAGTCGCTCGCGCCTGCGGGCACCGCGGTGGTGCTCAACTCCGCCAGCGGTCTCTTCCAGCAACTGCAGGCCCAGCTCACGGCCATCGCAAGCACGCCGGGAGCAACCATCGCTCAGGCGGCCACCGAACTGGCCCAGCTCTCGCAACTGCTCACGGCACTCGCCGGGCTTTTCCCAACCAGCTGACCGTAAATCGGCACTAACTCCACTCAGTCAGCGACTCGGACTTTGGACCAACAAACGATTGACGCCTCTTTAGAAAGTAGATGCCATGGCAAACTGCGATCCCATCGCCCCGGTCGTCCAGTCGACTTCGAGTTCCTCGGCCGGCTCCTCAAGGGTGATCGGGCCCTCGGCCAGCCGGCACGCCTCGAATAATTCACCGCTCGCGGTCGTTGAGCACGGAGAGCGTTGAATCACGCCTTCGGAGCAATTGGGTGTTGGACATGGCAAGTATCCCGGAAAACTACCGTCGTCTCGAAGGAAGCGAACGGCATCCGGCACCGGGCGCGCGATTCATCCGCCGTGTCGACCCAGGCGAAACCCTGTCGGTCACTATTGGCGTGCGGCGCCGACCTGACGCCGCGCCACTGCCCGATCAAGATCATTGGGCCAGCAAACGCGTAGCGGACAGAGAGTATGTGGCGCGTGAAGAGTTCGCGTCGAGGCATGGTGCGGCGCCGGAAGACCTCGACCGCGTCGCAAGCTTCGCTCGCTCGAAGGGCCTTACCGTCATCGACAGCAACGCTGCGCGCAGAACGGTGACCGTTTCAGGAACAGCTACGCAGATGGAGCAAGCGTTTGGGGTTGAACTTGGTCATTATCAATCAGAATCGGAGAGCTACCGTGGCCGTGAGGGCCATATCTATGTGCCGACAGAAATTGCTGACATCGTGCAAGGGGTCTGGGGCCTGGACAACCGCCAAGTTTCGAAGCCGCGCACCACAATAACGGGTACTTCGTCGCTTACGCCGGTACAGGTTGCACAGCTCTACGGCTTTCCGAGTCCAGGCAAGGCCATCGGTCAAACGATCGGAATTCTTGAGTTTGGGGGTGGGTACGCGGTCAGCGACATCCAGGCGTTTCTTACCGGGCTTGGGTTGACCACGCCCGCACTGACGGACGTATCTATCGGTGGAGCAACTAATTCGGTTGCGGGGTCTGCTTCGAATGTCAGTGCTAGCGACATTGAGGTGGTTCTCGACATCGACGTTGCAGCCGCTGTGGCTCAGGAAGCCAGCATCGCGGTCTATTTCGCGCAGAATACGGAGCAGGGTTGGATCGACTGCGTAGGCGCGTGTGTGCACCCATCGTCCGGGCAGCCCACTCCCTCCGTTCTATCGATTAGTTGGGCTGGGCCGGAAAATGGCCCGCAAGCGACTTGGACAAGCAGCGGCATACAATCGTTGTCTGCCACGTTCCAGGAGGCCGCTTCCTTAGGGGTGACGGTTCTGGCGGCTGCGGGAGACTGGGGCTCCTGGGGTTCTAGCAAAGCCGCGGGCGACGGCAACGCATACGTAGATTACCCGGCGTCCGATCCTTGGGTCACGGGCACGGGCGGTACGACCATTAGCAATGTTTCAAGCAATACATTCACCGAAAATACTTGGAATGACGGAGCTGGCGGTACGACCGGAGGCGGGGTAAGCGCGATTTTCCCACAGCCGACGTGGCAGGCAAACGCCAATGTCCCGGTTTCCGCCAACGCCAGCGGGGGCAAGGGGCGTGGCGTTCCCGACATCGCGGGGAACGCAAGCGGACTGAGCGGCTACGTGCTGACTTTATACGGCCAGCAGATGACCAATGCCACCGGTGGTACGAGCGCTGTGGCTCCGCTCTATGCGGCTCTTGTTGCGATTGTGAATTCGAACATCGGCACGCCGGTCGGTTATTTGAACCCCCTCCTGTACTCGTTAGCCGGCTCGCGTGTTTTTCGGGACGTCGCCGATGGCGCGAATAACCAATGGTCCGGCGTGTCGCCGGCATCTCCGGGATACACGTCAGCCGCCGGATGGGACGCTTGTACCGGATGGGGCAGCGTGAATGGGGTCGCGCTCCTCAACGCACTAAATCCCGATCCGATCGCGAATGCGATTTGGCTTCTGGCGGTTCTCGCCACGCCAAACCCTCTTCCCAATCCCGCCCTACCGCCCACCGCCTGGGTAGGCAGCACTGCGCCGAGCAGCGGCGCAACTCCGACACAACCCCTCTACGGCGTGATCCAGTCATTCCTCGGCGCAATTTTTACGGCGTCGACGGACATGCAGGCGGCCAGCAACGACATCAAAAGCGCGCTCGCCGACGTGGCCAAGATCCTCGGCGCCATCGCTACGAATATACCAACGACGGGCACCGTCCTGACCGACTTCAACAACGCAATGACCGCATTGCAGAACAGCATCTCGCTGGCGCAGTCTCTTGCGCCGAACAGCGCAACGGCGGTGCTCACCTCCGCCAGCGGGCTTTTCCAGAGGCTGCAGGCGCAACTCACGGCTATCGCAAACACGGGGACGGCGGGCACCATCAATCAGGTGATCGCAGAGTTGGCTCAGCTGTCGCAGCTGATCACGGCGATCGCTGACCTTTTCCCGCCTTCTTAGAAAGTAAAAGCCATGGCAAATTCCGATCCCATTGCCCCGATCGTCCAGGCGTTGTCGGTTCTCGTCGCGCCCAATCCCCCGTTAAGCACGACGAACCCTCAACCCATCACCACGTGGACCGACGGCACCAACCTTGCGACCGACGGCACGCTCTACACACCCGTGCAGACGTTGCTCGGCGTTCTCTTCGGCGCATCGGCGGACCTGACCTCGCTCGGCAATGGCGTCAACACTGCGCTGACCGACGTCGCCAAAGTCACCGCCAAGATAGCGGACCAGCTCGGCAGTCTGCAGTCCGTGGAGCAGGACGCGACCAACGCCCTCAGCGCCCTGCAGACCGTTCTGTCGCTGGCCCAGGCGCTTGCCCCGAGCAGCGGCTCGAACGTGCTCCAATCAGCTGGCGGACTCTTCCAGCAACTGCAGAACCTGCTCTCGATAGCCGGCTCCATCGAGAAAGCCGCGGCCGAATTGGCGGAACTTTCGCAACAGCTCACTGCGGCCGCTCCGCTGTTCCCCTCAAGCTGACGGAAAGGCGACGCCATGTCCGCCCTATCGCTTCTGCCGGTGTCGACACTCGAATCGCTCGGCCTGGGGATCGTGCAGCGGGCCGCCGACGCGGCCTTCGGCGCCGGTGTGCTCACGCTTGGCGACGACGGCAACGGGATCAGCGCTGGCCTCAAACTCAGCGGCGGCCAGACCATCGATCTCGACGGCCTCGTCGTCAACGCACAGGGAATTTCCGGCCGCCTCTACATCGACGGCCTGGATGCCAATCCTCTCAGCGCAACCTTGTTTGATGGCTTCACGATCGCACTCACCGCCTTTGACATTACTTTGGCGCAGAGCGGCCTGGCAGCGAGCCACATCGGCGGACAGCTTACCCTGCCGTTTTTCACCGGCAGCAAAGTCGACGTCGAGATCGGCACCAAGGCCGATGGCACCATCTCGATCTCGATCTCCGCCGTCTCCACCCAGAGCACCACCCCCGACGGCCTTGTGCAGTTGAATTACCAACTGCCCGGCGGTTTCGGCAGCGTCGAAATCGACGTCGCCTCTCTGGAAATAGACAAGGCCACCGACGGCACATGGACGATCGTCATCTCCGGCAACCTCATTATCGAGGCGGCCAACCTGTCCTGGCCCAGCATCGAGCTGCACGGCCTCGGCATCGACAGCAAGGGCCATATTTCTCTCAAGGGAGGCTGGATCGACCTGCCCAGCAAGATGGCCCTGGACTTCTACGGCTTCCACGTCGGCCTTGAGAAACTCGGGTTCGGCAGCGATCCCAACAACGGCGACAAGTGGATCGGCTTCAATGGCGATATCCATCTCGTCGAAGGCCTCTCGCTCGGCGGCAGCGTCCGCGGCCTGATCATCAACCTCACCACGGGGGCGGTCTCTCTCGACGGTGTCGGCATCTCCTTTGAAATTCCCGACGTGCTCACGATCGACGGCGAGGTCGACCATATCCACGTCATGGCCACCGGCGCGCAGGATCTCGAAAACGCGGGCCTGCCGGGCTCGATTTTCAACGCCATTTATCCATACGGCCCAGCTGTTCCTGCTGGAGGAAAGGCGGTCGACGTCTTCGCCGGCCAGGTCAAGGTCACAATCGAGGCTGCCGGCGATCTCGAGATCGACGCGAGCTTCATCGTCGGCAACTTCGGCGGCCAGTCTGTCTTCTTTCTCGACCTTGACGCCGAGCTGCCTGTCGGGATTCCCATCTTCGCCGACGTTGCGCTCTACGGCCTTCAGGGCCTCGTTGCCACCGGCCTTCAACCCAACCCCGAGCCGACCAATACGTGGTGGGAGTGGTTCAAGTATCCCGTGGGCCCCAACGGAAGTCCCGATCTCACTGCAACTCCCGACTACAGCGCGACCGACGTCAGCAAATGGCTTGTGCCGAAGCGAGGCGCGTTCGCTATCGGAGCAGGCGCCACCATCGGCACCGAGGCCGACGATGGCTACACCGTTTCCGCAGCCGTCATGTTCGTGCTCATGGTGCCCGGCCCCGTGATCTCGCTCATCGGCAAGGCCAAAATCCTTTCCAAACGCATCGGAGCCGCATCGGAGAGCGCCAACTTCGATGCCATGGCCACCTATGACGGCAACTCCCAAACCTTCGACCTCACGATAGACGCGCAGTACTCGATCCCGATTGTCCTGGACATCACGGCCACGGCGGAACTCTTCGTCGGCGGCGGCGAGTGGTTCTTCGCCCTCGGCAAGCCGCCGCATGAAAAGCGCGTCAAGGCGCGCATCTTCGACCTTTTCGAGTCTGACGCCTACTTCGTCGTCAGCAATGCGGGCCTCATCACCGGCACATGGACCGGCTACCAAAACTCCTGGAGATTCGGACCCCTATCCGCCAGCGTCGACGCCTACCTCGCCACCTTGGCCGCAATCCAGTGGGCACCGTTGCAGATTGCGGGAGGCATCGAACTGTACGGCAATCTCCAGCTCCGCGCTTTCGGCATCGGCGTCGGACTCACGGCCGATGCCTTGCTCGAGGGATGCGCCCCGAATCCATTCTGGGTTCACGGTGAACTCAGCGTCGAGCTCGACCTTCCCTGGCCGCTGCCCGACGTCGGTGCCACCATCTCGCTCACCTGGGGCGGAGACGACAACACCGTGCCGCCGGCGCCGCTCGCATTGAGCCATGTCGACGCGACGCTGGTCGATCACTGCGACGCGGCCGACAAGCCGGCCAGCGATCACTACCTGCTGCTCGCCCACGGCGCCAAGCCCGTGGCGCCTGACCTCGCCGTCACCTACGATCCCCCTACCGGCGCGCCCGGCACGCCTGGCATCCTCGACCTCACGGGAGCCTCGCTTACCGCCTGGCAGGGGCGATCGGCAGCCATGCTGCCCGATCTCATCCCGGACAACACCAGCTCTGCGCAGATGGCGCCGGTTGTCCCGCAGGACGCCCACTTCACACTCAACTTCGCGCACCCGACCATCGACGCTACGGGAGCCCTCGCAAATTCCACGCCCTGGGCGGCCAACTCTCCTCCATGGAACTCCGATATCGCGACTCCGAATGCACCGCCGCCGCCCCACCAGGTCGGCAAAGACGACATGTCCGACATCAACCCGGACCCGCCCTCGGTGCCTTTCCTGATCCGCCATACGCTCACCAGGATCGATCTCTATCAGTACCTCTCTGGGCCCGTGCAGAATTCCTGGTCGCTGATCTACTCCACAACGGCCGGCGAGAACCTCACTCCAAACATCGGGGTCACACAACTGAGGGGTACCTGGCTCACCGGCGACCCATCCAAGCCCAACCAGTTGATGACCCAGCTCAAGATATTCCCGTGGCGGCTGCTGCCCGGCCAAAGCTGGACGGCGCAATGGAATAGCAAGTCGCAGCCGCAGGCTTACGGCACTTCCTTCACCGACCAGGATCTGCAGTTCACCCTCGCCGGACTCAAAGCCCCAACGATCGGCAGTCTCAGCTCGAGCGGTAGCGTGTCCGGCCTGATGTTCGCGGCCGATGGCTCGCCGACCGGTCCCATCGTCACCATCCGCTTCGCCCAGCCCTGTGTTCTCACATCCATCACCGCGCTCATCTATGTCCGCGACGGCGAGTTTAGCTCCATCAACGCGCCGCAATGTTCTGGTGACGGCTCCGCGCTTACGCCCATCTCCTCCTCGCAGAACAATGCCACGCAAGTCTGGACGCTGACCTATCCGGGCAACGGCAAGACCATCCAGGAGCTGACCATTCCGGTCGCCGGCAACGTGATGCTCCTCTACGCGATCGACTACTCCACGGCGCCCGTGCCCATGGCCATCTTGCCAGCGGCTCCGGCGTTCTACGCCCTGAAGACAGTGACGCAGATCGAGGCCGCGCGTGTCGGCAGCTCAAGCTTTCAAACGGTGCCCAACGGCAACCCGATCGTTGAGTTCACTTACTTCCAGACCGCCGCCGGCCCCGGCACTGCGGTGGGCTTCCCAGCACCGGCGATTGCACCCGTTCCCTCCGGTCCAGCCCCTTACCTGAAGCTCGCGGCGAACTGCAGCACGACGCAACAGCCGTCCTCGGCCTTTCCGATTGCCGGCGCCATCACTGACCTTCACACCTACACGCAATGGTCTTGGCCGCTGGACGGCGCAACCGCCGCCTATTACGGCTATGACGTCAATGTCGAGTTCGTGGAGAGCTATGTCAACGCGCTGTATACGGCCTTCGCCTCGGTGTCGGTCGACGAAACGTCCTCCTCCGGGCTGATTTACGGCTCCCTGCATTTCCGCTGCATCGACCGCAACAACAACCACACGCTGCTCTTACCCAACGCCATTCACGTGCCCTCCATCCCGCAGCAGAGCGCCTTGGCCGCCGGCAGCGTGTCCGTTCCCTTGCCGCAGCTGTTGGACGTGGATCCGGTCAGCCCGGCGGTCATCGCCGCGCTGCAGCAGGGTCCACTGCTGCAGCGCTCGTCACAGGCTGTGAATACCGGCGTCCTCACCGAGGCGGCCCCAATCTGGGCGCGACCATCGCTTTCCACCTTGATCAAGAATGTCAACCTCAACGCGCGCACCGCCTCGCTCGGCAGCCAGCAGATCAACCCGATTCTCGCCGGCCAGATTCTGCACCAAGTCGCGGAATACAACGCCGCCCAGCAGGCGAAGACGCTCTGGTTCAAGCCGTTGCTGCCCAGCACGCGATATACCCTGGACGTCGTGGCCGGTCCGGTGATCGACTATCGCGAGCGCGGGCCGGGTTCGCTGTACTCGGTCTTGGCCGCCATCGATGCCATCGGCCTGCTCGCGGCCCTTCAGGCTTACTACGCCCATGAAGACTTGCTCACCACGCTGGAACGCGTGCAATTCACCACCTCGCGCTACGAGACTTTCACCGCGCAGATGGCCAACGCCGCGCGACAGCTCGCCGTCGCGCCCGGCGCGACGCCGATCCGCAATTATGTCGCCGCGGCCGATCCCATCACTTCTCTCGCCTCCGCCACGACCGGAGTTAACGCCTATCTCACCACTGGAACGCAATACCTCACCGACCACAACAATCTCGCGACTCTCGTCGGTGGTTTCGATCCGCTCGCCGACGACCTCGCGCCCAGCACGACGCCGGCCGCCAACGGCGCGGCAGCGCTCGTCAAACTGCGGCAGACGATCGCGACGGACTGGGCCACGTTCGCCCAATCGGTCAACGCGCTCTACGACGGCCTCATCACCGCGCTCGGCCATCCCGAGTTGGCGAGCAATACCACGCCCATTGCCGTGCCCGACACCGAGATCAACCTCTTCACCGATTCCAGCGGCCTATGGGTCAACACCATTCTCCTGCAGAGCCCGGAGCCCTTGCCGTGGCGGCGCATCTGGCGCTGGATCCGGCTCACCGACGCGACGAATACGATCAGTCCTTCGCTGGCTTTATGGAACGCCGACGGAACCGTCGGCCTGATCGTGCCCTTTGCCAAGGTGCGGGGAGCGCTCAACCTCGGCATTACTTTCCAAGGGAATATCGGAGCCGAGGCGCCCTGCATTACGCGAAACGGCACGAGCATCGCGGAAATGGCGCCGCTCGGCGCCGTCACGATGGGACCTCGCTTCCGCCGCCTTCCGGATACGGCTGCCACACAGCTGAACCATCCCGTCCCCGATCTGGGGCCCGTCCTGCGATCGATCCTCCAGATGTGAAGCGCCGGACGTTTCAGGTTGAACGCGCCGTGTCGATCAGGCCGCGACGGGTCGCCAACGCGCACCGGCAGAACAGCGACGACTGCGCTTTGTGGCGATCAGATAACCGGCGACAACGGGAGCTCCCGCCGCAATTTGAGTCAGGCTTCATTTTCAGAAATCGTAAGGTTAGCGAGCCGCTGATAACATCTTTGGCCCGCTGGTCTGCTTTGTGATCACCGCGCCCCGGGCGTTGTTCACATAATAGATCCTTTGAGTGTTCGAACCAAACATGAGCGTCACGATAGCTCAGCGCCTCCGCCTCGATGGCCAACTTCTCGGACAAGAAACGCATGGCACCACCCAGTGTCGGCAAGAACACCATGAGCACAATGGTCATATACTGCGCGATCATCGCCACCTCTTGGGGTTTATCCAGTTTGTCGAAATGGTGGCTGTACAAGCAGCAGGAGCCATAAGAGCAAAGCTCAGCATGACGGCTGTGGCCAAGCCTGTGATCGTCGCAACCGGCCGTGTTGCGTTGGGGTCAGGGACGATCCTGCCCCGAAAAACAATCATGTAGCCGGCAATCGGCACCAGAACAACAAGATACATCCAGAGCGACTCGTTCGTGTGGTTGACGATCCTCGCGAAAACCTGGATCGCCACAAACAAAAAGAAAGTCTGACAACCTCCCGATATGGGCCCTCCCCCCTCTCTCAACACATAACTGTGAGTTATACGCGGTCCGCTTGTCCCAGTGCGTCTGTTCGACTTCACTTGAATCGGAAACTAGCGCCTACTTTCTATCAGAAGCCTCGTTTCGGAAGCCACACCGCATAGCAAGCGTCCCAAGGCTTTCCACGAACTCGTATTCGGCTTTAACATGGGCTTGCTTTATCTACTCGATCAATCATTACTTTATATACAGCGTCTTTTTCTTTCCATGGAAGAGTTGTAGTTTTTCATCACTTTTGGTCTACTAGAAATATTCCAAATTTTCTGGTGCATTGGTATAAGGCAGAATCGGATGTATGACGCATTCATTTCGTACAGCCAGCGCGCAGACGGCAGGATAGCAAAGGCACTTCGCTCCGTCATACAAAGCATCGGAAAGCCATGGTGGAAACTGCGTGATTTAAATGTCTACGTAGACTCATCAAGCTTATCAGCCAATCCGGATCTTTGGGGAACAATTGAGCAAGCGCTGAATGAGACACGTTACCTCGTGCTCCTCGCGTCGCCAGAAGCTGCAGCGTCACGTTGGGTTGACAAGGAGGTGGGTTGGTGGCTGGAACACAAAAGCCGAGATACGCTACTCATTGCATTAACGGACGGAACTCTGAATTGGTCGTTGAACGCAAATGACTTTATTTGGGACGGTCAGACACCGCTTCCCCCTTGTCTGAAATCAAACTTTCGGACCGAGCCTCTGTGGGTCTCGCTCGTCGGCTATCGCGCAGCTTATCAAAAGGCGACTAGGCGCAATCAAGACTTCTTAGATCGCGCGCTCAGTCTAGCTGCGACAATTCACGGCAGGAAGAAAGATGACCTCTATTCGGATGAGCTTCGCGAGCAGCGTCGGAATTTGCGCTGGGTTTACAGCGCAGCTGCAGTGCTGTTCATTGCTACAATTGCCTCGCTTGCCGCGAGCTTAGTGGCTATTCAGGAACGGGACACCGCGTTGATTTCGCAATCCCGTTTTTTAGCCGATCGTAGTAACCAACAATCAAATTCTGGCGACGATATAAACGGGATGCTAGTAGCGCTTGAGGGATTACCTGACGTCAAAGAGCGACGGACGCGCCCGTATGTGGCTGAGACGGAAATCAGTTTGTTGAGCGCCTTCTTGCATCAAAAGGAGCTCCAGGTTCTGGATGCGCATGCGGGTAAGGTTTACGACGTAGCCATTCATTCGGACACCGGTCAACTCGTTACCGCATATGAAGATGGGAGCGCGCGGCTTTGGGATTTGACGTCGGGCAAATTGCTACAAGCCCTCGAACGTCACCGCGGCCCGGTCGTACACGCAGCTTTTCGTCCCGATGGACGACAGGTCGTCACAGCATCCGACGACGGGACTGTCCGTCTCTGGACCATTCCCTCGACGCATCCCGAATTCAAAAGCCTCGAAGGACACGGATCGCCAATCGAAGTCGCGAAATATAGTCCGGATGGGACGCGGGTCTTTGCCGGTGATGGAAACGGGCAGTTGATGGTTTGGGAATCCAGCACTGGGAAATCCATCGCAACTCTCTTGGCGCATAATGGCGCCATTACGTCGATCGAATTTGATCGCGAACGGCAGCGGATCATTACGTCTTCCGAGGATCACACCGCACGCGTTTGGGACATCGGCCAAGGAACGCCTGTTCTTGCTTTTTCGCTGAAAGGACACACGGAGAAAGTCGAAAGCGCCCTCCTTAGCCCTGACGACCGATGGATCGTGACCGCTTCTGCTGATGGAAGAGCCATCGTATGGGACGCCCAAACGGGTGGGAAACAATTCGTCCTAGGCCCGATCCCGACTTTCGTCTACCGGGCGGAATTTAGCCCGGATTCCGAGCGTGTCCTTATAGTGTCCAATGATGGGCTTGGACGAGTCTGGAATTTGAAATCGCCCGACAAGGTTGCATACGTACTCAAGGGCCATGATCAGCTCGTCCATTTCGGAACGTTTAGTTCTGATGGACGATTTATTGCGACGATCTCCCAGGACGGTACTGCCCGGCTTTGGAGTGCGTTCGATGGTTCCGTAGCTGCTATTCTTCACGGACATCTGGATTTCGTGTCAGCGATTGCCATCGATCAAAAAACAAATCGAATTGTTACAGGATCATGGGATGGCACTGTTCGTATATGGGCAGCGCAAACATCGAAAGCCATCGTTTTGCCCGGCCATAAAGACAAAGTATATAGGGCAAGTTACAGTTATGATGGAAGCACTATTATAACCGCTTCTGAGGATGGTTCTGCGCGGCTCTGGCAGACGCAACCGCTGCAGGAATTGGGCTCACTAGTCGCAGAGGACTCTAGGATAACGGATGCCGAGTTCAGCCGAGATGGGAAATATATTGTCACGACACATGATTCCCGGGATGCGGTCATTTGGGATGCGTTTTCGCGACGTAAAATTCGAACTCTAGACGGACACACCGATGTTGTATTGAAGGCAACGTTCAGCCCGGATAGCAAATATGTGGCCACCGCATCCCGCGATCAGACCGCGAAAATATGGGATGTCGCAACGGGTCAACCCATAAAGACGCTGCGGGTTGGAACAGCCATTGTAAATTCCGTCGTATTCTCGCCTGACGGCTCCAAAGTGGTGACGGCCGACGGGAGCAACGCAGCGATAATTTGGGATTGGCGGAGAGAAACTGAAATCAAGCGTATTCTTGGGAATGGAGCGACCGTATATCCACTCGCAATTGACCCAAAAGGCAAGCGCTTCGCCTTTTCCTCATGGAGTTTTGGAAGAAACATCATTCAAATACGAAACCTAGACACTGCCGATCTCGTCGCGTCTCTAGATGGTCACAGTGAGTTCATTTGGTCACTTTCCTTTGATCGGACCGGGACCAAGCTGGTTTCGGCTTCAAAGGACGGAAAGGCTGTAATCTGGGATGCGATCAATTTTCGGGAGATTGGTCAACTGGCTCCGCATTCAGGTTGGGTGTATTCCGCAGAGTTTGATCCCGAGGGCAAGAATGTATTGACCTCGGACGCTCAGGGGAACATCAGGATTTGGCCAGTCCCACAGACCGTTGACCAACTCGTTGAGGCGGCGAAGGAGTCGGTACCGCGTTGTCTGACCGCCAAGCAACGCCGCGAAATCGCATTGCTTGAAACCGATCCTCCGATATGGTGCCGGTCGAAATGGCCCAATCGAGCTATGCCGTGATTGTCATCGGGTCGTGGGATCGCCCGGCGCGATATCTCGAATAACTCAATGGAGCTGGAAACATAACGGTTACGCGACTTGTCGCCCGATGACGATGGGTGAAGAGATCGCGACTGCTCTATCGCGCGACAAACCGTGATAATTGATCAGAGCCAGGCTTCCATATTTCTTTCGTACTTTCAACAAATTTTAAGATGCGATCGGGCTCCAGCGCAAACATTCGAGTGTATTCATCGCCGCTCCAAAAAGAGATGCCATCTGTCGCATCTACTTTCTTAGATACAATCGGCGTGAATTCGCCTTTAGTCAGATTCGTGAGCAGAGAATCCTGCCCTCCGCTCCAAGTAAAGCACAATGCCATCGATCCGGAATCATCAATCGTCATATCCACCTCAAATCCCATCGGATCGATGCATGCCTTTAAGCCGAATGTGCCACCGCCGCCCGATACGGTTCCGAATTCATTCGAAAATGCTGATGGCGGTCCGGACTCCAATGTTTTTGTCAACGGGACCGCAGCTACCAAAGGAAATGCCGGCCGATTCCACAGGCGCGCTCCATCACGCGCGATTGTCAACAAATGTGTTCCGCTTGCACTAAAGGTCAGTTTTCTAAATGCAACATTCAAGCCATCTGATGGCGGATTGCCAACTAGCTTAGAGATAGGAAAGTGTGCACTATCGTAGACTGTGACGGAGCCCGAGCGGCGTGCAATTGCAAAGCCGCCGGTGCTAGGATCCAAGGAAATTACATCTGCGGCACGATCTTTGGACGGCAGTGTTGTAACCGCCTGAGTATTGACGTCGACGACGCGATTCCACCCTTCTGTGGAAGCCGCCAAGACACTATCGCCGGCAATGAAACGTACGAGGCCGCTTGCATCTTGTGTCGGCGCCTCCACCAGCGTGACGATCCTCAGCGCAGGAGTGCTCCCATTAGCTAAGTCAAGGATTCCGACGGAATCAGGCACTCCTACGCGACTGCCGCGCAAGTAAATAGCGGCATGCTTTGCATCGCTGCTTATATCGATGTCTTCAGGCAGATAGTCTGCCGGTAAGGCGAATGTCATCGCCGGGCCGTCTTGACGAATAACGGCTCCAACCGAAAGCAATGGTTGGACGACTACCACAAGGTCTGCCCCCCGGCTGCAGGCCAGCCGTATCGATAAATTCCAACTCGATAGGCCAGAGTTCTGCCCGGCGCCAGAAAGAGTCAAGCTCCCATCCGCGCCTGATAGTACGTCGACAACATGCAAAACAATCTGTTTAGGATCGGAAGAGAAATTATCGGTTTCTACAAACGCGGGTACCACGAGTTTGTCGTTTCCGCACTCCACCGCTGTAATGAATTCATAGCCGAATTCCTTTTTCAACGTTCCATCGGGATTCCAAATCGTGACACTCCCTTTGGTTCCCTGACCCGACCAGGGCTTCCATGCGACGAGTCCGCCGACCGAAGTGAAAGTGATATAAGTGCTATCAGATTGCCAAAATTTCTCCTCATCGGTATGAAGATCGTACACATGAATTTCCGATCCACCCTTGATCCACGCCAACTTAGTCTCATCAACCGATAGAGCAGCGTCCCAAGCGCCGTCGATACGCTTGCTATAGAACCACGAACCCAGATTAAAAGCGCGGAGCGCGGCAACGCGAGCCGCATCGTTGCTCCTAATGGCCATAGCCCCTTGAGCAAGCCGCAAGGCAAGCGTCGGATCGCGATCGGAATAGGAATATGCCGCATTTGCGTAAGCCTGCGCGAGCGCCTGCTGGCGCGAAATCAACGCGAATATGGTGGTGGACAATAAGACAGCAATGATGACCGACGCCGCAATGGCCGCGATCGCGATTCTATCTCTCAGACGTCGCCGTTCTCTTCGGAACAGAGCATCAAACGAGACACCCAGCAAAGCGGCCAATATCCGGAGTTTTACCGTAGCTCGATCTTCTCGTTGTACATCTGGGGCCAATGGCTCGGCGGTTTGTCCGGGTGCAAACGGACCGACGCCGTCGAAATGTTGACGCAAAGGTTCAGGGAACGGTTCATCGCGCGAGTTACGCGTACCTCTTAAGATGACTGCAAGGATGGGACGGTCGGGATGCGCCTGCTTGAAATAGGAAATTTCCCGATTGATCCACGGCGATGCCGCGGCTTCGGGAGAGCAAATCACTATCAAAGCGGCCGAGACGTCGATCGCGTTGCGAAGCGCTGAAGCCAAGTCGGGAGTCGCTGAGAGATCTTGGACGTCCCGAAATACCTGCCCGATCCCACGTTTCACCGGACCGAACAATCCGCTCGTATTCACCAGTCCACGAGGCGTACGGTAGTTCTCCAACGCGCGCTGGAACCAAGCAGCAAACTTGAGGTCGGCCGGATTGCTGTGACAATAGCTGATAAAAGCGGCGTATTTGATCTCGGGAAAATCAGCCATATCCAGGTTTTTCCTGCGCCGGGCGTTTCTGATGATTCCGACGAGCCGTCCGCCATTCGGCTCCTCAGCCGCCCTTATTTTCAGCGCGGGTAGAGATACGGCTTGACCCAGACAGTTCTGTCAATGCGTCCACCCTTCGCCTTCTGATTCGCGTTGATCATCAGCGCAACTGAAGTTTCGGCCATCGCGTTATTATCCTGGATCACAATGCGGACAAGCGATGACCGCTTGCTATCGACCAATTTTCTGGTCGTGGTCGTTCCGTCATAGCCAATGACCTTCGGCCTCGCACATCCCTTCCAATTTGCAACACGTTCGATTGCATCCAAACAGCCTAATGTCATTGAATCGGCCGTACAGAATATAGCGTCGAACGGGCTTCCAGCCTCGATGGCATCGGTAATGTAATTGTAAGCGATGTTCTCCGATATCCAACGATCGAATTTTCCGTCTTCTGTGGTGGTTATCTCGCAGTGCTTGAGTGACTTTGATATCGTCTTCTGAAAGGATTCTTGGCGGCTTTGTTTGGCGAAGCCGGCAATTGCGAGAATCCTCTTGATTGGCGAATGCCGGGAAAGCTCCAAAACGGCCTCTGCGGCAAGCTTTCCACCCGCCGAATCGCTGATGCTCACATAACTCAGCTTCGCTGGGATGCGTGCAAGACCAACAGGCGGATTCCGATCGACCAGAATGAGCGGAAACGAAAGTCCCTTTACGATAGCACGAATCTCTTTCACCACGCGGTCGGGCCAGCCGGAACATATCAAAATGCCGCCAAAGTAGTTATTGCCGTCCGCCAGAGCCGACTTCAGCATAGCCCGCTGCTCATCGACCGAGTGGTCCTCGGACGGCACCAATACCGAACACGAAAGGCCATATTGCTGGGTCGCCCGCAAAAGATGGTAATTCAGTGCGATCTGCCATTCCTCGGTAAATGAACCCACGATCAGAAACACACGCTTATTATGAGCCGCCGTGAACTGATCGCGTATGGTTTTTATATTCGCGGTTTGCGTTTGCGGCCCCGGCTTTCCGGCCATGACCGAATCAGGCCACCGGTGCTTCGGGCGGCGCAAGAACTTGCGAACCGCGAGAAGCACTTTGCGAAAATTCGGGTTATTCGAATCGCCGCGCCAAGATTGCAGATCGGCCGTCAATATCTGCTGGAAGCCCAATGGAGGTTTGCAGCCGTCAATCGAAATCGGGATCAGCATATCGTGGTCCCGACCATATGTCGCCTCGTCGGGAACCCAATTCGACTCCATCGAACGTTTCGACCAAACAACAATCACGCACGAAACGCCGTCCAATATCTTTTGGATAGCAGGGCCTATTTTCTCTCCCGGCAAAAGCTTCTCATCCCACCAAACATCCAATTTCTTGGTTTCCAGCGCATGGACCAAAGGCTTTACTTCAGGCCAGTCTTCCCGCTTATAGCTTATGAAGATATCCGCCATAGCGAACCTCAATGCGCGCCGCCCATTATCAGGCAATGACCATTGTCAGCTAACGCCGCAGCCTTAATCGGCTTCGAACCCAAATTCGCCGTAAGATCCAGCATTCGACTTTCCTCGGAACGGCGACGTCTGTTGTCGGCCGACCAACCAGTTCTTTAGAGCCGATACGATTCGAGACCTTTATGCAGGCGGACCGCCCAGGGTAGATCCACGCTGCTGTATGATAAAAATGCCTTGTAGCGGACCTGCTTTGACACCACTGCGCCCCCAATAGCCTTGATAACAACTCGTTTCGGCCAAGCGTTTCGCCCAATCACATCAGCCGGTGAAAGCTTGGTGCAGCGACCCCTCTCGCGATTGCAAAATACCCGTACGAGTTGAAGGTTGCCAGTGGTTTCTATATTGTCGGTGGATTATGTGCGAGTGTCGGGGCGATTGTCCGCGCTATTAACTCTCAGCGGACGGGAATGGCACGTTAAGATGGAGGAACTCCGGCGGTGGACCCTCTGAGGATTTACGTGATCTGGTCTCCACAGGATGCGGCAGGGCCACCCCTAGCCGATCTTCTGTCGCGGCACTTTGACAATACGGGCGAATCATCTGCGTTCGGCGGGATTCGCATGCCCGTATTCGTGCGCTACGAAGCGTTCACAGCGGCGTCGACCGCGCCGCGCGCAATCGACCTCGAGGAAGCAGAACATAATCTTCTTGTCGTTATCGGCACGCATTACCTAACCGAGCGCATAGCCGATGACGGTGCATGGGCCGGCTGGTTCGACCAGCTCAGCGCCAAGTTTGCCAATCGCGATAGGAAGGATCGGTTTGTTGTCATCTCTTTGGAATCTACCGTTTTGGAAGTACGTGGGTTTGCTGGCCGCCACGCCATACGCACCTACGAATGGCCTTCTGATTTACGTAATTCCGACTCTCAGACCCACTTGCTCCTTCTGCTGACCAATTTGTGCGGACTGATGCTGTTGGAGGAGATCAATCCGGCAGCACCGGGCGAACTCAGACGTGCCGTAAAACAGCGTCTCTTTATCAGCCACGCCAAGCTTGACGGCACGGATGATGCGGTACGCATTCGCAAGCGGCTCGAAGAAACCGACTTCGGCATTCAGCCGTTCGTGGACGCGAACGATCTCACTGTCGGAGAATTATTCAGCGATGAACTGGAGGCCGAAATTGCCGATGCCACTTTGCTCGCGATTTATACCGACTGCTACGGATCGAGACCATATTGCCGCTGGGAAATGCTTCGCGCAAAGTTTCATCACCGCCCGATATATATCGTGCACCGACTGAAGCAGGGCGAAAGCCGAGTGTTTCCCTACGGCGGCAATGTACCGCTAATTGTGGTAACTGATCTCAATCAAGAGACAATCGATAAGATTTTGCTGGCTGCTATGACTACGGTTTTGCTCGGTCTGGTGTGGCGCCGCGTGGCACAGAGCGCTATTGCCGGCAAAGGCCTGCAGAATGCCATTGCTCTAGCCAGAACACCAGAACTGGTCGACCTCGCCTACATCAAAATGCAAAAGAATGCGACATCGCCGCGCATGATTGTCTATCCCGATCCGCCTCTCAGCGACGAGGAGCGAGAACTCATTCCAGCACTGGATCTTGGCATCGAAGTAATCTCCCTTTCCGAACTTGAGGCGAAAATATGAGTGCGGAGAGCTCTCGGTTGCAGCCATCGCTGGCCAATCAGCTTGTGGCGATTTCTGTCTCTGACAGCGCCGACTTGGGACGCCTTGGGTTGCTCGAACGCAGTCTGAACCAAACTGTAGCAGCGCTAGTTAGCCGCCTTGTTGGCCATGGCGCTCGCATTGTTTATGGAGGCAATTTAGACCAACAGGGGTTCACCTATCGACTTTATCCCGCTGTCGCGCAGGCTTATGCGACGGCGGCGGTCCGCGCAGCGCGTCCACCCTTCGTGCATTACGTTGCCACTTATTTGATGCACGATCCCGCCGTGGTCGCGGCGCACGTTAATGCGGTCAGCAGTTTCGCGGAGATCAGGCTCGTTGATCAAAACCGCCAGGTGACTACAGTCGTCTCGGCGGCCAAAGAAGTTATCGGCCGCACGCCGACTGGGGAAGTACTGCTCAAAGACACGGCCGCGGTAACGGCGTTCGTAGCGAGTCTGCCACGGCAGAGTTCCGTACCGGCGGATGACCTCGATGCCATGCGCGCCGCAATGGAAGATGCCGTAAGCGCGCGTATCGTGATCGGCGGTCGCGTCGTTGGCTATAGCGGAAGAATGCCTGGTATCCTTCAGGAGACTCTGCTGACACTGCAAAAAAAGCACCAGCTATTTTTGCTCGGCGGCTTCGGTGGCGCGGCGCGTGATGCTGCGATTACGCTCGGCCTGATGAGCCCCGAGAACGCTCTCAAACACCTGAAAGTTGGCCCGGCATACTGGGAGACCATTGAATTGATCGGAAAATTCGCTGGGGAATTGCGCGAGGAAGCACAGAACACGGGGGCCTGGGATGACCAAGTAGCGGCAGCCAAGGCGGAAGATCCGGACGTGGCATCGAAGCACGTCATGCGGGGGCTGACCCATCGCGCGTACTTTCGATAGCGGCTTTTGGTAGCGGGACCATATCCCATATGTGGGCCGAGAAGCTTTCTCTTCAAAAAGCCATTAGATACTTCGGGAATCCGGCGCGTCGGCAGCGAGAAGAACGAAAATATCGGGTCTTTATTTCATATTCACACTCCACGCCCGGCGATGGTAGCGCTGACAGTGAAATTGCCAGCTGGCTTCAACGAAAACTCGAAAACTACACCTTTCCTCGACGCCTCATCGGTCTGCAAACCGCAATGGGAATAGTACCAAGACGCATCGGTCACGTTTTCCGAGACGAGGACTACTTGCCAGCAGGTCCCGAATTGGATCAGCTCATTGAAACCGCACTAACAAGAAGCGACAACCTTATTGCTCTTTGCAGCCCGCGCGCAACGGCTTCACCATGGGTCTTGAGGGAAATCACTAGATTTAAGCAGCTTCAAGCATTAGACGCGCGCACTGGAAAATCACAAAGGCATGTTTTTGCCCTGATCCTAGACGGTCAGCCGGACTCTATGGATCCGAAACTTGAGTGCTATCCCGCGGCCCTAAAAAGGGAGATCGATGAAAGCGGAAGACTCGGGGACGCCACATCATACCCGCTCGGTCCGCACATCAAACGTGATGGTCGGGAGAATGCATGTTTGCGTCTGATTGCCGGTCTGTTCGGTCTCGACTTCGAAGATCTAATTGCTCGTGAAGAACAGCGAAAGAAGGAGCTTCGTCGGCGCTCACTCACTATTTTAGCCATCGGACTCGTGTTAACCGTCCTTGCAACGGTGGGAATACTCGGCGCGGGATTATTCGCTTGGCGCAATGCTCTCGCCCGGGCGGACCTATTAGCCTCCGCTGCCAAACAAGCTTTACTCAACAATCGAACGGACCAGGGGCTTCTCCTGGCGCTGTTTGCCTCTCCGGGACCAAATGGAGGTCTTCTGCCCCTTGTTCCCGACGCTCATCGCGCTCTCGCCACGGCAACGCTCGCTACCGAACAGCTGAAGAGAGTCTTTCCCGATCATCAACAGGAAATAAGTGTTGCTGAACCATTTCCGAATGACGGACGGATTTTAGCCGCTTCGATGGATGGCTCGGTGACAATCTTTGATGCCAACGACGACAGGATTGCCGTTCCCCTCAGAACACATGGCGCGCCGGTCAAATTGGGCGGCATCGCTCCTGATGAAATGCACGTTGCAATAGCATCCGTAGGCGAGGGGATATTAGTATGGCGGACTGAAGCAACTTCGGACCCCATCAACCTTCCGCTGCCACCAGGCGAGCTGAAGGCCCTGCGTTTTTCACGCGACGGGAAACTGATGGTAATTGGCAGCGATCAACGCGTCGACGTTTGGGACGCACAAAGATGGGTTTCTATCAAATCTCTTGAGTTCGGTGTAACGAATCTTGCGCTCTCGCCGAACAGTGCGACCTTGGCGATCAGCCAACCAGACGGAATGATTCGCACATTTGATCTTCGCACCCTCAAACCGCTTTGGCATGCAAAAGCTCATGACAAGTATGTTCTAAACTTAGCCTTTTCGCCGGATGGAACTCGGGTTCTAACCGGTTCCGTCGACGGAACTGCGAAGTTGCTAAAATCCGAGAACGGACAGATTTCTGCTACGATGGGTGTGACCGAGCCTGTATTGACAGCGTCGTTTTCGCCTGACGGCGGTAGCGTTGCTCTAACCACTACAAGTGGCGCAGTCTATCTCTTCGACGGCCACAGTGGCATCGAGTATCTCTTTGTCCCCACAAACGCCGGATGGACTGCTGCAGCCGCGTTCTCGCCCGATGGGAAGACGCTCGCGGTTGGATCGCGAAACACGTTTATCTACATCATTGAGACTACCACAGGTGAGGTACGTCTCATACTTAAGGGGCATCAAAAAGAGATTCTGAAACTCTCCTTCGCCAACCAAGATACTCTGGTAAGCGGGGGCGCCGACGGATCTTTGCGTCTCTGGCAGATTGAGGATCGACGCCGCCGGTGTGGTTTTCGCCTAAAGAACTCGAGTAATCGGAAAATCCTGCTCGCCGAAGCGGTCAAGCTCGCAGCTATTCAGAATGAAGATGGTTCGTTCGAAATAGTCCATAGCTCCGACTGTCAGGTCGTGTCTGCAACACCGAGTAACCAATCAGCCTCATTAGCGGCAATAACCCCCGATGGAAAGTATCTCGTGGCGGGTACGCAGGAAGGAATCCATATTTTTCGAACTCAAGATGGAGTGCTATCCGGCGTATTGCCGGCATTCAATCCATCAGCCCTTGCTGCAAGTCAAGACTATATCGCCATTGGAACGAAGGATCGCGTCGATCTCTGGAGTCACATTTCGTCCCCACCCCAACTTCGCAACACAATACAGCTCCTCAAAGAGGTAACATCTATAGTTATCTCGCCAGATGAAAAGCGCGTCGCCATTGGTCTGGCCGATGGCAGCCTTGCAGTTGCCAATACTGCAAGTGGCGAGGTACTGGCCCTCTATCACACCGATGAGGGCCCTGCGGAGTTACTGCGATGGTCGTCGGACTATAAGTACATCTTGGTCGGGAGGAGCAATGGGACAGTCAGCGTCTTCGCGCAGCGGAACAACAGCATCACCAAGTTGTATTCGATTGTTTCTATACTTGACGCCCAGTTTTTAGAGTCGAGCGAGTTGCTCCTGTTGTCATTTGATTCAACCCTCCAGGTCCTTGACATTGAGACCGGCACGGAGCTCTACGGGTATGCTGCCCTGCCGAAAACGGACCTCAGGGCGGTGCTGTCGACACATGGTACCATTGCGTCTCTCGGGAGCTCTGGATCAACCGTTATTTTTCGCAACGCGTTGCCAACACAACTTCGCTTAGTTCAATACGCATGCTCTGTAAGGCCGCTTGGTCGCCAACAACTGTCGCGAGATCAAATTCTAAGTGCGTTAATTACGAACACGACCGACTTATCTGTCTGCACGCAACGAAGTACGTTGCGCGAACTGGGCGCATTGCTCGATTTATTGGCTGGCCGCTGATCAGATACAATGAACGAGAAATGACGTGGCACACGTTAATGTGCGTAGCAGCCTTCGTGGAGATCCGGCGGGGCGCCCGGGGCGGAGCAACATTGCAAGAGCAGATTGATCGCAGCGGCACAGCCCACACTGAATGGTTGTATCGGCCGGCGGAAAAAGCTACCATGGTTCATCTTGAGTCTCGCAGCAATGGGCTCAATCCGTCTGAAACTTCGCGTCAGACGTCCCATTCGATGCGCGGCATGGTCGGATGCACCAGTCGCGCACGATACGCAGGTGACCGTTTATCTGAATGTTTCAGGAAGCACCGCCGAGAAACTGGCACGCCGTACCTATGCCGCGCTAGAGCAGGCATTTGCTCGGTTCGACGCTTACCGGAGCCCAGCGCCATGCAGTAGAGAGTGTGACCCAGAACCCACGCGGAGCGCGCGGTTGATCATATTTTAACGAGGATAAAGAAGTTGAATTGGAACAGTTTTGTGGCATATGGACCAGCGCTTGAGATGACCGTCCTTACGGACGAAGGAGAGCGTGGTGGAGCACTTTGACGGTCAAGCAATCGCATCTTTAATGAAGAGGTCTAGGTGACTGAAACGCATCCCATGGTGTGGCGAGACACACTTGCGACGTACAAAACATCCGACGGCCCGCTGTTCGGTACAAACTTCCTCGCCAATTGGGGCGACGAGATATGGTCGCCGCAACCGGCCGACGAGCAAGCAGCAGCCGAACTGCATATTCAACTTGTCTCGCGAATTACGACGCAACGGCTGGGTTATAGCGATGGCGATGAAGCTACGGCGTTAGAGAGCGTTTATAAGCTGTTCGACCAAGCCCGCAACATCATCAGTAAAAATACCGGATGCAGGCATGTCGATGCGCTCACCTGGCATGTGATCAACACCTATGTCCGCCCTTTCACGGCCAAATGGCATCGTCTCAGCAAACGGGGCGCGCTCGATGCACTCGACGCGACAGACGTATTTCGTACGGAGCTTGCGAAGGTGCGGCACATTTTGTCGTGTTTCGATGACTTGCTGTTGGAAATCAGGGATGGACGAAAGCCGCCTCCCTGGTCGGCAGATGACGATCGCGGCCGCGAAGCGCAAATTACCGCCGATATGGCGAAAGAGCTCAAGTGGGGCATTTCTGAAACGTTCGGCGGCGTTGCCAAGTCGGATGCTCAACGGATAAATAAAGCTGAGCTCGCCGCGGTGAATGCCCGCCGTGAACATTATGCATTGACCGCGAAAGAACACGCGATCGGACTTGCGCTATCCGGCGGGGGAATTCGCGCCGCCACCTTTTCATTGGGGGTCCTGATCGCGCTCGCACGCCGAAACGTTCTTCATCAGATTGATTATCTGTCAACTGTTTCTGGAGGCGGCTATCTCGGCTCATTCCTCACGACGTTTTTGAATTCTCCAGGTCCATCTACGACCGCCGTTGCTCCTCCTGCTACAATCCCTATTAATGCCGCAGCTACGACTCCTACCCCCACACAATCAATAGGGCTCCGCAAGGACGAATTGCCTTTTCGGCGCAGTGAAGGAGAGGCTGAAGCGCTGCGGCACATTCGACACTACAGCAAGTATTTGGCGGCCGGCTCCGTATGGGAGCGCGTCACGATGACTTGCGCACAGCTCTACGGAATGATGCTTAATGGATTGGGTCTTTGTTACATAGCCGCGGTAGCCGCCTATATCGAACTGTTTTTGCGATCGGTTCTTGGCGTCGATAGGTTTTGGTCGCCCATCGTCTTTGTCGCATTGGCCGTTTTGGCATTGGTGTCTGTCGGCACGCCGCTGGCGCTGCGGCTATGCCGAAAGGCCCAAAAATGGACCGATTCGATGATCGCTCTTCCCGCCGTCGTCCTCATCGCGCTGTTGGCGTGGAAACTGCTGACATATCTTCATTTGGTCTATCACCAATTGCTCCCTGATTCCGGCTCAGCCATTTATGCCGTTGGACCTGCTTCAATCAACACAGTCGCGATTATCACCGCTGCTGTTATTCCGCTGATCGCGGCGGTTATCGTTGGGTTGTTTGGTCATCTGCTGGCACCTCTCAGACTGGCGCTGACCGTCGTCGCCTTGCTTGCGGCACCGTTCTTCTTCATCGGAATGGAATTGGCCGCTTATGAGTGGTTTGCCACGTCTCGAACTGGCGTTTCAATCGGTCTTCTCGCCATAGCAACAGTTATCTATTTCCTTGGTCTCGACATCAATTTTACGTCGCCACACCGCCTTTATCGCAAGAAGCTTGGCGCCGCCTATTTAATTCAACCTGCAAAAAATGCGGAACCTGGAAAGCCTTTCGACACGGATGTCTCACTGCTTCTGTCCAAAGCGACAGAAATGAAACGCGCGCCATATCATCTGATCAATTGTGCGCTGAATGTTCCGGCCTCGCGCAATCCGGCAATGCAAGGCCGGCTCACAGACTTCTTTTTGTTTAGCCAAGCGTTCTGCGGCAGCCCATTGGTGGGATATGCGGAGACCGCCGACTGGGAAAAACTCGATCCGCACATTGATGTCGGAACGGCGATGGCCATCTCTGGTGGCGCGGTGGCTCCCCAGATGGGCCTGTCGGCAGTTGGTTGGCTGCGCTTTTGGCTCGTGATCCTCAATGCGCGTCTCAGCTACTGGATCCGGAACCCGAAAAAGGAAAGCGCTTTTGCTTACGCCCCGGGTCTCTTCCAACTGGTCGCCGAAATGTTTGGCTCAATGAATGAGAACGGGCATTTCTTGAACGTTTCCGACGGCGGGCACATCGAGAATCTCGGCGTTTACGAGCTTCTTCGCCGGCGTTGTAAGTACATTGTGGCGATAGATGGCGAGCAGGATCCGAAAATGACCTTTCATGCGTTCACCACCCTGCAGCGCCTTGCTTTCATCGACCTCGGCGTGACGATCGACATCGACCTGGACGACCTTCGATTGAACGCGCGTGGCCTGACGAGGTCGCATTTCTCCTTTTGCCGTATTGGTTATCCGGCATCTTCGCGCGATAGCAAGCCGGAATATGGATATTTGCTCTATCTGAAGTTATCGCTTACCGGCAACGAAGGAGAATTCATCCGGCGCTATCGGCTGGACGAGCCGAGCTTTCCGCACCAGCCGACGGCGGATCAATTTTTCACCGAGGCGCAATTTGAAGCTTATCGCAGCTTGGGCGAGCATGTCGGCGACAAGTTGTTTCTACCGGCGATCGTCGGGGATCTCGCCAAAAGCTTTGATGTCAGGATTGAAGATTGGTTCTTGGCGACTGGCAAGAGCATGCTCGACGCCTGACCCATTGGATTTGGGATACCGAAGGTCGTTTATAATCACGCCGCAAGCTTCAATTGGGGCGCAGCCAGCCAAGTAGTTGCATGTCATTGAATACGACCTAGCGGCGTTATTCCTTGAATCCCGACAAATTATCTAATGCTTCCAGCTTTTTTCTTAAATATGACAGTCTTGACGATTTAGCTTCATCATCTTCGGCGTTTAATAAGTCGAGGTAGACTTGAATCAACATAACGATCTCTATTGCCTCTGCAGGCCAGTTATTGCTGGGAGCAGAATATTCGCTCGTTCCCACCAGACTTTGAATTTCGCGCCTATCCGCATACTCAGCGGCGCAAATGGCCCTTAAATGATATATTGCACCAGGTGCGCCGGCTGGGGAATTGAGCAACCCGCGCAATCTTTGGTGCAGCGCCGGGATTATGAAATACAGATTGGCATCATGTTCCGTGATAATTCGATTGCAATATCGATAGGCAACAGTGGTTACGTTATTGGTAGGTTTCTCGAACTCCCCATCCTTGATCCACTCTTCTACCCTGGTCTTCAAGTCCATTGCATGCGCATCTTTATGGAGGATAGCACAGAACGTGTCCCAGTTCAGGTTACCAGGCCCTCGGTCAGGATAGAGCAAATAGCTCCGTATTTGGTCGTAGCAGCAATCCCGCAATTGATCGAAATGCTCGTATATGATTGACTGATAGATCGAATCAATCCGTATCGTGCGCACGAACAAATCGTGCAAATAGCTCAATGTGTCCACTTCTTTACTTTTTACCATGCGGGCCCCTACGGAAAATCGTTTACTCTCCTCGAGGTGATTTCCTTTCAGACAGTACTCGAGAGCCTGTTTTCCCACACCTATCGCGTTCACAAGATCGACGGCCGTCAATGCAACGCCGAAGCGAACTCGGCCATCATATCTTTGAGCCAGCAACAGCAGAAACAATTCGACTAATTTCGATGGAATTTTTGCGACTTCCAGAGCGCGGGCACTAGCGACCGAGATACCGCCGTCTTGTTTGGCCTCGGTTAGAATTGCGCTGAGCAATGGGAAACCCGAAGAAAGGCGCTCGAGTTTTTCGTCCAATTCGTCGCCTGTCAATGGGTGCGCGGGCGTTTCAAATAAGCCAAGAGCGTCGACGAGCTGAATGAGGACCTCATCGAAAATCATTGGTTCGGAAAAGTCAATGAAGAGTCGATCTGATAGGCTGCGTGGAACCTTCGTTGGTCGATAAATCAGCGGAATTATTCTGATACCTTTTATCGAAGCATGCTTTCGCTTAGCCAGTTGTATTTCTTTCGCCACCCATTTTGAGACCGCCGAATCCGGCGACAAGATCACGCATAAGACGTCGATTTGATCGATGGCGCTTGCGATCAGCTCGGCGAGCGAATCTCCCGGCCTAATTTCCGCCGAATCAATCCACACGCGAAAGCCAAATTTTCGGAGACCATCACCGAGTTTCCCGGCGAATTTCTTGTCGTTGGAGCTATGGCTCAAGAAGATGCTTTTCATTCGCGCTACGGGCATATCTCGAAACCAATAAGGGCTGCACGCAACCGCCAGTTCACTATAGCGATTCAGACTTTACGTCCAGAAAGGACGGATCGACATCACGGATTCGAAGATAACGCCACAGGGTCGGCAATACCGATATTGCCAGATCTCGAAAATCTAGATGTTCAGCGACCGCACCGGTGTCGCTGAGCTGCGGCGGCGCGCCGAGAACGAGGACAGGTCGAATGTGGAGGCTGAAGGGGCCGACCCGTTTCATTTGAAGATTGGCTTGCGACAGATCAGGTGCCAGCGACGATATTGTCTCCAAAATCCAGTGTCCGAGCTGTAGTTCCTCAGGTTTGGCTTGGATCTTCTCGGATTCAAGGGAATGCAGCGAGATGCGGCCAACAGTTGGGAAGTCGCGTGTGAGATCGGTTACCTGACAAATTGCATATTCACGATGGGACAATGTCATTCGTAAGTGCGGGTACCGTTGAAGAAACTCTTCTAATTTAGACGCATCGGCTGCATTAATTAAATCTTCCAGTTCTCTAATCTCCTCGCGCCGGTAAATGACTTCGGTTTGGGTAACAACAAGGCTTGTCAGTTTTCCTCTTTCGCTTCCGAATGGATCGGACAGCTGCCAAACGCCGGCCGACGCGCAGGGGCGAATTCTCCACCGCTCCTCCTCCCGCCAGATCTCCCACTGCTGGTCTCGCCCAATGTATCGGCCATCTCTCGCGATAGCATCACGGACTCTTTCATATAAGCGGCGCACATGATGCGTATCGATGCTGCTATCTTCAGCTTCAGCCTCAGCTTCAGCTTCTGCTTCTGCTTCAGCTTCTGCTTCTGCTTCTGCTTCAGCTTCAGCTTCAGCTTCAGCTTCTGGCTTACCGCCCGACAAGCGCAGTGCTCGCTCCAGCAGTTCGGATGCTGTCGCTCCCTCGGCAGCATACCCAAGAATCCCTAAAAGTAGGGCGGTTTCGTCCATTACGCCAAGCGTCGAAGCATCGAAAACTTTATTGTGTCCAAATACATCCGCAAAACGCAAGGAGCCAAGCTCCTGCCAACGGAAAGGGGAGAGGTCCGGCCCGACAGCAAGCACACGCTCGCAATTGGCTCCGGCAGCGCTTAGCGCGACCGCCGAGCGTGGACTCAACCTGATCAAACTGACCAGGACGTCATCGCCGAGCGCGACGCTTCGATCTCCTGGTGGCTCAGGAGCAATCAGCGCAATGCCGGCCTGCGGTGAGTAGTAGAACTGGCCTCCGAAATATTCTTCCGATTGCTGGATCAAAGCGGCGAAGCATTCTGCGAAATTCGGCTCTTCGGAGACCCGACGGTCGACTCCAATCCACCCACCCGCATTGACCAACGCGGAAATTTTTTGTGCAAGCTCGCCATTATCTCTGTATCCGATTTCTTCTCCGACTGTTCTATAATAGGTACGGCTCTTCGGGCGGACGACTAACAAATTTGCCCCATATCGTTGCTCCAGCATCTGCCAATTGAAAGCGGTTCGGCGTCCGCGGTAGTTTTCGTCGGCTGTGGCCTCGTTATATGTTTCGAAAAAGACCATCACTGTTGATTGTCGGATTGCATAAACCAAACGGTTGGCGAGCTCCTCTCTGCTTACGTGGCCTGGCAATGCAAGTTGTTCTCGATCCACCCAAACAGACACGCCAATGTTTTTAAGAGCTGTCGAAAGGCTGTTAGCCTCATGCGCATAATCACGATGCCTGTAGCTGATGAAGACATCAAAATGGTCTGCCGTTTTAGCAGGCTCCCAAACCGGAACACTTTTAACTGAAATCAGATCATACTTATCTCTCAAATACATGTAGGGATGCGAGACAATCTCAGAGATTGCTTTGAGTGTTAGATTTTCAGGGGCGGTGCTACTACCTTGGGCGTCAACCCACTCGACGGCGGATCGCAAGGCTTTCAGGGATTGCTTCTTGTCCTCGAATACACTTTCCCCGTCACCCTCAATCGACAAAACAAAGTTTAGAAACTCCACGGCTTTTTCGAGTGCATCGAGAGTTTTGCGCAAGACAGAAACTGTTTCAGATTCATTTTTGTCGGGGTCCTGGGAATATCCAACTATAAAGGGCATACCCGTAAGGCTCGTATTCAGGGCGTTGAGGGTCGACCAAGCATCATTGGAGTTCCTGCGCCACATTTCGTTAATCGAACTTTGCGCCCTCATTGTCGCGATGTTTCGACATATTATTTGGATTCGGACCTTCGGATCGGCCATGGCCATCTTCCATACATGCGACTGCTACTGCTACTGCGAGTGACCGCGCCCTTCAGGTCGGCGACCGCAGAACTTGCTGTAGCTTCGAACTACCAAATGAGTGAGTGCCTCGGTCGGAGTGCGGTAATAGCGATTCTGCACATCACGCGTTACGCGTTAATCCGGAGCAACGCGTGGCTGCCCCCTATCCCATCCTAGATACGAAGCACAAAACCCCAATCGGCTCGCATCGGCTGTCGCCGTGACGGGCACAACTTCACCGCTCTCGCGGTACTTGAAATCACTTCGAAATGCAATTGAAAGGGGCATGCCGACCCAATGATATCAGTTGGGTGCAGCTTACAGGTCAAACACCCACTCTGCCAAAATCATGATCGTGGTACAGTAGGCCTATAAGAGTTAGCCGACCTATGCGGCTCCGGAATCCCTTACTGCGGACCGTTCTGGCAAAGCCACATTTCATGAGTTTCCTGGGAGAGCGCGACGGTTCACGGCTAGCGATCGGCGTCGATGGGAGTGTTATAGTCGCCAATTATGCGTCCGCCCCGGCGCACATAACTACCAATTATGTGCCCTGGTTTGTGGCTGGGTGTCGTGCCCGCCGTCCCAGCGTCGTTAGCGCCGGGCGCGCACATCCCCTGCAATACGAAGGCCGCACCGGCGACAGGCTTGTTTCCTGACGGCGGTCGAGGGAGTATTGTGCATCTGCCCCCGCTTGGGCTTTGGTCGCCAGTCCTCCGGCACGCAGAGCGCTTGCCTTGGACGCAGCAAATCAGATGAAAAACTGGGAAGAACCGCCCCTGAGGATTCGGGCCACGCCCAACTCGGACATTTCGAATTCTAGCATTGTACATTTAGCATCTAAGTGTTGATTTAGACATAGGCAATCCAAAATACCGGATACGCTTTCATCTGAGGTCGACTATTGATTCGAACAAAAACAGCTCACGATCATATTGACGGTGCTTGCCTCACAACGATCCGATACTAGCGACTGCGCATGCAGTTCAAAGATATTGGGGTCGAGGGATCGATGCCGTTCCGCAATAATCACCGCCTTAGCTTGGGCCAATCTTGACGGAAATCTCCAACTGCTGGGCGGGCGCTAGTGTGATATTTTTGTCGAACTCGCGGCCACTAGCGTAGACCCTGACGCTGTAGCTGCCCGCCGGCAACATCTGGTTTAAAAAGGTTCCTTTGAAGCGCATGATGCGATTTTGGGGCTGACTGGGATTTGCCTCGATCTCCCAAACGGTGTTTGGTTCATTGTCGATCGGGAGCCCGTCAGAGTCGATCAAACGTATGCGAAGATTCGCCGGGGCCAATACGAAGGCTATTTCTGTCTGGTGATTTGGCGACACTTCCGCATCATCGACTTGCAGGCGGGTCGTGCCAATCTGCAATGACGATTCATAGTGGCCGGGATCGGCCGCCATTTGTCCGGGTGCGTGAAGCACGCTTGCCCCGGTATTTTTCTGCTTTAGGTCGATTTGTCCGCCCAGGGGTACGTCCAGCTTGCGGCCGTCTTCATCTTGCACCGTAATCTTGAGCGAGCCGTGCACCGCAACAGCTGGCGGCGGCGCCTCATCCATCAGATGGCGGGCCACCTCGGCGCCGAGTTTGTCTGCCTGGTCGAGAGTTTCGAGCACTCTGTATTCGGCACCGAAGCACGCGGCAAAACGCTTCGCCCGTTCGCCGATCGCGCCGATGAGACCCGCCGCGATGACATAACGGATGTTCACTTTTCTTGTCTTCAGTAGCCGTTGCAGCTTAGCAATAGGCTGGCCGTCGGGTCCGCACGGATCCGGGAGACATTTGTCATCGGGTTCGAGGTCGGTCACCACCACCAAAGTACCGCCGTCGGGCGGGGCAGCGTTCGCCGCCGATTCAATGGCGAGCTCCAAGGGAGTCTGCCCTTTGGGATTGTAATCGTTGTCGTCGACGCTGCGGCCGAAACCGGACTCGCGGGCGACCCGGCCTTGCGCTTGTGCCGCCGTTTCCAGAGGAGGAACCACCAGTTCGACGTCTTTGCATAACGTTTCCCGAGGTATGGTTCTGTTCAGCCACGAATATTGATAGCCGAGACGGACCATCCCTAATTTGTGCTGATTGCGTTCGGTAGCAAGCTGCGCGGTAAACGTGCCGACAAACTGTGCCGCGAGCTCGGCGCGTCGGGGCGATTTGTCGTTATTTTGCTCGACGTTCTTCCACATGCTTCCGGAAGCGTCGAGCACCAGCATGCGGGCAATATCGATCGCGCGGTTCGAGCCTGCTTGCTGCGGTGTGGGGTGTGCCGGCGGCCCCGGGCGGTTTAACTCGGATTGAGCAAAGGCGGCAGGGCAGTGGGCAAGGCCGAGCGCAATGAGCGGCAACGCGCGGATGAGCCGCCATGAACAACATTTCAGTGAAGCGATCATTACTTCACCTCCAGCGTTCCCACCACAATCGACGTCGTGACTTGGGCGCAATGCGAGACTTGCAGCTTCAATGCGATTTCAATCGGCGCGAGCGAGCGTCCGGTTGCGGCGACTGTGCCGCTGATGTCTCTGCCGCCCGAGCAGTTTTGATTCCGCGGCCGGGCAGACACGATAATGCGATACAAGCCGGGGCTTGGCGGTGAATTGATCACCAAACGATTCTTTGAGCTTGTCCCGTTTGCGGCATCGATATTCGAGCCCGCCACGATGAGCCTCAAGCCCAAGTCGAAGCCTCCGCTATTGCCGGTAAATTCCAGCACGACCGCATCCGCGCGGACGTCCTGAGACATCGGTCGTGTGACGAGTGTCCCGGTGATGACTGGGGCGGGCTGGGCATCGGCAAGCGCGGTCACCGTGCGCGGATCCGGTCCGTTGCGGGCTGGCGCCGGGGGCTGTGGCACCGGGTTTGGCGCGGTGGGCGGAGTCTGCGGCTGAGACGTTGCAGCGTGCTGCGTGTTCGGCGCCGGCGGTGCCGGCGGCGCATCCGCATTAGGCTGCGGGCTTGGCGCGGGCGATGGAGACTGCGGCTGAGATGTTGCAGAGTGGGGCGTGTTGAGCGACGGCGCGGGCTGCGGAATTAAATTTGGGTGCGGGCTTGGCGCAGGCGGAGCCGGCGCTTGCTGACTTGTATTGGGCGACGGCGCGGGCGGCGGCGGAGCCGGCAGCGGCGGAACTGGGGCTGGCGGCTTCGGCGAATCCGGCAAAACGCTGCTGGTGTCGCCGTTGAGAACCATTTCACGCAGAGTGCGCGGGCTCGTCGGTGTCACCGTTGCCACGCAGGACAGCGTTCGCGGCTTGCCGGCAGTCCAGTTCTCACCGCGCTCGATGATGCAGGATGCAGCGTTGTTGGCGGACGCGCTACGTTCGACCCAATTTTGGAAGTTGTTAGGATTTTCCGGGCAGTCCAGAATCACCTGATAGATGGCATCGAGGCGGCCACCGATATTGCGGAAAATCGTGCCGAGCGTGTGGACGCCGGAGTCCGGATAGGGTCCGGGCCGCGTCGTATTCGGCATGACAACAAGGACACGTAGCCGCGCCTGCTGCTCGATAGTGTTCGGAGGGAACTTGTTGACGAAACAGACATCAGGCGCATGGGCATTATGGAGGGTTAAGTCCGACGAGTCGCTCGAGTCGACGTCGAAGTAAGTTTCCGGCGAGACCAGGACGATCCACACTTGCCGCTCGCGATCTCCCTTACCGACTTCGGGATCGAGTGCTTTCCAAAAATTGACAAAGATCGGCCCCACCTCGTCATTGACAACACGCGAAATGTCCTGCGTTCGCGGTACGCCATCCGATGCCGAATTGCGCGCATACTTGCCGGCATTATCGATGACGTGCCTTATGTGCTGGCTGCGGTTGTTGTCGTTATGCGCCGCCTCCGGCGGCGTACACGTAACCGACTGCAGCACGCAGATCATGAAATTGGGCGTGAACGGCAGGTCGTTGGCGAGCTTCGCCAGCCGCGTGCGATCCTGGTCGGTCAGGATCTGGTGGCTGTCGACCAGAAAGGCGATAACCGGGACTTCGCTATTTCGAAGGTAATCCGCGTGCGCCCGAGAAAACGGAATGTCCGCCGCGCCAATGAGGCCGAGCAGCAAGGCCAAACGTGCAAGCGGCAAACGCGGACGCCAATACCGCCAAGCCGTTCGCGCCAGTAGCCGACCGCGGCGCCTCCCGCGCCCTGCCACGTTCATTGAAAGCCTCGCTCCCAGTCGCTTTAGATAGTTGGCCCTGACTTGCTCAATTCACAACCACTCCGGGTAAAGTCGGTGGAGCGAAGTTCGTGCTAACCATCAATTATCCCGCAGGAGTTGCGTAAACGACAGTGAAAAATTTTCAAACGCGAGACCGCTGCCATAAGCTGCAGGATGAGGCAGCGTCGCAGTGTGGCTTTTTGTCACAGCTGGCGGTTGCGAACAGGTATTGTTTTAGGTCTAAGCCATTGATATTTAGCTATTTTTAAGGAATCGCGTTTCCCATTCCGCTGCCCTCCCCCCTGTTGCATCTTTTGGTTGCGCCGCCCAAAATTGCAGGTTTGGGGGAAGGGATGCCGCTATGGTTGAGCGCAATGTTCCGCGGCCGCGAAGGGGGGACGATGGAAGTGCGATCGAGGCGCGCGACGCACCGTTTCCGTCGCGTCTTAGATTCTGGGTACTGTTCCTGATCGCAGCGCTGTTGATCGTAGCGCGGTACTGGCTGCCCGAGTGGTATGTCAAATATTTTCCGGGCACGACGGAACCTATCGCCTTTTCATCGGCGCAGGAAACCCAAATCACCGACTATCTGATCGTACAATGCTCCGGCGGCCAATGCGGCGGCGGTACTCCGCATGTGCGGTTGCGTCAAATAGCAGGCGGACTTGTTAGCTACGTGTCGGATAGAATGTTTTTCGGCAGTCACGGCGACATTATCAATCAGATAAAGCCGGTATATGACGAGCTCTACGTTCAATATAGCCTTTACCGATTTTTCGATCGTCCGTTGGCCTCTTGTGCTACGCAACTCAAGACTGCGCGCAGCGACGCTCGTGTTGCGGATTTTGATCAGACGTTTCGTGAGTTGGCACAGGACGCGCCGGACTGTGCCTTTTTAAGCACTTCCTTTCTCAAGCTTTCCGACGATGAAAAACGCCGTTCCGGTGTAATCACAGAATATCTGACGGCATTTGATCGCCTCAATGAAGAGCTTGCATTTCAACTCACTGACTGGAGCCTGCATGATGCCTTCGACGCGTTGGATGGCCTGTCGAGGATGGTGAGCGAGAACTTGAGCGAGAAACTCGGAGGCGAAGTGCAGCGCCAAATCTTCATTGCCGGGCAATATTTCTCAATTCGGCTGAAATTGAATCAGGCCATCGAAACAATGATGTACAAGGAACAACGCGAGGAGAAGAAAAGGAACGCGGAGTTATTTGCCTCTTTCACACTCGGCTTTCTGCTCTTTGTCTTTCTTCCTCTTTTTCGAAAATCAGGGAGCGCGCAACTCGAGCCTCTCGGTGACAAATTCATCCACCAGATTTCGCATTATTCCCACGTGTTTGGAGGGATGTTGGGTCCCCATGAATGAGGTCCAATTGCTGCTGCAAGAGATTTTGTCATGTCCGTCATAGCGGCAGGTCCATGGCATTGTCACGGCCGCTGTCCGCTTGAAATCAATAAACCCCTTGCAACCTTTGCGACTAAAGCATTAGTTTCTAAATCTGTTTTTGTGGCTGCGGATTGGCAGATGCTTGGGGGCATCGGTTTGCGCGTGCCACGGCCCGGGAGGAGCCAATGAACGACGCCACTAGCACGATCAGCGATACGATCGGGCGCGAGGGATTTCGGCCGACCCTGCTCGTCGGCGTCGGCGGCACCGGCATCAAGATCGCCAGTCAAGTGTATCAAATGACCCAGGAGCAGCAGGACTGGTTCGGCGACCGGCTGGTGGTCATCGGTTTGGACACTGACGAGAACGACATGCGTCAGCTCCGCTCCACTACCGCCATGGACCGCCGCCGCGTCATCACAATGTCCAGCAACGACCGAATTTATCAGCTCCTGGACAAGCATGCGACTGTCGAAGCTACCTGGTTCGGCCCGCGCAGCCGCCTGCCGCACGAGATACTGAACATGACGCTGCTCGACGGCGCGGCGCAGATAAGGCTGCTCACCCGGCTTGCCTTGCAGCATCAGCTATGGGCCGGTGGTGCCCAGCAGTCGCGCCTGTCGCTCGAACTGGATGCCGAGATCGGCAGGATCGCCGCCATCAACAGTCGCACCGCGTTCGGCGGCGCCATCAACATCATGATGGTTGGCTCGCTTGCCGGCGCCACCGGATCTGGCAGCTTCATCGCGCTGGCGCTGCTGCTCGGCGACCTGTGTCGCGGCCGCTCGATTGCCGCAGAGGTGCACGGCCTGTTCCTGATGCCCGACGTCTACGTGCGCGGCGGTGCCATCCTGACATCGCACATTGACAACGTGATGGCGAACGCCTTCGCGTCGCTGAAGGAGCTCAACGCGATCAATCTGCTCGCCGGCCGGCGAGGTGACTACGTCGAGTTCGACTACGAGTATTCGCCCGGCCGGCGCGTCGTCGAGGGCGGCTTTCCGTTCCGCACCGTCAGCCTGATCGATTTCGAGAACATCAAGGGCAGTAATCTCGGTCGCAATCTCGACAATTATTTTGCGATGGCGACGCGCGCTGCCTACATCACGCTGTTCACTCCGATCGGCCAGAGGGTGAAGAGCGTGAGCGTCAACGACGCGCGCGCGATCTCAATGGCGGCCTCGCAGGGCACCAACAACATGTTCGCTTCGGTCGGCGTCAGCGCCATCGAATATCCGGCCGAGGAGGTGGCGGATTTTCTGGTGCTGCGGCTGGCGCTGCAGAACCTGGAGGGCGACTGGCTGCGCCTTGACCGCAGCTATTTCGAGCGTGTCCGCCGTTACGAAGATCAGCGCGCTGCCGGCAACCTGGCCGCGCGCAAACCAGACCAGGGCCAGGCCTATCTGGAAGATTTGGAGCAGTTTGCCACCAAGGACCGCCTGCAATTTTTTGCCGAGATCTACGATCGCCTGAATCCGAAGCTGGTCGATACCGAAGGAAATGAGCGCGTCGAGCCGATGCACGCTCAGTATCTCGACGCCATTCTCGCCGAGGTGACGTCACGGTTCTGGACACGTGCGCGCCTTGCCGAGGCAAAGCGGCGGGCGGCAATCGATTCAAGCCAGCTCAAGCCACTGGCGACTTTGACCGAGACCATCCGCAAACTGGAGTACCTGCTTGATTCCGACCTGCGCGAGATCGACGCCGCGCTCGTGGCGGTACCGGAAGACGACTTCATCAATATCCTGCTCACCGCGGACGACATGTCGGAGGGCGAGTGGCGACCGTTTCATCTGCAGAATTATCTGATCAAGGACGGCCCGCATCTGGTTCAGGTGCGTGCGTTCATCTATTCGCTGGCCAAGGAGATCGCCGCCCGCAAGGCGCAGATCGACCATAAGAAAAGCCGGCTGCAACTGTTCCTGCGGGCCAACGACATCGATCCGGATCATGGTACGGATCCTGCCAACCGGCGCTCGCCCAAGGTTCTTGAGATCGCGCGTGCGGTTGCCAATCGCGGCGTCATTGATCGGCTGCGCAAGGGTTCGCCCGAAGATTTCATGCAGGCTTACGCGGATTATTACAACGCCTCTGTCCGCCTGCTTCAGAAATACGCGCAGGATGTCATGGCCGCCAAGGTTCTCGATCTGCTGCTCGACGAGGTGCACGGGCTCGAGCGCCATCTCGGCGGCTTGTTCCTGGAGCTGCGGACCATATTCACGCGGTTGGAGCAGGAGGCCCAGGTCGCCGAAGATCGGCATTCCGGCAATGCCACGGTCGCGGACGGATACGTTTGGGTCAACGCCGACGCAGCTGCCAAGTTGGAAGCCTGGACCGAAGTCAGCCGGCGCGCCGTCGGCCTTCGTCTTGCCAGCGACGCCAATCGCGCGCTGTCGCTCAACGTCTACCGCCGCTTTCGCGAGGATCGGCGGCTGCGGACGACCACGGACTTCACCGAGCTCGGGAAGATTTTCCTCAAAGCCACGCGTGACGATTTCGCCCGCACGACGGTCGAGACCGACTTCCGCTCTATCTACGATTACGGAGTCGTCGAGGCGGTCAAGCGTGACGCGGCACGGTTCAGGCAGGACTGGAAAACGCGGCTGCGAACGCTCATTGACCTGGTGTCGTCTCAATCGGAGCCGTTCGTCACGCTCACCGACGCCAATCAAGGCCAGCGCTCGATGTATTGGGCCGTACACCCAAGCGTGCGCGAGGACATCAACGACCAGGCCGAGTTCGACAATCTCTTCACGTTCAATCAGGGCGAACAACCGCTGATCGAAGAAGTGTTTTCAAAGCGCCAGTTGCTCTGTTTCAACAGCCGCGTTCTGCTTGAGCTGAACCACTTCGCCAAGCTCAATCCAGGAGACGCGCGCCGGCAGAACATCAATGCGCCGCTGCAGGGCGGCTATTACCGGGCCTACGCGCGCATGGTCGACAGTCTGATCGAAGAGGATCTTGATCCGAAGGCTGCGCGTTCGATTCATATCACGCCGCACCTCGACGCGTCATGGCATAGGCCGGGTGCGCTGCCGGAGATTTCGCCGGAGATCGGACGGGCCCAGCGTGCCGATACCTATCGCGGCTTCGCAGTCGCCGTCGGCCTCGGGCTCATCGAGTTCAACACCGATTACGGCAAGGCGGTCGCCGATTTTAGCACGCTCGGGAAAGTCCAAAAGGGAGGCGTGGTCGGCAGACTGGCCGACTCGCACGACCTGTGGGCGGTTGTGAAGGCGTTTCTGCGCCAGTCGCACTTGGCGCGCGCCACCATCCGCTATTGGAGCGAACTGAAGGAACGTGCCCGCAGCGGGGAAACGCCGAGGATCGACCCGCTGTCCCGGCTGTCTTCGCCTGAACTGGTCGAAAGTTTTCTCAGTATAGCGCTGGCGCGTGACGATATCGAGGAACGGGAGGCTATCTGCCGCGACATTCTTGCCGGCTGGATCGACATGCTGCGCGATTGGGTCGCCATTGCTTATGTTCAGCTCGCAGAGGTCGGACGCAAACAGCGCGTTGATGATCTGGTGCAGAAGGCGCGCGAGGGGGCGATGAGCGCGCTACGTGCCAAGGGCGTACGCAATGAGACCCTGATGGCGCTCGATCGTCTGTTTGCGTCGGCGGTAGAGGCGGAGCAGGAATTGGCTGAAGCGCGATCTGCATGACCGTTGTTGTTGTCAATTGTAGCGCATGGGCGACCTTCCCGGGCTTGGTGCAGTCGCGCGCGCTTGATCTTTATCGACCCGATCAGGGCGTGGAGTTCTGGCACGTCGCGGTGATCCAGGGCGACGACGCGCAGATGCGGGTATGGGGGAACTGGCCGAAATGTTTCGGCGAGCCGTTATGGCTGCTCGGCGACGAATTATGGGACGTCGTGACCTCCCACGACGCCGCGGTCTCAGACGCATCGGGTGCCGAAGCGCCCGAACCCTTGACTGTCGTCGTCGTGCTCGATCCCGGAATGACGCCACGCCGCCGACGAGGCGGGCAGCAGTCGACGGCTACGGCCGTCATGAAAACGATGAATGCATTGGCCGACCGCATTGCCGCCGATGTCGAGCACGAGGCGGCGATCCGTCGCTCACTGTGGCGTATCGCCGTCCTACGCACGAGCGGCGCTGGGCCGGCGACGAACGCGGATACGGTGGCCGCCGAGGCATGGAGTCTGGTCAAGCCGCGTACCGCGCCGGCGGGACCACAAGGGGGAGCCGTCTCCACGCCCGAAGCATTCGATACGGCCATAGTGATCGAGCGTGGCTCGGGTGAGGCCAATTTCGACGCGTTGCGTATGGTGATCGACATCGCCCGCGACGGGCGCACGCGCGACGCGCTCAAGCCCGGAGCCGGACGTCGCGAGCAGAAAGTCATCAAGCTCGCGCCGCCGCGCGTTCGGCAGAATCCTTCCGATCGGATCCTGTTCGATCTCGCTACGCTCGCGCAAGAGTACGAAAAATCGCCGATCCGCGATGAAGCGGCAAATGCCCTGCCGAAGCTGGTCTATGAGCTAAAAGAGAAGACTTTTCTCAAAGATGCGAGACGCCTGAGCGAGACCGCACAAAGCGCGGCGGCGAAAGGAAAAGGACGCCGCGCCGACTATGACGCGTCGACTGATCTGGAGCGCGAGTATTTTTCGTCGACTTTGCCGGAACTCACCGATCTCACGGTTGGTAGCGACGTCAAGGCCGCGGCCGCCATTCTTAAAGCCGCCGACGACAGGTTGCAGCCATTCCTGACCAACCGCAATGAAAACCTTCGCAAGATGCGAGGCGATCAGGATAAGAACATCCGGTACTACAAGCAGACATTGGAGGGAATTGAAGCGGCGACGATCGATCGCAATTTCGGGCAGGCCGGCGAGATGCCCTATGCAATCGAAAAACAGTCGGTGGAGCTCGAGGAGCTTCAAGACGATTTCGTCGTCAGGGCGACAACGGCCCGCAACCGACTGGTTGACGAATACGGCTTGCAACTCGAACCGGCGCGGACGGAGTACCGTCACGCGCCGCTGTTGTCAGACTTTAAAGAATACGACGTCTTCAAGGACGCCAGGACAGATTTTGAGCACCAGCTTGCCAATGCCGCGACTCATAAACGCTTCGCGCAGGTGGGACTGATATTTGCCGCGTTCTATGCCCTGCTCGTCCTCATGATTCTGACGTTTGGTCGACGCGGACCGGTATCGGCGTGGTCAACGGTGCAATTCGCGTTTGCCGTCGGCATTGCCATGATCGGTGTCGGTGTCGTGCTGTTTTGGGAATGTCGCCGATGCTTCAAGCGGCGGACGCAGGCCTTGAGCAAAGTGCAGGACAGCTACGAGGCCGTCGTCAACCGCCTCGACAGCGTGACGCTCCTCGCGCTCGCTCATGTTGCGACCTCGCGGATCGCCGGTCGGTTGGAACCGTTCACGCGGCTGCTGTCGTATCGCATACACGACTTGCGCGAGCTTCGTGTGGCGACGCGGCGTGTGTTCGACGCTATTCGTACCGACACGAATCGAAAGAAGCCAACTGCCAAAACTGCCTCCGCGCCGCAACCCTTTGCGTTCGAAAGCAAACTGAAAGACGCCGAGGTCCACGACTATCTGAAAATCGCGTTGAACGAGTTCCCGGCAAGCGAAGTCAAGGATGTCGATATCACCTTCAAGGGCGGAGAAATGTCGGGCGGTATCGTGGTGAGGACGGCACTCGTTCTGGAGAATACCTTGGACTTGACGTTCGTTGGCGAGCCCGAAGCCGCGGCGAGCCCCAACGCAAATGTCCGCGCCGCGCCGGCGTCCAAGACCGGGCGGCGGGAAGCTGCACAGGATAAGGCCGACGCCGGTAGAATTCCTGCGGCCGATGGCAATGGCGGCCAAGCCGGAGCAGCGGTCAAAAACGGGAATTCGAACGGTGGCCGGTGATCTCGCGATCAGCATCCTGGGCTATGCAGGGCTGATCTCTGCCATGGTGGGGCAGTTGCTCCTCGCCGGCGCGGTGATGCGCGGGCGCGGCAGGGCCGTCGTGTTGGCGGCGTTCGTCTTCGTCCTTGCCCTCCTGGCGCAATACTACCTCCTCAATGAAGATCTCCAGATTTGCGCGTTGGGATGGTGCCTCCACGACTTTGTGGTTTCGGTTCAGCGTTTGCTCGGCGATTTGTCGTCGCCAATTGTGTGGCTTGGAAAATTTACCAGCTTCACTCTCGCCAATACGACCATTCTGCTTTTCGGCCCATCGCTGGTGCTGTTGATCGCTTTATTCAGTCGCGGGCTGAATTTTGGCAGCAGCTCCGACGGCACCGCGGGCCGCGCGGGCAGCGACGATAACGTTATTGCCGGGCCCGGAGATCGTCTCAGGGCCTTGCTGATCGGACGATCAGCGGCGCGGCTTTACCGAGACCTGTTCTGGTGCGCTGTCGTCATGGGCGGAGCGATCGTTTGTTTGGCCGCTTCCAATCCGCGTGGCGCCGCACTCCGGGATCTGGCTGTCGATTTCACCAAATTGCTGTGGGCGGCGCCGATCCTCTGCTTTGGCGTGCTTTGGAGTGCGAGCCGGCCAGTACCTCGGAGCGGCAGCAACGTTGCCGCGGCCAAAGCCGAGCCGCCGACGCCGCCACCCCCGATCAAGCCTTTGTTCGACAGCTACGTTCAAGCTTATGGCAAGTTATTGCTGTTTCAGGACGTGGTGCGCCCGGCGGCCTCGGGGGTCAGAGAAACGAACGCCGATCCCCAGACGTTGATCGGTCGCGTCGTCACGGCGGCGAAAACCCTGGGCTACAGCCAGCTCGACGATATGCGCCAGGCATTGGAGGCGGCTTTTGGCCAATTCTGGGAGGAGCCTGAGGGGGGCCGGCTCAAGCTCTGTCCGATCTTCGAAGAAAGCTTGACGTTCCTCCATTTTGTTTTGTTCGCCGAGTTCATTTTGAGTTGCCAGGATCGCGGCGGTTGCACTTTGCTTTTGGCGCCGAAAGCCTCGCTCGGCCGCATCGAAGAAGAGCTGCGCCGGGCGCTGTCGGTGCACTTTGCCGGTTATGCGCAGCAAATTTGGAACAGCCGCTCGGAGCCGCACGGACTGTATGACATCCTCATTGTTTCGCTTGAGGACATCGAGGCCAATTTGCTGTCACGCGACAGCGGCAGCCTAGTTGATGCGCTGGAACGGCTCGATCTGCTGATGATCCTCGACTACCAGAACATGGATGCATCGCTGCTGCGAATGCGGTTGGCGCGGCTGCGGCGCCTGACCGATCATCGAACCCTTAAAGTCGTGTGCCAGAGCGAGCCGCGCGCCGGGCTGCAATCGAAATTGGCCAATACCGTTTCCGCATTCGTCCCGGTCAGACCCTGGCGTGTGGAAATCGGCGGCAGCGGCAGCGCCGAGCGGTTTTGGCTGTTTTGGCGCAACGAGCTGGCGACGCTCGAGGCATTGAACCGGCAAGAGCTCCATCGCGAGATGGATGGCGCCAGACCCTTGGAGGTGGTGCCGCTGGCGCTGTCGCGGGCAATGCGGCAGGGCTACGGCGCGGTCTATTTCGATCCGTATGGCCGCGCCTCCGGCGCCATCTGGCAGGATGCAATGGGGCAGTTGAGGATTCCGCAACAGCAGTCGGGCGGCATGGAGGCCGAGTGGACGAAATACCCTGGAGACGGTGACCGCGTGGTCCTTATCGAGGATGTGGCCAACTTGATCGCGGCGGCCCGCAAGAATTTGAACTTCATGCATCATCGTGACTGTCTCACGCACGTGGTGTCGCACAATTATCCAATCCGCGAATATCTGCTCGACGTGTTGCGGAGCGAAGTGGCGGTCGCCGCGAGAAGTCGTGAGAGCTGGACGCGTATCGGCGAAATGTACATGCCGATCGCGCCGAATCCGACTGGTGGACCGACCGAGCTCGTCATCGACCTCGCGACCGAATTCATGCGCGCCGATACGGTCAAGCAGCGCGACATCGAAGCCCGCTTCCGGGAAGTGCTGCGCGACCGTGTCGCCGAAACGCTGGAAATCGCGCCGACCAAGCACGGCCTGACGAAATTGTTCGAGCATCAGCGGGATATCGATCCCGATATTCAGGTCACCGAGACGGTCGGTCATGAACAGGAATTCGGCATCAAAATCGCCGCACGGACGCTGCTTGAACCGCGCTTTCTTCTCCCTGTCATGCTGGGCGACAGGATCATTGATCACGTCGACCAGCAAGATGAAGGATTGACGTACTTCGAAGGGACGTTGCTGCAGATCGATCGGAGCTTCTTCGAAATCGTGCAGGTCACCAATACGATGGTGCAAGTTCGATACGCCGAATTCCCCGGCACTCATCGGCCGCTTTATCTGTTCGTGCGGCACTATGCGATCGACTTCGACCCGCGGCTGATATTTGTCGACGACAAGGACGTGCCGGATTCCGCGGTTGCGTCTGTGGCGGAACTGCGCCTGTTGCTGCGCGGTAATTATGTCCGGCGAACGCTGGCAATGGCGAAAGTCAATGAAGTTTCCTTCGAGCTCAAGCGTTGGGAAGATGTGGAGACCGAAAAAGGATCACAGAACGCGAGCATTATGCTTGCCCGCTTCGTCCTGGCCGAAAGCCACGTTCAGGTGAAAAAGCTCAAGGCCGAAGATTTCTCGCGTCTCGCCTTTACGCTGGCGGCCACGCTGCATGACACGCTGCGATGCTTCTTTCCGAGCTTGGCGTCGACCTTGGCCGTACTGTCGCCGCAGGCCGGTCCGAGCGTCGATTCGTATGTCGATCTGCGAACGACGCGTAGTATCGAGGCGATCGATGAGCTGCCCTTCAAGATTTATCCATATTTGGTCGGCGAGCATTTCGAGCGGCCGGAGCATGAAGGAGACACCCCGAGCGACAAGGAGCGGAGATTCAACGATCGCGTCGAAAAGGGCGCGGCGCCGGCGCGGCTCGTTCGAGAATCGATTGACCGCTATATTCGCTCGGTGCTTGACCGCCCCGACTCCGGCGGCCAACAACAGGCCGACGATTTGAATCAGTTGTTCGCGTCCGACCCCAAGCGCGTCATCGACCTTATCGTGATCGAGGATGCCTCGCATGACCGCGGTGCCGTGCGCGCGCTGTTCGAGGATCGAAACTGGTTGAACGTCGTCAAAGTCTGGTCCGGCTTCTTGCGTTGGTCGGCGGCGCAGCGCGGACGGCGCGATTTCTACTACAAATTTGGCTGGAACCGTGTGCCGAAGGTTTTTGCGTTCGAAGAGGCGGCCGACTTCCTGGATTCCTTGGTTCAGTCGCGCACCACTGCGGTCGAGACGGATTCCGACGCTGCGGCGCGTTCTCGGGCGGGCGCTGTCGGACCAGAGCCGGGTGCTGCGGCGCGTTCGCGAGCGGGTGCTGACGCATCGGATGCCGGCGCTGCCGCGCGTTCTCGGTCGAGCGCGGCGTCATCAGACCCTGGCTGAGGTGCAACAGTGCGATTGCCGGCAACGGGCCGCTGGATGTTGGTCGCCATCTGCCTCGCGGTGATGGTGCCGCAGACTGCCGCCGCCAGAATTATCGGTCTGGTGTTCGACGACTCGGGCAGTATGACGCCCCGCATTCAACTCCCCACCTTCGGCGTGCAGCTGCTCGCATCGACGCTTGACGTGCGGCCGGGTAAAGACCGACTGCTGACGTTGAAGCTGTCGCAAGTCGGCCGCGGCGTCATGGAAGAGTCCGTCAGTGGACCGGCGGTCTTGCAGCGCACTGTCGACAAATTTCGCGACGAATGGGCGCACGCCAGTGGCGGAACACCTTACGCTCCGATCGAGATGATGCTTCGCAAAATGGTCGAACTGTTGCAGCCCGAGGAAAGCGGAACACTACTTATTCTTACCGACGGACAAATCGACAGGCCTCCCGACGTCGCTACGATGCGGCAGACTTTTCAGTCGTTCAAGCAGTCGCTCGACGCCAAACGGGCGTCGATCGACGTGGAATTCATACTCATCGCCATTGGCAACGACCGTAACGAAACGCTCGATGCTGTGCAGCGGCAGATGGTCCGGTCGACCTTGCTGGAAGTATTCAACGGCAACGAGCAGGAGCCGGACGGCACCCTGGTCGGAAAGCACGAGGTCGGCGATATTCGCGATCTGTTTGATGTCATGAAGAAGGCTATCGCCCGCATTTCCGGGACGGATGTTTCGCACATCGGCAACTACGTGAAATACTCCAACAATTCGGTAGCCCTGAATACTCCGCTTTCAGTCGTCCGCATCGTCAATATCGCGACTGCGGTCAACGCCGACCCTCCCGCCGTGCAGAATCGTAGTTTCAGTGGCGGTCAAAGCTTCTCCATAACGTCCCGCATGGCGGCGGCCGATTCAGCGCTGCCCGGCAGAGTATTTCGCGGCAACACCGAGCAGACTCTGTTTCAACCGGCTCTTGATCCCGGCCAGCATATGATCGTTTATAACGCAGCGGTGCCGAACAATGTGTTTCTTATCTTCGAGACGGCCGCCCGCATCGAGCTGAGCGTGCTCGACGCAAACGGCATCGAGGTTCCCCGCCAGTCTCAGGATACTTATGTCCTGCTCAAAAATCGCGATTATAAGCTCGCGGAGATTTTGGTAGACGAGACAAGCCAGGGCCGGCGCGTCGTTCCGCTGTCGACGCTGAGCGGCGTGCCTCGCTTCAGCGCGACAATCGACGAACAGGGCGGCCGCCGCCGGACAATACCGTTGACGGTCGCTGCCGCGCAGGACCGCGCGGTTTCGTCCTTTCGCCCCGACCAAGTCGGCACGCTGATTGCGCGCGGTCAGGCCCAACTCGACGGCTTCGTATCGCCGACCAGCAGTCCGGTGCAAATCAAAGTCATCGAAGGCGTCCTGACGGTGACCTCAAAGCTCCAGGCGGCAGAACCTTGCCCAGATTGCCCGCCCGGAACGATCAGGTCGGTGCTGGGGCTGGAACAATCGGACGTTCCGTTGGCGACCGTCGAGATCAATCCGCAGGGCAATCTGCATGGATCGGCGGTGCTCGACGCTTCGGAACTACCGAAGGGAATTCGGCTCGTCGATCAAGCCGGCAATGATGTGGCTGATGGCGCGACAATCGAGCTCCAGCCCAGCCGCCCGATACAATACCGCCTGCTCCGTGCCGCTCGGCCCGGCGCCGACCTGGTCGGCAAGCCGTCGCGGCTCGTCCTTCGTCTGCGCGGTCGTGAGGTTATGGTCGGCGAGCATGTCATCGATGGGATTATCGATATCGTCGTGCCGCAAGCCAGGCTGCGTTTCGTCAAGCCGATTGGAGCGGTGGGACCGGACGGTCATCTTGTCCTCACCGGCAAAGACTTGATCGCAAGCTCCAATCACGGTGCGCTTCAGTTTAAGTTGGAGGACGCGCTCGGTCGCGTCGACAAAGACAATTTTCGGATTTCAAGCCCGTCATTGTGGCTTACAAGCGTTCTCCCCGACAAGCTGCTGCAAGACAAGCAGCCTGGCGCGCCCAACGATCTGACAGTTGCCCCGCAGACGCGATATTGGTGGTGGTTGTGCACGTGCTTTCTGTGGCTCGACCGCGGCACTCACGACGTCGAGGTCGCGTTTGCCGGTGGAGACGGATTGCAGGCGGCCACCGCTAGCGCGCAATTCGTCGTCAGCCCGACATGGCAAGAAATTTTGTTTGGATGCCTTACTCTGTTGGCGATCATTCTTGCGATCATTTGGGCGTTTGGAGTGTTTATCAATGCCTACTGGGCGAAACGGTTTCCACGAGAGTCGTTCATGGAGATTGACGAGAAGGCACAACTGCCGCGCCACTTACCGCTGCGCGGTAGAAATTGGACTATCTTGCGGGCACTCTTTTGGCCGCTTTTCGGCCGGCCTGACGAACGGCGCGTTGTCGAAGGCCTCGATCTCACAGCGACCGGCCGTTTGCTGTTACGCGTGAACAGGGATTCAGTTGATGTAAACGTTCGTGGCGAATGGCTTTCCGAGCGCTTCGCCTTGAACGAAAAGCTCAATCACTTGTCGATCCATCTGAATTGGCAGGAGCTCATTCAGAAGAAGGGACCTCCACTGATATCCATCCGATTGTTGAAGTCTGCGGGATGATCGAGATCGATAACTTTGAAGATAAGCGACGCCATGGTTGTCTTGCACTTGGCAAGCAGCACCAGCAGGCTAAGATTCAAGCTGAGAGTCCGTGACGATATGACGCTTGCGCCCTATAATGCGCTTGGCCACATCAAAGCCGCGAGGACGCCACTTACCGTGGCTTTGACACTTTGGCTGATGGCATGATGCCTCATCGCCTCAGTAGAATTCCGGAAAGATGAATTTCGGCGCACCAAGATTGATTTCAAATCGGAAGACGTTAGCAACATGAAACTCAAGCGTTCTGATTACTTGCTGAGACGTGCGGAGGGTTGGATCGAGTACTTTCGCTTCGTAGCGGCCTCGATCACAAAAGTCAGGAACAAGGACCGGAACAAGCGCCGCAAGACGGCTAATGCTATCGGTTCGGGGCAACAGAGGTTCACAGAGCGCGCAGATGGCCGGGTAGCCGAGAAACACAAGGACGCGGATAGCGCTTTCAACGATTTTTTCCGATTCGGTCGCATCTTTCGGGATCTGAGCGCAATATAACTCCAACTCTTTCCTTCTGGGCAAAATCAGACCATCAAGCGGGCCAAGCAGGGCAGATCGAGCGGTCAACATCTCGACCGGCCGCACGTCCGGAATGGATGCCAGAAATTCGATCGCGTCTTCTTTTTGATCTATTTGGAGCGCCAAACCGAGAGACCGTAGTGCTCCTCTCTGTGGATCTAAATCCTGAGGTTCGGTCGCGATGAACTGCAAGGCTGGGCGCAAGGCGTCGCGTCTGCGCGCCGCTAGCATGAATGGCAGAAGCCAGCGTTTCGTCTCTGCCGGCGCGGATTTAAATAACTCGATCGTCGCTGGCCCGATGAACGCATGGCTGCGGCGCGCGGCGAGCATCAGTGAGCCTAACGCCGATTCCTTCCGGTGCGTTTCTCCGACCGTCTCCAAGACGAAGCGAATCAAATCGTCCAGGAGTGCCGGATTAAATTCGAGTATGGCCTCGAAGATTGCCAACGCTCCCTGATAGTCTGCCGTTATCCGCTCTGGGTGCCTGCGAATGACTTGGAATAATCCGTTGGCGTCCACGGGCCGGCCCAGCTGCCGCAGGATGCTTGGGAAGATGTATTTGTCCTCGACCTCAGGGACATCCGCTACGACAGAGATAACTTCCTCGGCAGACACGAGCCGGTTCTCCGTATCGTAGGCGGCCAGCGATCTCCAGCTTTTTCCGCGCATAAATGCGTCGCGCGCGCGAGCCCGTGCCTCGGTCTGGCGGCCAGCTTTCTCAAGGTGCAGGATTTCCGCCGTAATGTTTCCTTGACGGCCGTACCATGCCGCCAGCGCCTCATGGGCAGCAACGCGAACATTTCGTGCAATCGTCCCTTCAAGCCCGGCGCGTACCGCTTCATGCATCTCAAAAAGGTCGTCATCCATGGAGCGGAGCAAGCCAAGTCTGAGTAGCTCCCGGATCGCGGCACCGATATTGTCGCCGGAGAAAATCTGCTCGGCGTCCTTTTGGCGGAAAGGAAGCGCGAAACAGACAAGTTTCTCCGCCCCAGTGCGCGCACCGCCGCTGACTTGAGCAAAGCGTCGTTGCTCGGCAAAAGGAAGAACATCTTGAGCAGGCCTTGCTGCCATTGCGGACATCTCTTGCAGCGATTTTGCTGCGGCGAGTGCCCGAGCAAGCCCGGCAAATAATCCAGCTTCCCTACCGGCAGTGATGCGCTCGTAGATGTCCCAGAGCACACCGCGATCCGGATTAGGATGAGAGAATCCCACCAGCTTCACGAACTCCTCGAAGCGGAAACCGCGCACGTCCACCCGGTTAACGCCAAGCTGCTCTCGCTCCAATGGGGAAAATTCGCGCAAAGCGCTCTCTTGGCCAAAAATGGCAATCCGGCACACTGAGCTGGCGAGTGCACGGACAAAGGTGGCAGCGCCCCGCGCGAAGGCTGGGTCGCTTGTGCCTTCAACCAGGTCCACAAGCAGCAACAAGGGCCGCGGGAGGGCGGAATATGAGCGCGCAAGCCGGGCGAGGAGCTCTTCGGTTGTCAGGCTGCTGTCAACCGACAAGGCGAAAGGCTCGTCAATGCCGCTTCGGCGAGATGGTATGCTAAGCCCACGAGCACGTCGCGAAAGCTGACTCCGGCCCGCACTTCTGCGTAATAGACATCGCGATTCGGTTCGGTCGTTTTTGCGCTATTGGCGACCTCAGCCGCGAGCATCGTCTTGCCGGAGGCCGAGATACCGACTGCTTCGATTGCCCTTCCCGTCCAGCGTGTCGTGAACCGCTCGGCTAAATCGGGCCTTGCTACGTGATTGGGATCGAGCACCGCCGGACTTTTGACCGGAATCATATGCGGCCACACAGACCTCAACTCACACTCAAACTCGGCTTTATCGAAGCTCCTGCCCGGTTGCTTAGAAATGTCATTTATGAACCCGCGCAAATTACGGAACAGCGTGTTTTCGATGACAGCGCGCTGGAGACTATATCGCTGCTCCAGGCGGTCGTAGACTCGGTTTATGACCTCAGGCTCTGTTCCGTAGCGCGGGAGTATTTTGGTCCTAGCAAGAATTCCCGGCAGGCGGTTATGCAGCGCCGTGGCCGTGGTTTGGTAACGGTCAGCCGCTTCTTGTGGAGCCCTAATAGTTTTTGCGAACTCTCCGAACGCCCGGGTCATCGAGGAGAAGCTATCTGCTGGATTGGTGATGAGGTTGGCAGGGGGCCGCCACCGCAGCAATTGCGTTCGCAGAGCGCCATCAACGCCCCGAGCTTTTATTGCGTCATTTCGGGCGAGCAAATGGAGCGCACGAAAATAAGTTTCGATAGCAGAAGCGTCTGACGGCGAACCGAGAAGCGATCGCACTTCCTCGTCGACTTCATCACCGACGATCCAAACCTGTTCATAACCATTGACAGATAAGTTGGCGACGGTATTGGGGAGCAACTCCTCGACGACGTCAGACAGGGTCCAGGCTTTCGGCGTGAGATTTCCCTGATTATCCTCTCTCGGCTTCTTGATTTGTTCGTAACGACGATGCTGGATCGAATTCTCGGTCCAGGAAAGAATAAGGTCGTCGTCGTCTTCGGGCCGGGCTCGGGCATCCGGCCCATTGCGATCAAAATGGTCGAATAGGCGGTCGAGAATGACCGTTGCCTGATAGTCAAAACCCTTAATTGCACTGAATCCATTGGACATGTGAAACCTTACCGCCTGCTCCGGGCACATAAGCTGCAGACGGAAGCCGCTTTTTAGAGTGGACCACAGGGATATCGGATCTACCTCCGTGCACGGCAAGCGGATGTAAAGAATTCAGGCCAAAGAGTTCAATTCATACATGGCCTCACGCCCAAGGAATAAGCGGGTCGGTTTTCGGCATGGCCAGGGGTAATTCTTAATCGGGAAAGTGAGAGGACTGGCAATACCCCTATGCACACTGTTGGTCTCCGCGTCTTCGAACCAAGTCTCCACCGACAAAATTCGGATATTAGAAATTTGCGGCCAGAGACTGCCGGATAAATTGGGTTGCTTCGCTTAAGCGAAGCCGTGAAATTCAACGCAGAGACTCCAAATCGCTGACCTAACCGATGGAAAAGTCAGGCGTTTTCAAAGCGGATTGAAATTGTGCAGGGAGACCGCACTGGGTGGCTGGGGCGCCAGGATTCGAACCTGGGAATGGCGGAATCAAAATCCGCTGCCTTACCACTTGGCTACGCCCCAATACCGTCGGATTGGCGCCGGCCGCCCGGGCCGGCTGCCGCAACATAGCGACGGGGCCTGCGCCAAGCAATGTTCGGCCCGGCCGCGCCGCTATCCTCGCCCGCCAGGCGCCATATAATAACGTCCGGTGATAATGTCCGGCCAGGCCGCCGACGCGTCGCGCGACCTGGGCGGCATTGCGAATTGAGAGCGACACCATGTCCGATTCCATCGTCGTGACCGACGACGGCGCCGTTCGCGTCATCCGGATGAACCGCCCGGAAAAGAAGAACGCGCTGACCCAGCCGATGTATGCGGCGATGACCCGCGCCATGCGCGAGGCCGACGCGAACGAGGCGATCGGGTGCCTGGTGCTCGCCGGCGGCCGGGGCGCGTTCTGCGCCGGCGCCGATATCGGCGAGTTTCTCGAGTCGGCGCAAAGCGGCGGCTTGCGGCCGCATACGCTGGAATTTCTCAAAGTCCTGGCCAACAACCGAAAGCCTTTGGTCGCCGCGGTCGGCGGGCTGGCTGTCGGCATCGGCACCACGCTGCTGTTCCACTGCGATCACGTCGTCGCCGCGGCCGATGCCACCTTCACCACGCCGTTCCTGAAGCTGGCGCTGATCCCGGAAGCGGCGTCGAGCCTGTTGGCGCCAATGCGCATGGGCTATGCGCGCGCCTTCGAGATGCTCGTCATGGGGCACCCGCTTTCGGCCGAACAGGCCAGAGAAGCCGGCATCGTCAATAAAGTGGTCGATGGCGCCGCGGTCGATGCGGTCGCGTTGCAGGCGGCCCGGGAGATCGCGGCGCTTCCCGCCGGTGCCGTCGCGGTGTCGCGCCGGCTGTTGCGCGGCCATCTTGACGCTGTGGTCCGGCAGATCGATACCGAAGTGATGCATTTCAAGGACCGTTTGCAGTCGGACGAAGCGCGCGCCGCATTCGCCGCGTTCCTGTCGCGCAAGAAGTGAGGCGGCGATGTCGCTTGCCGGGAAAACACTGTTCATCACCGGCGCCTCGCGCGGCATTGGGCTAGCGATTGCGCTGCGCGCCGCGCACGATGGCGCCAATATCGCCATCGCGGCGAAAACCGCCGAGCCGCATCCGAAGTTGCAAGGCACCATCTATACCGCTGCCGACGAAATCGAGCGCGCCGGCGGCAAGGCGCTGCCGCTGGTGGTCGATGTGCGCGACGAAGCTATTGTGCGAGATGCGCTCGACCAAACGGCGCAAAAATTCGGCGGCATCGATATCGTCGTGAATAATGCCAGCGCCATCCAGCTCACGCCGGTGGTCGACACCGACATGAAGCGGTTCGACCTCATGCACCAGATCAACGCGCGCGGCACCTTCGTCGTGTCGAAATGGGCCATCCCCCATCTGGCCAAGGCGGCCAATCCGCACATCCTCATGATCTCGCCGCCGCTCGACATGAAGGAGAAATGGTTCGCGCCGCACACCGCCTACAGCATGGCGAAGTTCGGCATGAGCCTGGTCGTGCTGGGCCTGGCCGGCGAGCTGCGGGGCCAAGGCATCGCGGTGAACGCGTTGTGGCCGCGCACCATCATCGCCACGGCCGCGATCAAAAACCTGCTCGGCGGCGAGGCGCGGATGCGCCAGGCGCGCAAGCCGGACATCATGGCGGACGCGGCTTACGCGATTTTTACAAGCCCTTCGCGCCAACTGACCGGCCGCTTTCTCATCGACGACAACTTTCTTGCCGAGCGCGGCGTCAGCGATTTCGAGCGCTATCGCATCGACCCGCAAGAGCCTCTGGCGCAAGACTTCTTTTTGCCGGACGACATCCCGCCGCCGCCGGGGGTATCAACCGTTGAAACTTATGGAGACCGCCGGTGACCTATCGGGCCCCGCTCGCCGACATCGGCTTCGCGCTCAAGCACGGCGCCGCGCTGTCCGCAGCCCTCGACGAGGGGCTGTTCGGCGATCTCACCATGGATGTGGTCGAGGCGGTGCTGGCCGAAGCCGGCCGCCTCGCCGGCGAAGTCATCGCGCCGCTCAATCGGATCGGCGACACGTTTGGCACGCCATTCAAGGACGGTGTCGTCACCACCGCGCCGGGCTGGAAGGAAGCCTATAAAACTTGGCGCGATGGCGGCTGGAACGGGCTGGCGGCTCCCGTGGAATGGGGCGGCCAGGCCTTGCCGCAGTCGATCAACATCGCCTGCATCGAAATGTGGAATGCGGCAGCCATGGCGTTTGCCGTCGGCCCGCTGTTGACCATCGCGGCGATCGATGCGCTACACGCCCACGGCAGCGACGAGCTCAAGCGCATTTACCTGGAGAAAATGGTGACCGGCGAATGGACCGGCACCATGCAGCTCACCGAGCCGCAGGCCGGCTCCGACGTCGGCGCGTTGCGCACCCGCGCCGAACGCGCCGCCGACGGCACCTATCGCATCAAAGGCCAGAAAATCTTCATCACCTACGGCGAGCACGATCTCGCCGACAACATCATTCACTTCGTGCTGGCGCGCTTGCCCGATGCGCCGCCCGGCACGCGCGGCATTTCGCTGTTCCTGGTGCCGAAATTTCTGCCCAATGCCGATGGCTCGCCCGGGAAACGCAATGACGTGCGCGCCCATTCGGTCGAGCACAAGCTCGGCATTCACGGCTCGCCGACCTGCACCATGATTCTCGGCGACGAGGGCGGCGCCGTCGGCTTTCTGATCGGCGAAGAGAATGCCGGCATGGCCTGCATGTTCACCATGATGAACCGCGCCCGACTGGCGATCGGCGTGCAAGGTGTCGGCGTCGCCGAAGCCGCCACCCAGCAGGCGTTGGCTTATGCCCGCGAGCGCAAGCAAGGCCGCACGCCCGGTATGAAGGCGACGGAATCCGCACCCCTGATCGCTTACCCCGACGTCAAGCGCATGCTGCTCACCATGCGCGCGCTCACCGGCGCCGCACGCGCCATCTGCTATTCGACCGCGATGGCGCTCGATCGTTCCGAGCGCTCAAGCGACGAGGCTGCGCGAAAGGCCGCGCATGACCGCTTGTCGTTGCTCACGCCGGTCGCCAAGGCGTTCTCGACCGATGTCGCCAACGAGGTCACCTCGCTCAGCATCCAGGTCCACGGCGGCATGGGATTTGTCGAGGAGACCGGCGCGGCGCAGCTGTTTCGCGATGCGCGGATCGCCGCGATCTACGAAGGCACCAACGGTATCCAGGCCATCGATCTGGTGACGCGCAAATTGCCGCTCAGCGGCGGCGACGCCATCGCGGCGCATCTCAAGGATTTGCGCGGCATCGTCGATGCCGTAAGCGCCAGCAACGACCCGGCGTTCGGCTGGACGTCGACGCGGCTCGGCGAAGCTCTCGAGAGCCTCACCCGCGCGACGCAATGGTTCCAAGGCCAAAACGGCAAGGACGCCGATGCGGCGCTGGCCGGCGCCAGCCCCTATCTGCGGCTGTTCGGCATCACTACCGGCGGCTGTTACCTGGCGCAGCAGGCGCTGGCAGCTATTCGGCTCGGCGAAACGGCGCAGCCTCGCCTGGCACTGGCGCGGTTTTTTGCCGAAAACTTTGCCGTTCAGGCCGGCGGGCTCGAACGCACCGTGGTCGAAGGCGCGCCCGGCCTGCTGGGCGCCGATGCGGCGCTGGCGTAAGAGCCAAAAGATGATGGGTTTCGCCGGCGCTCAACCCATCCTACATTTGTCCGATGTCCACTCTCCTGATCAGCCACCCTGCTTGCCTTGAACATCTGACTCCCGCCGGCCATCCCGAGCGGCCCGACCGGCTGCGCGCCATCGAGCAGGCGCTGGAAGCGGAAAAGTTCCAGCAGCTCGCCCGCGAGCAGGCGCCGATGGCATCGGTCGAGACCATCGCGCTGTGCCATCCGATGGACTACATCGTCGAGCTGCGTGAAGCCTCGCCCAAGGAAGGCATGGTGCGGCTCGACGCCGATACCTCGATGTCGCCCGGCACGTTCGAAGCGGCGTTACGCGCGGTCGGCGGCGCCGTCCTCGCGGTCGACGAGGTGCTGGCCAAGAAGACCACCAACGCCTTCGTCGCCACGCGTCCGCCCGGCCACCATGCCGAGACCGCGCGGCCGATGGGCTTTTGCCTGTTCGACAACGTCGCCATCGCGGCGCGCTATGCGCAAAAGCAGCACGGCATCGCGCGTGCCGCGATCGTCGATTTCGACGTGCATCACGGCAACGGCTCGCAGGAGATTTTCTGGGCCGACAAATCGGTGATGTATTGCTCGACCCACCAGATGCCGCTGTTTCCCGGCTCTGGCGCGGTCATCGAGTCCGGCACGCACAATACCGTGGTCAACGCGCCGCTGCGCCCCGGCGACGGCGGCGAGGCGTTCCGCTCAGCCTTCGAAGACAGGATCCTGCCACGGCTGCGCGAATTCCGCCCGGAGCTGGTCATCATCTCCGCCGGCTTCGACGCCCATATGCGCGACCCGCTGGCCAGCATCAATCTCACCGAGGACGATTTCATCTGGGTGACGCAAAAGCTCATGGACGTCGCCGATCATTGCGCCGAGGGCCGCGTCGTGTCGCTGCTCGAGGGCGGCTATGATCTCCGCGCGCTGGGCAATTCGGTCGCCGCCCACGTCACGACGCTGATGCAGGGGTAAGCGTAGCCCGGACTGAGCGCAGCGAAATCCGGGAGAAAGAATCCCGGATTGCGCATGGCGCAATCCGGGCTACAGTCGGAAGCAGAGTCGGAGAGCCGGGAATGGCGCAGAAAGCCAACAGCGATATTGCACAACTGCCGTTCGAGCGCGCGATCGAGGAATTGGAATCGATCGTCAAGCGGCTCGAAGAAGGCAAGGTGCCGCTCGAGGAATCGGTCGCCATCTACGAACGCGGCGAGGCTCTCAAACGCCGTTGCGAGGATTTGCTGCGCCAGGCCGAGGCGCGCGTGGAGAAGATCACGCTGGACGCTCAAGGTAAGCCGACCGGGACAGAGCCGCTGGACGTCGAATAATTCTCGGGCAAGCGCCCGCCTCGCCTTCGGAAATCCCCAACCTTTCGCGAAAAGCTGCCTGGAAAAATCGCTTGACAACTTAGAACAAATAGTGAACATTAGACGGTTCGAACAAGGGCTGAAGACCATGGATTCGGACAAGAAAAGCGCATGGCTGCGCAAGCTCGACGAGGAATGCCCCTATCAGGTGGTGCTGCCGCGGCGGCAGCTCGCCGATGACAGCGAGATTTTGGATTTCCTCATCCAATACGTCGAGAAATTCGACATGTATGTCGAGGACGATTACGCCGCCTTCGTGCGCTACTGCTTCGCCGACCCCTTGGACGCGGAGATTTTTCGCTCGCGATTCGAGCCGAAGGCGGAGCGCTTCAGGCTGGCAGGGTGAGCGTCACTTGTTCGGCAGCTTCTGCCGCACCTTGCCGATGTCGGCCCAGGGATCGTTGCGGAAACGCTTTTTCAGATTGAGCACGGTGAATTCGGCGGCGCTTTTGGTGCGACCGAGTTGCTCCCAGGATAAAGGCGCCGAGACCGCGGCGCCGGGGCGGGCGCGGGTTGAATAAGGCGCGACCGAGGTCGCCTCTCGGGTGTTGCGCAGATAATCGATGAAGATTTTGCCTTTGCGCAGCGTCTTGGTCATTTTGCCGATGTAGCGCTGCGGGCTGTCGGCGGCCATGCCGAGCGCGATTCTTTGGCTGAAATTCTTCGCCGCGGCCCAATCGGCGCCGGCGATCGGCAACACCACATGGATGCCCTTGCCGCCCGACAGCTTGGCGAAGCTTTTTAGCTTCACCGCTTCGAGCCGTTCGCGCACCTCGCGCGCGGCGGCGACGATCTCCTTCCAGCTCACGCCATCGCCCGGATCCAGATCGAACACGATGCGGTCGCACAGCTCGAGTTGTTCAAGCCGCGAGCCGCGCACGTGAATTTCAAGCGCGCCGGACTGCACCAGCGCGATCAACTCGTCACGGTTTTCCACCGCGATGACGTCGTGCTCCTTTGAGCCGACTGCGTGACGCAGCGGCGAATTTTTGACATTGGCGGCGATGTGCTTCTGGAAGAACGTCTCGCCGCCGACGCCCTCCGGCGCCCGCAGCAGCGCCAGCGGCCGGCCGACGACATGCGGCGCCATCCAGTCCCAGACGCTGACGTAATACTCGGCCAGATCTTCCTTGGTGACGCCGGCGTCGGGCCAATAGACGCGGTCGGGATGACTCAAGTGGATATTACCGACATCAGCGCGGCTGCGGGCGACCGCTTTGGCGCGCTCGGGCCTCGCCTTTGTCCTGGCCGACTTTCGCACCGCCTGGCGCTGCGCCATCGCCGCGACCGGCACTTCACGCACCACCTCGCGCGCCGGCTTGTCCTCGCGCAGGCCCTTGAACGACGCTTGGCGGAGCACGTTGCCATGGGTAATGCCGCGGTATTCGGCCTCGATCACGACTTTCGGCTTCACCCAAATGACGTCCTTGCGGCGCTCGTCCTTGGGCAACGTGAGCGGCGGCTTGTCGATTTTCAGAGATTTCAGCCGACGCCACAACTCGCGCGCGGTCTTGTGGGTGTAGCCGGTGCCGACCCTCCCGGCGTAACGCAGTTCGCCTTTGTCATGCACCGCCACCGTGAGCGCGCCCACCGCATGCGGATCGGCTGACGCCGGGCTATAGCCGGCAACGACGAATTCCTGGGCGTTGTGGCATTTGGCCTTGATGAAATTCTCCGAACGGCCGCAGCGATAAGGCGCATCTTTGCGCTTCGATACGATGCCTTCGAGATTCAAGCCGCAGGCGTGCTTGAGGATCACCGAACCGTCTTCCGTAAAATGTTCGGCGTAGCGGATGCGGCCGTTTTTGCCGGCGGTCTTGAGCAACCGCTGCAGCGCCGTCTTCCGCGCCACCAACGGCTCGCCGGTCAGATCGCGGCCGTCGAGATGCAGAAGGTCGAATACGTAATAGACCAGGCGATCGCCGCGGCCGTCCTTCAAATCGATTTGCAAGAGCGAGAAGCTCGAAATGCCTTTGTCGTTTTCGACCACCAGTTCGCCATCGAGCAGCGCGGTTTCGGCCGGCAGTGCGGCAACCGCGGCCGCGATCGGCTTGAAGCGATGGGTCCAATCCAGGTTCTTGCGCGTCAGCAGGCGCACCTTGCCGCGATCGAGCCGCGCCTGGATGCGATAGCCGTCGTATTTGATCTCGTGCAGCCAGTCGCCGCCGCGCGGCGCGTCACTGTGCAGGGTGGCAAGGCTGGGCGGGACGAAGTCGGGCAAGCGGTCGTGCGCGGCCCGTGAGCTTTTTTTCTGGGTGCTCGTTCTGGCCGCGGCCCTGGCGCGCGCCCGCGACCGGGGCTTGCCGGGCGGCTGCGTTTTCTTCGCCGCCGCCGGCTTGGCGTCGCGATTGCTGTGCCAGACCCGCTTTTTGCCTTTGCCTTCGGCAATCTCATCCATCGAGCGACCGGTCACGACCGACAGCGGCTCCTCGTCGAGGATATCCTTGCCGCGCGGACCGCGTGCCGCCTCGTCCTTGCTCTTGATCAGCAGCCAGTTGTCACGACGCTCCTTCGGCCGCGCGCGCAGCCGCACCAGATGCCAGCGGCCGTGCAATTTTTCGCCGTCGAGATCGAAGGTCAGATGACCCTTGGCCAATCCTTTGTGCGGGTCACCCTCGGGAGCCCAATGGCCGCGATCCCAGATCATCACGGTGCCGCCGCCATATTCGCCTTGCGGGATGGTGCCCTCGAACGTGTTGTATTCGACCGGATGGTCCTCGACATGGACGGCGAGACGCTTTTGGCCGGGATCGAGGCTAGGCCCGCGCGTGACCGCCCAGCTTTTCATGACGCCGTCGAGCTCGAGCCGCAGGTCGTAATGCAGCTGCCGCGCCGCGTGCTTCTGAATCACATAACGGTTGCCGCCGCGTTTTTCCTGGCGGCCACGCGGCTCCGGCGTGACGCCGAATTTTCGCTTCTTGCGGTAGACGTCAAGGGCCACGTTCAGCCGGCGCGTTTGAGGCGCTTGGTTTTGACGGCGCCGCGCTTGCGTGACGCCGTGCTGGAACGCGCGGAGCGCGACTTACCGCGATGCTCGGTGCCGCCGCCGCTGCGCTCGGAGCGCACCGAACGGCGCAGGGCATCCATCAGGTTGATGACATTGCTCGGCCGCTCAGGAGCGGCCGGTGCCGGCTTGCCGGCCTGCTTCGCCTTGATCAGCGCCTTGAGTGCATCCTCGTAGCGGTCGGAGAACTTCGACGGGTCGAAATGCCCGCGCTTGGTCTTGAGGATGTGCTCGGCCAGCTCGAGCATGTCCTTCGGCACCTTTACGGTCTCGATATCGGAGAAATACTCCTTGGCGTTGCGGATCTCGTCTTGATAGCGCAGCGCCGTCGCTTTGATGCCCTTGTCCAGCGGCTCGAGCATCAGCACGAGCTCGTGATTGTGCAGCACCACCCGGGCGATCCCGACCAGCGCGGTAGACCGCATGGCGTCCCGGATCACCGCGAAGGCTTCGACCCCGACCTCGTCGTCGGGGAATAGGTAATAGGGCGTATCGAGGTAGATTTCGTCGATGTCCTTGCGCGGCACGAAGGTCTCGATATCGATGGTATGGGTGCTTTCCAGCGCCACCTCGTCGAGTTCCTCGGGTTCCAGCAGCACATAGGAGCCGTCGGCCGCCTTAAAACCCTTGATCCGGTCTTCCTCGGGAACATCTTCCCCGGTTTCGGCGTCTATCTGCCGGTAGCGTATACGGTTACCGGTCTCGCGATTGATGAGGTTGAAGCGGATACGCTCCCGGGACGAGGTGGCCTGAACCAGGCCGACGCTGCAGGAGACCAAGGAAAGCTTGAGGAAACCCTTCCAATTTGCCCTCGGTGCCATGGCAAAACTCCCAACGCTACCCAACATACAAGGGAATATAATGCCCGGGAGTTCCACGGCCGGGAACCGGTTAAATTGCCCTTCCCTGCCGCTATGGTGTAAAGACAGGCAAATCAGCGTGCGTGAGGATGGGCGCGCACTAGACCCCAATAAACGCCGTTAGGCGATAAGCCGTTTGTCGGTAGTCGTTTTCGGTCCCTTAAGGAGCATAGCGTGACTGTTGCCTCCAAGACCCCTTTGCTCGACCAGATCAAGACCCCGAACGACCTCAGGCAGCTCCAGCCGGGCCAGCTTCGCCAGGTGGCGGACGAGTTGCGTCAGGAGACCATCGACGCTGTCGCCGTGACCGGCGGCCATCTCGGCGCCGGTCTCGGCGTGATCGAGCTGACGGTGGCGCTGCATTATGTCTTCGACACGCCCCAGGACCGCCTGGTTTGGGACGTCGGCCACCAGGCCTATCCGCACAAGATCCTGACCAATCGCCGCGACCGCATCCGCACCTTGCGGACAGGCGGCGGACTGTCGGGATTCACCAAGCGCGCCGAGAGCGAATACGATCCGTTCGGCGCCGCGCACTCCTCGACCTCGATTTCCGCCGGCCTCGGCATGGCCGTCGCTCGCGACCTGCAAGGCAAGCAGAATAATGTCGTCGCCGTCATCGGCGATGGCGCCATGTCGGCCGGCATGGCGTACGAGGCCATGAACAATGCCGGTGCGATGGATTCGCGCCTCATCGTCGTGCTCAACGACAACGACATGTCGATCGCGCCGCCGGTCGGCGCGCTGTCGGCCTATCTCGCCCGTCGCGTGTCCGGGAAGGCCTATCATCGGGTGCGCAAGGTCATCCGTCAGATCGCCAAGCGTATGCCGACGAAAATGCTCGAGCAGCGCGCGCTGGCGATGGAAGAATATGCCCGCGGCCTCGTCACCGGCGGCACGCTGTTCGACGAGCTCGGCTTCTTCTATGTCGGGCCGATCGACGGCCACAATATCGACCACCTGCTGCCGGTCCTCAAAAACGTGCGCGACATGAAGAACGGGCCGATCCTGGTTCACGTCGTGACGCAAAAAGGCAAGGGCTATGAGCCGGCGGAAAAATCCGCCGACAAATATCACGGCGTGGTCAAATTCGACGTCGCCACCGGCGCCCAGGTCAAATCGAAACCGGTCGCGCCCGCTTATCAGAAAGTCTATGGCGAAAGCCTGATCAAGGAAGCCCGCAAGGACGACAAGATCGTCGCGATCACCGCGGCGATGCCGTCGGGCACCGGCATCGATCTGTTCCAGAAAGAGTTTCCCAACCGCACCTTCGACGTCGGCATTGCCGAGCAGCACGGCGTGACGTTTGCCGCTGGCTTGGCGACCGAAGGCTACAAGCCGTTCGCCACCATCTATTCGACGTTCCTGCAGCGCGCCTACGACCAGGTGGTGCACGACGTCGCCATCCAGCGCTTGCCGGTGCGCTTCGCCATGGACCGCGCCGGACTGGTCGGTGCCGACGGCCCGACCCATGCCGGCGCTTTCGACATCGCCTATCTCGGTTGCCTGCCCGGCTTCGTGCTGATGGCGGCCGCAGACGAAGCGGAACTCGTGCATATGGTGGCGACCGCCGTCGCCATCGACGATCGCCCGTCAGCGCTGCGCTATCCGCGCGGCGAAGGCCGCGGCGTGCCGATGCCGGAGGAAGGCATTCCGCTCGAGATCGGCAAAGGCCGCATCCTGCGCGAAGGCACCAAGGTGGCGCTGTTGTCCTATGGCGCCCGCCTCGGCGAATGCCTGAAGGCGGCCGACGAGCTGGCCGCTTTCGGCCTTTCGACCACGGTCGCCGATGCGCGCTTCGCCAAGCCGCTCGACGTCGACATGCTGCTGCGGCTGGCGCGCGAGCACGAAGTGCTGGTGACCATCGAAGAAGGTTCCATCGGCGGTTTCGGCTCCTTCGCGCTGCAGACGCTCGCCGAACACGGCGCGCTCGACCGCGGCGTCAAAATTCGCACCATGGTGCTGCCCGACGTCTTCATCGACCAGGACTCGCCCAACGCCATGTACGCCAAGGCCGGCCTCGATGCCAAAGGCATCGTCGCCAAGGCTTTCGAAGCGCTGGGCCAGAATTTGCGCGGCGAGGCGGTCAAGCTCGTGCGGTCCTGATCGCCTGAGCAACACTTCGGAATTGCAGACGTTCGATGCCCGGCGCAATGCCGGGCATCTCGTTTATAATCACCCATCATGACCGTCCGAGAACGCGCAGATCGCCTGTTGGTCGCGCGCGGCCTGTTCGAAAGCCGCGCCCGCGCCCAGGCCGCGATTGCCGCGGGCCTGGTGACCGCCGACGGCGTGCCGGTGCGCAAGGCGTCAGAGGCAATTTCGTCCGCCGCGGTCATCGCCGCCGAACCCGAGCATCCGTATGTATCGCGCGGCGGCGTCAAGCTTGCAGCCGCGCTCGAGCATTTTCATCTCGACGTGACGGGCCGCATCTGCCTCGATGTCGGCGCTTCGACCGGCGGCTTCGCCGAAGTTTTGGCTTTGCGCGGCGCGCAGCGCATCTATGCGATCGACGTCGGCCGCGATCAGCTGCATCCGCGCTTGCGCGGCCGCGACGACGTCGTCTCGATCGAGGAGGCCGATATCCGCACCCTTGATCCGGCGCGCCTTGCCGAACAGCCGGATTTCGCCACCGTGGATGTGAGCTTCATCTCGCTCAAGCTTGTTGTGCCGGCTGTCGGCAACATCCTCAAACCGCGGGCAACGCTCGTCGCGCTGATCAAGCCGCAATTCGAGGCCGGCCGCAGCGACGTCAAGAAAGGTATCGTGCGTGACGCCGACATCCACGCCGCCGTCTGCAACGACATCGGCGCATTCCTGACCGCGCTTGGCTGGCGCGTCGGCGGTGTCGCGCCGTCGGCGATCTTTGGGGGCGACGGCAACCGCGAATTTTTCATCGAGGCGCAGCGTGGTTGAGCGCCTCGTAGTCGATCACGTCGGCCATCGCGGCGACGGTGTCGTCGAGGGCGGTGCGGAGCCGATTTTCGTGTTCGGCGCGCTGCCTGGCGAGACGGTCGAAGTCGAGGACATTCCCGGCCATCCCGACCGGCGGCAATTGCTTCGCGTCAACACACCGAGCGCCGCGCGCATTGCACCGATCTGCCCGCATTTCGGCATTTGCGGCGGCTGCGCCGTGCAGCATTGGCAAACCGGATTTTATCGCGCGTGGAAGCGCGATCTCGTCGTGACGGCGCTGCGTCAGGCCGGCATCGAGGCGCCGGTCGGTGACCTGATCGATGCCCACGGCGACGGCCGCCGCCGCGCCGTGTTCCATGCCCGCCGCGGCGGCCGCGACATTCTCGAGGTCGGCTTTTCCGCCGCCCGCGCCCATCACGTGATCCCGATCGATCGCTGTCCGGTTTTGGCGCAAACCCTCGACGGCGCGTTGCGGGCCGCATGGGCGATTGCCGAAGTGCTCGTGCCGGCCAAGAAGCCCTTGGATATCCAGGTCACCGCGACCGACGTCGGCCTCGACGTCGACGTGCGCGGCTCCGGTGCGTTGTCAGCTTCGCTGACGGCGGCGTTGGCGCGCGTCGCCATTACTCACAATCTGGCGCGCCTGACCCGCCACGGCGAAATGGTCGCGCAGCAACGCGTGCCGACGCTGCGCATCGGCAAGGCGACGGTGGCGCTGCCGCCCGCCGCATTCCTGCAAGCCACCGAAGCCGGCGAGGCGGCGCTCACGCGACTCGCGCTTGCCTATTGCGCCGGCGCCAAATCGGTCGCCGATCTGTTCTCCGGCATCGGGCCATTCACGCTACGGATCGCCGAAGGCGCGCGCGTCGTCGCGGTGGACGACGACGAAGCGGCGCTTGGCGCGCTCAAGCGCGCGGCGGCGGCCACGTCCGGCTTCAAGCCGGTCGAGGTGGTGCGGCGCGATTTGTTCAAAAGCCCCTTCGTGAATGAGGATCTCGACGGCTTCGACGCCGCGCTGTTCGACCCGCCGCGCCAGGGCGCCCAGGCGCAATCGCGCGCGCTGGCGGCGAGCGATGTCCCGGTCATCGTCGCGGTGTCGTGCAATCCGGCGACGTTCGCCCGCGACATGCGCTTCCTGCTCGACGGCGGCTATCGGCTCACGGCGGTGACGCCGGTCGATCAATTCCGTTACTCGGCCCATGTCGAGATCGTCGCGCGGCTTACGAAATAGTCGCACGCATTCACCCGGCGACCGGCTTGTCTGTATTCTGGATTTAGCCCACCATCGCGTCGCGCCTTTATCCGGGGAACATCGGTGAATTCGGCGCGAAGGGGGGATGATCATGGACGCCACCGACCGGTATCTGATTGCGGCGCGCATGGAGCGGCTGCCGCTGTCGCCGTGGCATAACAAGATGCGCCTGATCGTCGGCAGCACGAATTTTTCCGACGCGTTCGACGCATTGACCATCGCCTTCGTGCTGCCGGTGCTCGTTCCGCTCTGGCACATCCCGCCGTCGCTGATCGGCGCGATGATCTCGATCGGATATCTCGGCCAGGTGGTCGGCGGTCTCTCTTCCGGCTGGCTCGCCGATAAATTCGGCCGCGTGCCGGTCATGGTCGGCAACATCATCCTGTTCTCGCTGATGAGCTTCTCCTGCGTGCTGGCGCAGGATTATTGGACCCTGTTCGCCATGCGCTTCGTGCAGGGAATTGGGCTCGGCGGCGAGGTGCCGATCGCCAACACCTATGTCAGCGAGTTTGCACCGTCGAAGGGGCGCGGCCGCTTCGTTCTCATTCAGCAGATCATGTTCCCCATCGGCCTGACGACCGCAGGCCTGGTCGGCGCCTACGTCATACCGAACTTCGGCTGGCAATCGGCGTTCGTGCTCGGCGGGCTGCCGGTGCTGCTGGCATTGCCGATGATCAAGCTCCTGCCGGAATCGCCGCGCTGGCTCGCTGGCCGCGGCCGCGACATCGAGGCCGACCGCGTGCTGACGCGCATCGAAACGCTGGTCTCGGCGAACGGCGCCCGGCCGTTGCCGCCGATCCCGACCGGCGTGCCGCCCGCGGTCGCTGCGATCGGCCGCTTCCGCGACTTGTTCGCGCCGGCCTATCTGCAGCGCACCTTGTCGCTCTGGGTGCTCTGGTTCTGCACCTACGCCATCACCTACGCGATGACCGGCTGGCTGCCGAGCATTATGCGCACGATCTACCATCAGCCGGTGTCGCAATCGAACCTTTACGGCTTCATTCTCAACATCGTCGGCTTGTGCGTGCTGCTCACGGCGGTATTCACCATCGACCGGATCGGGCGCAAGCGCGCCTTCACCGTCGGCTTCCTGCTCGCCGCCGTGCCGATGCTGGTGGCGGCGTTCGCGCCGAATCTGGACGCGCTCGGGCTTGCCGTCCTGGCGACGCTGGCCTTCGGCCTGATGGGCATGATCCCTGGCTCGCTCGGCATGTATACGGCGGAGAACTATCCCAACCACCTGCGCGCCCTCGGCAACGGTGCGACCAGCGTCTCGCAACGGCTGTCGTCGGTGATCAGCCCCACCCTCGTCGGGCTGATCCTGCCGAGCTACGGCGTCGGCGGCGTCTACGGCATGTTCGCCGTCTTCGCCATCGTCGGCGGCGTCACCTGCGCGCTGTTCTCGATCGAGACCGCGGGCAAGACGCTCGAAGAGCTGTCGCCATCACCTGCTCCGGCCGCAACGGCCTGAACATCCTCCCAGTCCGCACAGAGTGCCCGCATGATCATCGATTTCCACACCCACGTCCAAACACCGGAACAGCAGCAAAATCCGTTCTGGCAAGGCCGCTGCCCGATGACGATCGAGAATGTGCTCGAGGCGCAGCAGGAAGCCGGCGTCGACGCTACGCTGATCAGCCAGCCGATCCACGAGTTGCGCAACATGGACCGCGACCAACGGCTCGAAACCGTGCAGAAGGTGAACCGCTACATCGCCTCGCTGCAGGATAAATATCCATCGATCTACGGCATGGCCTCGGCAGTGCCGAGCGGCGACGACGCATTTTTGCGCGAATGGGAGCGCGCCATCAGGCAGGATGGGCTCAAGGGCGCCTGGATCCTGTCGAGCCTGCCCGGGCACTATCCCGACGACGACGAATGCCTGCCGTTCTTTCAATTGGCTACCGAGCTCGACGTGCCGGTCGTGATCCATCCACCCGCGGTCGGCTTCGGCGAGGAGCGCCTGAAGGACTATCGCCTGGCGTCAAGCGTCGGCCGCCCGATGGACAATGCGCTGGCGATCGCGCGGCTGATCGTGCGCGGCATTTTCGAGAAATTCCCGACCTTAAAGCTCGTCGGCACGCATTTGGGCGGCGGCATTTGCGAGATGATCGGACGGATGGATTACGCCTATAACCTTCAAGACGAGGCCTATTTCCTCGGCTCCTACGAGCCGATGCTGATCAAGCATCCGCCGAGCCACTACCTGAAGATGATGTATCTCGAATCGACCTGCTATCACCCGCCGGCGGCGCGCTGCGGCTGCGAAACGGTCGGGGCCGACCATTTCATTTTCGGCACCGACGCGCCGCCGCTGAAAGTCTTGAAGAAACAAGGCGTCGAAGTCATCAAGAAGATCGGCTTGTCGCCGGCGGACGAGAACAAAGTCTATTGCGAGAATGCCAAGCGGTTGTTGAAGATTTGACCTCCGTTATTTCTTCGTCTTGAGATCGTCAGCCAGAAAGCTTCCATCGACGATCTTCGACCAGTCCACGTCGCCGGACAGCGCGCCGACCAGCTTTTGCGCCCGGATCATGCGGTCCATGCCGGCGAAATCGAAATTGCCGGCGCTCCAATAGGGTACGCCGGATTTGCTCGGCGCGACCAGGTTGTGGATCGTGCTCTTGGCGACTTCGACGTCGAGATTATAGGCCTTGGCCACGATATCGGCGGCCTCGTCGGGATGCGCCGACATGAATTCGACCGCCTTGCGCCGCCCGCGCAGGATGGCGCGGATGAAATCGCCCTTGGCGGCCGCCGCCTCGCCGGTGGTCACGCCGATGACATTGCACAGCGGCGGCAAGACGTCGCTCGCCGACACCAGGACACGGAACTGGGATTTGTTCTTCGACCATACCGGGTCGGCGATCGCCGAGGCATCGATCAGGCCGAGATTGAGCGCCACGACCGCCTCGCCGAAACCGCCGGTCTTGACTAGTTCGGCATCGTCGGGTTTCAGTCCGGCCTGCTCGAGCAACAAAATGTCGAGCGCCTGACTGGTCGAGCGTGGATTGGTGTAGCCGATCTTCTTGCCCTTGAGGTCTTGGATGGTTTTGATTGGCGAATCCGGCTTCACCGCCCAGACGAACTCGGCGACGGTGAGCACGTTGTCGCTGATAATTTTAAGATCCGCGCCCTGCTGGATTGCCGCCACGGTGCCGGCGAGATCGATTTCGCCGAACGACAGATGCCCGGTCATCAGATTGCGCACCGTGGTGCCGCCGCCCGACGACGACAGGATGCCGCTGACGTCGGCGCCTTCGGCCTTGAAGAAGCCCTTGTCCATCGCGACGGCGTAAGGCATGCCGTTGGCGGCGACGCCGAAATTGCTGACCACGATCTGCTCGGCGGCCATGGCGCGCAGCGGCAGCAGTGCCGCCAGAGCGAGCGCCAAGATGATGCCCGGCTTGATGATCGAAGACATGCGTCCTCCCCGTATTCCCTTGACTCTTTGTGGGCAGCTGCCCCGCTGCCGCGGACGTTTCTAAAGGCCGCGTAGTCTACGACACGCGCCGATGGAGTCTATGGTCGATGACGATGAGCAGCGTGCTGACCGAAGCGGCGAACAGCACGATCAGCAACGTCACCGCCATGATCAGTTGCACGTTCTGCAAGCCGATCGCAGTCATCAGCAGATAGCCGAGGCCGTGTTGCGAGCCGAACATTTCGCCGAGCAATGTGCCGATCAAGGTCAGCGCAAAACCTAAACGAATGCCGGTGAAGATTTCCGGCAACGCCGCCGGAAGCAGCACCGACCCGACCAGCTCTTGCGGTCGAAGCCGCAACACGCGCGCGGTCTTGAGCAGGATCGGATTGAGATTGCGCACCGCGCCCATGGTGAAGATCGCAACCGGCACGACGCCGTGAATGGTGCCGAAAGCGATCTTGGCCGGCAGCCCGAGCCCGAATGCCAGCAGGATGATCGGGTAAAGCGTAATCTTCGGGACGGAATAGAACGCGACCAGGACCGGCTCGAATACCTCGCTCGAGAAGCGATGTACGCCTAAGAGAAAACCGATGATGAGACCGAGCAGCACCGCGAGCAGCAGCGCGAAGAAAAAGGCCCGCGAAGTTTCCTCGACGTGGCCCCAGAACGCCGCGGTCGTCAGCAAATGCGCGAGATAGAGGAAGGTCTCGATCGGCGCGGTCATGGCCTGGCTGCCGGCAAATTCGAACAAAAGCTGCCACGCGGCAAAGAGCACCGCGATCAAGATCAGACTGTTGACGGCGGCCGGCCAGGATTTCGCGGTCATGACCGGCCGCGCCTTTGCATCAGGATCTGCTCCCAATGGGACAGCACCGCGTTGATCGCGATCGAGACCGCGAGGATCAACAGGATCAGCGGATACATGATCTTGTTGTCGAAATTGTTGTAGGCGAAGCTGATCTCGTAGCCGATGCCGATGCGCGACATGATGAACTCGGCGCCGATGACGCCGATGAAGGCATAGGCGAGCGCAAGCTTGATGCCGGTGAGCAGATAAGGCGCGGCCGACGGTAAGGTGATGTTGAAAGCCGTAGCGACAAGCCCCAGCCGATAAACCCGCGCCGTCTTGATGTGCACGCGCGACACCCGGTCGAGGCCGTTGAGCGTATTCACGATCACGGCCACCACCGCCAGCATGAAGCCGATCAAAATCTGCGGCGCGTCGCCGAGGCCGAACAGGATGATGAACAGCGGATAGAACGCATAGACCGGGATGGCGTAATAGGTGGCGAACAGCGGCTCCAGCACCTGCCGGATGGCGCGCCGGCCGTGCAGCGCGACGCCGCAGACGATACCGGCGATCACGGCCGCGGCGCAGGCGATGCCGACATTCGCGAACGTCTTGAACATCGCGTGGTTCATGGAGCCCGAGGCCATGAGCACGACGAAATCGCGCACCATGGCGCTCGGCGGCTGCATGGTGAGGCGGTCGATCACGCCGGTCCGGCACAACAGTTCGAGCAGCAGGATTGCGGCAACGACAAACGCGAGGCGATAGCGCGCGGCGCGGTTCATATGCCGAGGAACCGCGATTTGATGTCGTGGTCGTCCCACAGCTCGCCCGGTCGCCCGGAATAGACCACCCTGCCCTTCGAGATCACGTGCACGAAGTCGACCAGCTTGAGCGCCAGCGCGGCGTTCTGCTCGACCAGCAGGATCGACAGCCCCTCCTGCTTGAGCTGAGCGATCGCCTCCCACAGGCCCTGGATGATGATCGGCGCCAGCCCTTCCGACGGCTCGTCCATGATCAGGCAATCGGGATTGGTCATCAGCCCACGGCCGATGGCGAGCATCTGCTGCTCGCCACCGGACAGCGTCTTGGCGCGCTGGCTCCGGCGCTCGCGCAGCCGCGGGAACAGCGCATAGACCCGCGGCAGGGTCCAGCCGTGGCGCTCGGGGCTATGCTCTGCGACCAACAAGTTGTCCTCGACGCTCAGCGTCGGAAACACCCGGCGGCCCTGTGGTACCAGCCCAACGCCGCTGCGCACAATGGCGAACGAGGAATTGCCGGTGATGTCGGCACCCTTGAAATAAATCTTGCCACGGCGCGGCGGCGTGAAGCCGACGATGGAATTGACGATGGTGGTCTTGCCGACGCCGTTCCTGCCGAGCAGGCCGAGAATCTGGCCCTGCTCGAGCTTAAGCGACAGGCCCTGCAACACATAGGCGTCGCCGTAATAGGTATGGATGTCCTGGACGTCGAGGATCGTCATGCGGTCCCCAGATAGATTTCCTGCACCTTGGCGCTGGAGCGGATGCGCTCGGCGGAGCCGCTTTCCAGCACCTCGCCGAAATGCAGGACTGAGATCTCGTCAGCAACGTCGAACACGATATCCATGTCGTGCTCGATCAACAGGATCGCCATCTTGCGGTCGAGCCCTTGCAGGAACCTCGCCATCTCCGCGGACTCGCCCGATGACAGGCCGGCGGCCGGCTCGTCGAGCAGCAGAATATCCGGATCGCTGGCGAGCCCGACTACGATCTCCAGCTGACGCTGCTCGCCGTGGGACAGATAGCGCACCTCGGTGTCCTTGCGGTCGAGAAACGCGGCGCGCGCCAACAGCTCGTGCGCCTTGTCGTAGACATCGCGATAGGACGACAGAAACCGCCACATCACGTATTTCGAGGCGCGCCGGCCCTTGATCGCCAGCAGCACGTTGTCGAGCACCGAGAGCTTTGGAAAAAGGCTGGTCACCTGGAACGTGCGCGCCATGCCGAGCGCGGTGCGCCGGTGGCTCGGCCAGCGCGTCACGTCCTGGCCGAACAGCAGCACCCGGCCCGACGATGCCGGCAAAATGCCGGTGATGAGATTGAACAGCGTGGTCTTGCCGGCGCCGTTCGGGCCGATGATGGCCTTGCGGTCGCCGGGCATGATTGTCAGCGAGACGCCGCGCACGGCGCGCAAGCCGCCGAAGGCCTTCGACAGGTCCTTCAGCTCGAGCACCGGCGCGGCGTCGATGACGCTCATTCGCAATTTTTGCAGGGCGGGAAGTCGCGGCTATAGACCGGTTGCTTGAGGAACGCATCCTTGCCATAGGTCCAGAACTGGCTCACGGCCGGATAGGTCTTGATCACCACGTTCCACAGCTCATCCTTGTCGTAGCCGAACATCTTGGTCTTCTCGACCTTCTTGATGTAGATGTCCTGCACCGGATTGCGCATGTCGTCGAAGCTGACCGGCCCGCGCGGCGCGTCGACTTTTAGCGCCGCCATCTTGGCGATGAACGCCTCGGGTCCCGGCCAGGCACCCTTGGTCTGTTTCATCACCGCGTCGATCATCATCGCCGTGGTGTAGTTGCTCTCGGAGAAATACGACGGCACCTTGCCGTATTTGGCGCGATAGGTCTTGACGAAGGCCTCGTTCTTCGGCGTCTGCAGGCCGGCACTGTATTGCAGCGCCGAGACATCGCCGATCACCTCATCGCTCATGAACGGCAGCACGGATTCGTCGTAGCTGGTGCCGCCGCCGATGATCGGCTTGGTCCAGCCCGATGCACGCACCTGTTTGGGGAATTGCAGCGGCATCGGCCCCACCATCAGCGAGAAGATCGCGTCGGCGTCGGACTTGAACGTCGGAATATAGGGCCCGAAATCCTTGGTGCCGAGCGGCGGCCAGATTTTCTGAACGATCTTGCCGCCGCAATCCTCGAACACCTTCTGGAAACCACCGACCACCTCGTAGCCGAACGCGTAGTCGGCAGCCACCGCGATGATCTTCTTGTAGCCCTGGTCGCAGGCCCATTGGCCGAGCGGTTGGTGCGGCTGCGAGGAGGTCCAGCCGGTACGGATGAAATAGGGATAATTGCCGAGCTGGCGCTGGGTGAGATCGTCGGCCGCGGCGATGGAGGACACGTAGACGGTCTTCTCGGCGGTCGATACCGGCGCGAGCGCATAGCCCTCCGAGGCGAGCACGCCGCCGATGAACATCTGCACGTGGTCTTCCAGGATGAGCTTCTTCGCCTTGGTCACCGCCGTGTCGGGCTTGGCCTGGCTGTCCTCGACGATGATCTTGACCTTGGTTCCGCCGAACGTGCCGTTGACCTCCTCCATATACATGCTGAGGCCATCGTTCATGTCCTTGCCGACCTGGGCGAAGGGCCCGGTCATCGGGGCGATGAAGCCGATTCGCAACTCCTCCTGGGCCGCGGCCGGCATGGCCCCCATCGCAACCGCGAAGCAGACTGCGGTCAGCAAGCCCGCCCGCCTTTCAATCTTGCTTGTCATGATCCTCACTCCCTCTGTTTGACCACTCCCACTCTCAATGCGGAACTCCCGCCAAGTTCCGCGCGACTGCCGAATTCGGCCGCGCCGCGCCACTGGCGAACGCGCCCCGGAATGCTCATCAAGCCGCCGGGCAGATAAAGGATGACCAGCACATAGACGCCGCCGAGCACATATTGCCACCAGTGCACCAGCGTACTGAGATATTCGCGGATGAACAGCACGACGCCGGCGCCGATGACGCCGCCGACCAATGTGCCGGCGCCGCCCAGCACCGCCATCAACAGCGCGTCGACCGACGTGGTCAGCACCACATTCTCGGGGCTGACGATACCGGCGGTATGCGCCCACAGCACGCCGGAGAGCCCGCCGAAGGCGCCGGCGATGATGAAGGCGAGATATTTGTGCAGCCAGGTATTGTAGCCGAGGATTTTCATGCGCGGCTCGCGCTCGCGGATGCCGACCAGGCTGCGGCCGAACGGCGAGCGCACGATGGTGTACAGGACCAAGAGCGAGACCGCGAAGAAGCCCAACACCACGTAGAAGAACGTCACCTGGTTGGCGAGGTCGATGCCGAATTTGGGGCGGTGCTGGAGATTGATGCCGTTGTCGCCGCCGGTCAGCGAATTCCAGCGATAAGCCAGCCCCCACACGCATTGCCCGAGCGCCAGCGTGATCATCAGGAAATAGACGCCGGTGGCCCGCGTCGCCAATAGCCCGAACAGCGCGGCAAGGGCCGCGGCGCCGAGCATGCCGAACACCACCACCAGCCAGAAATCGTAGCCGAGCCCGATCTGGTAGCGCGCCGCGAGGATCGCGGTCAGATAGGCGCCGACGCCGAGATAGGCGGCCTGGCCGAGCGAGGCGAGGCCGGTGAAGCCGAGCAAGAGGTCGAGGCTCATCACCAGGATCGAGAAGGCGAGCGCCCGCGTCGTCAACAGGATAACGAATGACGTGGCATGCGGCACGAGCAGCGCGACCACGGCGAGCGCCACGACCACGATCAGGATTTTGACGCGATCACGCGACATGCTCATTCCCGTCCGAACAGCCCGGTCGGCTTCACCGCCAGGATCAGGGCCATCGGCGCGTAGAGCGTAAAGTAGGAGATCTCGGGAAACAGCGCCTTGCCGAAATTGTCGGCAAGCCCGACGATCAACGCGCCGATCGCGGCACCGCCCAGGCTGCCCATGCCGCCGATGATCACCACCGCAAAGGCGATCGGCAGCATTTCGAAATCGAGGCCGGGATAGACGCCGAGAAAGGCGCCGCCGATGACGCCGCCGAGCGCCGCCAGGAAGGCGCCAAGCGCGAAAATCAGCATCGAGATGTAAGACGTGTCGATGCCGACGCCGCGCGCCATTTGCGCATCGTCGACGGTGGCGCGGATGGTGGCGCCGAGCCGGGTTTTTTCCATGACCAGCCACAGCGTAAGCCCGATGAACAGGGCGACACCAATCATGAAGATGCGGTAGAGCGGCAGGTGCAGGCCGCCGACCACGATTGTCTGGGTCAACGCGGCCGGCGGATTGATGTCGAACGGGTTGCCGGTCCAGATATCAAGCGCGGCCTGCTGGAACAGGAACGCAAAACCAACTGTCAGCAGCACCTGCCGCAGCGGATCGAAACCCAATGGCCGCAGGAAAACCCGCTCCATCACCAGGCCGATCAGCGCAACGGTGACGGCGGCAACCGGGATCGCCAACAGCCAGGAGCCCGTGGCCCAAATCACCGATAACGCCACATAGCCGCCGAGCAGGAAATACGAGCCGTGGGAGAGGTTGACGATGCGCATGACGCCGAAAATCAGCGACAGCCCGCTCCCCACCAGGAACAACAGCGCGCCGTAGGAAATGCCGTTGAAGGCTTGAATCAGCCAAAACCGCGCATCCACGGCCTCTGTCCCCTTCCCCCGGCTTGCTTCGGCTTTGAGCTTAGCCCAGGTCGGCAGCGATTGGATAGACAAGGTGTCGCGCGAGATTTTGGCGCCCGATGCGCGCGGCATCGCTCACGACGCGGCAGCGTCTGCCCGTCCCGCACCGTGTTCCCTGCCGTTGATTTTGTTATTATTGCCGGAGCGAGAACAAGGAGAGCGAACGATGGCCGAGAAGAAGGTGCCGTATCAGGTCAACGGCAGGCGGTTCGAGGGCATGATCGTCTACGACGACGGCGTCAAGGCAAAGCGCCCGCTGATCTTCATGCAGCCGGACTGGAAAGGCGTCTGCGCCGACACCATCGGGCAGGCCCGCACCGCCGCCGGCAAGGACTATGTGGTGCTAATGGCCGACATGTTCGGCTCTGGCTACGGCCAAAAGCCGAAGACCGTTGACGATCTGCGGGCCGGCATGCTCGCCGTGCACAAAAATCTCCCCTTCACCATCGCCTGCGGCGGCGCGGCCTATGATGCGCTACTCGGCGAAGCCGACAAGCTTGGCCTCATCGATACCGGCAAGAAAGTCGCAATCGGCTATTGCGCCGGCGGCGGCTACGTCCTCGAGCAGGCCCGCGCCGGCGCCGATTTCAAGGCGGTGGTCGTGTTCCACGTCACCAATCCCAATCCGGTGGTGGCCGGCACGCCCTGCAATATCAAGGGCCGTGTATTGGCGATCCACGGTTCCGCCGACCCTGTGACGCCGAAGCCGATGATGGACGCGTTCGAGGACGAAATGACCAATGCCAAGATCGATTGGCAGGTGATGATGTTCGGCGGCGCCGTGCATTCGTTCTGCGATCCGACGGTCCATGCCGGCCCGACGCGCTACGACGAAAAACTCTGCCGCAAATCCTACATGCTGATGCGCGACTTCTTCACCGAGACGCCGTGATGGCGGCTTCCGACGAGGACAGCCGAAAGGAGGTCGCCAAATACGAAGCGCTGGCCGAGACCGCCTACAACGAAATGTACGATTCTCGCTCGCCGGCGGGCTGCTACAGCGATCTCAAGGACTATTTCGCGACGGCGATCGGCGCGGCCGATCGGGCCGGATTGCACGACGACGCCAAGCGGCTCAGCGCACGGCTCGATCACTGCAAGAAAGTCTACCGCAGCCAGTTTGCCGGCTTTTGATGCCGCCCCGCTTCAATTGCCCCAGCGCTCGCGCCACTTCTGCTCGCCGATGGTGCAGGAGATGCGTGGCGCAGTCGCAGCCGCCCGCATGACCCGCGGCGCCAGCGCGAGGCCGGCAACCTCCTGCACCAGCTTGGTGCGGATCGCTTCGGTGAATTTCTCGCGCTCCTTGATCGGGATCACGAACGCGCCGGGCCCGCCGATCACGCAGTCCTCGTAATAGATATCGAGGTCCTCGATATCCATGGTCATCAGGTTGGGCTTCTTGAGCATGATCGGCAGGCCGTTGATCGTCGTGCCCTTCGCCAGCACGTCGTCGCGGACCAGCGCCACCGGCGGACCATTGTTGTTGGCGCCATCGCCCGACACGTCGATGACCTTGCGCAGGCCCTGATAGCCGCTGGACGCGAACAACGATTGTCCGAACATCAACCCGCCCGAGATCGACGTGCGCGAGGCGCGCCGGTAGGGTGCGGCGGCGAGTTCGGCGGCGACTGCGTCGGCGGTTTCCGGCCCGTCGATCAGCCGCCACGGCAGCAGGACTTTCTGGTCGCCGACATTGGCCCATTCGAAATAGGTGATGGCGACGCGGCCGTTGGCGCCGAGTTTTAGCGCCTGCATGAACTCGCGCGACATCAGTGCCTGGACGTAACCTTCGCGTTGCAGCGCCTGCTCGTCCGGATCCATGGAATAAGATACGTCGACGGCGAGCACGAGCTCGGTGTCAACGATCGTGGCCGGACTTTGCGCGAATTGCGGCGCGGCGAGCGGGGCGGCGTCGCTCCTGAAGGCAAGCACCGCAGCAATCGCCGCGAATGCCGTGACAACAATGGCTGCAAGTCCGCGCATCTCGCTCACGATAATACGCACTACATGACGTAAAGGCGATCCGGCAGAGCGTTCGGCGAGCCGTCGGGCGGCGCGTGGGCGGCGAGCACCGTGCCGCAGCGCTCGATGGCGGCGATGAAGCCCGCGGCGATGCGGCCGTCGCGCATATGCGCGGTCAGTGCATCGATCGCGGCTTGCCACTCGGCATTGTGCACTTTCTGCGCGATGCCGTCGTCGGCGACGATGCGCGCGTAACGCTCAGCCAGCGACACGAAAATGAGCACGCCGCAACGATTTTTGGTATTGGCGATCCGGCGCACGACGAATTGCTCAAGCGCCGCCCGATGCGCCTGCGCGCGCTGCAGCGGACGCGGCACGAGCGCCATGCGCAACGGTAGCCACGAAAATACCAAGCCCGCGGCAACAAAAACCGCGAGCTGCCACAGATAGATTTTCTGCACGCTCCAGTGCGTAAAATAGATCAGCGGCCACGGCACGATCAGCGCTAATACCGTCGACCACAGGATCGGGACGTAGGCGTAGTCGGACGACGCGCGCGACAAAACACAGACGATCTGTCCGCAGGTTCGCGTCTCCGCCGCGTGAATGGCGGCCGAGATCGCGTCGTGGTCTTCCTGACTCAATTGCATCACCAGCTCCCCGAGGCCCCGCCGCCGCCCGACGACCCGCCGCCGCCGGAGAAACCACCGCCACCGGAAAATCCGCCGCCGCCCCCACCGCCGCTCCAACCCGAACCGGAACCCCAGCTCGATCCGACATAAGGTACGAAGATGAGCCGTCCGTTGCGCCGCACGTAGTATCCAGATTGACTGCCGTGGACCGAGCCGACCATGAATCTGAAAACGAGGATGAAGAAAAAGAAAAACAGGATCGGGAACAGCGCATTGAAAACCCGTGCCGGACTGTCTTCGCGAATGTCGACTTTCGGCTGCCAATCGGTGGTGTCGCCGTTAAGCACGCTGATGATGCCGTCGACGCCGCGCTCGATGCCACCGGAGTAATCGTTGGCCTTGAAGCGCGGCACGATGGCGCTCGAAATGATGACCGACGACAGCGCGTCGGTCAGCGTGCCCTCAAGGCCGTAGCCGACTTCGATGCGGACCTTGTGCTCGGCCGGCGCGACGAGGAGGAGCACGCCGTTGTTCTTTTGCGCCTGCCCGAGCTTCCAGGCGCGGAACAGCTGGTTGGCATAGGTCTCGATGTCGCTGCCTTGTAGCGATTTCACCGTAGCGACGACGAGTTGGATGCCGGACTTGTCTTCGAGGTCCTTCAGCTTGGTGTCGATAGCGCTGCGGCTGTCCGCCGACATGACGCCCGCCTGATCGACCACGCGGCCGGTGAGCTGCGGAAAATCCAGCGCCAAGGCTGCACCGGCGAGTAGGCAAAACGCGAGCAAAAAACACGCCGTCATTCCGGGGCGCGCGAAGCGCGAGCCCGGAATCCACAGCCACGAAACTCGCAAGGCAGTATCCACGCCGATTGACCTGTGGTTATGGATTCCAGACAGCCGCTTCGCGGCTTCCGGAACGACAGCGATCAGAATTTTACCTGCGGCGGTGTTTGCGCACCCTCGTTGGCGGTGAACTCCGCCATCGGCTTGTTCGATGAAAACGCCGTCTTGGCCCACAGCACGGTCGGGAAGGTGCGCAGCGCCGTGTTATAGGCGCGTACCGCGTCGATGTAATCGCGCCGCGCCACCGCGATACGGTTCTCGGTGCCCTCGAGCTGCGATTGCAGGGCGAGGAAGTTGGCGTTGGACTTCAGGTCCGGATAGTTCTCCGTCACCGCCAAGAGGCGGCCGAGTACGCCGGTCAACTGGTTCTGCGCATCCTGAAACGCCTTGAGCTTGGCGGGATCGGTCAGGTCGGAAGCGTCGAGCTTGATCTGGGTCGCCTTGGCACGCGCCTCGACCACGGCGGTCAGCACGTTCTTTTCCTGCGCGGCATAGCCCTGCACCGTCGCCACCAGATTGGGAATGAGATCGGCTCGGCGCTGATATTGATTCTGCACGTCGGCCCAGCGCGCCTTGGCCTGCTCCTCCAGCGTCGGGATGGTGTTGTAGCCGCAGGCCGACAGCAATAGCCCGAGAGCGACAACCGGGAGAACAATGCGAATTCGAGAAACCATGCTTGTCACTTCGCTCTCCATTGCTTGATTGCTTGCAGCCGCCGCGACGCGCCGATCACGATGCGTCGATCGGCTCAATCCCGGCGATCTCGATGCCGAAGCCGGACAGGCCGACATAGGTCATGCGGCGTGACGAGGTCAGCAGCCTGATGGAATTAACGCCCAGGTCCTTGAGGATCTGCGCGCCCAGCCCGATCTCGCGCCACTGCCGGGTGCGTGCCTCCTCGGACGCGGTGTCGCCGGATTTCGGAATCGACACCACTGGCACACCCGCGGTGCCGTCGCGCAGCAGCACCAGCACGCCCCTGCCCTCGGCCTTGAAACGGGCCAGCGTGCGGTGGATCGGTTTTGCGCCGCCGAACACGTCGGAAATGATGTTGGCGCGATGCAGTCGCGTCAGCACGTTCTTGCCGTCGCCGATGCGGCCGTGGACGAAGGCCATGTGATAGACCTGATCGAACGGCGTGAGAAAGGCGTAGCCGGTCAACGTGCCGATCTCGGATTCGACGGGAAACTCGCCGGCGCGCTCGATCAGCTTGTCGCGCGCCTGCCGGTAGGAGATCAATTCAGAGATTGAGATGCGCTGCAGTTTGTGCTTCTCGGCGAAAGCAGCCAGCTCGGGGCCGCGCATCACCGTGCCGTCGTCGTTCATCAGTTCGGAAAGCACGCCGACCGGTGCCAAGCCGGCGAGCCGACACAGGTCGACACAAGCTTCCGTGTGACCGGAGCGCATCAGCACGCCGCCTTCCTTCGCCACCAGCGGGAATACGTGGCCGGGCCGCACGAAATCCGCAGCCCCGCTATTGCCGTTGGCGAGCGCCCGCACGGTATTGGTGCGCTCTTCGGCGGATATGCCGGTGGAGAGACCGTGGCGGACGTCGACCGAGACGGTGAATGCCGTGCCAAGCGGCGCGTCGTTGAGCGCCACCATCGGGTCGAGGTGCAGGCGCCGCGCCTCCTCGGGCGCCAGCGGCGCGCAGACGATGCCCGACGTGTTGCGGATGATGAACGCCATCTTTTCCGGCGTGCACAGGCTCGCCGCGACGAACAGATCGCCTTCGTTCTCGCGGTCGTCGTCGTCGGCCACGATGAGGATTTCGCCGCGCGCAAAAGCGGCGACGGCAGCCTGGATCCGTTGATGCGCGTCGTCCATCTCGCCCCTAAAACCCTTGCGACGGCGCAATCAGCGTGGCGCCGGAAACGGCCACGCCGGACTATCGCCGACCTGGCCGCGCTGACGTAGATAATGATCCGCGATCACGCACGCCACCATGGCCTCGCCGATCGGCACGGCGCGGATGCCGACGCAGGGATCGTGGCGGCCCTTGGTCGAGATTTCGGTCTCGTGGCCGTGGCGGTCGACGGTGCGGCGCGGGGTGAGAATCGAGGACGTCGGCTTGACGGCAAAGCGTGCCACCACCGGCTGCCCGGTGGAAATGCCGCCGAGGATGCCGCCGGCATTGTTGGACAGGAAGATCGGCTTGCCGTCGTTGCCCATGCGCATTTCGTCGCCGTTTTCTTCGCCGGACAGTTCGGCCGCGCCGAAGCCGGCACCGATCTCGACGCCCTTGACCGCGTTGATGCCCATCAGCGCCGCGGCCAGATCGCCGTCGAGCTTGCCGTAGATCGGCGCGCCCAGCCCCGCCGGCACGCCGTCGGCGACGATTTCGATCACCGCGCCGACCGACGAGCCGGTTTTGCGCACGCCGTCGAGATAATCGGCAAAGAATGCGGCCTTGTCCGCGTCGGGACAGAAGAACGCATTGCGCTCGACTTCGGCCCAGTCCCACTTGGCGCGATCGATCCGGTGCGGCCCCATCTGCACCAATGCGCCGCGCACCTGCATCCCGGGCACGATTTTCCGCGCGATGGCGCCGGCCGCGACCCGCGTCGCCGTCTCGCGCGCCGATTGCCGGCCGCCGCCGCGATAATCGCGCAGGCCATATTTGACGTCGTAGGTGTAGTCGGCGTGGCCGGGCCGATACTTGTCCTTGATGTCGGAATAATCCTTCGAACGCTGATCGACATTGTCGATAATCAACGCGATCGGCGTTCCGGTCGTCACCTGTCGGCCGCTCGCTTCGTCGCTGAACACGCCGGACAGGATTTTCACCGCGTCCGGTTCCTGGCGCTGGGTGGTGAAGCGCGATTGGCCGGGCCGGCGCTTATCGAGATAGGGCTGGATGTCGGCCTCGGTCAGCGCGATGCGCGGCGGGCAGCCGTCGACCACGCAGCCAATCGCCTGCCCGTGGCTTTCGCCGAAGGTCGTCACCCGGAACATATGGCCGAACGTATTGAACGACATGGTGTGCGACTTCGTGCGCCAATGACGCGGATCGACGCTGAAAGGCTTGGAACAGAGCGTGCCGGGTTTGGTAGCCCGCGCCTATCATCGGGTCAAATGCGTTCGCGCCTGCAGCATGACGCGCGCCATCGCGCCGTTTTTGCGTCGCGGCATGCGCGGCGGCGAGAAAATCTGCATCAATCTTTTGCGGGCGCGAATGCGTGCCGATCAAGTGAGCAAGTTCTTGCGCCGCTTATCGCGGACCGTTCATTTCACATTCATCTCGCTGAACGCTGGTTAATGGCAACCTGAACGTCCGTTAAGCCACGGAAAAATATAGGTTTTTTTCGATTTTCCTATTGCGGGAAAAACCGTCTTGTGGCATCCTTGTTAATGGCAAGGGGGGCGATGGCCCAGGGGACCGAGACACCGCTGAATAGCTAGAACTCAACCTGCCGCCGGCTCAACACAAACACCAAGGATGCTGACAATGGCGACGAAGAAGAAAAAGGCCAAGAAGAAGACGAAGTAAATGACGCGAGCGCGGGCCTCGTATTGGGGCAGCGCCGTCATCTTCGGTTTTCGCGAGGCGCCGACACGGTGCTTCGAGGAACGGCTGGACCCAAGTCCGGCCGTTTCCATTTTTGCGGGGAGAGATTCGCGGCCGGAACCGGGGTTCGGCCGCTTTTGTTTTTCTAGCTGTACCGAGCCAACGTGCCGCCGTCGAACACGTACACGACGCCCTGCAGAATGTCGGCATGCGTCGCTTCCTCTTCGGGCAGAATATGAAAATTCGCCATCAGCGCGCGCGCCACACCGCCATGCGCAGCCAAGACGGTGTCGCGCGTCACGGTCGCGTACCATGCGGCGACACGCTCGGCGACTTCGCGGTAGGATTCACCGCCGGGCGGTCGAAAATCCCACTTGTCGCGCTCGCGCCGTTGCAGCACGCCTGGGTCGCGCGCCTGGATTTCCTTTAACGTAAAACCCTCCCACTCGCCGTAGGAGATTTCCGCAAGCCGGGCGTCGATCGCATAGGCCTTCGGATCGAGGCCGAGTCCTGAACGCATAAGCTCCATTGTTTCTCGCGCCCGCAACAACGGGCTCGACACATAGGCGTCGTCGGACAGCTGATGCCGGTCGCGCTCGAGCAAATCGCGCAATACGCCGGCAAGTTCGCTGCTCTGCGACCGGCCCCGGGCGTTCAATTTGGTCTCGGAACGGCCCTGCAAACGCTGCGCGACGTTGAAGTCGGTTTCGCCGTGGCGGATGAAATAGAGGACCGGCATGATTACAAACCGGACAACGGACGACAGAGGACAGAATATCCGCGTTATCTGTCGTCCGTCGTCTGTCCTCTGTTCTCCTTTGGACCGACCTCGATATCCGGCGCGTCGGGATGCTTCATGCCGACGATGTGATAGCCGGCGTCGACGTGGTGCACCTCGCCGGTGACACCGCGCGACATGTCGGACAGAAGGTAAGCGCCGGCCTCGCCGACCTCCTCGATGGTGACGCTGCGGCGGAGCGGCGCGTTGTACTCGTTCCATTTCAGGATATAGCGGAAGTCGCCGATGCCGGAGGCGGCGAGCGTCTTGATCGGCCCCGACGAGATGGCGTTGACGCGGATGTTCTTCACGCCAAGGTCGGCGGCGAGATAGCGCACGGACGCTTCCAGCGCGGATTTGGCGACGCCCATAACGTTGTAATGCGGCATCCATTTCTCGGAGCCGTAATAGGTCAGCGTCAGCATGGCGCCACCGTTCGGCATCATCTTCTCGGCGCGCTGCGCGATCGCAGTGAACGAGTAGCAGCTGATCAGCATGGTCTTGGTGAAATTGTCGGCCGTGGTGTCGACGTAGCGGCCGTCGAGCTGATCCTTGTCGGAGAACGCGATGGCGTGGACCAGGAAATCGATGCCGCCCCAGGCCGCTTGCAGCTTGGCGAAAGCCGCATCGATGGTGGCGGGCTCGGTGACGTCGCAATCGCCGACCACGATGCCGCCGACCTCCTGGGCCAGCGGCTCGACGCGCTTCTTCAGCGCCTCGCCCTGATAGGTGAAGGCCAGCTCCGCGCCATGGCCCCGGCACGCCTTGGCGATGCCCCAGCCGAGCGAGCGGTGATTGGCGACCCCCATGACCAGGCCGCGTTTACCGCGCATGAGGCCCGAGTTGTCCGGCATTTCCTGACCTCAGTTGCGGCTTCCCCCACCCGACTTCCTATGGCATAGGCCCGTAGGCGCCAGCAAGCGCGCGGCCGGCTGAGGCGCATTGGCGCGGGCGGAATACAGTGCAGGCATTGGTGTTGGTTTGATTGAAGTTTCCGGCATCGGGCACGGAGCCAGTCTTTGAGTGAGTTTCGCCAGCGGGTCGAGGCCGCGATTCCGGCGCTGCGGCGCTATGCGCGGGCGCTGACCCGCGACAGCGAAACCGCCGACGATATCGTCCAGGACACGCTGGTGCGGGCGTTGCGTTCCGAGCATTTGTTTCACGATGGAGACGTGCGGGCATGGCTTTACACGATCCTGACCAATCTCAATCGCAACCGGCTGCGTTCGTTGTCGCGCCGCCCGATCTTGACCCCGATCAAGGACAGCGACGCGGCGATGACCGGTCCGGACACCGGCAGCCGCGATATCGCGCGCGCGCTGGACGACCTCGCCGAGGATCAACGCGCGGCGCTGCTTCTCGTCGTGCTTGAGGGGCTCACCTATCGCGAGGTTGCCGAAGTGCAAGGCGTGCCGATCGGAACAGTCATGTCGCGGCTCGCCCGCGCCCGTATGCAGATCAAGGCCTATCTCGACGGCGAGCGCCCGGCGCTGCGCCGCGTGAAATAAGAGAGCGAACGATGACAGACCAAATGATCAGCGAAGACGAATTGCACGCCTATGTCGACGGCGAGCTGCCGGCCGACCGCCGCGGCGCGGTCGAGGCCTGGCTTGCCACCCACGCCGATGATGCAGCCCGCGTCGCCGCCTGGCGCGCCCAAGCCGAGATCATTCGCAAGCGCTACGGCGGCGTCGCCAGCGAAGTGCCGCCGAAGCGGCTCCAGGTCGAGCGGCTGACGCGCAGCCGCCGCAGCTGGATGGCGGCCGCGATTGCCGCCGTATTCGTGGCTTTCATCGCCGGCGGCGCCGCCGGCTGGTTCGCACGCGGCGCCGAGGCCGCCTCGCCGTCCGATCTCGATCGCTTCACCGCCGACGCGCTCGAAGCCTATCGGCTCTACGTGGTCGAAGTCCGCCATCCGGTCGAAGTTCCCGGCGATCAGCGCCCGCACCTCGTCGAATGGCTATCGAAGCGACTCGGCTCGCCGCTGCGCGCGCCCGAGCTCGAGCGCATGGGACTAAAACTCGTCGGCGGCCGGCTGTTGCCCGGACCGAACGGAGCGACGGCGTTCTTCATGTATGAGGGGCCGTCGGGCGAGCGCTTCACGCTCTATTGCGGCCGCACCAGCGATCGCGAGATGGCGCTGCGCTACACCACCGGCAACCAGAACGCCGCCTATTACTGGGTCGATCAAAACGTCGCTTATGTGCTCAGCGGCCCAGCGGAACGCGACAAGCTCCATGACATCGCGCAGGCGGCTTACGACCAGATCGACGCCCGTTCGCCGCCGCAAGGCGGGTGAGACGCCGCGTTACATGTCCTTGCGCGGATCGTAGGGCTTGTCGCGCTGCCACGTCTTCATCAGTTCATCGAGCTCGGCGTCACGCTTCTCAGGGAGCACGATGCGGATGGTGGCGAGCAAGTCGCCGCGGCCAGCTTTGGCCGGAAAGCCTTTGCCCTTGAGGCGGAAGGTGCGTCCGCTCGAGGTCCATGCCGGCACCGTGATCTCAACCGGCTTGTCGAGCGTCGGCACCCGCACCTTGGCGCCCAGCGCCGCTTCGTAGAGCGTGATCGGCAAGTCGAGCCGCACGTCGGCGCCGTCGAGCGTAAAAATCGGATGCGGCGCGAGCGACACGGTGATGAGCAGGTCGCCGGGGCCGGCCTGCCCGGCCATGCCCTGGCCTTTGAGCCGGATGTGCTGGCCGTTCATGATGCCGACCGGAATCTTGACGTCGACGTCCTTGCCGTTCGGCAAGTGCAGCCGCTGAGTGGAACCGTTGGCCGCGTCCGTCAGCGAAACCGACATTTCGGCCTGAACGTCGGCGCCGACGCCGAAATCCTCCGGCTCGAAGTTGGCGCGGCCACTGCGAGCGCCGCCGCCAAAAGCTTCCCGCAAAATATCTTCGAAACCGCCGCCGAACCCGCCGCCGCCGGCTTTAGCGCCGCCGCGCCCGCGCCGGGCGGTGCGGGTAAAGCCTTCCGGACCAAAGCTGAAGCTTTCGAAATTGCCGTCGCCGCCGAAACCAGCACCCGGATTAGCGCCGCCGCCAAAACCCTGGAAGCGGGGCTTGCCTTCGGCATCGATCTCGCCGCGGTCGAACGCCTTGCGCTTGTCCTCGTCTTCGAGGAGCTCATGCGCGGCGTTGAGCTCGGCAAAGCGCGTCGCCGCCTTCGGATCGTTCTTGTTGGCGTCGGGATGCAGCTTTTTTGCCTGGCGCCGATAGGCGCTCTTGATGTCGGTCGCGCTCGCCTTGCGATCGACCCCCAAAACCTCATAGGGATCACGCATCCCCAAGGAACTCCGCTCGTTTTCCGGGCCGGCCCCGCCGCCCACCGACTGTCTAATGTGGGATGAAAGCGGCCGTCTCGCAATGCAACGCCGAATCGGCGCGGCTTAAGGGGCGATGATAGCCCCATCAGGAGCGCTTGAGGGGCTTTAGGCTTTTGACTTCCCAATTGCCCTGGCTGGTACGGCAGGCGGCGCCTTGCAGCCAATCCTCCGAGCCGCCGTGGGCGTAGCTCGCCAGGAAATCGCGGCACGGCACCCCGCCTTCGCTATAGGACGTGGCAAGCGGCGTGATATTGCCGCCGGCCCCGGTGTTCGGGTTCTGCCACGGCACGCTCGCGTCCTTGCCGCTGCGCGCCAAGACGTCCGATGCGGCGGCACGCGCATAGGCGAGATCGGCCTCCGAGGGCGCCGCGGCATCGGCGACGCGCCCGGCGGCTTCACCGGGCCGGCTGATGGAGCCGGTCTGGTCGCCATCGCCGTCGTCCTTGGAGAGCAGCGAATGCAGTTGATAGGTGCAGCCGCCGGTGGCGAGCCCACAGAGCACGACGGCGACCGCAAAACGCAACCGCCGACATAGGCGCCACGCCCCGGCTCCACTATATTGAGGCCGGCGGCTCGCTTCCCGATCGCCCCACGCGAGCACCCAGGTACCCCACGGAATGTCCGATACGGCGCCGATAGAACACCCGACATGGTTAACAGGCGGTGACTTCACCCAGGCCGACGAGCCGGTGCGGCTGTTTGCGGCTTGGTTTGCCGAGGCCAAGCGCGCCGAGCCGGTCAATCCCGACGCCATGGCGCTCGCCACCGTCGATGCCAGCGGCCAGCCCAATGCGCGGATGGTGTTGTTGAAGGGTTTTGATGCGCGCGGCTTCGTGTTCTACACCAATGTCGACAGCGCCAAGGGCCACGAGCTTGCCGCCGCGCCCAAGGCGGCGCTGACGTTTTATTGGAAGACGCTGCAGCGCCAGGTGCGCGCCCGCGGCACCGTCGCGCCGGTATCGAAGGAAGAAGCCGACGCCTATTTCGCCACCCGCTCGCGCATGGCGCAGATCGGCGCCTGGGCCTCAAAGCAATCCTCGGCGCTGGAAAGCCGCATGGCATTCGAGAAGGCGATCGCGCTCAGCACCGCCAAATTCGCCATCGGCACGGTGCCGCGGCCGCCGTTCTGGTCGGGTTACCGCGTCATGCCGACCGAGATCGAGTTCTGGCACGAGCGGCCGTTCCGCCTGCACGATCGCATCATGTTTACGCGCGCGGAATTAAACGCGCCGTGGACCAAGACGCGGCTCTATCCATGAGCGTAAAATGGCGACTATGACCACGAGCAATCAGCCGCGCCGCACGCTGCTCCTCACCGGGGCAAGCCGCGGCATCGGCCATGCCACCGTCAAGCGTTTCTCGGCGGCCGGCTGGCGCGTTATCACCTGCTCGCGGCATCCATTTCCGGAAAATTGTCCGTGGGAAGCCGGTCCGGAGGACCACATTCAGGTCGATCTGGCCGATCCCGAAAACACCGCGGCGGCGATCGCTGAAACCAAACGGCGCCTCAATGGCGAGCTGCATGCGCTGGTCAACAACGCCGCGATCTCGCCGAAGGCAGCCGGCGGCAAACGGCTCGGTTCGCTGGAAACCTCGCGCGACGACTGGCATCACATTTTCCAAGTGAATTTTTTCGCGCCGATCATGCTGGCGCGCGGCCTGCTCGACGAGCTCGGGGCGGCGAAAGGTTCCGTCGTCAACGTCACGTCCATTGCCGGCTCGCGCGTGCACCCGTTTGCGGGTACGGCCTATTCGACGTCGAAAGCGGCACTCGCGGCGCTGACGCGCGAAATGGCCGCCGATTTCGGTGCACTCGGCGTCCGCGTCAACGCCATCGCGCCCGGCGAGATCGACACGGCGATGCTGTCGCCGGGGACGGAAAAAATCGTCGAGAACATCCCGATGCACCGCCTCGGCACGCCCGACGAGGTGGCCAAGATCATCTACGTGCTGTGCACGGAGACCGCGTCCTACGTCAACGGCGCCGAGATCCACATCAACGGCGGCCAGCACGTGTGACCGGCGACGCGTCGCCTGCCACCCAGATAGGTGGCAATCCCCCGTTGCCGCACTTTTGGGCGCCTGCGAAAGCCGCTATGATGCAGACACCGGGGACGATCAGTCTCCGGCCGACAGCGGGGCAAACAATGCGTCTCACAATCATGGCGTCCGCGATCGCGGCGGTGAGCGTCCTCACCGTGCCGGCGTCAGCGCAACAACTCACCGGCACGCTTGCCAAGATCAAGGACACCGGCACGATAACGCTCGGTCATCGCGAGTCGTCCGTGCCGTTTTCCTATTACGATGACAATCAGAAGGTCATCGGCTACGCGATGGACCTCTGTTACAAGATCGTGGACGCGGTGAAATCGGAACTGAAGCTGGATAAGCTCGAGGTGAAGCTCAATCCGGTCACCTCCGCCACCCGTATTCCCCTGATCGCCAACGGCACCGTCGACCTCGAATGCGGCTCGACGACCAACAATCTCGATCGCGAAAAGCAGGTCGCTTTCACCATCACCCATTTCGTCACGGCGAACCGCTTCGTGTCGAAGAAATCGGCCAATCTCAAGACGGTCGACGATCTCAAAGGCAAGACCATCGTCTCGACCTCCGGCACCACCAACATCAAGCAGATCACCGAGATCGGCGCGCAAAAGCACCTCGACCTCAACATCATCGCCGCCAAGGATCATGCCGAGGCATTTCTGATGGTGGAGACCGATCGCGCCGCCGCCTTCGTGATGGACGACATTCTGCTCTACAGTCTCGTCGCCACCTCGAAAATGCCGGGCGACTACGTGATATCCGCCGATGCGCTGTCGGTGGAGCCCTACGGCATCATGCTGCGCCGCGACGATGCGCCGTTCAAGACCGTGGTCGATGCGGCAATGACGAGCACCTACAAGAGCGGCGCGATCAATGCCATCTACGACAAGTGGTTCCTCAAGCCGATACCGCCCAAGGGCGTCAATCTCAACGTGCCGATGAGCGCGCCGTTCAAGAAGGTCATCGCCACTCCGACCGATAGCGGCGACCCCGCGTGGTACGCCCAGTGAGCGCCGTCCGGCGCGGACGCTAGGGCGTGAACTACCACTGGAACTGGGCGATCTTCTGGGAGCTTTCTCCCGACGGCGTCCACACCTATTTCCAGACGCTGCTGCTCGGCACCGGCTGGACGCTGGCGACTGCCGCCTGCGCCTGGATCATCGCGCTGACATTGGGATCGCTGGTCGGCGCGCTGCGCACCATGCCGTTTGCCGCCGCGATGCGGTTCGGCAACGTCTATGTCGAGCTGTTCCGCAACGTTCCGCTCCTGGTGCAGATGTTCCTGTGGTACTTCGTGATGCCGGAGATCGTGCCGCGCGCTTTCGGCACCTGGCTCAAGCAACAGCCGAACGCCTCCTTTTACACCGCAGTGGTCGCGCTCGGGCTCTACATGTCGGCGCGCGTCGCCGAGCAGGTGCGCGCCGGGATTTTGAGCCTGCCGCGCGGCCAGCGCCAGGCCGCGCTTGCGCTCGGGCTGACGCTGCCGCAGACCTATGCCTATGTGCTGATGCCGATGACCTATCGCATCATCATGCCGCCGCTGACGTCGGAACTGCTCAACACCATCAAGAACAGCGCGGTCGCGCTCACCATCGGCCTGATGGAATTGACCGCCCGGGCCCGCGCCATGCAGGAATTCTCGTTCCAGGTGTTCGAGGCATTCACCGCCGCGACGATCATCTACATCGTCATCAATATCGTCGTTACCTTCGCCATGCGCATCGTCGAGCGCCGCGTCGCGGTGCCGGGCTATCTCGGTTTCAAGGCGCCGGCCGCAGGACACTGAGCCCAGGACACTGAGCTGATGTTTGCCAATTACGACTTCGACGTGATCTGGCGCTCGCTGCCCTACCTGTTCTACCAGGGCATGACGTTCACGCTGTTGCTGACCGCGCTGGCGACGCTGGGCGGCATCGTGATCGGCACGCTCTTGGCGCTGATGCGGCTCTCGGGCACCGCGGTACTGGAGCTACCGGCCGCGGCTTACGTCAATCTGATGCGCTCGGTGCCGTTCGTGCTGATGATTTTCTGGTTCTATTTCCTGGTGCCCTATATCGGTCAGTGGGTCACGCGGTCGGCGCAGCCGCTCCAAGTCGGCGCCTTCGCATCCTGCCTGGTGACGTTTACGCTGTTCGAGGCCGCGTTCTTCTGCGAGATCATGCGCGCCGGCATTCAGTCGATCCCGCGCGGCCAAATGGCCGCCGCACAGGCGCTCGGCATGACCTACCCGACCACGATGGGTTACATCGTGCTGCCGCAAGCGTTCCGCAACATGGTGCCCGTGCTGCTGACGCAGACCATCATCCTGTTCCAGGATACGTCGCTGGTCTACGTGATCTCGGTCACCGATTTCCTCGGCGCCGCTTCCAAGGTGGCGGAGCGCGACGGCCGGCTGGTCGAGATGTACACCTTCGCCGCCGTCGTCTATTTCGTCATCTCGCTCGCCGCCTCGCGCACGGTGGCGCATCTGCAACGCCGCATCGCCATTATCCGCTGAACGCCGTGATCCAGATCGACACCATCAGCAAGTGGTACGGGCCGACGCAGGTGCTCAAGGACTGCTCGGCCGAGGTTGCCAAGGGCGAGGTCGTCGTGGTCTGCGGACCTTCCGGCTCGGGTAAATCGACGCTGATCAAATGCGTCAACGGGCTGGAGCCGTTCCAGAAAGGCCGCATCGTCGTCGACGGCATCTCGGTTGGCGATCCGAAAACCGATCTGCCCAGATTGCGAGCCAGGATCGGCATGGTGTTTCAGCATTTCGAGCTATTCCCGCACCTCTCCGTCATGCGCAATCTGACGCTGCCGCAGATCAAAGTGCTGCACCGCGACGCCGAAAAAGCCGCCGACACTGCCATGCGCCTGCTCGACCGCGTCGGCTTGCGCGTGCATGCCGACAAGTTTCCCGGCCAGCTTTCCGGCGGCCAGCAACAGCGCGTCGCCATCGCCCGCGCGCTCGCCATGGACCCGATCGCCATGCTGTTCGACGAGCCGACTTCGGCGCTCGATCCCGAAATGATTCAAGAAGTGCTCGACGTCATGGTGGCGCTCGCCAAGGACGGCATGACCATGATCGTGGTGACGCACGAAATGGGCTTTGCCCGCAAGGTCGCCCACCGCGTCGTGTTCATGGACAAGGGCGAGATCGTCGAGGACGCGCCGACCGCCGACTTTTTCGGCAAGCCGCGCAGCGACCGGGCGCAGCTGTTTCTGTCGAAGATATTGCAGCATTGAAAAGCTAGATAACGCGGCTGTCGAGGATGCGGTCGCTGGCGGCGATGCGCGTCGACGCGTTCATCGCCAGCTCCGTCCGCGCCGCGGCAAGATCGGCAGCCGTGCGCACCGATTGCTCGTCGAGCATCCATTGATACGAGAACGCATAGACGAAGGCGGTTCTCGCGTAGCGCGCTTGCGAATAGCGCAGCAGCCGCGCCTCCACGGGACCGTCGCCGGTAAGCATTTCGCGCGCAAGCACGAAGCCGTCCTCCGCGGCCATGGCCGCGCCTTGGGTGAGATGCGGCGGCGAAGTGTGCGCGGCATCGCCGCCGATGACGACGCGGCCGCGGAACCACGGCCACGGCACCAGGATCGGCTCGATCGGGCTGAACACGATGTCGGAATTGGCATCGAGCGCAGCCGCGACTGCGGCGACGTAGCCGCCATATTGGGCGAGCCGCGCTTTGAACAAATCCGCACAATCCTCGCGCTTGAAAACCGCGTCGGGCGCCTCGGGGCGGATGTGGAAGACGTACATCAGATTATCGCTGAGCGGCATGGCGCCGGTCTTGCTGCCAATACCTTGCAGAAATTCCATGCCGCGCACGTATTGCGGCCGCGGTACTTGCACGCGCCAGGCGCCGTAGCCCGACGGCCGCGGCAAAAATGCCGTCCCGAACAAATGCTGTCGCGTCGTCGAGCGTATGCCGTCGAAGCCTGCCAAGAGGTCAAAGGAGTCGGTGCGACCGTCGGAAAACGTCACCGTCACGCGGTCTTTTTCGTCCCTAATTTCGCTGACCGTAACGCCGGTGCGCACCGCGACGCCGGCACGCTCGGCGGCCGCCAGCAGGATCTCGTGCAAGCGCAAACGCGAGAGCGCGCAAAACGCCGGCACCTTCTCGTCGCCGAGCAGGAATTTATGCTCGACGATCAGTTCGCGGTGAGGATCGAAAATGGACATCCGGTCGTAAGCGAAACCCGACGCCAGGATTTCCGGCAGGAGACCGAGCGCATCGTAGACCCGCAGCGCGTTGGCCGGCTGGCCCAAGCCTACGCCCGGAACATCGAAAGCCGGCCGGCGCTCGATGAGCACGACTTCGACGCCGCGCCGCGCGAAAGCTGTCGCGGCCGTCAAGCCGCCGACGCCGCCTCCGACCACCAGCACTCGGCGAATATCGTTCATAGTGTCGCGCGGTTTGACAGATAATCCGACAGTAGCGAGTATCAAAATTCTCCGCAAAGGACGCCGCCGCCCATGCACATCAAAATCCGCCGCACCTTCGTCGTGGTCGAGGACCGTCGCGAGGAAGCCGGTCGCGTCTCCAACCTGCCGTTGCGCAAAGTCGCCGCCGTCGCGGTGGTGGAGAATCCTTTCGCCGGCCGTTACGTCGAAGATCTCAAGCCGATGTTCGAGGGCAGCGTCGCGCTCGGCAAGGAATTGGGCGCGCTCGCGCTATCGGCGATGGGCGGCCACGAGGTGCAGAGCTATGGCAAAGGTGGCGTCGTCGGCCTCAACGGCGAACAGGAACACGCTAACGCGCTTCTGACCACGGCGTTCGCCAATCCGATCCGCGATCTGCTCGGCGGCGGCGAGGCGTGGATCTCATCGTTTACCAAGAAAGGCGGCCCAGGCACGGCGATCGATATTCCGATGAACCACAAGGACGACGTCTATGTCCGCTCCCATTACGACGGCATGACGCTGGTGCTGCCCGATGCGCCGCTGCCTGATGAGGTCGCGGTGATCTTTTGTCTGGCGAACCGCGGCCGGCTCAATGCCCGCGTCGGCGGTCTCACCCACGAAGACGTCGCCGCGCGCAAAGCCGCGAAGCAGACGCCATGAAAGTAGCGATCTGCAATATCGCGAAAATTCTCTCCGGCGATATCGCCGCGCCCATCGCGGCCGGCGATACCATCATCCTCGACGATGGCAAGATCGTTGCGGTCGGCACCGGCGGCGACGTTGCCGATTGCGAGGTCGCCATCGATGCCGGCGGCATGATGGCCATGCCCGGGCTGATCGATTCCCACGTCCACATCACATTCGGCGATTACACGCCGCGGCAAAAAACCGTCGGCTTTCTCGAAAGCTATATCCACGGCGGCGTCACCACCTGCATCAGCGCGTCGGAGGTGCACGTGCCCGGCCGGCCGCGCGATCCCGCCGGCGTCAAGGCGCTGGCGATCGCGGCGCGAAAATCGTTCGAGCATTATCGCCCGGGCGGCATGCGGGTTCATGCCGGCTCGGTCATTCTCGAGCCGGGTCTCGTTGACGCCGATTTCGCCGAGCTTGCCGGTCAGGGCGTGTGGCTGGCGAAAGCCGGCTTCGGCGCCTTCGCCACGCCCTACGACTACGCGCCTTACGTGGCGATGGCGAAGCGCCACGGTTTTGTGACCATGGTGCACACCGGCGGCTCGTCGATCCCGGGCTCGACCGGGATTTGGGCCGATCACGTGCTCAAGATGCAGCCGGACGTGTCGTATCACGTCAACGGCGGCCCGATCGCCATGCCCGACGCCGATTTCCCGCGTCTGGTCAACGAAAGCAATCTGGCGATGCAGGTCTGCACCGCGGGCAATCTGCGCACCGCCTTGCTGGTCGCAAAGTTGCTGAGAGACGCCGGCCAGGAGCAGCGGCTTTTAATCGCGACCGACACGCCGACCGGCTCAGGCGTGATGCCGCTCGGCATGCTCTACACCATGAGCCATCTCGCCTCGCTGGCAAATGTCGCGCCGGAAATCGCCGTGGCGATGGCGACCGGCAACAACGCCAAGGTCTACCGGCTGAACAGCGGCGTAATCGCTGCCGGCCGCGATGCCGACGTGGTCCTGGTCGACGCCTGCCTCGGCGGCTCGCAGAACGATGCGCTCTCGGCCTTGAAGAACGGCGACATCATGGGCGTCGGCGCCGTGATCACCGCCGGCGTGCCGCGCTTCGTCGGCCGCAGCCGCAATACCCCGGAGACGACACGCCGCGCCAAGGTTGCGCATTCGCGCGTGCCGCAGAATTTCTCCGGCGAGCCGTAGCCGCTCGGCGCGCAAGGCATCCAAAAATACGGTTTCGGCCGGCGCTGCCTTGGGATGCTGCAGCACCTCGAGCGGCATGTTCGATAATTCGGTGACCACAGATTTGAAGTATTCCAATTCAAATATACAAATAGAACCGTTCTAAATATAGATGATAGTCGTTCTAATTAAAGTATATCGTTTTGCCTTGCAAGAATTACTTACCACTTTTACTACTGTTCCCTCGGTAACGTTTGTTTGCGCCGAAGCAGGTAATGGGGGACGTGTCGTGAGGGCGAAAACCAACCGCGTGCGGCAGCAACGGCCGCTTTTTTACGAACCCAGCACCATTGCGATGCTGATTGCGGCGGCTGCAATCCTCGGCACCAGCTGTGAGGCTGCCTTCGCTGTCGATGACGGAGCTTCGCCGCCCCCTGCGACCTTCAGCGAACTGACGAACCAGGCGCTGTTGAAGAAACTTGAAGCCATGGAGCAGCGTGTCCAATCGCTCGAAAGTCAGCTCAAGCAAAAAGGTGCGACGGCACGGCCCAATGGATCGCAAACGCTTGCCGATGCCACCGGCTCGATCAAGGCCAAGGATGCGTCGAAGGATGTGTCGAAGGATGCTCCGAGCAAAACCGACAATCGGACCGCCGCCGCGCCCGACCCGGCTGCTGCGAAACCCGACAAACCCGCAAAATCTGCCGACAAGTCTCCCGACAAGGTCAGCGACAAGCTTATCCTCGGCGTGGCGGCTTCGCCGGTGCCCGGCCTCGCTATCGGCGCCTATGGCGAAGTCTTCTTCGGCTCGGTGCAGAATCCGGCCGCCGGCGGCCAATGGCAGAATTCGTTCGACGCCCGCCGTTTCGTGCTGCTGCCGACCTATGCCATCACCGACAACATTATCTTCAACGCCGAAATCGAGTTCGAGCACGCCGGCGCCGGCTTCGACAACGACGACAAGCTGCATGGCACCGCGGAAATCGAACAGGTCTGGGTCGATTTCAAGATTGCCGATGCGTTCAACTGGCGCGCACCGGGCGTCGATCTCGTGCCGATCGGCTACATCAATCAGCACCACGAACCGACGCAGTTCTACAGCGTCTTTCGGCCCGAGCTTTACAACGGCCTCATTCCGTCGACCTGGAAGGTGCCGGCGTCGAGCATCTACGGAACGATCGTGGATGGCTTGAAGTACCAGGTCATGCTCAGCGTCTCCAACGAGGATTTTGGCGATTCATTCGGCAATCGCACCGACGCGAGGACGGTCCCGCCGTTTCCAATACCCTACTTTCCCGGCGTCGACGCTATGACCGCGCTCGCCTTCTCCAACCCGCCGCTTGGCGACTTCCAGCAGCTCACCAACAGCCTTGCGGTTTCCGGCAAGCTCGACTTCGCCCCGCCGGCGGTTGCGGGCCTCGCCGGGAGCGTCAGCGGCTACTATTCGCCCAATATCGAGCCGCGCGGCGCCCATGACGATCTCGGCAACCTGCTCGGCAAGACAAGCATGGGCGTTTACGACGCCGAGTTCCGCTACCGTATCCCGCAGACCTGGGTCGAGCTGCGCGGCGAAGGCGTCTACGTGACCTTCGGTGACCCGGCGAACCTGCGCGCCAACAACGACAGCTATCCGACCAACAACGTCGGCAAGACCATGCACGGCTATTCCGGCGAAGCCGCGTTGCACATCCCCATGGGCACCATTCTCAACAGCGAATGGGAGGCGGTGCCGTTCTATCGCTACACCTACCAGAACTTCCAGACCAACGGCTTCGCCGGAACCGATCTCAATGTGCCGACCGGTGCCGGTCAAATGCAGTTCCACAATGTCGGCGTCGCCGTGTTTCCGTCGCCAAATCTGGTGCTCAAGGCGACCTATCAGAAGGTGATCAACAAGGATCCGGCCGGCGCCAATTCCGATTCGTTCCTGGGCGCCGTCGGCTTCTTCTTCTGATGGCGGTTACGTTGTAATTCGAAACAAGGCGTGCGACGCCGGGGCGGCGGATCGTCGGAGCGATGATGTAAATGTCTGAATGGATACGCTGGACCGCGCCGGTGGCGGCGCTGATATCGATCGGCGCGCCGGCTTATGCGGTCAACTACATGTCGGTCGCCGAGGCGCAAAAAGCGGCGTTTCCTTCCGCGAGCTTTACCGCGGTCGAGCCCGGCCGGGTGTGGAAAGCAAGCACCGGCGGGATATTTGTCGCCGACCATGTCATCGGCAAGCATCTCTATATCGACTATGCGGTGTCGATCGTGGGCGGCCGCGTGCACCGCGTCGATATTCTGGCCTACCGAGAATCCTATGGCGGCGAAGTGCGCAGCCCGAGCTGGCTTGCGCAATTCGTCGGCAAGACCGGCAGCAGTGCCTTGAAAGTGGGCAACGATATCCGCAACATCTCCGGTGCGACGTTGTCGTCCATCCACGTCACCGAAGGCGTGAAGAGAATTTTGGCCGCTTATGGAAATGTGCGATAGCGTTCGCCGCGCGCGCCCGCTTTTGGGAACTTTTGTGGAAATTGCCAGCACTGGCGCGGCACGCGGCGAGACCGAGTGCGCGGTAGAGGCGGCATTCGATGCCGTGGCGAATGTCCACCGGCTCATGAGCTTTCACGATCCGGACAGCGACGTGAGCCGTCTCAATGGCGAGGCGTCCGTCCGCAACGTTGCCGTCAACCCGTGGACCTATCGGGTGCTGGAAACGGCGATCGCGTTGCATCGAGAGTCCAACGGAAAATTCGATATCGCCGTCGCTCCAGCGCTGCAAAAGCTCGGACGACTGCCGCGTCACTACGGCGAGACGAAATTCGCAGCCGTCGGAGCGAGCAGCTTCGACTCCATCGAATTGCTGCCCGATTGCCATGTTCGCTTTCGAGATCGGAGCGTGCGAATCGATCTGGGAGGTATCGCCAAAGGCTTTGCCGTCGACCGCGCAGTCGACATTCTACGCGCGCATGGTCAATGGCACGGTGTCGTCAATGCCGGTGGCGACCTAGCCGCTTTCGGCCCGCGTCAGCAGGCGATCCATATCCGCGATCCCCGCGAGCCACGGCGCTCGCTCTGCCAGATTGCCATCGCGGACACCGCGCTTGCCTCCTCGGGGCGCGCATTCGACCCGTTCGAGGCCGCGCATTCTTCCTGTGCGCCGGTGATCGACCCGGCGACGCAAACGCCGACGACGGAGGTCATCGGCGCGACGGTGCGAGCGCCATCCTGCATGATCGCCGATGCATTGACCAAAATCGTCATGATCTGCGGCGAAGGCGCGGGAGAATTGCTGGCGCAATATCAAGCCAGCGCGCTCCTCGTCCTCAAATCCGGCGACGTGCGGATCACTCCGGACTGGCACGATGGCATCGGCGCTGCAGCTTGATCGCCGCTTTCGCTGGGGGCTGTATACCGCGTTCGCGGTCCTGTTCGTGACCGGGGTCGTCTGGATCGCCGCCGATCGGCTGAAGGATTCCGACGACGCCGAATTCTGGCAGGCGACGGCCGCCAATCTGCTCATGATTCATGGCGGAGCCGCCATGGCGGTGCTGTTGTTGCTCGGCGCGTTGTTTCCGACGCATGTCGCACGCGCATGGCGCGGCCGGCTCAATCGAATCAGCGGCATATTCATGGTGACTTTCAACGCCGTGCTGATCGTCACCGCATTCGGCCTCTATTATCTCGGATCGGACGTGGTTCGCACATGGTTCAGCGATGTGCACATCGCGGCCGGACTGGCTTTCCCGGCGCTACTCATCTTTCACATCTGGTTTGGGCGGCGGCGCTACCGCATCGCGCGCAATCGCGGCACGCAATGACTGCGGATGGCCGCTCAACCGTGTAAAAAATCCAGCACCGCGGTCTCGGCGAGCACCGCTTCGGGAATGCTGTGGCGCTCGGAGCGGGCGCGCTCTTCGGCGGTTTGCGTCGCTTGCAGATAAGCGCCGAGGTGGCGCGCGCGCTCGATGATTTTTCGTCCCTCGGGCAGGCGCTCCGCCTCGAAGGCGCGTAGTGCTGATTCGACGTCGTCGCCGTCGAGCGCTTGCGCCAGCGCCGCCGCGTCGTCGGCGGCTTTGGAGACGCCGGCGGCGACGTGGGGCCGCGCTACGAAGGCCGCATCGCCCAGAATAGCGACGCGGCCGAAGGCGAGCCGCGGGCTTTCCAGGTCGTAGATCGGTTGCAGGATCGGCTCGTCGATCAGGCGGACGATGGCGCGGAATTGCGGCGCCAGCAATCGCTCGGCCGCCGCCCGCATCGCCGCGATCGGGTCGCGGCGGATCAGCGGCGGCGGGATCGAGATCGAATGGGTGACGCCTTTGTCGTCGGTGAGGAGCCACGGCAACTCGGTGGCCTCGTCCGCCGGGCGATACCACACCACATTGTAGCGGCGCTGGCCGAGGCGCAACTCGTTGTCGGGGCCGGCGACCGGATAGCCGAGACATTGCTCGCCGGGCGGCAGACAGAACGTCATCAGCTCGAACAATTCGCGATGGATCTCCGGCGGGATCGCGCTTTCCGGCAATAGCGCGCGCCACGCCACGTAGCCGGCATAAAGCGGCGCGACATCGGGCAGGCATTGCTGCCGCACCGTCGAACGCAGGCCGTCGGCGCCGACCAAAACGTCGGCTGCCACCGTGCGGCCGTCGCTCAACTGGGCGTGCACGCTTTGCCCGCTTTGCGCAAAGGCGGTCAAACCGAGGCCGCGGTGGTAGCGCTGCGCCGGGAACGCATCGCGCAGCACGCGGTAGACGCGCTCCCAGGCGGTGAGCACCTGCGGGCAGGCGATGGTGGCGGTGGTGCGGCCGTCGCGGTCGAGGATTTGCCGCGTGGTCATGGCGACGCCGAGATCGCTGGTATCGAGCCCGAGCGCGTCAAGCCGCGCAATCAATTCGGCCTGCGCCACGATGCCGGCGCCGCGGCCGGAAAGCTCGCTGCCGACGCGCTCGAAAATATCGACGTCCCAGCCACGCCGATGCAGCATGATGCCGGCCAAAAGCCCGCTCATCGAGCCGCCGATGACCAGCGCGCGGCGTTCTTTCGCCATGAATCCCGCTTTGCCCTTCAGCCTATTTCCCAAGCCGCAAAGGTTTTCTATATTGTGACTACATTCCCCGGAGGAACGCTATGGCCCTGACAATGCTGGATAAGAAGACGGACCGCGCCGACACCTCGGCCTGGCCGCCGGCGATCGCCGCCGAATTCGAGCGCGAGAAAGCCAACAATAACCCCTGCGTCGGCTCCACGCTGCTTTCGGAGACCGAAAAGGTCCGGGTCTGGATCATCCGGCTGGCGCCAGGCGAGCGGATCGGCTTCCACCGCCATGTGCTCGACTATTTCTGGACCGCGGTCTCAGGCGGCCGCGGCCGCCAGCACATCCACGACGGCACCACGGTCGAATACACCTATCAGCCGGGCGAAACCCGCCACGAGACTTATGGGCTGGGCGAATACAAGGTCCACGACCTGGAAAATCTCGGCGACAAGGAGATGGTCTTCATGACCATCGAGTTCCTCGACAGCGCCAATAAGCCGCTCGCCGTGCCCGATACGGTCCGCGCTGCGGCTTAAGCACGCTCGCGCGAAATGCCCTCTCGCGGGAGGCGGGAGAGGTTGTTATAGCCAACTGGGGGGACGTCCCGCGTGCGCATGCGGGGCGGAGTGGCTGAGTAATGATCTTTTCCTTCGATCTGCTCATCAATGCCGTCGTTTCCGGCATCCTGATCGGCGGCTTCTATGCCGCCGTGACGTCGGGCGTGTCGCTGTCGTTCGGCATCCTCGACATCGTCAATATCGCGCATCCCGCCTTCATCATTCTCGGCTCCTACGTCGCCTATATCGTCAACGCGACGCTCGGCATCGATCCGATCCTCACCGCGATCGTCACGGCGCCGGCGTTCTACGTGCTCGGCGCCGGCATTTATCAAATCTATTACGTGTCGTTCGAAAAGCGCGGCCAGGAATCGCTGCGCGGGCTGGCCTTCTTCTTCGGCCTGCTGTTCATCACTGAAGTCTCTCTCGTGCTCTATTTCGGCGTCGACTACCGCTATGTCGAAGCGCCCTATATCGGGCCGACTTGGCATTTGGGCGTGGTCGGCATGCCGCTGCGCATGCTGGTGCCCTGCGTGGTGTCGCTGTTGCTGATCGCATGCCTGCAACTCGTGCTCACCCGCACCTTCATCGGCCGCGCCATCATGGCAGTAGCGCAGGACCAATTGGCGTTGCGGCTGATGGCGATCGATCCGATCCGCATCAAGCGCATCGCGTTCGGCATTTCGATCGCGACGGCTTCGCTCGCCGGCGCGTTTCTCATCATCATCCAGCCGGTCGAACCGTCGGTCGGACGCGAATATATCGGCCGCGTCTTTGCCATCTGCGTGCTCGGCGGCATGGGCAGCCTGCCCGGCGCGGTGATCGCCGCGATGCTGATCGGCATCGTCGAAAGCCTGACCTCGACCTTCTACGGCCCGTCCTGGGCGCCCGCGGTGTCGTTTGGCTTCCTGTTGCTGACGCTGGCGGTCCGCCCCGCCGGCCTGTTGGGGCGCTGACCGTGCGCACCCCGCTCTTCCTCGTCATCTGCCTCGCGGTGGCGGCGCTGGTCTTCGCCGGCGCCGTCGCGGTCGGCAACGACTACGTGTTCTTCGCCGGCTACGTGATCCTGCAATATGTCGTGCTCTCGACCGCCTGGAACATCCTCGGCGGCTATTGCGGCTATGTGAATTTCGGCTCCGCCGCGTTCTTCGCGCTCGGCGCCTATTCGACGGTGGCGATCTACAAGCTGATCGGCGCCAACGACCTGCCGCATATCGTGCCGATGCCGGTGCTGATGCTGGTCGGCGGCGTGGTGTCGGGCATCGTCGGCTTCGGCATGGGCTATCTGACGCTGCGGCTGCGCGGCGCGTTCTTCGCCATCGCCACGCTGGCGCTCGCCGTGGTGCTGCAGACGCTGATCGTCAACTGGGATTTCGTCGGCGGCTCGCGCGGCGCCTATATCCTGCGCCCCGAGGAAGTGCCGCTGATCGGCTCCTATATCAAATATCTGTTCCTGGTCATGCTGCTCTTGGCGGTGGCGTCGCTCGTCATTGCGCGGCTGATCGAGCGCTCGCGGCTCGGTTACGGCTTTGCCACCATCCGCGACGACGAATTGGCGGCGGAAGCCTCCGGCGTGCCGACGCTGAAATTGAAGCTGATCGCGACCACGATTTCCGGCGCGCTGATGGGCATGGCGGGCGCGCCGTTTCCCTATTACATCGGCTATCTGCAACCGTCGTCGACGTTCGGCCTGGATTACGCCGTCAACTCGATCGCCATGCCGCTGATCGGTGGCACCACGAGTTGGGTCGGTCCCTTGATCGGCACGATCCTGCTCGGCTCGCTGCAACAAATCGCGACGGTGACGATTTCGTCGGCGGTCAATCTGCTCTTGGTCGGCGTCATCCTCGTCGCCTTCGTGATCGTCGCACCCAATGGCATCATCGGCATCGTTCACACCTACTGGCAGCGCAAGCCGGACGATTTCGTCGGCCGCCGCCGCGTCGAGACCGACGCACCGGGATCAGTGCCATGACCGACAACGCCGTGACGAACCTGCTTGAAGTCGAGAGCTTAAGCAAACGCTTCGGCGGCTTCGTCGCGCTGGAAAACATCTCGCTCAACGTGCCGACCGGCGAGCGCCTCGGCCTCATCGGCCCAAACGGCTCGGGCAAGAGCACCTTGGTCAATTGCATTTGCGGCACGCTGCAGAACGAACAGGGCTCCGTGCGTTTCGACGGCCGCGCCGTCGACGGCCTCGCCGCGCACCAGCGCACGCGCATGGGGCTTTCCCGCAGCTTCCAGCTGCCGCGGCCGTTCGTCAGTCTGAGCCTCCTCGACAATATCCGTATTCCGCTGCTCTACGCGGTGGCGTCGCGCGGCGCCGGCAGTTCCGCAAGCGACATCGAAGCGCGCTGCACCGATCTGCTGCGCGAAGTCGGACTCGAGAACAAGGCACGGCACTTGCCGCGCGACCTGACCCAGGTCGAGATGCGCAAGCTCGAACTGGCGCGCGCCATGGCGGCGGAGCCAAAACTTTTGATCGCCGACGAATCGATGGCGGGCCTGACCCATTCGGAGGTCGAGGAAATCTTGGCCTTGCTGGTGCGCTTGAACGAGAAAGGCGTCACCATCATTCTCATCGAGCACATCATGCGCGCGGTGATGAGCTTTTCGCGGCGCCTCGTCGTGCTGGTCTCCGGACGCAAGATCGCCGACGGCCCGCCCGACGAGGTGATGCGCAATCCGGAAGTGGAGAAGGCCTACCTTGGCTAGCAGCCTCACCATTTCCGGCATTCACGCCGCCTACGGTGCGGTGCGCGTCATCGACGACGTCACCTTCAAGGTCGGCGGCGGCGAGACCGTGGTGTTGCTCGGCACCAACGGCAACGGCAAGTCGACGCTGATGAAATGCATCATGGGCATCGTCCGCCCCAGCGCCGGCAGCATCGTCGCCGAAATCGACGGCATCCATCACGATCTCGTCGGCCGCACCACGGAAGAGATCGTCGACCTCGGCATTGCGCTGGTGCCGGAGGGGCGCCGGCTGTTTCCGAAATTGACGGTCGAGGAGAACCTGTTGCTCGGCGCCTACCGTAGCGCCGCGCGCCGCGAGCTTACGCGCAACATGGCGGTCTGCTTCGAGACCTTTCCCCGCCTCGCCGAGCGCCGCGGCCAGCTCGCCGGCAGCCTGTCGGGCGGCGAGCAGCAAATGGTGGCGCTCGGCCGCGCGTTGATGCTGGCGCCGAAAATCCTCCTGGTCGACGAGCCCTCGGTCGGCCTGGCGCCGATCCTGGTCAGCCGCACCATCGACGCGATCAATGAAATGAAGCAGCGCTACCAGCTCACCGTGCTGATGGCCGAGCAGAATTTCACCCAAGCCATCCGCATCGCCGACCGCGGCTATGTCATCCTCCACGGCAAGATCGCCTTCGAGGGCCGCTCGATGGACGAGCTCAACAACAACGACTTGATCAAGAAGTTTTATCTGGGGCTCTGATAGGCGAAAGCCCATTGAACTTAAGCGACTGGTCGCGCATAAATACTATCTATAGTCGCGTACGGCGGCGACTACAAAACCAGATGGGTCGACATGTCCGGCAACCGAATCCTATTCACGCTCGCACTGTTCTTCTGCATCGGCTGCGCTCAGCAGGCGCTGGCGCAGTCGCCCGTCGTTCCAAAATACAAAGGGAGGGAGCTGATTTTACCGACCGGTTACGAAACCTGGGTGTTTGTCGGCTCGAATCTCGGACTGGCCTACAAGGAAGAATTGAAGGAAATGACGCCGCTGGAAATGACGCGAGCGGATCAGGCCCTGTTCCACAACATCTATATCAATCCGGAGGCCTACGCCCACTTCCGCAAGACGGGAGAATTCCCGAACCCGACCATCCTGGTGATGGACATGTTTGAGGCCGCCGACAAGCAGCAGAACGGCGCTCTTGCCAAAGGCGTCTATGACGGGGATCGGCGGGGAATCCAGGTGGCGGTCAAAAATATCGGGCGCCCCGACCCGAGGATAACGCGGCCGCCCTGGGCCTATTACATTTTCACCGAGCAGGCCAATCCGCTGAAGCTCAAAGCAACGGCGCCCGCAGAACCCGACAACAATTGTGAGACCTGCCACAAGGCGCACGGATTGGTCGACAACGTTTGGGTCCAGTTCTATCCGGCGCTACGCGAGCTGTTGAAGACGGCGAAGTGACGGACGGCTTTCACCGCACCGGAAAATCGAAATACGTATCCGGGAACGGCTCGCCGCGCAGCGTGAAGTGCCACCATTCCCGCTCATAAGGCCGAAAGCCGTTGTGCCGCATGGCGGACGCCAGCTCGCCACGGTTCACCATCGCTTCGTGGCTGACGCCGCCGCTATTGGGCCATGATTTCGGGCTGAAAAAATCGAACGGCGTTCCCATGTCGAGCTCGCGTCCGTCGGCGTGCGCCAAGGTCATATCGATGGTCGAGCCGCGCGAATGGCCGGACTGCGAGGCGATATAGCCGTCGCGAAACAGCGTGCGCTTGTCGACGTCGGGATAAAACTCCGCCTTGCCAGCGGTGTCGTTGAGATCGCGCGCCCAGCGCACGAAATTGGCAACCGCGCGCGTCGGGCGATAGCAGTCGAACACCTTGATGACGAGGCCATAGGCCGCGACGTCCTTCGCAACCCCGGCAAGGGCATTGGCAGCCGCCTTCGTCAGCAGGCAGCGCGGCGCTTCGTAGCCGTCGATCGGCCGGCCGACGAAATTGTGCGCACCGGCATAGCGCATCTCGACGATCAGTCCCGGCACGACGGTCGCGGCATCGACGAAGGCGGCGGGCCGTTCCTGGGCGAGCGCGGCTTGTGTGCCGAAGGCGGCGACGAGGGCCAAGCAAAACTTCAACATGTCAAAGCTTCAGCATGTCAATGCGGCAATCCTACTGCGGCGGACATTCGGACACCCACTGGCCCTCCAGCGTATTGCGCGAATCGACCATCGTCATTCCCCCCATCTGCGCCTTGGTCCGTACCGTCGCCGAATAGTGGTGTGGGCTGTCGAAGGTGAAATCGCCGGTGAGCTCCATGTCGAGCTGGCCTTTGCAGCTGAGTCGCCACGTCAGCTTGTCGCCCGCGATATCGTGTTCGATCGGCGCACAAACGGAATTCACCGTGTTCGGCACCGGCGTGAACGTCGTGGTCAGGTCGCGGGTCTGCTCGGCGGTCAGGCATTTCAAGCTTTCATGCGGCGGCCCGATCACGCCGCCGGTTTCGGTGCGGGTGATGACCTTCCACAGGCCGGGGTCGATTCCATCGGCCATCGCGCCCACGGCGGCCGTGGTGGCCACGGCAAGCACGGCGACACCGAGCGCAACGCGATAATTCACGGCCATTCGATCCTCATGACGCCTCCGGGCGCGAAACCTGGGCCGATCTTAACCCCTCAGTAACCATATACCCGGCACATTTTGCCTGGGAGGCCTTTCCACCGCACTCTTCGAGGCCAGCTTTGGACGCGAGCGCGGCTCCATTCATTCGTGCCGGTGGCCCACCAGCCGCTGCGCACAGCTTTGAGCCGCGCGACCGACGGAATCGATCGACCGGCATGACCGACACAACATCGGCCGAGCGCGGGGAGACGGCGCTGTCGCGCCTCGTCGACCTTGGCACCATGCTCCGGCGAAGCGACATCGGGCTCGCCGTCGCCATGATGGCGATCCTGGTCGTCCTCATTTTGCCATTGCCGGCGCTGTTGCTCGACTTCTCGCTCGCCATCTCGATCACGTTCTCGGTGCTGATCCTGATGACGTCGCTGTTCATCCAGGCGCCGCTGGAATTCTCCGCCTTCCCGACCGTGCTGTTGATCGCGACCATGCTGCGGCTGGCGCTCAACCTCGCCTCGACCCGGCTCATTCTCGCCCGCGGCCACGAGGGCACGGCCGCCGCCGGCCATGTCATCGAGGCGTTCGGCGGCTTCGTCATGGGCGGCAATTTCGTCATCGGCATCATCGTGTTCACGATCCTGGTGATCGTGAATTTCGTGGTCATCACCAAGGGCTCCGGCCGCATCGCCGAAGTCGCCGCCCGCTTCCACTTGGACGCCATGCCCGGCAAGCAGATGGCGATCGACGCCGATCTGTCCGCCGGCATGATCGACGAACAGGAAGCGCGGCGGCGGCGCAAGAACCTGGAAGGCGAATCCAGCTTCTTCGGCGCCATGGACGGCGCCTCGAAATTCGTCCGCGGCGACGCCATTGCCGGCCTGCTGGTGGTTTTGATCAATGTCATCGGCGGCATGATCATCGGCATCCTGCAGCAGAATATGAGCTTCACCGACGCCGCCCATACCTACACGCTGTTGAGCGTCGGCGACGGCCTGGTCACCCAGGTGCCGGCGCTGATCGTATCGATCGCCGCAGGCCTCCTGGTGTCGAAGGCCGGCGTCACCGGCGCCGCCGACAAGGCTCTGCTCAGCCAGCTCTCCACCTATCCCAAGGCGCTCGGCATGTCGGCCGCCGTCATGCTGGTGATGTCGCTTCTGCCCGGCATCCCGATGATCCCGTTCCTGATCCTGGGCGGCGGCACGGCGGGCCTGGCTTACACGATCAACCGCCGCAACAAGCTGGCGATCGCTGCCGAAACCAAGAAAACCGAGACCGCGCAGGCGGCGCCCGTCGAAGAGCCGATGTCGGCTGCGCTCAAGATGGACGACCTCAAGATCGAGCTCGGCTATGCGCTGTTGCCGCTGGTCAATGCGCCCGACGGTTCCGACCGCCTGACCGAGCAGATCAAGGCGCTGCGCCGGTCGCTGGCGATCGAGATGGGCTTCGTCATGCCCTCGGTGCGCATCCTCGACAACGTCCAGCTCGACGCCAACAGCTATGTGATCAAGATCAAGGAGGTCGAGGCCGGCAGCGGCAAGGTCTGGCACGGCCAGTACATGGTCATGGATCCGGCCGGCAATCAGGTGACGCTGCCGGGCGTGCACACCACCGAACCGACGTTTGGCTTGCCGGCAACCTGGATCGACGCGGCGCTCAAGGAAGAAGCCTCCGTCAAAGGCTACACCGTGGTGGACGCGGCGACCGTGCTCGCCACCCATCTCACCGAGCTGATCAAGGCCAACATGTCGGAGCTGTTGTCCTATGGCGAGGTGCAGAAACTGATCAAGGAACTGCCGAAGGAGCAGAGCGAGTTGATCAAGGACATCGTGCCGTCGCTGATCACCATTTCGGGCATCCAGCGCGTGCTGCAAATCCTACTCGCCGAGCGGGTCTCGATCCGCGATCTGGCGACCATCCTCGAAGGCATCGCCGATGGGCTCGGCACGACGCGCAACCCGGCGATGTTGGCCGAGCATGTCCGCGCCCGCCTCGCCCGTCAGCTCTGCGCCCAACACACCACCGGCATCGGCCACCTGCCGATCATCGCCCTCACCGCCAAATGGGAGCAGGCGTTTGCCGAATCGATCGTCGGCCAGGGCGACGACCGCAGCCTCGCCATGCAGCCGTCAAAACTCACCGAGTTCATCAACCTGGTGCGGGAAAAATTCGAGCAGGCGGCGCGCGACGGCGAGGCGCCAGTGCTGGTCACCTCGCCCGGCATCCGGCCGTTCGTGCGCGGCATCGTCGAGCGCTTCCGCGCCCAGACCAGCGTCATGGCGCAGTCCGAAATTCACCCCCGGGCGCGGCTGAAGACGGTCGCGAGTATTTGACTAAACCTTCGCGATTGACCTGCTCTCCCAGACATAGTATCGTTTAAGTTGAGTAGATCGGGCTTTACACGGCTTTAGCGGAAACCCGATCCGCCGTCGGGAGGAGGGCATGAAGCCTCGCACTTGCAGGCTGCTCGTGGTTGCAGCCTTTCCTCTTGCCGGCGTTCTCGGCAGCGCCGCAAGTCTTGCGCAAAACGCCTACGTCACAAACTTCCTCTCCAACACCGTGTCGATGATCAACACGACGACCAATACTCCGGTGATCGGCTCCCCGATGACCGTCGGTCGCAATCCCCTCGGCGTGGCGGTCGCCCCGAACGGCTCAGAGGTCTATGTGGCGAACGCCGATTGAAAGGGGAGTGAAGAGGGCGTCCGGGGCGATCGCGCCTGCAGGCGGCCCAGAAGAGCTGATTCAGGCATAGGGGAGAGGGCTTATGAAGACCAAACGTCTCATCCACACTCTTGCCGGCGTCGCGTTAGCCCTCCTACCGCTTTCGGCATGGTCGCAGACAGATCCAACTAAAGCCGTGGTAGCCGACCCTGTACAGCTCGTACAAAGAAGACTTCCCTTTCCGACTTATATTCCGAATTCCATTCCAATAGTGGACTTGTCGCCGTCAGTCTCAATTCAAAGTGTGGCTCCCAACCCTGCAGAGCCCGGACAGACATTGACGGTATCCCTGTCGACAACTTTAGAACCAACGGGATGCGTACTGACATTGATTCCCTATGGGCAGGGAAACATTCCGTCGGTCGTAAGCCTTAATCAACCGCCTCCCGCGCTTGCGCACATTCCCTTACCGGCGACGTTTCCCCTCGGGACTTACGCCGTTGAGGTTAACTGTACCCCGGTGAAAGGTACCTGTTCTCCGGGTCAACCTTACTGTAATCCCAACACGTATGTGTACGCCGTGAAAAATGTTGTCGTGGGCGGAAATCCCTTGGTCACGGGATTCGAGCCATCGTCAGCAACCTCAGGACAAACGATCACTATCACGGGTATTAATTTCGGTCAGACTCAAGGTCAGGGCTACGTTCATCTCATCGGCTCGGGCGTCGCCGATGTCTACATCGTCGGTGGCATATCTTCCTGGTCGAATACCACGATTACCTTCACTTTGCCTGAATATGCGTCCGTCGGTACGTACCAAGTGGACGTGCAAACTGGTACAAACGGAGTTACTCCACCGCTGGCCGGTTTCTCAGTTGCCCCGGCGATTTCGGGGTGGGTGGATTTGCACACGCATCCTCTCTCATATCTCGGTTTCGGTGGAAAACTGATCTACGGTGCGGTGGATATTGGATCCTGGTTACCCCCCGAATCTCCCCCACCGCTCGGCAGTTGTTATGAACCCAACCCAATTCAGGAAACGATTCCTCCAGGAGGTACTCAGCAGTACACACTGGGCGTGACGGGCAGCGAGCAAGACGCCTTAGGTTACGAAAATCAGGTGCATGGCCGCTATAGAACCGACAACGCCTGTGGAGATTCTGCGAGAAACTTGGTCATCAGCGGTATGGTGAGCACGCTTAAGGCTCTTAGCATATCAAACACGACGACGTCCGGCTATCAAGGCAAGGAAAACAAAACTCCTCCCGTTCAGGACTTCCCGACGTGGCCCGCGTGGGATGATCTCGTCAATCAGCGGATGTGGTTCGATTGGATCTATCGTTCGTATCAGGGCGGCATGCGTGTGATGGTAGCGCTGGCAGTCAACAATAAGCTGCTCGGCGACATGACAAAAGGTCCTGGCGACCTGCCAGACGACGACATGACTTCGGGGGATCTACAGATCAATGAGATCATATCTTTCGTTGGGCGGCACTCCGATTTCATGCAGATCGCGAAAAGCTCAAGCGATCTCTTCAACATTGTCTCGCAAGGTAAGCTGGCGGTCATCGTTGGCGTGGAGCTCGATCAAATCGGCAATCTGACGGGCAATGCGTCAGCAGCTGAGTTGGTTGCAGAAGTAGACCGGCTCTATGGAGAGGGTGTCCGTTACATTTTCCCTGTCCACCTGGTCGATAATCCTATAGGTGGTGCCGCAGCTTATGAGGACCTTTTTAATTATGCGAATTACTGGGAAGACGGCAATTTCTGGAATCTAGGGTGCTCGCAGCCGCAAAATAACCCGCAAGATAATATTACCTACAAATTCAACCCAACGCTTCAGGCTGAAGTACGGGGAGGCGAATTGTTAAAGCTACATACGATTATGCCTACACCACAAGCAGTGTCCTGTTCGACTTCTGGTACCGGCAACATTAATCTGAGATCCCTTAGCTCGGCAGGGGCACAGGCAATTCAGGAAATGATGAATAAGCACATGCTGATTGATGTCGATCACATGTCTGAATTGACGGTTGATGCGACAATCGCTCTCGCCCAAGCACACACTCCGTATCAATATCCCCTCATGAGCGGACACAATGGCGTAAGGGGCGCGATCCTGCCGAACGTAACCGGGGATGTCATACAGCCCACAAGTGAAAGAGCCCTGACGCAGGAACAGTACCAGGAGATTGGGCAATTGCATGGTATGGCTGGCGTCGGTAGCGCGAAATTAACCGCCGATCAGTGGCTATCACTCTATACCCAAGTGATTCAGTCGATGGGTCCTGGTGCTGTAGCTGGATTTGGCACTGATATGGATGGAATGGAATTCGGCATGCCACCCCGTCCTGGTTCTAACGTTCAATACGGCACCTCGGCTTTCCCTCTTCAAATGAGCACTAATGGCAACCAAACGTGGAACTACAATACTGTCGGCGTCGCACATTACGGTATGCTCCCGGATTTCCTGGCTGATGTTGCGTCGATGAACGGCGGCGGCAACGTTATCAGCAACATGTACAATGGCGCTCAGTACTTATATGAAACTTGGCGAATTGCCGAGGGTAACTCACAAGCAGTACCGCCGCCGACACCGACTCCGCCAATAGGGCAAGGCCCACTGCCCGCCTGCCCTGGCACCCAACAAGTGAATGGTCTTGGTGGTCCCTTTTTCGGAAATTTGCCATCGTGCTTATGCATGGCGGTCAGTGGTGATCCTTATAGTGGTGTGCAACCGAGCGCGTCTGGCACCTGCGTCAGCAGTGGTGGAAACAATGGAAATGGAAACAACGGAAATGGAAACAATGGCGGCATCTATTGTCCTGCTAGTTGCAAGTATGGCTGTAGTTTGGCTACGAGAATCTGCAATATAGAGATCTATCAAAACCAATATAAACAGTGATCTCGCATACTGGTTGAGCCGACCCCGGAAATCTGAATTGTAGAGTCGAGGAAGGGCGCGGTGGCTTGGGCCATGCGGCAACGCTCCGTTTCCCTTCCCCGCTCATCAAACCGGACGTGCGGATTTCCCGCGTCCGGCTTTCCGAAATTTAAGCCGCGACCGACAGGCCTTTGACGTGATGTTTCTCGATCAGCCGCGCCACCAGGCCTGAGCCCTTGGCCTCCTCGACGAATTCACTCAAGAACGCGGCGCCGGCGGTATTCGGCTTTGCCGTGCCGATGGCCTGCTGCACCGTCATGAAGTTGCCTGGAAGAATTTTGCTGCCCGGTACCTTCTCGATGTCGGTCAATAGCGCAGGTTTTAGCGCCGCATAGGCTTCAAGACCTTCGGCGATGAACTGGTTGAGGGGGCCGTCGGCGCTGTCCGAGCGCAGCACCGTGGCGTGCTTGATGTTGCGCTCGAGCCAGAGATCGTAAGCCGCGCCGCGCCGCACCGTGATCCGCACCCCGGCGCGGTCGACATCGGCGATGGTTTGTAGCGCCGAGCCCTTCGGCACCAGGTAGGTCGCTTCGATCTCGCAATAGGCCGCCGTGAAGGTGATCTTGGCCGCCCGCTGCGGCTCGGCGCCAATCAGCCCGATATCCCAGGTATTGGTGCCGGCGGCGTCGGCCAGGATCGAGGGCCGCTCGTATTTCACGTAGGCGACCGGGACGCTCAGGCGCTTGGCGATTTCGGCGGCCATGTCGGGCGCCACCCCTTGCGGGTCCCCGGCCGCGGTTTTGCCGGTGACCAGCAAAAAGTTGCTCATGTTGATTCCGGCGCGAAGCACCCCCGTTGGGGCCAGTTCCGACACGATCTGACGCACGATTCGAACCTCCGGCAGGCCGCCTCTAGGCGGCAATTGACCCGGGCCGGCCGGCGCCATCCCCTTCAGGGGGAACCGGAAGCCCATTCAACCGTTATCACGGGTCTTCACCGTTCGGTGAAGAGGCGTTTTTTAGCTGAATCTCAGTCCCCAGTTGCTTTGCGAGTGAACCTTTTGGCCCGGCTGCCGCGACTAATAGGCAGAACACTGGGAGGCAGTAATGAACCATTCGATGTACAGCGCCGACCGCGGCACTCACGTCAAAATCGTGATCCTCGGCCTCGTTTGCGCGACGATGGTGGCAGTGGTGGGCATTTTCGCCCACGTCAGCAGCAATATCGATCTCAGCACCTCGGCGCTGGTCAAAGCCGGCCAGCAGACGACCCTGAGCAGCGGTCAGACCCCGACGATCCGCTAAGACCCCGAATTCCCCGAACTTCAGTCCCCCACTTAGCCCGGCCTTGTGCCGGGCTTTTTGTTTTTTGGCGCGGTCGCTTGGGGATTTATGTCCGCGGCGCCGGCGCCGCCGTCGGCACCGATTCGACGATCTTGCCGGTGAACAGCACCGGCCCGGTCGGCACGCCGCTCGGAGAGCCGCCCGAGGGCTCAAGCGACACCGCGTAGCTTGCCGCCCGCAACGTCGCGACGTCAAAATTGCCGGGGATTTGCCGCTGGGTGAACTCGTCATTACCGACGACGCCGAGCGATTTTGGGGTCGGAAACTGGCTTGAGATCAGCCACAGCTCGTAGCTGCGGCCCGCCTCGGGCGTGGCCGAGACCCGGCGCACCACGAGCGTGCGGCTCTGCGGGTCGACCGTGAGCAGGAAGGCCGGCGCGGTCGGCTCCTGCTGCAGCACGGCGACGAGCCGGGCGCCAAGCTGCGCCGGCGCTTGCGCGACCACCTGGCTGCGCGGTCCGAGCGGGACCAGGCCGGGGGCGAACTGGGCAAGCCCGATATAGAGCGCCAGCAAGGCGGCGATCGCCCCCATGACCACGGTCATGCGGCGCCAGCGACTGACCCCGCGGGCCAGCTGCACGACGTTGGCGCTGCGCTCGAGCTTGTGCTCGAATTTGGCTTCCACCTCTGGTGGGATCACCAGCGGCGCTGTCACCCGCTCGCTGGGCTCCTCGGGAGGCTCGGCCAGGGATTTGGCGAGCGATGCCGCGATCGAATCCGACACGGCTTCCGGAAGCTCACCAACGGGGGGCGGCGGTATGGGGATCGCGTCCGTGCCCGGCTCGTCCGCCATGGTCAGCGGCGGCGATTCCGCGGGCGGTGTTTCCGGCGGCATTTCGACCGGTGGCTCAGACGAAGCCGGCACCGGCACCGGCGCCGCCTGCGGCGCTTCACTCGACGTCTCGACCACGCCGAGTTCCGCTTTGATCTTGTCCCAAAGCTCCGGCGGCGGCTCGACCGCCTCGACCATGACGTTGAGCTCGCCGAGCCGGCGCTCCCACATCCGCACCGACGCGGCAAAGCCTGGATCGAGCGTGAGCAAGGCTTCGGCGTGCTCGCGCTCGTCGGCGGAGAGCGTGCCGAGCACGTATTCGGCGGCTAGCGCGTCCTGGGCATCGTCATACATCACGGCACTGATCCCATCGTCTTGCGATTACCGTCCCATGCACTCGCGAATTTCCAGCAGGCTGCGCCGCAACCATGTCTTGATCGTGTTCACCGGAATATCGAGCTTGGTGGAGAGCTGTTCCCGGCTCCAGCCGCTGTAATAGGCGAGCAGCACGATGCGCTGCTTTTCCGGATCGAGCTTGCCGAGGCAGGACAGGAGTCGTTTCAGTTCCTCGGTCATCTCGCGGCGCGCCAGCGGCGCCGGCGTCTCGGCGGGAACGTTCTGCGCCTCCGGCTCGTCCTCGATGGAAATTTCGCCGCGCTTGCGCACGATGTCGATGGCGCGGTTGCGCGCCATGGCGACCATCCAGGTGATCGGGCTCGCCAGCGTCGGGTCGAACTTGTCCGCCATTTTCCAGACCTTGAGATAAGTCTCCTGCATGACCTCCTCGGCCAGTTCGGGCTTTCCCAAGATACGTAACAGCACCCCATAGAGTTTCGCCCGCGTCGCGCCGTAAAGCCGTTCGAACGCGGCCGTGTCGCCCTTGGCGACGGCTCCAACAAGCCAGACGAGCTCCGCCTGCATCAACATAACGCCCCTGGCCCCGGAAGCCTGACCCTAGCACCCTCGCCCCGCGGCTGATTATCGCCGCGGAACCGGGCACTCGTCGAGAGCGAAACTGAGGGCAAATAGCCGTCGTTGGAGGGTACGCTAACTCAGCAGTCGTCATCCTGAGGTGCCCGCGCGCAGCGCGGGCCTCGAAGGATGCAAGCCGAAGCGCCCGGGCCGTCGCCCTTCGAGGCTCGCTCCGCTCGCACCTCAGGGTGACGGAAGGTAGGTCTACGCCGGGGCGACGCCGCGCACGCGCATCAGCGCGATGTCGTCGAGCTCAGCCTGTTCGGCGGCGTTCTCGGCCTCGCGCTCGCGGATCTGGTCGCGCTCGTCGAGCAGCTCGACCTTCTTGAGCTCCTCAAAGGCTTCCGCCAGCGCGAGCTTTGCGTCCTCGAGCTGGGTGCGCAATTCGTCGGACGAGCGCTTGAGATTCTCGCGGCGGCCGATCGCGGCCTTGGCGTAGGTCGGATAGGCAAAGTGGCCGGGATCGTGGATGCCGGCGCGATCCTGCTCGACCTTGATCTCGCGCTCGAGATCGGCGGCCATGCGCTCGAACTCGGCGATCATGGTCTCGATCTGCGCGACCTTGCGCCGTTTCTCGTCGACCTGAAACTTCTTCAGGCGAATAAGCGTCTCACGGGACTTCATCGACTACTACTCCCCCGAAGTCACAGCACCATGGCGCCGCAAAAACCCCGCGCGGCGCCTCAAATCCCGCGGATTGTGGCGCGATATCGTTAGCGTTCCGTTTCCGAAACCGCCAAAATCTCGTCCAAACGGCGATATCCGTCGGCCAGGCTGGTCGCTTCCTCCTTACCCTGGGCCAAAAAATCCTCCAGCGGCTTGTGCAGGCGGATGGCCTCGTCGACCTCGGGGCTGGTACCGGCCCGGTAGGCGCCGAGCCGGATCAGCTCCTCCATGTCGGTATAGGTCGCCATGACCTGGCGCGCCCTGGTCAGGGCCGGCAGGTAGGCCTGGTCGGCCGCCCGCGGCATGGTGCGGGACACCGATTTGAGCACGTTGATGGCGGGGTAACGGCCGCGCTCGGCGATGGCGCGTTCCATGACGATATGGCCATCGAGGATGCCGCGCACGGCATCGGCGATCGGCTCGTTGTAATCGTCGCCGTCGACCAGCACGGTAAAGATGCCGGTGATGGTGCCCTGCTCGGTGCCGGGCCCTGCCCGCTCCAGGAGCCGCGGCAGTTCGGTGAACACCGTCGGGGTATAACCTTTGGCGGTCGGCGGCTCGCCCGCGGACAGCCCGATCTCGCGCTGCGCCATGGCAAAGCGCGTCACCGAATCCATCAGCACCAGCACGTCCTTGCCTTCGTCACGGAAATATTCGGCGATGGCGAGCGTCTCATGCGCCGCCTGCCGGCGCATCAAGGCCGGCTCGTCGGAGGTCGAGACCACCACCACCGAGCGGGCCAGACCGGCGTCGCCGAGGTCGTCCTGCAAGAACTCCTGCACCTCGCGGCCGCGTTCGCCGATCAGGCCGATCACGGTGACGTCGGCCTCCACGTTGCGCGCCAGCATCGACAGCAGCACCGATTTGCCGACGCCGGAGCCGGAGAAAATGCCCATGCGCTGGCCGCGGCAGCAGGTCAGGAAGGTGTTGAGCGCGCGCACGCCGAGATCGAGCGGCGAGCCGACCCGGCGGCGCGCATGCGCCAGCGGCGGCGTATTCCTGAAGGCATAAGGCGACGGCCCGAGCAAAAGCGGGCCCTTGCCGTCGATCGGCTCGCCGAGCGCATTGACCACCCGGCCGAGCCAGCCGGCCGATGGCCGCACGGCGCCGGCCACCGACGTGACCAGCGCCCGGCAGCCCCGCCGCACGCCTTCGAGCGGCGCGAATGGCATCAGCAACGCGTTGTTGCCGGAGAAGCCGACCACCTCGCAGGGAATATTGTTCGCCTGTGTCTCGATTACCACCCGGGCGCCGACCGACATGGCGTGCAGCGGGCCTGAAACCTCGACCATCAGGCCGCGCACGCCGACCACGCGGCCATAGATTTCAATGCCGTCGAGCTCGTTGATCTGCTCGGCGAGCGCCTTCACGGCCGGCCTCGCGATCTTAAGACCGCAATAATGGTTACCCGGAAGGCCGTCGTCTTAACGGTGTATTTACCCGGGCCGTTAATCATCCAGTTATCGTCCTTGGGAACAAGGCGGCTCACCGGCCAGGATGGAGGGTGAGTCGTTGGAGTCGGTTAGCACCGGAACTTAATTTGAAACATGAGCCGATGCGTGGAGAGAAAACCCCTGTAGGGCAACATCTTAAGGCGATTCGTCGGAATTCGCCTACAGAATGCTTGCATGAAGGAATCAGGTTTTGTTAACCATAGCGTCGTTAGTGTGTCGAATCAGTTTGTCCCAAGGCGTTTTCCAGGGGCCGCCGCTGCGGCGTGCCGACCTTAAGCCCTCGCGGCGAGGAAGGGGACTGGCATGCGCGTTTTACTGATTGAAGACGATAGCGCTACCGCGCAATCGATCGAGTTGATGCTCAAATCCGAGAGCTTCAATGTCTACACGACCGATCTCGGCGAGGAAGGGATCGATCTTGGCAAGATCTATGACTACGACATCATCCTCCTCGACTTGAACTTGCCAGACATGTCCGGCTTCGAAGTGTTGCGCTCCTTGCGCGTTTCGAAGGTCAAGACGCCGATCCTGATCCTATCGGGGCTAGCCGGCATCGAGGACAAGGTGCGGGGTCTCGGCTTCGGCGCCGACGACTACATGACCAAGCCGTTCCACAAGGACGAGCTGGTCGCCCGCATCCACGCCATCGTGCGGCGCTCAAAAGGCCACGCCCAGTCGGTCATCCAGACCGGCGATCTCGTGGTCAATCTCGACACCAAGACCGTCGAGGTCAGCGCCGCGCGGGTGCATTTGACCGGCAAGGAGTACCAGATGCTGGAGCTCCTGAGCCTGCGCAAGGGCACGACGCTGACCAAGGAGATGTTCCTCAATCATCTCTACGGCGGCATGGACGAGCCCGAGCTGAAGATCATCGACGTCTTCATCTGCAAGCTGCGCAAGAAGCTCGCCAACGCTTCGAGCGGCAAGAACTACATCGAGACGGTCTGGGGCCGCGGCTACGTGCTGCGCGAGCCGACCGAAGAAGAGGCGAAGATACCCGCCTGAAGATTTCAGTGAGACCGGGAATGCGAAAACCCCGCCGCGAGGCGGGGTTTTTATTTGTGGCGATTGCGGACCCCAGCTACGCCAATGTCGTCGGGGACGGATATTCGTCCCAGGTCCGGTCGCCGAGCATCCGCCCGGTCTGCTTCTTCCGTTTTCCACCCCATTGCTTAAAGAAGAACGCAACGTTTTGCTCCTTACACGCGTCGCGCAAGTCCTCCACCCACCAAACCTTCATGGGTCGCGCCCCAGGACCAGATTCACCTCCTACAATCGCCCAATGAATGCCGTTTAGATTTGGAGTCGATATCGGCCCGAGCAAAGGCTCGAACGAAATGAAACGGATACGCGCTGGAACGCGACGCAGCACATCGATTCGGTCAAGATGCTCTTCGCTCTCGACCGACGTCCCAAGCCACACGTTGCTGAGCTGACGGAAAGCAGGCTTGGAAAGGAGTTGAAGCATTCGGTCAGGGCGCTTCGTCAATATCTGAAACGAATGCCAATGCGCCCGCTCCATGACACGCCAAACCTTACCGATAAAAATCTCATCCACCTCCTCCTGGAACAGGTCGGACATGGAATTCACGAAGATGCGTTGCGGCTTCTTCCACAGCAGAGGTGCGGACAGTGCATCGGCGTCAATATTAATTCTTCCAGTCCAGACGTGACGCCGACCGGATTTTCGCGTCGTGCCGGCATATTTCGCCATGCCCATCGCTTGTAGCCGCGCTGCCATCCGCATTGCGTAGCAATTGGTACAGCCGGGCGAAACGATTCTGCATCCCGCAATCGGATTCCACGTCGCCTCAGTCCATTCTATTTCAGTGTTCGTTGCCAAAACAAAATCTCCTCAACACACCCGCTCACAAAAGTTCGCCCTGCCCTGACAGATTTCGGATTTTATCCCACAGTCTTTTGGCGAACTCACTTCGGCTAACGAACACTAACCAATAAAGCCGTTGATTTTTCGTTGGGCCCGAAACTAGTTCCGCGTGTTTAGCCGGAGGGAGGCCGAGCGCTTCAATTTGCGAAGCCCAATAAGCGATGAAGGCTGCGCGAGTTGCCTGTTTCCCTTGCTTGAGGTCGACCGCCTTCCTCCAACCTGGCGCAAAGCGATCCAACGGACCATCGTCCAATGTCGCGTATATATCCAAATTCCGCTGTAAATCCTGTGCGCTCACGTGGATCAGCATGTCGATGTATTTTAACCCGCTGAATGCCCTTATGACTGAAAACGGCAAGTCCTGGAGGTTATATGGGTCCAGGAAAACGAAATGCAGGCCATATCGATTAAGTCGCTCCACGATTTGGGGCGCAGTTTGGTCAGCCGTTCCTACGTACGAGATTGCAGCCCCTCCTGCGCTAACAATTCTTTGCGCAGCTGCGCCGCACTTATCCTCGGCCGCGTCAGCAAGATGAATTTCCGAGAAGGGAACGCCACCATGCCGAGCAGATTTGAAAGCAACGAGCGGGCTCCCGTCGACCTTTTCGTCCGTATCCCGAATTAATGCTCGCCCCGCGCCGCAGAACAAATCGACATATGTTGCGCATCTGCTGCTGCCGCTAATCCATTTCCGCCGCGTTGCGCGGGAAATATCGACATATTTGCGGAGCCGATCATGCTTATCGTCGACCCAAGGGCCAACCTGATCCAGGGGCAATCCGTCGCTGTCGAACATCTAGCCCTCCGTTTATGTTCACTTTTTGTTCTAAGCGAAATCTACAGAAAATACAACTGTGATCGATGAATTCAACCGTCGGGATATCTCGCACTGACAACTTTTGTTCGCATATGCAATCGCGAACGCGCCTTTTTGCTTACCGGCCGCCGTTCACCACCGCCAGGCGCGGGATGGTTTTGACCGCAGGCTGCACCGGCGTGAGCGGCCGCCGCGCGTTCGGCGCGTAGAGGCCGCGGTTGTCGGGCACGACCTTGAAGCTGTCGACGAGGCCGACCACGGTCTCCGCCGCGCCGAGCACCAGATAGCCGTCGCTCGCCATGGCGCGGGCCATGCGGTTGAGCACGTCGATCTTGGCCTGCTGGTCGAAATAGATCAGCACGTTGCGGCAGAAGATGACGTCGAACAGGCCGAGCTGGGCAAAGTCGGCCAACAGGTTGAACTGCCGGTATTTGACCATGGCGCGCAGCTCCGGCGCGATCTGCCACAGCTCGCCGACTTGGGCGAAATGCTTGATCAAAAGCTGGATCGGCAGGCCGCGCTGCACCTCGAACTGGCTGTAGATGCCCTGCCGCGCCTTCTCCAGCACCTCGCCGGAGAGATCGGTCGCCAGGATGTCGATGCGCCAGCCGGCGATCTCGCGCTCCATGGTTTTGAGACACATGGCGAGCGAATACGGCTCCTGGCCGGTGGACGCGGCGGCGCACCAGATGCGGATCGAGCGCGACGCACGGCGCGACGCGATCAGCGCCGGCATGACGACGTTGCGGAAATGCTCGAACGGCACCTTGTCGCGGAAGAAGAACGATTCGTTGGTCATCATCGCTTCGATGACCGCGGTCATCAGCGCATTGTCCTGACCGAGGCGGAGCGCACGCACCAGATCGCCGAGGCCAGACAAGCCGGCCTTGCGCGCGACAGGGAGCAGCCTGCTCTCGACCAGATACTGCTTCTCGGCCGACAGCACGAGGCCGGATCGCTCCCTCAGGCAGCGGCGTAGATAATCGTAATCAAGCGGCGTCACGCGCGGCCCCCCGCAAATAATCGAAGTATCCTTGGTGCAATCTCGTTGAGCGGCAGCACCGCCGAGCATAATCCGGCCTGCGCCACCGAACGCGGCATGCCCCAGACGACGCTGGTCGCCTCGTCTTGCGCCATGACGCTGCCGCCGGCGGCCACGATATCGGCGGCGCCGTGGGTGCCGTCGGTGCCCATGCCGGTGAGAACCAGCGCCAGCGCGCTCGAGCCCCACACCGTCGCCGCCGAGGAGAACAGCGGATCGACCGATGGTCTGCAGAAATTGATCGGCGGATCGTCGCCAAGCGCGATCTTGATGCCGTCGCGGTCGCGGGCGACGCGCATATGGCGGCCGCCCGGCGCCACATAGACGCCGCCGGCGAGCACCGGCTCGCCGTGTTCGGCTTCGTGGGCGCCGCGGCCGCCGACGCGCGACAGATGCTCGGCCAACACCGTCGTGAAAGTCGGCGGCATGTGCTGGGTGATCAAGACCGGCGCGCGGTCGATCGCGGCGGGAAGCTTTTCGATCAAAGCCGTGAGCGCCTGCGGGCCGCCGGTCGAGGAGCCGATCAGCAAGGCGCGCGGCATGATCGGCGAGAACGGCCGTAACGTCAGCGGCGGCGCCTCGTGCTTGGCCGGCAAACCGTCGCGCGACGGCAGCGGCACCAGCGTATGGCGCGGCAGGCGGGCTTCGGCGGGTGCCGGGACCGGCATCGGCTGGCGCAGCAACAGGCGGCGGCGGCGGCCGAGGTTGCGGATTTTCTCGATCAGCTCGCGCCGGAACTCGGTGGATGTGGTGGCCTCGCGCGTGGTCGCGGGCTTGGGGATATAATCGGCGGCGCCGAGGGAGAGCGCGCGCAATGAGACTTCGGCGCCGCGGCGGGTGATCGCCGACGCCATGATCACCATCAGGTCGCGCTTTTTCTTCAGCAGCAGCGGCAGCGCCGAAATGCCGTCGAGCTCGGGCATTTCGATGTCGAGCACGACGACGTCGGCATCGCTGCCTTCGATGCGGTCGACGGCCTCACGCCCGGTCCGCAGCGACGCGGCGACCGTCATGTCCGGTTCGCCGTCGACCCAGCGCGCCACCAGGCTGCGCGCGACGACAGAATCGTCCACGACCATGACGCGGATCGGTTTGTCGGCGGCAACCGCGCGGTCGGCGGTAGCGAAGGCGATACTCATGGACACTGACTTTGCACGCTCACTCTACTGGGACGTCCAACGCAACGACGGCGAAGACCGGCTTCAGATCAGGCCTACTTCCTGGAATTTGGCTTCGACGATGTCCTTGTCGAACGGCTTCATGATGTACTCGTTGGCGCCGGCATGGAGCGCGCGTGCGATATGAGCGACGTCGTTCTCGGTGGTGCAGAACACCACTTTCGGCCCGTCGCCGCCGGGCAGCCGGCGCAATACCCGCAGGAAGTCATAGCCGTCCATTTTCGGCATGTTCCAGTCGAGCAGAATTGCGTCGGGCAATTGCCGCTTGCAGGTTTCGATGGCTTCCTCGCCGTTCTCGGCTTCCGTGATCTGGAAATCGAGGCCTTCGAGGATCCGTCGCGCCACCTTGCGGATGACGCTCGAGTCGTCGACAACCAAACAGGTCTTCATAACGTCCTCACTCCACGCTTCGCGGGCGCACCCGCTTTGAATTCGTTCGCGTCATCGCGCATTCGTCGTCACCATCATCCTTAGGCCGCCGCGGCTTCGGGGCTGAGATCGAGCACCCGGTCGATGTCGAGAACGACCAGGAGGTGCCCGTCGAGCCGGTACACGCCAGCGGCCACGCGGCCGAGATTGCGGTCGAGATTGATCGGGTTCGGTTCGCGCTCTTCGTCGGGCAGCTTGAGCACTTCGCCGACGGTGTCGACCAGAAGGCCGAACGATTCGCCGCGCGACTCGATGCCGATCGCCATCGCCACCTGGCCTGCGTCGCGCGCAGCCAAGCCGAGCCGGCTGCGCAGCTCGATGGCGGTGACGATGCGGCCGCGCAGATTGAGCACGCCCGCGATCTCCGGGCCGGCAAGCGGCACGCGCGTGATGCGCGACGGCTTGAACACGTCCTGCACGCATTCGATCGGCAGCCCGAACAGCTGATCGGCCGTGGTGAAGGTGACGTAGTCGCTGAGTTGAGTGTCGTTCATGGCCATTATGCCGCCCGGTCAAGGTCGGCGCCCTGTTCCTTGATCGCCGCCACCAGGCCGGCGCGATCGAACTTGGCGACGAAATCGTGGAAGCCGACGGCGCGGCCGCGTTCCACCGTCTCGGCGGACACCATGGTGGCGAGCGCGATGATGGGCACCGTCTCGGCCCCCGGCATGGCGCGCACCGCCTCGGCGAGCGCAAAGCCGTCCATCTCCGGCATCTCGATGTCGGTGACGATAAGGTCGAAATGGGCGTCGGATTTGAGCGCCGCAAGCGCGTCGGCGGCCGAGGCCGCCGCGACCACCCGATAACCGGCGGCCTTGATCAACGGCGCCAACAGGTCGCGGAAGAACGCGGAATCGTCGACCAGGAGCACGCTGCGCGCTTGCCGCGCCGCCGACGGATCGCGGCGGCGGAACCAATCCTCGAACGCCTGCGGCAGGAAGTGGCCGACGTCGATGATCTCGGTGGTCGCGCCCTTGATCACCGCATAGCCAAGCAGGCCCGGGCGGTCGCTCGATACTTCGATTTCGAGCCGCTCTTCGACGATGTCGATGATCTCGTCGGCAACGAGGCCCATGGAGCGGCCTTGATCGGAGAACACCAGGATCGGCTGCGCGCCTTCTTTCTTGAGGCTCGATTCCGCGTCGATCCGCAACAGCGGCATGAGCTGGTCGCGATATTGCACCAGATGTCGGCCGTCGGAGATTTCGATCTTGCGGCAATCGATCTCCTCGAGCCGCGTCACCAGCGACAGCGGCACCGCCTTCGGCTGCTGCGAGCCGGCGCGGAACACGAGCAGCGAAACGGTATCCTCATCGCTCTCATCTTCGCGGCTCTGCAATTCGGAATTTTCCGCGCGCGCCGCGGCGGCCGCAGCGCGGCCGAGCGCCTGCGCCACGCCGTTCGGATCGATGATCATGATCACCGAGCCGTCGCCCAAAATGGTGGTGCCGGAAAATACCGGGATGTGGCGCAGCTTTGACGACATCGGCTTGATGACGATTTCCTCGGTGTGGAAGACGCCGTCGACGACGACGCCGAACACCTGGCTGCCGACCTGCGTCACCACGACAAAGCCGTTCTCGTTGTCGCAGGCGCCAAGCCGGAAGACTTCTTTCAGGCGCACCAGCGGCAACAGCTTGTTGCGTAGCCGCAGCACCGGCGCGTCCTTGATGTGCTCGATGCGGTGCTCGCCGTTGTTGCCGGCGCGAACCAGCTCGAGCACCGCAAGCTGCGGAATGGCGAAGCGCTCGCCGCCGGCCTCGACGATCAGCGCCGATACGATCGCCAGCGTCAGCGGGATTTTGATGGTGAAGGTGGTGCCGGCGCCGCTTACGGACTTCAAGTCCACGGTGCCGCCGATCTGTTCGATATTGCTGCGCACGACGTCCATGCCGACGCCGCGGCCGGAAATGCTGGTCACCTTCGCCGCGGTGGTGAAGCCAGGGGCAAAAATGTAATTGCAGATTTCCGCCTCCGACTTGGCGGCAAGCTGGGCTTCGCTGGTGAGGCCTTTTTCGATGACCTTGGCCTTGATGCCGGCGAGGTCGAGGCCGCGGCCGTTGTCGGAGATTTCGATGATGATGTGACCGCCTTCGTGCCAGGCGGACAGCCGGATCGTGCCCTTCGCCGGCTTGCCGGCGGCGATCCGCTCAGCCGGCGATTCGATGCCGTGGTCGGCGCAGTTGCGCACCAGATGCGTGAGCGGATCCTTGACCAGGTCGAGCACCTGGCGGTCGAGCTCGGTATCGGCGCCGCGCATCGCAAGCTCGATGTCCTTGCCGAGCTCGGCGCACAGATCGCGCACCACGCGCGGCAATTTCTGCCACGCATTGCCGATCGGCTGCATGCGCGTCTTCATCACGCCTTCCTGCAGCTCGGCGGTGACGTTGGAGAGCCGTTGCAGCGGCACTTTGAAGTCGGAATCCTCGTGACGGCGGACGATCTCGAGCAGCTGATTGCGGGTCAGCACCAGCTCCGAGACGGTGGTCATCAAATGATCGAGGGTGTCGACGTTGACGCGGATCGAATGATTGGCGAGCCGGTCGCCGCGTTCTTCGTCGGGCCGCTCGGACTTGTCTTGTTTGTCGGCTTTCTCGGGCGGCTCGGGCACGTCGGGCTTTTTGAGCTCGGCCGGCGCTGGTGCCGGCTGCGGGGGTGGCGCGACCTGTGGCGGCGCTGCCGCTTCCTGCCGCGCCATGCGGCCGAGCGGATCGATGAGATCGCCATCGCCGCCTTCCGGCTCCTGCTCGCTCTTCTCGATCGCCTCGAGGATCGATTTGATCCGGTCGATGGTGGAGAGGATGAGCGTGACGGCTTCCGCGGTGACCGGCATGCCATCGCGGAATTTGCCCATCAGTGTCTCGGCGGCATGCGTCAGCGTTTCCAGCCGCGGCAGCGCGAGAAAGCCGCAGGTGCCTTTGATGGTGTGAACCAGGCGAAAAATATTGCCTAAAATGGCGCCGTTGTTCGGCTCCTGCTCGAAGCGGACGAGTTCGGCGTCGACCAGATTGAGACTCTCGTTGGTCTCAGTCAGGAATTCACGCAACAGGTCGTCCATACAGGCGCCCTCGACACCGCGGGTGATTGCCGGCTGGCACCCGCCCCGCTTGCAGACTCATGGAGAGGCGCGCAAGGCGCGCGCCCTTGTCGCCAGGCACGTTGCGCCTGATCGGACACCCTCAGTCTGTTGCCAAACGGTTTAATTTCAGTTGCGGTGAGCGCCGAAAGACGAGCCGGAAGTCGCAAATTATACCCGGCACACCCCTAGCTTGCGGTTACCACCACAGACTCGCGTTCGGCCACCGCCGATACCGTAAGCCCGCAATCCCGCGCCAGGATCCCCGTATAGAGCGGCTGGATGGCATGGGCATCGACCGGATGCGCCGGGCTGCCCACCAGGAGTCCAGCCGTGGCCTCGGCCAGGCGGGCATTGAGCCCCGAAGCGGTGAGGCGAAACCCCTTGCCGCCCTCGGTCGGGTCGATCGCGATCATGCCGCCGCGCGGAATGGTGCCGACCGCGACCAGCAGCATGTTCAACAAAAGCTTAACGCGGTTCTTCGGCAGCAATTCGCGCGGCAGGTTCCACACGATCGTGGTCTTGTCGTCGCCGAACAGCCCGCGCGCCACCTTTTCGGCATCTCCCAGATCGATCTGGGCGCCGGCCGAGCCCGCAGCGCCGAACGCGAGCCGGCAGAATTGCAGCTTGGCCGAGGCCTGTTTCGCGCTCTTCTTGATCAGATCGAGGGCAAAAACCTTGGTTTCCTCGTCCTTGTCCTCGTCCATGACTTCGAGGCCGTTGACGATGGCGCCGACCGGGCTGATCAGGTCATGGCAGACGCGAGAGCACAACAGCGCCGCCAGATCGAGGGCGCCGATGGCAATGGGACTGGACGGTGCGGACATGCGCGGCTCCGCTGCGGGCTGCGGGGATTTAGGGCAGTGCCTGTCACAGCCTAGCCGATTCGGCAATCGTGCCCCGCCAATGCAGCCGTGCTAGAGCGGCATTCCTTCGCTTGGTTGGAACCCCTGGGAATCGCCCGTGCCGACCCTCGATGCCGCCGCCTGCGCCGATCTGATGGACGATTTGACCGGGATCACCATGCAGGCTGCCGCGGCGATCCTAGATTTCGCCACCGACGCGGGCGTGCGCAGCAAGGCCGACGGTTCGCCGGTGACCGCGGCCGACGAAGCCGCCGAAGCCATCATCTGCGACGGGCTTAAGCGGCTTGCTCCGAACGTGCCGGTCATTTCAGAGGAGCGCGCCGCGCGCGAAAAGTCGAAGCCGATAGCGGACGGCAGCTACTTTCTGGTCGACCCGCTAGACGGCACGCGGGAATTCATCGCCGGGAGCGTCGAATATACGATCAATATTGCTCTCATGACCGACGGCGTGCCGCTACTCGGCATCATTTGCGCGCCGGAGTTCGGAACGTTTTGGCGTGGTGTTGTGGGCCGCGGCGCCGACCGGATTTCGCTTGTGCGCCCGACCGAGGCGCCAATTCCGATTCACACCCGGCTGCGGCCGCCAAGCGAAGCCGTCGTCATGGTGAGCCGCTCGCATCTGGACGCGCGCACCAAAAGCTATGTCGAAGGTTTGCCGGGAGCAAAACTCCTGCAAAGTGGCTCATCGATAAAATTCTGCCGGCTGGCCGAAGGTTTTGCCGACCTTTATCCGCGGCTGGCGCCGACCCACGACTGGGATATTGCGGCCGGCCACGCCATCCTCAAAGCCGCCGGCGGCAGCGTGACCGCGCCGAGCGGCACGCCGCTGGTCTATGGCACCAATGACCTTTTGATTCCTGCTTTCCTCGCCTGGGGCGATCCCTCGAGCGCCGTTCCGGTCAAGGACTGAGCGCGCGCCTGACGTCGGGCCATTTGCGTTCGGCCTCGGAGCTTTGCCGCTCGGCATCGCCGGCGAATTTTTCCAGCCGGGCGCGGTCGTAGAACAGATAAAGCCGTTCGCCGGTGATGAGCCAGACATTCGGATTGCCGGCAACCGCCACGCCGCGGGTGACGCCGACCGCGTCGTAGCCGCCGAATTTCGGCATGTAGATATCCGGCTGCGCGGCAAACGCATCGCGATTGCCGACATTGCGGAAGCGCCAGATCGCCCCGCCATAGCGCAATTCAAAATCGGCGCTGCCGGTCACCGGCCGTCCGTCGGTGAAGAAGGCGACCGGGTCATAGCCGCCGATCGCCAGGCCCGTATGCCAGTCCACCACCAGCCGTTCGGTGGTGGCGGCGATGGCGGCCGGCGGACCGGCCGGCGAGGCCAGCAGGGCAGCCACGACGGCCGCAAAGCCTGAGCACAATCGCTTCCGTTTCTGCCGTGCTGCGGTCATAGTTTTGGCGAATGGTGGATTGATTCGGATAGGCCTCACCGAGAGTTAATCGAAGCGTGTGAGCAAGGGGTTAAGGGGGAACTCGCCATGAATTCGCGCCGCTGGCTCGCCGTCGTTGCCCTACTTTTCGCCGGTTCGTTTTTGGCCGGATTGGGCGTGGTGCCGGGCGTCGCGCAGACGGCGCCGGCCGAGCCGCTGACCGGCGCGGTCCCCGCCGGCCCGCCCGGCCCGCCGCAGCAACCGCGGGACGACAGCCGATTCCAGCCGGGCGAGCTCGTCGATGCCGGGCATCGCTTTTTCGGCGGCGTCTCGCGCGGGCTGGCCATGGTGGTCGAGAAAGCCGTGAGCCAGTGGGGCTTGCCCAACGGCTACGTGCTCGGCGAGGAAGCCGGCGGCGCCTTCGTCGGCGGCCTGCGTTACGGCGACGGCACGCTCTACACCAAGAATGCCGGCGATGTGCGGGTGTTCTGGCAGGGACCAACGCTCGGCTTCGATGCCGGCGCCGACGGCGCGCGCACCATGATGCTGGTCTACAACCTGCCGCGGACCACGGCGATCTTCGACCGCTTCGGCGGGCTGGACGGCTCGGCCTATTTCATCGGCGGCTTCGGCATGACCGCGCTCACCGCCAATAATATCGTGCTGGTCCCGATCCGTTCCGGCGTCGGGCTCCGCCTCGGCGCCAATCTCGGCTACCTCAAATTCACCCAGCGGCCGACCTGGAACCCCTTCTGACGTCCGGCCTAACTTCCGCGGCGCTCAACCGCGGCACCCGCTCTCCTAAAGCCGCCCCCGATCGCGTCGGGAGCCGCGCCTTCGGGTGACACAAACGCGACAGCGCAAAACTCTTTGCGGCGAACTTTGCAGCTAACAATGGCGCGGCGGCGAAAGTCGGTTTAGGTTAACGGCCGGTGAATGTGGTGCGGTGCGTATCCGCATGGCAGGGTGCTGCGATGCGGACGGAGGCGTAGTCTCATGATCGAACCGGTCATGTATTTCGGCATCGGTTTCCTGGTTGCGGCGTTGCTCGGACTGCTGTTCGTCCCGCTGGTTCATAACCGTGCCGTGCGCCTGACCATGCGCCGCCTCGAGGCGGCGACGCCGCTGTCGATCGCCGAAATTCGCGCCGACAAGGATCAGCTGCGCGCCGAATTCGCCATGTCGACCCGCCGCCTCGAAATGAGCGTGGCGCAGATGAAGACCAAGACGACGTCGCAGCTTGCCGAGCTCGGCAAGAAGGCCGACGCCATCAATCAGCTCAAGAAGGAGCTCGGCGAGAAGACCGCGACGATCTTCGCGCTCGAGGCCCGCGACAAAACCCAGCGCGAGCAGCTGCGCACCACCGAAGAGGAATTTCAGTTCAAAAACAGCGCGCTGCGCGAAGTCGAGCGCTCGCTCGCCGACAAGGAGGCCGAGCTGGTCAAGCTGGTCGCCGAGTTGGGCGAGCATTCGATCACGTCCGACAGTCAGCGCGTCGAGCTTGCCGCGCTACGCACCCAGGTCGAGGCGATGAAGGTCGGCGTCGCCGACTACGAACGCACGGTGAAGGATATCGAGCTGCGCCGTAATCGCGAGCGCAGTGAGTCCGAGGCGACGGCGGCGGAATTGACCGCGGCCCGCGAAAAGCTCGGCAGCCTCGGCGAGCGCACCACCGAGTTGGAGCGGCAGCTCTTGCTGCAGACCACCGAAGCCGAAGTTTTGCACAAGCGCGTGCAGGAGCTGGAGTCAAAACTCGGCGACCAGGGCCGCGCGCTCGCCGAACGCGATTACCAGATCGAAAAGCTGCGCAACGACGCCGAAGCCGCGCGCCAGACCGAAGCCGATCTGCGCAGCGAATTGGCCTCCGTCGGCGGCCGTAGCTCCATCGCTTCCGACAAGTTCCGCTCCGATATCAAGCAGCTCGAAGCCCAGCTCGCGCTCGCGGTCGAAGAGCGCAACAAGCTGCAACGCGAGCTTTCGATCATGAAGCGCGACGCCGAATCGACCTGGGCATCCGAGCGGGTCGAGAATGCACTGCTGCGCGAACGCATCAACGACGTCGCCGCCGAAGTCGCCCGCCTCACCGCGGCGCTGGAAGGCCCGGGCTCCACCATCGTCTCCATGCTCGCCGTCGACGCGCCCGCCTTGAGCCAAGGCGGCGTCCAAGCCTCCGCACCGGTCGTCGACATCAACGGCAAGCCGCGCGAGGCACCCGCCGGCGGCATGGATTCGCCGCAGGAAAACAAGACCACGCTCGCCGACCGCATCCGCGCGCTGCAGTCGACCGCCTCGCGGGTGGCGTCGTCGAACTGATTTCACATAAGGCCATATCCATTCGTCATGCCCGTGCATAGCCGTTCGAAGAACGGCGTCGCTTTGCTCGCCTATGTCACGAGCATCCACGTCTGAGGCCGCGCCAAAGGCGTGGATGGCCGGAACAAGTCCGGCCATGACGAGGATCGCTTGACACCCAGCCGAGCCGCTCCCTATTAACTCCGACTTGGTGGACACGGGCGCTTAGCTCAGCGGGAGAGCGTTCCCTTCACACGGGAGAGGTCGTAGGTTCAATCCCTACAGCGCCCACCAGCCTTCGCTTGTGCAGGCAAGTTGGCTGCCCCGCGCTGCCGCTCGGCAAGTTGACCTCACCAAAACGCCGTGTCGTTGCGGCTGCGGCGCGTCTCGCCAGCCCATTAATGATCGCTTAATCACCCCCGGAACGGCCCCTACCGATACCCGCGGGATTCGAATTCCATTTTAAGTTTTTCTTCTTGGCCCGCGCATAGTGTTCGAAAACCAACCCCGTTTGCGGCGCGCTTTAGCAATCGGACGGCTCATCGCTCGCGGCGTCCGCCGCCTTGGAATCGTTGTCGAGTGCGTATGGCGAATCACGAAATGTCTGATCGAATGCCGGATTCGCCCGCCGACGGCGACAGCGCGATAGCGGCGGTCTCGCCCGCGGCTCTTCCGAACGAAACCGCGCAATTGCAGCAGCTCCTCGCCGAAGCAAAAGAAAACGAGCGGGAGGCGCGCCGCGCGCTCAGCCTGCTCGCATCCATCATCAAGCACCTGCCGGTGGGCGTGACGGTACAGGCCGAGGACGGCAAGCCGCTGTTTGCCAACGACATGGCTGCCGAATTTTCCGGCCCGGCGTCGGGCGGCGTCGCGCCAAGCGACGGCGAAGCCATAGTGGCGCAAGCGAGCGCGCTTAGTGTGACCATGACAGAGGATCGCGTCGCCGGCGCGGGCGGCGAACGCACGCTTTTGAAATATTGCCGGGCGGCGCGCATTCATGACCGCGCCGTGCTGGTGACGGCCGCGATCGACCACACCGAGCGCAAGCAGGCCGAGGTCGAGCTGTCGCGGCGCGCCTATTTCGACGACCTGACCGGATTGCCGAACCGCACCTTGATCCAGGAGCACGTCGAGCAATTGCTGACCAGCGCAGAGATGTCGCCGCGGTTCGCGCTGGCGTTTCTCGACATCGACAATTTCAAGCACATCAACGACTACTATACGCACGCCATCGGCGACGCGCTGTTGGTGAAAGTGGCGCAGCGGATCGCCACCAATGTTCGCCCCTCCGATATTCTCAGCCGCATCAGCGGCGACGAGTTTTTGCTGGTCGTGCATCCTCTTGCCCGCGACGAGGATCTTGCCACCCTCATCGACAGCCTATTGCAGCAGCTCAAGGAGCCGTTCCTCATCGAAGGCTTCGAAATATTCACCTCGGCATCGATCGGGCTCAGCGTCTATCCCGACCACGGCCGCAACTACGAGATGCTGCGCCGCGCCGCCGATACCGCCATGTATCGCATCAAGGAGGGCGCCAAGGGCGGCGCCGCGCTGTTCGATACCGACATGGGCCGCGCGATGACCGCCAGGATGAAGCAGGAACAGCGGCTGCGGCTCGCCGTGCGCGACGGCCGCTTCTGCTGCGCGTTCCAGCCCAAGGTCGATATCCGCAGCGAGGAAGTGGTCGGCGTCGAAGCGCTGATCCGCCTGCGCGACGAGGACGGCGAGATCCAGGCGCCCGGCGACTTCATCGGGCTCGCGACCGAGCTCGGCCTGATCGACGATATGGCGCACCTGGCGCTCGACCAGATCGTGCGCTCGATGGATCTGATCGACGAAGCGTTCGGGCCGCACGTCACCGTCAGCATCAACATCGCGGCCAAGCAGGCCTGCAACATCCAATTCATGCGCGACTTTTGCGACGAGCTGAAGTCGACGGGCTATGCCGGCCGCTTCATCGTCGAAGTCACCGAAGACGCGTTCGTGGCCAAAAGCCTGTTTCAGTCGCAGGTGCTGCCGATGCTGCGCGAGATCGGCGCCCGCGTCTCGATCGACGATTTCGGCACCGGCTATTCGTCACTGGCGGCGCTCGCCGATATCACCGCCGACGAGCTCAAGATCGACCGCTCCTTCATCACGGATATTCACAAGCGCCCGCGCAGCCAGAGCATCTTGAAGGCCATCGAGGCGCTCAGCGAGCCGCTCGGCATGACGGTGATCGCCGAAGGCGTCGAGACCGCGGAAGAGGTCGCCTTCCTGCAGGCCGCAACCCGCATCCGCTATGCGCAAGGCTACTATTATTCGCGGCCGATTTTCATGGAAGACCTGACGACGGCACGGCATGGCGGTTCCGGCAATTCTCGCTCCCATGCCACGCAGCGGGACCAGTCGCCGCTGCGCGTGCGCCGCTAGCTTCACGGCCGCGTGGCGTCGGCCGCGCCGTACATCGAGCGGACTTGGCTAATTCTTGCTTAAGCGGCGCCGCGGCTGACTTTGCGGCGCGAATCTGGACCGGTCCGGCGCACCGTGCACGAGTTCCCCGGCGATAAAACCGCATTGATATTGCCGAATTAACGGAATTTCCAGCCCGGTATGCCACTGTAAAACGAAGCTAATCCGACGTTCGTGGGACTATCCCGGTTAGCAATCAAAAGGTGACAGCCGATGCCGCAGGTCGCTCTCCTGGGTCAAGTCAATTCGGTCCGCGGCTGTCACGCCAGCGTCGGGCTTACCGGCGCCTCGCCCAACGGCCCCGAGGAAACCCGGGCGACGGTCGGCAAATTCCTCGGCGTCTGTGCCAATAAATCGCTGCTCATCGGCCTCATCACCGACGTCTCCCTGCAGCCGGGTCCGACGCCGCAAGATCAGCCTGTCGCGACGGCGCAATTGGAGCTCATCGGCGAAATCTCCAATTACGATTCGCCGTCGGCGCGCTTCCAGCGCGGCGTCACCACCTATCCGGCGATCGGCGATACGGTGACTTTCATTGCCGCGCGCGAATTGCGCCTGATCTTCCATTCCAGCAGCTCGCGCATGATCGAGATCGGGCATCTGCAGCTTGACGCGGCAATAGCCGCCCGCCTCGACGTCGACGAAATGGTGAGCAAGCATTTTGCCGTGCTCGGCACCACCGGCGTCGGCAAATCGAGCGCGGTCGCGCTGTTGTTGCAGCAGATCGTCGAGGCGCGCCCCGACCTGCGGTTTTTCGTTCTCGACGTCCACAATGAATACAGCCGCTGCTTCGGCGACCGTTCCCAAGTCCTCAATCCGAGCAATCTCAAGCTGCCGTTCTGGCTGTTCAATTTCGACGAGATCGTCGACGTGTTCTTCGGCGGCCGCCCCGGCCTCGATGAAGAGATCGACTTTCTGTCCGAGGTCATTCCGCTGGCGAAATCGCTCTACGCCCAGCAATTCTCCGCCCAGAGCCGGCTAAGCGCCAAGAGCGGCGAGGGCGGCGCGCGCTACACCCTCGACATCCCGGTGCCCTATCGCATTGCCGATCTGATCACGCTGCTCGATTCGCGCATGGGCAAGCTGGAAAACCGCTCCTCGCGCATGATCTATCACAAGCTGATCACCCGCATCGAAAGCGTTTGCGGCGATCCGCGCTACGCCTTCATGTTCGAGAACGCCAATGTCGGCGGCGACACCATGGCGGAAATTCTGGCGACGCTGTTCCGGCTGCCGCCGAACGGCAAGCCGATGACCATCATGCAGCTGGCCGGATTTCCCTCCGAAGTGGTCGACGCCGTCGTCTCCGTCACCTGCCGCATGGCTTTCGACCTCGGCCTGTGGAGCGACGGCACCAATCCGGTGCTGCTGGTGTGCGAGGAAGCGCATCGCTACATGGCGGCCGACCACAATATCGGCTTCGCGCCGACGCGGCGCGCCATTTCGCGGATCGCCAAAGAGGGGCGCAAATACGGCGTCTTTCTCGGCCTGGTCACGCAGCGTCCCGCCGAGCTCGACCCGACCATCCTGTCGCAATGCAGTACCCTGTTTGCGATGCGCATGACCAACGAACGCGACCAATCGCTGCTGCGCTCGGCGGTCGCCGATACCGCGGCCAATCTCTTGGCGTTCCTGCCGTCGCTCGGCACCGGCGAAGCCTTGGCCTTCGGCGAAGGCGTGGCGCTGCCGACGCGGCTCAAATTCAAGCAATTGCCCGACAACCTGTTGCCGAAGAGCGAGACGGTGAATCTGGGCGAGCTCTCGCCGGCAAGCGGCAAAGCTCCGCATTCGCTGGCGTCGGTCGTCGAACGCTGGCGCGGCCGCATCGGCGAGCAACCGACCCTGCAAAGACCGGCCGGCGAGACGGCATCGCCGGCGCTCGCGCCGGTGGAGCCGGGGCAGCCCGCGCTCGATCCGAACCGCTTCAGGCTGCTCAAACGGCCATTGGATCAGCAGGTCTTGAACGCCGGCTGGGACAAGACGATCGAGCCGACGCGGCGCTGAAGAACGGCTTATCCGGGCTTTCCTTCGTGGTCGGCGGGCGCAGCCTTCGACGCGATCAAGGATAAGCCGCCGCTAATTCTTTCGCTCCCGGCTTTTTCATTTCGGTGTCCATCACCGCATTGGTCGCTGCGAGCAGTTTTGCGACGACGTTATTCCTCTGCACCACCGGATTGTCGGCGTAGCCGTGCGGCTGGAAGAAATTGGCCGTCGGCACCTTGTCGCGCCAGTCGATCGGCATCGTCACCATGTCAAAACCGTTGCCGTCGCCGGTCAGGTTCATCATTTCGAGTTCGGCGGCGCTCAGCGGCGCGGCAAATCGCTTGCGCCGAGCGAACAGGATGGAGTCGAGAAGCTTTTGGGTTTGCAATAATGGGCCGAAATCCAGATCGAGGTTGAGCGCATGGATGGCGAGGCCTTTTTGCGTTCCGGCCAATAGTTCGTGCTCGTTCCAATCGTCCGGCACGCTTTTCGCAAACACGATCATTTTCCGCACGATGGCGAGTTTCTTCTCCAAGGCTTTGTTGTCGGCGTCCGGTAATCGCTGCGCTGTTGCCGCAAGCGCGGCGACGAAACGCTCGCCGTTTTCGGCGAGGATCTCGACGCTGTTGGTCGCCAATAATTGATTGTAGCCGAGCGCGGTGGTGATGGCGCGGCCGTTCTTGTTGTATTCGAGGCCGGCTTCAAGGTCGTACGTGCCGTTGCCGGTCGCCTCGAAACTGTAAATGCGCACCACCTGGTCTTTGCTCAGACCGGCCGCCGCCGCGGCAGCGACATAAGCGCGTTTGAACTCGCCATCGTTGCGCGGCAGGCGCGGCGTGAATTTAAATTCGGCGATGACGGCGGCGAGGAAATCGGATACCACGGGGACATAGGGCGGCGGTTGCGGCGGCTCGGAAGGTTTTGCGGGATCGCGCGGCTTTGGCGGGCCGGAATAGACCGGGGGCTGGTCGAGCACGTAATCGTCGATCGATAATGCCGCGCCGCGGGCGCGTTTGCCGTTGCGCAAGCGCCGCTTCTCGGCAATCGAGCTCCAATAGGTTTTGGCCGCGGCCTGGTAGGCTTCGCGCGCTTGCAAATAGGCCGCGAGGTCTTGCCGATATTTGGCCATGGCCGCGTCGAGCGCCGGCGGCTTTGTGGCCGGGTCCGCGGCCGCATATGGCGCGCAAAGCAACGCCGACCAGATGAGCGCCAAAGCCGACAGCAATAATCCGCAGCGGCGATATCCGGAAGCGTTTGCCATTCAAGCCGACACCGCGCTGCGATTGTGTCGCGCCAAATTCAACGCGACGCGATTCTCACCTCGGCAATGTAGCGCCAAACTGCGCGCCAAATGCAACGAGGGCGGCACGACGGCCGCCCTCGGGTCTGCTTCTCGTCGTGAACTACTTGTTGATCGTGCTCGCCGCCGCGGTGCAGGTCGCTTCGTCCTGTGAGCCGGTGCCGCCGGAGCAGCCGATGGCGCCGATGATCTTGCCGCCCTCGACCAACGGAATGCCACCGCGCGAAGCGATGACGTCGTCAAGCGTGAGGATGTAATTGAAGCCGAACTTTTGCACGGCATCCTCGAACGCTTTCGTCGGGCGGCGATAGCGCGCCGCGACCCGCGCCTTGTGCTGGGAGATCGGCACCGAGGCGAGCTGGGCGCCATCCATGCGGCCGAAGGCGACGAGATCGCCGTTGGGATCGACCACCGCGACGTTCATCGCCCAGCCGCGCTTGGTGGCCTCGTCGACCGCCGCCTTAACCAGCGCTTGTGCGCGGTCCATGGAGATCGCGGTGCCAAAGGGAATATTGAACGGCATCTTGTCGGGAATGGCATTCAGGTCGGGCGGCGCAGTCGGGGCCGCCGGCGCAGCGGGCGCCGGCTGCTGCTGAGCAAACGCTTGACCTGCGGCAAACAAGCCGGCCGCCAGCGCCAATACAGTCAAAGTACGCGACTTCATTTGGGTCTCCTCCCTTATCGGCGGCGTCTTTTCGGCCGCTGTCGCAATCTTAGACGAAAAAAAGCGGCCCGTGCCAGCGAAGTTCGGGCCCTCGGCGCGCAATGCCTCTTGCGGTTTCCGCGTTTGGCCGCCGGGCAGCAAAAACAATCTGTCAACCATGCGGGCAAAGAAACGAACACGCTGCGCAACGGGCTGGCATCGACATTCTTGTCGTTGCCTGCGCGGCAAGGCGCCGGCTTTTGCGCGAGGCGTGCTTGCGATCATCGCGGCGGCGATCGCCGTCGGCGCGCAGTATCCGCGCAAGCCGTTGATGTGACGTGTAAAACAAGAAGGCGCGAAGGGCGTTGCCAAAAACGACGCTTAAAAACGAACGGCCCGGTCCCGAGGGAGCAGGACCTGGGCCGCTCTGATGCCGGAAGGTACCCCATCGTACACCCCACCCCGACACTGCCTCGATGATGCCGAACCGAGGTTGACCGATCGTTGACGGGTTTGGGACGGGCGTCGCGGCGAACGCCAGTTATTTCAGCGACGTCGAGACGGTCGAGAACGTCGTATTCAGGTTGGTGCCGAGCGCCGCCACCACGGCGATGATGGCGACCGCGATGCCCGCTGCCAGCAGGCCGTACTCGATGGCGGCCGCCCCTTGCTCATCGGCAAGGAAGTTCAACAGCTTTGTGCGCACGACTTGGTCCTTTCCCAAAAGATTAGTCGCCCCTCGTGCAAAAAGTCATGCTCGAGTGCGCGTGTGCCACGCGCGCCGGTAAATCTAGGGATGCGGCCGAACGGAACCGTTACGCGGTTTGCAAAAATTCTCCGCAATAAAAATGTAAAAATCGGCGCGACGGCTGCATCCCATGAGCGTCAATGCGCCGCCGCTGCGCGCGAAAGGCCTTTTTCCGCAAGCTCGTCGAGATAGTCCCGCCAGTATTTTTCGCGATTTTGACCGAGTTCGAAAAGGTACTCCCAACTAAAGATTCCGGTCGAATGCATGTCGTCGAAGGTCAGCCGCACCGCATAATTTCCGACCGGATGCACCTCGAGGATCTGCACCGCTTCCTTGCCGCCGACGGTGCGCCGCTCGCTTGGCGAGTGGCCCTGGACCTCGGCGCTCGGGCTGCGCACGCGCAAATACTCGGCGGCGAGATCGAAACGCTCGCCGCTGTCGAAGGCGACGGTCAGCGCCTTGCGATCCTTGTGCAGCCGCAATTCGGTCGGCCAGGGGCTGGTCATCGCGACCCGCCGGAAGTCGGAATCAATCGAGCGTGATGTGGCCGTCCTCGATGACTTTTTTCCATTTCAAATATTCGTCCTTGGTGAAAGCTGAGCCATCGGCGAGGCTGGTGCCGCGCGGCGTCAAGCCAAACTTGGCGAAGGACGCCTTGAGCTCGCCGTCCTGCAGCGCCTTGTTGATGGCGCTGTTTAGCTTGGCCTGCACGGCCGGCGGGGCGCCGGCGGTGCCGTAAAGGCTCAGCCACAGGTCGACCGTATATCCGGGCAAGCCCGCCTCGGCCACCGTCGGCAGATCGGGATAGACCGCGGAGCGCGTCGTGCCGGTGGTGGCCAGGGGAATGACGCGACCGTCGCCGGTGAACGGCAGCGCGCCGGCGATGCTGGAAAACGCCATCTGCACCTTGTTGCTCATCATGTCAGTGTAAGAGGCGCCGATACCTTTATAGGGCACATGCACGGCGTCGATGCCGGTGCGCAATTTCCACATTTCGGCGGCGAGATGCGGCGTGGTGCCAACGCCGGCGCTGGCGTAGTTGAGCTTGCCGGGATTGGCTTTGCCGTAGGCGACGAGCTCGGCATAGGTCTTGATGCCGAGCTGCGGCGCGACCACCAAAACTTCGGGCGAGGAGCTGACGACCGAGAGCGTCACCAGGTCCTTGAAGATGTCGTAGGGCATCGTTTTTTGCAGCGTCGGATTGGCGACGATACCCGGATCCATCAGCGCCATGCCGTAGCCATCGGGCGTCGCGTGGGCGACGTAGTCGACGCCGACGATGCCGCCAGCGCCGGGCTTGTTCTCGGGCACCACCGTCTGGCCCAGCGCGTCGCCGATCTTCGCCGCTAGCACCCGGCCGGCAAAATCGACGATGCCGCCCGGTCCATAGGGAATGATCAGGTGTACGGGCCGATCGGGGAAATTTTGCGCATAGGCCGGCAGGCTTGCGGCCAGCGCGAGCGTCGACCAGACCAGGGCGCGTGCTATCGGGCGGTTCATTCGGTTCTCCATTGTCGAAAGCCACTTTGCGCCGGCTGCAGCGGCAGGTCAAAAGCCTACCGTGTCGCACCCTGCGCGATCAGTTCGACAAGCTTGGGTGGCGTGACCGGCATCTGCGCAATGCGCACGTTGAACGGCGACAGCGCGTCCTCGATGGCCGAGATGATCGCCGCGGCGGCCGGAATGACGCCGACCTCGCCGACGCCTTTGACGCCCAGCGGATTATGCGGCGACGGCGATTCCTTATAGAGCGTCTCGAAGGCCGGCACTTCAGTCGCGGTCGGCAGGAGATAATCGGCGAACGTGGTGGTCACCGGCTGTCCGGCATCGTCGTAGCCCATCCATTCGAACATGGCATTGCCGATGCCGTGCGCGATGCCGCCATGGACCTGGCCCTCGACGATCTGCGGATTGACCCGGCGGCCGGAATCCTGGATCGCCACATAGCGCAAAATGGTGACGCCGCCGGTCTCGATATCGACCTCGACCTCGACGACGTGGCAGGCATTCGCGTAGGCGAGCTGATCGACGCGGAAGGTCGCCTCCGCCGCCAGCCCCGGATCGATGTCTTTGGGAAACGCATAGCCCGGCGCGCCTTTGAGCACGCGCGCCAATTCGCCGAGTTTGACCGCAAGCTGCGGCGCGCCGACGACGCGCACTTCGCCGTCGACGATTTCAAGATCCTCTTCCGCCGCTTCAAGCATATGGCTGGCAAGCTTGCGCGCCTTGGCGGCGACGGCCTGTGACGCAATCTTGACCGACGAGCCAGCGGTGACCGTTTGCCGGCTGGCGAAACCACCGAGGCCGAGCGGCGCGGCGGATGTATCGCCGGCAACGACCGTGACTTCGTCCGCGCGCACGCCGAACGCCTCGGCGCAGATTTGCGCCAGCGCCGTGGCGAGGCCCTGCCCCATCGCCGCGGCGCCGGTCGAAACCGTGATGCGTCCGGTCGGCGAAATTTTTACGCCGCCGAATTCGAACGGGCCGCGGCCGGTGCCCTTGATGCCGTGCGCCAGCCCGATGCCGATATAGCGGCCACGCGCGCGGGCTTCGGCTTGACGGCGCGGAAAATCGTCCCAGGCGGTGGCTTTGAGAATGTCCGCCTGGCAGCCCGGGTAATCGCCGCTATCGTATTGCACCTGCTCGCCGGAGCGCGCTTTGAGCGGCTTGAGATACGGCATCTTCTCCGCCGGGATCAGATTGCGGCGGCGCAATTCGGCGCGCTCGATGCCCATCGTGCGCGCGAGGCTGTCCATCAAGCGCTCCATGGCGAAGGCCGCTTGCGGATAGCCGGCGCCGCGCACCGAAGAGACCGGCGCCTTGTTGGTGTGGGTCGCGATCACATCCATCGCCAGCGCCGGCACCATGTAGGGGCCGGTCAAGGTGGTGGCGGAATTGTACGGAATGTTGACGTCTTGCAGCGCGTAAGCGCCGATGTCGTGAATGAGCCGGCCGCGGATGCCGCGCACTTTGCCGTCGGCGTCGGCAGCGATCTCGATTCCCCAATATTGATCGCGCTCCTGCGCCGCATTGGTGAAATGCTCGCGGCGGTCCTCGATCCATTTGACCGTACGGCGCAACAAGGTCGCTGCGGCAACCGTGGCGACGTCTTCGGGATAAACGCACAGTTTTGGGCCAAACCCGCCGCCGACATCGGGCGTGGCGACGCGCAGCCGGCTTTCGTCGAGATCGATGTAATCGGCCAGCGCGTTTTTCAGATCGTGGGCCTTTTGCGTCGAGGCCCAGATTTGCGTCTCGCGGTCGGAGATTTGCACCAGGATGCCGCGGCCTTCCATGGAATGGGCGGCGCCGCGGTGGATCCAAAGATCCTCGTGCACGACATGGGCGGCCTTGGCGAACGCCGCATCGCTGTCGCCGTAAGCGACCTTGTAGGCGATGACCCGGTTCGACGGCAACTCGCGGCGTACCGGCGGCGCGCGCTCGACCCGGCAATCGGTTGCCGCCGGCAACACGTCATAATCGACCGCAACCAGCGACGCCGCGTCCTCGGCGATATAGCGGTCGCTGGCGACCACGATGGCGACCGGCTCGCCGACGAACGACACTTCACCGTCGGCGAGCGCGAACGGCCAGCTCTGGTCGAGCTTTGTGCCGGAATTGGAAACGCGCACCATGCGCCGCTGCCGCAGCACCGGGGCGAGATCGTCGAGCGCCAGCACGGCGACGACGCCCGGCATTGCGCGTGCCGCGCCAGCATCGATGCCGCGGATCAGCGCGTGCGGATGCGGGCTGCGCACGAAGGCGGCGTGCAGCGCACCGGGCGCGGGAATGTCATCGACGAAGCGCGCGCCGCCGGTGAGCAGCGAAAAATCCTCGAGCCGCGGGACCCTTGCGCCGATCAGCTCGCTCACTGGCCCTCACTCGAGATCGCCTTGGTGGCGCGGGCGATGACGTCTTTCGGCGTTTGATAGACCTCCGCCAGCATCGCGTCGATTGCCGTCGCGCTGACCGGGCGCACATCGAAGTTGAGCTTGTGCGCTTCGGCGAGGAAGTCGGCGTCTTTCATGGTGGCATCGAACGCCGATATCAGGCCCGCCTTACGGTCGGCGGGAATATCGGGCGGCGCCGCGAACGGCCGCGCCATGGCCTGGCTGACCAGCAGCAATTTGATGATCTGCAGCTGTTCGGGCGTCTTGGTCAGCTCGGTGGCGAGCGGCACCGACGAAATCTCCGGCTCCTGCTTCAGTGCCGCCTGGACGATGATGTTGACCGAATGGCTGGTCAGCCATTCCGGATGGCGCGTCTTGATGGTGCTCCACGATATGCCGCACAGGCCGTCGATCTCGCCGCGTTCCATCGCCAGCACCGTGTCGTTGGTGCCGGGATAACCGGAGACCAACCGTGCCCTGGCGCCGAACACGTTCTTATAAAGCAGCGTCCAGATGTCCGGATCGGAGCCGGCGCCCTCGCCGCCGAATTTCGACGGCTTTGTCAAAAAATCGTCCCAGGTCTTGATCGGCGACGTGTTCCAGGTGACGCAGATGGTGTTGTCGTCGGTGACACTGCCGAGCCAGGTGAACTTGCGGCTGTCGAACTCGGCTTTGTCGACCAGCGGCGAAATGCCCATGCTGCGCGAAAAGGTGCCGAACACGGAGCCGTCTTTGGCGGCGACGGAATAGATGAAATTGGCCGAGCGCAGGCTGCCGGCGCCGGTCATCTGCTCGGGTACGATCGCGGGATTGCCGGGAATGTGCTTGCCGAAATAGCGGCCGAGCAGCCGCGCATAGGCGTCGTAGCCGCCGCCGACGCTATAGCCGATGACCATCGTGACGTTGCGGCCCCTGTAGAAATCTTCGACGCCGGCGGCGCAGGCCAGACCGCCAAGAACGAGGAGTGCGGCGGCGCTGCCGATCGTTTTGCTATGGGCCATAGTCCCTCGCTGATGACGCCGCGAATGATATCTAATCTTTTCGGCCGCTGAACAGAGCGCGGACCTGTTGCCAGATGACGCGGGCGAGCAATGTAAGGCCGGAGATCGGCTTGGCGGCCGGCGGTGGCGGCATTTCCGGTGGCGGCGACGGCCGCGCGGCGCTCGCCGGCATTGGCGCGGTGCGCAGCGGCGCGGCTATTCGCTCCGGCACGATCGGCGGCGACGGCACATCGGGCGTTGCAGCCGCGGGCTGCCGCTCGAGCTGCGCGCGCAAATTGCTGGCGAACTGGCCGATGATTTGCGCCGCGGTCGCCTGGATCATGCCGACGCCGCGGCCATATTGCGCCACCGCGCCGGACAGCATCAGGTCGGTGTGGATGAAAACCCGCGAGCCGATATCGGCCGGCTCGATGCGGAACGTTGCCGTGGCGTTGGCCGAGCCGCGGCCTTTGTCGTCTGAGCCTTGCGCCTTCACCCGCGCACTGTGATTGACCTCGTCGATATCCTCGAATTGCACGCGGCCGGCAAACGCCAGAGCCACCGGGCCGAGCCGCACGGCGATCTTGCCGCGGAAATTCTGCGCATCGATCACTTCGGTCAGCGCCGCGCCCGGCATGCACGGCGCGATGCGCCGGATGTCCATCAGCACCGCCCAGGCTTGCGCCGGCGACAACGGAACGTCGAACGAATTATCGAATTCCATTTTATTCGTCATTGCCGGGCTTGACCCGGCAATCCATGGGAACGCGAAGCAACTTGAAGCGCTGCATGGATGCGCGGGTCAAGCCCGCGCATGACGATGGAGAGATTATCACCGCTGACATCCAATCATCTCTGGCGAGCCAATCTTCTCCCAAACCCAGCGGGCGCAGGCGAACAGCCGGTCGTCGTCGTAGCGCTGCCCGACCAGCTGGACGCCGACCGGCAGATTGTTCGGCCCCCGATGGGTCGGTAGCGTCATGCTCGGCGTGTGCAGCGCCGTCCAGATCGCCTGCATGGTGCCGTCGCCGGTCGAAGCGAGGCCTTTCGGTGCTTCGCCGTGCACGCATGGCGCCAGCAGCACGTCGAAGCCTTCGAAGACGCTCGGCAGCAGCGCACGGCACTGCTCGACCTTGCGCCAGCCGGCGATGTAATCCTGCCGCGAGGTTTTTTGCCCGTGCTCGATGTAGCGCCGCATCTGCGGCGATAGCGCGTCGCGATGATGGTCCCATTCGTAGGCCATGCAAGCGGCGCGTTCGTAGAAATTGATGGTCTCGCGCGCGACCATGCGCAAGCCAGTGAACGGCTCTGGAAGTTTTATTTCGCGTACCGTGGCGCCGGCCTTGGCGAGAGCCGCTGCTGCGCCTTCGACCGCGGCCTTGGTCTCCGGCTGCGCGGCGTCCCACATTTCGGTGCGGCACACGCCGATCCGCGGCGCCGAGTTCATCGATTGCGGCGGCTGCGGCGCTTGCATGCGCAGCACGGCGGTGAGCAATTCGATGTCGTCGAGCGAACGGGCGAGCCAGCCGATGGTGTCAATACTTTCCGCCGCCGGCTTCACGCCGGCTTTGTTGAAAGTGTTGTAGGTCGGCTTGAAGCCGAAAATCCCGCAATAGGAACTCGGCCGCAGCACCGAGCCGCCGGTCTGGGTGCCGAGCGCCGCCGGCACCATGTCGTCGGCCACGGCCGCTCCCGAGCCACTCGACGAGCCGCCGGGCGTATGCGCGGGATTGTGCGGATTGGTGGTTTCCGGCGGCGCCATGCCGGCAAACTCGCAGGTCGCGGTCTTGCCCAGCATCACCGCGCCGGCGCGGCGCAACAGCGCGACACAAGCGGCGTCCGACGGCGGCCGATGGCCCTTGTAGATCGGCGAGCCGAATTCGGTCGGCATGTCGAACGTATCGATGATGTCCTTGACGCCGATCGGCACGCCGTGCAGCGGGCCGCGGCTTTGCGAGCGATCGAGCGCACGCGCTTGCGCAAGCGCCAATTCCGGATCGAAATTCACCCACGCTTTGACGGCGCCGTCGCGCTCAGCGATCCGCGCCACGCAGTCGCGCGTCACCGCTTCGCACGTGGCCTCGCCGCGCGCGATCTTTTGCACGATCTCGGCGGCGCCGAGCTGGTTGAGCGCGCCTGAAATTTTTGCGTCCATTTTCAGTTCTTGCCGGCGCGGCCGGCCGAGGTGCCGGCGATTTTGCCGAATACCGTACCGGACATCAGGCCGGAGCCGCCCGGATAGTTGAAGTAGAACAGCCCGCCGACCAACTCGCCCGCCGCATAGAGGCCGCGGATCGGCTGATAGTCGGTGTTGAGCACTTCGCCGTCGGTGTTGATGCGCAAGCCGCCGAAGGTGAAGGTGACGCCGCAGGTCACGGCGTAGCCTTCATAGGGCGGCGCATCGAACGTGTTGGCCCAATTGCTCTTGTTGATGGCGAGACCTGTGGTGCAGCGGCCGTCCTTGATGTTCGGATTGAACGGCACGTCGGTCTTCACCGCGGCGTTCCATTCCTTGATGGTCTTGACGAACTCGGCGGCATTGACGCCTTCGAGTTTTTGCGCGAACTCCTCGATGGTGTTCGCCGTCACTTTCGTGATTTGACGAATCTTGTATTCGTCGCGCTGCAGGTGCTTCACCTTCTGATCGAAGATCTGCCAGGCGAACTGGCCCGGCTGCTCCAGCACCACGCGGCCGTACTTGGCATAAGTGTAGTTGCGGAAATCGGCGCCCTCGTCGACGAAGCGCTTGCCGGTGGCGTTGACCAGGATGCAGAACGGATAGGAGTGTTTCTGAAACTGATCGCCGACGGCGAGGTCGCCGAATTCCGGCGCGTTCATTTCCCATTGCACGGCGTGGCAGCCGGACCAATTGCCGCGCGGCACCGCGCCGATGTCGATTGCCATGCGGATGCCGTCGCCGGTATTGAAGCGGCTGCCGCGCACTTTCGCTAAATCCCAGCCCGGGCCGAGATAGCGCGTGCGCCATTCCGGATTGGCCTCGAACCCGCCGCAGGCGAGCACCACCGATTTCGCCCGCAATTCGCGCACCTCACCGTTCTGGCGCACGCGGACGCCCTCGACCCGGTTGCCGTCGAACAACAGATCGAGGCCGCGCGTGGAATAGTGGATGTCGATGCCGCGCTTTTTCGCCGAAGCAGTGAGCATGGCGACCAGGCCCGGCCCGCCGCCGACGGATTCCACGGTCAGCCCGCCCCAGAATTTGAACTTGCCGTCGATCTTGAAGGCCTGCCGGCCGTAGATAGGAATAAGCCTCACGCCTTTTTCGCGCATCCAGTTCAACGAATCGAAACTCTTGGTGACCAACAATTCGACCAGGTCGGGATCGGCGCGGTTTTGCGTGATGCGCGCCATGTCGTCGAAGAACTGGTCGGCGGTGTAGGTGCCGAAATCCGTGGTCTCGACTTCGGCCGGCGTGAGATCGGGCACCAGCGTCTTGATGTCGTCGACGCCGTTATAGACGACGCGGATGGAGCCGGCGGTGAAGCGGCTGTTGCCGCCGGATTCGTCCTCAGGCGCCGCCTCGCACATCACGACCTTGGCGCCCTCTTCCTGCGCCGCCAGCGCCGCGCAGAACGCCGCATTGCCGGCGCCGACAACAACCACATCCGCAACTTGATTTGGCATTTCTTCCCTCTGATTACTCCGCCGCCTGCGCGACGCCGCCGTGGGCTTTCGACCAGCCGGCGGGATTCTTCATGAATTTCTCGACTTCCTTGAGCTTGGCCTTGTCGAACTTGCCGCTCTTCTTGGCAACCTCCAGCACGTCCCACCAGGTGGCGAGCGCGTGCAAGGTAACGCCGAGATCGCCGAAGATCTTTTTGCTCTCCGGAAAGATGTCATAGAAGAAGAACACAAAGACATGCTCGACTGTGGCGCCGGCGGCGCGCAACGCCTTGCAGAAATTCAGCTTGCTGCGGCCGTCGGTGGTCATGTCCTCGACCAGCAACACGCGGTCGCCGTCCTCGATATGGCCCTCGATCTGGGCGTTGCGGCCGAATCCTTTCGGCTTCTTGCGCACATATTGCATCGGCAACATCATGCGATCCGCCATCCAGGCGGCGAACGGAATGCCCGCCGTCTCGCCGCCGGCCACCGCGTCGAATTGCTCGAAGCCGGCGTCGCGCAGCACCGTCGCCACGCCGAAATCGATCAGCGTCGAGCGCACGCGCGGGAACGAGATCAGCCGGCGGCAATCGGTATAGACCGGGCTCGCCCAGCCGGACGTGTAGATGAACGGCTTATCGGTCATGAAGCGAACCGCGTCCACTTCGAGCAGCATCTTCGCCGTCAGCTCGGCCATCACCGCTTTGTCGGGGAAGCCTGTCATTGATTATCTCCTCTTCCCCTCCCCCTTGTGGGGAGGGGTAGGGGTGGGGGTCGAGAGGTCACGCGCAAGCGTCGACGGGCTCTGCACGTGCGTCTGCGAAAGAGACTTCCCTCCCGACCCCCCACCCTGCCCTCCCCCACAAGGGGGGAGGGAATTAGCTCACCACCTTCCACTCGATGGTCTCGCCACCACGATAAACGATCGCGCGCTCGTCGGGGCCGGCGACTTTGACTTCCTCCGGCGCGGTCCAAGACGTCTTCTCCAGCGTGATCTTGTCCTCGTTCGGCGGCATCCGATAATGCTTCGGGCCGTTGAGCGAGGCAAAGGCTTCGAGCTTGTCGAGCGCGCCTTCCTCCTCGAACACCCGCGCATAGGTCTCGATCGCGACCGGCGCGTTGAACATGCCGGGTACGCCGTTGGTCGAAACTTTCCGCGAATAAGGATGCGGCGCGGAATCGGTGCCGAGGAAATAGCACGCCTCGCCCGAGGTCGCGGCCTTGCGCAGCGCGGCGCGGTCGCGTGCGGTTTTGATCACCGGCATCACGTACATGTAGGGCTTCAGCCCGTGACCGAACCAATCGTTGCGCGTCAGCATCATGTGATAGGGCGTAATGGTGCCGCCGACCTGGGGCGCCGCGCTCTTCACGTAATCGGCGCCTTCTTTCGACGACAGATGTTCGAGGATGAAGCGCAGCCCCGGGAATTGCTTCATCCATTTCGACAGGTAGCGGTCGATGAACGCCTTCTCGCGGTCGAAAATATCGACATCCGGGTCGGTGTCCTCGCCGTGCATCAAAAACGGCATGTCGATCTTTTCCATGCGCTCCAGCACGGGCATGACTTTTTTATAGTCGGTGACCCCGGCGGCGGAGTTCGTCGTGGCATTGGCCGGATAAAGTTTTACGCCGGTGAACAGCCCATCGCGAAAGCCGCGCTCGACGTCATCGGGATCGGTGTCGTCGGTGAGATAGCAGGTCAAGAGCGGCTTGAATTTCGCATCCTTCGGGATCGCCGCCATCACCCGCGCGCGATAGGCGGCGCAGTCGGCCGTGGTGCGCACCGGCGGGATCAGGTTCGGCATCAGGATGGCGCGGCCGAAATGCTTTGCCGTGTACGGCAGCACCGCTTTGAGCATCTCGCCGTCGCGGACATGCAGGTGCCAGTCGTCGGGTTTGCGGATGGTGATACGATTCGTCATTACGCTTTCCTGATAGGCCCGAGCCCCCTCACCCTGTCCCTCTCCCCTCTGGGGAGAGGGGACGCGGCTTCACGGGTCCCATAAAACTCAAGCGCCGGAGAATGTGAAGATGCGGGCCGCAAACTCCTCCCTCTCCCCGGAGGGGAGAGGGATGGGGTGAGGGGGTTCGGGCCTCGCCGCATCATCTCCTCACCCGATCGGCATGGCGGCCGCGGCAAAAGTCTCCATCGGCGGTTCGTCGATCATGGCACCGGTGAGATCGGCGACGCGGGCAAAGCCGCGCTTGGCGCACCATTGCTCCAGCCCATCGATGATGGCGATCATGCCGGTCGGATTGCGGAAGGTGAGATAGCCGATCATCACCGCGGTGGCGCCGGCCAGCATATATTCCACCACGTCCTCGACCTTGACGATGCCGCCGCAGCCGATGATCGGGATTTTCACGGCCTGCGCGCATTGATGCACCATGCGCACGATCACCGGTTTGATGCCGGGGCCCGACAGGCCGCCGAACTTGTTGCCGATCGCCGGGCGAAACGTATCGGTGTTGATCTTCAGGCCCAAAATGGTGTTCGAAACCACCAGCGCATTGGCGCCGGCGCGCTCGGCCGCCTGCGCCACGGTGACGATGTCACCGGCATTGGGCGACAGTTTCACCCAGACCGGCTTGTCGGTGGTGGCGCGGATCAGCCTAACCACGTCGTACGTGTGCTCGGCATGCAGGGCGAAATTGCCACCCTTGGGATCGCGCGTCGGGCAGGAGATATTCACCTCGAGCACGTCGATGTCGCCCTGCGCCACGTCGCGCGCCATGGCCTCGAAATCCTCGATGGTGGTCGCCGAGATCGAGCCGACCAGCGGCGGCGTGAAGCGCCGATAGTCCGGCACCTGGTGTTCGAAGAAATAATCGATGCCTTTTGTCGGCAGCCCGATCGAATTGATCATGCCGCCCTCGACCTCGGCGGCGCGCGGCGGCGGATTGCCGGCGCGGTATTCGCGCGAGACGGTTTTGGCCACCATGGCGCCGAGGCGGTTGATGTCCATCACCTGGGCGAGATCGGTGGAGAAACAGCCGGAGCCCGGCATGATCGGGTTCTGCAGTGTCACCGCGCCGATCTTGACGCTCATGTCTACCATCCGACCGCCTCCTGCATGTCGAACACCGGGCCTTCGATGCAGACGCGGCGCAACTCTTTCTTACCGTTGACTTCGAAGGTGCGCACACAGACGTAGCAGGGGCCGAGCCCGCACGCCATCACCTGCTCCATCGCCACCTGCCCCGGAATGTTGCGCGACTTGCCGACGCGCTTCATCAGCTGGAACAGCCGGTTCGCGCCGCAAGTGAAAAACGCATCGGCGCGTTTTTGCACGATCAATCGGTCGAGGATTTTCTCGACATTCTCCACTGCGCTGGTGCCGTCGGTGTCGAGCACGCTGACGACGTCGCCAGCCTCGGCGAACAGCGCGCCGGCCATGACGAAATCCTTGTCGCGCGCCGAGAGGATCGCGGTGACGCCGACGCCGTTCTCCTTCGCCAGCTGCGAGATCGGCCCGAGCGTGGCGATGCCGACGCCGCGGCCGAGCACGACGATGTGGCGCCACGCCGGATCAAGATGAAAACCGACGCCAAGCGGGCCGACCATGTTGAGCTCGTCGCCAGGCCTGAGCGTCGCCAGCCCGCGTGTGCCGCGGCCGACGCATTTGTAGAGAAACTCGACGCGGTCGCGCGCGCGGTCGATGCGATAGACGCTCTGCGGGCGGCGGAAGAACAATTCGCCGACATCGGGCGACGGGCACAGCAGATTGAAGAACTGCCCCGGATTGACCGCGAGCGCCTTGGGCGACGCCTCGACCACCAAATGCTTGTATTCGGAATTCACCCAGGCGTGGGAGACGACCGGGCACAGCGATTCCTCCGCCGGGATCGGACGCGGCTCGGGCGCCGGCGCGCTCTTGCCGACGACGAAGGGATCGGACGTGAAGGGCTCAGTTGCTGCCATGGCCCATCAATGGGCCAGGCTAGTTCCAAAATCAAGATTTGTACCAATTTTTGAACAAAAGAAATATTATCTTGCTGCTCCAAAGGCTTGTAGCCCTACGATCCGTCATCCTGAGGTGCGAGCGGAGCGAGCCTCGAAGGGTGCACGGCCTGAGCGCCTCGGCCGTCGCCCTTCGAGGCGCGCCATTGGCGCGCACCTCAGGGTGACGGTTACTACGCTGCGACCGCCGCGGCCGCGGCTTCCGCGTCCGGCTGCTTCCAAGCCTTCAGCCGCGGATAAACCTCGCGGGCGAACAGCGTGAGGTTATCGACCGTCTGCGCGTGGCTGAGCTCGCCGCCCTGCCCCATCATCAAGAGATTGCCCATGCCACCGCAGTGGCCGCAGAAGTCGACGATCTGCTCGAAAACTTCGTCGGGCGTGCCGCAGAACAGCACGCCGGCGTCCATCAGTTCCTCGACGCTGGCGAATTGCATGGAGATGACGCGGCCGTCCTTGGTGTAGGTGCGCGGCGGCGTCTCGCCGCGCAGGATGCGCGCATTGTCCTCAGGCGGGATGTAGCCCGGCGGATTGCGGAACGGCAGCGCCACGATCGGGCTGGTGCGCAGATAGCCGGCGATGAGATGGCCGCGCCGCTTGGCTTCTTCCCGGTCATGGGAGACCGCGACCAGGCCCAGATAGGCGAAGCGGTCGGCGCCGGGCGCCTTGCCATACTTCCCCATGTAGCTCTTGCGATAGGCGTCGTAGAGCTTGCGCGTGCCGTAGCCGGTGCCGAGCGTCGCCATGACGTAGCCGCGTTCGCCGAGCACGCGCGCTTGCGTCGATGAGCCGGTGGTCGACCACACCGGCGGATGCGGCTCCTGCCACACCCGCGGCCAGACATTGACGTGGCGGTATTGGAAAAATTCGCCGTCCCAGTTGAAGTCCTGGTCGTGGGTGGTCATCGCCTTGATGATGAAATCGTGCGCCTCCCAGAATCGGTCCATCAGCTCGGTCGGATTGCGGTTGGAGGCTGCGATCTCGTAGGGGATGCCCTTGATGAAGCCCATGTCGAGGCGGCCGCGCGAGATCACGTCGATGGTCGACAGCTCCTCGGCGGCGCGCAGCGGATCGGGCCGATGCCCGATCGGATAGCCGAGCACCAGGAGCCGCGCCTGTTTGGTGGCGCGCGCCGTGATGGCGAGCCCGATCACCACCGATGACGACATGCAGGTCGCGGTCTGATGATGCTCGTTGAGCATGATGTCGAGGCCAAGCTCGTCGCAGAGCTGCCACTCGTCGTAATAGCGGTGGAACAAGTCGGCGGCGACGCGCGGGTCGCATTTTCTGTTGGGGAACGTGACGCGCAGCGTGCCGGAATGCTCGTTCCAGGCCGGGTGATAGGCCTGTTCGCTGAAGTGATAGACTCTCATGGCGCCTTCCCTCGTAGGGTGGGTAAAATCGCCTGCAATTCAGTGCCGCGTGGGCAAGGTGCGTCTGCGATTTTGCCCACGCTGCTCGACCTCACAGCGCGCCATGCCCACCCTACATTAGTTCAACTCGTCGTCATCGTCGCGTCGACCAGATCGCCTGCCCGCACGCTCGCCGCAGGATTTGATTTTACCTGTTCGGCCGCCGCAAGCGCTGCCACCTCATCGGCGTCCGGCTGCTTCCAGGTCTTGAGCCGCGGATAGACCTCGCGGGCGAACAGGCTGAGATTGTCGACGGTCTGCTCGTGGGTGAGATAGCCGGCGTGGCCCATCATCAGCAGGTTGCCCATGCCGCCGCAGTAACCGCTGAAATCGACGATCTGCTCATAGACCTCGTCCGGCGTGCCGCAGAACAAAATGCCGGCGGCGATCAAATCCTCGGCGCTGGCGCTGTGCATGCTGATGACGCGGCGATCCTTGGTGTAGCTGCGCGGCGGCGTCTCGCCGCGCATCATCCGCGCATTGTCTTCGGCCGATAAAAAGCCCGGCGGATTGCGAAATGGCAGATGCACAATGCCGCTCGAGCGCAGATAGCCGGCGACCAATTCGCCGCGGCGGCGCGCCTCGTCGCGGTCTTTGGCGACGCCGACCAGGCCGAGATAGGCAAAGCGGTCGGGGCCCGGCGCCTTGCCCCACTTGGCGAGGTAACCGCGGCGATAGGCGTCATAGAGCGGCCGCGTGTTGTAGCCGGAGCCGAGCGTTGCCATCACATAGCCGCGCTCGCCGAGGATGCGCGCCTGGGTGGTCGAGCCGGTCGTGGTCCAGATCGGCGGATGCGGCTCTTGCCAGACCCGCGGCCAGACATTGACCTGGCGATAATTGAAATACTCGCCTTCCCAGTTGAACATTTCGTCGTGGGTGGTCATCGCCTTGATGATGAAGTCGAGCGCTTCCCACCAGCGATCCATGACGCCGACGGGATTTTGGTTGGAGGCGGGAAACTCGTAAGGCACGCCCTTGATAAAACCCATGTCGAGACGGCCGCGCGAGATCACGTCGATGGTCGACAGCTCTTCCGCAACGCGCAACGGATCGGGCCGGTGGCCGATCGGATAGCCGAGCACCAACAGCCGCGCGTTTTTGGTGATGCGCGACAGCACCGAAAGCCCCACCACCACCGTCGACGACATGCAGGTCGCGGTCTGGTGATGCTCGTTCAACATAATGTCGAGGCCGAGTTCGTCCGCCGTCTGCCACTCGTCGTAATAGCGGTGGAACAGGTCGGCGGCGATGTGCGGATCGCATTTGCGGTTGAGCAAATTGACGCGCAGCGAGCCGGAATGCTCGGTCCAGGCCGGGTAATAGGGCTGCTCGGTGAACTGGTAGACTTTCATGGCGCGTATTCCTGTTGCGGCGTCATTTGGCTTTCGCGAACGCCAGCACTTTCTCGGCAAAAATTTTGGGCTGCTCGTGATCGGGGAAATGCCCGGCGCGGTCGATCGGTTCGAACCGGGCGCCCGCAATCATGGCGCAATAGGCGCGGCCGTAAGCCTCGCTGAGCATGCGGTCGTGACTGCCCCACAGAAACAACGTCGGGATGCGGATGCGGTGCAGCCGGCTTTTGAGGCGCGGATTGTGAAAGTACGGGTTCCAGGCGAACCGCGCCGTCGCCTCCCGCGCCCGCGCGGCGGCGAGCACCTCGGCATCCGGCAGCGCCTTGTAATCGCGCTTGCCGACGTCCGGATCGCAATAGGCGATCGCGATATATTCCGGCTCGGTGATCGCAAAAATATCGGCGATGTCGCGGGTCTCGCGGTCGCCGACCTTGACGCCGACCGCATTGGCCATGACCAGGCGCGCCATCCGCGCCGTGGTTTTCACCGCGATCTCGGCGGCGATCCAGCCACCGAAGCCCGTGCCGACCACGGTGAGGTCCTTGAGGTCGAGCTGATCGAGCAGGTCGAGATAAAAATAGGACAGGTCGTCGACCGTACGCATGCCCTTGGGTAATTCGGAGCGGCCATAGCCGGGATGGGTCGGCGCGATGACGTGCGCGTGCTTGGCGAGTTCGTCGATGGCCGCCGCGGCCGGCTCGATGCCGTTCTCGGCGTGGAGGAACAACAGCGGCGGCCCAGAACCCTTTTCAATCAGATCGACTCGCGTGCCATTGACGACAAGCGATTGCGCCTCACGCGATGACGCCACAGACATTCCGCCTCCCAAAGCCCGGCTCTTCTCAATACTGGGCCATTGTTCTAGCACGCGAAATATACTTTGCCATGGCGCAGGCAGCGGCCGAACGGCAGCCATGCGTTGCGCGGCCGGCATGTGCGGCCGATTGACATCCGGCGCAGGATCGGACGCGATAAGCTTCAAGTAGCCCGCATGAGCGTAGCGACATGCGGGGCTGATCGGAAGGCAAGCCCCGGATGTCGCTTCGCTCATCCGGGCTACGTAAGGAGAGACCCCAGCAATGACCGCGGATAACGTCACTCATCTTGGCATCACCTACGCCAACCACGACGGCGTCGAGCTGCAAGGCGACCTCTATCTGCCAAAGGGCGCGAAAGCGGCGCCGGCGCTGGTCGCCGTGCATGGCGGCGGCTGGGTCCAGGGCGTGCGCGCCGCGTTCCAGTTTTGGGGGCCGTATCTGGCGGCGCGCGGCTATGCGGTGTTCGCCATCAGCTATCGGCTGGCCACCAAGGGCAAGACCTTTCCGCAGGCCGTGCAGGACGTGCTCGCCGGCGTGCAATTCGTGCGCGGCAAAGCCGGCGAGTTCGGCATCGATCCGCAGCGCATCGGGCTACTCGGCGCCTCGGCCGGCGGCCATCTCGCCTCGCTGGCGGCGCTCAGCGGCAAGAAATTCACCGGCGGCTATCCGCAGGACCCGTTTGCCGGCGTCTCGACCGAAGTGAAGGCGCTGGTCGGCGTCTACGGCGTCTACGACATGGTGGCGATGTGGACGACCTATCAGATCCAGGGCGGCGTCGATAACAATATCCAAAAGTTCCTCGGCGCCTCGCCGATGGAAAATCGGCAACTGTATTTCGACGCCTCATCGGCGAGCTACGCCACCTTCGCCAACAACAAGATCGGCGTGCTCCTGGTCACCGGCACCCAGGACGACCTGGTCGATCCCAAGCAGCACACCGAGCCGTTTACGCTGGCGCTCAAGCAAGCCGGCTTTTTCGTGCGGCCCTGCATCGTACAAGGCGCGCCGCATTATTGGATGAACGATCCGATCGAGGAGCCGACCAGCTATTCCGGTTTTTTGGCGCCGCGGCTCTTACGCTTTCTTGCCGAAAAACTTTAAAGCGCCGCGGCTACTTCTTTTCCAACAGCAGCGTGCCTTCCTTGCGGATCAGCGGCTGGATGGTTTCGGCGACCTTGGCCAGGAGCCAAGGCAGCATGACCTCGAGCCGCACATGGTCGTCGAGTACGTCGATGGTGCCGCTCGCCGTCTGCGCCAGCGCGGTGACCCGGAACTGCAGACGGTTATCGGTCCAGATTTCTTCCTGGAGAGTGAAGAACTGGCCGAATTTTTCCTGGGCGCTGCGCACGCCGGACTTCAGGCGGCGGACCGCCTCCTCCTGGCCGAGCCGGTGCGGGATGGTGACAACCAGAGGCTTGCTCATTGCCGGTATATGGGGACTGTCTTTCGCCGATCAAACCGTCAAACTATAGGTTCCTGTCGTTTCGGCACCGGACATGACCAAGCCGCCGACCTTCATCGAAAAGCACGGCCTGTGGAGCGACGACGAACGCCTGCTCGCCGCCGACATCAAGCGTCGGGTCGAGGCGGAAAAACTCCGCTTCGTCAGGCTCGCCTGGAGCGATACCCACGGCTATGTGCGGGCCAAGACTCTCACCGTGCCGGCGTTCCTGTCGGCCTTGACCGGCGGCTACAATATCGGCGTCGCCACCACGACGCTCGATTCAGCCGGCGCCCGCGTTTTTGCCTCGTTCACCCGCGGCGGCGGCATGGGCCTTCCCGAGATGACGGGCTCGCCCAATCTCACCGTGGTTGCCGATCCGAAGACTTTTCGCACGCTGCCGTGGGCGCCCGGTATCGGCTGGATCCTCGTCGACGAATATTTCAACGACGGCACGCCGTTTCACTTCGCGCCACGCCAGTTGTTGAAAAAGGCGCTGCAAAAGCTCGCCGATGCAAAATGCACCAGCGTCATCGGCACCGAGATCGAATGGTATCTGCTGCGCGTCGCCGACGAGCATTTGAGCGAAGATAATGTCGGCGTGCCCGGCACGCGCGGCCGGCCGATCAAAACCTGGCCGGCGGAGCCTGGCTATCACTACCACTCTGAATCCAACATGGATCTGATGCAGCCGGCTTTCGATGCGCTCGGCGACGCCTTCGAAGCACTGGGGCTCGGCCTGCGCTCCATAGAAAATGAATGGGGCCCCGGTCAGGTCGAATGCACTTTTGGACCGCGCGCTGCATTGGCAGCGGCGGACAACGTGCTGCTGTTCCGCACCGCGACGCGGCAAGTGTGCCGCCGCCTCGGCTATTTTGCCACCTTCATGGCGCGCCCGGCGTTGAAGGGTTACTACGCCAGCGGCTGGCATCTGCATCAATCGCTGGTCGATGCCGCGAGCGGCACCAATCTGCTGATGCCGGAAAAAGCCGGCCAAAAATCCGAAGACGTGCTGTCGCCGCTCGGCCAAGCCTATCTCGCCGGCCTGCTGCAATATGCGGTACCGAGCACCGTGTTCGCCACACCGACGGTCAACGGCTATCGCCGCTTCAGGCCGAACTCGCTGGCGCCCGATCGCGCCGCCTGGGCTTACGACAACCGCGGCGCCATGATCCGCGTGCTCGGCGGCGCGGGCGATCCGGCGACACGATTTGAGAACCGCATGGGGGAACCTGCGGCCAATCCGTATCTGTTTATCCTGTCGCAAGTCGTCGCCGGGCTCGCCGGCATGGAGGCCAAGCTGCAACCACCGCCGGCGACCGACGAGCCTTATGCCGCCGAGCGGCCGATGCTGCCCAAAAGCCTGCCCGAAGCGCTCGACGCGCTGGAAAAGGAACCGTTGTTCCGCCGCGCGCTCGGCGATACTTTCATCGACTACTTCATCAAGCTCAAGCGCACCGAAGCCGGGCGCTACCAACGCTCGCTCGAGGACAGCGGCGAAGTGGCGCAAAGCGACGAGCCGAGCACCTGGGAGCAGAATGAGTATTTCGACTTCTTTTGAAATAAGGAGCGCGTCATGACGGCTCTGGAGAAGATCAACGCGCCGCCGACCCGCCTCGGCGGTACTGCGCTGTACGATTGGGATCATCTCGTCCAAGAAGACCGCGCCCACCGGCTGATCTACACCGACCCGGCGATCTTCGAAGCCGAGATGACGAATATCTTCGGCGGCACCTGGACCTATCTGGCCCACGAAAGCCAGATCCCGAACGACAACGACTTCATCACCAGGCGCTTAGGTCTTCGACCGCTGATTATCGTGCGCGACGCCAACGGCAAAATCCGCGCGCTCTACAACCGCTGCACCCATCGCGGCACCACGCTGTGCCGCTGGGACAAGGGCAATACAAAGTCGTTCCAGTGCCCGTATCACGGCTGGAATTTCCTCAACACCGGAAAACTGCGCGGCGTGCCGTGGCCGGAAGGCTATGCCGAGGACATGCGCGATCCGAAATACAACATCGCGCAAGTGCCGCGGGTCGAATCCTATCGCGGTTTTATCTTCGCCACGCTGAACATGGACGCGCTGCCGCTCACCGAGCATCTCGGCCCGATCGCAAAGATCATCGACGAGTGGCTCGACCGCAATCCCGGCGGCAAGGTCGTGGTCTGCGAGGCCAACCGCTTCCGTTACAAGGGCAATTGGAAGCTCGCCTACGACAATTCGTGCGACGGTTATCACGTCGCCTATTCGCACCGCTCGCTGTTGGAAACCGAGAACCGCTTTGCCGGCGAGAACGCCAAGGGCATGGCCTATTACCGCAACTCGCCCGACACCCAGCCGATGTACATGCGCTATACCGGCCACGGCAATCACTTCAAGGACAAGCGGCCGAACCTGGAAAAACGCCCGGGCGGCTTGTGGGCGCTGGAAAGCGCGCATCCCGGCATGGAGCATTACGAAGCCGAATTCATCAGGCGTTACGGCGACCGCGCCTTTGCGCTGCTCGATCTGGCCGGCTCCGAGCCGGTCAACATCAACGTGTTTCCAAATTTTTCCCTTCTCGGCAACCACATCCAGGTGTTCGAGCCGGTCGGGGTCGAGGAAACCAATGCGATCTGGTACGGCACCATGATCGTCGATGACGGCAGCGTGCCAAGCGACGCCGTCACCGACATCAACGCGCTGCGCATGCGCACCCAGGAAGGTTTTCCGAACTTCGGCGAAGTCGACGACATCGCCAATTTCGAGCAGATCCAGCGCGGCCTCATCGCGCCGGAAGACGAGTGGGTCTACATGAACCGCGGCTTTGGCATTCCCGATCGCGTCAAGACCCACGACGACGGCTCGATCACCGCGCCGGCAACCGACGAAGCTTTTATGCGGGAGCACTTCAAGGAATGGAAGCGCCTGATGAAGGCGCGTCCCAATCTCGCCATCCAGCGCGAGCCGTGACATGAACGCGCCCGCCGCAAAACCCGATCCGTCACGCAGTTCGCACTACGTCAACGATGCGCTCTATCGCGCGCTGATGGAAAATTTTACGGACTGGCAGGACGACGCGCGCGCCGTCACTGACGTCACGGTGCGCGACGAATTCCGCCGGCTCATCGAACGCGAGGCGCGCCTTCTCGACCAGTTGCGCTACGACGACTGGCTCGCCATGTACGCGGCCGAGTGCATCTACTGGGTGCCGTCGACGCCGGGTGCCGGCGATCCGCGGCGCGAGATTTCGGTGATGTTCGACGACCGGCGCCGGCTCGAGGATCGGATTTATCGGATGCGCACCGGATTCGCCTGGTCGCAAGCGCCGGCGTCGCGCACGGTGCGCCTCATCACCAATGTCGAAGTCTTCACCACCGCGCGCGAGGATACACGCATGGTGCGGTCGAACTTTTTGATCAGCGAATTCTGGGGCGATGAGACCAGAGTGCTCACCGGCTGGGCCGGGCATAGGGTCGTGCGCGGTGCCTCTGGCTGGAAGATCGAGGCCAAGCAAATCAACCTGATCGATTGCGACCAAAGCATCCGCAATCCGAGCATCATCCTCTAGTAGCCCTCCCCCCTTGTGGGGGAGGGTTGGGTGGGGGGGCGGGAGGTGACTCGCATCCGTCGACGTTTTTACGTTACCTCTCGACCCCCACCCCTGCCCCTCCCCACAAGGGGGAGGGGAAAACAAGCGGCACCGCGACGCGACAATCTCGAAAGCCATTCATGAAAAAACTGAAACTTACCATGGCCTGCGGCCGCTATGACCGCACCCAACCGCTGATCGACGGCCGGGTCGAGCCCGAAGGCGTCGACCTCACATTCATTCCGCTGCGGCCCGGCGAGACGTTCTGGCGCATGCTCAATCACGAAGAGTTCGACTGCTCGGAAATGTCGCTGTCGTCCTACACCATCCTGCGCTCGGAAGGCGACACGCGGTTCATCGCCATTCCGGTATTTCCGTCGCGGGTGTTTCGCCACTCGGCGGTCTATCTGCGTGCCGATTCAAAAATCGAAAGACCGCAAGACCTCAAAGGCAAGCGCATCGGCGTCGGCGACTACCAGATGACGGCTGCGGTGTGGGTACGCGGGTTTTTGCTGCACGATTACGGCGTGCGGCCCGAGGACGTCACCTGGGTGATCGGCCGGCCGGTGCGCACCATCAAGCCGCCGGACGGTATCCGCGCCGAATTCATGTCGCCCGAGACCACGCTGGAAGACATGCTGGAGCGCGGCGAGATCGACGCGCTGTCGTCGGTGATGATTCCGAAAACGCTGGGCACCACGGTGCGGCGCCTGTTCGCCGATCCGCGCAAAGTCGAGCGCGACTATTACCAACGCACGCGCATCTTCCCGATCATGCACACCTTCGTGCTCAAGACAAAGCTCTACGAAGAGAACCCGTGGCTGGCGATCAGTTTCTACCGCGCTTTCTGCCGCGCCCGCGACATCGCCTATCACTGGATGAATGACACCGACGCGCTGACCGTCGGCCTGCCGTGGGTGATCGACGAGTTGGAAGCGACACGCGAGATTTTCGGCCCACAAGTCTGGGACTACTCGATCGAGGGCAGTCGCCCAACGCTCGACGCGCTGATGACTCATCTCGACGAGCAGAAACTCACGCGCCGCCGCATGAAGGTCGAAGAATTGTTCGCTCCGAATATCAGCCCCTTCCTCAATGAATATCTGCGCGCGACCGCCGAGGAATGAGCGCGCGACTTGCGCTAAGCTTAAAGCCAAGCGAACGGCAGAACCCCGGGAGGATCGACCATGACCAGTGACGCACGCATTTCGCGCCGCGGCGCGCTCAAGGCCGGAGCCGTGCTTGCAGCAGGCGCTGCGGCCGGCGGCGGATTATCCGAAACCGCAGCGGCTGACGATGTGCGCCGCTTCGACCATCAGCAAAGCATCGATCCGAAAGGCCGCATTCTCCTCAAGGGCGGCACCATCGTCAGTATGGATGCAAAAGTCGGCGACTTGGTGAAAGGCGATCTGCTGATCGAAGGCACCAAGATTTCCGCCATCGCGCCCGAGATCAATGCTCCGGACGCGCAGGTGATCGACGCCGTCGACACCATCATCGTGCCCGGCCTGGTCGATTGCCATCGGCATTCCTGGGAGGCGCAGCTTCGCCGCATCAATCCGAATTCGCCAACGCTTGCGGACTATATGAACGCCACGCATCTGTCGTTCGCCAAGTTCTATCGCCCGCAAGATCACTATGTCGGCAATTATCTCACCGCCATGGGCTGCATCGATGCCGGCGTGACATGCGTGATCGACAACTCGCACAATTCCCGCAGCTCCGCCCATTCCGACGCCGCGGTGGAAGCGCTGCTCGATTCCGGCATCCGCGCCGTGCACGCGTCGGGTCCGCCCGGCGCCGGCGATTGGGATCATCAATGGCCGCAGGATCTCGAGCGGCTGCAAAAGAAATATTTCACGTCGTCAGACCAGCTGGTGACGTTGCGCATGTTCTCGGGGCCCATCCGCGAGAACTGGGCGGTGGCGCGCAAGCTCGGGCTTCGCATCACCACCGAATTCCAAGGTCCGCAGCAGGCGGCGCTGCTCGATCCGCTGGCCGCGGACAAGCTGGTCGGCCCGGACAACACCTTCAACCATTGCGGCGCGCTACCGGAGCGGACCTGGCAAATCTTTCTCGACTCTGGCGCCAACATCAATGTGTGCCCGCGCTCGGACGCGCAATATGCACTCGGCGAAGGCGTCTGCGCGCTGCAGCACGCCTGGGACCACGGCATCAAGCCGGGCTTTTCCGTCGACAACGAAACCTCCTACTCAACCGACATGTTCATGGAGATGCGGGTCGCGCTCTACATCCAGCGCGCGGTGGCGCAGAACCGCAAATTCTCCGGCGACCAGAATCCGCCAAAACCGTTGATGGTGCGCGACGTGCTCCACTGCGCCACCATGGGCGGCGCGCACTGTGCCGGCCTCGACGACAAGATCGGCTCGCTCACCCCGGGCAAGGAAGCCGATCTCCTCATAATCCGCACCGACGACATCAACCTCTATCCGTCGAACAATGCCATCGGCACCGTGGTGCAAGCGGCCGAGCGCAGCAATATCGACACCGTCATTATCGGCGGCCGGGTGCGCAAATATCGCGGCCGCGTGGTCGGGCTCGACATGGTGAGCCTCAAGGCGATGATCGAGGAGTCGCGCAACCACCTGTTCACGGCGGCGGGCTATCGCCCCGACATTTTCGCCGAATTGCTCCCGAAGTTGTCCTAGGGATTGACCCAAATTCGGCAGCCCTGAGACACCATGGCAGGCACCGGCGCTGTTGCGCAAACCGGCGCTGCTTTCTAAAACTACGCTATAAGGCCAATTCCGCTGGGAGGAGCCCGCGCGTCGAGCGGGACAAGGAGAAGGACGCTCACATGATCAAACCATTGATTGCAGGGACCGCCGCGCTGGCGCTGGTCGCGGCGCCGGCCATGGTTCAGCAGGCCTCGGCGCAGCAGAAGACCATCAAGATCGGCTTCATCTCGACGTTCAGCGGCCCCGCCGCCGCGATCGGCAACGACATGCGCAATTCGTTCGAGCTCGGCCTCGATCATCTGGGCCGCAAGATCGGCGGGCTGCCGGTCGAAGTCGTCTACGAGGACGACGAGATCAAGCCGGAAGTCGGCGTGCAGAAAACCCAGAAGCTCATCGAATCCGACAAGGTCGATTTCATCGTCGGTTATATCTGGTCGAACGTGCTGCTGGCGTCGCTGAAACCGCTGGTCGATTCCAAGACCATGACGGTGGTGACCAATGCGGGCGCGTCGCAGCTCGCCGGCGAACAGTGCTCGCCCTATGTATTCTCGACGTCGTGGAACAACGACCAGACACCGGCCGCGATCGGCACCTACATGAACCAGAAGGGCGTCAAGACCGCGTTCCTGATGGGCCCGAACTATGCCGCCGGCAAGGACATGCTCAACGGCGTGCAGACCACCTTCAAGGGCCAGATCGTCGGCCAGGAGCTCACGCGCTGGCCCGACCAGCTCGATTTCTCCGCCGAGCTGTCAAAAGCCCGCGCCGCAAAACCCGACGCCATCTTCGCCTTCTATCCGGGCGGCGCCGGCGTGCAGTTCGTCACCCAATATGCGCAATCCGGCCTCAAGGGCCAGATCCCGCTCTATACCGCCTTCACCATCGACGACCTGTCGCTGCCGCGGCTCAAAGATCTCGCCATCGGCGTGCCGGGTGCCCAGGAATGGGTCAACGACCTGCCCAACGACGCCAACAAGAAGTTCGTCGCCGACTTCAAGGCGAAGTATAAGACCACGCCGTCGTTCTACGGCGCGCAGACCTATGACGCGGTGGCGCTGATCAACAGCGCGGTCACCGCGGTCAAAGGCGACCTCAGCAACAAGGAAGGCATGCGCAAGGAGATGGAGAAGGCCGACTTCAAGTCGGTGCGCGGCAATTTCCGGTTCGGCAACAACCATATCCCGATCCAGAATTTCTACCTGCAGGACGCCGACAAGACCGCCGACGGCGGCTACGCGCTGCACACCGTCTCGCTCATCGTCAAGGACGACCAGGACAAGTTTCACGACAAATGTCCGATGAAATAAGATAGCGGCACTGACTCGTAACCGTCATCCTGAGGCGGCCGCGAAGCGGCCCTCGAAGGATGCGGCCCGAGCGCCCGGGCCGTCGCCCTTCGAGGCTCGGCCTTCGGCCGAGCACCTCAGGGTGACGGAATAATGTTGTATTTCATCGAGCAGCTTCTCAACGGCGTGCAGCTTGGCATGTTGCTGTTCCTGCTCGCCGCCGGGCTGACGCTGATCTTCGGCATTATGGATCTGGTCAACCTGGCGCATGGCTCGCTCTATATGCTGGGCGCCTATTTCGCCGCGACGTTTGCCGCATTCACCGGAAGCTTCGTGCTCGGCGCCGTCCTGGCGCTGGCCGCCACGTTCGTCTCCGGCGTTGCGCTCGAAGTGATCGCGATTCGGCCGCTTTACGGCCGCAGCCACCTCGACCATGTGCTCGGCACCTTCGGGCTGTTGCTGTTCTTCAACGAACTGGTGCGGCTGGTCTGGGGCCCGGCCGGCATGACGCTGTCGCTGCCGAGCGAGATGCTGACCGCGGTGCAGATCATTCCCGGCGTGTACTATCCGGCCTATCGGCTGGTCATCATCGCCGCCACTTTGGCGGTCGCGGCGCTGCTCTACATCCTGGTGATGCGCACGCGGCTCGGCATGCTGATCCGCGCCGGCGCCTCGAACCGCGAAATGGTCGGCGCGCTCGGCGTCAATATCAAGCTCCTCTACACGCTGGTGTTCGGGCTCGGCGCGGCGCTGGCGGGCTTTGCCGGCCTGATGCAGGCGCCGATTCTGACGGTGCAGATCGGCATGGGCGAGAACATTTTGATCCTCGCCTTCGTCGTCATCATCATCGGCGGCATCGGCTCGATCCGCGGCGCCTTTGTCGCCGCCATCATCGTCGGCCTGATCGACACCGTCGGCCGCGCCTTCCTGCCCGATCTGCTGCGCGCGGTGCTCAACACCAATACCGCGCTGACCTTGGCGCCGGCGCTGTCCTCGATGTCGATCTACATGCTGATGGCCGGCATTTTGGTGTTTCGTCCGGAAGGACTGTTTCCGGCGGCGAGCAAATGAGCGTTCTTTCTAAGCTCAATCCGCGCAACGCGATCACTATCGGCCTGCTGGTTGTCCTGGCGCTGATCCCGCTCTACGCGGCGCTGACCGACAACACCTTCGTCATGACTCTGTTCACCCGCGTGCTGATCCTGGCCATGGCTGCGGTGAGTCTCAATCTCATCATGGGCTATGGCGGCATGGTGAGCTTCGGCCATGCCGCCTATCTCGGTCTCGGCGGCTATGCCGTCGGCATTTTGGCGAAAGAAGGCATCGGCTCGGGTTTTATCCAATGGCCGGTGGCGATCGCGGTTTCGGCGCTGTTCGCGCTGATCGTCGGCGCGCTGAGCCTGCGCACGCGCGGCGTTTATTTCATCATGATCACGCTCGCCTTCGCGCAGATGGTCTACTACGTGGCGATCGGGCTCGACCGCTACGGCGGCGACGATGGGCTCACTATCCACAAGCGCAGCCAGTTCGGCGGCCTCGTCGATCTCAACAACAAGATCTTGTTCTATTACCTGTGCTTCGCGCTCTTGTTGGCGAGCATTTACCTCGTCTCGCGCATGGTCAATTCGCGCTTCGGCCTGGCGATCCAGGGCGCGCGCTCCAACGAGCGGCGCATGCGCGCCATCGGATTCCCGGTGTTTCGCTATAAGCTCGTCTGCTTCGTCATCGCCGGCGCGCTGTGCGGGCTTGCCGGCGCGCTGTTGGCCAACCACACCAATTTCATCAGTCCGGCGATGATGTTTTGGACTCGCTCCGGCGATCTCATGGTCATGGTGGTGCTCGGCGGCCTGGCGACGCCGTTCGGCCCGCTGATCGGTACGGTGACTTATCTGCTGCTGGAGGAAGCGCTGTCGCGCGTCACCGAATATCCCGGTCTTTTTCTCGGACCGACGCTGCTCCTGGTGGCGATTTTCCTGCACGGCGGCATTGCCGGCCTGTTCGAGAGGCGCACGCCGTGACCGAACCGCTGCTGCAGATCGATGGTTTGACCAAGCGCTTCGGCGGCGTCATCGCTTCCGACGCCATCACGCTCGATATTCCGCGCGGCGAATTCCACGCCATCATCGGCCCGAACGGCGCCGGCAAGACCACGCTGATCGGCCTCCTCGCCGGAGAGATCGCCCCGCATGGTGGTGTCATCCGCTTCGACGGCGGCGACATCACCGCGCTATCGGCCGATCGCCGCAGCCACCTCGGACTGGCGCGCTCGTTCCAGATCACGTCGCTGTTCCGCGATTTCACCGCGCTCGACAACGTCGCGCTCGCGGTGCAGGCGCATTGCGGCCACTCGTTCCGGTTCTGGAACGATGCGCGGCGCGACGACGCCTTGTGCACGCCGGCACAGGCCGCGCTCGAGCGCGTCGGGCTCGGCGCGCGCGCGACTATGCGCGTCGACAGGCTCAGTCATGGCGAGCAGCGCCAGCTCGAAATCGCCATGGCGCTCGCCACCAAACCGCGGCTCCTGTTGCTCGACGAACCGATGGCCGGCATGGGCCCGGACGAATCCGCCCGCATGGTGGCGATGCTGCGTGAGCTCAAAGGCGGCATCACCATTCTGCTGATCGAGCACGACATGGAGACGGTCTTCGCGCTCGCCGACCGCATCACCGTTCTGGTCTATGGCAGGGTCATCGCCTCGAGCGATCCGACAACGATCCGCGCCGATGCCGCGGTGCGCGAGGCCTATCTCGGCGAGCAGGAGGCAACTCATGGCTGAGATGCCGCTGCTCGAAGTGTCCGACATCGAGACCAGCTACGGTCAAAGCCGCGTGCTGTTCGGCATCTCGTTTGCCATCGCGCCCGGCGAAATGGTCTCGCTGATGGGACGCAACGGCATGGGCAAGACCACGACCGTGCGCTCCATCATGGGATTGACTCGGGCGACCGCGGGCTCGATCCGCTTCGCCGGCGAGGACATCCGCGATCTACCGGCCTATCGCGTCGCAAAACTCGGCATCGGGCTGGTGCCGGAAGGCCGCCAGGTTTTTCCCAATCTCACCACCCGCGAAAACCTCGTCGCCACTGCCGCGAACCGCACTACTGCCAGTGCGCCGTGGACGCTGGAAAAAGTGCTGGCGCTGTTTCCGCGGCTCGCCAGCCGCGCCGGCACCATGGCGAACCTGCTGTCCGGCGGCGAGCAGCAGATGCTGGCGATCGGGCGGGCGCTGATGACCAATCCGCGCCTCCTCATCCTCGACGAAGCCACCGAGGGGCTGGCGCCGCTCATCCGCGACGAGATCTGGCGCTGCCTGCAAAACCTGCGCGCCGCAGGCCAGTCGATCCTGGTCATCGACAAGAACGTGCAGGCGTTGACCCGCATCGCCGACCGCCACACCATCATCGAACGCGGCCGCGTGGTGTGGACCGGCAATTCGCGGGACCTAGCCGGCGCGATCGATATTCAGCACCGCTATCTCGGCATCTGACTGCGTATGGTTACCGATTTGCCGTTCATTGTTAATCGCGGTATCGATTTATTTACCAAGCCGCTTCTGTTATTTGAACGTGCCTCAGGCGGCTAACAAAACAGGCAGAGGCACCCATGTTGAACCAGATCCAACGTTTCCTGAAAGACCAATCCGGCGCGGCGGCGATCGAATACGGCCTGCTCGCCTCCGGCATTTCGGTGGCCATCATTCCTTCGGTCAAGAACGTCGGCACTCAGCTGGTCAACGTCTTCGCCACCATCCAGCACGCGTTCTGAGTCGTCAGGCGCCCTCCGTCACCGGCAGCGTCAGCGCCGACGGATACTGCGCCGAGTGGTAGATCGTGTCGGTGCCGATCTTGTTGGGCGTGTAATAATGCGTCCATAAAACATCGGTGACCGCCGAGTCGCCGTTAACGATCTCCAGCCTGATCCGATTGCCCTTCTTGAAGCGATGCGCCATCGGCTCGACGCTGATGTCGAAGCGATAGATTTTCCCTGGCTCGATCGGCGTCGGATCGCTGTGCGTATGATACGGCTCCATCTCGCTCGATTTGCTCGGATCGAGCGCGCGGTGTGAGGCGCGCAGCCAGCCCTTGGTGATCCAGTACGACGCCGGATTGAGCCCCTTGGCGCGGTCGTCGGCCGCCTGCGGCATCTGCTCGGAAAGTTTTACGAAAAAATCCATGTCGTCGCGGCTCGACGCGGCGTGCAGCACGAGCTTGATCGGGCCGGCGATCTCTAAATCCTGTTCTAGCGGCGCGGTGGTGAAGGTCAGCACGCGGCGCGCCGGATCGGGCTGGTTGTTCGGCCCGAAGCCGACCACGCCCAGCATCCAGCCCGGATTGGGATAGCTGTAGGAGGTCTTGTCCTCGCCGGCCGCGGCCGCTCGCGACAGCGTGCCGTCGTTGAGCGAGGTGACGCTGCCGGATTTTTCCGCGCTCAAATGCCAGGTCACATAGCGCAGGCCGGGCGGCGGCCAGGTTTCTGCGGTGCGCACCGCGTCGGCGCCGCGGACAAAATATTCCACCGCGGGGCGCTTCGCATAATCCGTCTCCTCACCTTTCAGATAATGATCGTAGAACGGCAGCAACATTTTTTCGTGCAGCTCGGGGCTGTTGAACTCGCGGTTGGCAACGAACGCATTGATCGGTCCGATCATCTTCAGCTTCTTCGGCCCCTTGGCGCGGCGGAAGCCGTCGATATTGCCGCGGGTATGCAGGTCGACCTTGCCCCAGACGCCGACCGAATAAAGCGGCACTTCGATCTCGTGCAGGCGTTCCGCAGCGCTGCGCTCGCGCCAGAAATCGTCGTATGTCGGATGCTGCTGGATCAGCAGGTTCAAATCGCATTCCTGCTCGCGCGGCGCTGCGCCGTTGGCCGGATGGCGATTGATGATGCGGTTCTGGTTCCACCAATAGCTGCCGAAGAAATCGCCCAAAATGCCGCCTTGACAGACCGAGGCGCGATACGGATCGTTCAACCCGTCGAAGGCTGCGATGCAGGCGAGCGACGGCGGCTTTTGGATCGCCATCCACCATTGCGACATGCAGAAATAAGACTGTCCGATGCCGCCGACCTTGCCGTTCGACCATTTTTGATGGCCGAGCCATTCGATGACGTCATAGAGGTCCTTCTGCTCATTCCTGTCGAGCAGGCGGAATTCGCCGCCCGACTGGCCGCAGCCGCGAATATCCATATTGGCGTAGACGTAGCCGCGCGCCACATACAATTCGATCGGCCCGGTCTCGCGCCAGAGAAATTGCGGCGTCGCCGGCAGCGTATTGTTGTCGTAGCGATACGGCGACGGCGCCAGCACCACCGGGAACGGCCCCTCGCCTTGCGGCATGTAAAGCGCCACCGCGATCTCGACGCCGTCATGAACACGGATTTTGACTTCGCGCGGTTTTAGCTGGTCTGCCATTGTTTTCCCCGGTACGCGTGATCCAATAACAGCGGAAGCGGAGCATAAGGAGAGAGGACGAAGCGAGCAACGTGAGTGCGGTTGAAGAAGCTCGCTCTTCATCCGCCCCCGCGATAGCGGGGGAGGGGGACCGCGCGTAGCGCGGTGGAGGGGGCGCGGGAGTCGGCGCGACGCCGGCGATTCAAGGGGTGCTCTGCACCGACGTTGATTGCCTTGACGCGACAACGACGCCGCGACTCATGCGCCCCCTCCACCACGGTTCGCTCGCTTCGCGAGCTCCAGTGGTCCCCCTTGCATGTTGGCGAAGCCGAATCGGCGCAAGCTGAGAGGTGCGTCGGGGCCGGTGGCCACCAGCCCCGACGCGGATGGCCGGGACCGCCATTCCCCCTGGGTGTTGGGCACCGTGGGGGAGCATGGTCCGTCCGTCCTTCGGCTCTTGTCCTCAACAGATGATAGGGAGCACGTCCCGCATGCAAGGCAAGGAAGCGTCCGAACAAGAGACCAAGGTTCAGTCTAACGTGGGAATCGATATCAGCAAATGTTGGCTTGACGCTCACGTGTTGCCTGGCGATGACCGACTGCATGTTGCCAACACCTGCGCTGGCATTCGCCAGCTCAAGCGTTGGCTGTCGCATTACCGGATTGCACTTGTTGCGATCGAGGCGACCGGCAAGTGGCATCGCCATCTGCATCGCAGTCTGGTGGCCTCCGCCATCCCGGTTGCGATCGTCGATCCGTATCGGGTGCGCATGTTCGCCAAGGCGCAAGGCATCCTCGCCAAGACCGATCAGCTCGATGCGCGCGTGCTGGCGCTGTTTGCCGCCATGATGGCTCCGCCGGTGCGTCCGGTGGCACCGCAAACCATGGCAGAACTTGCCGAACTGGTCGTGGCTCGCGCCAGTGCCGTCGAGGCGCAAACCGCGCTCAAAAACCAGTTCGGCACGGCCGAGAGCGCATTCCTCAAGCGTCAGCTCGACCGCCGCATCAGCAGAGCCGGCAAGGATATTGCCGCACTCGACCGCGAGATCCTCAAGCGCATCAAGGCCGACGGCAGCTTGGCCAGACGTTATGCCGTCTTGACCTCTATCCCGAGCTTCGGCTTCGCGGTCGCCGCAACCCTTATCGCCTGCCTGGCCGAGATCGGCAGCGCCACCGCCAAACAGATCGGCATGCTGGCCGGTCTCGCTCCGATCGCAGATCAATCGGGCGACCGAGAGGGTACCCGCGTCATTTGGGGCGGACGACCGGCCGTGCGCCGGGTCCTCTACCTCGCAGCGCTGAGCGCCAGTCGCTTCAATGCCGACATGAAGGCATTCTACAACCGGCTCATCGATAACGGAAAACCGTCAAAGGTTGCCCTCATCGCCGTGGCCAGAAAGCTCGTCGTCCTGGCAAATACCCTCGTCAGCGAAGATCGAACCTGGCAGCCCCGCGCGCCAATACAGGCTTGACTGTCAACACAGATGCTCCCCCGCTATCGCGGGGGCGGAAAGTAGCGTTCAAGCCTGAAACGTTATATTTGGTCCTGCAGGCAGCGGAGCGAGGCACGATGAGCGGCACCGACATCGACATGCGGCTATTCGCCAAGAAGGCCGGCACCAGCCTCAATTTTCCGGCCGGCAGCGTCGTCTTCAACAAGGGCGATCCCGGCGAGTGCATGTATGTGGTGCAGTCCGGCGTCATCGAAATGACGATCGGCGACCGCATCGTCGAAGTGTGCGGCAGCAACGAAGCGATCGGCTTCATGTCGATGATCGACGACGCGCCGCGTTCCTCCACCGCGCGCGTCAAGGAGGCCTGCGAGGTCTCGGTTATCGACCGCCGCAAATTTCGCTTCATGATCGACGAGGTGCCGAATTTCGCGCTCTACATCATGGGCGCCATGGCGCGCCGCATCCGCGGCATGGGCCAGGCGATGTGATTGCCCCCTGCGGGGGAGGATGATATGCGCGGCCAATTCGCCGATTAATGCGACGGCGGCGCAAGGAGAAACCCATGGGATTGCTCGACGGCGATACGGCTCTGATCACCGGAGCGGCGTCCGGCATCGGTCGGGGCATGGCGCAAGCTCTGGCCCGCGAAGGCGCTCGCCTGGTGCTGAGCGACATCAATGTCGAATCCGGGCAGGCGCTGGCGCGCGACCTCGACGCCGGCTTCGTCGCGGCGGATTTGGCCGAGCCTGCCGCCGCCCGAAAATTGTTCGACGCCGCCGTGCAAACGCTCGGCACGGTTTCGATCTTCGTGCATTGCGCCGCGCCGAAGCGGCACGAGAACGAGACCGCGCTCGCCGTCACCGAGGCGCAATGGGATGCGATGGTGACGGTCGGATTGCGCTCGGGCTTCGTGCTCGGTCAGGCGGCGGGCGCGCACATGAAGACGCGCGCCATCAAGGGACGCATGCTGTTCGTCACCTCGCTCCACGCTTACGCCCCGCGCAACCTGCCACATTACAGCGCCACCAAAGCCGGCCAGACCATGCTGGTGAAAGAATTCGCCCGCGCGCTCGGCCCCTACGGCATTCGCGTCAACGCGATTGCGCCCGGCGCCATTCCGGGCGGCGGCTTCAACGCCGATGTCGCGGCGCTTACGAAAATGATTCCGCTCGGCCGTACCGGCACGCCGCAGGATATCGCCGACATGGCGGTCGCACTGCTGTGCGATCGGTTCTCGCGCTATGTCACCGGCACCACCGTCGCGGTAGACGGCGGGATGGCGCTGTACAATTGGATACCGTTTCCGCCGACGTAAACGGCCTCCCCTGTAGGGGGGTTAGTTGATATTCACCAGCGCGCCGCCGTCCACCGGCAGCGCCACGCCGGTGATGAAATTCGCCTCGTCGGAAGCGAGAAACAGCGCGGCGTTGGCGACGTCCCAGGCGGTGCCCATCTTGCGGCGCAGCGGCACCCGCGCATCGCGGGCGGCAGCGACCTCGGCCCGGCTCTTGCCACTGACCCTGGCGCGCGTATCGACCGCCATCGGCGTGTCCATCAGGCCGGGCAGGATGACATTGGCGCGCACGCCGAATTCGGCATTCTGGATGGCGACCTGCTGGGTGAACGCGATCATGCCGGCCTTGGTCGCCTTGTAGGCCACGTAGGGGTAGTTCTCCAAAGCGGAGATCGACGAGATCATGATGATGACGCCCGAGCGCTGCGCGCGCATCGGCGGCAAGACATGCTTGGCGGCCATGATGGCGCCGCGCAGGTTGATGGTGGCGATGCGGTCGAAGGCGGCTTCGGTGAATTCGTCAAGCGGCGCGTCGCCGCCGGCGAGGCTCAAGCCCACATTGTAGTGCAAAATATCGACGCGGCCCCAACGCTGCCGCGCCGCCTCGACCATCGCCTTGAGCGTGGCCTCGCGCGTCACGTCGGCTTCGAAGGCTGCGCATTCTCCGCCCCTTTGCCGCGCCAGCGCCGCGGTTTCCTCGGCGGAGGCGAAATTGTTGTCGACCGCCAAGACTTTGGCGCCCTCCTCCGCGAACCGCAAAACAGTGGCGCGGCCATTGCCCATGCCGGTGCCCGGCGACTGACCGGCGCCGACCACGATGGCGATTTTGTCTTTGAGACGCATGGCGGACCTCGGTGGCAATTGGACCATGTAGCCGCGATGACATTACGGGTGTGTTGATGGATGGGAAAGGTCGTCGGACGAGGAGCGCTGTGCGCTGTCTATCGCCCGGCCCATGACCGTCGCGAAGTGTGTCGAATGTGCTGAATTCGCACTCGATCTTCGAAAACGCGATAGAAAATTTTGAACGGGTAGCGCACAAGCGGTGCGACGTGCAGACCGGGCCGCTGTTCGACTTCCGGCGCGATCCACGGTTGCCTGCTAATATGTTCTACGACTACACGAATACGAGCCTCAAGCGCCTCAGCGACTCGGTCGCCGAATGCGCGGCGGCTATCGGCGGATATTTTGCGAAGATCGGCGACTGCGCGGTTGGAATATTCAATCTTCATACACGTCGGAAAGTGCGGAAGGCCGCTTCAACTTCCTCGGCGGATGCCACGCCGCTGCGCTCCGCCTCGTCGATCGCCAGCAACTCCTCCGGCGAGGCGTGATACACGCCCAGGCGTCGTGCCTCGATCTCGCGGGCGTATTCGGCAAGCTCCTCCTGGTCCTCTTCCGGCCAGGACTGCACCTGCTCCAGCAGCTTTTGCGTTTTCGGCGTCATCACAGTTGTGGCTACAAAGCCGAGCTACACTGTTGAGAATTGGTCGGAGCGGCAGGATTTGAACCTGCGACCCCCTCGTCCCGAACGAGGTGCTCTACCAGGCTGAGCCACGCTCCGACTGACGCGGCTTATACAAGCCGCATTCCGCAGCCGCAAGCGCTCCCGGTTCGCGCCCGTTGCGCTTGCGTGCTCCCGCTATTTAGGCACTGATCCTCCGCCATGACAGCCCCATTGGTGACCCGCGTGTCGAGGGCCGATGCCTCAGCCGTTGGCGACGCGGTGCGTTGCCTCAAGGCCGGCGGGCTGGTCGCCTTTCCGACCGAGACGGTTTATGGCCTCGGCGCCGACGCCACCGACGGCCGGGCGATTGCGCGGCTCTATGAGGCCAAGGGCCGGCCGGCGTTCAATCCGCTGATCGCGCACGTGGCCGATCTCGCCGCGGCGCGGGCGCTGGCGCGGTTCGAGGCGGAAGCCGAAAAACTTGCCGAAGCGTTCTGGCCCGGGCCGCTGACGCTGGTGCTGCCCAAGACCGCCGGCTGTCCGGTTGCGGAACTGGCGACCGCAGGCCTCGACAGCATCGCGGTGCGCGTGCCCCATCACCCGGTGGCGCAAAAAATCCTCGCCGCGTTCAAAGGCCCGATTGTGGCGCCGTCAGCCAACCGCTCCGGCCACGTCTCGCCGACCACGGCGGCGCACGTGCTCGCCGACCTGCGCGGCCGCATCGATCTTATCGTCGACGGCGGCGCTACGCCGGTCGGCGTCGAATCCACCATCGTCGCTTGTCTGGGCGCCCCAATGCTGCTGCGCCCCGGCGGCCTGCCGCGCGAGGACATCGAACGGGTGCTCAAGCGACCGCTGGCCGAGCCACCCGCCGACATCGCCGCAACGGACGATGCGCCGCTCGCACCCGGCATGCTGGCCTCCCATTACGCGCCGCGTACGCCGTTGCGGCTCGATGCCGGTCGCGTCGAGAGCGGAGAAGCCTTATTGGCATTCGGGCCGGCGCTTGCCGAAGGCGCCGGCAGCGCCACGATAACACTCAATCTTTCGCCGCGCGGCGATTTGATCGAGGCGGCGGCCAATCTGTTCTCGCATTTGCGCGCGCTGGATGCCGCCGGCGCCAAAACCATCGCCGTGATGCCGATCCCCCACGACGGCCTCGGCGAAGCCATCAATGATCGGCTGGCGCGCGCCGCGGCGCCGCGCTGAACGACATGCTTGCGGAGACATCGGCCGGCTGTCATCTATCTTCTGAATAGAAGCCCGCTGGAAACGCCCCGATGCTCGATAAGCCGCCAAATCTGCACGCCACCAGTACCCAAGCCAAAAAGCTCGACCCCGCGCTGCTCGCGCGCTTCGCCGCGATCGTCGGGGAGAAATTCGCCATCACCGATCCGGACCTGCAGGCGCCATATCTGGTCGAGATGCGCAACATGTTCCAGGGCCACACGCCGGTGGTGTTGCGGCCGGCGTCGGTGGCAGAGGTTGCGGCGATATTGAAGCTCGCCAACGACACCGGCACCGCGATCGTGCCGCAGGGCGGCAATACCGGCCTGGTCGGCGGCCAAATTCCGCTGCACAACGAGATCGTGCTTTCGCTCAACCGCATGGATCGCATCCGCGAAGTCGATCCGACGTCGAACACCATCACCTGCGAGGCCGGCGTCACCTTGCAGCGCACCCGCGAAGCCGCCGCCGAAGTCGACCGGCTCTATCCGCAACTCTTGCCGTCGGAAGGCACCTGCACCATCGGCGGCAATCTTTCCACCAATGCCGGCGGCACGGCTGCCATTGCGCACGGCATCGCGCGCTCGCACGTGCTCGGCATCGAGGTGGTGCTGGCCGACGGCAGGATCATGAACAATCTCAACAAGCTGAAAAAGGACAACACCGGCTACGACCTGAAAAACCTTTTCATCGGCGCCGAAGGCACGCTCGGCATCATCACCGCGGCGGTGCTCCGCCTGGTGCCGCGGCCGCGCTCGGTCGAGACCGCGTTTGCCGGCATCAAATCGCCGGAAGCGGCGCTGGAGCTGCTCGGCATCGCCACCGAGCGCACCGCCGGCGGCGTCACCTCGTTCGAGATCATGACCCGGCGCGGCATCGAACTGGTGCTCGAGCATGGCGCCGGCTGCCGCGATCCGCTCTCAACGCCGCACGACTGGTACGCGCTGATCGAATTGTCCTCGCAGCAGCGCGAAGGCTTGCGCGAGGTGATGGAAGAAATCCTCGCCGAAGGCATGGAAAAGGGCCTGGTCGCCGACGCCACCATCGCCGACTCGATCGAGCAGGCCAAGATGTACTGGCGCATCCGCGAATTGTTCGGCGAGGTGCAGCGCTACGCCGGCGGCTCGATCAAGCACGACGTCTCGGTGCCGGTCGCAGCCGTGCCGGCCTTCATCGCCGAAGCCAACGACGCCGTCACCAAGCTCATTCCCGGCGCGCGGCCGCTGCCGTTCGGCCATCTCGGCGACGGCAACATCCACTACAACGTCACCCAGCCCGTCGGCGCCGATAAGGCGGAGTATTTGCAGCGCTGGGACGACGTCAACGCGGTGGTGTTCGCAGTGGTGAAGAAATACGGCGGTTCGATTTCCGCCGAGCACGGCATCGGCGTCGTCAAGCGCGAGCTCCTGCCATCGGTGAAGGATCCGGTGGCGTTCGCGCTGATGCGCGATCTCAAGCATTTGCTCGATCCCAAGGGGATTTTGAATCCTGGTAAGGTGCTCTAGCCAAAGCGCGGCTCTAAGACAAAAATAATTTGTAAGAACGCCGAGAAAGCGGCCTTGATCGCTTGGACGGCATTCTGTTCGTGTTGATGACCTTGTCAAGGATCGAAGACCGCCGGAGGCGGCGGCGCTTTCGCGCCGTCCTTGACAAGATCATCAACACGAACAACGAGCATCCAAGCGATCAAGGCCGCCACCTGATCAGTGCCAAATTTGTCGATCCAAACAATCGCTAGACCTGAAGCGAAAACGTCTCCATCAGACCGCGCCGACCGGCCGGCGTAATCGTCAGCGCGCGTCCATCGCGCAGCCGCTCGATCCATTTCAGCTCAAAGCACCGGCTCGCCAACGCCGCGCCGACCGCGCCGCCGATGTGTGGTCGCCGTTCCGTCCAATCCAAACACGGCCGACAGAATACGCGGCGCTTCGATCGCGCGTGCGAAAGATCGACGCCGAGCTTGCCGAGAAATTCCGCCCCGGCCGGCGTGACTTCGCCGGCTTCGTCGCCGAGGATGACGTGCTCGTGCTCGATCAGCCGATCGGCCAGGCCGACACCGAGCGTGCCGGCGATATGGTCGTAGCAGGTGCGGGCGTGACGCAGCTTGTCGTCGAGATGCGATTTCGGCTGGAACCGCGGCGGGCCTTCGAGCGCGACGTTCATGATGCTTTCGAGCATCTGTCCGACATGGGGCCCGGCCAGGCGATAGTAGCGGTGGCGGCCCTGCTTCATCGGCACCAGAAGCCGCGCCGCGGCGAGCTTGCCGAGATGGCCGCTGGTGGTCTGCGGCGTCACGCCGGCGGCAAATGCCAGCTCGGTCGCGGTCAGCGCGCGGCCGCCGAGCAGCGCGCACAGGATATTGGCGCGGGCCGGATCGCCGACCAGAGCCGCGACTTCCGCCATTTGCGGTGCATTCGACATGGTCCGAATATGGACGCCGCGGCGCGCCATTGCTACCGGCAATGCTTCGTTCGCGGCCGAAGCAAATCGGGCGCAAAACGGCTGGACTAGCGCGGCCAGCGTACCGATGTTGCGGCCGTCACGCCGCTAAAACAATGAGGCCTGATCGTCGGATGGTTTTGGTTGTTTCACTTTTTTCTCTTTCACCGCGGGCGGGTTCGTGGCCGCTTGCGCGGCACCGGCTGGAACCGGCGCGATGAGTGCCGCGGAATCGTTGACGACGCGGTTTACCGCAGTCGAAACCTCATAGACTTCGAGCAACCCCTCGCCTGCCGGCGCGATCAATGCGGCGGCGACGTCGGCTTCGACATTGGCGCAATCGAGCCACAGGTCGAACGCTTCCGGTGCCACGAACACCGGCATGCGCTCGTGAACGGCCGCAAGCGTGCGGTTCGCAGTCGTGGTGATGATGGCGGCGGTATCGACCTCCTCGCCGTTCGGCCCGGTCCAGGTCTCGTACAGGCCGGCGAAGGCGAGCGGCGGCGCGGTACCGTCGGTGCCGCGTTTGGCGCGCACGAAATACGGCCGCTTCGGCGGGCCAGTTGTTCCCGAAGCCTGCCATTCATAAAAACCGTCGGTCGGGATGAGGCAGCGCCGCCGCCGCATGGCGTTGCGGAAGGCAGGTTTTTCGAGCACGGATTCGCCGCGCGCATTGATCAGGAGCGGAAACGTCTTTGGATCCTTGACCCAGGACGGCAGCAAGCCCCAGCGCATCAGCGCGAACGAGCGCTTGCCGTCGACGAGGCGCACGACGGGGACCGGCTGGGTCGGCGCCACGTTATAACGCGGCGGGAAATTCGGCTGCTCGCCATAGCCGAACAACGCCCGGATCGCTTCCGGCGTCGAGATGATGACATAGCGTCCGCACATAGTCTAAGAACCTTGGTCTAAGTACCCGATCGGGAATTAATCACCGCCCACGCCTTTTGCGAGACTAGCCGAAATCACGGAAGCTTCGATGAGCAACGACGAACGATCGCGCACTTATCCAACGCGGCCGTATCTGGCGGTGAGCGCCGCCATCTTCCGCGACGGCCGGGTGCTGATCGTGCGCCGGGCGCGGCCGCCGGCCCACGGCCTCTATACGCTGCCCGGCGGCGGCGTCGAGCTCGGCGAGACACTTGAGGAAGCCGTCATCCGCGAGGTCCGCGAGGAAACCAGCCTCGACGTCGAGCCGGTGGCGCTCGCCGGCTATCGCCAAGCCATCACGCGGGATGCCGCGGGCGGGGTCGAGCGGCATTTCGTGATTTTGCCGTTCGCGGCGCGCTGGATCGCCGGCGAGGTTGCGCTCAACGAGGAATTGGCCGAAGCGCAATGGCGCGATCCGTCGGCGCTGTCCGACTTGAAAACCACCGAAGGGCTAGGCCTGATCGTCAGCGCCGCCTGGGCTCGGATTTTGGAAGCGCGGTGATGCCGCGTGCCTCAACCATGCCGTCTTGTCGTGCTTGCTCGATGCTCCGACAGAGCCATAAATTTGGACCGCCGATGCTTCGAACATTGACCGCACTGCTGTTTGCAATGTGCCTCGCCGGGCCGGCCGGCGCGCAATTCTTCCAGTTCGGGCAGCCGCAGCAGCAGCCTTATCAGCAGTATCCTCAGCAATATCCGCCCCGACCGCAGGCCCCGGCCCAGCCGAAACCCGGGCTGCCGCCGCTCGGCAGGGCCCAGCCCCCGGGCGCGCCGCAGTCGGCGGCGCCGGTGCCGCCGCAGATAGTGTCGGCGCCTTACGATCACGACTTGCAGCGGCTGTCGGAAATCCTCGGCGCGCTGCATTTCCTGCGCGGCATTTGCGGCTCGAACGAAGGCCCGAAATGGCGCACCGAGGCGCAAGCGCTGATCGAGGCCGAAGCGCCCACCGGCGACCGCCACGATCAGATGGTGGCGAGCTTCAACCGCGGCTATCGCGGCTTCCAGCAAAGCTACCGCAGCTGCACGCCGGCGGCCGGCGTCGTCATCCGCCGCTACCTCGACGAGGGCGCCCATATCGCCCGCGAGATCACCGCCCGCTACGCGAATTAGCGCTGAAAACGGCGGTGCCGCAGGCATTAACCCTGCCCTCAGGTTCGATTTTTACCCCCGAAATCCCATGCTAGTTTGATTTCAGGACAGGGACGCCGCCGGGGCCGGCGCGAGAGAAAATCATAATGAGTACGGCGACACCAAATTTAGCCGCCCGTGATGCGGTGCCCGAGCATGAGCAGAAACGCATCGCGCTCGGTTATCTGCACGACGCCTGGATCGAAGCGCTGCACGACGGCATCGACGGCGATTGCCTGGCGCAGACCGCGCTGTTTTTGGCGCTGGCCGAATTGACCACGACCTACGGCGAAGACGCCGCCGCGCGCTACGCGGAAAATTTGGGCGCCCGCATCCGCAACGGCGAATTCTCGGTCCAGATCTCGCGGCAATAGCCGCAAGCTCAAACGGATTTTTCGGTCTCAAGCGCGCTTCGGATTGAGCGCAGTCAACCCGTAATGCCGGATCAGCACCGCCTCGATGTCGGCGGGAAAGAACGGCTTTTTCAGAAACGCCGCGCCTTGCAGGCGCACCCGCTCGGCTAGCGTTGCGTCTTGCGCCGACGACATCACCACGACGGTCATGCGCCGTTTTTCGCGCTTGAACTCGGCCAGCGTCTCCAGGCCGTTCAAACCCGGCATGTTGTAGTCGAGAAAGACGATGTCGAATTCGCGCTCGCGGGCGAGCGTGAGCGCTGTGGCACCCTCGGCCGCTTCGCTGACCTCGAAGGGAAAACGCGTCGCGCCGAGAATTTTGCGCACGATGCTGCGCATGGTCGAGGAATCGTCGACGACCAGGACGCGGCTCGGCAGCCGCACGCGCATCGAGCGCTCGACCAGGCGCCGCGCCTCTTCGAGCCGCATGGGCTTTGCCGCCGCCGCATCGGTCGGCAGCGGCTCGACGACGACGTCCGGCACCGCGAGCAGCACCAGGAACGGCGGCCTGGGTTGGGCATAGGCGGCCGCGACCACTTGCGTGGTCGCTACGCCGGCGATGGCGCCGTCGATGAAAACCAGATCGGCGCCGTCGGCGAGTGCCTGGCAGGCCGCGGCAACGCTCTTGCATTCGGCGATCTCGATGGGCACCCGCGCCGTCGAGGCCGCCTGCCGGAACATCTCGTGATCGTTCTGCACCGCGGACAGCAAGACTGCCCGCAACGACACCAACTGGTCGGTCATGCGCTCACCCCCTTGAACGCGTGCTTGCGAATTCCCGCGATCGGCCCCGTAGAACAACTTGTTTTGAAAAATAGTCCCGCGGCGACGCCGCTACTGTGTCATTTTACATGTATCGTTGGATGATTCCCAACGCTGGGTGGGTTAGTTCGCGGTTTTGTTTGTTGCCGCATGGAAAATTCTACTGCGTATCCATGCCTTGAGAGAATTCGGCCAGTGTCCTAGATTCCAAGGCAATATTTGGAAAGTTTTTTGCCATGAAGGCTGCCCTTCTCCCCGACCGTGGCGTGGTCAAAGTCGCCGGTGACGGCGCGCGGAGCTTTTTGCATGGGCTTGTCACTGCTGACATTCTCGAGCTCACACCCGGAACGGCGCGGTTTTGCGCGCTATTGACGCCGCAGGGCAAGATCATCGCCGATTTCATCGTCGCCGAGGCGTCGGCGAAGGACGGCGGCGGCTTTTTCCTCGATGTGCAGCGTGCACTTTGCACCACTCTGGTTGCCAAATTAAATATCTACAAACTCCGCGCGAAAGTAATCGTCGAAGACCTTTCCGAAGTACTCGGCGTGCTCGCCGCCTGGGACGGCAGCGGCACGACGAAACAGGGCCTGAGCTATGCCGATCCGCGGCTGCCGGCGCTCGGGCTTCGCGTGATGCTGCCCCCGCATCTTGCCGCGGCAACAGCCGCCGAGCTCGGCGCGACTTTGGTCGATGCCGGGCAATACGAGGCGCACCGCATCGCGCTCGGCGTGCCGCAGGGCGGGCTCGATTTCAGCTACGGCGATGCCTTCCCGCACGAGACCGACATGGACCAGCTCGGCGGCGTCGATTTCACCAAAGGCTGCTATGTCGGCCAGGAAGTGGTCTCGCGCATGGAGCATCGCGGCACGGCGCGCAGCCGCGCAGTGCCGGTGCGCTATGACGGCTTAGCGCCCGCGGCCGGCGCCGCGGTGACGGCCGGCGATCGCCAGGTCGGCACCATGGGTTCCGCCGCGGCCGGCCGCGCCGTCGCGCTGTTGCGGCTCGACCGGGTCGCCGAGGCGATATCGCGCGGCGAGCCGCTTGTCGGCGGCGGCGTGCAAATTCATCTGGTCAAGCCGGACTGGGCGCGCTTTGATTTTCCAGGCGAGACCAAAGCCGCCGAATGAAAGCTTGCGCCCAATGAAAGCTCCCGTACACGCCGACAGCCTCGTGCGCTGTCCCTGGCCCAAGGACGATGCGCTCTACCTCGCCTATCACGACCAGGAATGGGGCGTGCCGGAATACGACGACCGCGCGCTCTACGAAAAACTCATGCTCGACGGTTTCCAGGCCGGCCTGTCGTGGATCACCATCCTGCGCAAGCGCGACAACTTCCGCCGCGCCTTCGACGGCTTCGCTCCGGAAAAGATCGCGCGCTACCGGCCGGCCAAGATCGAGCGGCTGATGCAGGACGCCGGCATCGTGCGCAACCGCGCCAAGATCGAAGGCGCCGTGCGCTCGGCGCGGGCCTGGCTCGACATCATGGACAAGGGGCCGGGTTTTTCAAAACTGTTGTGGGACTTCGTCGACGGCAAGCCGAAGGTCAACCACTACAAAACGCGAGGCCAAGTACCGGCGGAGTCCGCAATCTCGCGCGCGATCTCCAAGGAGCTGGCGCAGCGCGGCTTCAAATTCTGCGGACCGACCATCGTTTATGCCTTCATGCAGGCGGTCGGCATGGTCAACGATCATCTGATCAGCTGCTATCGCCATGCGGAGTGCCAAAAACTCGGGTCGCGCGGCCGTGGCTGACACGGCGCATCGCGTGCGGGCGGCGCGACCGGCATCGGAGCCGCGCGCCTGGCAACGCATGCTGTCGGGGCGCCGGCTCGACCTGCTCGACCCGTCGCCGCTCGACATCGAGCTGGAAGACATTGCGCATGGCTTGGCGCGCGTGGCGCGCTGGAACGGCCAGACCAAAGGCGCGCACATCTTTTCCGTCGCGCAACATTGCCTGTTGGTCGAGGCGCTGGCGCGGCTGCGCGCGCCGCGGCTCGATCGCGGCGGCCGGCTTGCGGTGCTGCTGCACGACGCGCCCGAATATGTGGTCGGCGACATGATCTCGCCGTTCAAGGCGGTGATCGGCGGCGACTACAAGGCGGTCGAACTGCGGCTCCTCACCGCGATCCATCGTCGCTTCGGACTGCCGGCAGAAACCTCGCCGGAGATCAAAACGCTGATCAAGGCGGCCGACAGCGGCGCGGCCTATCTCGAATCTACCCGGCTTGCCGGCTTCGATCCCGCGGAAGCGCGCCGCTTCTTCGGCCGGCCGCCGGCGGTCTCCGCCACCATGGAGCGCGATTTCCTAAAACCCTGGCCCGCGGAAACGGCCGAAGCGCGTTATTTCGAGCGAATTAAAAAGCTTGCCAGCGTGTGATCGTCACACTTGCGCCGCTCGCAATACCTAGTACCCGTCATCCTGAGGTGGCCGCAAAGCGGCCCTCGAAGGATGCACGGCCCGGGCCGTCGCCCTTCGAGGCGCGCAGCTTCGCCGCGCGCACCTCAGGGTGACGGAATAAAAAGATGATTCACGTCTGCTCGCTTGCGCGCCTGCATGAGACCGTCGCAGACACCGGCGCGCGCCATGTCGTGTCGCTGATCGGCGATGAAGGCAATGTGGTGCGTCCGCATGCGGTCGCGCCGGAGAACCATCTGTGGCTGCGGCTGCACGATATCTCCACGCCGCTCGATGGCTACATCATGCCGGGCGAGGAGCACGTCGCCGATCTGATCCGCTTCGTGCGCGGCTGGGACCGCCGCAGCCCCCTGGTGGTGCATTGCTACATGGGCATCAGCCGCTCGACGGCGAGCGCCTATGCCAGCGTCTGCGCGCTTAATCCGCAGCGCGACGAGGCGAGCATCGCCCAGGCGCTGCGGCGCGCCTCGCCGACGGCGACGCCCAATATCCGCATCGTGTCACTTGCGGATCGATTGCTCGGCCGCGACGGCCGCATGGTCGCCGCCATCGAGACCATCGGCCGGGGCTGTCTCGCCGAAGAAGCCGCGCCGTTCCGCCTCGACCTGGAGTAGGATGCGCCTCGCCGCATTCTAAACTCGCAACGGCGATTGGTGGGCGGGGGCTCCGATGGACTTGTTCGCTTTGATCGTGCTGCTGTTGCTGGCTGCGCCGGTCATCGGCATCGTCGCCCTGATCAGAAGCGTCACCGATCGCAATCTGTTGCGGCAACTCGACGCGAGAGTGAGGGCGCTGGAACACGCGCACGTCGCCGGCGGTGCTGCGGCGCCGGCATCGGCGCAGCCCGCGCCGCCGCCGGCTTCAATTGCCGTTGCACCGGCTGAGCCCTCGCCTCCACCTGAGCCACCAGCGCGTGCGCCCACGGCGGTGCCGCTTTCGCCGCCCTCGCCAGTGCCATCGTCCTCGCAAAAAATTGGCTTCGAAGAAAAATTCGGCACCCGCTGGGTGGTCTGGGTCGGCGGCGTAGCGCTGGCGCTCGGCGGCATCTTTTTGGTGCGCTATACGATCCAGCAGGGTCTGATCGGCCCGGGCGTGCGGATATTTCTCGGCGCCCTGCTGGCGCTGGCGCTGGTCGCCGCCGGCGAATGGTCGCGGCGCACCGAGAAACTTTCGGCGCTCGCCGGCGTGCCGTCGGCGCATATTCCAGGCACGCTGACCGCGGCCGGCACCACTGTCGCTTACGCCACCGTCTATGCGGCCTACGGGCTTTACGGTTTCTTGCCGCCGACCGTCGCCTTCGTCCTGCTCGGCGCCGTGGCACTTCTCACCTTGGGCGCAGCGTTGCTGCATGGGCCCGCGCTCGCCGGCTTGGGCGTGATCGGTGCCTATCTGGCGCCGATGCTGGTTGCGTCCACAAAACCGGATTTCTGGTCGCTGTATGTTTACATCGCCGTGGTCAATGCGGCCGCTTTCGCGCTGGCGCGGTTTCGCATGTGGCTCTGGCTCGCCATCGCGGCGGTCGCGCTCGGCGCGCTATGGACGCTGCCGGGAACGCAGGCCGATACCGTCACCGCACTCGGTGCCCATGTCTTCCACGTGCTCGCCGGCTTCGCGCTGGTCGCCACGTTCCTGGTCTGCGGTTTGTTGTATGGCCCCCCGGCCGCGCCCGGCGTGATCGACCGGCTCTCGACGCTGGCGCTGGCTGTCTATCTGTTGGCCGCCGCGTTCCTGGTGCTGGCGAGCCGGCACGATCCGGCCGCGCTCACCGCCTTTGTCGTCTTGACCGTCGCGACCGTCGCCATCGCCTGGCGCACCGAGGCGGCGGCCGGCGCTGTGCCGGTGGCCGCGATCCTGGCCGCTCTGGTGATGGCGCATTGGGCGGTGCACATGAATGTGCAAGGACTGCTGGCGCCATCCGGCCCGGTGGCACCGGCGATCCCGGAGCCAGAGCGTTACGATTACGGCTCGCACCTGATCCTCGCCGCCGGCTGGGCGGTGCTGTTCGGCGCGAGCGGATTTTTGGCGCAAGGCCGCTCGTCGCGCGCGCTGGTGCCGATGCTTTGGAGCGCCGCGGCGGTGTTCGCGCCGCTCGCCATGCTGGTCGCGCTCTATTATCGCATCGCCCAGCTCGATCGCTCGCTGCCGTTCGCGGCGCTGGCGCTGCTCGTTGCCGCGATCTTTGCGCTGGCGACTGAGAGTTTGGCGAAACGCGAGCCGCGGCCCGGCGTGATGGCGGCAAGCGCGATGTTCGCCACCGGCACGCTTGGCGCGCTGGCGCTGGCGTTGACCTTCGCGCTGGAGAAGGGCTGGCTCACCATTGCGCTGGCGCTGACCGTGCCGGGCATCGCCTGGATCGTGGAACAACGGCCGCTGCCGTGGCTGCGCTGGCTCGCCGCCATCATGGTCGCCGTGGTGGCCGCACGCGTGGCTTACCAACCGACGATCTCGGGCGCCGATCTCGGCATCACGCCAATCTTCAACTGGCTGCTTTACGGCTACGGCGTACCGGCCGCGGCCTTCTGGATCGCGGGCTGGCTGTTGCGGCGGCGCGCCGATGACCTTCCGGCGCGCATGGTCGACGCCGGCGCCATCCTGTTCACGGTGCTGCTCGCGATCCTGGAGATCCGCCACTACGTCACCGGTGGCGATATCTACCGGCACACGAGCGGCGTTGTCGAAGCCATGCTCTATGTCAATGTCGGGCTGGCGATGACCATCGGGCTCGAGCGCGTGCGCGGACGCACCGGCAGCGTCGTGCATAACGCCGCGGCGCTATTGATCGCGGCGCTGACCCTGTTTGCGATCCTGTCCGATCTCGCATTCGCCTGCACCCCGTATCTCCACAGCATTCCGGTCGGCGGTGCGCTCTTCAATCTCGTGCTTTTGGGTTACGGCCTGCCCGCGGTGCTCGCCATCACGTTGGCGCTGATCGCACGCACGACGCGTCCGATCGCCTATCGGGTCGCTGCCACGATCACGGCGGTGACGCTCGCCCTGTTCTATCTGACGCTCGAAGTGCGGCGGCTGTTTCATGGGCCGGTCTTGGACGGACCGACCAGCGACGCCGAGCAATATGCCTATTCGACTGTCTGGCTCGCCTTCGGCATCGTGCTGCTTACGGTCGGCTTCTTTCTGCGCTCGCAGCCGGCGCGGCTGACCGCGCTCGCCGTCATCGCGCTGACCATCGCCAAAGTGTTCATCATCGATACCGCTAGCATCAGCGGCATCTACCGCGCGCTATCGGTGATCGGGCTTGGCGTCGCGCTGCTCGGCATCGGCTGGGTTTATCAGCACGTGCTTTATCCGCGGGCGCGGACCGAGGAAGCTTCCTAGCTTACCGGTTGACTAGTCGTCCGACGGACGCGCGGTCGCAACCGATGTCGCCGATCCCGGCGCCGGCGCCATGTCGCGCTTGACGCTGGCGCCAGCGAGCCCACTGCGCGGATTGCGCTGATAGAAATCGCAATAGGCGAACGACAGGCCCGCGATCGAGCCGCGGAAGCTGCGGTAATCGATCTTCTGCACCCGGAAGCACGGCTCGATCGGCAAGCCGGCGAGATGCGCGCACATCGCGTTGCTGCTGACCTTGATGGTGCCGGCCGGCAGTGCTGCGAAACGCACCTGGGCCTGGCCGCCCGGCCGGATGGTGCCGACCACGGAGCCGTCGGAGAAGATGCGGCCCATGCCGGCGGTGCCGTCGAAGCAGGTATAGGAGAACAGCTTGCCGACGACGAAGGCTCTGGCCTGCTCCGGCGCAAGCTCCTCGGCGACCGCCGAAGCGGCTCCCACCACCAACGCACAAACGATGGCCACACGCAGCAACATGGGCAACTCCACGATGAACGTGGGAGCGACGTTAACAAAATTTCTTAACGGTCCCCTTACCATACTGGCCCCGATGGTCGGCAACTTTGTGGCCGAAACGCGGACGTCTTTACCCGATCTTTACCACGATCCGGCCACGCACCTGCCCTTCGACGATACGCCGGCCGGCCTCGATGACATCGCCGAGCCCGATCTCGGTGGTCATCGCCGCGATCTTGTCCCGCGGCAAATCCCGCTCCAGCCGGTGCCATGCCAATTGCCGCAGCGGCAACGGGCACATCACCGAATCGATGCCGAAAAGCGACACCCCGCGCAGGATGAATGGCGCCACCGAGGTCGGCAAGTCCATGCCGCCGGCCAGCCCACAGGCGGCAACCGCGCCGCCATAGCGTGTCATGGAAAGCACATTGGCGAGCGTCGTCGAGCCCACCGCATCGATACCGCCGGCCCAGCGCTCCTTGGCGAGCGGCCGCGCCGGACCACTGAGCTCCTTGCGGTCGATGATTTCGTTGGCGCCGAGCGATTTGAGATAATCCGCTTCAGCGGGCCGGCCGGTCGAGGCGGTCACTTGGTAGCCGAGCTTGGCAAGGATCGCGACCGCGACCGAGCCGACGCCGCCGGCAGCGCCGGTGACGACGATCGGACCGCGCGTCGGCGTCACGCCTGCGCGCTCCAGCGCCATCACCGCGAGCATCGCGGTATAGCCCGCGGTGCCGATCGCCATGGCCTCGCGCGCGCCGATGTTTTGCGGCAGCCGCACCAACCAGTCGCCTTTGACGCGCGCCTTCTGCGCGTAGGCGCCGAGATGGGTCTCGCCGAGACCCCAGCCGTTGAGGATGACTTTGTCGCCCGGTTCCCAGGCCGGGTGTGACGAAGATTCAACAGTGCCGGAAAAATCGACGCCGGCGATCATCGGGAAGCGGCGCACCACTGGCGCGTTGCCGGTAACGGCGAGGCCGTCCTTGTAGTTCACCGTCGACCATTCGACCGCGACGGTGACGTCGCCGTCCATCAGGTCGTCTTCGTCGAAGTCGGTGAGCCGCACCGTCTGGCCGGCCTCCGCCTTGTCGATGACGATGGCTTTGAAAGTCCCCATGCCAAATCTCCGCTCGTCGTGGCCGGACTTGTTCCGGCCATCCACGCCTTGCTTGTTGCGGAGTGTGGAAGACGTGGATGCCCGGGACAAGCCCGGGCATGACGGTATTGATCAAGCCGGCGCGGCGGCGACGCGCGCGACCGGCTTCTCGACGATCGGCAGGTTGATCAGCGCCGAGAGCACGCCGAACAGGATGGCGAGCCACCACACCACGTTGTACGAGCCGGTGCGGTCGAAGGCGATGCCGCCGAGCCAGACGCCGAGGAAGCCGCCGACTTGGTGGCTGAAGAAGGCGAAGCCCGCCAAGGTCGCGAGCCAACGCGTGCCGAACATCAGCGCGATGATGCCGTTGGTCGGCGGCACGGTGGAGAGCCACATCAGGCCCATAGTGGCGGCAAAGATCAGGCAAGACACCGTCGTGACCGGGAACGAGATGAACGCCAGGATCGCCGCGGCGCGGACGAAGTAGATGAACGCAAGCAGATAACGCTTCGGCATGCGGTCGCCGAGCCAGCCGGCGGTGACCGAGCCGATGATGTTGAACAGCCCGATGGTGGCGATGGTCCAGCCGCCGACCGACGCGGACAGCCCGCGATCGACCAGATAGGACGGCATATGCACGGTGATGAATTGCAGCTGGAAGCCGCAGGTGAAGAAGCCGAGCACCAGCAGAATATATGAGCGATGGGCGAAGGCCTCGCCGAGCGCATGCCGCAGCGACTGGGTCGAAGCCGGCTCCATCGTCGACGCTGTCTTCGGCGTGGCCAGCGCCAGCGACAGCGGCAGCACGCCGAGCATGCTGACGGCGAAGATGATGAGCGTCTGTTGCCAGCCGAACGTGTCCATCAGCATGACGGCGATCGGCGAATAGAGAAATTGCCCGAACGATCCGGCGGCGGTGCCGAAGCCGAACGCGATCGAGCGGTATTCCTTCGGCAATATCTTGCCGAACGCCGCGAGAATGACCGGGAACGAGCAACCGGCCAGACCGAACCCGATCATCGCGCCCGCCGATGCATCGAGCAGCGGCGCGCTGGTGGCGTGCGACATCAGCACCAGGCCGGCGGCGTAGAGCAGCGCGCCGGTGCAGACCACGCGGATGGTGCCGAAGCGGTCGGCGACCATGCCGCCGAGCGGCTGGCCAATGCCCCACAGCAGATTCTGCAAGGCCAGCGCGAACGCGAACACGTCGCGGCCCCAGTGATTGGCGCTCGACAACGGCGTCAGGAAAAAGCCCAACGTCGAACGCGGACCGAAGGCGATCAACGTGATCAGGCAGCCCATGCCGATCACCAGCGCCGGCGTGCGCCAAGTGGCGACCGTGGTGCCGGCGATTGCGGTCGCGCCGGATTGGGAAGGATTGAGCCGATTCTCGCTGGTGGTCATCGTCGCCCTGATCGGTTCGCCGGTTTCGAAAAGCCGCGCAATATAGAGCGGCAAGCCCGATCGCCCAAACGAAATCTACCCCGCGTTGAACCGCTCAGTGCATGGCTGGCCCGCGCCGCGGTGCATGGGTTTGCCACGGTCCACCACACTAGATATGAGTTTTCTCAGCCAACGCCATGTTTGTAACGAGTGCCGATGTCGCTTTTTTGCTCCGATGCCTTTGTCTCGCCGCTCGAAATAGAAGCGGCGGTGACGCGCGCGCTTGAGGAAGACCTTGGCCGCGCCGGCGATATTACGTCGATTGCGACCATACCTGAGGACACAAGCGGCCGCGCCGTCGTCGTCGCGCGCAAGCCCGGTATCGTCTCGGGCCTGCCGCTGGTGGAAGCGGCGTTCCGCCGCCTTGCCCCGGCGATCGAGATAAAACCCCATGGCCGCGATGGCATGGCGATCGGCGCCGGGACCAAATTGATGACCATCGCCGGTAATGCGCGCGCGATTCTTTCCGCCGAGCGCACCGCGCTCAATTTCCTCGGCCACTTGTCCGGCATCGCCACCGCTACCGCCGCTTTCGTCCAGCGCATCGCCCACACCAAGGCGCGCATCATTTGCACGCGGAAAACCACGCCGGGGCTGCGCGCGCTGGAGAAGTACGCCGTACGCTGCGGCGGCGGTTTCAATCACCGCTTCGGTCTCGACGATGCCGTCCTGATCAAAGACAACCACATCGCGGTCGCCGGCGGCATCCGCGCCGTGCTGACGCGCGCCAAGGCGGCGATCGGGCATTTGGTGAAGATCGAGATCGAGGTCGATTCGCTCGATCAGCTCGAGGAAGTGCTCGACGTCGGCATGGCCGATGTGGTGCTGATCGACAATTTCGATCTCGACGCCATGCGCAAGGCCGTGGCCATGGTGGCAGGCCGCCTCGTCATCGAAGCCTCGGGCGGCATCACGCTGGACAGCGCCGCGGCGATCGCCGAAACCGGCGTCGATTATCTCAGCTCCGGCTCACTCACCCATTCGGTGCAGAATCTCGACATCGGCCTCGACATCGAGATGTGACTCCGACCTCACCGCTGCGCGTGCTCGGGATCGGGCGGCGCCGCCGATCGCAGATATTGTTCCGACGGTTTTTTGGTCGGACTGGTTTTCGCCGGATGATGGTGGGTTTTGCCGCTCGCGGAAGCGCTTTGCGGAACGGCGATTGCGATTGCGAAAGTCAACGCGGCCGCGACGGCTACTCTTATTGCCAATGACATCACGCCAATCTCCGTTTGGCCCGGCCTCAATCGAAGCTGCGGCACGATGATAGGCGCTTAGAGTTTCGCGGTCGACTCGCTCTTGGCCGGCGTCGCCGCCGCTTGCGGGCCCTTGGCCGCTTCCGGAGTGTCGGCCTTGCTGGTGTTCGGCACCGGGCCATAGGCCGGATCGGTGTCGCCGTCGCCCCAATTCTTCGGCCGATAGAAGGTGTGGACGCCGAGCTTGTAGAGCTTGGTCATCTCGTGGACCCAGCTCGGATGCACCCAGTAGGCGTGATAGTGCGTGGCGTGGCCGACTTCGGAGAGCCAGATCTTGCCGTCGAGCATGTCCTTGGCGATCTTCTTGGCCTGCTCCCACATGTCGGGCTCGTCGACCTTGCTGAGGTCCTTACCTTCGCAGGCGAAGGTGAACTGGCAGGCGAGATGCCGCCCGGAATTCTGATAGACCACGCCGCAGACGTCGTTGGGGTAATAGCCCGAGAACACCCGGTTCATCACCACCTGGGCGACCGCCTGCTGGCCTTTGAACGGCTCGCCGCGCGCCTCGAAATAAACCGCGTCGGCGAGACATTTTTCGGCTTTGGCGAGCGGCTTGCCGGTGAGCTTGAGACGGTCCGCCGGGCTTGCCAACAGGCTCGAGTCGTCTTTTTTCGCCAGCGTCCCGCCGCCGTCGCCTTCGAGCGCCGCCATCTTGACGTCCGGGTCGACCGCACGCGCGACCGGCACCGGCTCGGCACCCGGCGCCCAGCGCTGCAGGCCGCTCGGCGCGCCCATGGTGCCGACGCCGAAGAAGGTTTGCGCCGTGCCTTCCGCCGGATCGGTGTCGGTGAACGACAGCGCCGCGAGCGAAGCCGAATTTCTTTCGCCGGCTGCGGGAATTTCCGGCGGCTGGTCGGCGATGAAATCGTCGTCGTCGACCGACGGCGTATTATCCCGCTCGGCCAGTTCCATCGCGCGCAGCGAAACGCTCGGCTGTTCGGCATCGGCAAGTCGAAGCACCGGCATTGACGGCGGCAATTGCGCCGGCTGCGCCAGCGGTGGCACGCTGTCGATCTGTTCGGCGCTCTTGAGCCGCAAGATGAACGAACGCACGGGCGGTTGCAGCGGCGCCGCCGGCGCGTTGACCGGTTGCAGTTGCGGCAAGACTTCCGGTGCGGCGGGTGTGTGCACCGGCAGGCGATCGCCCTTCAGGCGCCGATTGACGGTCGGATATTCGACCGCCTCGGCGCTCGTCGCATTGAGCGGCGCATCGATCTGCCAGCCGTTGGCGGCAACCGCGCTCGGATCGAAATTGACGGTCTGATAACCAAGCGGCACGGAAGTGCCGATCGGACGACCGTAGCTGAACGTCGCCCGCTCGATGGTGCCGAACGGCGACGCGATCAAATGGTCGCGCCAGCGCTGCGACACGCCGGGTTGCTGCGCCAACAGCGCGGCGAGATCTTGATATCCGATCGACGTCGGCATCAGCGCCAAGAAGAACGCACTGAACCAGAAGGGCGCCGACGAGGCGCCCAGCATCCCAACACGCGACGCAGCCATTACCCCTTACCCCAACGCCTGCAACGCAACGCGCACGTAGTTATCGAAACACGGCGGCTGTGGCGCGAATGCGACGGTTTTATTTATTGTCGGGTTATCGTTGCGAACGCGTTAATTGCGTGAGCGCGGCACCGAACTGCGACACGCCTCGCCCGCTTGCATGGTAAATCAAATTTAAAAATTTGCGCGCGCGTGCGTACAAACACGCAACACCTGTCGCGCTCCGCAACAGCGGAAAATATTGAGCGCGGTTCCGGCGCGCGGACGGCTAGAGATTCGGAACCGGGAACCCGGGGAATTCGCGCTGGATCATGGTGCGCAGCGTCGCATTGTTCGGCTGCGCGCCGGGAGCCGGATCCTTCAATTCGTAGCCGAGATCCTGCGCGGTGGTCGGCAGATGGATCAGAACGAAGCCGACACGGTTGATGGCGAAGTCGAGACGCACTTCGCCGTCGCGGCGCACCGCGGCACCCGGGATGGTGTAGAACGCATCCTGGCGGAACTTGCCGAGCTGCGTATAGGTGAGAGTTTTCGGGCCTATCTTGCCGAACCAGCTGTTGAGCTGGCGCAACGGCGTTTGCTTGCCGTCCGCAGCCACCAGATAGACGCGCTGCAACGGCAGTTCCTGTTGCGTTTGCGTGACCACGGTCACCATCACGACGGCGTAGCTGGCAAGCTCGTCGCGCTCCGCGGCGTCCTTGGGCCAGGAGATCGTATAGACGCCATAGCGCGCGGCCGCCGTACCGCGCGCCTGCTGCGCCGCAGCGCCTTCCCTGATTTGCTTGTTGAGTTTCTCCGGCGTCGTCGCGCCCGACTGCAGGCTGTCCGGTTGAAGGATGACTTGCGCCTTGACGACGGCAACCGGCGCGAAGCTCAAGGCCGCTGCAGAGACAAGCGCCAGAATCGCAAATCCTGCGGCGCGATCGATATTCATGTGACATCCCCCAAAAGTGCCCTCAAGGAGCATCATGCCGTGCTGGCTATGCCTTTGCCAAGGGCGGCCTGGGCCGCGGCAAGGCGCGCGATCGGCACCCGGAACGGCGAGCACGACACGTAATCGAGCTTGACCTCGTGGCAGAAAGCGACCGAGGCGGGGTCGCCGCCGTGCTCGCCGCAGATGCCGAGTTTCAGATCTTTTCGCACCTTGCGGCCGCGTTCGGCGGCAATGCGAATGAGCTCGCCGACGCCGTCGCGGTCGATCGACACGAACGGATCGCCCGGCAGGATGCCCTTGGCCGTGTAGATGCCGAGAAAACTCGCGGCGTCGTCGCGGCTGATGCCGAATGCGGTCTGGGTCAGATCGTTGGTGCCGAAGGAGAAGAACTCCGCGGTCTGCGCGATCTCGCCCGCCATCAGCGCCGCGCGCGGCAGTTCGATCATGGTGCCGACCTGGTATTTCAACTTGCCTTTGCTCTCGGCGGCGACCGTTCGCGCCATAGCGTCGATGCGCTCTTTGACCAGATCGAGCTCCGCTTTGCTGGCGATCAGCGGCACCATGATTTCCGGCGCCACGGCTACGCCGGTCGCGCGCTCCGCCTCGACCGCGGCCTCGAAGATGGCGCGCGCCTGCATTTCGGCGATTTCCGGATAAGCAATCGCCAGACGACAGCCGCGGAAGCCGAGCATCGGATTGAACTCGTGCAACTCGCGGGCACGATCCGCGAGTTTTTTCGGATCGGCGCCCATGGCTTGCGCCACCTCGACAATCTCTTCCTCGCTGTGCGGCAAGAATTCGTGCAGCGGCGGGTCGAGCAGGCGGATGGTCACCGGCAAGCTGCCCATGATCTTGAACAGCTCGACGAAATCGGCGCGCTGCATCGGCAAGAGTTTCGCCAGCGCCGCGCGGCGCGATTTCTCGTCGCCGGCCAAAATCATCTCGCGCACGGCACGGATGCGGTCTTCGTCAAAGAACATGTGCTCGGTGCGGCAGAGCCCGATACCCTCGGCGCCGAATTTGATCGCGGCACGCGCGTCGGCCGGCGTGTCGGCATTGGCGCGCACTTTGAGCGTGCGGACGCCGTCGGCCCATTTCATCAAGGTGGCGAACTCGCCGGCCAGCGCCGGCTCCTGCATCGGCACCCTGCCGGCGAGCACCTGCCCGCTCGAGCCGTCGATGGTAAGGATGTCGCCTTTCTTGAGCGTCACGCCGCCGGCCGTCATGCTCTGGGCGCGATAATCGACGCGCAACGCGCCGGCGCCGGAGACGCATGGCTTGCCCATGCCGCGAGCGACCACCGCCGCGTGCGAGGTCATGCCGCCGCGAGTGGTCAAAATGCCTTCGGCGGCGTGCATGCCGTGAATGTCTTCCGGCGAAGTCTCGACGCGCACCAGGATCACTTTGTGGCCCTGGCTCCGCAGCGTCTCGGCATCTTCCGAGGAGAACACGATCTCGCCGCAGGCGGCGCCCGGCGACGCCGGCAAGCCGGTGGCGAGCACCTTGCGCTCGGCGTTGGGATCGATGGTCGGATGCAACAGCTGATCGAGGGCAGCAGCATCGACGCGCGCCACCGCTTCGTCCTTGGTGATCAGCTTCTCGTTGGCGAGCTCGACGGCGATGCGCAGCGCCGCCTGCGCCGTGCGCTTGCCGTTCCTCGTCTGCAGCATCCACAGCTTGCCCTGCTCGACGGTGAATTCGAGATCCTGCATGTCGCGGTAGTGCCGCTCCAGCGCGCCGTGGATGCGGGTCAGTTCGGCGAACGCGTCCGGCATCGCCGATTCCATGGACGGCTTGTGCGAGCCGGCTTCCTTGCGCGCCTGTTCGGTGATCTCCTGCGGCGTGCGGATGCCGGCGACCACGTCTTCGCCTTGGGCATTGATCAGAAATTCGCCGTAGAGCTTTTTCTCGCCGGTCGATGGATTGCGCGTGAACGCAACGCCGGTGGCCGAGGTCTCGCCCATATTGCCGAACACCATGGCCTGCACATTGACCGCGGTGCCCCAGCTTTCCGGAATAGCGTGCAGGCGACGGTAGGTGATGGCGCGCTGGTTCATCCACGAACCGAACACCGCGCCGATAGCGCCCCACAATTGCGCGTGCGGGTCTTGCGGGAACGGCTTGCCGCTCTCCTCCTCGACGCGCTCCTTGTAGCGGTCGATGATCGTGTCCCAGTCATCGGCGCTGAGATCGGTGTCGAGCGTATAGCCGTTGCGGTCCTTGTGGTCGTCGAGGATTTCCTCGAAATGATGATGCTCGATGCCGAGCACCACATTGGCATACATGGTGATGAAGCGGCGGTAGCTGTCGAGCGCAAAACGCCGGTCGCGGGATTTCTCCGCAAGCGCCACGGCGGTGACGTCGTTGAGCCCGAGATTGAGCACGGTGTCCATCATGCCCGGCATCGAGGCGCGCCCGCCGGAGCGCACCGAGACCAGGAGCGGATTTTCGGCGTCGCCGAATTTCTTGACGGTGATGCGGCCGACCTCGGCCAGCGCGGCGTCGACCTGCGCCTTCAAATCCTTCGGATAGGTTTTGCCGTTGGCGTAGAAATGGGTGCAGACCTCGGTGGTGATGGTGAAGCCGGGCGGCACCGGCAGGCCGAGATGCGCCATTTCGGCAAGCCCCGCGCCCTTGCCGCCGAGCAAATTGCGCATCGACGCCCGGCCGGCCGCCTTGCCGCCGCCGAAGGCGTAGACCCATTTGCCTTTGGCCGGTTTGGCGGCGAATTTGGCCGCCGTTTTAGCGGCCTTTGCCTTGGCAGATTTGGCCTTGGCGGATTTGGCCGGCGATTTCTTCACCGCCTGGCGGGAGCTTTTAGAGCGCGATTTGACCATGGATCATCATTCGATTGATTGAGCCCGGCAATGCTTCGATTTTTACTACTGGATGAAGTGATGGATGGCATTGAGCCCGGTCAATCCGACGATAATGAGATAGACCGCGACGACGATATTGAGAAGCCGCGGCATGATCAGGATCAAAATGCCGGCGATGAGCGCCACAAGCGGCGTGATATGGGCGGCGGTGATAACCATCGGTTTTCCTATCGGTTTTGTTGTGCGGGAATGGGCCAGACGTGCCAAAGCGATGCGGCGAGGCGCCACTTGGCGTTAACGCACAAACCGCCGTTCGGTTCTATGCGACAAACGCCACGGATTCCAGCCAATCAAGTCTGACTGTGCATATCAGCGCGCGACTCCCTCTCCCCGCGTGCGGGGAGAGGGGGCCTCTCCGCTGGGCTGAGATTCGAGGCGATGTCTGCAACGCCGCCGCCCCGATCTGCGGCGCTCAGAATCGCGGAGAGGCCCCCTCACCCTCGTTCGCTCCGCTCACTCGACCTCTCCCCGCACGCGGGGAGAGGTGATTACCCCTCGATCTTGGAAAAATCCGCCACTGCCCGCGTCGCGGCGCGGATTTCGTTGAGCAGCTTTAGCCGGTTCTCGCGCAACGGCTTGTCGTCGACATTGACCGTCACCTTGTCGAAGAAGGCATCGACATGGGGCCGCAAACTCGCCATGGCGCGCATGGCGGCTTCGAAATCTTCCTTCTCGACCGCACGCGTCGCCTCGACCTTGGCCGCATCGACCGCCACCGCGAGAGCCTTCTCCTCGGGCAGACTGTAGAGCTTCGGATTGGGCGCGCCGGTGTATTCGCGACCGTCCTTCTTCTCCTCGATCCGAATGATGTTGGTCGCGCGCTTGTAGCCGGCGAGCAGGTTCTTGCCGTCCTCGGTATCGAGAAATTTTCCCAAAGCCTCGACGCGCCGGACGATCAGCAGGAGATCGTCCTGACCTTCGAGGGCAAACACCGCATCGACCAGATCGTGACGCGCGCCTTGGTCGCGAAGCTGTATCTTCAAGCGATCGGCGAAGAAGGAAATTAGCTCTATGCAGAGATCAGTGCGTGCAGGACGTCTATCAATAATTTTATCTTCCGAACTCGGTTCCACGGTTTGCATGACGGTGAATTCTGAATTGTGTCCATCCCATCTGTTTGGAGTATACAAAATAACTGGTTTCGACCAGTCAAAATCTACTCTTGATTTATAATCCTCACGAGCAGCCGCTGTAATCGACACGTAGTGCCCGCCGATTAGATCGGACAATATCACAAAAATATTCCCTCTCTGAGCAAAGAGGAGTTGGAAGAAGTATGCATCGCCAATAACTTTTGCCAACGATACACGCCTTCGCTCCTGCAAAATTAATCTGATCACTCCCAATGCAGCGCGCCTTAGTGCGTAGGGATCCTTACTGCCGGTTGGCTTTTCACCGATCGCCCAAAATCCCACCAATGTATCAATCTTATCCGCAAGCCCGACTGCGACGGAAACTGGATCGGCGGGCACCAGGTCGTCGGGGCCTTTCGGCTTGTAGTGGTCCTCACACGCATGCGCGACGGCTTCATCCTCGCCCTGCGCCTCGGCGTAGTATTTCCCCATAAGCCCTTGCAGCTCGGGAAATTCGCCGACAACCTCCGTAAGCAAGTCCGCCTTGCACAGCCGCGCCGCCCGCTTGGCCTTCTCCACATCCGCCCCGACCAGCGGCGCCAGCTCGCCGGCCAATCGTTCAATCCTTTCAATGCGCTCGGCCTGGGTGCCCAACTTCTCGTGAAAGATGATGTCCTTGAATTTCGGCAGCCGATCTTCAAGTCGCGTCTTTAAATCGGTTTCGTAGAAAAACTTCGCATCGCTCAGCCGCGCCCGGATAACGCGCTCGTTGCCGGCGACGATGGCTTTGCCGCCGTCCTCGGCCTCGAGGTTCGAGACCAGGATGAATTTGTCGACCAGCTTGGCGTGCGCGGCGTCGCGCAGGACGAAACATTTCTGGTTGTTGCGGATGGTGGCGCGGATCACTTCTTCCGGGATGCGCAGGAACTTTTCGTCGAACGAGCCCATCAGCACCACCGGCCATTCGACCAAGCCGGCGACTTCGGCCAGCAAACCGTCGTCCTCGATCAGCTCGAGCCCCTGCGCGAAGGCAAGCTGCTTTGCCTCGGTGAGGATGATGTCGCGGCGGCGCTCGGCGTCGAGCACGACTTTCGCCTTGTCGAGCTTTTGCGCGTAGTCGGCGAAGCGGCGCACCGTGAACGGCGCCGGCGCCAGGAAACGGTGCCCGCGGGTTTCATTGCCCGCCGCGATGCCGCCGACCGAAAACGGCACGATCTCCGGCTCCTCGGTCTCCGGCCCGAAGGTGGCCACGATCGAATGCAGCGGCCGCACCCAGTTGAGCGCGCCAGGCGCTTTCGATTGCTCGCCCCAGCGCATCGATTTCGGCCACGGAAAGCCCTTGATGACCTCGGGCAACATCTCGCCGATCACCTCGATCGCCGCGCGGCCCGGCTTTTCGATCACCGCGACATAGAAATCGCCCTTCTTGTCGGGCTGCACTTTCGCTTCATCGATCGATTTCAGCCCCGCCGCTTTGAGAAAGCCCGCAATGGCATTGTCCGGCGCGCCGACCCGCGGGCCCTTCTTCTCCTCGCGCAGGTCCGGCTGCCGCGCCGGCACGCCGTGCACGGACAGCGTCAGCCGCCGCGGCGTCACGAACGCCTTGGCGCCCTCATAAACCAGGCCAGCGCCAACCAGCCGGTCGGTCACGCTTTTACGCAAATCCTCCGCCGCCCGCGCCTGCATGCGCGCGGGGATTTCCTCGGAGAACAGTTCGAGCAGGAGTTCGGGCATCGTTATCCTTCACCCTCCCCTGGAGGGGGAGGGTCGGCGCGCGAAGCGCGCCGGGGTGGGGTGACGGCGCCGCTGCCGCCTGTGCTTCAAAGGCTCCGGCTCGGCATCGCGTGAGCCGTAGAGCGCCGCATACACTGTTTCCAACACGCCATCCATGTTTTGAAGATCGTTATTCCAGAAGCGGATGACGCGAAAACCCTCGGATTCGAGCCAGCGTGTGCGCATTTGATCTCTGAGCCGGTTTGCATCGGTATTATGTTGTGAACCGTCGAGCTCGATCACCAGGCGCGCAGCCATGCAGGCAAAGTCGGCGACATAGGGGCCGATCGGCACTTGCCGACGGAAATGCGTGCCCTCGGTTTCGATGGTGCGAAGCCGCTTCCATAAAAGTATTTCGGTCTCGGTCGCTTTGGCGCGAAGGCGGCGCGCCGTTGCGCGACGGAAACGGTCGATTGGCAAGCTCTTACTCACCATAGTTTGCCTCACCGCTGCAGCACCCCACCCCGGCGCGCGTTGCGCGCCGACCCTCCCCCTCCAGGGGAGGGTGAAGTGGTGCCCTCCCCCTGTCAGGGGAGGGTTTTGTGGCTCCCATCGCACAGCGGCTGGTGCGAGGAGCGTTTGCAGGCGCAGAACCAGACTTCCTCGTTGGCTTCCGCCTTCCATTCCTGCGGGCGGAATTCTGAGCCCTTGTGCGAGCCGTCGCAGAACGGCTGCGTCTTGGAGCGCCCGCAGGCGCACCACCAGTAGCTTTCGCCGGCCACGACGTTGATCGGCAGCGGACGTCGGCCGCCGATTTCAGGAACTCCGCTCATATGTTCTTCCCTCCGCCTTCGGTCGCGAGCCACGCCTCGCCGCACGCTTTGGCAAGCTCGCGCACCCGCAAGATGTAGCTCTGCCGCTCGGTCACGGAAATCACCCCGCGCGCGTCGAGCAGATTGAACACGTGGCTTGCCTTGATGCACTGGTCGTAGGCCGGCAACGCCATCAGATGCCGACCGCGGTTGTCGCCAGCCCCCACCCTGCCCTCCCCCGCATGCGGGGGAGGGGAAGAAGAGGCCCAGCCGGCCTCGAGATATTTGCGGCACGCCTGCTCGGCCATGCGGAACTGCTCGAACAGCATATCGGTGTCGGCATATTCGAAATTGTGCCGGGAATATTCCTGCTCGGCCTGCAGGAAGACGTCGCCGTAGCTCACGCGCGCGGCGCCGTCGCGGCCGTTGAAGTTGAGATCGAAGACGTTCTCGACGCCCTGCACATACATCGCCAGCCGTTCGAGGCCGTAGGTCAATTCGCCGGCCACCGGCGCGCATTCGAAGCCGGCGACTTGCTGGAAGTAGGTGAACTGCGACACTTCCATGCCGTCGCACCAGCATTCCCAGCCGAGCCCCCAGGCGCCCAGCGTCGGGCTTTCCCAATCGTCCTCGACGAAACGGATGTCGTGAATCTTTGGATCGATGCCAATGGCGTAGAGCGATTTCAGGTACAGATCCTGCAAATCGTCCGGCGATGGCTTTAGGATCACCTGCATCTGATAATAGTGCTGCAGGCGGTTCGGGTTCTCGCCATAGCGGCCGTCCTTCGGCCGCCGCGACGGCTGCACGTAAGCCGCGTTCCACGATTTCGGCCCGAGCGCGCGCAGCGTCGTCGCCGGATGGAAGGTGCCGGCGCCGACCTCCATGTCATAGGGCTGCAAAATGACGCAGCCCCAGTCCGCCCAATAGCGTTGCAACGCCAGGATAAGCCCTTGAAAAGAGCGTTCCGGGCGCATGTGGGGCGGCAGCGGCTGGGTGGCGGTCATAGCGGGGATCAGGGATCAGACATCAGGGATCAGGTATCAGGGATCAAGGATCAAGGTTTGATTCTTGATCCCTGATACCTGATACCTGATCACTGGCGGCCGATACAGGGAGGGCATAGTGCGAAAAATAACAGGCCTATTCGTATGCGCGGCGCTGGCCGCCGCAGGCGCGCCGGCCGCGCAGGCGCAGGATAATTATCCGACCCGGCCGGTCCGCGTCGTCATCGCGTTTCCGCCTGGGGGACCCACCGATTTCGTCGGCCGCCTGGTCACCGACAAGATGTCGGCTGAGCTCGGCCAGCGCGTCTATATCGAAAACAGGCCCGGCGCCGCCGGCACCGTCGGCGCCGACAACGTCGCCAAGGCCGACCCCGACGGCTACTCGCTGTTCCTCACCACCTCGGGCGCGGTAACGATAGCGCCGCACATTCAGGCCAACGTGCCCTACGATCCGCTGCGCGATTTCGCGCCGGTGGCGCTGGTCACCAAAGTCACCGAGGTGCTGGTGGTCACGCCGAAGCTCGGCATCAAGACGGTCAAGGAGCTGATCGCGCTCGCCAAGGAGAAACCCGGCGCCGTTTCTTTCGCCTCGACCGGCATCGGCTCGCCGCCGCATCTCGCCCAGGAATTGCTCGACGTCTCGGCGAACGTGAAATTCCTGCACGTGCCTTATCGCGGCGCGGCGCCGGCGCTGACCGATTTGCTCGGCGGCCAGGTGCAGGTGCTCGCCGCCGATCTGCCGGTGCTGATCGCGCAAATCCAGGCCGGCGCGCTGGTGCCGATCGGCGCGGCCGCCGACAAGCGCGACGCGCTTCTGCCTGACGTTCCGACGCTGACCGAACAGGGCTATCCCAATACCGAGGCCTCGAACTGGTACGCGCTGTTGGCGCCGGCGAAAACGCCGCCCGCGCTGGTCGCCAAGCTCAACAAAGCGGTCATCGACGCGCTCAACGATCCCGAGGTGCGCGACAAGCTGGTGAAAGCCGGCGCCACGCCGGTCGGCGGCACGCCGGAATCGCTCGGCGCCTTCATGAAGTCCGAATACGAAAAATGGGGCAAGGTGGTTGCCGAGCGCGGCATCAAGGATACGCCGTAAAGCTTTTCCGTCATCCTGAGGTGCGAGCGAAGCGAGCCTCGAAGGGCGACGGCCCGGGCCGTGCATCCTTCGAGGGCCGCTTCGCGGCCACCTCAGGATGACGGTTTTGACTGGGTGGAATTCAACCCGGCCGATACTCGCCGCTCTTCGGATCGCGTTTCAATTTCGGCAGCGCGTTGCGGTCGACCGAATCGACGGGCGCTTGCCCGCGCACGCCGTCGAGCTCGCTGTTGACGCGTTGCACCTCTTTCACGCACCAGCGCACCAAGGCGAACGCTCCCACCATTCCGAGCGTCACGGCAAGCAACGGGTGCATGACCCCTCTCCGTATTACGTTTTGAGCCTGATCTTATCCGAAAACCGGCATCCATCACCTGATCAAGTCCGGTGACAGGCTATTCGGGATCATGCTCTACAATCCGTAGCGCGCCCATAACGCGCGCGCTTCGAGCGCCGAGATAAAGTCGTCGGCAAGGCCGGCCGGCATGCCTTGCAACAAGTCGGCGCCGGTCACTCCGGCAACCCGCCGCCCCAGCCAGCCACGGTCCGCGGTGATCAAGGGCGTCACAACTTTATCGCCATAGCGTTCGCGTAGCACGGTCCGCAAATCGCCGATGGCGTCGATGAGGCCGAGCTCGAGGCCCCGCGTTCCGGTCCAATACTCGCCGGAGAACAAGTCGTTTTCTGGGCCGTTGAGCTTGCCGCCGCGCCGCGATTTCACCAATGCGATGAAACTGTCGTGGATTTCCCGTTGCAGCTTTTTCAGCCGCGCCACGTCGTCCGGGTTCTCCGGCAGGAACGGATCGAGCATCGATTTGTGCTCGCCCGACGTATAGATACGGCGCTCGATGCCGTACTTCGCGATCAGCTTGTCGAAGCCGAACGCGCCGCCGACGACCCCGATCGAGCCGACGATGGAATGCGGATCGGCGACGATCTCGTCGCCGGCGCAGGCGATCATGTAGCCGCCGGAAGCGGCGGCGTCCTCGACGAAGGCGATGACGCGGCGGCCTTTCTCCGCGGCCAATTCGCGGATGCGGCGAAAAATCAGGTGCGACTGGGCCGGCGAGCCGCCCGGCGAATTGATGGCCAGCGCCACCGCCGGCGCGTTGCGGATAGAAAATGCCCGATCCAGCGTGCGCGCCACCGACGCCAGCGACAGGCCCGGCCGCAGCGGCGTGCCGAAGCCGATAATTCCGGTGAGCCGCACCACCGGCACCACCGGCTGGTCGCGGCGGAAGCGCTTGGGAATGAGCGGGCGAAGCACGCCCAGCGCTTTGGCGCCGATGCCGCGCTCCTGCGTCGATGTGTCTGTCATGGAACCCACATAAGAATTGCCGACAAAAGCGGCAAGTAACCGTTTTTTAATTGCTGGAACGCTTCTTGCTTAGGGAGAGGGTGCCGGATCGACAAAGGGACGATGGACTGGAAATGAAGATATACATCCTGATGATGCTGATCGCCGCTATTGTTGGGCTTTCGCATCTTCCCATCCGCGTCCGGGCAAAACAGAGTGCCCCAGCACCGCCCGATTCGGTGCCAGCTTGATGCCTAACAGCTGAGCAGCGCTTGGCGTTTCAGTTCCCAGTCAAAGAAAGTGCTTCACCGTTGCGCAGGACGGCTTCGGCCGCTGCGGTCGGTTTGCCGTCGGCATCGGCAAGCAAAAAGCCGGGCAAGAGCGCGAGCGGCGCCCGGCTTCCCTTTGTTGCCCGCACCAGCACGCGGATCGCCGCTGCGCCCGGTTTGGGGTGAACCGGCAGCGCCGTGACCGCGCCGAAATCTTTCCTGAGCGCCGCAAGCACATCGGCGAGCCCGTCGGCGCGCCAAATGAGGGTGACGACGCCGTCAGCGCGCAAAAGCCGCGCCGCGGTGCGCAGCCAATGCTCCAGCGTCGTCTCGGATGCCGCGTGCGCCTGGCGGCGCGCGTAATCGGGCGACGGCTGCTGCACGAGATTGAATGGCGGGTTCATCAGCACGCAGACCGCGGATCCCGGCGTCAGGCCCGCAGCAATGAAATCGGCGGCGGACGACTCGACATTGAGACGCACCGCGCGCACGCGATCGGCAAGACCGTTGCGTTGCGTGTTTTCGGCCGCGAGTTCTGTAAGGGCCGGGTCGACTTCCACCAGTGTGACGTTGAGACCTTCGATCCGGCGCGCCAGCGCCAATCCCGCGCCGCCGACACCCGCGCCGAGATCGACCGCATGGTCGCCGGACCGCGCCGAAGTCGCCGCAGCAAGCAGGATGGCGTCGTGGCCGACGCGATGGCCGCGCAGCGGCTGCCGCAGCACCAGCCGGCCACCGAGGACGGCGTCCTCGCTGGCCTCTTCAGCCGACATCGGGGCGAAGCTCGTTGCCGTAGCCGGCTTCGACGAGCAATTCTCGCGCGGCGGCGATTTCGTCTTCGCCGACCAGGATGCGCCGCTGGAAAGCGCCGATCGAGCCTTCCAGCACGCTCATGTTCCGATCGGCGACCAGATGCGGAATATCGGCGCCGTTGAGCAGCGCCTCGATCGCCGAAATCAGCACGGCATCATTGGTACGGACCAGTTCGCGCACCTTTCAGCTCCGCCGTCGTTCTTCGCCCGGTGCGCGCAGCGCCAGATAAGCAATCAGCTTCACCTCGCGGCGGCCGCGCGTCACGGTATCGAGAATCAGGCCGCAGGCGATCGAGAGGAAGGCGACCAGCATCAGTCCGGTCGAGAGCACCGCTGTAGGCAGCCGCGGCACCAGGCCTTCCTGCACATAGGTGATGACCAGCGGAATGGCGAGGCCGACCGACATGATGGCAAGCGCGATGCTGAGCGAGCCGAACAAAGCCAGCGGCCGTTCGGCGCGGTAGAGTTTCAGCACGGTCCAAAGGATGCGAAAACCGTCGTGCCAGGTCGAGAGTTTCGAGGCTGACCCGGCCGGCCGCGAATAATACGGCGTCGGCATCTCGCCCACCGGCAATTCCAGCTCCAGCGCATGCACCGTCAATTCGGTCTCGATCTCGAAGCCGCCCGACAAGATCGGAAACGATTTGACGAAGCGCCGCGAGAACACCCGATAGCCGGACAGGATATCGGTGAAGGCGCGGCCGAAAATGTGGGTGATGAAGCCGGTCAACATATGGTTGCCGGCGCGGTGGCCGGGGCGATAGGCGGCCGCGTCGCGATCGATGCGCGAGGCCACCATCATGTCGAGCCGGTCGCCGATCAGTTTTTCGATCAGCGCCGGCGCGCTCGGCGCGTCATAGGTGGCGTCGCCGTCGACCAGCACGTAGATGTCGGCCTCGATGTCGTTGAACATGCGCCGCACCACGTGGCCCTTGCCCTGGTGCGTCTCGCGGCGGACCACTGCGCCGGCGCGCTGCGCCGCCTCGACCGTGCCGTCGGTCGAATTGTTGTCGTAGACATAGATCGTGGCATCGGGCAGCGCAGCGCGGAAATCGCCGACGACCTTGGCAATCGCGCGTGCCTCGTTGTAGCACGGCACCAGGACCGCCACCTCGTACCGGCTCTCGGTCATGCTCTGCCCAATAAACGTTTCATGAAGCGTTCGTGACTTGACATCGCCCCTCTCCGCCGCCACGTCGTGCGCAATGCGGCCGGCGCGGCCTGGTTAGCAAAGATCCTGCGCACTTGCCGCAGCACCATAGCGTTTCTATGCTCGCACGTCGTTAGCGGAGAGACCTTAAGTGGCCGTTGTCATCCCCTTCGAAAGCCGGGACGAACCGTCGATCGATCGCCTGGTCGACCTGGTTACCGCCGACATGCAGCGCGTCAACGGCGCGATTTTGGCGCGGACCGGCTCCGAAGTGACGATGATCCCGGAGGTCGCCAACCACCTGATCAATTCCGGCGGCAAGCGGCTCCGCCCGATCCTCACCTTGGCGCTGGCGCGGCTGACCAATTACGGCGGCGACGGCCATATCAAGCTCGCCGCCGCGGTCGAGTTCATGCACACGGCGACGTTGCTGCACGACGACGTTGTCGACGAGAGCGAGTTGCGCCGCGGGCGCCTTGCGGCGCGCATGCTGTGGGGCAACGAAGCCAGCGTCCTGGTCGGCGATTTTCTGCTCGGCCAGGCGTTCAAGATGATGGTCGAGGTCGGCAACCTCAAGGCGCTGGAAATCCTCGCCGCCGCCGCCGCCGTAATCGCCGAGGGCGAAGTCATGCAGCTCGCCGCCGCCAAGAACACCGCGACCACCGAGGACGAATATATCGCGGTGATCCGCGCCAAGACCGCCGAGCTGTTTGCCGCCGCTTGCGAAGTCGGTCCGGTGCTGTCGGCGCGGCCGCGCGACGAGCAGGCCGCCTGCCGCTCGTTCGGCATGAACCTCGGCATCACGTTTCAGCTGATCGATGACGTGCTCGACTATGGCGGCGCCGCGCAAAAGCTCGGCAAGAACGTCGGCGACGATTTCCGCGAGGGCAAGATCACCTTGCCGGTGGTGCTCGCCTTCCGCCGCGGTTCCGACGGCGAGCGCGAATTCTGGCGGCGGACACTGGAGCGCGACGAAGCCAACGACGCCGATCTCGAACACGCCATCGGGCTGATGGCCAAGCACCGCGCGCTCGAAGACACGATCGGCCGCGCCCACCACTACGGCGCCATCGCGCGCGACGCGCTGGCGCTGTTTCCCGATTCGCCGATGAAGTCAGCGCTCGCCGAGACGGTGGATTTTTGTATTGCGCGGACGCATTAGCGCGTAGCGCCGCCCAGCGCAGTCGCGCGCACCCACCATTCCGGACGGGCGGCGTGTACCGCTTCCGCCGCTCTGATAGCGTCGGCCGCAGAGGCGAAAATCGCAAAACACGTCGAGCCCGAGCCCGACATGCGGGCAAGCTCACATTGCGGCTGGCTCTGCAACGCCAACAGCACGTCGGCAATTGCCGGCGCCAGCGCAATCGCCGGCGTTTCCAGATCGTTCTTTTGGCTCAAGAGAAACCGCACCAGCTGGTCGCGCTTGGACATCGCGGTGAGCACGGTCAGGTCGGCCGGCACAACGGGCGCCGCCGGCGGCTTCCAGCGGGCGAACACCGCCTTGGTCGAAAGCGCGACGCCGGGATTGACCAGCACGCCCTGCAGCGGCGGCAGCTTGAAGGGACTTGAGAGAATTTCGCCGATGCCGCGCATCAGCCGCGTGCGCGGATCGAGACAGACCGGCACATCGGCGCCGGTGGCGCGCGCCGCGGCATAGAGCAGTGGATCGTCGGGCGCAAGCTTGTTGGTCCGCGCCAAGAGCCGCAGCGCTGCGGCCGCGTCGGCCGATCCGCCGCCGAGGCCTGCCGCCACCGGCAGTCTTTTTTCGAGATCGAAGGTGCCGGCGCCGACGGTCGGCAGCCTATCGGCGAGCGCGCGGGCGGCTTTGAGCACGAGATTGTCGGCGGTGGCGCCTGCCTCTGCCGCGCTTGGGCCGCCCACGTTGAGCGTAAGCGCGCCGCCCGGCGCAAAGCGCAAGCGGTCGCCGACGCTGGCGAAGGCGACCAGGCTTTCGATTTCGTGATAGCCGTCGGCGCGGCGGCCGAACACGCGCAGCGTCAGGTTGACCTTTGCGGGCGCGTCTTCAACGAGCGAGGCAGGCAAGGAGGCCCCTCACCCGCCGTTCCCCGGCTTCTTGGCCTTGTCGGCATCAGCCGCGGACGATTTGTCGTCGGGAAGCCCGTCTTTGATCTTGGCCTCGATCTTGGGCAGGTCTTCCTTGTCCGGGCCCAAATCCTTGGCCTGCGTCCACTGGTAATGCGCTTCCAGCGTCCGGCCGACCCGCCAATAGGCGTCGCCCAGATGATCGTTGATGGTCGGATCGTCCGGCTTGAGCTCGACGGCGCGCTCCAGATTCTTCACCGCCTCGTCGTAATTGCCGGTGCGGAAATAGGCCCAGCCCAGCGAATCGACGATGTAGCCGTCGTCCGGCCGCTGCTCGACGGCGCGGCGGATCATGTCCATGCCGTCGTCGAGATGGACGCCCTGGTCGACCCAGGAATAGCCCAGATAATTGAGCACCAGCGGCTGCTCCGGGTAAAGCTCCAGCGCCTTCTTCATGTCGGCTTCGGCGTTCGGCCATTGATGCGAGCGCTCGTAGCAAATGCCGCGGAAATAGAACACGACCCAGTTCGACTTATCGGGCTTGGCGATGGTGTCGATGGCCTTGCCGTAGGTGTCGGCGCATTCGGCGAATTCCTTGCGGCCGCGCTGGATATTGCCGAGCGCGAGGATCGCCTCGGTATCCTTCGGATGCTCGGCGATGACGTGATCGAGCCGCTTCTTGGCCTCGTCGGAGCGGTCGAGCTGATCGAGATCGCCGGCGAGCTGGATCTCGGCGTTGCGCGACAGCGGCGATGACGCCGGCAGGCGCTCATACACTTTGATCGCGAGATCCGGTTTTTTCAGCGACTCGTAAAGATCGGCGAGCGACAACAGCGCCATGGCGTGCGACGGCTCGAGATAAAGCGCCAGCTGCAGATAGATCAGCGCCAAATCCTCGCCGCCACGGCGGCCGATCGAAGCGCCGAGCCCGTAGAGCGCCTCGGCGGCGCCGGCCTGCGGTGAATCGACCAGGAGCGGTATCTTGTCGCCGTCGTTGACCGCTTTCATTTCCTGCACGATCAGCGGATGGTCCGGCAGCACCTTGTTGAAATCGCCGTAGACCTTGAGCGCGTCGGCCTTGTTGCCGCCGCGTGCCAGATAGCGGCCGTAGGCCTCGACCATGCGCACCGCGGTGGGATCGACTTTGTAGGCGCGCTCGTAGCGCTTGCCGGCTTCCTTCTTGTTGTTGGCAAGATCGAGGATGAGGCCGGCATGCAGATCCTTGAAGATCGAATACCAGTCCGGGCCCGACAGCTTGTCCATGGTATCGATCGAGACGCGGGTATCGCCTGAGCCGGCGAGCGCCCAGGCCGACAATAGCGTCGCGGTGAGATCGGTCACCGGGCCGCGCACCGACTGGCCAAAATTCTGCCGCGCGGCGGAATAGTCTTTCTGCTTGAGCGCACGAACGCCGACGACGAGACGGGCGATGCGGTCGGTGCGGTCGACCTGCAGCAGCCGGTCGGCGAGCTTGCCGGCTTGATCGATGTCGCCGCCGGTGAGCACGGAGAGGAAAGCGCGGCCGAGCAGATCGGGATTTTTCGGATCGGCCTTGAGCACGTTGAGGTAATAGGCAGCCGCCGCGGCGGAATCGCGCTCGGTGCCGGCATGGCGGGCGGCCAGATAGTTGCCGGCCGGATTGTCGTGCAAGAGTTCCTGCTCGGTGGGCGCGGCGTATGCTGACGGCAGGACGGCGAGTACGGCAGCGCCAACAATAGCGGCGCGCCAGGGCAGCAGCGGGTGAGTCACGACAGCTCCATTGGCAAACTGGCTCGGCGAACCGGGAATCAAGCGCCGTAAGCCAGTGTGGACGCGAGAATGACCTTTTTGCCCCGCCCCCGCAAGGACGCGGAAGAACACCAGTTCGTGTGCAATCCGCAAGGACTAATCTGCGCCTTTACGCCGCAAGGGCGGCGAAATCGCGGCAGGATGGCTGCGGCCAAGTCGACGCCTATGGCTATATTGGGAAGGCGGTTGTAGGAAGACTTTCATGCTTACTGTACGGCTTCCCGCGGACGTCGAGAAACGCCTGGATTTGCTTGCCAAGAGAACCGGGCGCACGAGGAATTTCCATGTTCGGCAGGCAATCTTGCGTCACATCGATGACCTCGAAGATTATTACCTCGCAAGACGGCGCCTCAGCCGAAAGGCTGCACGCGTGACCCTTGAGGAATTAGAGCGCGACGTCGCCAAGACGCGTTGATGCGCCACAACGAAATACTGCTTCACATATTCGGGTAATTCGGCCCGCCGCCGCCTTCGGGCGGCACCCAGGTGATGTTCTGGTTCGGGTCCTTGATGTCGCAGGTTTTGCAGTGGACGCAGTTTTGCGCGTTGATGACGAAGCGCGGATTGCCCGCCTCCTCGACCCATTCGTAGACGCCAGCCGGGCAATAGCGCGCCGACGGCCCGGCATAGAGGTCGTGCTCGGAGGTTTTCTGCAAAGCGCCGTCGCGCACCAGGAGGTGCACCGGCTGGTCTTCCTCGTGATTGGTATTCGACAAATAGACCGACGACAGCCGGTCGAAGGTCAGCTTGCCGTCGGGCTTTTGATAGGCGATCGGCCGGCAAAGCGCAGCCGGCTTCAAGGTCGCGAAATCGGCTTTGCCGTGCTTGAGCGTGCCGAACAGCGAGAAGCCGAGCGTGTTGGTCCACATGTCGAGCCCGCCGAGCGCGACGCCGGTGAAGGTGCCGAGTTTCGACCACAGCGGCTTGGCGTTGCGCACCCGCCACAGATCGCGCCCGACCGGCGAAGAGCGCCACGCCGCTTCGTAATCGGCAAGCTCGTCATTGGCGCGGCCGTGCGCCAGCGCCGCGGCGACATGCTCGGCCGCGAGCATCCCCGAAAGCATGGCGTTGTGACTGCCCTTGATGCGCGGCACGTTGACGAATCCCGCGGCGCAGCCGATCAGCGCGCCGCCGGGGAATGAAAGTTTCGGCACCGACTGGTAACCGCCTTCGGTGATGGCGCGGGCGCCGTAGCTGATGCGCTTGCCGCCTGCGAATGTGTCGCGGATCAGCGGATGGGTTTTGAAGCGCTGGAATTCCTCGAACGGCGACAGATACGGGTTTTGATAATTGAGATGCACGACGAAGCCGACCGAAACCAGATTGTCGTCAAAGTGATAGAGGAACGAGCCGCCGCCGGTGCGGTTGCCGAGCGGCCAGCCCATCGTATGCTGCACCAGGCCGCGGCGAAATTTGTCCGGCGCGATCTGCCACAGCTCCTTCAAGCCGATGCCGAACTTTTGCGGCTGCCGGTCTTTTGCCAGCGCGAAACGCTCGATCAACGATTTGGTCAGGCTGCCGCGCGCGCCTTCGGCGAACAAAGTGTATTTGCCGCGCAATTCCATGCCGCGGGTAAAACTCGATTTATGGTGGCCATCCTTGCCGACGCCCATGTCGCCGGTGGCGATGCCGGCGACGGCACCGTTCTCGAACAGCACTTCGGCGGCGGCAAAGCCCGGGTAGATTTCGACGCCGAGCGCTTCGGCCTTTTTCGCCAGAAACCGGCACACATCGCCGAGCGAGACGATGAAATTGCCGTGATTGCTCATCAGCGGCGGCAGCAGGAAATTCGGCAGCCGCAACGCGCCGGATGGCCCGAGCGCATAGAAATGGTCGGCGGTCACCGCGGTTTTGATCGGCGTGTCTTCGCTGCGCCATTCCGGAATGAGGCGATCGAGCCCGATCGGATCGATGACGGCGCCGGACAGGATATGGGCGCCGACCTCGGAGCCCTTCTCCACCACAACCACGCTATTGTCGGGCGCGAGCTGCTTGAGCCGGATCGCAGCCGCGAGGCCGGCCGGCCCGGCGCCGACAATGACGGTGTCGAATTCCATCGCTTCGCGGGCCGGAAGCTCCGGTGTAGTCATGGCTTGCTCGCTCCCCCGGACGACAACCGATGATTTTTCACGAAATCCGCGCGCTGACAATCGTCAGCGCCGATGCGGCCGGCGTTTGCCGTCTAGCACGGCCCGGCGGCGCTCCGCGCTCACCGGGCCTGGCGTGGTGAGCTCCGCTGCGCGCTGCTCGGCATAGGCCGCGGCGGAAAAGTCGACTTTCTCGGCGTCGTCGAGCGCCACGATGAACGGGTCGTCGCCGAACGACGTGTAGCGCACGAAAAGCTGCCCCGCGGTGGCGCCGTCGCGGTACTCCTCCATCAGCGCCTCATCGACCAGCCGCCGGCAGGCGTCGAGGGCTTCTTCGGCGGTGGCAAACGTCCCATATTCCCAGCGTTCGTCCTCCGCCATGTAGTGGAAATTGTCGTCGACCATGACCTTGTATGGAGACATCGTCCCGGGCCTCCAATTTCTCGACATCGCCGCCGGACAAATGTTCCACGCTTTGCCGCATAAGCATAGACTTACGCCCTCACTCACGAGTTCTCGCCGCCCAAGAGTCTTCACCGCCAATGAGTTCCAGCCCTAAAGACGCGCGCGACCTGCTCGCCTTCTATGTCGAGGCCGGCGCCGATGCGCTCCTCGGCGAGGAGGCGATCGACCGCATGGCCGACGAAGTGGCACCTCCCCCTGCAGGGGGGAGGCCGGACAGCGAAGCTGTCCGGGTGGGGGGCAGTAATCAACGCACAGTCTCGGGGCACGGCCCCAACCCGGATCGCTTGCAGCGATCCGTCCCTCCCCCTGCAGCGGAGGGTAAAGCGCTCGCGTCGCCCGACGCCGCCGCCATGGCGGCGCGCGAAGCCGCGCGCACCGCCGCGAACCTCGACGATTTGCGCAAACTTCTCGAAGGTTTTGAGGGCTGCTCGCTGCGCAATACCGCGACCCAACTGGTGTTCGCCGACGGCAATCCGGAAAGCCGCCTAATGTTCGTCGGCGAGGCGCCCGGCCATGAGGAAGATATTTCCGGCCGGCCGTTCGTCGGCCGCTCCGGCAAATTGCTCGACCGCATGATCGAGGCGATCGGGCTCGATCGCACCAAGGTCTACATCGCTAACGTGGTGCCGTGGCGGCCGCCCGGCAACCGCACGCCGACGCCGCAGGAGACCGCGATCTGCCTGCCCTTCATCCGCCGCCAGATCGAGCTCGCCAACCCCGACATTCTGGTCTGCCTCGGCGGACCGTCGATGCAGACGCTGCTCGGCACCAAGGACGGCATCACCCGCATGCGCGGGCGCTGGTTTCCCTTCGACACCGGCACGCGCGAAATCCGCGCCATGGCGACCTTCCACCCCGCCTTCCTGCTGCGCAGCCCGCTGCAGAAGCGATTGTCCTGGCGGGATTTTCTGGCGATCAAGAAGGCGCTGGCGGGTTGAGCGGGCCCGAGCGGCCATGCAATGCTGATACGCTTGCCGATCCGATCCTAAGGCGCATGCCGCGGGCAAGCATGCAAAGATTGTCGAGGCTGGCTCATGGTTCGCCGTTTGGCTGCGATACTGGCTGCCGACGTCGTCGGCTACAGCCGGCTAATGAGCCAGGATGAAGCCGGCACGCTCGCCGACCTCAAGACCCATCGTTCCGAGCTGATCGAGCCCGCGGTCGCCAAATATGGCGGCCGCATCGTGAAACTCATGGGCGATGGGATATTGGCGGAATTCACAAGCGTCGTGGCCGCGGTCGAATGCGCGGCGGAAGTCCAACGCGAAATGGCGCAACGCAACCGCGGCAAGTCCGAAGCGCGGAGCATGTTGCTCCGCATCGGCATCCATCTCGGCGACGTCATAACCGATGCGGACGATATCTACGGCGACGGCGTTAACATCGCTGCCCGCCTTGAAACTCTCGCCGAGGTCGGCGGCATCTGCATTTCCGGCCAGGTCTACGACCAGGTGGACGGCAAGCTGCCGCTTTCCTTTCGCGCGCTCGGCGCGCAGACGCTGAAAAACATCGCCAAGCCGGTCGATGTCTATGGCGTCGACATCGGGGAAAAGAGCACAGCAATCGACCCCGCCAAGACGGAGCTGAAGGTCGAATATTGTCGAGCGCCGGACGGCGTGCGGCTCGCTTACGCGCTTGCGGGACAGGGGCCGCCGCTGGTGAAGACGGCGAACTGGATGAACCATGTCGAACTCGACTGGTCCAACTCGATCATTCGCCACCTTTTCCTCGCGCTCGCCCACGATTTCACCTTGCTGCGCTACGATGCCCGCGGCAACGGGCTGTCCGACTGGGACGTGGGCGACCTCTCGCTCGATACCTGGGTTACCGATCTGGAAACGGTCGTCGACGCGGCGGGATTGGATCGCTTCCCGTTGTTCGCCATGTCGCAGGGCTGCGCCATCTCCGTTGCCTTCGCCGTGCGGCATCCGGAACGCGTTTCCCACCTCATCCTCTATGGCGGCTTCGCGCGCGGCGCATATAAACGGGCGACGAATGAGCTGGAACTGCAAAAAGCCAAGGCGCTCGGAACCTTGATCCGCACCGGCTGGGGTGACGACAGCCCGGTATTCCGTCAGCTGTTCTCGTCATTGTTCATGCCCGGCGGCACCAAGGAGCAGCTGGAAAAGTTCGCCGAGCGGCAGCGCACGACCACCAGTCCGGAATGCGCCTACCGTTATTTCGAGACGACGCGCAGCCTGGACGTGACCGATCTGTTGCCCAAAGTGACCGTGCCCACCCTCGTCATGCATGTGCGCGGCGATCAAGTGCAGCCGTTCGAGGCCGGACGTGAACTGGCGGCCGGGATTCCCGGCGCGCGGTTCGTGCCGTTGCAGGGGCAAAACCATATTCCTCTTGCGAACGACCCCACATCGGAACGCGTGATCGAAGAGATCAGGCTGTTCGTCAAATAGCGATCCGCTCCTTTGCGAGCGCGTCCGCCGCGCTCAGCGCACCGCGACCAGGATCGCGCCGACGGCGACCAGCGCGACGCCGAGCCAGTTCAGCGCGGAAAGTCTTTCGCCGAGGAACAGCACGCCGAAAACCGCGACCAGCACCACGCTCAATTTGTCGATCGGCGCCACTTGTGCGGCGTTGCCGAGTTTCAGCGCGCGGAAATAGCACAGCCACGATGCGCCAGTGCCGAGCCCCGAGAGCAGCAGGAACAGATAGGTGCGGCCCGAAATTTCCGCCGGGTTCTGGAACTGCCGCGTGGCGAAAACAATCACCGCCAAGATGCAGATCACCACGATGGTGCGGATGAAGGTCGCGAGATCGGAGTTGACGTTCTCGACGCCGACTTTGGCAAAGATCGCGGTGAGCGCGGCAAACACCGCCGACAACACGGCCCAAAACTGCCATGACGAGAACGCGCTGGCATTCATGGCGCCGGCTCCCCTCTCGCGATCCCTGCCCTACCCGATCCAGAATTTTATGACGAAGACCGCCGCCAGCACCAGCACCGCGGGCTTGAGATCGGCGAACTTGCCAGCGATGAGTTTTGCCAGCGCGTAAGTGATGAAGCCGAGCCCGATGCCGGTGGCGATCGAATAGGTGAGCGGCATCGACACCGCGGCGACCACCGCCGGCGCCGATTCGGTGATGTCGTCCCAGTCGATCTCGGCGAGCCCGCGCGCCATGATGCAGGCAACGTAAAGCAATGCCGCGGCCGACGCATAGGCCGGGATCATGCCGGCGAGCGGCGCGAACAGCAGCGCCGCCAGGAAGAAGATCGCGACGAACAGGGCCGTCAGTCCGGTGCGCCCGCCGGCGGAGACGCCGGCCGCGCTCTCGATATAGCTGGTCGTCGTCGAGGTGCCGATCAGCGCGCCGAACATGGCGGCAAAACTGTCGGCGATCAGCGCCTGTTTCATGCGCGGCAGATTGCCGTCGGCGTCGGTCAGGCCGGCGCGGTGGGTAACGCCGATCAGGGTGCCGGCATTGTCGAACACGTCGACGAACAAAAAACTGAAAATGACGATGAGGAACGACGTTTCCCAAATCCGCGAGAAATCGAGCTGCAGGAAGGTCGGCGCCAGCGACGGCGGCGCCGAGACGACGCCGGTGAATTTCGCCAGGCCCAGCGGAATGCCGATCGCGGTGACGATGAGGATGCCGATCAAGGTGCCGCCGATGACGCGGCGATAGTTCAGCGCCGTGATCAGCACCAGGCCGAGCAGGCACAGGATCGCGTCCGGCTTGTGCAGATCGCCGAGCGTGACCAGGGTCGCTTGGCTGCCGACCACGATCTTGGATTCCTCGAGCGCGATGATGCCGAGGAACAAGCCGACGCCGGCCGATATGGCGAACTTCAGGTTCTTCGGAATCGAATTGATGATGTATTCGCGAATGCGAAAAATCGAAATCAGAAAGAAGATGACGCCGGAGCAGAACACGGCGGCGAGCGCCTGCTGCCAGGTATATTTCATGGTCAGCACGACGGTGAAGGCGAAGAACGCGTTGAGCCCCATGCCGGGCGCCAGCGCGATCGGATAATTGGCGTAGAGCGCCATCACCAAGGTCGACACCGCGGCCGCGATGCAGGTGGCGACGAACACCGCGCCCTTGTCCATGCCGGCATTGCCGAGAATCTGCGGATTGACGAACACGATGTAGACCATGGTCAGGAACGTGGTCAGCCCGGCGACGAATTCCGTGCGCACGTTGCTGCCCGATTTGCTCAAGCCGAACAGCCGGTCGAGAATGGGTGGCGGTGTGCCGGTGGTGGCGGCTTGGCTCATGGCTTCCCCCCTTAGGCGCGACGCGCCGCCATCATAGGGCATTGCCGTCATTGCGAGGAGCGCAGCCACGAAGCAATCCACACCCAGGAGCTCGATTGCTTCGCTTCACTCGCAATGACGAAGTCAATTACCGCGGCGTCGGCGGCGCCGCCACGCTGCCGGGCCGGATTACGCCCCAGCCGACCCGCAACGGTGGCAGCCGACCTTGCACCGGGCGCTGGAAAGTGCGCGGCACCTCGGGAATGAGATCGGGAAAGCGCGCTTTGATCTCGGGCGGCGGCGTCGGCGTGGTGTCGGCGGTGAGCCAGACCACGACGGCGCCCTTGTTGCGGATGTCGTCCGGCGTCACCCATGGCGAGCGCGCCGGATCGGCGTCGAAATAGACGCTCGGCCGGCTCGGCGCGGCGAGCGCGATCAGGGTCGCGGTGCCGGTGTCGCCGGTGACCACGGCGAGCGGCCGGCCGGTGCGGCGCTCGAAATTTTCGGCGAAAAACCGGCCCATGGCGTTGGCCGGCTGCTCGATCTTCAGATCGCTCCGCGCCGCCCACGGCAACAGCACCATCACCACCGGCACGAACAGTGCCGGCACCACCAATAGGCCGGCCCAGGCGTAACCGAGGATGCGCTGATGAAACAGCGCGATGCTGTCGCCGGCGGCAATGATCACAGCGAGCCCCGACAGCACGACCAGCGGCGCCGCGCCGCCGATCGGCAGCGCGCGGCCGAACAGCACAGCGACGATCGTTGCCAGCAAAGCCGGTACCAGCGCAAACACTTTTACGAATGTCATTGCCGCCGGATCGATCGGCACTCGCGCGATGGCCGGCGCCGGAGCATCGCCGGTGCGCGGCCAGCCGCTGGCCAGGACAATCAGGATGGCGAGGCCGGCATGGGCAAGGACGATCGCGCTCAGGAGCCGCAGCCAGCCGAACGTGTTTTGGCCGGCGGCAGTGGCGTCGCGCAATCGCGCCAACGCCGGTGAGAGATTATCGCCGGTGCCTTGCAGCCAGAGCAGATGCACGAACAGGAAGACAGCGAGCGCGATAACGACGATCCAGGGTTCGTTGGCGTCGAGCGCGGCGCGGCCGCGCGCCGTCATGGCAGTGAACAGCATGAGCGCGCCGAGCAGGATCAGCGCGGCATTGCTGGTGAGCAGAAGCAGCGCCGCCGCGACGCCGAGCGCATACCAGGAGCGGCGCCGCCCCTGCCCGACCGCGCGCCAATAATGCAGCAGCACCACCGCCCACAGCGCCATGGCGAGAATGGCCGGGCCGAAATCCGGCGTCGGCACCGTGAACAGCGAAATGCCGGCCATCAGCAGCACCGCCAAGGCGGCATGCGCGGGCCCGACGATGGCGCTGCCCAGCGCGAACACGCACCAATAGGTCGTCACCACGCAAATCTGCGCCAGCACATAGACGCCGAACAGGCCGGCGAGGCGAAACGCGATTTCGGCCAGCCAATAGGCCAGCGGCGGGCCGACGTCGCCGCGGAGCTGGAATTCGTGACCGATGGCGAGGAGTTGCGGCAGTTCGCCCGGGGGTGCCGCATAAAATACCATCGGCACCACAAGCCAGATGATCGCCTGTGCCAGCGCCGCCGCCCAGAACAGCAGGTTCGGGCGCGAGCGCAATGCCTCAATGTAGAGCGGAACGTAAAACATCGGGCCCTGCGCGATACGCTGACCGCGTGGCTATACGGCCGGCCTGTCAGAGAGGCAATACACCGAGAGCGGCCGCGTCGGCGTCCTCAATCGAGTCACCGTACGCCAGCGCCACCGGCGAGAACGAGCGACGGTGATGCACCGTCGGCCCGAGCCGGTCGAGCGCGGAGCAATGTTCGGGCACGCTGTAGCCCTTGTGGCGCTCAAAACCGTAGCCGGGATGCGCCGCGCCCATGGCGGCCATCAGGCGGTCGCGCGTCACCTTGGCGACGATCGAGGCGGCCGCGATCGACGCGACGAGGCCGTCGCCGCCGATCACCGCTTGGCAATCGCAACCGGCATCGATGCGGTCGCGGCCGTCGACGAAAACCAGCCGCGGTTTTAGCGGCAGCGCCAGCACCGCGCGCGCCAGCGCCCACAACGAGGCGCGCAAAATATTGTCGCGGTCGATCCGCCACGGCGGCGCCAGCGCTACCGCGACATGCGCCCGCGCGCAGATGCGTTCGTAGAGCACCTCGCGCCGCTCCGGCGTCAGCCGTTTCGAGTCGTCGAGCCCGCGCGGCACATCGTCGGGATTGAGAATGACCGCGGCGGCGACCACCGGCCCGGCGAGCGGGCCGCGGCCGGCCTCATCGCAGCCGGCGACCGGCCACACCCCGCGCTTAAGCGCGGAGCGCTCGCGGCGGAAGGTCGGCCGCGCGATCTCCTCGGCAAGCGGCAAGCGAACGGGCGCGGTTCCATTGCGACTCATAGGCGCATGGTGACCATGCTTCGGCAGATCCGCAATGCGCAATTCGTAGCCCGGATGAGCGAAGCGACATCCGGGGTTCGCGTCCGGGCACAAGTCGTTACGGGTGTGCTTAGGCGGCTACGGCCTTGAGACAATCACGCGACATCTTGGATTCGCGCCCGAGGCTCGCCATAGCCTAACGTGCCTTCATTGACATCGCCGCCCCAGTCTCCAGGCAGAATTCCCCGTCGCACGTAGAGATGAAACGACGAATGCGGCCAGTCTCGAACGCGTTTGACCAAGCCATATTTCACCGGATTGTAATGAACGTAATCGGCGTGCCGAGCAAAATCGTTTTCATCGCGAATAGTGTGTTCCCAGTAACGCCTCTGCCAGAGTGCAAGCTCGCCGTTGGCGCGGCATCGAATAGCAGTCCCAGCGGCTAGAAGGCTCGTGCTGAAGTGTCCTTTGATTCGCCGCCAGCACCCGGCAAAGTCAAAGTCGTCCTGAGGCAAAGTGAAAATCGCATGAAGGTGATCCGGCAGAACCACAATCGCATCGATTGTAAAGGGGCGTTCTTGCTGAGTCGCGCGGAACGCTAGACGAAGCGCGGCGATATTATCGACGAGGGCTGTCGACCGGCGGTCCGCCAATACTAATGTGAAGAAATAGGTTCCGCCGTGAAGCCAGTTGCGCCGGTATCTGACCATTGCAGCGATATCCGGAGACTGTATCTCTGCTCAAACCCCGCATATCGCTCCGCTCATGCGGGCTACTTAAAACAAATCGAGCTGCTTTGCCCCCGGCCGCGGCGGGCGGAAATGCTCGGTGGTGATCTTGTGCTTGGCCGCGTTGAAGCCGAGCTTTTCGCAGGCGACTTCGAAGCGGCGGCCGATCATCCAGGCGATCGGGCCGGTGCCGGTCTGTCGCTGGCCGAAAGTCGAATCGTAATCCTTGCCGCCGCGCATGTCGCGGATGAGCTTGAAGACGTGGCGGTAACGGTCGGGGAAATTCGTCATCAGCCATTCGCGGAACAGGTCCCGCACTTCGAGCGGCAGCCGCAGCAGCACGTAGCCGGCATGGCGCACGCCGGCCGCGGCGACCGCCTCGAGGATCCGCTCGATCTCGTCGTCGTTGAGCGCCGGGATCACCGGCGCCACCATCACCGTCGCCGGCACGCCGGCTTTGACCAGTTGCCGCAAGGTGTCGAGCCGGCGCGGCGGGGTCGCGGCGCGCGGCTCCATGGTGCGCGCCAGTTGCGGATCGAGTGTGGTGACCGAGAGCGCGACCTTGACCAGATCGCGTTTCGCCATGCGCGCCAGAATATCGAGATCGCGCAACACCAGCGCCGATTTGGTCACGATGCCGACCGGATGACCGGCGCTATCCAAAACTTCGAGGATGCGGCGCATGATCTTATAGCGCCGCTCGATCGGTTGATACGGATCGGTATTGGTGCCGACGGCGATGACCTTCGGCACATAGTTGGGCGCCGACAATTCGCGCTCCAGCAATTCCGGCGCGTTCGGCTTCATGAACAGTTTTGATTCGAAATCCAGCCCCGGCGACAGGCCGAGATAGGCATGCGTCGGCCGCGCGAAACAATAGACGCAACCGTGCTCGCAGCCGCGATATGGATTGATCGAGCGGTCGAAGGAAATGTCCGGCGAATCGTTGCGGGTGATGATCTTGCGCGTCGTGTCCGCCGTCACCGTGGTCTTGAACGGCGGCAGATCCTCAAGGCCCTGCCAGCCATCGTCGAAGGCAACCCGCGCCAGCGGCTCATAGCGGCCGGTCGCATTCGACAAGCTGCCGCGGCCGCGGCGCCGCTCGCGGTCGACCAGACTTCCCGGCTCGCCCGCCGGCGCGGAGGGCAGCGGTGCCGGCGGGCGTTTCAAGGCGGACATCGCACTCATGGCCGTAAGCTAACGCCGTCTTGCGAACAAAACAAGAACAAATCCTCGTGAACGGGGATAACCTTGGAACCGGCGGCGCCACGGCCTATGAGCTTGCCGGAACAACGTCGAACCCCACGGAAACCATGCAGCCGCAGCCCTTTTTCGCGTTACGGCGCAGCCCATGCTGAGCGTCATCATCGCGACCAAGGATTCGGAGCGCGCCTTGGTGGCGACCTTGGCGGCGCTGGTGTCGGGCGCGACGGCCGGCATGATCAGCGAAGTGCTGATCGCCGACGGCGGCTCGCGCGACGACACCGCGGCTGTGGCCGAAGTCGCCGGCTGCAATTTTTTTGTTCTGGACGGCACGACGGCGCGGCGGCTGAGAGCAGCGGCCGGCAAAGCGCGCGCGCGCTGGTTCATGTTCCTGCGGCCGGGAACTCTGCTCGATGCGCCGTGGACCGGCGACGCGCGGCGCTTCGTCGAACTGACCACCCGGCCGGACAGCGTCGCCGTATTCCGCCGCGGTGCTCCCATGCAGTCCGGATTGCGCGACGCGCTTTCGCTGCTGGCCGCAGCGCTCGGCGCGCGGCCGCGGCCCGAGCAGGGCCTCCTGATCGCGAAAGATTTTTATGCCGCCCTTGGCGGCCATTCCGAGACCGCCGCCGATGCCGAGACCGACCTCATCCGCCGCATCGGCCGACGTAGGATCGTCCGGCTGCCCAGCATCGCCTATAGCGCACTGTAGCCGGACAGATACTTGACTAAGTCAAGTATCTGTCCGAGGCTTGCGCCATGACGCCTATCCGCCAACGCGACCAACGCATCGCCGCGGTCCGCGGCTTCAACCGCTTCTACACGCGGCAGATCGGCGTGCTGCGCAAAACCTTTCTCGACAGCCCCTATTCGCTCGCCGAGGCGCGGGTGCTTTACGAGATCGCCGGCGGCCGCTCCTCGACCGCGACCGAGATCGGCCGCGCGCTCGATCTCGATGCCGGCTATCTCAGCCGCGTGCTGCGCAATTTCGAGAAGCGCGGGCTGATCCGCCGAAAGGTTTCCGCGCGCGACGCCCGGCAAAGCCATCTGACGCTCACGGCGCGCGGCCACGCCGCTTATGCGCCGCTGGAACGCCGCTCGCAGCACGACACCGGCGCCATGCTCGGCAGGCTCGCGCCCGCCGCGCAGGCGCGGCTGATCGCGGCCATGAGCACGATCGAGACGCTGCTTGGAGGCCCGACGCAGAACACGCCGCGGGCCGGCTACATCCTGCGCGCGCCGCGACCGGGCGATTTCGGCTGGGTCGTCAGGCGCAATGCCGAGCTCTACGCGCAGGAATATCAGTGGAAGGAGCCGTTCGAAGGCGTCTGCGCGCAAATCGTCGCCGACTTCGCCAACAAGTTCGATAGGAAGCGCGAGCGCTGCTGGATCGCCGAGATGAACGGCGAGAATGTCGGCTGCATTTTCCTGGCGAAGGATTCCGCGACCGTGGCCCGTGTCCGCCTGCTGCTGGTGGACCCGAAAGCGCGCGGGCTCGGGCTCGGCGCGCGACTCGTCGACGAATGCCTGCGCTTCGCCCGCCGCGCCGGCTACAACAAGGTCACGCTATGGACCCATTCGGTGCTGACCGCGGCGCGGCACATTTATGAGAAGGCGGGCTTCAAGCTGATGCGCAGCGAGCGGCATAAAGACTGGGGGCCGCCGGTCGTCAGCGAGCATTGGGATTTGCAGCTTTAGAATTGCGCTGAGTGTCTACCGTCATCCTGAGGTGGCCGCGAAGCGGCCCTCGAAGGATGCACGGCCCGGGCCGTCGCCCCAACGAAATCGGGTTTACCCGATTTCGCATTTTCAAATGTCCAAGTCGGCAATAGCCGACTTGGTTGGCTCGCTGCGCTCGCACCTCAGGGTGACGGAAAAAGGCTAAACCGTCGCGCCGCTGGCCTTGGGCCGGCGTAAATGCTCGTCGAGCCGCGGCATGATCTCGACGAAATTGCACGGCCCGTAACGGTAATCGAGCTGGTGCACCAGAATCTCGTCCCAGGCATCCTTGCAGGCGCCGGGCGAGCCCGGCAGGCAGAAGATGTAGGTCGAGCCGGCGACACCGGCGGTGGCGCGCGATTGGATGGCCGAGGTGCCGATTTTTGGAAAACTCACCACCAGGAACAGCGCCGAGAAGCCGTCCATCTTCTTGTCGAACAATGGCTCGATCGCCTCCGGCGTGACGTCACGGCCGGTGAAGCCGGTGCCGCCGGTGGTGATGATGACGTCGATCACCGGGTCGGCGACCCAGGCTTTGACCCGCGCGCGGATCGCCTCGATGTCGTCGGTGACGATGCTGCGCTCGGCGACGTAATGGCCGGCGGCGACGATGCGCTGGACCAGCACCGCGCCGGATTTGTCGTCCTTGAGCGAACGAGTGTCGGAAATCGTCAGCACCGCGATTTTCAGCGGCACGAATTGCTTGGTCTCGTCGAGCCCGGGCATCGGTACACCTTTACTGACCCTAGATTAGGGCTCCCGGCCGCCCGATGCAAAGCATTCGGCGGATCGCCCGCCTTACACCGCATTGTCGGGGCTTTCCTCGGGCGGTTTGACGTGGCGGCAGGTGTACAGAAGCGCCACGTCGTAGACGATCTTCAGGCCACCGCACAGCAGGAGCGGCAGGCCCGGGAACGCCGAAGCGAACAGCGCGCCGGCGAAAGCCGGGCTCAGCGAAGAGGCAAGGCTGCGCGGCACCGCGGTGACGCTCGCCGCGGCCGCCCGCTCGGCCGGCGTCACCACGGCCATGACGTAGGAGGTGCGGGTCGGCACGTCCATTTGCGACAGCGCCGAGCGGACCAAAAGCAGGCCGAGAGCGACGGCGAGATTGGGCGCGAACGCCGCCGCGATGAGGCACAGGCTCGACGGGATGTGGGTGAACACCATGGTGTTGACCAGGCCGAAATGCCGGGCGAGCCAGCCGGCCAGCGGAAACGACAACGCGCTCAGCACGCTGGTGCAGAAAAAGAACAGGCTGGCGCCGGACAGCGACAGGCCGAAATGCTCGAACAGCCACAGCGCCAACAGCGACTGCACGACGAAGCCGCCGGCAAAGGCGTCGAGGCTGAACAACGCCGCAAGCTTGTAGACCATGCCGCGCGACGGACCGAGCGGCGTGCTGACGTGGCGCTCCTCGGCGCGGCTTTGCCGCAAGCGGCGATAGAGCGCCGCGGCCAAGAGCCCGAGCGCGCCGTAACAGCAGAACATCAGCTTGAAAGCCGCGATCTTGCCGATGCCGGCACCGGCCATGAGGTCGGGCCCGGCGGCAGCGAGCGCGCCCACGGCGCTCGACATGGCGCCGATCAGGCTATAGCGCGCGAACACCTTGGTGCGCTCGCGGTCGGTGGCGCTGCGCGCCAGCATGGTGTGCTCGAGCGGAATCATCAGGCCGATATCGCCGCTCGACGCATTGATCGTGCCGATGAAGCAGACGATGACGATCCACCATAACTCTTCGCCGCTCAGCGCCGCGCCGGTCGCCGCCATCAGCACGGCGCCGGCGCACAGCAGGTGGCGCAGCTCATAGCGCGGAGCGATGACGCCGATGCCCAGCGTCAGCAGCGCCGAGCCGAGCAGCGACGCCGCCGCCACGATGCCGATCTCGACCGTGCCGAACCCGATCGCCACCAGATAGGCCGGCAATACGATGGCGGCAAAGCCGTCGCCAAAACCGCGGACGCCGCGGGCGATCAACAGCAGCCGGATGTCAGAGCGTTGTGGGAGGGTTTCGTCCACGCGCAATCTCCTCGAGACGTCGAGTGTTGCACAGAGCTTGGACGGATATTTACGTCTGAAGGGGAGCCTGCGTTTCCCCGCCGTGAAATTTAGACCGGCGATGTGTTCTCGGGCAAGCGGCGCGCGCCTCCCTCTCCCCGCACGCGGGGAGAGGTGAATTCTCCTTACAGCGAACTCGCCGACAGCGTATTGCAGCCCGAAACCTGGCCGCCATTGAAGCCGGCCTGGAACCAGCGCTTGCGCTGCTCGGAGGTGCCGTGGGTGAAGGAGTCGGGCACGACGTAGCCCTGCATCTCCTTCTGCAGCCGGTCGTCGCCAATCGCAGTCGCGGTCTGCAGCGCCTGATCGACATCGCCGGGATCGAGGAAGTCGCGTTTTTTCTGAGCGCGATTGGCCCATACGCCGGCGAGACAATCGGCTTGCAGCTCGACGCGCACCTGGAGCCGGTTCGCCTCGACCTTGCTCGACGCCGCCTGCTGCGCTTGCGTCACCTGCGGCAGAATGCCGAGCTCATTCTGCACGTGATGGCCGACCTCGTGGGCGATCACATAGGCCTCCGAGAACCGGCACGCCGTGCTGTTCGAGCAGGCGCCGAATTTCCGCTGCATGTCGTCAAAGAACGCAGTGTCGAGATAAATGCGCTGATCGCGCGGGCAGTAGAACGGCCCCATCGCCGATTTGGCAAAGGCGCAAGGCGTCGGCTCAGACCCGGCGAACAGCCGCAATTTCGGCGGGTGATAGGTCCGCCCGCTGGCCGAGAAGATTTCGGTCCAGCGATCCTCGGTGTCGCCGAGCACCAGCGCGACGAACCTGCCGGTCGCGTCCGTCGGCGTCCCTGCCGAGACCGGCGGCGCTTGGTCGGTCTGCTGCGTGGACGAGCCGCCGCCGCTGAGAATCTGCGCGCCGTTGAGCAGCACGCTCGGATCGATGCCGAAGTACCAGCTGATCAATCCGATGACGATGACCGTACCGATGCCGAGCCCGCCTGCTCCGCCCGGCATGCCGCCGCCGCCGCGCGACGCGCTCTGTTGGCGATCGTCCTCGACATTGCTGCTGGGGCGGAAATCATCGGTGCGCATTGCTCATTCTCCTTCGCGCCGTCGTCGCGCGCCACTTTCACTGTGACTCATTTCGGTACAATCGAAGCCGCCGATCGCATGAGATTAACCAAGTGTTTCCCGGCATTTATTGCCTAGCAGAAAGCCGCCGCAAGTAACTCTTTTTTGACCTTGGCACGGCATCATCGGTTTTGTCGGTTGTAGGTCCCGCGTCGCCGGCCGCGTCGCCTGAGTCAGAGTTCTGAGTCATGGTTGTGTCGCGTCGCGGGGCGTCCGTAAGGGCGCCCCGCGTGAGTTTTGAGTCCGCCCCTTCGCCGCGCATCGTCGTCGGCGATTGCGTTGCCGAGATGGCGAAGCTGCCGGCGGCTTGCGTCGATCTCGTCTTCGCCGATCCGCCGTATAATCTGCAGCTGCAAGGCGACCTCAAGCGTCCCGACGATTCCCGCGTCGATGCCGTCGACGACGATTGGGACAAGTTCTCCAGTTTCTCCGCTTATGACGATTTCACCCGCGCCTGGCTCACCGCCTGCCGCCGCCTGATGAAGCCCACCGCCACGCTGTGGGTGATCGGCTCCTATCACAACATCTTTCGCGTCGGCACCGTGCTCCAGGATATGGGCTTCTGGATCCTCAACGACATCGTCTGGCGCAAATCCAACCCGATGCCGAATTTTCGCGGCCGCCGCTTCACCAACGCCCACGAGACACTGATCTGGGCGGCGCGGCAGGCTCCGGCCAAGGATTATACGTTCAACTACGAGGCGCTCAAGGCGGGCAACGACGATATCCAGATGCGCTCCGATTGGCTGTTTCCGCTGTGCACCGGCGAGGAACGGCTCAAAGGCCGCGACGGCAAGAAGCTGCATCCGACGCAAAAGCCGGAAGCGCTGTTGGCGCGCGTGATCTTGGCGGCGTCACGGCCCGACGACCTGGTGCTCGACCCGTTCTGCGGCACTGGCACCACCGGCGCGGTGGCGCAGCGGCTGCGCCGGCGCTTCATCGGTTTTGAGCGCGAGCGGGAATACGCCGCCGCGGCGGAAAAACGCATCGCCGCCATCGAGCCGATGCCCGAGCCTTCACTCGCCACCTTCATGACCGCGCGCGAGGCGCCGCGGGTGCCGTTCGCCGTGCTGATCGAGCGCGGCATGATCTCGCCCGGCGTAAAACTCACCGACGCCAAGCGCCGCCACCGCGCGCTGGTGCGCGCCGACGGCGCGGTTTCCCTTGGCGACGCCGTCGGCTCGATCCACCGCATCGGCGCGCTGGCCCAAGGGCTGGAAGCCTGCAACGGCTGGACCTTTTGGCACGTCGAGACGACCAAAGGCCTGCTTTCGATAGATACTCTGCGCGCAGAGATCAGAGCGGCCATGGCGTGACTATCTCGACCAACCGACCTCCCTGCTGCCAAGATCGCCCTGGAGCGACAAGTTACACGTCTTCGGCGCTTGGCTTGACGAAGCCATTTCTGCCGTAAGCCGTATCCAGCCTGTCGCGGCAGGATCGAGTGCCAGAAATGGCGCCCTCTGTCCCGCGGAGCTTTCCAACGTACCTCCTTCAATACGATTGATGTCGGAGAAAACATCGAAAACCCCCGCCCCGCTCTGCAACGGAATCACAATTCGGCGGCCGGTGGGATTTTCTATGAACGCCTCGACAATGACATGGCCGGAATCGATGACATGACATCGCAAGTCGCCGATGACCAGACGCGTTGGCGGCTGGAATATCGGCCAGTCAAACAGGAGGCCTGCCTCGATATAGAGAGCGAACAGAAAAGCGAACGAGAGACCTCCGACGATCGACTTTTGGTATAGTGCAGTACGTTGTTTGGGGAAATAATTTTTGAATATATCGACGGAAAAAACCACACTCAGCGACGCAATGAGTGCCATAAGTGCCAGCGCCGAACCGACGATTAGTACCTCGTGGCGCGACGAAAATAAATTAAATCTTGTCGCATAAATAAATGCCGCGATGATCGCGAGCGGCTGAAGCCCGTACGAAAAAAGCAAGGAATTACGAACGAATGCTCGCCGCGATGTGTGCCGGATGAATACCGAGGTCAAGACATCCAAGATTGCATAGACGGTCACAAAGACAATGACGCTGCGCACGACGGTCGGCAAAAAATCAATCTGTGAGGCACGAATTTTTTCGATCGTTTCATTGAGCGCCGCGATGGTGAATTTCCCACTCCAGAAGACGAATACCAACGGGGAGGCAAACTCCATGAAGTAAAAGGCGATGATCAGATTGATGAACAGGAACGCAGATGGGCTAATTGTGTGGTCAGGCTTTCTAAGGTTCTGATAGGCAAGATATCTCGGTCCACGAACTGGATGACGTGCGACAATCCAGATCGAGCTGAAATGAGAATAGATGTAGAGAACGATGCCATCGAGAAGATCGTTGAGAAGCTTCGCGATGTTGAGTTGCATTTATCAATGCCGGTGATGCAGCGCGACTCATCGCAATCATCGGGTCCGGCGCAATCGCGGCAAGCCTATTCGGACTGTGCCTCGCAATTTCTTGTGGATATGAGGCACCCGCCAAGTAAGCGGCCTGCTATGTCGCCGGCATGACTTCAACGAGCAGCTCAAGTGCGCGTTTGGCGAAGGCATCCATGTTCGCGAGCCGCTCCGCGCCGCCGGTGCGCAGCGTGATCGCGCGCTCTAAAGGACCCGCAACCGCAATGCAGGTGTGGCCGGCCGGATCGCCGTAACGGTTGCCGGTCGGTCCGGTGGCGCCGGTTTCGCCAAGACCCCAGATTGCGCCATGCCGTTCGCGCATGCGCCGCGCCAGCAATAGCGCATAGGCTTCCGTCGCCGGCCGCAAGCCCTGCATCTCGGCGTCGCCGATGCCGAGCAAGGCCGCGCGTGACGATTTGGTGTAGACTACCGCACCGCCGAGAAAGTAGGCCGAGGCGCCCGGCACAGCCAGCAAGGCTGACGAGACAAGCCCGCCGGTCGAGGATTCGGCAATGGCGATGGTCTCGCGGCGCGCCATCAGACGCTGCGCAATGGTTCCCGCCAGCGGCAACAGTGCTTTCATAGATCGCTCCTCCCGATGTGGCAGAGCACGCGATAAACGCAAATATCGGCGCCTGGAAATTGTTTAGCCAACTGCACGCCGATGGCTTCCGCGTGCTCTTGGTAGAGCGTGTCGATCAACAGCGCGCCGGCGATCTTCTTGTCGCCGCCGCGCAATTTTTCCTCCATCGACACCGGCATGCCTGCGGCATCGAGCGCGATCCAGATTTCGCCGCCGGCCACCACTGTGTCGGCGGTGAGCTTTTCCAGTACGCCCAACAGCACCGCCTCGTCCGGTGTCCGATTGAACCGGGCGGCGGCGACGAAGGCGCCGCGGAAATGGCCGCGCCGGACCGCGCGCCGGCACACCGTGCGGTTCATGTTGATAAAAACCTCCGACATGATGGTGCGCGTCATCGGCGTCGGATGGTCGAGCCGCTCCAGATAAGGTTTTGAGGTGAGCACCTCGGGCGTTTCGACCATGTAGAAATTGAAATAGCCCGGCGCGCCGGCGATCGCCTTGTGGCGGCGGCCGAACACAAAACCCGGCACGGCGAGCCGCTCGATGAGATGCTCGCCCTGGAACCAAGCTTCGAATTCCGCCTCGCGCCCCGGACGGCAATCGTTGAAGATCGCGAGTATTCCGGGCTGGGCGGCTGCGGGGCTCATCGCGCGGCGACCACCATGATCTCGACCAAATAGTCGGGCGAGGCGAGCCCGGCTTCGACGGTGGCGCGCGCCGGCGTGTTGCCGGGCGACACCCAGGCGTCCCACACCGCATTCATCTCGGCGAATTTTGCCATGTCGGTTATCCAGATATTGGCGGAGAGCAATTTACTTTTATCGGTGCCGGCCTGGGCCAAGAAACCGTCGATCTGGGACAGGATGCTTTTGGTCTGCTCGCCCATGCTTTTACCCTTGGGCGCGTCGGCAACGATGCCGGCGAGATAGACCGTATCGCCGTGGACCACGGCCTTGCTCATGCGCGGCCCGGTGTCGAAACGTTGGATTGTCATGACATTTCCTTTCGCGGTTTGAATTTTGCTCGGTATTCAATCTCACGGCAGTGCGTGGGCGACAACCTTGCGCATGACGCTCGGCAAAGCCTCGCCGGCAAGCGACGCCAGCGCGACCCAGCGCGTGCCGGATGGTGCCGGCGTGCGTGCCGGAACGTCGGCTGTGTAAACGGATAGCTCCAACGGAAAGTGCGTAAACACGTGGCGCACCACGCCGGCGACTTTACGCCAGGCTATGCGCTTTTGCATTTTCGATGACGCAAAACGCGGCGCGCTTGTGCGCGCTTTGCCTTCGTCGAAATCGTGCCGCCACTGCGTCGTCGGCACTTCGGTCATGGCGCCAAGGAGTCCTTTCGCCGGCCGCGTGCGCACCAACAAAAAGCCATCGGCGCGGCGCACGACAAAGGCCGCGCCGCGCCGCAGCGCGCCTTCGCGCTTCGGTGTGCGATACGGAAATAACTCAGCTTCGCCTTGCGCATAGGCGGCGCAGCTTTTATTCCACGGGCATAAGGCGCAAGCCGGAGTCTTCGGCGAGCAGAGGGTCGCGCCCAGATCCATCATGGCTTGGGCGAAATCGCCGGCGCGGCGTTGCGGCGTCAGGCCGCCTGCAAGCCGGCGGATCTCGGGCTTGGCGGCGGGCAGTGGCGTCGTGACTGCGTAAAGCCGCGCGACCACGCGCTCGACATTGCCATCGACCGGCGTCGCCGGCAGATCGTAGGCGATCGCCGCGATGGCGGCGGCGGTGTAATCGCCGATGCCGGGCAGCGCGCGCAGCTCGGCAACGCTAGCCGGAAATTTGCCGCCGTGACGCTCGACCACGGCGCGGGCGCAGGCGTGCAAGTTCCGGGCGCGGGCGTAATAGCCGAGACCGGCCCAGGTTTTGAGCACGTCGTCGAGCGGCGCCGCCGCGAGCGCACCGACATCGTCCCAGCGCTGCAGGAAACGGGCGTAATAGGGCGCCACCGCCTTGACCGTTGTCTGTTGCAGCATGATTTCGGAGAGCCAGACCCGGTAAGGATCGGTGCGTTGGCCGGGCGGCGCGCGCCACGGCAGCTTGCGGCGATGGCGGTCGTACCAAGCCAATAGAGCAGTGGGTTGCGGGTATGACTGCCGCGTCCGGCGCTTGCCGCGCTGTCGCGCCACGGGCTTGGCTGCTACGGTTGCTGCTGAGGTCATCGCAAAGGATCTGGCCAAGGGTCCGGCCGAGGGATGACAGAGCACCGCACCATGAACAAGCCCTCCCGCTCCTTCGCCAAGCCGCTGCGCGATGTCGTCGGCAAAACAATCGGCGAGGCCTTCAGAAAGCAGGGCTTTGCTTCGGCCGAATTGGTGACGCGCTGGACCGAGATCGTCGGCGCCGACATCGCCGCGCGCAGCGAGCCGATCAAAATCCAATGGATTCGCCCGGCGGACGGCGAGGAGCGCGAGCCTGGCACGCTGATATTGCGCGTCGAGGGCCCAGCCGCAATCGAGATCCAGCATTCCACCAATGTGATCTGCGAGCGGGTCAACCAGTTCCTCGGCTGGCGCGCCATCGCCCGCATTGCGTTGCGCCAGGCGCCGCTGCGGCGCGGCACGCGCAAAGTTACCCGGGCGGGCGATCCGGCCGCGGTCGCACGGCTGGCGGCGAGCTTGCCGGACATCGCCGACGACGATCTAAGGCAGGCGCTGGCCCGGCTGGGCGTGGCGGTCAAACGCGGCTGACGCGCGCGGTCTTCATCAACCGACCGTGACCGCCGTGCCCTTGGCGCCATCGTGCCCTTGGCGTCTTGGCGTGCTAATGCCACATTCCGGCGGTAGAAATCGCAACGTTGCCGGACCAATCCCATCGTCGAAACCAGGAGCATTCCGTGTCGCTCACTCGTCGCGAATTATTGACCGCCGGTGCGGCGCTCGCGCTCGGCGCGGCCGTCGTCTCGGCGGGCGCCCTGCCGCCCTTCACCACGCTCGCTATTGCCGCGGACACCAATCCTTCGCCCGAGGATCTGGCCCATGCCGGCCCGGGCGGCGACATCATGATCGGGTCCGACAAGGCGCCGGTGACCATTATCGAATATGCCTCGATGACCTGTCCGCACTGCGCCCATTTCGAGGAGACGACGCTGCCGGAGCTAAAGAAGCGCTACATCGACACCGGCAAGGTGCGCTACGTGATGCGCGAGTTCCCGCTCGATGCGCTCGCCGCGGCCGGTTTCATGCTGGCGCGGTGCGCCGGCCCGGACAAATACGAGGCGGTCGTCGAAACGCTGTTCGCCAAGCAAGCCGATTGGGCGATGGTACAGAAACCGATCCCACCGCTGATGGCGATCGCCAAACAGTTCGGCTTCACCGAGGAATCTTTCAACACCTGCCTGGCGAATCAAAAGGTGCTCGACGACATCCAGGCTGTGCGCGACCACGCCGTGAACAAGCTCGGGGTCAATTCCACGCCGACCTTTTTCATCAACGGCAAGCGCCTCGTCGGCGACCTGTCGATCGACGTCATGGCCAAGGAGATCGACCCCTATCTCAAGGAAGGATAAGGGTTTTTTGCCACAGGCCGGACTCGATAGGCGGCCGGCGCGGCGCCGCCGGCAGGGCTCCGCAGCCGGCGAAGGTCTGGATAACGCCACCATCCTGTTGCGCTTGGAACGGCGACGATTCATTCTCCGCGCCGATGCGGCACGATTCACGCGCCACACGGGGCGTGAGCCCTTAACGATTCCCTTCGCGGCCGCAGCTTGGGGGATGGAAATAACACCCGTATGAAGCTCACGCGGCTGCGCCTGATCGGGTTTAAGTCTTTCGTCGAACCGACCGATTTTGTGATCGAACCCGGGCTGACCGGCGTCGTCGGTCCGAACGGCTGCGGCAAATCCAATCTGGTCGAGGCCGTGCGCTGGGTCATGGGAGAAGCCTCCTATAAGGCCATGCGCGGGTCCGAGATGGACGACGTGATCTTCTCCGGCAACACCGAGCGGCCGGCGCGCAATCACGCCGAAGTGGCGGTGTCGGTCGACAACAGCGACCGCAAGGCGCCCTCGGCCTTCAACGATTCCGAAACGCTGGAAGTCTCGCGCCGCATCATGCGCGAGCAGGGCTCGACCTTCCGCGTCAACGGCCGCGAGGTGCGCGCCCGCGACGTGACCGTCCTGTTTGCCGACGCCTCGACCGGCTCGCGCTCGCCCGCCCTCGTCCACCAAGGCCGCATCGGTGAGATCATCCAAGCGCGGCCCGACCAGCGCCGCCGCGTGCTGGAGGAAGCCGCCGGCATTTCCGGCCTGCATGCGCGCCGCCACGAGGCGGAGCTTCGGCTCAAGGCTGCCGAACACAATCTCACCAGGGTCGAAGACGTCATCGGCCAGCTCGCCGCGCAGGTCGCTTCGCTGAAAACCCAAGCCCGCCAGGCGGTGCGCTACCGCAATATTTCCGGCCAGGTGCGCCGCACCGAGGCGTTGTTGTTCCATTTGCGCTGGCTCGCCGCGCAGACCGAGGTCGCCGACGCGGAGCGGACCAGGGACGAAGCCGTGCGCGTCGTCGCCGCGCGCACCAGCGAGCAGGTTATAGCCAATACGCGCCAGACCGAGGTCGCGGCCGGCCTGCCGGCACTGCGCGAGGCCGAGGCCAGGGCCGCCGCTGCATTGCAGCGGCTCATCATCGCGCGCGAGACGCTCGAGCGCGAGGAAGCCCGCGCCAAGGAGCGCATCGAGGAGCTCGACCGCCGGCTCGAGCAATTTGCCGCCGACGTCGCGCGCGAGCGCAGGCTTGCCGCCGACGCCGAAGCGGCGCTGCACCGGCTCGATCTCGAAGAGACCGCGCTCACCGCCGAAGCCCATGCCAGCGCCGAGCGTTTGACCGGCGTCAACACCCGCGTCGCCCAGGCGGATGCCGCGCTCTCGGCGTCCGAAAAATCCTTCGCCGAACTGACCGGCGCGCTGGCCGATTTGGCGGCGCGGCGCAATCAATTGCAAACCGCGCTGGCCGATCACGAGCAGCGCGGCGTGCGGCTGCAAGCCGAGCTTGCCAATATCGAAGCCGGCCTGATCGCGACCGGCAGCGGCGAGCCCGATCTGGCGACGCTCGGCAACGCGCTCGCCACCGCGCAAGCGGCGCTCGCCGAGGCGGAAGCCGCCGCGCGCGGCGCCGAAGTCGCGCACACCCAGGCCCGCACCGAGATCGATGCCGCGCGCGAGCCCCTCGCCACCGCCGAGCGCGGCGTGCAGCGGCTAGAAACCGAAGCAAAAACCATCGGCAAGCTGTTCGCGGTCGAGAGCAAAAATCTCTGGCCGCCGGTCGCCGACTCCCTCGTCGTCGACAACGGTTTCGAGAAGGCGCTCGGCGCCGTACTCGGCGACGATCTCGATGCGCCGCTCGACGAGTCGGCGCCGATGCATTGGGCAGGCGCGGCCGTCGATCCGTCCGATCCACAACTCCCCGACGGCGTCACGGCGCTGGCGCAATACGTCAAGGCGCCGCCGCAACTCGCCCGCCGTCTGGCGCAGATCGGCGTCGTCGATCGCGCCGCCGGAGCGCAGCTTGCGGCTCTGCTAAATCCCGGCCAGCGGCTGGTGTCGCGCGAGGGCGACTATTGGCGCTGGGACGGTTTTGCCGCCGCGGCGCACGCGCCGACCGGCGCCGCGCGCCGGCTCGCCGAACGCGGCCGGCTCCAGGCCATCGAAGGCGAGCTCGAAACCGCCCGCGCCGACGTCGCGGCGAAGCGCCAAACCCTCGAACGCGCCGAGGCCGCGGTCACCGCCGCCGCCGAAGCCGAGGTGCAGGCGCGCATCCACTGGCGCGACGCCCAGCGCCTGACCGACAATGCCCGCGAAGAGCACACCGCGGCGGAGCGCGAAATCGCCCGCAACGCGGCGCGCATTTCAGCGCTCAAGGAAGCCCGTGTGCGGATCAGCGCCGGCTGCGACGAAGCGGCTGCCGGCCAACGTGAAGCGACCGCGGCGCTTGCCGCCTTGCCGGTGACCGCCGATCTTGAAGCAAAACTTGCCGCCATCAACGACGTCATCGCCACCGACCGCGGCGCGCTCGCCGAAGTCCGCGTCGAAGCGCAGGCGATCATGCGCGAAGCCGAGCTTGCCAGCCGCCGGCTGCAAGCGATCGCCGAAGAGCGGCAGGCCTGGAACGAGCGCAAGGACAACGCCGAGACCCAGATCGCGACCATCGGCCAACGGGTCGAGGAAGCCTCGCACGAGCGCGCCGAACTGCAGAGCGCGCCGGAAAAATTCGCTTCCCAGCGCCAGGCGCTGATCGGCGAGATCGAGACCGCCACCGCCGCGCGCCGCGCCGATGCCGATAGGCTCGCCGCTGCCGAGAACGATCTTGCGGAAGCCGACAAGGTCGCGCGCGCGGCGCTCGAAGCGGTCGGCGAAGCGCGCGCCGAAGCCGCCCGCGGCGAGGAACGCTGCGACGCCGCGAAACGCCGGCTTGCCGATCTCGCCCACGAAGTCCGCGAGCGGCTCGAAGTCGAGCCGGACGGCACCGCCGAGCTTGCCGAGATAAAACCCGGCGCGGAGCTGCCGTCGGTCGCCGACGTCGAAGGCCGGCTTGAACGCATCCACCGCGAGCGCGAGCGCCTCGGCGCGGTCAATCTGCTTGCCGAGCAGGAATTGCGCGAGGTCGAGGAACAGCACGTCAAGCTCACCAGCGAGCGCGACGACCTGGTCGAAGCGATCCGCCGGCTGCGGCAAGGCGTGCTCAGCCTCAACAGCGAGGCGCGCGAGCGCCTGCTGTCCTCGTTCACCATCGTCAACGAGAACTTCAAAAAGTTGTTTGGCGAACTTTTTGGCGGCGGCAATGCCGAATTGCAGCTCATTGAAAGCGAAGATCCGCTCGAAGCCGGCCTCGAAATCATGGCCAAGCCGCCGGGCAAGAAGCCGACCACGCTGTCGCTGCTCTCCGGCGGCGAGCAGGCGCTCACCGCGCTGGCGCTGATCTTCGCCGTGTTCCTGACCAATCCGGCGCCGATCTGCGTGCTCGACGAGGTCGACGCCCCGCTCGACGACTACAACGTCGAGCGCTTCTGCGACCTGCTCGACGAAATGACGCGCTCGACCGACACGCGCTTCATCATCATCACCCACAATCCCATCACCATGGCGCGCATGAACCGCCTCTACGGCGTCACCATGGCGGAGCGCGGCGTATCGCAGCTGGTCTCGGTGGATCTGGAAGGCGCGGTGAAGCTGCGTGAGGCGAGCTAGAGCATGATCCCGAAAAGTCGATACCGGTTTTCGGATAAGATCATGCTCCAACGAAGATTCCAGACCATGATCCGATTCAATTGAATTGGATCATGGTCTAGGCGCGCACCGATAAGCGCGCCCGTATTCACTCGGGAACGGTCTCTGCCCGCACAACGGCTATCGTGCAGGATCGATTCTGCTGGCCTTCCGGCATCGTCCAGGCTTGCGCTCCTGTGAGCGTGCCGCTCTTCTCGGTGAGTACGCCTGTGTAGCTGCCCTGGTAGCTTGAGCCGCCGGCTTTCCAATTCGAGCTGAGTTTAATCGTGCCGTCGTCGGTAACGGTGCCGGTTGCAATCTCGCTGCCGACCACGAGCGTACCTTTGAGATTGAATATCGGACGAGCGGCGATCGCGCTCGCCCCGGTGATGATAAGGTCGAAAGGCGCGCGCAACATGAATTGCGTCGTATTCAATTTTGCGCAAACGACCCCCCCGCGATATGCACCATCAAACCCGGCCGCTGCCGGATAGGACATCGCAGCGACGATGAGAATCGCCGCGCCTATGGCTTCAAACGCTTTCCGTAGCATGAACGCCTCCTTTGTCGCTTATCCTGATGTGACCCATGCAGACTGCGGGTAACCGCCAACCGATGCGGCCCGTTCTGTTTAGTTGGTGCGACGAATTGGCGAACCCGTCATCGTGCATCTGTGGCTGCAATTGACCGAGCAAATATTCCCTACTCCTGCGCAGTGCGTAGCGCAGTACTGGTAGCATTCGTTCAAGGTCTTCGGATTTGGGGTTTGCGCGAAGCTTATGCCTGACCAAGTCAGGGCCCAGAGCAACGCCACTCCCGAAATCAGCCTGCACATCGTTGCCTCCCTTTTGGAGACCAGGCCGCTGCGTCGCGGGAACTCAATGGCCCACGCACACGCACGACTTCGATCGTCGGTCCCATTCTGTCGTGCAATGATTGACCGCGCCGAATTGCTTGCACTCCTTGCTGCCCGGTTCCGTCGCGTACGAGGGTTGCGTGATCGCGAGGACGCAAAGCACCAACGCGGATATTCCAAAAAATCGGGACGTCATGACGCTCTCCTTGGCTGCTGCAAAGATCCGATCAAGCCGTTGGACCGCTGCGGCTTTCGATTCCGCGCACCAATGGCACAGCCGCGGTCAACGCGGCGTCATTGCCGCGTCAAAGGAAATCTTTCGGCGGATGAGGCACTTAGCGGACGCACCAAGCCGCCAATTCGAGCCTTTTTGCTGCCGTTGGTGTACGCCGAGCAACAATGCTAAAATTGCATGGTCGGTCATGGCGAAGGATCGATGTCCAAATTGAGCCACGTCACGCTGCAGCTGCTGGGGCCGTTCGCAATCGAAGCGAATGTCGGCCGTCCGATTCCCATTGCGATTCGATCCAGAAAAGCCCGGGCGTTGCTCGCCTATCTGGCGATGCGACCGGACTTCCGGGCAAAGCGCGAAGCGCTCGCGACGTTGTTGTGGGGTGACTGTCCTGACAAGCAGGCGCGCCACAGCCTGCGACAATGCCTCATTGCGTTGCGCCAGGATTTAAGCGTGTCCTCGGAAGTCCTTCTGCTCGATCGGGACGCGATTGGGTTGCACGCTCAGTCGGTCTCTGTAGATGCGCGCAGCTTCATGGCATTCGCTCGCTCGACCGAGCCGGACGCGCCCGCCCAGGCCGCGGCGCTGTGGCGTGGAGCGTTTCTGCCGGACCTGACTTTGAATATCGAGGAATTCGACGCGTGGCATCGCCAACAGGCTGACCAGCTTGGCGCGGCGGCAGGGGATGTCTTCGCGACGCTGTGGCGAAATGCCGATGCCAATGGCGACATCGAGGGGGCCATTGCGGCGGCCGAACGCTTGATCGCACTCGAACCGACGCGCGAGGATCGGCAGCGGATCGCGCTGACGCTGTTTGCCCGGCACAAAGGCCGCGACGCGGCGCTGAGCCGGGCAAAAATGCTCACCGATCTCTTGCGCAGCGAACTTGACGTCGCTCCCGAACCGGCGACGCGTGCGCTGATCGACGCGATCAAGCGTGGCGATTTCGAGCCCGCTCACGTCGCCGAGCGCGAGCAATCTCCGGCGCAGAGCCGCGCCAAGGCGGTCAGCGTGCCGGACATCAAGCCGGTTTCGCCGGCAGCGTCCGAACGCAGGGAGTTTTCGGTTGCGGTACTGTCCAGACCTTCTCTCGCACCGGCGCCCGGCAACGTGGTCCCGACCACGCGGCCGTCATGGCGCCGCCGGTCTCTTGCCGCCGCACCGATAGCCGCGGGAATTTTCGCAATTGGCGCGATCGCCGCGTTCGGGCTGGCATACGGTCTGAAATTGTCGCCGGCGATGACCAATCAGCAGTTCGGCCACGTCGTTGCGGTCCTGCCCTTCGCCGCCGACACCCCCGGGCAACCGGACGACCCGGCATTCGCGCGGACGCTGACCCATGGACTGATCGGCTACCTCACCCGGTTCGGTGGCCTGCGCGTGATCTCGGAGCAGACATCGGACCTGTTCGGCGATCATAAGACCGACGTCAGCCGTCTGAAGACGGATTTGGGCGTGCAATATGCGATCATCGGTCGCGTTCAGGGCAACGATGCCGCGCTGAAAATAGACTTTCAGCTGGTGGATACGACAACCCGAACGAACGTCTGGTCCGGTCATCTGCAGCGCGAGCGCACCGACCCGACCGTGGTTGCCGACGAGGCGTCGCGCGGCATCGCGCGGATGCTCGCGATCGAGATCGGCAGTCTTGGCGTGCTGCGCGAACGCGTCACTCCAATTTCACAGCTCAGCGTCGGCGAACTGGTCGCGCGGGGTTATGCGGAACTGCAGATGGGCACCATTCGGGAAAACCTGTCCGCGGCCATGATGCTGTTCGACGAAGCTTTACGGCGCAATCCGCATTATCAGCCCGCCGTCCTGGCCGTTGCCAGGGTGCACATCATCGCGGCGATGAATTTTGTCGACCTTGATATCGCATCCGACCTCAACGAGACGGAACGGATCTTAAACGGGATATTGGACAAATCGCCGAATTCGATTTCAGCGCTCTACAGCATGGCGCTGTTGCAGAAGTACCGCGGCCATTACGCGGCGAGCGTGCGCTGGTTGAACCGCTGTCTCGAGCTCAACCCAAGCTTCCTTCCGGCGCAGGGCCAGCTGGGCGATGTCCTGATCAGAATGGGACAGCCGCAGCAGGGACTGGAACAAATCCTGCAAACCATCCGCGCCGCAACCCCCAACGATCCGACCGCCGGCTACTGGTATCTTTTCGCCGCCGAGGCGGAACTGGAGCTTCGCCACGATCAGGCCGCCTTGGAGTGGGCGCTACGCGCCGACACGTTCATGCCCGGGTCCCCCCTCGTCAAGGCGTGGCTGGCATCGATCTACGCCACCATTGGCGACAAATCGAACGCCGCTATAAACGTGGCGGCCTTGACGAAAATGGCGCCGGGCCGCACGCAAATGTTCATGCAACGAACGTCGACCGATGCGGCCGGCGTCGACCGTCGGCAACGGCCGCGGATTCTTGACGGGCTGCGGCTCGCGCTCGGCGCGTCGCTGGGCTGAATCGCGATCATCACTCACAACCCGATCACCATGCGGGAGGCGCCTCGCCTTGCCCAGCCACGACCTCACTTCATCGTTCGCAGCCGATCCAAGAATTGGGTGATGCTGGCCCGGATCGCGCCTTCATTGGCGCGCTTGAGCCGCATGGAGCCGAGCGGAGCCTCGGCAAAATCGGCCGTATAGGCTCCCGCGATCGTCGCCAACAGCACGGACTTGCCGGCGGCATCGTAGACTTTGTAATTGGCATGCGACGTGACCTCGAACGTGAAGCCGAAGGTCGGTTGCGCTAGTCCGAGCAGATCGACGTCGATGAAATAACGGCAGGAGCCTTGCGCCCCCAAAAGCCCGACGCTGTCCAGTGAATTGGACAAAGCCTCGGTAAATCCCGCGTCGTCGACTTCCGATACCCACAGCGGATTGGTGGCTTCGCCGCCGGTGACTTTCCTCACGCACATGGCGTGTTGCAGCTTCGCCGGGAATCCCGCGCCCGACGCTTGCGTCACCGCCATCCGCTCCGGCTCGGCCGGCGTCGCACAAGCCGCGAGCAACAACAAAGCGATCCCTGTCGCGGCATGGCGCGCCAACGACGCAACGGAGGCCGGACTGGAATCGTTCGTCATGCCGCGCATCTCTTTTTTGTTTTCAACGCTGCCAGTGCTTCGTTGCGGTCGGCCAGCGCCCGCATTTTGATCTGTTCTTCGTGCGAGAGATCGACGGTCAGGGCGAACCAGCCGGACAGGACGATGGAGGCGGCAACCTTCGCGGCATTGGCTTGATCGACCTCCGCGTTCTTCTGCAACAGCTCGGCCCCCGCGGCTTGATTGCTTTTCATTTCCTGATCGATTTCAGAGCACGTCATTCGATCGTCGCTGGGCTGCGTCATCGCGACCGGAGTGACCTGCCGGGCCGCACAATTCGCCAACGGCCCGGCAAGCGCAGCCACCGCGGCCAGCCGGACGAGCGCGCAACCGGAAAGGACTTTTGACAACGGCATGACCCGTCCCCCGAGAGGGGTTTGGATGGACCTGTCTTTTTGCAGCGATCCCCGACCTGCCCCGAACCGCGCCGGATTGTATCGGATTCGGCGCGGCCCGCAACAAATGCGTGCATTCACCTTGAGCGCACGCCGCGGCCGACGTCATAAGCACGCCGCGCTTAGGCGTCGGGATCCAGCGTAAAAAGTTCCTGCGGGTGCGAGACGCCGCGCAGCGCATAGCGACCGACCGAAACCAGGCGGCGCTTGATGTCGCCGACATCGGCGAACGCCGCCGACATCAGAACCGGCTGATCGAGCGAACGGCACATCGCCGCTATACGGCTTGCCTCGTTGACGGCCGGGCCGATGACGGTGAAGTCCAGGCGTTCGCGGCTTCCGACATTGCCATAAAAGAGTTTGCCGACATGCAAGCCGAGATACATGTCGGTCACCGGCCGGCCGGCCGCCGCCCGCCGCTTTTTCAATTCGGCGATACCTTGGCGCGCGTCGATCGCGGCGGATAACGCCGCGCTGCAGGCGTGCAGGCGGTCTTCGGCGGCAAAGATGGCAAGCGTGCCGTCGCCGATCAGCTTGAGAACGTCGCCGCCATGCTGGTGGATCGCCAGGAAGATCGCATCGGAATAGTCGTTCAGCAAGGGAATAGCCTGTTTCGGCTCGGTGTCGGTGATTTGCGTGAAGCCGCGCAAATCGCTGAACCAAACGACGGCGTCGATATGCTCGGCAATGCCGCGCATGATGCGGCCGCCGAGCACGCGCTGGCCGGCGTCGCGGCCCAGATAGGTTTCCATCAGCGTTGCGGTCATGCGCGCCAGCGTCACCGATTTGATGGCGAGCGCGAGGTAGGGCGCGATGCGCTCGAGCGCCGCGACCTGGCCGTCACTGAATCCGGCGGGCGCCCTTGTCGACCATGATGAGTACAAACCATCCATCTCGCCGATGACGCCTTGCGCGGCAAAGCGGGTGATCATCCCGACGTAGTCGGTCATGCCCGCCGCGACCAGGTCCGGCAGCACCGAGAACTCGTCCATGGTCGCGGCGCTGACCCGGCGGCGCAGCAGCGACTGGCCGGTTTGCAGCATCTGGTAGAACGGACTGCGCCGCCATCGGTCGGCGGCCTCGACATCCTTCGGATCGGCGCCGGATGCAGCGAGCGCGGCTGGGTCGGTGCGGCCGTATTCGAGCAGCGGAGGTTCGTTCGGACCAAGTCCCCAGCGGAACAGGCGGCCCTCATGAACCGGATGAAGCGTGTCGATGAACAACTGGGCGCGACCCAGCGGCAGTCCGGCCGCAACACAACGGTCGCAGAATCCGGACACGATGTCGGTTTCGGAGGTACCGGCAAGGCCCGCTTGCGTCAGCCATGCCGCCAATGCGTTGAAGGAGGCTTCGTTCATTGCGGCATTATATAGGCCTTCGCGGCGAAGCGGACGGTGGCGGCCGCTACGTTGCCGCAGGCGCCTCCGCACGATCTTCGGCGGGACCGAGCTCGCGGCTCAAATTAAGCGCGCTGTTGATCAAGCCAACGTGGCTGTAGGCTTGCGGAAAGTTGCCCAGCATGCGGCCAGTCGAGGGATCGAACTCCTCTCCGAGCAGGCCGACGTCATTGCAGCGCGAGAGCAAACGATCGAACAGCCGCCTTGCTTCCGCGTAGCGGCCTTGCAACACGTAATTGTCGACAAGCCAAAAGCTGCAGGCCAGAAACGCGCCTTCGCCGGCCGGCAAGCCGTCCTCGACGTCGTCGGTTTGATAGCGCAGGACGAATTCACCGTCGATCAACAGCTTGTCCTCGATGGCGCGAAGCGTTCCGCGGATCCGCGGATCGGTTGCGGGCAGGAAGCCGACGATCGGAAGCAACAGCAGGCTGGCGTCGAGCCGCTTGGAGCCGTAGGCCTGCACGAAGCTGTCGAGGTCGCGATCGAAGCCGCGCTCGCAGATTTCCGCATGCACGTCATCGGCAAGCGCGCGCCAGCGCCGCGCTTCTTCGTTCAATCCTTCGGCGGCGATGCCACCGGCCGCGCGATCGAAGGCGACCCAAGCCATGACCTTCGAATGAACGAAGTGCTGTGGCCCGCCGCGCACCTCCCATATGCCTTCGTCCGGCTCACGCCAGGCCTTTGCCAGATAGTCCAACACCAACGGTCGCAGAGCCCGGCCGCGCGCGGAGATTTCCATCCCCGCCTTGCGCGCTTGCGTGAATGCATCGATGACCTCGCCGAAGACATCGACCTGCAATTGCCGGTGGGCCGCATTGCCGATCCGCACCGGGGACGCGTTCTCATAGCCCGGCAGCCACGGCACGATCAGCTCCGGCAACCAGCGCTCGCCGCCCACGCCGTACATGATTTGAATCTGGTCCGGGCTGCCGGCGACCGCCCGCATGATCCAGTCGCGCCAGGCTCGCGCTTCATCGTAGTAGCCAAGAAGCATGAAAGCCTGCAGCGTGAATGTCGCGTCGCGCAGCCAGCAATAGCGATAGTCCCAGTTCCTCACGCCGCCCAGCCGCTCGGGCAGCGACGTCGTGGCAGCGGCAACAATTCCGCCGCTCGGCTCGTAGGTCAAAGCCTTCAGCGTAATGAGCGAACGTTTAACCGCTTCGGTCCATGGGCCGACATCGGGACACCGATCGCTCCACGCGCGCCAGCCCCGCTCGGTGTCGTCCAGCATCTTGAAAGGATCGATCGCCGGCGTCGGCCCTTGAAACGAAAGTCCATAGGACAGGACAAACGGAATGGATTCTCCGGCCGCGACCGAGAATTCACCGAGCGTTCTCAGATCCTCGCCATAGAGCGCGGCAGGCGTGCGCAGCAATAATCGCTCAGGTCCCGCTATGGCATTGATCGCACCATCGTCGAGTCGATTCACCCATGGCACCGTGGAGCCGTAATTGAAGCGGACCACGAACTCGGTGCGAAAATCGACCCTTCCCGACCGGCCCATCACGATGCGCACGAGATGTGCACCGCCTCCCGGCGGCATGAAGTCGACAACCGCGGCGACACCGGTTTCGGTTTGGAATTTGGTTTCGAGGATGAGAGTGCCGGGGCGATAATGCCGGCGGACGGCGAGCGCCGCCGCCCCGGGCGCTATCAGCCAGCGGCCGTGTTCGGCCGTGCCGAGAAGCGCGGCAAAGCAGGCCGACGAATCGAAGCGCGGCCAGCACAGCCAATCGATCGATCCGTCGCGGCCGACCAGGGCCGCCGTCCTGCAGTCGCCGATCAATGCATAGTCTTCGATGCGCTGTGCCATCTGGCGCTTACATGACCAAAGGCTCGATTTCCGGCGTCAGGCTCGGCCCTTCGCCAAAAGCTTGCGCGTCATGCTCCGGCATTTGGACCTTACCTTGCAGCGGCCTTTCGACACTTACCACGGGCGCGCTGGCGCGGGGGAAAACCAGAAGCGACTTCGATCCCTGCACGCCAAATGTCTGCCTGAAACGCCCGCCAAGAGCGCGGCTCAAGCTGTTGACGATTTTAAGTCCGTGCCCCGGCTGAATACTGGTTGTCACCGATCCGCTGTCCTGCACGCTGCATTTCACGAACGCGCCGTCTTGCCAAACCGCGACGCGAATTGCTCCACCGCGGTTCGCGAAGGCGTGTCGCGCTGCGTTGGATATAAGCTCGTGGACGATCATTCCCAAGCGCCAACAACGCTCGGCTTGCAGCGGCAGCGACTGGGCCGAAAGGACGAGGCTGATCTCCCTGGCATCCAGTCGGGAGCGACTGATGGAAAGGCAGAGCTGACGGAGGTACGCCGCGGCGTCGACCAGGGTGTCATGGTCCGGCATCTGCAGGAACCGATGGACGTCCGCATAGCGGTGGAGGAGCTCTGCGACGCCAGTCAGGGCCGCCTTGACCTCTTCATTGCCGGAACGCGCAGCGGCAACGGTTACGTTGCCGATGGCGGCGGCGAATTCGTTGTTGATCCGATGATTCAGCTCGTGCAACAGCACATGCTCTTGCGGGAGCAGCGCGGGCGCGTCAATTTCAGTCATGGTATCCTCCAATCGAAATCGGGCCGCCCGGACAGGCGAAATCAGTGCGCGACCGGAGCCGGGCCGCCAAGCTTCACTTTGCGCAGGATCAACGCCAGCGGCACGGCAGCGGCGGAGATCAACATCAGCGTCCAGAACACGTCGATGTAGGCAAGAAAGGCTGCTTGCGTTTGCACCTGCTGGGCGATCCAGGCGAAGGCCTGCTGCCGCGCGTGCGCGAGCGAGCCGCCCTGCGTCGCAAAATATTCAGTCACCTGGTTGAGCGTGTTGCGGTACTGAACGGTCGAAGGGTTGACGAGCTCGGCCAGCCGGCTCTGATGAAATTGTTCGCGGTGTGCCAGCACGTTGTTGGCGAGCGAAATACCGATCGAGCCCCCGGTGTTGCGCGCGACGTTGATCAAGGCCGAGGCCATGTCGGTCTTGTTGTGCGGGATGCCGGCAAAGGAAGCCGTGAGAATCGGGATGAAGACGAACGGCAGGCCAATGCTCAGCAGCATGCGGGAAACCGCAAAAAACCGGAAGTCGACATCGCCGTTGATCCTGGTCATGTCGAACATCGCCAGCGCGCAGATTGCGGCGCCGAGCGCAATGAGAATGCGAGGCTGCACTTTTCCCGAGAGCCGTCCCGCGACCGGCATCATGAGCGCCAGCACGAGGCCGCCCGGTGAGAGCACGAGGCCGGCCCACGTTGCCGTGTAGCCGTATTCCTGCTGCACCAGCTGCGGCAGGTAGTTGGTGGTGGCCAATAGGATGGCACCGGTCGCCGCCATCACCAGGAAACAGGCGCCGAATTGGCGGGTCGCGACCATCCGGACGTCGACGATCGGGTCGCGACGGCTGAGTTCCCACGGAATCATGAGCACGAAGGCGAGCGCGCAGACGGTCACGACCGCGACGATGAAGTTTGAGCCGAACCAGTCGTCCTCGAGCCCGCGGTCGAGCGCGACTTCGAGCGCGCCGAGAAAGGTTGCGACCAGCGCAAAACCGACGAGATCGAAGCCGTTGCCTTGCTGCGCGAGCCGCTTACGCTCCGCCACCGCGCCCGGCGGTTCGCGCAGCGTGACAGCGATCAGCGCCAAGGCGAGGAGCCCGACCGGCCCGTTGATTTCAAAGCACCATTGCCAGGACCAGTTGTCGGAGATCCAGCCGCCGAGCGTCGGGCCGACCACCGGCGCCACGACGACGGCGATGCCGAACAGCGCGAAAGCCTGGCCACGCTTTTCCGGCGGAAACGCGTCCGCCAGAATCGATTGCGAGACCGGCACCATGCCACCGCCGGCGAGCCCTTGCAGGACGCGGCACAGCAGCAATGCCTGCAGGTTGGGCGCGAATCCACACAGCACCGAGCTTGCGGTGAACAGGCCTAAGCAGATCAGAAAGAACGATTTTCGGCCCAGCCGCGGCGCGAGAAAGCTGCTCGCCGTCAAGCTGACCGCGTTGGCAACCAGATAGGTGGTGATCACCCAGGACGCTTCGTCCTCGCTCACCCCCATGCCGCCGGCGATGTAGGGTAGCGCCACGTTGGCGATGGTGGTGTCGAGGTTCTCCATGAAGGAAGCGAACGCGACCAAAACGGCAATCAGCCAAGGATTGACGGCGGCGCTGCTTGCCGCGGCGGAACGGAGCGCTCCGGTCGCGGCGGCGCTCATAGCCACCTCCGCAGCCGCTCATTGAGCGACTGGCTCGCATTCACCCGCACGGTAGCTTCGACCGACATGCCGGGGCCGAGCGCGACATCGGCTGGCGGGTCGTCCATGACGATCTTGACCGGCACGCGCTGCACGATCTTGACCCAGTTGCCGGTGGCGTTTTCGGGCGGCAGCAGCGAGAACGCCGGACCCGATCCCGATTGGACGCTGGCAACGTGGCCGCGAATGCTGCGGTCCGGATAGGCGTCGATCGTCAGCGTCACCGGCTGTCCGGCCCGCATCGCGTCGAGCTGCGTCTCCTTGAAATTCGCCGTGACCCAGATTTCGTCGGGCACGAACATGGCCAGCGTGGTGCCGGCCTGCGCAAATTGGCCGACGGCCGCGCTCAGGCTGACGACGCGCCCGGCTTGGGCCGCGGTCACCGTTGTGTAGGACAGATTGAGCTGAGCCGCGTCCACCTTAGCCCGATCGAGCGAGACCGTGGCCTGGTCTTGCTCGACGAGGTAGTTCTGGTCGTCAAGCTGTTGCTGGGCGACCGCCTGGCGCTGCACGAGGTATTGAAAGCGGCCGAGATTTGTCTTCGCTTGTTCGAGGACTGCTTGATCGTGAGTCAATTGGGCGTTGGCCTGATCGAGCGCGATGCGGTAATCGCGATCGTCGATGCGCGCGATCACGTCGCCTGAGGCGACGTGCTGGTTATCGGTCACTGGCACCGCGGTGATGTAGCCCGACACCTTCGGCTGAAGCGCAAATTGCCGCGCCGCGATGAAGGAATCGTCCGTCGATTCGAAATGCTGGGCGTAGTCCCAATAGAGGTAACCGCCCGCCGCCGCGAAAGCGCAGATTAATAGCCCGAGCGCAGCCGCGAGCCGATGCCGTCGCCAAAACCCTGCTCGCGTCTCATCAGCGCGCTCGTCGTCTTGGCCCGGATGCCGATCGTCGTGCAGCGGCGGCGAATCGATGACGGGGCATTCGTCGGCCGGATATTGCTGCGGCGCCGGCTCCCGCGCGCGGACTGCGTCTGCAGTCGCGACCTGTGCAGTCGAGACTTCTGCAGTCGAGACTTGCCGATCATCGCTTCCGCTCCGGCGCGGCCAGGCGCGGGCGACTTGCTCGTCGTCAGGATGCTCTTGCAGGAGCTGTTCGGCGTGGTCATCGCCTTTCGGTTCCCATGACATAGTCGAGTTCCTTCCGATTGCCGGAGCAAAGGCGACGTTCCGCAAGGTGAATAATAGAACGATACCGTTTCGTTTTATATGACCCGACCTCTCATCGGTCAATACATATGAAACGATACCGTTCCGTTTATTTACATTCAGCGGCAGATGCGCTAAACCCCTAAAACTGCTGCGGCTTTTTTTGCCTTCGGCAGCGACGCGGCGATCTGATCGCAACAATGTGAAGGTGCGCCATGGCCAGAGGTCTCAGAGGTCCGGGCGCGAAAAGGCGGACAGCGAAGCTGCCGGCGGGACGCGTCGGCCGGCCGCCGCGTGAGCGCGCCGGCGAAGTCGATGCGCGTATCCTGGACGCCGCCCGCCGCGTGTTTCTGGAACGCGGCGTTGCCGGCGCCAGCATCGACGAGATCGCCAATGTCGCCCGCGCCGGAAAACCGACCATCTACGCGCGCTTTCCCGGCAAGGAGGCACTGTTCGCGGCCGTCGCGATGAGCAACGTTGCTGCCACCGCAGCGCGGTTCGAAGGCCACGTGCCCACCGGATCAACGCTCGATGAGCGCCTCGCCAACCTGGGCGCTGCCCTGGTGCATTGGATTTTGGCCGGCGATGTCGTCGCCGTCTTGCGGCTCGGAATTTCTGAAGCACGCCGGCTTCCCGATCTGGCGATCGATATCCATCTCACGGCGCGCCGGCGCGGCGAGGAGATTGTGGGCAAGCTCCTGGCCGAAGCCGTCCAATCCGAGCCGCGCGGCGCCTTGCCGGCATTCGCGCCGGAGCGACTGGCAACGACAACGAGGTTTTTCATCGATTTGGTTGTCTGGCCTATTCTGGTGCGCGCCTTGTTCGGCGAGAAGCTCAAGGACCTGCGAGCGGAGGTCGAGCCCGACGTGGCCCGCAGCGTCGCGTTCTTTCTCGCCGCCTGCCGGAGCGGCGGCGTCGCTTGAGCCGCGTCGCGGCGCCGCTCGATCCGCTGGCCTGACTCAAGCTGGCCGCGTCAGTCGGCGCGCAGGGCGCCGCTATCCTATTGGCGAAATCGGCAGCTCTTGTGCCTTGTATTCGCGCTACCATTCCGTACTTGGCAATAAACAATGGGAATCAGCCGATGACCCGCCCGCCATTGCCCCCGTTCACCACGGCCGAGACCGCTGCGCAGAAAGTGCGCCTCGCCGAGGATGCCTGGAACACCCGAGATCCGGCCCGTGTCGCGCTCGCTTACACCGTCGACTGTGTCTGGAGGAATCGCGCCGAATTCATTCGCGGCCGCGAGGCGATTGAAGCGTTCCTCATCCGCAAATGGAGTCGCGAACTCGATTATCGGCTCATCAAGGAAGTATGGGCCTTCCATGACAACCGGATCGCCGTACGCTTTGCCTATGAATGGCATGACGATTCCGGCAGCTGGTTTCGCAGCTACGGCAACGAAAACTGGGAGTTCGATGAGGACGGCCTGATGCGGCGGCGCATCGCCAGCATCAACGATCTGCCGATCAAGGAAGGCGAGCGCAAATATCGCTGGCCACTCGGTCGCCGTCCCGACGATCACCCATCCCTCAGCGAGCTGGGCCTTTAGTTCGGCCACGTTCCGGTGTCGCAATACGGCCTAGTTTCCCAGCCGGAACAGCCGCCGCGCGTTCTCCCGCCCGATCTTCACCCGGTCGTTCTCGCTGATCGGGCAGGCGTCGAACCAGATCGCGGCGTGGTCGATGTTCTCGAACGGCCAGTCAGTCGAGAACATGATGCGGTCGGCGCCGATTTCCAGCATGGTGTTGAGCAGCGCCGGGGTGTGGAAATTGCCCGACGTGGTGACGTAGAAATTTTCGCGAAAATAATCGCTCAGCCGCCGCTTCGCCGGCCAGCTGTGCCGGTTCTCGATCCAGGCATTGGCATTGTCGACCCGCCACATCGCGAACGGCAGGTTCTCGCCCATATGGCCGAGGATGATTTGCAGCCGCGGATGGGCATCGAACAGGCCTGAGGCCATCAGCCGCAACGCATGCACCGCGGTCTCGTGGCCGAACGCCCAGATCGGGCCGAGCAGCCACGGATGGCCTTCGTAGATCTTGGCGTCGCGCGGCAGCGGATTGCGCGGATGCAGATAGAACGGCACGTCGAGCTTTTCCGCCATGGCCCAGAACGGCCGGTATTGCGGCAGGTCGTAGTAAGCCGTGGTCTCGGCATTGCCGACTTGCGAGAAGCCGTTGACCAGCGCGCCGCGAAAGCCGAGCTCTTTCACGCAGCGCTCCAGCTCGCGCGTCGCGCCGTCGGGGTTTTGCATGGCGAGCGCCGCGAGACCTTGGAAGCGATCCGGCCGCTTGTGCACCTGCTCGGCCAGATAGTCGTTGGACCGGCGTGCGATGGCCGCGGCCTGTGCCGGATCGGGAATGGCCTGCACCGCCGGCGCGTTGAGCGACAACAGCATCATCTCGATGCCGTTCCTGTCCATCTCGGCGATGCGCCGCTCCTGGATGTCCATGACCCGGTGCTTGACCTCCTGCCAGACGCGCTCGGGGAAGTAGCCGTGGGAATCCTCCAGCGTTTCGGGAATGGCGAAATGCTCTTCGAGCGCGATCTTGCCTTGCACGGTCTTCCTCCCACGGCGCACTGACTGACAACGGCATTAATCTTAACGCGGCGTTCGGCGTCAACTTTGGCCCGCCGTTGCGCGCATTCCCCTGTTGGCATGGTTCTGGCGAGACAGCGGTGTGACCGCCGCCGTTGTCTCAATTCGGGGCACCGTCGGGATTCGCTTTGGCAAGACAGCGACCAAGACCGCGACAAAGGCAATGAACACGCACCCGAGCTATACGCTGGCATCCCGGCCGCAGACCGGCCGGTACCTGCGCGCGCGGGCGGTGCTGTTGCGCGGCACCTTTGCGGCCACGATTTTCCTCACCGACGTCGCCTTCATCGTCGCCATGGCCTGCCTGACCGGCATCGCCTATCACCTCGCCGCCTACGGCAAGCCCGGCAACATCACGCTGTTCCTGCAAGTCGGCGTACTCGCCGCCAGCATCTTCGCCCTGTCCAACATGTATCGCGGCGAATACCGGCTGCCTAACTTTTGCACCTTCAAGCCCCACGGCGGCCGCACCATCCAGGTGTGGAACGTCACCATCATCTGCCTGTTGATGGTCGGCTTCCTGGCGCAAACCAGCGTCGAATATTCGCGCGCCTGGATCGTGCTGTTCTATGGCGCCACCCTTGTCGGTCTGGTCGGCTTGCGCTTCTTCATCGTGCGCGTCACCGCGCTGGCGCGCGCCGCCGGGCTGATCTCGGCGCAGCGCATCTTCCTGATCGGCACCGGCGCCAACGTCAACGGCTTCGTCAACCGCTATGAGCCGTGGACCCACGGCATCAACATCGTCGGCTGCCGCTTCCTCACTCCGGTTGCCGCCACCGCGACCGCCGAGGCGCGGCACGCCATGCTCGACCGCGATTTCGCCGAAGCCGTCGCCAGCGTGCGCAGCCTCGAGCCGGACGCCATTTTCCTCTTGCTGCCGTGGTCGCAGACCGAGACCATCGAACGCTGCGCCGAGACCTTCATGACGCTGCCGGTCGAGATCCACATCGGCCCCGAGCAGATCCTGCACAAGTTCGAAGAGGTCAAGCTCTCCAAGCTTGGCCCGGTGACCAGCCTGCAACTGACGCGCCGGCCGCTGACGCGCACCGAGATCGCGCGCAAGCGGCTGTTCGACCTGATCGTCGCGGCAGTCGCGCTCATTGCGCTCACGCCGCTGCTCCTCGCCGTCGCCGCGCTGGTCTGGCTGGACAGCCCAGGCCCGGTATTCTTCGTGCAGCGCCGCTACGGCTTCAATCAGCAGCCGTTCCGCATCATCAAATTCCGCACCATGCGCACGCTCGACGACGGCCCGGTGATCGCGCAGGCCACCAAAAACGATCCGCGGCTGACCCGGATCGGCCGCTTCCTGCGGCGCTGGAACATCGACGAGATTCCGCAGCTCTTCAACGTGCTCACCGGCGACATGTCGCTGGTCGGCCCGCGGCCGCACGCGCTGGCACACGATCACGAATATGAACAGCGCATTGCGCTCTACGCGCGCCGCCACAACGTCAAGCCGGGCATCACCGGCTGGGCGCAAATCCACGGCTGCCGCGGCGAGGTCGATACCGAGGCGAAAATGCAAAGGCGCCTCGAGCACGACCTGTTCTATATCGACAACTGGTCGCTCTGGCTCGATCTGCAGATCATCTTGCGCACCGTGCTGTCGCCGGCCGGTTATCGCAACGCTTATTGAAGGCCTTTTTCCATAAGCACGTTCACGCGCGTCTTCGACGCGCTATGGCGCAGCGCAGCACGAAGTGGTGCGCTGCAGAGCCGGGATCGTTACAAACTCCGAGCCCAGAGCGATCCCGGATCAGCGATGCACCGCCAAACCGCGTTGAAGAGGCGCGTGAACGGCTAATCCGGGAAACAATTGAGGAACGTGGAAATCTCTAGGCCCTTTAGGGGAATGCGGCTGCCAATGGCGGCCAAAAGGGCAGTCGCAGATTCTGGTTTTTAACCTAGGGACCGGCCTCGCCCTGGACCGCAACTGGTGTTAGTATGCAACGGTATTACAACTCGCCCACGACGTAGCCTCACCGAAGCTGCTAAATCCCCATGCATCTTCTTGGACTTATTTTAAACGCCCTGCGGACCGGGGGAAGCTTTTTTCTACGCGGCGCGGTGATCGGCCCGATCGGGATTCTCATCGGTGTGGTCGGCTTCGGCACGAATGTCTTTGTCAATATAGCTAAAGAGAAAACGTTTCTCGCTCATAAGGAGATATGGGCTATTTTCGATAACGGGATAAAGAAAGGGCCACATCCGGGTCAAGATTTGGCACAAGGCATAAGCGAAGCACGGACCATCACAAGGCCATTCTTAGCCCGCCTAAACATCTCAATAGAAATACAGGACGACACGGGAGAGGAAAGGCTCGCACAACAATTGGCTGAGAAGGCGGCGAGGCCCGATAGCGGAGTCATAATGGTGATTGGCCATTTGCAGAGCACTATCATGGCGCGCACCCTTGACACCTATCTCGCAAGCGACTTGCCCGTCATCATGCCCGTACCCACTAACACGAGCTTCACGGAGAGAAACCTACAGTCGACAAAAAAGAACCTCATTAGACTCCCGCCGAATGACGCGAAGCAGGCCCTAGTGGCCGCTAAGTTTATCATTGGGCACGATCGGAAAAAGATTCTAGTGGTAAGGGATGCCGACAACGCGTTTTATAGTTATCCGCTTGCCACCCTGTTTACGGCCAATATTCGAGCAAGTGGCACTAAACAAAAGGCGGCTCCTGCGATCTACAATGCGGCGGTGGGAGGGGACAATTCATCAGAAAGCCTCGTGGATTCGATCATTCGCAACAAGATCGATGCGGTGTTCTTTGCGGGCACTACTGAGAACGCCATTACCTTCCTTGACAGCCTCAATTCCATTCCTCCAAAGAAGACAGAACGCGGACCGGATCAACCGCTACTCATCCTGATGAGTGACGGCGTGTTATCCGCCGACATGCTCGACAAGGTCCATAATATTCCCCCCGAGCTGTATCTGACGTTTCAGGTGCCAGATAAGAGAAGCAATAACGGGGATCATGGTGATTATTGTGGTCGAAACTTCAAATATTCCTTTTGCCCGTACGGGGTCGATTCCGTCTTAGTGACGAAGAAGATTATCGAGGACATCACCAGTGGCTTTCACGGTTTCAAGAAGACCTACTTCGACAACGTCTCGCGCGCCGACATCCTCGGGTATTTTCAAGAATTGCGAAAAGGAAATGACGTGCTGCCGGGAGCATTCGGAAGCTATACTTTTGATTTGAAAGGGGATAATACTGGATTTGACTTTACCGTGTTGAAGGCAGACGCTACGCATCAGTGGAATCCTGTTCCAGTTGCCAACGGAGGGGCGCCGTGAAGGGCAACATGATCGCCGACATTTACACAGTCGCGAATGGAGTTGCGGGAGCTGCGGCGAACCTGAGCGCATTCTATGACGGCCTCGTTGCGCCGACCTACCCGGGACATTTCCCAAAGACCTTCAAGCTGGCGCCGTCCGACTGGCATCTTGCGCCGAAAATAGTTGATCGCGCCTCAATTTGGCATGAGGGCGAATATATTCGTCCTTTAGGTACTCTTGATGTGGAATTTTTAAGCGATCAAATCGTGGATCGGGCAAAAAGTGGAAATCTCTCACTCAGCAATCATTATCCGTGCGGATTAAAGTGTCCGGGCTGCTTTTCCGAGGATAAGACGTATGATGACGGCGGGCATTTTCTAAGCTGGCGGGAGATGTTTGCCGTTATCGATGATGCGCGGCGCATTGGCCTTGCCAGCATTAAATTCTTAGGACCGGGCGAGCTGTTTCAAAACCCCGATCTCTTCGACATTTTGGATGCGGCGGAAGAGCGAAATTTACCTATCAGCATCTTCACCAAAGGCGCGGAGCTCGGTGATGACGCGCTAGCGAGTGATCTGTATGGGCACCACAGAATTCACACGGCGCGGGAGTTGGTCAACCGAGTAGTCCAATATTCTTGCGTTAGAGTTCTGCTCGGCTTCAATTCCTTTGACCCCGTTAGACAAGATGCGATGGTGGGTTCGAACAGCGCGTTAGGAAATTATCGACTGAAAGATAGCGTGTTTACCAACCGTGGCGTTGAAAAATACACGCATAAGCGAAATCAGGCGCTTATAAATTTGGTGGCAGCCGGCCTTAACGCCCCCGACAAGGGGCAGCGGCTGTCCCTCATCGCAGCCCCGATCCGGCTGCACCAAATCGATGAAGTAGCCGAGATGTATGTTTGGGCGGCGCGGCGTAACATGCCGCTCGTCATTGCCCCGACTATGGAATCCGGGCCGAAAGCCGTTGGCCTGATGCAGTGCGACAAAAAGAAAGATCCCTGCCATTTAAAATTAAAGGACATGTACGTCGCCGTTTATTCCCGGGCCATCCGGGAAGGCATTCTCAAACTCAATGACTTAGAGCAAGCTGGTGTTTCGGCGTACATGGGGACAGCCGCTTGTAACCAGGTAGCTAACGGGCTGTATGTAAGACTTAACGGCGTCGTGCAGATGTGTCCGGGGACCATCCGCGAGCCCTCGATTTTTGGGAATGTTCATACGCGGTCGATTATTGATATTTGGAAAAACAGTTCAAGTTGCGCGATGGGAGCGCTTCATAACAATTGGTGCGCAGCGAAGCAGAATGGAATGCCCGATTGGCTTCAAGATGATGTTTTGGACGAATTACGTTCGATGAAATTGTATTCTCAAGATACAGATCCGGCCTTGGTTGGAGAGTTGGTTTCGTAAGCGTACGGACGCGGCCAGGGGATACCAATCGTAATCCCAAGGTCGATCTCCCAATCTACTTCTCTCGATGCGATCTAAGAGAACGGCCGCAAGCTCGCGCGAATATGCCTTATGACGATCTCAGGAAAATCGAAAAACTCCTTACTGTTGTGTTTTCCCTCGGCGTTGTTCTAGCCGTTTCACTTGCGCGCCGTACACACCGAGAGGCGGAGCGCTCAGCCCGCGAGCGAGGCGATGGCGACGACCGCGCCGGCGGTGACCAGCGCCGTCGACAGCCAGAGCACGCCGATCAGGAGCCAGACCGGACGCGGCTTGCCGCCGGTACTGGCCGGCGCCTTGGTCCAGGATTCCAGCGCCGGTTCCGCCTTGCGCAACGCGGCGGTGGCGGCTTCGATGTCGGCGACCTCGCGCGCCAGTTGATCGCGCACGGTTTGCGCCGTCGCGCCGGCGTCTTCGGTAATTTCACCTAAATCGTCCCGCAGCAGCGGCGCGCTGCGCGGCAAGGCGAACGCGATGTCAGCGTCCGAACCGGCGGACGACGGCGAACTGACATATTGCTTGAGCATGGCGCGTACCTATTTGTCCGCTTTGGATTTACAACGACCGGACCGGCGGCGCGACGACCATTCGAAGCTAAGCTTAACGACGCCGTTAACCCTGCTATATCCGTAGCTGCGGGTTTGGCTATGCTGTTGATCGAGGCTGCAAAACCGGCTTTACCGCCACAGCGTCCCCAAGGAGGCCGCCATGTCTTCGACCCTAATCGTGCTTGCGGTGATCGTCGTTGTCGTCCTGTGGGCGATCGCGGTCTACAACGGCCTCGTTTCCATGCGGCAACGGGTCAACCAGGCCTTCGCCGACGTCGACGTGCAGCTCAAGCAGCGCCACGACCTCGTTCCCAACCTGGTCGAGACGGTAAAAGGTTACGCCGCGCACGAACGCGGCACGCTGGACGAGGTCGTCAAGGCGCGCAACGCAGCCGTATCGGCGCAGGGGCCGGCGCAGCAGACGGCCGCCGAAAACATGCTCTCAGGCGCGCTGCGGCAATTGTTCGCGCTCTCGGAAGCCTATCCGGACCTCAAGGCCAACGCCAATTTCCAGCAATTGCAGGCCGAGCTTTCGGATCTCGAGAACAAGATCGCGGCGTCGCGGCGCTTCTTCAATAACGCGGTGCAGGAATACAATACCGGCATCCAGCGCTTTCCGGCCGCTTTGTTCGCCGCCTCGTTCGGTTTTTCGCAGAAGGACTATTTCGATCTCGGCGACGACCGCAAAGCCGTCTCCGACGCGCCGCAGGTGAAGTTCTGAACCGTCGCGCAGCCGCGGTAATTGGCGATGGCCGCTTACGGGCTCTATAGCCATATCCAGTCGAACCGGCGGCGTTCGATCGCGCTGCTTATCGGGCTGTTCTTCCTCATCTACCTGATGGTCTATGCCGGCGCGCTGGTGGCGGAAGCGCTCTCGGTCAACGCCGGCAGCGATGTGTTGATGCAGCTGGCGTGGAGGGATTTTCTCCAAGCCGCGCCGTGGGCGACCGTCGGCACGGCGCTGTGGGTGGTCATCGCCTACTACTTCCACCAAAATATGATCGACGCGCTGACCGGCGGCCGCGACGTGACGCGTGCCGAGGCGCCGCGGCTCTACAATATCCTGGAGAATCTGTGCATCTCGCGCGGCATCACCATGCCCAAGCTCAAGGTGATGGAGAGCGACGCGCTCAATGCCTTCGCCACCGGCATGAGCCCGAAGCAATATTCGATCACGGTGACGACGGGGCTCCTCGACCGGCTCAACGACGCCGAGATCGAAGGCGTGCTCGGCCATGAGCTCACTCATATCCGCAACGGCGACGTGCGCATGATGGTGATCGCCGTCATCATCGCCGGCGTGGTGTCGTTCTTCGCCGAATTGGTGTTTCGCCTGTGGTTCTATAACGGTTTTAGCTTTCGCAACCGCTCCGACGACCGCCGCGGCGGCGGCGCGGCCTTCGCCATCCTGATCGCGGTGGCGATCATTGCGGTGGCTTATTTCCTGTCGTTCGTCATTCGGCTGGCGCTGTCACGCTCGCGGGAGTTCCTCGCCGATGCCGGCTCGGTCGAGCTCACGAAGAATCCCGACGCCATGATCTCGGCGCTGCGCAAGATCGAGGGCCGCGGCGAATTGCCGGGCGCGACCTCGGCGGTGATGGAAATGTGCCTCGACAACCCGCGACAAGGATTCGGCGAACTGTTCGATACCCATCCGAGCGTCGACAGCCGGGTCGCGGCGCTGGTCAAGTTCGCCGGCGGCCACGATCCCGGCCCGCTGGCGCTGCCGCCGCAGGAGGAAGCCGAGACGAACGAGGATCAATCCGAACCGCCACCGCCGCGTGGTCCATGGGGTCCGGCAGCGGACGAATCGAGCGAAGCTGAAGGCGGTTCTCCCGGCTCGTCGGATTCATCGGCTGGACCATGGGGCCCGCATACCGGTGCCACGTCGCAATCGGGTCACAATTAACCATATCCCTTTGAAAATAGCCGTTACGCAGCGCGTTCGCAGCCGCCTGCCGCATCTGGAGGCTTCCAAACAGAGCCGGCTCTGTGTAAGACTCCGTTAACGGAAAGATTTGCGGGAAGTGCTTGGGTTGGCCGCGGTTTTCCGGTGGATTTGCTGAGCCGGACGGACGACGCCTCAAGGCGAACGGGGTCAGCGGGGATCAGGACAATGGCTAAGCCAACAGTGGTCGTGGTGGGCGCGGACAAGGGCGGCGTCGGCAAGACGACGGTCGCCCGGACGCTGCTCGATTATTTCACGGCGCATCACGTGCCGACGCGCGCCTTCGATACCGAATCGCCCAAGGGCACCTTGAAGCGCTTCCATCCCGACATCAGCGACATCGTCGACGTCACCTCGGTCCCCGACCAGATGCGGATCTTCGACACGCTGTCGACCACCGACGCCAGCGTGACGGTGATCGACGTGCGCGCCGGGCTGTTGTCGCCGACCTTGCGCTCGCTGCGCGACATCGGATTCCTCGAAGCGGTGAAGAAGGGCCAGCTTAACTTCGCCGTGTTCCACATTCTCGGCTCCTCGATCGCTTCGCTCAACGAGATCGAAGACACCTCGACCTTCACCACCGACGCCAAATATTTCCTGGTCAAGAACTACTTCAACAACACCAGCTTTTTCGAGTGGGACCAGCCGACGCACGCGGCCTATTTCAAGAGGTTCAAGGACGCCGTCGAGATCACCATCCCGAAGCTCAACGAGATGGCCTACGAGCAGGTCGAGCTCGCTTCGGTGCCGTTCCTCACCTTCGTCGCCAACAAGAACCCGAAGGGCGATGCCGCCAACTATTCGTTCGTGCTGCGCGGCTATGTCCGGCACTGGCTCGGCAATGTCTGGGGCGAATACGACCGCATCAAGCTGAACGACTTCGTCGCCAGCGCGGCTGCGCCGGCGGGCGGCAGCCCGCGCGTGCAAGTGGTGCGCACCGCGCAGTAACAGGTGGTCCGCACCGCGCAGTAAGCGGTCTCTTCCCTCACCTGCGCCCAGGTGAGATGATCCAGGCTGGCGTTCGAATCGTCGTAACTGGACCGATTGCCGGCATGCCGCAGCAGGCGCCGCTCTACATTGTCGCTTCACCTCGCCCGCGGGTCGGCAAGACGCTGATCGCGCGGCTCCTGACTGAATTCTTCCGCTCCAACGGCCGCGCGCTGGTCGGCTATGACCTCGACCCGCGCGAGCCGACATTTGCCGGCTATTTTCCCGACCTCGTCGCGACCATGAATATCGCCGACACGCCCGGGCAGATGGCGCTGTTCGACCGGTTGATCGCCGGCGGGCCGCGCACCACCGTCATCGACCTCGGCTATGGCCTGTTCGAGCAGTTCTTCGACGTCATGACCGAGATCGGCTTCGTGCAGGAGGCGCGGCGGCGCGCGATCGAGCCGGTCGTTCTGTTCGTCACCGACCCGGCGCCGGGGACGGTGCGCGCTTACGCCGACGTGCGCCGGCGCCTGGAGACCACCGCCTTCGTGCCGGTGCACAACGAAGCGGTGTCGGTGATGTACGAGAAGGCGGATTTTCCGCCGAGCCGCGGCGAATACGGCCTCATCCGCATCCCACGCCTGTCGGCGATCGTGCGCGGCGTCGTCGACCGCCCGAGTTTCTCGTTCGGCGCCTATATGACCGAGCGGCCCGGCGGCCCGACCGAGATCCACAGCTGGATCGGCACGATTTTCACCGAGTTCCGCGAGCTCGAATTGCGCCTGATGATGGGCAAGCTCAGCGCTTCGCTCGGCAGCACCGCGACCAGATTGAGCGAGGTTTTGCGGGCGCGGTGAGGCGTGCGCCCTAGCGCGTACTTGCGCCCTAGGCGCGTGCTTGAATGTCTGCTTCCCACTCGATTCCGTTGCAAAACAATTTTGCGCCTTGAAGCGCAGCGGCCACCCCGCATGGTTGACTCGAAAAACGGGTTGTGAAAGAGTTATCTACAACCTTAGGGGAATGGCCATGAATGGCGCCTACTTCAACGGTCTGGACCAAAGCGGACTGAAGGTCGCGCTGGCCAATATTCCGGGCAGCGTGACCACGGACTACATCCTGTTCAGCCTGGAAGTGCCGAGCGGCACCAGCGCCGACATCAACTTTGGGCTCGGCCCGATCGTCCTGGCCACCGGCGGCCATGTCACGCCATCGACCGACAAGCTGTTGTGCAGCGTCGTGCGCGCCGGCGTCGACACGGGCAAGTGCCAGCGGGTCTGGCTTTCCATTGGCAGCGGCGGCTCCAGCGCGTTCGCGAACATCCAGACCATTCTCAACACCGGCGGCACGTTGAAGGCGGCACTGCTGGCAAACTTCGGCGCCATCCACCAAGCCCTCAAGGCCATCATCGGCGTCAACGCCGTCGGCTTCGACATGGATTACGAGGAGAACAGCGACGACCTGGCCTCGCGCGTGGCGAACGTGACCATTGCGCTTTATAATGAGTTTCAGTGCCAGTTCACCTTCTGTCCGTACCAACAGTGGTTGCAGAGCAACTGGATCGCGGCCCTCCAGCAGGTCTATTCCACCCTGGGGACCCAGCCCGTCGTCGGCTACAACCTGCAGACCTATGCCGGCGGCCAGGGGAACGACCCCACGCAATGGGCGACGACCATCGCGAACGCGCCAAACACCGGCGTCGCCGACGCCGCTTCCTTCGTCTGGCCAATTGTCTCCTGTGACCCCACCGCAACGCCGTTCAGCACCCCGAACCAGGTGGTCCAGCTGCTGAAAGGGTGGGGATCGAAGGGCGCCTCGCTTTGGGCCGTGGCGTCCCTGCCCATGCCGCCGCCATTTCCCACGCAACTAACAGACTACGGCCAGGCCATCGTCAGCGGCATTTGATTGGCATCTGCAAATCGAAGCGGACTTCGACGCCCAAGGCGGAAAAGCTTGGCGGCGCGATTTCCTTGCGCGGCCTGGAGCGTGATCCGGAAAGAGCCTGCCCTCGGACTTGATCCGAGGGTGGATGCCGGTTTTCCGAAAAGATCCCACTCCAACGAAAAAACCAGACCATGATCCGATTCGATTCGATCGGATCATGGTCGAGGGCCGTGTCTGACAAGTCTGCAATTGAAATGCCACTCGCACTTGCAAAAAGCGCGGACAATTCGACCAAATAATCCAAGAATTCCGTGGGCGTTCGCGAGCGCTGAGTTTGACCGCAGGGTCACCGTCTCAATGCCCTTCGAAGCTCACCAAGGTCCGCACCGGCACGCCGAGCTTCCTGATCTTCTCGGCGCCGCCGAGATCGGGCAGGTCGATGATGAAACAGGCCGCCAGCACGTTGGCGCCGATCTGCTTGAGGAGCTTGCAGGCGGCTTCGGCGGTGCCGCCGGTGGCGACGAGATCGTCGACCAGGATGACGCGCTCGCCCGCAAGCACCGCGTCCTCGTGCATTTCCATTTCGTCGATGCCGTATTCGAGCGAATAGCCGATGCTCACCCGCTTGAACGGCAGCTTGCCCTTCTTGCGGATCGGCACGAAGCCGGCCGAGACCTGATGCGCCACCGCGCCGCCGAGGATGAAACCGCGCGCCTCGATGCCGGCGACCTTGTCGATCTTGCCGCCGGCCCAGGGCTGCACCAGTTCGTCGACGGCGCGGCGGAACGCGCGTGCGTCGCCCAACAGCGTGGTGATGTCGCGAAACATGATGCCCGGCTTGGGATAGTCCGGGATGCTGCGGATCGCTGATTTGAGATCGTTCTCGATCGCGACGGTGGTCATGGGCGAATTTGTCCCCTCTATGCCGGCAGCGTCTCGCATATCACAGCGGCGCAACATACGCGCGCCCTTGCGCCCGACAGTCATTGTTGGAAAAGAGGAACATCTTGACCCCACCCCCACCCCACCCCTATATTGCTAAAAATAGGGGATTTTGGAGCACCCAACATGGCCTATGTGGAGATCAGCGACGACACGATTTGGGCCAAGCAGATCGAGGGCGGCAAAGCGCTGAAGGACAAAATCCTCTCGCTGGCCCCCGGCGAAGTCATCGAATTGGAAGTCGATGGCATCGTCGGCAGTTGGGAGAAGATGCGCAATGGCAGAGACGGTCGCGCGACCACGGGACTAAAGCCGATCGGTCCCATGAAAGAGATTTGGAAGCGATTGCAGTCGCGGCGCGGCGAAGTCGTGGAAGTCCGCCAGGTGCGAACGGCCGACGCCTATTTGGCGGTTTTGAGCGAGACGATGACCGAATGGAATTCGCCGGAGGACGAAGAGGCGTTCCGTGATCTGTGATTTCGGCGATGTGGTCGTCGTACCGTTTCCTTTCGTCGATTTCGCCGCGGATAAACGCAGACCGTCTCTCGTTCTGTCCCACGCGACGTTCAACGAAGCCCACGGTCATTCGATCTGCGCAATGATTACCACTGCCGCCCGGTCCAAATGGCGCAGTGACGTTGCTATCGAAGACCTGAAACCAGCCGGCCTCAATCGTCCTTGCGTCGTTCGCTGCAAGCTGTTCACGCTGCCAAACGACCTGATCCTCAAGCGCGCCGGGAAACTTGCCTCTCAGGATCGAGGCAAGGTCGTTGCGGCGGTGCGGACGATTCTGGCTTGAATCAAGCTCACGCCGACATCAAGCCTGCGGCTGCGATGACGTCGTCTCGGGATGATGCACGTCGTGCCAGACTTTTTTCTTGGTGAAGTACAGCAAGCCGGTCAGCACGATGAGGAAGATCATGACCTGGAAACCGAGCCGCTTGCGCGCGTCGAGCGTCGGCTCCGCCGCCCACATCAGGAAGGCTGAGACGTCGCGGCCGTATTGATCGACCGTCGTCGGCGTGCCGTCGGTGTATTCCACTTGGCCGTCGCTGAGCGGCTTCGGCATGCCGATGGCGCCGCCGGGAAAGTACTTGTTGTACTGCGCACCCGGCGCCAGCGTGAAGCCGGCCGGCGGGTCGGTGTAGCCGTTGAGAAGGGCGTGGATGTAGTCGGGGCCGTCCTCCTGATAATCGATGAAAGCGTCGATGACGAATTGCGGGAAACCCCACTCGTAGCCGCGCGCCTTGGCCAGCACCGACATGTCGGGCGGCAGCTTGCCGCCGAGCGCGGCGCGGGCGGCCTGGTCGTTGGGGAACGGTGGTGGGAAATGATCGGCAAGCGTGCCGGGGCGCTGGAACATCTGGCCCTGGTCGTTGGGGCCGTCGGTGACCTGAAACTCGGCCGCGACCGCCGTCGCCTGCGCCTCGGTAAAACCGGGACCGCCCGGCTCGGCCAGATTGCGAAACGCCAACAGCTTGATGCTGTGGCAGATCGAGCAGACTTCCTTGTAGATCTTGAAGCCGCGTTGCAGCTGCGCCTGGTTGTAGATGCCGAACGGCCCGGAGAACGACCATTTTTGCCGCGGCGGCGCGTCCTCGGCCGCTGCCGTCGAAATGGCTGCGGCCGACAGCGAAGCCGCGAAAGCGAGCGCGAGGATGATGCGATGGGATTTCATGACGCGGCACCCGGGCTGAGCACCGATTCCGAGATCGAATTCGGCAGCGGCTTGGTCGTCTCGAGCAATCCGAGCAGCGGCAGGATGACAAGGAAGAAGCCGAAATAGTAGACGGTGAGGATGCGCGCCGCGATCACATAGCCGCCCGACGGCTCCTGCGAGCCGAGATAGCCGAGCCCGATGACGGCGGCGAAGAAGATCAGCAAAAATTGCCGGTAGATCGGCCGGTAATTCGCCGACCGCACCCGCGAGGTGTCGAGCCACGGCAGGAAGGCGAGAATAATGATCGAGCCCGCCAGCGCGGTGACGCCGAGGAGCTTGCTCGGGATGGCGCGCAGGATGGCGTAGAACGGCAGGTAGTACCATTCCGGCACGATATGGGTCGGCGTCTGGCCCGGATTGGCCATGATGTAGTTGTCGGAGTGGCCGAGATAGTTCGGCAGATAGAACACGAACCAGGCGAAGACGATGCAGAACACGCCGATGAAGAACCCGTCCTTGACGGTCGCATAGGGCGTGAACGCCACGGTGTCCTTTTCGGTCTTCGGCTCGACGCCGGTCGGATTGTTCTGCCCGACCATGTGCAGCGCCCAGACGTGCAGCACGACCACGCCGGCGATGACGAACGGCAGCAGGTAGTGCAGCGAATAGAAGCGATTGAGCGTCGGATTGCCGACCGCGTAGCCGCCCCACAGCCAGGTCACGATCGGCTCGCCGACGCCGGGCAGCGCCGAGAACAGATTGGTGATGACGGTGGCGGCCCAAAAGCTCATCTGGCCCCACGGCAGCACGTAGCCCATGAAGCCGGTGGCCACCATCAACAGGAACAGAATGACGCCGAGGATCCATAAGACCTCGCGCGGCTCCTTGTAGGAGCCATAATACATGCCGCGGGCGATGTGGGCGTAAACGGCGGCAAAGAAGAACGCCGCGCCGTTGGCGTGCAGGTAGCGCAACAGCCAGCCGTAATTGACGTCGCGCATGATCGATTCGACGGAGATGAAGGCGAAATCGACATGCGGCGTGTAATGCATCGCCAGCACGATGCCGGTGACGATCTGCACGCCCAGCATGAAGGTCAAAATGCCGCCGAACGTCCACCAGTAGTTCAGGTTGCGCGGGGTCGGATAGGCGATGAAGGAGGAGTAGACGAGGCTCACGATCGGCAGCCGCCGCTCGAACCACTGCATGAATGGGCTTTGCGGCTGATAGGTCGAATGTCCGCTCATAATCGAACCTTATGCCTTATCCGTCTTGCCGGTCATCCCATCCGCGCTGCGAACCGCGCCCCTTCCCTGCCCGGAGGGGTTCAGGAGGCGGACGGACCGGTCGCATCCGGCCTGGGGAAGGTCAGAGGCGACGCATACCGGCGGCGTTTTATTGGCACCCTTGCCGGGAGAGTGCAAGGGTAGGCTTGCCGGCACGCACAGCCCGGTCTTACCGGCACCGAACCGCCCCGATTCCGGCCATGCGCATCGCCCTTTATCAGCCCGATATCCCGCAGAACACCGGAACCGTGTTGCGGCTGTGCGCGTGCCTCGGGATCGAGGCCCACATCATCGCGCCGGCCGGATTTCCGACCTCCGACCGCGCCTTCCGCCGCGCCGGCATGGACTATCTCGATGCCGTGGCCATCGTGCGGCACGGCTCGTGGCGCGATTTCGAAGCCTGGCGGGCGGCCGGACGCCATCGTCTCATCTTGTTCACCACCGCCGCGGCGACCTCCTATCTCGATCACCGATTCGCGCCGGCCGACGTGCTGCTGTTCGGCCGCGAATCCGCGGGCGTGCCGGAAGAGGTCCACCAAGCCGCCGACGCCCGCCTCATTATCCCGATGCGCCCCGGCCTGCGCTCGCTCAACGTCGCGGTCGCCGCCGCCCTGGCGGCCGGCGAGGCGCTGCGGCAGACGGGCGGGATGCCTAAATACACGTAGCCCAATAGGAACGACACGCCATGGCCAAGAAGCTTAAGCCGATCCCGCATTTTCACAGCGAGGCCGAGGAACGTGAGTTCTGGGAAAGCCACGATACGACGGACTACTTGGATTGGAGCAAGGCGCAACGTGCGCGTTTCCCAAACTTGAAACTTTCGTCCCCGGTCAGCGCATCAGCCAAGCCGCGGAAAGAAGGCGATCACGGCAGCGACTAAAATTTTCCAGTCACCCTAAGGCGGCAGCGCGAATCTTACGCCTCGACCACACCGGGCCGCCCGCTCTCGACCGCAAAGGTCTTCAACGTCGCAATATCGGCCTTGGGATCGTGCGCGTCGGAGACAACGCGCAGCCGCACTTCCATGCGGGCGCGTTCGAGATCGACGCTGACATAGCCACGGCGCCGGCTTTCGCAGAAACGGACGTGCGGATTTTCGGGGACCGCTTGCGCGAACAGCGCGTAAGGCGCCGGATACGACGAGATCGACGTGCCGACGAACTCGGTTGCCACCACCGGCGAGGCCGGATCGTCGAAGTCGAGATGCAGATCGTTGGCGAAGAAAGCGTGGATGTCGCCGCCGACCACCACGGGATTGGCCACGCGCGTGTCGCCGATGCGCTTGAGGAGCCGCGTGCGATTGGCCGGGTAGCCGTCCCAATCGTCGGTCCAAAACGCGTCGGCGCCGTTGAGCTTTTGCCGCAGCTGCGCCATCAGCACGTCCTGCGCGATCACGTTCCACTGCGCCTTCGAGTGCGCGAGCCCCGAATAGAGCCAGGATTCCTGGGCAAAACCCATCATGCTGCGGCCGGCGGCGAGCCGCTCCGGGCAGCTGGCGTTGCTCTCAAGGTGCCCACCGCCTTTGTTCGGCGGGCCGTAGCAGGCTTCGCGCGAGCGATATTGCCGGCCGTCGATCATGGAAATCTCGATCAGGTCGCCGAAGCTGAAGCGGTCGTAGACCCGCATCACCGGCCCATGCGGCTGCGACAGGATCGGCCGCACCGGCATGTGCTCGTAGAACGCCTGGTAGGCGGCCGCGCGCTGCAATAAAAAGCGCGCCGGCTCGACGAACCATTGCGACCATTGGTCGGCGTAATCGTTCTCGACCTCGTGATCGTCCCAGGTGACCAGCGCTGGGACCTGGGCGTGAAGATTTTGCAGATCTGGATCGAGCCGGTATTGCGCATAGCGGTTGCGATAGAGCGGCAGCGTCGTCGTCGGCACGCCGTCGCTATGCCGGCGTACGGTCGGTTTGTTCTCCTCGATGGTGTCGTAGATGTAATCGCCGAGGAACAGCACGAAGTCTGGATTCTCGTCGGTCAGATGCCGGTACGCCGAGAAATAGCCGTGCTCATAGTTGGAACATGACACGAAGCCGAAACGCAGCTTGTCGAGGGACGCTCCCGCCGCCGGCAAGGTCACGGCGCGGCCGACGCTGCTCGTCGCGTCGCCGCTCATGAAGCGATACCAATAGGGCCGGCCGGGCTCGAGCCCGCTGACGTCGAGATGCACCGAGTAGGCAAAGGACCGTTCGGCTGTGGCCTCGCCGTGCCGGACGACGTCGTGCATGCCGGCGTCGGTCGCGATCTCATAATCGATGGCGACGTTGCCGCCGCGCATGCCGCCGGGGGTTTCCGGATTGGTCGACATTGGCTCGGGCGCAAGCCGCGTCCACAGCACGAAACCGTCAGACCGCGGGGCGCCGGACGCGACGCCGAGACTGAACGGGTTGCCGGGCAGCCAGCTCTGCGCCCGCGCCGAGCGCAGCAAAGCGGGCGCCGCGATCAAAACCGCGCCGGCGCTCGTGGCGCCGGTAATCAGACGGCGGCGCGTGAGGTGGCGCGGCAAGGTTTTGTTCGCCATGATCGACCTCGGACTCGCTTGCGAAGGATCGACATTGTCGCGTGATTTTATGACATTCTAGCATCATGGATACCGACAAAATCGAGGCGCGCAAAAAGCAGGCAAGAGCATGGTTCGAAGCGCTGCGCGACCAAATCGTAGCGGCGTTCGAAGCCGTGGAGGACGCCCTGCCCGCCTCGGCGCCGCTCGCCGACCGCCCGGCCGGCCGATTCACGCGCACGCCGTGGAGCCGCACCGATCACAGCTGTGCCCGACCGATCTCGGGTTTACCCGAGATCGGCAATGTAAATGCCGGGTCGGCAAAAGCCGACCCGGATGCTGGCGGCGGCGTCATGGCGATGATGACGGGCCGCGTTTTTGAAAAGGTCGGCGTCCACGTCTCGACGGTGTTCGGCGAATTCGCGCCGGAATTCCGCAAGGATATTCCAGGCGCGGCCGACGACCCGCGCTTCTTCGCCACCGGCATTTCGCTGATCGCGCACCTGCACAATCCGCACGTGCCGGCGGTGCACATGAATACGCGCTACGTGGTGACGACAAAATCCTGGTTCGGCGGCGGCGCCGATTTGACGCCGGTGCTGGATCGCCGGCGCCGCCAGGACGATCCCGACACGCTCGCTTTTCACGCCGCGATGCGGGCCGCCTGCGACGCGCACGCGGCGGTGGCGCCGTACGACAAATTCAAAACATGGTGCGACGAATACTTCTTTCTTAAGCACCGCAATGAAATGCGCGGCATCGGCGGCATCTTTTACGATTATCTCGAAAGCGATTTCGATGCGACGTTTGCCTTCACCCAGGATGTCGGTCGCGCTTTCCTCGGCATCTATCCGGAATTGGTACGAAAGAATTTCACCACGCCTTGGACCGAAGCCGAGCGCGAGGAACAACTGGTGCGCCGCGGCCGCTATGTCGAGTTCAACCTGCTCTACGACCGCGGCACCATTTTCGGCCTGCGCACCGGCGGCAATGTCGACTCGATCCTCTCCTCGCTGCCGCCGGTGGTGAAGTGGCCGTGAGCCGCAGCACGTAGCCCGCATGAGCGAAGCGACATGCGGGATGCAGCCGAAAGGCAGCCCCGGATATCGCGGAGCCTGTCATCGGGCCGGCCACTTCGGGCCGGACCCGTTGGCTCATCCGGGCTACCTACTTCAGCGCGCCGAAAATCATCACCGAGCCGCCGACGATCACCACCGCATCGAGCATCGCCGTGTGCACATGGACCGGCAGCCGCTCGACGATCAGCTTGGCGATGAAGGTGGTGAAGAAGCCGATGCCGCCGATCAAGAGGCCGACGGCGAGCACCGCCGGTGTGAGCACGCCGGCAAGGCCGAACACCGACAGCTTGACGACGCCCATGACGATGGACACCGTGGCATCGGTCGCGATCACGGCAGCGCCTTCGAGGCCGGTGGCCATCAGCAGCGACAATAGAATGACGCCGGCGCCGGTAGTGCCGCCAACCAATACGCCCCAGCCGGCCGCGGCCGCGGCAAGGCCTTTTTCGCCGAGGTGATGGCCGCGGCTTTTCAGCAGCCGGCGCAGCGGCACGGTCGCGATCAGGCTCGTGCCGATCACCAGCGCGGCGCCGCGGCCGGTCAGCAGCGTATAGAGCCAGGCGCCGAGCACGCAGGTCGGTGCCGCCGCGACGAGCGCGATCACGGCGCGCCGCAGGTTCAGCGCGCGGCGAAAGGCGACGATGCGGGCCGAATTGGTGAACATTGCCGACACCGCAATGATCGGCACCACCGGCGCGGCGCCCAGGATCGGCACCAGCACCAGCGGCATCAGCGCGCCTGTGCCATAGCCGGCCACGCCGCCGGCAATGCCGGAAAACGCCGCCAGGCCGACGATCAGCAGAAGTTCGGTGAGCGATACGTCGGGCAGGATCGGCACGCGGATTCAGCCGTTGACTTGAGCCAGCTCAGTTACGAGAACAAGGGGCCTCATTGTCGGGTCGTCTAGGGAGCTAAGGCATGGACCTTGGGATTGCGGGCCGCAAGGCGATCGTTTGCGCGTCGAGCCGGGGGCTCGGCCGCGGCTGCGCCCACCGTCTCGCCGAAGCCGGCTGCGAGGTGGTGATCAACGGCCTCGACAAAGATCGCCTCGCCGCCACCGCCGACGAATTGCGCAAGGCGACCGGCGCCAAGATCATCCCGGTGGTGGCCGACGTCGCCTCGCCGGAAGGCCAGAAAGCGCTGTTCGCCGCCTGCCCGGAGCCCGATATCCTCGTCAACAACAATGCCGGCCCGCCGTTCCGCGATTTCCGCGAGCTCGACCGGCAGAAGATGATCGACGGCGTCGTCGGCAACATGATCGTGGCCATCGAGCTCATTCAAAAAGCCATCGATCCGATGGTGGCGAGAAAATTCGGCCGCATCGTCAACATCACCTCGGGCTCGGTGAAGATGCCGCTGGTCGGCCTCGATTTGTCGTCCGGCGCCCGCGCCGGGCTGACCGCCTTCCTCGCCGGCGTGGCGCGTTCGGTCGCCGCCTCCAACGTCACCATCAATTTCATGCTGCCGGGGATCTTTGACACCGACCGCTTCCGCTCCAATGTGCAGGCGACCTCGCAGAAACGCGGCACCAGCTACGAGGCGGCGCTGGCGCAAAACATCGAATCGGTTCCGGCGAAGCGCCTCGGCACGGCCGACGAATTCGGCGCGACCTGCGCCTTCCTGTGCTCGGCACAAGCCGGCTACATCACCGGACAGAATTTTCTCATCGACGGGGGCCGCTTCCCCGGCGCGTTCTAAGACTTCCCAAAAATCAGCGACCCAAGGAGACCGCCATGAAACTCGTTCGTTACGGCGCAGCCGGCCGCGAAAAGCCCGGCATGATCGACGACAAGGGCCAGATTCGCGATCTGTCGAAAGTCATTCCCGATCTCGCCGGCGAAGCGCTGTCGCCGAAGAGCCTCGCCAAGATAAAGAAGCTCAATCCGGCCAAGCTGCCGCTGGTGAAGGGCAAGCCGCGGATTGGGCCGTGCGTCGGCCGGATGGGCAATTTCATCGCCATCGGGCTGAATTATTCCGACCACGCCGCCGAAGCCGGCATGCCGATCCCGAAAGAACCGATCATCTTCAACAAGGCGCCGTCGTGCCTGTGCGGCCCGAACGACGACACCATCATCCCGCGGGATTCCACCAAGCTCGACTGGGAAATCGAGCTCGGCATCGTCATCGGCCAGCGCGCACGCTACCTGAGCAAGGACAAAGCACTCGATGTCGTCGCCGGCTATTGCCTCGCCAACGACGTCTCCGAGCGCGTGTTTCAGATCGAGCGCGCCGGCCAATGGACCAAGGGCAAGGGCTGCGAGACGTTCGGCCCGCTCGGCCCGTGGCTCGTCACCAAGGACGAGATCAAGGACCCGCAAAAACTGAACATGTGGCTCAACGTCAATGGCGAGAAACGCCAGCGCGGCAACACCTCGACCATGATCTTCGACTGCCGCCACATCGTCTGGTGCTGCTCGCAATATTTCATCCTGGAGCCGGGCGACGTCATCATCACCGGCACGCCGCCGGGCGTCGGGCTGGGCATGAAGCCGCCGACGTTCTTGAAGGCCGGCGATGTGGTGACGCTGGGGATCGATGGGCTCGGTGAGCAGAAGCAGAAGGTGGTGAAGGGGAAGTAATGACCAACCCTCCGCTGATACTGCAAATGCCGGCGCCACCGGATCCGGTCCCGGTGGTGCTCGACCCCGCGACAACGGCGTTGCTCATATTCGACATCGTCGATCCCATTTGCACGCGGCAACCGAACTGCACGGGGAAAATGGTGCCGGCCATCGCGTCATTGCTGGCGCGGGCGCGGCAGGCAGGCGTGACCGTTATCTACGGCACTCGCGCGCCGACCATGTCGAACTGGCTGCCGGAAGTTTCTCCTAGGCCCGGCGACATCAAAATTGAAAGTCAGGCGCAGGATAGATTCTACAATACCGATCTCGACAAAACGCTGAAGGCCAAAGGGATCACGACGCTCATTCTGGCCGGCTGGAAGGTGAGCGGATCGGTGACCTACACCTCAGTCGGAGCGACGCTGCGTGGCTATACGGTCGTCGTTCCGGTTGATGCGAGCTTGGACGCCACGGATTACGAAATTGCCATCGGGCTTTACCAAATTTTACATCAGCACAGCGCGAATGCCGCGAACGAGGCTTTGAAAGATAGAGCCGCAACGCTGAGCCGGACGGATCTGATCAGCTTCAAGTAGCGAAATTGCGTAGTGACGGTCATGGCAAGCGACAAACGTTGGGTCGGAACCTGGGCGGCCGCTCCGGCGCCGGCAGAAGGCGTCGTCGGTTTCAACAACCAGACGATCCGGCTGAACCCACGCTTGAGCATCGGCGGCGAGCGGTTGCGTGTGCGGATCTCAAATGCCTATGGCAATCGCCCGCTGATCATCGGCGCCGCGACGATCGCGTTGCGTGACCAGGGTCCGGCGCTCGTCGCCGGCACCGGCCGCAAGCTGAGCTTCGGCGGCCGCGACTGCGCCGTCATCGCCGCCGGGGCGGTGCAGTACAGCGATGCCGTCGAACTTTCCGTTGCACCGCTCGCCGATGTCGCGGTCAGTTTCCATCTGCCCGGCGAGGTGCCGGCGAATTTCGCCATAACCGGCCGCTACGCAAGGCAGACCAATTACATTTCGCCGCCCGGCAATTATGCCACTGCGACGGTGATGCCGGTCGGCAATCTGACCGACCAGTGGTTCTTCCTTTGCGGCGTCGACGTGCTCGCCCCGGGCGACGCGCTCGCAGTTGTCGCGCTCGGCGATTCGCTGACCGACGGCAACATCTCGACGATCGACGGCTTCTGCCGCTGGCCCGATCAATTGGCGCGGCGGCTCGTGGCCCGCGCCGGCAGACCGGTCGGCGTCATGAACAACGGGCTCGGCGGCAACCGCATCCTGCACGACATCCGCGGCGACAGCGGGCTGCGGCGCTTCGACCGCGACGTGCTGGCGCAGCCGGGCGTCACGCACGTCATTGTCATGCTCGGCACCAATGATCTGCGTAATCGGTGGGCGAAGCCCGAGGAGGAGGTCACCGCCGAGTATGTAATTGCCGGCCTGCAGCAGTTGGCGCTGCGCGCGCACACCGCCGGCATCAAGATCATCGGCGCGACGCTGACACCGTTCGGCAATGAGACCTACATGGCCAATGCCTGGAACCCGACGCGCGAGATGCACAGGGTCGCGGTCAACGCCTGGATCCGGGAGAGCGGCGTGTTTGACGGTGTCGCCGATTTCGACGCCGCGTTGCGCGATCTCGAAATCCCGACCCAGATGCGTGCCGTGGACGATTGCGGGGATGGACTACACCCGAGCGACGGTGGTTACGGCAAGATGGGCGACACGATCGACCTCGCGCTATTCGCCTAAGCTGCGCAGAGCAAGGGGCAAATCCCGGCGTATCTTTTTCGGAGACGCCCTCTTGACAGTCGTCCCTATTCTAGTTACATCTTGATCCTCGCTCCAGTGAAGGACATGGCGCGGAGGCACACCGTGTCATGGGAGCGAGGGCGGTGCCCGCGGGTGGGTTTGCAGCCTGCTCCCGGGCGGCTTGGGCATCATGTCTCCCGGCATTATGACCGGGGTGGGAGGTGCTTCCCTGGACTGGGACAGGCGAAGGCGGGTAACGCCCGTTCAGACCACGTCCCAGGAAGCCTGGCCTGAAGCTGAGCCTTTGGGATGGAATAATTCCCTGAGGTGAGAGCCGCGGTGGAACGCCGTCAAGCGTGCGCGCTCCAAAAGAGCGCGCGCCGCATCGCAAGATGCGGCGGTTGTGACCCTGCGTTTGCCGGCGTTCCGCTTCCTTCATTTATTTCGTAGCCCGGGTGAGCGAAGCGAGACCCGGGGAGCGGCGATGAAGCCGCGCAGTCGTTCCCGGATGTCGCTTCGCTCATCCGGGCTACGAAACCAGGAACGGAAGACCGAAAGGCAGGCCCACCCCTGCTCTTCCTTGGACCGGACCGGTTTCGCGATTGACGTGACCGTCCTTTGCTGGCGCGCGCTCCGTTCGCTATCGCGCGCAGAAAAAACTCGCGCGCCAAAACGCGCCGCGAGAATGCGAGCGCTCGCGCCATCCGCCCCCGCGAAGCGGGGGAGGGGGACCACTGGAGCTCGCGCAGCGAGCGAACCGTGGTGGAGGGGGCGCCGGACGCGGAGCTTCGTTAGCGGCGCGGAAAATTCTCGTCGCAAGAAGAAGCGAGCGAGGGAACATGTCCGAAGATCACCGAAATTCCCACGCCGCGTTGAGTCCTGCGCCCCCTCCACCACCCTGCTTCGCAGGGTGGTCCCCCTCCCCCGCTATCGCGGGGGCGGATAAAAAATTACCCCGTCCGCGCCTCCAGCACCGCCTGGATCGAGATATGCGACCACGCCGAAATCTTGTCGCGGAACGCCATGTAGGAATCGTGCACCTTGCGCGCTCTGTCGCTTTTGGCGGCAAGCTCGCCGAGCACGTCGCTCGCCGTCGTACGCGCCGCGGCGACGAGATCGGCCGGAAACGTGCGCAGCTGCGCATTGTCGCGCGTCTTGAGCGTCGCCAGCGCTTCGATGTTGAGCCGCTCCATCTCGGCCAACGCGAAGGCTGCTTCCGCGGCGCAGGCGTGTTTGACGATCGCCTTCATTTCGTCGTCGAGGCTTTGCCACGCTTTCAAAGACACGATGCATTCGCCGGTGCCGTTCGGCTTGTTGAAGCCGGGGCCGTAATAGAACGGCGCGAAGCGGTAGAGGCCGAGCGCGATGTCGGAGCCGGGGCCGACGAATTCGGCGCCGTCGATCACGCCGGACTGCAGCGCCACCAGAATTTCCCCGGGCGACGTGGTCTGCGGGATGGCGCCGAGCCGGCGCAAAACTTCGCCGCCGAGGCCGAGCGAGCGGATTTTCAAACCCTTCATATCGTCGCGGCTTTTGAGCTCGTGGCGAAACCAGCCGCCCATGCACACCCCGGTATTGCCGCCCATGAACGGCTTGACGCCGAACGGCGCGTAAAGCTCGTCCCACAGCGCTTGGCCGCCGCCGGCGTCGATCCAGGAGACGTGCTCGTTGGGAATGAGCCCGAACGGCACGGTGGTGAAGAAGGCCACCGCCGGCTCCTTGCCCTGCCAGTAGAACGCCGCGGTGTGGCCCATCTCGGCAACGCCGGAGCCGACCGCATCCAGCACTTCAAAGGCCGGCACCACTTCGCCCGCTGCCGACACCGTGACGTCGAGGCGCCCGCCCGACAGCGTGCCGATGCGTTCGGCGATGCGCTCCGCCGACATGCCCGGCCCGGGCAGCCGTTTCGGCCACGACGTGATCATGCGCCATTTGCGCTTGTCGCTTTGCGCCAGCGCCGGCGCGGCCAGCGCGCCGACGAGGCCCGCCGCGCCGCCGCTTGCAAGTCCGCGGCGTGTGATTTTGCCCATCATGATCTCCCTCGAGACCAATTCTAATGTGTTGGCCTGCGACTTCAAATCGCTATGGAAATCCGGCGCAGCCGGCGCGCAGCCACCTTGCACCGTCAGGTATTTTCGGACACAGGTGGGCAGCGCGCAGACGCAGGGTGGGAGAGCGACATGGGAGCGAATTTCGGCATCGCGGGGCTGGATTGGCAGCAGCGGGTCAACTGGGACCGGCTGCGCACATACCGCACCGAGCGGGCCCGCGAGATGATGAAGAAGCACGGCCTAGGTGCGCTGCTGTGCATGTACGACGAGAACGTGCGCTACCTCACCGGCACGCTGACGCCGGGCTGGAATCGGCTCAAGCCGGGCCTGCGCTACGCCATGCTGTGCGGCGACGGCGCGCCGATCCTGTTCGAGCAGGGCGATCTCGGCTTCCAGATCGAACGCCACTCGCCGTGGATCCCGAAAGAGAACGTCCGCCACTCGTTCGCCTGGATCAAGGGCGCGGCCGGACCGGCCTCGACCCAGCAGGTGACGAAATTCACCAAGGCGGTGCTGCAGGCGATGAAGGAGAACGGCGTCGCCGGCCAAAAACTCGGCGTCGACTTCGTCGACATCAACATGATCGCCATCTTCAAGGAGAACAACATCAACTGGACCGACGGCATGAGCGCGATGATGGACGCGCGCGCCGTCAAGAGCGCGGACGAGCAGGAGTGCTTTCGCATCGTCGGCGCCATCGGCGACGCGACGCACTGGGAGTGCATGAAATTCCTGCGCCCCGGCATCACCGAGAACCAGGTGACGGCGCATCTGATGCAATATCTCTACAACATCCCCGGCATGGAGGACGTCGAGGACGTCATCGTCTCCTCGGGCCCCAACACCTGGCCGAACTGGCGCAACTTTTCCGACCGCATCATCCAGCCCGGCGACATCGTGTTCATGGATTTGGCGGCGCTGACCTGGAACGGCTACAAGTCCTGCTATTACCGCACCTATTGCGTCGGCAAGGAGCCGTCCAAGGAGCAGAAAGACACTTACGAGACCGCGCTGAAGTGGCTGTACGATTCGATCGGCGCGGTAAAAGTCGGCGCCACCACGCGCGACATCGCGCTGAAATGGCCGTCGGCGATGGAGACCTGGGGCTACGAGGACGAGGACCAGGCCGCCGCCAATCTCTGGGGCCATGGGCTGGGCTTGGCGCAATACGATCCGCCGGTGATTTCGCGCATCTGGTCGCTCGATCATCCGGTCGAGATCAAGGAGGGCATGACGTTTGCGCTCGAGACCCAGCACGGCAAGCAGTTCCGCTACGGCGTGCGCATCGAAGAGATGCTGATCGTGCACAAGAACGATATCGAAATCGTGTCGAACTTCCCGGTCAAGCAGATCACCGTGGTCGATCCGCTGCCGGGCTACGGCGATCATGTGAGATAAAGGGCGAAGCGCTGACGCAACTTCACCTCTCCCCAGAGGGGAGAGGTCGAGTGAGCGAAGCGAACGAGGGTGAGGGGGTTCGGACGCCGAGGTCGATCCGCAACGCCCGAGCCCCCTCACCCCACCCTCTCCCCTCTGGGGAGAGGGAGTGCGCAGCGAAAAGGCCGAACGAGTTTCGTATGCCGCGTTTCATCGTACCGCTCAGCGACCGCGTTGCCACCGATCCCGATCGCGTAGGACCGAAGGCCGCGAACCTGGCTAAGCTGACGCACGCGGGCCTCCCGACGCCCGGCGGCTTCTGCATTTCCGCCGACGCCTATTGGCGGCAAATCCAGCATCTCGAACTTGGCGAAACCATTCGCGCCTATCCCACCGCCGATCAGCCGACGCAACGCCGCCTTTCGGTCGAGATCAGGCTGAAACTCTATCAGAGCGATCTCGCGCCCGACCTTTTGGCGCAAATCCTCGCCGCATGGTGGGAGGAGCCGAAACCCGCGGCGGTGCGCTCGTCGGCGCTGATCGAAGATCGCGCCGATACCAATTTCGCCGGCCAGTTCGAAAGTTTTTTGGGCGTCAACGATGACACCGAGTTCCTCACCGCGCTGCGCGCCTGCTGGGCGGCGCTGTGGACCACCAATGCGCGCCGTTACATGGCGCAGCACGATCTCGATCCAGCCGACACCGCGATGGCGGTGCTGGTGCAGCCGCTGGTCGCCGCGCGTGCTTCCGGCGGCGGCTTGAGCGAAACCGCCGACGGCCACATGCTGCTCAGCGCCACCTGGGGGCTCGGCTCGGCGATCGCCCAAGGCGAAGTGGTGCCCGATCGCGTCGTGCTCACCCGCCACGGTTTTGTTCGCAGCAACGACGCCGGCCGCAAACATCATCGCGAGGCTTGCGTGCATGGCGCGGGCACGCTGCCGCAGGCGGTGCCGCAAGAGATGGTCAGCGCGCCGTGTCTTGAAGCCGGCCAGGCAACGACGCTCGCTCGCCTGATGCGCAAAGCCGAAGACGTGCTCGGCATGGCGGTCGAAATCGAATGGGCGCTCGACGATGTGGGATTCAAACTGTTGCAGGCGCGGCCGCTGCGCGTCGCCGAGCCGCACGTGCCCGACGAGATCTGGCTCAAGCATCCCGGCCTCAACGGCCATCCGGCCGGCATCGGCTGGGGCTCCGGCCGCGCTGTCGTGATCAATTGCGAATGCGAGCTCAGCCGCGTCGCGCCAGGCGACATTCTGGTGACGCGCGTCGCCGGCCCGGCGCTCAGCCATATCCTGCCGAGGGTCGCCGGCGTCGTCGCCGAGCTCGGCGGCTCGACCTCGCATTTGGCGTCGCTGGCGCGCGAGCGCGGCATTCCCATGGTGCTCGGCGTGCTCGATGCGACGCGAAAAATTCCCGACGGCGCCCAGGTCGCGGTCGATGGCGTCGCCGGCGTGGTGCGGTGGCTCGCCTGATGCGCGCGAACAAGCCGCGGATTTTTGTGACGCAGCCGGTGTCCGAGCACGCGCTAAAGCGGCTTCGCGCGGTGGCGAACGTCAAGGTGTTCGCCGATTCGAGCCGGATCATTCCCAAGCACACGCTGATCGAAGCCGTGCGCAAGGCCGATATTCTGTTCTGCCTGCTCCACGACAAGATCGACCGCGCCGTGATCGAAGCCAATCCGGATCTGCGCCTGATCGCGGCGCAATCGATCACGCCGTCCAACATCGACGTCGCCACCGCAACGGCGCGGCGCATTCCGGTCACCGTGACCGCGCCGCTCACCACCGAGGCGACCGCCGACCTCACCTTCGGCCTGATGCTCACGGTGGCGCGGCGCATGATCGAGGGCGATCAGCTTGCGCGTGCCGGCAAATTTCCCGGCGGCCAGTCGGCGCATCTCATGGGCGCCTATGGCTGGGGCAAGACCATCGGCCTCATCGGCGGCGGCGGCCTGATCGGCAAAGCGGTGGCACGGCGCGCCCACGGCTTTTCCATGCGGGTGCTGTATTGGACGCCGCGCCGCAAGCCGGAGCACGAGGAGCGCGAAGCGGGGCTCACTTACGTGCCGCTCGACCAGTTGCTGCGCGAATCCGATTTCGTCTCGATTCACTCGCCGCTCAACAAGGAGACCAGGCACCAGATCGGCGCCCGCGAGCTGCGGCTGATGAAAAAGACCGCGTACATCATCAACACCGCGCGCGGCCCGATCATCAACGAGGCCGCCCTCGTTCGCGCGCTGACCAAAAAGCAGATCGCCGGCGCCGGCCTCGACGTGTTCGAGCACGAGCCGAAAATCGACAAGGCGTTGACGAAGATGTCAAACGTCGTGCTGACGCCACATCTCGGCAGCGCTACGCCGGAAGTGCGCGAGGCGATGGCGAACATCGTCGTCGACAATATATTGGCGTTGCTCGGCGGCCATAAGTTGCCGAATTGCGTCAATCCGCAGGTGTTTGCGTTGTGAGAACACCTCTCCCCGCATGCGGGGAGAGGTCGAGTGAGCGAAGCGAACGAGGGTGAGGGGGCCTCTCCGCGATTCTGAGCGGCAAGGACTTAGCTCAGAGTCTCAGCCCAGCGGAGAGGCCCCCTCACCCCACCCTCTCCCCGCACGCGGGGAGAGGGAGTCGTAGTCGGAGTTTTAAATGCCCAAACCCTTGATCGCCATAACTGACAGCGTTTTCCCCTCCCTCGACCCGGCGAAAAAAGCGCTGGCGTGGCTCGATCCCGAATATCGCATGGCGAAGAGCGCAACCGCCGACGACATTCTCGCCGTGGCGCGCGACGCCGACGCCATCCTCGTCACTTACGCGAAACTTCCTGGCGAGCTGTTACGGCAGCTCACCCGCTGCAAGGCGATCGGCCGTTTCGGTCTCGGCGTCGACAATATCGACCTGCCGGCGGCTAGAGAGTGCGGCATCGCGGTCAACTACGTGCCGGATTATTGCCTGCGCGAAGTGTCGGACCATGCCATGGCGCTGTTGCTGGCGCTCGCCCGCAAGGTGACGCTTTCAAACAAGCTGGTGCAATCGGGCCGCTGGGAGGTGCCGCCGATCGTGCCGCTGCGCCGCATCGAAGGCCAGGTGCTCGGCCTTGTCGGCTTCGGCAATATCCCGCGCACGCTGGCGCCGAAAGCCAAGGCGTTCGGATTCAAAGTTCTCACCCACGATCCTTATGTGAAGCAGGACGCGCTCGCCGCGGCCGGCGTCGAAGGGGTGAGTTTCGATGACCTATTGGCGCGCTCCGATTTCATCTCGGTGCACGCGCCGCTGTTGCCGGCGACACGCGGGCTGATGAATGCCGCGGCCTTTGCCAAGATGAAAAAGGGTGCCTATCTCATCAACACCGCGCGCGGGCCACTGGTCGACGAGCCGGCGCTGATCGCGGCGCTCGATTCCGGTCATCTCGGCGGCGCGGCGCTCGACGTGGTGACGACCGAGCCGCTGGCAAAAGATTCAGCCCTGATCGGTCGCGACAACGTGATCCTGACCCCACACACCGCGTTCTATTCGGTCGAAGCCCTGGAGGAATTACAGAAGAAATGTGCGAGCGACGTCGCGCGCGTGCTCAGCGGCGAAAAGGCGATCTACCCGATTTCGGCTTAGGCGCGGCATCAGTAGTGCAGCGCCTGGCCCTCGATGGTGCAGCGGCGCATCAGCCGCGGCTCCTCGCGCGGAAAATCCTTGCGTGCATGGATCGAGCACCAGTTGTCCCAGACCACGAGATCGCCGAGCCGCCATTCGTGCTCGTAGACGATCGCCGGATCTTCGGCGATATCGAACAGCTGCGCCAGCGCCGCCTCGCTGTCCGCAGGCGAAAAGCCCTCGATGCGCGCCGACATCAGCCGGCTGACATAGAGTGCCTTCTTGCCGGTCGCCGGATGGGTGATGATGATCGGCTGCTCGTAGTGCAAAATCTTTTCCAACGCGACTTGCGACAAGTCGATGCGCTCGCGCCGTTTGTAGTCGTGCACCTGCAGCACATTGCGCCCTTCAAGCCGGTCGCGCAGCGCGCGCGGAATGTTGTCGTAAGCTTTGTACATGTTGGAAAAGCAGGTTTCGCCGCCTCGCGACGTCAACTTCATCGAATAGAGAAACGTGGCGCGATGCGGCTGCGGGTAGTAGCTGGTGTCGTGATGGAACCACATTTCGCCGTCGCCGAAGGCGCCGGCCGACTTGCCGTTCTCGACGATGTTGGTGACCATCATGAACGGCGTGTCGTAATCGCCGCCGGGCGTGCGGCCGTTGGCCGGACGGCGGCGGATATGGACCTTGCCGAAATAGCCGGCAGCGCGCAGCTGATCGGCTTCCGACAGCTCCTGATCGCGAAACACGACGACGACGTGCTCGTCGAACGCTGCGTTGATGGCCCGGACCGTGGCGTCGTCGAGCGGCCGGCGCAGATCGACACCTTTGATCGCGGCGCCGAGCGCCGGCGACAGCGGCGCAACCGATATCGTCATGGGTTTCCTCCATCGTGCATCGGGATAAAGTGCATCCGGGATAAAGCGCGGACTTTGACGAATAGTCGGGCTTTTCCGCTTCTGCCGCAAGCCGGCGCTTGTCCGGCGTCGCCCGCCAAGCGATATTTCGCCTGCATGCAGCACCGTCGACCGGATCGTTTGCTTGAAGCTTTTCTCTCTGCCGCCGTCGGCGCTGTTCTGCTGTTCGGATCGAACATCGCGTCCCATGCTGCGGAGCCGGAAGCGTTCTACAAGGGCAAGACCGTCATCCTCTACATCGGCTTCGCGCCGGGCGGCAGCTACGATTATTTTGGCCGCCTGGTGGGGCGGCACATCGCCAGGCATCTTCCCGGCAATCCGACGGTGGTTGCGCAATCGATGCCGGGCGCAGGCAGCTTCACCGCCGCCAATTATCTCTATGCGCGCGCTCCCCGCGACGGCACCGCGCTCGGCATCGTCAGCCAGACCGTGGCGATCGAGGAAGCGCTTGGCACTTCGGGGGTGCAGTACAAAGCTTCGCAGTTCAACTGGATAGGGCGGGCAACGTCGGTCAATGAAGTGTCGTTGACCTTCCATAGCTCGAACACCAATACAATTCGCGACGCGATCGCCCATGAAACGACGATGGCCTCTACCGGCGCCGGCTCGCCGTCGGAAACCTATCTCAAGTTGCTCAATGCGGTGGCGGCGACCAAATTCAAGCTGGTCGGTCCGTATCCGGCGTCGAACGACGCCATGCTGGCGATGGAGCGCGGCGAGGTCGATGGCGCGTTCACGTCCTACAACACGCTCAAAGTGTCCCGGCAGGATTGGCTGCGCGAGAAAAAGATCAGCATCCTGGTGCAATACGGCGAGCGTTCGGCCGATCTGCCCGACGTGCCGTATGCGGTCGATCTCGCCAAGACCGAGGCGGACCGGCAGTTGATGGCCTTCTATGTCAGCTCGGAGCAAATCGGGCGCGCCTTCCTGGCGCCGCCGGAAATGCCGGCCGAGAGTGTTGCAGTTTTGCGCAGGGCCTATGACGAGACCATGCGCGACCCGCAATTGCTGGCCGAAATCGAGCAATCGCATTCGGAATTCAGCCCGCTGTCCGGCGACAAGCTGCAGCGGCTGGTGGCGGCAACCGCGGATGTGCCGCCAGCAATTGTTGCGCGCATCCGCGGCATTATCGGTATCGGCCGGTGACGCGGCTCAACGCTTCCGGCATCTGGCAAAATAAAATGAACATTAGACGGCCGTTGGCGTTTTATTCGCTTGAGGCGCGCCAATGGCCGACTGGCAATGGCCATTACCGCGGCCCATATCGGCTGGCGGGGCGCTGACGACATGCGGAGGTGCAAATGGCACTGGCACGCAAACGAGCCACCGACGAACCCATCCAAGTTCCTGACAAGATTGCAGTATCGCTGATCGTCAATGACGTCGAGCGGCAGCTCAAGGTGGCGCCGTGGACGACCTTGCTCGATGCCTTGCGCGACCATCTCGATTTGACCGGAACCAAGAAGGGCTGCGACCACGGCCAATGCGGCGCCTGCACGGTGCTGGTGGACGGGCGGCGGATCAATTCCTGCCTGGCGCTCGCGGTGATGAAGGATGGAGCCAAGGTCACCACCATCGAAGGTCTGGCAACCGACGGCGTGCTGCACCCGTTGCAGCAGGCGTTCATCGATCACGACGCGTTCCAGTGCGGCTATTGCACGCCCGGACAAATCTGCTCGGCTGTCGGGCTCCTCGCCGAGGGCAAGGCCAAAACCGCGGACGAGATTCGCGAGCTGATGAGCGGCAACATCTGCCGCTGCGGCGCCTATCCCAACATCGTCGCGGCGATCCTTCAGGCGATGGGGCGGTCATGATCAATTTCCAGTACGTGCGCGCAGACGACGTTGCCGACGCGGTGCGCCGGATCGCGGCCGATCCGAGCGCGAAATTCATTGCCGGCGGCACCAACCTGATCGACTTGATGAAGGAAAACGTCGAACACCCGTCGCGGCTGATCGACATTTCGCGCCTGCCGCTCAAGAGCGTCGAGGAAACGGCGGACGGCAGCTTGCGCATCGGCGCGCTGGTGCCGAACTCCGACCTCGCCTATCACCCACTGGTCGCGCAGCGCTATCCGCTGCTCGCGAGCGCGATCCTCGCCGGCGCCTCGCAGCAATTGCGCAACATGGCGTCGACCGGCGGCAATCTTCTGCAACGCACACGCTGCTATTATTTCTACGATACGGCGACGCCCTGCAATAAGCGCGAGCCCGGCAGTGGCTGCTCCGCCCGTAACGGGCTCAATCGCATGCACGCCATCCTCGGCACCAGCGACTCCTGCATCGCGACCCATCCGTCCGACATGTGCGTCGCGCTTGCGGCGCTGGATGCCAAAGTTTATGTCGCCGGTCCCGCCGGCGAGCGCGTGATGGCGTTTGCCGACTTCCATCGCTTGCCCGGGACGACGCCGCAGCGCGATACCAATCTGCGCTCGGACGAAATCGTCACGGCGGTGGAGCTTCCGGCGCAGGGCTTTGCCGGGCATTACAGCTATCTGAAAATCCGCGACCGCCTGTCCTACGCGTTCGCGCTGGTATCGGTCGCCGCCGCGCTGGAGCTCGACGGCGACACGATCAAACAGGCGCGGTTGGCGCTCGGCGGCGTCGCCCACAAGCCGTGGCGTGACACGAGCGCCGAGGCGGCGTTGCGCGGCCAAGCCGCAAACCCCGCGACATTCGCGCAAGCCGCCGATCTCGTGCTGCGCGACGCCAAGGGATTCGCGCACAACACGTTCAAGATCGACTTGGCGCGCAAGGTCATCGTCCGCGCGTTGACGCAAGCCGCGCGCGGCACGCCGCAGTCGCAAGCCAACAAGAAGATCCGGTGACCGCCATGGTTGGTTCAAGCAAAATGGCTCCTTACATCGGCACGTCCACCTCCCGCGTCGACGGCCACGCCAAGGTCACCGGCGCGGCGAAATACGCCGGCGAATTCGACGTGCCCGGCCTCGCCTATGGCGCCGTCGTCGCCTCCACGACTGCCAAGGGCCGCATCGCGCGTATCGACGCGAGCGAGGCGCTGCGAGTCGCCGGCGTGCTCGACGTGCTCACCCACGAACACCGTCCGCGCATGGCGGCAACGAGCGCCGCGTACAAGGACGAAGTCGCACCGGAAACAGGCTCGCCGTTCCGGCCGCTCTACGACGACAAGATCCTGTTCAGCGGCCAGCCGATCGCTTTGGTGCTGGCCGAGGAATGGGAGATCGCTCGCTTCGCGGCGTCGCTGGTGCGCGTCGAATACAAGAAACAGGCGCACAGCACCGATTTGTTCGCCCGACGCGACCGGGCCTTTGTGGCTGAAACGCCGGAGCGACCGCGCGGCAAGGCCGATCGGGGCTACGCGGCCTCCGCCGTGCGCCACGAGGCCGAATATTACATTCCGATCGAGCATCACAACCCAATGGAGTTGTACGCCTCGACGGTGATGTGGGAGGGCGACGGCAAGCTCACGATCTATGACAAGACCCAGGGCGTGCAGAACGTGCAGCGCTATCTGTGCGGCGTCTTCAAGATGAAGCCGGACGACGTGCGCGTCCTGTCGCCGTTCGTCGGCGGCGCTTTCGGCTCCGGGCTGCGGCCGCAATATCAGGTGGTGCTCGCCGTGCTCGGGGCCCGCGCGCTGCAGCGCTCGGTGCGGCTGGTGCTGACCCGCCAGCAGATGTATGGGCTCGGTTACCGGCCTGCTACGATCGAGCGGCTGGCCATCGGCGCCAAGGCCGACGGCACGCTCGACGCGATCAGCCACGAGGCGATCGCGGCCACCTCGCAATACGAAGATTTTTCCCGCAACGACACCGGTTGGTCCGGGCAGCTCTATAAAAGCGCGACCGCGAAATACCAGCACAAGCTGGTGCGGCTCGATCTTGCCACCCCGTCGGACATGCGCGCGCCGGGCGCGGCGACTGGCGTTTATGCGCTCGAATGCGCGATGGACGAACTGGCCGTGGCGCTCAAGCTCGATCCCCTGGAGCTGCGCTTGCGCTGCTATTCGGACCGCGACCAGCACCAGGACGTTCCCTATACGAGCAAGAACTTGCGCGAATGCTACCGCCAGGGCGCGGACGCGTTCGGCTGGAGCAAGCGCAGCGCCGAGCCGCGCTCGATGCGCGACGGCAGCGAGCTGGTCGGCTGGGGCATGGCGACGGGCATCTGGGAAGCGCTGCAGATGGAGACCGCCGCCCGCATCGTGCTGACGGCCAACGGCCACGCCGAGGTCGTATCGGCATTCTCCGACATCGGCACCGGCACTTACACGATCGTGGCCCAGATTGCCGCAGACATGCTCGGCCTGCCGCTCGACAATGTCACCGTCAGGCTCGGCGATTCGACGCTGCCGCAAGCGCCCGTCCAGGGCGGCTCATGGACGGCGGCCTCGGTGTCGCACGCGATCGCCAGAACGGCCGAAGAGGTGCGTAAGGAGTTATTGCGGCTGGCCAAGACCATGCCGAATTCGCCGTTCGCAGGCTCGAAGCTGAAGGACACCGCTCTCATCGACGGCAGCATCGTGAACAATGAAACCGGGCGCGCCGTGTCGATCGCCGATGCGATGCGTCACGGCGAGATCGATCGCATCGAGCGGGAAAGCACCGCGGACTTCAAGGAATCGAATTCGCACGCGCGCAACACCCACTCGGCGATCTTCGCCGAGGTCAAGGTGGACGAGGAGATCGGCGTCATTCGCGTGACCCGCGTCGTCAATGCGGTCGCTGCCGGACGCATCCTCAATACCAAGACGGCGCACAGCCAGATCATGGGAGCCGTGGTGTGGGGCATCGGTATGGCGCTGCACGAGGAGACGCTCGTCGACCACGACTTCGGCCGCATCATGAACGCCAATATCGCCGAGTATCACGTGCCGGTGAATGCCGACGTGCACGACATCGCCGTCATCTTCGTCGATGAGCCCGATGCACTCGTCAATCCGCTCGGCATCAAGGGCGTCGGCGAGATCGGCATCGTCGGCGTCGCGGCGGCCATCGCCAACGCGGTCTATCACGCCACCGGCAAGCGCGTGCGCGACCTGCCAATCACGCTCGACAAATTGCTGCGACCTTGAAAAGACCCAAGTTGCCGCCTAGCTCTTCTCGCGCTGCCACACCACGATCACCCGCACCGTCTTGTCGTTGATGTTCGGGTGCGGCATCGGCGGGCTTTCGATGTAGAGCCGGTCGCCCGCGAACCTGATATTGCGCACCTGATCGCCGCCGACCCAGGCTTCGTTCCATGCCACTTCGACCTTGGTGATGACTTGGCCGTTTTCGACGCGGTAGCGGCCCGTATAGGCGATCATCGATTTGAGCGCTTGCGCGCGATCCGCGTCGCTTTTCGGGATCGAGCGGCCCTCGGCGGTCATCAGCGCCAGCCAGCGGCCCTCGGGCGTTGCGATCTGAATACCGCGCGGGTGTTCGCCGTAGACCGGCGTGCGTTCCTTGCTCGCCACGTCCTCGTAGACGACCGAGACGAGCGCCCAAGTGCCGACGATCAGCCGTCTCAGCTCGGCGTCGTCCATCGCGTTCACTCCGCAGTCCAGCCGCCGTCGAGCACCAGCGCCGAGCCGGTCATCAGCGAGGAGGCGTCGGAGGCGAGGAAGACGATGGCGCCCGAGAGCTCGTCGAGCTGGCCGAGGCGGCCGAGTTTTATTTTCGACAAAACTTCGTCGCGAAACGCCTTGTTCTCGAAGAACGGTTTGGTCATCGGCGTTTCGAGAAAAGTCGGGCCGAGGCTGTTGACACGGATGTTGTGCGGCGCAAGCTCGATCGCCATCGCCTTGGTGAATCCCTCCATGGCGTGCTTCGAGGCGCAATAGACCGTGCGGCGCGCGGCGCCGACATGGCCCATCTGCGAGGAGATATTGACGATCGAGCCGGGCAGTTTTGCCGCCATCAGCCGCACCGCCACCGCCTGGGCCATGAAGAACGCGGCCCGCACATTGAGCGCGAAGATGGCGTCGAAATCCTCAATCTTGACGTCGGGCAGATGCGCCGGCCGGTTCATGCCGGCATTGTTGATGAGGATTTGAAACGGTTCCGCGGCGGCGACTGCTTTCCGCGCGGCTGCGACGTCGGTGACGTCGAGCACCAACGCATCGGCCTTCTCGCCGCGGGCGCGGATGGCACTCGCCGCATCCTCGATTTCCTGTTTGGTGCGTGCCGCGAGCGTCACATGGGCGCCGGCCGCGGCCAGCGCCGACGCCGCCGCAAGCCCGATGCCGCGGCCGCCGCCGGTAACCAACGCGCGCTTGCCGTCGAGCCGGAAGGAGGCAGCCTTGGTGAGCGTGACCGGCGTCATGGCCGTTACACTTTTCCCTTTGCATAACGTTCGAGCCGTTCGGCGAGCGTGCCGGTATGCAGCTCGAACAAATGATTGTCGTCGTCATAGAAATACAGCGAACGGCCCTCGCCCGGCACGCGTTGGCGCGGCGGGCGCATTTCAAGCCCCATGGCCTTGACCTTCGCCGCGTACGCTTCGAATTCCGCGTCTTCGATCTTGAAGGCGACGTGGTTGTAGGTCCGCGACGGCAGCGGCTCGCCCTCCATGACCGCAATCCAGAGATCGCCGACCTGGAAGAATTTTTCGCGCGCGATCGAAAATGTCTCCTCGCCGCTCGCATAGACTTCCCGGGCGCCGAAAATACCGGTTAGGATACGCGTCATCCGTTCCAGATCGCGGACCACGAAGGTCACGTGCGACAGCCCTTCGATCACTCCGCCGCCTCCCCGTACGGCACGTTGCGCCCGCCGTAGCGGCGTACGCGGAGATTGGCCTGTTCGGCGTGCGCCACAAAACCTTCGAGTATGCACAGCCGCGAGCAATATTCGCCGATCATGGCGCTAGCCTGATCGGTCAGCACTTTCTGGTAGGTGCAGGTCTTCAAAAACTTTCCGACCCACAGTCCGCCGGTATAACGCGCCGCCTTCTTGGTCGGCAGCGTGTGGTTGGTGCCGATCACTTTGTCGCCATAGGCAACATTGGTGCGCGGCCCGAGGAACAGCGAGCCGTAGTTTTTCATGTTGGCGAGGAAATAATCCGGATCGCGCGTCATCACCTGCACATGCTCGGAAGCAATGCGATCGGCCTCGCGCACCATCTCGGCCTCGTCGTCGCACACAATCACTTCGCCCAAATCGGCCCAGGCCTTGCCGGCGGTCTCCGCGGTCGGCAGGATTTTCAGCAGCCGGTCGATCTCCTTCATGGTGTCGCGGGCGAGCTTTTCCGAATTGGTGATCAGGATCGCCGGCGACGTCGGGCCATGCTCGGCCTGGCCGAGCAGATCGGTCGCGCACATCTCTCCGTCAACCGTGTCGTCGGCGATGATCAGCGTCTCGGTCGGCCCGGCCAAGAGATCGATACCGACCCTGCCGAACAATTGCCGCTTGGCCTCGGCGACATAGGCATTGCCCGGCCCGACGATCATGTCGACGGCGGCGATGGTCTCGGTGCCGAGCGCCATGGCGGCAACCGCCTGCACGCCGCCGAGCACGAAAATCTCGTCGGCACCGCCGAAATGCATGGCCGCGACGATCGCCGGATGCGGCCCGCCATGAAACGGCGGCGCGCAGGCGATGATGTTCTTCACGCCGGCGACGCGTGCGGTGACAATCGACATATGCGCCGACGCCACCATCGGATAGCGGCCGCCCGGCACGTAGCAGCCGATCGAATTCACCGGGATGTGCCTATGGCCGAGCACGACGCCGGGCAGCGTCTCGACTTCGAGATCGCGCAGCGTTTCCTTCTGCTTTTGCGCGAAGTTGCGCACCTGCGCCTGGGCAAACTTGATGTCGTCGAGATCGCGTTTCTTCATCGTCCAGATGGCACGCTCGATCTCTTGCGGCGTCAGCTTGAACGAGGCCGGCGCCCAGTTGTCGAACTTTTGCGACAGCTCGCGCACGGCGACGTCCTTGCGCGCGTCGATGTCGGCGAGAATTTGCTCGACCGTCTCGCGCACCTTGGCGTCGGCCGCCTTGATCGCGCTCGCGTCCATTCCGCGCTTGAGGTGGCGGGGCATGAACTCCTCCGGAGTTGGATGACGGATGACGGACGACAGAGGACAGATGAAGAATCTCGCGGATGCCTTATCCGTCCTCCGTCCTCTGTCGTCCGTCGTCCGTCATTTTATTGCCTGCGGGTTGATCGGCGAGCCGGTGCCGCCGGTGATGATCAGCGGCGGGCCGCAGAAAAAGAATTCGTAGACGCCGTCCTCGTGGCAATCCTCGGCAAGCTCCTCGAGATAGAATATCTCGCCCATGCACAACCCCATGGCCGGGATCACCACCCAATGCCACGGCTGGTTGGCTTCCGAGGTTTCGTTCGGCCGCACTTCGACGCCCCAGGTGTCGGTGCAGATCGCCGCAATTTCTTTTTCCTGGCACCAGTAGCAGTTCTCGAATTTTACGCCCGGCGCGTCGCCGCCGGCATAGCCGCCCCATTGCTTCTCGCTGATACAGCGTTCCATCTGCCCGGTGCGGATGAGGACGAAGTCGCCGCGGCCGATCGAGACGTTCTGGTCTTTGGCACATTTGTCAAGTTCGTCGTTGGAAATGCTTTCGCCGTCGGCCATCCATTTGACGCCGCGGAAGCGCGCGATGTCGAGCAGCACGCCGCGGCCGACCATTTTGTTTTTCGAGTGCTCGATGCCGAGCACGTTGAGGCCTTTGGAGTCGATCAGCTTGGCGTCATGGCCGTTATAGCCCTTGTCCTCGTAGAAGATGTGGCCGAGTGCGTCCCAGTGGGTGGCGCCCTGCACGCATAGCATCAGCGTGTCGTCGGCATAGCGGATGCGGTTCCAGTCCTGGCGGCCCGCGATGGCGTCGGTGCCGGTCGCCAGCATCTGGTGGATCGGATTGAAGCGGCCGCCGAACAGGCCGTTCTGCGGGCCGTTGCCGTCGAGCGGAATGCCGAGCGCAAACACCTTGCCGGTGCGAATGAGGCTCGCCGCCTTGACGATGTCCTGCGGCGTCACCTGGTTGAGCGTTCCGACGTGATCGTCTTTGCCCCAGCGGCCCCAGTTCTTGAGCTTTTCCGTCGCCTCGGCGATCGCCTTCTTGCCGACCTTGATGTCCATCGGAGTACTCCCGTTTCCCCTGGTGTCTATTCCCGCGGCGGTCAGAGGGCCGCCGGAGGGTGCGCGCCAGTTTGCCATAAATATTTTGCAGCGTGCGCGGAATATCTGCGCCCTCGCAACCTCCTTGCCGCTTCTCCTGTGCCCATTACACTGCAGCGGTTGCAAAACCGGGAGTTTCGACATGAAGCTGTTGAGTTTCGTAGCCGACGGCAGGGAATTGTTCGGCGCGGCGAGCGGCGACGGCGTCGTCACTCTGAATGACCGCGTCGGCCACCCGCACCTGCGCGCCGCGCTCGCCGCCGGCGCCATGGAGGCGATGCGCAAGGCTGTGCAGGACGCGAAGCCCGATCGCAAACTCGCCGACCTAAAATTCCTGCCGGTGATCCCCCGGCCGGAAAAAATCCTCTGCGCCGGCGTCAATTACCGCGCCCATGCGTCGGAGGTCGGGCGCGAATTGCCGAAGCAGCCGAGCATGTTCATCCGCTTCACCGACACGCTGGTCGGCCACGACGGCGCCATGATCCGTCCGAGCGTATCGGATAATTTCGATTATGAGGGCGAGCTGGCGCTGGTCATCGGCAAGGGCGGGCGTCACATCGCGGCCGAAGACGCCCTCGACCACATCGCCGGCTATACGATCCTGGTCGACGGCTCGGTGCGCGATTATCAGAAATTCTCCGTCACCTCCGGCAAGAATTTTCCCGGTACCGGCCCGCTGGGACCATGGCTCGTCACCAGCGACGAGATTCCCGATCCGAGCAAGCTCACCCTGACAACGCGGCTGAACGGCCAACAAGTCCAGCATTCCGGCACCGACAAGCTGATCTATTCGATCCCCCAAATCATCGCCTTCTGTTCCGACTTCACCGCGCTGTCGGCGGGCGACGTCATCGCCACCGGCACGCCCGAAGGCGTCGGCCAGAGCCGCAAGCCACCGCAATGGATGAAGCCGGGCGACACGCTCGAAGTCGAGATCACCGGCATCGGCACGCTGCGCGCGCGCATCGTCGATGAGAAGAAATGATCTTTCCCCTGCCCCTTGTGGGGAGAAAAAGGGTAGGGGTCGGGAGGAAGCGCCTTAACGTCGACGGTCACGCTAGCCGAACAACTTGAAATTCAGTGTGCGACATAGTGCGCAAGGTCGAGCACGCCGATGCCGAGGCGCGGCATACCTTGCCAAATGATGACCCAAAATAGGAATCCCTGCGCCACAACGGCAATGGCTAAGCCCGCCACGCCCTGGAACGCCAATACGATTGCGACGAGCAGGCGATCGTAGGCCGGGACCGCCTCACCCTCCCTGACCTTGCCCATGAGCCATGACGAGACCCCTGGCACACCCCGCGCGAGCGAGACTCCGGCAATGAACAGATTGATCAGGCTCGGCAACATGGTCGAGAACAGGGTGGCGTAGACCCACCAATATTCCGGCTTTCCGGGATCCGCTCTGATAGCGTCGAGAAATTCTGCCATCGGCGGCAACACGCGTTCGCCACCGCCGTAAACTGCAAGGTCATCGAATATTTGCACCCCCGCGACTATCGCCATAGCCAAAAAAGCAATAATGGCCGATGCCAAGAGCGCATCGATCAGCGCGTAGAGATAGGGCCACCACTTCTCTCGTTCGAGACCGCGCCGCATCAACGCTCGCGTCAGTCCGAGCGACAACCAGTCGAACGGCGCGTTCAGTAGTGTAAGTAGGCCAAAAAACAAAAACAGTGGACCGACGGCTCGCCAAGCGTAAACATGCGACAGAAACATCGCGCCCGCAAAACACAATAGAACCATAACAAATACAAAAGCAGATAGAAATGTACCTTGCCATCCATGTTCTTCGGTGCGTTCCTGCGCGAAAGCGAAAGCGAAAGCAACAGCGACTGCGCAACTGAAAGCGATAGTGACAAAGATAACGAGAACACCATTTCCAGCGTCGACCATAGCAGCAGCAAATGTCAGAGCTGCAGCGAAGGCGACAGCAAAAGCAACGGCGGGCGCACCCGGGACAGGGATTGCTCCGGAAGGAGCGGAAGCGACAGCACAAAGGCTAACAGCAGCGAAAGCAACAGTGCCAGCATTAGCGAGAGCGACGGCGCTAAGGACAGCGATGACGCCAGCAGCTACCAGCCACACGGAGGAGCGCAACCCCTTGGTATGTGCGACACGCCAATATGCGAATGCCAACAATCCGATCGCTACGAGAACCGTCGCTCTGCGCCAGTCGTCCGTGACGCTCAGCCGGAGCGCAGCCTCAGCCGGTCCGACATGGTTGCTGACGGCCCAGATGATCACGATTGCCACGATGGGATAAGCGAGGGCGAGCAGCAGGCAACGATCGAAGGCGGGCGCGGTCCAAAGCGGCGCGGATTTGCGCAAGCCAAAGGCGCGCGGAAACAAAGTGCGGTCTGCCATTCCCTCGTCGCCGAAGAAATGGTCGATGGCGTTGAGGAAGACCTCCAGTTTGCGCGCATACTCGCGGGCAATCCAGTTGCCAGCACCGATCCGTTGCCTGAGCGAGTCATAGTCCTTTCGCTCGCGCGTTCCCGCCGACTCAGCTCCGGCCCCGAGGACGCCGAAATAGTGGAGAACGGCGAGGCTGAAAGCAGCAATTCCCACCAGAATCAGAATGCCGATCAGCGCAACCAGAGGTGCGCCGATCGCGGGTTTCATCCCGGCCCAGAAATCGTTCCAAAGCGGAGCGAGAATAACGCCAAGGACTGCGGCGAACACTGCCGCGAACAGAGCAGCTACCGCCGTCTTGCTCAATTTTGCTCCTCCGATGCAGAGAAATCGCCGAGGCTTGGCAACGCGGCTGCGTCACAACTATAGCGCGATTTTGCCCGTTTCAAAGGGCGTTTGCTTATGACGCCAGCCCGAACAACGCCTCGGCGTTGCGGTGGTAGATTTTCTCGCGCTCGGCATTCGACAGCGGTAGCGAGTCGAGCACCCTGATGGTGTCGCGGATGTAGCCGGGCCCCTTCTCCTTGTCGAACGGGCAATCGGACGCGAACACCACGTGGTCGGCGCCGAAGAAATCGAGGCCGCAGACCGTCGCGGCGCGCGCGCCTTCGACGGCGGTGTCGCCGTAAAAATCCTTGAAGTAGTCGTAGGGCCGCTTCTTCAGCGATTTGCGCAAGCTCTCGTAATCTTCGTCCGACGTGCGCACGCCCATCTGATCGAACGAATGGCCGACGCGGCCTTCGAGATAGGGGATGACGCCGCCGAGATGATGGGCGATGACTTTCAGATCGGGATAGTCATCCATGATCTTGGAGAATACCAGACGCGCCAGCGTGACGCCGGTTTCGTACGGCCAGCCGAGCACGCTGCAGATTTCGTATTTGGAATATTTCTCCGTCGGGTAATCGGGCATGTCGCGGGTACGCGACGGATGCAGCAGGATCGGTTTGCCGGATTTAGCGATGATCTCAAAAATCGGCCGGAACTGCGGCTCGTCGAGCGGCACGCCGTTGGCGTTGGTGGCGAGCTGCACCGCATTGGCGCCGTTCTTCAAGGCGCGCTCGGCCTCCTTGGCGGCCGCCTCCGGTGCGTTCATCGGCAACAGCGCCGACCAGCCGACGAAATGTTTTGGATGCTTCGCGGCCACTTCGGCGAGGCCGTCATTGGCGATCTTCGCCATGTCCGGCGATTGCTCCGGCCCCCACAGCCGCTCCATCGGCGGCAAACCGTGGGACAGCACCTGCGAATAGTTTTCGAACTGCTCGACGATGCGCAACCGCAAATCGAGATCGGACAAAGCCGGAATGCCGCGTACGCGCTTGCCGAGATCCTTCGCTCCCGCCGGCGTCTCCAACAGCGCGTCGTAATAGCGCTTCGGAAAAAAGTGATTGAAGGCATCGATATAGCGCATGCGGCTCATTCCTTTTTTATCCCCTCCCCCTTGTGGGGAGGGGTAGGGGTGGGGTCGCGAGGCGACGTACAGACATCGACGTTAGCGAGTCACCTCCCGACCCCCACCCCACCCTCCCCACAAGGGGGAGGAAGTCCATCAGTGCATCTGCATCAGCCAGGAGGCGATGGCGAAGGCATCGGCGTCGCGGTCGAAATATCCGATCACCTGCAGCCCGAGCGGCATGGCGTCGACCTCGAACAGCGGCAGCGACAACGACGGCACGCCGAGCAGCGACGACGGCACGCCGAATTCCGGATTGCCGGTCGAACTCAAGCCATCCGGTGCGGCGCTGGGCGCCGCGAGCGTGATGCAGGCATCGCACACCGACGCAAGCTCGGCGTGGACGGCGCGAATGCGGGCGCGCTCTTTCAGATCGGCGCGATGCTGGTCGAGCGTCAAGCTCTCATATTTCTCCGCCCGCTCGACGAAGAGACGGCTCAATTTGCTGGCGTCGCGATCGCGCATGGTGTGCAGGAACCAGCGATTTTCCCAGCCGTTGCAGCGATGCGACAGCTCGGTGACCTGGGGCAATTCGGCTTCGAGCGCCGCGACCTTCTTGTCGTTGTGCCGGGTGCGGATATCGACGCCGGCCGATTTCAGCCGCGCCACGCAATCTTCGAGATTGGCTTTCGCGCCGGGCGACGCCACGTCCCAGCCGGCGGTTTCCAGCATGGCGAGCACACGCGGCTTCTTCGCCGCCGGCGCGCTCGCCGGTCCTTGCAAGCCGGGTGTGCCGGCATCGCCGCCGACGCGGGCGACGATTTCGTGGGCGACCTGCCAGGTATCTTCGAGCGACGCGCCGAGGATGCCGGTGCAGCTTTGGCTCTGATAATCGTGGCTGCCTTGGCGGTTGAGCGCGTTCACAGTCGGCTTGAAGCCAACCGTGCCGCAATAGCTCGCCGGACGAACGGTCGAGCTGATGACCTGGGTGCCGAGCCCAGCGCTGACGATGCCGGCGGCGACGGAAGCCGCCGAGCCGCTCGATGAGCCGCCCGGCGTGTGCGCGGTATTCCACGGATTGCGCGTGCCGCGCGGCTCGGATGCTGCGAATTCCGTCGTCACCGTCTTGCCGATGATCACGGCACCGGCGTCGCGCAGCGCGCGAACGCATGCGGCATCTTTTTCGGAGCGCCAACCGGCAAAGAGCGGCGAACCCATCTCGGTCGGCATGTCGACGGTTTCGATGATGTCCTTGATGCCAACCGGCATGCCGTCGATGGCCGACAGCGGCTTTCCCACGCGCCACCGCGCGGTCGAACGATCCGCCGCCGCCCGCGCCGCCGGCACATTGGTGCAAACGAAAGCGCCGATCCGCGGCTCCCATTGATCGAGCAGCTCAAGCGACTTTTCCAAGAACTCGCGCGGCGTCTCTTTGCCGGAAGCGAAATATTGCGCCGCCTTGAGGTACGGCCGCATGATTGGTTTTGTTTGGTCAGGCGCCAGCATTGATGACTCGGCCTTTCTTCATTGTCATGCCCCGCGAAGGCGGGGCACCCAGTAGCCACAGTGCGATTGGTTATCGCTGTGCGATTCGTCTCTAGACCAGCGTTTGCTGGATCATCCGCCTTCGCGGATGATGACAAATGTCATTTCTTGCTCTCGTCGTAATAATGAATTTCATAGAGCATGCAGCCGCGATCCGACTTGAACGGCCCGTGATGGACGCCGGGCGGCCGGCACGCATAAGTCGGCGCATCGAACGGCTCGCCGCCTTTACCTTTGTCGTCGTTGCCAACGATCAGGTCGCCGGACACCAGATAAACCTCTTCCCAATGATCGTGCACGAAGGGCGCGGTGGTGTAGACGCCGGGCGCGAAGCGCAACAGCCGGGTGCGGCTGCCCATCTTTTTGGTCTCGTCGAGATCGCTGGCCAGGATTTTCTGCTGGATGCCGGACGGATAGCCGGGCGGCGTGACCCAGCCCTTGTCCATGTCCACCTTGTGGAATTCGAGATGCGGCTTGTTCATCGGCATCGATTCAGCTCCTTGTCATTCATCCGAGCACCGGCAGCGTGCTGATGCCGTAGCGATGTTGGATTTTCCGCCTCAGCATCGGATCGTCGAGCTCGACCTCGAAAACATCCGACGGCCGCACGCCACCCTTGGCCGACAGCGTGCCGCAAAACATCAGCGTGCCTTCGGCGAGCCCGGCCTTGCCGGCGAATTTCTCGATCAGATCCAGCGGATCGAGCATCGCGGTCACCGGCCCTTCCTGATACAGCACGCGCTTGCCGTTTTCGGAAATGTAGGCGCGCAGCATCAGCTTGTCCCAGTGCGGCGCGACCTCGACCATCGGCCAGAATTCCGGCGCGATCGGCTTGTCGCACATCTGTTTCGATACCGACACGCCGTATTTCTCGACCTCCCGGTCGGTATGGTCGGAACCGGCGCCGACCCACAGCCGGCCGTCCTGCTGCAGCAGCACGAACTCGCCCTCCCCGCTCGACGCCTCGCCGAGCACCTCGATGCTGTCGGCAATGGTCAGCCGCGCCGCCGAGGCGCGGTAGAAGATCGGCGTCGTCGCCGGCGGTTTTACGCCGAGCGCGCCGAGTTCCTTGATGTGCAACTCGACGGCGGCGCGGTCGCGGCCGGTCCAGCCGGCGACCACAAGGTGCTCGACGGTGACGTTGCGGCGCGTCAGCCCGGAATCGTCGTGTAAGAGAAGCGGAAGTACGCGCGCCGACACTGGACCTCCCCGACCGTTGCATTGAATTTGGCCGCATTGTACATGGAGGCTAAGCCTACGCAATCAAGCGACAGAGAAGCGCGCGAGGAGCCGCAGCCAAGCATCGCTGCAGCGGGACGCAGCCTCCTCATCGCCTTACAGAGGATGCGCGCCATGCATGAAATCACCGGCCAAGTTCATTGGCACGAGCCGAGTGGCTTCAAACGCGCCGGCTTCGGCAAGTTCAACCGCCCGAAGACGCCATACGATCTGTTCATGGAAGCGGACGACATTCCGGTCTACCGCGATATCGGCGTCAGCAAAGTGCAAAACCTGCCGCTGCAACCGTGGAAACGCATGGGCGGGCGCGGCAGCTACATCCAACTGCACGGCACCGAAGGCAAATGGGGCGCCTATGTGGTCGAGGTGCCGGGCGCCGGCGCGCTCAATCCCGAAAAGCACATGTACGAGGAAGTCTACCTCGTGGTCGAAGGCCGCGGCTCGACCGAAGTCTGGCTCGAAGGCGACAGCAAGCGCCACGTGTTCGAATGGCAGAAGGGCTCGCTGTTCTCGATTCCGGTGAACGCCATGCACCGCATCGTCAACGCCAGCTCCGCCCCGGCGCTGCTGCTCGGCGGCACCACCGCGCCCAATCTGATGAACCTCATCAACAATACCGACGTGATCTTCAACTGCCCCTATCAGTTCCGCGACCGTTTCTCCGGCGCCGACGATTTCTACAAATACAAAGACGATATCGAGCCCGATCCGGTGCGCGGGCTGGCCATGCGGCGGACGAATTTCATTCCCGATATCGTCAATTGCGATCTGCCGCTCGACAACCGCCGCTCGCCGGGCTGGCGCCGGGTCGAGCCGTTCATGACCGGCAACACGTTTTATCTGTGGGTCGGCCAGCACGAGAACGGCCATTACTCGAAGGCCCACGCCCACACCTCGGCGGCGGTGCTGATCTGCATCAAGGGCAAGGGCTACACCTACACCTGGCCGGAGCGCCTCGGCTTGACGCCGTGGAAGGACGGCAAGATGGACGAGGTCAAGCGCGTCGATTACGAGCCGGTCGGCATGGTGTCGGCGGCACCCGGCGGCGCGCGCTGGTATCACCAGCATTTCGGCGCTTCAAAAGAAGCCTTCCGCCTCACCGCCTGGTTCGGCCCGCACAATCCCGGCCGCGAGCCCGGCCCGCCCGGCGAGAAGCACACCGACTACACGGCGATGGATATTCCCGAAGGCGGCACCGCGATCCCCTATTACATGGAGGATCCGTTCCTGCGCAGCGAATACGCCGAGACCATGAAGCGCGAAGGCGCCGAGAACCGCATGCGGCCGGAATATTACGAGCGCGATTACCGCGGATTATTGCCGAAAGAATGAGTGACGCGTTCCCCATTTCGTCATGCGCGGGCTTGATCCGCGCATCCATGCAGCGTGAACGCACCATGGATTGCCGGGTCAAGCCCGGCAATGACGCCGCGTGTGGTGAGCTTCACCTATGACCGACGAAGCCCAAGGCGGGCGCATTTTCTTCTCTTCGACCGGGCGCACCTTCGGCGAAGAGGACGAGTTGTGCGTGCTCTCGGTCGGCGTCGACATCGGTTCGTCGACCTCGCACCTGGTGTTCTCGCGCATCGTGCTGGAGCGGCTCGATAGCCGTTACGTGGTCACCGAGCGCGAAAGCTTTTACCAGTCCGACATTTTGTTGACGCCCTACTCGGCCGAGGAAACCATCGACGCCGACGCACTCGGCGCTTTCATCGCGCGCCAATATAAGGACGCCAAGATCGATCCCGACGAGATCGATACCGGCGCGCTGATCCTGACCGGCGTCGCCGTGCGCCGCCGCAATGCCCGGCGCATCGGCGAATTGTTTGCGGCGCAGGCCGGCAAGATGGTCGCGGTCTCTGCCGGCGACAGCCTTGAAACCGTGATGGCGGCTTACGGCTCGGGCGCCGCGGCACGCTCGATCCGCAGCGGTGCGCCGCTAATCAACGTCGATATCGGCGGCGGCACTTCGAAGATCGCAGTCTGCGCCGAGGGCAAAGTGATCGACGTCACCGCACTTGACGTCGGCGCGCGGCTGGTGGTGCTCGACGATGCGTGCCGCATCGTGCGGCTGGAAGAAGCCGGACGCCGGTTCGGCGCGGAGCTTGGCTTGAAGCTCGAACCCGGCATGATGCTCTCCGAACAACAGGCGCAAGCGCTCGCGGCACACATGGCCGACAGCCTGTTCGAGGCGATGAAGGGCGGCTCGCCGCGCGCCGGCGGCGCTGACCTCTTGCGGCTCGATCCGCTGGCGTGGCGCGGCGAGGTCTCCGACGTGAGTTTTTCCGGCGGCGTCTCGGAGTACATCTATGGCGGCGAGGCGAAGGCGTTCGGCGACATCGGCCCGCAGCTCGCCGCCGAAGTCCGCGCCCGGCTGCGCGATTGGGGACCGCAGCTGGCGCGGCCCGACGCGCGCATCCGCGCTACCGTGATCGGCGCCTCGCAATATACGATGCAGGTCTCCGGCAGCACGATCTTCGTGTCGCCGCTCGAAACACTGCCGCTGCGCAATGTGCCGGTGATCGCGCCGACCTTGCCGCTCGACGCCGAGACCATCGATTCCGCTGCGATCTCTTCGGCGATCAAAGCGGCGCTGAAGCGGCTCGATCTCGGCGACGGCCAAAGCCCGGTCGCGGTCTTCGTGCCATGGCGCGGCTCGGCGACCTTCCGCCGCCTCGACGATTTCTGCAACGGTGTCGCCGATGGATTGGAGGCGGTACTGGCCAACGGCCACCCCATCGTGCTCGCCGGCGACGGCGACGTCGGCGGCCTGATCGGCATCCACTATTGCGAAGAGATGAAAGTGAAAAACCCGATCGTCTCGATCGACGGCATCGAGCTCAAGGAGTTCGACTATATCGACATCGGCGCCATTCTCGACACCTCGGGCGCCGTGCCGGTCGTCATCAAGTCGCTGATTTTTCCGACCACTGCCGGCGTCGGCAAGGACTGGAAGGCGGAACGGACGATTGCCGCCGCTGACGCGACCTAATCGCTGTCCTCTTGCACAAAATTATTGCACTGCACAATACGCGTGCGATGTGCGGTCAAACCAGGCAGCCGGTCCTGTAGACGGAACTGGAATTAACTTTTCTGCTTTCGTCTAAACCATTGAAATATATATCTTTTGAAGCCGAACGGCGAGATGGCATCCATCTTGCTGTTTACACCTCAGAGGCGTTTTGCGCCGAGCCGCGGCAGCGAGTAGCGCTGCCCGGCCCGGCGCGCCGTCAACGATGACCATCGAAGGAGATGAACGATGGACTATGTGAAAACAGCCGATGTCGCGGTGGCCATGGTCGAGGCCGGCAAGCGCAAACTTGCGCTGGCGCCGCGCGACCTTCTCATTCGCGGTATGCTGTCGGGCGCCATTCTCGGCGTCGCGACCAGCCTCGCCTTCACCGGCGCGGTGCAGACCAACGTGCCGCTGGTCGGCGCGCTGATCTTTCCGGTGGGCCTGATCAGCATCGTGCTGCTCGGGCTCGAGCTCGTCACCGGAAGCTTTGCGCTGGTGCCGCTGCCGTGGCTCGAGCGCGAAGCCAGCGCCGGCTCGGTGGTGGTCAATTGGGGCTGGGTTTTCATCGGCAACCTGATCGGCAGCGTCGCCTACGGCGCGCTGCTCGCCATCGCCCTGACCAACATGGGAGCGACCGCGCCGGCCGGCGTCGCCGCGCGCATCGTGCAGATCGCCGAGCTCAAGACCACCGGCTACGCGGCGCTCGGCTTTGCCGGCCTGGTCAGCTGTTTCGTCAAGGCGATGCTGTGCAATTGGCTGGTCTGTCTCGCCATCGTTCTGGCCATGACCACGACCTCGACCATCGGCAAGATCGCCTGCGCCTGGATGCCGATCTTCATCTTCTTCGCCCAAGGGTTCGAGCACTCCGTCGTCAACATGTTCATCATTCCGACCGGCATGATGATGGGTGCCAAGGTCACGGTCGCCGATTGGTGGCTGTGGAATCAGATTCCGGTGACGCTCGGCAATCTGGTCGGCGGTTTCACCTTCACCGGCCTTGCCATCTACATGACCTACAAACCGCGCGCGGCCGGCAAGGTTTTGGCACCGACACCGACCGGCGTGCCCGCGGAGTAGACCCCCTCCCGTCCCTCCCCCGCTTGCGGGGGAGGGTTGGATGGGGATTCTCGACGAATGGAGGTCGTGAGCAAACGGAAGAGCTGAATGTCGGGAGATTTTGAGCCGGAGCAAAAACGTTACCTCGAAGGCTTCATGGCCGGTCTGCAGATCGCGAAGACATCGCGAACTGCGGCCGGCAATGGCGCGGTGCCGAGCCCGGCGAATGGCGCTGCGCCGGAGCCGATCGGCCCCGACGCCGCGGCGCTACGCGCTCAGGATCGTACTATCAAGGCCGGCGGCAAGCTGTCGGACCCGGAAAAATTTAAGCGCGAGCTGCATCCGTTCGACGGCTACGAGAAGCTCAAAGACCAGGCCGCCAAAAACGAGGCGCCGAAGCCAGACGATAATTTCCGCTGGCGTTTTTTCGGCCTGTTCTACTGCGCGCCGACGCAGAAGGCCTATATGTGCCGGCTGCGCATCCCGAACGGCATCCTCTCGCACCGGCAGTTCTCCGGCGTCGGCGATCTCGCCGAACGCTATGCCGGCGGCTATGCCCACGTGACCACGCGCGCCAATCTGCAAATGCGCGAGGTCGAGCCCAAAAATGCCGTCGCCATGGTCGAGGCAATCCAGGATCTGGGATTGAGCTCGCGCGGCTCCGGCGCCGACAATATCCGCAACGTCACCGGCACGCCGACCGCGGGGATCGATCCGCAGGAGCTGATCGATACCCGGCCCTATGCCCGCGAATGGCATTTCCACATCCTCAACGACCGCTCGCTCTACGGCATCCCGCGCAAGTTCAACGTCGGCTTCGACGGTGGCGGCATGATCCCGGTGCTCGAAGACACCAACGACATCGGCTTCCAGGCGGTCGTGGTGAAGGACGGCTTCGGCGTCGCGCCCGGCATCTGGTTCAAGCTCATGCTCGGTGGCATCACCGGGCATCAGGATTTCGCCCGCGCTACCGGCGTCATCGTCAAGCCCGAAGACGCCACCAAGGTGGCCGATGCCGTGGTGCGCGTCTTCATCGACAACGGCGACCGCACAAACCGCGCCAAGGCGCGGCTCAAATACGTCCTCGACGCCTGGGGATTCGAAAAATTCCTGGGCGCCATGGAAGACAAGCTCGGCCACAAGCTCACCCGCGCACCGGAGAACGCTCTTGAAACACGACCGCCCTTCGACCGCCTCGCTCACATCGGTTCACACCCGCAGAAGCAGAAGGGCCTTCATTGGCTCGGTATCGTCCTTCCGGTGGGCAAGATTACCGCCGAGCAAATGCGCGGCATCGGCAAGATCGCCGAAGAATTCGGCGACGGCGATATCCGGCTCACGGTCTGGCAGAACCTTTTGATCTCGGGCGTCGCCGAAGACCGCGTCGCCGCAGCGCAAGCGGCCATCGAAGCGATCGGGCTCTCGATCAAGGCCACTTCGATCCGCGCCGGGCTCGTCGCCTGCACCGGGAGTGCCGGCTGCCGGCTCGCGCTGTCCGATACCAAGCGCCACGCCGAGGAGATCGCGCACTGGTGCGAAGCCCGCGTGCAACTCGACGGCCCGCTCAACATCCATCTCACCGGCTGCCCGAATTCCTGCGCGCAGCATTACATCGGCGACATCGGCCTCGTTGGCACGAAAGTCCAAGTGTCCGAGGACGGCGATCAGGTCGAGGGCTATCACATCGTCGTCGGCGGCGGCTTTGGCCCCGACGCCGCCTGCGGCCGCGAGGTTTTTCACGACGTCAAAGCCGAGGAGGCGCCGCAGGCGGTCGAGCGCATGCTCAAAGCCTATCTCGGCCACCGCGCCGCGGCGGACGAAAGTTTTTTGGCCTTCACCCGCCGTCACGAGGTCGATGCGCTCAAAACGCTGTTCGAAACGCAGGCGGTTGAATGACGCAGACCACGCCGCCACCGATCCCGACGCTCATTCCGGACTCCGCGCCGTTCTCGGTCGAGCAGCGCACCTGGCTCAACGGCTTCTTCACCGGCCTGTTGTCGCTTGACGGCGGCGTCAACGCGCTGTCGTCCGAAGAGACCGCAGCGCTGATGAACGAGGTCATGGGGACGGGCGCGGCAACCGCGCGCGGCCCGCTCGACGACGGCGACGACGGGCAGACGCCCTGGCATGATCCGGCGATGCCGCTTGGCGAGCGCATGCAACTTGCCGAAAGCCGGCCGCTACGGCGGCGGTTCATGGCGGCCATGGGCCAGCAGGATTGCGGCCAGTGCGGCTACAATTGCGAGGATTACGCCAACGCCATCGTCCTGAAAAACGAAGAGCGGCTGAACCTGTGCGTGCCCGGCGGCAAAGACACCACGCGCATGCTCAAGACGCTTTACGCCGAGTTCGGCGCCATCCCGGCGACCGCCAAGGCGCCGGCGGCCGTGCCCACGCCCGCCGCCGACGCGGCCGCTGCGCCGACACCGACGCGGGACAATCCGGCCGAGGCGACATTCCTCTCGCGCACCCGCCTCAACAAGCCGGGTTCGCAGAAAGAGACCTGGCATATCGATATCGATCTGGCGCAGAGCGGCATCGACTACACCGTCGGCGATTCGTTCGGCATGTTTCCGCACAACGAGCCGGCGCTGGTCTATGCCGTGCTTGCCGCACTCGGCGCGCCGCCCGATTTCCCCATCGCCGGCCGGCCCTTGCGCGACGTGTTGACCGACGGCGTCTCGCTCGGCGTCGCGCCCGATATGCTGTTCCAGCTGATATCCTACATCACCGGCGGCGAGCGGCGGCAAAAGGCCAAGGCGCTCGGCTCCGGCAGCGACCCGGACGGCGACGCCAAGACACTCGACGTGTTGTCCGCGTTGGAAAAATTTCCCGGTATCCGGCCCGATCCCGAAGCCTTCATCGAAGCACTCGACCCGCTGCAGCCGCGGCTTTATTCGATCGCGTCTTCGCCGAAGGCTGAGCCCGGCAAAGTGGCGCTCACCATCGACACAGTGCGTTACAAGATCGGCAAGCGTGCGCGGTCCGGCGTCGCCTCGACCTATTTCGCTGACCGCATCGCGCCCGGCACTAAGATCAAGGCCTATATCCAGAAGGCGCAGCATTTCGGCCTGCCGGCCGACCCGTCTATTCCGATCATCATGATCGGCCCCGGCACCGGCATCGCGCCGTTTCGCGCCTTCCTGCACGAGCGCATGGCCACTAAGGCGCCCGGCCGCAACTGGCTGTTCTTCGGCCACCAGCACCGCGATTACGATTTTTTCTATGAGGACGAGCTGAGCGGCATGCGCTCAACCGGCGTGCTCACCCGGCTGTCGCTGGCATGGTCGCGCGACGACAACCAGAAATTCTACGTGCAGGACCGCATGCGCGAGGTCGGCCGCGATTTTTGGGCCTGGCTCGCCGAAGGCGCCCATGTCTATGTCTGCGGCGCCATCACCATGGGCAAGGACGTCGAGCGCGCCATGGTCGACGTCATCGCGGCCCATGGCGCGCGTACCATCGACCAGGCGGTCGCGTTCCTCGCGGAGTTGAAGAAAAACCACCGCTATCATACCGACGTCTACTGAGTGCCGGCCGCGGCGGCGCCGTTCTGAGCCCAGAATAAGCGAGCTAGCGGCCAAGGAGTTCGTGAGGATCAAATTTCAATTCAAGGTCCTTCCACTGTTCGTAGTGCTCTGGGTTCAGCATCGTGAACGGCTGGCACGTCATGAGCGCTTGAATAGCGCTGTCCGCAAGTGCAGGACGAAATGTCGATGATGTATCTTCGACTAGAACCGGACTACCCGCCAAAGACCCGTCAGGCTTGAGCAGAATGCGGAGGACGACATAGTCCCGCGTTGCCGGCGAGACGCCTGCCGGCGGCTTCCAGCACTGGCTTATTCGCGTACGCAATGCATCGATTTCGCCGGGCGTCAAAGCGAAAGATTGCGCATTCACCTCTTGTAGCAGCCCAAAGAGAAAAAGGAGCACGGATACGCCAAGCGCATACGTGGTGCCTTGTCGTGCGCCATTTCGCGGCGTTTGATTCGCGGCATTGTTCTGGAAAGCGCTCATGAAACGTAGCCTCTTCAGCCATCAAACCGTTGCAATACGCGCCATTGAGCTTTGTTGATCAGCTTTGCCATTTCTGCATATTTTACGTGTGCCAACCTGATTTTAACAGTCTAAATTGCAGCGCTCCAAGAAGCGAAGGGGGCATAATTTTATGAGTGGTGGTATTGAAGCCCACCTGGAGCTATTTCATGGCCCAGTTTTGCCGAGAGGAATCCATGACGCCTGCCTTTCATGACGCGCCGGTAGGGCGCTGATGCGCACCGGCGCCGAATACCTGCGTTCGCTCAATGACGGCCGGCGTGTTTTCGTCGACGGCGAGAGCGTCAAGAACGTGACTGCGCATCCGGCGTTCCGCCAGGCAGCGCGGTCGGTTGCGAACCTCTATGACATCGCGGCCGATCCGGCGCAGCGCGAGCGCATGACGTTTGCGTCGCCGAAAACCGGCGCGCCGGTGTGGCGGGCTTGGCAAATCCCGCGCACGCACGCCGATCTGCGCGCCCGGCGGCTGTTCTCGGAAACCTGGGCGGAAGCGACCTTCGGGCTGATGGGGCGGTCGCCGGATCACGTTGCCGGCTTCTTCGCCGGCTACGCGGCAACGCCGCAGCTGTTCGCCGCCGCGGGCCAAAAGTTCGCCGACAATCTGGTCGCGTTCTACGAATTCATGCGCGACAACCACATCTACGCCAGCTACGCCATCGTGCCGCCGCAGATCGACCGCTCGAAACCGGCGCACAAGCAGAGCGACCCGACGCTCTATGCCGGCGTCGTCAAGGAGCGCGACGATGGCATCGTGATCTCCGGCGCCCAGCAGGTCGCGACCGGCGGCGTATTGTCCGACTGGATTCACTTGAGCTGCATCCATCCGCTGCAGCCCGGCGACGAGAACTACGCCAACTGCGTCGCGGTCCCGGTCAATGCGCCGGGGGTGACGCTGATCCCACGGCGGCCGTTTGCGCTGCACGCCGACAATGCCTTCGACTATCCGTTGTCGAGCCGGTTCGACGAGTCCGACAGCTACGTCGTATTCGACAACGTGTTTGTGCCGTGGGAACACGTGTTCATCTACCGCAACCTGGAATTGACCCGCGACCAATGGTTCAAGACGCCGTCGCATTCGCTGGGCAATCACCAGGCGCAGGTGCGCTACGTCACAAAACTGCGTTTCATGATGGGGCTCGCGCAACGCACCATCGAGATGATCGGCAGCTCAGGCCTGCCGCCGGTGCAGATCGCCATGGGCGAGCTCGCCGCCCTGGTGTCGATCTACGAGGGCATGCTGCTGGCCCATGAGGTCGCGGCGCCGATCCGCGACGGCGTGCTGTGGCCGTCGGTGATCACCCTTTATGCGGCGATGGCGATGCAGTCGGAGTTCAACGGCCGCATGCTCGAGACGATCCGCGAGCTGGTGAGCTCCTCGGTGATCTCGCAGCCGTCTTCGCTTGCGGATTTCGACAATCCGGACGTCGCCCCATTGATCGAGCGCTACATGCGTTCGGGCACCATGGACGCGAAATCGCGCACCGCGCTGGTGCGGCTGTTGTGGGACTTCCTCGGCACCGAGTTCGGCAGCCGCCACCAGCAATACGAAAAATTCTACGGCGGCTCGCCGTCGATCGTGAAGCAGAACGTCTACCGCAATTTCGATTTCAAGCGGGCGACGGCGCTGGTCGACCGGGCGTTGAATTTACCGCCGTTGGAATAAGCGACGCGCTGTTGGTGTGCCCTCTCCCCTTGCGGGAGAGGGCTCCTCGGCATTTGAGCGACAAGAATGGGTGAGGGGTCGGGCGCGTCGAAGCCCCTCACCCGACAGAATTCGCTGAATCTCTTGCGTGGCCCTCTCCCGCAAGGGGAGAGGGCTTGCCCTTTACGCCTCCGCGTCGGCAAGCTGTGGCACCGACGCCGGAGCCTTCTCCGCCGCCTTCGGCTCCAACGCCGCCGCCACCGCTTCCTCGACGCGTTCGAGCCAGACGAACTCCATCTCGCGGCGCGCGATCTCGGGGATGTCGTCGTAGTCGCGGCGGTTGCGTGCTGGCAGCATGACGCGCTTGATGCCGGCGGAGTGCGCCGCGACGACCTTCTCCTTGATGCCGCCGACCGGCAGCACGAGGCCGCGCAGGCTGATTTCGCCCGTCATCGCCGTGTCGCTGCGGATGGTACGCTCGGTCATCAACGACACCAGCGCCATGAACATGGCGACGCCCGCGCTCGGTCCGTCCTTGGGGATCGCGCCCGCGGGGACGTGGACGTGGATGTCGCTCTTCTCGAAGCGGCCTGGGTCGATGCCGAGCGCAACGGCGCGGTTCTTGACGATGGAGAGCGCGGCTTGCGCGCTTTCCTTCATCACGTCGCCGAGCTGGCCGGTGAGGATCAGCCGGCCGGAGCCCGGAATGCGGGTGGCTTCGATGAACAGGATGTCGCCGCCGACCGGCGTCCAGGCGAGGCCGGTGGCCACGCCGGGCACGCTGGTCCGCATCGCCACTTCGTTTTCGAAGCGCGGCGCGCCGAGAATAGCCAAAAGGTCGTCGCGCGCGATGCGGATCGGACCGCTCTGCCCTTCCGCAATCCGCACCGCGGCGTGACGCAACACCTGGCCGATCTGGCGCTCCAGGCCACGCACGCCGGCTTCGCGGGTGTAGCCCTGGATGATGTCGCGCAGCACGTCGTCGCCGATCTCGACCTGGCCGGGCTTGAGCCCGTTCGCCTCGAGCTGGCGGCGCACGAGATAGCGATGCGCGATCTCGAGCTTCTCGTCGGCTGTGTAGCCGGAGAGGCTGATGATCTCCATGCGGTCGCGCAGCGGACCGGGCACCGTATCGAGCATGTTCGCCGTGGTGATGAAGACCACGCGGCTCAGGTCGAACGGCACCGCCAGATAGTTGTCGCGGAACGTATTGTTCTGCTCCGGATCGAGCACTTCGAGCAGCGCCGCGCCGGGATCGCCGTGGATGCCGGCGCCGAGCTTGTCGATCTCGTCGAGCATCATGACGCAATTGCGGGTGCCTGCCTTGCGGATGGCCTGGATGATGTTGCCGGGCAGCGCGCCGATATAGGTGCGACGATGGCCGCGGATCTCCGCCTCGTCGTGCACACCGCCGAGGCTGACGCGCACGAATTTGCGGTCCATGGCGCGCGCGATCGATTGGCCGAGCGAGGTCTTGCCGACGCCGGGCGGACCGACGAAGCACAGGATCGGCGCCTTGCCCTGCGGGGCAAGCTTGCGCACGGCGAGATATTCGATGATACGGCGCTTGATCTTGTCGAGACCGTAGTGGTCCTCGTCGAGGATTTTTCGCGCCTGCCCGATATCGATCGGCTTTTCCTCGGGCAAGGCCCACGGCAATTCGATCAACCAATCCAGATAGGTGCGCACCATGCCGTATTCGCCGGCCGCTTCGGGCATGCGCTGCAGCCGGCGCAATTCCTTGCGCGCCTGGTCCTCGATGTCTTTCGGCATGCCGGCCTTGGCGATGGCGGCGTCGAGTTCGGCCATTTCGGCGGCCTTGCCGTCCTCGCCTTCGCCGAGCTGGCGCTGGATCGCCGCCATCTGCTCGCGCAGCAGCGCCTCGCGCTGCCGCTCGTCGAGCGCGACCTTGGTTTGCCGGCCGATTTCCTGCGACAGCCGCAACACCTCGATGCGGTGGGCGAGCAGCCGCGAGACCTTCTCCATGCGCACGGCGATGTCGACAGTCTCAAGGATCTCCTGCTTTTCCTCGGGCTTCACGTCCATATAGGCGATCGCCAGGTCGGCCAGCGCCGGCGGCGCCTCGATCGACTGCACGGCGGCCAGCAGATCCGCCGGCACCTGGGGCAGCAATTGGATGGCCTCGATGGTCTTTGCCTTGAGATCGACAAAGCGCGCTTCGATCTCCGGCGTACGCACGCCCGGCTCGGGAATCTGCACGACGCGGGCGACCAGGAACGGCCAGCCGGAAAGATATTCGCCGATCTGGAAGCGCTGCTCGCCCTGGCAGACCAGGTGGTTGGTGCCGTCGGGCGCGGTGATGTAGCGCACGATATTGGCGATCGTGCCCATGCGATGCATGTCGATCGCGGTCGGATCGTCGACGTCCGGCGTACGCTGCAACAGGATGCCGACCTGGCGTTGCTCGCGCACCGCCTGCTGCGCCGCCGCGATCGACTTCGGACGGCCCAAAGTGATCGGCAGCACGAGGCCGGGAAACAGCACGGTGTTGCGCACCGGCACGATGATCAGCGCGTCAGCCGGCAATGGCGGCAAGGCGCCGCCGCCCGTTCCGTCTTTTGCAAGCACTTCAGCCACGAGTAGTCCCCACTTTCTGCAATGTAATCACCAAACAACCGGCAGCGGCGGCGCGGCGCACCGCGCCGTAGCGGCCGGGCGGCAGCCGCAGCCGCCGGTAGAACCGCCCTTGCGGCAATTCGAGCCGATGGATGACGGCCGTGCGCAGTTCCGCCGGCAGAATGCGGGTTCCCGTGACCACGAGATCGCCGTCCTCGATCACGGCTTGGGCGCTGTCGGCGTCGACGCCGGGCAACGCCACCAGCGCCAAGACCTCGAATTCGGTTTCCAGAATGTCGACCGGCGGCTCCCAGGCCGGCAGGCGCGCCTGCGTGCCCGCGGGCCGAAACAGCTCCCGGTGCATGCGCTCGGCCCGCGCCAACATCTCGCAGGCTTCCGACCACATCCAGTCGCGGGCCACGTCGCGGGCCATGGTTCATTCCCTCCAGCTACGGAGGAGATATGTGTGGATCGGGAACCTGAAATTCAACGCCGGCGGTTATTGCCGGCCAGCGGCCATCAAACGCGGCCGGAGCGCACGCCTCCGGCAAGCTCGCGAACAAGGTCGGCGACCGCCGGAACCGTCGCCGCCGTCGGCTTGTCGCCGGGTCCAAGACTCTTGCGCACCGCATCGACCAGCGCCGAGCCGACCACGACGCCGTCGGCATTTTCGGCGATGGCGCGGGCCTGTTCCGCCGTGCGCACGCCGAAGCCGACGCAGACCGGAAGTTTTGTATGTCGCTTGATGCGCGCGATCGCCGAGGAAACCGCAGCCGGGTCCGGCGCGGCGGAGCCGGTAATGCCGGCGATCGAGACGTAATAGACGAAGCCCGACGTATTGGTGAGCACGGTCGGTAGCCGCCTGTCGTTGGTGGTCGGCGTGGCGAGGCGGATGAAGTTGAGGCCGGCATGAAGCGCCGGCAGGCAGAGCTCGGCATCCTCTTCCGGCGGCAGGTCGACGACGATCAGCCCATCGACGCCGGCAGCCTTGGCATCGGCGAGAAATTTTTCCACGCCGTAGACGTAGATCGGATTGTAGTAGCCCATCAGCACGATCGGCGTCGCGGCGTCGCCGGCGCGGAATGCACGAACGATGGCGAGGGTCTTCTTCATGTTGGCGCCGGCATGAAGCGCGCGCAGGCCAGCGGCCTGGATCGCCGGACCGTCGGCCATAGGGTCCGTGAACGGCATGCCGAGTTCGACAACGTCGGCGCCGGCTTTCGGCAACGCCTTGAGGATGGCGAGCGACGTGGCTTGGTCGGGATCGCCCGCCATGGTGAAGGTGACGAGCGCAGCGCGGCTTTCGTTTTTGAGCGCCGCAAAACGCCGATCCATCCGCTCGGTCATCGCGCCTTGCTTCCAAGATGCCGCGCCACCGAATCCAAATCCTTGTCGCCGCGGCCGGAGAGATTGACCACCATGAGGTGATCCTTCGGCTTTTGCGGCGCCAGATCGAGCACTTTTGCGATGGCGTGCGCCGGTTCGAGCGCCGGAATGATGCCTTCGAGCTTGGACAAGAGCTGGAACGCGTTGAGCGCCTCGTCGTCGGTCGCCGACAGAAACGTGATGCGGCCGGCGTCGGCGAGCCAGGCGTGCTCCGGACCGATGCCGGGATAATCGAGGCCGGCCGAGATCGAATGCGCCTCGTTGATCTGGCCGTCGTCGTTCATGAGCAGATAAGTGCGATTGCCGTGCAGCACGCCGGGCCGGCCGCCGGCGATGGAAGCGGCATGCATGCCGGTGTCAAGGCCGTGGCCGGCTGCCTCGACGCCGAAAATTTCGATTCCCGCATCGTCGAGGAACGGATGGAACAGGCCCATGGCGTTCGAGCCGCCACCGATGCAGGCGATCAGCGAATCCGGCAGCCGGCCTTCAGCCTGTTGCATCTGCTCGCGCGTCTCGCGGCCGATGATCGATTGGAAGTCGCGCACCATCATCGGATAGGGATGCGGCCCGGCGATAGTACCGATGCAGTAGAACGTCGCATCGACATTGCTGACCCAGTCGCGCAGCGCCTCGTTCATGGCGTCCTTGAGCGTCTTGGCGCCGGATTCCACCGGCACCACCTTGGCGCCGAGCATATGCATGCGAAACACGTTCGCCTTCTGCCGCTCGACGTCGACCGAGCCCATATAGACGATGCATTCGAGGCCAAAGCGCGCGCACAGCGTTGCCGTTGCCACGCCGTGCATGCCGGCGCCGGTTTCGGCGATGATGCGTTTCTTGCCCATGCGCCGCGCCAGGAGAATTTGGCCGAGCACGTTGTTTACTTTGTGGGCGCCGGTGTGATTGAGCTCCTCGCGCTTGAGATAGATTTTCGCGCCTCCGCAGTGCTCCGTGAGACGCTCGGCAAAATAAAGCGGCGACGGCCGGCCGACATAATGGGTCAGATAGCCGTCCATCTCTTTCTGGAAAGCCGGATCGGCCTTGGCCACCGCATAGGCCTGCTCCAATTCCAGAATGAGCGGCATCAACGTCTCGGCGACGAAGCGGCCGCCATAAATGCCGAAATGCCCGTGCTCGTCGGGCCCGCTGCGGAAGGAGTTGGGCCGCTGCACGGTCATGCCGGGCTCGCAACGGACGCGGCAGCGACGCGAGCCGCGCGCACAAAGGCGCGAATCTTGTCGGGATCTTTTTCGCCCGGTGCGCGCTCGACGCCCGAGGAGACGTCGACACCGGGCGCGCGCGTGATGCGCAGCGCCTCGCCGACATTTGCGGCATCGAGGCCGCCCGACAACATGAACGGCACGCTGGGATCGAGATTTTCCAGAAGATGCCAGTCGAAAGGCCTACCGAGCCCGCCCGGCCGCGTCGCTTCGCGCGGCGCCCGCGCGTCGAACAACAGGCGATCGGCGATGCCGGCATAACGGGCGATGCCGTCGAGATCGTTTTTCGCCGCGATCGGCAACGCCTTCATCACCGGCAGGCCGAACATGTGCCGAACCGTCTCGACCCGCGCCGGCGATTCGGTGCCGTGCAATTGCAGCATGTCCGGCTGCAACGCCTCGACCACCGCGTCGAGCAGCGCGTCGTCGGCGTCGACGGTCAGCGCGACCTTTTGCGCACGCTCAAGCACCCGCGAAGCCAGCGCGTGCGCTCGCTCGAATGTCACGTGCCGCGGCGACGGCGCAAAGAACACGAAACCCACCATGTCGGCGCCCGCTTCGAGCGCGACATCGAGGGCCTCCGGTGTGGAAAGGCCGCAGATTTTGACGATGACCGACATGCCTGCCTGAGGTCGCCTGTCCTTGATTGGCGCCCTTCTACATCCCCGCGCCGCGTTTGTCTTGCTGGGACCGCGGCGTCCTATTGGACCGGAGCCCGCAGTTGAAGCCGCTCCCGCGGCTTGCCGGTCTCCGGGGCGCTCGCGCTGCCGCTCGGGACGTGGCGGAGCGATGCAAGTTCGCTGCGCAGCTCACGGATGTCGCGTTCGAAGCGCCGCGCGGTACGCCGTAAATGGCCGTGCCGCAGCCACGATGCCGCGCCGCCGATCAGCACGCCGACGATAAGCAGCCCGATCACCAGAACGAACAGCGGCAAGTTGAGCGAGGTCGCCGGATGCTCGGAGCTGAACGGGTCGAGCGACACCGTCACGATCTGACGGTTGGCTATCGCAAAAGCAACAATCACGATGGCGAGCGGTATGAGGATGACGGCCGCGACGATCTTGCGCAGCACACCACCAGACGATCGCGGCTCGCGGCTCAACCTGGATTCGCGCGATTGAGCCGCTCGCGCATTTCCTTGCCGGTCTTGAAGAACGGCACGCATTTCTGATCTACGGCGACATGGGCGCCGGTGCGCGGATTTCGTCCGGTCCGCGCCGGGCGCTGCTTCACCGAGAACGCGCCAAAACCGCGCAGCTCGACCCTGTCGCCGCGTGCCATCGCCGCGATGATCTCGTTGAGAATGGCGTTGACGATGTTCTCCACGTCGCGCTGGTAGAGATGCGGATTTTGCGTGGAGATATGCTGGACCAGTTCGGACTTGATCATTGTCGCCGCCTCGTCGCCCGCGAACGTTGCCTCAGTTCGCCGCCGCAGGGTGCCAAAGGGCCAACAGACCGTCAAGATTGAACCGCTCTACCTCGGCAACCATGCCCCAGTCGCCGAACCGGCGCGCCAGCGTCGAAAGCCCGGTGGCGTCGAGCAGCGCCACGACGGAGGCGTGCAGGAACGGCAGGTCGCTGAAACGGCTCTTCAGCTCGTAATCGCGCACCGGCAGCTTGGCATCGACGTTCTTTTCCTTGGCGAGCCAGGCCAGCGCGGCCCGCTCGTCGCCGAGCTCGTCGACCAGTTTCAGCCCGATGGCCTGATGGCCGGTGAAGACGCGGCCGTCGGACACCGTTTGCAACTCGCCGTCGCTCAGGTGACGGCGATCCTGCACGAGACCTTTGAACCAGGCGTAGGAATCCTTGATGATCGATTCCAGCGCCGCCTTGGCTTCGGGACTGGTCGGCTCAAAACCGTTCGGTGACGCCTTGAGCGGGCTCGATTTCACCCCCTCAACCTTGACGCCAATCTTGTCGAGCAGTTCGGCGAAGTTCGGATACTGGAACAGCACGCCGATCGAGCCGACCAGCGAGGTCTGCTGCGCCACGATGTGATCGCCGGCGAGCGCGGTGATGTAGGCGCCGGAGGCGGCCAGGCTGTCGACGACGATGACGACCGGCTTCTTGCCGCGCAGCCGCGTCAGCGAGTCGTAAAGCTGCTCGGAGCCGGCGGTGGTGCCGCCGGGGCTGTCGACATGGACGATGACGGCGCGCGCCAGCGACGAGCGCGTGAGCCGGTCGATCGCCTGGACCCGGTCACGATCGCCGCGGATCAGGCCCTCGATGGTGACGCGGGCGATATAGGGGCGCACGCCGGTGAAGCCCGCGCGGTTGCTGCCCAGCGCCGCCACGCCGGCAACGGCGAGCACGATGACGCCGATGGCGATGACGCGCCAGAACGTGAGCTTCCTGCGCATACGGCGGCGATCGACGATCAGGTCGGCATCAAGCGACATGGCCGGGCTCCTTGTTTTTGCCCTCTCCCCGTTTGCGGAGAGCGGTAACGGTTATTCGTCGGAGTCGTCGTCGCCCTTCTCGTTCTCCTCGCCCTTGCGCTTGAGCGCGGTGCCGAGAATGTCGCCCAGCGTCGCGCCGGAATCCGAGGAGCCGTATTGCGCGATCGCCTCCTTCTCCTCGGCGACTTCCAGCGCCTTGATCGAGACCTGCACTTTGTGGGTGCGCCGATCGAACTGGATGACGCGGGCGTCGACCTTCTGGCCGGCGGAGAAGCGGTCCGGACGCTGCTCGGAACGGTCGCGCGCCAATTCCGAGCGCTTGATGAAGGAGGAATAGTCGGTGCCGACGATCTTCACGTCGATGCCGCCTTCCTTCACGTCCATGACTTCGCAAGTAACGACGGCACCCTTCTTGAGCTCGCCGGCAGCGCCGGCTTCGGTCGCGGCAGCCGCGCCGGCGCCGGCGCCGCCGCCGGTCAACTGCTTGATGCCGAGCGAGATGCGCTCCTTCTCGACGTCGACGTCGAGCACCTGCGCCTTGACCTTGTCGCCCTTCTTGTACTCCTCGATGACCTGCTCGCCCGGCCGTTTCCAGTCGAGGTCGGACAGATGCACCATGCCGTCGACGTCGCCGTCGAGGCCGAGGAACAGGCCGAACTCGGTCTTGTTCTTGACCTCGCCTTCGACCTCGGTGCCGGCCGGATATTTCTCCAGGAACACTTCCCAGGGGTTACGCATGGTCTGCTTCAGCCCGAGCGAAATGCGGCGCTTGACCGGATCGACCTCGAGGACTTGCACCTCGACCTCTTGCGAGGTCGAGACGATCTTGCCGGGATGCACGTTCTTCTTGGTCCACGACATTTCCGAGACGTGGATCAAGCCTTCGATGCCGGGCTCGAGCTCGACGAAGGCGCCGTAGTCGGTGATGTTGGTGACGCGGCCCTTGAAACGCGCAGCGACCGGATATTTGGCCTCAATACCCTGCCACGGATCCTCGAGCAGTTGCTTCATGCCGAGCGAGATGCGGTGGGTCTCGTGGTTGATTTTTATAATCTTCACCTTCACCTGCTGGCCGATATTGAGCACCTCGGACGGATGATTGACGCGCCGCCAGGCGATGTCAGTGACGTGCAACAGGCCGTCGATGCCGCCGAGATCGACGAAGGCGCCGTAGTCGGTGATGTTCTTGACCACGCCGTCGATGACCTGGCCCTCTTCGAGGTTCTGCACCAGCTCCTGGCGCTGCTCGGCGCGGGTCTCTTCCAGCACGGTACGGCGCGACACCACGATGTTGCCGCGGCGGCGATCCATTTTCAGGATCTGGAACGGCTGCTGGTTGTTCATCAGCGGCGACACGTCGCGGATCGGCCGGATATCGACCTGCGAGCGCGGCAGGAAGGCCACCGCGCCGTCGAGATCGACGGTGAAGCCGCCCTTGACCTGATTGAAGATGACGCCCTGGACCTTTTCGTTGTTCTGGAACGCCTTCTCGAGCTTGCCCCAGCTTTCCTCGCGGCGCGCCTTGTCGCGCGACAGCACCGCTTCGCCAAGCGCATTTTCGATGCGTTCGAGATAGACCTCGACGGTGTCGCCGATCTTGATCTCGTTGTTGCGGCCGGGCCCGGCGAATTCCTTCAGCGCCACGCGGCCCTCGGTCTTCAAGCCCACGTCGATGACGGCGAGCTCCTTCTCGATCCCGACCACCGTCCCTTTGACGACGGAGCCTTCCTGCAGGTGACCGTCGCTGAACGATTCTTCGAGCAGCGAGGCAAAATCTTCGCGCGACGGCGCGGCGGCGGCAGCTTGAGCCATAAATACTCCGGACCCCGTGGATTGAATTGGTCCCGAACGCGCGGCAGCCACCGGCAAAGCCGGCGGTTGGGGTCTTCAGCCAGACGATCGGGACGAAGCTTTATCCAGGTCGCATAGACGAAGCGGCAAACGGGCTAACCTCCAATGACGAAAGTGCGTCAACCGCGCTTTCGGCCCGTTCGAGCGGCCTCGATGATGGCAACAGCGGCCCGGAACGCCGCGTCTATACCCAAATGAGTGGTGTCGAGCAAGTGCGCGTCCGGCGCTGCCTTCAGGGGGGCGGCGGTACGGCGGGAATCGCGCTCGTCGCGGCGCAAAAGATCGGCCAAAACCTCTTTCTCGTCCGCCTCTTCGCCCCGCGCCCGCAGCTCAAGGACGCGGCGGGCGGCACGTACCTCGGGGCTGGCGATGACGAACAGCTTTACGTCGGCGCCGGGGGCGATGACGGTGCCGATATCGCGGCCGTCGAGCACGGCGCCGGGGGCTTTCATGGCAAATTGGCGCTGGTAGCTCATCAGCGCCTGGCGCACTTGCGGGATTGCCGCCACCACCGACGCCGCCTCGGTGATGGCCTGCAATTTCAGGGCATTGTCGTCGAATTTCTTTGGATCGAGCGCCACCGCCGCTTCGATGGCACGTGCGGTGTCGTCAAGCGGATAGCCGGAATCGAGCATCGCCTTGCCCACCGCGCGGTAGAGCAGCCCGGTATCGAGATGATGCAGTCCATAGATCTGCGCCAGGTACCGCGCGATCGTGCCCTTGCCCGAGGCGGCCGGTCCGTCGATGGCGATGATCATGACAAATCCGCCCCAAGCCCGCGCATCAGCTCGACGAAGCCCGGAAAACTCGTGGCAATGAACGTGCCGTCGTCGATCTGCACCGGCTGGTCGCTGGCGAGCCCCAAGACCATCGCCGCCATGGCGATGCGGTGATCCATATGGGTGGTGACGACGCCGCCGCCCGCAGCGTGGCCCTTGCCGTGCACGATCAGATCGTCGCCTTCGATCTCGACGGCAACGCCGTTGGCGCGCAGCAGCGCGGCCGTGGCGGCAAGGCGATCGGACTCCTTGACCCGCAGTTCCTTGAGCCCGCGCATCACCGTGGTGCCTTCGGCGAAAGCCGCGGCCACCGCGAGCACCGGATACTCATCGATCATGGACGGCGCGCGCTCCGCCGGCACTTCGACGCCGCGCAGTGCGCCGGCACGGACGCGCAGGTCGGCGACGTCCTCGCCGCCCTCCTTGCGCCTATCGAGCTCTTCGATCGCGGCGCCCATCTCGGCGAGCGTCGTGATCAGGCCGGTGCGCAGCGGATTCATCATCACGCCGTCGAGGATCACGTCGGAGCCGCGGGTGATCAGGGCGGCGATCATCGGGAATGCCGCCGAGGATGGATCGGCGGGAACAACGATCGGCTGCGGCACGAGCTCAGGCTGGCCGGTCAGCGTGATGCGGCGGCCGTTGTCCCCTTCTGGTTCAACCCGCACTTGAGCGCCGAAATGGGTCAGCATCTTCTCGGTGTGATCGCGCGTCGCCTCGGCTTCGATCACCACGGTTTCGCCGGGCGCGGCAAGGCCGGCGAGCAGCGCCGCCGACTTCAACTGCGCCGACGGCACCGGCGGCCGGAACACAATTGGGATCGGGTCGCGCGCGCCCGCAAGCGTCAGCGGCAGCCGGCCGTCGGTCGAGGAGAGCGTCCGCGCGCCGATGCGTTCCAAGGGATCCAGCACCCGGCGCATCGGCCGCTTGCGCAGCGACGCATCGCCGTCGAACGTCGCCGTCACCGGGCAGCCGGCGACCGCGCCGAGCATCAACCGGCAGCCGGTTCCCGAATTGCCGAAGTCGAGCGTTGTGGCCGGCTCGGCAAAGCCGCCGACACCGACGCCGCGCAGGAGCCATTGCCGCTCGCCGGTGCGCTCGACATGGGCGCCCAGGGCGCGGAGCGTCTGCGCCGTATTGACGACATCCTCGCCTTCGAGCAGGCCGCCGATCCGGGTCTCGCCGACCGCCAGCGCGCCGAGGATGAGGGCGCGAATCGAGATCGACTTGTCGCCAGGCACGCGCGCCCGGCCGGCCAAGGGGCCGCTGCGGCGGGCGGTGAGCGGGGCGGGGTCGGCGGTCATAGGGTGTGAATCCAGCAGCCGTGCTCTAGCACGGCGCGCCATTGCCCGTCATTCCGCGGTTTTTTGCCAAGAAATCGGGCGTAATCGCTGCCGATACTCTATTGACAGGGGCGCCACGACTAGCCAAGTGAAGCTCCCAAATCGCCAAGGATCTTTATCGTGGCCAAACCCGAACTCGGCACCAAACGGCTCTGCGCCAGTTGCAGCGCCAAGTTCTACGACCTCAGCAAAGACCCAATTCACTGCCCGAAGTGCGGTGCGGTGTATGAAATTGCGCCGGTGGTCACGCGCGGCCGCCCGGACGCGGCAGCGGCGGCAGCCGCCGCGGCGGCCGCGGCACGACCGGCGGCCGTAGCCGAGGAAGTGGCGGTGCCGGAACCGCAGGATGCCGAGTTCGTCTCGCTCGAAGAGGCCGACGCCGAGGCTTCCGGCGCGAAGAAACCAGCCGACGGCACCGAGGCAGAGGCCGAGGAAGAAGTCGAGTTGGACGAGACCCTCGACGATGCCGCGTTCATCGAGGAACAGGAAGAAGAGGACGCCGATGTCACCGACATCATCGGCGGTGACATCGAGAACGAGGAGGAAGGATAATCAGGCATCAGCAATCAGATATCAGGGATCAGCATCCTTGATGCACTGCTGGTATTGATTTCTGATGCCTGATTACTGATACCTGATCCCTGAAGGGGCCATAGCTCAGCTGGGAGAGCGCCTGCATGGCATGCAGGAGGTCGGCGGTTCGATCCCGCCTGGCTCCACCATCCTCCGCCAACGGCGCGTGGCGCCACCGGCGAAAGCCATCGCGGCAAGGCGCCCTGATTTTGTAGAAGCTGCGCTTTGCGGCGACCGCGGCCGTAAAATCGGCAATTCAATCTAAAATAAAATCGCAATCCTCTTGCGATTCGCTCCAACAATGCCGGGTCGTGGCAAGTCGCCGCCCGATTATTTTCAAGCGAGTGACAATATGTGCGGCGGCGGACGGCGCCGGCTATGCTATGCTGCGAGGGGGTTATCGAGGGAGTCGCAAATGCGGAAATATCGGATCGGCGCGGCGCTGGTGGCCGGTTTCGTTACGATGGTTGCCAGCCCGCTGTCGGCACAACAGCGCCAGCAGGCGCCGGATTCCAACCTCAACGCCGAAGACCAGCTCTCGCCGTCGCAGATGCAACAGACGATGCCGGGCGCGGTAGCGGCACCGGGCGGCGCGCCGGGCCACGCCCCGGCCAAGCACACCGCAACTGCGGGGTCGCCGGCAGCCGCCACGGTAAGATCGAACGCGGCGATTGCAGCGTCCCGCATCGTGGCGTGCAGCGGCCCGTTCGCGAAGGATTCGAGCAATCTCAAGCTCGCCATGGTGTTCGATTCACGCAACGTCACCTTTGAAGACGTTGACGTCGGCGGCACCAAGGTCGGTGCCTCGGTTCTGTTTCCGAAGGATGCCAAACACCGCCTCGAAATCTGGTGGGCCAACCCGGCGAGCCGCAGCGGCACCTATCTGATCCTGATCAACAAACAATCGACCTGGAGCGCACCGGACGGACTCAAGCTCGGGCTGACGCTCGCCGAGCTGGAAAAACTCAATCACAAGCCGTTCAAGCTGAAAGGTTTTGACAAGGACAATACTGCGACCGTCAGCGATTGGGACGGCGGCACCTTCTCGAAGATCCCGGGCGACTGCAAATCCGGCGTCAGCTTGCAACCCGACCCCAAAGCCTCTCCCGACGCGGTGAAGGAATTAACGGCCGATAAGGAATACAGCTCCTCCGACCCGGCGCTACGCGAGGTCAAACCGAAAGTGACCGAAATTCTGATCGGCTACTAGGGTTCAGGTATCAGGGATCAGGGATCAGAATTGAGGAGTCAATCTGCTGATTGCTGACTACTGATGCCTGATTACTGATCCCTGATTCCTGTCAATGCTTCGGCTTCGGCGGACCCACGGGGGTGCCCAGCGCATCCTGCGGCTCGGCGGCGCGCATGGCCCGCACGTCGCGGGCCATTTCCAGGCAGGTGAGCAGCTCGGTGTAGCTCGACTCGCCGCCCATCGTCGATTCATTCGTGCAGTGCACCTTGTCGGAGGCATTGAAGCCCGTCCACTGCTTGGCCAGCTCGTCGCGGATAGCCTGCTCGCTGTCGAGGCAATCCTTCTTCTCCTGGGCTACGGCGGAGTCGTGGAACGTGACACCACCCTGCTGGGCGATGCCGGTGCAGACCTGTTCCACATTGAGGGTCGGGACGCTGTCGACGACCGGTATCAAGAGCTGCGCGCCGAGCGCCAAGATTTTGGGAAGGATCATGACCGTGCTCCGTACCACCGCCGCACGATTATAGCATGGCCGCCGTGCCGCAGTAGCCGGGGCGCGGCGGCCGTCCCGGAAAACCATTGACCGGCGCCGATTCGGACCGCTATGGCTGGGCGCCGGGGCTTTGGGGGAATCGCATGATTCTGACGTCGCTGTTCGGCACGGTGCTGACCGTCGCCGTGGCCACCGGCCCGTTCGACGCGTCAAGCGGACCGCCGATGCTCACGGCCCAGCAGAAGATGGCGGCCACGGCACCGCTGGTCCGTTCGGCAACCGAATGCATCGTGCGCGCCGTCGTCGCCGATCCGCGTTATGGCACCGAGCCGGCAGCCAAGCTCGGCGACCTTATCGTCGCGTCGATGCCGTCTTGCGTTACTCCGGTGCGCGCCATGATCGATGCCTACGATCGCTATTTCGGCCGAGGCACGGGGGAAGCCTTCTTCATGGGACCCTATCTCGACGTGCTGCCCAAGGCGGTCACGGAAGGTGCCAAGAACGAGCCCGAATAGCGTTCTCGCAACGCGTCATTGCGGCGGCTGCGGCCCGATCGTGTCGACCACCCGCATCCTGGTCGGGTCGACCAGCACGACCTTGTCGCCAACCATCGTGCATTGGATGAGCTTGGCCGCGGAATTGCCGGCGACGATGTCATCGGGCAGCGCGTAGAGATTGATCATCGGCGGAACCTCGGCGCCGATCGCGACAGGAAATCGCTGCGGCGACGTTTTGTTCCGGTCTTTACTGATCGTCGCATAGATCGCGCTGCGCTGCGCCGCCGTCAGTTCGAGTTTTTGGGCAATGTCGGCGTCAGCGTTCTGCGCGTGGATATTTTGGCCGGCTGCAGCGAGAACGATTGCCATCGTCGCAATCGCAATACGCGCGGTGCGGTATCCATTCATCGGCGGCTCCTTGCAAAACGCAGACGCGCACCGCAAGGCATGCGGCGCGCGTCCTCGGCAAATCATGTCCGTTAAGCCTAGCGCGGGATCGCCTGGATCGCGATGTTGGTCGTCGGATCGATCACCAGGATGCGGTCGGGCTCGTAGACGTAACGATAGACCGGAATCGCCGCGCCGGCAGGCGCCAGGGCATTGACGTAGGTATCGTCCACGGTCGGAATCGGCGCGACGGTGTCGTAGGGCGGCGGCGCAACGGTGTCATAGAGCGGCGGCGCATAGGTTCTTGCCACCAGCGGCGCCGGCGGGACGACATCGTAGAGTGGCTGCGGTGCAACGGTGCGTTGGCTGACCACGGTCTGTCGCGTGGTGGTGACGACCCGCTTGCGCACGGTCGGCCGCGCGCCCGGCCGTACCGTGCGCACGGTCTCGGTGGTGGTCTGTACGGTCTGCACCGGCTGTTGGGTAATGACGGTCTCGACCGGTTGGCCGGAAATGACCGTCTGCGCCTTGGCTGCGGTCGGCCCAGCGACGGCGAGACCGAGCGCCGTCAACGCGGCGGCGTAGGAGATAGTGTTTCGCATTGCCTACTCCATATGCATACAGGAGCCCGGACTCACGAACCGAGCACGCAACTCAACGCGCGTTTGCTGTTTGCGTTCCTATTGGACGCGAGATCGCGCGGCCTCAGCTGCGATTGTTCCAGGAGCGCAAAATCGCCGCGCTCATGCCATCCTGGAACCATATCCGCGCGGCAATGCCGGCCGCAGCAGCGCTGCCAACGGCAGCGTGAACAGCACCATGACGGCGACCAGCGTCAACGCATGCCAGACGCCGAACGCGTCGCCGACGACGCCGTAGAGCGTGGGTGCGATCGCGCCGGAGCCGATGGTGCCGGTATAAAAGATGCTCAACGCTCGCGTCCGCCACTGCGGCGTGACCAGCGCGGGCACCGATCCGTAAAGCACCGACGACGTACCGTTGAGCGCAACCCCGATCAGCGGCAACAGCATCAGCGCAGCGGGCAGCGGCAGCGGAATGAGCGCCAGGATGCCGACCGCGGTCAAACCTTCGGTGAGCCAAACGGTGCCGATAGCGCCGATGCGCGCGCCGATGAAAGCGCAGGCGAGCTTGCCCGCGGCGCCCCCGGCGAAGACCAGCGTCATCGCCAAGCCGATGGTTTGCAGGCTCGCGCCCTTTTGGCTGAGAACGAACGGCAGGAACAACAGGAAGCCCATCCGCGTGGCGCTGTCGACAATGCCGATCGAGAGCAAGAGCGGGAACGCGAACGGCCGCCGCGGCGGCTCGGCCGAGATTTTTAGCTCGACATTCGATCCGGCGGCGCCTTCGCGTTCGTAACGTGGCGTGACGACGAAGATCACCGCGGCCAGTACGAAGCCGAGACAACCCAGGATGGCCAGTGCCGGACGCCAGGCAAGCGCCAGCAGCATCAGCGACAGCGTGGCCGGCAGCGTCATCTTGCCGATGTCGCCGGCGAAATTGTAGGTGCCGAGCGCCTTGAGCGAGCGCGGCCCGGCAAAGGCGCGGGCGACCAGTGCGGAGGCGATCGGATGCTGGGTGCTGGCGCCAAGCCCGCCGATGAACAACGCGCCGAGCAGCATGGCGAAGCCTGAGCTGAGACCGGCCAAACAATAGCCGAAGCCGGCGAGCGCGGTGCCAAGTCCCAGCACCAGGGCGGCGCCGAGCTTTTCCGAGGCAAATCCTGCGGGAATCTGCAGGCTTGCCATGGCTCCGACGAACACCCCGCGCAACACGCCGAGCGCCGCATAATCAAGGCCAAATTCCACCTGCCACAATGGCAGCATGATGTAGATCAGGTCGGTATAGCCGTCGTGCAGGGCGTGGGTCACCGCGGCAATCGAAGCGGCCCGCCGCTGGTCGGGCGAGAACTGCCTTGTCAGCGCCGCAAAATTCTCCCAGTGAAAACCGCGCATTGGGGCCTGCAAAATTGCCGTTGCAAGTCCGTAGGCGCCGATCGATGGGGCGTCAATTGCGGGCGTCCACCCGCGATTGACCGCCGCAATCGCTAAGTGCAGTCTCCCACGGAACCTTTAGAATCGCGGCCTCATCCTGGTGAGAGGAGAAAACATGTTCGGCCTCGGCGACCTGTTCCAGTGGGAGCGGTTCGTGACGCCCACCGTGATCAAGGTGTTTTACTGGCTCGCGGTCGTCATTTCCGTGCTGCTGGGGATCGCCGGCGCGGTCTCCTCCCTGCAGACCATGGCATTCAACCCGTTCATCGGACTCATTTTGCTCATCACCAGCCTGCTCGGCGCCTTCGTCGGCGTCATTCTCGCCCGCATCGCCGCCGAATTCGTGCTCATCGTGTTTCGCATCAACGAGCATCTGGGCGCCATCAGGAATCAGGGGTCAGGACTCAGGAATCAGTAATCAGGTATCAGGGATCAGATTTAAGATTCTTGATACCTGATGCCTGATGCCTGATGCCTGATGCCTGATGCCTGTTTCCTGATCCCTAGTTCGCGAAGCGAAAATGCATGACGTCGCCGTCGAGCACGACGTAGTCCTTGCCTTCAAGCCGCATCTTGCCGGCGTCGCGCGCGCCGGCCTCGCCGCCGCAGGCGACGTAATCGTCATAGGCAATCGTCTCGGCGCGGATGAAGCCGTGCTCGAAATCGCTGTGAATGACGCCGGCGGCCTGCGGCGCCTTGGTGCCGCGCGTCACCGTCCAGGCGCGCGCCTCTTTGGGCCCCGCCGTGAAGAATGTCACCAGATCGAGCAGCGCGTAGCCGGCTCCAATGAGACGATCAAGGCCGGCCTCGTTGAGGCCGACGGCGGCGAGATAGTCGGTACGCTCGTCGCGCGACAGCACCGCGATCTCCGACTCGATCTTGGCAGAGATGACGATCGCAGCGGCGCCTTCTTGTTTGGCCCGCTCCTCGACCTGGCGTGAATAGGCATTGCCGTTTGCCGCCGACGCTTCCTCGACGTTGCAGACATAGAGCACCGGCAGCGACGTCAGCAGGCCGAGCATGTGGAAGGCTTTTTCCTCTTCGGGCTTGCGCTCGGTGAACCGCGCCGGCTTGCCGTCGCGCAACAGTACGAGCGCCCGGTTGATGAGATCGAGCGCTTCCTTCGATTCCTTGTCGCCGCCTTTGACTTTCTTGGACAGCCCGTCGACCCGCCGTTCCAGGCTGTCGAGATCGGCGAGCATCAACTCGGTCTCCACCGTTTCGATATCGGCGACTGGATCGATGCGGCCCTCCACATGGGTGACGTCGGTATCCTCGAAACAGCGCACCACATGGACGATGGCGTCGACCTCGCGAATATTGCCCAGGAACTGGTTGCCGAGCCCCTCGCCTTTCGAGGCGCCGCGCACCAGGCCGGCGATGTCGACGAAGGCGAGCCGCGTCGGCACGATGGTCGCCGACTTGGCCAACGCCGCGAGCGTATCGAGGCGGGCGTCCGGCACCGCGACCTCGCCGACATTTGGCTCGATGGTGCAGAACGGATAATTCGCCGCCTGGGCGGCTGCGGTTTCCGTCAGCGCATTGAAGAGCGTCGACTTGCCGACATTCGGCAGGCCGACGATGCCGCATTTGAAGCCCATGAAATATTTTCACCTGTTGGACAGCGATTCACGCCTTGTCGCGTTCGCTCTTTAATCTTGGTTCGTCTCTTCGCCAAAACCCTTCGCCACCATGGCGAGATGGACCTTGTTCTGAAAGCTCGCATCCTCGCCGCGCGCCAATAAGTCGGCGTTGTCCGCGAGAATCCCGATCAGCGTCTCGACCCAGTCGCGCTCGCTCTTGGCAAAATCGCTCAGCACATAGTGCTGCACCATGTCCTTGTCGCCGGGATGACCGACGCCGATGCGCACGCGGCGATAGTCGTTGCCGATGTGCTCGGAGATCGAGCGCAGCCCATTATGGCCGGCAATGCCGCCACCGATTTTGACTCGGACCTTGGCGGGCCGCAGGTCGATTTCGTCGTGAAACACCGTGATCTGATCCAGTGGCAGTTTGTAGAAGTGCGCTGCCTCGGCGACGGCGCGCCCGGACTCGTTCATGAAAGTTCCGGGCAACAGCAACAGCGCGCGCTCGCCGCCGATCGGTCCTTCGCAGGCGACGCCCTGAAAACGCCGGCGCCACGGCCCGATGCCGTGGCGCTTGGCGATTTCCTGAACCGCCATGAAGCCGATGTTGTGGCGGTTACCGGCGTATTTCGCTCCCGGATTTCCCAGTCCGACCAGGAGCAGCATCGGCGTGGTCCCGCGGCAGCAAACCTCACTTCTTCTCGGGCGCGGCGGCAGCCGGTGCCGCGCCGGGGGCAGCACCCGGCGCTGCGCCTGGGGCAGCGCCCGGAGCCGCGCCTTCGGCCGGCGTACCGGCCGCCGCGGCGGCGGCAGCCGCGGCCGCTGCGGCGGCGGCAGCTTCTGCCTGGGCCTTCATTTCTTCCGCGTAGCCTGACGGCGGCACCACCGTGACCAGGGTGATGTCGCGAGCCGCGACGACTCGCACCCCTTCCGGCAAGGTGATGTCGCTCAGGTGCTTGGAATAGTTGATCTCGAGCTCGCTGACGTCGACATCGATGCCGGTCGGAATGGCGTCGGCGCGGCAGCGCACCTCGATGGTGTGGGTGACGATGCTGACCGTGCCGCCGCGTTTCACGCCGGGCGACTGATCGGCATTCCTGACATGGATCGGAATGTTGACGCGGATCGTGGCGCCCTCGCCGAGCCGCATGAAATCCACATGCAGCGGCAGGTCGCGCACCGCATCGAGCTGGAAGTCGCGGGGAATCACGCGATGCTTCACGCCGTCGATTTCGACGTCATGAATGGTCGTGAGAAAATGCCCGGCGTAGATGCGGTGGTGCAAATCGGCGTAATCGAGCGAAATCGGCAGCGGCGGCTTGCCGTCGCCATAGATGATTCCGGGAACGCGGCCGGCACGACGTTCTGCCCGGGCGGCCCCCTTGCCTGCCCGCGAACGCGCCGTCGCCTTGATCAGATTGACGGTCGCCATGGTGATATCCTCGTCTAAAGCTCTGTCTTATAAGTGAAATTCCGCGGCGAGCCTCCAGGGGTGCTGTAGCGGCCGCAGACGCCGCGCTTATAGCGGCGCGGGTTTTGAAAGACAAGGAATGATGGGGCGAAGAAACCTGGTCCGGGACGTGCCCTCTTTAGCCGCCGCCCGGGGTACCGGTCTTGCCGAGTGCCGCCTCCAGCGCCGCGACGCGGGCCTTGAGCGCCTCGTTCTCCTCGCGTGCCAGGCGGGCCATGTCCTTGACCGCCTCGAAATCCTCGCGCTTGACCACTTCGAGATCGCGCAGGATGCGCTCCGCCTGGTTGCGGAACAGCGTCTCGACCTCGCGCCGTACGCCTTGCGCGGCGCCGGCCGCGTCGTTCATCAACCGCGCCACCTCGTCGAAGAACCGGTTTGTGGTCTGGACCATGGCTGCCTCCGAACTCCGCGAGTCCCGCTTGATATGCCCGCAGACAATGGCGATGGTGCGACGCGCTCGCAAGAGGCGCGGCACAACGAGTCGCGCTAACCGGCCATTCATGAAAGCCTTCTGATGCTCGTGGTGATACTCGTGGTCTTGCCCGTCCTGCCGTTTCCCGCGATCAATCCGATCTTGATCTCGATCGGACCGCTGGCGGTACGCTGGTATGCGTTGGCCTACATCGTCGGCATCATTGCCGGCTGGTTTTATGCGCGCGCCATCATTGCGTCGGAGCGGTTATGGGGCGGCCCGGCGCCGCTGACGGTGATCGACTTCGACGATTTCGTCATCTGGATCACGCTCGGCATCATCCTCGGCGGCCGTACCGGCTACGTGCTGTTCTACAATCTTCCGCATTTCATCGAAAATCCGCTGCAGATATTCGAATTGTGGAACGGCGGCATGTCGTTTCACGGCGGCGTCGCCGGCTGCATCGTCGCTATCGTCGCCTTCGCGCTCAAACGCGGCATCCCGACGCTGTCGCTCGGTGACGTCACGGCCGCGGTCTGTCCGATCGGACTGTTCCTCGGCCGCGTCGCCAATTTCATCAACGGCGAATTGTGGGGCCGGCCGACCGACGTGCCGTGGGCGATGATCTTTCCCAATGGCGGCCCGCTGCCGCGCCATCCGAGCCAGCTTTATGAAGCCACGCTGGAAGGGGTCGTGCTCTTCCTCGTGCTCGGTCTCCTGGTGCGTTTGGGCGCACTCAAGCGTCCCGGCGTCGTCACCGGAAGCTTTGCGCTCGGCTACGGCGTGGCGCGCGTCATCTGCGAATTGTTCCGCGAGCCCGACGTTCAGCTCGGCTTTCTCTGGGGCGGGCTGACCATGGGCATGCTGCTGTGCATCCCGCTGATGCTCGGCGGCATCGCCATCCTCACTTACGCGCTGAGCCACGAACCGAAACCGAAAGATGGCTGAGGCAACGGCGCTGGAAAGCGAAATCCGCCGGCGCATCGCCACCGCCGGGCCGATGCCCGTTGCCGATTACATGCGGCTGTGCCTGACCCATCCCAAGCACGGCTACTACATCAACCGCGATCCGCTCGGCAGTGACGGCGATTTCATCACCGCGCCGGAGATCAGCCAGATGTTCGGCGAGCTGATCGGAATTTGGCTGGCCGCGGTCTGGCGGCAGATGGGCGCGCCGGAAAACATCCGCCTCGTCGAGCTCGGGCCCGGGCGCGGCACATTGCTCCTTGACGCGCTGCGGGCTGCACGCGTGGTGAAAGGCTTTCGCGAGGCGATCGTGCTGCATCTGGTCGAGATCAGCCCGGCGTTGCAAAAGCTGCAGCAGCAGCGGCTGGAAGCTCTCGACGTTCCGGCACTTTGGCACCCGACCCTCGACGACGTGCCCGGCGGCCCTAGCCTCCTCATCGCCAACGAGTTCATCGATGCGCTGCCGGTGCATCAAGCGGTCAAGCAAGCCGACGGCTGGCACGAGCGCGTCGTCGACGTCGGCGCCGACGGCAATTTGCGCTTCGGCTTGGCGCGGGAGACGCTCTTTCACTTCGAAACCAGCCTGCCGCGCGGCTTGCGGCAGTCCCCCGAGGGCTCGATCTTCGAATGGCGCCCCGACCGGATCGCGCTCGAGCTTGGCCGGCGCGTGCGCTCTGACGGCGCCGCGCTGATCCTCGACTACGGTCACGTCAAATACGGCCTCGGCGACACATTGCAGGCGGTCGCCGGGCATGCCTACACCGATCCGTTACGCGCGCCGGGCGAAGCCGACCTGACCGCCCATGTCGATTTCGAGGCGCTGGCGCAGAGTGCGGAAAGCATCGGCGGCCGTATTCATGGGCCCATTCTGCAACGCGATCTGCTGCTGCGGCTCGGCATCGACCAACGCGCAACGGCGCTCAAGGCCAACGCCTCGCGCGACAAGGCGCTGGAGATTGAGCTCGCGTCGGCGCGCCTGACCGAAACTGGCGCGAAGGGCATGGGAGAGTTATTCAAGGCGCTCGCCATCGCCGACCCAAAATTGGGGCCGCTCCCCGGATTTGCGACGCCGCCATGATGATCGAGGCTCGATCGCTCGCGCTCGACGGCATCCGCCACGGCTTCTTCACGCGCCAAGGCGGCGTTTCCGGCGGCCTCTATGCGAGCCTCAATGGCGGCGTCGGATCGAACGACGACCGCGCCCATGTCGCGGAAAACCGCGCCCGCATGGCGGCCGCGGTCGGGGTCGAGCCGGGCCGCTTTTTGACCTGCGTTCAAATCCACTCGCCGCGGGTTATGGTCGCGGAAACACCGTGGCTGCCCGAGGCGCGGCCCCGCGCCGACGCCATCGTCACGCGCATGCGGGCGCTGGCGATCGGCATCGGCACCGCCGATTGCGGGCCGGTCCTCCTCGCCGAGCCAGACGCCCATGTCATCGGCGCCGCCCATGCCGGCTGGCGTGGCGCGCTCGCGGGCGTCGTCGAGGCCGCGGTCGACGCCATGGAGCGGCTCGGTGCCGAACGCGGCCAAATCCGCGCCGTGATCGGACCGATGATCCGACAAGCCAATTACGAGGTCGGCCCCGACCTTATTGCCCGCTTCGATGCAGAAGATCCCGCCAGCCACCGCTTCTTCGCACCGGCTGCGCGCGACGGCCACGCCATGTTCGACCTTGCCGGCTATATCGGCGCGCGCCTGACCCGGGCGGGCATCCGCCACGTCGAGGATGTCGGGCTTTGCACCTATGCCGATGCCGAGCGGTTTTACAGCTTCCGCCGCACCACCCACCGCGCCGAGGCCGATTACGGCCGCCACGTGAATGCGATCGCCTTGACCGGCTGAAACGGCGCCGCCGCGCCCCGCCAAACCCATTGCGCTCAGGGCGAAAAAACCTGCGGGGACAAGGCCCTGATTCATGTTGCCAGCCCGGCAGGCGGCTTGTATCAGGTCGGCGAAAGTCGCTGCCGGGCGCGCAGGAGAAGAGGGAATGGCGGGCAACAACGGGGCTATCAAGCTCGTCGCCGGCAATTCCAACCCCGCGCTTGCCGAAGCCATCGGCGGCTACCTCAGCACCCCGCTCACCAAGGCCATCGTGCGGCGCTTCGCCGACATGGAAGTTTTCGTCGAGATCCAGGAAAACGTGCGCGGCGCCGACGTTTTCATCCTGCAGTCGACGTCATATCCGGCCAACGACCATATGATGGAACTATTGATCATCATCGACGCGCTGCGGCGCGCGTCGGCGCGGCGCATCACCGCGGTGATCCCCTATTTCGGCTACGCGCGGCAGGATCGCAAAGTCGGCCCGCGCACGCCGATCTCGGCCAAGCTCGTCGCCAATCTCATCACACGAGCCGGCGCCGACCGCGTCATGACGCTCGACCTGCACGCCGGCCAGATCCAGGGCTTCTTCGACATCCCGACCGACAATCTGTTCGCCGCGCCGGTGATGATGCGCGACATCCGCCAGCGCTTCGATCTGAGCAAAGTGATCGTGGTGTCGCCCGACGTCGGCGGCGTGGTGCGCGCGCGCGGGCTGGCCAAGCGCATCAATACGCCGCTCGCCATCGTCGACAAACGGCGCGAGCGGCCGGGCGAATCCGAAGTGGCCAACGTCATCGGCGAGGTCGACGGCGGCATCTGCATCCTGGTCGATGATATCGTGGACTCAGGCGGCACGCTGGTGAACGCCGCCGACGCGTTGCTTGAGAAGGGCGCCACCGCGGTCTACGGCTATATCACCCACGGCGTGCTCTCCGGCGGTGCGGTCGCCCGCGTCGGCAAATCCAATCTCAAGGAATTGGTGATCACGGATTCGATCCAACCGACTCAAGCGGTCACCGAGTCCAAAAATATCCGCGTGCTGCCGATTGCGACGCTGATCGGCGAAGCCATCAACCGGACCGCCGCCGAAGAATCGGTCTCAAGCCTGTTCGACTGAACCGGCTTTCCGTCCTCGTCAGCCCCCGAGTCAACTTGTCGCAGGCCGGTCTGTGGACGGTCCCGGCCGGCGCATTGTGCGCCAAGGCCAAATCACTTCATGAGTGCCGACGGGAGCGGCGTCGGAGGCCCTTGTGTCGAATTTGGTGAGCGGAATCAGGCCGATTATAGTCGGCGTGCGGGCTGATTCGCGGCTTTCGGTCAACCGACGCGTAAAAGTCTTCCCTGCGTCAAATTGCAGCCGGTATTCGACGAAGTCCTAGTGGCGTGCGCATTTCCACTCACATGCGGCACCGTGGAGAAGGCATGTCCATCATCGAGATCGCACGCGAGCAGGGCAACAATCCGCTGGAAGTCGTCGAGCGGATGGCGGCCGGCAACAACTGGCCGTTCGAGCGCTCAGGCGAAGACGAGATCGCGCTGGTCGTTACCGGCAAGTGGACCAACTACCAGGTGTCTTTCACCTGGATGAGCGAGATCGAGGCGCTGCATTTGGCCTGCGCGTTCGAAATCAGGGTACCGGAGCTGCGGCTGCCCGAAGTGCAGCAGCTCATTGCCATGATCAACGAGCAATTGTGGATCGGCCATTTCGACGTCTGGATGCAGAACGGCATGGTGATGTTCCGCCATGCGCTGTTGCTCGCCGGCGGCGTGCCGGCGTCCGGCCGCCAATGCGAGGCTTCGCTCGGCTGCGCGCTCGACGCCTGCGAGCGCTATTTTCCGGCGTTCCAGTTCGTGGTCTGGGCCGGCAAGTCGGCGCGCGAGGCGATGGAGTCCGCCATGTTCGAGACCTCGGGCGAGGCGTGACGAGCGCGACGCCGGATTTGCGCGATTTTGCCGGCCACCTCGTCCTGGTCGGCGCCGGCAAGATGGGCAGCGCGCTGCTCGAAGGCTGGCTGCGGTTCGGTCTCGATCCAAAGCACATCACAGTTCTCGAGCCGCAACCCACGCCGCCAATCGCCGCGCTCGCGAGCCAAGGCTTGCGGCTCAATCCGGCGCTGCACGGGCGCGGCGACGTCGCCGCCGTCGTCATCGCGGTGAAGCCACAAACCGCGGCGGAAGCGATACCGCCGCTCAAGCCGATGATCGGCGCTTCGACCGTCGTCGTCTCGATCATGGCCGGGCGCACGCTGCAATTCATCGCCGGCGCGCTGAACGCTCCCTGCGCGCTGGTGCGCGCCATGCCCAACACGCCGGCTGCGATCGGCCGCGGCATCACGGTTGCGGTACCGCGCAACGTCAATCCGGCGCAGCGCGAGCTTGCGCATCGCCTGCTCTGCGCAACCGGCACCGTCGAGTGGGCCGACGACGAGGCGCTGATGGACGCAGTTACCGCCGTCTCGGGATCGGGACCCGCCTATGTTTTTCTCTTGGCCGAAGCTTTGGCCGACGCCGGCGTCGCCTCAGGCCTGCCGCCGTCGCTCGCCGCCAAGCTCGCGCGTGAAACCGTTGCCGGTTCAGGCGAGTTGCTGCACCGCTCGGAGCTCGATGCCGCGGTGCTGCGGCAGAATGTGACGTCGCCCGGAGGCACCACCGCGGCCGCGCTTGACGTGCTGATGGGCAAAGACGGCCTCGCGCAGCTGATGCGCAAAGCGGTTGCGGCCGCGACCAAGCGTTCGCGGGAGCTTGCCGGCTGATCGCGCCGTCCTGACGCCGCCTTGGAACCGTCCCATCGCCGGCCTACATTGAATCCGATAGTCGCGCGCATGGGGCATTGCCCAAGAGTATTGCCCAAGAGTTGGGTGCACAGGAGTTCGGTCATGGTCCGCAAACCCGCCCGTAAAGCCGCACGATCCTCCTCCGCCGCGAAGCCTGCAGCGCCTGCCGCCGCCGGCAGCGAACGCGACAAAATCATCGCCGCCTTCCTGGGACTGCTGGCGGAGAAACCGATCGAGCAGATCGGCTTCGCCGAGATCGCCAAGGAAGCCCGGGTATCGCTCGGCCAGTTGCGCGGCGAGTTCGCCTCGACGCTGGCGATCTTCGCCGCCCACATCAAGGCGATCGACCGCGCCGTGCTCGCTGAGGATTTGAGCGACATGGCCGAGGAGCCGCCGCGCGAGCGGCTGTTCGACGTGCTGATGCGGCGGCTCGAGATATTGGCGCCGCATCGCCAGGCGATGCGCTCGCTGTTGCGGTCCGCCCGGCGCAATCCGCCGCTCGCTTTGGCGCTCAATGGATTGGCGGTTCGCTCGCAGCAATGGATGCTGACCGCGGCCGCGATCAACGCCTCGGGACCGCGCGGCATGATACGCGCCCAGGGCTTGGCGCTGTTGTTCGGTTCGGTGCTCGGCACCTGGGTGCGCGACGACGATCCCGGGCTTGCCCGCACCATGGCGGCGCTCGACCGCGCGCTGGCCCGCGGCCAGCGTTTTTCCGGCTTCCTCGACGATTTGTGCCATATCCCGTCGCGGCTTTGCCGGCTGCGGCCGCGCCGGCGCCGGCGGGATGACGATGCCGAAGAGGAGTCGGCCGTGGCCTGATCGGGCTCGCCGCTTTACCAAGGATTACCTACGCGTGGCGTCCACAGCCAAAGCTTAGAATGCCTTTAAACAAAGGTTTTTCATTGCATCGCTAAACTGGCTGGGGTAAGATAGTTACAGATCGAACCAATTGCCGCCCGGGCCGTCGTGCCATGATCGTCTGTTCTTGTAACGTGTTCACGGACCACGACGTGCGCGGCACGCTTGCGGCCAGCGAAGGTTGCCCGCGTACAGCCGGTGAAGTTTATCATTGCCTGGGTTGCAGCGCCCAATGCGGCCGCTGCGCCCGCACCATCCGGCGCATCATGGACGAGGCGCTGGCAGCCGCGACGTCGCGTTGCGCCGGCGCCCAGAACCAGCCCTGAATTTCACGCCGGTCGCGACGGTTTGAATCTTCCACAGTCAAGGCGCCGCCTATCGCGGGCCTGCCTTTAATTGTTATAATTAAAGCCAGTGCCACACATCGTGCGGCGCCGACCCCCATTGCAGGAGCGCGATCATGAAAGGCGACCCGGGAGTCATCGACTTCCTCAATAAGGGACTGCGGCACGAACTGACGGCCGTCAACCAATACTGGCTGCATTACCGGCTGCTCGACAATTGGGGCTACAAGGCGCTCGCCAAGCAATGGCGCAAGGAATCGATCGAGGAGATGCAGCACGCCGACAAGCTGGTCGAGCGCATCATCTTCCTCGACGGCTTCCCCAACATGCAGGTGCTCGATCCGCTGCATATCGGCCAGAACGTCAAGGAGGTCCTCGATTGCGACCTCGGCTCGGAAATGTCGGCGCGCGCGCTCTACCAGGAGGCCGCCACCCATTGCCACGGCGTGAAGGACTACGTGACGCGCGACCTGTTCGAGAAGCTGATGCACGACGAGGAAGAGCACATCGATTTCCTCGAGACCCAGCTCGACCTGGTCGCCAAGCTCGGGCTCGAGCTCTACGCCCAGCACCATATCGGCGAGCTCGAAGAGGGCGAGGACTGAGCGGCGTCATTCGTTTGCGCCGCCGCAATCGTTAACAGAGTCTTAACGGCGTTTTGCCGCCGCCCGCCGCGGCGGGCGAATTGGCGCGTTCGCGCCTGACCCACGCTGCCAATTCAGCCGATCTGCTTTGCATCGCACGCGCCGCGATGGATTAACAATTACGGTTAAATCTTAAGGTTAAGACCCGCTTAAATAATTGCTGCCATCTTCGGTCCGGTTCAACGACGGCGGGCCGCCGAAACCGTGGCTCGGCCGAGGAAAGGACGAAGCCATGGTCAGCGTCAAATTCTTCGCTAGCGCTGCTGCGGTGGGCTTGCTCAGCACAGCCGCACTCGCAGCCGATCTCCCTCCCCCCCAGATGTATCAACCGCCACCGCAGATGGCGTATCAACCCGCGCCGGTCGTATCCAGCGGCTGGTATCTGCGCGGCGACGTCGGCGTCGGCATCCAGTCATTCGGCGATTTCCCGCACTCGCAGACGAATTCCGCTTTCGTCTGGCCGGCGAGCTGGACCATCGTGCAAAAAGACATCCAGGACACCGCGATCTTCGGCGGCGGTATCGGCTATGAGTGGAACAACTGGTTCCGAACGGATTTCACCGCCGAATACCGCACCAAGGCGGCGTTCAAGGCCACCGGCCGCTTCGTCGAATTCTGCGCCGGCGGCGGCAACTGCTTCGACGTCACCGAAGGCAACTTCTCGTCAGCCGTGTTCATGGCCAACGCCTATCTCGATCTCGGCACCTGGTGGTGCCTGACGCCCTATATCGGCGCCGGCGTCGGCGGCGCCTTTAATCGCATCACGGGCGTACAGGATCTCGGCATCAACTCCAGCGGCACCGTCGGCTTCGGCTTGACCTCCGCGGACGCGTCGAACTGGGATCTCGCCTGGAATGCCCAGGCCGGCCTCACCTACAACGTCAACAACAACTTCAAGGTCGATTTCAGCGCCCGCTACCTGCATCTGGGCTCGCCGGAAACGGCCGTCGTCGCCTGTCAAAATACCGCGACGTGCCCGGGCGCCTTCTACAATCTGAACAACACCAACTCATGGGATTTCAGGATCGGCCTGCGCTGGATGCTGCAGCCCGACATGGTCCCGATGATGGCGCCGCCCCCGCTGATGAGCCGGGGTTGATGCCCAGCGCCGAAACGGCGAATCAAAAGCAACAGACGGCGCGGGCAACCGCGCCGTTTTCGTTTTAGGGGCTCCGATCCTGAGCCGGCGCCCGTGAGGGTGCGCCTGACGGCCTGCCCTACCGCCCGACCGCCCCGAGCTAACGCTCCATTAAGGTTAATGCCTGATGATCGGCCGCGTCTGGCCGCGCATGGCGCGCCACCGGGACGGAGAATGCGGCCGATGCGTTGGGTCATCTGTGCTTTGGTCGTGCTATTGGCGCCGACCGGCGCGCTTGCCGGGGACTTCGACGTGCTGCGCGGCGCGCAACCCGTGGGCTACGCCTCCTACACGCGCTGGAGCGGCTTTTACGGCGGCGGACTGATCGGCGAAGAGTTCGACGGCGCCGACTTCCGCAATATTGGCCAATCCGAAATCACGACGATCTCCGGATTAAGCGCGATCTTCGACAGCATCCCGCTGACCAACTTCCCGCGACTGAATTCATTGAGCACGAATACATCGAGCTACAGTGCATTCGCCGGTTATAATTACCAATTCGAGGCGGCGGTGGTCGGCCTGGAGTTCGACTTCACCAAAACGTCCTTCAGTGCCAGCATCAATGACGTGGAAAGCCACAGCTATTTCACAACCGTCAACAACACCATCTACGACACGGCGTACACCGTGACCACCGGAGCCTCTGCGAAAGTGAACGATTCCGCGTCGCTACGCGGCCGTCTCGGCTGGGCGTACGGCAATTTCTTGCCCTATGGCTTTGCCGGGGTCACGGTTGCGCAGATCGACGCAACCAAGTTCGTCAACGTCACCGTTTGCGGCGAGGAGACCCCGTATGATTGCACCCACCCGCCGCCGCCAATCCCACCGCCGCCGGCGCGGGTCGGCGGTACCTGGACGATAGCCGATCAAGTCACCGGCAAGTGGTACGCGGGCTACGTCGCGGGATTTGGCCTCGATTACGCCCTGACTCAGAACATCTTCCTGCGCGGCGAACTCGAATACACGCAATATGCGGCGCCGTTCAATATCAGGCTCAGCGCGACCAGCGCACACGTCGGCGCTGGCTTGAAGTTCTGATCGCCGCGCGCGGCGCAACGCTTCCTAGAACTTTACACCGAGACCGCCACGGACGGTGTTGACGTCCACGACCAGGTTCGCGATCGGCGCGAACTGCACATATTCGTATTCGGCGCGCAGGAAGACGTTGCGCGTGAGCGCGACGTCGAGGCCGCCGCCGAAGGTGAAGCCAACCATCCATTCGCCGTTCTTGCCGGCGGTGCCGGTAAACGAGAACGGCACGCACGGCGGATTAGTGCCTGCGGGACAGCCGAGCGGCGGATTTTGTACGCCGAAGGTCGTGCCCACAATATTGACATTGGCGTGCCCCACGGCAACGCCGGCAAAAGCATAGGGCAGGAAATTACCCAGAGCCCAACCACCACGCGCGCGCAGCGTGCCGAAATTGAGCTCGCTGACACTACCGCTGCCGGTAACGGTCACATCGTAGGGGATTCCGCCCGCCGTCACCCGGCGCGAGATCGGCGAATTCGGCGCGGTAAGCGACAAGTTGGCCTGGTCGTAGTTGGCCTCAACGCCGAGGATGAGCCTTTCGAACTGCGTGTTGTAGCCGGCAAAGCCGCCGAAGCCAGCGGCACTGTGATTGGCCTGACCAAGCACCGGCCAACTGGACGGCTGCTGCTCGTTCTCTAGCGTCAACTCGCGCAGCGCAAAAGCGAGCGGCGCCTGCGTGGTCTTGCTGAAGTCACCACCGGCGTTGCTGTAACTGACCTGACCGCCGATATAGATGCCGGCCCAGCCGTTGACGTTCATGGGTGCCGCCGGTTGCGCACCGGTCAGCCAACTCAGATCGTCCGCGAAGGCGCTTGGCGCGAACGCAAACGCCAACAGTACATATATGACGCGACGCATAGGACGCCCTTTCCCCTTGTTGCGGGCGATCTTCGAGCCCGGACATTAAAGGGGGGTTAGCCGGTTCGCCGCCGTCGTCACCGCTTAACTGTTCCAAATATTTAGAATTGCGACGCGACGACAAATCCGCGCGGGATTTTTTCTGATGTCCGTATCGAGAATTCTGCCGCGTTTTCCGGCACTAAGACGATGCCGCCGCGCGCGCGCATATTCTTGGCCATAACCGCAACGAGCGCGATTCAATAAGCGCTAACCGCAAATGATCTTAAAATTGTCGCTGCCGCGGTAGGTAAATCCGCGCTGAATGCGCGCGCCACATTTCAGGTTACGGAATCGTTTGCGCAACCGGCAACCGCCGCGCCGTTCGCGATTGTGACACTGCCTTTACGGTTGCTGCCGCGTGCCGCGTCGCCCGCCGCGATGCAGGCGAACGCCGCAACTCGCGCTTGACGGCGGGAGATCAAATCCTTAATTCCAGGAGCGGGACACCCCTCCCCAACGAGGGGCGCCTATCTGGAAGGATAGACCATGACGATTGCCAAGCCCTCCGTGCGGCCAAGCGTGCCGCACTTTTCGTCCGGCCCCTGCGCCAAGCGCCCCGGTTGGACCCCGCAAGCCCTCAGCGACGCATTTACCGGGCGCTCGCACCGCTCGAAGCCGGGCAAGGCCAAGCTCAAGCGCGCCATCGATCTGACTCGTGAGGTCTTAGGCGTTCCCGCCGACTATCGCATCGGCATCGTGCCGGCGTCCGATACCGGCGCGGTCGAGATGGCGCTGTGGACGCTGCTCGGCCTGCGTCCGGTGACGATGCTGACCTGGGAATCCTTCGGCGAAGGCTGGGTCAGCGACGTTGCCAAAGAGCTCAAGCTCAAGGACGTCACGGTGCTGCGGGCGCCCTATGGCGAGCTTCCCGATCTCGCCAAGGCCGATCCGGGAAGCGACATTGTGTTCACCTGGAACGGTACGACGTCCGGCGTGCGCGTGCCCAACGCCGATTGGATCGCGGCCGATCGGACCGGGCTTACCATTTGCGACGCCACCTCGGCGGCCTTCGCCCAGCCGCTCGAATGGAGCAAGCTCGATGTGGTGACGTTCTCCTGGCAGAAGGCGCTGGGTGGCGAGGCGGCCCATGGCATGCTGATCCTGTCGCCGCGCGCCGTGGCTCGGCTCGAAAGCTATACGCCGCCGTGGCCGGTGCCGAAAATTTTCCGCACCACCAAGGGCGGCAAGCTCAACGACGGCATTTTCCAGGGCGAGACTATCAACACGCCGTCGATGCTATGCGTCGAAGATTATCTCGACGCGCTCGAATGGGCGAGGTCGGTCGGCGGCTTGCCGGCGCTGCACGCCCGCGCCGACGCCAACGCCAAAGTCATCGCCGATTGGGTTGAGCGCACGCCGTGGATCGATTTTCTAGCGCGCGATCCGGCGCTACGCTCCAACACTTCGGTATGCCTGAAGGTGGTCGATGCGGATGTGACGCGGCTAAACGCCGACGCGCAGGCGGCGTTCGTCAAAGGCATCGCAGCCGCGCTCGACAAGGAAGGCGTCGCCTACGACATCGATGCCTATCGCGATGCGCCGCCGGGATTGCGCATCTGGTGCGGCTCGACCATCGAGCGCGGCGATGTCGAGGCGCTGACGCCGTGGCTCGACTGGGCCTATGCGGCGGCCAAGGAAGCTTTGGCGAAGGCGGCTTGATCGCCATGTCTTCGAGTCAAATGTCAGCGGCTTCCTTCGCCGATCCTCTCACCGAGCGGCTGGTGGCGTTCGTGCGCGGCATCGGCATCGACGTGCGCACCGCCACGCTGCCGGAAAAGACGGTCCTACCCGGCCTCGACATCCGCCATGGCGCGATCCTGATCGATGAGACGCGCATGACCCATCCCGGCGATATCCTGCATGAGGCCGGCCATCTCGCCGTCACCGATCCGCTCATACGCAACGCGCCGACGCTGTCGCCGACCCCTGCCGACGAGATGACAAGCATCGCCTGGTCTTACGCCGCGCTGCGCCATCTCGCGCTCGACCCGGCGATCGTCTTCCACGATGACGGCTACAAGGGCGAGGCGGCGTCGCTCATCGAGAATTTCACGGCCGGCCACTATTTCGGCGTGCCGCTGTTGCAGTACTACGGCATGGCCGTCGAGCCCAGGCGCGCCGCCGAGACGAGCGCCGAACCCTATCCTCACATGCTGCGCTGGTTGCGCTGACCGCAAAGGAAATTTGCCATGACCGCCCGCGTTCTGATCTCCGATGCGTTGTCGCCCGCCGCCGTCCAGATTTTCAAGGATCGCGGCGTCGAGGTCGAATTCCAGCCCAATCTCGGCAAGGACAAAGACAAGCTCGCGGAGATCATCGACGGCTTCGATGGCTTGGCGATCCGCTCCGCCACCAAGGTCACGGCCAAGATGCTGGAGAAAGCCAAGAGCCTGAAAGTGATCGGCCGCGCCGGCATCGGCGTCGACAACGTCGACATCCCGGCGGCGACCGCCCGCGGCATCATCGTGATGAACACGCCGTTCGGCAATTCGATCACCACGGCGGAGCATGCCATCACGCTGATGCTGGCGATGGCGCGGCAAATCCCGGAAGCCGATGCTTCGACGCGGGCCGGCAAATGGGAGAAGAACAAATTCCTCGGCGTCGAGATTTTCTCGAAGACGCTCGGCATCATCGGCTGCGGCAATGTCGGCTCGATCGTCGCCGACCGGGCGATCGGGCTGAAGATGAAGGTCATCGCCTACGACCCGTATCTGTCGGCCGACCGCGCGATGAATCTCGGCGTCGAGAAGGTCGAACTCGAAGAGCTGTGGCGGCGCGCCGATTTCATCACCTTGCACACGCCGCTGACCGACAAGACCCGCGACATCATCAATGCCGAGACGCTCAAGCTGACCAAGAAAGGCATGCGGCTGATCAACTGCGCACGCGGCGAGCTGGTCGATGAGACGGCGTTGTGCGAGGCGCTCAAATCCGGCCACGTCGCCGGCGCCGCGGTCGACGTGTTCCGCGAGGAGCCGGCGACGCAGAGCTGCCTGTTCGGCCTGCCCAACGTGGTGTGCACGCCGCATCTCGGCGCCTCGACCATGGAGGCGCAGGAGAACGTGGCGCTGCAGGTCGCCGAGCAGATGGCCGACTATCTGCTGCGCGGCGCGATCTCCAATGCGGTCAATTTTCCCTCGATCAGCGCCGAGGAGGCACCGAAACTAAAACCCTTCGTGGCGCTTTCGGAAAAGCTCGGCTCGTTCGCCGGCCAGCTTACCGAAAGCGGCATCACCCGCGTGCAGATTTCCTACGAGGGCGGCGTCGCGCAGCTCAACACCAAGGCGCTGACCTCGGCTGCGGTCGCCGGCTTGCTGCGTCCGATGCTGCAAGACGTCAACGTCGTCTCGGCGCCGATCGTCGCCAAGGATCGCGGCATCGTCGTCGAGGAAACGCGGCGCGATGCCGAAGGCGATTACGAGAGCCTGATCACGGTCACGGTAACGACCGACCGGCAGACGCGCTCGGTGTCCGGCACGGTCTATGCCGACGGCCACCCGCGCATCATCAACATCAAGGGCATCCGCATGGACGCCGCCTTCGGCCCGTCGATGCTCTACGTGACCAACCAGGACAAGCCCGGGTTCGTCGGCCGCTTCGCGACGCTGCTTGCGGGAGCCGGCATCAACATCGCGACCTTCCATCTCGGCCGCGATTCGGCCGGCGGCGACGCCATCGCGCTGGTCGAAGTCGACGGCACGGTGCCGCCGAGCGTGCTCGCCGAGGTGCAGAAGATCCCCAATGTGCAGCAGGTCAAGACGCTGCGGTTTTGACGCCGTCACTGCTTCGTTGCAATCGTAATCCCGCTGAAAACCAGCCCATACCCGACGGCGTGATAGAGCTCGAAGCGCTCGCCCAACAGCACGATCGCCAGCACCGAGCCGAACACCGGAACCAGATGGATGAACGGCGCGGCGCGGTTGGCGCCGATGAGCTCGATGCCGCGGTTGAGGAACAGATAGCCGAGCAGCGACGGGAAGATGCAGATGAAGGCGAAGCTGAGCAGGCTCTCGATATCGAACACCATCGTCCGTCCACTCATGACCTCGAGGACGACGAGTGGAATGAGAAACACTGCGCCGCAACCCATTCCGACGGCGAGAAACGACAACGGATGGATCGGCGGTCGCTTGCGCAGCATGGCCATGTAAAGGCCGTAGAACACTAGCGCGATCACGAACCAGATATCGCCGCGGTTGAACGCGATGCCGAGGAGGATCGCGAGACTGCCGTGGCAGATGATGACGATGACGCCGCTGAGCGAGACGCAGATGCCACCGGCTTGCCGCAAGGTCAGGCGGTCGCCGAACAGCGCAAAAGTCCACAGCGCAACGAACAGCGGTCCGATCGATTGCAGCAGCAAGCCGTTGATCGCGGTCGTATACTGCAGGCCGTAATAGGCCATGGTGTTGTAGGCGGTGAAGCCGACCAGCGCGAGCAGCGCCATCAGCGCCGCATTTTTGCGGATGACCGGCCAATCGCGCCGCAGATGGCCGGCCGCGAATGGCAACAGGATCAGGAACGCACCGGCCCAGCGGCCGAACGCAAGCGTCATCGGCGGGATATGTCCGACCACGAAGCGGCCGAGCACGGTATTGCCGGCCCAGAACAGCGAGGTCAGCGACAGCAGCAGATAGGGCTGGTCGGACAACCAGCCGCCGACGCGGGCGGAAGTGGATGCGGGCGCGCCCGGCATGGCGGCGTTCCTCTTGTCGACTTTGCAACGACCGCGCAGCGATCGAACGGCGGCCCGCTTTGTAGAAACTTCAAATCCGCCGCACCAGCGCCGGGGCGGCATGGCAGCCTTGGCCGCACCTGCGCTTTGCGTCAATTTGCCCGCCGCTAGGCCGCATTGTCGCCTTAACGACACTGCAAATGCGCAACCGGGTGACAAGGCTAATGGCAAATTCCTTGTGGAAACAATCGCTTGGCGGAAACTATGCGGCCCGGGCGCAGCCGCTTTTCCTTGCTTCCCGCGGTTTCATCCTTTATCCGAAACAGTCGGCTACGGCCGGTATCCGATTCATGTGATGTTTTCATAGGCCTGTCGGGGTCAGTTCCTCATGGCGAATGTTGTCGTGGTCGGCTCCCAGTGGGGCGACGAAGGCAAAGGCAAGATCGTCGATTGGCTGTCCGAGCAGGCCGACATCGTCGTCCGCTTCCAGGGCGGCCATAATGCCGGCCATACGCTGGTGATCAATGGCACGACCTACAAACTGTCGCTGTTGCCCTCGGGCGTGGTGCGGCCGGGCAAGCTGTCGATCATCGGCAACGGCGTCGTGCTCGATCCGCATGCGTTGCTCAACGAGATCGCGACCCTGAAGAAACAAGGCGTCACCGTCACGCCGGAAAATCTGCGCATCGCCGAGAACACGCCGCTGATCCTGCCGCTGCATCAGGAACTCGACGTCGCGCGCGAAAAGGCCTCGGGCAAGGGCGCGATCGGCACCACCGGTCGCGGCATCGGCCCGGCCTACGAAGACAAGGTCGGCCGGCGCGCCATCCGGCTGATGGATCTCGCCGACCTGCAAATGCTCAACGGCAAGATCGACCGTCTGCTGGCGCACCACAACGCGTTGCGGCGCGGGTTGGTCATGAGCGAAATCGCGCCGCGCACCATCTACGATGAATTGGCCGCAGTCGCGCCGAAGGTGCTGCCTTTTATGGACTCGGTCTGGTCGCTGCTCGACGAGCGGCGCCGCGAGGGCAAGCGCATTCTGTTCGAAGGCGCCCAAGGCGCGTTGCTCGATATCGACCACGGCACTTATCCGTATGTCACCTCGTCGAACACGGTGGCGGCGCAGGCCGCGACCGGCTCAGGACTTGGGCCCAATGCCATCGGCTATGTGCTCGGCATCTGCAAGGCCTACACCACCCGCGTCGGCGCCGGGCCGTTTCCGACCGAGCAGCTCAACGAGATCGGCAGGACGCTCGGCGAGCGCGGCAAGGAATTCGGCGTCGTTACCGGCCGACCGCGGCGCTGCGGCTGGTTCGACGCCGTGCTGGTGCGCCAGACGGTGCGCACCAGCGGCATCCGCGGCCTCGCTCTGACCAAGCTCGACATCCTCGACGGCTTCGAGGAGATCAAGGTCTGCGTCGGCTATCGGCTCGACGGCAAGGAGATCGATTATCTGCCGGCGAGCGAGCACGCCCAGGCCCGGGTCGAGCCGATCTACGAGACCATCGCCGGCTGGCAGGAGAAAACCGCCCGCGCGCGCTCCTGGGCGGAATTGCCGGCCCAGGCCATCAAATACGTCCGCCGCATCGAGGAACTGATAGGCTGCTCGGCGGTGTTGTTGTCGACGAGCCCCGAGCGTGAGGACACGATCCTGATGCAGAACCCGTTCGAAACGTAAGCGATGAAATTTAACAAAGCCCGGCGTAAGCTTAATCCATGACCGACTACCAACCGCTCATAGCGCGAGCCATAGAAGGGCTTGGCAAAAGCACCGGCGAAGCCCGCCGGGCGCTCTATGAGCGGGCACGCTCGGCGCTGGTCACGCAGCTGCGCTCGGTAGAGCCGGCACTTTCGGAATCCGAGATCACCCGCGAGCGCCTGTCGCTTGAAGAGGCGATCCGCAAGGTTGAGGCGGACGCCGCGCGCAAATCCCGCATGGAAGCGCGCACTGAGCCGCGCTTCGAACCCCGCCCGCTCAAGCCGCCAAGCCGGCCGGGTCCCGCCGCAATGCCAGCGCCGCCCCCACCGCCTCCCGCGGTCCCGGCGCAGCCCCCAGCGCCGCCCGCTGCCGAACCGTGGCATCCGGAACCCCTTGAGGCCCAACAAGACGAGCCGCCACAGCTACAGGACGATTTTGACGAGCCGGAGCAAGCCGAACCGCCGCCCCCGCCACCCCCGCCACGGCCTATACCGTCCACGGCGCGCGGCCGGCTGTTGAGCGCGCGCGCGCCTTCGCTCGGCCGGGAAGGACTCAAGGGCTTCCGCGACGTCGTCCACGATGTCGACGATCTCGGCTCCGCCAGCGCCCGCGCCGCCCAATCCGCGCGCGACACCCGCGACACTTATGAGCCACAGCCGCGCCGCTTGTCGCGCGGCGACGATCCCCCGCCGGCGCCGTACGAGCCTGAGCTCGATCTGGATGATTTTGGCGCCCACGATGACGATGCGCGGCACCCGCAGAGCCTCGAACAATCCTTCGAGCTCGACGAGGAGCGGCCGTTTCCGTCGCAGTCGGCGCGGGGCCGTTCGGCGCGCCCGCCGGAGTCTGAAGACGAGTACGAGCACGCGCCGCCGCCGCGCTCCTATGTCGGCATCATCAAGCTCGTCGTGCTGGCGTGCATCGTCGGCATCGTCGCGGCGATTGCCTACTGGCAATTGCCGAACATGAAACGGATGGTCGCGCAATTCGGCACGCGACCGCCGGCCCAGACGACACCGGCGCCAGCGCCGTCCGAACCGAAATTTTCCGGCCGCGTGCCGCAGGAGCAAACACCCGGACAGGCGGGCAATAGCGGCGCGCCCGGCAATCAGTCGGCGCCCGCGGTCGCGCAACGGGTCGTGCTCTACGAGGAAGATCCGAACGATCCGAAGGGCAAACGCTTTGTCGGCTCAGCGATCTGGCGCACCGAGACTGTCTCGCCAGGCGCGGGGCTGGCGCCGGAGCTCGCGGTGCGCGCGGACATCGAAATCCCGGATCGGCGGATGACCGTCACCTGGTCGCTGCGCCGCAACACCGACAAGGCGCTACCGGCGAGCCACACCATCGAGATCATGTTCAACCTGCCGGCCGATTTTCCCGGCGGCGGCATCGCCAATGTGCCCGGCGTTTTGATGAAACAGGCCGAGGAGGCGCGCGGCACGCCGCTTGCGGGGCTGGCGGTCAAGGTCACCAACGGGTTCTTCCTGATCGGCCTGTCCGCGGTCGATGCCGACCGGCAACGCAACATGCAACTGCTCAAGGATCAGGAGTGGTTCGACGTTCCCATCGTCTATACCAATGGCGGCCGCGCCATCATGGCGGTGGAAAAGGGCCCGCCCGGCAACCGCGCCTTTGCCGACGCCTTCGCGGCGTGGGCCAAATGAACGTAACAAGTGAACGCAACAAGTGAGGACGATTATTGCTATAGTCGGCCGGTCATAAGGACCGCGTACCGGGAGTGGTGCATTGGCGACGCGTGCGAAAACGAGCTCACCTGACGCCGGCGCGATGCAGCCGGCCGCAAGCCCGCACATCGCCTCGGCCCTGCGTACGCTCGACACCGAGCGCGACGGTGTCGCTGCCCTGGCCGCCGCCATGTGCGATGGCCTCGGCGCCCCTTTCGTCGCCGCCGTTGAAACGATCCGCAACGCGCGCGGCCGCGTCATCGTCACCGGCATGGGCAAGTCCGGCCATGTCGGCAGAAAGATCGCGGCGACACTGGCCTCCACCGGTACGCCGGCATTCTTCGTGCACGCCGCCGACGCCAGCCACGGCGACCTCGGCATGATCACGTCGGACGACGTGATGCTGGCGCTGTCCTGGTCGGGCGAGACCGAAGAGTTGAAGGACCTGATCAATTATTCCCGCCGCTTCCGCATTCCGCTCATCGCCGTCACGGTCAGCGCCGACAGCACGCTGGGCAAGTCCGCCGACGTCGTCCTGGCGCTGCCGGCAACGCGCGAAGCCTGTCCGCATAATCTCGCGCCGACGACGTCCTCGCTGATGCAGCTCGCGCTCGGCGACGCCCTTGCGATTGCGCTGCTCGAAAGCAAAGGCTTCAGCGCGATGGACTTCGGCGTATTTCATCCGGGCGGCCAGCTCGGCGCCGCGCTCAAATTCGTCCGCAACGTCATGCATCCCGGCGCTGCCGTGCCACTGATCAAACGCGGCGCGCCGATGTCGGAAGCGATCGTCGAAATGTCCGCCAAGGGATTCGGCTGCGTCGCCGTCACCGACGATAACGGCAAGCTCGCCGGCGTCATCACCGACGGCGATTTAAGACGGCATATGCGCGCCGACCTGCTGCAAGCACCGGTCGATGATATCATGACGACCTCGCCAAAGATCGTTCGTCCCGATCAGTTGGTCAGCGAAGCGCTGCAGCTGCTCAATTCGTCGAAGATCACGGCGCTCGTCGTCGTCGAGGCGGGCCGGCCGGTCGGCATCGTGCATTTCCACGACCTGCTGCGTGCCGGCGTGGCATGAGATTGCGCGCCGCCCGAGCGCGGCGGCTAGTACAGGCCGCCGCGCGCGACCGGCCTGTCATCATCGCTCTGCGGTTCGACGGCCGCGGGCAGCGGGGCAGCCGGCGCATTCGCCACGGCGTTGGCAGCGGGCTTCGGCGGTTCGGTCTCGGCTTGCCGATGCGCAACATAGTCGGCGTAGGCCGGGGTGCCCGGCCGCGGCGGAGTGCCCGCGGGCAGGCCGCCGGCCCAATGCGGCCAATGATCGGCCGTAAAGCCGGCAACGGGTCCGCACGACCCCAGCAATAAGCCGAGACCGAGCCCCATCAATGCCGCACAGAGCCGTTTGACCATCATGCCAGTCGCAAGCGTTGGGCCTCGATTGACCGGTACAGGCTATTTGGAGGTGCGCTGCTTTCGTGGCGGGACTGTGATGTCCTGAAAATACGCGCGTTCTGCGTCACGGATGGCAGCGCCGGAGCCAATATTTGGCACCCGTCCGCAAGCGACTAAACTTCTATGGTTTCGGTGTGAACGATTTCCTAACCTGCCGTCAATGGCGCCAATGACGTATCGACGACGCTCCGCGATGCCGCTGCAGCACGCCACGTTGCGCGTGGCGTTCGCGTTGACGCTCGTCCTGTTGGCCGGATGCAGCAGCTTGGCGGGGCCGCAAGACGGCGCCGCGACCGCGCCATTGAATTCGGATTACCGCCGCATGATCGCCGCGCACCTCAAAGCCGCATTCACGAAGTCGCCGATGACCGGCCCGGCCGAGATATCGGACCCGCGGTGGGTTCTGGCCAACAAAGGATGGAGCTGGCAGGTCTGCGTTCGCTTCCAAGATCGCGGTCACCAGCGTACATATGCGCTGTTCTTCAAAGGCTCGGAATTCCTCGATGAGCGATACGCGGTTTTGACCGATGCCTGCGACGCGCAAACCTATTCCGAGTTCGATCTCGGTTCAGGCGTGATGAGGCCGGGGGCGGTCGGAGATCCGGGGCCGCTGTATTAGATGCATCCGATGATCGTCGACAGGTCCGCGCCATGAGCGACGGCGGCGGCAATATGTGGCTCGCGGCAGGCACGGTCACCGTCATATTCGCGGCGCTGACGAGCGCGCTGCTGATCGTCGCGTTGTTGCCATGGCTCGCGCGCTATGCGCTGGCCAAGCCGAATGCCCGCTCGTCGCATCGCACGCCGACGCCGCAAGGCGCCGGCATCGCTGTCGTCGCCGCGACACTGGGTGCCGTCGCCGTTGCGCTGGTAATTTTCTCGCGGGGCGCTTTGCCCGACTTGAACCTGCCGAAAATCGTCGCTGCGGCACTGATCATGACTTGCCTCGGCGCGTTCGACGACATTCGGCCGCTTCCCGCCGGTATGCGCTTGATGCTGCAAGCGGTCGTGATCGCGGGCGTCATATACACCCTGCCCGATCAGCTTCGCGTGGTGCCGCTGTTGCCGTGGTGGCTGGAACGGGTCCTGTTGCTGATCGGCGGCCTTTGGTTCGTCAATCTGGTCAACTTCATGGACGGCATCGACTGGATGACCGTCGCGGAAGTGATACCGATCACGGCTACGCTGACCGTGCTCGGCATAGCAGGCGCGCTGCCATCCTACGCCGCGCTGCTGGCGCTCGCGCTCGGCGGCGCCATGATCGGATTTGCTTATTTCAATCGCCCGGTGGCCAAAGTTTTCCTGGGCGACGTCGGCAGTCTGCCGATCGGTCTCATTCTCGGTTGGCTGCTGTTGCTGGTCGCCAGCGGCGGTCACCTGGTCGCCGCTGTTGTGATGCCGCTCTATTATCTCGCCGACGCCACGATCACATTGTTCCGGCGCCTCATCCGGCGCGAACCGTTCTGGGAGGCGCACCGCACGCATTTCTATCAGCGCGCCACCAACAAGGGTTTTTCGACCATGGCCGTGGTCGCTCGCGTATTCGCCGTGAATGTCGGCCTCGGCATTCTGGCGGTTATTTCCGTGATCGTGCCGGGGCGGTCGAGCGAGATCGCAGCGCTGATTTTTGGCGCCGTTCTCGTTGCCTGGCTGCTCACGGCGTTCGAGCGGGGCCGCTCATGAGCCACGTCCTGGTCACCGGCGCATCCGGCTTCATCGGCGGCGCCGTGGTCGCGGCCTTGGCGCGCGACGGCCACACGGTGCGCGCGGCGGTGCGGCGGCCGCATCTGTCGTTCCCCGACGGCGTCGACGTGGTGCAGCATGCGGATTTGGCGGAAGTGTTCGACTGGCAGCCGCTGCTGCAAGGCGTCGATCAGGTCGTTCATCTCGCCGGCATTGCCCATACCGGCCGCGGCGTCGATCGCGCAGCGTACGATCGCGTCAACCGGCAAGCGACCGCGCGGCTCGCCATGGCGGCGGCGCAAGCAAGTGTAAAACATTTCGTTTTTGTTTCTTCGATTCGCGCCCAGTCCGGGCCGGCCGCGGATCACGCTTTAACCGAACGCGACGACCCGGCGCCGACCGATGCATATGGGGCGTCAAAACTCGCCGCCGAGGAGTCGGTGCGCGCCTCCGGCGTGCCATTCACCATCCTGCGTCCCGTGCTGCTCTACGGCCCGGGCATGAAGGGAAATCTGGCGCTGCTTGCGCGTGCTGCCGCGACGCGGTTGCCGCTGCCGGTCAAGGATTTCGCCAACCGCCGCTCGCTGCTCGGCATCGACAATTTCATCTCAGCGTTGGCCTTCGTGCTGGCGACTCCGGCGACGATCGGCGAAACCTATGTGGTGGCCGACCCCGGAATTCCGCCGCGGCTGTCAGATGTTTTTGCAACGCTGCGGCAGGCTCGAGGCCGCCGCCCGTTCGTCATGCCGATGTCGCCGGATTATATCGAGCTGCCGCTGCGTCTATTCCGGCGCACCGACGTCTGGCACCGCATCGGCGGCAATTTGCGGGTCGATGCCGGTAAGCTGATCGCGGCGGGCTGGCGGCCGGCGCACGATACGCTCGGCGGGCTGACCGCCATGGTTCAGGCCGCGGCGCCGCGAAAATCGGGCACGGCGTCGCGCAACACGCGATAGATCGCCTCGCGTTCCTCCCGCGCCACGCCCTGCTCCAGCATGGCAAGCCAGCCGCGCATGGCATCGAGCGGCGGCTGCACCGGACGCGCCGCGACGACGCCGACGAAGCCGACATCCACCATGGGCTCTTCGCGCGCGAACAGAATTTCCTGCATCCGCTCGCCGGGACGGGTACCGGTGAACACGATGTCGATGTCGCGGCCCGGCTCGAGGCCGGCGAGCCGGATCATGCGCTCGGCAAGATCGACGATCTTTACCGGCTGGCCCATGTTGAGCACATAGACCGAGACGTCGGAACGGTCGGGCCCGAGCGCGTGGCTCGCCGCGGTGACGACGAGGTCGCACGCCTCGCGAATGGTCATGAAATAGCGCACCATGTCGGGATGCGTGACGGTGACCGGGCCGCCGGCATCGATCTGCGCCTTGAATTTCGGCACCACCGACCCGGTGGAAGCGAGCACGTTGCCGAACCGCACCGCGATCAGCCGCATCGTCGGACGTTCGGCTTCGGCGCGGCGCGAGAAATCGGCATCGAGCGCCTGACAATACATTTCGGCAAAGCGCTTGGTGGCGCCGAGCACCGAGACCGGCTCGATGGCCTTGTCGGTCGAGATCATCACCATCGCGGCCGCACCAGCCGCCGCGGCGGCGTCGGCGACATTGACCGAGCCGAACACGTTGGTCTTGATCCCCTCCTCCCAATTCGCCTCCAAGAGCGGCACGTGCTTGAGCGCCGCGGCATGGAAGACGATGTCGGGCTTGAACTCGTTCATCAGCCGGAACACGCGGCTGCGGTCGCGCACGTCGGCGATGCGGCCGTCGATCGCCGCCTGCGCCGGCCTGGTGGCGAGCGCCTCCAGCACCGCATGCAGCGCCGGCTCGGAATTTTCGATGATGAGCAGCCGCGACGCGCCAAAGGCGATGACGCGGTCGCAAATCTCGGCACCGATCGAGCCACCGCCGCCGGTCACCACCACCGATTTGCCGTTGAGGAAAGTTTCCAGCCGCGCGTAATCGATCTTGACGCTCGGCCGTAGCAACAAATCCTCGACATTGACCGGTGCCAGGCGTGGCATTTCGCCCGCATCATCGAGCGAAGGCAGCCGGCTGACCGCGAGACCGAGGCGGCGCGCATGCATTAATGTCGCTTCGGGCTTGGCATCCGGCTCGAATGCCGACGGCGTGAAAATCACCCGCGAGATCGTGGTGTCGCGTTGCGCAAAGTCGTTGACGATGGCATCGAGCGCCGAAAAATAGCCAAGCACGGGGATGCCGCGGATCGATTGTCCCTGATCGCCGGCGGATTGCGACAGCACACCGACCGGCCAGATCTTTTTGACCGCGCCGCTTTCAATGGCGCGCAACAAAACCTCCGCATCGGCGGCGCGCCCGAGAATCAACGTCGGATTGGCGGCCTCGGCACGGGCGTGATGCCGGGTGCGTGTGAATCGGAAATACCGATAGGCAAGCCGTGGGCCGCCGAGGAAGACGAATTGCAGGACCCAATAGAGGACGATGGTGATCTTGCCGAAGAAGAACTGTCCGAGCACGTTGGGCGCGACCAGCACGTAATCGAGCACCAGGAGCGATACGGCGAGCACCGTCGCCGCGCGCAAAATGTTCATCAAATCCGGCAGCGACGCGAACCGCCACTTCGCCTCGTAGAGATGGAACAGGTAATAAACGACCCCGGCATAGGCGACGAAGCACGGCAGGAACAGGAGCAGCGGCTTTTCGCGCTCCGTCAAACCGGCCGCCTCGAAGCGGATGTAAAAACTCGCAACGATCGCCGCCGCCGTCATGACCAGGTCATGGGCGATGACGAGCGTTCTGCGCGGGCTAAAGTGGAAGGCCATCTCAACCGTGCCGCGGGTTTTCCCCGGCATGTCATTACCGGGCTTTGTCCCGCCGCGCCACCCCCGGCACCATCGCGCTACGCCGCGCGGCGCACCGCAAGTGCTTGATCCACCGCTGAAATCACCTGGACTGCGGTCAGCTCATCGAGGCATTGGCTGAAACTGTCGAGGCGGCGCTCGCAACCCTCGAGCTGGCACGGCAGGCAGGGCAACGGGTTTTGTACCAGCCATACATTGCCGCGCTGTTGGATGGTGCCGGCGGCCGCCCAGGGCTGGTCGAGGCCGCCCACCGGCCATGGCCCCCAGAGGCGCGGATCGGTCGGCCCGTAGAGCGCCACTGTTGGCGTGCCGGTGGCGGCGGCAAGATGGGTGATGGCGGTATCCGGCCCGACATAAGCCCGCGCCGCGGCGATGGTGGCGGCAAGTTGCGGCCAGTCCAGCCGGCCGTCGAGCCGCGCGACGTCGCCGTCGCGCCAGACTTCGTCGAGATAGGCACGGTCGCTTTCGGCGCCGCTGGTGACGACGGCGAGGCCGCGCTGGCGCAGCGCGACAGCGAGCGCACGCCAGCCGTCCATGGTCCAGCGCTTGTAGGTGAACATCGGCGCGGCGTGGACGACAGCATATGGCTGCGCCGGGACCAGGTTCGATGGCACCCCGCCTTCCGGACATACGATTTCCGGCACGGCGGGAATGCCGAGCAGCTCGGCGAGGCGGAGCACATCGCGCACGCGATGCTGTTGCCGGTCCGCGACATAGGAGCGGCTCAGCGCCAAGCGCTTCACCGTCGCCGACAATCCATTCGGTTCGACGGGGCCGGCGCTTTGCCGTCCCGCGATCCAGGCCAACAGCGTCGGCCGGTCGCCGCTCTGGGTGGAGAGCGCAACGTCGTAACGCCGCGCCAGCCGGCGCAGCACGGCAAGACTCTCGCCGGCGGCGGGACGCTGCGGCATGGCGATGACCTTGGCGAGATCGGGATTGCCCGCCAAAATTCCTTCCGTGCCGGCGAACACCAGCGCCTCGATCGAAGCGGCCGGGAACGTGCGCTTGATGCTGCGAATGAGCGGCGTCGTCAGCAAAACGTCGCCGAGCCGGCGCAACGCCACCACAAGCACGCGCGGATTGCTCGGCAGGGCAAGCGGCGTCATGGCGTCGCACCGGGCGATGCGGCGGGCGATACGGCAGGCGGCAAATGGGCGTCGCGCAGCACGGTGCCGCCGATGATGCCGACGCCGAACACATAGAGCCAGCCCTGGCCGAAATCGAACAGATGCGAATTGACCAGCGACGACAGGAAATTTTGCACGACGACGATGGCGCCGATCCAGGCCATCAGGCCGGCGCCGCGAAACAGCAGAGCATGCGCGGCCCACATCGCCAACAGTACCACGGCGCCGAGGACACCGAGCTCGATCGCCACGGCAAAAATCTGGTTGTGCGGATTGACCGTGGCAACGGCCGAAGCGGAACCGGCGTCACCGGATGCCATCAGGCGAAACTGCTCGGCGATGGACCCCGTACCGTGGCCGGCGATGGGCGCCGCCTCGACGATGGCCACCGACTTCTTCAGGTACTCCATGTGCAGCCCGGTTGAATTGGCCGCGTCCGTGTTCAGATATTCGCGCAGCTCGGTGAACGAATGCATCACGCGGACGTTGAAATAGGGCGATGCTTGCAATGCCACGGCGGTGAGCGCGGCCGCAACGATGCCTGCAAGGGCTATACCTCGCCAGCCAAAATAGCGGTAGCCGAGCACAATGGCGAGCAGCGGCGCCACCACGACGGTGGTGCGGCTGACGGTGACAAGCGCGATATTGGCAAGGAAACAGGCGGCAAGGCAGAGCAGCGCCGCTATGGCTCGCCATCGGGCCTCACGCCAGCGCTCACAAGCCGCGCCGATGAGCCCGAAGGCGCAAATCAAGAAGACACCACTCTGCAAAATGTAGTCCTTGGCCGGAACGCCATAGGCTTTGAAGTGCGCGCCAAAAACCGGCACGTGCGCGAAGGCCCACGATGGCAGCAAGGTGTAGAGCCATGATAGCGCCAACATCACGCTCGCCGAAATGAGAAAGCCGTAACAGGCGCAGGGCCCGCATCGCGAGCGGCGGAATTGCACGAGCAGCAAGGGGATGGCCAAGAGACGATGGAAGCCGCCGAGGCCGTCAATGCGTTCGGCCCAAGGCACGTCGGCCCACAGCATGCCGACAGCGGCGAAGAGCCACAGCAGGACCGGCAAGCCGCCGGCGGCGGTCAAAAGTTCGCGGCGCATGTCGGCAACGGCCAATGTCGGCAGCACGGCTATAAGCCACAGCACGATCAGAATGACACTCACCGATGTCGACCACGGCAGCGACACCACGACGGCCACGGCGAGCCAGTCGGCAACCCGTTGCAACATCCGCATGTCGAGCGTCATGGCTTGAACCGCAACATCAGGTTTTTGTGCCGGCTCAGCGCGACAAGCTCATAGCCGCATCCCCGCATGACCGACATTAAATCGACTTTCCAGCTTGAGCGCGAATCCTCGATGATCACGAGCCGCGGCCGCAGTTGCGGCGGCGCGTCGCGAAAAAATGGCGCAAGGATCACGTCCTCCAAGCCTTCGACATCGATCTTCAACGCATCAACGGCGTCGACGCCTTCGCCGGCGAGTAAGTCCAACAACGTTTGCGAAGGCACATGCACCGACCCCGCTGATGCTCCCGCCCGTTCGATTTTCTTGGTCCGCGTGCCGCCGCGATCGCGGCGGTCGAGCTCGACAGCAACGACACCGGCCTCGTCGCTCAACGCCTTCGGGATGATCGTGATCGGCACACCCGGATTGGCGCGGACATTGAATTCCAAGCGGCGCAAATTTCCCGGCTCGGGCTCGATGGCGAGAATGCGCGCCTCTTGGCCCGCGCGCGATGCGACGAACAGCGAGAACAGGCCGACATTGGCGCCGATATCGACGAAGGTGAAGCGCTGCCCCTGATGCTTTGCACGGGCAATATCGCTTTCCAGTTCCGCAAGTTCCTCCGGCTCGTACATCCGCGGCGTGAACAGCAGATTCTTCTCGCAGCCGTTGTCACGCGGATGCAGTCGCATGCGCAGGCCCCAGCGCTCGACGTCCAAGGCGCCGTCGGGATAAGCCAAGCGCATGGTGACGGCGCGGCGCAGCAGGATGGCGAGACGCAATCCGGCCCAAGTGTCGGGCAGCGGTTTGGTCATGGCCATGACCGTCCGATCCAGCCACCCTGGTGCCAAAGCGCCGAATGTCGGAGTGCCGCTCTTCATCGTGATAACGCCGACAGCCCGCGCTCGGCGCGGATGCGTTGGCTGGCGAGGATGGCGTCAAGCCGGCGCTGGTTGTCCGGCAGCCGCGACCGATCGGCCTCGGCATGCCACAAATGCAAGACGCCGGTCGCCATACGGCCGTCTTTGCGCCGCGCGCCAGCGCGCATCAAGCGCACCAGCAGATCGGAATCTTCCCGGCCCCAGCTAGCGAAACCGCCCTCGAAACCATCGACGGTAATAAGGTCCGAACGCCAGATGCCGAGGTTGCAGCCCTGTGCGCCGCGCCAGTCGCGCATGCGCAATTGGCGCAGCGGCCCGAGCGGCAACGAGAGGAGCGGCGCAAGCCGTTTGATCTCATTGGCGCGGCGCGCCTGCCACCAATCGGCAAAGCTCCAGTTTTCCGGCTCGAGCTTCTCTTTCAGGATTCGCTCCGAAAGCGCCCGCGACAGGAGCAGCCGATTGCCGGTCACGAACCAGCCGCGCCTGGCCAGTTCGCGGTGCGCGGCGACGAAATTGGTTCGCGCGATGCAATCGCCGTCGAGGAAGATGCAATAATCGCCGGACGCGGCAAGGATCGCGCGGTTGCGGATTTCGGCAAGGCGGAAACCGTCATCGGGATGCCAGATATGTCTGAGGCGGCCCATGAAGCGGGATTGCCATGCGTCGATAAGTTCTTTGGTCGGCGGCGTCGAGCCGTCATCGGCAACCAGCACCTCGAAGTCGGGATCGCTCTGGCGCGAAAGCGAGCGCAGCACCGCATCGAGCGCGTCGGGACGATTATAGGTGGCGACGATGACGGAGATGCGTTCGGCCACGACGGCACTGCTCCAAAATAGTTGTCAGCGACTTCGTCCGAGCGCGGCCCGGAGCTTTTCGCGCTGTTTCCGCTTCGCCTCGCGCAGATGCCGGAACGGTACGCCGAGATAGTGCTTGCGCAAGAACTGCCATTGGCCGAACGGACTGACCGTCATCGGCGAATTGGCCGGCACGTACCAACCATTAAGCCCGGTGCGCCGCACCCATTTATAGCCGCGCGACGTCAGCAGGCGGTGCAGATTGAGGTTCAACGCCAGATCCTCGATCAGGATCAGCCGCGGCAGCCACCGCGTCAGCGTCAGGCCGCTCAACACCTCGATCTCGTGATTCTCGACGTCGATAGAAAGAAGATCGATCGGCACCGGTGCTTTCGCTTCCTCGAGAATATCGTCGAGCGTGCGCGCGGGCACTTCGATCACGTTTTCCTTGCGCATGCCGGCAACGAAGAAATCCGGGTTCAGCGAGGAATGTATGCCGGCCGCGTGCAAGCGCAGCATCTTGCCGGCATTGTCCGGCGAGGAGCAGGCACAGGCGAACACCTGGGCTTGCCGCTGTTCCTTCAGCTTCTGCGCCAGCACCGGCTGCGGTTCGACGAGGACACCGCGCCAGCCCAGGCGTTCCAGATGCCAGGTCTGCGACATGTCCTTGGGGTCGTTGGCGCCGACGTCGACGAAATAGCCGGTTCGTGAACCGCCGAAGAATTCCTCCTTGAGCCCGTTCTCGGCGGTATCGGGAAAGATCGCGCGCTGTCGTGCGAGCATCAAAACGCCGCTCCGATCATGAAGCCGATTCGGCCGACCGGCGCACCAGCCCGGTGGTCGAGTGGCCGGGCACCAGATCGACGAGCATCACGGTGCCGCCCGCGGCTTCGACCACGTCGCCGCCGACGACCTCTTCGCGCGTGTAATCGGCGCCCTTGACCAGCACCGCCGGCTGCACGCGCTTGATCAGTTCGAGCGGCGTGTCCTCCTCGAAGACGACGACGAGATCGACCGCTTCGAGCGCGGCAATCACCTCGGCGCGGCCTTCGGCTGGATTGATCGGCCGGCCGTTGCCTTTGAGCCGCTTGGTCGAAGCATCGCTGTTGAGCCCGACCACGAGGCGGTCGCAGGCGGTGCGGGCCTCGGCCAGCAGTTTGATGTGGCCGCGGTGCAGAAGATCGAAGCAGCCGTTGGTGAAGCCGATGCGCAGGCCGTGCTTGCGCCATTCGGCGAGCCGCTCGTCGAGCACCGCCCAGTCGAACACGATCTTGTCTTCGGGCGCGAGCGAGGCCGAGGGCAGGATGCGGTGGCGAAGCTCGGCCAGCGACACCGTCGCCGTGCCGCGCTTGCCGACAACCACAGCGGCGGCCGCATTGGCGGCGCGCATGGCGGATTCGAACGGCGCCTGCATCGCCAGCAGCACCGCCATCACGGCGGCGACCGTGTCGCCGGCGCCTGACACGTCGCGTACTTTTACGGGGTAAGCGGGGATATGGATCGGCGCATGACCCTCGGTGTGGAGGGTCATGCCTTCCTCGCTTTGGGTAACCAGCACCGCTTGGCTCTCGACCAGGCGCGCCAACTCGGCCGCAGCCTTGGCGATTTCCGATTCCTTCGCGACCGGGCGGTGCACCGCGGCGCCGAGCTCCTGGCGATTCGGCGTGATCAAAGTCGCGCCGCGATAAACGCCGTAATCGTGGCCTTTCGGATCGACCACGACCGGTTTGCCGTGACGCCGCGCCGCGTCGATGATGGCGCGGATGACGCGCGGTGTCAGCGTGCCTTTGGCGTAATCGGACAGTACCACGGCGCCGACTTGCGACATGGTCGTTTCGGCATAGGCGATGATCGAGGCTTCGCTTTGCGCGCTGGTCGGCGCGGTGGTCTCCCAATCGGCGCGCATCAGATGGGTCGAATGGTGCTCGGAGACGAAGCGCACCTTGCGCGTAGTCTGCCGCGCCTTGTCGATCACAAGGTCGGGAACGATCAATCCGTCGAACTTGCCGAGCGCGTTGGTCAGGGTCAGACCCGCCTCATCGTTGCCGATCAGGCTGACCAGGATGCATTTCGAACCGAGCGCCGCGATATTGCGCGCCACGTTGCCGGCACCGCCGATCTCGACCTCGCTATGTCTGACCGCGAGCACCGGCGTCGGCGCCTCGGGCGAAATGCGCGTGACTTCGCCATAGACGAATTCGTCGAGCATGAGATCGCCGACGCAGAGCACGGTCTGCTTCGCAAAAAGTCTGAAGGCGTCTTCGAAATCAAACATCCGTTACCCGCGAAAGCCTCTGGCTTCTGCTCATCGATATCGATCCGCCCGATCGAGATACGTCGTCACGTAGTGCCGCACCGCGTCTTCGAGAGGCGTGAACGCGGCATTATAGCCTGCCCGCCGCAGATTACCGGTCTCGGCCTGGGTGAAATATTGGTAGCTGTCGCGGATCGCGGTCGGCGTGTCGATATATTCGACGGCTGGGTCATGGCCGAGCGCCGCAAACATGGCGCCGATCAGATCGCGGAAGCTGCGCGCAGCACCGGTGCCGACGTTGAAAATGCCCGACACTTTGGGCGTCGCGAGCAACCAGCGCACCACGGCCACAGCGTCGTCCACATAAATGAAATCGCGTTTCTGCTCGCCGTCAGCGATGCCTACACGGTGTGACTTGAACAGCCGGACGGTCTTGCCGGCCTTGGCGTCGTCGAACCGCTTGGCGATCAGACTCATCATCTCGCCCTTGTGGTATTCGTTGGCGCCGAACACGTTGAAGAATTTCAGTCCCGCCCATTGCGGCGGCATCTTCTCCTTGCGCACGAGGCGTTCGACCACGGCCATGTCGAACATATGTTTGCTCCAGCCGTAGAGGTTCATCGGCTTGAGCGCTTTGAGAGCGCCGATCGACCAATCGTCGGAAAAGCCGTTTTGGCCGTCGCCGAAGGTCGCGGCCGACGAGGCGTAGATGAAGGGCGTGCGCGCCGCCGCGCACCAGTCCAACAGCCGCAGCGACAGCCGGAAATTGTTTTCCATGATCGCATCGCCGTCGGTCGCGGTGGTCGAAGAAATGGCGCCCATATGCACCACCGCCTCGAGCTTGCGGCCGTCGAGCCAGCGTAAAAGATCGGCCGGCGGCACGAAGTCGGCGATTTGGCGGTTGGCGAGATTGCGCCACTTGCCGTCGCTGCCGAGGATATCGTTGACGGCAATGTCGCTGCGGCCGGCCTCGTTGAGGCTCGCCACCACATTCGATCCGATGAATCCGGCCCCGCCGGTGACCAACAACATCGACGCTTCGACCGGTTTGCGTCGGACCAGAGCCGACAGCCGCTCCTTTGCCCCACTCCGGCGCGATGAGCAACACTGAGCGGCTTGATCTGGTTGCTGGGATCAAAGGTCGGACTTCAATAAAATGAATATAGATTCATAATAATGACATGAATTACAATTCATTTTATCGGATGTGAAGGACACCATAGATGGCCGGGCCGAGTTCGTTATTGCCTTTGGCAATTTCGAGGGCACGTATTACCGCTACATCAAGCGTCACAAGGCAGCGCGGAATTGCGCGCCGCCACCGAGCGAGCCGCTCGGGCGCGAATAGGAATCGGTGGCGCCAACCGCGATGGATCAAAGCTCCAACAACTCATTCACCGACCGCCTCGCGGATGAAAGGCGCAGCCCGATCTTGATCGTGCCCTATATGTGGATCGGCGACTTCGTGCGCTGCCACACCGTCATTCAATTGCTGCGGGCGCGGTTTCCCGGCCGGCCGGTCGATATGCTGGCGACGACGCTATGCGCACCGCTGACCGATTACATGCCCGGTTTGCGCCAAGCCATCGTCGCCGATCTTCCGCGCAAGAGTCTCGCCGTGGCGCAGCAGAAAGCGCTGGCCGATCGCCTCAAGCAGGAAGGCTACGGCACCGCACTGATCATGCCGCGCACCTGGAAAGCGGCGCTGGCGCCGTTTTTTGCCGGCATCCCCGAGCGCACCGGCTTCGTCGGCGAGGCGCGGTTTTTCCTGCTCAACGATTTGCGTTTCGGCGAGCGCGGCTTGCGGCGCATGGTCGATCGCTGCGCCGCGTTGGCGCTGCCGTCCGGCGCCGCTTTGCCGACGCACCTGCCGGTGCCCGAGCTCAAAGTGCCGCCGGCCGAAATTGCCGCGTGGCGAAGCCGTCGCGGTCTCGCCGCCGAGAGCCGGCCCATTGTCGCGCTGGCCCCCGGCGCGGTCGGGCCGTCCAAGCGCTGGCCGAGCGCATCCTACGCCGCGCTCACCCAACGTCTCCTCGCCGACGGCTTTGCGGTCTGGGTGCTGGGCGGCCCCGACGAAAAAGCGTTGGCCGCGGAGATCGTCGGCTCAACCGATGCCCGCGATCTGACCGGACACGACCTGCGCGACGCCGTCCTGGCGCTGGCATCGGCTTCGGCTGCGGTCTCCAACGATTCCGGCCTCCTGCACGTCGCCGCGGCGCTTGGCACGCCTTCGATCGGCATTTTCGGCCCGACCAGCCCCTGGCATTGGGCGCCGCTCAATGCGCTGGCGGCCACCATGGAAACCAAAAGCGTGCTCGATTGCCGGCCCTGCCATAAGCCTGTCTGCCGGCTCGGCCATCACCGCTGCATGCGCGACATCGACCCGGACGAAGTTTTTGCCGCGACCTGCCGCGCGCTGGCGGCGGTTGCGCCTGTCGGTTGAAGCCCGCCGTCGCCTAACGTGGTATTCACCGATTAGGAGTAGGGCTGACCGACATGACAGTCCTGGTCACAGGCGGCGCCGGCTATATCGGCAGCCACATGGTCCATGAGCTCGCCGATGCCGGCGAGCGCGTGGTCGTGCTCGACAATTTGTCGACGGGCTACGACTGGGCCGTCGCCAAAGGCGTACCGCTGATCGTCGGCGAAACCGGCGACCAGGCGCTGGTCGCGCGCATCATTCGCGACCATGGCATCGACGCCATCATCCACTTCGCCGCCTCCATCGTGGTACCGGATTCGGTGCGCGATCCGCTCGGTTATTACCGCAACAATACGATGAACTCGCGTGCGTTGATCGAATGCGCCGTGAAAGGCGGCGTGCGCCATTTCATCTTTTCATCGACCGCCGCCGTTTACGGCAACCCGGCCGAAATTCCGGTGCAGGAGGACTCAGTCACGTTGCCGATCTCGCCTTACGGCTGGTCGAAGCTGATGACGGAGATCATGCTGCGTGACGCCGAGAGCGCGTACGGCCTGCAACATGTGATCCTGCGCTATTTCAACGTCGCCGGCGCCGATCCGCAAGGGCGCACCGGGCAATCGACCAAAGCCGCCACGCATCTGATCAAGGTCGCGGTCGAGACCGTGCTCGGCTTACGGCCCAAGCTCGACGTATTCGGCAACGACTATCCGACGCCCGACGGCACCTGCATCCGCGATTACATCCATGTCAGCGATCTCGTCCGCGCTCACGCCGATGCGCTGCGCTACCTGCGTTCCGGCGCGCCGCCGCTGACGCTCAATTGCGGCTACGGCCACGGCTTCTCGGTTCTTGAAGTGATCGAAGCGGTCAAGCGCGTCTCGGGTGTCGATTTCAAGGTCGACACCGCGCCGCGCCGGGCGGGCGACCCGGCGCAGATCGTGGCGCACTCCGAACGGGTGCGCAGCACACTCGGCTGGCGGCCGCGCTACGACGACCTTCCGACCATCGTGCGCGACGCGCTTGACTGGGAACGCAAGCTTACGACGCGCCAAACGCGACCGACCGTCGCGGGCCGCAAGGCTGCTATCTGAGCCTTAACGGCGGGTTCCCGTGAATGGGCCTTACGGCCCATAAAATCTTTGAATTCGCTTGAAAATTCCGCCCCGTCCGGGCATGAAACGCGCTCAAGCGCGTCCGCACGAAGACCGGCCGCGGCGGCGCGAAATGGAACACGCATGACAGCTCCCGTGGCCGATCCCTTGGCCAAACCCGCGGATCAATATTCGACCCGCATTCTGGTGCGCCGGCTTCTGGTCGACGAGGCGTTGAGGCACTGGCGGCTCTACGCCTTCGGCTTCGCGCTGATGGCCGTCGCCGCCGGCGTCACGGCGCTCACCGCCTATCTGGTCGGCACGGTGGTCAACGAAACCTATGTGAACAAAAATTTCCATATGGTCGTGATCATAGCCCTGGCCGCATTGGCGATGTTCACGGTAAAAGGATTTGCGACCTACGGCTCGGCGGTGACGCTGTCGCGGATCGGCAACTGGATCATCGCCGACAATCAGCGCCGCATGTTCGACAAGCTCCTGCAACAGAACATCGATTTTTTCGCCGATCGCCATTCGTCCGAGTTCATCGCCAGGCTCACCACCGGCGCCACCGCGGTGAGCCAGGTGATCAATCTTCTCATCACCGCGATAGGCCGCGATCTGATGACGCTGATCGGGCTGTGCATCGTGATGGTGGTGCAGGATCCGGTGATGTCGCTTGCCGGCTTCATCGTGGCGCCGCCGGCGTTTCTGTTCCTGCGCAAATTGATCCGCCGGGTGCGTGGCATCGCTCGCATGCAATTCACCGGCGGCACGCGAATCATCGAGGCCATGCAGGAAGCCCTGCAGGGATTGGGGATGGTCAAGGCTTTCGCGCTCGAAGGCGAGATGCGGCGCCGCCTTGCCGTCAGCGTCGGCGAAGTCGAGCATGAATCCAACAAGATGGCGCGCGTCTCCAATCGCGCCAGTCCGCTGATGGAAATGCTCGGCGGTTTTGCCGTCGCGCTCGCCACGATCTATGGCGGCTACCGCGTGATCGAGACCGGCGCGAAGCCGGGCGAATTCGTCTCCTTCCTGTTCGCCTTCCTGTTCGCCTATGAGCCGGCCAAGCGGCTGGCACGGCTCAATATCGACCTCAACAACAACCTCGTCGGCGTGCGCGTGCTTTACGAGGTCATCGACAGCCCGGCCGGCGAGCCGAACGACGACCACCTGCCGGCGCTAACGCTGACCGCGGCGGCGCGCGTCGCGTTCGAAGACGTGCGGTTCGCCTACCGTCCCGACGCGCCGGTACTGCGCGGCATGAGTTTTGTCGCCCAGAGCGGCCAGGTCACGGCGCTGGTCGGACCTTCGGGTGGCGGCAAATCGACGGTGCTCAATCTGCTGTTGCGGCTTTACGAGGTCGGCTCCGGCTGCATCGTGATCGACGGCCAGGACATTGCCGGCGTATCGCGCGGCTCGCTGCGCCACGCCATCGCCTATGTCGGCCAGATCACGCATCTGTTCCGCGGCACCATCCGCGAGAACATCGCGCTGGGAAAACTCGGCGCCAGCGACGCGGAGATCGTCGCCGCCGCCAAAGCGGCGCACGCGCACGATTTCATCTCGAGCTTTCCGGCCGGCTACGACACCCCGGTCGGCGAGCACGGCTTGCAGCTGTCGGGCGGGCAGCGCCAGCGCGTCGCGATTGCGCGCGCGCTGATCAAGAATGCGCCGATCATCCTGCTCGACGAGGCGACCGCCTCGCTCGATTCCGAATCCGAGCGCCATGTGCAGGAGGCGTTTGCCGAGCTATGCAAGGGGCGCACGACGATCGTCATCGCCCACCGGCTGTCGACGATCATGCACGCCGACAACATTCTCGTCGTCGAGGGCGGTCTTGTCGTCGAATCCGGCCGACACGACGATCTCTTACGTAAGGGCGGCCGCTACGCCTCGTTCTACCGGCTGCAGCTTCGCGAGCAGTCGCCCGCGCTCGAACCGGTCACCGCGATCGCCTGAAATCGGTACTGCGCATCCTTTGACCGCTGCGTCGCCTGGGCTATAAGCCCGCGCATCAATGTCCCCCCTCCAACACGAAACGGCCTCATGAGCACCGACGCAAAGAGCTATGTCATTCCGCAGCCACCGCAGGCTTCGATTCCGGTTGCCGGCACCAATCAATATTTCCCGGTCCGCCGCCTGTGGTGCGTCGGCCGCAATTACGTCGAGCACATCAAGGAGATGGGCCAGGACGTGCGCGAGCCGCCGTTCTTCTTCGCCAAGCCTGCCGACGCGATCGTGCCCGACGGCGGCACGGTGCCCTATCCATCGCTGACCAAGGACATGCATCACGAGGTCGAGCTGGTCGTGGCGCTCAAAAGCGGCGGCCGCAACATCAAGACCGAAAGCGCGCTTGCCTGCATCTACGGCTATGGCGTCGGCATCGACCTGACCCGCCGCGACTTGCAGATCGCCTCGCGCGACATCAAGCGGCCGTGGGAGATCGGCAAGGCGTTCGATCACTCGGCACCGTGCGGACCCCTCAAGCCGGCATCCACGATCGGCCATCCGGCGAAAGGCCGCATCGTGCTCAAGGTCAACGGCAAGGTGCGCCAGGACGGCGACCTCAATCAGATGATCTGGAACGTGCCGGAGATCATCGCAAAACTTTCGGAGATGGTCGAGCTCGCGGCCGGCGACATCATCATGACCGGCACGCCATCGGGCGTAGCCGCCACCGTCGCCGGCGACAAGATCGAGTGCGAAGTCGAGGGTGTCGGAACGCTCAACGTCACGATCGGGCCGCCACTGAAGTGATGGAGGACGGACGACGGACAACGGAAAAAATACCGTCCTCTGTCGTCCGTCATCTGTCGTCTGCTTACTGCACCAAGCCTTCGGCCTTCATCGCCTCCTGCACCTTCGGGCGCGCGGCGACGCGATCGACGTAAGCTTTGACGTTCGGCCATTTCGCCAGGTCGATCTCGATGCGCGGCGACCAACGCAGCACCGTGAACAAATAGGCGTCGGCGACGGTAAACTTGTCGCCCATCAGGTACTGCTTGCCGGCGAGCTGCTTGTCGAGCCAGTCGAAGCGCTTGCCGAGATTTTCCTTCGATATCTTCTTGTATTCGTCGGGCGTCGTCGGCCGGAAAATCGGGCCGTAGGATTTGTGCAGCTCCGAGGTGACGAAGTTGAGCCATTCCTGCACGCGGTAGCGATCGAGCGTGCCGGCTGCCGGCATGAGGCCGGAGGCCGGCTTCTGGTCGGCGAGATATTGCACGATCGCCGGACCTTCGGTCAGGCGCTGGCCGTTGTCGATCTCCAGCACCGGCACATAGCCCTTGGGGTTGATGCTCCAGAAATCGGCACCGCTTTTGGTCTTCTTTTCGCGGTTGTCGACCTGCTCGTATTCGAGCGGGATGCCGGCTTCGCGCGAAACGATGTGCGGCGAAAGCGAGCAGGCACCGGGTGAAAAATACAGTTTCATGACGCGAACCTCCTGGGGACCACGGCTTAGCGCCGTTGCCATTGTGTCAATGCGACAGGCATATAGAGCACGGCGGCTTAAGCCACAACGCGTCCGTCGCGCGCCGCTCCAGTCAGGGGAACTTGAATAAAGTTGGCGCGTTGTGAAGCCACGGTCATTTGACCGGGCTTGGACTGGAGCTGATTTCATGGCCGCCCGCCGTATTACCTTACGCGTTCAACCCCCCGTTCCATTCGGCGACGTCACCATGGTGCCGGCGCCGCTGTGCGGCCGGCCCGAGGCCGAGATGGCGCGCGCCATGGCGGCCGCGCTTTCGGATATCGAGGCGCCGACGGCGGCCGACGTCTACAACCGCCTGCGCCAGGCTTTCCCGCTGGCGCCGCTGACCGCGCGCGTCGCGGCGCTTGGCGTCCTCATGGACCGCTTGCGGCGTATCGTCTGAATTTTTCTACAGCCCGAGATAGGCGGTACGGACGCGGTCGTCGGCCAACAGCTCGGCGCCGCTGCCCGAGAGCGTGACGCAGCCGTTTTCCAGAACATACGCGCGGCTGGCGAGTTTCAGCGACTGCGCCACGTTTTGCTCGACCAAGAGGCAGGTGATGCCGTCGCGATTGAGCTCGCGAATGGTGTTGAGCACGTCGTGGATGATGGCCGGCGCCAGACCGAGCGAGGGCTCGTCGAACATGATGAGATCCGGCGCGCTCATCAGGCAGCGTCCGATGGCGAGCATCTGCTGCTCGCCGCCGGACAGTGTGCCGGCCGCCTGGCGCGCCCGCTCGGCCAGTACCGGAAACAACGCCAGCACGCGCTCTTTGTTTTTGCCGCGCCCGGCGCGGGCGCGTGGCAGCATGGCGCCGATGTCGAGATTTTCGGCAACCGTCAGCGTCGGGAAGACTTGCCGGCCTTCGGCGACTTGGCCGATCCCGAGATTGCAGACGCGATAGCTCGGCCAGCCGGAAATATCGGTGCCGCGATAGGCGATTTGTCCGTGCAAGCGCCGCTGCATCCCGGCGATTGCGCGGATCAACGTCGTCTTGCCGGCGCCGTTGGCGCCGACGATGGCGACGATAGCGCCCTCCTCGATGTCGAGCGAAACGCCGTTGAGCGCCTGCACGTCGCCGTAGAACACATCGAGATTTTCGACGCGCAGCATCACAAAGCCTCCGCGCCGAGATAGGACCGCACCACCGCGGGATCGCGCACCACGTCCTCCGGCGCGCCCGCGGCGATGGCCACGCCGTGATCGAGCACCAGCACGCGGGCGGCGAGCGCCATCACCGCGCGCATCACATGTTCGATGAGGAGAATGGTCAATCCACTTTCGCGATTGATCTCGCGCAAGGTCGCGACCATGCGGTCGGTCTCGGTCGGCCGCAGTCCCGCCATCACTTCGTCGAGCAGCAACAATTTCGGTTCGGTCGCCAAGGCGCGCGCGACCTCAAGCCTTTTGCGGTCCGGCAAGGTCAGCGTCGCGGCGATCCGATGCCGCTTGTCGAACAAATCGAGGCGGCGGAGCACCGCCAAAGCGCGCTCGCGGGCGGCGCCGACGCCGCGGTGACGCAACAACGCGCCGATGACGACATTGTCCTCGACACTCAGCGCCGGGAACGGCCGCACCAGCTGAAAGGTCCGCGCGACACCGCGCCGGCACACGGCGTCCGGTGTCAAGCCGCCGATCTGTTCGCCGGCGAACGCGATGGCGCCGTCGTCCAGCGTCATGGCGCCTGCGATCATGTTGAACAGCGTTGTCTTGCCGGCGCCGTTCGGGCCGATCACGGCAAAGATCACGCCCTCGGGCACGTCGAAGCTGACGGCATCGACGGCGAGGAGGCCGCGGAAGCGCTTGCTGACACGGTCGAGCGAGAGCAGCGCGCTCATCGGTTGCGCTCCCCGACGCCGAGCCGGCGCGCAAGCCATGGCCAAATGCCTTCCGGCAGCGCCACGACGACGAGCAGCAAACAGATGCCATAGAAAATTTGTTTCGCGCCCGGCAAATCGACACCGAACGCGGCCAGCGCCGAAGTGACGGATTCGGCAAGCCCGGTGAGCACGAAAGCACCGAGGATCGGCCCGAACAATGTGCCGATGCCGCCGATGATCGGGCCCAGGATCATTTCGATCGAGCGAGAAATATTGAACACCTGCTCGGGAAACAGGTTGTTGTAGAAGAACGCGTAGAACACGCCGGCGAACGAAGTGACTGCCGCCGAGATCATCACCGCGTACATTTTATAGCGGAAGGTATCGATGCCGGCGGCGCGCGCCGCCTGCTCGTCCTCGCGGATGGCGAGCCAGAAATAGCCCATTCGGCTGCGCAGCAAGAGACGTGACAGCATGAGTGCGAACACAGTCGCGGCCAGGATCACGTAATAGAACATCCTCGGGCTACCGCGCAGCCGCCACAGATCGTTGTAGGCGTATTGCTTAACCGGCAGGAATAGGCCGGCGGATGCGTTGACGAAGTCCAGATGATCGAAGCCGATGCGCGCGAACTCGGCGAACGCGATGGTGAGGATGGCAAAGTAAACGCCGGAGACGCCGAAGCGAAACGCCAGAAAGCCGATGACGGCGCCGCACGCCGCGCAAACCGGTATGGCGACGAGAAATCCGAGCCATGGCCCGACGCCGTAGCGGGTGAACAGCACTGCCGCCACATAGCCGCCGAGCCCGGCATAGATCGCGTGACCGAGCGAGAGCTGCCCGGCAAAGCCCATCATGATGTTCCAGGCTTGTCCAGTGTAAGCGAAATATAAAATGACGATGAGGACGGTGAGCAGATAGTCGTTGACCAGCCACGGCGCGATCAGCAGCGCTGCCAATGCGACGCCGAGAAAAATCATGTGGCGCGGCGACAGACCCTCGAGCCAGGTGGCGTTCATGCCACCCTCCGGCCGAGCAGGCCCTGCGGCCGCAGCAGCAACACCAGCACCAGAATGGCGAAGGAGAACATGCTCTTGGCGGACGGCGTGAACAGCAGGCCTGCCATCGCTTCGGTCAAGCCGATCAACACGCCGCCCAGCAGCGCGCCGGGCATCGAGCCGAGCCCGCCGGTGATGACGATGACGAAGGCAAGCAACGTGTAGCCCGGGCCTAGCGCCGGCGTCACGTCGGTGATCAAGGTCATCATCGTGCCGGCGGCGCCGACGCAGGCTGCGCCGATGCCGAAGGTGAGCGCATAGAGCCGATTGACGTTCAATCCAACCACCAACGCGCCGGTGTAATTGTCCGCGCAGGCGCGGATCGCCTTGCCGATCAAGCTGAAGCGAAAAAAGGCGAACAGTGCCGCGGCGACCACGATCGCCGCGGCGCCGGCATAGAGCTTGGTGGCATCGACGATCAGCGCCCCCCAGGCGAAGCTGTCATAGGCGTAGGACGTCTGCACGGTCTGCGCGTCGGGACCGAAAATGATCAACAGCGCGTTGACGATGATGATCGCCAGCGCCACGACCAGGAGGAACTGGCTGTGCTCCGGCCGGGTGATGAAGGGATTGATCAGGCCTGACTGCAGCGCATAGCCGAACACGAACATCACCGCCGCGATCGGCACCAGCATGACAAGCGGATCGAGGTGAAAGCTCGAGAACAATACGACCGCGATATACATCGCCATCGACATCATTTCGCCGTGGGCGAAATTGACGACGCGCACCACGCCAAAAATGACCGATAGCCCGAGCGCCATCAGGCCGTAAACGAGGCCGGTCAAGACGCCGGCGACGGCGACATTCAGATAGACGTCAAACGGCACCGACGGGATCCAGCGGTCGCGTCACGCGCGATCCTGGTACGGTTTCATCGGCCATTCCAGTTTGGCGTTGGCGGCCTGTTTCGGCGCGATCGTCACCTGCTTGCCGCCGCGGTTCTGGATGGCGCCGCATTTCACCCCGGTGTTCTGACCCTTGGCGTCGAACTTGATGCCGGGTCCGATGGTGGCGTTCTCGGTGATGTTGGTCGCGTGCAGCGCTTCGGCCAGGGCCTTGGGATCGGCCGACCCGGCGCGCTTATAGGCATCGGCCGCGATCAGCAGCGCCTCGAAGGTGTAGACGTGGTTGGTGTTGAGATTGAAGTCCGGATAGGCCTTGGCGAGCGCCGCTTCGAGCAACTGGCTGAGCTTCTTGTTCGGATCGTACCAGGGCACCAGACTGATCGGGCCGTCGGACATCTTGCCCAGAGTCTTGGTGTATTGATTCTCGTACCAGCCCGGCCCCATGCTCAGGATCGCCTGCGGCGTCCAGCGCTGCTTGATCATTTCCCGCGTCAGCAGCATGGCATCGTTGAGGCGGCCGACGACCAGCATGATTTCGGCATTGGTCGCCTTGGCCTTGGTCACTTCGACGGAAAGATCGCGCGCCGCGGGATCGTAGGAGATTTCGTCGACGATCGTGTAGGGCAGATTGTATTTCGGCATCATGCCGTGCAGACCCTTCGACATGCCGGTGCCGAACAAGTCGTTGACGTGCATGAACACCGCCGTCTTCGGCGCCGCGCCGGCGATCTCAAACACTTCCTTCTGGCTGTCGAGTTCGTCGCTGAGCAGCATCTGCACCGTCGGAAAGTTTCTGACCACGAACTTGTAGCCCTGCTCGGTGATTTCGGGGGCACTGGCGACATTGATGACGAGCGGAATGCCCTTCTGCTCGGCGACTTGGGCGACCGCCGTGGTCTGGCCGGAATCGAAGGCGCCGATCAGAAGCTGGGCGCCGTCGTTGATCAGCTTTTCGGCGTGCTCGCGGGCGGTGTCGACGTTTGACTCGGTGTCGCCATTGATGATCGTCAGTTCCGGCATGCCGAGCGCCTTGAGCACGCCGGGCGCGATGTCGACGCCGCGCTGGCAGTCCTGGCCGATGCCGGCCTCATAGCCCGAGCGCGGCAGTATCACCCCGACTTTCAGCGGCCCGCCCTGGGCGCGCAGAATCGCGGGCGCGGCGACGGTAGCGGCAGTGGCGGCGGCGCCGGCCAAGAGGTGGCGGCGGTTGGGCAGCATGTAGGTCTTATTCACGGCAAGATCCTCCCAGGATTTGGCGAAATGCTAGGAAACTGTTGCGGCGGCGGCAAGCACGATCAGGCGGCAAAAAGCTGCGCCGTTGCCGCAGCGATACGGAGCAGCCGGTGGTCATGGCCGTTGCGCCCGATCAGCATCAGCCCGACGGGCAGCTTGGCTTGCAGCGGCAGCGAGATGGCGCAGAGGTCGAAGAAGTTGACGATCGCGGTGTTGCGCAGCACCGCCGCGTTGCGCGCGGCGAAGATTTTCGGGTCTGCCACCTCGACGATGGTGGGCGCCACGATCGAGGTCGTCGGCATCAACAGCGCATCGAGCGTGGCGAGCCGCGCATCCATGGCCTGCACCAGCCGGTCGCGCTGGCGCACCATGTCGGCGTAATCCTCCGGCGAGGTGGCGCAGCCGCGCTCGATGCGGGCGCGCACGTTCGGATCGATATCGGCCGCGCGCCGATTCATCCGGTCGCGATGGATCGCGCAGGCCTCGAAGGGCGAGATACCGCCTTTGGCATTGATCTCGCCCATATCGTCGAACAAGGCCAATGTTTCGTGGGTGACGCGTACGCCGGCATCGTCGAGCCGTTTGACCGCCAAGGCGAACGCGGCGGCAACCGTGTCATCCAGCCGGTCGAGCGGCAGTCCCTCGGCGACGCCGAAACGCAGGCCAGCGAGCGTAATCGGTTCGAGCGGCAAAATGTCTTCGCCGGCCATCACGGCGTCGGCCGCCGCGCAATCGGCGACGCTCTTACCGATCGGGCCTATGGAATCGAGCGTGGTGCTCAGCGGAAACGCACCGTCGGTCGGCACCCGCTGCCGGCTCGGCTTGAAGCCGACCAGGCCGCACAGCGACGCCGGAATGCGCACCGAGCCGCCGGTATCGGTGCCGATCGCGATGTCGCACATGCCATCTGCAACGCTGATTGGCGCACCGGCCGAGGAGCCGCCGGGCACGCGGCTGCGGTCACGCGGATTGCCCGGCGTGCCGAAATGCGGATTGGCGCCGATGCCGGAAAAGGCGAACTCGGTCATGTTGGTCTTGGCGACAATCACGGCGCCCGCCGCGCGCAGCCGCTGCACCACGGTCGCGTCGGCTTTTGCCGGCACCGCTTCCTCGGCGAGAATTTTTGAGCCAGCCCGCGTCGGCTCGCCGGCGACATCGAATAGATCCTTGATGCTGACGATGGTGCCGTCGAATGGCCCAAGCGATGCGCCCCGCGCCGCCCGCGCATCGGCGGCATTGGCCGCGGCCCGCGCCACGTCGGCATAGACCGTGAGGCAGGCGCGTGCGCCCTCGCCCTTCGGATCGGCAATGCGCGCCAGCGCCTGTTCGAGGCGGTCGCGGCAGGACACTTGTTTCATATTTTTACGCCTTCACCACCATGGACGGCTTGAGGTCCTTGAGCGACGGCGCGCCGATTTGTTGCATGGCGACCATCAGCTCGGTGCGCAAAATATCGAGCACACGTTCGACGCCGGGCTGGCCAAAGGCGCCGAGACCCCACAGATAGGGCCGGCCGACGGCAACGCCCTTGGCGCCCATGCACAGCGCCTTGACGATGTCGGTGCCGCGGCGGAAGCCGGAATCGATCAGCACCGGCATGGTGCCGGAGACGGCGATGATCTCGGGCAGGCTCTCGATGGTGGAGCGGCCGGATTCGTCGGCGCGGCCGCCGTGATTGGAAACGATGATCGCGTCGATGCCGGTCTCGGCGGCGATCTTGGCATCCTCCCAGGCGAGAACGCCTTTGATCACCATTTTCAGCTTGGTCAGATCGCGCAGCCGCTTCAGGTAGTCCCACGACATGGCGGACGACTGAATATTTTTCAGCCCGGAGAGATCCGCGCCCTCGTACATCGGATCGTCGCGCATCGAGGCCGCAAGGCTCGAACGGTCATGGCAGCCCGAGCATTCCCGCGTGTCGAGCCGGCGCATGCGCAGCGCGACCTCCTGGTTGCGGCCGCCGTTGCGGTCGACGGTGACGGCGATCGCAATCGAGCCTTGCCGCTCCATGCTTTCGACGTGGTGCTTGGCGACTTCGAATTTGTTGGTGGCATAGAGCTGCGACCAGATCGGCCGGCCGCGCGCGGCGATCACATCGGCGACCGAGGTCGAGGCTTGCGTCGACAGGATCATCAAATGGTCGCCGGTCTTGGCCGCGCGCGCGACGCCTTCCTCACCGTCGGGATGATAGGCTTTATGGCCGCCGGTCGGATCGATGATGATCGGTGTCTCGTAGCGCTGGCCGAGAATTTCCGTACTCATGTCGACCTTGCTGACGTCGACCAGCCGGCGCGGGCGGAGCTGGAATTTCAAAAAGCCCTCGCGGTTGGCGCGCAGCGTGACGTCGTCGTCGACGCCGGAGGCCATGTAGCCGAAATGCGCCGGTGGCACGTTCTTGTGCATCACCGGCTCGAAATCGAACACGTCGAGCGCGTCCTTGGGACTCGCAATCAGATGGTCGTAGTCGCGCGGCGCCCACACGAATGGATCGGCCGGCCGCTCCGGACCTGGCTCCGCCGCGAGCGCCGCAAGGCCGGTGCCGGCGAACAGCGGGCTTGCGGCGAGAAATTGGATGAAGCGGCGGCGGCTGGTCGCCCGATCGACGATCGGCGTCATGACGGTCCTCCTCCCCGAGTGTTTTGCGGGCATCCTATCGGGCGGGCGCGGCGATGGAAACCGGCGCCATTGCATTGCGCGCGTCGAAACTGCCATCATTCGCGGTAGCCTTGAGGGACCCGTCGCCATGCCAAACGGCAAGCCAATAATCGCTTTCATCGGCTTCGGCGAAGCCGGCCAAGCCATCGCCGCCGGATTGCGCGAGGCCGGCGTGGAGACGCTGGCGGCGTGGGATATTCTGTTTCCGCAAGCGGCGGGTGAGAAGCTCATGCGCGCCGCCGAAGCGGCCGGCGTGCGTTGCGCCAATTCGGCCGCGGACGCGGTCCGCGGCGCGGACCTGATCATCTCGGCGGTCACCGCGGCATCGAGCGTCGACGCCGCGCAGACGGTCAAGGCGCATCTCGCCGGCGCGCCGTACTTTCTCGACATCAACTCGGTTTCGCCCGGCCGCAAGCAGGACACCGCAAAGCTCCTCGGCGATGCCGGCCGCTATATCGACGTCGCGGTGCTGGCACCGATTTATCCGGCACGGCATCAAACGCCGATGTTGCTGGCCGGTCCGCACGCCGCCGCGATCGCGCCCGTGCTCGCCGCGTTTGGCATGCGCGTCAGCATTGCCGGAGCCGAAACCGGCGCCGCCGCCGCCATCAAGATGGTGCGCAGCGTCATGATCAAGGGCATCGAGGCGCTGACCTTGGAGTGTTTTTTGGCGGCGTCCCGCGCCGGCGTCATCGACGAGGTCGCGGCCTCGATGAAGAACAATTATCCCGGCCTCGATTGGGCAAAGATCGTGCCCTACAATCTCGAACGCATGGCCAACCACGGCGAGCGCCGCGCCGCCGAGATGGAAGAGGTCGCCGATACGTTGCGCGAGCTCGGCGTCGAGCCGCTGATGACGTCGGCCACGGTCAAGCGGCAGCGCGAGATGGGACAGATCGGCCGCCAGCAATCCGTGCGCGGCGTGCTCAACGAGGATCGCGCTACAATGCTCGGCGCGATCAGCGCGGCGGCGCGCGACCGGCACTGATGGGTCGCGCATCTCGTCGCGCATTTCGAGATCAGCCAATTAATCTCACCGTCCGGTTGTGCCAGCGTTGCGCGGGGAGAGCAGCGGCAACGGCCCTTGCCAAAGCAAGCTTGCCGCGCGCCAGCACGCCGCGCCGCGATGGTGTGCGGTCGACATTGTCGCTTGGACGCACTATCGCCCGCGAATAATTGTGCTAACATTTCGCGAGGGGTGCCTGTGCACACCATTCCAGGAGGGGCTAAACATGCGTAGCGTACGAACCAATCTCTCATGTCTTGCGGTATTGGCCGGGATTGCCGCGGTATCGATCGCGGCGACCAGCGGCAGCGCCTTCGCGGCGAAGGCCTGTGCCGGCGGCCCGGTCTGCGTCATGAAGGCCGACGGCCCGCAGACTTATGACAGCGCTTGCGCGGCCAAGGCCGCCGGCGCCAAAATTACCCATCTCGGAGCCTGCGTCATATTCTGCCAGGGTTTTGCCCCTACTCTCATCACCGGGCCGCTGTGCGGAATGGACCCCCTGAACCACGCCAGGACGACCTACCCGAACAATTGCGCCGCGGAGAACGCTCACGCGATCTGGATCCACGACGGTCCGTGCAAGAAGTAAGCCTAAGGCGCTAAGGACCACGTCGCTGGTGGCGCCGCTGCTTCCGGTCGCTACGATAGGATGACGCTTTCGGCGTGAACCGCGCCGAAAGTGTCATCGCCGGCTGCGTGCTTTGCCCCGGCGTCGTGCGGATTTCTTCACGCCACGCTGCGGCGGCGTGGCGCCGGCCGCGGCAAGCCGCAAGCTCCAATATTCCCAGGTCCGGCCCACCACGGTCGGCATCGCGCTGATGACGCCCGCAAGCCTGGTCTCGCCGGGATGCAGCGGCGGCGCCGCGCCGAGCGCGAGCGCGCGCATCTGATACTCGGCGTTCTGGCACATGAAGATCGAGCGCGCGACCAGCTCCTTCAATCCGCCGCCGACCACGGTGGCGCCGTGGCGGTTCATCAGCACCGCGGAGTGCCGCCCGAGCGTGCGCGCCAGCGACTGCCCCTCCTCCGGCTTGACGACCAGGAGGTTGGTGTCGCCGAACTCGTCGTGCTGATCCCAGAACGGCGCCTCCTCGCCCATCGCCGCGCCGAGATGAAACACCGGCACGATCGGCTTGCCGGCGATGCAGAACGGCATCACCGCCGGCGCATGGTGATGGCACACCGCCATGACGTCGCTACGCGCCTGGTAGATGCAACCGTGAATGACGCGCTCGGCATAGAGGTTCACCTTGGGCGGCCGCACCGGCGTGGAATCCAGCGTGTATTCGAGAATGTCGCCGGGTTCGATCAACAGCGGCGAGCGCGAGCGCGACAATAGATAGCGCCCGGGATCGGACGGATGGCGCACACTGACATGGCCGAAGGCGTCGAGCACGCCTTCATGGGCGAGAATGCGGTTGGCGAGCGCGAGTTCCGCGATCAGGTCGGTCAGATTTTCGGGCACGATTCCCCCTGTTGTGGCGCTTTTCGGCAGATGGCCGGAATATCCATTACGCCATTAAGTCGCGCACATTAAAAGCGCGGACGGGGCGATGAAAGCCTTTCAGGTCGAGATCGCCGATCGGCTCGGTACTGGCGATCGCTTCGACGGCGAGCTGGACCCGGCCGTCGATCAGGATCTGGCCGTCGGCGGCCTGCGTGCAGAGGCGGGAGCCGAGATTGACCACCGTGCCGTTCGCCGAATAATGAAACCGGCCCTCGTAGCCGACGCTGCCCAAAGTGGCATGCCCCGAGGCGATGCCGACGCCGAAGCCGAGCTCGTGGCCGAAGCGACGCCATTTCTCCACCAGCGCCGCGACCCGCCCGCGCATCTCGACCGCCATGCGCACCGCGCGCAACGCCGGATCGGTGCAAGGCAGCGGATCGTTGAAGATGATCAGCAGGCCGTCGCCGGCGAAATGCTGCAGCGTGCCCTCGAAACGGTCGATCGATTCGCCGAGGCATTGATAATATTCCTGCAACACCGCGATGATGTCTTCCGGCTCCGCGCTCTCGGCAAACGCCGTAAAGCCGCGCAGGTCGCAGAACACCACTGTTATATCGCGGCGGTGGCTTTCCAAAAGCTTGTCGTCGCCCGACGACACCACGAGCTTGGCGATCTGTGGCGACAGAAAGCGCTTCAGGCGGTTCATGCGGTCGAGCTCGCTGACCTGCTGGTTGACGCGCTCTTCCAAGGTACGGTTCCAGGTGGCGAGATCGGCCGCTTGCGCCTGCACCTGGTCGTGCAGCGCCTTGACGCGCAGCATGGAGCGCACGCGGGCGACCAGCGCCGCCTGATCGATCGGCTTGGTCAAATATTCGTCGGCGCCGGCGTCGAGGCCGGTGACGACATCCTGGCTGGCGGCACGCGCGGTGACCAATATGATCGGGATGAACGACATCGCCGGATCGCTCTTCAGACGACGGCAGACCTCGAAGCCGTCGAGTTTCGGCATTTCCACGTCGAGCAGGATCAGGTCGGGACTATGCTCTTTGGCGCTCGCCAGCGCTTCTTCGCCGTCGGCCGCCTGCAGTAATTGATAGCCATGCTTCTCCAGCCGCGTGATCAGAATGTCGCGGTTGGTTTCGTTGTCGTCGACCACGAGGATGAGGGGTGGGTTGTTCATGCTCGTCTAGCAATCGGTGATTTGGTTGTGGAGCGAAGCGGACGGGCAATCTCAAGCCGGCAAGAACTCCCTGATCTTTGCCAGCAATTGACGCGGACTATAGGGCTTTGTGACATAGGCGTCGCAACCGGCGGCACGCGCTTTAGCCTCGTCGCCGCTTAACGCATACGAGGTCACGACGATGATCGGAATCGCTTTGAGATCGGGATCGGCCTTGATGCGCCGCGTCGCCTCGTAACCGTCGAGCAGCGGCAGCTGAATGTCCATGAGAATGAGATCGGGGCGTTCCGTCTTCGCCGCGGCTACCCCCGCTTCGCCGTCGCCGGCTTCGCACATGGCGTAGCCGGCGCTGCCGAGAAGATCGCGCAGGATCTGGCGGTTGTCTTCCTGATCCTCAACGACGAGAATCCGCTTGCTCATGGTCGCCCCGCTTGGTGTTCGACGCGCAACGGCACTGTGAACGAGAAGGTCGAGCCGGCGCCGAGACTGGATTCGACCCACAATCTGCCGCCGTGCATTTCGATGATGCGTTTTGCGATCGACAGGCCGAGCCCGGTGCCGCCCTTGGCCTTGGTCTGCGTGCTGTCGGCCTGCTGGAATTCGTCGAATATTTTCGCCTGGTCCACCGCGGCGATGCCCGGGCCGGTGTCGCGCACGGAGATGGTGTAGGCGCCGTTCGACGCCGCCGCCTTGACGGCGACCTCGCCGGCGTCGGTGAACTTGATCGCATTACCGACGAGATTGAGCAGCACCTGGGTCAGGCGGCGGTCGTCGCCGCGGGCCGGCGGCAGGTTCGCCGGCACGTCGATCTTGAACGCGAGCTTCTTGCTATTGGCCAACGGCTCGACCGCGCTGTAGACGCCGTGCACCACGTCCTTGATGGAATAATCCTGGATCGACAGCACCAGTTGCCCGGCCTCGATTTTCGACAGATCGAGCACATCGTTGATCAGGCCGAGCAGATGCTTGCCGTTCGACTGCACGCGCTCCATCACGGTGCGCATTTTTTCCGGCGCCTCGCCGTAAATCCCGTCGATAATGAGCTCGGTGTAGCCCAAAATGGCATTGAGCGGCGTGCGCAGCTCGTGGCTCATATTGGCGAGGAACTGCGATTTGTGCTTGCTCGCCTCCTCGACCTGCCGGCTCTTGTCCTGGATCTCTTCGAACAGCCGCACGTTTTCGATGGCGATACCGGCTTGGTCGGCAAAGGTGGTCGCGAGCTCGGTCTGCTTTTCGGTGAACGGCCGCACAGCGAAGCGCATCAATATGATGACGCCGATGGGATTGCCTTCACGCAGCAGCGGGACGCCCAGGATGGTGCGAAACCCGATTTTTCTCTGCACGTCTTGCAGCGTGTAATCGGGGTCGGCCAGCACGTCGGCAACTTGCACCGGTCTGCGCTCGAGCACCGTGCGGCCGAGAATGCTGCCCTGCCCGGCGGCAAACGGAATGCTGCTGAGAACGAGTTCGCGCGTGTCGACCTGACCGACCGCCGCACCGAAGGTCGATACGGCCTGGTAATTGGCGCCCCGCTGGCGGTGGATCGATGCGATGTCGGCTTCGCATAAACGCACGGCCGATTCCACAAGCGTATCGAGCACCGTTTGCAGATCGAACGTCGAGCGGCTGATGACCTTGAGCACGTCGGCGGTGGCGGTCTGCTGCTGCAGCGATTGCCGCAATTCGTTGAGCAGCCGCGTGTTCTCAATGGCGATGACGGCCTGGGCGGCAAAGCTCTGCAGCAGCGCAATCTGCTTTTCGGTGAACGGCCGGACTTCCTGGCGGTAAATGGAAACAACGCCCATCAAGGTGCCATCCTTGAGCATTGGCACGTCGACCGTGGATCGAGCGCCGCCCAATCGGACTGGTGGAGCCTCGGCGGTGTCGGCGGCATAGTCGGCGGTGTGGCTCAACTGCTTTGTCTGTAAGACGCGCTCAAGATGGCTGCCGGGGGCCGGTGAAAATGGACCACGCTGCCTCATGAATTGGCCGAATTCCGGCGGTGTGCCGACCTCTGCCGCGAATTTGAACATGTTGCCGTCGAAGCTTAACAGGGCCCCGAACTTGGCCTCGCAGATGCGCGTGGCATTCTCGAGCATAGCCTGGAACACCGGCGCCAGATCGCCGGGCGACGAACTGATGACTTGCAGCACCTCCGAGGTGGCGGTCTGCTGCTCCAGCGATTGCCGCAACTCGTTGAGCAACCGCGTGTTCTCGATGGCGATGACGGCCTGGGCGGCGAAGTTCGTAACCAGATCGATCTGCTTGTCGGCGAATGGCCGGACCTCGTCGCGATAGATGCTAATGGCGCCGATCAACTCGCTTTCCTTGAGCATCGGCACGACGATCAGGGACCGCGCGCCTGCTAGCCTGGCCGAGATGCTCGGCTCCGGTTCGACCGTCTCGTCGGCGATGCTGATCACCGCTTTTGTCCGCGATACCCGGTCAAGACCCGTTCCAGTAGTCGGTCGAAACGAACCACGTTGCCGGTGAAACTCGACAAGTTCTGACGGCGCGCCACAAAGCGCGGCCGCCTCGAAGGCGTCAGAATCATATCGCCACAACGTGCCGAATTTTGCGTCGCAAATTCGTATCGCATTCTCCAGCATGGACTGAAATACGGGCTCCAGCTCGCCGCGCGATGTGCTGATGACGCGCAGCACCTCCGCCGTCGCCGTCTGCTGCTCCAGCGATTGCCGCAATTCGTTCAGCAGCCGCGTATTCTCGATGGCGATCACCGCCTGCGCTGCGAAATTCTGCACCAGTTCGACCTGCTTGTCGGTGAACGGCCGGACTTCCTGACGGAAGATGAGGATGCCGCCGACAAGCTCGTCCTCCTTGAGCATCGGCACCGCCAGAATGGTCCGATAACCGCCTTGTTCGGCGCCGGCGACGATAAGTGGATCGCCGTCGAGGTAGCTTTGGTCGAGCCTGATGTCGGCCACATGAACCACCTGCTTGGTGGTTGCCATGCGGCCGACCGGCACATTCGAGCTGGGACGCAGTGGTCCGCGTCGCAGCGCAGCGGCAAAAGCAGGCGGGAAATTGTGCAGAGCGCCCATGCGGAAGCCATCGCCCTCCCAAAGCGGCAGGGCGCCGAACTTGGCTCCGCAGATGCGGACGGCGTTTTCCAATAGCGCGCTGAACACCGACTGCAAGTCGCCGGGCGAGCTGGAAATGACCTTGAGGACTTCGGAGGTTGCGGTCTGCTGCTCCAGCGATTCGGTGAGATCGTCGGTGCGCTGCCGCAGTTCGTTGAGCAGCCGCGTATTCTCTATGGCGATCACCGCCTGGGCGCCGAAATTCTGCAACAGCGCGATCTGCCGCTCGGTGAATGGCCGCACTTCCTGACGGTAAACGCTGATTTCACCGATCAGCTCGTTTTCCTTGAGCATCGGCACCACAAGCAGCGTGCGTACTCCGGCCACTTCAACAAACCGAACAGTCGAAGGATCGCGGGTCTTGTAAGCCGCCTCCTGGGTCAGGTCGGCGATGTGGAGCAACTGTCTGGTCGCGGCCACCCGCGCCGGCGGCGTCAGCGGGCCGGGATGGATGACCGGCTGGTGGCGCCGCGCCTCCGCGTAGGCAGGGGGCGGATTGTGCATCGCCACCATGCGGAAGCCGCCATCCTCACAAAGTTGCAGCACGCCGAAATTGGCTTCGCAAAGCCGCGTCGCGTTCGCCAGCACCGCCTGGAACACCGGGTCAAGCTCGCCGGGCGACGAGCTGATGACCCCAAGCACGTCCGCGGTCGCCGTCTGCTGCTCCAGCGACTGCCGCAATTCGTTGAGCAGCCGCGCATTCTCGATGGCGATCACGGCCTGGGCGGCAAAACTCTGCACCAGTGCGATCTGCTTGTCGGTAAACGGCCGGACTTCCTGGCGGTAGATGGCGATGGCGCCGACAAAGGCCTCGTCCTTGAGCATGGGTACGACGACGAGCGTTCGTGCGCCAGCCAATTCAACAAGCGCGACGCGAATGGGTTCACGTTCCGCATATGCCGGCTCCGCCATGACGTCTGTGATGTGGACAACGCTCTTGGTGTGTTTGGCGCGCACGAGGCCTGTGCTCGGACCGGGGTGAATCAGCGGCTCGCGCATCCACGCTTCGGCATACGCGGCCGGCGTGCCGTAAAGGGCTCCAAATCGGAATCCGTCGCCCTCGGCGAGCCAAAGATCGCCAAACTTGGCCTCGCAGATGTGCACCGCATTTTCCAGCATGGCCTGGAACACCGGCTCAAGCTCGCCGGGAGACGAGCTAATGACCTTGAGCACGTCGGCGGTCGCCGTCTGCTGCTCCAGCGATTGCCGCAGCTCGTTGAGCAGCCGCGTGTTCTCGATAGCGATGATGGCCTGGGCGGCAAAATTCTGCACCAGCGTGATCTGCTTGTCGGTGAACGGCCGGACCACTTCGCGATAGATCGCGATGGCTCCGATCACCTCGTTGTCCTTGAGCATCGGCACCACAAGCAGCGTGCGAATTCCACCGAGGTCCACCGCCACAACCCGCATGGGATCGCCGGTGGAATAGCCGGGGTCCGCGGAAGCGTCTTCGACCTGGACAACGCGCTTTGTCGCCATGACGCGGCCGATGCCCGTATTCGGGCCTGGACGAACGAGCTTGTGCAGCCGCGCTTCGACGTAGGCCGGCGGCGCGCCGTGCATGGCGACGGCGCGGAAATCATCGCCTTCGCGGAAGTACATCGTGCCGAATTTGGCCTCGCAGATGCGCGTGGCATTCTCCAGCATGGCCTGGAACACCGGCTCAAGCTCGCCGGGCGACGAGCTGATGACACGCAGCACGTCCGCCGTCGCCGTCTGCTGCTCCAGCGATTGCCGCAATTCGTTGAGCAGCCGCGTGTTCTCGATGGCGATGACGGCCTGGCTTGCGAAATTTGTCAGCAGCTCGACCTGCTTTTCGGCGAAGGGCCGAACCTCCTGGCGGTAGATGACGATGGCACCGATTAGCGCATTCTCCTTCAGCATCGGCACAACGATAAGCGACCGTGCGCCCCCGAACCTCGATGGAGCACTCTGCGCCGGTTCTGCCGCGTCATCGGTAATGCGGACCACGTCCTTCGTCTGTAGGAGGCGATCGAGGCTTACTCCGGCAGCCGGTCGAAACGAACCACGCGTCCAGACAAACTCGGCATAAGCCGGCGGAGCGCCGAACAGCGCGGCTGGGGTGAAAGTTTCGTTGTCGCATCGATACAGGGTGCCAAATTTTGCGTCGCAAATGCGTACTGCATTTTCCAGCATGGCCTGGAACACCGGCTCCAGCGCGCCGGGCGACGAACTGATCACGCGCAGCACGTCCGCCGTCGCGGTCTGCTGCTCCAGCGATTGCCGCAATTCGTTGAGCAGCCGCGTGTTCTCGATGGCGATGACCGCCTGATTGGCGAAGTTCTGAATGAGCTCGACCTGCTTGTCGGTGAACGGACGGACCACCATGCGCCGCAATACAATGGCTCCGAGCGCGGTATCGCCGCGCAGTAGGGGCACGCCCAGGAGCGTACGTATGCCCTCGCGCTCGAGGGCCACACGGTTTTCAGGTAGCGTGGCTTCGGCGACCGCAAGTGCGTCGACAATGTGGATCGTTTGGCGGCGCAGGATCACATTGCCGCTCATCGAACCCGGGGCCAACGGTCTGCCGTCGCCCACATCGATCGTGGCAAGCCGCCCATGGACCGCCACGTGGCGCACAAAGTCGCCTTCAGTCCGGAATATCGAGGCGTTATCCGCTTCGCACAATCGCGCCGCGCTCTCGACGATCGCCTGGAAGACCGGCTGGATATGTTCCGGCGAACTGCTGATGACCCCGAGTACCTCAGACATCGCCGTCTGCCGTTGCAACGACTCGCTCAGATCGTCGGTGCGCTGGCGCAATTCGTTGAGCAGCCGCGTGTTCTCGATGGCGATGACGGCTTGCGCGGCAAAATTCTGCACCAGCGCGATTTGCTTGTCGGAGAACGACCGAACCTGCTGGCGATAGATACCGATGATGCCGACCAGCTCGTTTTCCTTGAGCATGGGTACCATCAAGAGCGTTCGGGCGCCGGTCAGGTCGACGAGCACCTTGAACGATGAGTCGCCTGTGACATAGGCCTCGTCGGTACGGGTATCGACGATATGTTGCGCCTGATGTGTCGTGATGATGCGCTGCAGCGGATTTTTCGGCCCGATAGGAAGTATCGGATCGCGCCGCCGCAGCTCGATCCATTCCGGCACGTCGCCGTGCATCGCCGAAACACGGAAAGTGCCACCCTCGTACAGCAGCAGATTGCCGAACTCGGCTTCGCAAATGCGCGTTGCATTCTCCAACATCGCCTGAAACACCGGCTGCAACTCGCCGGGCGACGAACTGATGACGCGCAACACATCCGCCGTCGCCGTCTGCTGCTCGAGCGATTCGGTGAGCTCGCGCGTGCGTTGTTGCTCCGCCTCGAACAGCCGCACGTTCTCGAGAGCGATGACCGCCTGGTCGGCGAATGTGGCGACCAGTTCGATCTGCTTTTCGGTGAAACGCTCGACCCGGCTGCGCATCAACACCAAGACTCCGACCGGCCTGCCTTCGCGCAGCAATGGCACGCCGAGCGTAGTGTGGACGTTTTCGAACCCAGGAATATTGGTCATCCTGAACTCGGGATCGCCTTTGGTGTCTTCGATTTGAACCGCTTTGCCCTCAACCAGGACGCGGCCGACGGTCGACCCCCGACCCGGCTTGGCCGGAACGGGATGCTCGGCCATGTATCGGTGCTGTTCTGCCGTGTAACCGTAGCTCGCGGCATGATGGAAAAATTCGCCGCGCGCCAGCCGGAACGACGCCTTGTCGGCACGGCAGAGCCTGGCCGCCGACTCGATCAGCGTTTCGAGCACGACCTGCAAATCGAACGTCGAGCGGCTGATGACCTTGAGCACGTCGGCAGTCGCCGTCTGTTGTTCCAGCGATTCGGAGAGATCGTCGGTGCGCTGGCGCAATTCGTTGAGCAGCCGCGTGTTCTCGATGGCGATGACAGCCTGCGCGGCGAAGTTCTTGACCAACTCGATCTGCTTGTCGGTGAAAGGACGAACCTCTTGACGGCTCATGGTGAATGCGCCGATCAGTTCCTTTTCCTTAAGCATTGGAACGGCCAGAGCCGAGCGCACGCCGCCAAGTTCTACCGCTTCGACGACCGGCGGACTCCGTTCAATGTAGCTCTCGTCCGCCGCAAGATCGGAGATGTGAACCACCGTCTTGCTCGCTGCCACGCGATCGAGAGGTGTAATCGGATCGGGACGACGTTCCGAAAGCCGGCGTGCTTCGGCAAAGGCGGGCGGCGTATTGTGCGCCGCAACGTAATGAAATGTTTCGCCGTCCCAGCGAAAAATATTTCCAGACTTGGCATCGCAGACTCGCGCGGCATTCTCCAGAATAGTGGCAAAAACCGGCCCCAGATCTTCCGGAGAGCTGCTGATGACTTGGAGCACCTCCGATGTCGCCGTCTGCTGCTCCAGCGATTCAGTGAGATCGGCGGTGCGCTGACGCAATTCGTTGAGCAGCCGCGTGTTCTCAATGGCGATGACGGCCTGGGCGGCAAAACTCGTCAGCAGGTCGACCTGCGCCTTGCTGAAGGGACGGACTTCCTGGCGATAGATCGTGATCAAGCCGATCAGCTCATCGTCCTTGAGCATCGGTACCGTGACCAGGCTCCGCACCCGGGTCAGTTTCACAAAACGGCGTTCCTGCGGATTTTTGTAAGAGGCCGCTTCCGCCGCCATGTCGGCGACCTGGATGGTGCGCTTCGTCTTCGCCACGCGCGCCAGCACCGTCGCGCCGGTGATGGGCGCCAATGGTTGGCGGCTTCTGAATTCGGTGAATGCGGGTGGTGCGTTGTGCATCGCCACCGCGCGGCAAAAATCGCCTTCGGCGAGATAAAGCGTGCCGAAATTGGCTTGGCAAAGACGCGTGGCGCTTTCCAAGATGACCGCGAAGACCCGCTGCAGATCGCCCGGCGCCGCGCTGATCAGACGCAGCACCTCCGACGTCGCAGCCTGCTGCTGCAAGGCCTCGTTCAATTCCCGCCGATTGCGCTCAAGCCGCTCCTGCAGGCCAGCGGCTACGCGCGGCGGCGATTTGGGTTTCGTAACGGCGGGGCGCTTGCGGCCGGCCGCCTTTGGGCGCCGCAAATCCGCTGCCTTGCCACCAGCCTTGCCGCGCCGCTTCATTGGACCTACCACGACTTGAACCCGCGCCGATCATACGCAACGGGCCGTCGCGCCGCCACGGCGATACTGTCGCCGCCGGATCGATCTTATGCGGATTTATCGCGGGTTTTGCCGCTTTCGCAGTGACGGCCGTCACAACGGCCGGTGGTGATGGCGCTCCGCAGGCATTTTCGGCAAGGTCGAACCCGGCTGTCGGAGGCAATCGATTTGCGCGATAATGCCGCCTCGCCTACGGGCGATGAAAAAAGCAGTAAAGGCGGTTCGCGCGCCGCGAGCGCACGAACGTCAAGCCAGGGAGGAGTCCTATGGTCGCCTTGACCGTCAACGGACAACGGCACGAGGTCGATGCCGCGCCGGACACGCCGCTGCTTTGGGTGTTGCGCGAGCATCTCAAACTCACCGGCACCAAATTCGGCTGCGGCATCGCCGCCTGCGGCGCCTGCACGGTGCATATCGACGGCGAGGCGGTGCGCTCGTGCTCGATGCCGCTGTCGCTGGTCGCGGGAAAGTCCGTGACCACCATCGAAGGATTATCGGTCGACGGCAGCCATCCGCTGCAAAAGGCCTGGATCGCCGAGCAGGTGCCGCAATGCGGCTACTGCCAATCGGGCCAGATCATGCAGGCGGCAACGCTGATTGCGGCCAACAAGAATCCGTCGCGCGACGACATCGTCGAACATATGGACGGCAACATCTGCCGCTGCGGCACTTATCTGAAAATCATCAGCGCCATCGAGCGCGCGGCACGGGAGGGCTGAGCCATGAACCGGCACAGCAAGATCTTGAACCGCCGCAATTTCCTCAAGACCACGGCCGGGCTGAGCTTGGCGTTGACGATCGCGCCGGATGCGCTCTCCCTCATCGACGACGCCTTCGCCGACGCGCCGGTCGCGTATACGCCGAATGTCTGGCTGACGATCGCGCCCGACGGCATCATCACCATGGTCGCGCCGGCGGCCGAGATGGGGCAAGGCTCGTTCACCAGCCTGCCGGTCATCATCGCCGAAGAGCTCGATGCCGATTGGAGCAAGGTCAAGCCTGTTTTCCCAACGGAGTGGGACGACAAGAAATTCGGCAATCCGGGATACAATTACACCTTCCAGACATCGGCCAGCGCATCGGTGACCGGCTACTTCACGTCGCTGCGCCTCGCCGGCGCGCAAGCGCGCCGCGTCCTGCTCGACGCTGTCGCTGCGAAATGGGCGGTGCCAGTCGGCGAGCTTGCGACCGAACCGAGCGTCGTCGTGCACAAAGCGTCGGGACGGCGCATCGGCTATGGCGAGATCGCCGCGTTTGCGACCGCACCCGCCGAATTGCCGAAAATCGCCGAAAGCGATCTCAAGCCGACCGCAAGTTTCCGCCTGATCGGCAAGGACATCGCGCGCGTCGATATACCGCTGAAAGTCAAAGGCGCGGCCACTTACGGCATGGATGTGCAGGTGCCAGGCATGGTCTATGCCGCGGTGCTGCAATCGCCCTATGCCGGTGGCGCGCCGCTCACCGTCGACGACACCCGCGCGCGCAAAGTGCCGGGTGTCACCGACGTGGTGAAACTGCCCGAAGGCGTCGGCGTCATCGGCACGACGGTCGAGGGCACGCAAGCGGCCAAGAACCTGCTCAAGGTGACCTGGGGCGATGCACCGGGTGCGCATCTCGACAGCGAGCAGGCGCTCGAAGATTTTGCCGCCATCGGCCGCGACAAGACTCGCGAGGGCGTGGCTTACGAGAACAAGGGCGACGCCAAGGCGGCGCTGGCGGGCGCCAAGCGCGTGTTCCGCGGCGAATATCGCACGCGCTACGTCTACCACGCGCAGATGGAGCCGATGAACGCCACCGCCGCCGTGGCCGCCGACGGCAAATCGGCCGAGCTTTGGGTCGGCACCCAGGCGGCGACCAGCCTCCTCAACGGCGTCGCCCGCATCCTGCAAACGGAGCGCTCGAAGATCGTGCTGCACCAACAGTTTCTCGGCGGCGGTTTTGGCCGGCGCGGCAACCACGAGACCGTCTACGACGCGGTTCGCCTATCGAAGGCGGTCGGCAAGCCGGTGAAGTTGATCTGGACGCGCGAAGACGACGTCACCTTCGGCAAATTCCGTCCGGCCACGGCGCATCACATCGAGGCCGGCTTCGACGATAACGGCAAGCTAATCGCCTGGCATCACCGTGTCGTTGCCGAATCCGTCTTGGCTTACGTCTCCGGCGATCCAAAACCGCGACAGGACCGCATCGTGATGAAGGGCTCGCCGATCCCGCAATATCCGGTTGCCAACAAGCTCGCCGAGCACGTGATCGAGAACCGCGGCGCGCGGCTGTCGCCGTGGCGCGGCGTCGGCAACGGCCACAATGCCTTCGCCATCGAGAGCTTCGTCGACGACATCGCCAAGGATTTTGGCAAGGATCCGGTGGCGTTCCGCCTCGAGCTCACCGAGGGCGTGCCGCGCATGCAGCATCTGCTTCGCACCGTCGCGGAGATGTCGGATTGGGCGCGCAAGCGCGACGGCACCGCGCTCGGCGTCGGCACCATGGTGAAGGACGACACGCTTGCCGCCGGTGTCGCCGAGGTCGCGCTCGATCGCAAGACCGGCAAGATCAAGGTGCTCAATTTCTGGGCCGCGCTCGATGCCGGCATCGCGGTGCAGCCGCGCAATCTCGCGGCGCAGACCGAAGGCAGCATCGTCTATGCGCTGGGTTCGGTGCTGCGCGAAAAAATCACCATCAAGGACGGCCGCGTGCTGCAGTCGAACTACAGCGACTACGAGGTCGCGCGCATGTCCGATGTGCCGCACATCGAGATCAAGGTGGTCTCGACCGACAACCATCCGACCGGCGGCGGCGAGGAAGGCGTGCCGCTGGTTGCCTGCGCGGTCGGCAACGCCATTGCCGCGCTCACCGGCGTGCGCTTGCGCGAATTGCCGTTCTCGCCCGACCGCGTGCGTGGCGCCTTGGGGGCGTAGGACGGGTTACCGCTACGCCGACCGATCGCGGTGTGAAATCTCGACGACGCGGGCGCGCGCGGCGAGCTCATCGACCAGCGCGTCGGCCTTGGCCTTGTTCGCTGAGTCGAGATTGGCGTCCCATTCGTCGAGCAGATAGACCTCCGCATCGGTCGAATTGACGATCTCTTCGAGGGATTTGAGCTGCAGCTCGCCCGAGGAATAACCGAGCTTCTTGTGCATTGCATCCGCGACGACGACCACGTCGTCCTCGTCCTCGTCGTCGCCTTCGACGTCGACCGGCACGACGCCGCCGGTGAACTTGAACGCCAGCCGGTCGGTCGTCGGCCAGTAATAAGCGCGCTTTTTCAACTCGGTCTTCAGGCTGGCCAGCAGCGAAGACTTTCCCGAGCCGTTGCCGCCGCGCACATTGACGCGGCCGGTCGGATGCGCGAGCGCGATCTGCAACGCGTCGCCGACCGAAGACACCACATTGGCGCCATCGCCTTCACGCAATACCAGCCGATCGAAATGGATGCGCTTGTCGAAATCCGGGTCCGGTTCGGGCAGCATGTTGGCGGCGACGCCGCCGAACCGCGTCCAGATGGCGATGAAATCGTTCCAGCCCGAGGCAAGCAGATGCAGCTCGTAGGTCATCTCGATCTGCCGCGGCAGCGTCGTGGCGAGCCCGACCAGGAGCGCGGTGTTGCCGACATTTTGCACCGCGACCACGGTGACGGTCGCAAACACGATGGCGAGGCTGACGATGCCGCTCATCGCGCTCATGCCTTCGCGCGCCACGATGGCGCGAACCTGCGCCGTCAACCCCTCGCGCAACCGACTCTTGAATGCGGCGAGCCACAGGCGAAGATTGTAGCGATTGCCGCTGAACACATTGTCCCACGCGGTATAGCCCTGCGCGGTGACGCGGTTGTTCATGCGCTGGTTTTCCAGATAGGTGCGCGCGATCGGCTTCTGCAGCACCCATTGCATCAACAACAGCACGCCGAAGGCGCCGACATAGGCGAACGGCAGGCTGATGTCGATTTCCGCTCCCAGCACGATGGAATTGAAAACCAACCCGAGAAACAGCTTCAGCGCGAATTCCAGCTCGTACATGACGTTGAAGAAGCACTGGAACGTTTCGCCGGTGAGGAACGGCTCGACCTGCTCGCGCGACGGCTTGTCGCCGAGCAACTTGACCTTGGCGCGGTTTTCGCGGGCAAAACGCAACATGAATTTGCCGAAGCCGCGGTAGCCGGCCCGTTCGGCAAATACCCAGCTGATGACGCCGACCACATAGGAGGCCGATTGCGCGGTCAGGATCCAGATCAGGTCGCCGGCCAGGAAATGGCCGACGGCGACCTTTTGCCCGGCATTGATGACGAACCACGTCGTCGTCGCCGCCAGCATGGCCTCGACCACCATGAGGACGATCATCACGAACAGCGACGGGCTGAGCAAAAAGCGCGCCAGCTCGAGGCGTGAAATCTGTTTTCCTGCCATGGCGTTCCCGGAACGAGGATGCGGAGAGCGTAGCCTTTTTGAGCCGGTCGGTCAGTCTAGCGGCATCGGGACAGGACATTAAGCGCGGGCACAAGGCGCGTTAGCGCAAATTCACACGACTCATCAAGGGCTTTCTGGCATCGAGCGGATTTGCCGGCAGCCCAATACCCATTCATCGGCACAGGCGCGGGACCCCGACCTCACGCTTGGGCGGCGTGGAGCCGCGCCAGCTCGGCTTCCATCTTGCTGATATTTTCAAACAACCGCGCCGTCGCCAGGCGCAAGAAGTAGAAGCCGAAGGTCGGATTCTGATAGTAGAGCTGCTCGACCTGCTTATAGGTGATCGACAGCGCTTCGCCGTCCTCGATGCATTCGAGCGTCGCGGTGCGCCGGTTGTCGGGCGCCAGCATCCCCAGCTCGCCGACGACCTGCCCGGGTTTCAGCTCGATGCCGAGCTCGAGCAGGCGATAGCGTCCCGTCACCGTGCAGAACATCTCGTTCGCCGGTTCGCCCTTGGCGAACAGGATGTCGCCCTTCTTGAAGTTACGCCCCGTCATGAAGGGTTTCAGCCAATCCATCGAGGTGTTGCCGCGAACCGATTCGCGTACGTTTCTGATGAGGGCGACCATCTGGTAGAGACGATAGCCGTTGACCGGCAACGTTATGGCTTGCAGGGCCAGCAGGACATAGGTGTGCGTCACCGCGTAGGAAAAGATCAGAAAACAATTGGCGACGATGGAGAGGATGCGCAGCGGCACCATCGTCTTCGACGAGGCGGTCGCTACGATGAAGAGCGCAGCACAGGCGTTGAAAAGCTCATTCCAGTGCATGAATTGCATAGTCACCCTCCACCACCCGCCTGCGCCGCAATTGCGACGCGACAGCGGGACATTCTCAATGTTCGGCAACCCGCCGTTAATCCAGTACCCATTGCCTCACTGGCCGAGGCCCTACACCCCAACCATGTGACAAATACGACTGGCCGTTCGCACGTCCACGGCGTAATTTATTGTGCTGTGTGGGTCCAGAACCACATCCCTCATGGCCACTGAAGGGGCCCGCGTGAAGCTGCCGATCGCGCTTACGAATCTCACGCACTATACCGCGCCGCTTCGCCGTTTCGGGGCATCGTCGCTTGGCCGTCTGTTCGTGCTGGCCATCGGGATGGCCGCCATGACGGCATTCACGATATCCGATTTGCAGAAATCGGCCAGCTTCTGGCTGAGTGCGTGCTTATGGTGCTGCCTTGCATATTTTGCCGTCGAAGCCTACGTCCGCGCCCAGGCGGCATTTCAAGCCGGTAAAACCAGAAACTATCTGCTCTCGGCTTCGGGGATCGTGGACCTGGTCGCGATTTTTCCGGTCCCGATCGCGCTCGCCTGCGGCGTCGCGCAACCGACGGCATGGCTGTGGGCATCGCTATGGGTGCTCAAGCTGGCGCAGAATTCGCCGGGCTTCGCCCAGCTTGCGCGCGTGTTCGTGCTCGAGGCGCGGCCGCTCGCCAGCGTGTTGGCGCTGTTCCTGATCGTGCTGTTCCTTTCGTCAGCCGCCATGCATGTGCTGGAGCGCGACGAGCAGCCAGCGGCGTTCGGCTCGTTGCCGCAGGCGTTGTGGTGGGCGGTGGTGACGCTGACCACGACCGGATATGGCGACGAGGTGCCGCGCACCCATTTGGGCCATCTGCTCGGCGCCCTCGTCATGATCTGCGGCATCGCCACCTTCGGATTGTGGACCGGTATTCTGGCCACCGGCTTCGCCGCCGAAAGCCGGCGCCGGAATTTCATCCAAACCTGGGATCTCGTCAGCAAGGTGCCGTTCTTCCAGACGCTCGACCCGTCGGCGATTGCCGAGATCACCCATATGCTGCGGCGACTCGAAGTGCCGGCCAGGACCGCGGTGATCCGCCGCGGCCGGGTCGGCGATTGCATGTATTTCATCGCCGACGGCGAAGTCGAAGTCGACGTCAAACCGACGCCGGTTCGGCTGGCAACGGGATCGTTCTTCGGCGAGCTTGCGTTACTTGGCGATTCGGTCCGTAGCGCCAATGTGGTGACGACACTGCCGTCGACGCTCCTGATCCTCGATCTCGCCGATTTCCGCACCTTGACGGCGCATCATCCCGAATTGGCGCGCGCCATCGATGCGGAGGGCAAGCGGCGCGTGAGCGAGAATCAGCGGCTGCGCGAGTTGCAGATGCAGAGTGGCGTATCGCCGTCCTGATTGAAGTGCTGCCGCCGTCGTTCAATCGTAAAGCGGATCGGCAATCAGACTTGACGCTGCACCCGGCTGGCCGATCAACGCCGGCGCGCCAAGCAGCACCGTTTGGCTGTCAACGGCAAGCGCCGCCTGCACCGACACCACCGCGCCCGGCAGCGGCGGGTGCCCCTGGCCGAGGCGCGATCCGATCAGCGGATCGAGCGGCTGCGTCATGCGGCAGCCTTCGACCAGCCAGGAGCAGAAACCGGCAAACCCGCGATCGCTGGGCAACAACGCGACGGCTTGCGCAAAGCGCGCTGCTGCCTCCCGCGCGATCGCGGCTTCGCACACGGAGCGGACGAGACGAATCCACGCTCCCTTGTAGGCCACCGTGGCGCGCAATGCGAAAGTCTTGCCGAGCGTGGCTTCACCCTCGATACGGCGAAAACGCGTGTCGCGTTCAAGATCGGGAGCAGCGGCGATGTAGATTTCTTCCGCGCCGAGCGCTCGCGCTTTGCTTTCAGCGCTGGCGATCATCTCGTTGAGAGTCTCGCCTTCGGCGGCAAACAATGCGCGACGGCCGATGTCAGCGGCTCTTGACGCAAGCGCGACCTCCGCCGGATCGGCTACCGCGCGAAGCATTGCGAACAGCACGCTCGCATCGTGCAAGGCGAGTTTTGGGCCGCCCTCGCGCAGATCGTCGGCAATGCCGGCGGGCAGACCGTCGAAATCGACGACGCCAACGGCGGCATCGGCCTGCATCGCGGCAATCTGCTGCGCGGCTTTCAACCCGATGCGCGGCGTATGCAGAACGTCAGCCAAGCGGCTAACCCGCTCGATCCAGGGTTTGACGCGAAAGCTCAACGCCGCGACCAGATAAGGCCCGCACTCGCACGGCACGACCAGCACCGCTTCCGACCAGTATGGCACGAAGCCCGTGAGCCACGACACACCGGCCGGTCGCGTATTGTTGGTATAGATGACGAGGGCGTCGAATTCTGCCGCCTGCATCGCCGTGCGCACGCGATCGAGCCGCGCGTCAAACACAGCATCGGGCAATTCGACAAGAGAGCGAGCGATCAGGCCGCGCCGCATCGTTTTTACTTCTTCTCGTTCACGCGGCGACTTCGAATAATTGGCGCGGCGTCCTGCACAACACCTCGGCGCCGGTCTCGGTGACGACGATCGCATCGCCGAGCACGATGTAGCCGGCGTTGGGATGATAAGTGTTGGGATGCACGATCAGCGTCATGCCCGGTTCCAGCACGGTGTCGACGTCTTCCAGGATGTGGGGCTTGGAATCGGCGAACAGACCCATGCCGTGGCCGCGCACCCGCGTCCATTGGCTCGAGGTGTATTCGCCGAGCCCGTATTTGCGGAACACGTCGTTCTCGGCCTTCGCCACGTCGGCGGCGCGCACGCCGGGCCGCACCGCGGCGATGCCGGCCTCCAAAGCTTCGACGAAGACGCCAAAGGCGCGGCGTTGCGCTTCGGTCGCTTTGCCAACCACCAGCGTGCGACAAATCTGGGCGAAATAGCCTTCGATGGCCGGCGTCAGTTCGGTCGTGACCAGATCGCCTGCGGCGATACGGCGCTCGGACGGCGGCGTCATGCCGAACACATCCTTGCCGCCGGAGCCGATGATCATGAAATTGTCCGGGCAACCGTTGCGGCGCAGGTGCGCTTCGATATCGGCGACGATTTCATATTGGCGCCGGCCCGGCCGCACCGCACGCAAAAACTCGACATAGGCCTGGTCGGCAACCTGCGCAGCGCGGCGCACCGCCGCGATTTCGCCCGCGCTCTTGTGCATCAGCAAGCGGTCGAGCAGCGCAGTTGCGTCGTCGAGCTCGAAATTTTGCGTCGCGTCCGCGAGCCAGCGCGGCAGGAAACGCCGCGGTGCGGCGGCAATGCGCGCGTTGGCGACACGATCCAGCCGCGCGCCGATCGCGCGCGCGATGTCCGGCGCGAGATGCACTTTCACCTGCGGCGCTTCGAGCTCGGCACGTTCGGCGTCGGTGGCGCTGTCGAGGAATAATTCCACGTCGCCGTCAGTCGCGACCAACGCAATGCCGTGACCTTCGAGAATGCCGAAATCGGTACCGTAGCGCAGATAATCGCCCTGCCAGGCATTGCCATAGAGCACCATGTGGCCGATGCCGGCCTGCCGCATGGCGGCCGTGAGGCGCTGTCGCCGTTCTTCCGCAAGCATGTCGTCCATCGTCTGTTCTCGGTACCGCACTGGCATAATTATACCGACCCGTCGAGCGCCGCCGCGAGGGTCCAACTGTCGCCGGAATCCGGACCCATGCTGCTGGACAAGTCGTTTTCGCGCACTGCAAGATCGCCGACACCCAAGAATTGCGCCAAATTCATCGAGCTTCCCGAATGGCCTGCCCCAAGATCGTGCTGACGATGCTCATTTTGGGCAGCGTCATGGTTTTGGGCACGGACGCCCGCGCGCAAGCCGGTGGACCGGGGCCGGCCCGCCTGGCCCAAGCTCCGGCATCGTCGACGCCGCCTGCCACCCCACCCGCGCCGCCGGCCACGGGCCAACCCGCCGCGCAATCGTCGCAGCAACCCGCCGATCCGGTTGGCAGCATCGCGACGCTGCAAGGCACCGCCTCGGTCACGCGCAACAATGCGACCAGCGCGCTAGCGCTGCGCGACCCGGTCTACAAGAACGACGTGCTGCAAACCAATGTCGACGGCACGCTCGGCATCGCCTTCGACGACGAGACCACGTTCACGCTGAAGCCGAACACGCGGCTTACGGTGGACGAGTTCGTCTATCAGGAGGGCGGCTCCGACAACGCCGCCATATTCAACGTCGTGCGCGGCACCGCAGCTTTCGTCGCCGCCGAGGTCGCCCATACCGGCAATATGAAGATCGATACGCCGACCTCGTCGCTGGGCATTCGCGGCACCACCGGTCTGGTCGAAGTGCCTGAGGGCGGCGCTACCGCCGGCCAGGTCTCCATAAAACTCTATCCCGACGCCGACGGCCGGGTCGGCCGCATCGAAGTGTTTGGCCGCGACGGCGCCCAGCTCGGCATCCTGTCGCGCGGCGCCACCGGTTTCGCGGTGCGGCCGGGAGCGGGCGGCCGCTTCACCGCGGCGCCGTTGCAGATTTCCCGGGAGGAAGCCGAGCGCGACCGCACCTTCGTGCGCCAGACGTTTGCGGCGCGCACCGTCGGCCGCCAGATCAATCAGCAGCGCCCCACGTTCCAGCAGCAACGCAATCAACTGCGGCCCAATCAACCCAATCAGCAACGGCCCGGCCAATTGCCGGGGCGCGAGCAGCGGCCGGGACTGCAGCAACAGCGGCCTGAACTGCGGACGGTGCCCGGCGGACAGCCGCTACCGTCGACCGGACAACGGCCGACATTGCAACAACAACCTGGCGCGCGGCCGGCGCAGCAGCAACCCGGCGCGCCCGCGACGCCGCTACAACAGCAGCCGGGCGCAAGGCCTATTCAGCAGCAGCCGGGAGCGGCGCCGCCCGGTGGACGACCGAATGCGCCGACATTGCCGCAGCAGCCCGGCGCCCCGCCGACGCCGCAACAGCAGCCCGGTGCACGGCCGACCCTGCAGCAGCAACCCGGCACGGCCCCGCCAGGCGCTCGACCGAATGCGCCGACACTGCCACAGCAGCCCGGCGCGCGGCCGACTTTACAGCGGCAGCCCGGACCGTTGCCTGGTACGCAGCGCGCGCCGGCCGGACAGCGCAAGCCGGCGAAAAAGAACGAACGCCGTTAGCGCGCCGATGAATCGGTGCGCTTGCTGTCGAAGCGGACGGCGGCGCCGGACGCGGCAAGACTGATACCGATCAGCACGAAAATGCTGCCGGTGCCGACGGCCGCCGCGACCAGGCTCGCCACAATCGGAATGATCGACTGGCCGATACGGCTCGCCATGGTGCGCAGCGAATTCGCCGTGCCGATGGCGCCGCCGCTGGCGATGGCGAGCACACCGGCAATGCTGGCGGTGATCGAAATGCTCAGCGCAAATCCGGCAACCGCAATCGCGGCATACAAGAGCGGCAGCGGCAACGGAAATGCCAAGAGCGTATAGGCAATGGCGCTGACGAAGGTGCTGGTCAGCGTGAGCGGGATGCGGCCAAAGGCAAACTGAAGCCGCGCATATATCAGCCGTGACAGCATCGAGGCGACCGCGCGGATGGCGAGCAGTGTGCCGACGGCATCGACGGTCAGGCCGCGGTCGGAGCCGAGCAGCGGCAGATAGACGACAATGAGGTCCTGCGCCACCACGGTGACGACGCTGACCACGATGATCGTGGTCAGGCCGGGAGCAAATATGAGTTCGCGCAACGGCACCTTGGCGCGATCGACCGGCAATTTGTGCGCACCGGTGGATTGGGTCAGGAGAGCGAATGCCGCGGTCAAGACGGCGCCGCCGAGACCAATGGTAAATAGAAACTGTGTCGGTGGCACGCTGGCGGTGCCGCCGGCAAGCGCGATGATGTAGGGGCCGACGCCCTGCCCGGCCGCATTGGCGACCATGTAATTGCCGATGGCGCGTTCCATGGCGCCCGGGCCGGTGCCACACCGGGTGCATTGAATCTGCTGGCTGACCACGAACAAAAGATGTGCCGTGCCGATGATCGCGGTCGCGACCAAAATTCCCACGAGGTCGGGGAACAGCACGAAGCCGGCGCAGCCGACGATCAGCAGACCGGCGCCGATCCAGGTGGTGACGGCGTCATAGCCGCGATCGATGAAGCGGCCCAACGGCACGCCGATCGCGATCGGCAGTACGGCATAGACCGCGGTGATGATGCCGACCCAGACCACGGATAGATCGAGTTCGATGGCGCGATAGGTGGTGGCGACGCGGACGATGGTAATAACCACCTGCTCGGTGAAGGCGGTGGAGAGGATGGCGAAGAGCAGGCGGTAGTTCATGCCGGATGAAGCGCCGTCATGCCAGGCGCTTGTTTTTTGTGAAATCGTAATCGGCGGCGTGTTCGGACTCGTAGATCTGCACACGACGCGATGTGTCGTAGCCCGGATCGAGCACCCGCCTGAGAAACGCCAGCTGAAACGCCCACGCCGCCTCGGCCGCGTCGCGACGATAACGGCCCGGCATGGTGTCATTGAGCCAGCCGTGCGGCGCGCCGGGATAGACCTTGATCGTGTAGGTCTTGTCGTGGCGATCGAAACTGTCGCGCAGGCGCCGCACGTCGGCGAGCGAGATCACGTGATCGGCCTCGCCGAAAATGCCGAGTACCGGGCAATCGACGCGCGCGATCACGTCCTCGAACGGCTTTGGAAATTGCTCGTTGACCTTCCATTCCTTGTCACCGGCCGCGCCGTACCAGATCAGCGCCGCGGCGATCGGATGCTCGGCGGCATAGACCAGCGGATGGCGGCCGGTCTGGCAGACGCCTTTGACGGCGATCTTGCTGTGGTCGACTTGCGGCAGCTTCTCAAGCTCGGCAATCGCAGTGGCGATATGCGCGTTCGATTCGCTGTCTTTGATCGGATAACCGACGTCGCCGCGATGCAGGGCGTCCTGGTCCGGATGCCGGTGAAAAAAATCCGGCGCGATACAGACAAAGCCGTCGCGGGCGAAACGCTCGGCGAGATCGCAGGTATGTTTCACCAGGCCGTAGCGCTCGTGCATCAGCACGATAGCCGGGATTTTTCCGCTGCCGCCATCGGCTGGCATAGCGAGAAACGCCGGGAGACCGCCGGCACAGTGCATGGTCTTTGTGACGATTTCTGGCACGAACTACTCCCTAAAGACCTGCGGCGAATGCCGCGGCAAGCTTGCGGCACGCCGTGACGTCATCGAGCGCTGCGCCGGCCATTTGCAGCCATTCGGCGGCGCCATCGCCGCCGATCAGTGGATCGAGCACCCGGTGCGCCTTGGTGACGACGCCAGCATGGTCGAGCGGATGCTCGGGATCGCCGATCGCTTCGACGATGCGTTGCTGGTGGACTTCGCCGCCGGCTTCGACGTCCACTTCGGCGGGCCAATGTTGTGGATAGTAGGCGTCGAGCCTTACGTCCGCGATGATCTCCACTTTGGCGGCAAACCCGGCCACGTCGGCATCCACCTTCGCCGAACTGCGATCGACATCGTAGAGGCGATCTGCCGCCAGCGCCGTCAGCGCGATCTGATGGGCGACGCTGACCATGGTCGATTGCCGTGCGCCGGGCTGGGCGCGGGTCGCGATCATGCCGGCATAAGCCGGCGGCACGCGTACCCGCACTTTACTGATCGTTTCGGCACACACGCCGCGATCGAGGATGGCGCGAAACGCTTCGACGGCGGCGATGCCCTGCTTGGCCGAGCAGAAGGGTTTGAGGCTGAGCGCGGCATAGACGGTGCTGACACCGAGCTTTTCTGTGAGCCGATCGCGGTCGAGCGCGATGCCGTGGCTATCGGTGAGCCAGGTCTTGTCCAAAATATCTGGATCGCCGCCATAGTCCGCGCGCGCCGCTTCGGTCGCGGCGACACCGGCGGCCACCGCGTTGGCATAGAGAAACCAGCGCCCGGACGGCGCGCCGTGGATGCGGCCGACGCCGCCGGCCATCAGCATCACGGCGAGCGACAGAGCATGGCCGGTGCGCTCCTCCGACAATCCCATGAGCCGCGCCGAGGTTGCCGCCGCCGCAATCGGCGCGGCGAGATAGGTCGGCCAGATGCCGCGATAAAGAATTTGCGGCCCGCGCACCGCGACGCCGATCCGGGTCATGATCTCGGTACCGACCCAGATCGCGCTGGCGATTTCGCCAGGATCGAATTTTTGCTCCCGCGCCGCCAGCATCAATGCAACCGGAACGACGCCGGCGCTCGGCGTGGTGCATGACGGCAGATGGATGTCGTCGATTTCGGTGAGCCGGATCGCCGCCGCCTGCCGGCCGATGCGGACGGGCAGCGCGCCGTCGTCGCCCAGGCTTTGCAGCGCCCTACCCTCGGGGATCGAGGTGCCAACCCGCGCGGCGACTACGGTATCGATGAAATGCAGCCGCAGCCGCTCCCGGTCCGCCGCCGGCAAGGCGGACGCCTTGGCCCCGGCGACGAAGGACGCCAGCTCGCCGATGACGCTCACGGCACGATTTCCCAAGGGCTATCGGATTGTATATCCATATCGGCTTCATAGCAGAAACCGGCTAGCATCCCACTCCTGCATAGAGTCCCTCCACAAATGGCATTACCCCTCAACGAGACCCACGATCCGGCCCGGCGCAGCTTGGTCGAAAGCGCCAACGTTCCCGACAGCGAATTCCCGATCCAGAATCTGCCGTTCGGCGTTTTCTGCCCGGCCGCCGGAATGCCGCCGCGGGTCGGCGTCGCCATCGGCGACCAGATTCTCGACGTCGCCGCGGCCGGTTCCTCGCTCGAAGGTCTTGCCGCGGAAGCGGCGCGCGCCGGCGCGGCGCCGTTTCTCAATCTCATCATGTCGCTCGGGCCGCAGGCCTGGTCGGCGCTGCGGCTCGGCCTGTCGCGCGCCTTGAGCGCCGAGCGAGGCAACAAGAACATCAGCCAGCATCTCACCCCGATGGCGAAGGCCGAGATCAGGCTGCCGGTGGCGTTCCGCAATTTTACCGATTTTTTCGCTTCGATTTTTCATGCCAGCAACGCCGGCCGCATGTTTCGGCCGGAAAATCCGCTGATGCCGAACTACAAATACGTGCCGGTCGCCTATCACAGCCGCGCCTCGTCGGTGCGCGTCAGCGGCACGCCGCTCAGGCGGCCGCAAGGCCAGCGTAAAGGCGCGAATGAGGACGTGCCGAGCTACGGGGCGTCGCGCAATCTCGATTTCGAGCTCGAGCTCGGCGCCTTCATCGGCCTGGGCACCGAGCTCGGCACCACCGTTCCGGTTGGCAAAGCAGCCGAGCACGTGTTCGGCTACTGCCTGCTCAACGACTGGTCGGCGCGCGACATCCAGGCCTGGGAATCTCAGCCGCTCGGGCCGTTCCTCGGCAAGAATTTTGGCACCACGGTCTCGCCGTGGGTGGTGACCGCGGAGGCGCTGGCGCCGTTCCGCACCGCGGCTTACGCGCGGCCCGAAGGCGATCCCGCCCCGCTGCCGTATCTCGCCGACGCGGACGATCAGGCCAACGGCGGGCTCGACATCACGCTCGAAGCCTATTTTTCGACCGAGACCATGCGCAAGAACGGCACCGCGCCGGCGCGCATCACCCAGACCTCGTTCGCGCAGATGTATTGGACCATCGCCCAGATGGTCGCCCACCAAACCAGCAACGGCTGCAATCTCGAGATCGGCGACCTGATCGGATCGGGCACCGTGTCAGGCCCGGAGAAATCGAGCTGGGGCAGTCTCCTCGAGCTCACCGCGCGCGGCCGCGAGCCGCTCGAACTGCCGGGCGGCGAGAAGCGCGGCTTCATCGAGGACGGCGACGAGATCATCTTCCGCGGCTTTTGCGCAAAAACCGGCTATCCGCGCATCGGCTTCGGCGAATGCCGCGCGGTTATTTTGCCGGCGACGTAACTGTCATTCCGGGGCGCGCCCAACGGGTCCGGCCCGAAGTGGCCGGCCCGATGGCAGGCTCCGGCGCGAACCCGGAATCCATATTCACAGACGTTGCCAAAAGGTCTCCAGAGTTTATTCTTCAAGACCTGTGGTTATGGATTCCGGGCTCCTCGCTACGCTCGGCCCCGGAATGACGCTACTCCACCGGCACCCATTTCTGCAGGCGCTTACCGGTATCGACCTCGCCGGTATAAAAATTGCCGCGCGAGTCGAACTTGCCGACATGCACCCAGTGGAATTCGCCGGTCTCGCGGCCCGGCCGGCCGAAGCTGCGGACCACGGCGCCGTCGCTGCGGCGCACGATTTCAAGCACGTTGTTGGTGCCGTCGATCAGGACGAAAAAATTCTGCTTCTTGTCGAGCGGCGAGAACGCCAGCCCCCAGCTCGAGCCGGAGCCCTTGGTGCTCGGATCGAACACGTATTGGCGGACGAAGCTGCCGTCCTTGTGAAACACCTGCACGCGGTTGTTGGTGCGGTCGCAGACAAAGACCAGTCCATCCTTGGCCAGCGCGATGCAGTGCACCGTGGCGAATTGCGGCGACTCCGGATTGTAGGCCGGCAGATCGTCATCGGTCGGCGATTTGCCATAGGCGCCCCATATGCGCTTGATCTCGCCGGTGTCGGCGTCGAGCACGGCAACGCGATGATTGCCGTAGCCGTCGGCCGCGTAGATCTCGTTCGCCTTGGCATCGAGCTCGAGCGACGCCACCAGGCCGAACTGGCTCAAATCCGTGCTCGAAGTCAGTGGGCCGCGCTTGCCCAGCTGTTTGACGAATTTGCCATCGGTGGCGAACTTCAGCACCATGCTGTCGCCCTTGCCGTTACCGCTCAGCCAGACAAAACCTTTGTCGTCGACCAGGATGGCGTGCTCCTGCAGCGGCCAGTCGTAACCGAGGTTATCGCCGGGCCCGCCCCACGACTTGATGACGTCGCCGGCTTGATTGAACACCAGCACCGACGGCGCCGGCACGCAGCACTTTGAGCGTGGCGGCGTCAGCGCTGCGCCCTTCTCGTCGTCGGTGAGCGAGCGCGGCCGCTGGAACACCCAGATATTGTCCTGGCTGTCGATCGCCATGCCGCCGACCTGGCCGAGGATCCAGTTGTTGGGCAGCGGTTTTGGCCAAAACGGATCGACACGGAACGCCGGGCTTTGGGCGGCGGCCGGCATGATCGCCGCGAACAGCAACGCGAGCGCGGCTACAAGCCAACGCGTGTGAGTCATAAGTGTCCTCCCCGTAGGACGTAGCGCACGATGCTTTCGCGCCGCTCTCGTCGTCAATGAATCTCCGGCTCGGCGGTACGCTGCGTGCCGGTCAGAAAATCGAAATCGCAGCCCTCGTCGGCCTGGCCGATGTGCTCGGAGTACATCGCGCCGTAGCCGCGCAGAAAATGCGGCGGCGGCGGTGTCCAGGCGGCGCGGCGGCGCGTGAGCTCTTCGTCGCTGACGTGAAGGTGAATTTTCCGCGCCGCAACGTCGATTTCGATTTCGTCACCGGTTTGCACCAAAGCCAATGGCCCGCCGACATAGCTTTCGGGCGCGACGTGCAAGATGCAGGCGCCGTAGCTGGTGCCGCTCATGCGCGCGTCGGAGATGCGCAGCATGTCGCGCACGCCGGCCTTCAGAAGCTTTTTCGGGATCGGCAGCTGGCCCCATTCGGGCATGCCCGGGCCGCCCTTCGGCCCGCCGTTCTTGAGCACCAGAATGTGGTCGGGCGTGACGTCGAGATCGTCGCGCTCGACCTCGCGCGCCATGTGGTCGTAGTTCTCGAACGCAATCGCCTTGCCACGGTGCGCCAAGAAACGCTTCTCGGCGGCAGCCGGCTTCATGACGCAGCCACGCGGCGCAAGATTGCCCTTGAGCACCGCGGTGGCGCCTTCGGGATAAAGCGGCTTGTCCAGCCCGTGAATGACGTCGGGCAGGTGCACCTTGCTGTCGCCGATGGCCTCGCCCAGCGTGCTGCCGCTGACGGTGATGCAGGATAGATCGAGCATGTCCTTCATCTCGCCCATCAGCGCGCGCAGGCCGCCGGCGAAGAAAAAATCTTCCATCAAGAATTTTCCCGACGGCGTGATGTTGGCGATCACCGGCACTTGCCGCGAAATGTCGTCGAAGCGCTGCATGTCGAGTGCAATGCCGGCGCGGCGCGCCATGGCGATGACGTGGATGATGGCATTGGTCGAGCCGCCGAGCGCCATGTGGACGCGAATGGCGTTGTCGAACGCCGCCGGCGTCAGAATCTTATCCGGCGTCAAATCCTCCCATACCATCTCGACGGCGCGCCGGCCGCTCGCCGCGCACATGCGCGGATGGCTGGCGTCGGGCGCCGGGATCGACGATGCGCCGGGCAGCGACAGACCGAGCGCCTCGGTGATCGCCATCATGGTTGCCGCGGTGCCCATCACCATGCAGGTGCCGAACGAACGGGCGATGCCGCCCTCGATCTCGTTCCATTCCTCGTCGCCGATGCGGCCGGCGCGCTTCTCGTCCCAATATTTCCAGGCATCGGAGCCGGAGCCGAGCGCGTTGCCGCGCCAATTGCCGCGCAGCATCGACCCCGCCGGCACGTAGATCGCCGGCCGCCCCATGCTGATCGCGCCCATGATCAGGCCGGGCGTGGTCTTGTCGCAGCCGCCCATCAGCACCGCGCCGTCGATCGGATGGCTGCGCAAAAATTCCTCGCACTCCATGGCGAGGAAATTTCGGTACATCATGGTCGACGGTTTGACGATCGGCTCGGCCAGCGACATCGCCGGCAATTCGATGGGAAAACCGCCGGCCTGATAGACGCCGCGCTTCACGTCTTCCGCTCGCGCCCGCAGGTGGCCGTGGCAGGCGTTGATGTCGCTCCAGGTATTGATGATACCGATCACCGGCTTGCCGACCCAGTCGGCGCGGTCGTAACCGAGCTGCTGCAGCCGCGAGCGATGGCCGAACGAGCGCAGATCGTTCTTGCCGAGCCAGCGATAGCTGCGGAGTTCCTCGGACGACTTTTTCTTCGACTGATTCTTGGACTGGCTCATGCACGATCTCTTTTGCCAAACAGACGCCTACCCTATACACGCGGCCCGTCGAGCTTCAACATTCCCTCCCCTTGTGGGGAGGATTTTTCTAGTTGAGCTTCAGCAGCCGCGCGGCGTTACCGCCCATCACCTTCGTCCGCTGCGCCGGCGTCATGCCGATCTGATCCATCATCTTCAGCCCCTTCATCTTCAACGGCACCATCGGCGGCGAATCGGTGCCGAACAGGAAATGATCTTCGCCGACCGTCCTCAGGCAGCATTCGGCGGCGGGCGCGGCGTAGCAGGCGGAATCGAAATAGAACATTTTCAGGTAGTGGCTCGGCGCGTGTTTGATCAGCATCGGCTCGTAGGGGCCGAGGAACGCCGAAAAGTCGAGCAGCTCATAGGCATAGTCCATGCGGCCGATGACTTCGCAGATGCCGCCGCCGAGATGGCTGCCGACGATCTTCACGGTCGGGAATTGCTCGAAAATGCCGCGCACGATCAGCCGCGCCAGAGACAGGCAATTGTCGGCTGGACGGCCGATGCTCGACGCCAGCCGGTAATCCTTCATTGCCGGCGTGGTGGCATCGCCCGGATGGATGAAGACCGGAATATCGAGATCGGTCACCAGCTTGAAGAACGGTTTTGCGGCGTCCTCGTCCGGATAGTGGCCGTGATGGCTGGAATTGATGATGACGGCGCGCGCGTCGTCCTGCTTCACCGCGCGCTCCAGCTCTTTAAGGAACGCGTCGCCGCCATTGGGCACGCAGGTCGCCATGGCGACGAATTTGTCCGGATGCTGGTCACGGCACTTGGCAAGATGCCGGTTCGAGCTTTCGATGGCGGCGACCACATCTTTCGTCGACTCCATGTGCCGGATGTAATGCACGGCGTTGCTGATCACGGTGCGGTCGAGGCCGGCGAGCGCGTGGGCCTTGAGCGCATCCTCCATGGTCATCGGCACCGGAACCGGCCACCACGGCTTGCCGATGAATTTCGGATCGTTGATGTGAACGTGCCAATCGATCAGCAAGTGTCTCTCCTCTAGTTCTGTCCGCCGATGATTAGTTCTGTCCGCCGATGATCGCCGCGATACGGGCGACGAGCTCGGGCGGGGTGGCGAGCGTATGCTCGACCACCTGCAGCACTTCGTCGCCGCGTCCGGGCACGATTTCAAGCCCTTGTTTCTGCGCGTCCGCCAGAAACTCCGGATCGTGCAACGTCGCGTCGAAGGCGCTGCGCAGCACGGCGACGCGATCCGCCGGCACTTCGGGCGGTACTATGGCGTTCCAGCCGACGCTGGAATCGGAATTCATGAATTCGAGAATGCGGCGGCCGTCGTCGCTCGACGCCAAATCGCCGATCAGCGGTAGATTCGGCAGATCGGCATGGCGCTTAAGCCCGGTCTGGACCGGCACGGCGATCCTGCCGTCCTTGAGCCATTCACCGCGCGTGGTTTTCAGCGCCGTCCATGACGCGACCCGTGCGTCGGCTTCGCCGCGCTCGATTGCCAAATCGACGTCGGCGGCGCCGCGATAACCGGTCACGATCTTGAACCGCGTGCCGGCCAAGGCGTTGAGCAGCGTTGGCGTCACGAAACTATCGGTGGTGTTGCCCCAGGAACCGGCCACCACGTCTTTATGGCGCAGATCGTCGGCGGTCTTCACGCCGGTGCGGCTCATGACCATCATCACGCCCGTATAGGTCGCGATCCGGCCGATCCAGGTGAAGCGCTTGGCGTCATAGCGCGCGGCTTCCGGATGCAACATCTGATTGACGGCGATGTCGCGTGGCAGCATGCCGAGCTGGGTGCCGTCGCGCGCCGCCTTCTCGTACAAATTCACCGTGCCGACCATGCCGCCGGCGCCGGGCATGTATTGGATCACGATCGTCGGATTACCCGGAATGTGTTTCGGCAAATGTGCGATCAGGACGCGGCTATACAGGTCGTAAGTGCCGCCGGGCTCATAGACCACGGTGAAACGCAGCGTCTTGCCTTTGAAGAACTCTTCCGCCGATAGCGCTTGTGCGGACGCAATCGAGGCAAAGCCAAAACAGGCAGCGAGCAACGCCCCAACGCAACGGCACGCCCGCATGACGCAAAGCGCAACAGCAAAACGCCTCACGCCCTACTCCGCCGTCGCGCCGGTGGCCGTGACCACCTTGGCCCATTTCGCGGTTTCGTCGGCGATGATCTTGCCGAAATCCTCCGGCGTGCCGGAAATGGGGGCGCCGCCGAGCTCGGCGAGCTTGGCCAGCATGGCCGGATCGGCGAGAGCGGCGTTGATCGCCTTGTTCAGCTTGTCGATGATCGGCCGCGGCGTGCCCTTCGGCACCGCCAGCCCGTAGAACACGCTGGCCTCAAAGCCCGGCACGGTCTCGGCGACGGTCGGCACGTCCGGCAGCGTGTCCGAGCGCTTCGCCGTGGTCACCGCCAGCGGGCGCAGCCGGCCGCCTTTGATGTGACCGATCGAGGACGGCAAATTATCGAACAGCACCTGCACCTGGCCGCCGAGCAGATCGGCGAGCGCCGGCGCCGCGCCGCGATACGGCACATGCACCAGCTCGGTGCCGGTCATCATCATGAACAGCGCGCCCGACAGATGCGTCGAGGTGCCGACGCCGGCGGAAGCCAAGTTGACCTTGCCCGGATTGGCCTTGGCGTAAGCGATGAACTCGGCGACGGTTTTAGCCGGCACGTTGGGATTGACCTCCATCACGTTCGGCACGCGGATGAAACCCGCGACCGGCGCCATGTCGCGGATGAAATTGAACGAAAGATTTTTGTAAAGCGTAGCGTTGATGGCATTGGCGGGATTGACCAGTAACACCGTATAGCCGTCGGGATCGGCCTTGGTGGCCATTTCGGTCGCCAGATTATTGCCGGCGCCCGGTTTGTTCTCGATGACGAATTGCTGGCCCATATGCTCCGACAGATATTGTCCGATCAGCCGGGAAACGATGTCGGTCGAGCCGCCCGGCGGATAGCCGACCAGCCAGCGCACCGGGTGGTTCGGATAATCGTCAGCCGCGCGTGCGGCGCCGGTGACGCATGCCAGCGCCACGCATGCAATCGCGCAAACCGCAAGCCGCTGCATCGAAAACGTCATCCGCGTCTCCTCGCCGAAATCTTATTGTTGGAGCGAACGGGCCGAGCCTACGCGGCATCAGCGATATCGCACAAGGGCGCAAAAGGCCGGCTTTACGCGGCCGTTCGGCATCTTGCCGGACGCCGCCGGGGCCGGTAGTTTCACCGCCTCCCCCGCAGACCCAAAGGACATTGCCATGATCGACTTGTATGCGTTGACCAGCCCGAACGTGCAAAAAGTCTACGTCATGCTCGAAGAGACGAAGCTGCCCTACAAGGAGCATTTCGTCGACGTATGGAAAGGCGAGCAGTACCATCCGGAATTCATCAAGATCAATCCGAACTCGAAGATCCCGGCGATCATCGATCACGACGGCCCCGGCGGTAAGCCCTACACGCTGTTCGAGTCGGGCGCGATCCTGATGTATCTGGCCGAAAAAGCCGGCAAATTCCTGCCGACCGACCCGGCGAAGAAATACCACGTGCTGCAGTGGCTGTTCGTGCAGACCTCGAGCGTCGGCCCGATGTTCGGCCAGTTTACCCATTTCAAGATGTTCGCGCCGAAAGGCGGCGATCATGCCTATTCGCTGGCGCGCTATCAGACCGAGGTGAAGCGGCTTTACGAAGTTCTGGAAAAGCGGCTGGCCCATTCGCCGTATCTCGGCGGCGACGAATACACCATCGCCGACATCGCCACCTATCCGTGGACGCGCAATCACGACATCCAGGGTGTGAAGTGGGAGGACAATCCGAATCTGGCGCGCTGGTTCAAGTCGATCGACGAGCGGCCGGCGGTGAAAGCCGCGCTGGCCAAGGTCGGCGCGATCCGCTCGAACCGCGAGACCGCCAACGACGACCAGAAGGACCGCTTCTTCAATCGCGGCAGATACGCGCGGGCGTAATCATCCGCTCGCCTTCTCGATCATCGTCCGCATGAAGTGCACGGCGGTGGGACCTTTGAGCGCGCTTGCCCAAAGGTCCCGCGCCATCTTTTCGTGCAGCGCCAGCGCCTCGGGCGCCGAGGTGATCATGGCCATGCCGACGCGGATGTTCGGCTCTTCGCCCAAGCGAAATGGGCTCAGCGCCAGGATCTGACGGTCCGGCTGACGGAAAATCTGGAAGCTCGTGTGCGGCAAGGTGTCGAGCACGATGCCGATCTGCACGCCGATCGGCTCGTTCTCCATCAACGCGGTGAAATGCTCGGCTTCGGCGCGGGCCAGCGCGCGGCGTTCGCGGCGCAGCCTTTCCGGCAAGTCGTGGCGGCCGACCAGGCCGTTCCGCAAGAAGCGCTCCATCTCGGCCGCGGCGATGAGGTTGACGACCGCGGGCCGGCGCCGCCGGTAAGTTTCCTTGCGCTGGTGCAGCACCGCCATCAGTTCGTCGATCTGGGCCAGCGCCCGCTCGCGCGTCTCGATTGCGTCCGGCACCGACTCGCGCAAGATGTCGCCGAGCGCGCGGTCAAAGGCGTCGGAGGCGAGCACGTAGGAGATCGGCCCGGCCAGCACAATGACGTGCTCGGCAGATTCCTCGATCTGCCGCATGCGCTCGAAATAGCTCACCGCGGATGCGATGTATTCGACGCCGACGCCGAGCAAGGTCGGCACCGACACCTGCAGCAGTTCGGCGAGCTTCTCCAAGGTCTCGATCTTGGCCACCTCGCCCTTTTCGAAGCGATAGAGCGCGGTCCGCGAAATGCCGAGCTTTTGCGCGATCTCCTCCGCGGACAATCCGGAGCCGAGGCGGAACGCTTTGAGCCGGTGGCCGATATCGTCGAAGCGAATGGCCATCACGGCCCGCGCAGTCGCTTTGCGGCGTCGAGTGCGGCGATGACGATGTTCTGGTAGCCGGTACAACGGCACAGATTGCCGGAAATGCCGATGCGGATGTCGTCCTCGGTCGGATCGGGATTGTCGCGCAAGAGCTCGATCAGCGTCGTCAAGATGCCCGGCGTGCAGAAGCCGCATTGCAGGCCGTGATGCTCGTGGAACGCCTGTTGCAGCGGATGCAAGGTCTTCGCGTCGGGCGCGATGCCCTCGACTGTCATGATCTCGTGCCCATCGGCTTGCACCGCGAGCATCAGGCATGATCGCGCCGAATAGCCGTCGAAGAGAATGGTGCAGGCGCCGCAGACACCATGCTCGCAGCCGAGATGGGTGCCGGTCAGTCCGAGCTGATGGCGCAAGAAATCCGCAAGCGTCACCCGCACCGCCACGGTCGCCTCGTGGCGCTTGCCGTTGACGGTGACGGCGATGTTTCGCGACTCGCTCATGGCCTTCTCCTCGCACCGATGCGCTCGTGCGCCTTGAGAAGCGCGCGGCGCGACAACACCGTTGCCAATTGTTGCCGGTACGAGGCCGGCGCATGGATGTCCTCGATGGCGTCGAGCTTGCGCAGTGTTTCGCAAATTTCGCGCAACCGCTTTTCCTCGATGATCTCGCCGATCAGGGCGCGCTCGACCTCCCCTGCCCGCACTGGCGCCGGCCCCATGCCGCCGAGCGTCAGCGACGCGCGCGTCACCTTGCCGGCGCTGTCCGCCTCGATCAGCGCCGCCGCCGAGACGATGGCGAAATCGCCGTGACGGCGCGCGAATTCGACGAAGGCGTAGCCGTGCCCGGCCGGCCAGCATGGAAACGTGGCGCCGGTGACGAGTTCGTCGAGCGCGATAGACGACGTCATATAGGCGACGGGGAAGGCGGCGAAATCGATGTTGCGCGCGCCGTTCTTGCCGGTCACCGAGATTTTCGCGTCAAGCGCCGCTGCAACCGAGACCAGTTCCGCCGACGGATCGAGATGGCACAGCGAGCCGCCAAGCGTGCCGCGGTTGCGCGTCTGGCGATGGCCGACCTGCCGCACCGCTTCGTGCATCAGCGGACACCGTTCGCGCACCAGATCGGAGAATTCGATGTCGCGCTGCCGCGTCATGGCGCCGATATCGAGCGCGCCGTCACGCTCGCGGATTTGGCTCAAGCCCTCGACCCGGTTGAGATCGATCACATGATCCGGCAGCACGTAGCGCATGTTGAGCATCGGCATCAGCGACTGGCCGCCGGCGAGCAACTTGGCGTTGTCGAGGCTCGTGAGCAGGCCGACGACATCGGCAGTGCTGCGCGGATCGTGATACGAGAAGAGAGGCGGTTTCATCCGGGGCGCGTGCTTTTTCTCTGGGGTTTTCGCACTTTGACTCTGTGCCAAAAACCGTGCAACTGTTCAAAAAAGATACGCCAATCCCGAAGTTGAAACCAGCCGATGAAGCCTGCGGCGTTCCGGTATCACGCACCGAAGACGATTGATGAGGCAGTCGCGCTGCTCGCCGAGGTCGCGCCGGAAGACGGCCGCGTGCTCGCCGGCGGCCAGAGCCTGGTGCCGACTATGGCGTTCCGGCTCGCCAAGCCGGGCCATCTCGTCGACATCAACGGCGTCGCCGCGCTCAATCGCATCGCGGTTACGGGCGGCAAGCTTGCGATCGGCGCCTGCGTGCGCCACGCCGCGTTCCATCGTCCGGTCTGCGAGGGGCCGCTGGGAAAATTGCTGACCGACGTGGTACGCCACATCGCCCATTATCCGATCCGCAACCGCGGCACGTTCTGCGGCAGCCTGGCCCACGCCGATCCGTCCTCCGAATGGTGCCTGGTGTTGGCGGCGCTCGACGGCGAAGTGGTGGCGAAGAGCGCCCGCGGCGAGCGCGTCATCGCGGCGCGCGATTTCTTCCAAGGCATCATGACCACGGCCTTGCGCGATGACGAACTGCTGGTCGAGGCGCGGCTGCCGATGCTGCCGGCGGATACGCGCTGCGGCTTCTATGAGTTCAGCCGCCGCGTCGGCGATTTCGCCATGGCCGCGGCGCTTGGCGTCTATCGCGTTGAAGGCGGCAAAATGGTCGAGCCTCGTGTCGCGCTCGGCGGCGCCGAGCCCAATCCGCGGCGAATCCCTGAGGCCGAGCGCGCACTCGCAGGTGCGCCGCCCGGCGACAAGGCGTTTCGCGCCGCGGCGGCAGCCGCGACCGCCGCCGTCGATGCCATGGAGGATGCGACCACGACCGCCGAATTCCGGCGCGATCTCGTGCTCGCGGTGACGCGCCGGGCGCTCGAACGCGCGGCGGCATGAATAGCGGGGCGGCGAAAATGCCGTGGATCGGCCAGTCGGTCACGCGGCTGGAAGACCCGCCGCTGGTCGCCGGCCGCGGCGAGTTTGCCGGCGACATCAATTTCCCGCATCAGCTGCACATGCGCATGGTGCGCTCGGCGCATGCCCACGGCCGCATTGTGTCACTCGATCTGGCCGCGGCGCGGGCGCTGCCCGGCGTGTTCGCGGTGTGGAGTTCGGCCGACATCACCGACGTGCCGCCTGTCGATTTTCGCGAAGGATCCATCCCGGCGCTCGATCCGTATCGCCAGCCGGTGCTGGCTAACGGCGTGGTGCGCTATGTCGGCGAGCCGGTCGCCGCGGTGTTCGCCGAGGACCCTTACGTCGCCGAAGACGCCGCCGATCTTGTCACGATGCAAATCGACGAACTGCCGCCGCAGCTCGACGCGCAAGCGGCGCCGGTGGAATTTTCGCCGGGCCACAGCAGCGAGGCGGCGATCATCCGCCAAGGCTATGGCGACGTCGATGCGGTGTTCCGCACCGCCAAGCACATCGTCGAAGTCGAGCTTGCCATCGGCCGGCATTCCGGCGTGCCGCTGGAGACGCGCGGCGCCATCGGCCGCTACGACTCAGCGCGCGGCATTCTCGAATTGCACGGCGCCGCCAAGGTGCCGCATCGCAACCAGGAACTGCTGTCGCGCATGCTCAAGATTCCGCCGAGCGGAATCCATGTCCATGAATCCCATGTCGGCGGCGGCTTCGGCATTCGCGGCGAGCTTTATCCCGAGGACGTTCTCGTTTGCGTCGCCGCGAAAAAATTCAATCGTCCGGTGAAATGGATCGAGGACCGGCGCGAGCATTTGATCGCGGCCAATCATTCGCGCCAGCAATTGCACAAGATCCGCGCCGCGGTCGATGCCGACGGCGTCATCCTCGCCGTCGACGATCTCTATTTCCACGACCAGGGCGCCTATGTGCGCACGCATGCCGCAAGAGTCGTGCACATGACCGCGGGCATCTTGCCCGGCCCCTATCGGGTGCCGGCCTATCGCGCGATCGGCCACTTCCGCCTGACCAATAAGACCCCGGCGGCGACCTATCGCGCGCCCGGCCGCTACGAGACCACCTTCGTGCGCGAACGGCTGGTCGATGCCATCGCCGCTCAGATCGGCATGGACCGCATCGAAATCCGCCGGCGCAATACGATCAGCGCGGCGGAATTGCCCTACCCGCGCCCGCTCGAGGCGCTCGGCGAGGAAATCCACTACGACACCGGCGACTATGTCGGGCTGTTGGACAAGCTGTTCGCCAAGATCGATTGGGACAAGCTCAATGCCGACGTGAAGAAGCGCAAAGCCGCCGGCGAATTGGTCGGCATCGGCATCGCCATGTTCGTGGAAAAGAGCGGTCTCGGCCCGACCGACGGCGTGAAAATCTCCATCGACACCTCGGGCGCGGTCGAGGTCCTCACCGGCGGAGCTTCGATCGGCCAGGGATTCGAAACCGTGATGGCGCAGGTCGCCGCCGACGTGCTCGGCGTCGATTACCGGCGCTGCCGCGTGATCCACGGCCAGACCGACCTCATCCCGTTCGGTATCGGCGCGCACGCCTCACGCGCCACGGTGATGACGGCGTCGGCGACACATATCGCGGCACTGAACGTGCGCAAGAAGGCGCTCGAAGTCGCCGCCGAATTATTGCAAACCACGCCCGACGCGCTCGACATTGCCGATGGCGAAGTTTTTCGCCGCGATCGCAGCACTGGCCCGTCGATCAGCCTCGGCAAGATCGCGCAAAATCTCGCCCCCGGCACCAAGACGCTGGGCGAACGCGCGCCGGGGCTCTCCGCCGAAGGCTGGTTCAAGACCGAGCATCAGGTCTATCCGTATGGCAGCCACGTCGCCGTGGTGCGGGTCGATCGCGATACCGGCGGCGTTGCCATCGAGCATTACGCCATCGCCTATGACATCGGACGCGCCATCAATCCGGCGCTGGTCAAGGGCCAGATCGTCGGCGGCTTCGCCCAAGGCCTTGGCGGCGCGCTGTTCGAGGAATTCACCTACAGCGAACGCGGCGATCCGCTCGCGGTGACCTTCGCCGATTATCTCTTGCCGGCGATGCACGAGACGCCGGAGCCCGACGTGCTGCTGCGCGAGGATTACACCACGCCACTCAATCCGCTCGGCATCAAGGGCGCCGGCGAAAGCGGCATCACCGGCGTCGGCGCCGCGATCGCTTCGGCCATTGATGACGCCATCGGCATCCCCGGCGCGGTGCGCGAGCTTCCGGTCACGCCGCAACGGCTCAAGGCGTTGTTGCGCGAGCGCGGCGTTACTCCGGCTTGATATTCGCTGCCTGGATCACCTTGGCCCACTGCTCGGTCTCGGCGGCCATGAACCTACCGAACTCCACCGCCGACATCGGCGTCGGCACAAAGCCGAAATCGACCAGCCGCGCCTTGATGGCGGGATCGGCGAGGGCGGCGTTGACCTTGTCGTTGAGATAACCGACCACCTCGGCGGGCGTGTTCTGCGGCGCGCCAATGCCGATGGCACCGGTCACGTCGAAGCCCGGCACAGTTTCACCGACCGTGGGAACATCCGGCAATGCCGGCACAGGGATCGCGCCGGTGACGCCGAGCGCCCGCAACTGGCCCGCCTTGATATAGCCGAGGCAGGAGACGATCGGATCGAACATGATTTGGGCCCGGCCGGCCAAAAGGTCGCTCTGCGCCTGCATCTCGCCGCGGCCGGGCACGTGGAGCATGTCGACGCCGGCCATCATCTTGAACAGCTCGCCGATCACATGGGTGAGATTGCCGGTGCCGGTCGAGGTCATGTTGATCTGACCTGGATTGGCCTTGGCATAGGCGATGAACGCGGCGACGGTCTTGGCTGGGAATGACGGGTTCACCACCATGACGAAGGGATTGCGGCCAATGCTGGCGACCGGCACGACATCGCGCAGGAAATTGAATTTGAGATCCTTGTAGAGAGAAGCGTTGATGAAGTTCGGCGACCCGACCTGGAGCAGCGTGTAGCCGTCGGCCGGCGCCCGCACGACGGCTTCCACCGCGATATTGCCGCCGGCACCGGGCCGGTTCTCGACCAGAAAATTCTGCCCGATGCGCTCCGACAACCATTGGCACAATAACCGCGCGACCACGTCGGGCGCGCCGCCGGCGTTGAAACCGATGACCAGCCGCACCGGCCGCGTCGGATAGGACTCGGCGCGCGCGATGCGCGCGGCGGCCGGCAACGTGGCCGCACCCGCAACCAGACGCAGAAACCGGCGGCGCTGAGCTTTCATCGCGGAGTTCAATCGAGCTTGATGCCGAGCGCCTTCACCAGTGGCCTCCAGCGCGCGACGTCGTCCATCATGAACTGGTTGAACCGCTCCACCGTCCAATCCGGCACCGGGATCACCGCGGCATCGACCAGGGATTGCGTGTAAGCCTTGTCCGCCATGGCGTTAGCGTTCGCCGCGGCGATCTGCGCGGCGATCGGCTGCGGCACACCGGCGGGAACAAACAAGCCGAGCACCTGCTGGGTGACAAGGCCCGGAATTCCGGATTCCACCGCGGTGGGAATTTCTGGCGCGATCGGCAGGCGGGTCGGATTGGTGATCGCGAGCAGACGCAATTTACCGGCGCGATGAAATTCGAGCACCTGGCTGGTCATCGCCGGGATGATGATTGGGATCTGTCCGCCCATCACATCGGCCAGCGCCGGCCCGGCGCCGCGGTACGGCACGTGCGGCAAATCGGTGATGCCGGTCAGCGATTTGAGCAATTCGCCGCTGAGATGGTTGAGCGTGCCGGCACCGGCCGAGCCGTAGGACAGCTTGCCGGGATTCGCTTTCACGTAATCGACGAGCTCTTTCAGATTCTGCGCCGGCACCGACGGATGCACGGCAATGCCGAAGCAGGTCATCGCCACCAGCGAGACCGTCACCAGATCCTTCATCGGATCGAGCAACGGGTGCACGCGAAGAACCATCTCGGCGAGATGGATCGTTGAGCCGCCGAGGAAAATCGTGTAGCCGTCCGGAGCGGAATGCGCGACCGAGGCCGCCGCCACCGAGCCGCCGGCGCCGGGCTGGTTCTCGACAAACACCGTGTTGAGCATCCCGCTTTTGCTGACCTTGTCGGCCCACGGCCGGCCGACGATGTCGAACACGCCGCCCGGTGGAAACGGCAGCACCAACCGGACCGGCCGCGATGGATAGGTGTCCGCCCGCAACATGCCCGGCGCTGCGGCGAGACCGGCCGCGCCGGCCGCCAGGGCCAAAAATCCACGACGGTCAGGTTTCATCCGATTTCCCCCACTCCGCTGCTTGTTTTGCGGCGAAGTTACACGACTTCCATAAGCCCGTGGAGGGGTGCGACTGACGCAGGCGCGCCCGAGTCCTCATCAAACTGTAAAGGTTCGCGGCGTATTACTCGTAGAAACGCCGGCGAGGGGTTAGACTCGCCAATGTGATTCCTGCCTATCCGGGGGGTGGTTTCATGCAAGCTCTGCTATTGCCGTTGACGGCACGGTTCTTCGTCTTGACGTCCGTCGTCGCGATTGCCTTGATCCTGCTATTGGCCGATCTCGACGGCTATTCGTCGATCTATGTCGTGATCCCACTCTTTCTGTTTACCGGACTCGCGCTCCTCGGCATCCACGACATATTGCAGACCCGGCATGCGGTGCTGCGCAATTATCCGTTGATGGCGCATATCCGCTTCATCCTGGAAGAGATCCGCCCCGAGATCCGCCAGTACTTTCTCGAGAGCGAAAAAGACGGCACGCCGTTCTCCCGCGACAAGCGCGCCATCGTCTATCAGCGTGCCAAACGGGCCTTGGATAAGCGCCCGTTCGGCACGCAAAACGACGTTTATGCCTCAGGCTACGAGTGGCTCGACCATTCGATGGCGCCGAAGCCGGTGGTCAAGGAGCCGTTCCGCGTTGCCATTGGCGGGCCGGATTGCGAAAAACCCTATTCGGCTTCAATCTTCAACATTTCGGCAATGAGCTTCGGCGCGCTGAGCGCCAACGCCATTCTCGCGCTCAACGGCGGAGCCAAGAAAGGCAATTTCGCCCACGACACCGGCGAAGGCGGCTTTAGCCCCTATCATCGCCAAAACGGCGGCGACATCATCTGGGAAATCGGCTCGGGCTATTTCAGCTGCCGCAATGCCGACGGCACGTTCTGCGCCGAGAAATTCGCCGACAACGCCAAGAACGACCAGATCAAAATGGTCGAGCTCAAGCTCAGCCAGGGCGCCAAGCCCGGCCACGGCGGCGTGCTGCCCGGCGCCAAGGTCAGCCCGGAAATCGCCGCCACCCGCGGCGTGCCGGAGGGCGTCGACTGCATCTCGCCGTCGCGCCATTCGGCGTTCGCGACGCCGATCGAAATGATGCAGTTCATCGCCGCAATGCGAAAACTCTCCGGCGGCAAGCCGGCGGGTTTTAAGCTCTGCATCGGCCATCCTTGGGAGTTCCTTGCCGTGTGCAAGGCAATGCTGGAGACGGACATCTATCCGGACTTCATCGTCGTCGACGGCAAGGAAGGCGGCACCGGCGCGGCGCCGCTGGAATTCACCGACCATCTCGGCATGCCGATGCGCGAAGGATTGAACTTCGTGCACAACGCGCTGATCGGAATCAATGCGCGGGACCGCATCAAGATCGGCGCCGCCGGTAAGATCATCAGCGCCTTCGACATCGCCTGCGTCATGGCGTTGGGCGCCGACTGGTGCAATTCGGCGCGCGGCTTCATGTTCGCGCTCGGCTGCATCCAGTCGCAGTCCTGCCACACTGACAAATGCCCGACCGGCGTCTCGACCCAGGACCGGGTGCGCCAGCGGGCGCTGGTGGTGCCGGACAAGGCCGAGCGCGTGTTCAATTTCCAGCGCGCCACCATCGATGCGCTGGCCGAACTGGTCGCCGCCGCCGGCCTCGACCATCCGACGCAATTCTCGCCGGCGCATTTCTCGCGCCGCGTCTCGCCCCACGAGGTGAAAAGCTTCGCCGAGCTTTATCCGTCCTTGACGCCGGGCGAATTGATCGCCGGCACCAGCGACCGGCGGTTCGAAACCGCATGGGCCATGGCGAGCGCCAATGAGTTCCGCGCCGTGCCGCGTGCGGCGTGAGCCTTTCTTCCTGCCCCGCGATAGCGGGGAAGGGGGCATAGGCGGCCGATAGCCGCCGTTCTTTACGCAAAATACGCCGACGCAAAGCGTCGGCTGTGGCGAAGCGCGGTGGAAGGGGCGCGGGACTCTAAGCGACGCAAGCGCTTTAAGGGAATAACGGCGGCGACGTTGGTTGCCTTGCAACGGCAACGAAGCGGCGAGTCAGGCGCCCCCTCCACCACGGTTCGCTCGCTACGCGAGCTCCAGTGGTCCCCCTCCCCCGCTTCGCGGGGGCGGAAGTTTATTCCGGCTTGAGGTTCGCGAACTTGACGACCTTGCCCCACTTTTCGATCTCAGTGGCGATGAATTTTTGGAAATCGGCGGGCGAACCAGTCATCACGATGGCGCCGAACTCGGCAAGCTTGCCCTTGAGCGCGGGGTCGGCGAGCGCCGCATTGGTTTCCTTGTTCAGTTTATCGATGATCTCGACCGGCGTGCCGGCCGGCGCGCCGATACCGGCCCAGGACACCGCATCGTAGTCGGGCAAGGTCTCGGCGAGCGCCGGAACGTCGGGCAGCACGTCCATGCGTTTGGCGCTGGTCACGGCGAGCGCCCGCAACGTACCGGCCTTGACGAAATTCATCACCGAGCCCGGCGTGCTGAACATCACCTGGATCTGGCCGCCGAGCAGGTCGGTGACCGACGGCGCCTCGCCGCGATAGGGCACGTGGGCGATTTTGAGGCCCGCCATCAGGTTGAACAGCTCGCCGGCGACGTGGCCGGTGGAGCCGACGCCGCCCGAGCCCATATTGATCTTGCCGGGATTGCTCTTGGCGTAAGCGATGAATTCCGCGACCGTCTTGGCCGGAAACGCCGGATTGACCGCCATGATCAGCGGCGCGCGTTCGATGCTGGCGACCGGCGCGATATCGCGCGCGAAACTGAAATCGAGATTGGTGTAGAGCGTGGCGTTGATCGCCCCCGGGGAGCCGGCGAGCAGCAGCGTGTAGCCGTCGGGGGTCGCATGCGCCACCACGGCTGTGCCGATATTGGTGCCGGCGCCGCCGCGGTTTTCGATGACGATCTGCTGGCCGATCCGCTCAGAAACCGATTGCGCGACCAGGCGCGCCACGATGTCGAAGGTGCCGCCGGCCGGAACCGGTACGATCAGATGGATTGGCCGCGTCGGATAGGTTTCCGCGCTGGCGACACCAGGCAGGATCGGCAGCGCAGCAGCGCCGGCCGCGAGATGCAGGAAACGGCGGCGGGGAAGCTTCATGTATTCTTTCATCAGTTCGCTCTCGCACCGGAAAATTTCACGACCTTAGCCCACTTCGCCGTCTCGTCGGCGACGAACTTGCCGAATTCGCCCGCCGAGCCGGGCAGCACCATGCCGCCGAGCGCCGTCACCTTGGCCTTCAGCGCCGGATCGGCGAGCGCGGCATTGATTTCGGCGTTGAGCTTATTGATGACTGCAGCCGGCGTGTTTTTCGGCGCACCGATGCCGATCCATTGGCTGGCTTCATAGCCCGGCAGGAATTCGGCCATGGCCGGAACGTCGGGGAGCAATTCGGAGCGCGTCGTCGATGTGATCGCCAATGGGCGCAGCGACCCGGCCCGGACTTGCGAAAGGACCAGCAGCACGGTGCCGATCACGCCTTGAATCTGCCCGCCGATCGCATCGGTCACCGCACCGGGACCGCCGCGATAGGGAATCACGGCAAGTTTCGTATCCGTCATCATCTCGAGCAACGCACCGCTGACATATTGCGGACTGCCGACGGGCGGCGTGCCGATATTGACCTTGCCCGGATTGGCTTTGGCATAGGCGATGAACTCAGGCAGCGTTTTGGCCGGGAAGGCCGGGTTGACGGTCAGCAGCATCGGCAGATCAACCATGCCGGCGACTGGCGCAATATCGCGCCCCAGGTCGAAATTGAGCGTGTCGAGCAGCGTCGTGTCGATCGCATTCGACGCCGAGAACACCAGCAGCATGTAGCCGTCCGGCGGCGCGCGCACCACGGGCTCGGCGGCGAGATTGCCGCCACCGGCGGGCCGGTTCTCGATCACGAAAGGCTGCCCGAGCCGCTCCGCCAGCCACTGGCCGAACAACCGCGCCACGACGTCGGGCGCGGCGCCGGGAGTAGCGCCAACGAACATGCGCACCGGCCGGTTCGGATAGGCGTCGGCCTGTGCGATGCGAGACAGCGCCGGCAACGCCGCGGCGCCGACGGCAAAATGAAGAAATCTTCGGCGCGGCAGTTGCATCGGCTTCGATCAGTTCGGCTTGATGCCGGAGAACTTGACCACCTTGCCCCACTTCTCGGTTTCCGCGGCGAGGAATTTGCCAAACTCAGCGGGCGTCATCGGCATCGGCTCGCCGCCAAGATCCCTGATCTTGGCCTTGAGCTGCGGATCGGCGAGGCCGGCGGTGATGGTGGCGTTGAGCTTGTCGATGATCTCAGCCGGCGTACCGGCCGGCGCGCAGGTGCCGTCCCAGGCGGTCGCCTCGAAGCCGGGCAGCAGTTCGGCCACGGCCGGGACTTCCGGCATGACATTGGATCGCGTCGCGCCGGTCACCGCCAAGGCGCGCAGCTTGCCGGTCCGCACGAAGCCGATCGCGGCCGGCACCGTGATGATGAAGGCCTGAATTTGTCCGGCAAGCAGATCGGTGAACGCTCCCGCCGGGCCGCGATAAGGCACGTGGACGATATTGACGTCGGCCATCATCTTGAACAGCTCGCCGGAGACATGCATGGGCGTGCCGATGCCCGGCGACGCCATGTTGATCTTGCCCGGGTTGGCCTTGGCGTAGGCGATGAACTCGGCGAGCGTGGTCGCCGGAAACGACGGATTGACCAACAGCACCATGGGCAGCCGCACCAGGCCCGCGACCGGCGCCATGTCGTGGAGGAAATTGAAGTCGAGCTTTTCGTAGAGCGTAGCGTTGACCGCGTTCGCCGAAAGGCAGGTCAGCAGCGTATAGCCGTCCGGCGCCGCGGTGACGACGGCCTGGGTGGCGAGGTTGCCGGCGGCGCCGGTACGGTTCTCGACCACGAAAGGTTGACCGAGCCGCTCGGCAAGCCACTGGCCGATCAGGCGCGACACCAGGTCCGGCGTGCCGCCGCCGCCGAAACCTTCGAAGATGCGCACCGGACGGACCGGATAATCGAGCGCGGCAGCGAAACGCGGAAAAACGCCGGTCGCGGCCGTGCCTGCCGCCAACAGCAGGGATCGTCGACGTGAAAACTGCATGGCGCCTCAGTGCATGCTCATCCGCCCCGACGCCGGATGGCCCGGCAGCTTGAAGCGCTTGCCGGTATCGGTGATGTCGGTGCCGTTGACCCGCAGAATCGAGATGTCCTTGTCGAGATAATTGCCGACATAGAGATAGCGGCCGTCCGGCGTGAAAGCGACCGCTTCCGGCAAGCCGCCGACCTCGATCTCCTTGACCTTGGTGACCTTCTTGCCGTCGATGCGCAGCACGGTGAGATGGCCGTTGCGGTGGTAGAAATAGGCCGGCTTGTTGTTGGAGCCGGCGAGGATCAGCGAGACCGCCACGTTGCCCTTCGGGCTGATCGCCAGGCCTTCGGGGCCGTCGCCGACCACGACGCGGTCGATGACGCGCGGCGGCTGGGCTTCGAGGTCGATGACGCTCGTGGTATCGACACTGCCGTCGGACGAGCCGGCGGCGCCGTTGTCGGAGGTGAGAGCGATCTGGCCGTTGGGGGTCACCTCGACATTATACGGCCACAGCCCGGCCGGCAGGTCGAACTTGTTGTAGGTCACTTTGTCGCCGTCGACGTCGAGCAAGGCCACCTTGTGGGCGGAGAATTTGGTGGCCAGCGCGCGCTTGCCGTCCGGCGTGAACACGACCTGAGAGACTTCGTCGCCCATATCGACGGTGTCGATGACTTTCACCGCCGTGCCCTTGATCGACAGCACGGTGATCGACTTGCCGGCGCGGTTGGCGACGAGCGCCAGCGTACCCGCCCGATTGATGCTCAGCCCCGACGGCTGCTTGCCGGCGGTGATGGTATCGATCAGCTTGGGCGGACTCGCCTTGAGATCGATGACATAGACCTTGTCGTCGGGCCCTTGCTTCAAGGCGTCGCCCTCCTTGGTCACATTGATCGAGTCGGCGACCAGCGCGATGGAATTGGTCGGGTCGATGGCGAGATTGACCGGCGGCCCGACCACCGAGTTCTTCAGCGGCAGATTGCCGACGATCTTCGGATTCATCGGGTCGGCGAGATCGAGGATCAGGACTGCGTCATTGCCCGGCAGCGACAGTATCGGCTTGAAATTGTCGTCCCACAAAAGCTTCTCGTCGTCGCCGACGATCATGAACGGCGCCGCCCGAGCGGCGCTTAGACCAAGCATGGCAATAACGATAGTGAGAAGCCTCAGCATTGCGAGCTGAATGCGCATGGTGTCCTCCCGGCTGGCTTATTTGCAGGGTCTTTTGCGAGCCCGTTGCGCGATCTTTGCGCTTTGGCGGCGCCGCCACAAGTAGGTCAGTGCTCCCCGGTCTTCCAGGGAATGACCTTGCGCTCGAGCTCGGCCAGCAAGGCCGAGGTGACGAGGCCAAGGAGACCGATCACCACGATGCCGACGAACATGGTATCGACCTGGAGCAACTCCCAGGAATTCCAGATCATGTAGCCGATGCCGACCTTGGTGGAGACGAATTCGGCGGCGACCAGCACGATGAAGGCCACCGCGACCGCGATGCGCAGGCCGGCGAAGATCATCGGCAGCGCGCCGAAGAACACGATGCGCGTGAACATCACCCAAAGGCTCGCGCCATAATTGCGCGAGACGTCCCAGTAGATTTTCTCGATATTGGCCGCGCCCGCATAGGTGTTGACGATGACGGGGAAGAACACACCGATGGCGACCAGCGCGATCTTCGAGGCATCGCCGAAGCCGAAGGCCAGCAGCAGGAGCGGCATCAACGCCACCTTGGGGATCGGAAACAGCGCGGCAATCAGCGGGTCAAAGAAAATTCGCACCGGTCGGAACATCGCCATGACGAGCCCGACGGCGACCGCCGGCACGACGCCGATGACGAAACCGGCGACGACACGCCACAAGGTCGCCAGCGTATTCACCGCTAGCTCGCCGCTCACCGTGAGCTGCCAGAAACGCGCCGCGATGTCGCTCGGCGTCGGGATGAAGCGGCGATCGCCGAAGCCTAAGCCCACCAGGATCTGCCACAGCAGCAGCAATCCGATCGGCGAGATCAGATAGAGCAGCCGCTCGCGCCATTTCTCTGAAGGTTCGCTCATTTTTTGGGCTCGCTCATCGTTCGAGCTCCGCCCGCGCGCGATTGACCTCGTCCTCAAGTAGCCGCCAGATATCGAGCTTGAGCCGGCCGAACTCGGCGCTCGCCGACAGCGCCATCAAATTCCGCGGATGCGGGAACGGCACGTCGATGATCTCTTTGATGCGGCCCGGCTGCGCCGTCATCACCACGGTGCGGTCGCCGAGCAGCAGCGCTTCCTCGATCGAATGGGTGATATAGACCACGGTCTTTCCGGTCTCCTCCCAGATGCGCACCAGTTCGGCCTGCAGGATGGCGCGGTTCTGCGCATCCAGCGCCGCGAACGGCTCGTCCATCAGCAGCATGGCCGGATCGGTGACGAAGGCGCGCGCGATGGCGCCGCGCTGGCGCATGCCGCCGGAGAGCTGGTGCGGAAAGTGATCGCGGAATTTGGTCAGCCCGACCAGTTTGAGCGCGGCCTCGACCCGCACCGCTTGCTCAGCCGCCGGCACGCCGCGGGTGTAAAGGCCGAAGCCGACATTGGCGGCGACGCGCATCCAGGGAAACAGACCTGAGTCCTGGAACACCATGGCGTTCTGCACCGCCCAGCCGGCAGCCTGGACGTCGATGCGGCCGCTGGTCTGCTGATCGAGGCCGGCAAGAATGCGCAACAACGTCGACTTGCCGCAGCCGCTCGGCCCGACGACGCAGAGAAACTCGCCCGGCGCCACGCGCAGATTGATGTCGTCGAGCGCGACCAACGCGGCAGCGCCGTTGCCATAAATCTTGTTGAGATGCGCGATTTCGATCGCCGCGCCGCGCCGCTCGACACTCATACGGTCTCGTCCTCCCGCGGCCCGCCTCCGTTCCTTTCGGAACTACGGCGCGGCCACGCGCACCAGTGAAACTGTGAACCGCCAGCCGAGCCGTAGCTCGCATAGCGAGCGAAGGCTGGCCGATCTTAGCAGCGCCGCCCTTCCGCGCACACTCGCGGGTCGTGTAGCATGGCCTACCCGCTCAGCACGCGCGATTTCGCCGGGTCACGCATGAGAATTCCGCGCCGTCACTTCCTGCAACTTGCCGCAGCTGCCGCGCTCTCGCCGACAGCGCGGACGGCGCGGGCCGACGATTATCCGTCGCGGCCGATCACCGTCATCGTGCCGTTCTCGGCCGGCGGCCCACTCGACATCACCGGGCGGATGATCGCGGCCAAGATGCAGCAGACGCTCGGCCAGCCCATCATCATCGAGAACGTCGGCGGCGCCGGCGGCAGCATCGGCGTCGGCCGCGGGGCGCGCGCCGCGCCCGATGGCTATACGCTGACCATGGGCATCTGGAGCACGCATGTGGTGAATCCGGTGCTCTACGATCTCAACTACGACGTCGAAAAGGATTTCGAGCCGATCGCCCCGATCACCGACGGCCCGCTGGTGATCTGCGCGCGCAAAGATTTTCCGGCCAACGACCTGAAGGAATTGATCGCCTGGCTGAAGGCCAATCCGGACAAGGCAACCTCCAGTGACGCGGGCGTCGGCAGCCCACAGCATGTCTTCGGCGTGTTGTTCCAGCAGGTCACCGCGACGCGTTTCCAGTTCGTGCATTATCGCGGCGGCGGGCAAGCCATGCAGGACCTGGTGACCGGGCACGTCGATCTGTCGTTTTCCGATGCGATCTCGGCGCTGACCCAGGTTCAGGGCGGCACGATCAAGACCTATGCGGTGATGTCGAAGAACCGGCTGCCCGGCGCACCGCAAATTCCGAGCGTCGACGAAGCGGGGCTGCCCGGCTTCTACGACTCGGTGTGGAGCGGTATTTGGGCGCCCAAGGGCACGCCGAAGGCGATCATCGACAAGCTCAACGCCGCGGTCGTCAATGCGGTGGATGACCCGACCACCCGCGAGCGGCTCACCGCGCTCGGACGCGTGCTGTTTCCGCGCGAGCAGATGACGCCGCAAGTGCTTGCCGCGCTGCAGCGATCCGAGATCGAGAAATGGTGGCCCGTCATCAAGGCGGCGGGCATTCGAGGCGAATAGGAACCGCGCGCCGTCCGACAAACACAAACCCCGGCGTTGCGGCGCCGGGGTTCTGCACTTCCAAAACTGAAATTTCGCGGTCTGCCGACCTGCGGATTACAGCTGTCCGTATTTGTGCAGCACCGCGCGGCAATCGCTGCTGACGCGCCAGCTATGGGCGGCGAGCGTTGCACCACAACGCGCAAGGTTGCTCCACGACATGCCGGCGGAGCGATCGCACATTCTCGCGGCGGCAGGCTTGCACGGCGCAAGCTCGGCGAGATCGATAGCGTTGGCGGCGGTGGCGGTGAGGCCGATCAAAATGCAGGCGGCTACTATCGTCTTCATGCTGGGGTCCATCCCTCATGTTGTTGGAAAGGGCGTGCTTACCCCGTAACCGCCGGGAAATCCAGCATTTTTGTGCGACGCACAACATCCCATAAGTGACTGACAATATTGATATAAATCGTCAGCACGCCGGAACGGGCTAAAGTCATGTCACCGCACTGCCACATTTGGCGGCACGGCAAAGGGTTAAGTTACGGATTCGTGAATTGGTTCCAGCCTGGGCTTCCGCCCTGGGCCGACTAATTCAGGCACGCGACGAGGAACGCAACCACCTGCGGCGAGGCGATGGCGGTCGCGGCCGGATTGGCCGCCGGCTCCTTGCGGTGCATGAAGCCATGCTCGGCCTCGGGAAAGTATTGGATCACAGTCGGTGCGGTGCGGCCGAGCAGCGCATCCTTGAGCGTACGATAGGTCTCGGGCGTCGCCACATGATCGATGCCGGGCTGGCAGATATGCACCGGGCAGGCAATGCTCGCCGCGAGCTTGAGCGCATCCTGGCTTTGATTGGGCCGCATCGGGTTATCGATCGATGGATAAGCGGCGGCGCAGGCCTTGATCCGCCGATCCTGCGCGGCACGGATGAGGGCACAGCGGCCGCCGAGACAGAAGCCGATGATGCCGAGCGCCGCGCCGCCGCGCTGCAAATGGTCGAGCCAGCGGGTTTCGATGTCGTCGATGATCTGATCGTTGAGCTTGCGCGCCTGCGCCAGCGCCGCGTCATAATCGGCCGGCAGCGGCTGCCCGGAATAAAGGTCGCATACCGCCACGGTCAGCCCGGTGTGCGCCAAAGTCTCGGCGAAGCCGCGCGCGAAGGCATTGACGCCGAAAATCGTCGGCACGATCAGCACGGCGCCTTTGCCCGCTGCTTCCGGTTGCGCCAGAAAGCCAAAGAGACCGTCGCCGGCCACGTCCTGGGTCTTGATCGACATTGTTCTCTGCTCTTGCGGTTGCTTATTCGGCCGCGACCCGATTGCCGATTGCGGCATTGACGGCGGGCATGACCTTCTCGGCCATCAGCTCCATGGACCGGCGCGACAGCGCCGGATCGGCCCAGTCCTTGCCGCAATAGAGCAATGTGCCGAAGTCGCCGATCTTTTCGTGCAGCGCCAGAATGCCGTCGACGACCCGGTTGACGCTGCCACGGATGACGACGTTGTCGAAGATGTAGTCGAGCGTCAAATCCTCGTCGGGCATGTCGAGCCGCTCCTTGAAGCCGCCGAGCTTCTTGCCCTTGCGCAGTTTCGCCGTGAGCTGATTCATGTAGAACCGGTACGGGCTGTTCGCATCGTCGCCGCCATAGGCGCGCGCAGTGGCATCGTCATCGGCGACGAAGATCGAGCGCGCCACCCGCCAATTGGCGCGGTCGGCGCGGTGGCCGCCTTCGGCGCAGCCTTTGGCATAATTGTTCCACTGGCTCAGCAAGTGATTGCGATGCAGGAAATGCGACGAGACCGGCCACCAGCCGCGGCGGCCGAGTGCGATCAAACCCTTGGAGTCCGGATCGGTCGCGGTGCCGAGAATCGGCGGATGCGGTTTCTGAAACGGCTTGACCACGTTGCCCAGCCCGATTTCCGGCCATAGCGTCTTTGCCGTCGAGATGTTCCAGTACTTGCCCTTGATGTCGTAGGGCGCCTCGCCGGCCCACAGCTTAAGGATATGGTCGATTGATTCCGCGAACATGGCGCCGCGGTCGGCGTCGAGCTGCTCCATGGCTTCCATGTCGGTGCGCAACACGCCGGCGCCGATGCCGAGCAGCAGGCGGCCCTCGAGCAGATTGTCGATCAGCGCCACTTGCGTCGCGACAAGGAGCGGATGGTTGAACGGCAGGTTCACCACCGCGGTGCCGAGCTTTATCTTCGAGGTGAAGCCGGCAAGCGAAGCGCAAAACATCAGACTCGACGGAATGTTCTCGGCAAGGTCGGTCAGGTGCTCGCCGCAATAGCCTTCGCTGTAGCCGAGCTTGTCGGCGAGGATGAAGGCCTCGCGGTCCTCGCGCAGCGTCTCGGCATAAGGACGCGTCAGCGGGTGGACGGGCATGATGAAGAAGCCGAGATTCATAAAGTTTCTCCAGGCAGATCGCGCGTTAACATGCGTGCATATTCACTGTTAATTCCGATGTCGATTCATTTACCATGCCTCTTGTGTTACTACATCACGCCTCAAGCAGTCCTAGGAGGCAACTAGACATGCTTATTCAATTGCGGCGTTTCCTGAAAAATGAATCCGGCGCGGCGGCGATCGAGTACGGACTTTTGAGCTCCGGCATCGCCGTGGCTGTCATTCCCTCGGTCAAGAACGTCGGCACCCAGCTGGTCCACATCTTCACCATCCTGCAGAACGCGGTCTAATCAGCCATCTGAGCGTTGCGCGCCCGTGGCTGGGCGGCGCAGACAAAACCGGCGGCAGCGGCTCCTGCGGCCGGTTTTTTATTGCGGCGGCGAGTAGACCCACAGCACTTCGCGATCCCCTCCCCGCGCTCCGCAGGGCAGAAAAACTAATGCCCGGCGCGTGGCCGGGCATCAGCATTTCACAGCCTGTTCTGGCCTATAAGCGCCAGCGACAAATCACGCCGCGGCGGCGGCGAGATTGCCGAACTTCTGCAGGTTCGCCTTCTGCTTCTCGTTGCGCGGCGGCAGCTTGAACAGGCGCGCCGCGGTGCCGCCGAGGATGTTGTGCTTGGCCTTCTCCGACAGGAACGGCAGGTCGTAGATGGTCGACGGCAGGTCGAAATCCCAGTGCGGATAGTCGGAGGAATAGAGCAGCTGCGTCTCCGCGTTCATCATGCGGAACGTGCACTCCATCGCGCCGTAATCCTGGATCTCCATCGGCTGCGACGAATAGAACATATCGCGCATATAGTCCGACGGCTTCTTCTTCAGAAGCGGCGCCTCCGACGGCCGCAGCATGTATTCGTGGTCGAGCCGCTGCATCAGGAACGGCACCCAGGCGAGGCCGGATTCGATCCAGATCACCGGCAGCTTGGGGAAGCGCTCGCCCATGCCGTTGACCACCCAGTTCGTGCAATGCAGCACGTTGTACCAGGAGAAGCCGAGCGCGTGCGCCGCCATGAAGCGGTTGCAGCTCTTGAAGATCGGCTCGCCCCAGTTCGGCCCGGAATGGAACGACAGCACCAAGCCGCGCTCTTCCATGGCGCGATAGAGCTTCATGTAGGCGTTGTCGTAGACCGCCATGTGCGAGCGCACCGTGGTCACCATGAAGCCGCCGACGTGCTTGCGATCGCCGAACGTCTCGACGTGGCGCAGCGCGGCTTCCGGATCGTTGAACGGCAGGCACAGCATCGAAAAGAAGCGGTTGTCCGATTCCGGCATGATCTTTTCGGTGAGCCAACGGTTGTAGGCCCAGCACAGTTCGGTCTCCATCTCCTTCTGCGGATGTAGGCCGATATTGAGCATGCCGGTCGGGAACAGGCAGGAATAGTCGACGCTCATGGCGTCCATCCAGCGATGGCCGAGCTGGATGTCGCGCTCGGCGCCGGTCTGGTTCTCGGTCTTCTCGGAACTGCGCAACGGATAACGGGTGACGCGGCCGCCCATGTCCTGGTAGCCGACCTGGGTCGGGGTGATGCCGGCGCGGTTGCGCTTGCGCCCCGACATGGTGAGCTGACGCAGCACGTCGTTTTCCATGTAGGGCAGGAACTCGTCGTAGTTCTCGTTCTCGTAATGGTGGGCGTCGACGTCGACGATGATCATGTCATCGAAGTTGCGCTGGTGCGCCTGCTTGCGGGCGTGAGCGAGCAGCCTCGTGGTGTTCAGTTCCTCGATCGTTACGCGGCGACCGCGATCGGCGATGAGATCCATAGCGTTTCTCCTGGCGTTCCTATCTCAGTTCATTTTCCTCGACGTCATTGCGAGGAGCGAAGCGACGAAGCAATCCAGTGCGGCCGCGCCGAGCTGGATTGCTTCGCTTCGCTCGCAATGACGGTAATTCATCGGCCCGTCCAACTCTGCCACATGCCGAGCTCGAAAACGGCGAGATCGGCAGCTTTCAACAATCCGCTCGCCGTAACCATGACATCGGTGGCGGAAATCGAATTTTTCGGGATCGGCATGAACTGCTCGCCGGCTTCGCTGCGCGCGGTATAGACCCGGCAGGCCGCCGCGATCAGCTTCTGCAGCGCTTCGGCGGTCACCATGTCGAGCTTGCCGTCGACGATGCCGCGCTCGAGCGTAGCGGCGAGCTTCTTGGCATCGGCGGAGGCGGCGCCGTTGCCGGCGGCCTCGCTTCGCTTCAGCGGCACCGGCGTCACGGCCGGTCGCAACTTGGCAGCCGATCTTGCCGCGTTCTTCGCCACAATAGCTTTCGCCACGATCTTTGCCGCGCGCTTAGGCGACGACATACAAATCCTCGCCTTTTTGTACGGTCTTGTATTTCTTCAGCTTCATCTTGCGGTCGCTGACGCACTCGCCGGTCTTCATGTCGTATTCCATGCCGTGCCACGGGCAGACGAAGTGCATCTCGTCTTCGGAGAAGAACAGGCCCATCGAGGTCTTGTCGGGACGCAGCCGCTCCTCGACCTTGGCGATGGTCAGGCCCTCGCAGGCCGGGCCGCCCTGGTGCAGGCAGAAATTGCTATAGGCGTAGAATTCGCCCTCATGGCGGAACACGCCGATCTCGTTGTCGCCGACGAAGACGATCCGCCGGTCGCCATCCTGGAATTCCGCAAGCTTTGCGACGAATTTTTCCGCCATCTGCCCTTCACCTCTAGGTTTCACCCTGACGATCCGCCCCTTCGTGGGGCGGCTTGCAACTCAAATGGTTTGGACCGGACTCAGACGCCGGTCCGGACCCATGCTATTAACACAGACCAGAACGGCGCGCGACGGGCATATGCCGGTGCCCTGCCATGCCGTTAAGGGGCGTCGCCCCGCCCTAAGCCATCCGGTTCTCGATCTCGCCGATCTTCTCGACCCAAAGTTTCACCACGTCGCCGGCCTTGAGGAATTCGCCGCGGCCGGCGCCGACACCTGCCGGGGTGCCGGTGAGGATCAGGTCGCCCGGATAGAGCGTCATGCCGGCCGATAATTGCTCGATCTGCTCGGCCAGGTTGAAGATCATGTCGCTTGTGTTGGAATCCTGCTTGAGCACGCCATTGACCCACAGTTTTAGCCCGAGCTTTTGCGGGTCGCCGATGTCGCTGGCCGGTACGATCCACGGCCCCAGCGGGCAAGAACCCTCGAAGGTCTTGTGCTTGGTCCAGTCCCACTTGAACGGCGAGGCGTCGGGGACGCCGGCCCGGCGGCCGCGGTCGCGCGCCGAGAGGTCATTGGCGATGGTGTAGCCGGCGACGTAGGACAGCGCCTTGGACTGGGGAATATCCTTTCCCGTCTTGCCGATGACGGCAGCCATCTCGATCTCCCAGTCCATGTTTTTGGCATAGTTGGAAATCTTCACCGTCGCGCCCGGATCGGTGATGGCGCCGGCCGCCTTGAGAAAGTGCCAGGCCTTGTGGCCCAGCGTATGCGGATCGACCGGCGGCGGATTGCCCTCTTTGGCGGCCATTTCGGCGGCGTGATCGCCGTAATTGGCGCCGGCGCAGTAGATCGCCGACGGGAAGCGCAGCGGCGCGAGCAGCTTGGTTTTCGACAACGGCTGGCGCTTGGCCCGGCTTTTAGCGGCGCCGGCGGCGGCCTTCTTCAGCGCCGGCTCGGCGGCTTTCCAATCGGCGAGAATGCCCATCACCGTGGCATAGCCGGCCTTGCCGGTGAGCTTGGCGGCGTCGAATACGTCGTTGCCGACGATGATGCCGGCCCGCGGCCCGTCGCTCGATTTATACGTCGCGAGCTTGTAGCCAGCCGATTTAGCGCCTGCCATATGCGTTCACTCCCTGATGCGCAAAAACGTTGCCGGCGACAAAACCGCGATCCCGGACAATTGGCAAGGCCGCCTTGCGCATGCCGCCGCAGCCATGGCCTTGAGTTCGCGCCGCCGTGGTGATTGATTCCCGCCCACGATTTAGGGAAACGCCCTGACAGGTTGGAGAAGAAACATGATCAAGCCCCGACGCATCGGACACGCCACTTTCGAGACGCCCGACCTGCAGAAGATGATCGACTACTACACCAACATCATGGGCCTGGTTCTGGCCGAGCGCGAAAAGGACCGCGCCTTCCTCACCACCCAGGTCGGTCTGCTCGCCATCGAGCTCCGCAAGGGCGATGTCGAGCGCTGCACCACGCTGTCGTTCGAAGTCGCGCCCGATTCCGATTTCAATGTGCTCGCCCGCGAGCTCGAGAAGGACGGCATCAAGAGCGAGCTGCGCAACGATTCCACGCCCGGCATCGGGCCGGTGCTGACGTTTCAGGACAACAAGGGCACCACCATCGCGCTGTTCAAGGAATGGAGCTATCTCGGCAAGCACCTGCAACACTACGGCGTCGGCCCGCTGAAACTCGGCCACATCGCCTGGGTGGTAGACGATCCGCAGAAGACGGCGGAGTTCTACGAGAAGGTGCTGGGCTTCCGGGTGTCGGACTGGATCGACGATTTCTTCGTCTTCATGCGCTGCAACACCGATCATCACACGGTGAATTTCATTCGCGGCAACAACATCAAAATGCACCACATGGCCTTCGAGCTGAAGGATTTCATCCACCTGCAGAATTCCTGCGACTTGTTCGGCCAGCGCAAGATCCCGATCATCTGGGGACCGCTGCGCCACGGCCCCGGCCACAACATCGCCACCTATCACCGCAACCCCGACGATCAGGTGATCGAATTCTTCTGCGAGCTCGACAAGATGGTCGACGAGAACCTCGGCTACTTCGAGCCGCGGCCTTGGCATCAGGACACCCCGCAACGGCCGAAAACCTGGCAGGGCGGCAAAACCAACGTCTGGGGCCCGCCGCCGCTGCCGGATTTTCATCGGGCGCGGGATTAACTGCATCCGCCCCCGCGATAGCGGTGGAGGGGGACCACCCGAGCACGCGCGAAGCGCGCGGAGGGTGGTGGAGGGGGCGCGGGCGCACAGGCAGCGCTCGGTCATTCACGCACGCTCCTTTCTTGCTCCGAAAACTTTCGGCAACGATAACGAGGCGTCGAGTCCTGCGCCCCCTCCACCACGGTTCGCTCGCTTCGCGAGCTCCAGTGGTCCCCCTCCCCCGCTGTCGCGGGGGCGGAAGGAAAAGCGTTCTCGTTCTCGCGATGCATCCGCATCCGAGTTTTTCGCACCACGCCAAGAATGCTGCTGCCTCCAAATAAAAGCGAAGGGAGGCGGAGCGCCGAAAAGCGCAGTTCACTGGAGCCGCATCTTCGGATGCGGCGCGCGCCTTGCGCTCGGCGCGCTCGCCTTCCGGCGCTCCACCGCGGTTCTCGCCTCGACCATTTGCCGAGGCTCGATCCAGGCCGCGCTTCACGCGATGCAATGCGCAGGCATTACCTGCGCCTTAGGCCTCGCGCTTAAGCGAAGCACCTCGCACGCCGGTCGTAATGCCGGCGGGGCCGATGCCCGGACCGCCCGGGAGCGGTTTGCGAGACCGCGCGCGGGCACCGCACCCGCCCCGCATCTCAGATCGCATCCGGAATGCGTCCCTTCGATGGGCGGGTTATTTGCCGAGCTATCGGATTTGGCAGCGGTGTCAAGAACGATTGAATTTGCCCTCGGCGCTTTCATAAGCAGCTGAAAACAAGCCGCTTTTGCGCGAGGCGTCGTTGATTTTGCGAGGCCGGCTGACGGATCGCATCGCCAATGCATGCGTCACTCCGAAAGATTCGCTGGCGCGACGAAAGCGCTCCACCGCAAGCAGCTCACGATCACACGATAAAAATTTCCGAGCACGACGCTCGCGGCTCCCTCTCCCCGCGTGCGGGGAGAGGGTTGGGGTGAGGGGGCGGTGCCGCTGCCTGAGCGCTCCGGGCGATTTCATCCTGCCCCGCGATAGCGGGGAAGGGGGACCACGCGAAGCGTGGTGGAAGGGGCGCAGCACTCGAAGGGCCTTCAGCGATTCAAGGAGATAGCGGCGGCGATGTTGATTGCCTTTAAACGGCGACGACGCGTCGAGTCTGGCGCCCCCTCCACCACGGTTCGCTCGCTTCGCGAGCTCCAGTGGTCCCCCTCCCCCGCTGTCGCGGGGGCGGAAAGTTTATTGCTTCGCCTGCATCGCCTCGGTCGCGAGCTTGATCGCCGCGGGCGGCGATGCGTAGATTTCTTTGATCAGTGTCTCGACCGCGGCGCCGGTCACCGGCCGCACGTCGAGATCGGCGGTGCGGGCTTCGGCGAGAAAATCCGCATCCTTCATGGTCGCGTCGAACGCCGCGCGCAGCGCCGCGAGCCGCTCCCCGGGAATTCCGGGTGGCGTCGCGAACGGCCGCGCGATGCTTTGCCGCGAGACGATCAGCTTGAGGGCTGCGCGCTGCGCCGGGTCGGTGGTCAATTCCATGATCAGCGGCACGCGAAGCAGATAGGGATCGTCGCCCTTGTTCAGCGCGATCTGCAGCGCGACGTTGATCTCATTGCTCGTCAGCATCGCCTTGTTGCGGCTCATGAGGCTGGTCCACGACCAGCCGCAGCGGCCGTCGACCTCGTGGCGCTGCATCGCCAGCGTGATCTCGGTGCCGCCCGGATAGCCGGTGACGATGCGGATCGGCATGTGGAACATGTTGCGCAAGACGGTCGCGAAGACGTCGCTCTCGGCACCGCCGCCCGACGCGCCGATGATGATTGGCTTGCTCTGCATGTCCTTAAGCGAGGCGATGCCGGTCGAGGCCATGAAGGCGCAGACGCTGACCTCTTGCGACACGCTGCCGAGCCAGCCGAATTTGGTGGCGTCGAACTGGGTGCCGTCGCCGTGGCCGAGCAGCGGCTCGGCAACGATGCCAGGCGCGAAAATCCCGATCGCCGTGCCGTCCTTCGGCGCCACGTTGTAGAGATAATTGACCAGCTTGAGCGAGCCCGCGCCCGGCATGTTCTGCGGCACGATCTGCGGATTGCCGGGAATATGGCGGCCGAGATAGCGCGCCAAGGTGCGGCCATAGAGGTCGTAGCCGCCGCCCGAGGAAAAGCCGATCAGCATCTGGATGGTTTTGCCGGAATAGAATTCGTCCTCGGCCTGGGCCGGACGCGAGCCGAACATCGCGAGCAAAGCGCAGGCAGCAATAACCGCGGCGAAAGAAAATCCCCGCACGCTCACGACGCCGTCGCCGCGCCCATGAGCTCGGGCTGCTTGCCATAAAGCCACGCCATCCCGGCCATGGCATCGTCGGGCGTGCGCGAGCCGAGCATCATGTTGCGCAGCTCCTTGGCGACGCCGGCAGCATGATAGAACTCGCCATAGACGCGCGCCATGATCTGTACCCTGCCGGTGCGCAGATAGCGCGCCTGCTGATAGGCGATGAACGCCGCCGGGTAATCGCCGTTCATCGCAACAACCTTTTCGGCGAGACACACCGCGTCCTCGATCGACATGCCGGCGCCCTGCGCCAAATATTGCAGCATCGGATGGGCGGCGTCGCCGAGAAGCGTAATGCGGCCGCGGCTCCAGTCCTTGATCGGCGGCCGGTCGCACAGTACCCACATGCGCCAGCTTTCGATCTTGTTGAGCAGCGTGCGCACCGGCTCGCAGGTTTTCGCAAAGCGCTCGTGCAGCTCGGCGGGATCGCCGTAGCTGTCCCAGCCTTCTTCGTAGCGGTTGGAATGGAACACCGCGACGAGATTGAACAATTCGCCGGTGCGCAGCGGATAGTGCACCAGATGCACCTTCTCGCCGGCCCACAGCACCATGTCGCGCCAGCGATATTGCTCCGGCATTTCCGAGGTCGGCAGCACCGCGCGATAGGTGATGTGGCCGGCGGGTTTTGGCGGACCGTCGCCGACCACCAGCTGCCGGATGGTCGACCACAAGCCGTCGGCGCCGATCAAGGCCGCGCCGCCATATTCCTTGCCGCTCTCGGTATGCACGGTGATGCCGTCGGCGGTCTCGTCGACCTTGACGACTTTCTGCGAGGCATCGAGCTTTATCAGATCGGATTTGCGGCAGGCTTCGAGCAACACCTTGTGCAAGTCGGCGCGGTGAATGAGCGCATAGGGATGATGAAATTTCTTGCGGAAGGTATCGCCGAGCGGAATGCGCGTGACCTCCTGCCCGGTCACCGAATCCATCATGATAAGATTGTTGGGAAAGACGGCGAGCGCGCTGATCGGCTCGATCAGGCCGAGCGCCTCGAACATCCAGAACACGTTGGGCCCGAGCTGGATGCCGGCGCCGATTTCCTTGAACTCCGGCGCCTGCTCGATGACCTGCGCGGGGATACCCTTGCGCGCCAGCGCCACCGCCGCCGCCAGCCCACCGATGCCGCCGCCGACGATGATGACTTGGCGGTCCTTCCAATTGCTCATGCACGAGACTCCTCAGCGCGCATTGTAAAAGGCAACGCGTTCACGACAAGACTTGCACAGTCGGCGAAGTCTGGCGATGACAGGCGGCTAGCTGCTCCCTCCCCCACCCGGGCCGCGCTTGCGCGCGCCCGAGTGCATGCTTGTCGGGGAGGGATGGGGTGGGGGTCGGGAGGCAAGGCGCGTGCGTCGACGCATGACCCTCCCGACCCCCACCCCTACCTCTCCTCACAAGGGGGAGGGGAAAGAAAAAGGAGCGCGCATGGCCGCAGGCATGATCGATGTGCATTTCCACCTCATTCCGCAATTCTACCGCGATGCGGTGTATGAGGCCGGCACCGGGCCGGCGATCGGCCGCTATCCGGACTGGACGCCTGAGCTGGCGCTCGATCTCATGGACAGGCACGGGATTGCGCTCGCCATGCTGTCGCTGGGGCAACCGGGCGTCGGGTTCCTGCCAGCGGACAAGGCCGCAGCCTTCGGCCGCCGCTGCAACGATTACTCGGCCGAATTGATCGCGCGGCACCCAAAGCGCTTCGGCTGCTTCGGTCTCCTGCCGATGCACGACATCGACGTAGCCATCGCCGAAGCGCGCTATTGCCTCGAAACGTTGCGCTTCGAGGGCATTTCGCTGTTCGCGAGCTACGGCGAGAAATTCCTCGGCGACGCCGCGTTCGATCCGTTGCTGCACTATCTCGACAGCCGCAACGCGGTGGTCCACCTCCATCCGAGCCTGCATCCGTCGAGCAAATCGCTCGATCTGCCGTGGCCGGGCTTCATGATCGAATACCCGTTCGACACGACGCGCGCGGCGGTCAATCTGTTGTTCTCCGGCGCGCTTGAGCGCTTTCCGAACATTCGCTTCATTCTCTCCCACGCCGGCGGCACCCTGCCCTTCCTGGCCTGGCGGCTGTCGGTTGCGCCGATGATCGACAAGCGGCTCAAGCAAAGAACCCGCGAGGAGATTTTCGCCGGGCTGAAGACGTTCTGGTACGACAACGCGCTGGCATCCGGCGCGGCGCCGATGGGGGCGTTGACACATATCGCGGCACCAGAGCGCATCGTGTTCGGCAGCGATTGGCCGTTCTGCAACGATCGCGTGGTGGCGGAAGAGGTCGCCGATTTCACCGCGCCGGGATTTCTCGATCCGCAGACTGTCGCGATGATCGCGCGCGATAACGCGCTAAAACTTTTCCCTGGGCGTGCCGGAAACTTGTAGCCCGGATTGAGCGAAGCGAAATCCGGGATTCTGAACCCCGGATTTCGCTTCGCTCAATCCAGGCTACGAGGCGGCAATTTTCGGCTTGTGCCCGCTGACCTCAGCGGCGGCGGCGGGATGCAGCGCCCAGCCGAACGGCAGATTGAGCAGCGCCAGCAGCGCCGCGCCGGCAAAGGCCACGGTGAAATCGGGCAGGCCGAGGTGTTCGCCGCCGCGCCAGGCGAGCGACAGGTTCAAGAGCGCCGCCACGAACGCAATGCCGAAACCACGGCTCAATTGCTGCGACATGCTGGCGATGCTGGTCGCCGAGCTCATCTGCGGCTGCTCGACGTCCGCATAGGTCATGGCCTGGGTCGCGGTGAATTGCAGCGACTGGAAGAAGCCGGCGATGAGCAGCAGAGCGAATATGACCGGCACCGGCGTCGCCGCGGTGAACAATATGCACATGGCGATGGTCGCTGAGCTGATCACGCTGTTGACGATGATCACCATGCGGAAGCCGAAGCGCCGCAGGATCGGACGCGCCGTCAGCTTCATCGAGATCGAGCCGAGCGCGGTGGCGAAAGTGATGGTGCCGGAGGCGAAGGCCGAGAGGCCGAACACCACTTGCAGCAGCAGCGGCAACAGGAAAACCAGCGTGCCGGCGCCGGCGCGGAACAGCGAGCCGCCGGTGATGCTCGACTGAAACGTGGCGATGCGAAACACCGACAGATCGAGCAACGGATGCGGCGAGCGCCACAGATGGCGTAGCGCCAGCGTGCCGAATATGACGCCAAACACCAGTAGGACGACCAGCTCGGTAATGTTGCCGCGGCCGCGGCCGAACGCCTCGATCGAGTACATCAGGCAGAACAAAGCGGCGCCGGTGAGCACGAAGCCGAGCCAGTCGAACGGCCGCTGCGTTTCCTCCTTCGGATTGTCGAAGAAGATCGTCACCAGCACGATGCCGAGGATGCCGAGCGGCACGTTGACCAGAAAAATCCAGCGCCAGGAGAAATAGGTGGTGATGAAACCGCCGATCGGCGGGCCGAGCACCGGGCCGAGCTGCGCCGGCACTTGCAGATAGGCCATGGTGGCTATCAGCGCTGTTTTCTCGACGCTTCGAAACAATACGAGGCGTCCGACCGGCACCATCATGGCGCCGCCGAGGCCTTGCAGCACCCGCGCCGCGGTCAATTCGACGATGTTGCCGGAAAGCCCGCACAGGATCGAGCCCAGCGTGAACAGCGCGATGGCGGCGCGAAAGATGGTGCGGCCGCCGAACCGGTCCGCCGCCCAGCCGCTGACCGGAACGAACACCGCGAGGCTGAGAAGATAAGCCGTGACGGCGACGCTCAAGCGTATCGGATCGGAATGCAGCGAGATCGCCATCTGCGGCAGCGCCGTGGTGATCACGGTGGAATCGATCTGCTGCATGATGATCGCCGAGCCGACGATCATGGCGACGATTTTGGGTTTGGAGACGGACATGGTGCGGGGTATAGCACCCGCAATTGTTAACCGTCATCCTGAGGTGCTCGCGCGCAGCGCGAGCCTCGAAGGATGTCGGCCGAGGCGCCCGGGCCGTCGCCCTTCGAGGCTCGCTACGCTCGCACCTCAGGATGACGGATTACGGATTGCGCGCAACACCAGTTCCGGCGTGACCGGCATTTGCGTAATCGGCGTGGCGCCGAGCGGGCGCAGCGCGTCGTTGATGGCGTTCATGATGCAGGCCGGCGCGCCGGCAGTGCCGGCCTCGCCGGCGCCCTTGGCGCCGAGCTCGGAATCGGAGGTCGGCGTCACCACGTGGCCGATCTCCATGTCGGGCATCTCGGCGGCCATGGGCACCAGGTAGTCCATCATGGTGCCGTTGAGGAGTTGGCCGGCGTCGTCATAGCGGCAATGCTCGAACAGCACGGCGCCGATCCCCTGCACGATGCCGCCACGAATCTGCTCGTCGACCAGCTGCGGATTGATCACGGTGCCGCAGTCCTCGACGCACCAGTGCCTGAGCAGTTTTACCGCGCCGATCCGGGTGTCGACCTCGAGATAGGACGCCTGCACGCCGTTGGTGAAGGCAAACGGCCAGGCGCGCGGTACGTAATGGCGCGTCACCAGGAACTCGGCCTGGAAACCGGGGGGCAAGGTGTCGGGGCGGAAATAGACCACGCGGGCCACCTCATCGAGGCCCATGCGCTCGCGGCCGGTGTCGGCATCGACCACCACGCCGCCGCGGATATCGAGGGCCTTCGGGTCGGCTTGGAGGATCGAGGCAGCAGCGGCTAGCACATTGCCGCGTAAAACTTTGCCGGCCTGCCAGGCTGCCTCGCCGCCGATACCGGCGGCGCGCGACGCCCAGGTGCCGCCGCCATAGGGCGTGTTGTCGGTGTCGCCGGTGATCACGCGGACTCTCTCCATCGGTACGCCGAAGGAACTGGCGACGCATTGCGCCAGCACCGACTCGGCGCCCTGGCCCTGCTCGGTGACGCCGGAATGGATGAAAATGGCGCCGGTGGCATCGAGCTTCACGGTGGCGCCGTCCTGCGACGTGATGCGCGCACCGCCGACGCCGTAGAACGCGGCAGAGGGGTTCGTCACCTCGATGAAGGAGGCAAAGCCGATACCGCGATGGATGCCGCGCTCGCGCACTCGCGCCTGCTCGGCGCGCAACGCTGCGTAATCCATCATCTTGAGAATCTTGTCGAGCGAGGCGTGGTGCGACAGGCCCTCGAATTTCAGCCCGGCGGCGCTGGTCGCCGGATAAGCGTTATCGGCGAACAGATTGCGCCGCCGCAACTCGGCCGGGTCCATGCCGATCTTCACCGCGGCAAGCTCGACGAGGCCTTCGGTTACCGCGGTGGCGATCGGATGGCCGACGGCGCGGTATTGGCACATCACGTTCTTGTTCTGGAACACCACGCGGGCGCGGGCGCGATAGTTCGGGCAGGTGTACGGCCCGCCGACCAGGTTGACGACCTGATTGGCCTCGATGCCGCTGGTGCGCGGATAGACCGAATACGGCCCGATGCCGGTCAAATCGTCGATCTCGAACGCGGTGATGGCGCCATCTTTCTTGACGCCGATGCGCGCCTTGACCCGATGGTCGCGGGCGTGGATGTCGGTGACAAAGCTTTCGAAGCGGTCGGCGACGAATTTAACCGGACGCTTCAAGAGTTTCGCCAGCGCGACCACCGCCATCTCGTCGGCATAAGTGTGCACCTTGATGCCGAATGAGCCGCCGACGTCTTTGGTGAGCACGCGCACCTGGTGCTCTTCGAGGCCCAGATGCTTGGCGAACAGGTTCTGCATCATGTGCGGCGCCTGCGTGCCCTGATACACGGTCAGGCGCTGCTCGCCTGGATTCCAATCGGCGACGATGGCGCGCGCCTCGTTGGTGACGCCGGTGTGGCGGCCGAACACGAACGTCGTTTCCACAATCGCATCGGCTTCGGCAAAACCCTTGTCGGGGTCGCCGGCGTTCAAAATCCGCTCAAATGTGAGATTGTCGCCAAGCTCGGGATGGATCACCGGTGTCGCCGCGTCCAGCGCGGTTTCCGCGTCCGTCACCGCGGCCAGCACCTCGTAGTCGACGCCGACCAGCGCGCAAGCGTCCTCGGCTTCGGCGCGGCTCTTGGCAATGACGGCGCACACCGCCTCGCCCTGCCAGCAGGCGCGCTCGACCGCGATGGCATGCTGCGGCGCCGATTTGATGCCCTTGAGATGCGTGAGCACGCCGACCCACGGCGTGATCACCTTTGCCAGCTCAGCGCCGGTGACGACCGCGATCACGCCCGGCGCCTTTTTCGCTTCCGCCGTCGCGATGTTTTTGATCCGCGCATGCGCATGCGGCGAGCGCACGAAGGCGACGTGGGCCATGCGCGGCAGCACCACGTCGCTGACATATTGGCCGCGGCCTTGGGTGAGCCGCGCCAGATTGGGCCGCGGCACCGAGCGGCCGATATAGGAATTCGGCCGGTCAAGCGCCGTGAGGCCGGACGGCTGGTCGTCGGCGATTTTCATTTTTTCTTCTCCCTCCCCCTTGTGGGGAGGGCGGGGTGGGGGTCGGGAGGCGGTGAAGAGCGTCGACGGTTACACGTCACCTCACGACCCCCACCCCTGCCCCTCCCCACAAGGGGGAGGGGAAATCTTACAAAAACCGCGTCGGCCACATCAGGGTGCGCCACATATGGGCCGACGGCGAACTGTCGAAACCGAGGCCTTCCTCGGGTTGCTTGAAGTTGCGGCCGATGATGTCGACAAAGTCGTTGAGGTCGACCTTGGCGTTGGGATCGAACGAATAGATGTCGTTCACGCAGATCATGCGCGAGGTCATGTAATATTTGTGCTTCTTGGCGCGCTCGTATTCGGCGACGATATAGGGCTCGGGCTTATAGTCGGCGCCGAAATATTTGATGTACATCTCGGGATATTCGTAGCCGACCGACGGGTCGGGGAAGAAGCGCAGCGCCTGGTGCGTGCGCACCGCCCAGCTCACTTCCTCGTCCACATAGGGCTCGATCATCTGCGCGCCCCAATAGCCGTGGTCGCAGCGGATGAAGCCCGCCACGCCGATGTCGTGCAGCAGGCAGGCGAGCACGACCTTTTCGCTGTGGCCGCCCTTGAGCGCGTGCGTCGCGCTTTGCAAAAGGTGATTGAGGGAGGCGAAGCGGTTGTTGAAGAAATCGATCAAGGTCGGCTTCTTCGGCATTTTCGGCAGCCGCGAATCGGCGCCCATCAGGAAATATTTGTCCGGGTTGGCGGCCTTGAGCGCCGCGCCGTTCTCCATCTCGACCTTGCCGTCGGCCATGCGGAACAGCACCGATTTGGTGGCGATGCGCTCGCCGAGCTCATGCATCATCCGCTCTTCGAGCTCGTCGGCCTGCGCCGACAGCGTCGCCGGGTTTGCGTGTTCGTTCATGGTCAGCCTGCCTTTCCCGCCCGCGCCTGGGCGACGGATTCGATGGCGTCGACGATAGCCTGATAGCCGGTGCAGCGACAGTAGTTGCCGGAGAGATGTTCACGGATGGCGGCGCGGCTCGGCACCCCGCCGCGGCCGAGCAAGTCGGTCGCGCCGATCAGCATGCCAGGGGTGCAAAAGCCGCATTGCAGCGCGTTGCGCCGCTGGAACGCGTCCTGCAAGTCGGCGATGGCGCCGGAATCGGAAACACCCTCGATGGTCTCGACCTCGGCGCCCTCGCATTGCACCGCGAGCACGAGGCAGCCGCGCACCACCGCGCCGTCGATCAGCACCGTGCAGGCGCCGCAGACGCCCTGCTCGCAGCCGATGTGGCTGCCGGTCAGGCCCAAATCGTCGCGCAGAAAATCGACCAGCGTCTTGCGCGCCTCGACGCGCTCGCGCACGTCCTCGCCATTCACGCGCAGACCGATGTCGCAAAAACGCTCGCCCATGGCGATTTTTTAGCATCTCGACGGCGGCAGCGCCACAGCCGCAACAGGCGGACTCACGACCGGGCGGGCGGTCGGGCGGTCGGAAAAAATTCAGCGCCCGTTTGGCGTCAGGCCCGCGGACGCGGGATTCAGTATCGGACGTTGAATCCGGCACGAACGATGTCGAACTGGTTATTGAAATGCGCCGTCACAAACCCGTTGCCGGTCGCGGGCGGCTGCGGCACTAATGCGATGGTTTCGTCGCCCAACGCGACATGAAGATATTCGACTTTGAGCCGCCATTTATCGGTGACGGCCCATTCGCCGCCGGCGCCGGCAGTCCAGCCGGCAGACGTTTTTGTTCCTTGGCCGGCAAGGCACGGAGAGGGAAATGCAGCGGTGCAAGCGATCGTGGTCGTACCGATTGCCAATCTGTTTGACGTGAGTGCGGAATTCGCTTCGGTCTCGCCATAAGCCAAGCCGCCGGTAACAAACAGCAGAAACCGATCGCTCGCCACGACACCGAGCCGTCCGCGTAACGTGCCAAACCAGTCAAGACGCTGGTTCGAGGTCAAACTTCCCGGCACGGTTCCCGGCGGAGGAATCGTTGTCGCGCTGCCGCGCACCCCGGATCCCTGAATGTCCGTTTCGAGACCGAGGACCCACATTGGCGCCGCCTGCCAATTATAACCGATCTGGCCGCCGCCGATGATGCCCGAGGAACGCATGCTCTGAGATCGTGGAACCGCATTGAAGTTGAGGGTGCCGTCGAACGTGCGGCTCAGGAGGTCATTGCCGGCGCCGCCGTCGCCATAGAATGGGACGGAATGGTCGTGCCACCCGCCGCCGACATTGCCGCCGAAATAGAACCCGGCCCAACTCCAGGCAGGCGCCGGCGGGGCGGGAGGCGCCTTGAGGGGCATATCGGCCGCTGATGCAGGAACTGCGATCAGCGCCACTATGGCTACACCAGCAAGGATCGTTTTCATGGCGTGCCGCTCAAAAGCTTTGGGGGGAAGCTTAGCGAGCCGATTCATCGCCGGCTGTAGCAAGAAAGCCACGCAGCAAACAAATTCGTGCGCATTTCCCGCGTCGCAAAAAACTTCACAATTCCAGCCGTGTCCAGGAACAAGCGCTCGAGCACTATCTTGAAGCGCGCCCTAGGCAGCAACAATCGCGCGCACGATGTCGATGGCCCGCCGCAACAGGGTCTGCGAGGCCTCAAGCGTCCGGAAACCGGCATGGGCCGACAGCGTGACGTTGTCCATGCCGGCGAGTGGATGGTCGGCTTTGAGCGGCTCGGCATGGAATACGTCGAGGCCGGCGTTGCGGATGCGGCCGCCGCGCAAACCCTCGATCAGCGCGGCCTCGTCGACCAAGGCGCCGCGCGCTGTGTTGATCAGGACGACGCCCGGCTTCATCCGCGCCACCTGCGCGGCGCCGAGAAATCCGCGCGTCGCGTCGTTGAGCGCAAGATGCAACGTGATCACGTCAGATCGCGCCAACAGCTCATCGAGGGCAACGAGCGGCGCGCCGGCCTGCGGCGTGCGATTCCAGGCGATGACCTCCATGCCAAGCCCGCGGCCGATGCGCATCACCTCGCGGCCGATGCCGCCGAGCCCGATGATGCCGAGCGTCTTGCCGTTGAGCTGCACGCCCTCGCGCGTCAGCCAGGTGCCGCCGCGGATCTGCCGGTCCATGCGCGCGATGTCGCGGCCGGCGGAAAACATCAGCGCGACGGTGTGCTCGGCGACCGCGGTGTCGCCATAGCCCTTGATGGTGTGGACGCGAACGCCGCGCGCCTCGATCTCGGCGACATTCATGTAGCTCGACGGGCCGGTGCCGAGAAAGACGATGTGCTTGAGCGCGTCGCATTGCGCGACCAGTTCGGTCGGCAAGTAAGAGTGATCGTCGATGCAGATGTCGTAGCCTTGCAGCAGCCGCGGCAGCTCGGTCCGCTCGAAGGGCGTGCGGTTGACCCCGATTGGCGGATCGTCGGCGCGCACGACGCTGTCCCAAACGGCAGCCAGCTGATCGTTGCAATCGATGAAGAGGGATTTCATTGTTCACCATTGTCATGCCCGCGAAGGCGGGCATCCAGTAACCACGGACGTTTGCGGCGGACGACTGCTTCAAAAGTCTACGACTCGGTGACTACTGGATCATCCGCTTTCGCGGATGATGACATCAAGGGGCTACAATCGGCTGCGCAGCGAGCGTCGGCTCGCGCGGCGCGACACCGGTGAACGGCGAGCCTTGCTCGAACCACGACGCCGGCGCCGGGTGGCCCCACAGGGTCTGCCGCTGCGGATCGGTCAGCGACCAGCGAATCGGGACGTGATCGGGGTCGACGGTCAGGTAGTCGGAGGTGAACAGCTCGACCCTGTGGCCGTCGGGATCACGAATATAGAGAAAGAAGGCGTTGGAAATGCCATGGCGGCCGGGACCGCGTTCCATGTTGGCGAGATAGCCGGACGTCGCCATCACGTCGCAGATGTGGATGATGTCGAGCACGCTCGCCGTCCACACCCCGACATGATGCAGCCGCGGGCCGACGCCGTTGGTGAAGGCGAGGTCGTGGACGTTGCCCTTGCGCTGCAGCCATACCGCCCAGAGTTTTGGGTCGGCGCCGTCGGTTTCGGAATACTCGGTGAGGCGGAAGCCGAGCGCCGCATAGAACTCGTAGCTCGCCTGCACGTCCGGCGTGAAGCAATTGAGATGATCGATGCGCTGGATGCGCGCGCCTTGATAGGTCGCGTATTTTTGCAGCATGGATGGGCGCTGATCCATCTGCGCATAGAGGTCGAGCGGCGTGCCGAAAATGTCGGCCGTGCGCAAGGTGCGGCCCTGATGTGGCACGTCGGGGAATGCGGTCGGCAGGTTGCGACGGGCGAACCAGGCCGCGGCGCGGTCGACGTCGTCTTCGCTGGCGAGCTTGAAGCCGAGCGCGCGCACGTCGGCGTCGCGGCCGCGCCGCAGCACGATCGAATGATGGTTGCGTTCCTCGACGCCGCGCAGATAGAGCGCGTCGTCGGTTTCATCGCTGACCAGGAGGCCGAGGCAATCGACATAAAAGGCGCGCGAGCGCATAAGGTCACGCACGCCGAGCTCGACATGGCTCGAGCGCACCACATTGAACGGCGGGTCGAAAACCGGCTTGTGGACGGGCATGGTGCCGCTTCATGGCCGTTGACGGTTTGGGCGCCGACTCTTAACACATCATCTCGAAGGTGAAAGGCCGCTCACCGCGGCCGGCGAAGGAGACAGCGACATGCGCCTTGCAAGCTACAATATGCGCGGCCGGCCGAGTTTTGGCGCGGTCGTCGGCGAGGGTATCGTCGATCTGCGCTCGCGGCTGAGCCGCTTCGCCACCCTGGTCGACGTGTTCCGGGCGCAAGCGCTGGACGAGGCGAAATCCGCCGCCGCCGGCGTTCGCCCCGACGTGCCGTTCGGCGAGGTCGAGCTGTTGCCGCCGCTTCTGGCGCCGGAAAAGATCCTCTGCATCGGCATCAACTACGCCAACCGCGGTGCCGACTATAACGTCACCAACAACCCGAAATATCCGAGCATGTTCTATCGCGCGCCGAACTCCATGGTCGGCTCGGGCCAAAAGCTGGTGCGGCCGAAAATCTCCGAGCAGCTCGACTACGAAGGCGAGATCGCCATCGTGATCGGCCGCGACTGCAAGCATGTGCCGAAGGAACAGGCGCTGTCACTGATCGCCGGCATCACGCTCGCCAACGAAGGCACCATCCGCGATTGGACGCGGCACGGCCAATTCAATGTCACCCAGGGCAAGAATTTCGATGCCACCGGCGGCTTGGGACCGTGGATCGAGACCGACTTCGACCCGAGCAAACCTCTGCATCTCACCGTGCGCAAGAACGGCGAGGTGACCCAGGACGACACCACCGAAAGCATGATCTTCTCGTTCGCCGATATCATCGCCTACACCACGACGTTCATGACGCTCAAGGCCGGCGACGTGATCTGCACCGGCACGCCGGTGAAGCAGGGCCCGAAAGTCGATCCGCCGGTGTGGTTGAAGCCCGGCGACACCATCGAGGTCGAATGCCCGCAGATCGGCACCCTGCGCAACTCCGTGGTGGATGAGGCGTGACCGTCCGCGCGGCGTGCATCATCGGTTGGCCGGTCGAACATTCCCGCTCGCCGCTCATTCACAATTATTGGCTGAAAACTTACGGCATCGCCGGCGAATATCGCCGCGAGGCGGTGCCGCCGGACGAATTCGAAGCCTTCGTGCAATCGCTGGCCGCGCGCGATTATGTCGGCGCCAATGTCACGGTGCCGCACAAGGAAAAGGCGCTGGCCTTTTCGCTGCCGGACGAGCACGCCAAAGCGGTCGGCGCCGCCAATACGCTGTGGATCGCCGGCGGTTTTTTGCATGCGACCAACACCGACGTCGAAGGTTTTTTGAACAATCTCGATGCCTGCGCGCCGCAATGGGATCGCGGGCTCGGTAATGCGGTCGTGCTCGGCGCCGGCGGCGCGGCCCACGCGGTGGTCTACGCGCTGCTGACGCGCGGCGTCGAGCGCATCACGGTCGTCAATCGCAGCGCGCACCGCGCCGAAGTCTTGCGCCAGCGCTTCCTCGAACGTTTGCAGGTCGCCCCGTGGGAACAGTTGAACGACCTGCTCGGCGATGCGGCGCTGTTCGTCAACACCACCACGCTCGGCATGGCCGGACAGCCGGAACTCGAGGCCGATATTGGGCGATTGCCCAGTCACGCCATTGTCGCCGATCTGGTCTATGTGCCGCTGGTCACGCCGCTGATCGACGCGGCAAAGGCCAGAGGCCTGCGCACTGCCGACGGGCTCGGCATGCTGCTGCATCAGGCGGTGCGTGGTTTTCAGCTGTGGTTCGGCAGAAAGCCCGAAGTGACCGCGGAACTGCGGGCCCTGGCCGAGGCCGATCTTAAGGCTTCCGCCGGCTAGCGCTCAGGAATAACGTAGCCGGCTTCGGGGTTTCAAATACCAGCCGCCGAGGCCTTCAGCTTGTGGCGTGAACTGGCAACCCTTTGGGAGGATGACGATGACGATGATGAGGACTTTGGGCGCGAGCGCCGTTGCCCTGCTTTTCGCAACTTCCTTTGCCGCGGCCCAGGCGCCGCAAATGGTGCGGGTGCGCGCCACCCTCGAAAACGTCAGCGTGCCGATGCTGACGGCGAAGGCGCGCGACGGCGCCGAGATGAAAATCAAGCTCGCCGACAACGCGCCGGTGAACGAGGTGGTGCCGATGTCGCTCGCCGACATCAAGGACAATTCCTACATCGCCGTCACCGCCATGCCACAGCCCGACGGGACACAGAAAGCAGTAGCGATCCTGATTTTCCCCGAGGCGATGCGCGGTGTCGCCGAAGGTTTCCGGCCTTGGGACCTCGAACCCAATTCGACCATGACCAACGCCACCGTCGCCGAGCAGGTGAAGAGCACCGACGGTCAGACGATCACGGTGAAATACAAGGACGGCGACAAGAAGGTTCTGGTGACGCCGGCGACCATCATCGTCACTTATAAGAAGGCCGCCGCCAGCGACCTCAAGGCCGGCCAGAAAATCTTCGTCGCCGCGGCGAAGAAGCTCGACGACGGAACGCTGGAAGCCCCGAACGTCGCCTACGGCGATGTCGGCGTGTGGCGCTGAAATAGTCAGACTTTGCGGGAGCGTGAGATGAGAAAGATGATATTGAGTGCCGCCTTCGTCATCGCCGCCACTGCGGCACTGGCGCAGGCACCTGCGGACACGGTGCGCGTGCGCGGCACCGTGCAAAGCGTCGACGGTTCGATGCTGACCGTGAAATCGCGCGACGGCGCCGACCTCAAGATCAAGCTCGCCGACAACGCGGTGATCCGCACGGTGACCGGCAAGACGGTTGCCGACGTCAAGCAGGGCCTGTTCGTCGGCATCACCGCCATGCCGCAGCCCGACGGCACCCAGAAGGCCGTCGAAATCCATATCTTCCCGGAAGCCGCGCGCGGCACCGGCGAAGGCCACCGGCCGTGGGATCTGATGCCCGGCAGCACCATGACCAACGCCAATGTCGACAGCGAAGTCGCCATCTCCGACGGCAAGAAGCTGGTGCTGAAATACAAGGACGGCGATAAGACCTTCATCGTGCCGGACAATGTCAAGGTTGTGATGTTTGCGCCGGGCACGGCGGCCGACGTCAAGCCGGGCGCGAAAATCTTCATCGTCGCGGCGAAAAAGCTGCCCGACGGCACGCTGGAAGCGCCGGGCGCAACGGTGAGCAGCGGCGGCGTCGATCCGCCCATGTGATCGGCAAATGTGATCGGCAAGCGTGATCGGCAACCACGGAGCCTGACATGAAAACGGCAGCAATCGGTGCTGCGCTCGTCCTCGTCGCCGCGATCGCGGCGACGGCGGCGCTGGCGCAGGCGCCGCAAACCGTGCGCTTGCGCGGCGTCATCGAGAAGGTCGACGGCAACAAGGTGACGGCGAAGTCGGACAAGGGCGACGCGCTCACGCTCAACCTCGCCGATAAGATGCTGGTCGTCGCCGTGGTGAAAGCGTCGATGGCCGACATCAAGGATGGCGACTTTATCGGCAGCGGAGCGATGCCGCAGCCGGACGGTTCGCAGAAGGCCATCGAGGTTCACATTTTTGCCGAATCGATGCGCGGCACCGGCGAAGGCTTCCGCCCATGGGATGGCGCTCCCAATAGCACCATGACCAACGGCACCGTCGGCAATACCGTCACCAGCGTCGATGGCCCGGTCATCACCGTCAAATACAAGGACGGCGACAAGAAGATCATCGTCGGCCCCGACGTGCCGATCGTGCGCTATGAAGTCGTCGATCTGAGCGCGCTCAAGCCGGGGGCGGCCTTCGCGGTACTGGCGGCGGCCAAGCAGCCGGACGGCAGTTTCAACATCAGCCGCATCAATGTCGGCCGCGACGGCGTCGTGCCGCGCTAGAGTCATTGCGAGCCAGTCGGGGCGCTACTCGATCACTTCATCGGCGCGTGCGCTGACCGTGGGAGGAAACACCAGGCCGAGCGCTTTGGCAGTTTTTAGGTTGATGACGAGATCGAAGCGCGTGGGCAATTCGAGCGGCAGGTCCGCCGGCCGAGCGCCGTTTAAGATGCGGACAACCAGTGCGGCAGCACGTTCGCCGATATCGCTCTGACTGGGGCCATACGACATAAGACCACCGTCGTGGACGGGAACACCATTCTCGAATATCGACGGCAAGCGATTCGCGTTTGCAAACTCCACGATGCGCTTGCGGTTGAGCATGGTGAGCGCGTCGTTCACCATCAGAATTCCATCAGGTCGATCCCTCGTCATCGCCGCGAAGGCATCTTCAAAATCGTTGGGTTCGCGCACGCCCAAGGCCTGAACTTTGACGCCGAGGACACGCGCGGCGTCTTCAGCGGAGTGATAGCGCAGCGTCATGCCAAGATCGGCTGCGTTCCACAGCATCGCCACGCGCCGAAGGTCTGGCACCGTATCCTTGAGAATTTCGAGGCGCTTGGCGCTGAGCTCAGTCGATAGCTCCGTCACGCCGGTGATATTGCCGCCGGGCCGAGATAGTCCGTCGACCAAGCCGGTGGCAACCGGATCCCCCGCACCTGTGATGACGACCGCCACATCCTTGGCCGACACTTTTGCGGCCATCGCGGCGGGAAAGCCGAACGTGATAATGACATCGACGTTGGCGGCCTTGAGTTCGGCTGCCAGTCCGTTGAGGCGTTCAAGGTGCCCGTCGGCAAATCGTTGCACGAAGACGAGGTTCTGGCCTTCAATGATGTCGTGGGCGGCGAGTGCGGAGAGCAAAGTCTTGCGACGCTCGTCATTTGCACCAATGGCGGGGCCGCCGGAGAGTAGCCCTACGCGAAAGATCTTGCCCGTCTGCTGCGCGCGCGCGGCAAACGGCCATGTGACCGCCGCGCTGCCGAGCGCGATTATCAATTTCCGCCGTGCGACTGCCATTTGACCCGTCCCCCCAAAGGGGTCATGCCCACTGCGCTACGCGACACGCTAACACGCCTAAAAATCGAGGTCTGTGACGTAGTGCACAATGCGGCCAATCCCAGCCTGCGGTCTATCTTGGCACGGCACTTGCTCTCTCTTCGGGCATAAGCTTTCCGGCAAAGGCCGGACAACCTCAGGAGGCGATCCCATGACACGAGCCGAACTCACCGAAAAGCTGCTCGACATCAAGCGCGAGAAGGGCTGGACCTGGAAATATATCTGCGACGAGATCGGCGGCATGTCGCCGGTCTTGGTCACCGGCGCGGTGCTCGGCCAGATGAAAATGACCAAGCCGCAAGCCGCCAAGGCAGCCGAAATGTTCGGGCTCAGCAAGAGCGAGCAGACGCTGCTCAACGAAGTGCCGAACCGCGGCTCGCCGATGCCGCCGACCGACCCGCTGATCTACCGCTTCTATGAGCTGGTGATGGTCAACGGCCCGGCGTTGAAGGTGCTGATCGAGGAGGAATTCGGCGACGGCATCATGTCGGCCATCGACTTCGATTTGCAGATGGAACGGCAACCCGATCCCAAGGGGGACCGGGTGCGCCTCTCGATGTCCGGCAAATTCCTGCCCTACAAATATTACGGCTCGACCGGCAACGCGCAGGCGTACGGATACAAGGAAGAGTAGACGTCAGTGCCGTCACCCTGAGGTGCGAGCGAAGCGAGCCTCGAAGGGCGACGGCCCGGGCCGTGCATCCTTCGAGGCCCGCCTGACGGCGGGCACCTCAGGATGACGGAAAATTTTATCGCCCCGACCAGTGATTGCAATGGCGATGGAAGCTGTTATCGGTCCAGCAATGGCCCCTGCTGATCGATGGGCCCCAGAACGGCTTGCCGTAGACCGCGCCGACGACGCCACCGGCCACCGCGCCGACGGGTCCTGCAACCACGAGACCTACGCCAGCGCCGGCCGCTGCACCGACCATGTCGGCATTGGCCGGAGTTGCGGCTGCGATGGCGGCAAAAGCAGCGGTTGCCAGAATAAGGTTACGCATAGCGCTACTCCTATGTCTCAAAGCGAGCGCGCTACCTATCACGGTATACCTTTTCATAAGGTTGACGCCCCGTTGCGGTCGCAACGCGCAGACACGCCACCGGTTCCCGACGCCGCAATGGGCCGACAAAAGGGCCGCTAAACCGCCGTGATCACGCGCCGGTCGATTTCGGCGATGCTGGTGACGCCGGTCAGCGCCATGCTGATATCGAGCTCATTGCGGATGATCTCGATGGCGCGGGCGACGCCGGCCTCGCCGCCGGCGCCAAGTCCGTAGATGTAGGCGCGGCCGCTCATGCAGGAGCGCGCGCCGAGCGCGATGGCGCGCATCACGTCCTGCCCCGAACGGATGCCGCCGTCGAACATGATCTCAATGTCCGAGCCGAGCGCGTCGACGATTGGCGGCAGCATGGCGATCGAGGATGCCGCGCCGTCCAGCTGGCGGCCGCCGTGATTGGACACCACGATCGCCGCCGCGCCGGTCCTGGCCGCGATGCGCGCATCCTCGACGTCGAGGATGCCTTTGAGGATGAGCTTGCCGGGCCACAGGCTCTTGATCCACTCGACGTCCTTCCAGCTCAGCGTCGGATCGAACTGCTCTGCGGTCCACTTCGCCAGCACCGTCACGTTGTCCATGCCGCGGACGTGGCCGGCGATATTGCCAAAGGTCTTGCGCTTGCCGCGCAACACGCTCCACGCCCAGGCCGGCTTGGTGGCGATGTCGATCAGGTTGCTGAACCGAATTTCCGGCGGCACCGTCATGCCGTTCTTGATGTCGCGGTGGCGCTGGCCGAGCACCTGCAGATCGACGGTGAGCACCAGCGCGCTGCATTTGGCGGCCGCGGCGCGCGCCACCAGTTCGCGGATAAAGCCGCGGTCGCGCATGACGTAGAGCTGGAACCAAAACGGCTTGTCGACCGCCGCCGCGACGTCCTCGATCGAGCAGATCGACATGGTCGACAGCGTGAACGGAATGCCGGCCGCCTGCGCCGCGCGGCAGGCGAGAATCTCGCCATCGCCGTGTTGCATGCCGCATAGCCCGACCGGCGCCAGAATGAGCGGCAGCGACGCCGGCTCGCCGAGGATGGTGGTCGCGGTCGAGCGCGCCGAAACGTCGACCAGGATGCGTTGGCGCAGCTTGATGGCCTCGAGGTCGGCGCGGTTGGCGCGCAGCGTCTGCTCGGAATAGGCGCCGCCATCGGCATATTCGAAAAACGCCCGCGGCACCTTGCGGCGTGCGGCCTGCCGCAGGTCCTCGATGCAGGTCATGGTTTTCATGGTTTTGCGGTCCCGGCTCTCAGCGCGCCGTAGATAGCACAAAGCGCGGTTCCGTCCGGGGTCCGGGGGCGGGGCGGAACCGCAGCGCCGGGCCGCGGGTTATATCAGGGCTGCGGGGAAAATCCGGCATGGGTCGCCGGCCAAATTGGGAAAAGACAGCAATGATGGACAGGTATCGTTCGCTCCGCTCCGATGATGAAGACTGCGAAGACGGTCTGGGCGACGACACCCAGCGCCGCCGGGAACTGGCCTTGGACCGCAAGAAGAAGCTCGACGAGGCGTTGGACCTGGGCCTCGAGGAGACTTTTCCCGCTTCCGACCCGGTTTCGGTCACCCAACCGCCGCACAATCCGTATGATCGGCCGAAACGCTAAGCCACGCGGCCGCTTATGGTAAATGCCGCATGAGTTCCGCCGGTAAGAATGTCGAATATTTTTTGAAGCACCTGACAGGCGGAACGGGTTAATATCCCCTCTCTGGGACAATGCGCCCGGTGGGGGACTTTTCGGATGGTCCGTAAGTATTTCGGCACCGACGGCATTCGCGGTCGCGCCAACGGCGAGATCACGCCCGAACTGGCGCTCAAAGTCGGCCAAGCGGCCGGGCTGACCTTCCGCCGCGGCGATCACCGCCATCGCGTGGTGGTCGGCAAGGACACCCGGCTCTCCGGCTACATGATCGAGACGGCGCTGGTTGCCGGCTTCACCTCGGTCGGCATGGACGTGCTGCTGCTCGGCCCGATGCCGACGCCGGCCGTCGCCATGCTGACGCGCTCGATGCGCGCCGATCTCGGCGTCATGATCTCGGCCTCGCACAATCCGTACGACGATAACGGTATCAAACTGTTCGGGCCGGACGGCTATAAGCTGTCCGACGAGGTCGAGCACGGCATCGAGCGGCTGATCGATTCCGACATCACCAAGCGGCTCGCCAAAAGCATGGACTTCGGCCGCGCCAAGCGCATCGACGGCGTGCACGACCGCTACATCGAATTCGCCAAACGCACGCTGCCGCGCAACCTGTCGCTCGATGGGCTTCGCATCGTCATCGATTGCGCCAATGGCGCCGCCTACCGGGTGGCGCCCGACGCGCTGTGGGAGCTCGGCGCCGACGTCGTGTCGATCGGCGTCGAACCGGACGGCTTCAATATCAACCGCGACTGCGGCTCGACCTCGACCGAGGCGCTGAGCCGCAAGGTCCGCGAAATGCGCGCCGATATCGGCATCGCCCTCGACGGCGACGCCGACCGCGTGGTGATCGTGGACGAGCGTGGCCATCTGATCGACGGCGACCAGCTCCTCGCGGTGATCGCCGAAAGCTGGCGCGACGACGGCCGCCTCGCACAGCCCGGCGTCGTCTCCACCGTGATGTCGAATCTCGGCCTGGAGCGGCATCTGCAAACGCTAAAACTTTCATTGGTGCGTACGCCGGTCGGCGACCGCTATGTGCTCGAGCACATGCGCCAACACGGCTTCAATGTCGGCGGCGAACCGTCCGGCCATATCATCCTGTCCGACTATACGACGACGGGCGACGGCTTCGTCGCCGCGTTGCAAGTGCTCGCGGTGATCAAGAAGCTCGACAAGCCGGTGTCGCTGGCCTGCCACCGCTTCGAAGCGCTGCCGCAGGTGCTCAAGAGCGTGCGCTACCGCACCGGCAAGCCCTTGGAAAACTCAAAAGTGCGTTCCGTCATTGCCGACGCCGAACACCGCCTCAACGGCCACGGCCGGCTGGTGATACGCCCATCCGGCACCGAGCCAGTGATCCGCGTCATGGGCGAAGGCGACGACAAGGCCATGGTCGAGGAAATCGTCGACGGCATCGTCGACGCGCTGACCGATCACGCGGCGTGATCTGTTAGACAAATCCGAGAGGCCCGAGCCCCCTCACCCCATCCCTCTCCCCTCTGGGGGGAGGGAGGAGTTCGCGGCCCATTCTTCACAACACCTCAGGTGCATCCACGCGGCAATATTTTTGAAGAGCGGCGACGCTGCGTTCCCTCTCCCCGGAGGGGAGAGGGACAGGGTGAGGGGGTTCGGACCTATCGGCCAAAGTCCCGTAATCACCCGCGCGCTTTCAAAAACTGCGCGAACGCCTTCAGGGTGATTTCCGAGACGTGATGCTCGATGCCCTCGGCATCGGCCTCCGCGGCTTCGGTCGGCACGCCGAGCGCGCGCAGGAGATCGACCACCAGCCGGTGACGCACGCGCACCCTGTCGGCGAGCGCGTGGCCCTTTTCGGTCAAGAACACGCCGCGGTACGGCCGCGCCGTCGCCAGGCCGGCGCGTTTGAGGCGCGAGATGGTCTTGATCGCGGTGGCATGGGAGACGCCGAAGCGCCGAGCGATATCGGTCGGCCGCGCCTCGCCCTCCCCGGTCAGCAGGTCCGCGATCAGCTCGGCATAATCCTCCAGCAACGCGGTCGACTGCGCCGACCGCGTCTTGCCGAAGCGGCGCGCCTGCGTGCCTTCCGCCGGGAGCTTTGCCATTGCGATCTGAGCGATCTGATACCGGTGCGGCCGCCAATCGCCGCGCGCGTGTTCCCGCGCGCAACTGCAGACCATATTTTACCGGCCGTGTCAAAGTGTAGCCAAGGTTACACAGTTTAGCCGTTGACGCCAACGGCGCCGCCGCCTATACTGTATCCGATGCTACATTTTCAAGTAAATGCTGCGGAACCCGGGCACCGGGCCGCGTCATTCGGGCAGTGACCGGCTGGAATGACAGGCCCGATATGACCGACTCCACCGTTCCGCCGGCATCGCTCTCCGCACAGACCCTTGCCACGGCGCGGGAAGTCCTGGCCGGAAAGCGCAGCGGCTTGCGTGCCTCGCTGGCCTTCGTCGGTCCCGCGGTGGTCGCTTCGATCGCCTATATGGACCCGGGCAATTTCGCCACCAACATCCAGGCCGGCGCGAAATACGGCTATGGCCTGCTCTGGGTCGTGCTGCTCGCCAACGTCATCGCGATGCTGTTCCAGGGCCTGTCCGCCAAGCTCGGCATCGTCACCGGCAAAAACCTCGCGGAAATGTGCCGCGATCATTTTTCGCGTCCAGTGGTGCTGGCGATGTGGGTGGTCAGCGAGATTGCCGCCATGGCGACCGACCTCGCCGAGTTTCTCGGCGGCGCCATCGGCCTGTCGCTGCTGCTGCACATGCCGCTGTTGGCCGGCATGGGCGTGACCGCCATCGTGACCTACGGCCTGTTGATGTTCGAAGGTTTTGGCTTCCGGCCGCTCGAACTGATCATCGGCGCCATCGTCGGTGTGATCTGTCTTTGCTACTTGCTGGAAATGTTCATCGCGCCGGTCGATTGGGCGTCGGCGGCATACCATCTGGTCACGCCGGAAATCGCCGATGCCGAGGCGCTGCTCTTAGCCGTCGGCATCATCGGCGCCACCGTCATGCCGCACGCGATCTATCTGCATTCCGGGCTGACGCAAGCGCGGGTGCCGGTGCGCAACGACGCCGACCGGCGCAAAGTCCTGCGTTTCTCCAACCGGGAAGTCGTCATCGCGCTTGCCGTCGCCGGCCTCGTCAACATCGCCATGGTGATGATGGCTTCAGGCGCATTCCACGCCGGCCACCCCGAAGTCGCCGAGATCCAAACCGCCTATCACACGCTGACGCCGCTGCTCGGCGCCGCCGCGTCCGGAATCTTCCTGGTCTCGCTGATCGCCTCGGGAATATCGGCCTCGACGGTCGGAACCATGGCCGGGCAGATGATCATGCAGGGCTTCGTCGGCTTCCGCATCCCGATCTGGCTGCGCCGGCTGGTCACCATCGTGCCGGCCTTCGTCGTGGTCGCGCTCGGCGTCAACGCCACCAGCGCTCTCGTCATCAGTCAGGTGATCTTGAGCATCGCGCTGCCGCTGCCGATGATCGCGCTCGTCATCTTCACCGGCCGGCGCGATATCATGGGCGCGTTCACCAACAGCCGTCTCACCCGCATCGTGGCACTGATTGGCACGGCGGTGGTGCTATCGCTCAATGTGGTGTTGATCGCGCAGACGCTACTGTAGCCCGGATCGAGCATCGCGAAATCCGGGAACGGCGCCAAATCCGGGAACGGCGCCAATGGGAGTCCCGGATTGCGGGTCGGCAATCCGGGTTACCTGTTCGGCGGCCGAGAAAGCGGCCGCCGCTCGACTTACATCGTCTTCAGATTTTCCGCGGCCGACTTGCCGGTCTTGCGGTCCACCACGACTTCGAAGGAAACGCGTTGACCTTCCCTCAGCTCGCGGAGGCCGGCGCGTTCGACGGCGCTGATATGGACGAATACGTCCTTACCACCACCTTCGGGTTGGATGAATCCATATCCCTTCTGCGCGTTGAACCACTTCACGGTACCGTTGTTCACGGGTCTCTCCTCATAGACATGCCAATGTGAGCCGCGCGATTGTGCTCGGCTCGGTTCGCTCGAATTTTTGGTGAAGGATCGTCAGTCAGGCGCGTTTATCGCTGCAAGGCCAAGTCATTCGGGCCGAAAACTCGATGCACCTTTTTACCGGCAAGTCGCGGAATTCGCAAGACCGTGCCCAGCCGATTGTGACAGCCGGTCACGCAGCCTTAATAAAATCCGAATCATAATCATGTCCTTGAAACTTCAACGATGTCGCCGGTTTTCGCCGATTCGACGAGCGCGTCGAATACCGCCATACCGTGCAGCACGTCGTCGAGCGGCACCGGATAAGGTTTGCCGCCGCGGATCGCCTCGGCGAATGCCGCCAATTCGGCGCGCAGCGTGTCGAAACCGGAATGCTCGAAAATCTCGTCGGGCGGCGCCGGCACCCGGCCGGTCGGTGCGGTCGTCGATGTGGGCGCGAAGCGCAGGCGCGACAGGTCCGGCCGCGAAATCTCGGCGAGGCCGTTGGTTCCGTACAAGGTGAATTCAAAATTCGTAGCCGTCGCCACCGAGCAGAAAATCTGGCCGGTGGCGCCGCTTGCAAACCGCAGCATGATCGTCGTGGTGTCGTCGGAGCGGCCGGGATAGTTGCGCGCCGTCACACAGCGCACATCGCGCACCCTGCCGGCGAATTCGATCATGTGGTCGAGCGCGTGCACGCCGACCGCGGTCAGTGCGCCGCCCGGCGCTTCCTCGGGCGCCGCGCGCCAATTGTCGAGCGCAACGAATTGCGCGGTCGAGGTGGTGTGCTGGGCGACCATGGCGATGACGTTGCCGAGCCGTTCGTCCTGCACTCTGGCGCGCAAAGCGGCGAGGCTCGGATGAAAGCGCCGGGCCAACCCGACAGCGAGCACGACGCCAGCCTTGCGCGCGGCGTCAACGACGACGTGGGCGCTGGCGAGGTCGAGCGTGATCGGCTTCTCGACGAAGATATGTTTGCGCGCGGCCGCCGCCGCGAGTGCTTGCGCCTGGTGTTGGCTATGCGGCGTCGCCAGCACCACGGCGTCGACGTCCGGATCGCGCAAGATCTGCTCGTAGCTGTCGGCGAGTGAGATGCCCTTGTCGCGGCAGAAATCCTCCGCGCTCGCCCGCGTGCGGGTATGGGCGCGCACGAACTTGATGTCGTCGGCATTGCCGGCAACCGACGCGACCAGCGAGCGGCCCCAGCGTCCCAGTCCGATGATGGCGGCGCGGACCATGGCGCTTATTCGCGACCGCAGTCGCTAAAAGTGTCCGCCATTGCACTATGACACATGGCACTATCATAATCGAAAGACAGCGCCCCGAGAACCACCGCAGCCGATGCAGCCTCAAACCGGTCCATGAACGACGCGGCGGAAATTCACGCCCGGCCGAAGATCGTCGGCGCGCGTATCAAGCGCACCGAGGACCCGCGGCTCCTCACCGGCCGCGGCGCCTATACCGACGACCGGCAGGTGCCGCAGGCGGCGCATGTGGCGTTCCGCCGGAGCGAGCAATCGCACGCGCGCATCCGCGCCATCGATTGCGCCGCAGCGCGGGCCGCGCCGGGCGTCATCGCCGTGTTCACGGCGGAGGATTGGCGCGACGCCGTCAAGCCGCTGGTCGCGACCTCGCGCATGGCGAATTATTACGCCACGCCGATTTTTCCGCTGGCACGCGACAAGGTGCGCCATGTCGGCGAGCCGGTCGCCGGCGTCGTTGCCGAAAACCGCTACCAGGCGGAAGACGCGGCGGCGTTGATCGCCATCGACTACGAATCGCTGCCGCTTATCGTCGATCCGGAACAGGCGGCGCGCGCCGGCGCGCCGCTGTTGCACGACGAGGCCGGCACCAATGTCATCGTCAGCCGCGAATTCAAGCGCGGCGATGTCGAGGCAGCATCGGCATCGGCCGCGGTGCGCGTCGCCGGCCGCTTCCGCATGCATCGCAAGAGCCCGGTGGCGATCGAGCCGCGCTGCTATCTCGCCGAATACGAGCGCGACGCGCTGACCTTGCATTCGGCAACCCAAATCCCTGGCATCATCCGCGACGCGCTGTCGTCCGCGCTCGATATGCCGCCCGATCAAGTTCGCGTCATCGCGGCCGACGTCGGCGGCGGTTTTGGCGGCAAGGGCTCGCTCTACGCCGAGGAAATTTTCGTCTGCGCGGCAGCGCGGCAGCTGCGGCGCCCGGTGAAATGGACCGCCGACCGCCTGGAAGAGCTGGTCGCCGGCAGCCAGGGATTCGATGAGATCGTCGACGCCGAACTGGCGCTCGACGGCGATGGCCGCATTCTCGCCTTGCAGGCCGACGTGATCGGCGACGTCGGCGCCTATTCGATCTATCCGTGGACCGCAGCGCTCGAGCCGGTGCAGGTGGTGAGCTTTCTGCCCGGCCCCTATCGCGTGCAAAATTATCGCGGCCGGGTGCAGGCAGTGGCGACCTCGAAGGCGCCGACCGGTCCGTATCGCGGCGTCGGCCGGCCGATTTCGACCTTCGTGATGGAACGGCTGATGGACATGGCGGCGGCAAAGCTCGGCATCGACGCCAAGGACATCCGGCTGCGCAATCTCATTGCCGACGACGAGCTGCCCTACAAGGTCGCCTCGGGTATCGTTTGGGACAAATCCGGTTTTCAGGAATGCCTGCACAAGGCGTGCGCCGCGATCGGTTACGAGGCGCTGCGCGCCAAGCAAAAAGAAGCGCGCGCCGCCGGCCGCTGGGTCGGCATCGGCATCGCCTGCTACGCCGAGCTCACCGGCATCGGCTCGCGCATCTCGGTTGCGCCAGGCATGCCGATCAAGACCGGCACCGAGACCGCGATCGTGCGCATCGATTCCACCGGCGCCATCACCGCCACGTTTGGCATTGCTTCGCACGGCCAAGGCCTGGAAACGACGCTCGCACAAGTCGTCGCCGAACATCTCGGCGCCCGCTTCGAAGATATCCGCGTCCTGCACGGCGACAGCTCGGGCGTCCCCGGCGGCACCGGCACTTACGCCAGCCGCAGCATGGTGCTGGCCGGCGGCGCCGCGACGCTCGCGGCGGGCAAAGTGCGCGACAAAGTGCTCAATGCCGCGTCGCATCTTCTCGAAGCGTCCGCGGCCGATCTGGTGGCGGAAGACGGCCAAATTTCCGTCGCCGGTACCGACCGCTCGATCACGTTCCGCGAGGTGGCGTGCGCCGTGTACGCCGAAATGGGCCGGCTGCCGCCCGATGCGCGCGGCGAGCTTGCCGCCACCGAGACCTACGATCCGGTGTTCGGCACCACGACCTCGGCGACGCACATCGCCATGGTCGAGATCGATCCGGAAACTTTTGCAGTCCGCATCGAGCGTTTCGCCGTGGCCGAGGATTGCGGCCGGCTGGTCAATCCGATGATCGTCGACGGCCAGGTCCACGGCGGCGTCGCCCAAGGTATCGGCGCCGCGCTTTACGAAGAAGTCGTCTACAACGCGCAAGGCCAGATCACCACCGCCAGCCTGGCCGATTATGTCGTGCCCTCGGCCTGCGAGATACCGCCGATGCAAGTCATGCATCTGGAAAGCGTTTCACCGACCACGCTCGGCGGCTTCCGCGGCATGGGAGAAGGCGGCACCATCGGCGCGCCGGCCGCGATCGCGAACGCCATTACCGATGCGCTCGCCCCGCTCGGCATCGACATCAATGAGCTTCCGGCAACGCCGGAACGCCTGTTCCGCCTGATCGAGGCGGCGCGGGCGCGCGCCAAATCATGAAAGAGCGACCATGGATCTCAATCTGACAGGAAAAATCGCCTTGGTGACCGGCGCGACCAGCGGCGTCGGCAGCGAGATCGCGCTGAGCCTTGCCGCGGAAGGCGCCAGCGTTGCCGTCAATTATCGGTCTTCGGGCGAAAAGGCCGACGCCTTGGTCAAAGACATTGTTGCAAATGGCGGCAAGGCCAAAGCCTACAAGGCCGACGTCGCCGATTTTGCCGCCGTGCAGGCGATGGTCGAAGCCATCGTCAAGGATTTCGGCGGACTGAACATCTTGATCAACAATGCTGGCCTCGCCATCCGCCAGCGTTTCATGGAGACAAAACCGGACGATTGGCATCGCCAGATCGACGCCTGTCTCTACGGCGCGATCCATTGCTGCTACGCCGCGGCGCCGCATCTCGATACCGGCAAGAACGGCCGCATCGTCAGCGTGATCGGCGATTCCTCGCGCGTCGGCGAATCCGGGCTCGCCATCGTCGCCGCCGCCCGCGCCGGCGTCGTCGCGCTGATGAAATCGCTGGCGCGCGAATTCGGCCGCTCCGGCACCACCGCCAATACCGTGTCGCTCGGCCTGGTCGAGACGCCGCACGACAAGGAGTGGGTCGACGCCAACCGCGAAAAACTGGTGAAGCTCTATCCGCTGCGCCGGCTCGGCCTGCCGCAGGACGTGGCGCCGATGGTCGCGCTACTCGCCTCGCCGCACAGCGGCTGGATCACCGGCCAGGTGCTCAGCATCAGCGGCGGCTACAGCATGGTTTGAGGCTAGCGATGCTGCACACCGATCTGATCGCGCCGATCCCGGACTTGCTGCGCCGGCATGCAACCGCGCGCGGCGACAAGGTCGCCTATCGCGACACGCAAACATCCGTGACCTACGCCGGCCTCTTGGAGCGCACCGGCAAGCTCGCTGGCCATCTCGCCGACCACGGCATTGCGCCGGGCGACACCGTCGCGATCATGCTGCCGAATTCGGTGCCGTGGGTGGAAAGCTGTCTCGCCATCGCCCGCGCCGGCGCCGTCAGCGTGCCGATCAGCTATGACTCCACCGAAGCGGAAATCAGCTATCGGCTCACCGACGCCAACTGCAAAGCGGTGATCGCGACAGCCGAGCGCGGCGATCTGTTCGCGCGGCTGCAAGCGTCCGCGGCCAATTTAAAGACGCTAATCGTGACCGATCGCGGCCAGTGCAGCGCCAAGGCACTCCGCTATGAAACACTGGTGACAGCACAGCCAAAATCCGCGCCGCGCGATCCCGCGTCGCTGCATGAGACATCGTTCATCCTCTACACCTCGGGCACCACCGGCCGCGCCAAGGGCGTGCAGCTCACGGTGCACGGCATGTTGTGGATCGTCGCCGCCTGCTGGGCGCCGATCACCGGCCTGTCCGAGCGCGACACGGTGCTGTCCCCGCTGCCGCTGTTTCATTCTTACGCGTTGAATCTGTCGGTGCTGGGCATCCTCGCCACCGGCGCCGGCGCCTTCATCATGGAGCGATTCTCAACCAGCGAGGCGGTGCGGCTGCTCAAGAGTGGAGAATTCACCTACTTCCCCGGCGTGCCGACCATGTTCCACTATCTGTTGCAAGCGACGCGCGGCGAAGCGGGCCTGCGCTTGCCCAAGCTGCGGCTCTGCGTCTCCGCCGGCGCCATCATGCCGGCGACGCTCAACCGCGCGTTCGAAAGTCATCTGGGCGTGCCATTGCTCGACGGCTACGGCATCACCGAAACCTCGACCATGGTGACGATGAACTGGCCGACCGGACAGCGCGTGCTCGGCTCATGCGGCTTTCCGGTGCCGGGGCTTGCGGTGCGCATCGTCGATGCCAACGGCCGCGACGTGGAACCGAACCAGGAAGGCGAACTGATCGTCCGCGGTCCCAACGTCATGCCCGGCTATCACAACAAGCCGGAGGAAACCCGTAACGCGCTGCGTGCCGGCTGGTATCACACCGGGGATCTGGCCAAGAGCGACGACAACGGCTTTCTGACCATCACCGGCCGGCTCAAGGAGCTGATCATCCGTGGCGGCCAGAATATTGCGCCGGCCGAGATCGAAGAGGTGGTGAACACGTTCGCACCGGTGCTCGATTGCGCCGTGGTCGGCGTGCCGCACGAGCATCTCGGCGAAGTGCCGGCGCTGTTCGTGGTACCGCGGCCGGGCCAGACGATTGTGGTCGACGCCCTGCTCGGCCATTGCCGCGAAAAACTTTCCGCCTACAAGGTGCCGTACAGCGTGCAATTCATCGCCGAGATTCCGCGCACCGGATCGGGCAAGATCATTCGCTACAAGTTGCGTGAAACAATGAAAGCGTGAGGGAAACAAACCATGCGGATCGTCGATCTTTCAGTTGCGCTCAAGGCCGGCATCGCGTCCGATCCTCCGAGCATGCTGCCGCGCATCAAATATCTCGACCATCACGATGGCGCCAAGGAGTTCATGGCCTGGTTTCCGGGGCTCAAGGCCGAGCAGCTGCCGGACGGCGAAGGCGCGGCGATGGAGCAGATCACGTTCACCACCCACAACGGCACGCATCTCGACGCGCCGTGGCATTTTGCCAGCACCCAGGACGGCGGCAAGCCGGCGCTGAAGATCGACGAGGTGCCGCTGGAGTGGTTTTTCTCATCCGGCGTCAAACTCGACTTCCGGCAAAAACCCGATGGCTATGTCTGCCAGGCCGACGATGTGAAGCGCGAGCTCGACCGCATCGGCTATGTGCTGAAAGCCCTCGACATCGTGCTGGTGAACACCGGCGCGGCGACGTATTACGGCGCGCCGAATTATCTCGACAAAGGCTGCGGCATGGGCCGCGAAGCGACGCTTCATCTGCTTCGGCAAGGCGTGCGCGTCACCGGCATCGACGGCTGGAGCTGGGACGCGCCGTTCTCGTTCACGCACAAACGCTTCCTCGAAACCGGCGACGCCAGCATCATCTGGGAAGGCCACAAAGCCGGCCGCGAGATCGGCTATTGCCACATGGAAAAGCTCACCAATCTCGACCAGCTGCCGCCGTTCGGCTTCAAGGTGAGCTGCTTCCCGGTGAAGATCGAAGCGGCGTCGGCGGGCTGGACGCGCTGTGTGGCGATGGTTGATGAGTGAGGCGCGCTAGCGCACCCTAGGGATAAATCGAATTGCTTTCACGCCAAGCTTCAGGAGCCGAGATCTCATGTTCGATTTTGACCGCATCATCGAGCGCCGCGGCACACACGCCACCAAGTGGGACAATATCGCTCGTCTTTCGGGCATCGAGTCGCCCGATGCGATTGCGATGTGGGTGGCGGACATGGATTTCGCCGCGCCGCCCGGCGTGACGTCGGCCCTTGCTGCCGAGACTCAACGCGCCGTCCACGGCTATTACGCCGACACCGGCAGCTGGGCAGCCGCGCTCGCAGATTGGATGGCGCGCCGCCATGGCCTGCGGATCGATCCGAGCTGGGTGAGCCCGACGCCCGGGATTGTTTCTGGGCTCGGTCTTATCCTTCAGGCCATCAGCACGCCCGGCGACGAGGTCGTCGTCTTTCCGCCGGCCTATCACGCATTTCGCAGGATCATTGTTGCCAACGAGCGGCGCATTCTCGATGCGCAGCTCGTCGAGACCGATGGGCGCTACGCGATGGATCTCGATGCGTTACGCGCCAAGCTGACGCCGCGAACGAAAGTCGTTTTCCTCTGTAGCCCGCACAATCCCGGCGGGACCGTATGGTCGGCCCCGGAGCTTCGCGCCCTGGCAGCATTATGCATCGAACGTGACTTGATCTTGGTTTCCGACGAGATCCATTGCGATCTCGTCTTCGACGGTGCGAAGCACACGCCGACACTCACTGCCGCGCCCGAAGTCGCGGATCGTCTGATCACCTGCGTTGCCGCGACCAAGACCTTCAATCTGGCCGGCGCGCACGTGGGCGCGTGCTTCACCTCGAATGCCACGTTGAAGCACAAGCTCGATGCGCGCATTGCGGCGAGCGGCCTTGGTTCCTACAACAGATTCGGCATGATCGCGACCGAGGCGGCGTGGCGGACCGGCGAAATGTGGCTCGATCACTTGCTGCCTTATCTCGCCAAGAGCCGCGACCTATTCGATGCGCGCATTGAGGCCGCAGTTCCCGGCGCACGCTCGATGCGTCTCGACGCCACCTATCTCGCATGGGTCGATTTTTCCGGAACCAATTTGGCACCCAAAGAGGTTGCCGACAGAGTCAAGAAGCGCGCCCGCATCTTCGCCAGCCCCGGCGAGCAGTTTGGACCCGGCGGAGAGGCCTGGCTGCGCTTCAATTTCGCTACGCCGCGCCCGATTCTCGAGGATGCACTTTCGCGAATAGACGACGCATTTCAGGATTTGCGCCTGCGCAAGTGAGAGTCAGGCAAGAGAGCGGATTATCGGCTGACGATCACTTTTCCATCTCGCGCGACGACGGCGAGTTGTAGTGGTGGGTTTGGCGCCGGTCCGTGAATAACCTTGCCGCCGTCGGCGACGTCGAACACGCTGAAATGGCACGGGCAGCCGAGCACGGGATTTTTCACATCGACATCGAAAGTGTCCCGCGCAACATTGACGTCGTTGAAATATCGGGCGGTGCATTTGGCATGCGGGCAGATCAGGCTCGACGCATACCACCGCTCGTCGGCGATCTTGATCAGGATACCGGGCAACTCTTCGCCGTCGAGCTGGAAGGTGAATTCGGCGGCATCCCAGGTTTTGGCGACGCTCGCCTGATCGACCACCGCCAATGCGGATCGATCCGCGGCGACGGCCGCGGAAGCGGCGAGGGCCGGCAGCGCGACCAGACCCAATATCAGTTGTCGGCGTTGCAACTGGAGTTCAGTCGCCGCCGAACATGAGATTGGGCGTTGATCGCGCGCCGGCAAGGACTCAGCGCTCCGTCCGCCGCTCGAGCCCGAACATGCCGAGAAAGTCGTCGTTGCTTATGACTTTCGACCACATCGGATACGTGTTCTTCAGCATCTGCTCGGACTGCTCGGGAAAGTAGCCGGCCATGGCATCGCGCAGCGCGTAGACGTGATATCCCAAGTCATAGGCGCTGGTGACCGTGGCGTAGACGCAGACATCGGTGGTGAAACCGGCGACGGCGACGTTCTTGATCCCCTTGGAACGCAACATCTGATCGAGACCGGTGCCGCCGAACGCGGTGGTTTGAATCCGCGGCGGCAGGAACAAATCCTTGTCGCCTTCGCCGGGTTGCAGCGGCTCGTAATACGAGGTTTCCTTGGTGCCTACCTTCCAGGCTTGGCGCAAAATCTGGCCGCGATGGAAGCCGCCGGGATTGGTCGGGTCGAGTTCGCGGTAATCGTGGCTGTAGCCTTCGGTGATATGGACCACCGTGATGCCCAGGCTGCGCGCCTTCTTGACCAGATCGACGGTGCGATCGAGCAGATGCTTCTCATCCAGCTCCTTTTGCACATTGTGATAATTGGCGCCGGCGGGGTTCGTGAACGGATATTGGAAGTCGACAAGAATGAGCGCGGTTTCGGCCGGGTTGAGCACCTTGTCGAGTGGCGGCAGGCCTTGTGCATTGACGTTCGATGCGCCGAGCAAAACGAAGGCGGCGACTGCCGCGGCATTGAACGTCGATCGCCCGGTCAAATCGTGAAAAGCAGAACGCAGACTGGTTCTAACCATGGGTCGCTCCCTTGTGTTGCGCAAAGTCGTGCTGCGTATAGGCGCGTCTAAGCAGAGGGAGACCGTACGGAAAGGTGGATAGCCATAAACCTCCCTCCGCGTCGCTTCGCCTTGGTGCGAAGTCTTCGCTCAGAGGAAGCCATTTCTCCACAATAGCCGGCACCCTGCAATACCAAGTTTCGCGTCCCGGGTCTGTCTTGCAGGAATGCCAGAAGGCGCCAATAATTAACGTCAGTTCGGAAACCGCCTGGGAAATATCCCGGTTCATCCGCGTCTCGAGACGTAGGGCAACATGATCGAACGTACTGGAGGAGCACCGTGAAAGAATTGATCGGGCAGAACTTGGACCACGCGCTTTCCCGCCGGCAATTGATGTCGGGTTTAGCTGGGCTCGCAATGAGCACGGTCGCCGTCAAGGTTTTGGCTCAATCTTCCCCGGCCCAACCCGCAATGGCTCCGGTCATGCGTCCGGCACCCGGGCAAACGCTGGTCTATGACGATTTCAGCGCCGGCGGATGGCCTTCGCCGCGCTGGCTGAAGTTCCGATCGGCGGACTACGATTTTTGGGACGCAGCGACCGTGGTGCGCGCTCCAGGCTCTCCCGAGAATACGCTGACGATCGATTTGCCGCGTTTCACGACCTCGCATCCGAACCACGTGAAAGCGCTGATGCTGTCGACCACTGCTTTCGACCTCGAAGACAGCCGCGGCTTCACGGTGCGGGCCGAAATGGCCGTGCGCACCTTCGGAACCGAACACAATACATTCGGTCTCGAGCCCGGCGACCCGCGTCTCGCCACTGGCGCCCTCGTGGTCATCGATCCCGAAACCGGCATGGTGTTCGACTTTTTCGTCTCGAACGACCGGATCAGGCCGCTCTATGAGCGGTTGACCTTCAAGCGCAAAGAGCTCGGTCCCTATCCGGCCTATTCGATCTTGGGCGAGACCGTGCCGACACGGATGGGAGATTGGCATCTTTATGAAATTCGCTACGACCGCGCCGCCGACCGCGTCGAGTGGTGGATCGATCGCAAATTGATCGCCGCTCGGGGCCGGATCGGCGCACCCGACGGGATGGATGGACCCATCGTAAAATTACGCCGTCCGCGCATCGGCGGCGGGCTTTTCACCTTGCTCGACGACCTCAACAACGATCGCGTTACGGCCGACGACAATCCCAAGATTCCGGGTTTTATCCGCAGCAACTGGGACGACCGCTTTGACCAAGGCGGCCAGGTATCGTTTCGCAAGTTCGAAATCGAGGGATAGAATTGAGGGCTTGAACCCACCGTCCTTTTGCAGTGCGTCAATTGACGGCAGCGAAGTGACGCTAGGGGTCAGGTGCTCCGCTACGTCGGACCCCACCAGTTCGACGGCGTATCGTCGCTCCAAACCTTCGGCCGCTGCGGCCGGTTCTGATGCCAGGGCCGCGGCTCGAAGCAGCCGAGCTCCTCGTCGCATATCTGATCCATGTCGCAGAAGAATTCGATCACGACCCCGTCGGGATTCTTGTGATAGATGGCGATGTTGTGACCGATGATATGGCGGATCGGCCCCCAAGTCAGCTTGACGTTATTTCGAGCGAGCAGATCGCATGCCCGCTTGATGTCCGACCAGTCGCGTACCTCGAACGCGATATGAGAGATGAAGGTCTTGGCGTTGTGTAGGAAATTCACGGTATGATGGTCGCGGCTGCAACGCAGGAAAGCGAAAAAGTTGCCGCGCCAGTCCGATACCCGGAAACCCAGCACGTTGCAGTAGAATTTCACGATAGCCTGCACGTCCGGGCATCGGTAAGCGATGTGGCCGAACTTCAGCGGCATGATGCCGTCGAACGTGTTGTCCTCCGGTGCAAAGGCGAAATCGGAAAAAACCTCGAGTGTGGTTCCCTTGGGATCTTGGAAAGCGACAGCCTCGCCGATGCCGGGCGTGATGTCGCTGCGCCGTTCGCACTTGACGCCGGCCTGCTTCAGCCGCGAGGCGACCTCACCGAGATCGCTTCCAGGCGCGATCTGGAACGACAGCCGTGGCGCTTCGACGGCGCCGCCGCGCTCGAGTACGATCGCCTCCAATCCGGATTTGGTGGCGAGGATCGCGCGGTTTTTCTCCCGGGCAGCGAGGCTCAGCCCGACGATGCCGGTAAAATAGTCGACCATCCGTTCGAGATCGGGAGTTGTGAGTGTCGAATGGCCTGCACGCTTGATCTGCAACATGAAGCCCTTGGGCGGTCGTTATCGGCGAAGCTATATGCGGCCCGCCGCGTACACGCTTGAGTACTTTTCGCAGAGCTGCCGCCAACGCCGCGCATTCTCTCGCGCTCGCTCGGCGTAACGCTCCGGCATCACGTTGTATGGCGGCCGGATCGGCCCGGCCTTGCAATAGCCTGCCGCCTGGATGCGAATTTTTTCCATTTGAATGTTGTAGGTCGCAAACAAATCGGGATCGCTTGTGATTTCCGCAATGGGCTCCCTCGCCCAGGCGAGATCGGTGGCGATCTTTTGCAGTGCCGCGGCGTCCTTGGCGAGCAGCGCGCGCATTTGCGCGAGAACCGGTTGCGGACCCATTGACGCCGCCGTCGACCAGCAAGCAGTCGTCGTCGCTGGAGCAAGCTCGGCAAACTTGCTGAGCCCGCCGTCGTGGGGAAGGAAGTGCACGCGACCTTTTGAGGCGGCAAGTGAATCCATAAGCGCATTCGGCCGAGAATATTTTGCCGCCACCAGCGTCGGGGCGGCATCGACCACGCGACTCCAGAATTCAGGTGGAAACGCAAAACGGAAGGCGCGACCGTTGCCATAGACCATGATCGCGAGCTGCGGAAACGCCTCGGAGATATTTCGGTAATACTCGACTGCCATATCGACGGTCAGGGGCTGCCACATCGGCAAGCCGAGCAGGATGCCGTCCGCGCCGCGTTGCGCGGCAAATCGAGCGCGGTGCACCACCTCGTGCGTTCCAAGTGCCGTAGTCCCGATGAAGGTGGGAATCCGTTTTTTGACCGTCGCCAGCACGCAATCGGCGAAGGCTTCATATTCCTGACCGGTTATGGTGGCGCATTCGCCCGTCGTTCCCAAGACGATGAGTCCATCGACGCCATCGCCGACCAGGCGATTGATCACGCGCTCGGTCTCGGTGAGGTCCACCGTATCCACGGCATCCCACCGATCCGCCCCGTCCTTCGCCGGGGTCGGGATGATGGCGTAGACGCCATGGAAATCGGACGGCTTCAACATCTTCTATGCACCGAGCGACAGGGCGATGTAGACAAGATTCTCATCGCCAATGTTGCGCAGGCCGTGCACCGAGTTGCGCGGATGAACTGAAAATATTCCCGGCTCGATTGTTTCGCGCCGTCCATCTTCCATCGTGACCTCGCCCTTCCCCGACACGATGAACCAGGCGTGACTCGTCGCCGGATGCATGTGCGGCTCCTGGGCATCGCCGGGAGGCAGGGTGATGACCACCGCGCGAAACTCGTCGCCGACATACATCCGACCGGCACGCGTTTCGCCATTGACGACAATGTGATCGGCGATGCGAAAAATACGTGCGGCTGGGTCGGTCTTGGGCCGATCGGTGTAGCGACTGGCGATGACCTTTACTTCCATATCGAATTTCCTTTCGGATACGCGCGAAAGTCCAGTGGAATTCTAGTGTCCTGAACCGAAAGTTCGCGACATTGAGATTAGGCTTTGACCTGAGCGTTGTACACGCAGAAGCGTTCGATTGATGCGAGGATGTCGTCAGCGGATTTTGTCCACCGAAACGGCTTCGGG